>OLIL01000001.1_pt1 | contig 803602 bp, 690 predicted proteins | sample 1609701 | NCBI WGS metagenome assembly OLIL01 (sample SAMEA4350146, study PRJEB24818) | metagenome | biome: human; feature: gut; material: faeces | place: Denmark | collected 2013-09
AATAACTCCGGATCCATGTTCCATGTCTGCGGCTCACTGTCCACAAACACGGGTGTCGCTCCTAAATAAGTGATCGGATGCGAGGAAGCACAGAAGGTAAAGCTCTGTACCAACACCTCATCACCCGCTCCCACGCCACAGGCAAGTAACGCTAAGTGTACCGCCGCCGTACCAGCAGACAGGGCCACCACACGTTTATCCTCACCCACGAAAGTTTCTAGATCTTTTTCAAAGCCATTCACGTTGGGACCTAGAGGCACGACCCAGTTCGTATCAAAGGCCTCTTTGATATACAATTGTTCTTTGCCGCTCATATGAGCGAGGCAAAGATATATACGGTCTACCATATCTTAGTTTTATATTAGTTCACCACAATATTTCATTCGCTTGCCAAAAACAGTACTGAGTATCATTTGTATGTCCTTGACAAAGCTGTAATGCTCATAATAATATTTGTTCAGCCGAACCTTGTCTGGATAAATCACATTATCATTATATTCCTCTGCGATTTCCTGTACAGAGCGCCTATCACCTTCCTCCTGCTTCCACATTACATAATCCGAGATCATCTCATCCTCTAAACGATACTTCAATGTAGCGGGCCCTGTTATCCCTGGCCGTAAATTCAACACAACACGGTTTTCGCCTTGCAGTTGATCGGCATATCCTGGTACATCAGGACGAGGTCCCACAAACGACATGTTACCAATCAACACATCCCATAGTCCCGGCAGCTCATCAAGCTTGTAGTGACGTAATTTCACACCTAACGGAGTTATTCGGTTATCGCCAGCCACACTTACCATCGAACCACCATGTTTCATTGTCATTGTACGGAACTTGTGACAACGAAACAGCTGCCCATTCCTTCCCACACGTAACTGCACAAACAGCACAGGTCCGCCAGGCATCTTTGTCTTGATTAGTATAGCCACCACGAGAAGCAGAGGCCACAGAAATAACAGACCGAAGAAAGCCATCATACGGTCAAAAATCCATTTTAGTATCATATTCTATATGAAACAAATGATTAATAAATACAATATCATAAAACTGAACCGTTATTTCCCTGCATTAATACGCTTTACATACATATTTGCTGTAAGTAGAGAAACAAGCATTCCGCAACCATTCGATAAATGCAGCGTAGTAAAGCCTAACAATAAATATAATATATTAAGCCGTTTCCGTATTCCGATAGAAAAACTTACCCCTCCTATTGCTAGCAAGTAGGCCAATAAAGACAAGCCTGTAATCCCCATAAAAGGAAACCAAAACAAGGAGGCTAACAAAGGAACAATCAACGACAACACAAAAATCATTGGTATATAGTGTCGCAGCGCCAATGAGTTGCTATTCCCTGTAAACAGAACCGTACGAATACCCCATAAGCCATTCTTATAATTTTGAATCCACAATTTTTTGAATGATTCGCGAGCATAATACGTACAATTACTATCAGGAACGATAAATATACGTCCACTACCTTTTCTTATACGATAATTTAACTCAAAGTCTTGATTACGTATCAACCGCTCATCATATAGCCCATATTTGTCAAAGACATCTCTACGCCAACAGCCAAAAGGCACCGTATCCACCTCCATAACCTTGTCTACACCAGTACGAAATATAGAGTTTCCAACTCCAAACTTATTACTTAAGACCTCACGTATAGCTAATGTCTTTGGAGTTTTATTCAACACGTCTGTTTTACACACAACGCCAACATTTTCTGCTCCCAGTTCGATCAACCTATGAGAAAGCACGGAGAAATAGTTTTTTTCATAGTTTGCGTGAGCATCCAGCCGAATAATAATATCTCCCCTCGATGCTTTTATACCAATATTCATAGCACAAGGCACAATCTTTTTAGGATTATCCAATAGATGAATGAATGGATATTTTTCTGAATACTCTTTTACAATGTCACGAGTCTTATCCTTGCTCATCCCATCCACAAACAATATCTCTAAATCATTCTTCGGATAATCCTGCATAAGAATCGACTCTATACACTGATTGATATATTCCTCCTCGTTGTATATCGGACAAATTACTGATAACATTACTATTTATTTAGAAAGTAACCTTCCACGTATCTTCACATAAGTCGAGCCCAACATTTGCTTAGCGATTCCCAAACATTGAAACCTCAAGTTTATAAGAAAACGATGTTTCTTACTTGAGAGAATGCTTAAAACATAGTCCACCGACATATCAGAGGTTATAGCATATCTACCAATAATAACAGAAGATTCATAGTGATGAATTTTCACTGTAGGCTTAGAGGTATAAATTGATGAAAAGCCAGTCTTTACCATGGCAGAAAGAACCTTGTTTGAACAAAAACCGTTTGGAATAGAAGCAGTCACAACCTTTTTCCCGATAATTTCTCTCAAAATATCACCAGAAATTTTCCATTCATAGATCAAATCCTCCTCTTTCATCGTATTCATCATTTCTGGATGAGTATGCGAGTGTGATCCAACCATATGCCCACGAGCGACTAGTTCTTTTATTTGATCAACAGTTAAGAAACCTTCCGTCCCAATGTACCTAGTTGAAATGAAAAAGAGACCTCTATAACCATATCTCTCTAGAATAGGCGCTATAATAGTAATAAACGAAACCCCTCCATCATCGAAAGTAAAGGTCACAGCCTCTTTTTCTAAATTGTTTTTTTCTAGATATTTAGAGATAGCATTTACTTGCTTCTCAAAATCCACTGACGAGATTTTATATATCATTGCTCCTGCCCCTTGAAATCCAGACTCTTGGAGGATGGATGCATATATACAATGATACATTAATGATATTGAATCCATATTATAAAAATTAGTCAGCCATTAATATCACCCCTCCCCAAGAATAGCCGACTCCAAAACCTGCCAAAAGAATATTTCCATGTAGCTTATTTTCCTGCTTTGCGTGATAAAGAGCAATAGGTATTGTCGAAGAAACCGTGTTAGCCACGTTTTCAAGGTAATAATAAAATTTTGGTTCTTCAATCTTGATTTTTTTCCGCATGAAGTTCATAATATATTTGTTCGCTTGGTGAAACACAAACAAATTGATATCATCAAACTGCAATTCATTTTTCGAGATCGTATCTTTTACCAAGGCTGGAACCGCCTCCAATGTAAAGTTGAATATTTCCGAACCATTCATAAACAAATAATCTGATGATTTAGGATTGCCACTTTCATCAAATGCCAGATCATTTAATCGATTCGGACAGCGGCTACCCAAAGTCTTTACAATCAAGTTCTCTGCGCCCGTTCCATCAGTACCTAATGAAAAGTTTCCTATTTCAGCAAATCCCTCAGTTGAAACGATAGTAGCAGACGCACCATCGCCAAATATCGTACGATTTCCCTTGTCTTGTGGATGAAGATACTTGGTATATGTTTCAGCTGTCAACAACAATACGTTTCTCGCTATACCTCCACACACCAAACCCTTAGCTATAGATAATCCATACACATAGCCGGAACAACCGAGGTTGAAATCCAAAGCCCCAATATCTTTCCGCAAACCTAATTTAGTTTGAATTAGACAAGCCGAAGTGGGTAATTTATAATCAGGGCTCTGCGTACAAAACAATACATAATCAATCTCATTCCGATAGATTGATTCACTCTCCGCAAAGAGACTCTCAGCTGCTTTCACAGCCATATCCGTAGCTGTTTCATTTTCACCTGAGATATGGCGTTGATAGATACCAATCTTTCCCGACACCTTTTCTACCGACCATTCAGGAAACTCTTTCACTAATTCCTCATTAGTCAATATCGTCTCTGGCAAATACTCAGCGATCGCCTTTATAAAAACTTTCATAACTATTTTAAAGTGAGTTCTCCCCCCCCCGTTATATCAATGGATGAGCCTGTCATCCATGAGGAAGCATCAGATAATAAATAAATCGAAAGATAAGCTATATCTTCTGGCTTTCCATAACGCTTCAATGGATAAGATAATTGAGCTACATTATGATCAACTCCTGTCATTTCCGCATCTTTTTCGACTAATTCAGTCCATACCATCGCCGGACAAATACAATTAACTCGTATTTTTTGCGATGCCAATTCCAATCCCAAGACTTTTGAATAACCAATGATCGCACCTTTAGAGGCAGAATACAAAGCGTTACCAATAGTAGGAGCAAATGGCGCACGTGAAGCAATAAAAACAATTGAGGCTTCCTTATTAATCTTCTTTTGTTTTTGCAAATACTTTTGAAGCAAAACAGGCCCTTCGAAATTAGCGGACATAACCCGGTTAATATCCGATTCCTTCACCATCTTACATAACGTACGATCACCTACTCCAGCATTATGAACAACACCATTGAGTTTAGGTAAACCCGCTACCAAAGCAATGATACTATCCTCATCACAAAGGTCAGCGACAATCATCTTATGACCTTGACCTCGCATCATCGACAATGTTTCATTAAGTCGTTGTTCATTCCGTGCGGTAATATACAAAACAGCCCCCATTTTTGAGCACTCAATTGCGACAGAGCGACCAATTCCAGAGGAAGCTCCAGTCACTAATATTGTCTTTCCTGCAAGAGTAAATGGATTATATCCCATTACGCTTTAGCTTTTACCAACTCAAACAGATCATTAACTGTAGTAGAATTACGAATATCATCACCTTTCAAGATCACCTCATATTCCTCGTCTGCCATTGCAATTACCGACAAGGCTACAAGCGAAGACCACTCGTCCAAATCTTTGAATACTGTTATCGCTGTAATCTCGTTTGGTTCTGTCTCTTCAAACTGAGCCGCAAAATTCTCAATGAATTCTTTTAATTCCATTATCATTCAATTTATTAGGTTAATATCACATCTGCATATCCGTAGCGAACCCGCCATAAATTAATGTCGGAAGCGTCCTTATATGCTTTCTTTTTATCTTTAAGCCCTATATGAGCAAACCCATGTGGAATAAACCCACACTTCTTCATTTTCTTTACTGTATCATTATCAACTGTAGCAGTTTCTATTATATCCACATCAGCAGAAAAAGTGGTCAATGCCATCTTATAGATTTCAGATTCTCCTAGTTTCTTTTCATCTTTTGAGCCCCATTCCACAATAGATCCGATCTGTACATTCTTCAAGGCCCCTCCTGCTTTCTCTCGAAATCGCTCTTTTGTCATAAAAAAGCCAATAGGCTCATTACCCTTTTTTATTATGTAAAATGATTGTATATCACGAGGTAAACCTCTAAAATTACAATCAAGATTCCATTGGAGCCACTTATGATCATGAGCTTCCATGTATTTATGCCCATCATTCAACACTATATCATCAACCCATTCAGGAATCTTTGTAACTTTCTCCACTTGATACTGCTTTAACAATCGCTTAGATTCTCCGGACAGTATTTTATAAATCAGACTCAAAGGGATATTTATTAATATACTGAATAAATAAAGCATATTTCCCCGTAACCCTTTACTCTCTAATAGACAACGTACATTACGAAGTTGCATAATCCGAGGGAATGCTAACACATAATATCCGAGTTTCTTATATAAAGGTAAAGCCATTTCAGATATACCTGAAACCAAATAAAGTGGATATTCATCATTCTTCGCAGCAAACATCATGACATCCACCCCTATCCCTAAATGGCGGTAATTCTCTGCCGTCTCTAAAGATGAACCTGTTCCACAGGAAACAATTTGTCCGTTCGCATAGATTTGTGTACCAAACATCTGTGTTCTTGAAGCCACTACATTATCCACATTGACAAAATAGAAAGAGCTTTTATCATCTGTATTGAAAGGACAATTCAGACCTGCCGCTATTCGATGTTTACTCAAAACATAGGCAGCTACTCCATACCTATCATCACCAATTTGATAATTATTGCTTCTCAATTGAGAGTAAGTTATGATCTGGCTCTTTATTTCTGACATAATCTACAATCTTCCGTCAATAGCCTCTTTCGGTAAAACGCCTTTCACATCATAAAGCACACTGTTTTCATTTCGTAAGGAAGTGACATCCAATGAAAGAAACTCATCATGAGCTACAGATAAAATCACAGCGTCATAAGTCCCAGTTGGTAAATCGTTAATTACATCCAAACCATACTCCTGTTTAACGATTTCCACATTAGCATACGGATCAAATACAGTGATATTGCCCGTATACTCACGCAAGGTCGTATAAATGTCCACTACCTTTGTATTACGAATATCTGGGCAGTTTTCCTTGAAAGTAATACCAAGGATCAAAATCTTCGCATCCTTTACCATTACCCCCTTTAAGTTCATGTGCTTAATGACTTGGTGTGCCACATATTCTCCCATGCCATCGTTCAGACGTCGGGCAGATGACATCACACGAGGTAACACACCATACACTTGCGCCTTCTGGATCAAATAATAAGGATCGACACTGATACAATGCCCACCTACCAAACCGGGTTTCAGTTTGATAAAATTCCACTTAGACGCAGCCGCCTCAATCACCTCGTTCGTATCAATACCCATAGCGTTAAATATTTTTGCCAATTCATTCATGAAAGCAATATTCACATCTCGTTGTGAGTTCTCTATGATCTTTGAAGCTTCAGCTACTTTGATAGAGGAAGCCTTATGTGTTCCATTCACCAACACAGCATTATAGATACCATCCACAACATCCGCAATCTCAGGAGTAGAACCAGAGGTAACCTTTTTGATCTTCTCTACCGTATGCATTTTATCGCCTGGATTAATACGCTCGGGTGAATACCCGGCAAAAAAGTCCTCGTTAAATTTCAAACCACTCACCTTCTCCACGACCGGCAAGCACTCCTCCTCAGTCACACCCGGATACACCGTAGACTCATAGACTACGATATCACCTTTCGATATCACCTTACCAACAGTTTCGCTAGCCCCCCAAAGAGGTTTCAAGTCTGGACGATTATTCTCATCTACCGGAGTAGGCACAGCAACCACATAAAAGTTACAATCCCGAATCTTTTCCAAATTCGTCGTACAATAGAATCCATGATTACAGAGAGCATCTTGCAGCAACTCATCGCTAACCTCCAATGTGGCATCATGCCCTGCCATAAGCGTATCCACACGGCATTGGTTCATATCGAACCCCACGGTCTCAAACTTGGTCGAAAAAAGGCGTGCCAATGGCAAGCCGACGTAACCGAGACCGATTACGCAAATCTTTCTTTTCATTTTTTATTATTTATCATAACATTTTTCCGTTATCAAGCTAATAGTTGACCAGTCAAAAAGAGTTTTGATTCGGCTCCAAGCCTGTCCATCCATTTTAATACGTTTTACAGACTCTTTTTCTTTCACCAATCTCTCCATACAATCACGAACTTCTTCCACTTTCGGAGCATCAATAATCCAACCTACATTCTCTTTTTCTAAGGGTTCAGCCAATCCACCAACCGCAGTAACAGCAAAAGGTGTTTGGTTCTGAATAGCTGTCAGAAGAACACCACTTTGAGAAATTTTCCGATAAGGTAGTATCAATACATCTGTCAATCTCATAATAGCCTGAAACTCTTCATCAGATATTTGATAATCGAACACTATAAAATTATTACATTGTTCCTCAATATCTTTTTTCTTCACAATATTTCCACTACCAGCTATGATCAAAAATACATTCTTATTATTTCTAAGATAAGCACTCCCCATAAATGCATCCCTAATCAGATCTGTTCCTTTATAAAAACTCTGACCTCCCAAAGATGAAAATAATATCTTGTTAGATAAATTATATTCTTCAATCAAATGCCTCATTAGTCCAAAAACCTTTTCATCATCCACCTTAAAATCTAAAACCCCGTGAGGAATCACAGAAATTTTCTGTTCCGGTATCGCAAAAACTGTTTGCATCTCTTCTTTTGTATTCTTCGCATGAACAATGATCTTATCCACTTTTTCATAATATTTCCTACATTTTATCACCATGGAATCACCCGTATTATGAGGTACTAAATTATGGGCTGTAAAAACGATCTGTTTACAATATCGCTTATAAATAGACAATGCCCTATAATCTAAGCACCAAGATCGCCACCATTGAATATGTAGAATTTCAGGCTTTACCTCTCGTAGCAACAAGACTAATCTAATAAGTGACAACAAATAACTAATTCCTTTCAATATTGAATTCTTCCTGTTGTTATAATGAAATATATCATGTACCTCTACATTTGCTAAAGTAGGAGCATCATATATTTCACTACAACAATAGATTACTTTATATCGACAAATACCTTTCAATAATGAATAATCATACATAGCTAAATTTCCTCCAGACTGAGGATCTACATAAACCACTGTTTTCATAAAAAATCCTTGATCCATTGCTCCTCTCCTAATTTACAGATGAATAAGCAATTTACCTTTTAAGCAATGATATACTTCTCCAACCCTAGAATCAACACTTGATCTATACCTAGCAGATAAAGAATATTATGATACAACTCCACCATTGTAATCTGATCACCCACTATCGCATTTCCATTTTCATCTATAACCATATAAGTTCAGAATGCCCCCAACTTCTCAAATCAAGCCAACCCAAATTGGAAGGAATTACATAAATCACATCAATAGATGTGTAATTTGGTTAGGCGATATATTTTTCTTTGAACGAGTACACTTTCTTAATCTCACCCTCCACAAAGAAATCCGCACATATATCCGAATGAACTGACTTGATTCCAATTGTTACAATCGCAGATAAGTCCTTTGTAAAGCGCAGGAAAGATAAAATGTTTACTCTATCATTTCTATATACTTTTTAAGTACTGCGTCTGGCAGGAACTCATGTGCAATAGATGATTTCACTAGCTTCAAGTTCTCAAAATCGGAAAATATTTTTATCAATTCGTTATATATCGCATCCTCATCGGTACAATCCGCAAAATATCCAATATTACCTTTAGAATATAAATCATGTAATACCCCCTCTTTAGGACTTATTGATAATACAGGTTTTTCACACTGCATAAAGTCGACAACTTTAGTTGGTAAGAAAATGCCTTCTGCGCAATCAGCTTCAATAATAACTGCAACATGGTAATCATCTAATACCTTTAAACTTTCTTCATATGTAACAGGAGGAAAAACTTTTATATTTTGACTCTTATCAACGTCAGAAATATACTCCTCAATATCAGAGTCAATAACACCTAGAAAAACAAGCTCAGAATCAAATTTAAACTTATTAGCCACTCTAACATATGCATCAATCAATTTTTTAGGATTTCGAGGGAAATTGTTAGTGCCCGATACTAACAATCTTAGTTTATCTGATTTTAACTCTTTATTCAATGAAAGAATAGCAACATGAGGGATAACCTTAATCGTTTCTTTTCTAAAATGAATATAGGAATCTATATATTTAGCTAATCTTTCAGACGGCATCACATTATAATCTGGTCCATCACGCATCAATTCTAGTATATTTCTTTTATACCATGGTTGTTTTTTAAATCCACTTCCATAAGGTACCGGATAGCAGTCTTTTGGGAAAGGATCATTCCATGTCGCAATCCATTTAATACCTTTATTTTTCTTTAGCCAATATCCGATCAATTCAGATGGATAGTTCTTAGTAATAACTGCATCGTAAACCTTTAAGTTTAAATTATTATTAATAAACGTCAAGGCTTGATACGCCCAATGAGAACCTTTATATACTATCCCAAATTTCAAATAGCACATAATATGAGATAAAATTGTATCTATGTTCAATTTATTATTTACCTCAATTATGTTAATTGATTTAAGTTTATTATCTAATCCAAAATTTGTAGTAGGATAAAATTGCCATTTACTTTTTTTAGACACTAAATCAATCTCATATCCAGCCTCGACCAAAACAGAAAGTAACTTAACATTAACTATGGATTCAGCTCCAAAACAAGGAATGGATGCTGGTGCTATGAAAAGAATTTTTTTTTTCACTTTCACAATCACTTCAAAGCATTAACAATTCTACTACAGGCCAATCCATCACCGTAAGGATTTACCGCTTTACTCATCTTGTCATAGTAAGTAGCATCATCCAACAAGGCAGACACTTCACCAACAATCTTATCATAGTTAGTACCCACCAGCTTCACCGTACCAGCCTCCAATGCTTCGGGACGCTCGGTAGTATCACGCATCACCAATACAGGTTTGCCTAAACCGGGAGCTTCTTCCTGAATACCACCGCTATCAGTCAATACCAACGTAGATTTCTCCATCAAGTAAACAAATGATAGATATTCCAGCGGTTCGATGAAAAACATGTTGCCCAAGTTGCTCAAATCCTCGCCAAACACCTCATGAATAGGTTTACGCACATTGGGATTCAAGTGCATCGGATAAACAAAGTCCACATCCTGGTACTTATCCTTCAAGTCCCGGATAGCGGTACACATGCTGATGAAGCCATCACCAAAGTTTTCACGACGGTGACCGGTAATCAACACCACCTTCTTGCCATCCTTCAGACGGTTCACATCGTAACCAGCTTGCTTCAAGACGCTTTCCAATTCCACATCCAAGGCTTGGTCATTCTTAATCTTATCCACTACCCAATAGAGCGCATCAATTACGGTATTCCCCGTAACGGTGATAGAATCCTCGTTCACTGCCTCACGTAACAGGTTCGACTTGCTCAACGGAGTCGGTGCAAAGTTGTAGGCAGCGATACGACCCGTAATCTGACGGTTCATCTCTTCCGGCCATGGGCTATAAATGTCATGCGTACGGAGACCTGCCTCCACGTGCCCCACCGGGATTTGTTGATAGAATACAGCGAGAGCCGAAGCAGTAGAAGTGGTGGTATCACCATGCACCAGTACCACATCGGGCCGTGTCTCTTTCAACACATCACGCATACCCACAAGCACACGAGCGCTCACATCATACAGATCTTGGCCCTGCTTCATGATATTGAGGTCATAGTCGGGCTTAATCTCAAAGATGTTTAATACCTGATCAAGCATTTCACGATGCTGACCAGTTACACACACGATGGTCTGAAATTCCTTAGGACATTTCTGGAACTCTTTCACCAGCGGAGCCATCTTGATTGCTTCGGGACGTGTTCCGAAGACGAGCATAACTTTCTTCATATATGTCTTTATTTTCAATCTTGCCAATAAGCTATAAAATTATGATGTGTGACTCGTTGTTCCACAGGAGGTAATTCCATGTATTTACCGTATCGAATCGACAAATAAGTATCATAATCCTTTACACTCATAAATGTTTCATTCTCAAATTCTATTTCTGTGAATTTATTGTAAAGCTCTTTTTTACATCTAGACCTTGTGACATCCCATAACACATTATCACAATATTCAGCACCATCATAATCACATGCAATAGCCTTTTTGCGTATCCTTCTCTGAATTGCCCCATAGCTTTGAAATAATGATAAAAGACGATATAGAATCCATGCTATTTTACCGTTCATATTACATGCCTCCGGAGTATCTTTTTTAGCCCAAAGATACTTTTCAAACCAAAGAATTTCTCTTTGCATCCTATTGTATGCTTTATATTCAGTAGGTACACCATCAATTGGAAAGACATCTATCTTAATCCCCATTTCGCCCCTATGATTATTGCCACCCTCACTTAGATATGTTCTATTATCACAAACATTTGCATAAGGAGCATAGAAATCCCAGTTTAATTCTGGAGAGATTACATATAGATGTTTGTAAAAACCATTAAAAGAATGAATAAACTTCTCATAATTAGGGCGCGTCATCATAATGTCAATATCATCATCCCAAGGAATATACCCCTTATGACGGACAGCTCCGAGAAGTGTACCATAAGCTAATGAATAATCAATTTTATTGACTCTGCAAAACTTATCAACTTCTTTAAGAATATCTAATTGGATTTTTTTTAATTCTTCTACTTCTATTTTTCTCATAAATGTAGATTATTCTATTATTCTTCCACTATTTAATTTATACTCATAACTGTGCAGCCCCTCCACACGGAAGTCTGTAGCATAGCGTGCAAGCACATGCTTGTACACTTCTTCGTATTTCGGAATGAAGAGGTCATCTTTGGCATTTAGATGTTGAATAATCTCAAGAGCCAACAATATGTTCTCATCCAGATTGTTCTCACCCCCATTAAATTTGGTGCCTTTGATGCTGCTATGTGACACATTTAGAATGCGGTTGCTAGTACCGGCCTTCTCCAACTCCACATTCGCACTCTCTATGAAAATTTTCAGAGCTGCCTTGGTTGCTCCATAAAGCGAGAAAAATGGTGAAGTCATGAACCCAGCGATACTGACCATCACACCACAATTAAAATCATTCTTGTTCAGAAGTCGTGAATAAAAGTGTTTAATAACGCGTATTATACCAATAGTATTCACATTGAAATACTTCGCTATCATTTCTTCGGGTATGTCCTCGAAGAGCACCAAGCGTCCGAAACCGACTGTTATAAATAAGGTATCGACATCCTGATATTTGTCCAACACAGAGAAATCATTCGCTGTGACATCGAAAGGTTCATAGAAAATCCCTTCGGGGATTTCGGGCTGAACGAGGTCTAATACGATGACCTCCTGAGTCTGCTTCAATCGCTGTACAACAGCCAATCCGATACCATTGCTTCCGCCTATTATGAGTGCTTTTTTCATTATAATGTCTTTACTTCAACCTTCTTATATTTACATTTTTTAAGTATTTTTCAATAACATTCACAATAACAATAGAGTCCTCACTGCGTAAGCGATAGGAACTAAGACGGCGATTAACAATCATCGAAGCAAACTCTTGAATTTCATATCGCAATCCATCACCTTCAAAAGAATAGAAATACTTCTTGTTCTTATTCTGGTCCTCAAAACAAACTTCAAAGTTATTAGTCAACCACCAAGGTGAAGGTGCGAGAATATATCCTTTCGTTCCCGAAACCACCAGGTTACCCTCGGTCTTCATCCCCAAACCCAGCGTAAAGCTTGCCACAGCACTGTCGTATATCAAGCAACCTTTGGTGTAAATATCCACCCCCTCCTGTATCTTCGTACAGAATGACAATTCTTGATAATCAGCACCTAATAGCTTGATAATAGCCATCAAAGGCAGTGATGCTAACTCGGTCACCGAACCGCCAACTTGAGCAACTTCAAACTCACGGCTTTTGGTTGCATGCATCAACTTCGAAAGTGAAGCCTTCACATCAATGATATCACCAATCACCCCACTCTTCGCCATCACTAGCAAGTGATTCCATGCCGGGCAGTATGCCGTTTTTGATGCTTCAAGTAGCACCAGTCCCTTACTTTTAGCCAATGCATACAACTCACGGGCCTCCTCCACTCTCAGCACAAAAGGAATCTCGCAAAGCACATGCTTGCCAACTTCCAACGCACGCTTTGCCTGCTCATAGTGATAAATATGTGGAGAAGCAATGTAGACCGCATCCACCATTTCCAAGAAAGAATCCAACTGAGTATGGTAGGATACCAACTGATGTTTCTTGGCAAACTGTTTCGCCTTTTCCTCAATAGGATTATACACCGCACACACATTCACACTATTTACAAATGATGCTTCCGGAATAAAGCGGTTGGCTATACGGCCTGTTCCGATAATCCCGACCTTGATATCCACTGTAGATTCAGAACGTATCTGTGTAGAGGAAATACCCTCGGTACGAGGAAGATAAACAACCTTACAATATTCATTAAGATAATCCATCTTGCCCTCCCAATCAGAGCCTAAACAGAATATATCAACATCATACTTCTGAATGTCATCAATCTTCTGACCTACATAGTCTTCGATAATAATCTTATCTGCATAACCTGTAGCACGAACGGCCTCTACACGCTCCAGTACATTGTTACGTACATTGAGTTTACCACGCTCCTTGTCAAAACTATCGGAAGTGACCCCCACAATGAGATAATCACCCAATTCTTTGGCACGTCTCAATATGTTGATGTGTCCATAATGTAACACATCATAGGTTCCATATGTGATTACTTTTTTCATTTATTAGAGAATTGAACCTATATAGTGAATCTTGCCAATTTTTGATTACTTGTCTCTTTCCGCATCAGCATGGCACAAACCATATACAATACCATAGTATATGTAAAGTATATACTTGCAATAAATGACAATGCAATGTATAAAAAAACACAACAAACACCTGCTAGATTACTTCTTTTACACAAAGTGAAAAGTCCAAAGAAAAACAGGAATATCCCAATGTAACCTGTATAGATCAAAAGACTTTGGAAAGCATTGAAATATCTTTCATTATCACGGAACCAACTTCCCACAACGCATTTATTTATCAGTTTATCTACAGCAGCAGTACTATTCACACCTACAATTTTTTGGATATCATCCATTTCACCATATACATAATACCCTCGATAAATACGGACAAAACCTGATGATGCACGAAGCTGGTCGGATGAAAGCTGGTCTTGCCTAGCCATCAGTTTCTCACCATATTCCGTATTCATAATATAGTTCACTGAATAAACGGCTGTACACAGACAAAACGTAATGATAAGAGATACGACAACCGGATTTCTCTTTTTAAGCTGCTTGATGAGGAAAAACAGAAATACTACAAGTAATCCCAGCAATGCGTTACCTGAAGCCAATCCAAACAAAGTCAAGACATAAACAGAAGAGCGGATAAAAGCTTTCTTATCTCCAAAATGCAATAGCTCAATAGCCAAAAGAGGTAATAAGAACTGAACAAAATGGGCTGGTTCACTGAAAAAAGCGGATGATCGATCAGATTCAGCCACTTCTGCAGCAAACTCTGAGATATTTAATTGTCCATTTCCTAATGTTGTAGGAAGAAATGTCAATATTCCTACCATTCGATAGCCAGTTGTTTGATACATTAACTCCTGGACAACAAAAAACACTATATTGATGAATGCTGTTAACCGATAGTATCGTATGAATATATCAAAAGATAGATATCTGTTTAAGAACGACCAATATAAAAACACGTATAATATAGATGAAGCAATGACACTTCCTGTAGAAAGCCCATAAAAGAATCGCGTAATACAATAGTAAATGATATACCAAAACATGGGACTGACATTGGCAAAAGTTATGTGCCCTTGCTTTTTCCATGTACATATAAAAAGTAATAATATGATACAGAATGAACCGTTTAGAAATCCATAGCCGTAATATTGCAGGAAAGGAACTAGCACAACACAGAGTGCGGTATACTTTTGAATTTTATTAATCTGCATAATTATCCGAGTAACTTCCTAATATAAAAGAACAATTTATAATACTGCCAGAACAATTCAAGCAAACAAACTTTAATAAAAGGAAATGTGCGGTGCTTCTTGGTAAATAAAATCTTTCCTTCCTTCAATAATTTAGCTTGTCGTAATGAAGGTACTTCTTGCTTAATTGTCTTAGAATGATCGTGTATGTAAGAACAATCTAAGAGTAAATAGTTATTCTTATTTATATCATTCAGTTTTTTTGTCAAGAAACGTTCTTCACAAAACAAAAAGGTGGACTCTTCGAAAAATCCCACAGACTCAAACAACTTAAAATCAATAAAAATAAAGCAACCCGGTATAATAAAAACTTTTTGTATATTGGGATATATTGTATTTTCCTTATATTTCCATTCTTTACGGAATCTTTTTAATATAACAGTATAGGAAATGACATCAAATATAAAATCCGGAAAATCCAAAGTGGAAAACTTCTCTAATTCACCATTAGGCTTGCACTGAAGAGGAGATATCGCTCCAGCATCCTCTATCATCGAATAAGTATCTATAAGCTTATCTAATACATCGAGTTTAAAATGAACATCATTATTGAGTACTAAAGCAAAATCGGGATTATATTGTTTTAATAAACGTAATCCAACATTATTCCCTTTTGCAAATCCTGAGTTAAAATCGTTATGATAGAGAAATACATTTGGTATACCTACTAAATGCTTAGAAAGATATTCGAAAGACTCATTTGGGGAACAATTATCAACAACTTGAATAATTATCTCATGATTCGTCTTCTGGTTTTTAATTTCTTTTACTAATATTTCTGTATCTAAATACGTTTTAAAATTCAATATCACAACACCTATTCTCACTAATAAAATATTTATATCAAGTTATTATGCTTCTGTTATCAATCCTAATTTCCAAATATATACCTAAAACAATTTAGTACAACTATCTAAAACGCCATCCACCAGAGAGATATATCATCCTCTTTTAAATAGGATCTAAGATATTTGCCTTATATCATTACTACGAGATAATTACATCATAAAAATGCACATTAACCAATTGCTCAAATTCACCACTTATTCACTTTAATAAATTTTAGAGCTATTCCAGTTTCATAAGAAAAAAAATCCTATAACCATTATTGCCATCAACAAGTTAAATTTTTATCATTTGACATTCATCGAAGCAAAAGAGATTGCGAAAAAGAGACCAAAACAAGAATGCTGCAAACATGATTGGTTACATTAATGCCATTAAGCTCTGGTTACACCTTTTATGCACATAAATATCAAAAAAAATAATTCAACTACAAAATATTGATGTAGTGTTATACATTATTTAGATATACGTTTTCGCATTTCCAACAGCATTGCATTTTTTAATAAATAAAACTCAATCATAATTACATATAAAAAAGTTATAGCACTAGCTAAAACAACACTAAAAGTTTCTAATGGATTCCACTTTAAAAGAATAAGTAATAATAAAATCAAAGGTGTATAAGCAAAGATATATTGTAACAACATTTTATAGGGAAACTTGAAACCAACAGACTTCGTAACAAAATATTGCGCTGATAAAAAAACAACTGTTTCACTTAAAACCCATACCATCGAAGACCCTATACTTGCCAAGCAAGGAACTAAAATCAAATTAGCTAAAAACCCAACAATTGCACCAACAATAGAATTATATAAGATTGACTCATCTTGCTTCATCGGTGACAATATCTGAATAACAAGAATTTGTTCATAACCAATCAAAAACACTAATGGCATCATAATTTGCATACAAGGAACAGCTTGTTCATAGCCAGTACCAGCTACCCACCATATTATTTGGTCAGCAAATACTGTACACAGACATATTAATGGAATAGAAAAAGCAAATAGTATTTGGATTGACTTTCGAAAATACTTTTTAAAATCTTCATTTTTACCTTCAAAAATCAAAGAAGTCATCCGTGGTAACATTACTCCTGTAAAAGCTGTAAATAGAGCTAATACAATATGATGCAATTTAGTAGCAGTAGTGTAATACCCAACTTGTTCATTACCCCCAATAAAGCCTAAATATACAACATTAAAAGTTGTATACATAGATGTCAATAAAGAATAGACACCTAATGTAATAAATCCCTTCATATAAGGTCTAAATGTTATATCATTAAAAGTAAAACATACCAAGTTTTGTGAATGACAGAAATTGATAATACCATTAATTATAATTGTAGATGATAGCAACGCATAATAAATTGGGTAATCATCAGCTTTTCGGACAAGGAGAAACACTGAAACCACATAAGCACAGCGAACAAGTATTGTTCTAATAGTGATATATTTAAATTTTTCTAATCCTTTATATAACCATTCTATCAGCAACGCATTGAATAAAAGTTTAGATGCCCCTATGTACATCAAGTTCTTGTGCTCATTAAATTCTGATACTAAATAGATTGAGGCAATTAAAACCCCTATCATTATAACTGTCGTGACTAAATTAAGCAAAAATAATGATGAAAATGTTTTTGATAGCCCAACTTTATCATTCTTGCAACAAGCTACTTCACGAATAGCAATAGTATTTATACCCATCATAGCAAAGAGGGTAAAATAATTGATAATGCTATCCACAAAATTACAGATTCCTATATTAGCAACACCCAATACACGAGAAATGTATGGGTAAACGATAAGAGGAAAAATGTAATTGGCTGTTGTAAGAATAACACTGTAAGCTGTATTCTTTTTAATATTTGACATTTTTTATTTCAAACAATCTTAGTTTTTGAGACAGCCTCTTTTTTGATAACGCATTGTAAATCAAGCGTTGCTATTTGGTAGAAACCCGAATCTGTACATGTAGGGGTACATGGACGGGGTTAATACTGAAAAATTCTGTCCGGCAAATATAGCACTAAAATTCGGATTTTTGCGCTCTTTTTGAGGAGGTTCTGTAAAATCCGTATATACAGAGAAAGATGCTGGATGCAGGAACAGCCTGAAAGACTACACCGGAACTCAAACCATTGTATTTGGTCGGGGTTCCGGTGTGTTGTTTTTGGGGGAAGGCTGTTATTCTTGATTGTTTTCGATATTGGAGCCGGTGCTGGGAACGTCGGGGGTGTCGTCGAAACGAAAGCCTTTGTGAGGGGTGAACTGGATGATTTTTTTGTCGGGGGCGATTTCTTTTTGACCGGTGTTGATGTTGTAATAGGCAGAACCTTTTTTGTGCTTTATGGAAAAACGACCGAACTTGTTCAACTGGATTTCTTCGTTACGGCTCAATGTTTCCATGATTACCTCTAACGCCGGATCTACAAGAGATTCCAGTTCCCACTTGGGGTAATGTATGTTTTTCCGCTTTAGTTTTGTGCTAAGAGCATCTATAAGTTGCTTTTTATTCATTGTTTTTCCAAACTTAAAATTACTTTTTCTTACAGGCTTCAGATACGTGTCCCAAGCTATCATAATGAAATTATGAAAAGTCTGGGGAACACATATCTGTATATTTATAACGAGACATACCGTACAGCTATATTCTAAGATTCTTATCTGTTCAGTTTCTATCTTATCACCTCTGCCGGGTACTTGTTTGCTTCCTGCCCGACAGAGACGATTTCCTGTTAAGAAAATAGAATATAGACTGACTTATTTCCAATTTTGAATCACTAAAATATTATTTGCCCATTTACTTTCAAAAGTACTCAACTCAGTCTCTAACCTCTTCAACAACTCTTTCTTTTCTTTGTCCGGCAAGAAACCATAGCGTATGCCATTCCGTATAAGTTCTTTTATTTCATAGTATCCCACTCCATAGCGCAGGGCAAGCAACACATATTGCTGCGTCAGATTAGTACGCAGTATTCCCGGGTCGTCAGTTGAAATGACCACCGGGACACCGGCTTTGCGATACAATGGAAACGGGTGAGCGTCTTCTTTTACTCCCAGAATGAACTCGTTGCTAACCAAGTTAATTTCTACAATGATATTGTTTCTTTTCATTTCCTGTAATAACGATACGCTGCCCGGCTCAAAAGCAATATCCACTCCATGCCCGATGCGTTTTGCTTTTGCCGTATATACGGCTTCGCTGATATGTGAGCTCAGATATTCTGGCCGTACCAACCCCAGAGTCATTTCACCGGCATGAAGTGATGTATTTACATTCTTTCCCACAGGAGTGCGATTCAGATAATCGAACATCTTCATGTGACCGTTGTAATGAGCCATAGAGACTTCACTATTTTCAGCCGCTACAATGTTGACTCCCACCAGTTTCGTGTTTTTTTTCGAACAGCCCTCGTACACTGTATAGAGTTGTGCAAAGACTACCAACGGGTCAGAATTACGGCTGGCGTAACCTTGATAATAGCATACAGGAGCACGCGGATACCCTGCTTCCAAAGCACTATTCACATCAATGCTGTCGATATATTGTACATATTCTTTCACTCTTTCTTCCATAGCGGGTGAGGTTTGCCACTTTTTATAGATTTCGGCCAACACATCATATACATCATCTATGGTTTCTTTATCATATACAACATTCTTGTTATATATATTTTTCTTGTCATGTAAGATGGATTTCTTTAACTTCTCATTGTATTCATCATAAAATCCTTTTCCACAGGCAGCATCCAATATCTCCTTATTCATTTTAGGCGAAGACACCATTACCTCCAGATATTGCACATTCTCGGTGGCAGCCCGCCGACGGAGTTCTGCCATTAGTTCCACCATGTGCTTTCCCGTCACAGCTCCAAAAAGTCCGAAAGTTCCGAAGAAATATTCGTCGGCTCCAAAAGACGATTTATAGGGTTCAAAATTGCGTATAGACCATTTATCTATAAGAGTCATACGTACATTGTGGAGATTGGGCATAGAAGCATAAAGTCGAAGTACATTGCTTGCAGTTTGTTCGGATGGCTTTTGAGCATAGAGTTTTCCGTTGTCCATGTCCACCCAAAGACTGTCGCGGCACGCCAGTTCGAAATAAGTTTCCGCATAAGCCGAGCCTGTGAGATGATTGTGAATATCTCCTCCCTTCGGCATTTCGGAAAAGAACTGACGGAGCAGATTTTTATCCTTTATAATACTCTCGAAATACGCATTTACACGTATCGAGTCAGCAGTCGTTTGTGCCCAGCTTGTACCCGGACTTCCGGCAAAGAGTAACCATAGTACCCATACTAATAGAATTCTTATTTTGTTCATAATCGTTTGGGGTATTAATATTTTTTACACGCAATAATAGAAATCATCAAGTCTGAATAGTTATCATCAGTATGATCCTCAAAGCAATAATTACGGGCATAACCTATCACCGAACCGTCCACTTCAGAAACAAGTGTGTTTTCAGTAGATGCCATTTTTATTATGTTGGGATTAGGTTCTTTATTTTTGTTCAAAAATGAGACTGTCATCTGCAAGTTTGAGCTTTGTGACTGAAAATAATTTTTTTCATCAGAAATTTTAATCACCTGGAATTTAGGATCACAGTCATCTTTATGTACTTTAATTTTCTCCGTTATATCATCTTTTATAACAACATCAGAACTATATCTACCTTTTGCAGATATATACACATTAACATAAACGCCTTTTGGCAAATTGAGATTTACTGTCTTTTCCATAAATAAATTGTTTTAGAAGTTAATATTAAGTTTATAAAGTATGCTGGATATTCATGTCTTCCATATCCGGCATAGGAGTGTTTTTATTGGTTTTCTTTTTCTGCTATTATGCCTCCTTTCTGTTTTATATTTTTTCTTTTTCTTACATTCCGCCGGGCGTCACGCTACCGTTTCCGAGGTCGGGAAGGGTGTAGGACTGGCCGAAGTACTCTCTGGCACTGGTGGCGGTGCCGGTGCCGGACCGGGGCGTGAAAGTCCACGTGGTGGCGCCGCTCCGGGTGAGGGTGATGGGGGCGGGGGTGCCCTGGTCGTCCGCAACCGGGAGGAGGAAGATTTCTCTGGGGGCGGTGGCGGCAGGGAGGTCAAGAGAAGCGGTGGCGGCGGTTTTAATATTCAGGTCACCACCAGTTAGGTCATAGATCGCATAGTATCTGCAATTTGCCATCCGCACGCTATAGCCAGCGGGGATGCGCAGGCGGGAGCAGCAGTAGGTGAAACTGAACGACCAGGAATCGCCCTGGATGGAACACTCTCCGGAAGCCCTCATTAGCGGAACAGAGGTATCGCTACTGGGAGCCGGGATAGTGATCAACCCGTTCTTACCCGGCTTGCCATTGCCTGCATAGTAGCCCAAGAAGGCTGTAACCGTGTATCCATCGGGGAGAATAAGGGTACGGTTGAAAGAGTTATCGTTATTAAGTCCCATCTCGCCGGCTTCTGCCTTGGTGAGGTAGCACCATGTGGTGTCGGTGTATTTTAAGGCGGAGTAGAAGGTACCTATATTACCCACTGCATCCTGAAATGTGGCATACAGCCATACCACATCCCCCTCTTCCCACTTCGGCCCCTTGTCCGTCTGCACGGCGCGGGTTTCGGGCAGAGTGGTTCCGTCGGCGCGGGTCAGGGTGCCGTCGGTGAAGGCGGGCTTCGGGCCCACGGTGATGTTGAGCGAGTGGCGGCCGTCGGTAGGCGCTTCGTCGCCGGGGAGGTTGTCGGTGCAGCTCCACGCGCATAGGGCGGAGAGCATTAGTAAAAAGATGTTGCGTATCATATCGATCTATCGTTTTTTCAGGTTTGTCATTTTCTTAGTCTTTAAGTTTATAGCTGGCGGCGGAGAATCCGGACCTTATTCCTTTCCGGGATCTCCCGAAAGCAGGAATTTCATCATCGCCAGGCTTTCGGGTCTCCCACGACGGGCTACTTATTCTCGCCGTTCCACTCCATATTGGGAGCGGGCCAAAGGTCTTCGCCAGTGTTCCAGATAGAGTGGTCAAACACCCTTTCAACTATGCTGATGCCGTAGGCGGGCGTGGCGGAAGCATCGTAGATGGTGGTGGAGAAATTATAGCCCCACCAACTATCAGCTACTGTCTCTTTTATCTCCCCCTTTAACGGCGTTGTATTATAGGCAATATTATGATTCTTTGCCTCCAGCCCCGATGTCCCTTTGCCTCCGGCTCCCGCACCGAAACATTTCCTTACGGTGCTCGTTCCGCTATTATAGCCGACAATGGCACCGGCAAACCCGGGTATGTTGCCTCCCGTCGTAGCCGTAGCAGTGCCCCGGGCGTAGCTATATTCGAGGTCTCCCATTCTTTCGTTATACCCCACCAGTCCGCCGGCATAGACGTTCACGGCCTTCGTGCCCGTATAGGTGGCCGTGACGTCGCCCGTTGCCTGGCACGCATAGATATCGATTTTGTATGGGCTGTTATCGTTGCTTCCGTTGTATCCGGCTATCCCTCCGGCGCAGAGGGGCACCGAGAAGGAGGTCCCCGTCCCCGTCCCGGTTAAGCTTACGTCGCCATCGGCCCGGCAGGCAAAGAGGATGTTATTACCATAGCTGCAGATACACCATCCTGCGATTCCTCCCACATGGACGAGGTTTGTCAGCGTCACATCCACCTTGATGTTTACCGTCGTATGGCAACGGTTGATGGAACAGCTATTAACATAGCCCACCAGCCCACCGACCAAAGCGGCATCGTTGGAATTGGTGACTTCTATTGCCCCCTCCGCCGAGCAAAGGGTCACCGCTGCGCTTCTGACCAGGCCGGCGAGCCCGCCAGTGTATCTGCCGATCGTGCCCGTTATCTGCACATCCCGCAGGTGGATACCCGTCAGCAGGGCAGGCGAGTTGACAGAGCCGAAGAAACCGTTATAACTGTGGTTGGTCGTGATGTGCAGCCCCGAGATGGTATAGCCGTTGCCGCAATAGATGCCTGTGTAGCTGTCGTTGCCTATCGGCACCCAGTCCGCCGCCAGCGCCCGCAGCGCGGCATCTTTAGACCCGGCCAGTTCCTGCAAGTCGATATCCGCCACTTGCAGGGCGTTGAGGTCAGTCTTTGCCGAGCCCGACGTCACTCCGTCCCCGTTCACGTCGCTGGCAAAGCGTGCGAGGTCTTCCGCCGTGCGAATCAGGCGGAACTCCTTGCCGTCGATCTTCGTGGTCAGGATGCCGTCCTGCCAGGGCACGTCGCTGTCGGTCACCGTCACTACCAGGCGGTTTTCCTCCACGGTCACGTTGTAGATGTATTCGTGTCCGCCTTCCAGCATGCTGCCGCTCTCCGCCGCATACCCCAGTTCAGTGCCATCGGAGAGCTGGGCACTGATGAAGAGTTTGCCGCTCACGTCCTGCGGGGGCAGCAGGGCTTCGTAGGCCACAGCGTAGCCCGTGGGGGTGGCGGCACAACGGTGAGGGGTGACGGTTTGCGGTTGCAACTGATTCCCTCCGGTAGGGACATGGGCTGTCAATGTCCCGGTCTGGGGGTCGATGTCCGCTACTAGGAAGATATTCTTGTCGCCCAGCAGCACGGAAGCACCTGCCACTTCCTCGCTGGAGAGGGAGCCGCCAGGGCGGAGGCGGACGACGACGCGCGTCATGCCGTGGCGGAAAGTGAGTGCGGGGTTGCCGCGGTCGAGCGACTGTGCGGCATAGACGTAATCACGTCGTTCATAATCTTTGTCTTTACGCTGGTCTTCGTTGACAGAACATTGAAAAACATATCCTTCATCGACATCATACAGGATAGCTCTTGCGGGCCCGTAAGCAAGGACGTCTTTTGCGGTTTCCCCGCCCTGCCACACGGGAGGTGTGGGGTCGATGTTCAGGGCGGAGATCGTGGGGTCGTGCACGAAGCCGCCGCCGGCTGTGCGGTAAACGAAGAATTTCCGCTCGCCGTCTATGTGGACAAGAATCCAGTCGCCTTCCTCGAAGGTTCCGTCGGGGATGGCACGTGAAGTGGGAGCATTGCCGTTGTCGTGCCCTTCGCGTGCGGCGATGGTGGCGCCGAAGGTGACGGAGGTGCCGTCGCCGCCGGTAGGGTTTTCCGGCTCGTTGTCCGCGCTGCACCCGGTGAGGGCTGCCAGCGTTGCCGTCATCGTTATCGCCGTGGCAAGCCACAGGCGGATGCTGTGCCGCCGGATGGCTTTCGGGATGATATGGTTGTGTATCTTCATATTCTCTTATTCTTTTATTTCTTATTTGGATGAATGGTGGGCGCGGCTACTTGCGGTGGAGCACGGGCAGGTTGCCGTCGGTGACTTCCCAGATGGTGGTGAAATTCCAGGGGGTGAGGTTGTAGGTGGAGCCGTCGGGAAGTTTGAAGCTATCCGCCCATCTACCCGATTCCGTCCACCATGAGGCGGCAGGCCTGGCATCGCAGTCCTCGCCGTCCAGTTTATCGGGTCCTTTTTCTCCGAAAGCGGTCAGCGCTGCCGAGGCATAGCTGTTGACTATGTAACCGCCGCTGATTCCTGTTATGCGGCGGATGTTGGTATTCAACTGCCCATTCTTGCCTGATATGCTGCTGTTGAGTGCGGCAGAGTTGGCAATATAGTAGTTGTTAGTTCCTGCAATGCCTCCCAAATACACGTACTGGGTAGTAGCCGTGCTTTTTATCTCTCCGGTGGCATAACAATTATAGATATTCCCTCCATTAAATCCCACGATGCCTCCGACTTCAAGGACGTCCATCTTTCCCGTTGCAGTCACCGTGACATTGGAGATGCAATCGGTGATGGTGCCTTCGTTATACCCGCAGATTCCTCCCGCGTAGTAATATGTGCTTTCATCGGTGCCGTTCACCGTTATCTGCCCGTCCACCCGCAGGCGGCGCACTTCTACTTCTCCCCCTTGAATATAGGCAAAGAGAGAAAAATAGTAATTGCTGGCGTTGCCGATTTTACCGAATACTGTCCGTATCCCCTTCACCCCATTGAGGGTAAGGGTATGCCCTCCGCCATCGAATGTTCCCAAGAAAGGCTCACTATTGCTGCCTCCACTATAGTAATGGATAGCCTCCCAGTTATCAAGCACCAAATCCTTGCAAAGGCGGTAATGCTTCCTTCTATTTTCGTCACTCGCCCCGATGTCCTTCATCCCCTGCACATCCGTGATAAGAACAGGGTTGCTTTCCGAAGAGCCATCGCCCGACCACAGGGCATAGAGGGTGAGGTTTCCGGCAGGCATCGTCAGCTTGCTGTTTTTGGCATAAAACTCGCCGCCGCCTTCGGGCAGGGTGTTCCATCCCGCGAAGGTTTTGCCGGTTGGAGGCGTCAGGGCGGTGCCGTCGTTCAGGGTTGTCGTGGCGCCTTCAAGAACTTTGGAGCTGTTCACCATGCCCGTGCCGCCGTTGGCGTCGTAGGTCAGGGTGCGGGCTTCCTGCAGGGTGATGTCCTTGCTGCCGCCGTCCGTCCAGTCTTTAATATCGGCTTTGCTGATTTCGATGCCGGTGCGCTCCACGTTTACATTAAAGGTATAGGAGGTGGAGGGGGCAAGGGCTTCGCCCGCCGTGCCGGATGGGAAAGTGAGCGCGGCGCCGAAGGTGGTGCCGTTCAGCGTCAGTTGCAGGCGCACGGAGTTTGCGGGTTGCGGCCAGAGGATGGCGGTGCCTGTGGGCTGTCCCGCGGTGGTTATAGTGGGCAGTTTTTCGAGGGTGGACGCCGTGCCCGTGGCTTGAGCTTCACCGGTGAGGGTGTTGAAAGTTCCTTCCGTTGCCAGTCCGGTGAGGGTGTAGGTCAGCCCGTCCGTTGGGAGTACTGTTCCGGCACCTGCCTTGAAGTTCAGGATGATGCGGCTCATGCGGTGTGAAAACAGGAAATCGACCTTCGGGTTGCTGCTTTGGGCTGTTTGCTGCGCCCAGAGATAGTCGATAGCGGGCAGGTTTGCCGTGCTCTGGTCGGCAACGGTGAGGGTTCTTGTGATGACGCCGTTGCTGCCGGGCTTGGTGCCGTTCACACCCTCGTAGGGGTAATAAGCGGTGAACTCTGTCGGGGACGTATCCTGAAAGTAGATGGTGTTGTCTTCGCCCGCCGCACCGGATACGGGTTTGAAAACACTGCCGTCGGTTTTGTATTGGATATTGATATAGTTTGTTTTTCCCTTCGCGGAAGAGGTGGAAATGCCGATACAGTCGTCGGCATCCCATACCATATTTGAGGCGCGGGTGGATGTCACGTTGTCTGCCTTACCGATAGAGGCGGTGACAATGGCAGCGTTCGAGGCGTTGCCGACGGGTTCATTGTTCTCCTCGCTGCATCCTGCGGCGAGCATGGCTGCTACCACGGACGTGACAGCGAAAAGCCGGGTTGATGTGAATTGTTTCATCTGCTATTTGTTTTTAGTTTATGATTATACTTGATTATTCCATTCCGGCATTTACGTCACCGCCGCTTGTCTCCGTCCAGCCGATAATCGTACCGCCCGTTTCGGAATTTACCGGTGCATATACATCACCGGTAAGACGCATCGGATGGAGTTTGTCGGCATTGAAATCCTTCAACATTTCGCTAAGGTCGGTTTCCACCGTCTCTGTCCTGCCATCGCTGAAGGTAAGTGTCATGGCCATACGCTGCGCCGTTCCCGGAATTATTCCCGGCACCCACACGGCACCGACCAGTTTTCCTTCCAACCGGACAAAAGGAAACGGCACGATAGCCGCAACGCCCGTCACTTCGCCCGTGCGCAAGTCGATGGACGCCGCCACTCCTAACAACCGGGCTTCGATACCGGTAATACGCCTGGGATCTCCTTCGGTAACAACCACTTCGGATTCTATCTTTCGGAAGAGTTGCCGCATGGGTAACACGACGCTCGTCGTATCGTCCGCCACGACATCGGCTACCGTCGTGCCTGCTAACAATACGCCCGGTTCAGGGTGTTGCATCCCGGCGTTGTCCGGGTCATTGTCCACTGTCGCTATGCCGTCCTTTACCGTAACGTGTGCCGCCGGGTTGTAGCCGAGCAGTTCCGTCGGTCCCGGCACGAATAGTCCGGTAAGCGCGGCAACCGGTTCATGCAGGGTGAAGGATGTTCCCGCTGCTTCCGTGATGTATTCCACGGGAGCAGCTATGCCTTCGCCCCGCTGGGTCCAGTCGGGGGTTATCACGATGGCCCCTTTGTCGGGGTGCGGCGTGTTGTAAATCGGGTCTTTTACATCGCAACCCGCGAGGAACAGGGTCGCCCAGATGCAAAGTAATGTCATTGTAATTTTCATATATCGCGTTTTTATAGTTCTACTTATTTGCTGCCGATAGTCCACACGAGGCTGATTCCTGCCTGCGTCGGTCCCCAGAAGTGCTTGCTCTTATTCCGTTCCTTATAGACACGCACGCCGTCGGTCACGCCGTAACTGTCGTATTCAGACCGGGTATATCCCAAACCGAGATTGAAGTCAACGGAGAAACTGCGGGACAGATAGAGCTGATAGCCCGCAGTCAATCCCGCGTTCCACAGCTTTCCCTGATAGCCGGTATCCTTTGAAACGATGCCGCCCAACATATACTTATATATATTATACTCCCCATAGCTGCCCGATGCGCCTACATAAAAGCGTTTGTCGTGCAGCAGGTACCATCGCACTTCGGGCGAGAGCATCCATATCTTCTGTACCTTGCCGTGCTCACCGCCCCACCACGAAAGGCTGCCGTCCAGCTTCACGCCCAGATCACGGTTCACCCGCCATTCCACGCCGAGCGTGGGAAGCAGGAAGACGTCATACAACACGTTGGTGCGGACGGCAAAACAGTAAGGTTGCTCCGGTTCTGACGTCAATCGCTCCGCGACGAGTGCGGGCTGTTGTTCCACGTTCCCGTTGGCTTCAGGTTGCTTCTCCGACACGGGTTCTTCCTTTTTCTTCACGGTTACCTCTTGCGGTGCGGGTTCTTCCCGCTTTACTTCTTCTTTAGCCGGTTGCGGTTCCACGACGGTTTTGGCCGGAATGCGGAGCGTCACTACCACTATATCCTTATTATTATGGTACGCACGCGCGTAATTGGCCGTGACGAAATCCGTTTCTTTCAGTCCTTTCCGGGTGATAAGTTCCGATTTCACTCTGTTGGCACGAATAAATGCCATGTGGAGATTCTCTTTGGCGGTTGGCAGCGAAGCGCAGTAGCCATCCACCTGCACGGGTATTTTGCCTTCTGCAATCTCTGCTTTGTGACAGTCAATCAGCCCATAGAGCCGTTCCAGTTCCGCTTCGTTACCCGCACGGGTAAACATGTTCTCACCCGGAAGAAAACGGAAGGTGACAACCGTATCCGCCGCAGTAGTTTCAGATGCCCGTGCAGGGGAAATTCCGGTGAGCGAAACTCCCCAAAGCAAGAGAACTGATAGAATTTTGTGTAAATGTTTCATAGACTTATTTGTTAAATTTCATATTATTTCTTATTAATATCAGACATTGGGTAAAACAACGATCGGATATTATTTAACTATCATTTATCAATAAGCAAAAATAATCGAATCCTAAATCAGACTGGTGACAATTTCACAAAATCCGTTAGGACAAATCGTATGTAGGGTACTTTTTTCCTTAGGACAAATCGTAAAACGCCCTCAAATAAGTATATAATAGCCTATTTTTTTCATAAATCCGGTTTGCTTTGATTATATTTTAATATATTTGCAGTTATGGACCTCATCACTTCATATACTATGGCTATGGCTGTACTTATTCCGGCCTTTTCATCCGCCGCATGTGCAGCTCTGATTGCTTTCGCATTGCAGGATTGCCTGACATGGGAAGAGATGATGTTAAAAAAAATCACATTCGCCTACTTCGTTGTCGAGGGCATCGCCTGGTGCATAACCTTTTGTTACCCGTTCTGTCCGGCGCTGTTCGTTTGCCTGAATGCGCTGTGCCTGCTGTCGTATGTGTTGATACCTGTATTCTTCTATCGCGTTATCCGTTACCTTACAAGGCTGGGACAGCCCGAAAACTTCTCTCCACTGCATTACCTCATCCCCGGTTTGCTGGCGGCAGTCATGTTAGTGTGGTCGTTCCTGGTTCCCTTCGACGTGCAAGTGGAAATCGTGAAAGGAAAAGCGCTCGTATTTCCACGGGGCTACGAAACTTATGCCCATTTCTTCACTCTCAAGCTTTTCTTCCGTCTCCTTTGGGGAGTGGTCTATTATATCTTAACAATAGCCCTTTTGGCAGGATACTATAAGAAAGCGGGCAATCAGAATTTGAAATGTAAACCTGCCCGCTGGGTACTGTTCCTGATTGGCATATCCCTTACTTCGTTGATTTCTTCATTATTGCCCGCCTATAAGCCCCGCGGCGAAATACTGTACTCCTTCGGAACCTTGCTGGTGACAACGGGTATAGCCGCACAACAAATATTGCTTTCCTACCATATCATACGCCGGAAATATATGCTGTACTACATGCCGGAAATCGTGGAGAAACCGGTTGCGGAAACGCGGGTAAAGCCCTGGCGCAAGCAGCATACCGGCAAGCTGAACCGCATCCGTTTCGAGAACTTTATCGGGGAGAGTAAACCGTATCTGAATCCTGACTACAAAATAATCGATCTCGTGGAAGATATGGATGTAAACCGCACTGCACTCTCCGCTTTCATCAACCGGACATACGGAGTGAACTTCAACCGGTACCTGAATCGGCTCCGGCTCAAAGAACTCGCCCGGCTTCGTTCGCAGCCCGAAAATCAGGGCAAAAGCATCAGTTCGCTGATAGACAAGGTAGGATTTAAGGACTTCCGTAATTACTCCCGTGCCGTTGCGGCGGAACGGGATGCCGCCACCGAAAGAAAGGAAGCGGGCAAGAAGAAAGGAGGTCTTGAATGATACACATGAAACTGGCGGAAGCCTTTGCTTTTTCGGCTCCTGTGGTATGTGCGGTAATCTGTATGATAATGATGCTGATGGACGCCCATGCACGCAGGTCTAACCCGGTTGAGAGACGATTGCGCCTGTTCCTTGCCTTTGCCTATCTTGTTTCATTACTGGGATGGCTGGGCATGGTGTTTTTTGTTCTCAGCCCCCGCGTCTTCGTGTATTACTATACGGTATTCCTGTTGACGCTGATGCTTGACCAGGTGATGATTTACAGGTTCGTTTCCATCATTACCAATACAGGGGAACATCCAAAGTTCAACCGTTTGCATCTGATTATACCGCTTCTCATCATTGCCGTCTCGGCAACCGGCAGCCTCCTTGTTCCGGTGGACCGTCAAATGGACATTATTTACGGAGATGCCGGTTACAATAGCTGGTTCCGGGTAATGTACGTGACGGCAACTGTCATATTCGTTGTTTACAATTCTTTATATCCCGCATTGAACCTGCGGAATATACGCCGTTACAGAGAATTTATCGTGAATTATTCCGCCGATGCGTATTATACCTCCCTTAATTGGCAGACTATCATCCAGGTGCTCATACTTGTCACGGTTCCACTCCCTTTTGCGGGGCTTCTGATAGGTGTTCCGGTCGCTGCTGTCAGTTCTCTGCTGCTGTTTGGAGCATTGGCATATTTTATTAATTACCTTATCCTTTGTTTTAATCTGCTCAATAGCAATTACCTTATTATCCAGCCCGATGCCCTGAAAAACGATAGCCCGTCTATGGCCGCAAGCATCGACCGCAAGCACTTCGAGCGTTACCTGCGTGATAAGAGTCCCTATCTTAATCCCCAATTGCGCATCACCGATTTAGCCGCGGGGCTGAATACCAACCGCAGCTATATATCGGAGTTTATAAGTAAGGAATACCAGATGAATTTCTGTAGCCTGATTAACCGTTGCAGGCTGAACGAACTCGACCACTTACGTTTACTCCCCTCGAATGCAACCAAGAGCAACATGGATTTGGTACTTATGGCAGGCTTCAGCAGCTATCGGAGTTATCTCCGGGCAAAGAAGGAAGAGGATAAACTGGCGTTATTGAAAGTATTTGAAAAGTAATCGGATTCCCTGCAACAAGAGAACACCAAAACTTAACCCTGTATTTGATAAAGTACCGGTATTTTGTTTTCTTAAGGGGGGGGCTATTTTTCCTTATCATCAGTGCCAGAGCCCTATATTTTTCCTGTCAATATGTTGTGGTATTAAAACGAGTATCTTGTGCATAACGGTTTGATGTGTATCTCTATCCGTTTATCGTCTAAGATACGCTTGACAGCCTGGTATATCGGGAGGTTTTCGACACCAGCCATTTTCAGAGCCTCGACAATCATGGTGTTTTCTATTAGTTGGAGATATTCTGTTTCTTTTATGGTGATGTATTTATTTGCTTGGGATTTTATTTTTGCCATAGTTTTTGATGTATTAAAATGCTTCTCCGGGCTTCACAGCAGGGAGAAGCGGGGTTTAAATTAACAATCTAAAATCAATCAATTTATTTTTCGTTGAAGTCGGCAGGGGTTTCGCCCCATAGCCGATTGTCCCAGTGTTTAACCTCGATGTCTTTTATCCTGGCAGCAAAGGTTTTTAGAAATATCTCTGCCTTTTTCAGAGCGGTAAACCTTTTGCCGGATGCTGTTTTCCGGGCATTAAACCATGCGATAGCGGTCATGCTATCGGTGTAGATGATCCGAGGCTGGTAGTCGTTGGCGATGATGTACTTCACAGCTTCGACTACGCCCAGAAATTCGCCTATGTTGATGGTTTGGTTGCCCAGATGCACACAGAACAGTTCTTTGCCCGTAGCTATGTCAACGGCCCTGTAACGGGTGAGCCCATTCTTTATTGAATGGGCCCCATCCGTAGCAATGCCTATTTGTGGGCGGTTCATTTTAAGGTAAAGTCTGGAACTATATACCCGTCGTTTTCCATTCTTCGGACAAGCTGGGTTGCTTGCCGGGTAAGGCTTTCGATTACTGCATCAGGATTTTCGATGTCTTCCCGTTGCCTGATCAGGTTAATCACTCCGGCTAAGGTACGGCTGGAAGCACTTTTTCCGTCTTTGGGATCAAAGAAAATAGTTTTTAACCCAAAGGTAACCGTAACCTGGTAGATACTTTTGGGTATAATCAGAGTATCTACCTGCGCATTGAAAAGTATGGGTGTTGCCGAAATTACCACATACCCGGAACCATTGTGCATGGCTTTCAACTCAACAGCGTATAGTTTGTTTGGTTGTACTGTGCCCTTGAGTTCCTCGGAAAGGACACATATTTTTTTACCGAAGCGGGAGTCCTCGCGAACACCCATCAATTTTTGAGTCTTGGAGTGACGGGATACAAAACCTATCAGCTCACCTGTGGACTCCGACTTCGCAAATTTAATCTGCGTTTTTTCTACTGTCATTTTAAGTCATCTGTTGCATCTTTTTTCTTTCAATTTACAAACTTCTTTTCTTTCAATTTTTATTCTAACGAAGGGCAAATTTAGGCTATTCAGAGCAAGTAGCCAAATATTTATTGCACTTATTTTCTGTATGTTACGGGTGATATATACAGAGAACAAAGGGGTTATCGCTGTATATATTCAGAGGTGGTAAAATGGGTGTAACGTTCGTCCGTTGTGGAAGTTCGCCAACACTTCCAATATCTATATGTGGGACCTGCCTTTGGATTATAAGGATAAATATCATTTTCTTCAAGGTAGAGGACTCCCTGTTGGGTAGAGGTGTTGTATTCTGTGCAACCGTCCGGAAGATTTGGGTTGGGCTGGAGATACTGTTGTTCGAGTGCCATTCCATAGACAAAGAGGTTTACGAGCCGAACGTCCGGATCAACATCGAACTGACGGGCATATCTGGCAAAATCGTAAATGTCAGTGTGGAAGAAATCGTGCTTGAAATGTCCCGGTGCTTCTTGCAGCAATTGTTTTTGCGCTTTTCTAATAGGTTCCCGGCTCTGGATTTCTTTCAGACGTTTTGGAGTCACGGTATTTGTGGTGTACCAAACCAGTTCAAAACCGACCCTGGTCGAATCGGTCAGGTATTGACGGTCGTAACATTCCCTTTGTTTCATATTACTAACGTCCATAGGGTCTTCCTTGGGGCCGACACATTCTTTGACCAGTCCGATAATCACAATGAGTATAATCATGGACGTGGTTCCGCCGAGCAGTCCGACTAACAGACATCCTTTGTTGATAGCTTCGACTAATTTATTCATCTTCTTCTATGGCTATATCGGTGATATAATTACCAGAAATATCCCGCATTTCGGATATGCAGACGGCATATCCTTTGTCGAGCAGGAAATTTGAGTATTCTTCCTGTTTTTCCTGTGGGAAAATGGCCGTCATCATGTCTTCTCTGACAGACACTTCCAATCCGAGTTCACGAGCTATAATTTGCGCATCATTTTCGTAGGCTTCGAAGTTGTCACCATTGTGGAACAGGATAATGGTATCTTTTCCCCGCCGCTTTTTCATTATAGCGAATGCTTGTCTTATGCTATGCTTTTTCATTTGTTTGACTGATTAATTTCTTTCGTCATGCAGCTATCACATACCCCATTGCCACGAGTCCATTTATATTTACTGATACTTGTTCCGCAACGGGTACAAAATTTCTCCTTGTTACTGACCGTGGCGTAGATAATATGTTCGATGCCGCTTTGTGACATTCCATATTTTTTCATTAGCGCTGAAATGATTTGTTTCTTCTGGAATTTTCCTTCCTTAACAGTGTCCTGAAACTCTTTCACTATAAGCATCCGCCGCACTTTTTTTACATCTAAAACAGATCTTATCTGTATTAAAAACTCTTCATCCACTTTCATAATCGTTGAAAGCAGTGAGAGTTCTTTGTTCATTAGCTTCTTCTTCATTTCTTCCATATATACATTATTTCAGCACTTATTTGCTTGCAAACGAAAGAGTTAGTTCAATTCTTTCATGCGAAAGGATAGGCAAATATAGTGCTTTTTTATGAATTTATTTACTCTGTTTCTAATTGGTTCTTAATTAGTTGCACCAATTCTTCGGTGGTATTGATTTTGTTTCTTTTCCCGGTGGGCTTGGCATGTCGCATTGGGATAAAATAAAGCGAGAAGTCATTCCCTTCCGGAGTGGAAAATCCACCTACTGTAGTGATTCCGATTCTGATCCTATAATAGCCTTTTATCGGAAGATAGGTTTTTGAATCGGGGATTTTAATTTTGTAGCCTGGCATTTCTGCTGCCAGGCTACGGTACACGGGAATAATGACTTCTGTCTGATAGTTTGGAGAGGCGGGGATTTTCTTCCTTTGCCCACTGCTACAGATTGTTTCAATTTCCTTGTGGAATGCTTCGAGGTGTTGCCTGTAAGCATCAATTAACAGTTTAAATTCCATAGTTTTTTGTTTGATTATTGTTTATTCCATTCTTGCAAGGTCGTTTCTTCTCCTGTGAAGTTATAATCTTCAATGGGTGTATAACTTTCGCAAACCATCGGAATTTCTTGCCGAGTGATAATCGTACCTGCATGATTGACTGTTACTTGAAGTTCGATGGTAGCCAAGTTTTCGCCCTCGTCATCATAACGAATGTCGTAAACGAAAAAACCAGCCGGGACCTCTTTTCTGTTGATGCGTCCGTTAGAGAACAAGGTTTCGATGTCGTTGATTTCTAAAATTTCGAAAGTTTCTTCTTGAATGTTTGTCATAACTGTTTTTTTAAAAGGTTATTAATCATATTTGATTGTTGTCCGGGGTGTAGAATACGGATGTATTCTATCAAACCGGTGAATAAGCTCTATATTTTGTTGATTACATTGCCCCGCAGTTCTCGCCAAAGGCTCCGGCGGGGAGTATCCACGGTTCATCCGGTGGGAGAATAACCGGTTGGTCGTAATTGTAACCGGTAGCCAACTGTTTTAATTTCTCAGTGATTGTTTGGTAGGGAGCACCGGAAGCGATTAAGGTGGGCAGATCGGTGTTACGCTTGATGGTGCAGTTAAATTCCTTTTCGCAAGCAATCACTTCAGCAATCTGAGCGGGACTAATCAGTGCTGCACTGGCAAACTGGTTTTTATTGCCAAATATGCAAAATTTGCAGGAACAGCGTGCCCAGCCCAAGTAATAACAAGGATGTACTCTTACCCTGTATCGTTTGATGATGTCCCATACCTGTTGTTCCTTCCAATCCCGAATGGGACGCAGGCGGTCCACATGCCGGGTGAACTGTTTGCCATCCCGCAAATCTGCTCGGTCGAGTTCGAAGATAGCGTATTTAGCCCGTGCTGCGGATTCTTCACCCCGTTCCCCGGATAATATCAGGGTACGGATACCCCGGAACCGTGGTTGGTTGATGATAGCTGCGGAGCAGACATCTATTTTGAGGTAGCCGGAACACCAGCGGACTTTCAAGTCGGGAGAACACTGCGGGAATTTGCGGCGAGTAGTCCGTTTTCCCCGTTTCCCTCCCACTTTGCCGATAGTACCGTCGGGACATTCAAAACAGTTGGGAGCTGTCAACGTGTTTTCACGCATGAGTTCCCGACGGAAACCGCCTTCTTTCCATTGGTAGTAGATTTTAGCACCAAAAGCAGCCGCAAAGCGACGGCAGTAGTCAGGAGTAATTTCCCAATCGAAAAACGTATCGCCCCGTCCGTCCACGTCCTGATGCCACAGTTCTATTTTCTCCAAAGGAATGCCATTGTCGAGCAGGTAGAGGAAGCAAGCTGTACTATCCTTACCACCCGAAAAGCTGACGATGTATTTGTCGTAACTATGGAGATTGAGAGTCTGATTCATCCTTGATATTGTTTAGTTTATTGTACATATCCTCAATATTCCCTCTGACTCGCTCAGGATGCAGAAGGTTCTCGAACATTTTTCCCAGTTCTTCGTCTGTCATGTTGCTTATATGCTCTTTGAGCACATTCACGGCAACATTAAAATACAGGGCTACCAGCGGCCCTTCTTTAAGAAGCGCCTTTATCCGGTCGTCCATTGAAGGGCGGCGCACTTTTTCTGCGTTTACTTTTTTTCTTGTCATAAAAATGTATTAGTGTAAAATTTCCAATTCCTCTGCATATACCTCAGCCTGAGAACCGGCATCGTTGCCGATCAGGATTATCCGGTCGTCGAAATCGGTTATGTCCTCTTCGGTGTATTCTTCATTTCTTTCTTCATACGTATCAAGCACTTTGTATTCTCCTGATGTTTGGTTGTCAGGGTCATGCCAATATATCCGTTGTCCGGTAGTAAATTTTCTCATATCACAATTTTTGAGGTAAAAGTTCCGAGGGAATGTTTTCGTTTATCAGCTTGTTGCCTTTCGACATTTCTGTTTGGATTGTCTTTTTGAGTATTTTGCGTCCTTCCGGTTTGGCAAGTATTTTATCAATAGTGAATTTTTTCCAGCTTATCGTGTAGTAACCGCCTTTGGTGTCTTTGAATACCAGGCATTTGGAAGTTTCGTTCTTGATTTTTTTGAGTTCCCTTTCTTCCATAATTTCCTGGACTAATTCATCAACGATATATTCGAGATTGAAATCCAATTCCAAATCGAAGCCTTTGGGTTTCACTTTGGGTTGTGTTCTCAAAAAAGTTTCGATCATCCTGCCCTTTTCAGTACATTCGGGAAGGAAACGGACATCGGTGGAGCCACCGTGCCCGTCGTTACCGCAATGTGCCAATTTTGTTCCATTGACATACAATACCGCACTGAAACAATAGGTTTCTTCCGAGCGGGATTCAAGATACTTGAAGGCTTTTAATTCAAATGAGTAATTTCCTACTTTCATATTCTTTCTTGTTTAAGTTATTGAAGTTATTTCCGATACGCCGGGATGGTTATTGTCAGGTTTTCATTTATTAGAAACCTTCTGCCGCACTCACAAATAATGTGTGTTTCTGTTACCCTCCTTACAGCTCTTGTGACTTCTTCGTGGGAGATATAAGGTTTTCCATTTATGTGTCCGTTTTCGATATCTCCTGTAAGGTGGTACTCTTTACCGACTTCTATTTCCTGTACATTCATTTTGTATAGTTTTGAGGTTTTCATATTTGTTTTATGCAGCGAGTGCTTCCAGTACATTATCATGGATACTGGCGAGCCATTTCAGACTTTCAAATGCCGGATTGTCTTCGTATATTGTAATGGGGTTGCTTTCGGTTTCTACTTTAAGCGAGAGTTCTTTGCCGTCGTAACCGATTTCTATTGCCTGTCCTTCGTGGGGATCGTTGTCGTTATCGTACCAGATAACATAGGTCGGGTCGATGGCATCACTGATGTCGAGTTTTGTCAGGTTGTTGTCTTCCAAGGCCGAGACGATGGAAGCCCGGATTTCGTTTCTAAGTGCTGAGATTCTTTTAGTGAAAGAGGGAGCCGGGGTATTTGAGTCTGGCGTAATTTCCGGTTTAAAGAAGTAAGAGCCACTCCATTCGGCAGTGTCATTAACACCTTCCATGTAGGCTTTATATTCTTTTTGTGTGCGGAATGTCCTTTCATCGACTACTCCGCCATTATCCATCAGCCATTTATCGGAAGGGATTTGACCAGTGGTTTCAAATTCTTTTACGGCATCTTCGCCGAATATTGCTGTTACTGTTATCATCGTATTGCATTTTTATCATGTAAATCATATCGTTAATAAATCTGAAATAATCTGCATAGGAACCATGTAAGTGGATAAAGTCGCTAACCTCAAACCGAGGGTTCAACTTTGACAGTTCACAAAATTCAGATGTCAAGTCATAGGAGAGCTTGGGCAGATAGCCACATTCTTCTATTGCGGTAATCAGCCCCGTGAATTTCACATATCCTTCATTGCGGTCAAGAATGGTTGCCCATGTATCAGCATACAGGAATCGTTCATTTTTGATGATGTTATTGAAATAATCAGGATATTTTTTCTGAAGTGCAGATAACGGCAAAGCCATATCTTCCGCATCGGGAAAACCGTGTGGACGAGAAAAAAGGTCAAAGAAATAAACATATATATCTTTAGCGAGGATATATACCTGATTTTTCCGTTTTCGAAAGAGTATGGTAAAGGTCGGTTTTATTCCCTTCAAAGCCGAAGGCTTATGGATTTTAGGTTGCCCCCAAACCCGGTAAACATCTAATTCGACCTTCATCTATTTTTTGAAAAAGTTTACGTAAGATTTATCAAGCGTGAACTCGACATAGAGGGGTGCGCCACAGCCCCAATAAGCGCCTCCTTTGTCGTAGGCTCCGTCGATAGGAAGATAAACCCGGCGGCAGTAGATGTGCTGGCCGGTGACCCCGGAACGGTCACCGATGCTGGGACGTCCCATAGGAGCGCCCCGCCCGGTATCGACTTTACACAGCAATTCGTTGTACGTCTGTGTGCTGGGGCTGGGAATTGATTGCTTTTTGTTCTGTTTCATCTATTGTTTCTTTTAAATTGTTGATTTCATTGAAATTCCTTATTATTCCGTCTATTTTTACTGCATAGTTTATTCCTGCACCAAGCAATGTGTTACGGTAAATGGTGAGCCCCTTATAGGTATCGACCTTTTCAATTCCGTAGTAGGCATTGACCTGATATTCTTTTAATCCCTTCGGAACAGCCGGTTTTGAAAAACACGGGTCATAATCAGCAATCAATTTTTCGAGCCAGGTGGCGTGATATGTGCCGATTGTCCGGTCGAAGATTACTTCCGGACGTATGGAGTGAGGGGTACGGCGTGTCATTATCAGGTACATAGGTGAGCTATAACGGTCGTATTTATGGCATCCCAGATAGCAGTCTCCCAGTTTGCAATACCTAAAATTCCCTTTGTTCATTCTAAGTGCTTGAAAGCTGACCTCTCCACCGAAAAACTCCTTTGGTAATCCGGTTTGCCCGGTAAACTCACTATAAAAATGTTCGGGAATATGTTCGTGAGTGTATTCGGAATCCCTGAACATTTCTTGCGCCTGTTCGAGGGAGATTAGTTCAGGACGGGCATACGGTAAATTGGATAAGCATTTGTCGAGTGCCTTATACACGATGTCACGAGTTTGCAGGTGAGCAGGCATCTGTTTGAACCAGTTGAAAGACGAACCATATTGTAGGCAGTATTCAACAAAATCGGGCGTCCAAATCGTTTTAGGAAATTCGGGATAGTCCCTGTCTTTACGAATAAATGCCTGACAAACAGATTTGGTGAACAGGTGTCTGTAGGAGTCATCGACAAGGTTGTAGCCATAACTTCCGGTAAACGAATCTATTGCCAGTATGAGGCGTTTAGAGGTCTGAAAATTTTTGGGCAAATCTTTGAAATTTCCGGCACTGACAGTTACTACCCGGTCGGCCATGGTATCGTCCATGCAGGCAAACAGATGCGGTTTTATAGGGTCGGAAAGCAGAGTGCTTATGTGCGTCTGGGAATTTTCCGCCATTGCTGCCATAAAGATTTCGTAGCAGTAATGCTTTTCAGGTATCAGGCTGAATTTCCGGGTAGCCATTTGTAAGTAATATGGGCGCGATTTGTGTTTCAACGGGGTTATCAGGTCGATGTGTTCGGAAGAAAGTTTCGTATTGGTAAACAATCCATAATAAAATTGCCGGTTCTTGATTGCTTTCGGAACGAATGTCAGGAATGCCTGTACCATTTTGATGTCGTTTGTACCGGAGGTGTAATATCTTCCCCGACTGTTGTAACTTTGGCTATGACAGGAATAGGCATCATTTACCCCGGCATAGGCAAGTGATGTGTCCCATAATGTTTCAGGCATCAGATGTAAATACTTGATGCCTTTGTCGATGTCCGACACTATTTTTTTCAGCATGAGTTGACTTCTGTACTCTGCCGGTACATCGGGAAAATTGCTGAGGTCCTTATTAACAGCAAAGTCTGATACTTCCTGCGTGCGCAGTCCTACCGGGATGCTGGAAAGTTCGAAAGACTGCCAACTGTATGACTTTTCATTTTTCTTAATGATGCCAAGGATTATTTCGCCAGTGAGGTATTTGTGAGGCAGATGGTCGAGCAATTTAATGTCGCCTTCTTCAATACCGGCAGCCGCAATTTCAGGAGTAATGAGTTCCTGGGGCAGGTTAGCAATCGCTTTGTATATTTCTATATTCTGTTTCATTTCTATCGATTTAGGGGGTGGTTGATGGTGGTTACCAGCCTGTCGTTCCGAAAGGCATAGTAAGTTTTCTTTTCTGTGACAGCTTTGGTCTGCATGTCTTTCCAACTTTCGGAATGAATTGTATGTACGCAATTGAATGAACCGTTTTCCGAGAGTTCGTACAGGCTGATATTTTTGAAAGCATCTTTCTGACTGGAAAAGGTTACTTGTACGGACGAAAGAGGTTCGAAGCCGTTTTGGGTTTTGAAGTACCAACGACCTTCCATATAAAGAAAAAGCCAGGCATTGAGATTGGCATAGTCTTCGATAGTGTCGGCAAATTGCGGCAGATGCTTTCCTTTTTTCTCGCCATCGTCCCGGATTTCAGCCCGGCAGTTTACCGTGTCGCTTTGTCCTTTCCATTTCTTGTAGGGTGATGGTTGCAACGTGACCAGATTACCGAGGTTTATCAATGCTTCGACCCTGGCATCTGTGCTGTAAAATGTTCCCAATATCCGGGGAACGTCGTTGTATTGTTCCTCGTAGGGTACGGCGATGTACCTGACAACGCCATCGTTTTGAAGTTTTCCGATGTATAAGTTCATAATTTCCTTTATTTTTATTGTGTAGATATTTCTCTAATCATTGTATCTGATATATCTATATTCAGTTTGGTATGTACTTTTATCTTTAAATTCTCAATATTATTTCTTTATCCATTTATCTTATTTAGATGTCACCTATTCCTTTCCAATATGATTTTGGCAAAATTGGCAATATGTTCTCCATCAGATATTCGATATTTATGCGCTGGGAATAGCTATTCATATAAAAACGGTAAATGATGGGGTTGCAAGAGTCATTTGTCCTCTCCTGGCAAAAATTGGGAGGTAATTGCTTTTTATCCTTGAATAAAATCCTGCACGCTTGTTGTGCATTGTAGTTGTTGGTTTTCATCAGGTAGTTTATATCATGCAATACTTGCAAAGCATCGCTGTTTTCCTTTAGAAAGAGCAAAATCTGTTGTGTGCTATTTCCATTGTCCCTGGCCTTAAACTTGTAAGACGTGCCTCTTTGAATAGCTGCAGCTCGTTGCAATAATAGATCCTTGCAGTTTTCTTTAAAGTAGTATGTACATTTATATCCATGTTCATTGACTACCTCAGCAACGCACATATTAGTTTGTACCATGTTATACCGATTGCATTTAACTTTCCTGTCACCAAGATGTTCAGCATTATCTATTATGTTCGCTATCTCTTTCTTTAAAGATATTTTGCCCTTCATAATCTGTTCTTTTCTTGTTTTTAAGTACTATATATTTTTTATACCCGTGAGGCTCGACAATAACCGGTTTCAGGTTGAGTGTTTTCCTTTTTGGAAAGAACTCGTTTTTTTTAGTTGTTTGTATATCAACATATTATAAAGAAAGCATTTCGTTGGCGTCAGCGAAATGGTTCTGCCAGACTCCTAACCAGAGTTATTTCCAAATGCTTTATTCAGAGCCGAGGTTATCCGGTTATAGTGTTTCCGCAAGTACCAGTTAGGTTCGTTCTCTTCAAGCAAATTAGCCACTTCAATCAAAACGTTCAATAAATCCGGTGTGGCATTGACCAGATTTGCGTTTGCTTCCACTTCTTCCGTTGTCATGCCATAACCGGCAGGATAAAGGATTTCACAAAGAGGTTGGAAGTTGTTTCGAGTTACACCAACCAATCTTCCCGCACCTCCTCTTTTTATGGCTCTGTGCCACTGGCCTATTGTACCTTTGGATTGTTGTTGTTCCATAATTTTACGGGTTTAATGATTTAACTTACTTGTTGTGATCCCCACCGGATGTGAAAGTGTCCTTCATCGTCTTGTTCACGGCGGAAGAGCGTATAGATAATGTCGGGTGATATATCGAACTCGTCGAAGATTTCCGACTCTTCCATGACGGAACCGGTCTTGATAAATTCGTTGATACGTTCTTTGGTGAGCACGAGTGCCATCAGGTTTTGCTCGATAGAATCCTCGTAGGTGAGGAAATGTACGTGTCGCATCCCTTCGGAGTCGAGGCGGATGAAACGGAAGTAGAATTGTTCCATGCGGGGGATGTTCCATTGCAGGGATTCAATAATGATGTCCTCGCAACTGGGAACATTAGCCGAACTTTTCAGGCTTTGCTGGGTGCAGACCAGTATCCCATTTTCTGTTTTTTCAAACTTATCGAGGATGCGCTGGCGTACTTTGAAATCGACGTTTCCCCGGATTACGAACAATGGACGTTCCGTGAATTTCCCCGACAAGTATTCCTTGTACATTCCCACGGCATCGAGAGAGGTGCAACCGATAGCCACTTTACCGTGCATCTCGTATTTCAGCATTTGCTCTATCTTTTTCGCTTTCCGGGGATATTCTTCACCGTAGTAGCCTTTCATGTATTGAGGAACGGAACAGGCTTTAATCAGGAGCATTATTTGTCTGACCAAACGAAGTTGCGACTCTTTCTTCTTGTCTTTCATCGGGTTGAAATAAAGATAGAGTATTTCATGGAACTTTTCGAGAATGGTTTTGTACACTTCCTTTTCTCCTTCACTGGGTTTGACTGTCCGGGTAACGATTTCGTATTTATCACCTGCAAATTCCTTAAATTTGCGGGTAATAATGGTTTTGTTTATCAGTTCGGTCAGGTACTCCTGGTTGTAGATGTCCTGATTGTGTTTCTCGATGCCGAATACGGTAGCCTTACCCGGACAGAAACAAGATTTAAACAACGTAGCTCCCCTTCTCGCCGGGAATGGCTGGAGATAATAGGAATTCGTTTCTGTTTCGATTTCGCGTTCTTTGTTCTCGTAATAAACATCACGGGCATAGCAAATCATGTTGATGGAGTTGTTGTACATCAATTCAAACTGGCTGTATAATTCTCCGATATTGTTCCGGGTTGTGGTTCCGGTGGTGAGCAGCTTGTAACGCAAGCGTCGGAAAAGGCTAAGGGTTAAGCGGGTCCGTTTGGTTGCCGGGTTTGTAATCTCGTCGGATTCGTCGAAAAGCAGGCATACTTTCTGCGACCGCATTTTAAGGAAGCGTTTGAATGTTTTTTTCAAATCGTCCAACATTGTAAGAGACACCAGTACAAAAGTATCGCCCGATACATTATCGAGGTGTTCAGGTTTGGTGGCTACGATGTATTTCTCGTTGTGACGTTCGAGGAAAGGAACCCATGTCAGGTGAATAGCTATAGCGGGGGCTAAAACAATGATGTTTTTTACCCGGTTTTGTTCATAAGCATGTTTGCCATAATAATATGCTACGGCTGTTTTGCCACTGCCTTGCTGCCAGTTGAGCAGGTTGTAGTGTTTCTGAAAAATTAGTCCCATATCATGCTGTTGTAGGGGCGTGAAATGGCAGACCTCCATTTGTTTATTGTAAAATGTCAGGGAACTGATTTTGGCATCGAGTTTGGATTGCCGTTCCATTTGAAGTGTTTCCCGGCTTTGAAGTTCGTAATCCTTTTTTTTGCGGGCTATAAACTTATGGGCAGCATCGTATTGTTTTTGGAGTGCCGGGGTTATTTCAGGAGGTTCCGGTAGTTCGGATTGCCCGATGATGATTTGGTTCAAGGAAGCATATTTCTGTTCTACCCCGTCGAGCAGACGGGGCGCATAGCCTTTAAGCCGGAAACCGTAATTTGTTTTAACCAGTGCAATTTCTTTACGAGGAACAATGTTCTGGCGTTTGATGTAACCGTGGATGACGGAAAGGACTTTGCCGTATGTGAGTTTCTTTTTCTCCCATGCCTTCCGTTCTTCCGTCGTGCAACATTCGGGTGGTTTCTGGTTGTAGAATTTGGTTACGAGCGCAGTGGCTTTGTCGTAATGCTTTCGCAGATGTGGATGTGCCTTTAACTCGTAGAGGTACTTTTTGAGTCGGAACTCAAAGGCTTCCCTTTCGGCATTAGCTTCGGCACTGGCTTCCTGATAAAGTTTCAGTTTCAGACTTTTACGAATTTCTTTGGCAGCGACAATCCGTTGTTTCAATTCGTCCATGGTGACAAACTCTTCGGCCTTGTAAGGCTGCATGGCGAGGTGCTGAGAGGTACGCATAAAAAGCATGACTTTGGTGTCGAAATTGTGTACTCCGACCGATGAGAAAGCATTAGGGTCCAATTTAGTCTGCCCGATGAAAGAGAAGTCATCGTTTATCGTCCTGATTTTCGATTTATCCCAAAACTCACTCTGCAAAAAAGAGCAGGGAACAATAAACATGAACAAGCCTGTAGGGTTGAGCATCCAATAGGCTTTATTGGTATAGTAAAACTGAGACAGTGTGCCGTCTAAATCGAGATTGAAAGGCGGATTTCCGATTATGATGTCGAATTTGACATCTGATTCGTATGTCCGGATGTCAGCGGTTTTAATAGTGGCATGGGGATATAAATGCCGGGCTACCTTGACGGCATTCCGGTCGATATCGAAGCCATAAACATTGTACTGATTGGGCAGGTAATTGAAGAAATTACCCATGCCACAACACATATCCAAAACCATGTCAGTAGGTTCGGGTGCTATGGTCTCAACCATTTGACGGCAAATATCATGGGGCGTGAAAAACTGCCCCATTTCGATTTCCTTCTTCGCTTGTGCATATTCATGGTAGGAAGGGTAATCTTCCTGTTTTAAATGATGCAGACCGCCTATGCCGGTGTAGCAGTTGTATATTGTTTCTGCCGTCACCAGTTCCTTACCGATATCGATACTAAATAAAATCTTCTCGTTTATTTCGGCCCGGCGACTCTGGGGTATTTGTTGAGGTATTACCTGGTACATAATTAATTATCTTGAAAATTGACTTTGTTTAGTTGCAATCTTTTATAGGCAGCCTCGGCGGTTGGCTTTGAAGAAAAGTAAACGTCGATGCGACCGTTTTTGTAGAATTTCATCTTTTCGGCTTCACCGGAAAAAAGGGAATACGGTTCGGTGATGTTCATATAATCAGTATTGAGTCCCGAAATGATGCGGGCACTTCCATTCAGGCTATCATTACCGGCCAAGGCGATTCCCTCACAAAAGGTATTAAGTCCGGACTGGTAGCTATAACTTAGATGATACTGTTGGTAGTTCTGATAGTAGAAATCATCGAAACGAACGACATCGTAGAAAATGATTTTGTTGTTTTTAAGTTCAGGCATTTTCTTGTAACGACCGAGCACTGTTTCATGGAAACGACGGATGACCTCTTCCTCGGCTGTTTCCCGGAAGCCACGACCTCCCAAGTGGTCGATAACCCGATCAACATAGGACAGGTAGTTGGGACGAAACTTAACAGGCATGTGCTTTTCGTCGGGTTCATCCTGGGGGATACTCAGTGAATAGGTGTTATTAAAATAGGAGATGATGGCCCGTCCGAAGCGGTTGATTGCCCTGAAACGTCGTTCTACCAGCTTATTAAGCGTATCGAACGGACGGAACTCAAATTCGTGATAGTTGGACGGATAATCTTCGGTGGGAGAATACGGCGGATTGGTTTTCACCGTACCGTTCTCAGCAAAGGTTATGCGATGGCTCTCCTTGTATTGCTGTATTTCCTGAAGAAAGAAATTGTACCATTTGTCTATCTGGTCGAGTGAACTGTCGAGCAAGCGTTGCTGGCGTTCGCAAAACTCTTTATCGGGAAGAGAGATTTTCTCTTCGTTGCTGATTTGAATGTTATCGAATACGGCGAGCATGTCTATGCCGTTTGCCACTGTTGCTGTTTGTTCCATAATTATCTGTGATTAAAAATGAAGTGAGTTATAAATCGTATTAATATCGTCCTGCACATAGCCCATATAGATTAATGTGGTCTGTGGGTTTTTGTGATTGAGGATTTTCTGAATCAGCGAAAGCGCTTTCATGGTTCCTCCATTTGCCTCGAATGTGTTGCGGGCAAAAGTTTTGCGGAACGTGTGAGTGGAAAAGTGTTGTATCTTAACCTGATACCGGACCCGGAAATATTTCAACCGACGGTTGATGTACTCCCGTGAGAATGCCTTGCCTGTATGGGAGTTCCATATTACCGGCAGAGAGAGGTCGGGAGAACCAACCAGTTCGTACATTTGAGCGATGTTCTCAATAATTTCCTGATTGAACGTAATCAGGCGACTTTTCTTTGTTTTCTGTTCCATTTTTATCAATTCGCTTTGGTGGAGTATGTCTTTCCACGTTGTTGTGCGAACATCTGATATCCGGAACGCCGTGCAATATGAAACCTTACAATAGGCTTCCCACTTGTAGAGTTTATCCTCGTGAAGTCCGTCGAAGAGTTTCTTTAGTTCTTCAAAAGGAAGGTAGTCAGAGGTTGTTGCTTGTCCTTTACGTGCCATGGCCTTATAATTTAGCTTGCATGATCCGGGCTTCAATGACATCCCTGGCTGTTACTCTGTTTCTTTGATTGCCCCGGCGACGATTTATCATTGCCGCACTCCGCAGAATAGTGAGACAATCGTCGATACAGGTGATACACTCCAATGTTTTTTCGGTGTCACAGCCGTCGTTTTTGCAAACTCTTGCCATAACACGTACTTCGTCAATAGTCATGTTGTTTAGACCGGGAAATTTTTGTTTTGCCATAGGAGTCATTTTTTAGGATAAAAAAGGCGGTGAACTTCCGCTCACCGCCCGATTACATTTTATTTCTCTAAGTAGTTATTCTTTATCTTTCTCCTGTTTTTTTTCAGCATTTGACAAGGAAAAAATACAGAGGTATTTGGCTACCGAATATTCTGATTCAGAACCAAAGAATAAATTTATTTCTGTTAGGGCTTCTTTGAATCGGCCTTCATCCAACAAAGGCTGTATCTTTTTCATACATCTATTCCCTAATATGGTGTCTATATTGACAATAATATTTTGAAGTATGTTATAAATTGCCATCAATTGATTTGAGCTTAGAATATTCATTATTTTATTAAAACGATCTTTTTTCTTTTTCATGTTACGATTAGTTTTAGTTGTTTAATTTCCTTTGCATTAGCTGAACGACAGAGTTTGATGCAGGATACGCCCATTGATTTTTCCGCCTCTATCAGCATACCTTTGGACACCAAATCTTTGTACAATTCATGGATGTAGGTTTCGCAGGGATCACCGGAGGACACGCCGATGGTATGCTCAATTGTTTTTATGCGGATTTGGTTAGCAAGTTGTTCGACTACTTTCTGCTGCGGTTTGTAGAGGTTGCGACGCTTGGTTGAGAAAAGGGAAAGCAGTCGGGTTTGGATATAATCACGGTAGGCCTGCCGATAATATTCTATTTCCTGATGCCGATTGTACGGATAGACTTGTTCGTAGATGTCGGTACACCGATGTCTGAACGTGGTTCCTTTGGCGAGAATCGCTTCGATTTCCGGGATGCGGCTTTCTTCACAATAGCCGGAGAGGTCCATCGGGTGACAATAGAGGTCAGTAAACTCTTTGACAATGCCAGGGCATTTGGTATATTTTATTGACTTGATTTCGTAACCGGCTTCGCTAAAGAGCCGACGAGCTTCAGCAAAGAAAGCATCTTCTTTTTCCTTAGACATGCCGGGATGGTCACCACCCCAAACATAGCCGGAGTCAAGGCGGAAATAGACATTAACCAGTTTGGGGACATTGAGTAACTTAGCGGAATGTGTCAGGCTAATATCGACCTCGGCATCGTCCGGCTGGCGCATTATATCAATGTGCGTATTCGAAATGCCATACTGTTCGGCATATTCCTCGAAGTGGACGATTACCTCGTAGAATGTAGAAGCGCTGTGGACTGTATGCGTACCGATTTCGGCACCTTTATCCACGTAAAGTTCGTACCATTTGTCCGTGTTGGCATCTGCTTCTTTTATTTCCACGGAAAATTCAATCCGTAGGGCACGGATTAGTTTTTCATATTCTGCTTTCATATTTTACAAGTTGTTTGGGTAAGAATAGAAAAGGCGATGAATGTTTGTTTTCACCGCCTTGCAATTATTTTCGCTTACTAATATTCAGGATTAATCAGTTCATCATGGCATTTATTATCTGAACGTATCGTTTTCCGAACTTCTGTTCGATATATCCGTCCATTGAACAAGTTTTTCCCTGATAGAGCGCTAATTCGGGTTGGTATTCGGGATCTCTTTTCCCAAATTCGTCATCCATCCCTATAATGTCTATCTGGTACATTCCCAGCCATGAGAGTATCCCTTCCGTTTTTATCAGTTCGAAAAAGACAGCATCGGTTTCCCTGCATAACAAATGTTTTGCTTTTTGAAAAAGCGCATATCTGGAGAGTAGGTTTTCGAGAGCGACAATACCGGCACATTTCGTTTCGGCATATATGATAGAACAATACCGACCGTATTTTTCATGGATGTACATTATTTCCAGCCATGACAGACCACTCCACCGTTCGGGTATCTCTTCATTCAGAAATTCAAAAGCCTTTGTTTTCTTATAGCCTTCGCCTCTAATGAAATATTCAAAGGATTGACCTTTAACTCCCTGGGGAAATGTGTTTGGGAAAAATAGAATTTCTTTTTTCCGTTTCACTTTTATTACATTCATGTTATACCGTTTAAAGATGTATCATGTGGAAATTCAGAGCTCAACACATCGTGAGAGAGATATTCTTCAGGAGTCAGATCGTGCTTTTGATGCAGATCGAAATACCTTGCCAATAGACCGTCAATGTCTGTTTCCTGCAAATCGTCGTCAGTCCATGCCAGACAACCGGTTTGTTTACATTCAGGACATTTGTCTGCTCCGTATGGCAATAGCATTACTCTGCCACAACCATTACAGGTTACGAAATCGCCGCTTTCGGTATATACGTTCACTGTTTTCATTCTTTATATCTTAAAATTTATATTTTCCAATATCCATAGTCGGAACCATCGCCGGGATGTGTTCCGAAGTAGTAACCTTTGGGAGCGTAATTATTAAGCGTGTCAATTAAATCTTCCACATGAAAGGTAGCGGTTTCGCCGTCCCACCATTTTGAAGTATGATTCTCGGCAGCATGGGCAGGCACAACGTTCATTAGTTGAGCATATTCGGGAGTGTCCCGAAGCACATCTGCAAATTTTGGTATCAAGTTCTGGAGCCGCATGGTCCCGTGTGACACGCTGGCATTGAGGTCAGCGTGTATCGTGTTGAGTGTTTTTTCATCGGTGAACATAGGCTTATTATTCAATTAGACATAATGGAACCCAGATAGATGACTCTCCAAAATCTTCAATTGATTTGGCGTCAGCTTCAATCGGTTCGCAAAGTGCGGCAATTGATTCGGGTTCGATTTCAAAGTATCTTTGAGATTCCGGCCATTGAATAGCCCGGAACATGCTGTTCGCTTCGGGTTCTTTTCCAGTATGCTGCCGATAGAAATGCTCGGGAACGTACATAGCTCCATTGTCCTCGCAGTTGAAACACGGATAACCTATGTCGTTGTTTTCATAGAAAGAAGTATCTTCCGGAAATTCCACTAATACATAGCGACCGGTGGGCTCTTCTTTTTTCCATGTGTTTTGACATGAAAAACACTGATAGGTTTTATCGAACGGATCGTAGCGGGATGCTTTTTTGCCACATTTAGGACAAATATATTTAGGGATTTCTATGCTGTCTTCAGCAATAATTTCCATACTTATCGAATATAGTTGTTCACAGTAATCATCGCCTAATTTGTCTGCCAACCTTGACATATCGGAATCTGTAACGTTTGAAATATCAAACCCTTTCCCTTCCAAATCGTCACGGCAAATGTGAGAAATGGGGAAATAGGGCAGCTCACCCGTTAATCTTGTCAGTAAACTGTTTTCATCGGGTGTGGGGTTTGTTTTCTGTTTGAAATACTGGTGCAGGTCTTCTGTTAGTTGTCTATTCATATTCTTTGCTGTTTATTGATTTCATTTTTGTTGTATTATCCTGCAAGAAGTGTTTGTTTTATCCCAATGGATAAGTCACTGATGCTAATCATGGATTGCATTTCTTCATCTTGCATACCGAGGAAATCCGCAAAAGCAGTGCATTGGGCTTCTATCTTTTGTTCGACGCTCTTTTTTGCTGCTTCATCTGATCCCTCTAAATAATTTTTCCGAAGGTCTTCGATTGGTTCGTCAAATTCGCCAAAATCATAGTTTGCCGTGTGCATCTCGGATAGTAATTCGATTCGCTTGTTGTTCGGCAGCATGTAGTAAATCTTAGTTTTGAGATAGTTTAAGGCGATTTTGAAAATCCAATCTACGACAGTAGCAAAAGAGTCGTTTTCGTCAGGTGTTTGCAGAGGGACACCTTCATTGATATATGTCCAGTCATCTGCAAAGAACGATGAATCTGTTTTGCGAACAGAGACTTCAATTGTATAATTTTCATCGCGAAATTTGTTTTCTATATCGTCTATATCATAACGCATCCAAGCGAGTACGAATGAAATACCACCTTTAATACGACAGATATATACTGTACCATCATCTTTCGCTAACATCGGCTTTACACTATCCGCAATCCATTTTTGGGTATTTTCTTTTGTTGCTGTTCCCATGTATGTTCTTTTAATTAGTGTGTTTCAAAATAGAGAGGAGTAGCCCTTTTTTCGTCTACGTCAAATTCCTGCGAGAAATCATTATCGACGGTTTCAAGCCGTAATGTAAATCCCCGGTCGGTAAAGGATACGGTTATGTCCTGCATTTTATGCAAAGGAACCGATTCACACTCCAAGCATCTGGCAAAGAAATTGTTTGCTGCTTTGGTGTACTGGCTGGAAAATTCTATTGCTTTCATTCTTAAATTATAATGCAATTATTTAGTTCTGTTCATATTATATCTATAAGCGGTCTAAGAGTTCATATACATCAGTCAAAATAAACTCTTCAACACCAAAGTCGCATAGCGATTTAATACCATTTAAAGAGTTACAGTAGTAAAACAGCAAATCGTCCTGGTCATCTAATTCGTTGTTTAGCTTGATTGTAACATCTGCGTATGGACTGTTATCCAGATATTTTACGCAACAGGAGGCATAGAGAGGTTCTTCTTGCCTATGTTCCTTCAAGAATGCTTGAAACAACCTGTCAATCTTTTGCTGAAGGTGGTTTTTATTCTCTTCCAACATAAGGTAAAGTATATTTGCCAACTCCTCAGTGTGAAAGCTATCTAACTCCAGCGTGAAGTTGTCACCATCGAAGTCGGTTCTCACCATCAGTTTTCCGTCTTCAAATACAAAAGATTCTATCACGCAATTGCTCCCGGTCTCCTCTACGGCTTTGTATGTTTGACCATTTACGGGTTCAACTTCTCCACCGAGCATCTGTACCAACAGAATCATCGACTTCTTTATCTTTTCGTGTTTCTCCTTAATCTCTGCTTTGAGAGACTGTATTTTTTCTATTTCGTTCATTGTTATCATTGATTTATGTGAGGTCGGAATAACCCTGCAATGCGATGTCAATCACCTGTTTTGTAAGGTCATCGTAGTAGGTTTTACCACTGTAAATAATGCGGTGCATGATTTGAATTTCCTGCTTTGTCATCTGAGATTTGTTACCACAAAACGGACATCGAGCTATTGTAACTAATTGATTATTTATAATTTTCTGCTGTACGATTTCGATGACAAAATATCCTTTTACGTTCTGTAGGTCTTGAAATGGTATTTCTGTTTTTTCATCGCCCGGACAGGGAAAATTGATGCCGAAAGAATAGCCGGATTTGTGTTCATGGCGTATGTAGAAATTAGTGTGTCCGACGGACAGTTCGCCCTCACCAAACAGATGTCGGGGTATGGCTATTTGAAAACCCCGTTCAAAATCGTCATAGTGTCCGAACAGTTTCTGGTGGTCCTCGTCGGGGAATGGGAAGCGATAACCAAAGTGGTATTTGGGGGCTAAATAGTTTTTGGGGTTATAGATTTCGCCTTTGCTTACTGCAAAGTGAATTTCCTTCTTCAGTTGATAGTAGGTAGTGTGATATAGATTTTCACAGCATCCGAGATTAACTGTTCCGTAATTGGTATGTTTAATAGTTTCGCTCATAACTAAGTTGTGTTTATATAAAACGGACGTGTTGCCCTGAGGTGTTGAAATAACCGTCATTACAATAGGCGGCAAATTCGTCAGGGGTGAATTTTTGGGTTGGTTCGTCCCGGTTGTTTTCGTAATCGGCCAGAATTTCCTCGTCGGTTGCGTTACGTTCGAGACGTGATGCCGGGAAAACGTAGGCAAAAAGTTCTTTGTCAGGTACAACGGATGATGAGCTACGCCGTTCGCCGCCGTTATATACTTCACAGGCCCGATTCACCAGTAATGTCCGGCTATGCACGGAGAGTTCAGCATAGAATTTCTCGGCTGCACCGTACACCGTAGGATGGGTGGCTGCGCACCATTTTTCCCAGAAGTGTGGGTAACCAACGGAAGCGAATACGATGCGACATTCTTCCTCGCACCAAGCGTTCCACATATAGTAGAAGAAGCTACTGACTGTGTTTTCTGATGTTCTCATATTGAATTATATAATTATTAATGACATTTGATTGTTTTATGATATGCGATTTCCCGTCTCATTTCTGCAAAAACGGACCTACTTATTTTTTCGTCATGGGGATATAACCTTTAAGCCTATCATAAAAGAATACTGTGGTTTCATTCTCAATGTAGGAGCAAAAACATAAATTTAATATTCCAATAGAGATTGTAATTATTTTCATGGAAAGAAACTTTGCTTCTTTCTCATTGTCTATTTCTGCATAAAAGCATTTTGCTACTTCGTCATAATGCCAGTCTAATTTTGATATTGATTTTAATTGCTCTAAAAAGCCTTTAGGCATTCTACCATCACTATTGGCTACCAATATTTTTTTCATGTTTAACTTTTTATGTTATTTTGTATTTTACTTTTTTCAATCCACCCAGAAAGTTCTGCAATGAGGACAACGGTTCCCGCACGGGAAATTGTTATCGTAATAAACATCCCGGTGACGGTTCATATTCATATCCCCCGCAGAGCAGCCGCCAGCCTTGAATGTTGCCGTGTATTGGGCTTCCTGTTGCACGTGGGCGGTCATTTTACTCGACTTAATAGACTTTTTGATTGGTTGCGTTCCCAGTTCCCACCGGGTGCTGTCACACCAATCATGGCACATGCCGCAGACTTCAGAAGCATAAGAATAGTGTACTTGAGAGTCAACAAACAAGTTATCCCGGTTGAAAGGAAGGGTAATATCTAAGGGCAAAGTGGTGTCGAAGCCTGAACCGTTGTGGCTATCGGCAACAGCAACCACGACGTCTCCATGAAACCGGATTGTTTTGAAATCTTTGTTTTCATCGCTATTGACAAGTTCGTTGAACATTGCATTGAAGTAGATGCGCAATTCTCCACCATAGCTGGCGTTTTCTACGAGTTCGGAAATACGGTCATCGAATTGTCCTTTTTTGAGTTTGAGGGCTCTCCGGATTTTATAACAAGCCATCGCTTCTGATTCTCCCCGGTAACTTCCGCACCAACTATCGTGATAGCCGTCAATTTCGACACCAAGAGAGTAGAACATGTTGGTTGTGCTGGTATTCTTAATTAGGTCTGTTACCGGATCTGTATCGTTCCGTTCGTAGAGTAAATCACGAATTTCGTTTTTATGGGCATCAAATTCTTTCTCACGATTATCGGCTGACATTTTTTTACGGATACTATCGAGTTCTTCTTCACAATTTTGTGTTTCCTGCTCCCAATACCAGTCATCCGCCTTTTCGTATAAAGAGATGAGATTATTGGCTTTTAGGCACTTTTGTTGAAGGTCTTCATGTTCATCCAAGTCATCTTGGTAATCGACATAATAGAGGCTAACACTGGACGGGATATAGGGTAATATTGCTGCTTCCATAGACTACATATTTAGGGCTTGTTTGACGTTGTTGATTCTGGACTTGGAGAATATCCAGCCGGGACCGCAGGAAAGGCGGCCATTGAATGAACCTCCAAGATCACTTAGCTTTTCCTTTATCGGCTTGGTATCTCCGATAATGGCAAAGGATTTTTCAGAATAGTCAATTAGTTCCAATCCTTGCGCGGAGATGGTTTTATCGGTAGGCTTATTGGTTTTTACAGGTTTGGCTTCTTCTTTAATTTTGGGGGAATAATCCTTTTTGTATGTTCGTTGATGTACTAAAGTCGATGCTGTATTTTCTTTTTCTACTACATAATCTTCCATTTGATACTCTTTGCCTAACTCTTTGTTGAGCAGTTCGAGTTCTTGGCTCCGAACAGCATCGCTAATATTTCTACTGGTAGAAATATAGCCTATGCAACCGTAACGCTGATTGAATGGAGTGTTAATCGAATATGATGAGTCGGTCATTCCATCCCAGCCTTCATCTTTAAAGAGGTGGGTTATCTCGCTTACTTGTTGCTCTGTCGGTCCATCTTCCCAGCTAACCGTATAAGAATTGTAGTGATATTTTTTCACGGAGAATTTTGTCGCTGGAAATTTTACTTTGAGCAATGTACGAAGATTGTTTGCGGCAGTCTTTTGGTCGTACTTATCTGTGGTAACCGTCAGGAAACTGTACTCTTTTTCGATACGTGCTATTTCTTCATTTCGTAACCGGGTGGTTTCTTCCTCCTTTTTGATGCGCTCTTCTTCGGCTTTTTCTCTGGCTATACGCAGAAGTTCGTTGACCTTATCACAGTCGGCTTTCATGGATACCCGGTAATGCGATAACAAACCTGTGTAGCGCATATAATCGTAGCCTTGGGCATCCGCTGTAATAGCACGCCCGGATGGTGTACGGATAAGAGTGAGGTGAGAATAGAATGTCTCCAGTTCAAATTTGGAATAGCTGTCATCAGTGCGATCCTCAGCCAAATCGTCGGAATAATTACCTCCTCTATCTTTAAGCCGATTGTCCGATTCCATATATTCCAGAGAATCAAACGCTTCTTCACTCATTTCGATGATATCTACAATCTTACCAAGTTGAAGACGTTCGCCAAACTCTTTGTGATATGTGAGGTGGTACTTGAGCATATCGGTCAGGTTGTTATGCTTAGACCCTTTTTGATAATTGTAAATAAAATCCTCTATATTGATTTGACCGGCAGCTTTGGAGTTATTTTGTTCCGCTATTTCACGGTAGCGAAGATAGTTGTCCGATACTGGGCGAGGCATGAATATAGGATCACCGTCCTGACTGGTTCCGTCAAACCAATAAATTCGTTCCCACTGATTGAACGTTTCGTTGATGTTTGTTTTTAGCAGTGTTTTCATGGTTTCACGGTCCAAGCCTCCGATGTTGCAGTTCCCACTCATTAGAAAACAGCAATTTCCATTATTCCATGAACCTTGTGTAATGCCAAGATTGTGCCCTTTCAGAACTAACATGCCGTTGTCGCAGTTCAGATAATACCGTTTTCTTTTGTGTGCGAAAATTATCCGATCATCTGCAATTGAATCAACTACTATTTCACTGATTGTAGTTGCTGCAATGCTGTTTACCTTTATAATGGTGAGTTTGTCACCGGTTTTTACTTTTTCAATCATATCATAGTCCACTTATAACCCTGAGTGGAACGGGTCAAACTGTTAGAAAGTATAGGTAAATTGAAGGGGTAATGATTAACGATTGCATATATCCATAAACTCCTCAGTCATCTGATTGCGCTCGTATTCATCACAATTGAAGTCGAAGAACATTCCTGATGCGGCCAATTGATTATAGCTATCCTCGTAGCTCATACGATTGTCCGACTGGTATTTCTCAATCATAGCCCAATGTTCCTGTTCTTCGGCGATATGTACTCTTTCTTTATAGGTTTTATACCATTCCGGAAAATTTTCTTTGGGGACTTCGTATTTGACTTGCAGGTCATGGTATCTTCCGGAAGGCAGTAAAAGGTATTTATTAATATAGGCTTTGACCTCACTAATGATACCTTCTTTATTGAATGAACGATGTGAACGGGCGGTAAAGTGAATATCTTTTTTGGTATAGGGATGGGTAAAGCTGATACGCACGCCCTGTTCTGCGATGTGTGCAATAATATAAATCAGAAAGGCTTCATACTTTTGCCGGTCTGCTTCTTCGTAAGAATAGGGAAAGACGTGGAGATAAAAATCCTGTCTTTGCCCATGAAGGAACCTTTCAAGCTGAACACATCGTTGATGAAAAATGAAAGTCCCTACCCGGCATTGACCTTCCCGTACATTATAGTAATAGTACTTATATTGTTTTTGTGTACAAGCAAAATGATCCGGTACATCGTAATATGTCCGATATGTCCTGTCGTTTTTACAGAAATCATATATTTCTTGAAAGGTTCTCATAGATTTATAGTTTTGTCGGTTCTCCGTCGTCAATAACCCGATAAAACTCATCCCCGTCAGCCCATTTTCTTGCTGCAATATTCAGATCGAAGGCGTCTTCCATTGTTAATCCCCTGGCAGGTATGAACGCAAGAAGTTCACCCATGCAGACATCGCTTTTGTGATATTCTGCCTGAATTTCCTCTAAGGTCAGTTTGTCGCCTGATAATTTCGCTTTTCCTTTATTTACTTTCTTCATCGTTTTTTCTGAATTTAATCGGTTATGAAATAAATAGTCTTTGAGTGCTTGTTTTTCAGATACAAGGTTGTGAGAGGAGCATCGGACGGTCTGAACGCCAGCCAATCCGGTTGATTATTCGGAGTGCAATCGCACCATTCTGCGTAATCACACTCCGGCAATATTGAAATCAGATAGTCTGTTTTAGGGTCGTTATAGGGAACTGCATTAAGTTTCAATTCTCCTTTTTCAATCTGTTCACAGATATTTATCGAGTCTTGCAAAAATACTTGCATACTATACTTTGTTAGGGATTTATGAATTGGAATACTTCGGGATTATGCTGATAGAGAAGGGCTAAGTCGGCGATAATCATAGGGTAATTTACAAACCCGCTTTGGCGTTGATAATTTGCGTTTTTAGCCAGTCCATTCTCTTCGAGAAATCGCAATGCGTCGGGATGGTTGTTGCAATCTACAAATGTACGGTCCGGTAATCCAAAGGCATCCGGATCACCAAGGTTAGTAGTAAGAGATTCATAGTCGTCTGAATTTCTGGGGTTCACCACATGAATAGCCAGCCAACCATTTTCGTAAATGGCAGGTTCTACACGAACTTTACGACCTTTGTATTTGTAGATTTTCTTTCTATAAGATTCATCGGGGGAAATGATTTCAAATTCATCTTCTCCTTCTGTGAAGGATAACATCGGGTTATCCACGCAGTAATATGTTTCTTCATCTTTCCGGCATAGATAGGTACAATTGTCTGATTTGATGATTGCAAATTCAAAATTCATATTCGTTGTTGTTTGATTGTTAATATTTCGTAGGATTGTTCCGGTGATTAGGTATGGGTTTGCCATCCTTTTGTCGGAACTAACTGCACGCACATTGATTCATCGGGAGTACCGTGATAGACTAAACCGCCCACAATTCCTTCTCGCCCATCAGGATAGCGTTGCACAAACAGAAATGAAAGTGGAGCAAAATCCCTGTGTAACTCAATCTCGCAAGGATGGTCAGGATTGTTGGTTTCCCAGCTTTTTAATTTGTCAAGGCACTCTTGCAGTGTAGGATCGTTGGTTTCTTTGGCATGTTTCATTGCTTCGTCATACCGTTCCTGACAAAATATTTTCATGGTGTTTTATATTAAATGGTGAGTATTTATTAATCTTCATCGAAGAAGTTGGTGCGGAAAATCAGGTCTTTTAGCAGGCTCGCGTCATCGCAAATTGACTTAAAGCCGGTGGCCAAGTTCATCAGCTTTTCCTTATCCTTGGCGTACACGCAGAACATACCGCATTCGGAATCATACACCAGCTTCGAGTCATTTTCCGACGTCGTTCCATTAAAAAAACTTATTTTCAGTGGCGTTGAACCTATTATCTGATTGAAGGGCTCGTCCGGCATTTTTTCTGATATAAACTTTTTGATTAACGCCTCGAAGTCGTACCCGTTTCCTTCGGGATCATTCGGCGTTTTTCGACATTCATGGAAAGTCTTTTCGTATTTGTTGCCCTCGTGCAAACACAAGGAGTACAAGCCGTTTTCGTGATCGAAGATGTGAAACGGAACTATTGATTTGTTAAATTTAATCAGTTCTGTTTTCGGAGAAGGTTGTTTTTTACTTGTTGTCATATTATTCGTCTATTAAAAAAATGAATTCTGCACAGTTTCCGGGCAAAGTACCGGCATCGTTGCGCCGGTAAAAGCCTTCGGCTTCAAAGTTCACACTGACCGGACGACCTTCTGCTGTTTCCAGAAAATCGTTTATTTGCTTTTCTTCTTCTTCACTCAGACCTGTATGGTCATCGTTTACAAGAGCACAAGCCCAATAAACCGGTAAGAGATATGTAACAGGACGCGCCATGTTTGATTATTCTTAGAATGTAAATCCCACGTAAACTTCTGTTTCACCCTTGCATAGCCGTTCATGGTTCACATCATCGTACTTATGGGTGCTGAACTTTTTTTCTGACGGGACATATCCACCTCTGACCCATACCGGGGCCGTTTCGGAATCTTTCAGGCGGAAGAATTCTCCCTTTTTAAGTTCACCGATGCTTTTCGTGGAAGAAGGTTCATGGGGACTTTCTTCATCGTAGGCAATCCGTATGATTTTTTTCACTTCCCGAATAGGTAGTTTAAATTCTTCGTCGGTGACATAGTAAGCAATCTGATTATCGACGGCTCCAACTTCGCCAGGGACCTCGGCCTCGTCTAATCCGTCATTCTTCAAAATACGTAGCAGTGCTTCGGTGGCAATTCGGATACAACCGATTGTGCCGTCCATCTCGATATAAGCGGAGGGATATTCCACTCCCTTATAAGTTATCGGGTCTGAATTTTTCATATCAATAAGTATAAACTTCCAAATATTCAGATTCGTACACCTCAAAATTGTAGAGGTTTTCTTCATCGCTGGCAAGGTTTTGCCAGTAGTCGTTCACGAAGGAAAGAATGATTTCCAGGCAGGCTTTTGTTTTACGCTGGAGCAAATTTATCGCCCGGCCTTTCCAGTCGCCGCTTTCGGCAAGTTCTTGTAATTGTTCTTCGCTCATATTCATATTTTTTTTGCCATTCCTGTAAAGAGTAGGCGGTCAACTTGTATTTAGGGTTAAATTTCTTTTCACTTATAGTTGTTATGTTTGAGGGCAAATAATGTGATTACCAACCGGGGGCATGTCTTTATCGGTTTGATGAATGCTCTTCTGGTTGAATCTGAGGCAACGGCTTATAAGCCATGCCTCAGATTTATTGAAGAAGACCATCTGAATTGTATTGGTCCCTCACATTGTGCCTGCCAGGCAGGAAAATGGTTTATTTGTCTTTACGCCATGCTGCCATCTTTTTCTTGATGTTGATGTTGTTATCACTCAACATTTTCTTCAAGACCGCAAGCAAACGCCAGCCTTCACCATCTTTATACTCCTCAGCCTTTGCTGAGATGAAAGCAAGTGACTGATATTTATCCAGTCGCTTGCCGTTATCATCAATGGCTATGCAGTTATGGAAACGGATAAGGTTTTGCATCGTGAAGAACGCGCCAGTACCCTTGTAGGCATCTACCCATGCTTGGCTTTGAGGGGTGTCGTGCAGCATCCTGACGCGCATATTGTTGAACTCTTTTGCAGCATTGTAAAGCTGGGTAGCGTTCTTCACTCGCTTGATACGTGTTACCGCCATGTGTAACGGATTGTATAATTTAGCCTGCAAATCTGACACGAAAATGTTACGATTGCAGATACGCTTGTAAGGAATCCCCTTGCATTTCCTTTCTTTCAGAGCATCCACACGCTTCTTGAGCTGTACTATGTAATCATTTGCCATGTCCGCAACTGTGTCTGCATTGAACCAACGATTACGGTCTATGAAATTTACAGTATCCCGTCCCTCCATTTTCATCTGGGCGTGCAACTCGTCCATCAGCATCTTCCATTGATATTCGTAGCCCAAACGGTGAATCATATTCGTCACACCGATTGGCTCTTTAGAGCGATATGGCGTATAGGACATCATGTAAAACATTTTTGCCATAACCCAGCGACGGAAGAGGCGGGGATTTGGTACTGTGCCTTGGGAGATGATTTGGTCGAAAATCGGGTCATTGTCCTCCAGAATAGCAAGTTTGCCATCCCTATTGGATGCGACATAATCACCGCCGTTAGCACCCTGCATCGCAAACAGACTACTTACGTCCGCACCGGCGTTACGAAGTGCTTCAATACGTTCCTGCGCTGTTTTAGAAGGTTTAGGTGATGCAGCCTGACCAACTACTGCCGGGTACACAATACCCAGCCCTGAATCCTTACCAACGACAGTTGCCACGGTGGTAAATTCTTTTCCCGCAATTGCAAACTCTGCACCGCATTGGGAACACACTACTTTTGTTTCTTTTTTCTTCTTACTCATTTGTTTCAACTATTAAATGATTACTTATTTTCAGGCTCAACCCATTGTCTGAGTATCACCAAATCTTTATCAATTTTGCTCTGCCAAAACCATTTGCCCATCTTTTCAGTATCCCATTTGAAACCGCCCAATATCTGACAGAGAACGTATAACTCCAATTCTATTTGCACTTTGTCACGACGTTCACCGAAAAGCATATCGTCATCACTTAGGCTTTTTTCTGGGAGTGACATGAAATACAGATGCGATTTGCTTTCACTACGCTCGGAAGGAACCGAGTGCTTATAGCGACAATACAATTCTTCTACGTTCGTAAAGAATTCATCTTCGTTACAGCTTGGTACGCCCAGCTCGCCTTCATATTCGCCATTCCGTATGACGTATTTGCCATTCACTTTCAGACTTCTGGACTGAAAATCAACCATGAAGTTTGCGCCGTCCTCAACGGTTTGGATGGACTCTTTATAGATATTATTCATATTCGCTATTAGTTGTTAATTTATTTGCACTCAAATCATTGACGCATTACTTTATAATTCTGATAAATACAGGATGCTGTATCCTGGAACCTCGGTAATAACCAGGTTCAGGATACAAATGAAATCCTGTATGTTGAACTTGATTTCTTGTACAATACTGGTTGCGTTACCATTTTTTTTTTTAAATCGTTATCATTCAGTCTCATTAGGACGGCACGTTACTTTATCAATTTGATATGTCCAGCTATTCACTACTGGCGGACCACGACAATCGGGAGTCGGTCCCCAGTAGCTGTAAAGCTGGACTATTAAAGTCCTAACCTTGACTTTTTTTCACTTCGTGCTAAGTTTTCGTGATTCTCAAAATATTGGCACATTTCTCTATTTTTTTGATGTTTGCCGGGCTGGAAGCCGGAAGCGGCGCCGTCGTATGACAGTCGGAAATACGACGGCGCCGAGGGGCTTATCGACCCCGGCACACTAAATATTATTCCTTGAATCACGCTGTTGTGCTAAGTTGAAGTTCTCAAAATAATGACACATTACTTTACAATCTTGATGTTGCCCGCGTATTCCAGCTCAGAAGAGTCTGAAGGCGGTGAATTAACGGCCTTCAAGACTCTGAAAGCTGGATTCCGCACGCGGACTACTTAATTGTTATTCCTTGAACTTTATTACTGATGTGTTTCAGTTTCAATATGGGTGTCAGACAGGTGGCACACTCCTTTAGCTTCTCGATACATTGCTGATGGAACCAGAGCCGTTCGATCCTAACCGGTTGTTAGACCGGTTAAGATCGTTCAGGCTCTGGTATATTAACCAGCAGTATTAAATTCCTGCCCCTTCATCCCTTTCACCGTGTGCTCGGCATATCCTATAAGGATGCGACCAAAGTATTATACACAGCCCTACTTGTTAGCATGGCATTCTGCATACAGCCAATTGTCAGATAACCGGTAATGTTACCAGTCTTGGCACGGTTGGCTTTCACGTTACGTCCTCGTCCCCGGACTATACAACCGTTACTCTTAGTTTTGACGTATCCTAAGCCACCCACTTTGCGCTTTCCTGTTTCTACAGCTCTCAAACAGTCCATTACAAACTTGTTCAGTTCGTCAAGGTCATGTTTGACATTACAAACAGGTAGAATTTGTGTAGCCCAACTGAACTCGCCATTACCCCTATACAAGTATCGGTTCACTGAGTTAATAGCTTTTGCCAATGTTGTGTTGGGATTGCGAATAGTTCTTGCCTCAATTTCTTTCTGGAAGGTCTTGATGCGACCGGAAGACAGCGAAATCAGACTTCCCTTGATGCTAAATCCCAGAAACTTGAACCACTTATCAGCACTTAAATACTCTACTTTCTTCGGATTGAGCTTCATGGATTTCTCGCCAAGTCGTATTTCCAGTACACTCATTGCTTTTTCATAATCTTCACCGGCAAATAGCATGTCATCTGAATATCGCTTGTAGTCGCCATCCATCTGTGATAGTTCTTGGTCGAGGTCATACAAAATTACATCAGCCAACCAACTGGCTACCGGACACCCTTGTTTCAAAGACTGGTATGCGCTCTGGAGATTGTTTTCTTCATCGAAATACAAGTCAGAGTGATAGTATTTTCTTAGCACATCAATCAAAGCGGAATGACCATGTTTTGCTTCTACCTTGTCAAATTCTTCATCAATATATTTAAGTGGAACGCTATCGAAATACTTGCTCAGGTCTGACTTCCATCCTAAAAAGCCATTTTTTGCGGTATTCGCAATTTTATGGCTAATCTCTGTTACGACCTTGCCGCAACCAATCCCTGTTTGATAGGATTTACACGACTCGTGGATCATCTCCGGCATCAGTTCGAACAGCAGGTCGTTAGCGATACTCAGTATCACCCGGTCAATAGGCTCGTTCACATATACCGTGCGGAACTCACCATTGTCTTTCGGTATCTGGGCGGTGTGCGGGGGTGAAATCTCGTACTTCCCTTTTAGTATGGCATCTGCAATTTTTACTCTGATGTGTTCATCAGTCAATAATATAAGCTGATCCTTACGAATATCTTTGAATACACCTTTCTCAATCGCTTTCGTCCATCTGTCGATGTCGAAAAACATTTGTAGAATTTTATCCATCATAATTCAAAATTTGATTATTCGTCGTATTATTTTTTAGTGAGTTTCTCTTTGAGCGAGTTTGTCAGTTGGTCGCCATATTCATAGCCGTAGAAAAATGTTAGTGACTCGTATTGCTCCAGCTTTTCCTTGCTTGTGAAATACCCGTACCAAATCGCATCGCACATCGTATGTCTGTTGGTCTGCCGGAGAACGACGTAGTTTTCGCCTAACCATGCAAATCGACGAAGCACTTTTGTTTCTATAACGTCATAATGGGTTGGAGCTTGCCAATTAAGACGGTCTATATCACTGACATTTGGGGGCATTTTGGCTTCTATCCATGTTGAAAACCCCTCTTTGGTTACACCTGGAATCTGCTTTTTGACGGCTGCCCATTCAGAATCATGCGTTTCTTCAAGGGTTGGAAAACTTTCAGGATAGAGTTCCCGGTCGTTTCCATCTCTGAGTTGTTCGTTCCAGTTCTTATCGCAGACAATAATCTCAACGGCTTTACTGAGGTGGCAGTCCGGTTCGCAGCATCCATACGGGGCGTCACACAGGGCACTCCAAAGGCGGTCGCAGCAACTCATGTCCCGCCCTACATATCGTTTGGGACTACCTTCTTCTGTCTGGACTTTCCATACTTCAAGGTAAACACCGTATTCAATATGGTGAAGCCTTACTTTTATCGTTTTCTTGTCTTCTGGCATTGTTATTCTGTTTTTTGATTGGTAAATTCTTCTTCCTTAATCGAGAGAGCCACCATCCAGACAATGTACATGATAGCTATTTTTCGAGAGGGCAATTCGGGATTATCACAGAGGCTTTTTACGGCATTGAACAGTTGTTCATCCGTGACTTCTGCAAGTTGTTTTTGCACATACTTTTTGTCAGCAATTACAGAACAGGCATCGTCTCCGCTTCTGGATTCCGGGACGGATTCTATATCGCTACGGGTTAATCCGATTTCACGGTACAGATAGTCGAGGTAGTAATAGTTAAGCCTGCTCATACTCTTCGTCATATTTAATTTTCAACTTCTTGCATATTTCTTTGATACTATATCCACCCGTGGCATCTGTACTGAATAATTCGCCACTTCCAAAATAGCTGATGAAATCGCTCACACGTTGACACATTGTTAGCTCCTTCCATTCTTCCCAGCTATTTCCTAAGAAATTCAGGAATGATTTGAGGTGCTTCACACCCCAGCCTTTCGTGAAGATTTCGTCGAGCGTTTTTTCATCTACCCAGCCGTAGCTATATCGTGTACTGCCCGGAGGACATTCACACTGGTAAATACACTGCCAGCTTTTCTGTTCAGGTTTCCACCGCATAAGCAGACCGTATTCAAAAAGGCTGGTAGCTTTATTGACATCGGTCCCGTGAAAGGTCGTATTATGTTTCGTCATAATCTCATTTTTTATTGTTGTAATTAGATTAGTTGATATTAGTTTGCATCGGTTAAACTCAATGCGTTTTTTTTCGTAGGGGCATGAAAAAGCCGAGATTCAGGCAGAACCCCGGCAGATACAGAAAAGACATAAAGCGTTATATATTATATCTTTACTGTGTAGTTAGAAGCCGAAACATGGCACTCGTGGGCAGGTAAAAATAAAGTAGGCAACTACTACTATACCCAATAATCCCGTCACAAACACGATGTTTGAAATCTGGTCTTCGTACTTCTTGATAAAACAATAGATTTTTTTCATGGCTTTGGTTTTTAAGGTTACTTGATTTTTGCGGGTTTATTTTCAAATCACTGGTTGATAAGCGCCTATCCAGTCAGAAAACGCTTCTGTAAAGCAGTCCACCGGCAATTCATAGATTTTGCAACATTGATTTTTGACCTTACGGCGAACCCCTTCGATTTTTTGTGCGATGTGAGGCGCTTTGGGAGATGCCGGTACATGCCATTTTCCGTAATAAGTAGCGATATATTCACGTTGCATTTCATTGTTTTTATAGCAGCAAACCAGCACTGCCGGGTTTTCACCAGAGAGTTCGCCTGAAGCGATAAGTCCGTTAAGCGTACCTTTGGCACTCTTAAAGTTCACGAAGCACCCAAGACTTTTTGTGCGTTCGATATTAAATATTTCTACCATATTGAGTTGTTTAAAAATTGGCATAATCTTTTCACTTCTTCCGTTCTCGTCAGGATAACAGCGGGGCGTAGCTCACCCAGTTAAGTGTGATTTATGCAACCCTGTTGCACTACGCCAGCCGTGTTATTTCAGAGGTGGGACGGGCGTCATCACGACGCAAAGAAGTAAAGTTGAAGTTTATTTGAAGTGTGGACTATTCAGGGTACAATCCTGACAAAGTGTATATTAAAGCCCGTGAGAAACCGCCGGAAAAATGACATACATTACACGTTGCCACATAAGAATGGCATATAAAAAGTAGCAGATAGCAGGCATATTCCAGCCCACTACCTGCATACTGACCAGCTTGTCTGACCGCTTCCGTGCAGTGGTGCTACGGTTACAGTGACTTGCGGTTGCCTGGTCGCTTTTTTTTAGTCGCAATTATCCCCATATCTGGATGCTGGGAACTCTGGCGGGTGTGAGTAAATTCATGGACTTGTTTGCCACGAAAGTACATTCAAACCCATGCTTTTGCGGCTTTTTATGTGCGCTCCTTTGTTGCCCTTCCTCAAACATCTTCGATTTATAAGGACGTGAATAATTGGGCATCGGGGCGGGTTTGCGGTCGCGCACCTTTGGCGCAAACAATTTGTTCCATGTTTGTTTCCAGTTCTCCCATGTCAGCGGAGATACTGCCCCGTTGCGGACGTGTAAAACAGTGCCCCGCTTCATGGCAGCCCCGATGATTTGCCCCAGAAGTTTTGACGCTTTACGCAGGTATAACACTTCCGCACCATCCGGGGAAATTGTTACAAAATATTGCGTTTCCGCAGGGTTAATTTCGGGCATAGTTACCCTATACAACCGACAATAATTGTCGAGAATATCTTTAGCTTTCATTGCTTTACTGTTTTTTGATTGTGAAAATTTACATCCGAAACCACTTCACGTTAGGGCATACTTCTCCCGTAATTTCGCCGGGAAAAAATTTTTGCGTAACATTTTAATGCAGTATGTACACAAAAAAAAGCAAACACAGGTGAGATGAGTAGGTATAAAAAAGCAGACCGCACCTTTTTGGGTACGGTCTGCATGAGGCAAACGGCTTGTTTTTAAACAGCGGGTGCGGCTACCATTGCGGTGGCGGTAGGGACAAAAGTCGCTCCGGTTGTCGTTTCTTTGCGCTTTGTCGTCACTTTTGTAGGCTGTTTTTCGGTTGTTTCGCTTTGCGTTGCATCCAAAGTTTCGGCTTTGTCGATAATCATACGCAAGTACTTACATTGCGACAAAATAGCCTTTGCATGTTGGTAAATTGCAGCTTTCAAATTTTCCTTTTTGCACAAAGTAATAGTATGATAATCTTTTACTTTTAGTGCTGTTTGGCTGAAAGGTACTTCCGATACCAAAGCGTTTGAAACTTTGCCTTCCGAATTGGTACGGTAAATTGTGTTACCGCTTAAAAATTGGTTGAACAATTTTTTTTGCTTGATATTGGTATCTGCAAAGTCCTTTTCTAAATCATTGCAGACAAAATACTCTGCAATACAGAACTTTAACAGACTTTGAACAATAGTCAAAGCATCCGTTTTTTCTACGTTGCACACCTCAATATAGCGTACATTTGTAGTCGTTTCACCCGTTTTTGCGTTGGTTGTTGTACTCTGTTTTGCCAACAAAATAACATTCGGGCTACATACTAAATCGTTGATTGTAACGTCTTTTGATACATTGATAACTAATTGTTTCATTTTCTTAAAATTTTAGATTGTTAATAACTACTTTTTTATTTCTTCGCAAAAGGGTGTATTTTCCCCTTTGACGTTTTTATACGTTTTTTTTGGATTAGCAAAATTTTTCAACTTTGCTAAAAAGAAATTTTGTCAATCGTAAAAACATAGGGACAAAACAGAGCGTATCAGATACAACTCGTATAAGATTATAAACCTTATAACGGTGTTTTGTGTGTGTTCACCTTGTTACGGGTGATTAATTTACTGTTTGTCAAAGAGCGTTTTTCGTATCAGCTTTTTTATTCGCTTTTTTGATACTGTTTTAAGTCCGTTTGTTTGGGTTGTTGTTTCCCGTTGGACTTGCTTAATGATAATATTGATTTTTCTATTTCCAAACTTTTTCCAAAATATTTTTTTTAGGGACGGTCAAAATCCTTTCTAAAATGAATGAGAACACACGCGCACGCGAATGGTTGTTTGTAAATAATTGAATATCAATCATTTAAAAGAAATATTATTTCCCTTAAATTTTTTTTCAATCGTTTTTATCCGAATAATTAAGTGTAATTAAGTGAAACTGATAGCAATTAATTTAAAATCAATTAGTTACAACTGATGTAATAGGGAAAACAGAAAGAAAATATTTTTTTTGGTTACAAATTGAAAGTTGTAAAGGTGATTAAAGAGTAAAAAGGTTTACTTTGTACAAAAGTAAACCACATAAATAACTGATAATCAGTATATGTTTCGGATTGAAAGAAGAAAAAAAAGACAAGGGAGGGTATGCCTGCCGGTGCGGATGGCATACGCTTCCAAAGGGCGAATTTTCAAGTCTCATTTTTAAAATTTACTTACTTATTTTAGGTAAGAATGTGATGGGGAAAGGGGTTTTACTTCGAGTGGTTCAATAGACCTGCACCCTATACAGCGAACAGATGCTATTTTTGATGTATATATTATGAAGTAAAACAGCTTATGTAACTACTTCTTAGATAAAGTAGTTAATAGATTATTTCTAATACCTATGACGTATATACCTAATATAGATTTTGAGTGGAAGATTGTTTATAGTTGTATATGTGAATCTTATTTTCTTTATTTTAGAATACTTTCTTGTCTGGTTTATGTCTTTTTTGAGTTAAACAGATATTTTCTGTTTAGAATAATAAATTTCAAGCAATAAAGTTATTGCTTCAGATAAAGTATCGTACATGCTGACATTTTATTCACCTTTATATTCCACGAGATTTCAATATCAATGATTATTTGGTTCATTAGATTATTCGTTATGATTTCTTTCTGACCCTTATCAGTACAATAGTGGTCAGATATAGCCTCCGCCTGTTCATGGGAGACAGTATTAACGCCTATATTCAATATATTTCCTTCTGTATCTTTTGATACTTGTATGTTAAATGCAGATGTCATGTCAACAATGATAAGCGTATTATTAAAACTTCGATTGTTAGTGATCCTAATCTTTGCTCCAGGATACCTCTCATATATTTCACGGGCAAGATTGAAGCTGGTGATGACGATACTACCATCGCCAAGATTGGACTCCAATATCGTTGAAATAAAATCCCAATCTTTTTCTATTGAGACCACTTTTTGACTCTGAATGATGGAGCGGAGAATATCATCATTGAATCTCTTTTTAAAATCTGACACAAAAGAAGACAAGGTAGTGAAGTTCTCTGAGGCTCCATCTACAAACATACGTTTCCCATTGTCAATTTCAATAGTCCATTTTGTCCTTTCTGCCAATTTTTCTTCTGTTGTTGTAGTATATTCTGTAAAATCAATTATAGCAAAATCCCCAAATCGGCTTTCATCAATGCCAGCAGGATTCCAGGCCTTTTGCATTTCTGTTTTGAACTTAATCACTTTTGTAGGTGCAATATCTGCCTGAATGATTTGGCGTTTATTATTTTCTTGCATTTCTTCCAATTGCTTTTTAATATGATCTATCGCAAGAGAGTCTTTCTCAAAGTAGGTACGCCACTTTTCAATATTTGTGTCCACCAGTGATAATTTTTGAAGCAATAGATTTAAGAAATGTTCTTTGTTAGAGCCAACCTTGACTTCCCATTGGGATAGATCAACATCACCATCAAACGGTGATAATGTATCTGCCAAAATAATATCTACGGCATATCCTAAAAATATCCAATCAATTGATGAAGTTATGGTATGGACTTCCCCTTCTTTAGGCGATTCGTCATAATAAGTCCACATTCCCCAATTAAAGAATGTCATTACTAATGGTGAATTGAGTTTCGAGAATAACAATTCCATTTCCCAAAACCGAGGAATTTGCCGATTTGGTTCTATCTTTATATAATTCAAATAGTCTTTGAGAGAGGTTGCTGATATCTGGTCGTTGTTATAAAGCCAATATAGCCAATATTTTATTCCAATCAAACAACAAAAATGATAGAAATCGGACATCCTTTTCTCAATAAAAATGCGTTTATTCTGCTTATCCTCAAAATATCTCAATTCGTATCCTATATCTCCGAAATTATCATACCTGCTACCGAGTTTTATATTATCTAACTGATTGCAACTAAATTCAAAACAAGCCAAATCTTTAAAATCTATATTCATTTTGAGCAGATCGGCAAAATGCAAATATCCATAATACGTAAAAGCAGTGAATGATTGTATTGCATTAATATCATTTTGCTTTTCAATCAAGCTGTCAATTGCCCATATTATTTCTCGGATTCTTCTTGCCGATAATTCACGACTCCATTTTGAAGTTTTATTACCAATGCCAGGGTCTTTTGTTGCTGTATAGTAAACTTTTACAAGTCCTAAGAAACGATTAAAGTTAATGAGACTTTTTTCAGTTATGGCAGAAATCAATACATTAACGATGAATCCATCAAGCCTGTTAAAGGATTCAAGTGCATCATATTTGATTGCCTTATGAATAAGTTCTTTAATATCCGATAAAAATTCTTCAAGTAATACATTTTCGAAATATTTCATTTGAGCGACTTTAGCGTATTCAGCCAAAAGTTGTTCAACACTTCTATAATCGTCTGCTTCTATCAGTTTTGAAATTTCATTTTTTATATATTCTCTTGTTTCGGAAGATGTCTCTTTAATATATCTTGTAAATATGGCAGTAGAATTCAATTCTCCAAAAAGTTTCAATGAAGGGCTTGATTCTTTGTTGTCGGGGAGTGTATAGAATAATTCCTTATCATTAGTCAAATCTTTTCCTAAAAAAAGTTCGTTTTGATAGATTTGTTTCTCTTTATTTCTTGTTATTATTGCTTGGAGATTTTTTATATTAATATCTTTTAGATAAGGTTTTTTCTTTATATCAATAAGTTGACTATGATATTCTACCGAAAAAAGATAAGGATTTTTATTATATACTATATTATTAATAATTTGTTTACTCTTTTCCTTTTTAACCCACTGATATATTCTACTTTTGGATTCATTTGACAGATCCGCACATATCATTTTATATAATTGCTTGGAGTTGGTGAAAACAATAAGTTTGCTAAAAAGGATTCCTATCAAAACAATATCTACTAACATCAAGAATATTCCTACGTACAATATGCGACCTAATATTTGAATGTCTAAATGGTCTTTTAAGGCTGTAAGAATAATGAAAGATCCCATCAGTGTAAGGGAAAAGTATATGATTGGTAAAAAAAATGTTCTGCGAAAGAGTATGTTATATGACTTGTTTCCTTTTATTGCCAAATTAGAAATCAAAAAACCAATAACAGCGAATGATATACTTATCATAGCGACTATATTTGTAGTCCGGCTTTCTACCATTGGTTTAATATTATCATTCTCTATTCGGATTATATTCAACGATTCGAAGTTAATGTAATGTCCACAAAAAAATACGGTTATCGTAAACATCACAATAGCCATCCAAGCATAGCGGTGATTAATCCACTCTTTAAGAATAGATCGAAAATCAGGAAGCAGTTCTGGGGATTCCTGTTTAATACGGTTTCTGACCTCGCTTGACAAATACTTTTTCATTTCAATAAAAACGATAGTTAAACAATAACCACACTATTATTCTATGTGATTTATAATCAGTACAAATATAGCAAGTATTCGTCTTTCTTTTAAACAATTGCTAACAAAAGTAAACTGCCAGACAACAAAAATGAAGTAATATATTATCGAATCTGTATTTTACTCGCTAAATAGAAGCTATTCCGACTCTTCCGGTTCATCGACTTCGACGGAAGGAACGTAGCCGGTGGCCTGTTTGTAGGTTGGCCGGGAATGGTTGCCGTGGGCAGACTCGTCGTGTTCCGGGGCATCGGAGTGGTTGGTGAAGGGTGGCATGACGAGGTAACGCTCAATCCAGTCTTTGTACTTCCAGGCTGAGGTCTCGCGGAACCAAACTTCGTAATCTACCCAGTATGCCTGGAGCATGTTAGTGGTTTGCGGCATGTCGAAGTAGGTTAAATTACAGCGCTCGTTAAGTGCCGGTTCATGGTTTTTAGCATCCTGAATGGCGACATTTACCTGTTGGAAGACATCGAACGGAATACATTCCTGATCCGGGTCGGAGTTATTGAGGTTGTTGAGGATGAAACGTACTCGCATGGTTGCCCGTCCTTCGCCGATTCTTTGCTGCTGGACGAGGTAGCGGACATTGACGAAATGGACGAAGATAGCGGGAAACGCTACTTCCATTTCCATGTTGGTGTCCCGGATGATACGAAGGTATTGTCCGTTGTCTATGGCAATGGTTTTGAAGAACGGGGGCGATAGCGGGTTTTCCGGATCTTCCCGGATGGTGAGTATCGCTCGTTTAACGGCATAGTACATTTCCACAAAAGGGTTCTTTTGTACTGCTTCGGGGGTCTGAATGGTCGGCTGTTCCGGCGATTCGACTGGCTTTTCGGGTTGTTTCTTATCTTTAATCATTTGGGAAATCCATCAAATATTTTTGGTACGAATAATTTGTTTATAGCATCAAGCAGTTTGGGGCTGTGCCCTATAAATTGTCTATGCACCGGACGTTTGAGCGAGTTTTTACGCACTGTATATAATCCGAACTTTGGATCGGTGTTGTGTACGGCTGCGTAGTTCTTGTATTTTCCTTTTTTCTTTCCACGATGCCCATCCATGGTCTGACTTTCTTCTTCCGTCCAGATGTCGTAATGGTAGCGTCGGCGGTAGTCCCGTTTTCCGAACGCGCTGTATGCACCGAGTTCGCTTTTTTGTCCTTTGATTTTACTTTTCAATTCTCCACTGTCAATCAATACCGGATGCGTGAATTTCTTTCCCCACTTGGAAGTACGGGGTGCCCATTTTGTTCCGCTGCCGTAAAAACCACCTTCGGCAAAAGAGGTACGAAAACGACTCAGGGCATATTCTCCGGCCAAGGTGACAAAATCCTCGGCATTCTTTGCCAGCAGGCTATGGAATGGACGAACATCTTTGCCACGGGCCCATTGGTTACAAAATTCATCCAGTGTTATTGCAGGCATACTATTCCGAATTTAGTTTTAATGCGTTGTTTGATTTTCAGAGCTTCTACCGGCAGTGTATGTGAGAAATACGGGTGAGCCGGTGAGAATATCCGTCCACCCGTTGCCAGGCTTTCAGCGAATATCGGGTTTACCTTTCCCTTGAAATCGGGCTTTCCCAGAGCACCGTAAACAGAACCGAATCCGTATGCCGTTAGGAAACAACGACAACCCCATTCTATCGGTGGAATGAGTTCGGGAGGAAATTCACTTTTAGGATAGGATACTCCTTCATGCGACAGATGCCAGGGCCTGACCCGTTCGTCAGACTGCGTATTGAATGTAATAATGGTTTCGGCAGAGGTTCCCATCCACCATGCGGCGATAGTGGCTGCATGAAGAACCTGACTGTTCTCTGTTTCCGCATAGGTTTCGTTATATTTCCGACAAACTTCTTCGTATGTTTCCATATCTTTCAAATCAAGTTTGTCGGGCAAATCCCGCATCATAGCCGTTTCCCCGGCTGTGGCGAAATCGACCAGATTGTCGATAGCGGCTATCAGGGTGTCCCGTTCGGATTCTTCCCTTGCCGTTATATGGTTGTTGCCCCCTTTCAGTATTTCCAAAGCCCGGTCAAAATCTATCCGTAAACCAGAAAGTGCCCGGTCAATCAGGAAAGATGCCCGAAAGGTAACGATGTCATCGAATACCTCCCAGCGTTCGGCACTGTTCTCGAAGTTATAGACCATGCGGCGGAACGCATCGAGGACCAGTAAATACTCTTCCCGGCTTTTGTCTTCCTGTTTTATTTCTATTCTTTCTGCCATGTGATTACTCTTTTAGAAAGTTGGCTATCCGGCTGCCTCTGGAATGACCATAGCGCCTAAAATACTCTTCGTCCGACATAATGCCTCTGTCATGGGTTCCTCCAGAGGGAACAGGTGTTCCGGTTTCTGCTGCCCCCATTGTGGGGACGACGTTGAGTTGTTTTCCCACGTTGATACCGAACTCTTTTTCAATTTCGTCGGCACTGACTTCATATTTATCTGTGATTAACTGATAGAGTTTGATTCTATCTTCGTTATTCATTTCAATCCTGTTGGAATACTTAAATTCCAATCCACCAGGAATATAACCCATTGCGACCAGACGAGGTATAATTTCTTCGTTCATCACGTTTTCGATAAACCTGCGATATACCTCGATCCTGTCTCTGAAAATATCCTGATGCGCTTTCGTACTTCCAACGTAACTTTGCATACCACCTGCCATTGATTCAGAACCCAATATCAAATTGGCAACCTCTTTATTGGCAAATTCAATCAGCGAGGTATAAATTTTCTCGCTGTTGCTCATTGTGAAGGTCTTGATGTCTATCTCATCGTCTATCCCCGTGATTACCACTTTGTTTTGTGCGGCATTGGCAATATCGTTCGCCAGGCGTTTACGGTCGCTGTTACTTTCTGAGATGGTCTTCCCATGGATAATCGGTTGTCCATACGTGCTTCCAAAGTTGACATAATTTGCGACGGTAAATTTTTTCGCCAAGATAAGAGGTGTTGTCGCTGAAAATAAGCCGATTGTACCGGAATTTATCAAAATGTAGTTTTGATTATATGTAGGCGAGGCTATATTCCAGTTGGGCAACCAAATACCTTGCCGTTTGACCACGGTGTACTGGTCGGGCAGTACGTTTCTCCGTTCAATCAGATTGACTTCTGCCAATTTCCCGGTCTTGGGATCGATATAAGGCATTATCTCTATCAGCGTGTAGCCGTAGAGTTTGGATTCAACGATTCCTCTGACAATTTTATCGAATTGTGTGCCTTGAATTTTCTGTGTGTATTTTACGTCTTTGATGTATTTTCCTTTTTCATTGATCCGGGCCAGCATGTACCGATCTCCTAAGATTTGGGATTCCAACGTTTCTACGACGGAGCGTATATGTGCGTCCTGTTCGAGGCAGGCTTCGTAGAGGTCTATTAACCGGGAGCGGTCGTCCAGTATCGTTCCTAACGTAATGTCTTGTCGAACTGACTTATAACGATTATTCCGTTCGATTTCGCGAACGTATTCGACGATAGTTTTTTTGGAAGTGCGAAAGATGCTTTCCAACAGTTCTCCATTGAATGAATTTTCGGATGTAACTACTTGCATTTATTGTTATTTCGTACAGAATACCTTTATCCGAAAAAAAATGTTGATGGCATTATTTACTTACACATCGGATTGGTTGTATTCCAGTCGGAGACAGGGCGGGAAATTTTCATTTTGTATGTACATTGAAATAGTATCATTGTGTTCGTTTTCGTGTTATAATCAACTGAAACACAAATATTTAAAGAGCAAAAAACTTAAATTTATTACGTGTTTTTATCTATATTTGCAGCAGCAAATTTAAAACAAAGTGGAAGTTATGAATGAAAGTTAGAACAAAAGCTCCATTTACGATAAAGTACATGGAGTTCCCGGAATTGCTTTTCGGAACATCCGAAAAAGGGTTAATCTATTTTGACGCAACAACTTACATCGCTGAAAAAGGTGACAGTAAGAAGCATTCGGCAATTGATTTCGCCCGAAAGTTTTCTTTTTGGTTCGAGAGTGTAAAGGATATTTACGAGATACCGGACTACGAGATTATGGTAACGGATGAGGCAACGGGGCACGTATTAATTGATCAGTCTTTGGCCTTGCTTTTCGTCGGCTATATAGACCCAGCTTTCGGGGTTTATATGACAGAGAGGATGTCAGAACTATTTCTGGATGGTGTTACTCTTTCGGACACTCGTATTGTACAGGCAATCAGAAACAGATTAACGAAAGACGAATTACTTAAATTGATAGACGAATGAAGAGAAGTCCATTTCATCAACCTAAGCCCGTTCTGATATTTAACGGGGCTTACATCTTAGTCGGTATAACCCGATCTATTCGAAGCGCCTCAGAAATATCCAAAACTAACGCGCAGGCGATATCGTTTGCCTGTACAGGAAGATATATTTCGGCAGGCAGTTTTTATTTTAGGCATATTCATCCGGACATTGAGATTGAAATTACGGATTTAGATACGTTGAAATTGCAGGATTATGACCAGATGTGTCATGTTGAGAGACGCTATCATTCCGTCCGGGAGATGGCAAGACGTAAAAAGATAAATGACCAGAAATGTAAAAACAACCATATTGAAAATAACGACCATGATGACAAATGATATTTTAAAGAGCTTGAATTTTGAGGAGTTATCCATTCGCGCGATACTCCATGAAGACGAAACCGTTGTTTGGCTTTGCCTGAATGACCTGTTGAAAGCATTAGACCGTGTATGTATGATGGATAGCGGTCAGGCGATGCGGATTTGTAGAACCTCTTTCCGAGTACCTTTCAAAGAAGGAGGGCGTAACCGCTGGGGAGTGAAACCTTATGACGTGCATAACCTGCTTCGGGTTATCCGAACGGAAAACGGTAAGATAGCAAAAGTATGTGACCGTATGCAGGAATGGATTAATGGATTGCCTGTAGGTATGGAATCGAATATATCGGTCAGGCCACCCCTCCAATCCCAAACGAGAGAATCAATCATTTTCAATTATCAGGACAAGTTTCCAATTACTTTTAAGACGGATGGCGGAAAAACGATGATTAATGCCACGCAGATGGCCCGTAGTTTCGGGAAGTTACCAGCGGAGTGGTTACGTCTTGCAGCGACACAGGAGTTCAGAGAGGCACTTGTACGTCGGGGGGATTCAATTTCTTTAGGAAGTCAGATTATGACTACCCGTGGAAACACCGGGGCGACCTGGATTGAGGAATCGCTTGCCATGGAGTTCGCCCGTTGGTTGTCCCCGGATTTTTCTGCCTGGTGTAACAGTCGTATCGAAGAATTAGTAACCAAGGGTTACGCATCGATGCCGGTTCATCGCGACCGTTGTTCCAGTTTCAGCGAAGCCGTGAGTAATTTTCCCGTTCCGCAGAATTTTGAAGAGGCTTTGATGTTGGCCGCGGACCAAGCGAAAAAGATTCGTGAAGACGAACCTAAAGTCGCTTTTTATAAGGAGTACGTGGAAGACCGGGATTGTTTTAAGAGCGGGCGAATTGCCGAGGAGCTGCAAATTACAACTGTCCAGTTGCATCGTTTTCTGGCAGAAAATAATATCGTGAAGTTTGAAAAGAAGCAATGGGTGGTTTTCACTCCTTATCAGGCTTTGCAATGTGACGTGCCGTATATGTGGGAGAGAAAGAACGGTAAGGTTTATCCTACCGGCAGCGTTAAACGGTGGACTCCTGCCGGTCGTGAGTATATTCTTGAGTTATGGCGCTCCAAACATCCGGAAGAATATTAATATGGGGGAAAGTATCATTCATAAAATAATCCGTAAGACGGGACGCAAACCCAGTGCCTGCAAATGTGAGGCTTGCCGTAACCAATGCCGGACCCCTTGTTTAGGTACACCGGAGGATATATTACGGTTGATAAAAGCCGGTTACCGGGATAAACTTGCTGTAAGTTTCTGGTGTGTGGGTATGCTTTTGGGACGGATGAGACATCCTATTGTCATGGTGCAGATTGTCACGACAGAGGAAGGCTGGTGTGTTTTTTATCACGATGGATTGTGCGAACTTCATAATAAAGGTCTGAAACCTACGGAAGGGCGTTTATCTCACCACTCAATCACAAAGGAAAATTATAGTTTCAGTAAAGGGTTGGCCTATAATGTGGCGAAGGAATGGCTGGCAGAAGAAAATTTACCCGTGATTGAAGAGGTATTCAGTTATTTCGAGGGTGGATAGCAATAAAAAAGTTCCGGATTAAACTAATTGCTCCCAGTTGAACTAATCTTGCCTTAGTTTACACTAATTAAATTCAATGGTATGAAACTAAAGCGAATAATGACGTATGAGGAAATGGCCGCACACATGGCTCAACATTCCTTTAAGCACATCAACCGGGTGAACGTCGGGAAGTATGCCCGTATGAAAGGGTTTCAGGTTTACAAATGGATGGTGGACCGGCAACGGCATTTCTGTTATGTGAATCCAAATTTGCAGGAATAAGGGAAGATGATTTCAAAAGGAAAGGAGATGTACGACAAAGCTGCATCTCTTTTTTTGTAACATGCTGGTTGATAGTGTTATATTCCGATTACCTTAATTTCGGCAACTACCATGTATATATTATATATATTATAATATTATCTCTATAAAGGAACTTATAAAATCAATACAACCAAATAGACCGCAAGGGATATTTGGTTGTCATTAGGGGTATAAAAGTATAATCTGAACGAAGTGAAGATTATTACTTTTATACCCCTTCCTCTCTTCTCTTTCTTCATAGTTTCCACTTGTGGGAACTATGAAGGGCTCCTTTTGAAGTATTCTTGTTATTACGAGCTTCAAGCCACTTCCAGTATAACACTTCAAGCAGAGGACTGTTAAGGTTACTGCTCGAATCAGCTATTTCCCAGCTTCTAAAAAAAGTCTTGTTCTTATTCTTTTCCGTTCCTGACGTGCCCGCGTCCACGTACCCACGCTCCTCAGCCTTCCAAAAAAACTTTTTTGTTTTGAAATGCCTATTCTGCCGCAAAGTAAATTTATGGATACGGAAAAATTTAAAAACGTAGTCGGTGAAGCTAAAAACGGGGGAATCGCGACGATCCGCTTTTTTGGCAAAGTAACAGAAGACTCTACCACTCAGTTTAATTATGAATTTGATTATCTGGAGAATGTAGTCCGCCCTTCCCTAATCCGGGTACTTATCAATTCCGAGGGCGGTTCCGTGCTGTACGGCATGGGCACATACTCTACCATTCAGAACTCGACGGTTCCCACGGAGTGTATCATCGAGGGCATGGCCGCCTCTATGGGTTCGATTATCTGGGCAGCCGGAAATAAGTCTTTGATGCGAGATTATTCCATTTTAATGATTCACAACCCTTTCCAGCCCGATGGCGAAGAAGAAAAAGAGCCTTCGGAACTGGTGAAGGCTTTTACCAAGCAAATCGAAACCATTTATCGCAAGCGCTTCGGTTTGAAGGCCGAGCTTGTCAGGGCAATCATGGACGGGGCGGCAGAGAAAGACGGAACTTTTTTCGATGCAGCCGGAGCTGTCCGGGCGGGAATCATCCCGGCAGAGAGTGTGTTGCACACCTCCAAGCAGATTTGCGAACGTGTGAAAAACGAGTTATCGGGGGTTGAAGATGTTACCCGCATTCAAACTTTGATGACTGCAATCAGTGCTTCCCTTCCGGCGGAAGAGGGCAATAAACTTTTTGATGAAGAAACCACTAATCTACACGAAATTAATAAGAACATGAGTACAGAAAAGACAAATTCACCGGAATACGCTGCCGTTGCAGCTACGCTTGGGTTAAAAGACAATTATGAAGTGAAGGATGTAATGGCCCGTCTGAATACTCTGGTATCGGTTGAAGCGAAGTTGAAAGAGACGGAAAAGTCCCTCACGGATGCCCAGACCGTGATAGCCGGAAAAGATGCCACTATCACCAATTTACAGAAAGACCTCACCACCGCCACGGCATCGCTTTCGGCTTACCAGCAAAAAGAGGCTGCCGAAAAGAAAGCGAAAAATGAGTCTGTTATCGAGTCTGCTATCGAAGCCGGTAAGATTACCCTTGAATCAAGAGAGGGTTGGCTGGCTATGGCCGAAAGCAATCCGGAACTGGTGGAAAGGACACTGGCTTCCATTCCGAACCGGGAACAGATTTCGAAAGAGATTGCCAGTGATCCGGCGAATATCCAGGCAGCGGCAGGCGCATTGAAAACCGCCGAGGACAAGATAGCTGAAAAGGTGACGCAGGTCGTGGGTGAAAACTTCGAGTTTAAGAAGATACAGTAACTTCTACCTTTATTATATGACGTGTTGCCCGATGGCAGACACAACACACGTATTGGCGCATACGGTAGTGCAGATTAAGCTGAAAAATCAACGAATAATCAAAAAACTACCATAACAATGGCTGATACAACAACATTTTTGCAAAATGGGTATAACGGCGAAGTCTTAGAAGATTTAATCTCCTATACCGCGCAGGGTAACGACACTTTCAGAGAAGGTCTTATCCATATCAAATCGGGCATTCAGCACAAATACACGCTGCCTGCCATCAAACTGGGTGACATTATCCAGGACAATGTACCCACTCCTACGAGCAATCACGGCAAGAAAGGTGAAAACGGAGAGAACGAATACACCTTTACAGAGCGTTATCTGGAGCCCTCTGATTTTATGATTTATCTCGAATTTAATCCCAGAGACTACGAAAAATACTGGAAGTTCGCCCAGCCCGACGGAAATCTGGTTTTTAGGGAATTAGACCCCAAGATTCAGGCTACGATGCTCCGCTTGCTGATGGATAAGAAGAACGAGTACATCGGAAATGCTATCTGGACGGCGGCTAAAGGTGGTGCGGCAAATGCCGGTATCACTGCTCCGGCAGATTCTATTCAAATCGGCAGAAATAAGGAAAAATATTTCGACGGCATCATTAAACGAATCATTGATAATGTCAATGCCACGGATGCTGCAACTATCGCGGGGGGACAGTGTATCGTGTCCGGCAATACGGAACTGACCGACGGTGCGGCTGTTGAGAAGGCCCTTTACGCCATGTGGAAAAAGTGCCCTAAACAGATCCGCAAAAAGACAAGCCTTGCATTTGTAATTGGCTGGGACGCTTGGGATGCCTACGACCAGTACATTTCCGACAAGCAGGTGAAATATTCTGAAAATACCGAAGTGAACCGTTACCGCTTCAAAGGCAAGAGAATCATACCGATTGTAGGTATCCCCGAACATACGATTACGTTGGGAGAGTTCAACACCGGCATGGAGTCGAACCTCTGGATGGGTGTAGATTTTGCCAACGACACTGAAGTCTTGAAAGTAGACCGCCTGCAATCCAATTCCGAATTATTCTTTTTCCAGCTTAGGATGAAAATGGACGTAAATATCGTGCGTCCGGGAGAGATTGTCATTCATACGGCTTACAAGAAAACAGTCTAAAACCATTTTATCAAATTTTTTAATCACAGGGAGGTGGAGCAATCTCCATCTCTCTTTTTTAATTCATCATTTATCATGGCTAAACAAAAAAATCCCATAGAAACACAGTTCCCGGAGGGGGCTGAATCCTTTCAACCAACTGACACCGATACATCAATTCAGCCATCCGAACCGCAACCGCAAATTGTTCCACCCGCTGAAAAAGGGAAAGAGAAACCAGGTGAGCCGGAACCGGATAGCTTCGTTCTTGGCGTACTTCAATCATTCCCGGCTCACGAGACATTGTACGTGGACCGTCACGGAGGAGCCTATACTCCCGACACCCCCGCCGCTATCCGAGGGGATGCCGTACTGTACAAAAACCCATTCTTCAAATCTAAAAATCAGTAATTTATGGCAATAGGAAACGTAATTATAAAAGACACCGACGGGAATATCCCTTACAACGGTGCATCCGGTCAGGAAAAAGTGACCGGGTTGCTCTTCGACGTGTCTATGCAACCCGACCTTTTCAGGGAGGGGTACGGCAAGAATAACGAAGGGAAGTTGAAGCTCAATGATGTACTTTACATCACGAACTTCAAATCGGCCATTCAGGATTTCGGTATTATCGAACGTGTTGAAACAACGGAAGAAGACGAGAATAATGTCAATTTCATGCACGGTATTCCCGCTTATCACATTCGTGAATTTTTTAGAATGTCGGGTAACGTGGACGGCAATGGTAAACTCTATGTCATGTTCGCCGATTGTTCCGCTTCATGGGATGCTATTGATGTCATGCAGCGTGTCGCCGGTGGGCTGATTAACCAGTTGGGTGTATGGACGGAGCAACCGCTCTGGAAATTGAACGGTGCGGAAGAGAAATACAATCTGAATATTGTCAAGACACTAAACGACAAGGCTGTGGCAATGGCCGACCTGCACCAGCCCCTCTCGATTGTGTTGTGTGCCAACCCGTCTAATACAGGTAGTGACACCAGCGACGGAAAGCAAATCGACCTGAACAAAATACCGACCGCAATCTGTGAAGCGAGCCGCACCAGTGTTATATTCGGTCAGGCCCGTTGCGCTCGGGTTTCCATGATGCAAAAGCGAAACGTGAATAATACTCCAGTAGGGTTCCTTGGGGCTATGATGGGAGCAATCGCCCGTGCCAATGTTCACGAATCGGTAGCCTGGGTACGCACGTTCAATCTGTTCGACGATAATTTCCAGAATATCGAGCTCGGTTTCGGAGATATTAACCTGACTGCCGATGAAGAGTTCACGAGCCTGAATATGTACGAATCGCTTTCGCCCGTGTTGCTGGATGACCTGGACGAAAAGGGGTATATTTTCCCGATAAAATATTCAGGGAGAGAAAACGGTATTTATATCAGTAAAGACCAGACCTGTTCCGTGGGGGATTATCGTACAATTGCCCGTAACCGTACTATCAACAAAAGCCGCCGGGCTGTTCGTGCCGCTTTGTTGCCTTACGTCAATTCTCCTTTGATGGTGAATCCGGCCACCGGATTTCTGGCTCCTTCTAAAATTTCAGCTTTCAAGACTTTAATCGGTGACATACTGGCAAAGATGCAAGCGGCACAAGAAATTTCGGGTTATGCCGTGAATATCGACGCGAACCAAAATGTGTTGGTGGATGATACGCTCCGTATCAGCTATGTAATTGTACCGGTGGGTGTTGCCGTTAAAATTTATGTCGAAGAAGGACTTTCATTAACCGCTAAATAATCGCAGAATATGGCTATAATTAATAACGTTGCGTATAGCTGGTCGATGATTACCCTTGCATCGACAGCCCTCGGTATCGAGGAAGGAAGTAGTACGCTTGAAGGGGTTTCCGGTATCAAGTGGAATAAAAAGAGAAAAATCGAATCGAATTATGGCATGGGCGGAAAGCCGGTGAGCAGAGGTTTCGGAAATATAACTTACACAGCATCAATCACTATGGATTATGCAACACAGCAGATGTTACGCAGTAGCTACGGCAGTTTGATGGATATTGGCGAATTCGATTTGATTGTCAGTTTTGCCAATCCTATGGCGAGCGACGATTGGACAACAACGACGGTCACGCTGAAAGGTTGTATTTTCTCGGAAGACGGTTTAGAGTCGCAGCAGGACGATACGAATATCACTAAGGAGTTCGATTTGAACCCGTTTGACATCGTAATCGGCGATGGGGACACGATTTAAAGTTAAAACTGGGAAGCGTTACTTTTTTACGGTAACGCTTCTTTTGTATATAGGGTAAAAAGGCTACTTTTGCAGTCTTTTGAAAAACAGAGAACTATACATTAATTATATATAGAAAAATCAAATGTTAGAGATTAATACAGATAACTTTCCGAAGTTAATAGTTTCGGAACAGCCTTTGGTGATAGATTTTTGGGCTGAGTGGTGTGGCCCGTGCAAAGCCATTGCACCGATGATGGAAGAGTTTGCCCGTGAGTATGAGGGACGGGTAAATATCGGCAAATGCGATGTAGAAGAGAACAATGATTTGGCCGTACAGTTTAAGATACGGAATGTACCGACGATATTGTTCCTGCGAAATGGCGATGTCGTGGATAAAGTGGTTGGGGCGGTGAGCCGGGAGGAAATTAAAAGGAAGTTAGATAAGCTGTTTGAATAATCACTTTCCTTCTATTGTGAATACGGACTAAGGGAATCGTTAAATCGTTCCCTTATTTTTTTGTTTTCTATTGTTCTTTCCTTCTTCTGTTGATTATAAACTATCCGGTCTTTATTGAACTATTCTGTGCCGAAGAATAAACGGAATACAGATAAATGGACGTAACTTTTGAAGGAAATTCGAGTACCGGCAAAAATGAATGGCTGACACCGCCGGAATTATTGGCAAAACTGGGTGATTTTGATTTGGACCCTTGTTCTCCTATAAACCGACCCTGGCCGACGGCAGCAAATCACTATACTATTGAGGACGATGGATTGAGACAACCGTGGTTTGGACGGGTGTTTTGCAATCCTCCTTATGATACGGCTTTGATTGCACAGTTTATAGAACGTTGTGCCGAACATCGGAATGTGATAGCACTGACCTTTGCCCGAACAGAAACGAGGTTGTTTCAGGAATTGATATTCAAAAAGGCACATTCAATTTTATTCATTAAAGGCAGATTATCTTTTCATCATGTAAGCGGTGAACGTGGCGGGACTGCCGGAGCACCATCGTGTTTGATTTCATTTGATATAAAGAATAGTGAAGTGCTAAAGAATTGCGGTATTCAAGGAAAATTTGTTTTGCTATAAAACTTTTTTTCCGGAAAGCAGGTAGTCTGAGGCTGAATCATAATTTTAGAAACAATGGAAGAAAAAACACTCACGCTCGCTCAGGAAGAGCAAATCAGAAAAAAGGCTTTGGAAATCAAAGCGGAGAAGAAACTCAGAAAAGTCTATCCGATGGTGGTCTGGGGCGATCCGGATTGTGAAGAGAAAGAAGTGTATGTCGCTTATCTCGCCGAACCGACCTTTCCCCAGTTTTCAAAATTTATGGCCGCTTCCAAAAAGGATGAGGTGACTGCCATGCGCACCTTGGCAAAAGACTGTTTCCTTGACGGGGACAAAGAACTGGTGGATAATGAATCACTGTTCTTATTCGGTTTAATGGGGCAATTATCGGAAATTATCACTACCCGTCAATCTGCTCTGGTAAATTTATCCAAAGCTGGGAGGTAAAAGATGAGCAACGGATACGCCAGCGGACGATTTATATCCGTCACTACTTTCCCGGCGTCAATTTGAATACCATCTCGGATGAAGAGTTTGCGATGCTTTCCGAAGAGGCTTTATGGCTCCATCAACAGATGACCGTAAGCCGGATGACAAACGCTCTTACAACAACAGCTCCTTAATTTATTTCTTGCCAATCCCCTGTCAGCTTTTTTAGCAGGCAGGGGATTTCTTTTTAATCGGAATTTGCTGTAATGGGCTATTCTACCCGAAATAAAGAAGTATGTCCCAAGAGCAAAACTATCAGGTAAACTATACCATTAATGTAGAGGCCACCGAAGGTACTAAAAAGGTGCAGGCGTTTGCCGATTCGGTGAAAAATCTGATTCTGGCTAAAAATGATTTGACTCCCGCGATCAAAAACATTCAGAAGATGGTGAATGAAGTTGATAAGATTTTCCGGACAAAAGGCGGAAAGAAGCGGGATTATACTTATAAAATGGATATTAACACGTCCGGAACGGAAGAAAAACTGGGACGTGTGAAGACTTTACTCACAGAAATCGGGGAACTTTCCAAAGGAATCAATCTGGTTATTAATGCCGGACAAGCCCCATTGGATACCAAGAAAATAAAGTCGAATGCCAAGACTCTTTTAGACAAAAAGTTATCTGAAAGCCGGAAAGCAGAAATTGAAAAAAGTGCGGCTGCATCTGTCAAAACAATGATGGAGACGCAAAAACGCATTACCAAAGCGGTCGGAAAAATCAATGCCGCCCTGGTAACATTGGAAAAAGGCCGTGAAGTCAATATTAAAACGGATGTAGCCAAAGAACGGTTGAAAGAGTTACTGGGGCTGATGCGCCAGCTTAAAGGTGCTTCCAAAATGACGATGGGTGTGCAAATGGGCTCACCTTCATCCGGTAAGGGGAATGTCCTTGTTGCTCCGCAGACAGCCAATACCCTTTTTCATCCTCCTTTACTATATAATCCGGAAAAGCCTTACGTATTATCGCCGAAGGCTTCGGAGAAATTGCAGGAAAAGCTGGTAACCAACCGGGAATTAGCCAAGCAAAAAGCGGAGCAACGCCGGGCGGACGAAGCCGTCCGGCTCACGACTCAAAAAGCCGTGATTGAAGCGAAGGGGAAAGAATGGGACCGCCAGCGGCAGGTCAAGGCGAACGAAGCTGCACAACGAAAAGCCGCCAGCGATGCGGCACGGGCCATACGCGAGAAAACCCGTTTGGAACAACAAGGCGCCGCCCGTGCAGTGACGGCAGCGCAACGCCAACAGCGGGCCGTCGTCACCGGGCAGACTAATAAGCAGCGGGCAGCTATCAACCGCCTACAATACGTGCGTACCCCTTCGATCCGTAACTTGCCGATGATGTATATACTCAACGGCTATGCCATGTACGGTTTCCTGAAATCGGAATTGACGAAGGCTGTCGAGTACACCAACATAATGACTTCCGCCCAGAGTATCCTCCGGGTAGCGGATAATGATTTAACCACTTTCGAGAACCGCTTCACTAAAATGGCTTTGTATGTCCGTAAAATCGGAGTGGAAACCAAATTCACGGCGGTTGAGGTTGCCGGTGCGGTAAAATATTTGAGTATGGCGGGTATGGGAATAGACGCTATCAATGCTTCTATCCGTCCGATTGTCAATTTGGCACTGATTGGTGACAACGATGTTTCCCAGATTGCAGACCTGGCGACTAATATTCAGATTGGTTACGATATTAAAAATTCGGGTATGGGTTCGGTGGCTGATATTTTGGCTTCCACTGTTTCCAGATCGAACGTGAATGTCATGGAAATGGCAGAGTCGTACAAAATGGCCGCCGGATATATGCGTATGGCCGGAGTGGAATTTACAGAGAGTGCGGCAGCTATCGGTATATTAGGCAACATGGGTGTAAAAGGAACCATGGCGGGAACCTCGCTTCGTGCCATGGCGACCCGTTTTGCCAAACCCACCCGTGAATCACAAAAGGTATTAGACCGGTTGGGCGTAAAATTCACGGAATACCGGGATATTTACGGGAAGCAGGTAGAGAAACTCCGTCCCCTTGCCGACATTTTCGAGGACTTGAACAAGAAAGGCGCGACGGTCGGTGACATGCAGGCAATCTTTGGCAAAATCGGAGGCAATGCCGCCATGATGTTCGTGCGTAATTATGACCAGTTGCGTACACTTACCGTACAGAACCGGGGTTCACATGGAATTTCGAGCGAACTGGCTAAAGTGAAGCAAGACAACACAAAAGGTCTGTGGGCTCAGGTCACTTCACAGCTTACCGAGAGTTTCATGCAAGGGTACGAAGTCCTGGAGCCGATTATCAAATCGACATTACGTGACTTCCTGGCAAAATTCAGCGCCCCTGAATTTGCCCGTGGACTGACATCTATCGGTCAGTCTATCCTGAATATACTTTCCCTTTTGGGAAGTGTGGCAAGCTGGTTCACCCGCAATTTTCACTGGATTGAGCCACTCCTATTTTCCGGATTTGTAGCGACAAAGTTATTCAAACTGGCCGGAGCACTTACCAACATCGGAATTGCTTTAGGCTTTATCGGCAAACAGTCGGCGGCAGGTTCTGTGATTCAAATGGTGGGCGGCCTGATGGGTGGTGGTAGAGGAATGTCATTTGCAAGTAAACGCGCTATTGTTTCTGCTATGAGTGCTGCCGGAATATCAGGCAAAGGTGCCATGACACAGGCTTTATTGTCTTCCGGTATGGGCGGGTTAGCTTCCCGTGGTGCTTTGGGCTTGTTTTCCACCCAGGTAGCTACCGGTAACGGGTTGGTCGGAGCCGGTGCTTCCATCGGTGCGTTAGGAACCACTGCCGTAGCTGCCACAGCCGGGATAGCAGCCTTAGTAGGTGCTCTGGGTTGGGTAGCCTACAAGACGTGGAAAGTCAAAGAGGCGAAAGATGCGGTATTGGAAGAGATCGATGCGAACCGGAAGTACCGTTATCCTTCCATCGATGCACTGAATAAATCTTTGACGGAAACCTACAAGCAGGCCATGAACGCGAAAAAGGCAGTTGAGGAACTGACAGCCGGGAAGTCGATTGAAGAGGCATCCGGTCAGAAGATCGGTGCATTTACCGGGAACTGGTGGACGGCTTTTCTTTCTTCTTTCGGTGCTGCCCATTCCGGGCAGTACGGTGGTCCGCAATACGACGATTTTTACAACTTTTCCGACGCCCGGCAGGACGATACCCGTGAAGCCATTCGGACACTTGCCAAGAAAGACAGCCAAAGCCGTGTCAATTCGGCTTATGCGGAATTAGGAAAAGCCCGGACGGACATAGAAATCGGTGCATTTGTCCAAAACATCCGAAGTAAGTTCGGTCAGGATGAAAAGAACCTGGATAATACCCTTTGGACGAAAGACCGGAACGGCAAAATCATCTACAAGAAAGGTGTCGGCGAGATGAAGGAAGCGGATGCCTACAAACTGTATGATTATGCGGTGTACATGAATACGAAGGTAGTGCCGGAGATTTCAAGGATAGCCGAGGAATACCGGAGAATCATGTCGTCACCAGCTAATGCCGAAGCTACTTTACGAGCCAACGGTTTTGATTTTGACCTGCTTACCAAAAATGGTTTCTATCAGGATAAGGAAGGCCGTTGGGTACAAAAGGCTTTGGGAAAGAAAGCTACGGACAAAGAGCGGGAAAATGCACTCGCCGGGTATCAAGAAGTCCATAATGCGGTCGTGAATTTCACCTCTTCCCTGCGTCAGACCTGGGGCGGTTCGGCAGAGATAGCGGAAAATATCATGCAAAAAGCGGGATTCACGACTTCGCTTACTTCCAATGAGCCGGATGAAGCCGATCCCCGACCTTTCAATGCGAACGGGTTCAGTTATCATTCCGGTGCAGACGACGGGCTGGCCGGTGGTAATTATTCCGGTACGGGAAAACTCTCCTCGGCTGCCCCGAAGCAGGTTATCGTGAACATCACTAACTTGCTAAGCGTGGAAGCTATCAATCTATTGAAAAGTAAGGAAGGACAAGGTGAGGAAGTACAGAATCTGAAAGAACAGCTCGCCCAAGCGTTAATCGATGTCGTCCATGATTTCGACAGCAGTTGGAACGGTTAAAAAGTAAAGACAATGAGTAGATTATTTAATATAGGAAAGTCGGTTCTCCTAAGCGGGGGGATTATCAGCAACGGTTCACTGGGCGGCTATATCAGCGATGCCGCCCGCCGTGGTTTGGGTATGGGGCTTGCAGAGTTCCAAGACGGTGCCGTGCATTATTTTTCAAAGGATAAAGAGATATTGAAAAGAGCTCTTATCCAAACGGCCTCGCAGTTGACATACGGCGCATTGCGCTCGTATCCCCGATTCCTGCAATACTGGGAACAAAAGGAACGTGACCAGTATCTGCAAAGCAAATCCCAGACGAGTATTGCAAATAAGACCGGGCAATACTACCAGTTAATCAGTGAACAACAGGCCGTAGCGAAAAAGAAAAATTACACGGATTCAATAGTCGGTCGCGTGGTGCAGGATTACCTGGAATTTGCCATTTCAGAAGAAGGGAATTACTTCGATACCGCGACCGGCAAAGTGGAGAAAAACAGTAAATACGGGCTGGTCACCTTCGTGGATTTACAGCCCATGGTACAGGTGAGCAGTAAGAATAACGTTGTGATGACACAGGTACAAGGCCGTGATTACAGCCGTAAAGAATATATCAGCGGTGGTGACCTGGAAATTTCCATTAGCGGAAAAATCACGAGCAAGTACGCCGATGTTTATCCGGAGGCGGAAGTTTCGAAGTTTTTAAAGCTGATGCAGTTTAAGGGGGTGATTGATTGCGACAATACGGTACTCCGGCAATTCAATATCGACAAGCTGATTGTGCTGAATTATTCGCTTTCCGCCACGGATTGCAGGAATGTGCAGCCTTACAGCCTTTCGTGCGTGGCCGTGGAACCTTCGGAGAGTGTACAATTGAAACTGGCAGCCGAGGAAAAAGTGGATGTTGCAATCAAGCACTCTAACAAATGGATTAAATACGCAAAACTGGGAGCTGAGGCTATCGATCCGGCTTCCCTCTTAAAAGTGTCGAAACTATGGCTATAGATATGATAGACGTGTTATGCTGCAAAATCACTATCGGGGATGCCGATTCCGGTAACCCGATGGTGATTAAGGACCCCATTGTGCTGACCGAAGTGGAAGAGGTGGAGATTGTCGAGACTTATAAAAAGTTGATTGGTACGGCAAAGATTACTTTTCCTAAAGGCACTGTTTACCAAAGTACGATTGTCGGAAATGCTACTATTGAAGGAAAAGATGCCAGCCGGATTACGACGGAAATCATGCAGGACGGCGTAGTCATTGAAAAGAGAAGTTCACAGCAAGCCATGAACGAGGTGAGTTTTAAGGTCGGCCAGCGGGTTAGCATCCAGCTTGGCTACAACGGATTGTTAAAGAATATATTTGAGGGGTATATTTCAGCTTATAATTCAGCGTCCAAGTTTAAGATACAGTGTGAAAATATGGCGTATAAGTTGAAGTTGAAGCAAGCCCCGAAATTTGAAACGCAATCATCGGTCAGCGTCAACGATGTGCTGGGTGAAAAATATGGTTTATTAAAAGACACGGGGTTTGAAATCCATTCTGAAACAAAGCGGTTTGACATTCAAATCGGCAAAGTGAAGATTACGGATAATTTTACCGTAGCGGATGTATTGTCGGAATGGAGTAAATATAAGGTGTACTGTTTCTTGAAATACGATGAAGACTCACCGGACAATATGCCAACTATCGCTATCGGTCGCCCTTATTCGTCCTCCAAGAGCCAGCCCGTTTTTCCGAAAGACAGCGAGGCAAAGCCTTTCCCCATTTATTTCAATTACCATGTAGCGGAAGACGGTTTGAAAGTGGTGAAAACCAACCCGAAGTTTTTAGCGGTGACGGGAAAAGCATTGGGTTCGGATGAAAAGTTTTTTGAGGTGACTGTTCGTATGAATCCCGATTACGACCCTACGATGGCAGGCAGCAAAGAGTTTCAAACGGTAAATGCTACCCAGATTAGCAAGAAGACACATAAAGTAACGGGGAATACGACGGCAGAGGGGGCGAAAACCAAGACTAAGGTTGATTTGAGCACTTACACTATTGTGCCGTATATGTCGCCCAATATGAAAATCGATTCGGATAAGCTGGTTGAAGAAACTATCGAGTATTTCAGGAATTACAATTTGAACGGGATAACCGGCAGTCTGACCTTGTTCGGAGACCTGGCACTTAACACGGCAGTGCAGGTTGAACTGATCGATGACCGGAATCCTTCAAAAAACGGTATTTACATCACGGAAGAGGTCACTACTACGTTCGGGGTGAATGGGTATCGTCAGAAGATTACAATACCGTATAAGATTAAGTCGGTGGATTAAGAGATGAAAGAGATTATCTTAACTAATAGCTCGAACATTCACAATCCCAGTTATTTATTTCCTAATTTCATTTTTATATATTTCTGTTCAAATTTTCAATTTGTTTTTTAGAATTTCTTTTCTAACATAATATTGTTTTCAGTGTAATATCGTATTTTTGCAAAAAAGCATTATGAAACAGAGTGAAATTCAGAGATTTGTTAAACGCAAGAAAAAACTAAGAAGGAATAGAAATAGAAAAAAGAAAAATATTCCTTTGACACCAGTGAAAAAAATAATTGGAAATAATAATAGTATGGTAGGAATGACAAAAGAGGAAGGCATTAAGCAAGTATATAATGGAGGAGGACATGTGGTAATATTAGGAGCTGGAGCCAGTATTGCTTCTTCATTACGCAATCCTGAAAAAAACGGCAAGAAGTTACCATCAATGAATAACTTCATAGAGATTGTGGGATTACAAGATATTGTGGACAGAGTCCCGGATAATCTAAAAGCCACAAATTTCGAGAAACTGTATAGTAATCTTCATAATGATAATCCCAACTCTGAATTTATTAAAGAAATAGAAAAAAGAGTCTTTGATTATTTTAGTTCAATGAAATTGCCTGACGAACCTACCATTTATGATTATTTAGTCTTATCTCTAAGGGCTAAAGATGCTATTGCTACCTTCAATTGGGACCCTTTTCTATATCAAGCATGGTGCAGATGCAGACAATATACTGATGATTTGCCTCCTATATTCTTCCTACATGGGAATGTTTCTATTGGCTGGGATTCGACAGGAAAAAGATTTGGACCAACGGGGATGTATAACCCAGAAAATATGCAAGAGTTTATTGCTTCAAGGTTATTATATCCGATAACTCAAAAGAATTATCAACAAGATGAGTTTATAAAGACTCAATGGAAATATCTACAAGACCATCTTTCCCCTGAGTACAAAGCCGTCAGAGCTACTATATTCGGATTTGGTGCGCCTGCAACGGACGTAGAAGCCGTAACACTATTGAATGATGCTTGGGGAACTGGTGACGAAAGAGTTATGGAGCAATTTGAGATTATTGATATTTCACCAGAAGATGAGTTGAGAAACAAATGGGATAGGTTTATTTGTGGTACACATTATGATATTGCGAGAAGTTATTTTGATTCTTCTTTGGCATGGAATCCACGCAGAACCAGTGAAGCCTATTTTTCTGCGTATCAGCCTATGACGCCATCAGAGGCTTTCCGAAAGCCTAATCCTATTCCTCAAGACATTAAAACTTTGGACGAGCTATGGCAGTGGCATAAACCATTAATAGAAGCAGAAGATACTAAACGAAAAACACAATAGATGGATTTGAGAGATTTGTTTAAGAATATCTGTTTTATTAAATCTTATTTGTACCTTAGCAAAGTATTTGTGACAGAATGGATTAGTACTATATACACTTGCGTTTATGTGCTAATTCGCCTAATTAATTTAAGGACAATAAGATATAAGTAGTATATGGCTAATGATAATATACAGGAAAGCCTGGAAGGGCAATTCGGGGATGTACAGAAAATCATCCTTTATCATCGTACCCGCGCGTTACAGAATGTCAATGAAGAGAATTTACGTTTGAGTTGGGAAGTAGGAAGTTATGTTTCTTCCAAGTTAAAAAGTTCGGAATGGGGCAGTAAGGTTGTCACACAGTTATCTGAATTTCTACGTCGAAATGACCCGTCACTCAGAGGATTCAGCCGGAAAAACCTCTACCGGATGGTTTCTTTTTATGAGACCTATTCCAGTGCTGAGTTTGCGGAGCAAATTGCAGCTCTTCCATTTGTAAAGTCAATTGTGTCATCAGAAACGACACAATTACAAATATCTGATAACCAGAATAATGCAATTGTGTCATTTGAAATGACACAATTAGAGCCGAACGTAAGTTTTCCCCGTATTTTACTGTTGGTAAACTGGACGAGCCATGTAGAAATTATGGCTTCCTGCCGCACGTTTCCGGAACGGATTTTTTATATGCTTTATGCAAATAAAGAACGGTTGAACGTGAAAGAACTCGGTAATGCTATAGCTAAAGATGCTTATTCCATAGTCCTTTCAAGTCCCCGGAGTCAGTCTGTGGGGTTTAAGCAGATTTATCCGAATAACGGTTATGATTTTAAAGACCGGGCTATTCTGGATTTTTTAGGATTACCGGTCAAGCATACGGAGAAGCAACTACAAAAGGGTATTCTGGAACACATGAAGGAGTTTATTCTGGAATTAGGTGGAAAGGACTTTATTTATATGGGTAGTCAATATCCTTTGGAGGTGGACGGAGAAATTTATAAAATTGATTTGCTCTTTTTTCACAGAGGTTTACAATGTCTCACCTGTGTGGAGTTGAAATCGACTCCATTCAAGCCCTCTTACATGGGGCAATTGGAATTCTATCTGGAGGCTTTGGATAGGGACGTAAAACGGAGCAATGAGAATCCGAGCATAGGAATCCTATTGTGTGAAAGTGCGAAAAGGCAGGTTGTTGAATATGCTCTCAGCCGTAGTTTAAGCCCGACGATGATAGCGGAATATAAACGGCAATTGATTCCGAAAGATGTGTTACAGCGTTCTTTGGATGAGTTTTGCAGTTATCTGGAAAATCGAAAGTAAATATAAAAAATAAGTCGTAATTCCTACCGCAGTGTTTTCGCATTGCGGTATTTTTTTGCCCGATAGATTTCCCTGATTCAACCTCCGGGCTGTAATTGAACTATTCTTCGACTAAAAGAAGAAGAATGGAAACGAAGAACAGTCAACGGATGATTAGTGAAGCTATCCGAAAGATAGCTTTGGGGCGTAGCATTGACCGGGTGGATATGTCGCATTGTGGTACGGGCGGCGTAGGAACAGCCCGACTGATTCATGGGTATGTTGCAAAGGTGAATAGTGATGACGATGAATATCTCGGCACTATCGACGTGGGTGAATTTCCCGACGAGACCGCCAGTTCGGAGCCAATTATTCACAAAGGCGTGCTATTATCGGGCTTGCAGGATAATTCCGGTGGGTTCCTGATTATTCCCACCTTGTTTTCAGACGTTACTATCGTCACGGATGCGGCGACCAAATACGCCTATGTCGTTAATTTCTCCCATGCTGATTTTATACAGATACTCGCTCACAAAGAGAGCGTGATCGGTGTAGCAGAAACCGAAGAACTGGATGCGGAAAGCAATGATTCTCCCGATTATGACCAGTTGGAGAATACCGGCAATGAAAGTTCCACCCGTTACACTGCCGAAGATATTAAGACTATTGTCAAGAATAAAGATGACAAGCAGGCAGAAATCACGGTCACGCCGGAAAGTATTGCCCATAAGGTCGATAAATCGCAGTTTAACCAGACCACGGACAAGCTGGAACAGAACGTAAATGGCACGACGGTGGTTGTGTCCGATAAGAAAGTGACTATCGGCAGCGAAGATGCCAGTGAGCCGCTTGTACTTGGCAACGAGCTCGCCCAACTGATGCTGGATTTCATCACAGAGTGCAGCAAAATAATGACGCCCACCCTGATGGGCACCATGCCTGCCATTAACGCACCCAATTTCCCCTCGCTGGCCTCTAAGATTCAGAAGTTCCTATCTCAAACCGCCTATACGAAATGAGTGTCATCCTATTACCCGATATTCAGGAATTAGACCCGGACAGCCTTTGTTACTCCATCTATTCCGAGTTGTACCACAATTTCTTTAATGCCCAGGATAAGAAAAGCGAGGATAACCCTTACGGCATCGAGGAAGGCGACGATACATCGATCCGTTTACGTAATACCGCTTATAACTTTGCTTCTGCCATAGCGGGAGCGGTTGCCGGAGAAGGCGGGGAAGGCGGTGGCGGTATTTTGCTGGATTACCTGAAAAAGACGGGCGGAAATATGACAGGGGTACTCCGTGCGAATTATGGCTTTGAAGCCGGTATGGGAAACACCCGGTTATTATGGGCCTATGAAGAAATCGCAGAAGACGGGGTAACCCCTGTTTACGGCTTGCAGGTATCCGGGGATATTCATATCGGCGGTAGCAACCTGTATCTTGGTGGCCGACAATTTATCCGCTACAGTGCCGGGGATGGAATAGCGATCCTTGAGAATCCCGTGCTTTCATTCGGTAGTTCCAACCTTTTCAGCCGTGGAGAGATGGTCTTTGGAGAGAGTAAAGCCAAAGGGGTGGCACTTTCACCGGATACTATCTATATCAAAGGTAAGGAAGTGTACCATGCGGGGAACGCCAATCTTGCTACAGTCAATTGGTCGATGCAAAATGCAACGGTGGCCGGAACCCTTCAAGTTTCGGGCCATGTCACCCTTTTGGGCGAACTCTCGGCTTTGTATGAAGCAAAATTAGGCTTTGGCGGTAAAACAGTCCTGCATATCCGTCAAGAAGAGGCACTGCTAAATGGCTTTCTCACGATTAACAGCGGGTATGGGTTAAAGATTGGTAATACGCCGGTGCTATTCCGTGTAAACGAAAGTGACATTCAACTTTCGTGTGACTACGGGCATTTGCTATTGGGAAGTGAGAATACCCAGCAGATACGGCTTTTTGCCGGGCTGACCGATATAGACGGGGATAATATATTAATCAGTAAATACGGAGCGGCTTATTTCCCGGACTCCTTGCGGGTAGCCCATAACTATGGGGCAGATTTACTTTCCACCTACCGGGAAAACGATGCCAACGAAGGTCTTGTCGTCCACAAGAGAATGCGGTTCGGCAGCAAGAGCGGTATGTTTCTATCCGGGGATGGGGAGAAAATTTTGTTATCCGGCTTATCAGACCAAGCGGCTTTCGGATTCCGGGCCTCAACTTCTGTTTTCCAGTTACCGGAAAGCGGCTCACGTTCTTTCTATCTCCAGACCGGTTGTGATTTTATCACTTTCGACCAGGCGATAGAAGCAAAAAAATCGGTTGGAATTGACGGATCATTCACCCGATTGACAGACAAACACCTATTCTTCACCAGCGAAAACTACCTGTTATCCACCAGTGACGGAATTAAGCATTTCGGGAATGCCTATTTCCTGAACAGCCTCAGTTCGGAGCGTTTCTCTTCCGGCTTTGCCGGTTATGGTTGGGCGATACTGAAAAATGGTATAACAGGAAATATCGCGGCCACTTTTGACGAGTTGACCATCCGCAAGAAAATGCGGATTTACGAATTGGAGGTACAAAAAAATACGACTACCAACGGTTCGCTTTGGGTCAGTGATTCATGCAGTGGTGATAACGTGGAAAGAATCAGTTAAGGATGTCAAAATACAATTATTCAACATATAAGATCATTATTGCCCCTGACTCGCATAAGACACAGGGATTGCAAGTTGGTGATGTTGTCCGACGGCAATACCGGGATGCGAACCAATTGATTTATTCGCTGATGATTGTTCTGGAAACCGGAACCGATATTATTAGTAGCAAAGAATCTCACTACTTTATCGGGGCACTGGTGGAAGGTGATGTTCCGCAAAACGGGGAACTGCTGGATTTTGTACGGGTTACCAATTTGTTTGACGAGCAGCGGAGCGGTGCGTTATACCTGACAGCTTCCGACTCCAATTCTCCCTACCTGGATGTTATTGACGGCATGGCAACGGAACGTTCGCTTTACTTGATGGATAAAAGCCGTTGTATCCATGCCGGTGAAATATTTGAGTTTCCGATTACGGGCCGGGTTGCTTACCCTGAACGGATGGTGATTTCTTACCATATCCGGGCTTCCAAACCTCTGGCGAATGTTGCTCTTTCTTTTGGTTATTCGGACGGAAGCGAGACAGATGGCACGGATGCCGTAGGTATATCGACCGAGTGGCAATATAAGCTAACCTTGATTACGGTGGACTATCCTCCCCAGTACGCCCGTAAACTTACGATAGTCCCGGTTCTATCCGGTGAGGATTGGTGTGAGATTTCAGATCTGAACATTGTCCGTTTGTCGGATATTGCCACTTTTTCAGATTCGACTAAAACCCGTATCGGAAAGATTACGGGTATCATTGATCCGGTTTTCGGAATACTCAATGGGTATGGCGCTTATTTTCAAAACCTTTATGCTACCCGTAATGTGAATATCGCCGGAACACTGACAGCAGGAGATGCTAACGGCTACGCTTCAACTTTTTATGTGGGAAAAATTCATAAGAATGTTATTCCCGACTCTGTGAATTGTCTTTTTTCCGGCGGCGTGGTTGTTGAAGAAAACAGCCCGGTTGGTATCGGTCATGCTATCCGTGTGGATAGAGATACGGAACTTACCGTACAATCCGTAGCCTGGCGGCGTGACCATGCAGGGCAACGGTATAGTTTCTCAATCTGGATAAAATCGGATGCAGGGAAGATTTCTTTTTATCAGGACGAGCATTTCATCCGGGAGATAGAGATTACCGTTGCCGGAGAATGGCGACGGCATAAAGTATCGTTTATTGTTTCAGCATCCGAGCGTCCTGCTTTTACTGTTGGGATGAAAAGCGGGCTGAACGGGATATTGCTCACCGCTCCACAAATGGAAAGCGGTGAACATATTACCCAATACCAACCCACGGATGCGCAATTGTCGTACACTGAAGATTACGGGGCATGGTTTTGTAAAGGCGGTATCGGTGGAACGATCCAAAACCCTTTGCTTCGTCTGAACGAGGACGGTTCGATTTGTTCCCGTGACGGTTCTTTTGTCATCCATGCGGACGGAACGGGGCATTTTGCCGGAGGCAAATTCAAATGGACGAAAGATGATATTGAATTGACGGATATGACTATTCGTTGGGGAGAATTGGATGAGGTGGCAAAGGATCAGATATTGTCCCAGGTCAAACCATCCAACATCCGGGCTTTTGTATCTTCAAATCTTCCTACCACTCAGATTTATAACCGTGAAACAAATGTATGGCAACCCAGTTGGGGGAATACACCTCTTTTGCTTACCCCTTCCCTGTACATTGACCGTTATGGGGAAACTGACCTGATAAAGGAAGTTGCCGATTTGAGTTCCGGCAGACCGGGAATTAAGCCCGGTTCGACCTGCTGGTATAAAAACGGGGTGAAAATAGTGAGCGGACAGGATAGCTGTACGGTTGAAGGCTCAATGGGCAAGTATGTTCTTCGCATTAAGGCTAACCATATCAGTCCACATGCCCCCCAAATCCGCTATGCTTTTCAGGCAATCTGGCTGGATGGCAGTGGCAGCGAATACCCAATAAATGCAGATTTACAATTCACCCAATTGGTTAATCCCGGTTCTACCGTGGTGGCGGTGGCGTATGCACCCGACGGGAATATATTCAGAGATGGTGTCGGTCAGTTGCGAGCGCATTGCGATTTGTGGCGTGGAGCTAAAATAGACAATACGGATGTTGATTACCGTTGGGGAGTGAAAGATGAATCGGTTTTTGCCAATGCCCAACTTTCCATGTCGGCAAAAGCCGGTTCTTACACGATAGCCCTGCGTTCTGTGGCTAATATGATACCCGGAACGACGATATACCTGATCGATCAACATGCCCATGTGATACAATCGGTAGATGTTCAGACGAAAACGGTTACTCTCACTACACCGCTTATCCGTGATTATGTGGTGAATGCCATTGTAACCACCCCTTTCTATGATTCCCTTTTAGGTCCCGGTTGGGCTTTGTTGAATGAAGACAATCGCCGTGGGAGCGTATCGGGTTGGAACACCGACGAGCTTGTGCTTTCCGCTGATGCGGTACAGAATTTTGAAACCTTCAAGTGCTCTATCAAAGATACGGACATGAGTGCCGGAAATGGTTTTGCCGGACAAATCGCGTGTGATGTTCTTACGTTTACAGACCTTTCAGACCCTTATTTCGTGGAGATTACAGGAAAAAAAGGATTTATCGTCAAGAACGATGAAAATGATATAGAAGCCTGTGCCGTTGTATACCGTTCCGGAGATGAGAAGGATGTAAACGGCATGGTATATCATTATAACTGGAAGCTGTTTAACGCAGACGGAACGCAGGTTGTCCGAAGCTATCAGGGTAAGCAAATCACCGTATCCAAAGACGACGTTAGTGTCCGGGGCGCCCTGATGTGCGAGGTGTACGACGCTCAAAGGCTAATCGCCCGTGGGCAGGTTTCCCTTACGGAATTATTTGATGGCGAGGATGCTTACTCGGTACAGATCCTGACGAACAACGGGACTCATTTTATCAACGGGAACATTACGACTACACTCATTGCTTATGTCTATCAGGGTGGAGAAGATATTACGAACAGCCTTAGCGACAATCAATTCAACTGGTTTAGAATTTCCAACAATCCCGACGGAGATTCCGTCTGGAACGAGCTTCATGCCGGAATTGGCCGGAACGTAGCCTTAACCGATGAAGATGTGTTCCGCCGGGCGACTTTTACGTGTGAAGTAATCATTCATTAAATCATTATAAATTATGGCAGTTATTTCAAGAGGACAAATCACGATTGTGGATTTAAACGATGGTAAATCCATTAATCTTTATCTGGGTAGCAACGTGGCTACGACTCAAATTTTCAACAAGGAAAATAGCAGTTATGTACCATCATGGTCGACTTCCCCCTTTCTGGTGATTAAACCGGAAGTTTATGTGACAGGAGTAGGAACAAATCAGGTTGCCCGGCTAAAGGGAACCCCCGTGTGGAAAATTAACGGCTCTGCCACCCTTTCTACCTTCGGAGCGACAGCGGCAACAGCTTCCCCCTATGCTTTAACTATCAAAAACAACATGACCTCGGTCAATCAGCTTCAAGTGGAATGTGAGGTGACTTATGTCGATCCGGATACGGGTGCCGAAACAAAAGCAAAAACCTCTATCACTTATACAAAGACCATAAACGCCGGTCAATTGATTTGCGCGATTGCTTATGCTCCGGACGGCACTGTGTTCAAAAACGGGGCTTCACCTACCCTAAAGGCACATTGTGACATGTGGCGAGGTTCCACTATCGACAATACGAATGTCACTTATAAGTGGTATAAACTGGGTAGTGGAAACTGGACGGAAATCACCTCTGCCAATGCCGGAGGAATAACCGGTTTTACTACTAATGAAATTACTATTCCAGAGGCGGCTGTACTCAATTTCGAAAGTTTCAAGTGTACTATTAAAGACACGGATTCTGCCAGCGGTACTTATAACACGACGGTAAGTGATGTTATCTCTTTCGCCGATATGAGTGATCCGTATCAGGTAGAAATAACAGCTCCGGCAGGGACTACTTTAACTTCGGGATTGACTTCAACGGCCCTAACAGTAAATTGCTGGCAAAACGGAGAGTTGCTTCCAGATTCTTTTTTTACAGGCGCAACCTGTACCTGGCGAAAATTTAATAAGCTGGGAGTACAAGATACGTCCTGGGGGACTTCGGGTATAAAAACAGGACGAAACCTGACCGTTACCCGTGATGAAGTGTCTGTAGCCGCAACATTCACCGTGGAAATCAGCAAATAAGATATGGCACTGATTGCAAGAGGACAAATAACTATACGTGTTGCCTTGGATACTTTTTCCATCTATCAAACGATTGATAAGATGGCTATTGCGTGTGACTATACAGGAAAGGTTTTGAGTACGCTTACAGTCAATTCGGTCATTTCGGCACGGCAGGGAGAAACCCCGGTAACAGCTTTCAGTATCGGGGCTATTTCCACGCCTGCCGGGTTTCATTCGATTACTGTCAACCCGAATACGAAAACTGTTTCTTATACTATTGCCGGAGGGAATACTACACTGGCAGATACGGGAACAATAACGATTCCGGTTGTTGTAAACAGCCAGACTTTTACGGTCTCTTTCGGATGGTATAAGGTAAAAGCCGGGGCGCCAGGTAAACCGGGAGTCGATTCAAGCCTATTGGATTGGGTGGCAGATTGGAACAGTGGAAAAACTGTAATTGACGGTCAAAGTGTTATTACCCCAAAGATTTTCGCCGGGACTAAAAATAGCAACGCGACTATAACGGGAATGGCAATCGGTCGGTTCGTCTTAAGTACCCGTAATGCTTCGGGGGTGATTTCTAAAGAAACCGTCAATGGTATTTACGGGTTTTCAGATGGGAAAAAGACGTTTGCCCTGGATGCGACCGGCAATGTGCAGTTAGGAAGCGGGAATGAATACATAAAATATAATGTATCGACCGGAAAGGTTGAGTTTGGTTCGGCAGTATCACTTCATTGGGTTGGGGCTACCTATATCAATTCTTCAGGTATTTTTACGGGTACTTTATCAGCCGAGACTGTAAATGCCGTCCGAATCAACGCTTCACAAATCGCAGCAGGTACTATTAATGCCGCCCGTATTGATGTCAATGCTTTAAAGGCTTCATTGATTACAGCTACGAATATCGAAGCTCTTATCCTGAATGTAACCAAGGGAAAAATTGGTGGCTGGTCTCTGGATGGGGATTCTATTTTCAGAGGAACTAAAAATAATGTTTCCGGGGGTTATACTTCTGCATCCGGGGCGATAACAATTGGTTCCGTGGGTATCCGTGGTTTGAAATGGAGGTTGGACGCAACGGGTGCAGGTGCTATTGCCGGAAGTAATATTTCATGGGACGCTTCGGGTAATGTTACTTTTTCTACCGCAGTTTCTCTTTTGTGGACGGCTGCTGCTGTCAATGCTTCCAACAGCGGGAAGCTGTATGTCCGGGGAACCGGGATGAATCACTCTGCCACCCGCAAGGTGATGTTAAACGGGAAAGTTGTGAATGAAACGAGTTCGAGGGGCTTGACTTTGACGGTGATTGCCCGTGACACGCTGGTTGTTAATTCTACGACGAATTATGATGTGTATAGCAGTGATACGAATTGTAATACGCTTGCAACTACTTTAAACGCTTTAGGAAGTGATAAGATTGTCATTTTAACTTCTTATGATGCTATTCGTATCAATGCAACCCTGAACACGGCAATTCAACGTTGTGGTGGCAGTGATTGCCTGATTACCGATGCCCGGAATCCTTTTGCTTTTATCGGTGTTCCGGGGATTGGAAAGAATAACGGTTTGTTTTCATTGTACGGGTTGGAGGCGACAGCTCCTTACGCTGAGTTATCCACGTTGGTTGTCAATGGTGTACCGCAAGGGGTTTCTATCAATGGGCAGCGCAATACTTTTATCAATGGTAACGGCATTTACACGGGTTTGGTAAATGCTAATCAAATTTCTGCCGGGACGATAAATACGGCCCGGTTGAATACAACAGAACTGAAATCCACATTAATCACAGCAGCTAATATCCAAGCGTTGACGCTAAATGTAACGAAGGGGACTATCGGTGGCTGGACGATTAACGGCACGACCTTATCCGGCGGGCAGATTGTATTGGATAAAGCGAATAGACGTGTCGCTGTTTTTGGAGCTTCTTCAAGCACCACGACCGGTCACCGGGTGCAATTGTATTATAACAGTAATACCGATTTTGGCCTATATGCGACAAATTCAGCCGGTACGGTTATCGCCCAAATAGGAAGCACGAACCGTATTGCCGGCTGGGTATTTGATAATGCCCAGATTTACAAGAACAGTGTTTATCTGGGAGCAGACGGGAGCATTTATAATGGGAATAAGTGGCGGTTAAATAATGACGGTTCAGGTAGGATAGCAAACGGTAATATCCTTTGGGACGCTGCCGGTAACGTTACTTTCGGCAATTCTGTCTCTCTAAAGTGGAAAAATGATATTGAAGCCGCCAAGAGTACCAATTTCGGGTATCGTTATTACAAAAAAATCGTGATAAACGGAGAATCGGGAAAGTATTACCCGGTGGTGTTCAAAGGAGGTGACCAAAGCCACAAACGAACTATTCTTATTCGCCGTGCTTATGCAGAACAAGCACCATCGGACTGGGACAATAACAGCAGTACGCACATGGGCGGTCTTATCCTATCTATCATGGCAAATTTCGGTGGCTGGGGAGGCGCTTCGTACTCGTGGGATATCTATGAATTGTCTGAGTGCTATTCCCGTATGTTTGCCGGAGCTGCCTTATGTGGAAACAGTTGTATGTTTGCCATCTTTCTGAGAGGAGGCGGAAGCACCGGGGCTGCTTACCATATCTATTCAGACCAGACCATAGAAAACGGTTCGTACAGCCCTTCGCCTATTCCTTCAGCTCCCCAAATAGCCTATGCTTCCGACCAGATTTTTTTGTCGGGAGATTATAAGGCTTATGCCCCTGCCCCCCGAACTTTAACTGCGAGCGTAGAAGAGGAAATCCGCCGTCACCGTTTTATCGCTTTGGCCCAAGGAAATGACTCGACCCTGACCGCACACCCTTTGACTTATATAGGCAGTACAGGTATATATACGGGCACTTTAACGGCGATGCAAGTGAATGCTGTGAATATCAATGCTTCGAGCATACAATCAGGCTCTTTATCGGCAGACCGTATTGCTGCCGGTAGTATCCATGCTTCTAAACTGAATGCAGCAAGCATCCGGTCGGATATCATTAATACGAGCTACATAAACGGTTTAAGCTGTGCTTTTGTGAGGGGGACAATTGGCAGTTGGAGCATTGGTGCCGACAATATTACCAGTGGCAGTGTAGGTTCCCAAGGCACTTGTCCTATACAAATCCGTTCAAAGGCTACCGGTTCGGGCTACTGGTATAGTGGTTCTTACCGACCCTATGGTATCTGCCTGACCTGGCATCAAAGCAGTAATGCCGGTCATCTTGTTATTGGTCAGATTGCTGGTTCGGGTAATACTGTAAAGACCGGTTTTATCGGCATACAAATGATGTCGTGGGATCATTTGGAGTATTTTTGTTTATCGGCGAATTACACCCGTTCGGGAAGTAAGGAGCTTTATAACCGGATCGCAGGTTGGAGTTTTGACCATAATCATATCTGGAAAAACAATATTTCACTGGGCAGTGATGGTTCTATTTCAAACAGTAGCCGTTGGAAACTGAATAATGATGGTAGCGGGCAGGTGGCAAACGGTAATATATCATGGAATGCCTCGGGTGGAGTGACTTTCGGTTCTTCGGTGTCCGCACAATGGACGTCAGGGATTACGACGGCTCAAGAGTTGGCATCAGCGATGGCATTCGGAAAAATGTTGTACCGAGATCCGACTTTTTACACGGGTAATAATTCTATCGGGACATATAATAACAGTTCTAATGGAACGGTTGTTATCACCCGTATCTATGAAGGGAGTGCTCCTAATGACAGTAAGTATGTTCTAAAAATACAAACTAACGGTGCCGCTTCTCCCGGTAACGGTGGCTTTTATTTTTCGACAGGGACAAATAACCGAAAAATACTTGTAGCCCGAATTATAGCCAAAATCCCGGTAGGTCATAATATCCAGTGGGCTTCTAACAATATCGGAACGGGAGGCAGTAGCCGTTGGCTTACTTCCAATATCGGGACGGGTGATTGGAAAGAGTATGTGTATAAGGTGGTTTGTGGTACTTCCAATTTTTCGACTACACATTATTATTATCTTGATGGTACGCAAGGGAGCAGCAGTGTCCCTTTGGTTTGGTATGTGGCTTATGCGACTGTGTTTGATGTGACGTCAAGCGAGAAATATACTACTACCATCAATTCCGACGGTATCTATACCTCTACTCTGAACGCCAGCCAGATTGTAACCGGAACGCTCAGTGCGGACCGTATCGCTGCCGGGAGTATCACTTCTGCAAAACTGGATGCAGCCAGCATAAGGAGCAATATTATTAATGTAAGCTATATTAACGGGCTAACTTGTGCCTTTTCCAAAGGCACCATTGGAGGCTGGAATATCAATTCTTCCCAGATTTACAAAAACAGCGTTATCCTGTCATCGGACGGCTCTATTATCAACGGAAGCAAATGGAGATTAGGTAATGACGGTTCAGGGCAATTGGCGAACGGCAATATCACATGGGATGCCAAAGGTAATGTACAAGCCAAGAATGCTATATTTACGAATGTACGGATAAATGGCAGTGTACGAAATAAGTTTGTGCTCAACGATTCGTCTATCTGGATTGGAGGCGACACTTCGCAACAAGAAAATCTCGTGAATTATGATAATATTGTGGCAATCCGTGGTAGTTGGGATGAAAATATAGCATTGCCGTGGTCTTTAGAACAAAGCGGACGCAGGGTGACACTGGTGAACTATAAATGGGGCTCTAATACCACTGTCGGGTATATGACAATTACCGCACCGAGTGGAAAGTATTTTTTCGAGGACGGCATACAGAAAACATCTATTACCTTTTCGCGTGAGCTTTTGGAATTGCTCGGCTATGGTGACAGCGCGACTTTTTTCGGCTGGATTGTAATCAACCGCAGGGACATCATGTGTACCGGTAAGTATGGTAGTTTCCTACAAGTATTGGCTTCGGGAATCGTCACGTTATCCGGGACAAGCGTGTCTTTAAAGCAAAAGACTTTTGACGGCTCTCGGATATCGGTCAGCCGTACCGGAACCGGTCGTTATACAGTATATCTGCCTTGGAACCTAAGTAGCAAATACTTTGTTCAAATGACTGGTTATTATACCAATACGCCTATATATGCAACGATCATAGGGGTTTATGGCTCGTATTTTTATGTACAAACACAGGACGATGCTTCGGCAAACGAAGGTTCATTCTGTTTTCAAGTTTTTAGCACGGCAGACTGGTCATAGATAAACCTTTTATGTGAGTATGCTCTATTCTGAATGAAATCATTTTTAATTATGAATATAACAAATACTGTTTTAACAAAAACGGCGGAAGAGACGACCGCCAATGCGACTTACATCATTGAATATGTACTGATTAATGAAGTACTAACCCGTATCCACGCCACCGTGCAAGCCTTCCAGCCGGACGGAATAGCAAAGCTGGATGTCGGATATATCACTTACGAGAACGGGAATATCTTTTGTAACCTGACCGAGCAAGGCAAACCTTCCCTTTATTTTCTCGATTTTGAGAAATTCGTTGAGAAAATCAAAGAGAGTGCCGGAGAAATGCAGCAGCCGGAAAACATTTCCGACAGATAGCCACTATTCGTTTTAAGTAAACCATTAAAAAAGTAAGCATGGAACTAACAGTAAAAGACCGGCTGTATATCCCGGCACTATTACCCAAAGAGGGTAACTTTAAGCAATTCAATCTGAAGAAGGAGATTGCACGCAAAATCGAGATTTCAGATTCCGAACGTGGGGAGATTAATCTGAGAGAGAACGCTGAAACCAAGCGTATCGAATGGGATGTTGAGAAAGAGACTCCACTTTCCATTGAATTTTCTGCTGACGAGGGCGAATATCTGAAACAGGTGTGTGAAAAAATTTCGGACGAGAGTTTGCCGGATGATATGTGGGCTACTGTCGAGAAAATTTTCGATGGTCTGACTGTCTAAATTAAACCATTCCTGCCCTTTCACTCTATTCTTCGGGTAGAGTGAACTTTCCCGGTCGCTCTGACAAAGCAGCCGGGATTTTTTTTCAAACTATGGCAAGACAAGATATACAGATTGACACGCAATACGGCGAATTGAAAACGACGGACAATATTGTCGGCAAAACGCTCTATGACCTTGTATTGCTGGATTATGCGGAAGGCGCCGATAACGATAATTATATTTATGGCGATGTTTTTCTTCCGAAAGGAAGCGAGAAGCGGGTACAGGATGGCTTTCAGGCGCACGTCTATTTGCCTTATGCCCCACAATATAAAGAACTGATGCTCCGGTTCCGTGTCGGTGATACAGACGATAATCCGGACTATGTGATAAACCGGACGACCAACCAGCTTTGGTATCCGGTTGTTTTGCCCGGTGGTGAAAGTATCCGGTTAGCGGAGTTCCGACGATTGAACAGCGAAAACTATTACAATCTGATTTTATCTAAAGGACGACTTGAGTTGTATAGCGGGCATGAAACGGACTTGCTGATTAAAGCCTCGTTGCCGCAGAACGAAACCTTTTTGTTGAAAGCCTCCGCGGGGACTCTTTACCAGCATCCCTTGACGGGTGTCGGGCTAATTGATTACCTGCATGGGAACTTTGAGAATACAGGTCTGGCAGCCAAGCTGCAAAGTGAGTTTGAGGCGGACAATATGATTATTGTCAATGCTTATATGGATTCAGCGACAGGAGAACTATTACTGGAAGTAAAAGAGAAAAATGGGTAGATACAGCGTTATTGCAGGACAGAACCTCTACGATGTGGCAATCCACACCTACGGAGCCATTGAAGGAATTACCGATTTGCTGGTAAATAATGAATCCCTTTCGCTGGATGACGATATACAAACCGGCGACGAGTTGGTTTATACGGATGATTACCAAATAGACCGGGAAGTCGTTGCCTATTATCAAACGCATGGCATTACTCCGGCTTCGGGAGAACTGCATGTCTATCCCAAAGTCTTCACACTTCCTTTAGCTATCGAGCTTTATCTGGCGAACACGGAAATCAGTGCCGGTTTTTCTATATCGGGCCGGGGAAAATTGGAAATTGACTGGGGGGACAACTCCGCAGCCGAGATAATCCCGCTAACGGGAAAGCCGTTACAAACCAATCATCTTTTTGATTGTCCGGTAGGTGGTAAACGAAAAATTTCACTGTATATGGAAGGTTCATTGCAAGCCTTTGACCTCACGGGATTTCACCCGTCGGAACTGTATATATTAAAACCTCTTTCCGTGGAACGGTTTACCCTGCGGAACGCCGTATTATCCATCGTCAGCCTGCCCATGTTCCCAGAAGTGTATGATGTATGTCTGGATGGATTGAAAACGGATGTCCTGACTCCACTACTGGAGCTGAAAAACCTGATGAGGCTTTCTCTGTGCGGAACGGTTTACCGCCAGCCCACGATAGACGCTTACCTGACGGGGTTGGTTACCCGGCACGACAACCGGCGTAGCTGCCAAATGACGTTTCAATGTCAGCCTTCGGGCACGTACCGGGAACCTGCAAAGGATGCAAACGGGCGGTATGTAATCGGCTCAGGTATGGAAGCCATTTGGGTACTGACGCATGAAGAAGCCTGGAACGAAGGTTCACCCTGGGAATTTATTATTAACGGTTTAATTTATAAGTATGAGCAGAACGATACAGCAAATATATGATGAAGCGGTACGGGAACGCAATAAGCGCCTTGAACTTTCCGAATTTTCAAGTGATTCAAAACTTTCTATTCTGAACGGTATTACGTGGACTTTTGCGGCGGTGGTATTCAGTTTTGAGAGCCTACTCGATGTCTTTGCCATCGACATATCGAATATTCTGAATAACCGGATTAACGGAACGCCTACCTATTATATCAACGCCTTACTGCAATACCAGCAAGGTGACGAACTGGTGATGCGTGAAGACGGGTTGGCATTCGGATATAACCAGACTGATCCGACGAAACAGATTATTACGCAAGCCTCCTATATGGAAAGCCATGATGACGTGAATCTGGATAATAAATTGATATTAAAGGTTGCCACGGGTGACAAAGGAAACCTACACGCTATCCCGGCAGAGGAACTGGTACTGATTCAGTCGTATATCAACCGGATTAAGTTTGCCGGAACCCGCATTGAAGTAACCAGCCAGGAAGGGGATATTTTGATTCCCCGTTTGTCGGTTTACTATGACGGTGCTGTTTTGGAGTCGGATATTTACGACTTGATTGAGGAACAGCTTAATACCTATATGCTGAGTATCAAATTTGACTCGACTATTTATGTGTCGGATATTATTGCGGCCATCCGTAAAGCCGAACATGTAACAGACGTTTATATCGATGCGGCAGCGCAACCGGAACAAGGAGTTTTTATCACTCCTTATGACAGTGACGGTCATCTGACACCGGTCCGGCGTATCGGACGGATGAGCCATACCTTTTCGGGTTACTTGAAACAATCGGGTGGAGAAGGTGAAGAAAAAGGGATTCCCAATTTCCGGGAAGCTATCAAATTAATTGTAGATCATAATGAAGAGGTATAAACTCCCTATCGACAAACTGGTAAACCGGCTTGTGCCTTATTACCTGAACGGACGCCGGTACATCCTACTTCTGCAAAGTCTGGTTTATCCCTTGCAAACGCTGAACGAGCGTTTTATGGCTTTTGCCAAAGATAAGCATATTGAAGCCCGGATGACCTCGCAGATTGTTTGCTTTGAGTGGTATCTCAATTATAAGTTCGGACGTTACCTCGCTGATTCCACCGACCGTATTTTTCTGTCGGAAAGCGTGTCGCTGGGTGTGGATTTATACCATGAAGACGCTGTATATGGCCGCCCGTTCACTGTCTGGAAAGAAGGTGAGGCTGTCTTGGTCTCCAATCCACAAGAAAAGCCCAGGGAGTTTTACCGTATAGCGGAAGAACGCGCCATCAATAAAGTGAGTTTTATGGTAAACGTTCCCCCCATTAAAATACCCACGAAAGAGTTTGTTTACCAGCTTTCTTATGTGGTAAACACCTATAAGGTAGCCGGGAAAACGTATTTAATCAAGATTGACGGAGAAGAAATTGCACCTAATAACAACACTAAAATATGAAAGAATATATAGCAGAAACCGGCGGAAGATATACCTATTCGGACGATGTGCTGAATTTGCAGGAACTGGCATTGAGCCTGACCGCCCTTTTTTCGGAATGTCCGGCCTTTATCATTTCCGGCTGCCAAACCGAAGGCAATACGATTACCCCTGGCTACGTGTGGCTGGGTGGCAAGATCCGCTATTTCGGGGGCGCGAATCCGGCAGGTTTCCCGTATTTCATTTATGAGGCCAACACGAACGAATCGGTTGTCTATGCCAATGAAATCAATAAACGCGGGCGTTGTTGCTATCTGTGTGCCGGAGGAACCGCCGTGCCACAAGTAACCGATCCGGTAACGGGATTTCCACCTCAATATCTGGAAGTTAGCCGTGAGTATGCTCCCCGCCTCAACGAGAAATTTGTCGGACGATACGCCTTGTTGCTGGATTCCCCGGCTTCCCGTCAGAAAGTGAAAAAGGATGTTACTTTCAGCGGAGAAGTAACGGTCGAAAAGACGTTGAAATCAACCAAAGAAATCAGCGCCCAGGGAAGTGGCGGGCGCAGTCTCCGCAGCCGGGTAAAGGAAAATGGTGAAAGTTCTTTAGGAGCCTACCTGAATGAATTGCTGACGGCAGAAATCGTGTTGAATACGGACGGTTCGTTTTCTTTTCTGAAAGGAATGACGGAATTAGCCCGACTGGATGAAAACGGATTTAGTTGTGATGCGATGAACCTGAAACGGGGACGAATCGGGAGTGCCTATTTATACCAAAACCATCTGATTAATATTGGTGACGATACCGATGACGGTTCTATCAATATTAACCATTGCGGATATAACCAGACTACCAGCCGTTTTCGGAACTTCAACGTGTACGACGGTAAAAAGTGTTCCATACCCTTGTTTCAGGTAGAAGGAAAGACAAAGACAGTTTCCGTGAACGGCTCTTTCCAGGTTTGCGGCAATGGATGTGGCTACGTCTTGCGTAATACTTCCTTTGCCAAAGGCGATCCGGAGCTGACCGCCATCATCGAATGGCAAGACCGGGACAAAACGACCATCGCCTCGTTGGGATACCTCACTACCAGTACTAATGATTTTACAGTGAGTAACTTATTCGGGAATCTGGTTTTTCTCCCGAAGGGATTTATAGACCTTTCCGGGGAAGTACGGATGAAAGGGACGGATATTTATTCGATTTTTGTCACCCAAAAGAATTTTGATGATGCGCTGGCAAAAAAAGTGTCGGTGGTCAGCGGTAAACAGTTATCAACAGAAGATTTTACGACTACATATAAAAAGAAACTGGATGCCATTTCGAACGGTTCTATCGGTGATGGCGGTACGGGTTATGTGACTGCCGACGATGTAGCCGATGCCCTGAAATACAAGTTGAATGTCAGTAGTAACCTGGATGACTTGTTTGACAAAGGCGTTGCCCGGATGAATTTATCTGTCTATTCCAAAAGTGAGACAGACGGTAAATATTTGACTATTAAAGGTAAACTTTCAGAACTTATCAATCTTTCAGCGGATGAAATCAACGGCATGAGCCCCGAACAGGCTGCTGCCCGTAAAGCGGAGAAACAAGCTGAAATCCGGGTAAACCTTGATGCGGAGAAACGAGGGACGGGAGATTTGAAGTTATCCAAAAGCTCCAATTTGTCGGATTTACCGGATAAGGCACAAGCCCGAAAAAATATCAGCGTGTATTCGACTACCGAAATTGATAAGATGCTGGAAGGCAAACTGAGTTCGGACGGCGCTTATACGGGTGCGATATTTACCGAAACGCTGAAAAAGAAGCTGGAAGGAATTAAAACAGGCAGTTTTGCCTACACAGACAGCACGGGTGCCAGCTATGCCCAAGTAGAGGGGTATGTGCCGACCTCCCAAGTTGTCAAAGAGTTGGCAAAAAAAGCCAATCGGTTACTGGACGGGTACAATTCTTCGGATAAAGATACCATCGCCGCAAATTTGGGTTTATATACCAAAAGCGTATCGGACAGTCGTTTTGCAGTGGTCGAAACGTTGTTCCAGGACTACATTACTTTTCTTGTGAAATCGGGAAAGACTACCGCCCAAGCGCAGCAAGCACTCCGGGATAAATTCGATGTATTCTCCAAGAAGGAAGTAACAGACTGTTATTTGCGTAAGGACGGAAAGCTATCGGATTTATCCCTGCCAAACGCTGATGCCAAGAAGTTGGCGTGCCGTACCCTGGGGGCGGCTTATGCCGATGACTACCAGACCAAGATAAGCGACACGGGATGGTTGCAGATGAACAATTCGGGTAGCGGCACGGACACCCGCCAGCTCTTTATCCGGCAAATCGGAAATATCGTCAGCATACAGGGGATTATTAACACCGCACATAGGGACGGTAGCAACATGGGCGGTGTGGTGGCCGTGATTCCCAATCAGATACAGCCTCCCAAATACGGGTTGCGCACAACACTTTGTGATTGGAATGACGACACGAAGTATAACCGGGGTTCGTCCTTTATTATCCGGGCCAACTCCCGTAGTATCCAGCTTTACGAAAGCGGCTGGTATAATGCAACGACAGAAATTAATTTCACCTATTTTGTATAAATATGAAACGAGTAAACATTCAACAAGACGTGGAGAGCCGCCAGCGCATTGCGACAGCCTCTCCCCAAGTATTTCCAACGGAGCAAGTAACCGAAAGTGTAAACCCTGAAATCGTGCAGCAAAATGGCAAGACCACAGAAGTACCGGGGGACGAGAATCACGCAATCGCCCCAGCCGAGCCTGTCCCCACGTCGAAAAGAGGACGGAAGGCCAACGGGGACGTACAAAAAGTATAGGTTTGAGGAAACCCGTCTCGGCTTTTTGTTGAAGTACGAAGCACCGGCAGTCTTCAGCATTATTCTTAACCTGACGCCCAGGGCTGTTTTTCCTGAGCCGAAGGTGGAACTGATCGAACAGGTTTGCCGGGCTTCGGGTGATCCTTCTTTGAGAAAACCTAAGTTTTTCCGTTATCTGGAAGAGTACCGTGATATGGGGATTTATTGCAGGCGACCGAAACGCCTCACCCCTGAACGAGCTTTGTATTATGAAAGATTGCGGAAGAAGAAGCTGGAGTGTTTTATCAAGGAGAACCGGGCAACGATACAGCAGGAGCTTCGACGGATTAGAGGTTTGCCTATATAATTTGGATTATTAGCCGAATATTTGATTTTAATTCGCTGTAAAGCAATTGGTTTTAATTGTTTTTGAAAAACAATTAAAAGGGAATTTGGCTAATTAATAACAAGGCTCTATCTTTGCAGCCTATCAGTTTCTCTAACTGACATCATTTTGATTGAGGCACATGATGCCGAGCGGACCCGGGAGTTCTCCCGTCTTTTCCCTCCCATATTATTAGTTGAATGCAGGCGGTGAAACCGAACCTGTCTGCTGTTGAATTAGATTGCTATTCGGGCAGTTTAATTTTATCGTATTACAATCATGCAAGAAAAGCAAGAGGAAAAAGACCTTCAACAATTGTCGGTCGAGGAGTTGTTTGTTGCGGCTCAGGAATCTTATGAAGAAGCCCAGCAACGTGCGCTCGAAGAGAACAAGACCTTTACGAAAACGGAGTATTACAGACTCGACAAGTTGGGCATTTACCGGCTACGGGTGTTGCCTATTGCCCCGAATCCTGACGGCACGAGTGACCGTCGCAGTTACGAATATCCGGTGCGCCAGTTGTTGATGGAACTTGAAAAACCGACTGCGGGGAATGCCAAGCCGACTTCGATGTATGTGACTGTTCCCCGCACAACGGATGCCGGTTACTCCCTGGACTTAATCGACACTTACCGCAAACTCGCCGTGGCAGAAGCGCAAGACCGTGGGGACGACAAGCTCGCTGAAAAAATCGGCGGTGGTAGTTTCGGCGGTGGTCTGAAATTCAACTACGGCCATGCGATGTACATCCTTGACCTGAACGAACGTGCCAAAGGCATTCAGTTACTAACCCTTTCTCACTCCCAATTTAAGGAATTGGATGAGCGCAAGTTTAAATTATGGCAAAAAAAGCTGGCTAAGTCACCGGGATTCCCATGCCCGATTTCTTCTGTTTACAACGCTTATCCCATTGAAATCGAGAAGAAGAAAAACGGTGGAAAGACCGAATATCTGATTGAGATTGATAATGAAGCGGAGAATGACGTACTGACTTCGGAAGAATTGACTAAATTGATGAATACCAACCGGATTCCGAGCATTATTTATCATTATAGCCGTTACCAGTACGAAGCGACCATCGAATACCTGAAACAGTGCGACCAGAAGTACGGCATGTCAATTATGGACGAGGAAGAAATGAAGCAGGCTATTGAACTACTGGGTTCGGAACTTCCCAAAGAAGACACGAGCAGTTTCTCTTTCGACAAACGAACTAAGGATGCCAAGGAAAACAGTTCAAACGGAAGCGGCATCCTCATCGACGACCTTTTCGCCCGCTATGACGAATTGCAGGAAAAAGGGCTTTCGGACAAAACAGAAGAAGGCCAGGAGTTGAGAGGATTGATCCGTTCGTTTATCGAGCAGGAAAAATTGCCAGTACGTGTTACCCGTTCGACCAACAATCAGGAGTTGCTGGACTTAATCGAAGCTGCTTTGGACGCTGCCCCCGGCGATGAAGAGGCACCGGCGCCCACCCCGGCACCGGCTCCCGAACCGGAACCGGAAGCACCGGCAGAAGCTCCCGCCCCTGAACGTCGCCGCAGACGATAAGCGGAAATCATCTATTATTTATTCATCCGAGGAACGGAAAAGGCAGCCTTTCAATCTGCCTTTTCCTCCCTTTTTACACGCTTATTATGGCTAAAGAAATTTATCCTTGTCTTTTGTTATTCAATGATTTGCATGTCGGAAAAGAGAATATACCGGAATTTGTCGCGAACTGGAACGAGGCACTATGTATCTGTGAACGGTTGGGAATTACAGAGATAGCCCTGGGAGGTGATTTGTTCCTTTCCCGTGCCGCCCAGACACTTGATATACTGTTGGCCGTTCACGATGTTTTGCTGGCAACCGCCAAGAAAGGCATCCGGGTTACCATCGCCAACGGAAACCATGACAAGGTTGCCCCTGAATCGGAACGGGGTTACTGCCATATCTTCGACCAACATCGAAATGTCGTGGTGGCGAATGATTATGTGTCTTTGCCCATTGGTGACGGGCAACATGCTTTGTTGCATCTGATTCCTTATTTTCCGGAAGACGGCAGTTTTACCGATAAACTTCAAACGGTGAAAACACAAGCGCTGGACTCCACAAAATTCAATTTTTTATACTTGCATGAAGGGATAAACGGGGCTTTGTCGCAGCCCAGCGAAAAAGAACTTCCCGCCAATCTCTTTGAAGGGTTCGACAAAGTTTTTGTCGCCCATTACCACAACCGTTGCGTTATCCCGAAGACAAACGTTGAATACATCGGCAGTAGCCGCCAACATAATTTCGGCGAAGATGAAATGAAAGGTTATACGGTGTTATACAATGACGGAAGCACTGAATTTATCCAGAATAAAATCAATCTCCGGTATAAAGTGATTGATGTCGATGCTGACCAAGTGGATATACATCTGACGGATTTATTGGACGAAATGAAAGCGGACGGGCATTACCGCACCAAGGTACGGATTCACACGACTTCCGTCCAGGCTTCCTCCATCCCTAAAGAAAAGCTACTCCATGCGGGAGCCTCTAAGGTGGAAATCATCACGGAAGAGACGGAAGCGGCGGACGTATCGGCTTCCAGCCTTTTTGAAAAGTTCGATACCCATAAAATCAGGGAAACCTACGAGGAGTTTTGCCGGGAAAAGGAAATAGCAGAGGTAGAACTCGGATTGTCTTATTTATCTAAAATAGATAGTGTATGTGGAAATTAAATAAAATAGCCGCCCGTAATCTTTGTGCCTTCCGGGAATTGAGTTACACCCTCCACCAGGGGGTTACTACCCTGATTTTCGGGGATAACCGGGACAATGAGAGCCAACGCAGCAACGGATCGGGCAAATCGGCCTTACTGGAATGTATAGCCATTGGTGTTACCGGCTCCCCGCTGCGAAAAATCAAGAACGAAGAAATCATCAACGATACAGCGGATGAATGTTACGTGATGCTGGAATTCAGTAATACCAGTTACAATGAAGTTTTTACCGTGGAACGGGAATTATACCGCAAGGGTGCTTCCCAGATACATTGTTCTATTGAGCGGGACGGTAAGCCGATAGATACGGACGAGGCTGTACAACATTCGGTGGATGCCTATGGAAAATATATTTTGGAAAAATTGGGTATTACCCGTGACGAGCTTTTTAACAATTTCGTGCTCTCGAAACATAAGTATGAGGATTTTCTGTCTTGTTCGGATAAGGAGAAGAAAGAAATAATCAACCGTTTCAGTAACGGCATTGTGGTGGACGAGGCTATCGAAAAGGTGTTGGAAGACATTGCACCGATTGAGGCCAGATTGCGGGATGCAGAGTTGGAACTCTCAGGAGTGGACGGGCGTATCGCAATGCTTACCGAGCAGATGGAGAAAGAAGAGAACAGTAAGGAGGAATGTGCCAGGAGTAAAGCGGAAAGAATAGCAGCCATTGAACAGACTATTACCGGGAAACGGGCATTTATCCGTGAGAAAAAGTTGGAATTGACTTCGTTGAGCAATGCCAGAACTGAAATATTACAGACCGATACTGAAATTCAGGGTTTGGAAAATTCAGACGAACCGCTGGATGATATTCTGGAGCAAGTGAAAATCATGGTATCGGCTTACGGTACATTGACAGACTGGAATGAGGTCATAGAATCCAAGAAAATACAATTGTCATCTGTCGAAAAGAACCTTGCGAACCACCAGATAAACCAAAAAAATGCGACGGACAAACAAGCCCGCCTAACGGATGCGTACACAGCCCTCGAATCGGAATACGCTCTTTTTACAAAACAGTACCAAACCCGTAATGAGGTTGTTGAGGAAGAATTGAAATCCCTGGGTATAAAGCTCCATAATTTAAGCCGTACCGGTGAAGAACTTCGTACTAAACGCCGCAATTTGTCGTCAGCCGTGGAATCGTTGAAAAACAAACTGGCCGGGACGATTACCTGTCCGGCTTGCAAACACCAATTCCTTGTTGCTGACAAGGAGTTTGATGTGATTGCCGGGCAACAGGAATTGTCAAAGAAGCAGCATTCGCTTGTCCTGATTGGGAATGAAATAGCCGAGGCCGAACAGCATTGTATTACGGTGGAGAAGCAACAACGCACGATAACTGCCGACCGTCAGGCTATCCGTCAAAAAAATGATGAATGGCAACAACGGTTGTCTACAGCCAGGAAGGATTTGCAGACCGCCACTTTTGAATTGGAAACAATGTCCCGTAAAGAAAAGCAAATCAGAGAAACAATCATTTCCCTGCAAAAGGATATTGAGGGGGTACGCCGTAAGATTTTCGATGAAGCCTTCGAACTGATCGATGCGGCTTACCGCACCAATGAACGAAAGAAATTGACTATTAATGACGAGGTTACGGCTGCCGAGTCATCTATTGAGACGCTGCGTGCTACCATTGTTGAAATCAACAATTCCTCTCCGGACGAAATCATTGAGTCGCTGCGTGCGTCATTAAAGAATTACCGGAAGAAATCGGAGGAGATATTGAACGCCAAAGATAAGATTGAACAGACGTTGAAGCAATTGCAAGAGCAGGAACAACGTTTCAACCAGTTTAAATCGTATCTGGCAAATACGAAAATAGAAGCTCTTTCAAAAATAACGAATGAGTTTCTGGCAAGTATCGGTAGCGATATACGGATTCAGTTTTCGGGTTACACGGTGTTGAAGACAGGCAAGTTACGGGAGAAAATTTCGGTGACGTTAGTCCGTGACGGGGTGGATTGCGGCAGTTTCGGAAAATTCTCGGAGGGGGAAAAAGCAAGAGTGAATTTGTCCTCCATCCTGGCTATGCAGAAGCTGGTGAACAGTAATTGCGAGGGTGACAAGGGACTGGATCTGTTGGTGCTGGACGAGATACTGGCCGCCGTGGATGAAGAAGGGAATATGAAGATGTTTGAATCGTTGAACCGGTTGGGTATTACAGCGCTGGTCGTGTCGCACGGGCACGTGAGCGAAGCCTATCCGCATACACTTGTTATCCGTAAAGAGCATGGTGAATCAAGGATTGTACAGTAAGGGGCCTTTGACACGCGCTGAGGTGCTCGGGTTGGATATAGCCACGATGTGCGGCTATTATTCCACCCATGAATGTGGCGCCTGGAATTTCTATGAATCGAAGGCCCGCAATGACAATAAGCAGCATAAGGCGTTCCGGGACACACTGATGGGTTTTATCCGGCAGCATGGCATTCGTCAGGTGGTTGCAGAAGATATTAACGTGAACAATCATTTCACGGATATGCGCAAGTTAGCGGAGCTCCGTGGTATCCTGCTGGAAGTTTGTGACGAACTGGATTTGCCCGAACCGGCTTTTATTAATGTGGCTACGGTGAAGAAGTTTGCCACGGGTAACGGCCGGGCGACGAAGATTGATATGATTAACGCCTGTGTCACGAAGTATGGCTACCGCCCCCGGACGGACGACGAGGCGGACGCTTTCTGGATTTATACCTACTACTGTCATAAATACCGGATATAGGCGGGGATTTGCCCGGCTTACGGTGTAGTCTGAACAAACCCGGACGCTTTGTGTCGGTCATCTAATTTTCTCTATCACTGGCTGCCGGAACTCGCTGCGCTCAAACAGCCGGCAACCGGACGTTCAGAAAAAACAAGACGACACTCGCCAGTCGCTATTGATGGTCCGTTCAGACTACACCGTAAGCCTACGGAAGTGGAAAACAGTAAGGAACGGCTGTATCCAAGAAAGGGATAGAGAACGTGTAAAATGAATTTTTAAGATTATGAATTGACGCTAATTAGCTGACAGATTGAGACGAAGTTTAAGTTCAATTTCATGTTGGCAAGAGCGTGAAAAAACAGACTTTACCATCCGAACGTGATTTAGATCCGAAGTCGGTGAAACGACGGACGGAACTATTCACCCGATATATTTTACCGCATAAGCGATTAATATATAGTATTTGTATCAAGTTTACTTTTGAGGAGTGTGATATAGAAGATAATTACAGCGAAGTGCTGGTGAATTTTTACCGGTACATCGAAACTTATAATCCGGAACGGCCACTGAAAAGCTGGATTTACGCGGTGGCTCAACGCCACGTGTATGATTTGAATAAGCGGAATACGGGTTTGAAGGCAAGCGATAACGTGGATGTATCGGATTTGCCGGATTTGAACGAGGGTGACCAGGTGAGTTGTAATTGTATGGGCATGGATAATTATGAGCAGTATTACAACGATGATATTCTGGAAGCACTGGATCAATTGACACCTATTCATAAGGAGGCTTTGTTGTTGCAACAGGCCGGATATAAGATGGAGGAAATCGTGGAGATTTCTTTCCAGAACGGGAATTTGAAGACTAAGAATATGGATACGATTAAGAGCCGTATTTTCTTAGCGAAGAAGCAAATGAGAAGTTTACTAACCCGTGACGGTCATGCAAAGCAACAGTAAATTAATGAGCCGTTTGTTTACGGTGTTGATGCGACGCACGGTGTTGCCGGGGTTTGTTTTCCCGGGCGGTAAGGTTGCGGAACGACGGGTTGATGCTTGTTTAGGGTATCTATCGCTTACGTTTGGAACGGTGGGGCTGGAACGCATTGTAGATTTTTGTATTTGCCAGGTGTACGCTGTTTCAAGGTTTACACCGGACTACTTGTTGAAATGGAAGTTGAGCCATTCTTTCGGAGAACGTGCGTGTGTGCGTTTTGTCACCCGTAAGCCCGGACAGAAGTATTATGAAGACCGATGGCTGAAAGAGCACAGCCTTACCCGTGAGTATTTGCTGGGACTTATCGAAGACCGGCAGGTGCATCCTTATTACCGCTTTATCAATCCTACCTGGGAAGAGCATACGAAACGGCGTGCCGTATCGACGGAAGCCGGTTATTATATCTGTGCCGCTTCGACATTGCTTTGGACGCCTTTTTCTGTTGCCTGCCGGATGTGCCGTTTTTCGGATGCCTGCCAAAATAGAACCCGGCATTTTTACCCGGAGCTTTACCGTATCCGGGTAGCCGAGTATCAAGCAAAGGAGGACGGGAATGAGTAAGACGAAAAGTAATCCGTTGAGCGTTGAGTTTCTGTATGAGTTATACGCAACCGCCATGTTGCATGAACCGGTGTGTGGTGTTCTGGTGCAATATATGGAGAAAGAGTATCTGCCGGACCGTTCTTTCCAGCGTATTCAAGAAGTGTTGGCGAACCATTTCCGCAATTATAATACGCCGCCATCCTATGCGATTTTGTCGCAGGCTTTCCATGAGGATTACGATGCGATAGAGTTAATCAATACTTTTCAGGAGTATGAAGCGGATGCCAACCCGGAAGTGGTGCTCGACATGCTGGAAACTTATATAAAAGGTGTCCGGTTGCAATCGGTGTACAACGAGGTAGGCAAGCTGTATAACCAAAGCAAGCAGGACAAGGCAGAGGCATTATTAAGGGAATATGCAGAATGGTTGTCGGGGTTTACGCTGAAATCCTCGGCATTTGTGGATGTGGGTAAAACTTTTGTAGCCCGTTTCCGTCAGAACCAGGCCCGTGAGATTGAGGAACAGCAATCGGCTTTGCCCCAGGTTACCCGGTTTTATATCCCTTACGTGGATGCCCTAAATGCCGGACGAAATTTGCGGGGACAACTCACGTGTTTTTTAGCAAGTACCGGTGTCGGGAAATCGCATATTGTGAAGTATATCGGCACCCGTGCCAATGTAGATGACGGTTTGCACGTGCTCCATTTCCAACTCGAAGGTTCGGAAGAGGAAGCACTCAATGCCTATTCTGGAAGCCTGATAGCCAAAAATGCTTATTACTTTGAGCGGGGAAAAATTTCAGAGACCGAGATGCGGCGCTATGAAAAGATGGTCGAGGCGTTGAGCGGCAGCATAACGGTGCGTTGCTTTCCCCGGTTCAATGCCAGGGTTTCAACGCTGGATATAAAAAACGGTATTGTGGAGTACCGGAAGAAGACCGGGCACTCTCCGGACGTAGTAATTATCGACAGTATGGATTTGCTGACGGATGCCAGCCGCCGGGTTTGGAATGCCGAATATGAACGGAGTAAACGGATTGCCGTTGCGAACGACTTGAAGGACCTCGCGGCAGACGAAAAAGTATGGATGATTGTGACCTATCAGGCTACCATCGAGAACAGAGATTGGTTAAATGACGAAAAAAACGTGCTGACTGAATACAATTGCAGCGAGGCCAAAGGTTTGTCCCGTCCCTGCACCCATTTGATTAGTCTGAACCAGTCGTCTGCGGAACGGAACGAGGATGTGATGCGGTTACATATTGCCAAATCCCGTTTTTTCAAAAAGGGCGATACGATTAAGATTGCTACGAATTATGACGATGAGGTATTTTTCGATGCCCAGCGTAGTTTAACCTTAAACCGCTGACGACATGGCTCTATCGAGACAAGAAACCGATTTCCTGATTGAAGAGATAAGCCGCCATCTGGGAGCCAAACGGGACGGTGCGGGTAAAAACCTGATAGCCCGTTGCCCGTATTGCGGGAAAGAAGGCAAGTTTGGCGTGTATATCGGCAAAGAGACACTGCGCAAGAAGCCTTTTATGAGCCACTGTTTCAGTTGCGGACGTTCGACACAGACACTCGAAAAGTTGCTGGAAGAAATCGGGCGTCCGGATTTGATGGTGACACCGACGGCAGACCTGACCACTCCGCTCGACACGAACCTGTTGTTTCCGCTCGATATGGAGGAAGAGGTAGACGATACACTGGGGATTGTGGAATTGCCGGACTTTTATACACAGGTGTACACGCATCCTTATCTGAAATCGAGAGGGTTCTGTTATGACGATTACGATTATTTTGAAGTCGGTACGACGGGAAAACTAAATTTCCGGTTTACCGATTACGTGATATTCCCGGTTATCGACAGCGGCGATGTCGTGGGTTATGTTGCCCGCCATGTCTGGCCGAAAGATGAAATCGATACTTATAACCGGAAAGCCAAACGTCGGGGTGAGTACCCGATCCGGCGGTTCAATAATTCCACGGAGAATGATTTTGTGCGGTTGCTTTATAACTACGATTCGATTATTGAAAATGAAACCGATACGGTGATTATCGTGGAGGGTATTTTCGATGTGGTTGCCCTGGTGCGTAAACTGGATTTATATGACAACTCCCATATTGCCGTGGTTGCCACTTTCGGAAAGAAGATTTCCCTTACCCAAATTTATAAGTTGCAAGTGAAAGGTGTCCGCACGGTGGTCATCGGTTATGACGGGGATGCAGTCGCGGCCATCAAACAGACCGCTACGGAATTAGCACCCTATTTTGAGGTGTTTGTAGCTGATATTCCCAACCCGGAGAAGGATTGGCAAGACCTTTCTTTTGAAGAGATATTCGAGATTTTTGCGGAGAGGTTGAAAACACCTATTGAATATAAATTATCCAAATTACAAGAATAATGGAAGAATTAACAGCATGGCTGGATGCTAACCGAATAGCGTACCGGCAAATAGATGACGAGGTGGTTGAGATAGAAGATTTCGGGAAGGTGTTTTTAGCAGACCTTTCGGGAGTGAGTTCTATATTCAAGGGCGACGAGGGGAACATCCGTTTTAATTTAATGGAGAACCCGTCCGTACTGATGGAAGAAGATATTTTTTATGCGGCCTTTGCTTTTGGCAAGAATTGGTACTATTTCGATTTGCGGGAGGAGTTTCGTTTCAAGCTGCTGAAATATGCAGGCAAACGTCAGCCTACCCGGTTGAACATACCGTATGTCAATCTGGGGGTGCATACCGGTTACGAGTTGTTGAACGGTTCGGGTGAGCTGGCAGACTGGGTACGTAAAGCGAAATACCTCGGTCATACGGCTATCGGTATCTGCGATTATAATACGATGGGTGGCACATTGAATTTACAGAAAGCATGTTCCGCAGCCGGATTAAAACATGTTTTCGGGTATTCGTTCCGGCTTCGCCACGGGGATGAAACGGTTGAAATGAAATTGTATTGCCAAACCCAAAATGGACTCCGTAACCTGTTGCGCATCCAAAAGGCGGTAATGGTGGATAGTGAGGAGCATACGCTGACGCTCGGGCAACTTACCGACCATGCCGGGGGAAATGTGCTGGTGTTCGGGAAACGTTCGGGGTTTTGGCTGAAAACGCATTGGGAGGCTGTCGAAAAATTGAAAGCGGCCTTCGGTAAACTGTATTTTCAAGTGGATTTAACAGAGTATAAAGCGGAACGCCTTGATGTAGAGGTGTTGAAATCGGTAGCTTGTTATTTTGAAAATTTTGCTGATCCGTTCACCTTTTCATTCGAGATAGAGCCTATACTAATATGTGACAATTACTATCTGGACGGGGATGATGCCCGGAATAAGATTGTTCTGAACAAAATAGCTACCGGTGCGGCGCATGAGCAGAGCGACGAACAGTTCTTTAAGGATATAGACGAACATTTTTCAGTGATTGAGCCGTTGTTCGATAGTGAGAAATGGGATGTAAAAGCCTTGTTTGAACGGATGTGCCGGAATACGGTTGAGATTGCTGAAGGAGCTGATGCGGGATATGAGACTGAACGGAATTTTATGCCGAGGTATGATATGACAGCCGAGGAAAAAACGAAATACGGCGACCGGCACAGCATGTTTATATCCTTATTGGAAGAAGGCTTTCAGCGGTTAGTTCCGAAAGGCGAAGAAGTCGTTTACCGGAAACGGTTGGAGCATGAGATTTACATTTTGGAATCGACCGACAATGTGGATTACATGCTGGTTCAGTACGACACGGTAAACTGGGCCCGGAGTAATGGCATTCTCGTCGGCTGCGGACGTGGTTCTGCGGGAGGATGCCTGGCTCTTTACCTGATGGGGATAACCCTGATAGACCCTATCAAGTATGACCTGCTTTTTGAGCGTTTCCTGCTTCCCGAACGTGCCGGGCTTTATCCTGCCCAAGCGACACTACTCGCCGGAGAATTGCAGTCGGATAAGTATGTGGAGTTTGAACTGGAAAACGGTAAAACCGTCCGTTTCGACCGGGATGCGCAATTACTTGTCGTGCGGGATGAAGAAGAGGTGATAGTATATGCCGATGAATTGAAAGATGGTGACGATGTAGTGTTCGACCATAAAGATTATTTGTGGACGATTAACTATATAAACCATGTTCCATCCGACCGAGATAGACAATAACATTTTTCTGTACCACGGCGACTGCCTTGACGTGTTACCTTCTCTGGCTGCCCGGGGAGTGAAAGCCGATTTAATTCTTGCCGATCCCCCATACGGCACAACACATTGCCGTTGGGATTCGGTGATTGATTTTCCACTGATGTGGAATGCCATACGCGGCGTATGCCGTGACCGTACTCCGGTGCTTCTTTTCTGCCAGCAACCTTTCACAAGTGCATTGGGAAATTCAAACCTGCGGCGTTTGCGGTATAGCTGGGTTTGGGAAAAGACTACGGCTACCGGTTTTTTAAATGCGAACCGGATGCCCCTGAAAAGCCATGAGGACATATTGGTCTTTTATCACAAGTTACCTCTTTATCATCCCATCAAAACAGCGGGACACAGCCGGAAGGTAGTGGCTTCCGTGCATCGTCGGAAATGCAGCCAAGGTGACATATACCGGGAACACGGGTTATACACGGACTATGACAGCACGGAACGATATCCCCGGTCAGTATTGAAATACAGCACGGACAAACAGACCTGTTACCTGCACGCTACCCAAAAGCCGGTTGCTTTGCTGGAGTATTTTATCCGTACCTATACCAATGAAGGTGATTTGGTGATAGATTTTGTGATGGGCAGCGGCTCGACGGGAGTTGCCTGTCGGAACACGGGCCGACGGTTTATCGGTATCGAGAAGGAGGAAGCCATTTTTCAAATAGCTAAAGAAAGATTGACCTTATGAAGATAAAGCATGTAAGTATAAGACAAGAAATGAATCCGGTTCAGGTGCTGGATTGTTCGGTAAGTGACGGTTACCGTCAGGGTCCCGGCGGTACACTCGCCGATGTGGATATAGACTTCCAATCCGACCGCCGTCAGGAAGTGAAAGAGTATCTGGAACGGCGTTATAATATCAACGGGAAACAGCGGGTATTTTCTGCCGGGACTTTGACTACCTTGAAAATCAAAGCCGCCATCAAAGACGTGGCACGTGTACACCGGGTCCCACTGAATATTGTGAATTATATCACATCGATATTCGATGATGACAGGATGACCTGGACGGACTTGTTTAAACTGGCGTTTACTAATAAGAAGGTGAAGAAGTTTATTACGGACTATCCGCAAGTGATTGAGGACATCCGCCCTTTGATGGGCCAGCCCCGTTCGGGTTCTATCCACGCCTCGGCTATCTTAATTACGCCGGAGCAAAAAGACGGTGCAGAAATGGAATGTTTCGATTACACTCCCCTAAAAAAGGTAGATGACGTGTTGGTGTCGGAACTGGACGGCTACTCGCTGGATGAAGTGGGTCTGCTGAAAAATGACTGTCTGGGAATTAAGGAGCTGTCGAAAATCCAATCGACTATAAACGAATGTAACCGGGTATATGATGCCGGATTACGGTTTGACGATATTGTGAAAGGCGGACTGGACGACGAGAAGACTTATCGCTTGCTTTCAGACGGGTTTACCCAGAATGTATTTCAGTTTTCATCAAAAGGGATGACTAAGTTCCTGATGGATATGAAACCGACGAATATTCACGACCTGATTGCGGCCAATGCGCTTTACCGGCCTGCCACTATTGAGGCGGGTTCTACTGAAAGGTATTTAAACTGTAAACGAGGTGATGTGGCTCCGGTCTATCTTTGGGGAACGTATGAGGCTCTGAAAAACACGTATGGGCAACTATGTATAGCTGAAGATTCCGTGGTTCGGACGAAAGAGGGTAATAAGCCCATACAACAAGTCAGGGCGGGTGACTATGTGCTGACTGAGGATGGAACGTATCAATATGTCAGTTGTATAATGTGTAAAGGGGAAAAACAGACCATACGGGTTCGTACTACTCATGGGGAGGAACTGGTCTGTACAAAAGACCACAAGGTCTTGACTCAATACGGTTGGGTTGAATCCGGTGAGCTTATTCCAAAGAAACACCTGATAAAAGGATTTTGGATGTCGGACGAAGCAACAGAAACGGGAACTTTGAAGGATTGGTGTTTGGGGATTTATCTGGCGAATGGTTCGTATGCGCCAACCGGCACACCTTCAATAGCTTGTCGCAATAAAGCAGAAGCGGAAACCATAGCAGGAATATTCGATGAATGCTTCGACCTGAATAGTGTCGTTTATTTTTGTACCCGCTGTTGGTATGTTCGATTGACTTATACAAAAGATTCATGGTCAAACCATACCCGTCCGAATCCATTTAAAGAGTATTTAAAGTTTATCGGACTGGATGAATGTCTGTCTTATGACAAATTTATTCCAATAAAGCCTACTTTAATGTTATTATCCGGCTTTTTTGAAGGTGACGGTTGTATGAGTAACGGATTGGTCAGGATTGTCAATCCGTATATGGCCAAACAGATTTTTTATGCTTTACAATCTTTTAGGATACCCTCTTCCTATTTTGAAACTTATGAAAACGGACAGAAGGTAAACTGTGTAAAATTTGGGGATAATGCTACTAAAAAATTACAGTATGTATTTAAGAAACGCTTCACGGATATTTCCAAACGTAGTTGTGGCTGCCGTGTTCCGTCCATGTACCTCAATACTGTGGATTTTAAGAAATTGCAATCAAAATATAATGCAAAATACCTACGCAGCCGGATGAAGAAAAATATTCCTTGTTATTTGCAGACCATAGAAAGATACGGTGGTAGTTGCGAGCATGATGTGTGGGGAATGGTTTTAAGCGTAAAAGAAGATGGAATCAAAAGGACATACGATATTTCTGTTGAGAATAATCACAGTTTTTGCGTGGGAGGTTTGGTCGTTCATAATTGCTACCAAGAACAGGTTGCCCAAATAGCCCGTGAATTGGGAGGCTTTTCACTTGGTGAAGGTGTAAATCTGCTAAAACTTATCTCTAAAAAACGCACAGATAAGATCCGTGCGATGAAAGAAAAATTTATAAAAGGTGCTAAAGTGAGTGGTTGCCCGAAAGAAGATGCTTTGCAGGTCTGGGACATGATAGAACTATCCGGTTCTTATTTATTTAACGCCTCCCACGCTACTGCATACGCAATCACAGCTTATACAGGCGCCTGGTTAAAAGCCAATTATCCGACGGCGTTTTATACGGTAGCCTTGCAATGGGCAGACGATAAAGAGATACCCGCTTTGATGTCGGAAATGGAGCAATGCAGTTCGGCGATGATTGTGCCGCCCGACGTGAATGTTTCCGAAGCCCAATTTTTCACGGACTATGCTACCGACGAAATATTCTGGTCACTCACCCGGATTAAAATGCTGGGGAAAAAAGCGGTGGACTGCATTATCGAGGAACGGGAACGCAACGGGGCTTTTCTTTCCATCGAGAATTTTATTTTCCGGATTTTCCGCTATAAGTTAAAGAAATATGAGTTTTGGGATGATCCGGATAATGCCGAAGAATCTACCCGTGTGCCCGTGAATGCCCGCCATGTCAAGAATATGATTCTTGCGGGATGTTTCGACAATATAGAAAAGGTAAAGTCCGTGACAGACCGGTATGACATTCTCAGCCGTGCCGCCCGTGAACTGGGGTTTGAACTGGCAGACAAGGATTTTCCGGACGAGTTAATCAGCAAGCATTATTTCTGGTCAATGCAACAGATTGCCGTTTCGGGTATTGGTTCGATAGATTACCGACGGATTTTTGACGGTTCGGAACTGAAAGCGAAAGTGAAGGGGAAAGCCTCTTACATGGAATTGCGGCGGGCTTTTGATGCTGACAATGAGGGAAAACGAATTGTTGTCTGCGCCACGGTCAGCGAGTCCGAAGAGAAAGCCTATAAAGACAAGATGACGGGCGAACAAAAGAAGTTTGCCAAAATCATGCTTCAACAAAATAACGATATGATGGAACTGGTATGCTGGTCTGATTTTCTGCAAAATTATCCGGCCCCTATCGGAAGCCTTAAAAATAAAGTGATTATCGTGTCGGTGGTTATCAAGTATAGTGATTACTCCGGCGCAAATAGTTTGACGACTTATAAATCATCTTTAATTCAAGTAATGTAATGCAACCTACGATTATTGCCATTGTGGGCGCTTCGGGTTCGGGCAAGACCTATCTGTCGAAGCTGCTCCAGGATGAATTGAATGTTTTTAGTATTATCAGCCATACGACACGTCCCAAACGAACGGACGAAACGCATGGAAAGGATTATTATTTTATCCGGAATATCCAGATTTTTCCTTTCTGCGATATGCTGACACATACCAAGTTTGGAGGGTATGAATATTTTGCATTGCGCGACCAGGTTCCGCCCGAAGGGTATTGTACATACGTTGTGGACGAAAGTGGTGTGCAGGCGTTGAAGAAACTTCACGGACATCGTTTCAGGATTGTTACGGTGCTGGTGCGCAGTAACTATGAAACGTTGGTTGCCAGGGGTATCGACGAGGAGCGGATTTTCCGGGACAGAACCCGTAAGCAACTGCCGGAAGCCTTTTATGATTTCGTGATTGACAATGACGGTTCTTTGACGGAGTATGAAGAAACGATTCGTGACATGTATCAAAAAATACGTTTATGGCAGCCCCAAAAGTAGAATCGAAAATTTATACCGCCGTTGTTTTGGACTTTGAGACGGGCGGGCTGAACTGTGTAGACTGTGCCTGCACGCAGCTTGCTATGCAGGCTGTGCGGCTGGATAACTGGGTAGTGCTGGAACGATATGCAAGGTATATCGCTCCTTACCGGAAGCTGGATATAGGCGGCGCACCGAAACGCAAGGTACTTAAAACCCGTAAGGCTCTTGTTCAGGAAGATGCCGGTATATCGATGAAGTATGAACCGGTGGCATTGACTTATTCGGCTATTACGATGGATATGCTTTATAACCAAGGGGTTGATTTGAAGGAAGTGGCGCAGGATGTGATTGAGTTCGGCAAACGTAATACCCTGTCGAAGGGACAACAATGTAAGCCAATACTGATTGGTCAGAATATCACGTTTGACATCGGGTTTCTCCAACAATTGATAGCCTACGCCGGGCTGATGCCGGAATTTGAGAAGGTGTTTGCCGGAAAGGTGGATTTCTACGGGAATTTCCAACCGCACTACGTGGATACGATAGACCTCGGCAGGTTCGCTTTCGCCCATCTGCCGGATGTAACCTCGTACAAGCTGGAGATACTTTCCGAGCGGCTCGGTATCGAGCTGGACGATGCGCACGATGCCGGAGCCGATGTGACCGCTACTTTGAATGTGGCGGCGGTCTGCTCTGCCCGGTTACGGCAGGAAGGTGGCGGGGATATTTGTATTCAGAAAAAGGAAAAGACACGTGCTCACTTTAAAATTTAAGTCTTGTGACTTTTTTATATTTCTGTCTTCTCTTTCAGTAGAGAATATTATTTTATTAATGTATAACTGATTGTATAATACTTACATAATGGACGAACAACAGAAAACAGAAGATACGGTTGTTTTCAAAGCCGACGACCGGATGACCTACGGAGCGATGAATTATGACGGTACGGAACTGATGGCCGTCATTTCAGGCTACGACCTGAACATTGCTTTTAACATGCGTACCATCAACTCACTGGCAGATGCCGAAGCCGCTGCTAACGCTCTGGCCGATGTTTTCTACGAGGTACTGATGGAGCAATTAATTGAAGAAAAGTCGTATCTGGTTAAACCCTCCGGAGGAGAAAAGACTATTCCGTGATAAAGAAACACACAGTCTCTTATTTGCATGGGGCTGTTTCCGACGAAAGAATAATCATGGAAGAACAAGAAAAAGATATAAAGCTGACAGATGCCGAAAAGGAATTTTGCGAGTTGTTCGTCAATGGGGACAAAGAATTTGCCGGGCAAGCAACGGCGTGCTACAGGGAGGTGTTTGGAGAAAATAAGAAAAACCTTTCCCTGGCTGCACGCCGTTTGCTTGTCAAATCGCATATAGCTTCTTGTATCAGTGAATTGCTGGAAGAACGAAAGATTGAAACGGAAGCTATTGCCGTAAAACTGCAAGTGGCTGAAACGCTGAAATCGGTGATGGCAGAAACCGCCAAGAACGAGTATATCGACAAGTTCGGGGTTGCCCTTTCACCCGCGTCGCTCAGGGCGGTTTCGGTGAATGCCGCAAAAGCATTGATGGAACTTTATCCTATCAAGCATTCGCAAGAGGATAAGAAGAAAGGCGACGGCGGCGGTAATATCATTTTTAATGTCGTTGTTCCTCAAACCCCACCGCCCCATGAAGAAGATTAGTAGCCGGAATATGGAGCGGATTATTTATATCGCTCTGATTGTTATCCTGGTGATATTCGGGATATTCAAAGATAGCGCAGGGGCTGAAATGCTTATCCGGGCTGTTAAAGATGCTTTTTCGATTTTAATACAATAATTACTTATGACTACAGTCAAAGATTTTTTTGCAGACAATTACCGCTCGCTGTTCGTGATATTCTCGTTTATCATCACGATTTATGTGCAGCATATCACTAACACTTCCCGAATTGCCGAACTGACAGACCGGTGTTCTACACTGGAAATAAAAATAGAAGACCAGTACGAGAAGATAGACGCAATCAAGCTCGACAAAGCGGTATTCGAGGCTACGATGACGCAGTTCGTGTCCATTCAAGCCGACCTTCGGGAAATGCGCGGCGATATTAAGGAATTGCTCAAGCATCAATGAGAATGGTACTTATCCTGTTTGCATTTGGGCTGATACCCGCATCGGTGTTTTCCCAGTCGTTGTTTGAACAGTCGGTGGATTGTATTAAACGGTACGAGGGACTACATACAGCCCAGCATCATCCCTATGTGGGTTACGGGCACAAGCTGGTGGCAAACGAAACGTTTACGGCTGAAATGAGTGAGGCATGTGCAGATTCGTTGCTGCGTGCGGATTTATTAAACCGATGTGCCGTGTTCCGCAGTTTTGGACGGGATTCACTGCTTCTTGGTATATTGGCTTATAATGTGGGTGAAACCCGCGTGATGAAAAGCCAGTTGGTAAAGAAACTCCGTAGCGGATGCCGGGATGTTTACCGGGAGTATGTCAGTTTCCGACTGATAAAAGGAAAGGTGTCTGTGGTTCTGGAACGCAGGCGAAAAGAAGAGTTTAAGCTATTGTTTAATGATTAAAGAAGAATGGTTATGATAGTGGAAGGTAGTCAGATTACTGTTGTTCCCTCACCGGAATTGACCGAAATCCACCTGGATGGTTTGTTGGGTGAGACGGGTATTGTCCTGGAAGACCTGACAGATAGCGTAAGAAAATGCAAGGGGTACATGGTTTTGTTCCCCGAAATGTATAAAGATGAATTTGTCTGGTTTGTTCCTCAAAAGTCGGCTTATGAATAGAAGGACAGGTATTTTATTAGTGGTTGTAGCGGCGCTCGCCGGTATGGTGTGGTTGCAGCAACGGAAAGTTGTGAGGTTGAAAGAGGAACGGGACCGGCACGAACAAAACAGTGATGCCCTGCTCTCGGATTTAAAACGGTGGCAGGTGGATTCGGCAACCATGGCAACGGATGTGAAAACACTCCGGTTAAGCATGGATGAATTGGAGCGTTACCGGGCTGATGATCTGGCAAAAATCAAACAGATGGGGATTAAGATTAAGAACCTCGAAGCGGCTGCCAAACACCAGATTGAGGTTGATGCCCCGATTCGCGCTACGGTACGTGATTCGGTGGTAGTACGCGATTCGATTGCCGTTCGTATTCAGGCTGTGTCGATGATGAATCCTTTTATCCAGTTGCACGGGGTTATCGAGAGGGATTCGCTGGTTGGTTCGGTACACCTTCCCGTGACGTTGAGGCAAGCCGTGTGGATTGAGTATAAACGACGGTGGTTGTTCTGGAAGAAGGTGAAAGCCGTGCATCAGGTTATCACGACGGATAATCCATACGTGGAAGTGAAGTATTCGGAATATATTAACATTCAAAAATAGAGAACTATGTTTGCAAACAAATCATTTCAAGGCCGTATCGAGGAGGCTAACAAGGTATTCGTTTCTGCCCTCGAAAAATTAAGAGCCGTACAATCGGATATTTGTAACCGGATAACCGAGAATAAAAATCAGATACAAAACCTGAATGTAGAGAATGAGGAACTGGAGAGTATGAAATCCCAGACGGAGAAGCAGATTACGGAGATTGGGAAGTTTATCGGGTAATTTATAAACAAGATTAAAAAAAACGTTGCACTATCAAAATGCAACGTTTTTTTTCATAATGTCAATTTTGCTAATACTGTTTATATGATTTGATTTAGTTTTTGAATATAAATAGACGTCCTTTCTACAGATAAAAATGCTATTGAATTTTGAGCAAAATACTCTGAGTGGAATAGTCTACATTCGGATTTATCACATACTATATTATTTATTTTTGCTTCATTTACCAAAACTTCATAACAGGGACTAAATGTGTTTCCGCTTTTCCAATAATGTCGGCACAAGGAATCAAACATATCGGGGTATGTTTCATTCATTCCTAATTTCAGGGCTAAAGTGAGACTGTCTAATGTATTCATATCTCCCCTATATACGATATTATGGTTGTGGCAACTCACGGCATATATGATAGCATTACCATGGTATATTTTACTTGAAAAAATTAAAGCATCCTTTAATTCAAAAAATAAAAATAGAAAGTTTCGTCTATCTTGACCTTGTACTTTGGCGAGAGTTTCTTCCATTTCTTTTTTATATTCTATAATATCCCCTTTAGGTATATTATTCAAATATTCTCGATATTGTCCAGTAGGCTTAATAACAGCATCTTGCTCTAATAAAGGATTATCACCTGACTCTACTCTGAATAAAAAGTTTTTCATATTTCATATTATATTTTTCCAAAGATAGTGACTTTTAAAATATTAGGCGGCGTTTTTAGCTAAAAACAACTTTCAAAAGACAATAGAACTATTCTTCGGATGTAATTCAAACTATATCTGAAGATGAAACTTTTACTGAAACGAAAATTTAAGGGACCGGAATATACCATCGGTGACCTTTTTATCGACGGGAAGTTCTTCTGCAATACGCTGGAAGATACCGTCCGGATTTTGCCACTGCTTTGCCCTGATACCCCACAAGGTATCAAATGTCGATGCAAAGAGAAGGAATATGCCCGCACCGCTATTCCTGCCGGGTGCTATAAAGTGACTATGACACGTAGCCCACGCTTTAAACGGATCTTACCTTGCCTGCACGATGTGCCGCACTTTTTGGGTATTTTAATCCATCCGGGAAACGATGCGGAAGATACAGAGGGTTGCATATTGGTAGGTAAGAACAGTGTAAAGGGGAAAGTCCTGGAATCCCGTGCCACTTCTGACAAGTTGAATGAGATTTTAAGCCGGGAGAAGGAAATCACTATCACTATTGAGTAATGGGGAAAAACCGGAAACTAAAGGCTCCCGATCAGCTTCACATTGATTTTTGCCCGTCCCCCAAACAATACGAACTCTGGAAGCTGTTGCAACCGGAGTGCCCATTGTGCGGGGGCGCTATCCGGCAACAACTGATTGGTTACGATATTAACCATAATCCACAATACAAGCCATTTTGCTACCAATGTAATAATATGAATATCCCGCAACTTATTTTGGGTGGTGGGGCAGCCGGTAAAAGACACCACTGCCGGCCTGTACAGTAATGTACTGACAAAAATCTCTTTAACTGCTGGAAACTCTGACCGTTTACAGACGAAGACAATCAGCAACCAAGCCGGGAAACCGGAAGGCTCAACGACTATCCCTTCGGGGAGTACGACCAAGCGGTCGGAAATGGGAGACGCCTTAGAAATAGGGATGAAGATATAGTCTGGACCGTATGGAAACATACGGCTGCAAATGCAGGTTACCAATTAGCGACTGGTAATGAAGTAAAAAGGGTGGAAAATCGTATATCGGTAGCGTGTGGATTGTGAGTAGTTGCCTCCGGTTTGAAAATATCCGGGCGGTGGTCGGTCGTAAAACGTTGAAATCGTTAAAAGAATCGACGTGGAATACGATTCGGATGATTGTCAAGAAATGGGGACTGGTTGAGGATGTTCATTACAGGGTGAACAATATTGAGGGAACATTGACATTCTGGAATGATTCGGTGATTATAATGAAGGAACTCGCCGATATTCCCAGTGATCCGAACTTTGAAAGGTTCGGTTCTTCTGAATATACTATTGGATTTATCGACGAGGTAAGTGAAATCTCGCAGCGTGCTGTGGAAGTCTTGTTTTCCCGTTTACGCTGGCGGACACACGAAACGTTCATGGTATCTAAATTACTACTGACGACCAATCCTACGACTAACTGGGTGCGTAGCCGATTCGTGCAGGACGACAACGGGGATAAGGCAATTCTTCGGGAAGGTGAGTTTTATGTGCCTTTCAGTGTGTTCGACAATCCGGACATCGCCTTCCGGCAGACCTACGAGGCTGCCCTGAATAAGATTTCAGACCAAGCAACAAAAGAAAGACTATTGTATGGGAACTGGGATTTCGTGGAGTCGAACGATATGGCTGTTTACAACAAGTTTGACGGCGTTAAACATTTGATTGCCGGTTTAAAAGAACGTGTGTACGATCCGACCAAACCTTTGATTACCGTATGGGACTTCAATGTAGCACCGCAGATGTCCGTGTTGCTTGCACAAATCGATTACGAAAAGAAGAAGGTGTACATCCTGGAGGAGGTATTGGGCAAACCACAGGATAAGGAAAATAACACTCCTGCACTGGCCCGACGGATGCAACAAAAACTATATCGGGAAAAACATATCGGCGGAGTGGACGTAACAGGTGATCCTTCGGGATTGCAACGTTCTACGGCCACAGAGGACGGTATCAATAACTACACGGTTATTCTCGATACTTTGGGAAAAGGCGTTCTTCGTCCGAAGCTAAAGTTACTCAAAAAGCAACCCCCACAAGTGATTCGTTGCGGATTTGTCAATGAGGTATTTACAGGATATAACGGATGGACGGTAGAAATAGATCTGAAATGCCGGAAACTGACTGAGGATATGATTTACCAACAGAAAAATGAAGACGGCACGAAGGCGAAGCATAAGGTAACAGATGCGAAGACCGGGATGAAGTTCGAGAAATACGGTCATCTGTCGGACTGCCTGGATTATCTGCTATGTTATTATCTCCGGGATAGCTGGTATAAGTATAAGAGCGGCGATAATAACAGTTCAGTGGTTACTACCGCCGTAATTCAAGAAGGATTTAATTATTAAACGAATATGTATAGACGATTTTTAAACGATTCAGACTATCTGGGAATTATCACGGCAGAAGCCCTTTCCCAAATGACACGCAATAATCCGGAACGGTTTATCCAGGCGGAGGAGTCCGCAGAAATGAGTATTACCGAATATCTCAGCGAGAATTACGAGATAGAACAGGAATTGAACCGGGGGAAATACATCGCCGAATACGACCGGCGGATAACCTTTCCAGTAGGTGCTTATATTTATCAGGAAGGGCGTATCTACGAAGTTATCCGCTCGATTAGCGGTTATAAAGCACCGGCTACAATGATATATTGGGAAGAACACGACGATTTTAATCTCAATGTAGATGAAGTGGTCCGGTATTCGCAGTTTGCCACTTATCATACTGGGGATATTGTGAAATACAATGATGTGGTTTTCCGTTGTATGGAAGATAACGGGTTTCAGTTCGGGAATATCCGTATTCCAATGGTTGTCGGGTGGCAGGAGAAAGAAACCGCCGAATGGTTACCGGTTCCGTATGAAGTATGGGATGTGGTGTCGTTTGAGGGAGCTTTTTATGCGTTGCTGACACTGGAAGGCTTTGACAACAATATCAACCCGATGGAGTCGGATTGTTGGGGGGCTGTAGCTGACTATGATCCGAATTATAACGATTATGAACTGGAAAGGCACGAGTATGTAGTTTATGAAGGCCGGGTATTTTATCCGGGCATGGATGTCAATGCCGATGTTCCTATCGTAGGGCATAATATCGCGTTGAATGATCCCCGAAATTATAATATCAAAAAACACATGGTACGGTTGGCTGTGTACGAACTGACAAAGCTAATCGCCCCGAATAATGTGAGTGCCGTTCGGATGAAGGATTATGAAGATTCAATGAAATGGTTGAATGACGCTTCCAAACTACGGCTTAACCCCCAGATACCTCGTAAACTGGCCGAAGACAAAAAACCGATAACAGACTGGCAGCTAACGACGTTTCAGACTGATTTTGACCCTTATAAAAATCCGTGGCTGACTTAAAGCTGAAATTTATTGCTTGGATTTGCCTGAATTGATTACCTTTGCATTGTAATTGAAAAACGAATGCTTATAGAATAGATTTCGAAACAAAAACATACGGATTGCTGTTTAACCTCCCGAAGCGACCAAGAAATGAGAGAAAACAGTAACAAGACATTAGACAGCACGTGTTAGAAATGGCACGGAGCTGGCTTGTGTCTTGTGGGTTGCTTGGTCGCACCCGGGGAGGTCTTGTTGGTTCCGTGCTTTTTTATGACTTTTCTCTCAGTTCTAATACCCTAAAAGACCAGGCAAAGATGAAGATTATAAAGGAAAAAACGGTTGCCTTTGTTGGTAACGGTGATTTGATTACCCCCGATAATGTTCCAGACCGAAATTTGGAAAATGTAATCCGGACAGAATTGTTTTATGTCATTGAGGAGTTATATAATGAAGGGAAAACTATTTTTCTTTCTGAAGCAAGGAGTGGCTTTGAAATGCTGGCGGCAGAGGTTGTTCTGGAATATGCCCAATCCTATCCGAAAGTCCAACTATATGCCGTGATTTCATCCGAAAAGCAGCAGGTAGATTATTCTTATAAAGACCTGTTACGTCATAAACGAATTTTAGAGACGGCAACCGGTCATGTAACTTTGGATGGATTTCCCCATAGGACTGATTTTCTGGCTTCGGAAGTTGTTGTTTATGGAAACAGCGAGGAACCAATAATGAAACATCTTTTGGAAAGAGCCGAAAAGGAAGGCGTGGAAATATGGAATATGTATGACGGCATAGAAGACTATTTCTCCATTCAATCTCCGGTGAAACAGTTTCTCCAGGAGTATCCGGATGCTCCCAGTTTTAAATATGGTCGTGAGGGACTGATTTTCCGAGGAAACAACCAGCCGTTCCCTGTGCCGTTTTCTGATATTACCCATGTGGAGAGAAAAAATAATCGTTTGTGCTTCACGCTGAGGGATGGTATGATAATTATGGCTTCGTTGTTATCGGATGACTGTTATGTCAGGTTGCCACCGTCTGATTTTGATGTCAAATCCTTTTGCTGAGGTGGGATTTTTGATTTTTTTAGTCTCTGGAACCCTTAATGAAGGCGGTACTTTTATTCTCTTGAACAATAAGAAGATAACAGTATATAAGTATGTATATATTAATCGAATAAGGCTACTGACGGGCTGTTTTTTAAGGGGTAATCGGACATTATTTTTCCATTTAAAGTGCTATCTTTGCGCATCTAACAAAAAAACTTTTTAAAATGACTAAAGCAGATATTATTGATAAAATCGCTAAATCAACCGGAGCGGAGAAAGTTCAGGTTTCTTCTATCGTTGAAGCGTTTATGGAAAATGTGAAAGGCTCTATGGCTTCGGGTGAGAATGTTTATTTAAGAGGATTCGGAACGTTCCATATTAAACATCGTGCGGAGAAAGTGGCACGAAACATATCGAAAAACACCACGATTGTTATCCCGGCGCACGACATACCAGCGTTCAAACCGGCAAAAGAATTTGTGGATAAGGTTAAGGAAGGCAAGTGAATAATATAACGAAATATAATCTGAAAACTTTTGCAATATCAGCCATCGGGTTGATATTGCTGTTTTGTGTGCTGACTTATATAAGCGCTCCGAAAACCGATGGCTTTGAATTCAGTTCCATTAATCCGCTGGGCTTCCTGGAAGGTGCTGCGTTTGCACTGGGCTTTGGTCTGGGATTTCCGCTTTGGCTGTCGGTAATTGTGATTAGTGCCGTTTCGTTTCTCATTTTTGCAGTGTTTTTGTGGATTACCCGGAAAGTTATTAAATGACAAAGGACACCTTTTGAAGATGCCCCTTGTCTTTAGTTAATAGCCGTAAGCCTTTTCTACTTCTCTATCTATCACTTCTTCCTTTGTATTTTTAAAGTAGTGCTTATAAATAGTATTTGGGCTGTTGCCTGCCATTTGAGCTACAACTATCGGGTGGATATTATTATCTATCATCTTTGAAATAAACGTACCGCGAGCCGAATACCATGTCAATTTGCCTTTGTACTTTATTAACCCCTTCACTTTTTTCAGTGTCTTGTTTACTTTATCACATAATCTTTTCAGGCGACCTCTTTTTTGTGCCTCTGTTTGATGTTTGTGGGAGAATACCGGCAATAGATAATCCCCGTAGCATTTGTCTTTGTGACGGTCAACAATAGCCTGAGCTTTCGCAGTGAATTTCATACGAGCTGTTTTAGGGAATTTGATACGCTCGTAGTTTAGCCTGCCGTCTTGGTCGATACAGTCTTTAGTCAGATATGCCACGTCAATATTAGCCATACCACCCGTATAGTAGCTAAACAGGAAGAGGTCTATGTGGAATAACTCTAACCGGGAAAAAAGGCTTCTGTCGATGTTCTCGATTTTAGTGATTATATCAGCCGGTAAGGTTTTGGGGACAAAAGGCTTTGCTTTAGCCTTTGGCTTTGACTGCTCAAAAACAGTGAGGTCTATATCCGGAATGCGCATCTTGTCCGCATAGTATAACAAGCCGTAGAATTTACGCATACGGCTGTATAGATTCCCTTCGTTACCTCTCTCTGCCGCACGTTTCTGAATAAAGAACACGTAGTCATTTACGAACTCGGTTGTAATTTCGTTGAAATAGTAAGTAGAGAATGCCCGTTCGTATTTCTCAATAGTGAACAGGTTTAAGGTCGTGCGTAAATCTTTGTATGAGCGTGCCGTACCGACACTGGATAACACTTGTCCGTGTTTGATACGCTGCCTCTTACTTATCTGTTCAATAATCAGATCGAGCGCTTTCGCTACAGAAATTACTTTTACTTCCTGCTTTTTCTGTTCTTGAACGTCGAAGTGATGCGACCATTGTACAGGAGCCCAAGGTTTGTTTTCTACTTCCCAGTCTTCCGCCACTTTCAGGTATTTTGCTTTGAGGTCGAGCAGACGTTTGTTTTTCTCTACCGCCTCGGACGACTTAGATGTGAAGCACTGGGTTTCGTTATCCCACTCACTGAATGGTCCCGTGATGCTTAATACTTTCGGAACCCTGGCATAACCCGTTTTGAAGAAAATCATTTCCAGTTTGACTAACTGGGGAGATTTGGGGTTCTCCTTACCCTTGATTGTTAATGAAAACATAACGCATTAATTTAATTGTGTCCATTTGGCATCAGTTGTCCTTAATTGTCCTTAGTTGACCTTAATCGGACTACATGAAAGCCTACATCGTAGAGTAGGAGTTTCTACCAAAAAAGGGTTATTTTGCCTTTAAATAGCTTTGGGGGCTATAACCCTGCCTTGCACAATTCAATTAATGCGTTATTGTTCAATAAGTTACGATATAGTCATCGTAAATAGTCAAAAAGAGGGGTATCATAATCTAAGACACCTCACTTTTAATCAACTACACTAACATTTCTTCAAAGATTTAAGAAACTGTTTATTTATCCTTATTTAATCATCATAATACTTCTGGTCTCTCAAAATCGTTAAAATATTAGTAAAAAAACCTACTGAATAACTCCCATGTAGCCTCGCCCTACATCTTTACTGTGCCGATTACACCATGATACGTAGCAGCCATCTCTTCCCCTCGTTAGATATCTTCTTTGTCCAGTTCTCCATGCAGCTGTTCATATATCATTGACAAAACACGACAGTGCTTGCAGCGTATGTCGATAAAGTTACACAAGTATTTTCTTGCATGTATCCTTATACCATTTGGAAAATATTGTAAAGTACCTTATTCTTAACACTGAAATTCCGTATTGATATGCCTTTGGGCAATACTCAGCTTTGGTATTGAAAGCGATCTTCACTACTATACATAAATTTCAGCTCACAACAAAAATATATATTCTAAAATAGAGCCCTAATTTAAGGACTTACTACCTCCGCCAAACTCTACCCAAATGAACAAAATCTCTTTGCGATCACCATCGCCGCAAACTTAGGATTACCAGCTACGGCGCTTAGCCCAACCATAATGGCATCCATGAAGAATTCACATACCTGGATGCTGAATGCACGTCCAGTTTTACACAAGATCGCAAAATGTTCGCAATTGTTGGCAAAAAGACGATAATCGCCATGGCTCACCTTACCTGAATATATCAATAATGCTCTATTTCGTGCCAACAACCTAGAAGCCACATCATCGCAATCGTATCCCACTTCTGCCAAATGAGCACCGGCACGTTCTTCAATATGCGAGAGAGACTCTATGATTATGTCTTGATCTCCTTCTCCGTCACCTTTTGAAAAATGCACAGCAAAGCCTCCCTCAATAGCTAGCAGATGATGATGAGCCGGGGCCATACCACCAACAAAGAAACAGTAGCGGTAATGCCTTCCCATCCGAGAGGATAAAAACGCAGCATAGAAACGCTCGATACTGTCGAGCATACACATGAGCGTGAAATCATCCCCATACACACTACGTAGTTGTTCTGAGGCGGGGATAACTTTATTTCCCAACTCCGAGAAATTGCGTCTTGCATTATAATACGCTTTCTTTTTATCAGATTCCACGCAACGTTATAGTAATCGAATATATTCGGGATCGACCTCTACAGCAGCAACCAACAGACCTGGTATCTCTACGATCAAACGTTTCACACGGGCCCCTCGTATAGAGAGTAAACGACCCTCGTAGCCATCCAGTGGGCCACCCTCGATGCGGATCATGCGACCGTACATCGCAGGAGTTAATTCTTCCACCAAGAAATAACGTGGGGAATCATCGGAATGGACAGCACGGATAAAACGGTTCATCTCCGCATGGCCTACCGTCATCGGCTTACGGTAGCCACCACGCAAATAACGATATTGGAGGGTACTGATCTCTTCTACGATTGGATCCATACAGGTACGGGTAGTATGGGCAAAAAGTAAATCGTGCAGAAGAGGAACCTCCTCACGAATCCGCTTACCCTTCCTCTCGACCAACCGCCAACGCATAGGAGTGAAAATCTCAATGCCCTTTTCCTCTAGCAACCTATAGGCCGGGCGTTTAGCATTGGGACGGGTCAAGTCTCGCAATACGAACCAATTGTCTATTAAAGGATATTCCATTGGATAAGGGATAATTCTTCTAGTCCTGAAAGGACGTGTATTTTCTTAACATCCAATCAGTTACACAATAGACTCTTGCAAATTGGAAAGCGTATACTCTCTTTTTAAGACCTTTTGTTGCCATCGAAACCAACTTGTTTTACGCTCAAAAGACCCTATATTTAATACCGAGAAGGCATTTTTATAACCTTTGAGCTATTTTGGCAAATAGGCTACTCGGCGAATAGCATTCGTTTCACGCCGCAAATATAGCAAAAAATAACCAAACACAAGCAAACATCAAGCCTTGTTTGTGTTTGGTTATTTTTCACTACATTTGTGTTCGCTAAAAAGAAGTAATTTAAAATGATCGATCAACCTACCATAGACCGAATATTGGACGCGGCGAACATCGTGGATGTTGTCTCTGAATTCGTGACTCTTCGGAAACGAGGGATCAACTATGTAGGATTATGCCCATTTCATTCGGACAAATCACCGTCTTTTTACGTATCCCCCTCAAAGAATATCTGTAAGTGTTTCGCTTGCGGAGAAGGTGGAACCGCCGTTCACTTCATCATGAAGCATGAGCAACTCAGCTATTTCGACGCTTTACGCTTTCTGGCGAAAAAATACAATATAGAGATACAGGAACGGGAACTTACCGAGAAAGAGAAACAAATCCGTAGCGACCGGGAAAGTATGCTTATCGTCAATAGTTGGGCGGGACAATACTTCTCTACTTTATTACATGAGCATGTTGAAGGGAAAAGCGTAGGTATGCGTTACTTTGCCGAGCGAGGATTGAGGGAAGATATCATCCGTAAATTCCAGCTCGGGTATAGCTTGGACCAGCGGGATGCTTTATACAAAACCGCTATAAAAGCAGGTTATAAAAAGGAATTCCTCGAGAAAACCGGTTTAGTTATCGCTTATGATAATGGAAACGTGAACGATCGTTTTCGGGGACGTGTCATCTTTCCCGTCCATACGCTAAGCGGAAAGGTCGTGGCATTCGGCGGACGTGTATTGAAAAAGGACGAGAAGACCGCGAAGTACGTAAACTCTCCCGAAAGCGAGATTTATCATAAAAGCAACGAGCTTTACGGCATCTATTTCGCCAAGCAAGCAATCATGAAACAGGATCGCTGTTTCTTGGTGGAAGGATATATGGACGTGATCGGTATGCACCAAGTGGGCGTAGAAAACGTGGTTGCCTCCTCGGGTACGGCGCTCACGCAAGGGCAAATCCGGCTCATACATCGTTTCACGAATAATATCACAGTATTATACGATGGAGACGCCGCCGGAATCAAAGCGGCTCTCCGGGGTATCGATATGTTATTGGAAGAAGGGATGAACGTCAAGGTCGTGCTTCTTCCGGCGGGAGAAGATCCGGACTCGTTTGCCCGCAGCCATAGCGCAAGCGAGTTCGCAGAGTTTATCAGCCAGAACGAGACGGATTTCATCCGTTTCAAGACGAAGTTGTTATTGGCGGAAGCGGGGGGTGATCCGATCAAACGTTCCGCCCTGATCTCGGATATTATCCGTACGGTAGCGATTATACCTGATAATATCGCTCGCTCCGTGTATATCCGGGAATGTAGTACGACCATGGAGATAGACGAGCAAGTCTTACTCAACGAGGTCAATAAGATCCGTCTCAACAAGGAAGAGAACCAAGCGGCTAAATCCGTAAGGAATACACCGCCCGTTCAACCTCCAGCCAATACGATCCCTGAGTATCCGGATTTCCCCGGCTACCAACCGTATACACCGGAAGAGGTGAATACTCTTCCTCCGGAAAATATTCCGCCTCCACCGCCCGAAGACTATATTCCGGAAGAGGAAGCGGGTCCGCCCCCTACTCCTCCCTACGAGGTTCCGACGGCTCCCAACATACAGGTCCAACCGAAACGTTCTCCTTTTGAGGCTTATGAGTTGGCTCTTCTGCGCTATATCGTACGATATGGCGAACGTGTCCTCTATGACTACGTAGATGAGGAGACCAACGAGCATGTTATCATGCGGGTCGCCGATTATATCCGTTTCGATCTGGAACGTGATGACCTTACGTTTTATACGCCAGCCTTCAAACAAATGTTGGATGAAGCTGCTGAACATTGTCAAAACGAGGGCTTTATGGCCAGTCGTTATTTCCTTGCCCATCCGGACCCGAACATCAGCCGGCTTGCCGCCAACCTTATCAGCGATAAGTACCAGCTTAGTAAATATCATACGAAGTTCAGGGAACTGGAGCAAGAAGAAGATAAATTGGATTACTTGGTACCCCGGGAAATCTATTCCATGAAAGATGCCTATATCCTCCATAAGATAAAGGATATCCAAGCGAAAATCAAAGAGGCTCAAAACAAGGGAGACATGGGGCTGATCTTTGATTTAATGAAACAGAACGCCCACCTCAACGAGATCAAGAACGTGCTCTGCAAAGAGCTGGGTGAGCGCATCGTATTAAAAATGTAATAAAAAACATCTATGAATTTCCTTGAGACAGAAAACGTGGTAAAACAGTACGCCGGGCATCTGGCGCTGAACAAGGTAAGTATCCAAGTTCCTCAAGGAACAATCTTTGGATTACTGGGGCCTAACGGAGCGGGCAAGACGACCTTGATCCGGATCATCAACCGGATTACGGCACCGGATAGCGGAATCGTTCGCTTCAACGGCCATGAATCCAGCCCGGAAGACATCTACCAGATCGGTTACTTGCCGGAAGAGAGAGGGTTGTATAAAAAGATGAAAGTCGGGGAGCAGGCGATCTATCTGGCACAATTGAAAGGTCTCTCCTACCCAGAGGCACGCAGTCGTTTGACCCGTTGGTTCGAGAAATTTGACATCATGCCTTGGTGGAATCGCAAACTGGAAGAGCTGTCGAAAGGTATGCAGCAGAAAGTACAGTTCATCATTACCGTGATACACGAACCCGAGCTATTGATCTTTGACGAGCCATTTAGCGGATTCGATCCGGTCAACGCCGATCGCCTTAAACAAGAGATATTGGAATTGAAGGCGGCCGGACATACCATTATATTCTCAACTCACAACATGTCCTCCGTTGAGGAGATTTGTGACGAGATTGCTTTAATCAATCGCTCTGAGGTCGTCCTGTCCGGCAATGTCAAGGAGGTACGGGAACGGTTTAAGAGTAATACCTATATATTAAATGTACGCAAGGAGACTGGAGGTATTGAGGAGTTAAGGATACGCAAGGAAGAAAATATCAGTAACTCCGATTGGCTTACCCGGCTGGCGTCCCAATATGAGATTCTTTCCTTCACGGAGGAGATCCCTTCTATGAATGACATTTTTATCAACACCGTTTCCGGTACAAACACATCAAAGGTATGAGCAAAATTGGATTAATCATCAAACGGGAATATCTCCGGAGAGTAAGTAAAAAGTCATTTATCCTGCTCACGTTCCTCACACCGTTTCTATTCGCTGCACTTGCGTTCGTCCCCCTATGGCTCTCTTCCATCAAGGGAGATGAGGTTCATACAGTCGCCATACTCGACGCCACCGGCAAATACGCCCCGTTGTTCGAGGATACGGAAAGCTATCGTTTTATCAACGGCGACAAAGATATGGATAAGTACAGGCAAATGTCGGAAAAGGAGATATTCGCATTTCTCAACATCTCCGACGACTTGCAGAAAAATCCGAAAAACGCAACCCTCTATTCCAAGAAACAAATCCCGGCGGATTTGAGCCGACTCGTCAATATGACATTAAAGAAGCAGATAGAGAGTGACAAACTGGCAACATTCAATATCCCCAATCTACAAGAGATCATAAAAGAAAGTAAAGTAGATTTCAACATACAAACGATCAAATGGGGGGATGACGGAAGCGAAAAGCAATCCTCGTCCGTAGTGGCATCCATAACCGGAGTAATTTTCACCATGCTTATCTATATGTTCATCCTAATCTATGGAGGAATGGTCATGCAAGGGGTTATGGAAGAAAAGACGAACCGGATCATCGAGATTATGATCTCGTCCGTCAAACCTTTCGACTTAATGATGGGTAAAATTATAGGAATCGGTTTTGTCGGGCTTACGCAAGTATTCCTTTGGGCGGTTATGACCTTTATTCTCATCACCGGGGGAACTTTCTTTTTGGGAGGAGGTATGGAAAGCGAGATCTTGCAATCAAGCATGGCACTTAACACAACCCCTAACATGACGGCTATCGCAGCCCAGCAGCATGGAAATGAATGGATAGAGATGCTTCATACGATTAACTTCACCGAGATAGGCATCTTGTTTATCGCTTATTTCATAGGCGGCTACTTATTATATTCTTCTTTATTCGCCGCTATCGGATCAGCTGTAGACGGCCAAGAAGACACGCAACAATTCATGCTACCAGTCACGCTTCTTTTGGTTTTCGCCCTCTATGCGGGAATCTATAGCATGGAAAACCCTGACGGACCATTAGCTTTCTGGTGCTCCATGATCCCCTTCACCTCTCCGATCGTGATGATGGTCCGGGTGCCATTCGAGGTGCCTTTGTGGGAAATACTACTTTCCATTGGATTTTTGTATATATCATCCATCGGTTTCACTTGGTTTTCCGCCAAAATATACCGTGTAGGCATTCTCATGTATGGTAAGAAACCCAGTATAAAGGAGATGTCCAAATGGCTTCGTTACAAATAAAAACATGATATCTACAACAAAAAGCCTCGCTACTCTTATCGAATAACGAGGCTTTTTTATGTTGTTCTACCTGGATTCGAACCAGGACAAACAGGACCAGAATCTGTTGTGCTACCATTACACCATAGAACAATCTCTACAAAATTGTCAAGTAAACTTTAAACGTTGTTCTACCTGGATTCGAACCAGGACAAACAGGACCAGAATCTGTTGTGCTACCATTACACCATAGAACAATATTTAACAAATCACCAACTCTCTTGTTAGCGGATGCAAAGGTATATACTTTTTCAAAATTTGCAAATAAACCTTCGAAAAAAATGTCCAGAAAAAACACGTACGTCTTTCGGATAAAACACGTACATGTTTTCTCAAAAAGACGTACGTGTTTTTTTAAAAGCTTATAACGATCGAGGAGATAGTCTCAAACAAGGTATTACACATATATTAATGAAAGAAAAAGACGTATGTAACGAATTAAGAAGTATATTTGCGACTTGGAAAATTATATCAATAGAAATAAATGGATCAAACAAAAGAATTAGTAAAAACGATTGTTGAAGGCCTTCAAGAAAAAAGGGGCAAAAATATTGTAACAGTAGATTTAAGCCAGACTTCTGGTGCCATTTGTCAATATATGGTTATTTGTGAGGGAAACACTCCTACCCAAGTTTCAGCGTTATCTGATTCCGTATGGGATTTCGCACGCAAGAATGCGAACGAGAAACCATTATCCATTGACGGTACACAGGGCGCTCAATGGATCGGCATGGATTATGGCACGGTTCTTGTACATATATTCCTGCCGGAACAACGTGCATTTTATAACTTAGAGAACCTTTGGGCAGACTCGAAGGTTATACAAGTACCTAACATTGATTAAGCCGGCCTAAATATTTGATGATAATCTCTTATGGAAAATAAAAACGATATATTTAATAAAACACCGAAGGGCGGGAAACCTAAGATGTTCCGCTTTAATTTGTATTGGATGTACGGGTTGATCTTCATCATGCTTGTTGCCCTATACATGACAAATGATTCTTCGGGAGCGAAAGAGCTAGGCTGGACAGAGTTCCAGAAACTAGCGCAGGAAAACGTATTCGATAAAATGACAGTCTACAACAAGAAGAACTTGGTGGAGGCTACAGTGAAAAATGGAAAGACTGAACAGGTCTTTGGGAATATGGACGTTTCTAAAATCGGGGTTTCTCCGAAAGTATACGTAAAGATCCCGTCGGCCGACAAGTTTTCCGATTTCTATGACAAAGCGGTAGCCGATAGTCACATCGATACACAAGTCCGGTTCGAGGAAGGCGATGACGCTATCTGGAATTTCTTGGTTTCATTCGGCCCAATTATCTTATTGATCGGTGTATGGATGTTCTTGATGAGACGTATGTCCGGTGGTACCGGCGCAGGTCCGGGTGGCGTGTTCAGCGTTGGTAAGGCAAAAGCTCAGCTTTTTGATAAAGATAATGACCGTAAGGTGACATTCAAGGATGTCGCCGGATTGGCGGAAGCGAAACAAGAGGTAGAGGAAATCGTCTCTTTCTTGAAGAATCCGGAAAAATATACTGAATTAGGAGGTAAGATACCCAAGGGTGCATTGTTGGTAGGCCCTCCGGGAACCGGTAAGACATTATTGGCGAAGGCTGTTGCCGGAGAAGCTAATGTGCCGTTTTTCTCCTTGTCTGGTTCTGATTTCGTGGAGATGTTTGTCGGTGTAGGCGCCTCCCGTGTGCGTGACTTATTCCGCCAAGCGAAGGAAAAATCTCCTTGTATCGTCTTTATCGATGAGATCGATGCGGTAGGCCGTGCCCGTGGGAAGAACGCGAATATGAATAGCAACGATGAGCGTGAGAACACGTTGAACCAGCTGTTGACCGAAATGGATGGTTTCGGCTCTAACAGTGGTGTTATTATCTTAGCCGCTACAAACCGTGCGGACATTTTGGATAAAGCGTTGTTGCGTGCCGGACGTTTTGACCGACAAATCCATGTTGAATTACCGGATTTGAATGAACGTAAAGAAATATTCGGGGTGCATTTGCGTCCGATCAAGATAGATGAAAGCGTAGACGCTGAGTTCCTAGCAAGGCAGACTCCGGGCTTCTCGGGTGCTGATATCGCTAATGTTTGTAATGAGGCCGCTTTGATCGCCGCCCGTAACGGAAAGAAATTCGTACAGAAAGAAGACTTCATGAATGCGGTAGACCGCATTGTCGGTGGTCTTGAAAAACGTTCGAAGATCACGACGGAGGAAGAACGTAAATGTATCGCAAACCATGAGGCCGGTCACGCTACGTTAAGTTGGTTGTTGGAACATGCCAATCCGCTGGTTAAGGTGACTATCGTTCCCCGTGGTAAGGCATTAGGTGCGGCATGGTACTTGCCGGAAGAGAGACAGATCACCACCCGCGAGCAATTGCAGGATGAGATGTGCGCTACCTTAGGAGGACGTGCCGCAGAGGAATTAGTCTTGGGAAAAATATCCACAGGCGCATCCAACGATTTGGAACGTGTCACGAAACAAGCATATGCGATGGTCGTTTACTTCGGTATGAGCGATAAACTTCCAAACTTGAACTATTACGACTCCACCGGACAGGATTGGGGATTCACCAAGCCTTATAGTGAGGAGACCGCGAAATTGATCGATACGGAAGTACAGAAGATCATCAATGAGCAATACGACAGGGCAAAACGGATATTATCCGAGAATAAGGAAGGACATAGTAAACTTGCGCAGGTATTATTGGATCGTGAGGTAATCTACTCGGAAGATGTAGAGCATATCTTCGGGAAACGCGCCTGGATCTCCCGTTCCCAAGAGATTCTGGAGTTGCAGGAAAAGGCTAACGGAAAGAACAAGGAGAATGCGGATAAGGAGGCGGAAGCGGACGCAACAACGGAAAACGTAACCGATACTCCTACCGAAGAAAACAAGACAGGGAAAATAGCTTGACCAAAGTCAAGACATTCATAACAAGTAAGGCTGGGGCGTATCTTTGATCAAAAGTTACTATCCAGCCTTCCTTATTGCTGTATTATCAATTTATTAGTTATATTTGCAGCCAAAATTACAAACAAGCAAAAACACTATTGTTTTGAAAAATCTGATTACACGTGCATTGACTGGCATCATTTTCGTCGCGGTATTAGTCGGTGCGATCTATTTCCACTCCTATTATTTTCTTACGGTATTTGGACTCATTACCGGACTTTCTCTATGGGAGTTCTACGGATTGGTTAAACATTATGAGAATGCCGCCATCAAACGATTTGTCAGCTCCTTGGGGGGAGCCTACCTCTTCGCCGCCACATTCGGTTACGCCAATGGCTTGGTTGGAGGCAATATATTTCTCCCCTATCTTTTATTCTTAATGTATACCATGATCACCGAGCTTTACGATAAAGCCAGTAATCCAATCAATAACTGGGCATTGACCTTATTCGGTCAAATCTATTGCGCAGGCTCTTTCTCTCTGCTAAACTTTATTACATCGGTACCTAATACGCCGGGCGAGATCGTACATATCCCCTATTTTGCCTTGGCTATTTTCGTTTTCGTATGGGTAAATGATACGGGAGCTTATCTAGTGGGATCTATGCTTGGAAAAAGAAGATTGTTCGAACGTATCTCTCCCAAGAAGTCCTGGGAAGGTTTTTACGGAGGGTTGGCATTCGTATTAATAACCTCCCAAATATTCGCTTGGTTCATGCCGGCCACAAACTGGTACACATGGCTTGGATTAGCCGGCACGATCGTAGTATTCGGGACTTGGGGCGACTTGATCGAATCTTTGATGAAACGTACGTTAGGCGTGAAAGATTCCGGGCATGTATTACCCGGACATGGAGGCATGCTGGATCGCTTCGATAGCGTAATGATGGCTATTCCGGCCGCTTATATCTATATCGAGTTATTTATTCGAAATTAAATGTCAGGATCACCATACGGGATGTAGCTTTCGATAAGGCATCCGTATATTTGATATTTGCTTGATCTACCAAGTCCGGACGATCTTTCTCCAATAGGTTAACCAATCCGAAACAGAATTTCAACTCTGGGCATAACTTAAAGTAGGGTAGATAGATATCACATCCCAAGCCAAACTCAAATCCGAAGTCCGTGCTTTTCAATAGAATCGGATTACCTTTCTTACGGCCTATATCCACGGAGCCATAGATACCGCCGATCAAATAAGGACGGTAATTATTCAAGCGTAAAGCCGTATATTTAACGTCTAAGGGGAAATTCAGATAACTGGAACGAACGTTCGTGATGAATTCCTCTCCCGTAGCCTGTTCCCGAAACTTAAATTTCTTATCCCCGAAATGGATAGAAGGCGTGAAGCGTAAATTGAAATAAGGATTCATATACATATCTCCGATCACCCCGACACTAAAGCCGGGTGAGTAAGAAGGAATCTCCGCGAACCAAGTCTCTCCATTGGTCATGACACCGGTATGGGTCAATAACAAATCCTGCGAGTGAATACCCACATGAAACCCCAGATGAAGCCATTTCAAATCAGCGTACGGCTGATTCCTCACCCTTTCCTTTTGAGCCATGGCTCCCATGGTAGCCAAGCTTACCACATATAATATAAGTAATAATCGTCTCAAATCTCAACCTATTTTGTTTAATAACGAAAACCCGACAAAGATATTGCAAAAAAGAAGATTTTTGAAGAAAATAAGCCAGTAGATATTTTTTAAATAGAAAGAAAGCTATATTTTTGCACCTACTAATAGTTATCAATTTAAACGTTTAAAAAAATGGCTTACGTAATTAGCGATGATTGTATTGCATGCGGAACTTGTATTGATGAGTGTCCGGTAGGAGCAATTTCAGAAGGTGATAAATACAGCATCAACCCTGAAATGTGTACAGATTGTGGAACTTGCGCTGACGCATGTCCTACAGAGGCTATCCACCCGGCTGAATAATTCGCAGCAAAGAATAGGATTTTCCTTTGCGGAAAGCTCCTAACACATAACGGGCTGTTTCTCTCCATGAGTAAAACAGCCCGTTATCTTTTTCTCTTCGTGTTACATTAAAACTCAATATCCAACTTTATAGCACCGGAAGCCATATCCTCCTCTCGGGAATCGCCATGAATCGTTTCCTCCTCTTCAGGTTCCACCACGTCTTCCGCGGATTTCTTCAGATTTGAGTTCTTGATATAACTAATTACATCTTGCATTCCCTCCATAAACTTCTCAAAGTCCTCCTTATAAAGGAAAATCTTATGCTTCTCAAATGAGATTTGCAAACCATCCTTTGATTGAATTTTCTTACTTTCCGTAACGGCAACGAATAGGTCATCTTTCAAATTCCTCTTCACATCCAGATAATAAATCCGTTTTCCCGCTTTAATGGCTTTAGAGTATAGAATCTCCCTGTCGCCACCTTCAACATGTTTTTTATTCCTTGATTCTTCCATGACAGCTAACATTCGTTAAAAAACCACCCACTTTATATAACTTGCTTCAAATATGTGCATTTTTTTTTAATTAGCAACTATTTTAACGATCGAAAATACGCCCATTGAGGCTAAATTTGTAAAATATCATCTAACACATATAAAATTAAGTAAATCCGGATTCTTTTATGGAAAAAACGACTACCTTTGCAGCCTAATTTATAATAAGAAGTTCCTTCAAACGATGATCAACAGAATTTTAATCCGCATTAAAGTTTTACAGATAGTATACTCTTACTATCAAAACGGAAACGGTGACCTCAAAGTTGCGGAAAACGAATTGCTTTTCAGCCTTCAGAAGTCATATGACTTATATTATTATTTCTTACTCCTAATTATCGAAGTTACCAACCTGCAAAGAAGGATCCTTGACACCCGGAAGTGCAAATACATGCCTACCGATGAGGAGTTAAACCCGAATACACGCTTCGTAGACAATCGTTTTGTCGCTCAATTAGCGGAAAACGATGCGTTGAAAAAGTATGTGGACGAGCAAGGTCTCTCATGGAGTAACGACGAGGAGTTTGTTAAAAACGTATTGGATACGATCTTAAGCTCTGAAATTTACGCCGAATACTTGAAAAACGAAGAAGACTCGTACGAGACGGATCGTGAGTTCTGGCGCCAGATCTTCAAGAAAGTAATCTGTGGGAACGAGATGATAGAGGAATATCTGGAAGACAAAAGCATCTACTGGAACGACGATATTGAGATCGTAGAGACTTTCGCCTTGAAGACTATCAAGAAATTCGAGGAGAAGAAAGGTAGTAAACAAGCCTTATTGCCAATGTTCAAGGATTTGGAAGACAAGGCTTTCGCAATCAAGTTATTCCGTCAAAGTTTGTTGAAAGGTAAGGAATATCGTGAACGCATCGACAAACATATGAAGAATTGGGAAACCGAACGTATCGCCAATATGGACTTGATCATCATGCAAGTCGCCTTAGCCGAGATTTTATCGTTCCCGACCATTCCCATCAACGTTACCTTAAATGAATATATCGATGCCGCAAAGTATTATAGTACACCTAAAAGCGGAACATTCATTAACGGAATTCTGGATTCAATAGTCAACGAATTAAAAAAAGAGAAGTTATTGCTCAAAGATTAATTATTATCATTACATTTGTGCATATCATTATTGATATTAACTTGTAAAACGATTATTATAGTATGAACTTACTCAGTATTTTACTTCAAGCTCCAGCTGGAGGAAGTCAGTGGTCCGGTATTTTGATGATGGTAGTTATCGTAGCTATCTTCTATTTCTTCATGATCCGTCCGCAACAAAAGAAACAAAAAGAAATCCAGAAATCACGTGAGGCGTTGAAAACAGGCGATAAAGTGATTACCGCCGGAGGTATCTATGGAAAGATCAAAGAGATCGGTGATACTTATATGCTAATCGAGGTAGCGGATGGAGTACGTATCCGTGTAGATAAAACTTCTATTTTCGCTTCAGCGGAAGACGCTCAGCAGCAGAAATAATCTAACTACAGAATATGTCACGACTTGAGAACATACAAAATTCCTTCAAGTCTATCCAAGCAAAGACTAAGGCTTTTTTCCACGGAGACAGATGGAAAGAGGTCTTGGTCTTTTTCTTTTTCGCCCTTTTGGCTTTCGGTTTCTGGCTACTCCAAAGCTTGCAGCAGGAATATGAGATAGAACTTGTTTTTCCGGTTAAGTATAAGAACGTACCTGCCGATATAGCGTTTAATGCCCCTGAGGTGGAAACGATTACCGCAAAGGTAAAAGACAAGGGTAGCGTTTTACTCAACTATACTTTTGGAAGATCGTTTGCTCCGATCGAAGTGAACATGAAGAATACGAAAGAGAAAAATGGTTCGGTTCAAGTAAGTAAAAGGCAGATCGAGAACGATATTCAAAAACAATTGATAGCCACTACGGCATTACAAAGTTTTGATCCGCAACAAATAGATATGGATTTCAGTCAACGGGTCCATAAGGAAATACAGGTCGTTTTTAATGGTGATATTCATATGGAAGCCGGCTTTCAATTATCCGGGGATATCCAAATCAATCCCCAAAAGATCAACGCTTATGCCACCGCAGCGATCTTAGATACGTTGACCTCGGTCAAGACGGCTTTCACTGAAGTTAAAAAAGCGAATAAAAACATTACTAGAACCGTACAACTAATCAAAGTAGACGGCGTTAACTTCGATCCGGAAAACGTATCTATCACGATTCCGATAGAGGAGTACACGGAGAAGACATTGGAAATACCTGTCTCTTGCAGTCATATACCGCCACATTATACGGTACGTATGTTTCCGGCGGTCGTAAAAGTGACTTGCAGTGTGCCCTTGTCCCGATTCAAAGGACTTTCGGAAGATATGTTCTCGATTCATATACCTTTTGAGGATCTGGAGCAAAACGTATCTGGTACCCTACCCGTCAAACTCACCAAGAAACCAGACTGGGTACATACGGCAACCTTATTGCCAGATAAGGTAGAATTTATTTTGGAACACAACAATAAGCATGATTAAAATAGGCATTACAGGAGGGATCGGGAGCGGCAAATCCGTCGTAGCCTCTTTATTAGCGTTATCCGGTGTACCCGTATACATAGCGGACGAGGAAAGTAAATGGCTGACAAATAACTCCCCGGTTATCCGTGAGAAATTAACAGCCCTTTTCGGTCCGGAGATTTATACGAATGAGGGATTGAACAAGAAACTTCTAGCCTCCCACATCTTTAATAATCCGGAACAATTACAACAGGTCAACCAGATCATTCATCCTGAGGTAAACCGTCATTTCTCGGCTTGGGTAGAGAGACAGACTTCCCCTTTATGCGCCATCGAATCCGCCATATTATTCGAATCCGGTTTCTACAAAGTGGTAGACATAAGCTTGATGGTCTATGCCCCAAGAGAACTCCGCATCGAAAGAGCCTTGGGAAGGGACTCAGCCTCGAGAGAAGAAATCGAACGCAGAATCAACAGCCAAATATCGGACGAGGAAAAGAAAGATCGCTCCGATTATGTTATCTATAATGACAATAGACAGGCCCTTATACCGCAAGTAGGCAAACTGTTATGTTGGCTTCAATCCCAATAATCACCGATAGCGGGACGAGTGGCTTTTACAGCATCTTACCTTCATCATCCAATGAACTTAAGATACTTCGTCAACGAACCTAAGATACTTCGTTGATGCACCTAAGATACTTCTCCAACGAAGTTAACTGTCCTCATGACGGAAGAATTCCACTTTTTCTTATTACCTTTGTCACTTCGAAGTTTAACACTAATAGAAAATAAAAAACATTATGTTGAAGACTATTTTGTCTATTTCGGGAAAACCCGGTCTGTATAAACTGGTTTCCCATGGAAAAAACATGTTGATCGTTGAATCGCTGACTGATAACAAGAGAGTACCCGCATACGCAAAAGATAAAGTAATCTCATTAGGCGATATCGCAATCTATACGGATGAAACAGAAGTGCCTTTACATGAGGTATTGACTAGCGTAAAGAACAAGGAAGAGGGAAAAACCGCCTCTTTGGTACCTTCCAAAGCCACGACAGACCAATTGCGTGCGTACTTTGCCGAGGTATTGCCTAGCTATGATCGTGAGCGTGTTTATCCAAGCGACATCAAGAAACTACTCTCTTGGTATAACATCTTGATCAACGCAGGTATCACTGACTTCACCCCGGAAGATGCTCCGGCAGAAAAGGAAGCTGCTGAAAAAGAAGCTGAATAACAGCATACGACATAAAGATTAAAGAAAGGACCGTTCGATACCCATCGTCCGGTCCTTTTTTATATTGCCACATTAACCAACAAGAGCACTTATGCAAAAATAGTCCATTATTTTAGGCTAAACCTCACATTGTCTAGGGCAGACAACTCCTCTATCTTTGCCAACAAATAATTCACTCTATTGACCTCATAAAATAAAGAGCAAAGATGGAAAGCACCAAGTATTATCTCGGTCTGGACGTTGGCGGTACCAATATGGTCGCTGGCGTAGTAGATGAGAATCACCAGATTATCGCAAAGGAGAGTATACCGACACAAGCCGGACGCACAATCGAGGAGATCACCACCGACATGGCGGAAGTCAGCAAAAAAGCGGTTCTCAAAGCAGGCTTGCAAATGGAAGACATCTCTTCTTGGGGCATCGGCATGCCCAGTTACGTAAATCCAAAGACGAACCTTTTGGTACATGCCAATTGTTTCGGATGGAAGAATGTCCCCATCTACGACTATTTAAAGAAGCATATCTCATTGCCTACTTATATAGCCAACGACGCCAATTGCGCGACCTATGGAGAGGTCTTGGCCGGATCGGCCAGCCAATATACCGACGCCATCATGCTAACGCTAGGAACGGGAGTCGGAGGCGGAATTATCATGGGTAAGAAGATTTATTCCGGATCCGATAATATGGGAGCCGAACTCGGACATACCAAATTGGTATACAATGGCGAACGCTGCACATGCGGGCAAAAAGGCTGTTTGGAAGCTTATTGCTCATCCACCGCATTAATCCGTATCATGAAAGAGACCTTACAAAAGAATAAGGACACCTTGATATGGAAACTTTGCGGCGAAGACGAAAATAAAGTCAATGGAGAGATTCTTTTCGAGGCCGCTAAACAAGGGGATTCCCTCGCTAAACAGATCGTCGATGACTATATCAGTAGACTGGCCGCCGGAATCTCCACGTTCATAACCATCTTCCGTCCGCAAGTAATCATCTTAGGGGGGGGTATCGCACATGCAGGTGACCTGCTGTTGAAACCTTTAAACGAGAAACTACATACTTGTACCTTCGCCGCCGAGGAAATAGGTATCCCTCAAGTTATCCGTGCGGAATTAGGAAATGACGCCGGAATAATCGGCGCCGCGCTTTTAGAGAAAACGATGTAACGAAAAAAAACATGAAAACAAATAAGAAAGAACTTTTAGATTCATTCAAGGGAGGACTGATCGTATCCTGTCAAGTACAACACGATGATCCGACTTTTTCAGTAGACTTTGTCGTAAAAATGGCAAAAGCCGCCCAATGGGGAGGTGCCGTAGGCATCCGTGCCAACGACCCGGAGCAGATCAAGGCGATCAAAAAAGAGGTGGATTTGCCGGTAATCGGGCTTTGGAAAATCTGGCACGATGATACGGACGTATTTATCACTCCCACCCTAGAGGCCGCTAAAGCGGTATGGGAAGCCGGAGCCGAGATTATCGCCTTGGACTGTACGAGCCAAATCACTCATGAAGGCCACCCGGCATACGAACTGCTACCGATCTTGAAAAAGGAAATTCCGGAAGCGATCATCTTCGCCGACGTATCCAATTATGAGGAAGCCGTACGTGCCGTAGAAATGGGAGCCGATATCGTTGGCCCTACCTTATATGGGTATACGGAAGCTACCAAACATATCGAGCAACCGGATTTACGGGAGTTCGCCCGTATGTGCCGTGACTTCAAGGGCAAGGCCTACGTCATTATGGAGGGGCATATCTACTCGCCGGAAGATGCCATGAAATGTATCTTCCTCGGAGCTCATTCCGTAGTAGTAGGTAGCGCGATCACCCGTCCGCACTTGATCACGAAACGTTTTACGGACTTACTAACCGGTTACCAAAATAACTGGCGGGAAGCCGAAAGAAGCAAACATTAATAGTCATATGGCAAATTTCAATGTAGAAGGGGCGCAAAACGTAGAGATCAGCAAGAAAATGCCTTGCGAGAAACCTCTGATCGTACAACTGGAGATCATGGAGCGGTATACGGCAGTCCATAAAGCCTGTGCCGCCCTACCCAAAGAGATACGTGAAGTGGAATGCCTGAAAGTTTTATACCCCACGCTATTTCGCAAGATCACGGATCAAGACTTGATCGCCGGACGTACGGACTTCCTACCCATCGGGTTCGGATGCGTAACCTCATTAGGGGGTGTCGGGCATTATTGCGTATTCAAGAAACTCCGTGCCTTCCAGCAACAACTGGATGAAACTGAACGAAAACGGGTGGATACGTTATATGATTATTGGTTGGATCACGATTTAAAGACCCAATTCAACAAGGAGGTCCTCACCGAGGATACATTGGGTATGTTCATCGACTGCGAATACCCGATGATCGCTACCGCACGTCTATCCGGAATGATGCTGGATTACCCGAAACTATTGGATAAGGGCATCGGTGGCCTTCGCTCTGATTTACAGGAGAAACTCAAAGAGCAACCCGATAATAACTTTTACAAAGCAGGCATCCAATGTCTGGATATTTTTGTAGATTGTGCTTCTCATCTCCAGCAAGACGCTAGAGAGCAAATGGCTTCAGCCAACATGAAAAGGCAAAAAGAATTAGAGCGTATCTGCCAAGCCCTAGAGAACATCAAGGAGAAGAAACCCGGTACGTTCCATGAAGCGATGCAGTTATTCTGGTTATTCGCTTTGTTGGCCGGTGTTATAAACTACGGTCGTCTGGATGATTATCTAGGCCCTTATTTAGTAGCCGATCTCGAGTCCGGGCGATTGACCGACGAAGAGGCATACCGATATATCCACTCGCTTTGGACCATGATTGAAAATCGCCGTACAACCGTAAACGGACGTATCATCGTAGGCGGTAAAGGACGCAAACATCCGAAAGAGGCCGACGTATTCCTGCATATCGCCATGAAAGTAGCGAAAAATTGCAGGTATGTAGAGCCACAATTCACCTTGCGTTTCGATAAAGATACCTCCGAGGAAATCTGGGACGAAGCGTTGGACGCTTTGGGTGCGGGAGCTACTTACCCGACCCTTTACAATGACGACGTAAACGTCCCGGCCGTCATGTACGGAATGCGTGTAGACGAGAAAGCAGCGGAACAATACGTGCCTTTCGGGTGTACCGAGTTCGTGATACAAGGACAAAGTACGGGTACGCCCAACATCTGCATCAATTTACTAAAACTACTTACGATTTATATGAATGATGGTATCGACCCGATTGACGGTAAACGTAAATCCGGGCCGGTACCTCTAAAGAAATTAGAGGAGTATCAGACATTCGAGGAATTCTATGACGGTTACAAGGCTTTACTCGATTATTATCTGGATCTGTCTGTCAAAGCCCAATACCATTCGTATGAGGTGATGAACCAGCACGTAAGTTTCTTGTTTACCAGCCTATTGACCGATGATTGCATCGCACGGGGAAAAGCGCTTTTGGACGGAGGCGTACGTTATCTAGGCGGGACAAACGAGACGTATGGCAATATCAACACTTCCGATTCCCTGTGGGTAATCCGGGATCTGGTATTCAATCAAAAAAAATACACGTTACGGCAATTAAATGATGCCATGCTAGCTAATTTTAACGGCTATGAGGCTTTACGAAAAGATTGCCTAAACTGTGATAAATATGGTAACGACCTTGAGACTGCCGATACGATGGCCAACGATTTGTACGAGTTCGTAGCGAAAGGCGTACGCGATCGCGGTATCGCCATCGGTATGCAATACTTCTTGATCGTTATCAGCAATAATCAATTAAACACGGAATGGGGAAACCGGACCGCCGCCTCACCCGACGGACGATTATCGTGCATGTATATGAATCCTGCCAATAATCCGCAAGGGGGAGCGAATAAAAGCGGCCCCACGGCCATGCTGAATTCCTTGGCGAAGTTCGACGCCAAGTATCATGGAGGCTCGGTACAAAACATTAAGTTTTCTCCTTCCATGTTCAACGAGAACAGGGCTGTCATCAAGAGCCTGTTCAAGACTTATTTTGCGAAAGGGGGTTGCCATTTGATGGTGACTGTAGTAGATAAGGGAGTTTTAGAAGACGCGGTAGAGCACCCGGAAAATTACCCGGACCTAATCGTCCGGGTAAGCGGGTTCTCCGCGGTATTCGTCGATTTATCTCCCAATATTCAACAGGAACTTTTAAGCAGGGTATTATATGATGAATAAATATAAGGTTAGCGAGAATAGGTTATCAATCATGGAGATCGAACGGTTCGCCGTTCACGACGGCCCGGGCATCCGGACCGTCGTTTTCCTTCAAGGTTGTCCCCTACATTGTTCATGGTGCTCCAATCCGGAATCCCAGAAAAGGAAACCGCATCTGCTCCATATCAAGAATAAATGTATCGGATGCGGACGTTGCGAGGCGATTTGTACACGGGGAAATATCTCTATCCAAGATCATTATCCGGTATTTAATCGGCAGGCTTGTGTGGCGTGCAAGGCTTGCGAGCGTATATGCCCGCAGAACGCTATTAAGTTTGTCGGTGAATCAATTACCTCATCCGAGGTTATGGAAATCCTTTTACGTGACCGGGATTATTACCTGAATTCCGGTGGAGGGGTTACGTTTTCCGGAGGGGAAGCTTTCACGCAATTCGAGGGATTGATGGATTTGCTGATCCAATGCAAGAACGAGAAACTGCATACCTCCGTAGAGACTTGCGGGCAAGTGAATCTTGATAAGATAAAGCAAGCGCTTCCGCTTATCGATTTGTTCTTGTTCGATATCAAACATACGGACAAGGATTTACTTCAGAAAGAAACCGGAGCGAACTTGGATACGATCCTCACGAATTTACGGTATATATCCAGTAAGAGCGCTAATAAAGTAACGATCCGTGTACCGGTAATCCCCGGTTTCAATTTCAATGAGAATACGCTTCGGGAAATATTCATGCTGGCGAAAGAAAATCGTATCAAATGCGTACACCTGCTTCCCTACCATACATTGGGAAAAGATAAATACGAGCAATTAGGTCTCACCTATCCTTATCCCTGCGAGCAAATGCTAGCCAAAGAAGAGCTGTTCCCCTTTAAGGAGATGGGGGAAAAAATGGGTTTGGAAATACGAATCGGAGGATAAACTCCTCCCAATAAAATAGTATCTTCGCGCAAATCATCGTTTTATAAATCTTAGTAAGAAACATATGAAGACAGAAAAAGAGAAAGCGGCGGAAGGTCTATTATACAATGCGAATCATGATAGTGAGCTTCAAGATGAGATGAAAAGAGCGAAATGCGTCCTTTTCAAATACAACCAATTGCCCCCCGACCAAGAGGAAGAAAAAGATCGGATTCTAACCTCTTTTCTAGGCAAGAAAGGGAAGAACACCGTTATCCTATCCCCTTTCCAATGCGATTATGGCTATAATATCGAGATTGGGGATAATTTCTTCGCCAACGTGAATCTCGTTATCTTGGATGGAGCGAAAGTTCGTATCGGCAATAACGCATTCATCGCCCCGAACGTAGGCATCTATACCGCCGGCCACCCTTTTGACGTAAAGCAACGTAATGAAGGTCTGGAATACGCTTTTCCCGTGACTATCGGCGATAACGTATGGATCGGTGCGCAAGCCTGTATCCTTCCCGGGGTGACCATTGGCGATAACACGGTAATCGCCGGAGGAAGCGTCGTAACCAAAGATATTCCGGCCAATGTTATAGCTGCCGGCAATCCCTGCCGTGTAATCCGGGAAATAACGGAAGCCGACCGGAATAAATACCGCCAGCCCTAAGCTCCCGTTTAGGGTATCCCTAAGCCCTCGTTTAGGGCAGCCCTAAATTCCCGTTTAGGTTCATCGTAAATATCTCACTTCGGTAACGAGTGCCGGTAATCCTTGGGTGATGTCCCTACTATCTTCTTAAAGATACGGCTGAAATAGTAGGGATCGTCAAAGCCCAGTTTCAAGGCGACTTGATTGATCTTCATATTCGTATGTAATAATAGCTGGCAAGCCCGATCTATTTTCATATGCAAGAAATAATTCATCGGAGCATAACCGGTTTCCTTGAAGAAAAGCCTGTACATATAAGATTCCGAATAGCCGAAATGAGAGGCCAATTCCTTTAATGTCAATTTATTCTCCAGATTCTCCGTCATGAAGTGGGTCGCCAAACTAATAAAGAACGTATTCTCCGCCTTGCTTTTGGAGAATTTAGCCTCCCTATACGTCTTCACATAGAGGAAAGAGGCGATCAAATGATTGAAACTTAAATTGACGTAATTAACCGTAGCCTCATCCGTCCCACTCTCCAACACATTCAATAGTTCATCAAAAAAAGCGATACGATCGCCGATACGGGAATTATCATCCATGTCGATCGGGATCACCCCTTGCAGTTGATCGCTGATATACTTCGCCTTTTTCCCTTTAAAATGTGCCCAATAAATATACCAAGGATCATGCTCACTCGAACCATATTGATGGGGCTTCTCTGCCGGGAGGATGAAAAAATGATTCTCGGGTACGACATATCGTTTTCCATCCAACACGTACCAGCCCTCTCCTTTGGTGCAATAAATTAAAAGATACTCTCCACAACCGGACGCACGATCAATATAATGGTTTTCCGCCTTCGGAAAATACCCCATAGAGTGTACGACCAAGTCCGCGACCAACGGGTTGTTCAACGCTTGTTCTATAATGTAGAAAGGATAGACAATCAACCGCTGACCGGAAAAACCATGCTTTATTTTCGCCATAAACCAAAACTTTTAGATGGTTACTGAATAACGCAAAGATAATCCATTTTTTTTAGCTAGATACTCTATTATCCAAATCCTTTATGTGCAGTATTTTTGCCAATGAACAAATAAACCATATCAAATGGCGTTATCATAAGGAGATAATCAAACTAAATATTCTAACAGATGAAAAAGATCGTATCTATTTTTCTAGTAACCATTTACGGGATGTGTATGGTTGCATGTGGAAGTCGTTCCTCATCCACGGAAGTAAAAGATAATGTATTGACTGAGGAAGAAAAAGCGGAAGGCTATACCTTGTTATTCAATGGCAAGGATTTTACCGGTTGGAAAATGTTCAACGGGGGTGATGTCAAGGGATGGCAGGTAGAAGACGGGGTGATCGTCGGCTACGGAAACGGTGGTGACGTGATAGCGGATACCACGATCAAGGTAAGTACCGATATCGTTACCGTTAAGAATTACCATAACTTCCAGATCAAATGGGATTGGAAAATCGGGGCGCAAGGAAACTCAGGATTCTTATATCACGTACAAGAAGGACCTAAATACAAAGCTCCTTTTGAAACCGGCCCGGAATACCAGTTGATCGATGACGATAACTATCCTTGGGTCAGCGAGACCGGAAAAGAGGGATTGGAAGACTGGCAGAAAACGGGTTGCAACTACGCTATGTATGTACCGGAAACCAAACAGGTGAACCCTCCGGGAGAATGGAACTCCTCTATGGTACTTTACAAGGATGGATATGTTGAGCACTGGCTGAACGGAGAAAAACTTTTCTCTTTCCAAGAAGGGTCCGAAGATTGGAAGATGCGTCGTTATAGCGGTAAATGGGAAGCTTTCCCCGATTACGGTATCTCTACCACCGGTAAACTTTGTTTTCAGGACCATGGAAGTAAAGTATATTTCAAGAATGTAAAGATTAAGGATTTAGACTAATTGTATTAAGAAATCAATGCCATGAATAGAAAAGAATTCTTTAAAGTATCGGCCGCGGCAAGTCTCGCGTCACTACTATCACCCCTTTCCGCCTATGCGGAGAAATTCGAATCGGAAGGTAAAAAGGTGAAAGTAGCCGTTATCGGTTGCGGAAGTGTATCTACCCAATATTTTCCCCATATATCGAAATGCCCGTATGTAGAAATCGTGGCTTGTTGCGATATCAAACCGGATCGTGCTCAAAAGGCGGCCAAGCAATATAATATACCTAAATGGTACAAGCATATCGATGATATGCTTAGTGGTTCCAAGTTCGACTTGATGCTTACATTGACCGATATGCAAGTTCACGGAGAGTTGAACCGTAAGGCTTTGATGGCGGGAAGAAATGTCTGGAGCGAGAAACCTTTGGCGAATTCCTATAAGGAAGGCAAAGAATTATACGATCTCGCTACTAGCAAGGGGCTTCGTATCTGGGGTGCGCCTGCCGTTGTAAACAGTCCTCAATTTGCCTTTATGGCCGAACAAATCAATAAAGGAACCCTAGGTAATCTGGCATGCGCGCACGGACATTACGGACATGAAGGTCCTTCTTGGTCCGCTTTCTTCTACGAACCGCTAGGTGGCAGTATGCCCGACTTAGGAGTCTATAACATCGCTACCCTAACCGGATTATTGGGACCGGCTAAATCCGTTGTTGCCATGACTACAATCGTAACCCCGGAGAGAACCGTAGACGATAAGGGCAAGATCAAAGTTCGAGAAGAAGATAATGCCATGATTATCATGGAACACGAAAAGGGAGTCCTTTCTCATATCGAGTGTGGTTTCAACTATTTCGATCCATACGGACATTTAGGTAAAGGACAGGAGAAAGCGACGATCTCCTTATACGGTTCCCACGGCAATATGCATATGGTAGGTTACGACTGGGCACCGAACGGGGTGGACTTATCGACGATGGATCATCCGGTACCCCAGCGTTTCGTTCCGGACACCAATGGCTATGTTTGGCAAGAAGGTGCTTCCGATATCAGCAAACACATGGCATTAAACACGGAACCACGTATAAATGTCGAGCATGCGTTACACGTATTAGAGATTATCGAGGCCGCCCGAAAATCACAAGCTACAGGTCAACGCATCCAGCTTGTATCGAAGTTTCCTTGGCCGATGGTAAAATAAATTAAGAAGTCTTAGTAGTGAAAAGAACGGGACATTTAATATATTTGTTCCTGTAAATACCAGAGAAACATGAGGAAGATAAGTGAAATTTTATGCTGCGTAGCCATACTTTGTTGTGCATTGAGCGCATGTAGCGACAAGCCGGCAACGGTAAAAGTCAGTAGTTTCAATATTTGGTTGAATACCCTAGGGGGAAAGCTTCCCCCTAGCCAGACAGCGAAAGTGATCGAGGCTAGCCAGACGGATATCGTAGGAATCCAAGAAGGGCATATCTATGAAGAAGACGGCATCAAGCACGATCATGTGCCGGAAATCGCGGAATCCCTAGGTTTCCACCTTTTCAACCAAGGGGAGGGACATTATATCTTATCTCGTTATCCGGTCGTTGACAGTACGGCTTCCCGCTACGGGGTGAAGATACAGGTAGGCAAAGACAAATTCTGCTGGATGTTTAATTGCCATCTATATTATATTCCGTATCAGCCTTATCAATTGAATGGGATTCCTTATGGCGATTATCCGTTTATCGATACCGAGGAGGAAGCTGTCCGGTTCGCCAACGAGGCCCGACGTGAAGAAGTAACTCGTTATCAAAAGGATATACAGCAAGTCATGAAAGAAGGTTATCCTGTCTTTTTAACAGGAGATTTTAATGAGCCTTCTTTCTTGGACTGGACACAACGGGCCGCCGATGCCGGTATCCACAAGATCAAGGTGGAGTGGCCGGCAACCAAGGCTTTCTCTGAGATCGGGATGAACGACTCCTACCGGACAATCCATCCGGACGAGGTCTCCACACCCGGCTATACATGGACTCCCGTTCCTAGCGAACAAGAAATACTAGACCGTCTGGATTTCGTACTATATTCCGGATGTAAAGTAACAGACTCATTTATCACAGGCGAAAGCGAGGCCACCTCGGACGTGGTAGTCTCCCCTTACCCTTCAGATCATAGAATGGTAACCTCCTGTTTCAATTTCTAACAGTAACTACTAAAAAACAAATTATACAACATGGAATCAAGAAGAGATTTTCTGAAAAAAGCAGCCGTAGCGGCAGCTGGTCTAACAATCGTCCCCTCTAAAACGATCGCTGGATTGGGCCATAAGGCACCAAGTGATACAATGAATATTGTCGGTATCGGTATCGGTGGTAAAGGCCACCCGAACTTGGTCGGCATGAAAACCGAGAACATCATCGGGCTTTGCGATATCGACTGGAAATACGCGAAGAACTGCTTCGAGGAATTCCCGGACGCTAAACGTTATTGGGACTGGCGGAAGATGTTCGATGAGTTGGGCGACCAGATCGACGGTGTCATGGTAGCTACTCCGGACCATACTCATGCCACGATCGCGGCCACGGCCTTGACAATGGGTAAACACGTATATTGCCAAAAGCCGCTTACCCACTCCGTTTACGAGAGTCGTTTATTGACAAAACTCGCCGCTAAATATAAGGTAGCGACCCAGATGGGTAACCAAGGGAACTCCGGCGATGGTGTCCGTCAATTATGCGAATGGATCTGGAACGGAGAGATCGGTGAAGTAAAAGAAGTACACGCATGGACCAACCGTCCGATCTGGCCGCAAGGATTACAGCGCCCAACCGAAAAACAACGTTGTCCGAAGACGATGAATTGGGACTTATTTATCGGCCCGGCCGCCATGCGTCCGTTCCATGAGATCTACACCCCTTGGAACTGGCGTGGATGGTGGGATTTCGGAACCGGAGCTTTCGGAGATATGGCTTGCCACGTGCTCGATCCGGTTTACCAATCCTTGAAGTTAGGTTATCCGGATCGTGTACAAGGCCGTTCTACCCAGATCAATACGGAATCCGCTCCTCAATCGGAGGTGGTAGAATTCCGCTTCCCGGCTCGTGACAATCTTCCAAAGGTAGCCTTGCCGGAAGTGAAAGTATATTGGTACGATGGCGGTATGCTTCCTCAGCGTCCGGACTTATTACCGGATGGCGTAGATATGATGCGTGACGGTTTGGGTGGATGTATCTTCGTAGGTACTAAAGACACGTTGATCTGCGATTGCGGAGGTTTCAACTCCCGGTTATTATCCGGCCGTGTACCTCAAGTAACCCCCTATTTGCGCCGTATCCCGAACGCTACCGGATACTTCGACGGTTTCCATGAGCAAGACTGGATCCGTGCTTGTAAAGAATCGCCGGAGAACCGTGTGGAAGGAACTTCCAACTTCGCTTATTCCGGACCATTCAACGAGATGGTGCTATTGGGTGTATTAGCGATCCGTCTGCAAGGCTTGAACAAGAAATTGATGTGGGACGCCCAAAACATGCGTTTCACCAATATATCCTCTTCCGACGTATTGAAGATCGTAACCAGCGATGATTTCAAGGTGATAGACGGTCACCCCTATTTCGATACGAAATACGCGGAGTTCAATGCGCTAGAGGCTGCCAACGAATATATCAGACATACCTATCGTGAAGGCTGGAGCCTTCCGGAAATGCCGGTATAAGTATGAAACGATATATTATATTAGCACTATGTACGGTCATGCTCCTTGGGCAGGCCGTACAGCTGGCGGCGCAAAAAGCGGACTGGAAGGTGGGTATACAGACTTGGACTTTCCACAATCTTACGTTGATGGAGACCTTGGATAAGACCCAACAACTGGGCATGGGGTATGCGGAGGCTTTCTTTTTCCAAGAATTGGGCGCTCCGTTCCCAAAAGAGACGTATTTAAATTACGACTTGAGCGATGATGACTGCGCTTTATTACGCCATGAGTTCAAGAAAAGGGGAATCAAGCCGATCGCCTTTGGTGTAGCCTCTTATGGGACTAACGAGGAATGGGATAAGTTCTTCGCATTCGCTCATAAAATAGGCGCGCATATCGTGACTGTCGAACCGGAGTTAAACCAGTTGGACTACATCGAATCCCTCGCCAAGAAGTACGATATGGAGGTAGCGATCCATAACCATCCGAGTCCATGTATTTACGCAAGTGCCGAGGTGGTAGAGAAAGCGCTGAAAGGCCGTTCTCCCTTGATGGGAGTATGCGCCGATATCGGCCATTGGAAACGGGTGGGTGAAGATCCGCTCAAGAATCTCCAGAAGTTATCCGGACGCATCAAGGTGGCGCATTTGAAAGACCTCACCGACAAGATGGAAGACGCCACATGGGGAACCGGGATCTTACCCGTAAAAGCGTTCGTCAACGAGCTGAAGCGTCAGCATTTCAACGGGCTTATCTCCATTGAGTACGATGATTTCAAATCCGATATCCAAGAGATACGCAACAGTTTGGAATTCTTACAGAAATGCTCTAAATAAAAGTATACGCTTCCCTTAAAAACACCTATATCGGCGTAGGCCCACACGTATATACGTATAGGCTTACGCCGATACTAATATGGGCCTACACGTATATACGTATAAGCCCACACCTATATATGCCTAAAAAGTCGTTATCAGAACAAGGGATTATCCACCTTTTCTCTCAGCAACGCAAGATCCACCACCTGTTGAATATCACTCACATAATGGAACACCAAGCCTTTCAAATACTCCGGTTTGATCTCATTGATATCCTTCTCATTCTCCTTGCAAAGAATCAACTCCTTGATCCCGGCACGTTTAGCCGCCAAGATCTTCTCCTTGATACCACCTACGGGAAGCACTTTGCCACGCAGCGTAATCTCGCCGGTCATAGCCAAGTTCTTTTTCACCTTACGCTGAGTAAAGGCGGAGACAAGAGAAGTCACCATCGTTATTCCGGCACTCGGTCCGTCTTTCGGGATCGCCCCCTCCGGTACGTGGACATGCACATTCCAGTTCTCGAACAACTCCTCGTTGATATTAAACTGAGCCGCATGCGCATGGATATACTCAAGTGCCAACATGGCAGACTCTTTCATCACATCTCCCAGATTCCCGGTCAAAGTAAGCTTTGATCCCTTACCTTTACTTAAGCTCGACTCCACGAAAAGAATCTCACCACCAACAGCTGTCCAAGCTAATCCCGTAACCACGCCGGCATAGTCATTCCCTTGATATTTATCGCGGGAATATTCGACCGCCCCTAGATATTCATACAAATCCTCCGGCTTAATACTAGTCGGGATAGGCTCATCGCTAGCGACCTTACGGGCTAGCTTACGCATGATTTTGGCGATTTTCTTATCCAATTCCCGGACACCGCTCTCGCGTGTATAGGCTTCAACGATCACTTGTAAGGTTTTCTTGGGGAATTTCACGGAACCTTTCTTCAAGCCGTGTACATCCATCTGCTTAGGCACGAGATGCTTCGCTGCGATCTCTACCTTCTCCTCCATGATATAACCGCTCACCTCGATCAGTTCCATACGATCCAGCAACGGCTGGGAAATCGTATTCAAATTGTTAGCGGTAGCGATAAACATTACCTTGCTTAAATCGTAATCGATATCCAGATAATTATCGTGAAACGCATTATTCTGCTCCGGGTCCAAGACCTCCAATAAAGCGGATGCTGGATCCCCCTTGAAATCATTCGTGATCTTATCGATCTCATCTAAGATAAAGACAGGGTTCGATGTTCCCGCCTTCTGTATATTCTGGATGATACGTCCGCACATAGCACCGATATAGGTACGACGATGTCCGCGAATCTCGGCCTCATCATGCAATCCACCTAAAGAGACACGTACATATTTACGGCGCAAAGCCTCTGCGATGGAACGCCCCAATGAAGTCTTGCCGACTCCCGGAGGACCGTACAAACAAATGATCGGAGATTTCATATCCCCTTTCAGTTTCAATACGGCCAGATGCTCGATAATACGCTCTTTCACCTTCTCCAAACCATAATGATCACGATCTAAGACCTTCTGGGCATGAGATAAGTTGAAATTGTCCTTACTATACTCGTTCCACGGCAAGTTAACAATATTCTGGACATATTGCGTCTGTACGGAATAATCCGGAGATTGCGGATGCAATCGTTCCAATTTTCGCAATTCCTTCTCAAAGACCTGCGCTACCTCGGCAGGCCATTTCTTACGACTGGCTTTCTCCCGTAATTCTTTTATCTCCAACTCATTGATATTCCCGCCCAATTCCTCTTGAATCGTCTTGATTTGCTGTTGAAGGAAATATTCTTTTTGTTGTTGATTGATATCCTCATGTGTCTTCATCTGGATGGAAGCTTTCAACTCCACCAGCTGATACTCGCGGTTCAAGATAAAAAGTAACCGATACGCACGCTCTTTTAAGTCCCCGATCAATAACAATTGCTGTTTCTCGGCCGATCCACTCGGTATATTGCTACAAGAGAAATTGACCACATACAAGACATTCTTATTATTCTTGATCGAGAAGATCAAATCCCGGGGAGGTTCAGCCACGGCCCCAAGCATCTTGATGGTCAAATCCTTGATCGTTGAGATCAAAGCCTCGAACTCGCGGTCTGTCTTGTCCGGCTTCGTGTCCTCCAACACGGTGATCTTACCGGAAAGATACGGATCTGTCTCGGTCAACTCATTCAATTCAAAGCGTTTCTTACCTTGAAGAATAACAGTAGTGCTACCATCCGGCATCTCTAAGACACGAACGATGTCAGCGATTACCCCGGTAGTATATAAATCCTCTAAAACCGGATCTTCCGTATCCATCTCTTTCTGGCAAACAACTCCGATCAAACTCTTTTTATGTACAGCCTCTTTGATCAGGCGCATCGATTTAGGACGCCCGATAATCACCGGCATGGCAACACCCGGAAAGAGTACCATATTCCTTAACGGAAGAATGGGTATAGTGTCTCCAACTTTCTCTATTCCTTCTGTGAAATCCTCATCTACATCGCATTCTGTAAGAATTGGCATTACGATACCAATATTGTCATCCAAGTCATCAAACGAATTCTGGCAAAATACTCTCGTCTTTTCTTTCATATATACATTCATCATTGTATATGTTAATACAATAAACGTGCCAAAGTTACAGCTTTTCATTCAATTCTTACTAATTTCGCGGCATACAATCGATAGAGATATGGCAAATCCTTATTTTCAATTCAAGAAATTTACGGTATGGCACGATAAATGTGCCATGAAAGTCGGAACGGATGGCGTTTTGCTTGGGGCGTGGGCTAGCATAGAGAGATGTCAGAGGATTTTGGATGTGGGAACCGGAACGGGATTGATCGCCCTCATGCTGGCGCAGCGTAGCACCGCGATCCTAGACGCTATCGATATAGATTCAGACGCATGTTTACAAGCTCAGGAAAACATCGCGAAATCGCCTTTCGCCAACCGGATACAAGTCTATCAAACCTCGCTCTCCGAATATATGCCGGATGAGAATATCAAATATGACTTGATCGTATCCAACCCACCCTATTTTATTGATTCATTGAAATGCCCGGATACTAAACGTAATCTAGCCCGGCATACGGATACTCTATCACTCCCGGATTTATTGCGTGATAGCCGCAAACTGTTGGCAGCCGAAGGAAATATCGCCTTGGTGCTTCCCTTTGATCAACGGGAGTCTTTAATAGACCTCGCTCGAGAAGAGTCTTTATCGCCATCGAGAGAAGCCCACGTTTCCCCCATACCGGACGCCCCTCCTAAGCGTTTATTAATAGAACTCTCAGCGACGCCGGTAGCAAAACCCAAGTCGTCTCATCTGACCCTAGAAATCGAGCGGCATCGATATAGCGATGAATTCACCGCTATAGCTAAAGACTTTTACTTGAAAATGTAAGGAAGTTTTTTATCGAAGAAGCGAGTTACCTCGTCAAATAAATTATGTACCTCCTTGGTGAAAGACACAACCTCCGGAGTCAGCACATGTAAGGCCTTCGGTTCCACCGTAATATCGATACGGCGATCTGCCATGATCGGTTCTCCATCCAAGTGCATCACGCCCGGATGTTGGCGAATAATTGTGACTTGCTGGGCTTTCATCGTCTTAATCTTACTATTCCGATCAATCTGTTTGGTAAACAATTGGATGGCCAAAGGAGCGATATCCAATGGCATAAAAGGGGATAAGATCGTAACGTCCATCCGTCCGTCCTGTATATTTGCGTGCGGAGCGATAAACGCGTTATTACCATATTGCGAAGCATTCGCGCAAGCGACTAGAAACGCCTTCTCCTTGATCGTCTGATTATCTACCACCAATTCATAAGGCTCAGGCTTATAGCTCAGATACTCCTCTATCGTATTCTTTATATAAGTAAGAGACCCGCGCCGTTTCTCATTTGCGAATTTCTGGCTGACGGCGGCATCAAAACCGACTCCACAGGTACAGAAAAAGACCTGTCCGTTCGCCCGGCAGCAATCTATCGTCGTAACATGCCCTTTCGCGATCAGATCGATAGCCCTTTTCACGTCCATCGGTATGTGCAATTCTCTAGCTAAGCCATTGCCCGAACCTTTCGGGATGATACCTAAGATCGCGTTCGAATGGATCATAGCTCTCGCTATCTCATTCACCGTCCCGTCACCGCCTACCGCCAAAATATATTCAGCTCCTTCCTCTATGGCTTGCCGAGTCAACTCGCTGGCATGGCCTGCATACTCTGTAAAAGAAATGTTTAACGAACAGTTCTTTTTCGAGCAGATCCCTTCGATCATCTTAGGTATCTTGCGCTTCGACCCTACACCTGATATAGGGTTTATGATAGCTTGTACTTTTATATCCCGTTCGCTCATCCTCACTTCTTCTTTTTTATTTGAGAGGACAAAAATAATGCTTTTATAAAACTTTTAAAGCATTTCGACTACTATAAGTTATTTTTTTACTACTTTTGCGGCTGGATTTGCCGAAACATGGGATTATGTACGCGGCGAACCTGTGTTCTTTATTAGAATAAATAAATAGCGAGATAAATCATTCTCTTTTATAATAATATGAAACTTTTACAAGAGAAACTAGCAAAGTACGACGCTCCTCAAAGAGCCATGGCAATGGGAATCTATCCTTACTTCAGGGAAATCCAGAGCGATCAGGACACGGAAGTTCTAATCAGCGGGAAGAAAGTCTTGATGTTTGGTTCTAATGCGTACTTAGGATTAACCAATCATCCTAAAGTAAAAGAAGCAGCGATCGAGGCCATTAAAAAGTATGGTACAGGTTGTGCCGGCTCACGTTTCTTAAACGGAACGTTGGACTTACACCTCCAGTTGGAAAAACGTTTAGCAGAATTTGTTGGTAAAGAAGACGCCATCGTATACTCTACAGGTTTCCAAGTTAATCTAGGTGTTGTATCCTGTATCACCGGACGTGAGGACTATATCCTTTGGGATGAGTTGGATCATGCATCCATTATCGAAGGACATCGTCTTTCTTTCTCCACGAAATTGAAATTCAAGCATAACGATATGGACTCCTTGGAGAAACAACTCCAGAAATGCGAGCCAGACAAGGTGAAACTTATCGTTATCGACGGTGTCTTCAGCATGGAAGGTGATGTCGCTAAATTACCGGAAATCGTAGCTCTCGCAAAGAAATATAACGCAAGTGTAATGGTTGACGAGGCTCATGGTATCGGTGTATTCGGTGATCATGGCCGCGGTACTTGTAATCACTTCGGCGTTACGAACGATGTTGATTTGATCATGGGAACTTTCAGTAAGTCTTTCGCTTCTATCGGTGGTTTTATCGCATCAGACGAACCGGTTATCAATTACTTACGTCACCACTCCCGTTCCTATATCTTTAGCGCAAGCAATACGCCTGCCGCCACTGCCGCAGCGAACGCGGCATTAGATATTATGTTAAGCGAACCGGAACGTATCCAACATTTATGGGATTTGACTCATTACGCATTGGATGGTTTCCGTAACATGGGTTGTGAGATCGGACATACTTCTACCCCGATCATCCCGTTGTTTATCCGTGACAACGACTTGACATTCCTTATCGTAAAAGAATTATTTGAGGCCGGAATCTTCGTAAACCCGGTAGTAGCTCCCGCAGTTGCTTCCGAGGATACACTGATCCGCTTCTCCCTTATGGCTACCCACACGAAAGAGCAACTAGATTACGCTTTGGAGACAATCCACAAGGTATTCAAGAGCCATGGGTTGGTAGACTAATCGTGTAAATATATAAGAAAAGGCCCGAAGGTTAGGTATAACACCTATCTTCGGGTCTTTTTTTATAACTGAAAAAATCATAACTATGATTTTGAATGGGAATAAATCACTATTTTTGCATATTTAGATAAATTGGGCGGTTATGTCGATGGCCCTCTTACAAATTAAAAATAAATGGATTTCATATTAGATAAAGGAAGTAGCCATATGGGCTGCAAAGGTTGCAGCAAAAGGCAAAACAATAAACTGAATACCTATGATTGGTTGTGCGATGTACCCGACGCGGAAGGCTCGACTGACTTCGTAGAGGTTCAATTTAAAAATACCCGCAAAGGGTATTACTTGAATAGTGCTAAAATACCTTTGGAAAAAGGTGATATAGTAGCCGTAGAGGCAAGTCCCGGTCATGATATCGGTACGGTTTCTTTAACGGGAAAATTGGTTCTGCTGCAAATGAAGAAGAACAACGTGCGCACGGAAGCTGAGCCAAAACGGATTTACCGAAAGGCAAAACCGACCGATATCGAGAAATATGAGGAAGCGAAAGCAAAGGAACATGCCACTATGATTCGCTCGCGACAAATCGCAGCCGATTTAGGATTGAATATGAAAATCGGTGATGTAGAGTATCAAGGTGACGGTAATAAGGCGATCTTTTATTATATAGCGGATGAACGTGTAGATTTCCGTCAACTAATTAAAGTGCTAGCGGAGGCTTTTCGTGTTCGTATCGAGATGAAGCAGATCGGTGCTCGTCAAGAAGCCGGACGTATCGGTGGTATCGGCCCTTGCGGTAGAGAACTTTGCTGTTCCAGTTGGATGACAAGTTTTGTATCGGTCGCTACCGGAGCTGCCCGTTATCAAGATATTTCCATGAATCCCCAGAAATTGGCCGGACAATGCGCTAAATTGAAATGTTGTATCAACTATGAGGTAGATACATATGTGGAAGCCCAGAAACGCCTTCCCTCCCGGGAGATTGTCTTGGAGACCAAAGATAATAATTACTATCATTTCAAGACGGATATTTTCAAACGGGAAATTACCTATTCTACGGATAAATCATTTGCGGCTAATCTTATCACGATTCCGGCAAGCCGTGCTTTCGATGTCATTAACATGAATAAGAAAGGCATGAAGCCGATATCTCTAGAGGCGGATACGAAGCCACAACCACCGAAACGAGACGCTCAAGATATTCTTGGGCAAGAAAGCGTCACACGTTTCGACTCTGTTAAAAAGAAAAAGAAAAAACGTCCTGCCAACAAGAATAATGGCGAGAACAATGGAAACGGGAACGGAGCTAACACCACTGCGATGGCAGTTACCAACACCGACGCACCTGTTTCTGAGAATAAGAACAACGGAGGAAACGGAGCCGGTGGCAATAATCGCCGCAACGGAGGAAATAATAGGAATAGCAATCGTGAGAATAACCGGGACAGAGAGAATAATCGGGAGAATAACAAAGATAATAGCCGGGAAAACAGTCGGGAGAATCGGGAGAACAACCGAAACAATCGCCCGAAACAAAGGCCGAGAGCTAATAACGATAAGCAATCCAACAATGACAAGCCTGCGAATAATGACAAACCTCAGCAACCGATCAAACAGGCCAGACCTGATAAAACGGAGAATAGGCCAGAGACAAAGCCTGAGGCTTAAAAAGTTCATTGCCGCCTGTGTAACATGCTTCTTATGCTTCTCTTGCGAGAATGAAGCTGTATACGATCAGTATCAAGCTATCCAGAACACCTCGTGGGAGAAGAATAAGGAGTACTATTTCACTTTCTTGATTGAGGATATATCGGTTCCGTACGACCTAACCTTGGAAGTACGGAACAATAATATGTATCCGTATCAGAACCTATGGGTATTTTGCAGCGAGGAACTTCCGATAGGTCCTTTAAAAAGGGATACGATCGAATGTATGTTAGCTGATGAGTTTGGGAAATGGTATGGGGACGGGATCTCCCTGTTTCAATCCAGTTTCCCGATACGGTCTGCTTACTATTTCCCCGTTAAAGGGCAATATACCTTTAGCTTCCGGCAGGGGATGCGTAACGACCAACTTCCGGGCATTCAGGAAATCGGCTTACGGGTCTTACCTTCTTCCACTAACGCTCCTTCCGGGAAGCGTCCAAACGAAGAAAAATAAACAATAAGATCGTAAATCCCCAGAGCGAGGAACCTCCATAGCTAAAGAAAGGCAAGGGAATGCCGATAACCGGAGTCAATCCCGTCACCATGCCGACATTAATCGCCAGATGGAAAAAGAATATGGAGGCTACGCTATAGCCATAGACTCGCCCGAAAGCATTATCTTGCCGCTCCGCCAATACAATCAGACGAAGAATAAAAAGTCCGAATACGATCAATACGGCAGAGGCTCCCAAAAAGCCTTGCTCCTCGCCTACCGTACAAAAGATAAAATCCGTATCCTGTTCCGGCACATACTTCAATTTGGTCTGCGTCCCATTCAAGAATCCTTTTCCGGATAATCCTCCGGAACCGATAGCGATCTTGGATTGATTCACATTATACCCCGCCCCGCTAGGATCATCCTCCAAGCCTAAAGAGACTTTAATACGAATTTGTTGGTGAGGTTCCAATATGTCATTAAACACATAATCCACAGAAAATAGGAAACCGATAGAACCTAAAGCGAACAGAGCGATTAACGCATAATGCCATACCCAGTTTCGAATGGATAAATAGAATAAATAGATTGACGCAGCTCCTACCAAGCCTATCGATATCCAAGTGAAGTTTACCGGGACAAACAAAGAAACGACATACCCGATCAAGAATGTTGAAGCAATTCCCCCAAGCATGATCTTAACGCTTATATAATCCTTACGGACACTCCCAACTAATCCCATGGTTATTAATAAGACAAGGCAAGAGACGATTAATTCACCCAATGGGGTAATACCCACCATCACCTCTGAATATTTCATTCCCGTAACGAAAAAGACGACCGCACAAACTCCTATCAACAAAATATATCCAGTCATTCCTTCCCGGTATAACATCAGAAAGAATGCCAAGTAAACCAATGCCGACCCCGTCTCTTTCTGTAAAAGAATACAAACCATCGGCAAGAAGATCAGGAACAAAGTGATTGAGAAATTCTTGACCGTCGTTAGCTTAAAGCCATAGCCATTCATAAACTTCGCCACGGCCAAAGCGGTAGCGAACTTAGCCAACTCCGCTGGTTGCAAACGGATAGGTCCCAATACGAGCCAAGAATGCGATCCCTTGATATTAGGTGCTAAAAATATAGTGGCGATCAACAATACGATCACGCACGCATAGATCAGATAGGCGAATATATCGAAGAAGTCACTTTCCAGCATCAATATGACGAAAATAAGGGCGAGTGAGGTACCGATCCAAATCATCTGCATCCCCGGACGGCCCGACGGGTCGAACAAGCCAACGTTATCAAACTCGTAGCTCGCCCCACAAATACTAAACCAACCGGCGATTACCATAATCAAATACAACAAAATGGTAATCCAGTCTACCGACTTCCATATTTCCGTTTTCCTATAGCGCATTGTTCGGTAGTATTACGGCATTCATAATATATTCCTCCGTCGCCTTGTTAGCCTCGGATATTTCTCCTTTCAAATATTTCTCCAACATCAATTTACCGATAGGCACCGCATAGGTAGCACCGAATCCGGCGTTTTCCACAAACACGGCAATGGCGACCTTCGGCTTTTGATAAGGAGCGAATCCCATAAAAATAGAATGGTCCTTACCATGCGGGTTCTCCGACGTTCCCGTCTTTCCACAAACCTCGATATCCGGTAAAGCCGCCCCACGACAGGTTCCACCATAAGCGGTTCCCGTAACAGCCCCTCGCATACCCTCGGCAATATAACTATAATAATGCGTATCCACCGATGTATAATGCCTCTTACTATATAATGTATCCAGCGGAGTGTCTTGAATCTCTTTCACGACATGCGGAGTAATATAATATCCCCGATTAGCGACAGTAGCCGCCAAATTACAGATTTGCAAAGGCGTAGCCAATATCTCACCCTGACCGATAGCGATCGAGATAACCGTACTGGAATTCCAACGTCCCCGGTACACCTTATCGTAGAACTTACTATTCGGAATGAACCCTCGCTTCTCCCCCGGAAGATCGATTCCCAGCTTATAGCCATACCCCATAGAAACCATATAATTCTTCCAAACCTCAAAAGCCTCCTGTACCGACGGATATCGCTTCCGGCTGTCGATCATATCATGCAGTCCCCAAGGGAAAAAAGAGTTACAAGAGGTCGCCAACGCCCCGACCAGATTCAGAGGAGACGGATGCCCGTGACAAGCCGGCTTACCTCCCCGGAAGGTATATCCATGCGCACAGGTATATTGAGTTTCCGGAGTAATCACCCCTTCTTGCAAGAAGATCAAACCTTGAGTCGGTTTAAATGTAGATCCGGGAGGATATTGCGCCATGAGCGGGCGGTTGAATAAAGGTTTCAACGGGTCCTTCTGCAAAGCCACGTAGTTCTTTCCCCGCTGGCGCCCGATCAAGATACTCGGATCATATGTAGGAGCGGAAACCATACAAAGTACCTCCCCTGTCTCCGGCTCTATCATCACGATACCCCCTAATTTATTCTGCATTAACTTCTCCCCATAAGCCTGCAAATCCATATCCAAGGATAATTTCAAGTTCTTGCCGGATTCCGGCTGGATATCGTGCATGCCTTCCTCGTATCGCCCCTTGATACGTCCGTGAGCGTCACGCAACAGGATCTCGACTCCTTTCACGCCCCGCAAATATTCCTCGTACGATTGCTCGATCCCGGTCCTGCCGGAGTAATCGCCTTGTGTATAATAAGCGTCATTCTCTATATCTTTCCGGTTTACCTCGCCGATATTTCCCAGCACAAGAGCGGCATTGGGATACTCGTATTGGCGGATCGTGCGATTCTGGATATAGAAGCCGGGAAATTTGTATAACTTCTCCTGCAACACGCCATATTCTTGTGCGGAAAGCTGGTTCATAAATACTTGAGGGACATAGGAAGAATAACCGGGATTTAACCGCCGGTTCTTAATATCCGCTATACGTTTGAGGAATTGCTCTTTCGTGATGCCCAGCACATCACAGAAATCGAGGGTATCGAAAGGCTGTATCTCACGCATGATAAGCATCACGTCGTAAGCGGGCTGGTTATAGACCAATAATTTACCATTACGATCGTACATCATGCCTCGGGAAGGATATAAGGTCTTTTTCAAGAAAGCGTTACTATCCGCCCAAGCTTTATAATCGTTGTCGACCACCTGAAGGATGAACAAACGGATAATAAAGATGATAACCAACAGGATCACCGCCCCACCTAAGACATAGCGCCTGTTCTCAAACTCATACTTGGTATTATTCTCCACTTTTCTGAGACTCTATATTGAATGCTTCTACCGTACAAATCAATAAGGTTGTCATCACCACGCTCGAGAGGATACGGACAACCAGAAACAACGGGTCAAATAAAGTCAACGACTCAATCACAAAAAGAGTCGTATGTTGTATCAACACAAACGATAACACATATCGGAAAAAGCCTCCGAAACCAAAGGTCTTATAAGACGGGTAAATACCTTCCGGCAAATCTTTCCCCATGAATACACGGATTAACGGCTCCCTGCAAAATCCCGCCAATGTACAGGCGGCCGCATGCATACCCGGTGTGTTGCTGAACGTATCAATAACCACCCCGGCTATGAAAGAGAAGAAAACGACTTGCGTCCGTGAGCTACCGACCGGCATCTTAATAATGAAATAGAGATACAGAAACGGGGTAGCGATCCGCAAGAAATGAATGTTGTTCAAGACCAAGACTTGAATCAACACAAACACCACGAAATATATGAAACCACGCAGTAAATTATTAATCATTTCTTTTCGCCTCTTGTTCTACACCAATTTGCTCCGTTTGACGGAAATTCTTGATAATACGCACGTTGTTCAACGCTTGAAAATCCGTAGCCAGCTCGACCTGTAATGAATAGAAATTATCATCGTGTTGTTTCTCGAAATCAGCGACCGTACCTACGATAATACCCGAGGGGAATACGGCGGAGTAACCGCTCGTCACGATCGTATCGCCTTTCTGGAACTCCACATGGCGCGGCAACTCATCGAGGTTGGCGTACAGCGTATTGCGTCCATTCCAGCTTAATGACCCGAAATAACTACTACCTAATACCTTACAACTCAACCGGAACTTAGGATTCAGCAACGGAATGATCACGGAGAAATGATCGGAAACCGTCGATACGATACCCACCACACCTCGTTCCGAGACAACTCCCATATCGGGCATGATCCCATCCAGCTTCCCTTTATTCACGGTAATATAATTGGACAAATGCGTGACACTGTTGTTCACTACATCCGCCACGACAAACGAATAAGGAAATTGCTCCGTCGAATCCGGCGCGAATCCCTTAAAACTAACCGTATCCGCAATCAGCGCATCTAACTGATCTTGCAGATCCAGCATTTGCAATTCCAACTGTCCGTTACGCTCCAATAACTCCTTATTGATATCCCGAAGATTCAAATAAGAAGTAACAGATCCGGATATCGAGGCGATATATCCTGTCACGACATTCGCTGAGCTGAATATAATATTCCGTTGGTATGCGTTATTACGATAGACCAACATCAACGAAACAGCCTCAAGCAGAATGAACAAAAACCAATGCCTCTTCCCGATCAGGAACTCTAGTAACTTACGCATAGGAATTGAAAACTGAAAGTTGAGAATTGAAAATTGAAAAGAACTAGACCTATCGGCTCGCTAATTTTCAACTTTCAATTCTCAATTCCCAATTATTTACTCTTATCGGATTAAGAAATTAAACTTCTCAATATTCTTCAAAGCGACTCCCGTACCTTTCGCCACGGCATGCAACGGATCCTCGGCGATATGGAACTGGATATTCATCTTATCCCGCAAGCGCTTATCCAAACCGCGAAGCATAGCGCCACCGCCAGCCAAATAGATACCGTTTTTCACGATATCGGCATATAACTCGGGAGGGGTTTGCTCCAAGGCACTCAAGATAGCCGCCTCGATCTTCGAGATAGACTTATCCAAACAGTGGGCGATCTCCTGATAAGAGACGGGTACCTCCATCGGTAAGGCAGTCATCTGATTCGGGCCGTGAACCACGTAATCCTCCGGAGCATCCTCCAATACCGTAAGCGCAGAACCCACGTTGATCTTGATACGCTCGGCCATACGCTCACTCACCTTCACGTTGTGTTGGCGACGCATATACTCCACGATATCAGCCGTTAAATCGTCACCCGCCATACGGATTGATTTATTCGACACGATACCACCTAAGGATATGACAGCGATCTCGGTAGTACCACCTCCTATATCCACGATCATATTACCCTCGGGGGCCAAGACATCTATACCGACACCGATAGCGGCAGCCATCGGCTCAAAAACCATGTACACATCACGTCCACCGGCATGCTCGGCAGAGTCTCGCACGGCACGTATCTCTACCTCCGTACTACCTGAAGGGATACCGATCACCATACGCAAGGACGGAGCGAACCAGCGCTTCCTTCCGCTCGCCATCTTGATAAAGCCGCGAATCATTTGCTCGGCAGCGTAGAAATCCGCGATAACTCCCTCACGAAGCGGTCGTACGGTACGAATATTCGGGTGCGTCTTCTCGTACATCTCACGGGCCACCTTACCGACAGCCAGCACCTTGTCCGAGCGAGCATCCAAAGCAATCACCGAAGGTTCGTCTACCACCATCTTATCATTACACGTGATAATGGTATTAGCGGTACCCAAATCTATGGCAACTTCTTGTGTGAAAGAAAACAATCCCATTAGTCTTATTATTAATGTTTAAAATGACGAACACCTGTCTTCACCATAGCCAAACCATGTTGGTTACAGTACTCGACAGACAACTTATCATTGATAGAGCCTCCCGGCTGGATTACGGCCGTGATACCTGCTTGATCTGCGATCTCAACGCAATCGGGGAACGGGAAGAAAGCGTCGGAAGCCATCACGGCGCCATTCAAGTCGAAGCCGAATGATTTAGCCTTCTCTATGGCTTGTCTCAAAGAGTCCACACGAGAGGTCTGCCCGATACCGCTGGCGCAAAGCTGCTTGTTCTTCACCAAGGTGATCGCGTTGGACTTGCTGTTCTTCACGATTTTGTTGGCGAACAATAAGTCCTCAACCTCCGAGGCTGTCGGCTGCTTATCCGTCATAGGCTCCAAATCAGCCTTACCTTGGATACTCAAGTCCTTCTCCTGCATCAAGACACCATTCAATAAAGAACGGAACTGCATCGGGCAAGTCTTGCAATCCTTACGGATCAAGATGATACGGTTCTTCTTCTGTTGAAGTACCTCCAGCGCGTCAGCGTCGTAAGCCGGAGCGATAATCACCTCGAAGAAAATCTTGTTGATTTCCTCGGCCACTTCCTTGTTAATCGTAGTATTCGTGATCAAGATGCCACCGAAAGCGGAAACCGGGTCACCAGCCAAAGCCTCTTTCCAAGCCTCAACCACATTACCGCGGGAAGCGATACCGCAAGCATTATTATGTTTTAAGATAGCGAACGTCAGCTCGTCGAACTCATCGATCAAGTTCACGGCAGCGTCGATATCCAATAAGTTGTTGTAAGAAATCTCTTTTCCATGGATTTGATCGAACATATCGTTAAACTTACCATAGAACTTAGCGGCTTGATGAGGATTCTCGCCATAACGCAAATGCATCGGGCTATCTACCGTTGCACGGAAATGGGAACCTTCGCGGCCATCAAAATAATTGAAGATAGCGGAGTCGTAACCCGAGGAAACGGCGAACGCCTCTTTGGCGAACCATCTACGATCCTCGATGCTTGTCTCAGCGCCCTTCTCGTTCAAAAGATCCATCAACGGCTGGTATTGAGCCTTGGAAGCTACGATTACCACATCCTTGAAGTTCTTCGCGGCGGCACGTATCAAAGAGATACCGCCTATATCTATTTTCTCAATAATTGCTTGTTCCTCAGCGCCGGAAGCGACAGTCTCCTCGAAAGGATATAGGTCAACGATAACCAAGTCAATCTCCGGGATCTCATATTCAGCTAATTGTATCTGGTCATTCTCGTTCTCACGGCGAGCCAAGATACCACCGAATACCTTCGGATGAAGCGTCTTCACACGACCGCCCAAAATAGACGGATAAGAAGTCAAGTCCTCTACCGCATCACAAGGCAAACCCAATGACTCGATAAATGATTGAGTACCACCTGTTGATACAAAGCTCACACCCTCGCTATGCAATTTCTTTAGGATTTCGTCCAGCCCGTCTTTGTGAAACACAGAGACCAAGGCACGTTTCATTCGTTTCGTTGCAGCCATCTTTCTATTTTCGTTTACTTTAATGTTTTAGAGCACAAAAGTAGATATTTATTTCCAATCCAGCCTTATTATTCAGATAAAAACAAGGCAACCATACCAAATTTCATCCATAGCCAAAGAAACATGAATCCATCGCACATGATACGGGAGACGGGGCACGCCCCATCTCTACAACCTATGACATTGCCCTAAGATAATGAGATTTCCTTTGTTAATAATAGAAGATCGCCCAATTTGACATTCTGACATTTTGTATTCTAAAGCTCCAGAGAATCGAATATTTCGCCCCAGAGTACAGTCGGCTTCCAAATTTGAGAATAAAAATCAGCAATCAGTTATATTACAAATAGATATCGTTTTTCGAGCTTTTATTCCAGATGAGACCACCCCTCTTTTTCGCCTCCGAATACGTAAGAATCACGTTTTTCATTAGGAAACGAGGGACTTTCCATCCGTATGTAACGCCGATCACTACCGTAAGTAACTAACAATACGGCCGTAAGTAAGCTATAACGCTACCGTAAACATCTAACAATACCTATATACGTGTGGCAAAACTTACCTTTTTATACCCAAAAACATCCTTAATCGGAGCTTTTCACCCTCGCAATCGCACTATTTCACACTTCCCGTCAAAGGGATGTGTCAGCACAAAGGGCATCTTTTAATCAATTTATCACGAATATAGCCCTTTAACCGACACCTATCTCCTAAAGCCAAACAAGAAAACAGCCTCTTCTCCTTTGTTTTTATAAAGCCACCGTCCTCCCGTAACAAGTGATAAGGAATAATTCAAGTCTTACTACTAACGTATTAAATCACACCTCCACTTAAATTTATATCATATACCATTTGTTCGAATAAGATTAATACGCTTACTTTGCAATAAATAAACTTTTAATCAAACTATTAAACTATGGATATACTAAATTTTCATTTATCTTTGTTTATAATTACTCAAAGCAACTACAAATGACACAAAAAGAATCTATCCGCTTATTCGAAGAAAGAAAAGTTCGCGCCATATAGGATGACGAACAAGAGGAATGGTATTTCTCGATTGTTGATGTTATATCTATTTTAACAGATAGTCCCAACCCTAGAAAGTACTGGAGCGTATTAAAAACCAGATTAAAAAGAGAAGGTAGCGAGTTGACTACAAACTGTAGTCAACTGAAAATGCAGGCCGCTGATGGCAAGAAATATTTAACCGACGTAGCCAATACCGAGCAACTCTTCCGCCTTATCCAATCAGTACCATCTCCCAAGGCCGAACCTTTCAAATTATGGATCGCCCAAGTAGCGAAGGAACGTTTGGATCAGATGCAAGATCCGGAGTTGTCTATCGAGCAAGCCATGGCCGATTATAAACGATTGGGCTATTCGGATAATTGGATCAACCAACGATTGAAATCCATCGAGATACGGAAAGATCTAACAGACGAATGGAAGAAAAGAGGACTGGAAGCCAAAACCGGGAAAAGCGTTATCTCACCGCTCAACGCCCAAAAGATAATTAGCCTAAAAAAGGGAGAGAACGAGCGGGATGTATGACATCCAATGATAAGATAAACAATATTTTTCGTACCTTTGCATCCTCAATCGCAATTTAATAGGTATACGAAATATGATAACAGTTAACAATCTGGACGTACAGTTTGGAAAACGCATCCTTTTTCAGGATGTGAACATGAAGTTTACACCGGGCAATTGCTACGGTATTATCGGTGCTAACGGGGCCGGAAAATCTACGTTTCTCCGTGTAATCAGCAAGCAATTAGACCCTACCAGAGGTAGCGTTAACCTAGGACCGGGCGAACGCCTTTCCGTATTGAGCCAAGATCACTTCGCATTCGATGAATATACGGTTATGGATACCGTATTGATGGGACATACGACCTTATGGGAGGTGATGAGCGAGAAAAACGCCCTTTACGAGAAGCCTGATTTCAGCGACGCCGACGGTATCCGCGTATCGGAACTGGAAGAGAAATTCGCCGAGATGGAAGGCTGGAACGCAGAGAGCGACGCCGCCAACCTATTGAGCGGACTAGGCATCAAGGAGGATTTGCATTATATGTATATGAAGGACTTGAGCGGTAAGCAGAAAGTACGTGTCTTATTGGCCCGTGCCTTGTTCGGACAGCCCGATAACCTATTATTGGATGAGCCGACGAACGACTTGGACCTTGAGACGGTTTCTTGGTTGGAGAATTATCTCTCTAATTTCGAGCATACCGTATTGGTTGTTAGCCACGACCGTCACTTCCTCGACTCCGTTTGTACGCATACCGTGGATATCGACTTCGGTAAATTACAATTATTCGCCGGAAACTATAGCTTCTGGTACGAGTCTAGCCAGTTAGCCCTTCGTCAACAGCAGAACCAGAATAAGAAAGCCGAGGAGAAGAAGAAAGAGTTGGAAGAATTTATCCGCCGTTTCAGCGCCAACGTAGCGAAGTCCAAGCAGACCACCAGTCGCAAGAAGATGTTGGAGAAGCTGAATATCGAGGAGATCAAACCGTCCTCACGCCGCTATCCGGGAATCTTGTTCACGCCTAACCGCGAACCGGGCAACCAGATCCTTGAGGTGAAAGGATTGTCGAAGAGTATCGACGGACAGGTATTGTTCAAGGACTTGAACTTCTTCGTGGAGAAGGATGACAAGATCGTATTTATCAGTCACGACCCTCGTGCCATGACCGCCTTGTTCCAGATCATCAACGGTGAGGAGAAAGCGGATGCCGGTACGTATCAGTGGGGACAGACGATCACGACCTCTTATCTTCCTCTCGATAACTCCAAATATTTCAATACAGATATCAACCTGCTCGATTGGTTATGCCAGTTCTCGCCGGATACTAACGAGGTATTCTTGAAAGGCTTCCTCGGACGTATGTTGTTCTCGGGCGAGGAGCTTATGAAAAAGGTAAGCGTACTTTCCGGAGGTGAGAAGATGCGTTGTATGATCTCACGTATGATGCTCACCGACGCCAACTGCTTGATCTTGGATACTCCGACCAACCACTTGGACTTGGAATCCATCCAAGCCTTCAATAATACATTGAAGACATTCAAGGGAAATATCCTGTTCTCCAGTCATGACCACGAGTTCATACAAACTGTATCGAACCGTATCATCGAGCTGACTCCTAACGGTATCATCGATAAGATGATGGATTACGATGATTACATCACAGATCCGGCTATCGCGGAGTTACGGGAAAAGTTATATTCGAAATGAAAAAAAGATTATTATTCATACTAATCGTTTTTATCGCATGGCTACCGGTTTTTGTTATTCAAAAACCGGTATTTATGTTTTATCAGCATGCGTTGTCCGAGGCTTGTACCTTCACGGACTTCCTACAGGTTATGCTTCATGGGCTGAAGCTGGATTGTACGATAGCGGGATACCTTACGGCCATCCCTCTCCTATTGACTCTAGCATCAGTTTGGCTTCCGGGCGCTTGGTTGAAGAAGGTATTGAAAGGGTACTTCTTGATCATGGGAATTCTGGTATCTGCGATCTTCTCCGTAGATGTGGCTTTATACAGCTTTTGGGGATTCAGGTTGGACGCTACTTTATTCTTCTACCTGCAATCGCCCGCCGATGCGATGGCGAGTGTTCCGTTAGGAATGTTCTTTATCCAATTATTGGTATTCGTGGCATATGCGCTAGGTATCTATGCTTGGTTCACCTTCATCCTCCGGTTCGCGCCAGTAAAGCCTAGCTTTCCACCTACGGGATTGGAACAATTGGGAAGTACTTTCGCCATCCTCTTAGCAGGGGGAATATTGTTTATTCCGATCCGGGGAGGCGTAACTACGTCTACGGCAAATGTCGGCATGGTTTATTTCAGCCAGAACCAGTTCTTGAATCATTCGGCGATCAACCCGTGTTTCAGTCTGATAGCCTCATTGAGTAAGCAACAGGATTTTGCCTCGCAATTCGATTTCTACCCGGAGGAAAAGCGGAAAGCCTTATTCGATACGCTCATTCAAGCCCAAGACTCCTTATGCCCGGGAGATTCCATACCTACAGAGCCTGTCAAGCTATTGACAACGACTCGTCCCAATATTCTCATTATCATCATGGAGAGTTTCACGGCAAATGCTATCGAGGCTGTTGGTGGTGAGCCGGGAATTACGCCGAACTTGAATCGGCTGAGCAAAGAAGGTGTATTATTCACGAACCTATATGCCAACTCGTTCCGTACCGACCGAGGCTTAGTCTCCGTATTGAACGGCTATTTAGCCCAACCCACCACCTCCATCATGAAGTATCCGGTGAAAAGCCAGACCCTTCCATCTATCGCAAAGAGTCTTAACAAAGAAGGATATACGGCGGATATGCTCTATGGAGGTGATATCAATTTCACGAATATGCAAAGTTATTTCTATAGTTCCGGCTACAGCAAGATAACGGCAGACCGTGATTTTCCCTTGAGCAGCCGTCTGAGTAAATGGGGAGCAAACGACGATATCACGTTCTCGCATCTTTACGAGGATATCAAGCAAAGACCAGTCGACGGCAAACCTTGGTTAAGTACATTCCTGACATTAAGTAGCCATGAGCCATTCGAGGTCCCGTTTCACCATTTGGAGCATCCTTATCTAAACTCCGTCGCGTTTACGGACAGCTGTATCGGCAATTTCATTGATACGTTCAAGGAACTGCCGGCATGGAAAAATACGGTAGTCATCTTTGTCTCCGACCACGGATACCGTTACCCTCAAAACATGCAGGAGTACGGACCTTTGCGTTTCCACATACCTATGCTATGGCTAGGCGGAGCGATCGCTGAACCTAAAGTGATCGATACGTACGCGAACCAGACCGATTTGGCAGCCACCTTATTAAATCAGATGGGTCTCCCCACGGATGAGTTCTCATTCAGCAAAGATATATTGAATCCTTGCGTCCCGCATTACGCCTTTTATACATTCAATAATGGATTTGGCTTTATAGACGAATCCGGTGTTTCCGTATACGACAATGAAGGGAACAAGATTTTAGTAGAAGAACCTGAAAGCGGAAACGAGACCCGCTTGGAGAAAGGAAAAGTCCTATTACAAACTTTATACGACGATCTGGGAAATCGATAACGACAGATATAAAAAAGGCCGACTTACACAAGCCGGCCTTTTTTATTTATATTAATAATATTCTTACTTAGCGTAGCTTACCGCACGAGTCTCACGGATCACCGTGATCTTAACCTGTCCCGGATAAGTCATCTCATCCTGAATCTTCTTAGCGATCTCAGCGGACAAGTTCTCGGTGTCCTTATCGTCAATCTTATCAGCGCCAACGATTACGCGCAACTCTCTACCCGCTTGGATAGCGTAAGTCTTGACAACACCCGGATACGATAAAGCCAATTGTTCCAAATCATTCAAACGCTTGATATAAGCCTCTACGATCTCACGACGTGCGCCCGGACGAGCACCTGAAATAGCGTCGCAAACCTGTACGATCGGAGCCAACAGCGTCTGCATCTCCACCTCATCGTGGTGAGCGCCTACGGCGTTGCAAATATCTGGTTTCTCCTTATATTTCTCGCAAAGCTTCATACCCAAGATAGCGTGCGGCAATTCCGGCTCATCATCGGGCACTTTACCAATATCATGTAACAATCCGGCACGTTTCGCTTTCTTCGGGTTCAAGCCCAATTCAGAAGCCATCACTGCACAAAGGTTGGCCGTCTCACGAGCATGTTGCAACAAGTTTTGTCCATAAGAAGAGCGATACTTCATCTTACCGATCATACGGATCAATTCCGGATGCAAACCGTGCACACCCAAATCGATCACGGTACGCTTACCAGTCTCTACGACCTCGTCTTCCACTTGCTTCTTCACCTTCGTTACCACCTCCTCGATACGAGCCGGATGGATACGTCCGTCCTGTACCAATTGATGCAAGGCCAAACGAGCGATCTCACGGCGAACCGGATCGAATCCGGAAAGAACGATAGCCTCAGGCGTATCATCCACCACGATCTCAATACCGGTAGCGGCCTCCAAAGCACGGATATTACGTCCCTCACGACCAATGATACGTCCTTTGATCTCGTCCGATTCAATATGGAACACGGTAATAGAGTTCTCGATAGCCGTCTCCGTCGCTACCCGTTGGATAGACTGGATCACGATCTTCTTCGCCTCCTTATTAGCGGTCATCTTCGCCTCCTCGACGATCTCGTTGATGTAAGAAGCGGCTTGCGTCTTTGCCTCATCCTTTAAGGACTCGATCAAACGCTCTTTGGCTTCCTCGGCGGACAACCCGGAGATAGCCTCCAAATGCTCCACTTCCTTCTGATGAAGTTTATCCAAATCTTGCTTCTTCTTCTCCACCAACTCCAACTGAGAAGATAAATTCTCCTTTACAGCCTCTACCTCGTTATTCCTACGCTGTAACTCTTCCTGACGTTGATTCATCGTCAGTTCTCTTTGTTTCAATTTAGTCTCGACAGACTGGATCTTAGCGTTACGCTGTGATACCTGTTTTTCCAAGTCCGCTTTCAAATGAAGAAACTTCTCCTTTACTTCCAGCATCTTGTTCTTCTTTATCACCTCGGCCTCCTTCTCCGCCTCTTGAAGCACGGAGTCGTACTTCGACTTCAGAAGGAAACGCATGCCCAGCCACGCAAGCAACCCACCAATGATGAAGGTTACTATCGGTATGATTATATACATTCCAACCATTTAACTAATAATTTAAGATTCATTTATTTATATACAAAAAAAGCACTACCATCACACGGTCTCACCGTGCAAAGCAGTGCGGAAACTCTCTTCTTACAATATGTATGTTATTTCTTCAGATATCCTTCCAACTCGGTTGTAAGCTCCTGTATCTTATCCGTAAAAGGATTTGTATCATTCCGTTTTTCCAACTCCAGATTATGCATCGAGAGTTGAAAAGCCACCATGGCTAACAAATCTTTCGTATCCACCTCGACCGCGAAATGCTGCCTGTATTGAAGAATCTTGCTGTTGATCTGATCAGCAGCGGCACGCGCCAACTCTTCCTCATGACGTTTGATCGTAAGCGGATATTTCTTTCCGGCTATCACTATATTTATAAGAAATTCTTCGTCCATCGCTTCTATTCATTTAAAAGTGCGATGCACTTGTCTACTTCCCGCACTAATTTTGATAACCGCATCCGGGCGTTCTTCATCTCTTCCTCGTTCGTGGAAACAATTCGCGCCGTCAGCATGTTATCACATTTGGCATTCAATCCTTCAATCATATCCTTCGCCTGCCGCAACTCCTCGTCTTTAAGGCTCAAAGCAGCTGTAAGTTCGTCAATTCTACGTTTCTGCTGATCGCATAACGCCATCAAATCACGAACTCTAACCTCAAATACAGCTAACAATCTCTTATGATCTTCGGTCATTTCACACCAAATTCTACACAAAAGTAAGTTTTTGAATTGAATTAACCAACTGTAGACTTAATTATTTTGACAGAAAACGTATGGACAAATAAAAAGGCCGTCCAAAAAAATCGAACAGCCCTCCCTAATTCTTGTAAACGTTCCTCTTGTTTACACTAAAGAAACATACATTTCACCTTCAATCTCCTCGAAAGCTAATTTACCTTCTTTCGCCAACCAACCAAAAGCGGCGTACATATCTTTTTCCGCTTTAATCTTCGTGGCTTTCTTCACTGCCTTAAAACTCATTTTACCGCCTTCATTTAAAACGTTCCATACAAGGCCGGCGTTTGTACCAATTAATTCAATCATTTTATGATAACATTTGATTACTGGGGACAAATTTATAGATTAAATGATTAAAACAAAAGATTATAGATGTTTTTTAGCATAAAAGATGGACATTTTTCGCTTTGTAAACAATATTAACACGGTTATAACGTTATTTTTCCTCTGTTTTCTCGGCATATCAGTTCCGCTTCCACGTTTACCGCTGAGACATATCTTTTTAATAAGTCAACCGAGTAACCACCCGCTTCCAATAAGCCCTCCTTACCGGAATAACCATTCAGAATCATTAACAATGAAGTGGTCGACATTTCAATCTTGGTACGTTCCTCATCGCTGGTAGGCGTTCCGACACCCGCTACTCCATCCCTGTAGACTGGAAGACCGGCGATATTCAATTCACCACGTCCGATACCATGATAAATTTCCCCCTCTTTTCCGACACCTAGTTCCAATCCGCCTACAATCTTATCCGCATCAAATCCTCCGATAGAATAACCGCTACGGATAGAAACCAGATTGACGATATCCACCAAGGTATCTATCTTATATAAAGGAAGCCCGCGAAGTATCCGTCGTCTTAACGCCTCGGCGGAAGGGCGATACCGGTTCGGGTCTTTCCCCAGACGTTTATAAGCCTGACGGGTAGCGAAAATAGGAGTCCACTTATTAATATCCTCTATCTTACAGGTAGAACGGATGTCCTCCTCAACACGGGTTATTTCTTCCCAAAGTCGTTCATCGGGCTCCGTATTCTTTACTTGGCAGGCGATAGCCAACACGTGAAGATCGGGGCAAGCCTCCGATATCTCAGATGAAAGAGTGATTGAAATCATGTCTATTATAAGTTTGAGCCAATATAACTAAGATTTTTTCAAGCATATCCCGGTAAGGATCCGGCCGCTTTTGACACCGAGGCGACGAGCGGAGAAATAATCCTCATACCGAATATAAGTACAGATGCCAGCGATCTCTATATGCTCGGAGAGCAATCCTGCCTCTAACAATTGTAAACGGTTGGTTTCCCATAGATCGATATGCGCTTTTTGAGTCTCCGCATTACGTCGAAGAATCCGCTCCATTGGGAAGCCCGCCATTTGAAAAGCTTTTACGACTTCCTCTCCCACCTCAAATGCCGCTTGACTGATAGAGGGACCTATTCCGGCAACCAATTGAGTAGGATCGCAATCGTATGCCTCGATCATCAAGCTTGCCGCCTTACGAGCTATGTGTAAAACCGTACCCCGCCAACCCGCATGGACGGCAGCTACCACTTTACGATCCGGCGCATATAACAAGACAGGGACACAATCCGCCGTAGATACGGCTACACATACATCCGGAACATTCGTCACCAAAGCGTCCACGCCTTCCAAACGTAGCTTTCGCTCTTTATCATTCAGCGAAAGGAAAGACGCGTCGATCGCCAATACTCGATCCTCATGGGTCTGATGAGGTATAACCATATTCTCTAGGGAAATCCCGACCGCATCCGAAAGAAGTTCCAAGTTCTTCCGGATGAAGCCCGGATCATCCTCGGTATAAACGCCCGGATTCATCGAAGCGTACGTTCCCGTACTCACGCCGCCATGACGTGTTGTCGTAAAATGAGAAATGTCGCGGTATCCGCTTAACCCGGAGAACCGCGACACCTCTATTTGCTTATTTTCTTGTATCTTCATCTTCATCATCGTCCCAGTATTCCTCGTATTCCTCATCCGGGTCATCCTCGTCCTCGTCCACGGGGAAGATGTATTCGTCGTCGTCCTCAAATTCCAACGTGCTTACATCTATATTCTTATGGACAATTCGCTCTGCCTCATGGAAATTCTCCTTATTCAGCTCTTTCCATAAAAGGTCTTTCAACTCGACAATTCCCAGTCCCGTGATAGAGGATATAAAGACATACGGAATTCCCTCCGGCAAGTCTTGCGACAAAGCCTCGATCAATTCCTCATCCAGCATATCGCTCTTGGTGATCGCCAGTACACGGCGTTTATCCAGCAATTCCGGATTATACTTCACTAACTCATTATGCAAGATCTCGTATTCTTTCTTGATATCGTCTGCCTCAGCGGGAACCATGAACAATAACAATGAATTACGTTCGATATGACGTAAGAAACGAAGTCCCAAACCTTTTCCCTCGCTTGCTCCTTCGATAATACCCGGTATATCGGCCATTACGAACGAACGGTTATCGCGATAACTCACGATGCCTAAATTAGGCTCCAACGTAGTAAAAGGATAATTAGCGATCTTCGGTTTAGCGGCGGATACGACAGAAAGCAAGGTAGATTTACCCGCATTCGGGAAGCCTACCAAACCGACATCGGCCAGCAATTTCAACTGAAGAATCACCGTACGTTCCAATGCCGGCTCACCCGGTTGCGAATAACGGGGCGCTTGATTGGTAGCCGTCTTGAAGTTAAAATTCCCCAGACCGCCACGACCGCCTTTCAGCAACATCACTTGCTGACCGTCTTCCGTAACGTCGCAAATAAACTCTCCGGTCTCAGCATCGTAAACAACCGTACCGCAAGGAACCTCGATTACTCGATCCTCCCCGTCTTTACCCGAGCTACGCTTCGCGCTACCACTCTCACCATTGGTGGCCATGATATGACGCTCATATTTCAAGTGAAGGAGCGTCCAGTAATTCCGGTTACCACGGAGATACACATGACCTCCTCTCCCTCCATCGCCCCCGTCGGGACCTCCTTTCGGAATGTATTTCTCACGACGGAAGTGAGAAGACCCTCTTCCACCCTTTCCTGAGCGGCAATAGATCTTGACATAATCTACAAAGTTCGATTCAGCCATATTGGTTTATTTCAATTATTTTACGTTATTAACCGCCTCTTTGATACGACCGAAGATTTCCTCGATTGTTCCCATCCCTTTGATGGCTACGTGCTTGCCTTCACCTACATAGTAGTCTGCCAAAGGAGCTGTTTGAGTATGGTAAACATCCAGTCTGGATTTGATCGTCTCCAAGTTATCGTCAGAACGTCCGGATACTTTACCGCGCTCCAATAAACGCTTGATCAACTCCTCTTCCTCTACTTGAAGGTTCAACATAACGGAAACGTCTGTTCCACGCTCGTTCAACATCTTCTTCAAGGCTTTCGCTTGAGGGATCGTACGAGGGAAACCATCGAAGATTACGCCCTTAGCCGGCTTCTTGCTATCCAATACATTCGCCAACATATCAACGATCAACTCGTCCGGAACCAATTGTCCCTTCTCGATATAATCCTTAGCGATCTTGCCCAGTTCAGTCTCAGCCTTCATCTCGCCACGCAATACATCGCCAGTAGAGATATGATCCAAACCGTATTCTTTAATAATCAACTCACTTTGTGTTCCCTTACCTGAACCGGGAGCACCAAAAATAACCACGTTCAACATACTATTGTTCCTTTATTATATATAATGTATACTATTTTATTCCACAACCTTGTAGATATCCTTATATGAGCGGCCCAACTCATCATAATCCAAACCATGTCCCACGATAAAATCAGCGGGTATCTGTAAGCCTACATAATCCGGAGTCAACTCGCATTTCAAGGATTCCGGCTTGAAAAGCATCGTTGCCAATCTTACATCGGCGGCACCCTCGCTCCGAAGCTTCTCCATCACGTAGCTCATCGTAAAGCCCGTATCGATAATATCCTCCAATAAGATCACCATACGTCCGCGAATATCAGCCTGCACCGGCATGATCTCATTCAATATGCCCGTACTGGAAGTTCCTTGATACGAGGAATAACGAGCGAATGTCAGCTCATACGGAACATCCAGCTCACGCATCAGCTCGGCGACAAACATAAAAGCCCCGTTTAGCACACCCACGAATAGAGGATTTTTCCCTTCCACATCCGCTTTAATCTGAACGGCCATTTTAGCGATAGCCGCCTGAATATCCGACTCCGGAATAAACAGTTCAAATTCTTTGTCTTTTAGACGAATTCTGTCCATAAATCTTTCGGTTTTCGAGGGGACAAATGTACAACTTTTTCGGCGATGCACAAAAAAGTGTAGCAACATACCAAAGTTTGTTATACATTTGTAAGCAGAATAAAACCCCAGACATCTAGAATTATGATTAAGATATTCGCTACAGACAAGGTAAAGGAGCTCGACCAATATACGATTCAACACGAGCCAATTAGTTCGATCGACTTAGTGGAGCGTGCCGCTACGACGTTCGTCCATGAGTTTTGCCGGCGCTACTCCAAGCAGGTCCGCATCGTGATTTTCGCCGGTCAAGGCAACAACGGAGCCGACGCTTTGGCCATCGCCCGCCTTTTGAACGAGGAATCATACCGGGTAGAGACGTATTTATTCAACCCGACGGAGCATCTGTCCGTAGAGTGTGAGCAAAACAAGCAGCGTCTGCTCGACATGGAACGGATCGAATTTACGGAAGTGGTCCGTGACTTTGAGCCGCCGACGCTAACCGACCGAGACGTGGTGATCGATGGCTTGTTCGGTTCGGGATTAAACCGTCCTCTCACCGGAGGTTTCGCCGCTATGGTCAATTATATCAACCAATCCGAGGCGGAAGTCGTAGCGATCGATATTCCTTCCGGCTTATTCGGGGAAGATAATCGTAAAAATGACTCGGAGGCGATCATCAAGGCCAGCTTAACCTTGACATTCGGCTTCCCGAAACTGGCGTTTCTTTTTCCGGAGAATGAGCAATACGTAGGCGAGTGGAAAATACTGGATATCGGAATCCATCCGGACGCAATTTATGAGACGGCTTCCCCTTACTCATTGGTTACGGAAGAAGATATATCCTATTCGTTAAAGTCTCGCAAACGTTTCGCCCATAAGGGAACGTTCGGACATGCTTTATTGATCGCCGGAAGTAAAGGAAAAATGGGAGCCGCCCTATTATCCGCGAAGGCATGCTTACGGAGTGGAGCCGGACTATTGACCGTGCATATCCCGACCCGAGGCGAATCAATCTTCCAGACCGCTTTCCCGGAAGCGATGTTAAGTCTAGACGCAAATCCGGATTATTTCTCTACGGTTCCCGAGATAGGTAGTTACTCCGCTGTCGGTATGGGACCGGGACTCGGACAGCATTTAGAATCCGCAGCAGCGATCGAACGTATCCTGCAATCCAGCACAAAACCAGTCGTTATCGATGCGGACGCTATTAATATAATGGCATCCAACAAGGACTTATTCAATAAGATCCCGCCACGGAGCATCCTCACTCCCCATCCGAAGGAGTTCGACCGGATAGCGGGTGAAAGCACGAACTCATACGACCGTTTGATGAAAGCGCAATCTTTCGCCGCCGAACATAAGATTTGTATCGTATTGAAAGGTGCTTATACCGCTATCTGTTCTCCGGCAGGAAACATTTATTTCAATAGTTGCGGAAATCCGGGCATGGCAACCGCCGGTAGCGGAGACGTGCTGACGGGCATCATCCTCAGCTTATTGGCGCAAGACTATTCTCCGGAAACTGCCGCTGTAGTCGGAGTATTCTTGCACGGCACAGCCGGTGATCTCGCCGCCGCTTTCCGCTCGGAAGAGAGCATGATCGCCAGCGACATCACGGATATGCTCGGAAAAGCGTTTAAGCAAATCAAATAAATCCAGCAAAAACAACGGGCGTTTTTACTCTCGTTTGTTACAATTACTACCGCTATTCCATATATTATACGGACTTACAGTGTACATATAGAATGGTGGTAGTAAATTTTCATGGTACCCCAACGCCTTTTGCTATCACATTTCAACCTTTTCTTACTCACTCGATAAATGTCGGCGATATCTTTTATGACAAAGCTCTGTAAAGTAGAGTTATTGTAACTTTTAAACATGTATAGTTGTATCCCTATCATTTTATAGAAAAACACGTACATGAATTTTTTTAAACATGTACGACTTTTTTCGAAAACACGTACGTGTTTCAGCATAAACATCATGATATTTTCACAATATTGATTATCAACACTTTAAATAAAGCATTCGATTACTGGCTTATTGTAGTATTTTCTGTAAAGAAAAGCTTCAGTCGTTGATACCATAACTATTACAGCAACATTTGGCTACATCATATAGTATATTAGTGTATCCAAATCAGATATACTGCGTTGGCGATGTTAGTATATATTACTTGGCAAAGTCAGTACTACTGCGTTTGCCGACTAATAAATGACCGATTGCCATACACTTCCGTTAAAATAAATAAAAAAGGAAAAAGAGCTTACGTATCCCTTGCCCCAGAGTTGTCTCATATATAAAACACCGACAAATTTGTATTAACAATAAAGCTATACGTACATGAAAATAACAATCGTATCGTTCGTAATGACAGCTGCTTTCGGTTTAATCGCCTGTGATAACACGAAGCATAACACATTGACCGAACAAGAGAAAGCGGAAGGTTGGGAACTTCTATTCGATGGGGAAACCTTGGATGGCTGGCGGGATTATAACGGAACCGCCTTGACCGGACCTTGGGAAGTTGTAAACGGAACCATCCAAGCGGACGGGCAAGGTAGCGATGCCAGCGGATACATCGTCACCGACAAGGCTTATGAGAATTTTGAGCTTTCGTGGGACTGGAAAATCTCGAAAGGAGGAAATAGCGGTTTATTATACCATGTGGTAGAACGTCCTCAATTCCCGGTTCCCTACGTTACCGGCCCCGAGTATCAATTGATTGATGATATCAATTTCGCGGAGCCATTGGAAGATTGGCAACGTTGCGGAGTGGATTACGCAATGTATTTACCGGACTTCAACACGATAAAAGTACATCCGGCCGGCGAATGGAACAACTCTAAGATTATTTTTGACAACGGACATGTCACCTACTTTATGAACGGGCACAAAACCGTAGAGTTCGATGCATGGTCTGATGATTGGTTCTCCCGTAAGAACAGCGGTAAATGGGCGAACGCTCCTGAATACGGATTAGCGCATAAAGGCTTGATTTGTTTGCAAGACCACGGTTATCCCGCATGGTTCCGTAATATCAAGATCAAGGAACTTCCCCGCAAGACACGAGAGGCTCGTTTATTCAACGGCGAGGACATTACAAACTGGGATAAATACGGCACAGAATTATGGTATGTAAAAGATGGTTTATTAGTATGCGAAAGTGGCCCGGATAAACAATACGGCTATCTAGCCACCCGGGAATATTACGACGATTTTGACCTTACCGTGGAATTTAAACAGGAAGCGGATGGTAATTCTGGCGTATTTATTCGTTCCTTTGTAGAAGAAAAAGATGTAAAGGTAAACGGCTGGCAAGTGGAAGTCGCCCCCAAAGGCTTTGACACGGGCGGTATCTACGAATCCTACGGACGAGGATGGTTGATACAGATCCCGGACGAGAAGGAGAACATCCTAAAACAAGGAGAGTGGAACACGATGCGTATCCGGGTACAAGGAGATAATGTACAGACTTGGCTCAACGGAGAGGAGATGGTAAACATCCGGGATGAAAAGATCGGAGCCGGTCAAGGGCGCATCGCGTTACAAATACATGATGGTGGCGGCATCAAGGTTCTTTGGCGCAACCTTCATTTACAAACATTATAGAATTATCGTTTTCTTAAAATTTAATAGTTATGAAAAACATTTCGAGAAGAAGTTTCCTCAAGACCGGAGCCGTAGCGGCAGCCGGACTAACGATCGTTCCGGGTTCCGTGCTCGGTAAATCCTTTGGCTATACAGCTCCTAGTGACAAACTGAATATCGCGGGTATCGGTGTCGGCGGTATGGGACGTCGTAACCTCGCCAACATGAACACGGAGAATATCGTAGCTTTATGCGATGTAGATTGGCACTATGCGGACAAGACCTTCAAGGACTATCCGAAGGCTAAACGCTTTAAAGACTGGCGTGTCATGTTCGATGAGATGGGTAAGTCCATCGATGCGATTATGGTAGCCACCCCAGACCATACACATGCCGGCGTGACCGCCCACGCAATCACGCTAGGCAAGCATTGCTATACGCAAAAACCGCTTACCCACTCCGTTTACGAATCGCGTTTGCTTACCAAACTGGCGAAGAAATATAAGGTAGCCACCCAAATGGGTAACCAAGGTAACTCATTCGACTGGTGCCGGCAGATCGCGGAGTGGATACAGTCTGGCGTAATCGGCGATGTATATGAGGTACATTGTTGGACAGACCGCCCCATCTGGCCCCAAGGCTTGATGAAGCCGAACGATACCCCGAAGTGCCCGAAGACACTGGATTGGGATTTATGGATCGGCCCGGCTCAAAAGCGGCCTTATAATCCGGTCTATACCCCTTGGAACTGGCGTGGATGGTGGGACTTCGGAACCGGGGCCTTGGGCGATATGGCTTGCCATATCATGGACCCGTTGTATTGGGCACTCGACTTAAAATATCCGACCAGCGTAATCGGCAGCTCGACTTTGAGTAATCTGTACTCCCCTCCTCACGCACAGATCGTAACGTATACATTCCCCGCACGTCCGCCCAAAGGAAATGTCAAGATGCCGGAAGTAAAAGTCTATTGGTACGATGGTGGCTTGATGCCTCCCCGTCCGGAAGAATTGAAAGACGGGCAGATGATGGGCGACGAGAACGGCGGTATCATCTTCATCGGAACGAAAGGAAAGATCATGACAGGCTGTTACGGAATGAACCCGACCTTATTACCGGTTTCCGACATGGAACATTTCAACCAGCCCAAACCGACGATCCCGAGAGTGAAAGGCGGCAATGGAGACATATGGTCTACCAACGCCCATGAGCAAGACTGGATCCGTGCATGTAAGGAATCCCCGGAAAATCGTACGGAAGCCTCATCCAACTTCCAGTTCTCCGGTCCGTTCAACGAGATGGTCGTGATGGGAGTCTTGGCCGTTCGCCTCTCCGGACTGCAAGGTTTGCATCGTGAGTTGCAATGGGATGGAGAGAATATGCGGTTTACGAACATCTCCCCGAACGATAAGATCAAGATCGTCACGGTGGATGATTTCAAGGTAATTGACGGAGATCCGCATTTCGACCGTCGCTTCGCCGAGTTTAACGCCGCGGAGATGGCCAACGAATGGATCAAGCATACGTATAACAACGGTTTCTCTTTGCCGGATATGCCAAGATAAACCTTTTAATAACAACCGAATATGATAAGACATATCTATAAAATAATGATAGCGATCGTTTGCTGCCTATTGGCTATTCCAACCGAAGCGCAAACGAAGGCCGAGAAGAACGGATGGCGTCTAGGGATGCAATCCTATAGTTTCCACCTGTTCCCTTTGACGGAAGCTCTCGATAAGACACAAGAACTGGGATTGAAATACATCGAGATTTATCCCGGCCATAAGCTCGGTGGTAAATGGGGAGATAAAGTATTCGATTTTAACCTCGATGCACAAACTCAGAAAGAGATCAAGGAGCTTGCGGCATCCAAAGGTATCAAGATCGTAGGAACCGGGGTGTATGTAGCCGAAAAGTCGTCCGATTGGGAAAAGATGTTCAAATTCGCGAAAGCGATGGACCTAGAGTTCATTACTTGCGAACCGGCTTTAAGCGATTGGGACCTGGTAGAAAAATTGTCCAAGCAATACAACATTAAGATCTCCGTCCATAATCACCCGCAGCCTTCCGAGTATTGGAAACCGGAGAACTTGTTGAAAGCCATTTCCGGACGCAGCCACTTGCTAGGTTCTTGTTCAGATGTGGGGCATTGGCGTCGGGAGGGGCTAAACCAGATTGATTGCTTAAAGCAACTCAAAGGTCGAATCATCTCTTTGCATTTCAAGGATATCGCCCCGAAAAAAGCAGGAGAGAATGAGCAGCACGACGTGATCTGGGGCACAGGCATCCTAGATGTAAAGGGAATGTTGAAAGAACTCAAATCCCAGAATTTCAAGGGAGTATTCTCTATCGAGTATGAATACAACTGGGAAAACTCAGTACCGGATATTAAAGAATGTATCCAATATTTCAATAAAACCGCAAACGAAATCTTATAATAGGGTTAGCATTAATTGACAGGCAGTAAGCGTATAGGCCCAAGGAATGTTCTCCTTGCCTATACGCTCCACCTTTCTAATAATACACGGGAATAAAATGGCATCTGACAACAAAATAATCGAATTGATCAAACAAGGAGATATAGCCGCCTTTAATACCCTGTTCAAGTCTGTTTATCTCCAACTTTATATACATTGCCGAAAATTTATCCCCGACCCGGAAGACGCAAAAGACATCTTACAAAACGTCTTCCTCCGCTTCTGGGAAAAGCGTGAGAACATCGATATTCACACGTCTTTAAACGCTTATTTATACAGGGCTATACAGAACGAATGCCTCAATTACCTTCGTTCTACCGGAACTCCCTATCTGATTAGCCATAATTAATAAATTTAAGATTAATAATAAGATCTAACAATGTTACGTTTTTATCCGTATTACACTAAAAATCATCCATTTCTCATAAGCAAGACTGTTTTTAAGATTAATAATTCAATGATTTATTATTTGATTACTATAGTATCTTTCAGTATTTGATAGCGAATGCCCGTATTCGTCTTTATCACATTGAGAATCTCCGATAAATCTTCGTTGTTACGGAAACTTCCGCTAAACCTTAATTTTTTTATCCCTTGATTTTCATAACGAAATACAACGTTATAGTTCCTTTCCAACAACTTTGTTATATCTTGCAGATACATCATTTCAAAAGACAAGAAACCTCCTCTCCATTGAGCGAATAGTTTCTTATCGTAAGGCACTACTTCTATCTTATTTCTACTTTTATCATAAACCGCCACTTGGTTAGGCTCAAGTAAGACCTCTTGTTTAGTCAACGTAGGTTGTACGGCGACCTTGCCATTGAACAAGGTTGTGGTTAGTTGCGAGTCTTCCATATAAGCGGAAACATTAAAGGCCGTACCAATCGCTTTCACATCGATACCGTTTGCCTTTACAACAAATGGTAAGTCTTTATTCTTTGCGACTTCAAAATAAGCTTCTCCATCCAAATAAATGCTACGATTGGAATGGCCGTAGTTCTCCGCATATTCTAGAGTTGTACAAGAGTTAAGCCAAACCCTCGTACCATCCGGTAATTGCAAATAGCTCTTCTCTCCTTTGCTCGTTACTAATTTATAATTTCCAACTGTCGATAAGTTCTCTTGATTCGTAAGATACAACGTTGATAGTGAAATACCTATGCCCAAAAGCACGGCAGCGGCATATTTCATGTATTGAAGGAATAGCCCTCTTGTTTTCATTTTGGAAATAGTTTTTTTCTCTATGGATGAAAACAAACGCTCCCACTCCCTATCAACATCTACTTCGTCTTTGAGACTTTCCGCAATTATATTTTTTATATATTCTTTCATTGTTTTTTCTCGATTCTATATGTATGACACTTCAAAACGATGTGCTACTTACAAGATTGATAGATTTTTGTATTATATTTTTTCAAGAAACCAGATAATCTTTCAATCTACTTTTCAAAATCTTAAGGGCTCTATATATCTGTGTTTCCACTGTACGGACGGAGATATCCAATTTATCTGCGATCTCTTGGTTCTTGAGTCCACTTATACGACTCAATTTAAAAATGGATTTACATTGATCTGGTAATTCCTCTATCGTATTTTCCGTGATTCGTTCTATTTCAAAAATACTAAGTATCGAATAAGGATCATTATCTTCCACAGCCTCTTGTTTATCCATCTCTGATATTTCATATCGGGGAATGTCAATGGTTCCGGTAGAACTAATTACAGAACCCTGAAAAAATCATTATTTTTAGGTTTGTGCTTAACCTTTTTCCAGCCGTACACAGTAGCGGCATCAGCACAAATTATATCCTTAAATATCACAAAAGGAACTATCACTGAAGTTTTTAAGGCGATTGAAGACCAAAGTGAATATAAATTCTTTTATAATGACAATCAGATCAATTTGAATAAACGGGTTGATGTCAATATCCATGAAGAATCCATAGAACAAGTATTAAACAATGTCTTTAGAGGTACGGATATTACGTATAAGATCGTCAAGAATCACGTAGTACTTACCAACAAGACCATGAAAGATACGGAGTTGCCATCCACCAACCAAAATCGCAAACGGCTAACCGGACAAGTAGTAGGACAAGATGGGGAGCCTCTGATCGGAGTAAACGTTGTAGTGAAAGGTACGACAATCGGATCTATGACCGATATGGACGGAAACTACATTCTAGAGAATGTTCCCTCCAACGCTACCGTTGAATTCTCGTACATCGGCTATCTCCAACAAAGTATCAACGTAGGCAATAAAAGTAACCTCAACGTCACTTTAGCGGAAGACACTCAAAAGTTGGATGAGGTAGTAGTTGTTGGTTACGGTTCCTTCAAGAAAAGAGATTTAACCGGAGCTGTTTCTCAAGTAAAAGGAGATGAGATCTCGAACCTACCGCTTCGCAGCGCTGCCGACGCCTTGCAAGGAAAAGCAGCCGGTGTAACCATAACATCTAGTTCCGGTAGCCCAGGTTCACTCGGTAATGTCCGTATCCGTGGTGTCGGTACTATCAATAATAATGATCCGTTGTATGTAGTAGATGGTCTACCTCAAGGTGATATCGGTTGGTTAAATGCCCGTGATATCGAGAGCATAGAGGTATTGAAAGACGCTTCCGCACAAGCGATCTATGGTGCCCGTGCTGCCAACGGTGTGATCCTAGTATCCACAAAGCGAGGAGCTTCCGGCGAGAGTTACCGAAGCAACATCGAGTTTGATATGAACATTGGTTTCCAAGATGTAGTGAAAACGTATGACATGCTAGACGCCGAAGGTTTCATGGAATATAAGAACCGGGCTTACGCCGCATCAGGGAAAGCCTTGATCGATGATTTCGCCACATCAGAGAAGCGAGAGCAGATCCTTACTTTCCTAGGGAAAAACGGAGGACGATCCGGTACGGATTGGTGGAAAGAGAGTACCCGTAAACCCAAGGAAGCTATCAGTCAGAATTACAACCTAGCTTTCTCCGGAGGTATGAAGAAACTCAGATACCGTGCTAGCTTTGGCTATATGGATCAACAAGGAATCTTGAAAGGTTCCGACTATGAACGCCTCTCCGGTCGGTTGAACGTAGACTCTGAGGTAACCAAGTGGTTGAACCTCTCCGCAAATGTGAACGTCACGTACGAATCCAGGCGCAACCTAGATGAGAATAACTCTTACACAGCAACCGTGTTCAGTACCCTTGCGGCAGACCCAATCACTCCGGTATATCGCGACAACCTAGTGGATATCCCAGATTTCTTGCAAAACCGGATTATGGGTGGTTATGAGCCGACCAATCCTTGGTCTCGCTATACAGGCGTGATTTACTCAAACAAACCGAACACGGTTGGACAGGTAGACCGCTCCGCATTAAATCAATGGCACGGGATCGCCACGAAAAGTAATATCTCCGGCGAAGTCAAGTTGTTACCCTTCTTGACCTTCAAATCCAGTATCGCTCTTGACTTAGTCCGTAACCAAAGCGACTCTTTCCGTCCTTCTTACTATCTGGATGGAGATGAGTACTCCACTTATGCGGGCGCCAGTCGGAGCGTAGCGAATAAAGATTACTGGGTATTTGACAATTACCTAACTTACAATCAAAAATTCGACAAACATGCGGTAACAGCCATGGTCGGTACCTCCGCAGAGAAAGAACGCTACGAAGAGATCTACGCCTATAAAGAAGGACAGGTCAACAACAACCCGAACCAGCAGATCATCAACGCCGGTACCATGAATCCCGCCGCATCAGGCTACTACGCCACAAGTACGCTGAATTCTTATTTCGGTCGTGTATTTTATTCCTTTGACAACCGTTATATGATCACAGCCAATATCCGTTGGGATGGATCCTCTAAATTTGCGGATGGTAATCGCTGGGGTTGCTTCCCCTCTGTATCCGCCGGTTGGAATTTCTCGGAAGAGAGCTTCATGAATAACTTTGAGTGGCTGTCACAAGGTAAGTTAAGAGCAGCTTGGGGTGAGATCGGTAACCAGACTATCTCCTCCGGAGCCTATATGAATACATTCGGAAATGGTAGCTACTACCTCTTCGGTAATCCGTATCAGACGAACTTGTATGCCGGACGTACGCAGGTGGGTAATCCGGATCTGAAATGGGAGACTACTCGCCAACTGGACTTCGGATTGGATTTGGCCTTTTTCCAAGGTTCCTTGAGAGCAACCTTCGACTACTTTGACCGTCAGACAAGTGATATGTTGGTGCAAGTACCCGTGCCCAGTTCACTAGGATTCCCCAACACGCCGTGGATGAATGCCGGTAGCGTAAGCAATAAAGGTTTTGAAGTAACGCTAGGATACGACGGTAAGATCGGGAACGACTTCCAATATCATATCAACGGAAACGTATCCACCTATAAAAATAAGGTAAAAAGCCTAGGCAGTGGAGCGAATATTCCGGGTAAAGGCATCCATCTAGGATACTTCTCCTATACGATGACAGAGCCAGGACAACCGATCGGTTATTTCTACGGATATAAAACCGATGGTGTCTTCCAGACCCAAGAAGAGATCGACAACTACAAGAACAACGGTCAAATGGTAATGCCAAACGCAAAGCCGGGCGACTTAAAGTTCCAAGATTTGAACAAAGATGGTAAACTAGACGACGAAGACCGCACGATGACAGGAAATCCTCATCCAGACTTCACCTTTGGTTTGACCTTAGGCGCAGAATGGAAAGGATTCGACATTTCCGCCTTCTTCCAAGGATCAGTCGGCAACGACATCTTAAACATATTGAAATATGACATCTATTCAGGTACCGGTTGGTACAATGCTCCGAAGGATATATTAACAACCTACTGGAACGGACCAGGTAGTACAAACGAGAACTTCGCAATCGATGCGGATAGCCGCATGAACTTGGAGATGTCCGATTGGTATGTGGAAAACGGTTCTTATGTTCGTTTGAAGAACCTGACAATCGGTTATACGCTTCCGTCCGAATGGACTAAGAAGATCACGATCAACAACCTTCGTTTCTTTGTTGCCGCACAGAACTTATTCACGATCACCGGTTATTCCGGACTAGATCCTGAGATCGGAGAGATCAATAACTCGCCTCTTTACAAAGGCTGTGATATGGGATTCTATCCGCAACCGCGTACATTCATGTTCGGTCTTAGTTTGAAATTATAATCTTAAAATGAATTATTATGAAATCTATAGTTAACATAGGGAAATTACTTGTATCGATCGCATGCGTCGGTGCCCTTACGACAAGCTGTAACAGCGACTTTCTAGACCGCCCGCCATTGGGAACATTGGATGAGGTAACTTATCTGAGTACCAAGGATGCCGGCTACAAACTTTTGGTCAATTGCTATCAGCCCTTACAGGATAGCTGGAACTATCAGGACATGAAATTTGTCATGGGAGATCAATTGAGCGACGACTGCTCCAAAGGCGGCTCTGATGCAGGAGACCGCGTTCGTATCACGGAAATCGCCCGCGGAACACCAATGGCGACTAATCAAGTCTTGTCCGACCTTTGGACTCATCGCTACCAAACAGCGATCTCAGCCTGCAACGTATTCCTATCGCTAATCACACCTGAATCAGAATTGATCGATGATGCCGGAGGCTTGGTCAGCACAGAAACCAAACAGCGATGGATCGCAGAGGCTCAATTCATGCGTGCGTTCTATTACTACGACCTAGCTACAATCTTCCAGAATATTCCACTACTTGACAAGCCCCTGGAAGTCGTCGACAAAAGTACGATCACGAAATCCAGCAAAGAGGAGGTCATGAACTTTATCCTGAAAGACCTGAACACCGCAATCGCCGAACCTAATCTACCTAATGCAAAAAGCCTTCCGACCAGCGAGATTGGGCGAATCACCAAAGAGGCCGCCATGGCTTTCCGTGCTAGGGTATTGATGTTCTACGGCAACTACGGAGAGGCTCTGAAAGACCTGAAGGCAGTTGTCGAATCCGGAAGCTATGAATTAGTAGATGACTACGAGAAGCTATTCAATAGCGCCACAGAGGGCTATATGTCAAAAGAGTCCGTCTTCATCACCCTGCGCTCTTACATTCCTAGCTACACTGGCGGTAGCGTTTGTCCGCAAATGAATGTAGGTCGCGGTATTGCCGGCGGATGGGGCGGCGAGTGTCCGACGAAGGATTTGGTAGACGAATATGAGGTAGGCGATCCACGCTTGGTACACACGGTATTGTCATCCGGCGATATATTCGTCAAGAACGATGGTTCCGAAGAGGTACACGACTATTCCGGCTACGACAATTTCCCACAGCAACACAGCCGCAAGCAGTATCCAGACTTCTCCAGACGGCCACTAAACGATTTATTGAACACGGATTGGACCCACTATCACATCCGCTATGCCGATGTATTGCTGATGTACGCTGAGTGCCTGATCGAGACGGGTGGCGACAAACAACTGGCGGCCGACCTGATCAACCAAGTACGTTACCGTGCCTTCGTGACAACCTCCTTGACAGATAGCTACGCTAAATACCGTAAGTTCAATCTCAAGGAGAGCGATCGAGTGACCGAGGATACTTTCAACGCTAAGTATAAAGTGAAAGCTTCCGATGATCTGCGTGCCGCCGTTCGCCACGAACGCCGTATCGAACTTGCAGGCGAGGGATTACGCTTCTACGACTTAATTCGCTGGGGCACCTTCGTATCTACGATGCAGAAATTCGGCAAGACTGATGAGGGCAAGTATTCCGGTGCCGGGACACTCGTCACCGATAAGACATACCCCTACCCGATTCCACAAAGCGAGATCGACTATGTAGGAGGCGCATTAACACAGAACGATAATTATTAATCTTCAATTTTTATAACTGTAGCCCCCCGCAGACAGTCCTTTCTTGTTGTCTGCGGGGGTTTCTATTCACGAAATACCTTAGAAATCCATGAAACGAATCTTATTTCTCCTAACCATCGCCCTCCTAAATTTGGGAAGTGGCCTATGCAAGACACGACAATCGTTAAGAATCATGAGCTACAACATCCGCATCGGGATCGGTATGGACCAACAGACCAATTTGAAGCGAATCGCTGAAGTGATCAACAAGGTCCAGCCGGACTATGTCGGGCTACAAGAGGTGGACAGTGTATGCGAACGCTCTGGATGGATCAACCAATATGCAGAATTGGCACGGTTGACCGGCATGTATCCAATCTTCGCACCCGCCACAGAACGTTCTAAGGGATTATACGGAATCGCCGCACTCTCCCGCAAGAAACCTCGCAGCTACCAATACATACCCCTGCCGGGAAAGGAAGAGCCACGTACCTTTCTTTGTCTCGAATATCCGAACTATACCTTGTGTAACACACATTTCTCGCTCGACCCAGACTCTCGCCTGGCCTCTATACGACTCATCAATGAGACGATGAAAAGAGAAAACAAACCAATCCTGATCACCGGAGACTTCAACATGGAGCCAGACTCTAAAGAATTCAAGGCGATGAAACAAACGTGGAGGCTCTTATCCGACCCTACGTTAGAGACCTACCCCTCGGATCATCCCCGCTTGCGTTTAGATTATATCTTCGGCGACCTAAAGCATGAATTTAGGATTATCAACGACCAAGTGATCGATATCCAGTCGTCCGATCACCTGCCGATCTATATAGACGTGCTATTTTAAGCTTTCTCCCCGGACATCCTCAGAATCCCGAACAATACGAATCTAGAAATTCTTAACGTTGTCCGGGATTTTCATGCAATAAGAATGCTTCCAATTGGTTTTAAGCAAAATATTTCCTAGTTTTGCGCAATAATATTACAGAATTAAAATAAACTGGGATATGAAGAATATAATCATTATAGCTAGTTTACTCCTCGGAATGCCGCTTATGGCACAAACCAAGGTGGTAAAAAAGAACGCCGTAAAAGCAAATAATTTCGGAATCACCTACTCGTTACCCAAGACCTCGCTAGTCGTAGACGCCGAAGTGACGAAAGTAACTTGCAAAGCCGGGCCTTACTACCAATATGCAGAGAAGTATCTAGGCGTAAAGGATGCAGTCACGGAAGACAAGGTTTATTTCGACCTCGGAAAAATCAGTCTGATCAACCGGGGATTACCCGATGCAGATAATACCTATATCGTAGAATTCAAGCAAGGTACGGTCGCCCCTTACGCTTATCTTACCGAAGATGGATTATTATGCTCGATAAACGCAGAATACACGCCTGTTGAATCCGAGCTAGATGCTGTAAAGAAAAATAAAGGTCCTCAGCAAAAAGTGACAGACACTTCCGTTTTCTCGGAGGAATTACTAATGGCAGGCTCCACCGCCAAACAAGCGGAGGTGGCCGCTAAACAAATTTACCGTATTCGGGAAAGCCGTTTGAACATCTTGACCGGCGAGGCGGATAATTTACCCCCCGATGGTGAAGCCATGAAACTAGTGATCCTGCAATTGGAGGAGCAAGAAAAAGCATTAACAAACCTATTCACCGGAATCTTGACCAAAGAAACCGAGCATTATGAGGTAAGCATTATCCCTCACGACAACCTAGACAAAGAAGTATTGTTCCGTTTCTCCAAGCAGCTAGGTATCGTAGACGCTGACGATTTGGGTGGTACCCCTGTCTATATGAACTTGAAAGCGACAGAAAGAGCTCCGATCCTTGATGCCAAGGAAGCCGAGAAGAAAGACAAATCATTGAAAGGAATCGTCTACAATGTTCCGGGAAAAGCCAGCATAGAAATACTAATGAACAAAAAAACACTCTACAAAGGAGAGGCCCAAATCACTCAATTCGGAACACGGGAAGGATTAGCCCCTGTTATGTTTGAGGATAAGAAAGCCCCTGTCAAGGTTCTTTTCTATCCGGAAACCGGCGCCATAAAGCAAATTATTCAATAAGTATAAACTAATATTATCTAAAACACATGTTACAAGGACAACCTAAAGGTCTCTATGCCCTAGCACTCGCGAACACGGGCGAACGCTTCGGTTATTACACGATGCTTGCGATTTTCACACTATTCTTGCAAGCGAAATTCGGCTATACGGCCGCTGAGACATCAACGATTTTCGCTAGCTTCTTAGCGTTCGTGTATTTTATGCCATTGATTGGCGGTATGATGGCCGATAAGTTCGGTTATGGAAAGATGGTTACCTCGGGTATCATCATCATGTTTGTCGGTTATCTTTTATTAGCCATCCCAACAGATGCCGCCTCGGGAAAAATCATGATGTTCGGCTCGCTAGCGCTAATCGCTTGCGGTACCGGATTATTTAAAGGTAACTTACAAGTGATGGTAGGTAATCTTTATGATGCCCCGGAATATAGAAGTAAACGTGACCAAGCCTTTAGTTTGTTTTATATGGCGATTAATATCGGTGCCATGTACGCACCTACGGCTGCCACGAAAATGACAGACTGGATGTTGGGTAAGTATAACCTTTTCTACGAGTCACAAATTCCGGCACTCGCTCACCAATTCTTAAACGGAACCATCTCCGCAGAGAACAAAGAGGCACTCGCCGCTCTGCAAAGCGCACAAGGTTTCACCGGCGATATGGCTACGTTCTGTTCCACGTATATCGAGAAGTTGTCCGAGGCATACAACTATGGATTCGGTGTGGCTTGTATCTCATTGATCATATCGATGGCTATCTATATGGGATTCCGCTCTACCTTTAAGCATGCGGATGTCAACACCAAACAGGCACAGGCTTCCCACGCTCCGCAAGAGGAATTGTCACCCGCCGAGACGAAACAACGTATCACCGCCTTGCTGCTGGTATTCGCCGTGGTATTGTTCTTCTGGATGGCTTTCCATCAGAATGGTCTGACGATGACGTTCTTCGCTCGCGACTATACGGCCAACCAAGTGACCGGGTTGGATCGTATCGGTTTTGACGTGATTAACTTAACGTTATTGGTTATCGCCGTGTATGGGGGATTCGCTATCGCACAATCCACAACGAGCAAAGGTAAGACGATCGCCAGCATCGTGACCGTGGGCGCATTAGCCGCTCTAGGTATCAAATATATGGCTCTGCCGGAAACCGTAACGATCCTTCCGCAGACCTTCCAGCAATTTAACCCGTTCTTCGTGGTTGTATTGACTCCGGTATCGTTGGCGATCTTTGGTTATCTGGCTAATAAGAAGAAAGAGCCGTCCGCTCCTCGTAAGATCGGATTGGGTATGATGATCGCCGCTTGCGGTTTCTTGATCTTAGCGATCGGTTCTATGGGCTTGCCTACACCGGACGCTTTAGCGGCAGATAGCAAATTGCAGGTATTGGTTTCTCCGAACTGGTTGATCTCGACTTATCTGGTATTGACCTTCGCCGAATTATTGCTTTCTCCGATGGGTATCTCTTTCGTATCCAAAGTGGCTCCTCCTAAATACAAAGGTATGATGATGGGTGGTTGGTTCGTGGCTACGGCTATCGGTAACTATCTGGTCGCTATCATCGGTTATTTGTGGGGAAGCATGCAATTATGGATGGTATGGAGCGTGTTGATCGTTCTTTGCTTACTGTCTGCGTTGTTCATGTTCTCTATCATGAAGAAACTGGATAAAGTGGCTTGACAATTGAGAATTGAAAATTAGAGGATGAGGAAGTCGTATACATATCGTTCGCAGGCACTCCGTTTCAGAAGATGGAGCCGGAAGGCGTATGCGGCTTTCATCAGTATACAGAGGGCTGTTACGATCGGACAATTATCCTTTTCCGTAGCCGATCGCTTCGAGAAAAAGAACCAGTCTTTACATACTGGTATCGGTACGTTCACGGACGGATTTTTCGAAGAGGATAACGAGGAGAGGGAGAATACCGAGGAGAACAAACGGAGCCTTGCGGTATCGCATGGACTGTTTACGGCATTACTCCCGGTATTGGTATCAAATGAGATCGCTCATCCGGCTCATCGTGTAGCTCACTATACATTATATAATATAGTAAAGGCGGGAAGTATTCTTTCGGATACTTTCCGCCTTTCTTATTTCCATCCGGTTGTAGAGACGGGGCGTGCCCCGTCACTACAACTGGGTATATATATACACGGAATTATTAAATGAGAGAAAATGACAATAGAAGAAGCAAAGCAGTACATCCTAGAGGGTGGGAAGATTACTGAGGAGCAGGCTTTAAGCTTGGCGAATCACCCGGACAAAGAGGCGCTTTACGAGGCCGCCCACCAAATCACCCGCCATTTTATGGGGAATAAGTTCGACACTTGTTCCATCATCAACGCCAAAAGCGGTAATTGCAGCGAGGATTGTAAATGGTGCGCACAGTCGGGACATTACAAGACCCTCGTAAACTTATATCCTTTGCTTCCGGCCAAGGAATGTGTCTATCATGCGGTATATAACCGGAAACAGGGTATCCGGCGTTTTGCCTTGGTGACTAGCGGTAAGCGAGTATCGGATAAAGAATTGGAACAGATCACCGATACGATCCGGCAAATCAAGCGGCAAAGCGATATTAAATGCTGTGCCTCCATGGGATTGCTAACCCGCTCCCAACTCCAATCGCTTTACGATAGCGGAGTGGAGAATTATCACTGCAATATCGAGACCGCCCCTTCCTATTTCCGTCAACTTTGTTCCACGCATACGATCGAGCAGAAAATGGAAACCATCCATACCGCCCGGGAAATCGGTTTCCGTATCTGTTGCGGTGGTATTATCGGCATGGGCGAGACGATGGAGGAGCGAATCGAGATGGCTTGTTTCTTACAGCAAGAAGGTGTCTTATCCATCCCTCTCAATTTATTACAGCCGATACCGGGAACTCCTATGGAGAATACACAGATCCTAGAAGAAGAGGAATGGCTAACAACGATCGCCCTTTTCCGCTTGATCAATCCGAACGCATTTCTCCGTTTCTCCGGCGGACGGGCACAATTAAGCGAGGCCACGCAACGGAAATCCCTATATATCGGGATTAACTCCGCGATCATCGGAGACTTATTAACGACTATCGGAAGTAAGGTAGAGGAAGACAAAGTCTTATTTACCTCCGAAGGCTATTCACTCACCGAAAACACCGATTGGGAAAAATGACAACAACCGAACTTTTACAATACGACCGGGATCATCTATGGCATCCCTACACCTCGACCATCGATCCACTTCCCGTCTATCCGGTATCCAAAGCGGAGGGCGTAACGATAACCCTTGCGGACGGCAGGGAGCTAATAGACGGAATGTCTTCTTGGTGGGCGGCAGTCCACGGATACAACCATCCGGTACTTAACGCGGCGGCTAAAGCCCAATTGGATAAGATGAGCCATATCATGTTCGGGGGATTCACGCACGAGCCGGTTGTCGAGTTGGCCGCTAAATTATTACCGCTATTGCCCCCTTCCCTAGAAAAGATATTCCTAGCGGATAGCGGCTCGGTAGCCGTGGAGGTAGCCTTAAAGATGGCGATCCAATACTGGCAGTCCAAAGGCATACCGGGAAAACATACCTTCGCCACGATCCGTAGCGGTTATCACGGGGATACTTGGCACGCCATGTCGGTATGCGATCCGGTGACGGGTATGCATGGGATCTTCTCCGGAAGCCTACCCATCCAATACTTCCTGCCTCAACCTTCGGTCCGATTCGGCGAGGAATGGAGAGAGGAGGCCATGGCTCCCTTGCGGGATTTACTAGAGCGGCATGCCGACGAGATCGCCGCCTTGATCTTGGAACCGGTCGTACAGGGGGCAGGAGGCATGTATTTCTACTCCCCCACTTTCCTCGTTCGTGCCCGGGAACTTTGCGACCGGTATAACGTCTTATTGATATTCGACGAGATAGCGACTGGCTTCGGGCGTACCGGAAAGTTGTTCGCATGGGAACATGCGGGAGTCGAACCCGATATCATGTGTATCGGAAAGGCATTGACGGGAGGTTATCTTACGCTTTCCGCCACGATCACGACAAAGCCGATAGCCGACACGATCTGTTCCGGCGAGGCGGGATGCTTTATGCATGGACCTACGTTTATGGGAAATCCCTTGGCATGCGCTATCGCTTCGGCCTCGATCTCTTTATTGATCGCCAGTCATTGGCAGGAGAAAGTGAAGCTTATAGAGGAACAATTGCGGGCGGAGTTAGCGCCAGCCGCCAAGCTGCCTGAAGTCGCTGAGGTACGGGTATTGGGGGCGATCGGGGTGATCGAGATGAAGCATCCGGTGGATATGGCGGTATTGCAACGTCGATTCGTAGAGGAAGGGATATGGGTACGTCCATTCGGACGGCTGGTTTATCTCATGCCTCCTTTCGTTATCTCCACGTATGAACTATCCAGACTAACCTCCGGATTATTGAGAGTATTAACGCATAATTAACATATCTACAACCGGGTAATATATAGATATATGAAATCATATAACGAGCAACTTACGGCTTTACGAGTCTCCGGGAATCTTAGGCACCTACCGGAAGTCGAGCATCAAGGGATATGGATATTAAAAGAGGGAATGCGTATGCTGAATCTCTCTTCCAACGATTATCTTGGATTAGCCAGCCGGCAGGATTTACAAGAGGAGTTTCAAGCATCCACACAAGACCGCTTCTATCCCTACTCCTCCTCATCATCCCGCTTGCTGACGGGTAATTTCTCCGTCTATACGAAACTGGAGAAACAGATCGCCCGCTCCTTCGACCGGGAAGCCGCATTGATCTTCAATAGTGGCTATCATGCCAACACCGGAATCCTCCCGGCCTTGGCCGATAAACAGACCTTATTACTCGCCGACAAGCTGGTGCACGCCAGCATCATCGATGGCATCTTGCTGAGTGGTTCCCCATTCCTCCGTTACCGCCACAACGACTATGACCAACTGGAACGCCTCGTACAAAAGAACGCCTGTCAATACGAGACGATCATCATCTTGACCGAAAGCATTTTCAGCATGGACGGGGATGTAGCGGACTTAAACCGCCTGATAGTAATCAAAAGGCAATATCCCAATATCCTATTGTACGTAGACGAGGCTCACGCCATCGGAGCCCGTGGAAAGACGGGGCTAGGTATCGCCGAGGAACAAGGCTGTATCCAAGAGATCGATCTATTGGTCGGTACTTTCGGCAAGGCGTTAGCGTCTATGGGGGCCTATTTGGTTTGTTCCCGTACGATACGGGAATATCTGGTCAATACGATGCGACCGCTCATATTCAGTACGGCCCTGCCACCGTTCCAAATCGCATGGACTTCCTTCATCTGGGAGCAACTCCCCTCGTTCACGAAGGAACGGGAGAATCTTCTAGCGTATAGCCGATTGTTAGCGGAGGCTTTAACGGGCAAAGGAGGCGAGATCAGCCAAAGCCACATCATCCCTTTCATCGTGGGAGAGAGCGAGGATTGCGTACGGAAAGCGGAAGAGCTACAACGAAAAGGCTTCTACTGTCTCCCGGTTCGCCCGCCGACAGTGCCCAAAGGTACCTCCCGTATCCGCTTCTCCCTTACGGCAAACCTCACGATAAAAAATATGCATCAACTGATTGTAGAGACGGGGCGTGCCCCGTCTCCCACCGACTGATAGAGAACTGGATAGATAGTATGTATATAAATTGAATTGATAGTATGTATATAGATAAGATAATAAATAAGCGATCCCCTAGTCTGATCCTCTGTCTCGCCGGCTGGTCCACCTCGCCGGAGCTTTTCCGCCATCTGGAAGTACCGGAGCAGACAGACCTATGGATTGCCTACGATTACAGGACGCTCGGGTTCGAAGAGACGTTCGCCCCCTATAAGGAGGTGCATCTGGTCGCTTGGTCTTTAGGCGTATGGGTAGCCACCCGGCTCTGGGCAGGCCACCGATCCTTTACCACGGCGACCGCCCTGAACGGTACCCCTTTTCCCATGCACGATACGCTAGGCATCCCGACCGCAATCTTCGAGGGAACCCTCCATCATATCAGCGAGGAAGGCATGCGTCGCTTTAACCGCAGGATGTGCGGAGACAAGGAGACATTCAATCGCTATTCGGAACTCTCACCACGTCCGCTGGAAGAGATCAAGGAGGAACTGGAATCTCTATATAATCAGATCCTCCCGGAAAAGCTCGAATCAGCCGATCCGCGGATATCCGCCTTCTGGGATCAAGCCATCCTGTCCACCGAAGATAAGATATTCCCGGCAACCAACCTCCGGAACTACTGGCAAGGCCGTTGCCCCATCCAAGAGATCAAGGCGCCTCATCTTCCTTTTTACCACTATCAATCATGGAACGAATTATGGAAGTAATCGAACAAGAACGGATCCGCCGGCGTTTCAGCCAAGCGGTGAATACATACGACGATCACGCGGAAGCCCAAAAACGGATATGCGCCCATCTGGTACAGCTATTGACCGTATACACCTCCTCTCATTTCCGCAGGGTGCTGGAAATCGGTTGCGGAAGCGGCGGATTCACCCGTTTATTAAAACAAGAATGCCAAATCGAGGAATGGGTACTCAACGATCTTTGCGAGACTTGGCAAAGCGCCATCGAGGAGTTGTTCCCTTCCGCCACTCCTCTATTCTTGGCCGGTGATGCCGAGCGACTGGCTTTTCCCGGCACGTTCGACTTGATTGCCTCGGCCTCCGCCCTGCAATGGATGAAAGACCTTCCGCGTTTCCTCCATAAGCTATCGTCCACCCTATCGCCCGGAGGCATACTGGCTTTCAACACCTTCACGCCGGACAACCTTCACGAGATCAAGGAACTGACCGGAGAAGGGCTCACCTATCCTACCGCCGGACAATTAAGGGAGTGGTTATCCACCTACTTCCGGATCGTCCATGAAGAGGAAGGAAATATCGCCCTGACCTTCCAGCATCCGCTGGAGGTGCTGAGACATCTAAAGTACACGGGTGTCACGGCCAACGCCTCTCGCGTCTGGACACGGGGAAAACAGGAACGTTTCTGCCGGGATTATCAAGAGAGATTCCCCTCGGCGGATGGTGGGGTCACATTAACTTACCGTCCACTCTATATCTTAGTGGTCAAAAGATAAAGGTGAAGTAGGTCGCCTCTTCCGAGGTATTGATCCTTTCACCTATATGATATGATCGTATCACAAGGGTGAAACGATCTCTTCACCTAGGTGATACGTTCTTTTCACAAGGGTGAAAAGATCAATAGCACAGAAGAAAAGGAATAAATCTCTTAGAGACAAGGGGTAATATCCATAGAGACAAAAGATTAATCAAGCAACTATTTAAACAACAGAACAATGAGCCATCAAACGAAAGAAAATGTATTATTTATCTCCGGCATAGACACGAACGTCGGAAAGACCGTAGCCACCGGAATGATCGCCAAGGCATTGGCAAAAGCCGGAAAGAAAGTGATCACCCAAAAGATGATACAGACCGGATGCGAGCACGTATCAGAGGATATAGAGGCACACCGCCAAATCCAAGGGATACCCTTTACCGACGAGGACACGCGAGGGTTGACTTGTCCTTATATCTTCACCTATCCTTGCTCTCCCCATATGGCGGCGGCGAAAGATGGAAGACGTATCGATTTAGACACGATCACCCAATCCACCCGGCGATTGCGAGAGACCTACGAGTATGTATTACTGGAAGGAGCCGGAGGCTTAATGGTGCCGAGCGACATGGAATCCCTTACGATCGATTATGTGAAGGAACAGGCGTATCCCTTGATACTAGTCACGTCCGGTAAGCTGGGAAGTATCAATCATACTTTGCTCAGCCTGTACGCCTGCGAGCGATACGGCATCGAGGTAAAAGCCATCGTCTATAACCAATATCCAAGCATCGACCCCTTGATCGAGGCGAATACCTTGGAGTATCTAAAGGCCAAATTCCCGGAGATCCCCTTAATCCTCCTTCCGGAAATGAAAAAGGGAAGCGAGGAGCTTCCCGATATTCGCCCGTTGCTATAACGCCCTATCAAGCCGGATCAGGAAATAGATCCAGTATTTTCTGATCCGCTTTTCTCCGGATCTCCGGTGTAATGCTATCCTTCACCATTTTCAATACGAAAGTCATCACCGCCACATCGTCCGTGAAGCCGATAATGGGGAGCACGCTCTCCGGGATCAAGTCGAAAGGCAGTATAAAGTACCCTAAAGCCCCGATTATATAAGCCTTATGTTGAAGAGGCACCTTTTCATCCTGCAACATATAATACAGCGTGAAGACAGGACGCAATACCGTAGCCCCCACTTTCTTCGCTACCCGCTCTATCTTCTTCCAGAAACTCTTCTCCGAGAAATAAGTCCCATATCTTTGTATCTCATGTACTTCCTCGAAAGGAACATCCTCAATCTTTCTTGTGTCCATAAACGAATCCTATTAAATCATCTTTCACAAAGATAACAAGTAGTGTAGAAAAATTGCACATCAAATGAGGAAATATTACACAATGCCACCTCCACACCCGTATTCAAAGCTTTTCGTAATAATCTCATAAGAAAACAATTATAAAGAAACCTACAGGATTTATCACATCTGGCACGCCTTTTTCAGATAATCCTTTAGTTAGTATAGGTATTAATAAGACGTTTTAAATAAAAAGAGATGAGAAATGTAAAAACATGGGGCATACTATTCCTATGTCTACTTCTATTGCCCGGGGTAGCGTATGCCCAAAAAAGACAGATCGAAGGAACGGTGATTTCCCAAGAGGACAAGGAGCCTCTGATCGGAGCGACCGTTATCGTAAAAGGGAGCCTGTCGGGAGCGGAGACCGATCTCGACGGGCATTTCACGCTGGAAGTTGATCCTGACGCCAAATTCATTATTGTCGATTACATCGGCATGAAGCAGGCCCAAGTACCTATCCCGAAAAGCGGTATCTTAAACGTGGCTTTACAACCGGAGGCGATGAACCTCGATGAGGTCGTGGTAACCGGTTACGGTAACTTCTCACGTTCTTCCTTTACCGGTTCCGCCAACACTTTACGGGCTGACCTACTGAAAGAGATGCCGGTGGTTTCCATAGAACAGAAACTACAAGGCATGACCTCCGGTGTCAATATCACGGGAAGCTCCGGGCAACCGGGAGCGAACGCATCCATCCGTATCCGTGGTATGGGCTCGTTCAACGCATCGAACGAACCTTTGTTTGTGATAGACGGAGTTCCCGTCACCTCGGGAAACCTAAGTACCGGAAGCGGTTCGGAGGCCTCCTACATGAACAATGCCAAGACCAACATCATGAGTACGATCAATCCTTCCGATATCGAGAATATCACGGTTATAAAGGATGCCGCCGCCGCCTCCCTTTACGGTTCCCGTGCGGCCAACGGTGTTATCTTGATCACGACCAAACAAGGATCGAAAGGACGTACCCGGGTCACGTTGAACGCTAGCGCCGGATTCTCGGACGCAGCGGTAGACTTCCGCCCGACCCTCAACGGAGAGCAACGCCGGGAACTACTTTATGAAGGCTTGGTTAATTACGCGCAAGACCAGATCGCCAAAGATCCCGCATCTTTCACCCAGACTCCGGAAGAGTACGCCAACGCCAATATCGGGGCGTACACCTCTGTTCCCGCCTTAGGCTATACCGATTGGAAAGACGTGTTGATGAGACAGGCCGTACATCAAAATTATGAGGCTTCCGTTTCCGGTGGCTCCGAGAACACGACGGTCTACAGCTCCTTGGGTTATCAAAAACAAGAGGGTCTGGTGGAGAACTCATCGATGGAGCGGTACTCCGGACGCTTTAACGTGCAACAAAAGATCGGCAAACGAGGCGAGGCCGGAGCGAACCTCATGTTCTCGCAAGTGAATCAAGAGATGAACGAGGAACGTACATCCAGTATCAATCCTTTCTATTGCATGGCAGTAGCCACTCCTCCCTCCTACCCGGTATTTAACGAGGATGGTTCCTACGCCAATACCTATCCCGGAACGAACGTAAATCCTTTGCGGGATATGCGTACCGACTATAACCGGGTTCGTATGACCCGTATCTTCGGTACGGCGCACGGTGCGGTAGAGATTATCAAAGGACTTAAATTAAAGGAAGTACTCAGCTATGATTATAGCATCCAGAAGGATGCCCGCTATTTCAACGCATTAAGCGGGGCGGGTCCCAAGAGCGGTAGCGATGCCCAATCGTCCAAAGGTTTTATCGAATACGGGAAATTGATCTCTTCTACCTCGTTGAACTACGTGAGGACATTCGCCAACAGACATCATCTGGATGTACTAGCCGCTTATGAGGCGGAAAGTTTCCAGACGGATAAAGCCGCCGGTGAGAAAAGCAAGATGCCGTCCGACCAATTATTCGAGCCGGACAATGCCGCCGTTATAAACAGTTTCGTATCCTCTACACAGGATTATCGGTTGCTTTCTTATCTAACCCGCTTGAATTACGATTACGACAACCGGTATTATATCGCCGGAAGTTTTCGCCGGGATGGTAGTTCCCGATTGGCGCCGGAGCATCGCTGGGGTAATTTCTGGTCGGTCTCAGGCATGTGGCATCTGGGAGCCGAGGATTTCATGAAAGCCGTAAAGCCGGTGTTGAGCGATGTCAAGATCCGTGCCTCTTATGGCGTGAACGGTAATCAGCCGGGATCTTATTACGGTTATATGGGTTTATATAGTTACGGAAAGAACTATATGGATAACCCCGGTTCGTATGAAAGCACACAAGCCAATCCCAATCTAAAATGGGAGAAGAACTATAATATGAACCTCGGGCTAGACCTCGCGTTTATCGATCGCATCTTCGTAACGCTCGAGTATTACAATCGTGACACCAAGGATTTGCTTTACAACCGTCCGATCAGCGCCACGACCGGATTCCTGAACTATCTGGGTAATCTGGGGCAGTTAAACAATAAAGGTGTCGAGCTGGAGGTTCGTTCCTTGAATATCTCGAACGCAGATTTTAATTGGACTACGGTATTGAACTTGACACATAACAAGAATAAGATCGTGGCCCTTGATGGTAATCTCGATCAAGTGGTGGAAAGTAGTTGGTTTATCCGGAAAATAGGATTGCCATTCAATACATTCTATGTAAAGGAATTCGCCGGGGTAGATCCCTCGAGCGGAAATGCGCTGTATTATAAAAATACGGAAGACGAGAACGGCAATCTAGACCGCACCTTGACCCAAGATGTCAATGAGGCGCAAGCGGTTCCTTATAAACAAGTAGATCCGAAGATATCCGGCGGCCTTACCAATATCCTTTCTTATAAATGGTTCGACTTGGCCTTTACGCTCTCTTATTCATTGGGCGGCTATTCTTTCGACAAGACCGGTACGTATATCGAGACAGACGGAGCCAGCGAAGGAAACCGTAACCTGCCCATCTATGAGTTAGACCGTTGGCAAAAGCCCGGTGATATCACCGACATTCCCCGTTTCGTATTGGGACGCTCCGACAAAGTGAGCGGTGGTTCCTCTCGCTTCGTACATAGTACGGATCACTTGAGATTAAAGAACCTGACGTTCGGGTTTACCCTGCCTCATAACTGGACCGATAAAGTCTTGCTGGATAAAGTCCGTGTCTATTTCTCCGGCAGCAACTTGCTGACTTGGGCGAAATGGAAGCAATATGATCCGGAAGTGCCCGTATCCGGCGAGGTATTCTGTGAGACACCGCCCATGCGAACCTTTAGCTTCGGCGTGGAAGTTAATTTCTAAACACAACAATTCATTCGATAAAAAAGAAATACAATGAAATGGTCAATTAAATATATCGTAAGCGCTCTTCCTTTCTTATTCACGGCTTGCTCCGGAGATTGGCTGGATCTGGATCCCTCCACTTCCGTGACCAGCGATAACGCTATTCAGTCACTGGAAGACGCTAAAACCGCATTAAATGGAATCTATCGCATAGCATCCGAGCATAGTTATTATGGAGACAACTACCTCTATTATGCCGACTGCCGTGGCGAAGACGTACAAGCTCGTATTGACAAAGGTCCCGGCAGACGTGTATCTCCGTACTATCTGTTCAACGTAGCCGCCGACGACGCTTTTAATATCACGAGAGTATGGAACCAACCCTATATCGTGATTCATCAAGCGAACAGCTTAATCGAGAAAATAGACAACGGTAGCGTCCAAACCTCCGACACGCAAGAAATCGCCCGTATAAAAGCAGAGGCGTTGGCTATGCGTGGCTTGGCCTTATTCGATTTAACCCGCCTCTTTGGCATGCCTTATACACTGGATAATGGGGCGTCCTTGGGTGTGCCCATCGAGATCAAGACGGAGTTGCCGACTCACCAACCGTCTCGCAACACGGTAGCCGAATGCTACAACCAAGTGATCAAAGACCTGACCGAAGCCTTACCCAACCTTGTTACAACCAAATCCGACGGTCACCAAAATGTATGGAGCGTGAAAGCACTTTTATCTCGTATCTATTTATATATGAACGACAACGAGAACGCCCTTAAATACGCTCAAGAAGTAATCAATAACGGAGGTCTTTATACCTTGTTCACGCACGATGAGTATACCTCCGTATGGGGAAAAGACTTCAATTCCGAATCCCTGTTCGAGTTCTACTTTACGCTTACCGAGCCTTCCGGCGGTAGTGGCGGAGAGGGCGCTCCCATGGTATATGCCGATAACGTGAAAGATTGGAACAATTTGGTCTTGACGAAAGATTTCTTGGATTTACTGGGTGAAGACCCGGATGATGTTCGCCATGCCTTATGCCGCTTACCTCAAAAACCGGACGAGGATATCCTTCCAACCGGTTCGACCGGACATCCTAAATATCTGGCGAAGTATCCCGGAAAAACAGGAGATGTATTGACCGGCAATCCGCAAGACAATGACCTATGCATCATCCGTCTGTCCGAGATATACTTAAATGCGGCCGAGGCGGCTTTCAAGCTAGGAAAACGTAGCGAGGCGTTAGGCTACCTGAATCAAATCGTAAGCCGAGCCAACCCCAATAAATCCGTTAGCGACTCCGAACTTTCCCTAGAGAGAATCCTTAAAGAACGCCGCAAAGAATTGGTTGGCGAAGGACATGCGTTCTTTGATTACATGCGTAACAATATTCCGGTAATCCGTAAGGGCGGTTGGCATTTGCCGCAATTACCTACCGACGCACAGGTGATCAACGCTTCCGATCCCCGGGTAGCACTCCCGATTCCGCAAAGCGAGATCGACGCAAACCCGAATATCGTACAGAATAAACGGTAACCAACAAGAAAAAGGGGAATGGCATTAAAACCATTCCCCTTTTTCTTGTTTCGCTTATTTCTTTTTCAAGATCCGTTGCGCCGAATCCGACAGCACCACGATCGCACCGGCCAGTATCGCCGTATCTTTTATCACCAATCGCCCGGCCCCCGATAATAACGGGAAACCAAATTCCCCGCTGCCGAGATTAGGTACCCAGACCTCCGGAGTCGTGACCAAGAAGGACAACGTCCCGAACGTCATGATTATAGCCAACCCCGCTCCTACCAAACCGATCTTCGGCGAGAAAATGCCGAGGAAAGTCAAGATACCGATCGCCATGATCAAGATTCCCAAGCCACGAGAGAAGCCATACGTGTTATTCTCTTGATGCCACTCATGCTTCGCTTGATCGAACTCACCCTCTTTTAATTTATACGTCTTATATTCGGGAGCGCTTTTCGTATAGAAGAAACTCATAAAAGGGCTGTTCGCCACAAACGGAACGATGCCTTCCGCTTCATAATTCCAGAACTTCAAACCGCCGATCCACACAAATATGATCAAGATCGATATACGGATCAAATTAATACCTAGCTTCTGAGTAGAGGCCGCCACTTGCAAAAACGAGTAAAACAGGTCATTCAACTTTTTCATCTTATTATTTGTTTTATAGTATTGAACTTATACCGCAAAGATCGGTAGAAACACCTATCCCGTAAATGGCGATTTTACCGGATGAGTTAGCAATTATTCCCGTTTCTCTCTTTTCCGGTACTCAGAGACGCTTTCTCCCGTCATTTTCTTGAAAAAACGGCTGAATGTGGCTTGATCCTCGAAGCCCAAGATCTCCGTGATTTCCTTCGCGCTCTTCTGGCTATATAATAGCAATCGTTTGGCCTCAGCCTCAATTCGTTCGTGAATGATCCGTAACGGAGAAGGTAATCCGCAAGTCGTAAAAAGGTTGGATAGGGTTTTTGGTGAGCGATGCAGCATATCCGCATAATCTTGGACCATCTTCTTTTCCTTAAAATGGTTATCTACCAATACATAGAACTGGCGAACCATATCGAACGCCTTTTCCCGTTCCGGGCTTACCGAAAACTTCTCACGTGCGATCCGGGTGCACAAAATAATGAAACGTTTCAGTAAGATACGCAGCATCTCCTCTTGCAAATTATCCTTTATGGCGTACTCACTCGTTAGGCTGTCTGTGATATCGCGCAAAGAGGCAACTTGGGATTCGCTCAATTTCAATTGCATCACATTGGAAGTCCCGTTAAAAAGAAAACCATTACACGACACCTCATTGTCATGTCCGAAAATACAATAGAAGTTACTGTTAAACAGAAGGGTCAAGTACTCGCCATTGATCGCCTTGAACTCGATATGGTGCAAAGGAGTCAAGGGAATAATCTCACCTTTCATTAAGGTAGTCGGTACGTGATCGATCTCCAGTTGCAACGAACCGCTTTGTACCCAAATAAACTTGTAAAGCGTATTATCTTTCTGCAAAGCAAGGTTCGTGTGATACGAATCGGTCAACGCTATATTACCTCTTAAGCGAGTATTAAAAATATATTCCATAGATTTCTTCCGGATTTTAAGACGGATAAAGATAACAATATTATATAAACAAAAAGCGGAAGTTCACTTTATTCCCAGCAAACTTCCGCGTCACTAATCCCCAAAACACACTATACGAGTTATTTCGACTCTAATAAAATATCATCTACCAATTTCTTCAACTCATTCTTCGGCATAGCCCCTTGAACCATACTCGGTTCTTTCTTCATCGGTACAAACAATAAAGAAGGAATACTACGGATACCGAAAACACTCGCTAAATCCGCCTCTTTATCGACATTCACCTTATATACGTTGATTTTACCCTCGTACTCTTTGCTGATCTCATCCAAGATAGGAGACATCATCTTACAAGGGCCACACCAAGTGGCATAGAAATCGATAACCGCAGGTTTATCACCCTCGAACTTCCATGCGTTCGGGTTTGTCTCAAAGTCATACACTTTCTTTACGAAATCTTCTTGTGTTAATTCTGTTACTGTCATTTTATTTTCTGTTTTATTGTTATTATTCTTATTTCCATTACTAGCGTTCGCCATTCCTACCAAAAGACTTGCGAACAATACGGCACCGACCTTAATAAAACCCATCTTGAACCTCCTTTTTATTTATTACTTTGTCTTCTATTTATATTGCAAAGTTCATCTTATTTCCACGATTAAGAAATGGCCATATCGCCGGATAAGTTTGCAATACTTCCCGATCCCCATCAAAAAAGTATAAAATAAGTTTTTTCAAGATAAATGCCGTACCTTTGCGACGTTTTCCCAAAGAACACATTATGAGCAATAAACAATTATTCAACGACCCTGTTCAACGTAAACGATATATTTGCGCTTTATTAATGATCTTATTAATGGTGGGTGTCTCCGAGCTTATGGGAGAGAAAGAGATTATCTTCCCGGAGATGGCGGCGCTCACGATCGGAATGTGGATCGTAGATAAAAAAGTATGGACCGTAAGTCGTTTTAAATTAGTTCTGTTAATGTCGATCGGGGCCATCGTCGGTGTCTGTATCGTACGCTATTCTCCTTTTCCCTTGATCGTAAATCTATGTATCTCGTTCGCGTTCTCGGCGATATGCCTACAAGTCTCCCGGACCACATTGATTCCACACATATCAGCCTGTATGCTCCCGATCCTTTTAGGGACGGAGAGTTGGGTATATCCGATAGCCGTGACGGTTATGTCGTTGGTGGTCGTTGGCGGACAAAAGTGGATGGAGAAAAATAAGTATAGAAAAGAGATTACCTATACCCCGGTTCAACGAGACCCGAAGAAGAATTGCCTCAAATGGGGAACCTTGCTGGCAACGATACCTCTTATCACCGCAATTCCCATTCATACCGGTTATTTGTATTGTATCCTTCCCCCGTTAATTGTAACGTACGTGGAATTCTCCACCTCGAAGGCCGGATTCCGAGGACGTCCCTTGGGAACTTTCCTGCTGCTGGCAATAGCGGCTGTCTTAGGAAGTACCTCCCAATTGATCGGACATATTTATTTGCATTTACCGGAGACGGTCGTAGCCCTGTTCCTTTTCATCTGCTTATTTATCCTATTCGAGTGGTGGGGGAAATTTTTCGCTCCGGCCGGGGCGATCGCGTTAGTCCCGATGATCATTTCTCCCCAAGGGCTGATAGGGTATCCATTGCAAGTAATGATAGGTGCTGCCCTGCTCATCTTCATCGCCATGGTTCTTTTTTTAAAATGTTACAAATGGCCTAAATCACATCTAATTTATTGTTTAGTCCCCGCCCCCATACGTACTTCCCATAGATACCGATCCTATTTACGCCAACAAGAAAGAAAAAAGATGCCGAACCTTGGTTAACAAGATCCGGCATATCGTACATTCTTTTTCCGTAAAACCTCAACGATCTACAAATGCAACTGCAAGCCGATAGAAACCGGATGCACCTTCGGACCTTTCCCATTTTCAAAGAGGTCGATCGGTGAGTACTTGGCGTAAAGACCGATCCAATCCCAACCGGCTTGAAATAAGAAATCCATAGTTACCGGACGGATATTCATACCGGAATCCATTTTCTCTTTGTGCTTTTTACCGGAAGCGTCATTATATACGATCTTCGAGGAAGAACAAGTCTTGATCACACCGACTACACCCGCAGACAAGAAGAATTCACTCGAACGCTTTTTAGGTTGCCATTCCAATAACAACGGAATGGTCAGACTCGTGATATTCAACTTACTCGCTTTCAACGTAACACCCTCAGGAGCCGGACGCAAAGCCGTAACACCGTCTATCTCCTTGAAATACTCATTCGTATCTATACGGTAACGGCTCCAACGCATACCGGCACCGATCACCACCGCCCAACGATACCGAGAGAACGGGAACGCTTTTTCCAATACATTCAAATTATATTCCAATGAGTTTCCACTACGAAGGGAGACTCCGTCTACATCATTTACATGTAAACTCCCATCCGCAAAGTTCGCGAAGCCCATTCCAAAACCGGCCCAATGCGGATTGAAGTCCTTATCCCAAGTAGGCACAGGGATATTGATAGACTTCACGTGTTTACGGCGTTCATAGCTTTGTCCGTCCCGGTAATGCCCTTCGAAGATCAACTCGTCGTCCACGGAATCACCATCCTCGTCTACCTCATACACCCTGACTTTCATGCGATCGCCATTATCTTTCACCTCGATACGTTTTCTCTCAAGGGTGATAATCGTATCCCCAGCCAAAGGCTCAACCTCAGCGGCCATCAACCCGATTACCGGGAAGCAAGCCATTAAGACTAAAAGTATTCTTTTCATCTTCCTATCTGTTTTGTTTGTTTATAAATCTTTCTTCGTAAATAATAGCGTGATTAAATCATCACTATCCAAATCTCCCTCGATGTACACCAAGGTTATTACCCCTTTCTTGCTGACCTTAAAAAGGACAAAACGGTTGATATCTGCTTCTACGCCCTTCAACTGGTAATAAGCGGAGACTACCCCTCCATCGTCCGTCACCTCTTTGATCTTCCGGGCCCCTTTCTGGTCCGCTTCCAGACATTGGCGGGTAAACCGCAGGGCTTCCGGATCATCTTTGATCGTAATACTCTTATAACGAGTCATGCCATACGTTTCCAACATCTCGTTAGACAACTCCACCATCGTGACATTACGTTTTTTGCCATATCGTTGAAAAACTTCCTGAATCTTCAAGTCTTTCTGTGTCTCGGCAGCCGAGACACCACAAGGCATTAAGCAAAATACCGCCACCAGCAACCATAACATGTATTCGAACCGTCTCATATTTACAGTATTTTTATTCATTATCATCAAATAAAGAACGAAGCTCGTCCAATTGGTTATCTATAATCATACGGTCGACCTCATCACGATCCACTTCCGGGAAGTACTCGTCCGCAGGTGTGGCCACCTCCTGCAAAGCTTCCAGCGCCATGGAGCGAACTTTATGAATATCCGTATAACAACGACCGTTTATAACGACATAATTATCCGAGCAGAAGCAAGGATCTACCGGATTCAACAGATGGTTAAGCCCCAAAAGCAGCAAGAAACTGGCGGCGATACCGGATACCAAATACAACACGGATCGTAAAGTAAATGTCTTCTTTTCCTCCACCTTTTCCGCATCCAGCATAAAAAGGATATCCTCATCAATCGGAATCAATGCCTCATCCGGCTGTCGTTCCTTCCGGCTCTCTTCCTCCAAATAGGCAAACATAGGCGTATAGACCGCCAACCTGTCCGGAACATTCCCGGAAGTAAAGAAGGCTCGAAGTTCCCGCTCTTCTTCCGAAGAGGTTTCTCCTTCAAAATATCGGTTTAATAACTCGTCTATGTCCATTTCTCTTGTTTATTTAATTGTAAAAACTGTTCCCGTATCTTTTTCCGAGCCCTTGAGAGATTCACCCGGACATTCTCGACCGGTGTAGCCGTGATCTCCGCAATCTCGGCTAACTCATAGCCCTCTACATCCTTCATCCGGATAATGGTTTGCTGCAAAGCGGGCAACTGAGCGATCAAGTGCCGTATGCATTCGGCGGCATCCCTTTGCTCCAGTTGTTCGTCGGGGCTTACCGCATCCGATACCAACGTAACGCTCTCCAACTCCGATCCCTGCGGCTTTCGCAACTTTATCTTATCCAATGAGAGATTTTTCGTAACCTGCATAGCCAGCGCCTCCACGCTATGGTAGGCATCCAGTTTTTCCCGGATATACCAAAGCTTTATGAATGCCTCTTGCACCACATCCTCAGCATCGGCTGTGTCCTCAACCAGTCTCTGGGAGAAATTCAACATCTTCTGCCGGAGAGGTAGTACGGTTATTTTAAACGTCTCAAGTTCCATTTCTATAATCAAGACGACAAAGGAAGAAAAACATATCATGGAAAATTAACTTATTTGGAAAAAACTTTGCCTGTCACCCGCTTGTTTGTAATAGAAAACTTAAACGTTATGAAACTAAAAGTATCATTTACAGCCATTTTATTCATGAGCTACTGCTTATTCCTCACCGTAGGTTGCCAACAAAAGAAACAAGGTTCCGATGACAAATCGGTCCCTCAAGCGATTCAAAAGGTGATCCAGATAAAATATCCGGGGGCGACCATTACCGATTACGATAAAGATGCCGCAGGTGTAGAAGTCGACATCAAGGATAAAGGCGTTAAGAAAGAGGTTCTGCTCGGCAAAAATAACGAGTGGCTAAGCACGAAATTCGATATCCATGCCGAAGATGTTCCCGTAGACATCATGGACAACCTAACAAATTCGGCTTATCATGAATATAAGATAGATGAGGTGACACAAATAGACAAGCCTTCGGGAACATTTTACGTATTCAAACTAGAGCATGAGAACAATGAGGTTCGCCTCACGTTTAACTCAGAGGCCCAATTATTGAAGTAGAACGGTACTGAATCTTTTCTTATTCCAGATTTTTACCAGAATATTTCAGTAGCTTTGTATGATTAACAAGCTAGCCTATGAAAATTCTGGTAGTCGAAGATGAAAACGCATTGAGAGAAGTTATCGTTCGTTCTCTTGAGAAAGAACGATATGTGGTAGAGAGCGCTTCCTCTTTCCGGGAAGCTTCTCTTAAAATAAATGATTATGATTACGATTGTATCGTATTAGACATCATGCTTCCGGGAGGTAGCGGCCTTACCCTTTTGAAGGAATTAAGAGCCTTACGCAAGAAAGACAGCATCATCATTATCTCCGCAAAAGACTCTATCGAGGATAAAGTTACAGGATTAGATCTTGGGGCCGATGATTATCTGACCAAGCCTTTCCATCTGGCGGAATTGAACGCCCGCATCAAGAGCGTTATCCGCCGCAAGCAACAAGATGGGGAATTGCAACTGTCTTTAGCGAACCTAACGATATATCCCGATAAACATTCCGTCTATATAAACGGGAAAGAGATCGTATTGAACCGTAAGGAGTTCGATCTGCTCTACTATTTCATATCCAACCCCAACCGTTTGATCAGCAAAGCTACTTTAGCCGAGTCCGTCTGGGGAGATTATATAGACCAAGCCGATAATTTCGACTTCATCTATAGCCAAGTAAAAAACTTGCGAAAGAAATTAAAAGCCGCCGGAGCCATCCCCGAAATAAAGGCGGTCTATGGCTTCGGTTACAAAATGACCGACGAGGAATAAATATGAAGCTAATCCATTACACCCTCCGCAATTTATTTGTCCCCATATTGGTCATTTTCGCCGCTTGGGGATGTGTTTTCTGCCTTATGATTCTACATGAGGTAGAAGACGAGACGAATGACAGCCTTGAGAACTACAAAGAGATTATCATCCGCTCCGCCTTAGCGGACAGCACATTGCTGAAAGATCATGTGGATATCATGACCCGGTACTACATTCGTGAGGTTCCGGAAAGCGAAGCGAAACTAGATAAGGACGAGTTCTACGATACTACGGTATACATAGAGATAGAGCAAGAATACGAACCGGTTCGTGCCTTACGCACTTATTTCATGACAAAAGATCGTAAATTCTACGAACTGACGCTGGAGTTATCCACCTTAGAACAAGAAGATATGATCGAGACGATTATCTGGAGCATGGCCGTCTTATATATCGCATTGATAAGTTGCATCTTATTCGTGATCCATCGAGGATTCAAAAAAAGCTTTAAGCCTTTATATAAGCTATTAAGCTGGCTGAAAAGTTTTCAAGTAGGCAAATATAATCCTCCATTAAACAACCCTACACCCATCGAGGAATTTAAGATATTAAACGAGACCGTTCAAGAAAGCGTCAACCAGAGTGACAAGCTATACAACAAACAAAGACATTTCGTAGAGAATGCCGCCCACGAGTTACAAACTCCATTGGCCGTATGCATGAATAAATTAGAATTATTGAGCGAACATCCAGATTGCACGGAAGATCAACTGAAAGAGATCGCTGGCTTGCATCAAGCGTTGAACGGCATCATCCGGTTGAATAAATCCCTCCTATTACTTTCTCGGATAGATAACAAACAATTCCCCGAAACCCGGGATATTTGCCTAAATCATCTTATCCATAAGATATTAGAAGGAATTAATGACATATACGAAAGAAAAGCTCTCCACTTACGAGTTTCAGAAAAAGAGAGTTTGGTATGCACCATGAATGAATCGCTGGCCACTACGTTAATCACCAATCTCATAAAAAACGCCTATGTCCATAATTACGAGAAAGGGGATATAGGAATCACGATCTCTCGCCGTATGCTTACGATCGCAAATACGGGAATCGACAAAACCCTTGATAAGGAATTATTATTTGCCCGTTTTGCCAGCCAAAGCAAACAACAAGAATCGACGGGCCTTGGGTTGGCCATTGTCAAATCAATAGTCGATCTATATTCGATCCGGATAGATTACCAATACGCAAATGGTATGCATACATTCATATTATTATTCTATTAACGGCCGAAATTCCCAATTTTTTCCAAAAAGCATCCTTTTCTTTGCGGTATAATTAAAAACAAGGCATATGAAAAGGATCAATTATTTACTGATAGTCTTATCATTATTATCTGTCATGGCTTGTGCCGGCAACGATAAGATCACGAATGACACCAACATATTGCCGGTTTCCAGCCGCCAATTCATATCGGATCATTTTAAGGACATCCCGGTATCGCATATCCAAATAGAGAAAAATCTGATCCGGATTAGCAGTTACGACGTGATCCTCACGGACGGGACCAATGTTGAGTTTAACCATAAAGGAGAATGGAAAGAGATTAAACGGCATGGGCTCCCTATCCCGCAAGCGATCATTCCGGAGGTAATACAGGGCCTTATCAAGAAAAACTATTCATCGAATAAGGTTGTTAAAATAGAAAAAGAGATACGGGATTATGAGATAAAGCTAGATAACGGTCTTGAGATGACATTCGACTTAAAAGGGAACTTGATTGATATCGATGACTAATAGACACTCTAAGATAAGTATTAATATATTTTTAATTAAAATCAATCGTATGAAAACAAAAGCATTCATAATGGCAACTTTTGTTTGCAGCTCATTCGTACTCATGTCATGTGATGACGATGATGACAAATTCACACCTGAGAGTATTGTAACAAAAGCCTTTGACACAAAATATCCGGATGCGCAACGTGTCAGTTGGGAGAACGAGGCAGGCTATGTCAAAGCAGAATTTTACACCGGTTCATATGAGGCTGAAGCGTGGTTTGATCCGCAAGGCAACTGGATGCTGACAGAGACCGATCTTCCTTACAACGCTTTGCCCCAAACCGTAAAAAACAGTTTCGAGGCAAGCTTATATGCTAAATGGAAGATAGACGATGTAGATATGCTAGAACGTCCGGACGCTGGTACCATTTACGTTCTCGACGTTGAAAATGGCGAGCAAGATGCAGACCTACATTATACGGAAGGCGGTATTCTCATCAAGGAAGTAACCGATAGTAACGGCGACAACGAGCATCGTCCCTCCGTTACCCCCAGCGCTATTAAGGAACTCATTTCAGAGATGTATCCGGGAGCGACAATCCTTGAGATAGATACGGAGGCAAAAGGTACCGAGGTGGATATCCTTCATGAGAATATCCATAAGGAAGTTTGGCTGGATACCCAGAACAAATGGTTATATACGGAGTGGGAAATACGCTCTTCCCAAGTACCCGATATCGTGATGACCGCATTCAAGGCCTCCGCATATGCCTCTTATCGAATCGATGATATCCATGTCATTCAAAAAGCGGAAGGACTCTCTTATGAGTTCGAGCTGGAGCAAGGAGACCGAGATATAACGATTCTTTTTAATGAAGAAGGGATCTTAGTCTCTCCTACCCATTAAAAAAAGACTCTTTATCGCAGTACTACCGCAACCCACGTGCAGTAGTACTGCAAAGCGGGTTGCAGTAAAACCTCATGAACTATATCGGAGTGGATGGATAAGGAAAGAATTACTGAAAATGATATTTCTGCCACGTATAGACTTTCGGTTCACTGAGATACGGCTCTATTTTCTCACGAGCCTCTTGGCTCAGATATTGAGGAGTCGTATAAATGGCGGTCAAAGTCTGATCATCCGGACTCAATCGATATTGAATTAAATCCATATCCAAATGTGAGGCGGCCTCTTGATAGGCCTCGTCTTTCTTATCTATTCCCTGCTTGATATACCAATCGGAAGTTGGCTGCGTGAATAAATCGGATGTTGCCAAAGGCTCCCAATTGGTCGTGAAAAACTCGATACGGCTATCCGGAACCGGGCCGTTTACCGTAGAGATCATACAAACCACGTAGGTATTGTTTACCAAGGGAAGTAATTTCATCTCTACCGTGCTACGCTCCGTAGTCTGTAGCAAAAGGTAATCGTTCGTTAGCTTTTGCAAGGTAGAAAAGCCATTCATCGTATTTTTCAGCCGGGATTCTTTTCCTGAAGTATAAAGATCCACCAAATCCTTTCGCCAAGCGTGCTCCAATTGAGGAATGTATTGGTCTGGCATCGCCGTGAACACACTTGTCATATCCTGTGCGTTCATTCCCAACGCAAAGACACAGATCAACAACGTAACTATAACTCGTCTCATTATCTAATTTTCTATTTTGTCCCCAAATATAGGAATATCATTCCTAACAACACAAGGAATAAGTCGATCGCCTTGTTCTTTAAGTTTTTTTCATGGAAGAAGATGGCTCCCGCCAAGAATGTCACCAATACGTTACTCCGACGTACCATCGATACGATCGAGATCATGGAATCCGGGAATGTCAAAGCATAAAAGTACACCCAATCCGCCACGCATAAGAATACGGAGATAAAGATGATATTCCATCGCCATTGGAAAGGCGTGCTCTTTTTCCGGTTCGGATACCATAGAAACAACAGGATAAATGACATCATAACACATTGATAGACATTAAACCAGACTTGTACCGTCATTACATCCATACTACGCATCAAATGCTTATCATACAATCCGCTCATCGCCCCGGTCAAGATAGACAGGACCGTGAAGAAGATCCATTTATTATGGGCAAAATGAATCCCCTCTTTCTTCCCCGATGAGGAAAGGAGATAAAAGGAAGCGATAGAAAGCAAGACTCCGACCCATTGAAATAGATTCAGCCGTTCCCCGAACAGAAGCATCGCACCCAGTAATGTAAGCACGGGCTGGCTGGCCTTGATCGGCCCGGTTATCGTCAGCGGCAAATGTTTCAAGGCAAAATACCCCGATATCCAAGAGGATAAGACGATCACCGCCTTTATCAATACCTTCAGATGGTCCTCTAAAGAGGCACGGGGTACATACACCATCGTCCCGTCCAAGCAATCCGTATAAAAAGAGAGCAAAATGAACGGGACGAAAATCAAACTGCTTATGAGCGTATTGAAGAATAAAACGGGAATAACGGCATTCCCATTTAACGACATTTTCTTATTGACCTCGTAACAACCTAACAAGAAGGCGGATAGGAAGGCTAGAGCTAACCACATGGTTTAACCCTCCACTGGAAAGAGTTCTTCCGGGTACGTGACGTCTACCAAGAACAGGGCGTGTCCCGGCACGGAGGTTCCGGCCTTGCAACGATCCTTTGCCTCAATCACGTTTCGGAAGCCGTCTATCGTTAAACGTCCTCTTCCGACTTCCAATAAAGTACCAACGATCGCACGCACCATATTACGAAGGAAACGGTCTGCACGGATCGTAAACACCCAAATATCCCCTTCTTGCGTCCAACCCGCATGTTGGATATGGCAATTATTCGTCTTTACATCCGTATGCAACTTACTGAAACTCGTAAAATCGATATAATCGAATAAGACCTTACACGCCTCGTTCATCGCCTCGAAATCCAAACGACCGGGAAGCTTATAAACCAGCTCGTAATTAAACGGGTCTTTCCTTGTAGTAATATAATATTTATAGGTTCGTGAAGTGGCGTCGAAGCGGGCATGCGCTTCCGGTACGACAGGCACGATCTTATAAACGGCGATATCTTTAGGCAGCAGCCTATTTAATTTTTCCGCAAGGAAAGCCAAATCCTCGATCGGTCCTTCCCTATCAAAATGGGCGATCATTAAGCGGGCATGTACACCGGCATCGGTACGGCCGGCCCCCACAATAGGCACGGGCTTACGCATCAAGATGGCCAAGGCCTCCTCTATAGATTGCTGCACCGTCATACCATTCGGCTGGATCTGCCAACCCCAAAAATTCTTTCCGTTATACCCCAGATACATAAAATATCGTCTCACGCTTATACTCTTTACTTTATCTTTTCTAAAATATGGCACAAAGGTACAGAAATCCAGCCAAGCCGTTGCCTGAATGGACTAAAAAGTTTAATTTTGCATCTTTAACAGCTTCACTTCAAAACTATCTGACATGTTTGAAACATTACTTCAGTCTTCTTATTTTGCCCTGTTTCTGATCATAGCGCTTGGATTCATGCTAGGCCGGATACAGATCAAAGGTCTTTCGCTAGATGTATCGGCAGTTATTTTCATCGCCCTGTTATTCGGTCATTTTGGGGTTATCATACCCAAGGAATTAGGGAATATGGGGTTGGTGTTATTCATCTTTACCATTGGTATCCAAGCGGGCCCCGGATTTTTCGACTCCTTCCGTTCCAAAGGCAAGACACTCATTATCCTGACGTTATTAATTGTCGGTTCGGCATGCTTGACAGGAATCTTATTCAAGTATATCTTGGATATCGATACCCCGAGTATCGTCGGTCTGATCGCCGGGGCATTGACGAGTACGCCCGGTTTGGCGGTAGCGATCGACTCCACGCAATCATCCGCCGCATCCATCGCCTATGGTATCGCTTATCCGTTCGGCGTAATCGGCGTGATCCTTTTCGTGAAACTATTGCCAAAAATGCTTCGCAAGGATTTGATAGCCGAGGCTAAAGTGCTGGAAACCCAACGGAAAAGCCAATATCCTACATTACATACCGCCGCATTTAAAGTCACGAATAAAAACATCTGCGGAAAGAGTTTGGCACAATTGCAGGTACGGGCCATGACCGGAGCGGTAGTCTCCCGTATAAAACACGACAATGTCATATCTATGCCAACTCCCCATACCACGCTTTACGAGGGAGATTTACTGAAGGCCGTAGGTAACGACAAAGCCTTGGAGCAACTGACATTATTGTTGGGAGAACGTATCGAGGGAGATCTGCCGTTAAGTGGCGGACAGACCTTGCAATCCCTGTTACTGACCAATAAGAGCATTATCAATAAATCGCTAGGCCATTTAAATTTACAAGGAACTTTCGGTTGTACGGTAACCCGTGTACGTCGGAGCGGAATCGACCTTTCTCCAGAACCTAATTTAGTGTTGAAGTTTGGAGATAAGTTGATGGTCGCCGGCGAGAAAGAAAGCGTAAATGAACTCGCCCAATTCATTGGCAATGACGAGAAACGTCTTTCGGATACGGACTTTTTCCCGATCGCTATGGGTATCGTATTAGGCGTATTGTTTGGAAAATTAAATATATCCTTCTCGGATTCCTTCTCATTCTCTCCTGGACTGACCGGCGGTATCCTTATGGTTGCCTTGGTATTAAGCGCCATCGGAAAAACAGGTCCGATCATCTGGTCTATGTCCGGTTCCGCTAATAACCTGCTTCGCCAATTGGGATTATTGCTATTCCTCTCCGAGGTCGGGACATCCGCCGGTGTAAATCTGGTTTCCACTTTCCAATCAAGCGGTTTAACTTTATTCGGAGTCGGTATCGCTATAACAATGATCCCTATGATTATAGCCGTATTAGCTGGATATTATTTCTTTAAGATCAACATTCTCGATTTAGTCGGAACAATCGCCGGCGGTATGACCAGTACCCCGGGACTTGCCGCCGCAGATTCTATGACAGACAGCCCAGCCCCAAGCGTAGCTTACGCAACAGTTTATCCGATAGCGATGGTATTCTTGATCTTGTTTATACAGATGATAGCGAATTTGATCGTCTAAATCTTTATTTACTGAAAAACACAGAATATGAGAAGAAAAAACATGAAAAAAACCGCAGCTTTATTCCTCTTAAGTGTAGGTGTAAACTGCATGACCGCACAAGACATCGTACCTGTCCATGAGTTTGACATCGATGTACAGAAAGTAGGTTCGCCTATCCAGTCAACCATGTATGGGATCTTCTTCGAGGATATCAATTTCGGGGCAGATGGAGGATTGTATGCGGAACTAATCAAGAACCGCTCCTTCGAGTTTGAGAATCCATGGGGAGGTTGGGAACCTTTCGGCGATGCAAGCATAGCTGAAAAGAATCCCTGTTTCGACAAAAACCCCCATTACGCACACCTGATTTATGCCGGGCAAATCACCGGAACCGGTCTGGAGAACGAAGGCTTCAAAGGTATCGGTATAAAGGCTAATGAAAATTACGACTTTTCCTTATATGCCCGTACCGAGACCAATAACCCGATCAAACTACGTATCGAATTGGTAAATAGAGATAACGATATTTATGAGACACAACACCTAGAGATAAAAGGAAAAGACTGGAAGAAATATTCCGTTATCTTGTCTCCCAAAGCTACTGAGGCTAAATCACGCCTACGCATCACGATGGAAACGGCAGGCACCTTGGATCTGGAACATATCTCCCTTTTTCCAGAAAAGACATTCAACAATCGCACGAACGGCCTACGCCGCGATCTGGCACAAGCGTTGAAAGATCTAAAGCCGGGAATCTTTCGTTTCCCGGGTGGATGTATCGTTGAGGGTACAACCATCGCCACACGCTACCAATGGAAAAATACGGTAGGCCCCGTAGAGAACCGGCCTATCAATATCAGCCGATGGAATTATACATTTCCTCACAAGAAATTCCCGGATTATTATCAATCTTACGGTTTGGGATTCTTTGAGTATTTCCAATTAAGCGAAGATATCGGAGCCGAGCCCCTGCCTGTATTGAATTGCGGGCTGTCATGCCAGTTTGAGAATGAGGGTATGGACCAGCATGTGCCGGTAGATAAATTACAACCTTATATAGACGATGCCTTGGACTTAATCGAATTCGCCAATGGCCCGGTTACCTCCCAATGGGGCAAAGTGCGTGCGGATATGGGGCATCCGGCTTCTTTTAATCTGAAATTTATCGCTATCGGCAACGAGCAATGGGGACCGTTATATCCCGAACGCCTCGAACCATTCGTGAAAGCCATCCGAGCCAAATATCCGGAGATCAAAATCATCGGCAGTTCCGGTCCTGATTCGGAAGGAAAAGATTTCGAATATCTATGGCCGGAGATGAAACGCTTAAAAGTAGATCTGGTGGATGAACATTTCTATCGCTCACCTGAATGGTTCCTAAATAGTGCCAAACGATATGATTCGTATGATCGGCAAGGCCCCAAAGTGTTCGCCGGTGAATATGCTTGCCACCCGACTAACCGGGAGAATAGCTTCCTGACCGCATTATGCGAGGCTGCGTTTATGACCGGTCTTGAACGGAATGCCGACGTGGTGGAATTATGTACATACGCCCCTTTATTCGCACATGTCGATGCGTGGCAATGGCGTCCGGACTTAATCTGGTTCGACAACCTAAACATCGTGAAAACTCCTAACTACTATGTACAACAATTATACGGGCACAATGCCGGAACAAACGTATTGCCCCTGACGATGAACAAAGAAGCCGTTACCGGGCAAAGCGAGCTATTCGCCACAGCCGCTTTCGACAAAGGCACAAACGAGTTCATCATCAAAATCGTCAATACCAGCATCCAGAGCAAAAAGATCAAATTAAACCTAAACGGAATCTCATCCGGCAAGCATAAAGGAAAGTTGACAGTCTTACATGCCTCAGACCTAGAAGCGAAGAATACATTGGGTAAACCGGAAACAGTCATACCCATTGAATCAGCGGTGGAACTAGAGGCTCCCGTTACTGAAGTCTCCATCCAACCATTAAGTTTCTTAGTCTATAGGATATCGCTATAATCTATCATACATACGAAAGTTATGAATATTGAAGAGTTTAGGGAATATTGCCTTTCGTTGAATGGTGTTTATGAAAAAATGCCTTTCACGAATGTCCCTGATCAATACAGTCGGGACGTTCTTTGCTTTTATGTAGGAAGTAAATGGTTTTGTTTTGTGAATATCGAAGTATTTGATTTTTGTTGTATTAAATGCGATCCCAATGAGTCGGGTGAATTACAAGCCCGATATTCAGGAATAACACCCGGTTGGCATATGAATAAAAAATACTGGATTAGTGTCTATTTTAATCAAGATGTACCCGACAACAAGATCAAAGAGCTTATAAAACAATCCTACGATATCGTATATCAATCTCTTCCTAAAAAGGAAAAAGGGATGTAGATTTTAGCGCAGTTACTCCGTTTATTTTCCATTTGAGAAGGACGTTTGAAAGATTATACGTACATTTGTGAATTCACCTAAACGACTTAAATATGATGCAAACAAATTTACAATTGGACCTTGCCTTCAACTATCTGGAAAATACCGGAACCAACATCTTCCTTACCGGAAAAGCGGGAACAGGAAAGACCACATTCTTGAAAAAACTTAAAGAGACTTCCCCAAAACGGATGATTGTGGTAGCACCTACCGGAGTGGCGGCGATTAACGCGGGAGGGGTAACCATTCACTCCTTCTTTCAGCTACCTTTCGGACCGTATATACCGGGTAGCGAAATGGCCTCCGGGCAAAATAAATCCTATTCTCATAAATTCAGCCGGGATAAGATCAATATCATCCGTAGTATGGACCTGCTCGTTATTGATGAGGTCAGTATGGTACGTGCCGATTTGCTGGACGCTATCAGTGATATGCTACGTCGTTACCGGGATAGGAATAAACCCTTTGGGGGCGTTCAATTATTATTGATCGGAGATTTACAACAATTAGCCCCCGTAGCGAAGGAGGACGAATGGAATTTGTTGAGAGAACATTACGCCTCTCCCTTCTTTTTTGACAGTAAGGCTCTTTCCGAAAGTGATTATCTTTGCATCGAATTAACTCAAGTATATCGCCAAGCGGACGATACGTTCGTACGCTTATTGAACAATATCCGGGAAAACCGCTTCGACGAGAATACGCTACACACCTTAAACCAACGTTATATCCCCAATTTTAAACCAAATGACAAAGCGGGTTATATCACGCTGACAACCCATAATTATCAAGCCCAGCAAATCAATAACCGGAAATTGCAAGAATTACCCGGCCCGGCTTATACGTATAAGGCGGAGATCAAGGATGACTTTCCGGCTTACTCCTACCCGACCGACGAGGTATTGGAGCTAAAGCAAGACGCTCAAGTCATGTTCGTAAAAAACGACTCTTCCGGCGAAAGGCGATATTATAACGGAAAGATCGGCCGAATTGTCTTCATCAGCCCGAGCAAGATTATCGTATCCGACGAATTAGGAAACGATATCACCGTAGACCGGGAGACATGGACAAACGTGAAATATACGATCGACGAGAACACGAAGGATATCACGGAAACAATCGCCGGCTCTTTCAGCCAATACCCACTGAAAACCGCTTGGGCGATCACGATCCATAAAAGCCAAGGCTTGACTTTCGAACATGCCATCATCGACGCATCCGCCGCCTTCTCACACGGACAAGTCTACGTTGCCTTGAGCCGTTGCAAGACATTGGAAGGAATGGTATTGAGTAGCCCGATCACTCGAAACGCCATGATTAGCGATGAGAAGATATTAAGTTATACCTCTTCCCTCTCGGAGCGTCAACCGTGTGAAGACCAACTGCGTCAAGCCCAACAACAGTATTATTTGAGATTGGCAACCGAGCTATTCGACTTCAATCCCGTACAACAAAAGTTGCAATATACATCTTACGCAGCATACACCCATCTGCAAAAACTATACCCGGAATTAAGCAACCAATATCCCCGGGTACGGGATTATTTCCGTTCGGATATAGTAGAAGTAGGCGAACGTTTCTGCCAGCAACTCACCCGTATGATCTCCAGCACGAATCTCTATGATACGGACGAGCATATACAAGACCGCATCCGAAAAGGTTGCGCTTACTTTCTGGAAAAGATCGAGACCTATTGCCTCCCTTTGATAGAGGCTTCCGACGTGGAGATCGACAATAAAGAGGCCCGTAAGGCATTTACATCCGCATTAAAAGCTTTCAGCGATGAGCTTACGATCAAGGTCGCTACATTAAAAGCCTGCCAAGATGGTTTTCGTCTCATCGACTATCTATCCGCCAAGGCTAAAGCGAACATTGAGGAGTCGGCTGTTGCCAGCAAGCGGAAATCGACACGGAAATCGACGGAAGCGGAAAAGATCCCCGTCTCCACGGATGTCTTACATCCTGAGCTATATGCCCGTTTGAAACAATGGAGATACGAGCTTGCCGTAGAAAAGGAGTTGCCTCCTTACACGATCTTGCAACAGAAAGCCTTAATTGGCGTTTGCAACACTTTGCCCACGAACTCGAAAGAACTGTTGAAGATACCCGGAATCGGCAAAAAGATCATAGAGAACTACGGTGAGACCCTATTAGAAATCGTATCTTCCTACTCACCTTCCACGCATGGGAACGGGCTGTGAGATACGGAGACAACTCACGATAGCGGCGACTAAAGCGAAACCGACCGCTACATACATACAAACCGGCATACTATCGGTCGCAGAGGTGACACTAAAGATCAAAGCGACAAATGTCGTCCCCAGCGTTTGCCCCAGCAGTCGTGCCGTACCTTGCATACCGTTCGCCCCACCACTCCGGGAACGAGGGGCGGCCGATATCATCGTACTATTATTCGGGGTCTGGAACAGGCCGAAGCCCATACCGCAAAGCATCAATCGCCAAGCGATGTCCATATTGGTGGGTTGCCCCGGCAATAAAGCCAATAGAAGAAGTCCGGTCGCATACACCACCATTCCGATACCGCCTAACAATCCGGGATGATATTTCTCGATCAGCCTCCCGGCTACCGGAGCGGTCAAGATCGTCGCTACCGGCCAAGGAGTCAACAGCAGCCCCGTCTCCACCTCATTTCTTCCGGCTACATTTTGCAAATAAAAAGGTAATGATACCATCGCCAACAACTGTGCCGTAAATGAAGTAATCGAGGATAATACGGACAAGGCGAATATCGGAATCCGCATCAAGTCCAATGGCAATATCGGAACCTCCTGCCGTAGTTGCCTGCGGATAAAAAATGTTCCGATCACCAATAGAAGAAGAACCTGTAAAGCGATCATTCTCCAGTTCTCATGATGGGCGATGCCTTCCAACGAATAAATCAGCAATCCGAAAGTCAAGGCATTCGAGATTCCACCGATCTTATCAAACTTTCGTTTCGGCCCATCCTTGCAAGGATTTTGAGGCAAAAGAAAATAACCCGTTATAATCGCGCAAATCCCTAAAGGTACGTTGATAGCGAACAACCAATTCCAAGAAGCGACTGATAAGATAGCGCCCGCCAACGACGGCCCGGCAGCAATCGATACCGCCACGACCATGGCATTGATACTCATTCCCCGCCCTATATATTGAGGAGGATAAATAATACGAAGTAAAGCGGTCGTCACGCTCATGATAGCCGAGGCTCCGATCCCTTGCAATATTCTCGCGACCGTCAACATGGCGAAAGACGAGGATAAGGCACAGAATAATGACGTTGAGCAGAATATTGTCGTCCCGATCAAGAAAATCCGCTTATATCCATAAATATCTCCCAAAGCGGAGAATGATAAAAGAGACATCGTAATCGTCAGCTGATAAGCGTTGACAATCCAGATCGTGGAGGAAGGGGATGTCCCGAATTCACGGGACAAGGTAGGAAGCGCCACGTTGACAATCGTACCGTCCAACACGGACATGATCAATGCCAACGCAACCGCTATTACTGCCCAATAACGCCTCGGTATAAATCGTATCATATTACATTATTTCTTCAAATCGAAACCCAGCATCATGCCATCATATTCACTTGCCAACTTATTGATGGCTTTCAAGGTCGTATTGCTGGATATAGAAGAAACCGTGCTCAAGAACTTCAGTAATTTGTCCGCGTTAAAAAGTAATGTCAGCTCATTACCGGAAAGGACGACATGGGCGGTAAGCGTAGAAACGGTCAGCTTCTTATTACCTACCGTATACCGTAACGTCACCGTTTTATCCTCTGGATTCACCGAATAAGTACCTTTCAGGCTTCCCCTTTTCAATGCGCTCGTAAACGTACTATCCGAATTAAAGACATAATTAAATACACCTTCCACGATACCTACTTTCGCGCAATATTCCTTCATTTTCTTCTCTGCCTCAGTAGCCGCCAAGCTTCCCGCTACATTCTTCAAGGCATTATCACCTTCCAGTTGCAGGGCAGGGTTCACATACATCCAAGTTCCCTGTAAATTCTCGAAAGTCACGGCTTTCCCTCCGGTGACAGAAGTCACGGCGTTCTTTACGGCAGATGAATTTAAGATATCTTTCAAGGACTGTCCCTTCATGTTTCCGGGAATCAACAAAAGGCCGCATACGGCCATCCACATACATAGTAACTTTTTCATCTCTTTGTTTTTTACTCAATTAGAAAAATCGGCCAAAGATACGAATATTATTCATACATTTGTTTTAAATAACTTTATACAAACATACCATGAGAAAGCAAGTCGTACGTATTTGTATGTTACTGGCCTGCGCCTTTGGCTTTATGCAAGGGCAAGCCAGCATCCAGCCTTCTATCGTAAAAGCTACGATAGACGAGCTAATAGCCAAGGACGCTAAGAATCAAGCAGGAATCACGAAGGGTGTCGAGCAAGTAGCCCGCCTCTGGCAAACCTCCGATGGGGATGAGCAAGCGTTTCAAACCTTCTGCCGGGAGAATTATCTATCCGATCCCGCCGAAAAAGACCAAGTTTTCCTCAAGATCAGCGAGTATCTTGAAGGTATCAATGGCAATTTCAACGAGATGGTACTCTGTCTGCAACGAAATTTGAACCTAGATACCGGACCTCTACACGCCATCGACGAGAAATTCGGGTCCTACAGCCCCAGTTCCCACCTAATGGACGATCTATACGCCAACAAGATCGGCTTCATCATCGCCCTCAACTTTCCCCAACTTACTCTCAAGGAGAAAGAGGCGTTAGGTGATGACCGTAAAGCATGGGCCTACGCCCGTCTAGGCGATATGTTTACGGAACGGATACCGGCGGAAGTAAAGCAAGCCGCCGCAGATACGGAAAGTGACGCAGATATTTACATCGCAGATTATAATATCTATATGGGGCATTTACTAACTCCTAAAGGAAAAACCATTTTCCCCTCCGACATGCGCTTACTTTGCCATTGGAACCTTCGCGACGAGATCAAGGCCAATTATAACAAAGGAAAAGAGGGATTGGAAAAACAACGGATGGTATATGAGGTCATGAAGCGAATCATCTCGCAAGAAATCCCGAAAGAGGTGATCAACTCGGATCGTTACGAATGGAACCCGTACGCCAATACGTTATCCCAAGCTAGAAATGAACTAGAAGGTACCCCTGAAAGCCCGGCCCGCTATCAGAAAATGTTGAATAACTTCAACGCCATGCAGCGTATAGACAAATATACGGGAAACACTTATATAGACCGTAAGTTCACGGAAGATATGGAAATAGACGTCAACGATGTAGAAGCCCTGTTCGATCAGTTCCTTTCCGCCCCCGAACTAAAGGAAGTAGGGAAAATCATCTCCAAACGCCTCGGACGCAAACTGGAAGCCTACGATATATGGTACGATGGCTTCAAGGCCCGTAGCAATCTGGACGAGAACAAGCTAAACGAGCAAACCCGTACCCTGTATCCCGATGCGGTAACGATGGAAAAGAAGCTACCGGAAATCTTACAGAAACTAGGATTCAGCCCCGATCGTGCCCAATATCTGGCGGATAAGATCGCAGTCGATCCCGCCCGTGGTTCCGGTCATGCGTGGGGAGCCTCCATGAAAGGCCAGCGTTCCCGTTTACGTACCCGTATTCCTTCACAAGGGATGGATTACAAAGGATATAATATCGCCATCCATGAGTTTGGGCACAACGTAGAGCAAACGATCTCATTATATGATGTCGATTATTATATGCTCAACGGAGTTCCCAATACGGCTTTCACCGAAGCGCTGGCCTTTGTCTTCCAGAAAAGAGACCTTGAGTTACTGGGCATAAAAGACGAGAATCCGGAAAAAGAAAAGATGGATATCTTGGATAAGATATGGAGCATGTATGAGATTTGCGGTGTTTCCATGCTGGATATCTCCGTATGGAAATGGATGTACGCACATCCTAACGCTACCGCCGGGGAATTGCAGGAGGCCGTGATCCGTCTTTCCAAGGAAATCTGGAATAAGTATTACGCTCCGGTATTCGGCGTGAAAGACGAGACCGTTCTAGCGATTTACTCCCATATGATCGGTTATCCGCTCTACCTTTCCGCCTACGCTTTCGGACAGATTATCGAGTTCCAACTTGAGAACTACCTCAACGGCAAGGATTTCGCAAATGAGGTTAGCCGTATCTTCAAGCAAGGCCGCCTCACCCCGAATGTGTGGATCAAGCAAGCTACCGGCAACGATCTTACCGTAGATCCGATGTTGGAAGCACTCCGTAAGGTATTAAAAGACTAAACTACAGACTAAAAGAAAAGCCATCCCGATACCGAGATGGCTTTCTTTATTTATATCAAGAAACTTCCGATTATAACTTGTCGTTAGAACCAAGAACGTTGATGATCTTGTGTTTGTAAAGTTTCTCCATGTTATCACGAGCCGGGCCCAGATATTTACGAGGATCGAATTCAGCCGGTTTCTCAGCGAAAGTCTTGCGGATAGCGGCAGTCATCGCCAAACGAGAGTCTGAGTCGATATTGATCTTACATACAGAAGATGTAGCAGCCTTACGCAACCACTCTTCAGGAATACCGATAGCAGCCTTCAAAGCACCACCGAATTTGTTGATAGTCTCAACCTCTTCCTGAGGAACAGAAGAAGAACCGTGAAGAACGATAGGGAATCCCGGAAGTTTCTCCATAACAGCGTCCAAAACGTCGAATGCCAATGGAGGAGGAACCATCTTACCTGTAACAGGGTCGATCGTACATTGCTCCGGAGTGAACTTATAAGCACCGTGAGAAGTACCGATTGAGATAGCCAAAGAATCGCAGCCCGTACGAGTAGCGAAGTCGATAACTTCCTCAGGATTGGTATAAGTGTGGTGGTCTGAAGAAACCTCATCCTCAACACCTGCCAATACACCAAGCTCGCCTTCTACAGTTACATCGAATTGATGAGCGTACTCAACAACTTTCTTAGTCAAAGCGATGTTCTCTTCATAAGGAAGGTGAGAACCGTCGATCATTACAGATGAGAAGCCAGAGTCGATACAGCTCTTGCAAGTCTCAAACGTATCACCATGGTCTAAGTGAAGAACGATCTGAGGATTCGGGCAACCTAATTCCTTAGCATATTCAACAGCACCCTGTGCCATGTAACGAAGCAAAGTAGCGTTTGCGTACTGGCGAGCGCCCTTTGAAACTTGCAAAATAACCGGAGATTTTGTCTCTACAGCAGCCTTGATGATAGCCTGCATCTGTTCCATGTTATTGAAGTTGAAAGCAGGGATAGCATATCCGCCCTTAATAGCCTTAGCGAACATTTCTTTTGTGTTCACCAAGCCCAAATCTTTGTAATTTACCATAGTTGTTATTATGTTATTACGTTAATGATTAAAAACTTGCACAAAGATAATCAAGATTCACGACAAATGATGCTTCAAAGCATATAAAATAACACAAAATCAACGCCCTTGAAAAAAATAATACGATTTTCTTTGTTTGTTTGTGGCAAACCCTTACCTTTGCAAGCCAAAATACCGGTTACCAAATATATACAGAGTATAAATTAAAATAGATAATAAAGCAATGAAAAAAGGTATTCATCCTGAAAATTATCGTCCTGTAGTATTTAAGGACATGTCAAACGATGATGTATTCATCACTCGTTCTACTATTAACGCTAAAGAGACGATCGAGATCGACGGCGTAACTTATCCGTTGGTAAAGGTCGAGATCTCTAACACTTCTCACCCGTTCTACACTGGTAAGTCTAAGTTGGTCGATACAGCCGGACGTGTTGATAAGTTCATGAGCCGTTATGGTAACCGTAACAAAAAATAAGATTTCTTTCTTTAAGAAATAAAAAAGGTCACGATTTGTATCGTGGCCTTTTTTTGTATCTTCGCGGGAGTTAACATAATGAAATATCATGGCAAAAACGAAAGAACAATTACTAAACATCTTGGATCAGTTCCAGTTGGATGAGAAAGTAGTTTCCGCTGAACCATTCGGAAACGGACACATTAATGATACATTGAAAGTGACCAACGAGAAAGGGGAGATCAAATACGTGCTACAGCGTATCAACCATTTAATCTTCACCAACGTGGATATGCTGCAAAATAACATCCACGTGGTTACCACTCATATCCGCAAGAAGCTGGAGGAAAAAGGTGAAACGGATATCGACCGTAAGGTATTAACCTTCTTGCCGACTAAAGACGGGAAAAAATATTATTTCGATGGAGATAGTTATTGGCGGGTATGCCTATTCATCCCTCGCAGCAAAAGCTATGAGGAAGTAACTCCTGAGCTTTCTTATGAGGCTGGCAAAGCGTTCGGTGATTTCCAGACCATGTTGTCCGATATACCCGAGGGTACGCTGGGCGAGACCATCCCGGATTTCCATAATATGGAGTTCCGCTTGCGACAATTCCATGAGGCTGTAGCCGCTAATCCGGCAGGCCGGTTGGAAGAGGTGAAAGATTTGGTAGAGGAGATCGAGAAACGTGCCGAAGCGATGTGCATCCAAGAACGCCTGTACCGTGAGGGCCAATTGAAGAAACGCACGAACCATTGCGATACAAAAGTTAACAATATGATGTTTGACGCTGATAGCGACAAGGTGCTTTGCGTGATCGACTTGGACACCGTGATGCCGGGCTTCGTCCTTTCCGATATCGGCGACTTTATCCGTACCGGAGCCAATACGGGTGCCGAGGACGATGAGAATCTGGATAACGTAAACGTTAATATGGAGATATTCAAAGCCTATACCCGTGGATACATGGAAAAGGCCAAGGCGTTCTTAACTCCTACCGAGATCAAATTGCTACCTTACGGTGGACGCTTATTGACTTATATGCAGACCGTTCGTTTCTTAACCGATTATATCAACGGCGATACCTATTACAAGATCCATAGCCCGAAACATAACTTAATCCGCACAAAAGCCCAATTCAAGCTACTTCAAAGCCTGGAAGCCCATGCAGAAGAGATGGATCAGTTCATGAATCAATGGTTATAATATAAAGTAACTAAGGAATATAAAAACGGGCGGGGTGACTCATTGATTCATCCCGCCCATTCTTTTTATTTCGTCCAATAATCCAACACCGTAACCGCCGATGCCTTCCCTCCTAACACCTTGCCAAATGCTTTATGCGCCGGATGTACCAAATAGGCGTCCCGATCCGCATCCGAATGAAAAGTCAAGAAAAAGCAATGAGTCAAGCCCTGTTGCAATCCCTCCGGACTACAATCCGTTCCCCACTCATATCCTTTGATCAAGTCGATTTGAGAAGGCAACTTACAAAAGGCATCCTCAACCTCTTTCACCTGCGCCTCGGACACATCCGGCTTAAAACCGAACATAACAACATGGCGAAGAACTTTCTCCGGCTTTTGATCACTCGAATAGCTTACCATTAATACAGAAAATACGATAATCGCAAGGATAAATAATACAGATACTACTTTCTTCATGATATTCAAGATTAGATTTCTATTGCTTTGTTATACGGCCCAAAGATAGTATAAAATCCAGTACAGCTTGCCCAAAACCTCCGTATCCTTTAGTCCTTTCCATCCCTATCTTTAGACTTTTCCTCTAGAGACATCCATCATCTATCAACTGTTGGACGATCATGCAACGACTGGTAGAAGATCGTGCAACAGTTGGTAGATGATCATGCAACGGCTGTTGCATGATGAATACAAGCAGACAAAAAGGCTAACATCTGTAAGGATACAGTCTTAGCCTACAAGAAAAAAACCTTAAACAATAAAGGGATTATTTCAACTAAACCAAATCTTAAACCTTGTCAATCCATCTGCGTAAGAGCGGAGAGAGAATCGGCAATCATGTTTTAACAGTACCTCACGGATAAAGATCAAGCCGATACCTTGTCCGTTCGGTTTCGTAGAGAAGAACGGACTGAATAGTTTAGTTTCCGTTTCCTTGTCGATGCCCTTGCCCGTATCAGCGATCTCCAAGCAGGTGGGACGCACAGTCGTCCGGATATAAATCTTTCCATCCCGCTCGATGGATTCGGCGGCATTCTTGATAATATTGACCAAGACTTGCTCGAATAATGAATTATCCAAATTCACGACTGGAGATTCCTCGCTCAGATCCATAACAATCTCGATATTCCGGTTCTGGCAAACCGTCTCCATAAAGCGTTTACAAGCGGACACCACTTGGTTCAATTCTTGCGGACGACTTTGGGGTTCGGGTATACGCACCACATCTGCGAAATTGGTGATGAAATGGCTCATGCTATAGCAGCGTTCTATGGAGACCCGCAAAACCTCGCAGACATCCTCCATATCTTCCATCCCGCTGAAAGTAGACTCCAACGTATCCAAGGTAGAGGTGATACCTGCGGTCGTATTATTCACCTCATGAGAGATCATACGTATCACTTTCTCATACGCTTTCTTCTCGGCCTTGAACACCTCTTGGGTCAACGTTTCTATCAAATAAAACTGGTGGTGAAAGCCTCGGTCCACGAATGAAGAATGCGTACATTTATAAATATTAGCGTCGTTCAACCGGACGGTTTGCGCTTGATACATCGGAACCCGTACCAATTCTTCCGCCAAGGGAGAATCTAGTTGAAGAAAACGTTTTCCCACCATATCCTCCGAGCTTTGCGCGCCAAACAATTTACATGCGGCCGGGTTCATGGATAGAATCTCCTCATCCAAGTTCAAGATGATCACTCCCATCGGAGAGGCGTTGACCAGCAAGTCCAAGAAATGGTTTTGCTCCCGGAGGTGCAAACGCTCATTCTTCAACTGCTCCATCATCTTATTAAACACATCGACCACCCGGTCCGCCTCCGTTTGCCCGACCTTTCCCAAGCGGGAACTAAAGTCTTGCTCTTTCAATAACTCCATACCGTTACCGATGATATGCAAGGGCTTTATGATACGGCGATAAAAGACAAATAAATAGATGATCGTAAGCAAGACCAAGGCTTCTACCGCAAAAAACATCCGGATAGAAGACGTATAAAAGACATAATAAGTCACCACCGCCAATATAGTCAACAGCAGCGTCGTCAATATCCAAAATAATCCTTTCAGCCTCATCCTCGCCTCTTCTTATTTATCGATCGGGATTCCGTATTTCTCTAATCTCCGGTACAATGCGGCACGACTGATTCCCAGCGCCGTAGCGACATGCGATAAATTACCTCCATGCGCTTCCAAGGAGCGTAAGATGGTTTGCTTCTCCAACTCATCCAAGGTCAAGCCCTCCAAAGAAGACGGAATCGTCGATTTAGAGCTGGATGTATCCACGCAATGAACCTCGAAATCAGCGGCATCCAAAAGCGTCTTACCCGACACAAGGATCGTCCGCTCCACCAAGTTCTTCAACTCACGGATATTACCGGGAAAAGGAAGACGGCTTAAATAGGTCTGGGCATCCGATGAGAACTCCACCCTCGGTAGCCCATTGACCTCCGATTGCTTATCCGCGAAATACCGGGCCAGCAATGGGATATCCTCCCTTCGCTCACGCAAGGCGGGTAAATGTACCGTGATCAAATTGATCCGGTAAAAAAGATCCTCACGGAACGTACGGTCCGCCACCATCGATCGTAAATCCCGGTTCGTAGCGCTTACGACCCGTATATCCACCTTCCGGGGGCGGCTATCCCCCAAGACCTCAAAGGTCTGGTCTTGCAATACCCGAAGTAGCTTCACTTGGCAAGACAGTTCCAAATCGCCGATCTCATCCAAGAAGATCGTACCTTTGTTCGCCATCTCGAAACGTCCTACCCGATCCATGTATGCGTCCGTAAAAGCCCCCTTCTTATGTCCAAACATCTCGCTTTCAAAAAGACTCTGGGATAGTCCGCCTAAGTTTACCTTCACGAAAGCCTCTTTCGACCGGGGACTATTCGCATGGATCGCTTCCGCTATCAGCTCTTTACCCGTACCGCTCTCGCCGGTAATCAAAACAGAGGCATTTGTCGGGGCGATACGCGAGACCGTCCCCAATATATCCATCAAAGCGGCACTTTGCCCCACGATCTTATCAAAATGAAATTTATGGTCGGCATCCGAACGGTTCAAGGGAGCGTTTGTCTCTTTCTTCTGCTCGCTCAATTCCAAGGCAGTCCGGATCGATTTTAATAATACCAAGTTATTCCAAGGCTTCGTGATAAAATCGAAGGCTCCGGCTTGCATTCCCTGCACGGCCAAAGAGATCGATCCCCAAGCGGTCATCAAGATCACAGGTACATCGGGACGAAAGATCTTCACCTGTCTCAATAATTGAATCCCCTCCTCGCCCGTGGTAGTCAGCGTGAAGTTCATATCCATCAAGATCAGCTCCGGCGCCGTGGCACGGACTACCTCCAAGGTCTCCTTCGGCCCCGGAACCGCCTCCGGCCGGAAACCCGCACGTTTTAGCAGGAATGTAAGCGAGGAACGAACAGCTGCGTCATCATCTATTATCAGTATCATATAATCAATTTATCGTTTCACGATTTCCTCGAAATCGGCATCTAATGTACGATTATTCAAGAAATCATACAATGTTATACTACGGATGTTATAAAAATAGCGCCAATAATAATACAGTTCTTGGATATGCTTTTGCTTCGCGTCATCCTTCGAGCTCTGGGCGTCATTCAGGTCTAGGATATCGATCTTTCCGATCATGAAAGTCTCGATCGAGGTCTTGTAGCGCTTTTCCGCCAACGTGTCCACCTCGGCGGCTATCTCCAATTGAGCGGCCTGATTGTTGAAATTCTCCACCAAGAGGAAGATATCTTGATTAAAATCCATTTGCTCCTGACGAATCTTGGAAAGTACGACATCCCGATTCGATTCGGCTACTTTTACCTTTCCCTTCCGTTTTCCCCAGTCCAAGATAGGAATCGAAAGCCCGACCTCTACGATCTGGTTATCTTTCAATGGATTGTAAGCTCCTCGCATGGACATATCCTTACCGGTATAACCCACGGAGGCAAACAGATTAATACTTCGACGGTTTCCCTTGGCGGTTGCCACATCATAATCCGCTTCCAACTGACGGCGCATGATATTCTTTGAGAACGAGTTATTTTCTTGAGCCTTCTCCAATACCGCCTGATAATCCATACGGACCCCTTCTATCGCCTCGGGAAGAACAGGCTCGATCACGTCTTGCTCGCTCATCCCTAAAAAGGAACGGAGCTTGAACATCATCGCGTTATAATTGGATTGAGCCTCGGTTAGCTTACCTTTCGCTTGCAAGGCCGACTGTTTCAAACGCATCAACTCGCTCTCCGAGATATGCCCGATCTTACGCTTCGCTACCGCTATGTCATAGAGTTTATTGGCGTTCAGCAAGTTCTGATTACAGATATCCAGATTATCTTCCGCCAACAGTAAGTTGAAGTAATTCGTGATGGTAGCGATCGTTACATTCTCCACGTTCTCCATATAAGCGGCCTTAGCCTCTTGGTAACGAACAGGCTCGATACGACGTTTCCATTTTTGGTCATTCACGCCGAAGATCGGTTGCGTCAATGTCAAACTAACAGGTACGCTCATAAACTCGTTGTAAGCGCCACTACCTAGCTGACGGGTAAAATCCAAAGAGGTATTCAAGGCGATCTTACCTCCGGTCAAGGCTATGTTCTGGGCGATAGAGATCTCTCCATTTAAGCCTAAGGCATTGTTTTGCACATAGGTATAAGAACCATCCGATTGCTGGTACTTCGAGTATTGCTTGCTATATGAAGGCAGAGTCCCCGTAAATATCACTTCCGGCAACTGATCCGCCCGATGCGTACGGAATTCCCAATAGGCCGTTCGCAACTCATTGAGCGCCACGGCAGCGTCTACGGATTGAAGCTGTGCGATCTGGATCGCTTGCCGCAGGGTTATTCGAACTTTATTCGTATTGTCTTGGGCACATACTCCCGAAATCCCCGCCCACAGACAACACATCGCTATATAGATCCTTCTCATCTTAGTATAAGTTTTTTTATCCTGCCTAAGGCAAAAGGCATGCCAAAAACATATACTATTGATAATCCGATAAATAGGAATATTTAAAGTGTTCGATAATGAACAGTGTGTTCGTTTTTGGATACTTATCTTTGAATGAGTTGATTATTGACGATCGATTTATAGACCTCTTCCCGTAAAGGGCGCGACACCGGTATTTTATGCTCCCCAATGATTAATAGATTTCCTTCTATCGCTTGTACATAAGAAAGATTTACGATGAAAGAGCGGTGCACTTGCATAAAAATTTGTGCCGGCAACGTTTCCAATATACTCTTCAACCGGAGATGAACGATCTCTTTGGAAGTGAGGGTATGGATAACAATATAGTTCTCCATGCCCTCTATAAATTGAATCTCCTTTAAATAAAGCCTTTTAAGTTGCTTCTCCGTCTTGACAAAGATATAAGCAGGCTCCTCGCTTTTCGATGTAGATTCCATCAACGCATGTGCTTTATTGACCGATTTCAGGAAACGGGAAAAAGAGATCGGTTTCAATAAATAGTCCACCACGTCAAACTCATATCCTCTCAACGCATACCGCTCGTATGCCGAGGTGATAATTACCTTCGGTGTGTTCTGAGCACTCTCCAAGAAGTCCAGTCCAGACATATCCGGCATCTCTATATCCAGAAAAAGCAAATCCGCCTGAACCGAATTCAGCATATTATTGAGTTGTATAGCGTCCTCACATTCTCCGACGATGGTCAGAAAATCAATTTTACCGATGTGTCGCCGAAGTCCTTTTCTGGCGATTGGCTCATCATCCGTTATGATACACTTTATTTCCATATTATTCTGATAAATCAATACATAACTCAACCCTAAAACGGGTATTGTCTTTTTTTATACATAACTCATGTTTATCCGGGTACAATAGCTCCAATCGTTTTCTCAGATTGTCGATCCCAATGCCTTTCCCCTTTCTTTGTTCCAAGGAGTCCGGATTGAAAGTATTGCTTACTCCAAAGCATACCTTTGAATCCTCTTTCCGCATAGATACTTGTATCCAATACGCTTCGCCCACATATTTAAACGCATTCTCCAATAATGGAAGGAAAAGCAACGGATGTATTTTTTGTCCGGTCAATTCCGAGTCAAAGGACTCCTCGAACTGTAAGCGTTTCGTCATACGAAGTCGCTGGAATTGAATATATGTTCGCAAATAATCAATCTCCTCATCGATCGTCACTTTCGTATTTATATCATATAATTGATAACGGAGTAAGTCCGAAAGTAACTCTACAGCCTCAATCGCTTCCTCATTTTCCTCATCGATCAAGAAATAGATCGTATTCAAGGCATTAAACAGGAAATGGGGATGGTATTGCATCTTCAGCAGCTTCAATTGCGTTTCCAGCTGATCTACTCTCAGTTTCTCCAATTGAACGATTTTCTCCGAATAGCGTTTGGCTAATATATTATTACGGATCAAGAAATAGTATAGGAGAAAGATCGGCACAGCTACCGCATTGATCATTAACGCCTCTCCCCACCGATAGGTCGTTCCATTTATAGAATAGATCACGATATATAAGCCGATATTGAGCACGACTAAATTAAACAAGACCACCCATAGATATTCCCGGAACACCGGGCGGGACCTCCGCTCTTTATTCCTATCTAAAAAAGTATTAGCCAAGTAATTAAAAAACAAATAAGATAAGCTAACGCCGATCAATATAATAGCAAGGGCCTTGATACGCCCGATCCATGCGTCCACTCCCAGTTCCCACATGCGGACACCATAAGCGACATCCGTAACAATCCACAGGCAACAGATCGTCAATATCGCCATTAGCAACGGACTTAGAAAGTTATATTTTATCTTCATATCTGATTTCAAGCCATAAATTTATTCTTTTACTTTGATCTATGCTCGTATCACGGGCACTTTTTTAATCAACGAAGTTATCGTTCCAGATAAAAACCAACAAGTAATCTTGACGAATTGCGGAATATGAAAGGTGAATATCCTGTTTGTTCGTCAGGATATGCGATAAAGGCAAAAAATACCTATATTTGCCCTCCTCAATAAGAGATGCTATAAAAATGAAGAATGACGGTTTCACATTTCGAAAGAGAGCCAGAAGCTTTAAATTCGCTTTCAACGGAATCAAGCTATTGATCACGAAGGAGCATAACGCTTGGATCCATTGTTTCGCGGCAGTTTGTGTACTTATAGCCGGGGTGGTATTCGGACTTTCCCGCATGGAATGGATCGCAGTAACGATCGTGATCGGAGCGGTATTAGCTGCCGAGGCGGTCAATTCATCCATCGAGGCCCTAGCAGATTTGGTCTCCCCTGAGTATAATGAGGCTATCAAGCGAACGAAAGACTTGGCGGCGGGAGCCGTATTATTGATGGCGATAGCGGCAGCGATCGTCGGGTTTATCATTTTTATACCTAAAATAGCAACTATATTTTAAATCTATGAGACATATCCTTTTCGCAATTACAATGCTCATGCTGTGTCTGTCCGTTAACGGACAAGAATTGAAGGTGACCGGTAGCCGGAAAGCCATACGGACCTCGGGAGACGTATTGGTGTTTATCACTCCGGTGGCGAGTTTGGCGACAGTATTGGCAACCCAAGATTGGCAAGGGCTGAAACAAGGCGTATTCACCGGGGTTACGACATTGGGCGTAACCTATGCGCTGAAATACCTAGTGAAGAAAGAGCGGCCCGACTTCAGCGATAATCATTCGTTCCCATCCATGCATACCTCCGTATCCTTCGCGGGAGCCGCTTTTATCCAAAGGCGTTATGGATGGAAATGGGGTATTCCGGCTTATGCAGTGTCGACCTACGTGGGTTGGAGCCGGGTCTATGGGAAGAAGCATGATTGGTGGGACGTGGCGGCGGGAGCCGTTATCGGTGCCGGTAGCGCCTATATCTTTACCCGTCCGTTCGCGAAGAAACATAACCTGTCTATCAGCCCGGTAGCGGGAGACGGGCATTATGGGGTATATGCGTCAATGACGTTTTAACTCGCGAATTTTTGCCAAGCACGAAAACAGCCCGGCCATGTATCGCTACAAGACCGGGCTTTCAATTATGTGTAAGTGTAATATGTTAAACAAAAAGTGTTATTCATACCGTAAGGCATCCGCAGGTTCCAACCGTGCCATTTGATGAGCCGGATACCATATCCCCAAGATGATCATCACCGCCATGACTAAGTAGGTTATAAGGAACCCCGCCGCAAAACGGGCTATCGTATAATCCATATAGAATCCTTTCGTCAATTCCGACACATGAAGATTAAAACAGATCAATAAGGCCGGGACAGCGATCAATGTCAACAATAATACCCCCTCGGCAATCATGATCCCCTTTAAGCTAAAACGGGTGGAACCCAAAGCGATCCGCAACCCCATCTCCCCTTTCCGTTGTTCCGTGCGGAACCAGAACGTGCCGATGATCCCCAAGAATATATTGAACAGCAAGAATCCCATCACGGCTATCTGGTTCTGCAACTCGGATTTTACGCCATTCCTTAATTCCATGCTATATCTCAAGTCCGAGTATGGGATGACATCCAGCAAATACAAACGATCTATGGAGAGTTGCTTCTCCATTTGCTTCACGAAGAACTCCGGGAAATCATGATCCGCGGAAGGGTTTACCCGGACGGCGATCTTCACATGGAAATCGGTATCGTCCTCGGCGATCTCCTCATCCGTCAAAGGCATGAACAGCCAGCTACAGCTTTTCGTGAAACGGTCGGCACGGAAATCGGCGGTAACCCCACCGATCGATCGCCTATCCCCCCAGAAGGAAATCCCCTCATCCCGTTTGCCGCCTTTCTCCTGAAATTCCCTAAACAGGCCGGCGGAAAGAACGACCTGACGCCCGTTCAGCATCTCTTCCCAATCCTTCTTCTCGCCCTCCATGGGACGGAAATTAAACACCTCCAGAAAACCGGGTGTCACTTCCAGTAGCTTCACGTACTCTACATTTATCGAATCGTTCACGGCAACATGCATGTACCGGTTCTCTCCCGTATGCGGCATGGCCATCAGTCCCGCGCCCACCGCCTCCACACCCGGGCAGGTCTTGATACGGTCGATCGCCGTCAACATGCTGCGTCCGGAAGTGACGTATCGATAGGTAGAATCCATCTCGTTCCGGTCTACCTCCTCCACGCCCATCGAGATCCAATAGACATGGTTGATATCCCATCCCATCGGGGCGAAGAAGACTTTCCCAACCGCCATTAGCGAATCGATTATGTACCACAGAACCACGAATACCAGCAGGATCTCGGCGGCCATCCATCCATTGCGCCTACGTTGGTTCCAGATGATCTTTACTAGATGCTTTATCATATCAGTGACGAATTATAGAATTAACAAAACCGGTTATTACTTATCATTCAATGAATCCACTATATTCCCGCTAGAGGCGTTCCACGCCGGGATAGCCGCACTCAGCAGATTCAGTAATAAACAGAACAGGAAAGCAAAGAAGAATATAGCCGGACGGATCAACATCCCCGCGCTCAACGTCAGGCCGCTATTCAAGGAAGCCAGCTCGAACGAGCCTAGCAGCCAATCCTTAAGCAAGAAGACCGCCACATAGGAGAACAGCAATCCCAACACCCCGCCCAATAACGTCACGGCGAGATTCTCCGCCAGTACCTGCCGTATCAACGTGCCACGGTTCGCGCCGAACGCTTTCCGTACCCCCAGCTCCCCCATGCGTTTCTGCATCCTCGACGCGGTAAGCCCGCTGAGGTTCATAGCCGGGACCAGAAGCAAGACGATCAAGACCAACGCATACTGCCCCAACATTCTCGGCACGTCGGGCACGACATTACTCCACAAGCGAAGGCGGCTCTCCATCTGCGTATCCGGCTGCTTCATCAAGTCAATCTTGAGTTCTTGCAAGGAATTATTAAACCGGGCTACGTTTTGCTCCACCTCGGTCTTGATCTTGTTGAAGTCACCGCTTGAGCGAGCCAATATCAAGACCCGATAACTACCGATCAGACCCTCCAATGTCTCCTCGTTTATCAGCCGATCCACATCGGATTGAGCATAAGGAATCCAGATCTGGGCATACGCACGGTTGGCGAGAGGAGATACGTCCTCCACGATACCGCCAACCACATATGGACGGCGTGCCACCAATATCGTTTGCCCGATCACGCTCTCGTCTGCCAACCCGAATATACGGAGTGCCAACCTGCGACTGATCACCGCTTTCTTGATATTACTCTCCACATCGCTCCGCAGGAATGGTTTTCCCGCCAAGAACTCGAAATCGAAGATCTTCCAGAAGCCCTCGTCGGTCCGTATCTGATCGCATTTCATCCGTCTCGTTTGATCCGTGGAAGTGACCAGCGTTTGCATCCGCATCAATTGCATGCTGACGGCCTCCGGGGTTTTCAGCGTAAAGAAGCACTCCTTAGCCACACGGCCACCGACAAGGGAATAGTTCATACCGCCATCCTCCTCATTCTTATGCGTGATCGCCACGTCCTTCACATAAAGCGTCCGATCCCGGTTCAACTCCGGCTTGAAGCCTTTATTTTGTATCTCGAAGACAATGACCATCACCATGATCATGCAGATCGCCAAGGCCGTGCCCAGAATGGTAATCACGCTGAAGAAAGGGCTTTCTTTCAGCATCAGTAGAGCTTGTCTAAAATATTGCCTATACATATGTGTTCGTTTTTATGACTGTTATCTATCTATTAGCAAATGCTGTGCCAAAGACGTAAGCAGCTGTATATCAACAGCCATATCATAAAAAAGTGTCCGATAACGAACATCTGGCTCGTTATCGGACACTCCCGAAAGCAGGCTACGCTACCCTGATCACTCGTAATGCAGAGCCTCCGCCGGCTCCAAGCGGGCTGTCGAGCGGGCGGGATACCATACGCCACAGATGATCATGAGGACGATCAAGACAAACGTAATCCCTCCGCAAATCGCGAAGCGCAGCCACGTGAACGGAAGCTGATAGGTATCTATCAAATCCATATGGGCGATGTTGAAGCTGATGAGTAAGGACGGGATGAACGCCAAGACCAGCAATAGGACACCCTCTCCCACCATGATCGAGTTCAACTGACGGCGGGTAGAGCCTAAGGCCATCCTAAGCCCCATCTCGCCTTTGCGATATTCCGTACGGAACCAGAAGGTACCAATGATACCGAGGAATATATTCGCCAATAGGAAGCAGGCTACCGCCACACGGGTTTTCACCTCGTTCTCTACGCCGATCGAACGGATATAACCGTCGCAAATATATGACAAGGGCTGTACGTCTAGCAGATAGAGGTTGCCTAGCCGAAGCTGTTCGGCCATATCCTTGCGGAAGCGTGCGGGGAAATCAGCATTATCGACATCCGGACGGACACGTACGCAGAGTCGCACGGCATCTATCATCCCCTCATAGTATCCTTCCTCTATCCGGCTTAGCCGCAGGGCCCTATAGACGTTGGGTTCCGCCTTGGTGTACTCATGACGGCGGATGGGGACGCTGATACCACGGATCGTCTCCTCGATCTCGTCGGTCACATTCCCCCGGTACGCCTTTTGCCCGAGTAGGGAAAGGCCGGGATTCATCGTCTCCACGTCGGCGGAGATTACGATGGAGTTGTTATCCTCGATGGCCCGTTTCAAGGAAGCCGTCTTGCCGTCCTTATCATAGATACGGAACACGTCGAAGAACTCCGGGGTGACGAAAGCATAGCGGCAGGGCACCTGCAATGTATCAATCCGCCAAACGAGGTTACGGCTTCCCATATAATAAGGCATCCCCCCATCCGTAAGGCAGGCCGATTCCACGCCGGGATAGGTGCGGATGCGATCCAACGCCGTCAGCAGATGAACACCATCCGGCCGCTCCCGCTTCTCCTTCGGGATATAATCCGGGCTTCTTTCCGAAAGGCTGCTGATCACGATGCTGTACGTATGCCGGATATCGAAGCCCAGAGGAGCCGTATACGTGCGCCCCATCACATACAGGTAGTCCACAAGGAACCAAAGGAAGACCGAGACCAGCAATAACTCAGCCCACAACCAAGCGTTTTGCTTGCGCTGGTTCCAGATCAATTGTAATAAATGTCGTATCATATCTTTCTATTATTTTAGTATAGCTATCATCCAACGCGGGAGATTAATGAACATTCTCGTTGAGAGCCGAGATGATACGCATCCTTGAGGCTCGCCAAGCCGGGATGCCGGCGCTCAGCAGGTTCAACGCGAGACAAGCAAGGAACGCATAAAGGAAGATCAATGGATTGAACATCATCTCTGCGTTGACGAAGGTGCGACCGATACCCATCGATGCCGTGCCCGTATCCAGCAACCAATCGGACAAGAGCAATACGGAGGCGTATGAGAAAAACAGACCTAACACACCTCCCAGCAAGGTCTGCAACAGATTCTCGTAGAGTACCTGCGTCAGTAATTCCGAGCGTGTCGCCCCGAACGCCTTCCTCACCCCGATCTCCGCCATACGTTTACGCATCCGGCTTTGCGTGATACCGCTCATGTTGATGGCAGGGATCAGCAAAAGGACAAGAACGATGATAACATATTTCATGACCAGTTCCCGTACATTCGGCTCAGAGAAAGCATCCTCGCGAGCCAAATCGCCCAAATGGGTATCAGGTCCTCCTCCAATTTTCAGTAGGTGCGTGCTTTGTGATTCGTTAAGGCGAGCGATATTCGCCTCAGCCTCGGAGTGGATCGCATCAAAGTCGGCGGACGAACTTGCGAGGATATAACAACGGAAGCCCCCGACGAGACGGTCGGAACCATTATCATACAGGGAATTGTCGGTGGTATAAGGCAACCAGACATCGCCATAGGCAGACTCGGCTAGCAGGGAGACATCCCGCACGACGGCACGGATGGTATAGGGCACGTAGCTGATCTCGACGGTACGGCCTACAACCTCGGTCGTGCCATACAACCGGCGTGCCACGGACTCGCTTACCACAGCATCCATGATGCCACTTTGTACTTCTTCCTCGCCATAAGGCTTACCGGAGAGGAAACGAAAGTTGAAGATATTCCAGAACGCCGCATCCGTAAAGGTCACGTCGCACTTGAACTCCACCGTATGATCCGCCACTGCCGCCAAGCGTTGCACGCCATGATAGGCCATGCCTACCTTCTCGGCAGAGCGCAAGGGATAGAAACAATCTTTCACCACCCGGGAAGCGAGAAGGTAGCAATCGTTATAAGATTCGTTCTCTTTGTAGGAGGCACGGGTATCACTGACGTACATCATCCGGTCCCGATAGTCTTCCGGTGAGTAATTGGCGGTACGCATCTGCCATACGATCACGATCACCATGATCATGCAAATCGCCAAGGCCGTACCGAAGATAGAGACTCCGGAAAGGAGCTTGTTCTCTTTCAATAAGGCCCAGGCTTGTTTTAGATAGATCTTGTACATATTCATTTGATTTAATTATACGATTCAGTCGGTGGGAGACGGGGCATTATATGTTATCCGTCATACCGCAGCGCCTCGGCCGGCTCCATCTCGGCGGCCTTGCTGGCGGGGAGCCAGACGGCGAGCAGGATGACGATAGCCAGCAGTATCCATGTCAGGATATTCACCAGCAAGAAACGGAGCGGCAGGATCGCCGGCCAGTAATGCTCCGGCAAGGTCCCTTTGGGGATGTCCAAGAAGCCGACCATCACGAATTGAGCCTCTATCAACAAGGCGAGCGGGGTAGCCATGAGTAACAGACATATGCCCTCACGAGCCATCTGGCTACGTATCTCTTCGCGGGGCGAACCGATCGCCATGCGCAACCCGATCTCTCCCCGGCGCATCCGCACCCGGTACCAGAACGTACCCATCACGCAAAGCAGGATATTCAGTCCCAAGAAGGCCATCAACGCCATACGGACCCGGTAATCGTAGGTAACGCCAAAGGAATAATCGGTATCGGCCTTGATCCGGTCATAGGAAGTCAGGCGTTTCAGGTAGAAGTTCCCCACCCGAAGCTCACGGCTCATCTTCTCCCGGAACGTATCGGCGAAACGAGGACCAGCCACGGCAGGATCGATCCGTATGAAATAATTCATCTCGGGGATCTCCTCCACCGAGGGACGGATCGCGAAGAATGCGGCACCTTGAGGTAAACGATTATCAAAACGCTTGATATCCTCTAAGACACCCTTTACGATATAAGTCGGCCCCTCCTCGTCAAAAGGGTCTTTTACCTCATGCCCAACGGCGGAAGCCTCTCCAAATACCTTTCGCTCCACCATCCGAGTGGTTAATATAGCATGGGGGTCTCCCCAATCAAAATCCGATATAGATACCGCACGTCCGTCTTTGGCGTACGAATGGTTGAAGACCGACAGGAAATCCGTGGAAGGATCGATCGTATACCTCATGGCCGCTTCCCGCTTGCTCGTATCGGCCACGTCCGCCAAACCTATGCCGTAATAACAGCCGGTATAAGGCATGGAGTAACAGCCCGAGGCCGCGCCCATCGCCTTCACCCCCGGATAATCGCACAGGCGGTCTTTTATCCGCTCATAATTTTCCAGCATGGCGATCGAGTCGCTCTCGGCGGCTCGATAGTCGGGGGAGGTTTCCGGCAAGAGGCCTATTTCTACCTGCCAGACATTCGCGTAGTCACGTCCGGAGGGGAGGCTACGGTTATAGATCTCCACGAAGAAGTAATCCACCATGTACCACGCCAGACAAAAGGCGAGCAGCAACTCCACGCACACCCACACGTTGCTACGCCAGCGGTTCATCAATTGTATCCAAGTCATTTTCCACATATCTTTCTTCCCTCCATTTAAGCGTTCAACGAATCAACGATAGGTCGCCTTGACGCACGCCAAGCGGGCCACAACGCCGACATCAGGTTTAACAGGAAACATACGCACAAAGCGATCAAGAAGACCCACGGGTTTAACAGCATCCCCATGGAAAGCGATACGTCCACGCCATCCGGGGCGGCCTCCGAAAACCCCTTGCCGATCTTGAAGACCCACGAACTGGCGAACGTCACCAGCAGGAAGGAGAACAGCAGTCCCACCAAGCCGCCCAGCAGCGTATACAGGAAGTTCTCTATCAAGACCTGTCCGATCAACGATCCCTTGGGAGCCCCGAAAGCACGCCGCACGCCCAGCTCGCCCAGACGCCGTTCCATGCGGGAATCGGCCATGCCCGAGAGGCTGACGGCGGGGACGAGCAGCAGGAGCAGGAAAATCACCCCATAACGGCTCAAGTCTCCCACGATATCCGGCTCCACGTTCGACCAATACCGGAAGATACTCTCCCAATGGCGATCCGGCTGCCCAAGAAGGGAGAACTCACGTTTGCCATCCACGTTCAACGATTGGTTGAAGCGACGCACGTTATCCGCCACCGCCTCCCGCACCTTGCCGATGTCCGCCTTATCCTTCACGAGCATATAGACCCTCAAGGGCCCCAGCCCGGGCATATGCGCCTCCGAGTATCGGACCCGCTCCTCGAAGTCGGGCGCTTGGGTATACGGATACCAGACCTGCGAGAAAACCCGATCCATCAGGAAAGATACATCGTCCACCACGCCCACCACACGAAATGAGGTAAAGTCGAGGCTCAAGGTCTGCCCCACGGCACTACCTTCTCCATAAAGCCGCTTGGCCAGTGAGCGGGCGATTACCGCCACGGGCATGCCCGACCGGAAATCGGCCTCGGTGAAAGGCTTACCCTCCAAGAAACGGAAGGAGAATACTTTCCAGAACCCATCGTTCACCCCCATCTTCATGACCGGTACCTGCACGGGACTGCCCACCGGCTGCACGAAAGCGGAAGTGGCATCATCATAACGTAACGCCAACGCCTCCAAACCGGGTACGCCCGCGAGGCACTCTTCCACGAAGCGGGGCGATACCGGGCTACTGCTCGTTCCCCCTTTCTCATTCTTCAGCGTGGCGCTCTTCACGGTCAGCAACCGGTCCCGGTCCATCTCCGGATAAATAGAAGCCATTTTCACGTAAAACACGATGGACAGCACCATCACCAGCGAGATCGCCAACCCCGTCCCCACGATATAGACCGAGCTGAACAGCCGTTCTTGCCGGATCAGGGCCCATGCTTGTTTTAAGTAGATCTTGTACATATTCATTCGATTTAAATATTCTATCAGTCGGTGGGAGACGGGGCATGCCTCGTCTCTACAACCGAGTATTACCTGTTTTCTATTATCCGTCATACCGTAACGCGTCAGCCGGTTCCTGCCGGGCCGCCTTACGGGCCGGGTACCAGATAGCCAAGAAGACGACGAGCGCCAAGACACCCCCTGTCAGCAGGCTAATGGCCGTGAAGCGGATCACGCCGCAGGGCACGATATCGGCCACCGCCAGATTCAGGCAGATCAGCAAGCCCGGCACGGAAGCGATCGCCAGCAGCAACAAGCCCTCGCCGATCATCAGCCCCTCTATGCCCTTGCGGGTGGAGCCCATCGCCATACGTAGCCCCAACTCCGAACGGCGACGGCTCACGTGAAACCAGAACGTACCGATCACCGCCAGAAACACGTTCACCAAGAAGAACAATCCCATGGCCGATACCAGCCGATGGGCGCTCGTCCGCTCCGAGTTCTCGAGGTAAAAGGCCCGTATCCCTTTGTAGTCCCTCACTTCCGATACCCAGTAATTACCCACCATCAAGGATCTACTCATTTCCTTCCGGAACTTGGCGGCGTAGTTGGAGGTAGAGACCTCCGGACGGGTGCGGAACGTGATCTGCACTCGCGTGAGTCCCTTCTCGTCCAACTGGCCCTTGCCGAACATCCCCCGCAAGTCCAGTGGAGAGAAGACACTATGCTGATTCCGGGAATCGTACTCGGAGTTTCGTACCGGCTCCGTAACCGCTATCACGTGACAGGGCACGGTATCGTTGTAATTATAGATCTCGGCCCCGATCACGTCGGTATGGCCGTATAGCTTGCTCGCCAGATCGGCGGAGAGGATCATCTCCCTCCCCTCCCGAAGCCTCGACAAGGTCTGTCCCAGTCTCTCCGGGCTTTCTCCCTTAGCGGAGCGAATGCCGAACACCCGGAAATACCCCGGCGAGACGATCATTGCCCGCACCCGCTGGTTGATCGAGTCTTTCAAGACTCTGCTGCCGATGTTCGAGTCGGTATAAGGCAGCGAATAATACGAGAGCCCTACCACCTCCACGTCGGGATGCCGCTCGATACGCTCCACGATACGCTCGATGTTCCGCACCGGCTCCTCGCTCCCCTCCTCGTAGGCGATGAACGAGGGACTGTCGGACGGCCGTATGGCGAGCGTCACGTTGTACACGTGATCCAGCTTGAAGCCCACCGGCATCCGCGTCAGCATCCCTTGCGCCACGAAGTAGTACATCATGAACCACAGGATCACGAATACGACCAGCAGTTCCACCAGTATCCAGCAGCTTCCTCCCAAACGGGACCTTATCAACTTTAATAGATGTGTTACCATAGCCGTATCCTATTTATCGTTCAACGCGTCCGTTATACTCACCCGCACGGTACGCCAAGCGGGTATCATCGAAGAGAGCAGGTTCAGCGCCACGCAGACAGCGAACGCATAGGCGAACACCTCCATATTCAGCAGCATCCCCGGCGAGAGGAAGATATCGTTACCCGCCCCGGAGCCCATGCGATACAAACCGGGGGAAAGAAGGATGCCCCGGAATACGAACACCAGCACGTACGAGAACAGCAGTCCCGCCATGCCCCCGGGCAACATCAGCAGCATATTCTCCCAGAAGACCTGCCCCATCAACGTCTTCCGCGACGCCCCGAAGGCCTTGCGTACGCCTAGCTCAGACACCCGGTCTTGCATCCTCGAGGCGTTCAGGCCCGAGAGGTTCAGCGCCGGGACTAGCAGGAAGAGGAAGAGGGCGACGCCCAAGACGATATACGTCTCCGGCCCGAACAACTGCGACAATAACTGGTCGCCGAACGAGCAGGGCGGCTCCACTCTCACCTGTCCCTCCCGCAAGCCGCTGTTGTAGCGTCTTACTCCCTTCTCCAACTCGGCGGAGAGGGCCGGAAGGTCCGAGGCGTCACGCAGCAGGCAGTTGGCGAGCAGCAGTCCCACCGAGCCTTCCCGCTCCTCCAAGGCGGTATCCATGATACTTGCCATCGAGGTGTAGGGTACCCACGCCTCGGCGTAAACGTCGGAAGCGACGGCGGATATATCCTCCACCACGCCGCTAATCGTATATTCTATATCGTTGATCAAGACGGTCTGACCGGCTACCTCGGTACGCCCGAGCAGGCGGCGTGCCAAGGAACGGTCGAGCACCACACGGGGCATCCCGGAAAGGAACTCGGCACTGGCGAACGGCTTCCCGTCCAAGAAGCTGAAACGGTAGACTTGCCAAAACGCGTCGTCGCATCCCATCAATTGTACTTTCGGCGACTCGTCGCTACCCGGCGCTTGGATGAAGATGTCCCCCACCTCGTAAGGCATGATGGCGGCGTTGGTGGTGACCGCCACTTTCTCGGGTGTCTCGAGGCCGTAGAGGACCTCCTTCACGAACCGGGGTCCGCAACCGCTGTTCAACGAGCCTTTGCCCCCGTTGAACTCATACGATACGTTCAATACGTAGCCCATCCGGTCCCTGCTCACCTCCGGGGCGATATTCGCCGTCCGGATATGATAGACCACCGCTATGGCCATCACCATCGAGATCGCCAAGCCCGTACCGATGATATAAACGGCGGTGAAGAAGCGATTCTGCCCCATCAAGGCCCAAGCTTGTTTAAGGTATACCTTGTACATCGTTCATTATTTGTTAGTTCGTTTTATGGGTATCTGCCGCCTGCTTTCCGTAATTATTATACGCTTGGCATGTATTTCCAAATACTATTCATGTTATCTTTCTTATCTTTGCCACTCAATCATTCATTAAACCACGAGATCATGGATGAAGAAATACCTAAGTCGGAGCTGCCCAAGCCGTTTCGCAAGCTGAGCATCCGCGTCAACAAGAGCCACCTGCCCGGTAACGCAAGCTATAAGGGAAGCGTCGTATGGCAACGTACGCTCAGCATCGATGACATCGCCGCCCGTGTCGTAGACAAACGGAGCGAGTTCCGCAAGGAGACGCTCGTCAACAGCGGGCAGCGGCTCTGCTTCGTCCCCGGCTTCGCTTTCGGGGCAGGCGAGTGGAAAGCCATCGTCTGCACCCAGTTCACCCCTACTTATCACCTTTATAAAGAGCCCCGGTATGGTACGCTTACCTTCACCGTGATGTGAGGTATCGAGACACCGCGGGTGATACCTTGCCTCATACGTTTGAGGTATCGTACCTCATAGCTATGAGGCAAGGTGCCACCAGTAGTGCCTCACACATGGAGATCCTCCGTATACGGCTCCCTTACTGCACCTGCCTTCCGTCGAAGAAGCGCACGGTGCGGCTGGTTTGCTTGGCCTGCGCCTCGTTGTGGGTTACCATTACGATGGTGCGGCCGTCCTCCTTATTGAGTTGGTGAAGCAGGTCCATGACCTCGATACCCATCTTGGAGTCCAAGTTACCGGTCGGCTCATCGGCGAGGATGATGTCGGGGTTACCTACGATCGCGCGGGCGATGGCCACGCGCTGGCACTGGCCGCCGGAGAGCTGCGTCGGGAAATGGCGCATACGGTGGCTGAGGCCGACCTTCTCCAGCACGGCCTCGGCCAGCTTGCGGCGCTCCGAGGAAGAGACCTTGCGATAGAGCAAGGGAAGCTCCACGTTGTCCAGCACGTTCAGGGAATTGATCAAGTGGAAGCTCTGGAAGACGAAACCTAGTTGCTTGTTACGGAAAGCGGCCAACTCCTTGTCGCTCATGCCCACCGTGTTCACGCCGTTGATCTCGACCGTGCCGGAGGTAGGCAAGTCCAGCAGGCCCATGATATTCAACAAGGTGGACTTCCCGCATCCGGAGGGTCCCATGATGCTGAGAAACTCGCCTTGCTGTACCTCTAGGTTCACGTTTTCCAACGCGACTGTCTCTATCTCTTTCGTACGGTAAATCTTCTGTAAATTCGTTAGTTTGATCATGACTGTAATATTTTAATTGTTATTGTTAAACTCTTGCCATCGCTAGGCTTTGCCACCTAAAAGCAAATTACGTGCCAGAAACGTATCTCATTGATTCCATGACATCTCCATAAAAAAGTACTGTCCGTTATCGAACAGTCGATTCATTTCCGAACAGTCGGTTCGTTTCCGGACACGGATGCCCGTGCCATCCGTGCCGTCCGTGTCCGATCATTCCTGCCGCAAGGCGTCCGCCGGATGCATCCGCATGGCCCGGTAAGACGGGAAACTGATTCCTACGACAATCATCGCAGCCATCACCGCATACGAGAACACGAAGCCGAACAACAGGCGTGAGGCCATGTCGGGCGGTATCTCCGAGCCTTGCGTCACCTCCATATACAGCAGGTTGGCGAAGATGGCGGCAGAGGGGATGAAAGCGATGGTGAGTAGCGCCAAGCCCTCCTTCACCAATTGCCAGAATATGCCCTTGCGGGTGGCTCCCATCGCCATGCGGAGGCCGATCTCGGCGCTCCTTTGTTGCGTGCGGTACCAGAAGGTTCCCACCACGCCGAGCAGGACATTCAGCAGGAAGAAGGCGATGCCCGCCACGTAAAGGCGGACTTGATCCAACCAACGCTCAAGGAACTGGTCCCGGTAATGGAACATCGGGAAAACATCCTTCAAATAGATATTACCCATGCGCAATTGCTGCTCCATCTCCTTCCGGAAATCGGCGGCGAAAGCGGCGCCGTCCGCACCGGGCTTCACCCGGATGAAGGTGTTCAAGCCCTCTCCGACCCAATCGCCCTCCTCGGCCACCTTGTTCTCGTCCACCAGCTTATAGTAAGCGTAATCATAGCCGGTGAACTCGCAGTAACGTTGTTTCTCGCAGACACCACCGATACGGTAGGCCACGCTATCACGAGAGCCTTGGTCGGTGATATAGATCTCTTGGCGCACGGCCGCCGCAGGATCGCCGAAGAAGCTGTCGGCGACCGTACCCGTCACCACCACTTGGTTGTCACGCAGGGCGTCCACCAACTCCGAGGGGGACCCGCCTTGTGCCGTCTTTACGTCGAACACCTCGAAATAGGTGGGCGATACGTAACGCACGAAGCCATTACGGATCAACGAGTCCTTCCGGAACGTGGCGTATTGGTTCGATCCCCGGTAATGGAAATGCACGCCGGTGGTGAAACAGATTGATTCCACGGAGGGGTTCCGGCGGATGCGATCCATCAAGGTCAGATAATCCCCGCCTCCCCGCTCGCTATGCACGGAGGTCGTGTCATAGTCGGGACTTTCCTCCGGGATCACGCCGAAGCTCACGTGATACGTATGTTCGATATTGAAACCTAATGATCGCGAGTAGAGTTTATACATCACGAACAAGGCGTCCGCCGCGTACCAAAGGAAGATAGAGACCACGAGCATTTCCAACCAGATAAACAAGTTCCCCTTGCGCTCGTTCCAGAGTTGTTTTAGAATCATCTTATACATAGCGTCAACCATTTATAGAGTCCGTAATATTCAATCTTGACATTCGCCAAGCCGGGAGGCCGGCGGAAAACAGGTTCAGCACGAGGCAGAACAGGAAGGCGGCGATAAAGACCGCCCCGTTAAACATCCCGGTGGAAAGCCCCGTCTTCCCCAGCGAGGTGACCAGCAACCAGTCCCTCAGCAACAACATGGCGCCGTACGACATCGCCAATCCCAGCAGTCCGCCGAGCAGGGTCAAGACCATGTTCTCGGACAGCACTTGCCAGAGGATGGTGCCTTGCGTGGCCCCGAAAGCCCGACGTACGCCAAGCTCGGCCATCCGGCGGCGCATCCTCGACAGGGTGATGCCCGATAGGTTCAAGGCCGGAACCAGCAGGAGGATGAAAAGGATGATGCCGTAACGGACGTAGAGGTAGAAGAGGTTCGCCCCGAACTCGCTACCGCCGCCGATCCATTCCTCGATCTGGGTGGAGGGCTGGTGAAGGATATCGGCCTTGACATCCCGGGTCTTGGCGTTGAACTCCTCGACCTTCCGCAACGCCTCGGTCCTCAACTCCTCCCTCGTGACACCCGGTTTCAGCAGGACGCAACAGCTATACGAGCCGTTGATGCCCTCTTGGTATCCCCCGTCGTCCCGCACCGTGTAAGGGATCCAGACCTCCGCCCACGCTTTCGAGGCGAACCGGGATACGTCCTTCACGACCCCGCAGATATTGTAGACGATGAAATCGAGCTTCATCTCCCGCCCCACGACTTGGTCCGTGCCGAAAAGGGCCAAGGCCACGCTCTCGCTGATCACGGCGTTGCGGATACCGCTTGTGAAAGCCGCCGGGCTGAAGGGGCCTCCTTGCAGGAAATCGAACTGGAAGATCTTCCAGAAGGCGGTATCCGTATAAGAGATGTAACTCGTCCGGTTCTTAAGCCCGTCCATGGACGAGGCGGTCAACGGCCTGTAGCGATCCATATTGATGGCGGTAACGGCCTCCGCCCCTTTCAGCGGATAGCAGCACTCCTTCACCAAGGGCAGTCCCAACGACGAGTAGGAGATGCGCCGGTTATCATCCTTGCCATTGCTCATGACGGTCGTTATGTAGCAGGTGCGGCCACGGTTTACCTCCGGCTTGAAACTCGCCGTATTCACGACATACAGGATGACGATCACCATGATCATGCAAATGGCCAAGGCGGTACCGAGTATCGAGATCACGCTCAACAGCTTGTTCTCCCCGATCATCCTCAACGCTTGTTTAATGTATTGCTTTATCATAAACCTTTGTATTATAAATTATCTATTACCCGACCTAAACAGCGATTGTTTGTTATCATCCGACTTTGTGCCCCTACGGAGGCAAATAACGTGCCAAAAACGTAACCACCTGATTCCTAACATCACCCCGTAAAAAAAGCTGTCCGATAACGAACACTTGATTCGTTATCGGACAGCGATTATGGACAGTTTCAGATTTTATAATTCCCAACGTAAGGATCTCAGCAGTTCATCGATCTCGGCTGCCGAAATGGAGTCACGGTCGGCCTTATCGTAGATCGTGAGGAGAACAACCGTACCCTCATTATCTGCGCAGACAATGGCCTCCGTGTAAGTAATCACTCTCGCCCCATGGCTCTTTCCTTTTCCCTTGGAGGCGATGGCCATGCGTACCTTGCGAACGCCTTTGCCTAAGCTCGTCCCTTGATCGGGGTTCTCGCTCAAAGACTTACCCAAAGCCGATAAATCAGCCTTCAATGAGCTATACTTCTTACAGAGACGTTTGAACTCTTTATCGAAGTCTTAATGGGTTTTTATCCTATACCTCATTGAGCAACTCACTTAAGTCTCTAAACTTATGCCCCACATCCTTGCCCTCACGCAAATCCTTCACGTCTTGCAGGGCATTCCTTAGCCCCGCCAAGATCTCCTCCTTGGTAGGCTCCACGTAATCGTCTGCCGGCTTCTCTACCGGGGTTGCCTTACCGAAGGCAGCCATCTTCATACGGCGGACACTGTCGAGGGCCTTCTTGATCAACTGTTCATCCTCCAAAGACATCACCTCTTGCAGTAACGACATTTTTAATTCTATAGCTGTCATAAGCTTGCTCCTTTCTCATTAATAAATTGACAGACGCAAAGATAGACAATTTATTCGTAATGCAACGCCTCCGCCGGAGCCATCTTTACCGCCTTGCGGACAGGGAACCAGATTCCCATGCAGATCATGCCGGCCATCAGGAGGTAGGAGACGCTGAGGGTTACTAGAAAGCGGAGGATGGAGAGGGGCTCGCGGTAGGAATCCAGCTTATCCAAAAAGGCCATATTGAAGACGAAGACCAGTAGGATCGGAACAGTGATCGCCAAGAGGCCCAGACCTTCCAGATACATGTACTCGCCCAGCCTGCCCCGGCTGGAACCGATCGCCATGCGGAGACCGATCTCGCTACGCCGCCGCTCGGTACGCAACCAGAACGTGCCTACGATACCGAAGAATACGTTCACGAGCAGGAAGGCCATCATGGAGAGTTTCTTGCTGTTCTCGTTCTTGGTAAACCGGAGTTGGTCATCACGCTGGTCGGCAAGGAGGGTGACACCGTGGACGAAGGTGTTATTTACCGTCATCCGATCCGCTGTTTTCTCCAAGAAAGCGTACATCTCATCCTCGGTCATCGGGCGTTTCGTACGTACCGATAGTTCAGCGCTCCTTACGCCGAAATTCTTCACGAACTCCCGCAAGGACTCACCTTTCAATATCGTGAAAGCGCAGTTCTCCGGACGGTCGAAGTCATTGCTACGGAAGGTAGGAAGGACAGCGGCGATCGTGAAAGGCTCGGAAAGGTCGTCATTCTCCGAGATCTGCCGGCCTATGGCGGACTGCCCCCCGAAGAAGAAATCCTCCGCCTCCGCCGTTACGACGAGCGGACGGTAAGCGTTCTCCACCAGCGGGGTGATGGCACGGCCCTCCTTATCCTTCATACGGAATACATCGAAATAAGAAGGAGATACTTTCAGCTTGTGGTAGTTCTGTCCTACCGCCTTCGAGGTATCAGCGCCCAAGGGAAGGAGCGTACCCCACGAACTTCCGTTTGAATAAGGCATGGACCAATACGTAACACATACTTCCTCGACCTCCTGCTCTTGGCGGATACGTTCCATAAGCTTCAACAAATCCTGTGTCGCATTCGAGTCGTAAAGTGAGTCGGACACATAACCCGGGGCGTTCGACGAGAGCGTGGAAAGCTTGAAACGCCACGTATTCGAGATATCATATCCCATCGGGGCGTTATAGCAGCGCACATCCACCCATAACTTATCCATCATAAACCAAAGGGCGCACATCACGATAACCAACTCGCCCAGTATCCAGCCGTTGCTCTTGCGCTGGGCCCATATTATTTTAAATATATGCTTAATCATAATTTGATAGTTGATAGTTGACAATTGACAACTCATTGTTCATTATTCATTGGATTCACTCATTCCCCTTTAACGCTTCTACGATCGGTTGCCGTGTCGTACGCCATGCCGGTATCCCGGCGCTTAATATATTCAGCAAGAACGTAAAGATAAGGGCGGAGATAAATAAGCCCGGTTTAATAAGCATAGGCGCCGTAAGGCTCACGTTCTCGCTCAACATGAAAGGCTTCCCTACCACCAGCAACACCATCGAGAGACCGATACCGATCACGCCACCGATCAAGGTCAGCACAAAGTTCTCCGATAATATCTGCATCAAAAGATTCTGCCCCGTAGCCCCGAAAGCCTTACGTAAACCGATCTCTTCTTTCCGCTTCTGCACGGACGATTGGATCACGCCCGTTAAGTTCAGCGCCGGGACCAAGAGCAAAAAGAATAGGAAAGCGCCCGATCCGGCCAAGAAGGTAGGCCAGTCCACCTTTTGAAAAGCGCCGCTTCCCATGGCCGTATCCAACTGGGAAAGTAGCCCGGAAGGGAAACCTACGTTATAATCGGTCTTGCTGTCATTGTAGCGACGGACCTGTTGGTCTAGCTCCGAGCGTATGGCATCGAAGTCGGAAGAGGAACGAGCCAATAAGGCCACGCTGAAATAACCGGCCATATTCTCCCCATACTCCCCATTTACACGGGTCAGGGCCTCATTGCTGCTATAGGGTATCCATACCTGAGCGTAGGAGCTCATCAATGAAGAAGGTACGTCACGCACCACACCGCAGACGGTGAAAGTGATAAAATCCATCACGACCTGCCGCCCGACGGCCTGTCCCGTTCCGAACAAATCGGTCGCCACTTGTTCCGACAGCACCATCTTCGGTATACCGGATTGAAAATCAGCCTCGCTAAAGGGGCCCCCTTCCACGAAAGGATGGTCGAATATTTTCCAATGGCCCGCGTCCGTATAACAAATCTCATACTCCTTGAAGAGCCGTCTATTGGGCAATGACAAGGAATGGCTATCACTACAATAGCCGGATACGGCCTCTGGTTTCCGCAAGGTGTAGAAACATTCCTTCACGACCTCGCTGGACATACCTCCACGGTTATACTCCGGGCCATTGGGATTTTTCGTACCGACTTCCGTACCCCAGACATACATAAACCTAGACCGATTGGACTCAGGGGCATATCCCGTGGATTTAATCTGGAACACCAATACCATCACCAACACCATGGCAATCGCAAGGGCCGTTCCCGAAATAGAGATTACGCTTACGAGCGTATTTTCACGCAGCATTTGAACCGCTTGTTTGATGTACTGCTTATACATAAATCTAATCGTTTGTTATTATTCTACATATTATTCGTAATGCAACGCCTCCGCCGGGACCATTCGGGTAACCTTGCGCACAGGCAACCAGATACCGAGGCAGATCATGCCGCTCATCATTAAATAAGTTATACCGAAAGAGATAGCGAAACGCCCCGTCGTAAACGGCAGGCGATAGGTATCTATAGCATCCGTCGCCACCATATTGATAGCGAAGAGGGCGATAAACGGAAGGGTTAACGCCAATAGGCAAAGACCTTCCAGATACAGATACCGCCGTAACGTGCCATCGTAAGCACCCAGCGCCATCCTCAAGCCGATCTCTCCCCGGCGGTTCTGCGCACGGAGCCAGAACGTACCGATAATGCCGAAAAAGACGTTTACCAGCATGAAGGCCATCAAGGAGAACTTATTGCTCATCTCACGCCCCTTGCCATCCAGATGAATATCCCGGAACTCCCTGATATTGCTGATGCCATAGACAAATAGATTGTCCGCCGCCAACCGGTCTCCCATCTCATTCAGAAAACGATTCATGTCGTCCCGTGTATAGTTTCTTTTCATCCGGACGCAAAGCTCCGCGTTCCGGGCTCCAAACTGATTGACAGTCTCGTTAAACAATTCCCCCTCAAGGCTCTGGAAAAAACATGGCTCCGCAGATTTATACTCGTCGGTCCGGATAGAGGTTGATACGGAGGCGACCGTAAAGGTATTATCCAATTTACTATGCCTCACCTTCCTTCCACGAGCCAGCCGGCCATGATAAAACACGTCTGCCATCTCCTTGGACAAGACCAAGGCGTTATGTATCCCGGCGATCTCGTCCGCTACAGGTTTCCCCTCCGGAGTCTTGATCCGGAAAAGCTTGAAATATTCCGGGGTGACATTCCGGATCTGGAAATTCTCCCCGGATGTTAAGCTCGTGTCACCATCCAGAGGCTCTATCTCCCTCCAAGAATTTCCCATCGAGTAGGGACAGGAGTAATAAGTAGCGCAAACTTCCTCCACCTCGGACCATTGGCGTATTTGCGACATCAAGCGGGTCAGCTTCTCCGGCTCGGATAGCCCGGGAAGCGAATCCGAAGGGTTCCGTTCCTGCTCGCTTAACTTGAAACGCCATACGTTCGTGATATCGAATCCGAGGGGAGAGTAATAGGTCCGCGTGTCCACATAAAACATATCGACCATCAGCCAGAACACACCGGCCACCACCAACAACTCCGCAAATATCCAACCGTTACTTCGGCGCTGGTTCCATATTATACTTAGTATATGCTTGATCATATCATTCCTTTTCAGTAGTTATTTTTCACACGTTCGCATCCTTCAACGATTCCACGATCCGCTCCCTCGCTATCCGGAATGCGGGTAATCCCGAGCTTAGTACATTCAATACCAACGTAAAGAACAGGGCCGCCACAAACAACAAGGGCTGGAAAAGCATGCCAAAAGTTATCACCGTATCTTTTGTCAGCAAGAACGACCGGCCTACATAGAGCAATACGACCGACAAACCTACCCCCAAAACACCTCCTATCAACGTAATGATCAGGTTCTCGCAAACAACCTGCGTAAACAGACGTTCACCGGTAGCCCCAAAAGCCTTGCGAAGCCCCATCTCCGGTCGCCTTTTCTGTACGGCGGATTGTACGATCCCTGTCAGGTTCAAGGTCGGTACCAGCAGCAGGAACAGAAGCACCCAGCCAGTTGTCTTCAGGTATTCGCCCCAACCTACCCGGTTATAGCCATACCGACTACCGGAACCTAAGGCCAGTTCCAGATGGGTGAAAGGCTTGGGAATCGTCAAGATGAAATCCGCTTTGCCGGCATTGTAGCAGGCTACCCCTTGCTGGATCTCCGCATATATGGAATCGATGTCCGAGAGCTTATGCGCCAAGATCTCCGCCCCGAAAGGGCCACACATCCCGTCGCAACCTCCGCTATTGGTGTACAGGGTATTCGCCGTATAAGGCATCCATACATCGGCGAATGCCTCGCTGGCCGCTTTCGACGGGCGCTTTACCACTCCCGCGATCGTGCAAGGCATCACGTTATTTACCAAGATATCACGACCAACCACGTCTTGGGTACCGAACAGGATACCCGCCAACTTATCGGAAATAACCACATGAGGCAGACCGGAATTGAAATCGGCCTCCGTAAAAGGCTTGCCGGAAAGGAACTTGAAGTCAAATACTTTCCAAAAGGCGGGATCGGTATAATAGACAGTATATTCCTCGAACAATCGTTTACCCGGAATGGAGATAACGTGGCTATTCTGTGCCGTCACGGTTACGGCCTCGGGCTTTTTCAGCGTATAGAGGCATTCACGTATCGTCTCGGCGGAAAGGCCCGTATTGTTATTCTCGCTCCCATCCTTCGATTTAGTGTTCACGGAGTAGATATAAAGCATCCGGTCTCGCTTCGATACGGGGCTATAACCTACCAGCTTGATTTGGAATTGCAACACGACAACCAAGATCATGGCCACCGACAGCATCGTACCCAAGATAGAAATCACGCTTGTAAGACGATTCTCTCTCAGCGCATGGATGGCTTGTTTAAAGTATTGCTTGAACATCCTTTATTTCAATTTCAGTTTATTCTTTTCCTTGAAGCTTGTCATATCGGAAACGACTACCTCGTCGCCCGGTTCCAAGCCACCTACTACTTCTACATACTCAAAGTTGCTGTCTCCCAGCTGTACCTTCCGCTTGATCAATTGGTCTCCGTTGACAACAAACAACTCATACTCTCCTTTCCCGACGTAGAACGAGGCGTTGGAAATACGCAGCACATCGTCCTTGATGGCATTCATCACGTATACATCGGTCTTCAAACCGGAGCGCAAGCGGCGATGATTATCCTCCTCCAACTGTACCGTGAAAGAGATTACGCCGTTCTTCGATAAGGGGGTAACATCGCTAACCACCCCATCCAGTTTATCGTTGCCGATCTTTACGACGGCTTTGCTACCGGCGGCGATCCGGTCACCATAGGTATCGGCGATCTCCCCCTCTATCTTGAAATGGGACAAGTCGGAGACGATAGCGACGCGACTGCCTTGAGAGACTTGGGCACCTACCTCGTTGTTCACGTAGGTCAGGATCGCCTTGCGGGGAGAGCGTATCTGGGCGTCTTCCAAGGTACGCTTCGTCTCGGCTAGGCTCTTTCGGAAGATGTTCAGGTCGAGTTCTTTCACTTTATAATCGGCATCCGTCAAGGATTTCTCGTTCTCATATTTTTGCTCATCCTCTTTCAGTTTCAAGACGCTAACGTTATAGTCCAGTTCCACTTGACGGACCTTATCGGTCGTTCCGGCGCCTAGGCTATCCAGATAACGCTCGTTGCGCAACTCCACTTCCTTTCGGTTCAGTTCCATGCGAGAGACTTTCAATTGCATCTCCATCTCGGAAAGCTTATTGCGGTTTTGGATACGGAGTTGATCCAATTGGAGGCGTTTCATTTGCTCCTCGTCCAATTGTTTCTTATAATCCGTCTCGGCGCTGAGCAAGTCCAGTTTCAAGATCGGAGTACCTACATCCACGGAATCGCCTCCCTTTTTATAAATCTCGACGATACGGGAGTTGATCGGTGAGTTGATGATTTCCTCGAAAGCAGGAACCACCTTGCCTGACGCGCTAACGGAAACCTCGATCACTCCTTTATCTACCGTTGAAAAAACCAAGTCCTTCCGTTGCAGGCTGGTTTGCATGAAACCGATCACCCCGCCTATTAAGACAACGGCAATACCAATCCCCGCCCCCAGCTTTATAAACTGTTTACGCTGCTCCTTCTGCCGAACCTCTTTTGATATCTCTCTGTCCATATTTCGTTTGTTTTTATTTTCCACCCTCCAAAGAGCAAACCCCGTGCCAAAAACGTAAGTGATTGATTTATTGAAGAAATAAAACAAAAGAGATGTCCGATATCGAACACTGTGTCCGCTTTTGTACGAAAACAAAGACATCAGCAATGAGAATCTACAGATATTCAATCATAATTAACATATAAATACTTGATTATCTTTACAAAAAGGACTATTTTTGGGAAAATCCATAATCAAGGAATACCAATCTTATATTATTTACCCTAAATTCTAAAGAGAGATGAAAAAAACAGTAACTTTCGTTTGGAGCATTTTCCTCCTCGTGTTTATATCGATAGATATGAACGCACAATCAATAAAAAGTTGGGATTACCCCATAAAACCAGGAACGGAGGCTTGGCAAGCATTATCCACACATGAGGATATGCTGAAAGCCTGCCAAATTCCGGCAGAGATATTAAAAACGGTATCAACAGAAGAGCTTATAGAACTTTGCCTTGCTTACCCATTATTAGGTGACATATTCGCTTACAATGGAATACAGGAAGGCATTAGCAAGGTTTCCGCACGTTTTAACGGGTTACAAGAGTTATTCAAAAGGAAAGACAATGCTTCTTTGCTATTTGAGAAGATGAAAAAACAAGAATTACTGAAAGCAGGAGTGTTGACTTCCATAGAAATAGGTAATGAAATTAGTCGGCAAATGGTAATCGAGGCTCTTCTGTCTAATGAGACGATATTATCTAATACAAATAATCTTTTACAGCAAGAGATCTCCTCCGAAGCCGTAAAGAGACTCCTTTACAAACAAAACAACCCGGATATTTATGGACAATATGGTCTAAAAACCGTAGTCTATCTCCTAGGTCGAAGTCTAGAACGGATAGACAACAAGACCATTACGCCCAAATTTAAACAATTCACCATCGATGAAAAGCTAACGGGCAGTAATGTAATTGAAGAGTTATTAAAACAATACATTGTAACCTTTAATAAATTGAGATCATGAAAAAAGTATTATACTATTTAATAATCATGCTGGCATTCACGCTGAACGCATGTGACAATGAAATGGATAATATGCAAGGAGGTGATAAAGAAATCTTGACATCCAGTTCAGAAATTGTCATTAAAGACGGAAAGATAACATATCCTAAATGGTTGGTGAATGTAGTAGATTCTGTCGCTCACTCCCATGTCAAGGGAACAGACTATCCATACCCTTGGGTCTTTACTATTCAAGGAGATGGAAAAGAACACATTCTCGTTTTGGATGGGGTGAATTCTTGTGCTTCTTGCGGGCAATTACTATTCTTGCTTTCCGGAGAACGAATCGAAAAATTCCCCAATGAATGGATCACTATGGAGAATTTAAACATGATTTGGGAGCCGAATCTCAATGTTGAGACAAAAGCTCAAGGAGCAGCCGCTACTGTTTACACTCCTAACGGGACACTCGTTAATGACACTTACTACAGAAGTGAGGAATTATCAGCCTCACAAAAAGCGAGCCATGACCAATATTGTACAACAACCTATTCACAAGCAACTCTAATAAGTAGTTCAACAACCACTTACAATTGTCATGCCTATGCTTGGTATATGACAGAAGGCGGATCAGCAGTTTGGATGGGATGGACTATTAATCCCACAAACGTATATTGGTTAGATGGTAGTTATATATCAACAACAGGTGCCGCAACCAAAGTATCCTATCTTAGTGATAATCACTCTGCCGTAACGACATCTACGCCCAATATATTCATCTCCAAATGGGGGGAATACGCTCTTATGAGGCATCCCAAAGCTCATTGTCCCTTTGATGCATCAAGCTTAAAATATATGAAAAAAAAATGATATGCCGACTGTTTATATAGGGAAGAGTCAAGAGGATTATAGTAGCGGCAGTTCCTCTATCAATGCGCCAGGGGGTAATGCCACGACGACTTTATATGCTTACACAAAGACAGGAACTCCGACCTCGTATAGCTGGAACGCTGAATTCTATGGAGAATGCGATAGATGGTACACTTATCCTTCCGGTAATCGATTAGATGTTAGTGTCTATCTAAACTCCCAACATTACGGTGGATCTCTTCGCATCACCTGCGCAATGTATAATGGAAGTTCTTTAATAGGCACAGCAACCTATTATTTGAACGTAAATCCGTAGCAATTATACAAGAACAAGGATCTCGTCGAAACAAGATCCTTGTTCTTGATTCAATATACTTAAATCGGTTTCGCTCAAAACTTTTCCGATAGGCCTGTTGTTCTATGCCCAAAACTTATAAACGCAAAATGTATGAACACAAGACTTATCCTATTCACATGTATAGCCGGCCTGACTCTCTTTTTCTCTGGCTGTAGCAAAAATGATGATGATCATCAAGGTATTATCCCTCTCCCCCCGGTAGAGAACGCTTTTCAAGAGAAATATCCCGATGCCAAGAACCCTGTTTTTGAGATCGAAGGTAACTATTATGTGGTAGATTTCAATAATGAAGGTTCCGAGACAACCGCTTGGTTCACGGATCAAGGCGTATGGATGATGGAGAAGATAGACATCTTTTTCACCCAATTACCGGCAGCGGTATCCATCGCCTTCAAACAAGGCTTTTACTCAAATTGGACCGTGGATGACACGTACGCCATCAATCGCCTAAATATGGGAATCGTTTACAAGATCGAGGCGGAGCAGTCCAATAGCGAAGTAGACCTGTATTATTCACAGTATGGAAACCTAATCAAAGCCGTAGACGATGAGATCAATAATGACGCACCGATCGTTATCCCGAAAGAGGTCAGCAACCTGATGGAGATCACTTTCGCCAACGCCGAGTTGCTGGATATCCAACAGAACAGCCTAGGTTACGAGCTGGATATGATCGATAACCAGATTTATAAAGTGGCGCAATTGAATAAGGATTACAGGTGGCAAAGTACCACATGGGCCATGTCCGAGCAAGAGGTTCCGCAGATCGTGATGCAAGGCTTCGAATCCTCCGCTTACGCTAGCGACAAGGTACAGTCAATATATACGTTATTGAATGCCAATGGCACCTTCTACCTATTCAAGGTTTCACATAACGGGCAGGACGAGACGATTACCTTTGATGTATTCGGGAATATCGTGAAGCCTGAATAAAGAACGGAAACAACATCCAACTGATAACAAACCGCGCGATTCACAGCCGTCTCCGGACTTGAATCGCGCGGTTTGCGTTATATGATAATCAAGCTTATTTACTGATCAATTCCAAGGTCGCCCCTTTTACTCCCGGCGCGGAAGCCTCGAAATAGATCGTTCCCGGTTCCTCGGCCGTCTGCACGATAGCGGTAAGTTGCCCGCTAAACAGTTTCATTTCCGGAAGATGGAAGAGTTCCAGACTGGCGCTATTTCCATTTGCCGCCGCACGGTAGGCTCCGGCACCACGAACCTTAAACTGGATCTGTCGGGTATCATCCGGACAAAGGTTCCCGTTCTTGTCTACGACTCTAACATTGATGAAAGAAAGGTCTTTTCCGTCAGCCGTCAATTGGTTACGATCGGCGGATAACTCAATATGATGCGGCTTCCCTGCGGTATGAACCTCCTCCTCGGCCACAGCGTTACCCTCCTTGTCATAAGCGACCACCTTCAAAGTTCCCGGCTCGTATTTGGTATCCATCCACATCAAACGATATCGTTTCTGGCGCTCGAAACTCTTTTGAGCCGCTTCGGTATAACTACTATCGATACCGATGCTTAGATCTTTCGTACGTTTCCCTTGGCTCTTTCCGTTGATAAACAATTCGGCGGAAGGATAATTGGTATAAACGAATACGGGTGTCACCTCGCCCTCACGTCCCGGCCATGTCCAATGCGGCAGGATATGCAATGTCTTGGCGCTTTTGTTCCAATGACTACGGTATAGATAGTAACGATCCTTGGGGATACCCGCCAAATCGATAATACCGAACAAGGAGCTATGGCTTGGCCAATTCGTATAATAAGGAGTAGGCTCGCCCAGATAATCAAATCCTGTCCATACGAATTCCCCGATACAATACGGAAGGTCCTCATGCTGGATAAAATCGTCTTCCGGCAGATTAGACCAGCTGCAATGCTCCACGTCGTACGAGGAACTTTGGTGATCCTCATAGACAGCCATCGCCTTACGCTCTACCGGGAATTTATACACCCCTCGTGAGCTAACCGTGGAGGCAGTCTCGCTTCCCAAGATTATCCCTTGGGGTAATTTCTGGTAATTCACCTGATAACGGAACGGACGATAATTAAATCCCGCCACATCCATTACCGCCGCCATATTATTATTCACGACGGCATCCGGGGCATCCATACCTTGCGTCACCGGACGAGTCGGGTCTTCCCGATGGCAGATATCCTGTAAGAACTTGGAGATCTTACAACCGCTCTCATCCCATTGGTTAGGCACCTCGTTACCGACGCACCACATCACGACGCTCGGGTTATTCCGGTAATGATGTACCAAATTCACGAGGTCTTTCTCCACCCATTCGTCGAAAATCAAATTATAGCCGTTCGCGCATTTCGCCTTGTTCCATTCGTCGAAGCTCTCTGCCATCAACATCATACCCATCTCATCGCAAGCCTTTACCAACTCGGGAGCCGGCATATTATGGGAAGTACGGATAGCGTTGCATCCCATGTCCTTCAAGATCCGGATCTGACGACGGATAGCGGCATCATTGACGGCAGCCCCTAACGGGCCTAAGTCATGGTGATTACAAACGCCTTTGAATACCGTCTTCTCACCATTCAAGAAAAATCCTTTATTCGGAATGATCTCGATCGAACGGATACCGAATGGGGTCGTATAGAGATCTTTCAGTTGATCGCCCTCATATAAACGAGTCTCCGCAGAATACAAGGCAGGCATATCCGGCGACCATAAAGTCGGGGTCTGGATGATAAACTCTTGGGAGAGGCTATTATCATTGTACTTAATCTGTGAGAGAGGCGTAGTCTGCTCCGTCAACTTTTGCCCGTTCGGATTCCATACACTGGTTTTCACGCTATACTTGCTGGCATCGGCCCCTTCCGGCAGTACGATTTTCGTCTGTACATTGACTTTCGCAAATTCCTTCGTGGCGGTCGGGGTCGTAATATAAGTTCCCCAGACCGGGATATAGGCGTTTTCCGTCACGATTACATGTACATTCCTATATAATCCCGCTCCCGGATACCAACGGGAGGATTCCGGCAAGTTCTCAAGGCGAACCGCCAAGGTGTTCTTTTTCCCCGGGATGAGCTGTTTCGTGATATCGAAATAGAAAGAATTATAGCCATACGGCCAATATCCAACCTCTTGCCCGTTCACGTAGACCTTGGCATGGCTCATCGCACCGTCGAACAGGATCGTGGCACGCTTCCCATCCGTAAATTGAGGAACCTCAAACTCGGTCCGGTACCAGCCGACTCCCACGAAAGGCAAACCTCCGGTTCGGCCGGCATGTTCCATGGCCTCCGTTTGTCCGTCTTGGGCGATAGCGACCTCTTGCTTATCATTCTGAGAGCTGAAAGGGCCGTAAATCGCCCAATCATGCGGAACGGTCACCGATTGCCACTTACTATCATTGAAAGTAGGATTGATAAACTCCGGGCGGTCTTCCCGGGTGAACTTCCAATTCTTTTCCAACAGGAACTCACTGCGTACTTGCGAGAAAAGCGCAGGGAAAAGGCAAAACAAACCGATCAAAATAGCGAAACTTGTTCTTTTCATTCGTTTTTTGTGTTTTTGTTATTCATAGCGGAACAAAAATAAGTATTTTTGTCTCCAATACAAACTAAATCAAAAGAATTGCACAGCATGTTGTTACAATTAGCTTTCGTTTTAATAGCCATCATCATAGGTGCCCGTATCGGTGGTATCGGATTAGGCGTGTTAGGAGGTCTCGGACTCGGTATACTCACCTTTGGATTCGGGCTCCAGCCCACTTCCCCTCCTATCGATGTCATGCTTATGATCGTTGCCGTAATAGCGGCAGCTAGTTGTATGCAAGCCGCTGGCGGACTTGATCTGATGGTTAAGTGGGCGGAGAAATTGCTTCGCAAGAATCCTCAACGAATCACGATATTAAGCCCGTTCGTCACCTATTTGTTTACCTTCATAGCCGGAACGGGGCATGTGGCTTATTCGGTCCTTCCGGTAATCGCCGAGGTCGCTACGGAAACGAAGATCCGTCCCGAACGTCCGATGGCGATCGCCGTGATCGCTTCCCAGCAGGCTATTACGGCCAGTCCGATATCGGCGGCTACGGTAGCCATGCTTAGTATGTTATCCGGATATCATATTTCCTTGATGAATATCCTTATGATATCAGTTCCTTGTACCTTATTGGGGGTATTGGCGGGAGCGATCTATTCTTTAAGGGTTGGTAAAGAATTGGATCAAGATCCGGAATACTTAAAGCGGGTAGCGAACCATGAGTTCAGCACGAAGCATTACGAGGCGAAAGGCGTTGAAAACCAAATGAAAGCGGCCTTATCGGTCTCTATATTTGTTCTCGCTACGATAGCGATCGTTATTTTTGGTTCTATGGAGTCCCTACGTCCGGTCTTTACCGTCGGCACGGAAAAGGTCTCGATGCAGATGTCACATATTATTGAGGTATTAATGTTGACAGCCTCCGCTTTCATCTTATTATTTACAAAAACAGATGGTATCAAGGCCGCACAGGGTTCCGTTTTTTCCGCAGGCATGCAAGCGGTGGTAGCGATCTTCGGTATCGCTTGGATGGGAGATACATTTATCGCCGGCAATATGACTGAATTAAAGGGATCTATCGAGCATATAGTTACACAGATGCCTTGGTTATTCGGATTGGCCCTTTTCGTAATGTCCATTTTATTATTTAGCCAAGCGGCTACCATTCGTGCGTTATTGCCGCTAGGGATCGCATTGGGAATCTCACCCTATATGTTGATCGCTTTATTCCCCGCCGTAAACGGTTATTTCTTCATCCCAAACTACCCGACAGTCGTAGCCGCCATCAACTTCGATCGTACAGGCACGACCCGCATCGGTAAATACATCTTGAACCATTCTTTCATGATGCCGGGATTGATAGCGACCGGGGTTTCTGTAGGATTGGGGTTACTATTCATTCAATTCATATAATAAGAAAGCAAAAAATAGAGACGCAGCATACACGCTACGTCTCTACACCCCACACCATATATCATATTATATTACTTCAACAATTTTTCCTGAATCAACTGCTTTAACTCCAGTTTTCCCATCGTGCCGATCATCATCTCACGGGGGCCGTCTAGCGGGCAAAACATCAAAGTGGGAATCGTTCGGATATTAAAGGCTGTCTCGAGTGCCTCCTCTTGATCTACATCCACCTTATAAATATAAATCTTCCCATCAAATTCTTTGGCAAACTCATCCAATATAGGGCTTAAGCGTTTGCAATAACCGCACCAAGGAGCGTGAAAATCTATGAGGCAAGGACGACTTCCTATATATTTCCAATCTTTGGGATTCGCCTCAAAATCACCGACATTGGCGATAAAACCATCTTTCGTTAAATCGATCACTACCATACTTCTCTATATTTTGATTTATAATATAACAAAGATAAGTATGAATAGGTTGCGGTATTTTTTATACTTTCGCGGCATCGTTTTAACAACAGACAGAATGCTCACACTTGATAAAATTTATCAGGCATCATATGCCTTGAAGACAGTCATCAGACGCACTGATTTAATCAGCGCTCCCAATATCAATCCGGAATCCCATATTTTTCTAAAACCAGAGAACTTACAAGTAACCGGATCGTTTAAAGTGCGCGGCGCTTGTTTCAAGATCGCCCAGCTTACGGAAGAAGAGAAATCGCATGGCGTAGTGGCTTGCTCGGCGGGGAACCATGCCCAAGGTGTGGCATTAGCGGCTACCGCTCATGGTATCAAGTCCTTAATCTGCTTGCCCGATAACGCTCCTATCTCTAAAGTCGAGGCTACTAAATCTTATGGGGCAGATGTATGCCTTGTCGAAGGTGTTTACGATGACGCCTATAACAAGGCTTTACAATTGAAGGATGAGAAAGGATACACATTTATCCATCCGTTTGATGATGAGGATGTGATCGCCGGACAAGGGACCATCGGTTTGGAGTTATTGGAACAACTCCCGGAAGTAGAGGCCGTAATCATTCCGATCGGAGGGGGTGGGCTGATCTCCGGAGTCGCCTATGCCATCAAGAACTTGAACCCGAATATCAGAGTTTACGGAGTGCAAGCCAAAGGAGCGCCCAGCATGTTAAACTCTATCGAGCATGGGAAAATCGAACGCCTCGAAGGTGTCCGTACCATAGCCGACGGTATCGCCGTAAAAGAACCGGGAATACATACTTTCGATCTTTGCCAGCAATATGTGGACGAGATCGTATCCGTGACAGACGATGAGATTTCCACCGCTATCCTCGCGTTGATCGAGCAACATAAATTAATCGCCGAAGGGGCGGGTGCCGTAGCCGTGGCCGCCGCCATGTTTAATAAAGTACCCATCAAAGGGAAAAAAGTAATCTGTTTGATTTCCGGCGGAAATATCGACGTGAATATCCTTTCCCGGGTAATCGGACGTGGTTTGCAGAAATCCGGCCGCTCTTGTTCCATGACGATCGAATTGGTAGACAAACCCGGACAACTACAGCACGTATCTGAAATCATTGCCTCTACCGGCGCTAACGTAGTATCCGTATATCACGAGCGTGTCAGCCATACGGCTGATATCAATGGCTGTTATCTGCGGTTGGAGATGGAAACAAGGAATCAACAGCAGATTAATGAGATCCGGCAATTACTCACCGTTTCGGGATATAAGATAGTGGAAGGATAAACAATTCGCCCCTAAGCATACAATTGATTGGCAAACCATTACTGTGCCACTACTTTCCATAGGCGTGGCACAGCCGTGCCATCCTAGTGGCACACTTGTGCCATCCTTATGGCATAGCTGTGCCATCACGGTGGCACAAGCGTGCCCTAAGAATGGCACAAGCTAAATATTAATATATTGTCTTAATGTATTCACATACTCCTCCATCGCCAAGCGTCCTTTGTCTGTGATCCGGCAAACCGTTCGGGGCTTCTTCCCGGCAAACCCCTTCTCGATCTCGATATAACCAGCTTCATTAAGTTTGTCCAATTGGACGCTGAGATTTCCTGCGGTAGCGCTCGTCTTCTCCTTGATATAGACAAACTCCGCCTCCTCCACCGATAGTAAAATGGACATCACCGCTAGCCGGAGTTGGGAATGCAATAAAGGATCTAATTCTTTAAACATTGTTTTTTAGCTTTATTATTAAGAATATGCCCGGGAATAATCATCATTACCACAAATGAAAGGCCAAAATACAAATACCATAAAACCGTGACAGGATCATGATTTATCAAACTCATCAGCATGTGGATAACTAAAACGAAAGCAACCACCGGAGAGTAAATCATCCATTTCTCCCGCAAGATAATACCATTTATAGATACCCCTAATCCACAATATAATAACGATAAAGGAAGCATCAATATAAAATTGACGGATTGCCCATAAAGCGCACAAAATACCGCGATCAAGACGAACGTCAGTCCAAACATACAGCCAAACACTTGCCATACCTTGGAGATCGTCTTGTCCGTATAAGTCACCACGGCCGGCTCACAACCTCTTTGCTTATATGAAATAACTGGTCCGACAGCAAACATGAGCATCCATCCCCAAGACCAAATATAATTTTGAGTACACAATATCAAGGAGGATATCACGACCGATAAGAGGACGGTAAAATATCCCCAATAAAGTAACACATTGCCACTCCCTACTTTCATGTTTCGCTTACTGGAGTTAATCATCTGAGTGATAATATCCAGACTTTCTTTTTCTGATAATTTTCTATCTTCCATAATTGTATTTATTTTATGTTATTTTTCATTCAGGCGACTCCGTTCGGAACCGGAACCTATCTCAATCTTACTCTTCCTTACTTTCTTTCCGCTATTGAAATTCCATGTCAACGCAACCTTAAAGACCCTTCCAGTAAGTCCGTCTTCATGACAGGAAGACGCTCGATAAACATCCAACGTACTGGCGTACTCATTGGCTTGGTTAAAGATATTATCGACTGAAACCGCCAACAATAGCTTATCATTCAAAAGTTTCTTCCTCGCCATTACTCCAACCGTATGCCGGGGGGCGACCTCGCTATTACCGGAATATAGCCGGCTCGTTCCACTATACCGGGCCTCCACCGTAAAACCTGCCGGCAACGTAAAGGTAGCGATCACATTGGCAAACCCTAAATAATGAGACGAGAAAGAAGACAATTCCGTCATCCGGATATCCTGCCGTACGCCTATGAAATTCCCTGTCAAGTTACACCAAGTAAAGGGTTGATACGGCAAGCTGACCGCTACAAACCAATGGTTTTCCCGATCGTGATTTTCATACGTGATATAGGATACATCGGGATTCGCCACATCTTGTTTACAGAACTCCCGGATCAAGTCGTGGTGCAAGTTTCCTCCTACAGTCACCGTATAACGATAATTATAAACCAACGTTACACTGAAACGATTGATATAAGTAGGACGCAGATAGGGATTCCCGATCTGGTAGCTATAGTCCGAACTCTGTATACGATTCGGATTCAAGGTATAGAACGGAGGACGTTCGATATTACGAGCATATTGCCCGACCAGCATCCACCTCTTCATGGGATCGAACGCATAGGTCACGCTCAAGTTCGGAAAAAGATCCAGATAATCCCGGCTAAAATCCTCACTTCTATCCGACGTCTTGGAATATTCCGCACGTACCCCCGCAGCAAACGACCAGTTCTTGATCTCCGCAGAGAAAGAGGCGTAAGCTCCTACTATATTTTCATTATATCTCAAGGTATATCCATATTCCTCATTTGGAATCCAGCTACCACTAGAGGTTAACCCCTCGTACAAGGAATGATCATCCATCAACATATAGGTATATTTAGCCCCGATTTTCAAAGACATCTTTTTACGCAAGTTCTTTTGAAAAGAAATATCGGTTGTCGCCATATCATAATCCGCCGCCGCATGACTCCGGTAAACCGTGTCATAGCTCCAACTAGACTGTTCATAACAGATCGTATGGAAATTATCCCCGGTCGATCGCTTACTTACGCAATCGGCTATGACCTTAAATACCGAGCCTCTATCATCCATTTCGCGTAAGTAATTGACCGTAGCGGAAAACGTGTTATAATCATCCTTCTGTCGATAATTCCCCGTACTCTTCATAGGATAAGAGTTCTTTACTAAATCCGTTTGACTCCAAGATGTTCCATCCGAAGCTTGATTGATATATTCGATCTCAGCTCCGACACTATTCAGCGAATCGATCTCGAAAATAGCCCCGACACGTCCATTCCCATATTTGGAATCCGTATCATACAAAGATTGAGACACAAACTTATTCCCCACCGTTCCGTATTCCCTGTTGGAGTTGATCTCTCCTTTATCCCGGGGAGTAAAAGTACCCGATACCGCTCCATTCAAGCTCCATCTCCCGACACGTGCATTTACGGACGCCGATGGAATATACCCTTGTAAAGATGGAGACAATGACGTACCTAAAGATACATATCCTTGCATACCGTTATCCGGACGTCGTCGCAATGAGATCTTGATCACTCCACCCTTAGTTGAGGCCTCATACTCAACTCCCGCGATCGGTATTACCTCAATCCTTTTTATATCCTCCGATTTCAAAGACCGCAAATAAGCCAGTAGCTCCTCTCCCGTTAAACGAATCTCACGATCATCCACAAACACCTTCGTTCCTTGCGCCCCATTTATCGAGATAGTTTCATCCGAGAGCCAGACACCCGGTGCCTGTGATAATAATTCCGTACCATCCTTTCCGGCAGATGGCATGACCGACATGATAAAGCGGTCCGCCTTCCGCTCGATATTCTTCGCTTGAACAACGACTTCCCTCAGAACATGGTTCGATAGATCTAGAATCAAGGAATCCCGCCGTTTTATCGGCAAGATCAGCTCTTTCCGTAAAGGCTCGTATCCGAGGCATTGAACAACAAGCCTATACTTCCCAGCCTCCGCCTCCATGCTAAAATCGCCATCACTATTGGCCACGGCACCCCCTACCTGTTTTTCTCCCGATAAAAGCACAGCGGTCGCATATTCCACGGCATTTCCCTCCGCATCGGAAACATGGGCTTTATAAACCGTTTGTCCCGAGATCTTTTGGGCACTACCCCCGCCTATCGCCAAAATCCAGAGCCATAGTAGTAAAAACCGTACCATGGCTCTATTGATTTACCGGATAATACAGTTTTAATTTGAAAGTCGCTTCCTCATCCTTCACCTCGCAACTTTTCAACACATATCCTTCCGCAGGCCCTTTTCCTTCCAGCATATCCATTTGCCAATTCTCGTTCTCGTCATGGAATACGGACAGATCAAACTTTTCCCAATCCACGTTTTCCAGCCGGATCGTAACCTTTCCTTTCTCAGGCTTCGCCATGCCATAAACAGGCTTGGTATCTTTTCCTGACTGAGCCATAACTAGGATATTCCCATGGTTACCACGTATATTTCCAATCTCTACAATAATAGTACGTGCCTCTATGCAACCACATACCAACATGAATAAAGATAATATGAATAAAACTCGTCTCATTTTAGTATCCTCCTCTTAATTATTATCACTGTTACTGCAAACAAGTTTATTTTATAAACCATCCATGGATAAAAAAATGCAAAGGAGCTGCGCATCACTCTTTGCACATCGCAAATATAGACAAGTTTATTTTATAAACCAAATAATATTATAAAATATTCCAATAAAAATTTGACTCTGCAAAATACAGCCAAAATCCCCCACTAACCCTCCTAGAAAACACGTACATGCTTTCAAAACAACCATTTTAAGTTTGAAACAAAGCAACTTTTTCGCTATATTGCGCACATTTAGAATATATATGAACAGGACCAACATACAAATAACTAAAGATATGAACGAACGAATAATTGCTATACAAGCAGATATTACGACATTGGATGTAGACGCCATCGTAAATGCCGCGAACAATAGCTTATTGGGAGGTGGCGGCGTAGACGGTGCCATCCATTGGGCCGCCGGTCCGGAACTCCTTGACGAATGCCGGACTTTACAAGGATGCCCGACCGGAGAGGCGAAGATAACGAAAGGTTATCGATTGAAAGCCCGTCATGTCATACACACCGTCGGTCCCATCTACCGAAACGGACAACACGGAGAGCCGGAGCTACTGGAAAATTGTTATCGAAACTCCTTGCGATTGGCGAAAGAGAACAGACTGAGAACAATCGCTTTCCCATCAATAAGCACCGGCGTATATGGCTATCCTATCGAGGAGGCTGCACAGATAGCGATCCGCACGATCGATACCTTCCTAAAAGAGAATCCGGAAATCCAGCAAGTCACGATGTGCTGTTTCTCCGGATACGACAAATCGGTTTATACGAAAGCGCTGGAACAAATTACAACTCACGAGCCGTAATGTGGAAACACCCTTGCTTACGTTCGTGCTTGATATAGCAACGATCCGCCCTGCGCAAATCACGAAGCACGGAGGCAAGCACCATTTTCAAGCGGTCCTTATCAATATTTAAGGTATCTTTCTCATCTATCTTAGTATAGCGTACCCATGATACATCGAACGTAGTTCCGTATTGGTGGGCAGAGTTGAGAGAAGAGTTCGTATTCCTTTTTCTCAATTTCTTGACATCGGCAACCGTACGGGTTACACTGGTTACCTTTATTTTATAGATGGAAGCATTCAAGTTTTTCAATGAGTCTTGGAAGTTTTTCCCGATATCCTCCAGCAGATTAGCGGCTTCCGGCACCAAATACGGAATAGAGTGCGTCAACTCCTCTACCTCGTAATAGTCATTCGTCTTGATCTCCACCATATCCCGGGAGGCGTGCTCCGCTCCTTCCCTCGAAGAGACAGGCTCTATGCCGATCTTCTTCGCGACGGACAAATGAACGTCATTCAAATCATTAAAATCACGATTATAGCTTCCATTGTACCAAATCTTCTTCAATTCACCTCTTTTCTCCTTACAAGAAGAAAAAGCCGTCGCCGACACGATCACGACCAGCAACAACATCACATTAAACACAGTCTTCATCTTCATTACCTTCGTTTTGCCTGACAAACATACGGAAAAATCCGAAATTCCCCCTTAACTCCAATTAGTTTTTCTCTAAATGGTAGACGGACGGCTGAAAGATGTGTTCCCGTGAAATAAAACTTCTCCCTTTGCATCAATGGATAAAGAATATTACTAATTTTGTAACTTGATTCGAATAATAAAAAATAGCACATCTTTTTGAAGCGTAATTTAATAAAAGGAATAGCGGATGATTGAAAGAATTTATATTCTTGAAAGCGTAGACCCGGTAATTTTCTACGGTGTGAATAACTCTAATATGCAATTGATCAAGACATTGTTTCCGAAATTGCGTATCGTTGCCCGTGGAAATGTGATGAAAGTGATTGGAGATGAGGATGAGTCCGAGCTTTTTCTCAAGAAAATCCGTGAGGTGGAAAAATACTGTGAGGAGTTTAACTCGCTCTCCGAAGACGTGATTCTGGATATTATAAAAGGGAAAGGTCCCACGGTCGTGAAGCAGGAGAACCTGATCATCCACGGCATGAATGGCAAGCCGATTACCGCACGTACCGAGAATCAACAGTTATTGGTAAAGGCTTTCGAGAACAACGATCTGGTTTTCGCCACAGGACCCGCCGGTTCGGGCAAAACATTCGTCGCTATCGCCCTAGCCGTAAAAGCATTAAAGAATAAGGAAGTACGGAAGATCATCTTAAGCCGTCCCGCCGTGGAAGCCGGAGAAAAACTGGGTTTCTTGCCGGGTGAGATGAAGGATAAGCTAGATCCCTATCTGCAACCGCTTTACGATGCCTTGCAGGATATGATACCGGCAGCCAAGCTGAAGGAATATATGGAGAATAACGTGATACAGATCGCCCCGCTAGCGTTTATGCGCGGTCGTACCTTGAACGACGCCGTCATTATATTGGACGAGGCGCAAAACACGACGACGCATCAAATCAAGATGTTCTTGACCCGCTTGGGTATGAACGCCAAGATGATCGTCACCGGAGATGTCACGCAGATAGACCTTCCGCCTTCTACCACGTCCGGATTGATACAGGCCATGCAAATATTGAAGGGCGTAAACGGGATCGGTAAGATCGAGTTCACCAAGAAAGATATTGTCCGGCATAAACTTGTCCAACGAATCGTAGAGGCTTATGATAAGTTCGATGATAAACGGAAGAAAGAGATCAAAGAGGCAAAAGAGAAGAAAACGAATATAGACAACAACTAAAAGTAAGAGTCATGAAGAAGGCATTAGTTAAAACAGACTTCAATTTCCCGCGACAAAAGAGCGTATACCATGGGAAAGTACGCGACGTGTACAACATCAATGACGAGGTATTGGTAATGGTCGCTACAGACCGTATTTCCGCTTTCGATGTTATCTTGCCGGAAGGTATTCCTTACAAGGGACAAATGTTAAACCAGATCGCCGCCAAGTTCCTTGACGCTACGACTGATATTTGTCCGAACTGGAAAATGGCGACTCCGGACCCGATGGTAACGGTTGGCGTTCAATGCCAAGGTTTCCCGGTTGAGATGATCGTACGCGGTTATCTGTGCGGAAGCGCATGGCGTGCTTATAAGAGCGGCGTGCGTGAGATCTGCGGCGTGAAACTACCGGAGGGTATGCGTGAGAACCAACGTTTCCCCGAACCCATCATCACCCCGACCACAAAGGCTGAGATCGGAGAGCATGATCAAGATATCTCTAAAGAGGAGATTCTCGCTAAAGGTTTGGTCTCTAAAGAGGACTACGAGGTTCTTGAGAAATATACGATGGCCTTGTTTAAACGCGGTACCGAGATCGCTAAGGAACGTGGCTTGATCTTGGTTGACACGAAATATGAGTTCGGTCATCGTGACGGCAAGATCTATTTGATCGACGAGATCCATACTCCGGATTCCTCCCGTTATTTCTACTCAGAAGGATACGAGGATCGTTTCGCCAAAGGGGAACCGCAGAAGCAACTTTCCAAGGAGTTCGTCCGCGAATGGTTGATGGAAAATGGCTTCCAAGGTAAATCCGGACAGAAAGTTCCTGAAATGACACCGGAGATCGTAGAAGGAATCAGCAACCGATATATCGAATTGTTCGAGCATATCACAGGGGAGACTTTCGTAAAAGGCGAGACTGATAACTTGCTGAACCGCATCGAGAAAAACGTTACCGAATATTTACAGAATAAATAAGATACCGCACATGACACAGTATGGTTCAGAGACAATACTTCCTTATAACAAAGAGGAACAAAAGGGCACGCAAGTCAAACGTATGTTCGACTCGATAGCCGAAACGTATGATCAACTCAACCATACTCTCTCATTTGGTATCGACAAGATATGGCGCAGGAAAGGGATCGCTTTCCTGCGTCCTTTCTCTCCTAAAACGATACTGGATATCGCTACCGGTACCGGAGACTTGGCTATCTCCATGTACAAAAAGCTGCGACCCGACCATATCGTCGGTGCCGACATCTCGTTAGGCATGATGGAAGTGGGACGGAAAAAAGTAGCTGCCGCCGGTTATTCGGAGTATATATCCTTCGAGCAACAGGACTGTACGGCCTTGACCTACGAGGAAAACTCGTTCGATGCCGTAACCGCCGCTTTCGGGGTTCGTAATTTTGAGAACATAGAGCAAGGTATCTCAGAGATGTACCGGGTGCTGAAACCCGGTGGGCATATCATGATCTTGGAACTTTCCACACCGGAACATTTTCCCATGAGACAACTCTACCAGATCTATTCAAAGACCGTCATCCCCTTTATCGGACGTCTACTCTCTAAAGAAAAAGTCGCGTATAATTATTTGCCGGCTTCCATCAAGGTAGTTCCTCAGGGAAAGGTCATGACGGATTTACTCACCCGCCAAGGCTTCAAGCAGGCCCGTGTACGGACCTTTACCTTCGGGATCTGTTCATTATATACAGGATCTAAAGAATAAACAATAAAAAGGTTATGCAGAAATATGGCTTACTGGGATATCCCCTCGGACATTCGTTTTCTAAAACGTATTTCAACCAGAAGTTTGAGGCGGAGAAGATCGACGCTGAGTACTTGAATTTCGAGATTCCCTCTATCAAGGAGATTAAGAACGTAATCAAAGAAAACCCTGAACTTAACGGTTTAAACGTGACCATTCCTTATAAGGAACAAGTAATCCCATATTTAGACGATTTGGATGACGATGCCCGTCAGATCGGAGCGGTAAATGTCATCAAGTTCACAAAAGGTCTTTTCGGCAAACTTAAACTGAAAGGATATAACTCGGATATTATCGGATTCAAGCAATCGATTGATCCTTTATTGAAAGAAACGCACCGGAAAGCGTTGATCCTTGGTACGGGAGGGGCGTCGAAGGCAGTCTTCCACGGACTGAAACAGCTAGGCGTTGGTGCCACGCTGGTTTCTCGCAAACCGAAAGAATTTTGTATCACGTACGATGAGATTACTCCGAAAACCATGGAGCAATATACGGTGATCGTAAACACGACTCCCTTAGGTATGTTCCCGAATATAGACTCATGTCCGGATATCCCGTACGATTTACTTACGCCGAATCATCTATTGTATGATTTACTTTACAATCCGGATGAGACCCTTTTCATGAAGAAAGGAAAAGAAAAAGGCGCCGTCGTGAAAAATGGTCTGGAAATGCTTCTATTACAGGCTTTCGCCGCTTGGGAGATCTGGCAGAAATAGATCGAACGATATCTTTCCAACCACATGATTTGATGAAGCTAGCTTCGTGAGCCAATGAAGTTAGCTTCGTTAGTCAATGAAGTTAACTTACTTCAACCAAGTCAATACATAGTCCGGTGTAACTTGATATGCCAACTCATATTCCCGGCATGCCTCGGTCCGGGTTTCTCGTCCCTTAAACGTCCCACTCGATAAATAAGGAAAAGGATTCACGTGAAGATGCTTTTGAAAGTCCACTCCTTCCTGCTCGATTATCTTGAACAAGGTTTCTTTGGCGCACCAATGGATTAATAGATGCTCGACCTCATGCTCCAGATCGATACCCGCCTCTTCCTCCGGATTCATAAAGCGACTTCGTATTTTCAAGATCCGGTCCGAACGATACTCGATATCGATCCCTGTCGGACGCTTATCCAAGATTACCGCCACATAATCTTTCGTATGAGATATACTTATATATAAAGGTACGCACGCGAGGAACGGGGCACCCGTAGAATGATAGTCAACCCTTACCTCCTCTCCTAAAAGCTCTTTTAAAAGCACCCGGCTGGCGAAACGTTCCTGCCTCCGCTTCTCTGCCGATACCCGCTCCAAAAAAGAAGAATAGTCCGCTTTATGCTCAAGCATCCCCAAAAGCTCATCAGAACTTTCTTCCATTTTCCAGACTCCATGCAGCGGCGAGAGTTGTTTATATAGCAAGGCCATATTATTCTTTCCAACTAAAAGTTTGTATAAGTTCTATGATATCTTCCCGGATATATTGGATAGCGGGAGCTAATGAATCCGCATTGGGTTTACAGTCAAAATACAAGGCTCCCCGGAAGAAATTCGATACACTATCTGTCAACAGGAATTGTATGGGAGAAGCCGATTCTCCATCCAGAAGAAACAGCGAGCCATAAACGTTTGCGGCAGGGTTGGAATACGCTTTCTCCGATATCCGATTCTCCGACTTTATTTGGCGGGCGACGAAAGAGCGGCTTTCCGTCTCCACCGTCACCAAGGACGCGGGAGTAATTGGCAAATAGCTGCAATAAAGCTTAGCCTCTAACTCCGGATACGAGATATTCAAGCCCGTAACACCCTTCTTTTGATCCGGCACCTCTATGACCGCAGTCTGAGAGACATCAAAATTAAAAGGCAGGTAACTGAGATCAAGCGGTTTATATTGTGCCTTCGAAGGTTCGATACGAACATAGCCCCGTGGCTTCGGCGTATATTCCACACACGAAATACAGCATATCCCTAAAAACAGAGAACCTCCTATGACAGCAGCTATCCATTTCATAAACATTTACTTCGTATCTTTCCCATTCTCATCATTCCCTGTACCTTCAGGGATACGGTTAAATTTAACCTTTAATATCCTCCTGTTATCCACTTCCAGCACTTGGAAACGATATTCCTTAAAATCTATAATCTCCCTACGGCGTGGAAAATCCCCTTTTATCTCCAACAAAAGACCGGCCAAAGTTTCCACTTCTTCCGTCAATTTACCAAAATCTGAGGGATCGGCATCGATAACCCGGAAGAAATCCGTCAATAATATCTTTGCCTCAAAGATCAAGCTACCGTCTGCTAAACGGATGAATTGTTGCTCATCCTCATCATACTCATCGGAGATCTCTCCGACAATTTCCTCTAGGATATCTTCCATCGTCACGATACCGGAGGTACCGCCAAACTCATCGACCACGATCGCCATATGAATTTTATTGGTACGGAACTCTTCCAGCAAATCATCGATCTTCTTGGTTTCCGGCACGAAATAGGCCGGTCGGATCAAACTCTGCCAACGGAATGTATCGGGCTTGTCAATATAGGGCAATAAGTCCTTGATATATAAGATACCTTTTATATTATCCTCAGTCTCGGAATATACCGGAATACGCGAATAGCCGGATTTGATAATAAAATCAACCACCTCACGGAAACTGATCTTGATCTCGATATCTTCCATATCCAAACGAGGAGTCATGATCTCATCAGCGGTCTTATTATAAAACTTGATAATCTCCGCCAGCATCTCCTTCTCCTCCGGGATCTCGGTAGAGGTTAGCTCTAACGCTTTAGAAAGCTCATCTACAGAGATATCATATTTCTTTTTCGCTAACGCTTTATTGATGACCGATGTGGAATTAACCAAGATTTTCGAGAATGGGCGGCAGAAGCGTTCCAAACCACTTAATACAGAGGCTGAAAAACGAACAAAACGCAAAGAATTCTTCTGTGCGTAAATCTTAGGCATGATCTCCCCAAAAAGTAAAAGCAAGAAAGTCAGTAGAATCGTCTCAAGCACAAAGCCTAGAAGAGGAGCGGCCGAGAAATTAATCCAAGCGTTAATCGCATAGGTACACAACATAACGACCGCCACATTTACGAAATTATTAGCGATCAATATAGATGCCAATAGATACTCCGAACGTTCAAGGAGACGTTTGATAACAGGATCTGCCGGGCGATTCTCTTCCCCGATCTCATTTAGGTCGCCCGGGGTTAGAGAAAAGAATGCCACTTCAGAGGCCGACACGAAGCCGGAAACAAACAGCAGTAAAAAAGCGAGGCTTAATGCGATCACAGGACCCGCTGTCAGCGCCTGCACCGTTACGTTTTCAAATAAGCCCGATAAATAATAGTCCGAGTCCAAGGGAAACAGTATTAGTTAAACAATATCAGAACGGGAGATCATCCGCGTCACTGGATTCTGAGAATGCACTAGGCTGCGAGGCGGCTGGCTGTTGATAAGCGGTATTTGGCGCCGTAGTCGGTTGAGCCGATTGTCCTTGCCCCACATTGGGCTGCATACTACCGCCTTGTGCAGTCGTATTTCCACCATCGGCCGGACGGGAACCCGTACTGTAAAACTCGATACGATCCGCATGGATCTCCGTAACATATCGTTTCACGCCGCTTTGGTCATCATAATTACGAGTACGAATCTTGCCTTCCACATATACACCGGAACCTTTACGTACCCATTTTTCCACGAAAGGAACCAAATCCCGACGAACTACGATATTATGCCACTCCGTACGTTCCGGAACCACCGTTCCATTTGCCAACGTATACCCACGTTCCGAGGTTGCCAGCGGGAAATTAGCGACAGCGGCACCACTGTCAAAATAGCGAACGTCAGGATCTTTGCCTACGTTGCCGATCAATATAACCTTATTCAATGACATAATTCAAATTCTTAATAACCATACAAAGAAACACAAATTCAATCATTCTCACAAGTTTCCGTTTAATTTCTCTAAATAAATATGTATCAGCCGGGGAACGGCATACTTCTCAATATCCCGGCAAGGCAAAGAGAGATAATTCCCCAAGGATTCCGGAACCAGCTCTATCTCTATTTGATAGAAAGAAGCGTATAAAATTTGATGGGAGAGCGTATGCTTTACATTCGATAACCCTTGGGTGATACTCAATTTTCCAGCATCTCCCAATAGGTTACGGAAGGCTTGCGTCTCACACAAACCGGAAAAATCCATCGCATGATCCGTCTCGATCAAAGGAAATTCATACAAGCCGGTCCAGATATCCTTCCCCGCCCGTCTGTTCATCCAAGTTTGTCCTTTATATATAATGTATAGATAGTGGAAATAACGATCCCTTGTCTTCGTCTTATTTTGTTTCACCGGATAAGCTTGCACATTGCCGGAAGCGAACGCCATGCATTTATCTTTTAGCGGGCACACCCCGCAGTCCGGGTTTTGAGGAACACATTGCAAAGCACCCAATTCCATGATCGCCTGATTATGCGTCCCTGCGTTCTTAGGGTCCAAGATCATTCCGGCCAGTTCCGCGAATTGCTTTTTACCCTTCGTGGTGTCGATCGGCGTATCTACGGCAAACAAACGGGAAAGTACCCGGTACACATTTCCATCCACGACCGGACACGGTTGGTTCCAAGCAAAGGAGACGATCGCCGCCGCCGTATACTCCCCGATACCTTTCAAGGATAATACCTCTTTATAATTCTCCGGGAAAACCCCGTTAAACCGCTCCATGATAGATTTAGCCGCCGCATGTAAGTTACGAGCCCGGCTATAATACCCCAAGCCCTGCCAATATTTCAGCACCTCATCCTCTTCCGCCGCCGCTAGAGATGCCACATCCGGGAAACGTTCGGTGAAACGCAAAAAATACTCCAATCCCTGTACAACCCGGGTTTGTTGCAATATAATCTCCGATATCCAGATGATATAAGGGTCTCTCGTTTCCCTCCAAGGAAGCTCTCTTTTATAGGTTTCATACCACTCAACCAATATCCGGCTGATTTCTAACTCACTTTCATACTGTAACATAACTGCTCCCTTTCTCACTTTTCAACATCATAACTATTTGATTACCGCAAACATACATATATATTACGAATCGAGAAGAATCTTTTTATTTAAAAATTGAAGCTCAATTCTTTTTCCACTTAAATAAAAAGCTATATATTTGCATTCCAAAAAATTAATAGGTCAAAATCAATTAATTAATTTATAGACATGACTAAAGCAGATATTGTTAGCGAGATTTCAAAAAGCACTGGTATCGACAAACAGACAGTGCTAGCAAGCGTTGAGTCCTTCATGGATATCGTAAAAAGTTCTTTAGCCCAAGGCGAAAACGTTTACTTGAGAGGTTTCGGAAGTTTCGTTATTAAGAAGAGAGCTCAAAAGACAGCTCGTAATATTTCAAAAAATACTACGATCATCATCCCGGAACACAACATTCCGTCATTCAAGCCGGCTAAGACTTTTATTGGTGAAGTTAAGTAATTAATTATTATACGTTTAATTTAAAATTTTAAAGCGATGCCTAGCGGAAAGAAAAGAAAAAGACATAAAATGTCTACGCACAAGCGCAAAAAGAGACTGAAGAAGAATAGACATAAGAAGAAATAAGTCTATCTAACGAACTCTAAAGAACAAACTTAATAAGTGACCTTTTAAGTTTGTTCTTTGCGTATTTTATAAGGTCTGATCTTAAAAAACACATCTTAAGTGATTAGTGAATTAGTAGTTGATGTACAGCCCAAAGAGGTATCTATCGCCGTCTTGGAGGACAAGAGCCTTGTGGAGCTCCAAAAGGAGGCCCGCAACGTCTCGTTCGCCGTTGGTGATATCTATCTAGGTAAGGTTAAGAAACTGATGCCGGGCTTAAACGCTGCGTTCATTGATGTCGGTTACAAAAAGGATGCGTTTCTTCACTATTTGGACTTAGGTCCTAACTTCAACACCCAACAGAAATATTTAAAGCAATTGCTGAGCGATCCCAAAAAGGCGCCGGTACTGTCGAAAACTCAGATTCTACCGGAGATCGAAAAGAACGGGAGTATTAGCGACGTGCTGAAAGTAGGACAAGAGGTGTTGGTTCAAATTGCTAAAGAGCCTATCTCGACGAAAGGTCCCCGATTGACTTCCGAGCTTTCTTTTGCCGGAAGATATATCGTGTTGATACCGTTCGCCGATAAAGTATCTGTCTCCACCAAAATTAAATCAAGCGAGGAACGGGCTCGTTTGCGCCAGTTAATCCAAAGTATCAAACCGAAGAATTTCAGTGTTATCGTACGGACATCCTCGGAGGGCAAACGTGTCGCAGAGCTTGATCATGAACTAAAGACATTGGTGAAACGATGGGAAGATAATATCGTGAAGGTGCCTAAACTCAAAGCTCCGGCTATCGTTTATGAAGAAACGGCACGTACCGTAGCTTTACTTCGGGATATATTCAACCCCTCTTTCCAAAATATTTATGTAAATGACAAGGAGGTCTACAATAATGTCCGCGACTATGTAAGCTTGATCGCACCGGGACGGGAAGAAATCGTACAGTTATATACGGGAGAGCTTCCTATCTTTGACAACTTTGCGGTCACCAAGCAAATCAAGTCGCTATTCGGACGAACTGTCACTTACAAGAGTGGAGCTTACTTGATTATCGAGCACACGGAAGCTATGCACGTTATCGACGTGAACAGCGGGAACCGTTCCAAAGGCAGCGATGCTCAAGAGAAGACAGCTATCGACGTAAATATAGCCGCCGCCGATGAGATCGCCCGTCAGCTCCGCTTACGAGACATGGGAGGTATCATCGTTATAGACTTTATCGATATGGCAGAGGCTGCCAACCGGCAAAAGCTATTTGAACACATGACAAAGGCAATGGCAAATGACCGGGCTAAACACAACATCCTTCCTCTTAGTAAGTTTGGCTTGATGCAGATTACCCGTCAGCGGGTACGTCCGGCAATGGACGTGGATACGTCAGAAGACTGCCCATCCTGTTTCGGAACAGGAACGGTTAAGCCTTCCATCCTGTTTACCGACAGCCTGGAAGAAAAAATAGATTGCTTAGTAAACAAACATCACGTGAAGAAATTCACCCTGCATGTACATCCGTATGTCGCAGCGTATGTGAACAAGGGGTTGTTCCCCTTGAGCATGAAGTGGAAAATGAAGTACACCCATGGTTTAAAAGTTATTCCCAATCAAAGTCTCGCCTTTCTTGAATACAAATTCTTTGATGCCGACAAGAATGAGCTTGACATGAAAGAAGAAAAGGAAATAATCAACAAATAACAAGAGAAGCCCCGGGCCTATTAAAACGGTTCCGGGGCTTTTTGTATCCTGCCAAACCGTCAAAATGTCACGATTCATGACACGTATTATTTATTTTCAAACCCGAACTTCTTTGGCACGGCATTTGTTGAATACTATGTGAATCCTTTCAACAAGGAAGATGACGGACGATGAATAATAACAATTAAAATATTTACAATCATGGGAAAGATTATTGGAATCGACTTAGGAACAACCAACTCTTGTGTTGCCGTATTGGAAGGTAACGAACCGGTTGTTATTGCGAACAGCGAAGGTAAAAGAACAACACCTTCAATCGTAGCTTTCGTAGAAGGCGGCGAGCGTAAGGTAGGTGATCCCGCAAAACGTCAGGCTATCACCAATCCTGAAAAGACTATATTCTCTATCAAACGTTTCATGGGTGAAACTTATGACCAAGTACAAAAGGAAATCAATCGCGTTCCTTATAAAGTAGTGCGTGGTGATAACAACACTCCTCGTGTAGATATCGAAGGACGTTTGTATACTCCGCAGGAAATCTCAGCGATGATCCTGCAGAAAATGAAAAAGACAGCTGAGGATTATTTGGGACAGGAAGTAACGGAAGCCGTTATCACAGTACCTGCTTACTTTAGTGACGCTCAACGTCAGGCTACGAAAGAGGCTGGTGAGATCGCAGGTTTAACCGTACGCCGTATCGTAAACGAACCGACTGCCGCTTCTTTGGCTTATGGTTTGGATAAGACGAACAAAGATATGAAGATCGCCGTATTCGACTTAGGTGGTGGTACATTCGATATCTCCATCCTTGAGTTAGGTGACGGCGTATTCGAGGTAAAATCAACAAACGGTGATACTCACCTTGGTGGTGATGACTTCGACCACGTAATCATCGACTGGTTGGCTGAAGAATTCGAACGTGAGGAAGGCGTAGACTTACGTAAAGACCCGATGGCTTTACAACGTTTGAAAGAAGCTGCCGAGAAAGCGAAGATCGAGTTGTCAAGTACGACTAGCACGGAGATCAACTTGCCGTATATCATGCCGGTAAACGGTATTCCAAAGCACTTGGTTAAGACTTTGACTCGTGCTAAATTCGAGCAATTGGCTGACGGTCTGATCCAAGCATGTATCGAACCGTGCCGTCAATCCTTGAAAGACGCAGGTTTGTCAACTTCTGATATCGACGAAGTGATCTTGGTAGGTGGTTCTACTCGTATCCCGGCTGTACAGGCTATCGTTGAGAAATTCTTCGGTAAAGCTCCGTCTAAGGGCGTTAACCCGGATGAAGTAGTAGCCGTAGGCGCAGCGATCCAAGGTGGTGTATTGACAGGTGAGGTTAAAGACGTATTGCTGTTGGATGTTACTCCGCTGTCTTTAGGTATTGAGACAATGGGTGGTGTAATGACTAAATTGATCGAGTCTAACACGACAATCCCGACCAAGAAGTCCGAGACATTTACGACTGCCGTAGACAATCAGCCTTCTGTTGAGATCCACATCTTGCAAGGTGAGCGTTCTTTGGCTAAAGATAACAAGTCTATCGGTCGTTTCCACTTGGATGGAATACCTGCCGCACAACGTGGTGTTCCTCAGATCGAGGTTACATTCGATATCGACGCTAACGGTATATTGAACGTATCCGCTAAGGATAAAGGAACCGGCAAAGTACAAAGTATCCGTATCGAGGCTTCCAGCGGTTTGAGCGACGACGAAGTTAAGCGTATGAAAGAGGAAGCTGCTTCTAACGCAGAGGCCGACAAGAAAGAGAAAGAGCGTATCGACAAGTTGAATCAAGCGGATAGCATGATCTTCCAGACTGAGAAGCAATTGAAAGATCTTGGCGACAAGCTTCCGGCAGACAAGAAAGCTCCGATCGAAGGTGCCTTGAACAAATTGAAAGAAGCTCATAAGGCTCAGGATATCGCAGGTATCGATGCTGCTATGGCAGAATTGAACAGCGTATTCCAAGCAGCTAGCCAAGAAATGTACAACGCTCAAGGTGGCGGCGCTCAAGGCGGCCCGCAAGCAGATCCTAACTTCGGTGGTCAACAAGCTGGCGGTAACGCAGGTAGCAGCAACAACAGCAAAGACGGTAACGTTACGGACGTTGATTTTGAGGAGGTAAAATAAAAAGAAGCGGTTTTAATCGCTCCTTTACTCCACATAAGATAGAAAAACGGCTATCGGGTCCTTCGGGATCTGATAGCCGTTTTTTATTTTAGCCCTATATATTCAATAAAAAAGCCATTGATATCCAATAATTATTAATAAGTTTGCACTCGCATAAAAACACTCATTTTAAATTACGATTAAGGGCAACGTACTAATTTTCGACTTATGCTAGCGAGATCTATACAGAAATATTACATATTTGTTCTACTTTTTCTGCTAGCCATTCTACAGTCCTCTTGTCGACAGTCGGGAAATAAATATCGTATATTAGTAGTACATTCCTATGAAAGCGATTATGTAGCTTATAAAGACTGCGATCGGTTGATCCGGGAATCCCTCGAGAAAAAGGGGATTAATCCGTCGATCCAAACATTCTATTTGAACTGCGAGCAATATGCGGCACCCGCCGAAGAAAAACGGATGTACCTGTATCTAGATTCGATCTCTACTTGGAAACCCGATCTGATTTTGGTCTACGAGGATCAAGCGACTTACACGTTAATGCAATGCCATCATCCGCTAATCTCTACAGTCCCCATTGTATTTGGCGGCGTAAATTTCCCCAATAAGGCACTATTAGCGCAATATTCGAATGTTTCCGGATTCTGGGACGAGCCCGACTACGTCACGAACATCCGCTTGATAGAACATCTGTTGGGCAAGTCTACGATTTATATGTTGCACGATAGTACGTATATAGATAGGCACATTAAGGCTACGTTACATGAGCAATGTGCTCAAGCAGACATTCGGGTCGATAATAATCGCATCATGTATATACCGGTAGAGATCGCTACTTTGGACAGGGTCAATCAAAGCTTAAAACGACCAGATAGTACGACCGTCAACGTCGTGCCCGTGCAAGGAGACAAGCTATCAGCTGTTTCTTGGTACATGAGTAAACACGTCCCTTACATCTACTATCTACAGGCCAAACGGGATTACCGGGTATTGAACACCAGCCGTTTTTCCAGTAAACCCTCTTTTACGGCGATCAACGAGGATCTAGGATATACGAATAAACTTGTAGGTGGCTATATCACCTCCTTGGAAACCCAAATAGAAGAATCTACCGATAGAGCCGCGGAAATATTAAAAGGCTCCCCTAGCGAATCATTCCCACAGATAACAAAGAGCAAGAAGAATTATGTATTTGATTTCAATGAAGTCAAATATTGGAATATCGATAAAAGGCTTCTTCCGAAGGATGCTATACTTTTGAACTTTCCTTTTAAGGACCAATATCCAAGATTATTCTGGAGCTTGATAATCGTAGTCAGCACGATGTGCTGCTTTGTCTTCGGTAGCTTCATCATCATGTATACCCAAGAATCCAAGGCAAAACGACAAGCGCAAAAAGCCCTATTACATGAAAAGGAATCATTAGCGGAAGCCTTGGAGAAAGCCAATGAGTCCGACCGGATGAAATCCGTATTCTTGGCTAACATGAGTCATGAGATACGTACCCCTCTAAATGCGATCATCGGCTTTTCAAGCCTAATCGCCGAACTGGATCTGACAGCGGAAGAGAAGGAGCAATACGCTAATATCATCACGACCAATAACGAGTTATTACTAAAGTTAGTCAATGACATATTGGATTTGGCAAGGATTGAATCCGGAGGTATCGTCTTTCATAAAGAATCCTGCAATTTAACGGATTTAGTGAAAACCCTTTATAAACAACATCTTTCCGATGTCCCCGAAGGTATCGAATTCAAGGAGAAATGCCCCGATACGCCGATCTGCTTATATTCGGATAAGGAGCGACTTTACCAAGCGCTCGAGAACATACTGAAAAATGCTATAAAATTTACTTCCGCAGGCTTTATAGAGATCGGTTACGAGTATTCCACCAATGCACAAGACGTCCGACTTTATGTGCAGGATACAGGCATCGGGATCTCTCCCGAGGACCAAGAAGCGATATTCGAGCGTTTCAAGAAGCTGGATGATTTCGTGCAAGGGACAGGTCTTGGACTATCGATCTGCCAAGCTATCGTAAAACAATTAAACGGGCGTATCTTGCTCCAGTCCGAAAAGAATAAGGGTTGTCGCATCTCCTTGGTTTTTCAATTATAAACCAGCCTCAGAAGCCAAGAAAAATAGACATTTGTCTCTTTGATATCCAATTACTTTTTATACATTTGCACCTATTATATTGAAGCTATACACATGGCGAACACTTCTTATCGTTATCTTTTTTTATTGTTGCTTCCATTGTTTTTATTGGTCGCAAATTCTTGCGAACGCTCAACCACGGAAAAACGCATCTTGATAGTACAATCTTATGAGCCGGACTTTCAAGCCTATAAAGATGTAGAAGAGACTTTTAAAAATGGATTCCAAAAGGAAGGCATTCATGCCAGTATCTTCACGTTCTATCTTAATTGCGAAGCTTATCAATCGCCAGAAGAGAAACAAAGAATATATACGGAACTCAATACGTTATCTTTATGGAAGCCTGATATCATAATCGTAAACGATGATCAAGCGACCTATTCCTTATTGGCTTGCGAACATCCTTTATTAGATAGCGTACCTATCGTTTTTACCGGAGTCAACTACCCTAACATACCCTTAATTCAAAAGTATCCTAACGTATCCGGATTTTGGGATAAGCCGGACTATCGGAAAAACGTCGAACTTATTGAGCGAATCATGGGAAAATGCGTGATTGTACGTGTCTCTGATAGTACAGCTCTTGACAAAAAGATCCTGAAAGATATGGATGAGCAAATAAAAGGGCTATGCTCCAAGGCTAGACCCGATTACCTTAAATATCCCCAGTATTCATCCCCATCCGATAAAAAGAGATCCTCTTCTTTAGTGCGGTTCCCAAAAGTACCGTTCGATTCCATCTATATACAAACCATTCAACCCCGTACCAGTTCCAACTTGATCTGGGGGTTAGGTACAAGTACTTACAACAAGGCCTACCTTGCTACCAAAAGAGATTATACCTCGATAGCCTTAGGTAGGTTCTGCTCATTTCCCAGCTTCTCGGCGATCAACGAATCCGTAGGATATGACGGAGACTTCATAGGGGGATATATGACCCCGGTAGAGAGTCAAACCCAAGAAGCCTTACGACGAGCTGCCAGCATACTCAAAGGCACACCGGCCAATAGCTTCCCACAAATAACGGAAAGCGCCAAAAACTATCTGTTCGATTACCCGACTTTAAATAAATGGGGGATCGATTGGAAAGAACTGCCTCAAAACAGCATCTTCTTGAACATGCCCTTTGTGGTTCGTTATCAAACATATATTATTCTATGCGGGATTCTTCTAACCCTATTTATCTTATGGACGCTTTTCTATCAAAGAGTACAATACCGTCGCGAAGCCTCTCACAAGAAACAGGCTCAAGAAAGTTTACGGAAAGAGAAAGAATTCCTCTCGTTGGCTTTAGAGAGCGGTGATATTTTCGCATTCCGATACAGCAACGGCGTATTCGAGTTCGACCATGATTTCTATAAGTCATTGGATATGCCGATAAAGCCGATCACCTCCACGCAATTCCAAGAGTCTATCCACCCGGAAGACCGGGAAGATTTCATCCAACATAAACACCTGCTTGATACAGGATTCCCTTCCCGTAAGATCACCCGCCGCCGATATAATTTCAACGGCAAAGGGCATATATGGTGGGAATTCAGATATGCGCAAGCGAAGAATGGACAAGACTCCACCCACAATAATGTCGGAGTAAACGGGCTCTGCTTAAATATCCAACAAAGTAAGGAAGTAGAGGAAGATCTTATCAAAGCCCGTATAAGGGCCGAGGAAGCGGACCAAATGAAATCAGCGTTCCTCGCTAATATGAGCCATGAGATACGTACCCCGCTTAACGCCATCGTTGGATTCTCGGAACTGCTAACAAGCGATATGGAAATAAGCCCGAACGAGAGGGATGAGTTCATGCAAGTTATCAGTAAGAACAGCGACCTCTTATTGAAATTGATCAATGACATTCTCGATCTATCCCGCATCGAGTCCGGTAAGATGTCGTTTACCCTCACGAATTGTGACTTAAACGAATTACTATCCCATATCTACCGTACCCATCAACTGTTGATGCCCCAAGGCGTAGCGCTTAAAATACAACTGCCGGTCCTCCCGGCCATTATCCAAGCGGACCTACATCGATTAACCCAAGTGATTACCAACCTCATAAACAACGCCGCAAAATTCACGACGCAAGGATACATCTTGATTAAATACGATTATACGCAAGATAAACGTTGGATCCAGATCTCCGTTACCGATACGGGCAAAGGCATTCCCGCAGATAAGCAAGCCCAAGTATTCGAACGGTTCAACAAACTGGACGAGTTTGCGCAAGGGACAGGCCTCGGACTGGCGATCTGCCAAATTATCATCGAACACTTCGGAGGATATATCACCCTAGAATCCAAAGAAGGGGAAGGTAGCACATTCATCGTGACCCTCCCCTACACTCCCGGATTATCGGTATAAGATTATTTTTTCTTGAAACGCAAGAACGGCAATACAATAAATAAAGGTATGCAACAGATCATTACCCAGATAAAGAAATGTTGGTAACCGATCTGCTCCTGTATCCATCCCGATGCCATTCCCGGTAGCATCATACCTAACGCCATGAAACCGGTACTGATCGCATAATGCGAAGTCTTATATTCCCCTTCGGCGAAAAGCATCAGATACATCGTATAAGCCGTAAAGCCAAATCCGTAGCCGAATTGCTCGACAGCGACACAAGCGTTTACGACAACAATACTCTCCGGCATCGTATAAGCCATATACAAATAAACCAGATTCGGCAAGGAGATAGCCAATGCCATAGGCCATAACCAAGTCTTCAAGCCACCCCGGGATATAGCCAGACCTCCTAAAACCCCTCCGAGCAATAAGGAGATCACTCCCACCGTACCATAAGCGAACCCGACCTCACCGGTACTGAGCGCCAACCCGCCAACCTCCCGCCCATCCAGCAGGAAAGGAGAAGCCAACTTTACCAATTGGGATTCCCCCAAACGATACGTCAGCATAAAAAGCAAAGCCGGGATAATCCCTTTCTTGCTGAAAAAGCTCACGAAAGTATTGCCGAACTCCACCAAGATGGTATGAGGGGTGATATTCGTACGTTGCGCGTCACTCGCCGGACGGGGTAAGATATACTTATGCCACAAAGCCAAGGCGATAAAGGTACCGGCCAATACGAAAAACACCAGACTCCAAGCAAAAGAAATCCGTCCGGTACTCTCCTCCAAAAGCCCCGCCAGCATGACCAGCAGACCTTGTCCCGTTAGCATCGCCACCCTGTAGAACGTATTTCGGATACCGATAAAGAACGCTTGTTGCTCCTCCGTCAAGCCCAGCATATAGAACCCATCCGCAGCGATATCGTGCGTAGCGGAACTAAACGCCATCAACCAAAAGAAAGCCAAGGTAAACCGCAAAAAGAAATCCCCGGGAAGGACGAACGCCACACCTGCCATTCCCCCGCCAATCAATAGCTGCATGCTATAAATCCACCAACGCTTCGTTTTAATCAAGTCTACGAACGGGCTCCAGATGGGCTTGATCACCCAAGGAAAATAAAGCCAACTGGTAAATAAGGCGATATCCGTATTTGAGACGCCCAGACGTTTATACATGATCACAGAAAGCGTCATGACTACCACATAGGGCAAGCCTTCGGCAAAATAAAGAGACGGGATCCAAGCCCAAGGATTACGTTTTTCCATAATAAGAAGGAATTAAACGATTAGAAGTCAATACTAAATCCATCCGCATCCTTCCACGCCGGGAACTTAGCCCGGAACTCATCCAGCTCGCTCTTCTTCAAGGTACATGTCCGGGTGATTTCCTCTCGTTTTCCGGCATCCGCCAATTTCTTTCCTTTTGCGTTATAAATCATGGAATCCCCTCTGAAAAGAAAACCTTTCCCATCTACCCCCACACGGTTCACGCCACAGACATAAGCCATGTTCTCGATGGCACGTGCATGCAACAATGCCTTCCACGCCTTCTTCCGGGCCTCGGGCCAATTGGCTACATAAATCAAAAGATCATATTCGTTATTCACGTTGCGGCTCCAAACCGGGAAACGTAGGTCATAACAAACCTGCAAACAAATATTCCAGCCTTTATAAGGCACGATCAGACGTTTGTCGCCCGCCGAGAAATGCTTGTCCTCCCCTGCCATACGGAACAAATGACGTTTATCGTAATAATACTCCTCTCCTTCCGGAGTGATGAAAAAAGCCCGGTTGTAGAACTTTCCGTTATCTTTCGCGATAAAACTTCCAGCCACGGCCAGTTTATATTTCTTAGCCCATTCCTTTATAGTCGGTACAGTTCGTCCATCCATCGTATCGGCTTGTTTCTCTACGTCCATGGAAAATCCCGTAGTAAACGTCTCCGGCAATACCGCTAAATCGGTTCTTCCACTAACACGGCGCAACAGTTCGCCATAATAACCCAAGTTCTCTTCACGGTCTTCCCAAATGATATGGGATTGTATCATACTGATACGTAAGTCTTCAGTCATAGAATAAAGATATTAAGGTAATAAAAAGACATATTGTGACAAGGAAACAGTTTCATGGTGAAGAAACGGTAGTTTCTTCATAGCAAAACTTTTGTTTCTCCTAGGGAAAACTTTTGTTTTCCTATAGCAAAACTCTTATTTCTTCACCATGAAACTCCTATACCTGTACGAAATTCTCAGGATGGCAGGCGGTAACTCCCCGATACATCTCTCGTATCGTATGGATATCTTTATCCACATCACCTGTCGGATAAAAAACACCTTTCGTGCCAACCTCTTTCTTTCCATAATCAAAATAAGCCACCACGATCGGCACGTTCGCTTTCAAAGCGATAAAATAGAATCCTTTTTTCCAGTCCTTGGCCCGCTTCCGGGTACCTTCCGGTGTGACGGCCAATTGAAACCGCTCACTGGTCTTGAAACGTTCCACCATCTGATCGGTCACCGACGTACGTTTACCACGATCCACCGGAACACCTCCCAGCCAGTTAAACAGCAAATTAAAAGGGAAAAAGAACCACTCTTTCTTAATAAGGAAACCGGCGTTACACCCGATCGAGGTATAAAAAAGTTTCCCTACGATAAAATCCCAGTTACTGGTATGCGGAGCCACACATACGATACATTTCGGCAAATCCACGCCATCCACCGGGCCCAGCTTCCACCCCGCCATACGGAGTATCGCCTTACTAATTGCCTTCTTCATGCCTATTTGTCCTTGCTCAACTCTCCTATCTCGTCGGCGATAGCGTTAACCTCGTTTTGCAAGTCCTCTCTTAATTTGCGATAATAATTCCGTACGAGAGCCTTGTTATCCTTGCCGTCGGGGTGTCCGGCACGAACGATATAACTATCTTGCATATCTAGGATACGAGCCATCAAAGCATCCGCTTTCTCTTGATTTACTCCGGGTATATACAATTTGCAAACCAGCGCTTCCGTGAACAATTCACCAGCCACGTAGCTGATCTCTTTCTTTAAAATTCTTCTTTTAGCCATAATTATTTCATATTTAATTATCCACAAATATAGAACATATGTTATTAAATACCGAGGAAAGGCCAAGAAAAAACATAAAATGAATTATCTTTGCAGCGGTGAAATCATTGATTATAAACAAATCAAATATGAACGAAATGATAAAGACGCCAGAATTTCTCTTTGAAAGCAGCTGGGAAGTCTGTAATAAAGTGGGAGGTATTTATACCGTACTATCGACTAAAGCTCATACGCTTCAACAAATTTTTAACGACAAAGTAATATTCATCGGTCCGGATGTGTGGGCAAACACAACCGCTCCCGATTTTACGGAAGACGCATCTTTGTTTGAGGATTGGAGAAAGCACGCCGAGGCAGTGGATCACTTGAAAGTTAAGGTTGGTCGCTGGAACGTACCGGGTCCCCCCCCTGTTATACTGGTAGATTTCAAGTCCTACTTCAGTGAACGAGACGCCTTTTTCTATTCTATGTGGGAAAATTTCCGAGTTGACTCCATCCACGCCTACGGCGATTACGATGAGTCTTGTATCTTCGCGTATGCGGTCGGTAAGGTAATAGAGAGTTTCTATCACTTCTACAAACTGGAAAACAAGAAAGTCGCCGCCCTATTCAATGAATGGATGTTGGCGATGGGAGCGCTTTACATTCAAAAGCAAATCCCTGCCATAGCGACACTTTTCACGACGCATGCCACATCGATCGGACGCTCTATCGCCGGTAACAACAAAGCGTTATACGCTTATATGGACGGTTACAACGGCGATCAGATGGCTAAGGAGCTAAACATGGAGGCCAAGCATTCTGTAGAGAAACAGGCCGCCCATTACGTGGATTGCTTCACGACCGTAAGCGATATCACAGCCCGTGAATGTAAACAGTTATTGGATAAGGCACCGGATATCGTTACCCCGAACGGCTTTGAGCCCAACTTTGTACCCGAGGGTAAGGAATACGCTAAAAAGCGGAAGGAGGCACGTCGTACATTAATTAATGTTGCGGAGAAATTATTGGGCTGCTCCATCGACCCGAACGCTTTGCTGGTTTCCACCAGTGGCCGCTATGAATACAGAAATAAAGGTATCGATGTCTTCATCGAGGCGATGAACCGTGTACGTACGTCCGGACGCCTGCAGCGTGAGGTCGTCGCCTTTATCATGGTACCGGCTTGGGTACGTGCCGCCCGTGCGGATTTAAAAGAGGCGATCGAGCAGGACATAAAGACGACCTCTCCGCTTCAAATCCCTTTCATTACGCACTGGTTGCATAATATGCCAGAAGATAAGGTCTTGAATTATATCAACCACGCCGGCTTCACGAACGCGGCATCCGAAAAACTAAAGATCATATTCGTTCCTTGTTATTTGGACGGTAAAGGAGGTATTTTCAATAAGACCTATTATGATATGCTGATAGGGATGGACGCTACCGTATATCCTTCCTACTACGAGCCGTGGGGATATACCCCGCTGGAAAGTATCGCTTTCGGTATACCGACGATCACGACCAATCTGGCCGGTTTCGGTATGTGGGCGAAGAAAACGGTATCCGGAGATAACCTTAGCGAAGGCGTAGAGGTTATTAATCGTACGGATTTCAATTATTTTGAGGTAGCGGACGCTATCATGAACTCCATCCTGGCTCTCAGCCAAAAGGATGCTACAGACATCGAGGAAATCAAACAGCGTTGTTTCGATCTCGCTCGAAAAGCTGAATGGAGCAAGTTTATCGACTATTATCTGACCGCATTCGATATCGCCATGAGGCATGCCGAGGAAAGAAATAGTTAAATATTGCTCATAATTAATAAGATAATGCTATCTTTGCACTCGTTTTTAGACAAACACTTTAAACTTCACGATAATGAAAATTAAGGCGAATAACGCAAACAGTCCTATTTGGAAGGACGTCTACTCACATTCCAAGCTTCCACAACAGTTGGAACCACTTAATGAGATCGCTACGAATCTTTGGTGGGTATGGAATCATGAAGGCGCTAAACTATTTGGCAAGATCGACAAACAACTTTGGAAATCCACAGAAGGTAACCCTGTACAGCTATTGCAAAGCCTTTCACACAAACGTATGGAAGAGATCTTAGCAGATAAGGAGTTAATGGCTGAAATCCAAAAGGTATACGCTGATTTCAAAGCTTATATCAATGTAAAACCCGACAAGACACAACCGTCTGTAGCCTACTTCAGCATGGAGTACGGTTTGACCAATGTATTAAAGATTTACTCAGGTGGTCTGGGAGTATTAGCCGGTGACTACTTGAAAGAGGCCAGCGATAGTAATATCGATTTATGTGCCGTAGGTTTCTTGTATCGTTACGGATATTTCACACAGACTTTGTCCATGGACGGTCAGCAGATCGCCAATTACGAGCCGCAAAATTTCAACGCCCTGCCGTTGACTCAGGTATTGCAGTCGAACGGAGAGCCAATGGTATTGGAAGTTCCTTATCCGGGCAGAACCGTTTACGCTCATATCTGGAAAGTTAGCGTAGGTCGTGTACCTTTGTACTTAATGGATACGGATATACCTCAGAACAGCGAATGGGATCGTTCCATCACGCACCAATTATATGGTGGCGACTGGGAGAACCGTATGAAACAAGAGTATTTGTTGGGTATCGGTGGTATCATGATGCTGAACAAGTTAGGTATCAAGAAACAGATTTATCACTGCAACGAGGGACACGCCGCTTTGATCAACGCTCAGCGTTTGGTAGACTATATCCAAAACGACGGCCTTTCATTCAACCAAGCGTTGGAGGTAGTTCGTGCTTCCGCCCTCTATACGGTACACACTCCGGTTCCGGCAGGTCACGATTACTTTGACGAGGGTTTGTTCGGACGTTACATGGGTGAGTTCCCCGGCAAGTTAGGTATTAGCTGGCAAGACTTCATCGATATGGGACGTGAGAACCCGGGCTCTAACGAGAAATTCTCCATGAGCGTATTCGCCTTGAACACTTGCCAAGAGGCTAACGGCGTAAGCTGGTTGCACGGTAAGGTTTCTCAGCGTATGTTCGCCCCGGTTTGGAAAGGTTACTTCCCTGATGAACTGCACGTTGGTTATGTAACGAACGGTGTGCACATGCCGACTTGGGCCGCTACGGAGATGAAGAAATTCTATGCGGATAAATTAGGCACGAAGCTTTTCGAGGATCAATCAAATCGCAAATGTTGGGAAGGAATCCAGAATGTATCCGACGAGGAAATCTGGAATCTCCGTATGACCTTGAAGAATAAATTGATTGATTACATCCGTGTTCAATATAAAGATAGCTGGTTGAAGAACCAAGGTGATCCTTCTAAGGTAGTTTCCATCCTTGAGAAGATCAATCCGAATGCCCTATTGATTGGTTTCGGTCGTCGTTTCGCTACTTATAAGCGTGCGCACTTGTTGTTCACGGACTTAGACCGTTTGGCTAAGATCGTTAACAATGAGAAGTTCCCGATTCAGTTCGTATTCACCGGTAAGGCTCACCCGGCTGATGGTGGTGGTCAAGGTTTGATCAAACACATCGTAGAGATCTCTCGCCGTCCGGAGTTCTTAGGAAAGATCATCTTCTTGGAGAACTACGATATGCGTTTGGCCCGTCGTTTGATCTCCGGTGTAGACGTATGGTTGAACACGCCGACTCGTCCGTTAGAGGCTTCCGGTACTTCCGGTGAGAAAGCCGAGATGAACGGTGTATTGAACTTCTCCGTTCTTGACGGTTGGTGGTATGAGGGTTACGTAGAAGGCGCAGGTTGGGCATTGACCGACAAGCGTACTTATGAGAACCAGCAATACCAAGACCAATTGGATGCGGCTACGATCTACCATTGCTTGGAAACTGAGATCATCCCGACTTACTACGCTAAGAACAGCAAGGGTTACTCTCCGGACTGGATCCAATATATCAAGAACTCTATCGCCAAGATCGCTCCGGATTATACGATGAAACGTATGTTGGACGATTATGAGGATCGTTTCTATCACAAATTGGCTACTCGTTCCGCTCATATTTCCGCTAACAACTACGAGATCGCTAAGCAATTAGCTGCTTGGAAAGAGGAAGTTGCGCAACATTGGGATAGCTTCCAAGTGGAATCTTTCACTTGCGACCAAGATTTGACGGTGAACGGCCCGGTTGTAGGAAAAGAATACAACTTCAATTTGGTAATTGACCGTCATGAACTACAAGGTATGTTAGGTGCTGAAATGGTTGTCATGAAGGAAGATCCGGAGAAACACACGCTGTCACCAATCAATACCGCTCAGTTCGAGTTGATGAAGGAAGAAGGCTCCAAGTTATTCTTCAAGTTAACGACCACTCCTTCCGAGGCTGGTAACCATAAGATGGGCTTCCGTGTATATCCTGTAAACAAGGAGTTGCCTCACCGTATGGACTTCGCTTATGTACGTTGGATTCAGTTATAATCGGCAACAAGTAAAACAAATAATCAAGAAAGAGGGTGCGTCATGCACCCTCTTTTTTTATGCCATACCCAGCTATGCTTTACAGCGACAAAAACCTATGGTTATGAGCCGTAAAGCATAGGTTCATATAGTCCGTGAATACCCATGAATCAAAAAAAGGAAGCCGCACGACAGCAGCTTCCTTTTTCAATAGGATACGAATATTTTCAAGCTTAGAAAGCGTAGTCCAAACTTAATCCGAACACCTTGTTGGTGCGGCTATACACATTCTGCCCAGGAAGTCCCGTGCCGCAGTAGTTGTCCATCTTCTTGGTATAATCGTGGTAAGTTGTCCACATATATCCCACGTTCAAAGCCATTTTTTCGCTCAACATCACTTTAGCACCAAAGCCCAGCGAATAAGAATCGCAGGAAAAACTAACATCACTTTGGAAATTATCAGACAAACCATAATCTGTAATTTGAGCGCCACCGCTAATGGTCAATCTCTTGATAACATCCCACTCTATACCAAACAGATACTCATTCGTACCTCTTTCCAGTTCCTTCTGCTTTCCACCGGCCATTCCCGCCTTCTTGTCATCGAAGAAGTGATACTCAACAGAAGCCTTCAACATGGGCAAAAACCGATAAGAAGCTGCCACCGAAAGCATGGAAGGAATATCGTTCGGCGTATTTACACCATGCTTATAAGGGCCAACCAAATCTTCCGCACTGTCGGGATAATCCAACTTCTTGGTATTGTTTTCGATGTTCAAGTTCGTCTTAAACTCATATTTAGCTCCGAAATTGAATTTACCATATTTGACATCGACACCCAAAACCGGTGTCAACCCCCAACCTGTCTGGTCGCAATCCAAAGCCAGGTTCATTAAATCCGCTCCACCAAAATTCTGTTTTAATTTTGCATCCAGATACCCGTCATAGTTTCCTGAGAAATAGTTCATCCGGCCACCGGCAAAGGCAGAAAGCCAATCCGTGATCTTGTATGATAGGCCAAGTTGTAGGGAATAAATATACTGTTTTCCGTCCATCGCACTGTTAATAGTATACATATCCGGCGTGACGATGGGACTTTGACCGCCAGTCTTTATATATTTCGCTACACTTTCCTTGAAGATACCGGCCATAGCAGCCGATTCGAACATTGGCAGGCCATCGTCAAACGAAGCCTTACCACCTCCACCCGTAATGGCAAAGAAACCGGAGATCGTCCAATCACCTTTTTTGTAAGCCGCAAAAACACTCGGAATCACGGGAGCGGCTGCCTTTCCTTTGTAATACTTTTTATAGGGAACGTCGCTCACTGTCGGCACCTTATTCACTGGGTCGAAACCATTGTATGTACTGAAAGAGGCATCAATATCCCGGGTCTGGAAAGCACTTTGGATACTCACACCAACGCGGAAACCGTCTGTCGGCAAAAAAGAAAGACCCGCCGGGTTTGACAAAGCGCCGTCTATATCAATTGCAGCACCTCGCGAAAGTGACCTTAAAAAGGCTGCATGCTGATTCGTATTCGTCAAATATCCTCCAGCGAAAGAAACCAAAGGCATCATCATCAATGCCGCACCTAATACTACTTTTTTCTTCATGTTTTACTTTTCTTGATTACAAAACGGTCGCAAAGATAAATACTTTTTTCAAACACTGCACACTTTTAACAAAAATGTGCCGCACAAAACAGCAAATACTGTGCAAACACATAAGACTAATTAACAATAGAAGAGCCGCAAAGGTAGTAACGTGAAATCAGGTATTAGTTATAATCAGCAAGAATCATCCTAATCAGAAAAGGATATATACAGCAAGTACTAAAGAAGATATACTTACTTTACCCAAAAAGATATACTACAAGTGCCAAGTAAGTATAACTTCTATTTTTCCGAAATAAATCGTATATTTGTCTCTATAACTTAATTCTTTAAACCGTATAGATAAAATGAAAAGACTAGCATTACTCGCGGCTCTCTTACTGCCTCTATCCATGGCTTTCGCCCAACAGAACGTAGGATTCAAGACCGATAAGGTAGAACCACTCGTGATCAACCCAGACAATAGCGTCACTTTCTATGTAGAAGCCCCAAAAGCGAAGTCCGTCTCCGTAAAAGGAGACTGGGAAGCCAACGAGGGCAATGGCCAGATGACGAAAGGGAAAAACGGAATATGGAGCTATACGACTCCCCCACTGTCATCCGAAATGTACACCTATCGTTTAAATATAGACGGTATTTATAACATCGCCCCAAACAACCCATTCTCTTGCCGTGACGTAGGCACCTTGTTCAGCCTGTTCTATATCAACGGGGGAAATGGCGATTATTATCAAGTACGTGACGTACCTCATGGTAATGTTACAACCACTTGGTATCACTCGGATATCCTCGGGAGCGAACGAAGACTTAGCGTTTATACGCCTCCTTTTTACGATAAGAACATCCAATCTTATCCCGTTCTGTACCTGTTACATGGCAGTGGCGGCGACGAGAACGCTTGGCTGGAGCTTGGCCGTACCGCCCGTATCATGGATAACTTGATTGCCGAAGGCAAGATACAGCCAATGCTTGTCGTTATGCCAAACGGTAATCCCAGCAAGCAGGCCGCTCCCGGCGAAACGCCCGATAACCTGAATTACAAGCCAGCCATGAGCAACAGCTTCCCCGGTTATAAGGATGGCTCGTACGAGAAGAGTTTCACCGAGATCATTCATTTCATCGATAACCGTTACCGTACGATCCCGGATAAGCGACACCGAGCCATAGCCGGACTTTCGATGGGTGGTTTCCATACATTATATATATCATTGAATTATCCGGACTATTTTAACTATATAGGACTTTTCTCCGCCGGACTCAGCGCCAATGGTGTAGACCCCAATAGCCCGATGTACACGAATCTCGACGAGAAGTTAGGAAACCTCAAGAGATCCGGTTATCAATTGTTCTGGATCGGTATCGGAAAGGACGATTTCCTGTACGACGCGAACCAGCAATTCCGCCAGCGAATGGATAGCCTAGGTATGAAATACCAGTACGTAGAATCCACCCGAGGACATATCTGGGCCAATTGGCGGGCTTATCTCCTCCAATTCGCTCCTAAGCTTTTCAAATAAATGACATGAGCAGATGAATCATAATATACCGCAATACGACTTCTATAAACACAAATACGGCGATGAGCTACTTATCGACGTCGTTCCCTTGAACACGATCAAGAAGTATCTCAAGGAACAACCCGTACATATATTGACGTATTACGATATAACATTGATCACTAGCGGGGAGGGAGAATTCCTTATCGATCATCAAGCGAACCGGGTAAAGCCTCAAGATATTATCTTTACCCGGCCCGGGGAAATACGTAAATGGGACGATAAAACGATACAAGACGGATTCGCTCTTATCTTTGAGGAAGAGTTCCTGCTCTCTTTTTTCAATGATCCGGCATTTCTCCGGAACCTCTCTTATTTCCATACAGAAAGACGGTCTTCCAAGCTCAGTCTCGACAAGAAAGCCTATGCCCGCATCTCCGAGTTGATCTCGGAGATCGATAAAGAGATCAAGAACTATCAGTCGAAAGACAAACACTTACTCCGGGCCTTGTTGTACGAGACATTAATGTTGCTCAACAGGTTATATTCTAACTCGAACGCTTTACCACCAGACACAAACACCCGATCTAAAAGCATCTATGTAGACCGATTTATCGAGTTAGTAAACCATTCCTTCAAGCAAGATCATTCCATCCGGAGCTATGCGGATCAGCTTTGCATCACCCCGAACTATCTGAATGAGATCGTGAAAAACGCTACGGGCATCAACGCTAAACAATACATCCTAAACAAAATACTAATCGAGAGCAAACGGCTATTGACTTATACAGACTTGCCTATATCCGCCATAACGGAAGCTCTAGGTTACGAGGATCCATCCTATTTCATCCGTCTATTTCGTTCCCAAACAAACATGACCCCGCTAAACTATCGCAGGAATACAAAACCGTAAAAAGTACTATTTCCTCCTTTATACGTATTATACGAACTCCATTCGGTATGTCTAATTTTGCCTCTATCAATAAATAAAGCATCATGAGACAATACAAATCATGGATAGCGGCTCTCATATTAGGAAGCACGTTATCCGCTAACGCACAACAAAAGAATATGGAGAACAAAACATTAAACGAGAACATCCCGGAGATGATCATCTCCCTTGAAAAAGAGGCTCTAGCCTCGACCGACCCGATGGCATTCGTAGAGCTTTCAGACACCGACGTGATTTACTTCGATCCTTCCCTAGAGACGAAAATAGAGGGATTGGAACAACTGCGCACTTATTATAAAGGTATGCAACTTCCTCCGGCAGATCATTTCGACATGATCCGCCCGGTCGTACAAGTCGCGCAAAACATAGCGGTACTCACCTTCAACCTTGATAGCTACTTATCCGACAAGGTAATAAAATGGAACTGCACCGAGGTTTACAGACGCAACCCCGACAACCAATGGAAGATCATACAAACCCACTGGTCTTACGTGAAACCGCTAGATTAAAGTTAAAACATTTGCCGCTTTCTGAACCAAAACGGTTCGTAAAATGTATTATATAGACTATTCACTAAACACAAATTATATGATACGGAATTTACTGAAAGCGGCAAATGCGCTTACATTTAGCACGATGTTCCTGTTACTCCTCGCCGGATGCAACAAGAACACGATTATTTTTGAGGATGGAACTACCCCGAACGGCTCTTCGGGAAACGAGGACCCGGGAAACAGTACGTTGGTGACCTTCAACGCCTCCGTGGAGGGCCGGAACCTATTACGTTCCATGTCTCCCATGAATAAAGGGATACAAAGCAGGGTTTATGTCTTCGACAGCAGCGCAGGAACCAAGGGAAGCCCCGAGGCGTCAGGTCTTTACATAACCTCATCTCCCGGGGTGTTAACAGGAAGTGACGGATATAAAATGTTTCTCTCCAATGGCACTTATAATTTCTACGCCGTATCCGACAATTTCTCCACGATCCCCCCGACATTCACGAGTGGCGTATCCGAACCCCTCTTCAACGGTATCGATTATCTTTGGTGGAGCGCCATACAACAGGATGTTAATAGCTCCCAAATCAATATACCGATTGTTTATGGGCATGTGGCTACCCAAGTCGTAGTAGAATTAACCGGCGGTGAAGGTATCACGATCAACCAATTGGTCTCCGCCATGATCACACCTCCCGAAACCGGGGCGACCATGGATCTGGGCACAGGTATCATCACTCCCACCACCGCTTTCGGGAAAGCGGATAAGATGGGGATAAACGGATTAACAGCCCAATATATCATGTTGCCGATAAGACATACGGCTCCCATGACTCTCACGCTGGAAATATCCGCCGACAATGAAAACAGTACCCGCACCTATACCACCCAGATCCCTCTTCCGGATGGCGAGTTGAAAGCGGGAAACTCTTATTTATTTAAAGCGGTAATCAACGGTAATTCGGTCACTTTGGCCAGTGTCAACGTAAAAGACTGGACAGATGTGGACGAGACAGGAAAGCCCCTTTATCCGACCCAGAATTAAAGTCCGGTTCCTATTTTCCGTATCAATGAATATTGGTACGGAAAATATGCCTATATTTACCCTGTCACCTCTAAAAACAATACGAATATGATTGAGATTCCCGAATCCGCCACCATTGGCAAACAGGCTAGCGAAACGCTAAAGGGTAAAAGAATAGCGCATGTTATCGAGTCGAACAGTCCTCACCGTTTCACGTTCTATAATGGCGATCCGGCGGAATACTCCAATAGGCTGGTAGGACGAACGGTCCTAGGCGCCCAAGGCTATGGCGCATTCGTGGACATCCTTATGGACGCGGATACCCACCTCTTAATCGGAGACGGAACCAATATGCGTTATTATACCTCCGCGGAAAAGGCCCCGAAGAAATATCAGCTTATGATCGTATTCGAGGACGACTCGTTCCTAGCTTTCACGGTTTCGATGTATGGTTCCATCTACGCTTTCAAAGGCGAGTTTGACAATCCCTATTACCAAGGTAGCATCCATAAGCTATGTCCGTTGGACGAGAGATTCGATAAAGCCTATTTTATCAGTCTCATCCGGAATCTCAAGAAAGATATATCCGCAAAGGCGTTACTCGCCACCGAGCAACGTATTCCGGGTCTGGGGAACGGAGTCTGCCAAGATATCTTGTTCAATGCCCGGATCTCCCCCAAACGAAAAATATCGACTTTATCAGAAGAGGATATAGACCGCCTCTTCAACACCGTGAAATCCACGCTGGAAGAGATGACTCGCCGAGGAGGCCGGGATACGGAGAAGGATCTATACGGCGCCTTAGGCAATTACCGCACGATCCTATCGAAGAACACCTACCATGACCCTTGCTCCATCTGCGGCGAACGGATACAGAAAGAGGCTTACCTCGGAGGCAGCATTTATTATTGCCCGCATTGCCAGCGAGAAAGATAAGTAATACGTTCAAATTGACAATATGACAATATGTAATCTGAAGCCCCGGAGAATCGTTTTTTCCGGGCAAAGGTACATGCAGTTACCAAATACGAGAAAAAATATCAGCAATCAATTGTATTATAGTACTTTGCTTAAATATACCCTTTCATTCTAGCGAGATTAATTCATCCTATCTCATATTTATGCAGGAGAAAGGTGCTTTTCATACGGATGCGTCGCCCATTTCTATAGGTTGCGTACCCAATTCCTACCGTATGTATCGCCAAACACATACGGTAACGTTGCCTAACACTGGCTTTCGCGTTACCTAATCCCATTACTTTCGTCTCCTAATAGAGATATTCATACAAAAAAACAGGGTAAAATGAATAATTTGACCATAAAGCACCCCCTATTTCTTCTATTCGCAAAAAGGCCCTGTCATCATAATCCCGGATTTTCAAACAAAACGTCAAGGTTATCGCATTTTCGCTTACAACATCATTGAAGCCAACCGCAAAACAGATTGCCGCCCCCTGCTTTTGCGAGTGTTTTACAAACATAGAGTTTTGCAGGTGAGCCGTCATTCTTGATAAGTGAGGAAAAAGAAAAAGCCCTGTAATCTTTAAATCACAGAGCTTTACTTTATTTTGCTTTCTTCGAAAGCGGTCCGGACGGGACTCGAACCCGCGACCCCATGCGTGACAGGCATGTATTCTAACCAGCTGAACTACCGAACCATTTTATAATCAATAATAATTTTGAAAAAGAGGCGGTCCGGACGGGACTCGAACCCGCGACCCCATGCGTGACAGGCATGTATTCTAACCAGCTGAACTACCGAACCTCTTTTCTTTTATCGCTATCTCTCTCGATTGCGGTGCAAAGGTAAGTATTATTTTTAAACCTGCAATAGCTGGAGTAAAAAAAATCAACTTTTCGCTGAAATATTCTTTCCATAGGTCCACATAAGCGATCGTCCCTTTCTTTATTTCCCCTTCCCGATCACACCAGTTTATCACAAATACATTTCATTTTGGAACTTTTCAGTCGCCATTCATAATTATGTAATGATAATTTGTTACTTTTGCGACTCAATATAAATGCTTAACAACAATGGACGTTGCCATTATTAAATATAATGCCGGAAACATCTACTCGGTAGATTACGCTTTGAAGCGGTTGGGCGTTACCCCGATCATCACGGCTGATCCGGAATTATTAAATAAAGCGGATAAGGTTATCTTTCCCGGAGTAGGTGAAGCTTTCACGACCATGGAGTATTTAAGGGAGCATAAATTGGATCAGGTGATCTTGAACCTAAAGCAACCGGTACTCGGGATATGCCTCGGCATGCAATTGATGTGCATGCGTTCGGAGGAGGGAAACGCTGATTGCTTGGGGATCTTCCCTACGGAAGTAAAACGTTTCATTCCGCGAAAGCATGAGGACAAGGTTCCTCACATGGGTTGGAATACCTTGACAAACGTTAAAAGCGGCCTATTCAATGAGCGATTGGAGAACAAATTTGTTTACTTCGTACATAGTTATTATGTACCTGTAAATGAATATACGGCGGCTACGACCGATTACATCCTTCCGTTCAGCGCCGCTTTACATAAGGACAACTTCTACGCGACACAGTTCCATCCGGAAAAAAGTGGATCGGTAGGAGAGGTTATATTGAAAAACTTTTTAAAGATATGATTGAGCTTATTCCCGCTATAGATATAATAGATGGCAAATGCGTCCGGTTGACGCAAGGAGATTACGCGACCAAGAAGGTTTACAACGAAGATCCTCTGGAGGTGGCCAAGATGTTCGAGGGTAACGGCATCCGGCGTTTGCATGTGGTAGATTTGGATGGAGCCCGTGAAGGACGCATCATCAACTACCGTATCCTTGAGCGGATAGCGACCCGGACTTCCTTGATCATTGATTTCGGAGGGGGCTTGAAACAAGAGGATGATCTGGAGATCGCCTTCGAAAGCGGCGCCCAGATGGTAACCGGAGGCAGTATCGCCGTGAAGAACCCGGAAATGTTCACCTCTTGGATCAGCAAGTTCGGTAGCGAGAAAATCATATTAGGGGCCGATGCCAAGGAAAAGAAGATCGCCATCAGCGGTTGGGAGGAAACGACCAGCCAAGAGTTGATTCCTTTTATCAAAGGATATTACGACAAGGGGATTACCAAGGTGATCTGCACGGATATCGCACGGGATGGTATGCTGCAAGGCCCGGCTATCGATTTATATAAAGAGATACGGGACGAGATCCCCTTCCTTTATATCATAGCGAGCGGTGGCGTAAGCTCGATCGAGGATATTGAGAAATTATCTGAGGCTGGGATTCCCGCTGTCATTTTCGGCAAGGCCATTTATGAAGGGAAGATCCAGCTGAAAGATTTACTTCGTTTTACTTGAAATAATAAAATAGATATATGCTAGCCAAGAGAATTGTTCCCTGTCTGGATATAAAGGATGGAAAGACCGTAAAAGGCATCAACTTCGTGAACTTTCGCGACGCTGGAGACCCCGTGGAGTTGGGCGCCCAGTACAGCCGTGAAGGGGCCGACGAATTAGTGTACTTGGATATCACCGCCTCACACGAGGGGCGAAAGACTTTCACCGAACTGGTAAAGCAAGTGGCGGCCCATATCAGCATCCCTTTTACCGTGGGTGGAGGTATCAATGAGTTGAAGGACGTGGATCGTTTGCTTAGCGCTGGCGCCGATAAGGTCTCGATCAACTCGGCGGCTTTACGGAACCCGGCATTAATCGAGGAGATCGCCAAGAACTTTGGTAGTCAGGTATGCGTAGTCGCTATCGACGCTAATTTTGAGAACAATGACTGGCTATGCTATCTAAACGGAGGGCGTGTCCCGACGGATAAGTATTTGTTTCAATGGGCCTCGGAAGCGGAAAGCCGTGGCGCCGGCGAGATCCTTTTCACCAGTATGACGCACGATGGCGTAAAAGACGGATACGCGAACGACGCTCTGGCTACCTTGGCCGATACGTTGCATATCCCGGTTATCGCCTCCGGTGGAGCGGGAAAGATGGAACATTTCCGGGATACGTTTTCCAACGGGAAAGCGGACGCGGCTTTAGCGGCCAGCGTTTTCCATTTCGGCGAGATACGGATAGGCGACTTGAAGCAATACCTCAAGGACGAGGGGATCAATGTAAGGATATAACACATTATATATAAAGATGAAATTAGATTTCGAGAAAATGGGCGGATTAATACCCGCTATCGTACAAGACAACAACACTAGTAAGGTATTAATGTTGGGCTTCATGAATCAAGAAGCTTATGATGAGACAGTAAGTACGGGTAAGGTTACATTCTTTAGCCGCACGAAAAACCGTTTGTGGATGAAGGGAGAGAGTAGCGGAAATACGTTGCAGGTGGTTAGCATCACGGCGGATTGCGACAACGATACATTATTGATCAAGGCGATTCCAGCCGGACCGGTTTGTCATACGGGAGCGGATACTTGTTTCGGCGAGAAGAACGTAGAGGATATCATGTTCTTGAAATACTTGCAGAACTTCATCGAGCGTCGCCGTCAAGAAATGCCGGAAGGTTCCTATACGACTACCTTATTCCAGAAAGGCGTGAATCGCATGGCCCAGAAAGTCGGCGAAGAAGCGGTAGAGACCGTTATCGAGGCGACCAACGGAACCGAAGACGGCTTCATCTATGAGGCATCCGACTTGGTTTACCACTTAATCGTATTATTGACAAGCAAGGGACTTCGTCTGGAAGACCTCGCCCGTGAATTAAAGAAAAGACATAAAGGTTGATAAATTCTATGGAAGAAGATATTCTACTCAAATTAGAGAACGTGGAGATATGCCGTGAGGAAAACAGGGTATTACACGACGCATGCCTCACGCTTCGTAACGGAGAGTTCGTATATGTGATCGGGAAGGTAGGCTCCGGTAAAAGCAGCCTGCTCAAGTCCTTGTATTGCGAGATACCGATCTTGCGAGGCGAGGCACGTATCATGGATTACAACCTCACCAAGATGAAGCGGAAGGATATCCCTTATTTGCGTAGGAAACTAGGTATCGTCTTCCAAGATTTTCAATTGTTGACCGACCGTTCCGTCTCCAAGAATCTGGAATTCGTGCTGAAAGCCACCGGATGGAAAAAGAAAAGCGAGATCAAGGAACGGATAGACAATGTGCTCCGTCAGGTAGGCATGCAAGACAAAGGCTATAAAATGCCGCATGAGCTATCCGGCGGGGAACAACAACGTATCGTTATTGCCCGTGCCCTTCTGAACAACCCCAAGTTGATACTGGCGGATGAGCCGACCGGCAACTTGGACCCGGAGACGAGCGGACAAATCGTACAACTCTTACACGACATCTGCCAGCAGGGAACGGCGGTGATTATGACCACTCATAACTATACGATCGTGCATAATTATCCTGCCCGCATAGTAAAATGCGAGAATGCCTGTCTAAGTGATGTCAGAGAATAATTTTTTTGTAACTTTGCGGTCGCATTCGATTGAAAAAGAAAACAATTTAATATAGAACAAAAGAAGATGAAAGTTTTAAAGTTTGGCGGTACTTCTGTGGGATCTGCACAGAGAATGAAAGATGTAGCGAAACTGATCACGGGAGACCGTAAGATCGTTGTATTGTCAGCCATGTCGGGTACAACCAACTCGTTAGTCGAGATTTCCGACTACCTGTACAAAAAGAACCCAGACGGAGCGAATGAGATCATCAACAAGCTTGCCATGAAATATATGGGCCATGTTGAGGAACTATACAGCACCGAGGAATATAAACAGAAGGCCAAAGAACTGATAAAATCTCATTTCGAATATATCCGTACGTTCACGAAGGATCTGTTTACCTTGTTCGAGGAAAAGGTTGTCTTGGCACAAGGAGAGTTGATCTCTACGGGTATGATGAATCTTTATTTGAACGAATGCGGCGTGAAATCCGTATTGATCCCGGCTTTGGATTATATGCGTACGGATAAGAATGCGGAACCGGACCCTGTCTATATCAAAGAGAAATTGGTAAAATTACTCGCTGATAATAAGGATGCTGATCTATACATCACACAAGGTTATATCTGCCGCAACGCTTACGGCGAGATCGATAACCTGCAACGGGGTGGTAGCGACTATAGCGCATCCTTAATCGGCGCGGCTATCGGTGCGGAAGAGATCCAGATCTGGACAGACATCGACGGTATGCACAATAACGACCCTCGTATCGTACAGGGAACGTCTCCAGTCCGTCAATTGCATTTCGAGGAAGCTGCCGAATTAGCTTATTTCGGAGCCAAGATCCTTCACCCGACTTGTATATTGCCGGCTAAATTGAACAACATCCCGGTTCGTTTGTTAAATACGATGCAGCCGGACGCTCCGGGTACATTGATCTCTAACGCGATCGAGAAAGGTAAGATCAAGGCGGTTGCCGCCAAAGACAATATTACCTCTATCAAGATCAAGAGCGGACGTATGTTGCTAGCAACAGGTTTCTTGCGTAAGGTATTCGAGACTTTCGAGAACTACCAGACTCCGATCGATATGGTTACGACTTCCGAAGTGGGTGTCTCCGTTACGATCGATAACCGCAAGCATCTGGAAGAGATCGTTGACGATTTGAAGAAGTACGGAACCGTGACCGTAGACGAGGATATGGTTATCGTTTGCGTGGTTGGCGACCTAGAATGGGATAACATCGGCTTCGAGGCTCGTATCGTACAGGCCATGAAGGATGTCCCGGTTCGCATGATCTCCTACGGAGGAAGCAACTACAACGTCTCCTTGCTGATTAAGGCCTCGGACAAGCAGAGAGCGCTGCAAGCTCTAAGCGATCATTTATTTAACAACAAATAAAAACAAACGAGGGCGGCCTTTTACAGACTGCCCTTATTTATCTTTATATAATTTCGTATAATATGCTCAAAGGAACATTTCCTGTAGAAAAGTTCAAGCAGCTTTCTACGCCTTTTTATTATTATGATGTCAAGCTATTGCAAGACACATTAGACGTAGTAAAAACCGAATCCGGGAAATATGGTTACCACGTGCATTATGCCGTGAAAGCGAATGCCAATCCCCGTATCCTTTCCATCATAGCGGCAAACGGCCTTGGCGCAGACTGCGTAAGTGGCGGCGAGGTACAGGCAGCTTTAGATGCCGGTTTTCCTGCCGATAAGATTGTCTTTGCTGGTGTTGGCAAAGCGGATTGGGAGATCAACCTAGGACTGGACAATGATATTTTCTGCTTTAACGTGGAATCCGCCGTTGAGCTGGAAATTATCAATGAGCTGGCGGCCACCAAGAATAAAGTAGCCTCTATCGCCCTTCGTATCAACCCGGAAGTGGATGCCCATACACATGCAAAGATCACGACAGGTATGAAGGAGAATAAATTCGGTATCAACCTTAGCCAATTAGGAGGTGTACTGGATAAATTAAAGGAGATGAAGAATGTGAAGTTGATCGGTATCCATAGCCATATCGGTTCACAGATCACGGACATGTCTAGCTTCCGCAATTTGGTAATTCGTTTCAACGAGATACAGGAAGAACTGGAAGCTCACGGGGTTACGGTGGAGAACCTGAACTTCGGAGGTGGATTAGGTATCGATTACTATCACCCGAATCATTTATCGATCCCGGCTTTCGATAACTATTTCGCGGCCATTCATAAACTGCTTCAAGTACGTCCGGGTCAACAGGTACATTTTGAGCCGGGACGTTCGATCGTCGCTCAATGCGGAACATTAATCTCTAAGGTATTATATGTCAAGGAAGGAGAGACGAAGAAATTCGCTATCCTTGATGCAGGTTTCACGGAATTGATCCGCCCGGCGATGTACGACGCTTATCACCGTATCGAGAACATCAGCAGCGATGAGGCAGTAGAGACTTACGATGTAGTGGGCCCTATCTGTGAGTCATCGGATGTATTCGGTAAGGATGTAGAGTTGAATAAGGCTCATCGTGGCGACTTGATCGCCCTTCGTTCCGCCGGCGCTTATGGCGAGGTCATGGCCTCCCAATACAACTGCCGTCATTTACCGAAAGCCTATTATTCCGATACGATAAAATAATGAGCCAATTGATCAATGTGCCAATATGCCAATGTAAATACCTTGAGTAGCTTATTGGCACATTGGCGTATTAATCATATTGGCTCATTAATGATATTGGCACATTGGCATATTAATCACATTGGCACATTATTATGTTTCTACTCAATAATACAGAGCTTTTCCTATTGGGAATCTCCTTAATAGGGTTCGTTATCTTATCTCTTTATTATCTGATCGCTTATGCCCGCCCTTTACGTGCGTCAAAACGAACGGATGATACCTTAGAGGAAGGTAATAAACTCCCCGTATCCATCATCATATACGCTAAAAATGATTCTGAGAACCTCAAGAAACACCTTCCTGCGTTACTTACACAAGATTACCCTGAATATCAGGTAGTCGTTATCAACGATGGCTCAAGCGACGATACCGACGATACGCTAAAGTTCTTTCAAAATGAGTATAAACATTTGTATCATACTTACGTCCCCTCGGCCGCTCGCTACCTAAGCCGCCGTAAACTGGCGTTTACCTTAGGTGTGAAAGCGGCCAAATACGATATTCTTCTATTCACGGAGGCGAATTGCCAACCGCTCAACGATCAATGGTTATCCGCCATGGTTGGTGGATACACACCCGAGACCAGTATTATCTTGGGCTACTGCAAATACAGCAACTACAAGGGATTCTTTCATAAGTTGATCGCCTATGATAACTTATTGACGGGTTTACGTTATCTATCTTCCGCCCTCTCCCATCACCCATATACCGGAAACGGACGAAATTTATCTTATCGGAAAGACTTATTCTTCAAGCATAAAGGTTACTACCAATCCTTGAACTTGCATGCGGGAGACGATGACTTATTCATCAACGAAGCCTCGACCAAGGAGAATACGAAAGTAATTTATACCCCGGACAGCCTAACGGAAATGGATCAAATCGAACGTTTTGGAATCTGGAAAGAGATGAAGGTTTCCCGTGCTGCCACTCAACGGTATTACAAAGGAAGCGCCTTGACATTCTATCATCTCGAATCCACTTGTTTCTACCTTTTCCAAGCATCGGTTATCGCTACGGTAGTGATCGGATTACAGGGCAATTGGCTAATCTCCTTGATCGCCGTATTATTATATTTGATACGTTTTATAATCAAGGCAAGCGTTTTCGGCAAATCGGCTCGAATGCTCCAACAAAGCCCTACTATCGGTTGGTTATTCCTGTTGGAGTTTATTCAACCCCTGTTCAATGGATATGTCCGTATTTACCGGCTTTTCAGAAGTAGGAAGGATTATACGTTCCGGTTGGAGAATTAATAATGATGAGCACTCTCATAGGATATCTCTTCTTCCGCCACTTTGGGAAGTTCTTCCTCCTCTAATAGTGGATAGGCCGGGGTAAACTTTGCTTGGTAAGTAGATTCCAAATACGTCTTTTCCAATAAACGGACGACATTTTCTAAAGTAGCTTGCCGTTCTTTGGGTTTAAGCTGGCATTCCCAAATCACCATCGTATTCCAGCCCATCGCTCGTAATTCCTCACGTACACGGGCATCCCGGGCTTTATTCCGGTTTAGTTTCTCGGTCCACCACTCTACCCGGGTACGGGGAGGACGAAATTCAGGGCAACCCTTGTGCCCATGCCAGAAACAGCCGTTCACGAAGATAGCGGTCTTATATTTACGCAATACGATATCAGGGGTACCGGGAAGGCGCTTTACATTCACACGAAAGCGAAAGCCACAATGGAACAGGTATTTACGGACTATAATCTCGGGCTTTGTATTCTTGCCCTTAATCATAGACATGATATAGCTACGCTTTTCTTTAGAGATAAGATCTGTCATATCAATCCGGCAAAACTAGAACGTATGCCAAAGATACGGCTTTTATTCAAAACGGATACTCTTGGCCGGATCAATCTTCGTAATCAAATAGGAAGGTCCTAACATCATCAACATGGAGGCGGCCAATGTCCCTATATTCAAAAGGAACAGTGAAAATAGGCTCAGATCGATAGGCACGGCATCCAAATAATAAATAGAAGGATCTAATTGGATAATGTGGAAATGAGATTGAAGCAAACAAAGAGAGATACCGATGATATTCCCCCACAACATTCCTTTGCCGATCAAGAAGAAAGAGACATACAAGAAGATCTTGCGAATACTGTTATTATTTTGTCCCAAGGCTTTTAGGATTCCGATCATATTGGTACGCTCTAAGATTATGATCAATAATCCGGAGATCATGGTAAACCCTGCGACGGAAAGCATCAGCGCCAAGATAACCACCACATTGATGTCCAGCACATCCAGCCAATTAAAGATCATCGGGTTCAACTCCTTGATCGAGCGGGCGTAGAACGTATTGCCATTTCGGTCTTGCCGTTCCGTCAGATCGAAATAAACATCCTCGGCCACTTGGTCCAAACGATCATAGTCATCCACTTGCAACTCCAGTCCGCTTACTTGATCTTTATCCCAACCGTTCAAGCGGCGTATCTGCTTAATATCAGCGATTACGAACATCTTGTCATAATCAAGGAAACCCGTCTCATAAATCCCCGTGATCGTGAACTTACGGGCACGCACGTCATCTTGCACAAAATAAGTCAGGAAAGAATCCCCTACCTTTAGTCCTAGCAGATCTGATAAATACTTGGAAATAATAACATCTGTAGAGTTCTTATCCGGTTGGATCGTAAAGATCTCGCCTTCTTTTAAATTATCCTTGAAGAAAGTCCAGTCATAATCCGTGTCCACCCCTTTCAAGACAATTCCTTGAAAATCTTGGTCAGTCTTCAAGATGCCTAGCTTCGTCGCAAATTTCTCGACATGGCGAATACCGGGGAATGCATCGAGCGCATTCAATAAAGTATCGCTAACCGCTATCGGCTGCGACTCATAGGAAGAATTACTATCGAAATTCGTGATCTGGATATGCGAACCGAAACCGATCACTTTGTTCCGGACCTCTTTCTTAAAGCCTATCACGATCGCCACCGAAAGAATCATCACCGCCAATCCCAAGGCGATCCCGATCATGGCAATACGAACAGCGGGAGGAGTAACCTCTCGATCCCCCTCCTTGCTGAAATGTATCTTTTTGGCGATAAATAGCTCTAAATTCATTTATAACATTCTTCCCGGATAAGCTTCCAGCGCCTTTGATAACACCGTCAAAGCTTTCGCCAAATCTTCCTTTTTCAAGACATAGGCCATACGAACCTCATTCTTACCAAGTCCCGGTGTCGTGTAGAAACCCGACGCCGGTGCCATCATGACCGTCTGACCCTCGTATTCGAACTCTTCCAGACACCAAGCGCAGAACTTATCGGCATCATCCACCGGAAGTTTAGCCACCGTATAGAAAGCGCCCATCGGTATGGGAGAATAAACGCCGGGAATACGGTTCAAGCCATCGATCAAGCATTTACGCCGTTCCACATACTCGTCATAAGTCTCACGGGCATACTCCTCGGAAGCATCCAAAGAGGCCTCGGCTGCGATCTGTCCGATCAAAGGCGGGCTTAAACGAGCTTGGCAGAACTTCATGACGGCACTACGCACTTCGGCATTTTTCGTAATCAACGCACCGATACGGATACCGCATTCCGAATAGCGTTTGGAGACAGAATCGATCAATACCACGTTCTGCTCGATACCTTCCAGATGACAAGCCGAGATATACGGGGAACCGGTATAGATAAACTCCCGGTATACCTCATCCGAGAAAAGATAAAGATCATATTTCTTTACGATATCCCGGATTTGATTCATCTCACGACGCGTATACAAATAACCCGTAGGATTGTTCGGGTTACAGATCAGGATCGCTTTGGTACGCTCATTGATCAACTCCTCGAATTTCTCTACTTTCGGAAGAGAAAATCCTTCCTCTATCGTAGTCGTCACTGTCCGGATCACGGCTCCTGCCGAGATAGCGAATGCCATATAATTAGCATAAGCAGGTTCCGGTACGATAATCTCATCACCCGGATTCAAGCAACTCAAGAAGGCAAACAAAACAGCCTCCGAACCACCGGTAGTGATGATAATATCGTCAGCCGTAAGATTAATATCATACTTTTTATAATATCCAACCAACTTCTCGCGATAACTGCGATATCCCTGACTAGGGCTATATTCCAACACCGTACGATCGACATTACGGATCGCGTCGAGTGCCGCTCGCGGAGTGGGAAGGTCGGGCTGACCGATATTCAGGTGATACACATGAACTCCTCTCTGTTTGGCAGCATCGGCCAATGGAGCCAGCTTCCGGATCGGGGAAGCGGGCATTTCGACTCCTCTTTGTGAGATGTTGGGCATTACTATCTTATATTTATTCGTTTTGAGGGGCAAAGATAGTAAAATTATTAATCAAATACCCGGTCTTGGCGAATCTTTGCTAGCGTGCATTGTAGATACAAAAGCATTCGGATCGATCTCTTTTACCTCATCTTTCAAGCGGGGCATGTCCTTACGCTCGGCAATCGTAAAGATAATCTCGGTCTCATGTCCCTCGTACATGCCTTTACCATGGATAAATGTTCCTCTCATACCCATTTTATCGACAATCAAATCACGCATTTCCTTTGTCTTTCGGGAAACGATAAAGACAGCACGGTTCGGGTTCTCCGTCTGGAACATCTCCACGATCTTTCCATATACGAAAATAGTAAACCAAGAATACAAAGGTACCGCCCAATCCTTAAACACGATCAAGCCCAACAATACGACCGCGGAATCCAATACGATGATCATATTGCTGACCTTCAAGTTGGAGTCATTAGCGATCACACGTGCCAATACATCCGTACCGGCACTTGTACTTTGCGCCCGGAAAATACAAGTCACACCCAATCCTAAAATAGCGCCCCCGTAAAAGGCGGCGATAAAGGCATCGTTCTCCACCAATGGATCGGTAAGGAAATAAGATAATGAGTCGGTAAATATAGAGATCAGCAAGAAAGTAACGATCGTCTTCGGGCCGGAAGACAATCCGATCTTTTTCATCGCCAAAATCATCAACGGGATATTGAAGCAAAGCGCCGTCGCACCCATCGGCAAACCATCCGGGAAGAACGGGAACAAATCTTTCGTCACATAGTGGATTACGATAGAGATACCATACACACCTCCCGGTACGATTTTGTAAGGCGCTAGGAAAAGCACGTAACTAAGTGCCTGCAAAAATGAACCTACCACGATTAAGGAGTAGTCCATTACATTTCTCTTCAAAGTAGCATTAGAAGGGACTAAAAGTTGTTGTGTTGTCATGACTCGAATTAAGCGTTATTTGTAAAACGCCGCAAACTTACACAATCTTCTCCGATTTATACGCAAGCCTTAAAAAAAAGTATCCCCACTATTTACCTTTTGACAGGAAATAGTGGGGGGACACACTCTTATATAGTATAAATTACTTACTTGCGTTATCCGCTAAGTACACTTCCGGGAACGTATTAACACCCAGCGTACGGTTGTTATTGTTCGTGATGTTCAATAAAGTAACATACTTACGATATTGATCCGGGCTCAAAGCCTTCTTCATCAACTTCAAGTTACCGTAAACCGCCTGATACATCTTCTTGTCCTGCAATTTAGCGCTAGCTTTTACGCTCGCGTTCTGCATCTCGATGAAATATTCGTTGATGTTAGCTACCTCGTCCAACTGACTCGGAGTCAATTGCAAATAGTTCGCTAACTTCTCTGTACTTACCACAAACGGTTCTCTACTCAAACTCGGTTTCTGAGCGAAGCTCATTGTCGCACACATCAATAAGGCTGCGACTGCCATTCCAAAACGTTTCATAATACCTAAAAACCTTAAATTGTTAAACCTAAACAAAAACCTTAAAAACACATAGCCCAATCACATTGGCTTAATTACTTCTCAGCCAAATAGCTGTCCAAAAGCGGATTAGAAACCTTATCTTCCTGATTAGCGCGAGTCACATTAATCAACGCTACATATTTACGATATTGATCTTTAGTCAATGCACGTTTCATCAGTTTCAAATTACACAACAATGCGTTGCGAGTTTCTTCCGGTCTTGCGTTATTGCAAAGCGCTTCCGCAGACAGGGGTTGACCTAATTGATTCTCGAAGTAAGTATTAATCTCTGACACCTCAGCGATCTGGTTTGCGTCAAGCTGCAAATATCTGCTTAGCTTATCGAAACTCATACTCTTTGAATCACTAACCTTTTGAGCGAAGCTCATTGTCGCTACCATCATTAAAGCGACTACCATCATACCTAAACGTCTCATAATACCTAAAATTTAAACCTAAACTAAGACCTTAACTAATAAATGCGGCGTTTCCGCATCTTCTATCTTTCTCTTTTTGTTACTGCAAATATAACAGTATGTTTTATAACATTGTTCTTCAATACGGTTAATTTTTGCAAACAATTGACGTTATTGATATATATCAAGGCATATAGCAATCATTTTGTAATACATATTACGATAAACACTATCTATTTCATCATAGACACCGTTTATAAACAAACAAAAGCCTAGATATATTCTTATACAAGCCTAGCTGTATTCTTATACGATACCATATCTATTCTATAATCTCCGTCGTGGATTATACAAACCACAGCGTGGTCTATAAAAACCACGACATGATCTATACAGACCACGACGTGGTTTATAGAATAGATACAGTCACAAGATACTTTTTATGCAATAGCTTGATACTTTACATCTATCCTTTACTTATTTATCGGCTAGATAAACATCGGGGAAGGAAAGCCCGCTCGTCATCCGGTTATTATTGTTCGTTACGTTGATCAAAGCCACGTATTTCCGATATTGATCGGTGCTTAACGCCTTTTTCATCAACTTTAAGTTGCCAAATACGGCTTGCCGCATCCGTTTATCCCGCATTTTATGACTTCCCCTCAAGCCCTCGCTTTGCTTTTCCCTAAAATAATCGTTGATCATCGCTACCTCATTAATCTGGCTGGGACGTAATTCCAGATAGCTTACCAATTGGCCCACATTGACTACAAACGGTTCTTTATGTAAGCTCGATTCCTGCGCGAAACTCATTGTCACACTTACCAACAAGGCTGACATAGCCATTACTAAACGTTTCATACTACCTATTCCTTTCATTTGTTAAACCTTAAAAACCTATTTCTCTGTGATCTTTGATACAAATATAGGGTGAGGTTTCCCGCTAGAAAAGGAAGAATCGACGAAGTACGCCGTAGGTTTAGACGAAACCGGGAATCAAGCGGATCAAGAAATCAGCTTATTCCTCTCGTACGAGGCTTTTACCAAGCGGATATAGACGAATAAGGAAAGAAGGCAACAAACCGCCCCGACTCCGTAGGCGGTAGCCAGATTGGCACGGGTAGCGATAAAGCCGGCGGATAACATCCCGATCCCCATCCCGAAATCGAAAGAGGTCAAGTAGGTGGAGGTAGCCGTACCGCGCATATGGTGCGGAGCGACATTCACGAAAAGACATTGAAAAGCCGGTACACTCACGCCAAAACCGATACCGATCGCCAAGGCGCAAGCGAAAAAGACAAACGATGTATGTACGGTAGCGAACACGGAAAACGAGATCGCTAAAGAGACCAAAGATACGATGGACACGACATGGATCTTGCCATGGTCCACCAACCGTCCGGAAATCAAACGGGCCGTCCCTACACCGATCGCCATAAATATAAAGAAGTAGCCGGGGTCCGGCACCTCGATCTCTTTACCATATAATACCACGAACGAGAGCAACATCCCATAAGGTATAGCGACCAGCAAATAGGCCAAGGCCGCAGGAAGCGCTTTTACCAAGATAAAACGATCCAACGAGAAGGCCGGACGAGGCACTTTCTCCCGTTTCGGATAACGGATCAGCCCGACAGAGCCGATCCCGACCAATGCGATCACCAAAGCGCCCCCTATGATCCAGAAGAAACCATGCCGATCGTACAGCCCGACCGCCACCAAAGGAGCCAAAGACATGGCGAGATTGATCGTCAATCCGTAAAAGCCCATGCCTTCTCCCCTTCGCTTGGAAGGGATTACGTCTATCGTAATCGTATTGCCGGAAACAGAGGTCAGTCCCATGAACCCGCCTTGGATGAAACGAACCGCCATGATCGTATAGACCGTCATCGCAAACCAATAACCGGCGAACAGACAGGCGAATATCGTGAAGGCGAATACATATAACGGTTTGCGGGAGAAACAATCTACCAGATATCCCGAGAACGGGCGCACGCACAGCAAGCCGATCGTATAGCTAGACAAGACCATCCCCACCTCAGACGTGCTGATGCCCAATTCCTCTACCAGATAGACCGGCATAGTAGGCATCAACATATAAAAGGCGAAATTCATCAAGAAGTAAGAGATACAACATTGGACGAAATTCCGGTTCCAAAGTACAGGTTTAGTCTCGCTCATTCCTCTTTATTACTTATGCCAGCTCGCTCAACTCCAGCCAGCGCATCGTTTTCTTGTCGATCTCTTCCATGACTTGGGTGATCCGTTGAGATTTAGCCATGAGCTCGTCCGTAGACAAAGTACCACTGCTCATCGCGGTCTCCAACTCCGCCTTCTCCGCCTCCAAAGCCGGTATCTCCTCCTCTAGGGCCTCGAACTCTTTCCGCTCCTTGAAAGTGAGTTTTTTCTTTTGCTCATTGACAGGACGAGACGGTTTCTCCGGAGCCGGGTTTTGTCTCGCTTGCAAAGCAGCCTCCGCCTCTTTTTCCAGTTGGTCTTGCACGTCTTTCCAATCCCGGTACTGCGTATAGTTGCCGGGAAAATCCTTGATATCGGCGTTACCCCGGAAAACCAGCAGGTGATCTACCACCTTATCCATAAAGTAACGGTCGTGGGAAACAACGATAGCGCACCCCTTGAAGTTACGAAGGTATTCCTCCAATACGTTCAAGGTCACGATATCCAGATCATTGGTCGGCTCATCGAGCACCAAGAAGTTCGGGCTACGCATCAATACCGTACATAAATACAAACGACGTTTCTCCCCACCGCTCAATTTATAAACGTAACTATGCTGTTTCTCCGGCGTGAACAGGAAATAGTTCAGGAACTGGGAGACACCCATCTTCTGTCCGTTACCCAAATCCACGTATTCGGCGATCGCCTGCACCACGTCGATCACTTTCATTTGCTCATCGAACTTCAAGCCATCTTGACTGTAATAACCGAAACGAACGGTCTCGCCGACATCGAAATGGCCGCTATCGGGAGCTACCTCCCCCATCAGCATCTTGATAAAGGTAGATTTGCCCGTACCGTTATTCCCGACAATACCCATCTTCTCGTAACGGGCGAAAATATAGTTGAAATCCTCCGTAATCTTCAAATCACCGAAACGTTTGCTTACATTCACCGCCTCGAAAATCTTCGAACCAATGTAAGAAGCCTTCACGTCCAAGTTCACCTTTCCGGTATCCCGTTGTTGCTTCGCTTTCTTTTCCAGCTCATAAAAGGCATCGATACGGTACTTCGCTTTCGTGCCCCGTGCCTGCGGCTGGCGGCGCATCCAATCCAGTTCCGTACGGAGAAGATTCTTCGCGCGCTCCACGTCGGCGTTCATCGCCTCGACACGCTCTTGGCGTTTCTCCAGATAATAACTATAATTACCTTTATACGAATAGATTTGCTTATTATCGATCTCGATGATCTCACTACAAACACGATCCAAGAAGTAACGGTCGTGCGTCACCATCAAGATACTGATATTGGCCCGGCTCAGATAATCTTCCAGCCATTCGGTCATCTCCAGATCCAAATGGTTCGTCGGCTCATCCAAGATAATCAATTCAGGGTCCGTGATCAAGACATTCGCCAAGGCTACCCGTTTCAACTGTCCTCCGGACAATTCCCCGATCTTCTGATTGAAGTTATGAATCTTCAACTGCCCGAGGATTTGTTTCGCCTTTTGCTCATAATCCCACGCCTTGAAGCTATCCATACGGGTAAGGATGTCCTCCAGATTCGAATGATCCTCTTTCGCCATCGCCTCCTCGTACTCAGCGATCAACCGGACAGTCTCGTTCTTCGAGTGGAAGCAAGCCTGTAGCACGGTCAGTTCTTCCGGGTAGGAAGGTGATTGCTCCAAATACCCGACCCGCAAGTCTTTCCGGAAAACCACCTCACCCGAGTCGTAATCCTCCTTACCACCGATAATATTCAATAAGGTAGTCTTACCCGTCCCGTTTTTAGCGATCAACCCGATCTTCTGTCCTTGTGCGACTCCGAACGTTATATCCTCGAAAAGAACCAAATCACCGAAGCTCTTGGTCAGCTTATCTATCTGAAGGTAACTTATCATGTTGCTTTATTTAGTTTGAAACCAAAGGACGAAGGTACAAAATTTCGGTAAATAATAAAAGAATGTGGAAAGTACAGACTTTTGCTTATCTCCTAATTGGTGATCCGCAATATACAATTACCCTGTATTGAATTTGTACTTTCCACCTATCTTAAATAAATTATCGCAAATCAGCTTTTATTCTTGTTCAAACTTTATTGCACTACTATTTTCTTCGTTAACACCGTCTCTTCATCTATTTGTACGCTAAATGTATAGATACCTGCAGAAAGCGTTGCCAATGATATCTGGTCTCCATGGCTATTCAAGTTTCCTTTATCAACCAAAATACCAGATGTTAAATTAATTATCTGATAAGGAAATGAGTTTTTATTATAAATTTTCGGACTACCAGATGATTCTATCAAGGCGAGAACCTTCGTTGAAGAATCGTAAAATAAACTATAAGTACTACTACGAACTGTAACTTTGAATCTTGAACTAACAAGAGACTGCCCTGTATTTGTTGTAAAAACACATTCCATATAATATATCCCTTGGGTAAAGAATTCGCCACCTGCATATTCCCCATTCGGATAAATTCGTGGGTTACCCGGGCCTGTTACAGACCAGTTATAATTTCCTACCACAGATTTATATGTTGGACTTGCAGTAAACTGCCCCGATACGGAAACATCTGTAAGATAAAGAGTAGCAGGTCCAGAAACAGCGACTTTCGGTACATAATATTGTCGATTACTCATCTTATATATTGATGGTCCATAACCCGGGGCATGCCTCATCAATGGGGCTGATCCCCATTTCGACTCATAAAACCCAGGCACCGAAGATCTAGTAGCGGAATGATCTCCATCGTAATAAAAGATTTTGTATGCGGAATACTCATTTGTTTCAACATAGCTATTTTCACTCCAATACTTGCTTATATTCGCATTTCCTAAATTATCAAACTGATTTATCCAGCAAGTAGTGCTTCCTCCTGTACTCAAATTCCACGCATAACTATGGCAATTGTAAGTACTTGAAGCGTTAGACAAAAAAGTAGCCTGAGGATACCCGCTAATATACACATTATTAATACTCTCAATCTCTGAGTCAGATAACTCATTCAATAGCATTCCCTCTACTGGTTTATTATAAGGCGTATAAACCGTCACATACGTTTGCGCTTCCGCAAAAACGCCTATAATAAAATTCAAAAACAATAAAACAAGAGATTTTGCTTTCATACTATTATTCCTTAATAAATTGTTCACCATAATCTATAATTTTTCTCAATAAAACACGAGACTGCTCATATACAGAAACCCTTCGATCTAGAAAAGAAGTATCTAAAAATACACGTAAAGCCTCGTTAGCTTCCATTTCTTTCATAAAAGGCGCATATTCCGCATTTCTCATAACCCTGCCTATCAAGAACCACGATATCTCACGCGTCAAGCTATTCGCATGGGCCGGATTATCCTGCCGGATTTGATCCTTCTCAAACGCAAGTCTTACCACTTCCTTCTTCTCTTTGTAATCCAGTTGAGACAAGAATGCCTCTTGTGAGAATAATATTTCCAGCGCTTTCGGATGCCAAATCTCAGCAGCGATAGAATGAACCAATCGATATCTTTCTAACAGGCAATAAGCCGCATCTTTCCTTAAGAGCAATTCCTTATAAGCGTTCAAAGGCTCTATTATATTTCTAAAACTCACAACATAATGATCGAATTGAAAACCAATCTCTATGAAAAAAGGATATTCCCAAATAGCTTGAATAACGGCTTGGGTTGACATCCCTTTTAAAAGAGGTTCCGGCACCTGAGAAGTACTGACCATCTGCCATGTCGCAGTAAAAACACTCCATTCTTTCATACCCGGATACACATAATAATTAAAAGAACCCTTAGGACGCGACATGTTCATACAGTCCAGTCTATCTTTGATCATATCCTCAAAATTGTCATTTTGATAAGTACAAAACAACTCCGCATTTGTGTTGATTATGTCTAACTGCCTACCGCCTATTTGCCCAGACGCAGAAGTCTCTAAAAAAGCACTTAATATCTCATCCGACTTCAGGTCTTCAATTAAAGGTAAAAAATAAACGCCATACATAATTTGGCCCGTCAAGAACAAAGTCGAAATCTCCGTCCTATCTTTTTCCTTTAAGATCGACCTCATTAAATCTATACGTTCCGGATAACTGAGCTGATATAATACTTCTTGAGACAATAGGATCTCCAATGCCTTAGGAAGCAATTCCTGTCCAGATACAAATTTAACTTTCCTGTATCTTTCCAATAAACACCTAGCGCCATCTTCACGCATCAACAGCTCTTTATAAGCATTGGTCTTCGCTATGATATTCTCAAATCCGGATTTATAATTTCCCTCATCTTTCGCAATATCAGTGAACAACGGATGCTCCCATATCGCTTGGACAACAGCTTGAGTAGACATTGAGTCCAATATAGAGGAAGGTATCTGACAGACAGCCATCTGAAGATTCAACGTCGGATATGAAGCCCACTCTTCCATACCCGGATAAACCGGATAATCAAATGAATCCTCAGGGCGAGGCATATTCATGCAGTCTAGTTTACCTTTGATCAAATCCATATAACGACTATCAGGATTCGTATCCTCTTGACTACAAGAAAACAACGATCCTAATAAGATCGCAAAAAGAAATCCTATATTACAAAACTTCGTTTTCATTCACATAAAATTCTAGAGATATCCGTGAATAACTGTGGATCTGATCGCTCGTATAAATCGATAAATCTGCTTATAGTAGCCTGTCGCAATGATGATCGAGACAAGGTATCCGTTTTTTGTATAATTTTAGCTCCGAGTAATAAAGACTTTTGGATACTAAACATACTATAAGTACCTTTTGCGTTTACTTTAGTCTCATATTTATTTATCACTGCCTGCTTTAATTTAACAAGATCCTTATTTGTTAAGCCTTCAAAAAAAAGATTATTGGAAAGCAATAACTCTAAATATCCTACTCGCAACAAGTCTTGGTCTTCAGAGGATTTTTTCAGAAGAGAATTAGGCACTACAGACACTTTCTCATAAAGCCCAAGCAGTGCAGAAGCACCATCAGATCTCTTCGCCAACTCTTGTAATCCATTAAAGCCAGAAATCACTTTATTAATCCCATCTCTTTCACTATTGTACGCTGTATATTCAAAATAGAGAGGATAATTTAAGCAAGTCTCAGCTAAAGCCTTTGTTGATAATTTACTCAAAATATCTGATGGAATTTGACAAGCATCAACCATTTGCTGCCCAGATGTAAAAGCCGCCCATTGCTCCGAGCCGGGTTTCACCGGATAATCGTATGGTACATTTATTAATGATTGAGCAGCCATTCCTGCACTGAGGACCAACAATAGTAATAGCAATATTAAATTTATTTTCGTTTTCATAAGCATAGTGTTAGAAAGTTACAAACTATAGACATTATACATCACATGACTTCCATTACTCCTCTCTTTGATCATGTGTTCTTGATTTAGCTTCAAAGATAAAATAAAAATAACAAGAAACAAGAAAAACATGTAAATATAAAATAATGAGTATAACAGTTTTTATCTGATTATTTTGCAATTCAGCTGCAATAAAAATTAAACAAATCATAGTTATAAGTTCGGATATCGTGAAGACGGGTTCACAAGGCTACGCCAATGTCGGCTTCAGAATCGTAAGGGTTGATTCCTTTTCAAGAGATTACATAAAATCCTCGAATTTTAAGTTTTTCTCCGTACCTTTGGAGGAAGAATAACAAAAACACCATGAATGTTAGAATACGAGCCGACATTTGGTCCTAACGACCGTACATCCATCTCCCCGCTCCGCCGAATATCGTTTCTTCGGTTGTAAGCATTTCAGTAAGGCTAATGATTTCTTACGGGGTAAAGGCATCCCGGAAATCGATTGGTAAGTATAAATCAACCTAAATCAATCGCATATGGATATTCAAACTTTCATCAACAATTATTACGAGGCATTTTCTCTAAAGGCGGAATTGCCGATCGCTTTCTGGTATTCCGATTCTCTGCTTGGAGAATTAAAGCAGACACAAGGCTGTTTATTCAAGGCCCTTCCCGCTATCAGGCAAGGCGAGATTATCAGTATGAACGGAGATAGCGTTGGCTGCGGAGGTGGAAAGTTTTATACAGGATTCACCCCTATGCCAGAGCATGTCCCCAATTTTGTCTCTTTAAAAGAGAGATATAAGCAAACTCCGGAAATGGTAGTCGAGGGTATAAAAGGCATGAACGTACAAAGGTCCTCCCTCCCATACCTCCATTTCGCAAGGATCGATCGATTAACCTCGTTTGAAAAGGTAGAGGGGCTTTTGTTCCTCGCGACTCCGGATATCTTGTCAGGGTTAATTACTTGGACCTTTTTCGACAACAATAATCCGGATGCCGTCTCCACACCATTTGGTTCCGGTTGCAGCTCCACCATCACGCTCACTGTCAACGAAAATAGACAAGGAGGTCACCGCACGTTCCTTGGTTTCTTCGATCCCTCGGTCCGACCATATGTGGAAAGCAACTTATTAAGTCTCACGATCCCGATGTCACGTTTCAAGACGATGTATCAGACAATGCGTAACTCCTCCCTATACGAAACACACGCATGGGCGAAAATAAAAACCAGAATCAATGAAGGCTGATTTTTATACGGAAGTTTATAACATCGTCAGAGAGATACCGGAAGGATGTGTGGTTACCTACGGGCAGCTAGCCAAGCTCGCCCGAAGGCCACAATGTTCCCGTATGGTAGGGCAGGCAATGTTCAACGTCCCGAAAGAACTGAACCTGCCTTGCCACCGGGTGGTAAACAGCCAAGGCAGATTAGCTCCCAACTGGGCGGAACAACGGGGATTATTGGAGAAAGAAGGCATTACCTTCAAGAAGAATGGCTGCGTTGACTTGAAGAAACATATTTGGGAGGATATATTACCGATTATCTAATCCGATAACAAAATGTAAAATCAGCAAGTTCTTAAAAGAACCATTCCCAATGCTATTTGCCAAGATCATTCTTTTCCAACCATTCGCCCAGCAGATCCGCTAGTTGGCCATTATTCAAATCCTGCATCAAGAAATGGGTATTACCATAAATACCGATCTTGGGCAACTCAACTAAGGTCGCGTTTCCCCCATGCCTATTTATGGCCTCCACGAATTTACGTCCCATTTGCAGACGTACACGCCAATTCTCGCCACCAAGATTTTCTGATGGAGTCTCCGGAATATAATCACCGAAATACATTACGATTGGAATCCGGGTAAGTCGCAAGAACTGTTCCATAGGAATAGCGACTCCAGCCGCCCCACCGGTAAGTCCGGCGATCGGATCGGGCACCTCCCCCTCGGGAAACACATAGCCACCCGGCTCATATGAAACGACAGCCTTGACATTCGGATTTTGTATAGCGGCCATCCATCCCGGGAAACCTCCCGCCGAATGTGTTACAAGGATATTGTCCCCTATTTTTTCCGTCAAGGCATTGATTGCCGGTACATCTTGTTTGTGATCACTGATATCGGGCGTCATCTCCCGGAAAAACTGCGATAGATAGGCTGAATCAGACGGAAACTGCACACCTTTGTTATATTCCGGCCAAATCCCGATACGCCAGATGTCAAACCAGAACATCTCATCGGCCAGCGGCTTGACCGTAGTCGTAGCAGATGTCCTTCCGGCACGGCCACGACCGGGAAGATCCATCACGTAACTGCTATATCCCCGGCGTAACATGAGAGTAGCGAAACCATCCCGCCCATCGGGTGTCATTTGCCAACATATCCCAGAGCCACCATAACCATGAACATAAACCAAAGGCAATTTTTTCGCATGGGCCGGAACTTGGAAATCTACGAAAGCATGATCCGCACGATAGCTCTGCCCGGTCTCGACTTGGGTAGCCCAACCGACAAACTTACTGTTGTCATACGTACCCGGACGCTGTATGGTTTGTCCTCCTACTGAGAAATGCCCTTGTTTAGCGATCACTAAATCCTGGGCATCTGCCATTCCAAACACGGGTATTAATAATGCTAATAATAAAATCTTCTTCATATTCTTCTGATTCATTTTTTATCCGTTAATTGTCCGAGCACATCACGTAATGGATCTGAACTCTTTTTACCTAGGTTTATCTCTACGATATTTAGCAAAGACGTAAGTTGCTCTGGCGTAATACCCAGATGCAAGCAAATTGACATATGGCCGTAAGCCATAGGTTCAACACCGCCAACGCCTGCCAATACAGACACGGTCGCCAATTCACGCTCCCTATATGTCAATAAGTCGCGCTCAAAAAGGTCCGCGAACAGATGTTCCTTGAGGAAACGTTCGATCGTCGGGGCAAATACCGCATATCCGGCTTTAGGGACAGAAGCAGACGTACCCGATATTTCCGCCAGAATATCCCGTCCCCGCTCATATCGACTCCCACCGTCCTCGATAGCAGAGGCTTCACGACCCTCTACATCTTTAATTCCCATGCTTTTTCTCTCTTCAATGACTTGCATAAATGTCTGTATGGCTCTTAAGCTGCGAGGAAATCCACAATAAGCATAGGCATGTATTAGTACTTCGTTTACTTCATTAACGGTCATACCGGATTCAAGTCCTTTCACAAGCGCCTGTCTCAGATGCGCCAAGTCTCCCTTGCCCGTGTACGCCGCAATAGAGACAATGGCTTGTTCCCTGGCTTCCAATACCCGGTTTGCTTCGGCATACACATTCTCCGCTTGGCTTGTCGCTTCTTGATATTCCTTCTCTCCCACCGGACTGAGCCACACCGCCTCATTCGTTTGAGGATTGCAACTTACGGCAACGTGAGCAAACCAGCTATCCGGAGCCGCCCCATGCCAGTGAATCACGTCAGGCGCAATTTCCACGATATCCCCCGGATACAATCTTCTGGCCGGTTTCCCCTTTTCCTGATAGTAGCCTATGCCTGCTGACGCGACAAGTATCTGCCCCCCTTTATGATAATGCCAGTTATTCCGGCAACGAGGCTCAAAAGTGACATTAGACATTGGGACATTCAGCTCCCTATTAACCGTAATCGGAGCGATATACGCCTGACCAATGAAGTTCTTCGCGGACGCTTCCGGCAACTTAGTACCCAAGGGGTACGGTTGTCTGAAATTATCCATATTTTGCGCCATGGTGAAAACCGGGAACAAACATAGGCAGAAAAGCCGGATTAGAAAGTTCTGTCTCATATTCATATGTATTTATCATTATTCTCCTACCGTACGAGTAAATGCTAAGGTAGCAAGTTTCCATTGTCCGTCTTCCTTCACGTACGTCTCAGTCACGATGAAAGGGAACCTGACCTCCCTACCACCAACTACCGAATTAAGATGAATACGGCTATATACGATTCCGGCGCAACCGGCGAATTTAACATCTACATCATGTATCTCCGCATGCTTGTAATGTATGTTTCCCGTACGGATCACATCAAGCTCCGGCTGCTTACCCCACGAACCACCCATATGTACAAACATAGAGTTCTCGTGGAAGAGGGCGTCGAGCTTATCCACATCTTTTTCTGACATCCATTTCCATTTCGCATTAGACAAATCTATCATCTCCTGCTGCTCCGGAGTAAATGTCTTTTTTGTTTCCTGCGCATAGGCACCCATTCCCATCGATACCAACAACAATGTCGCGATAAATAATGATCTCATAATTTTTTGCATGGCTTTATTAATTTGATTATACATTATATATATAAATAGTTTTCCATCATCTATTTATACCTATTCTTCGTTGCGAAGTTACGGCCAAAGGAGTTTTGAGACAATACAAAAAAGTCGGTGTCAACTACAAATTTTACCGAAAAGGAAAGGAGTGAAGCTAGCTTACAAGGTCACTCCCTATAATCTGAGGACTTTATACCTAAATTATGCTGCACATAACGGCTGAAATAAGAGGGAGAAGAGAAACCAAACAAATCGGAAATATAAACGAAAGATAATGACTTATCACGCAAAAGCCGTGATATATCCAATATCGTATAACGGTTAATCCAATAATTTGCCGCATAGCCACTCACCTTTTTCGTCACTTCCGATAAATACTTCGGCGTCACGCATAATTCCGAGGCATAGTATGTAACGTCTCTATGCTGGCGATAAACCCCATCTTCCAGCATTTGCAGGAACTTACTCATAATGGAGGCATATTGGGCCGAGATCTTCTCCTCCCCATAAATATGTGAGTGAAAATCGAAGAAATCCAGAATCATTGTCTGGATCACATTAATCATTATGTCACGATAAAAATTATGGTTTTCATTGTTAAACCTATACTCTATATTCTCGAAATCTTTCTTACAGATATCCTGTTGCTCGCGATCCAGACGCATCACAGGATTCAGGAACAAAGATAACTGGCCTTTCATTCCATAATTACTCTGGGGAGTACAAAGCTCAATGAATTGGGGAGTGACATAAATGACTTTAACCTTAAAATCCGCAGATGGGGTGATCTTCTCAACCAGTTTTCCTTTACGCACAATCATACAATCTCCTTCATGTAACTCGAATGGATTTCCATTGAACTCGAATTTACATGCTCCACCCAAACACAAGGCATGAGACAGATACTCTTTATAAATATCTGTCCCAAGCCCATTCAGACTATCAGAGATAATAACACTATCTTTGTCATATTTCATGATACCCCCATTTTAGATCGTACAAATTTAATCAAATTACAATTTCATCCCGAAGAAATCTTTCATTTTATTTACCGCTAGATTCACATATTCCGGGACAAAATAAGTTTTGATATGCTCCGCTCCTGGAATAAGAAACATCTCTTTATCTTTTGTTCCGGTAGCCTTTTCAAAAGCTTCGTCAGACATATATTTTGTATCGGCATCACTTCCGGCGATCAATAGCAAAGGCTGGTCGATCGAGTCGATATGATCCGTAGCATCCCAAGTCATAAGATCCAATAAACTGCTCATGGTATAGCGAAATGTCGAATTCGGATGAGCATGGGTTTTAAAGTAATACTCATAACCATCACGATATAGGGCAAACGGTAGTTTCGCCGCCTCCTCATCGGAGACATTCATCTCACCCGTGTATAGAACTTTGCCTTTGGCCTCTTCATTTCTAGCCTCAGCCGCTTGGGTTAAACGTTGTTGTATGGTATTTATCTGGGAATCCTGAAAACCATTACGACGTACACGCCCCGAATTAAACATGCTGAGTGTAGCGACCGCCTTTATCCGTTTATCACCCTGTGCAGCCCCAAGCGCGTAACCTCCACCGCCACAAATACCAAGCGCACCTATACGACTGGCATCTACACCCGGATATTGAGATATGAAATCCACCATACCATGAATATCTTCTATCCGGTTGGCCGGACGATCTGTATTCCGAGGCTCACCACCACTTGCTCCTTGATAATGCGCATCGGCAGCGATAGTTATATATCCAAGCTCTGCCAGCCGTTGCGCATAGAGACCCGCAACTTGTTCTTTCACGCCCCCATTAGGATGAGCAACAACAATAGCTACATACTCTTTTGAGGAATCATAATTCGCAGGAGTATAGATATTCGCCACTACCCCTATACCTCCAACCTCATACGAGACAGGATGTATATTTACTTTTCCAACCACATTTTCACTTATCGCATCGCGATATACCAATCCATACTGATTCTGATTTTGTGCGGAAGCACTTATTACCATGTTCATAATTAATAAAGCTACAATAATTTTACTCTTCATATTCTATTATTTTTTGACCGCTAAGATACATTTACCCAATCATACAGAATGAATACAGATTACGGATTGTATCACCATTTTTACAGAAAACCGAAATAATTGTATTTATATCCGCAATTGTTGTTACACCGGTGGAGATACTTCTTCCCAACTTTGCGCTCAGATAAAATATAAATAAATATGGAATACAGAGTTTTGGGATTAAGCGGACTTAGGGTCTCAACTATAGGATTGGGTTGCATGGGTATGAGCCATGCTTATGGCGCACCTGCCGACAGAAAAGAGATGACGGAATTATTTGCCCTCGCCGTTGATATGGGATATACCTTCTTCGATACGGCCGAAGTATATGGTACAAACACGAATCCTCATGACAATGAGGAGCTTTTAGGCGATGCCTTAAAGCCATTTCGTGATAAAATCGTGATCGCTACTAAGTTTGGACTCACTTTTGATAAGTCTAGCGAATGTGGCCCTTATCCCCTTATCCCGAATTCTAAACCGAAGTCGATTCGTTTAGCCGTGGAAGGCTCTTTAGCGAGACTTAAGACAGACCATCTTGACCTTTACTATCAGCATCGCATAGATCCCCAAGTAGAACCGGAAGAGGTAGCTGACACGATGGCCTACTTGATCAAGGAAGGCAAAGTATTACATTGGGGTATATCAGAGGCGGGCGAGGACTATATTCGCCGTGCGCATAAGGTCTGTCCTATAACCGCCATACAAAATCGTTATTCCATGATGGCACGTTGGCATGAAAACCTTTTCCCCTCTCTAGAGGAATTAGGCATTGGCTTCGTTGCTTTCTCGCCATTGGCAAACGGTTTACTTTCCGCTTGCTATGATGTCAAAAGCGTATTCAACCCTCAAAATGATTACCGGGCAACTATGCCGCAATTCAAAAAAGAAAGTTTCGAGAAGAACAAGCCTCTTCTAGATCTCATAAACCATCTGGCCGATGAGCATCATGCTACTCCCGCACAAATATCCCTAGCTTGGATGCTACAAAAAAAGCCGTGGATCGTTCCTATTCCCGGAACTCGTCATCTCTGCCGGCTAAAAGAGAATGCGGGGGCTGTGGATATAAAGATAAATCCCGCCGAGATCAATCAGATAGACACGGCTCTTGACCATATGGATATGAGCGAGGTATTCGGTGGGACAAAAATCAAATAATAGCCAAGCATATAATCCTCCGCATGAAGGCATACGACTTTTAGTTGAAACCATTTTCTTAATATTTTGGTTATATAATAATATATATATAAGATGAAACATGTAATTTTGACTATCGTTTTGCTATTGGCAAGCGGTTTAGTAATCGCACAAACAAAAATGAGTGATCAACTATCTAAAACAACTAAAATGAATGCACAAAGTAAAATCTATTTCGCCGGAGGATGTTTCTGGGGAACAGAACATTTCATGAAACAAATCAATGGTGTTACTAGTACCCAAGTGGGTTATGCCAACGGTAAAACAAGCATCAAAAATCCAACCTACGAACAGGTATGTAACGACAATACCGGATTTGCCGAGACAGTAGAAGTAAGCTACGATCCTCAACAAGCCGATTTAAAACTATTGTTAGAACTATACTTCAAGACCATAGACCCTACAAGTCTCAATCGGCAAGGTAATGACAGAGGATCGCAATACCGTACCGGTATTTATTACACCAACGCCGCCGATCTGCCTATCATCAAAGAGGCTATAGAGACATTGGCTAAAAAGTACTCCAAGCCCATCGTTGTCGAGGTGGAGCCATTAGTTAATTTCTATCCGGCAGAAGAATATCATCAAGATTACTTAGGCAAACATCCGGACGGTTATTGCCATATAAGTCCGGAACTATTCGATTTCGCACGTAAAGCAAATAAGGAGAAAACGACCGGCAAGCCCCTTTCTGAAAAGAAATTCCAGAAACAGGATGATACGACACTACGCTCCAAACTGACGGCCGAGCAATATGCGGTAACACAAGAAAATGCCACGGAAAGAGCATTTAAAAATGAATATTGGAACGAAAAGCGTGAAGGTATTTACGTAGATATCACCACAGGAGAGCCTTTGTTCATATCGACAGATAAGTTCGACTCCGGTTGTGGGTGGCCTAGCTTCTCAAAACCGATAGATAAAGACCTTGTTATGGAAAATACCGATAATTCTCATGGCATGAAACGGATAGAGGTGCGCAGTAAAACAGGAGACGCACATCTGGGACACGTATTTAATGATGGTCCGACAGATAAGGGCGGATTACGATACTGCATCAACAGCGCATCCCTGAGATTTATTCCCAAAGCAAAAATGAAAGAAGAAGGTTATGGCGATTATATGTATCTTTTGGATAAAAGAGAATGACAACCGCTTTACACCATAAGACCGCAGATTCTTCAATCTTTTCCAACCTCGATCGTTACGATATTGGAAGTGATCTTATAATTAAATCCATAGCTTTTTTTCAATATGTCCATCACAGTCCCCAAATCCGTAGAAGGTAATGTGCCACTGAACGTATCATCCGATAATTGATCGCAATTAATCAAATTAAACCGGATATTATATTCCCGTTCTATGGAATTTAACAGTTCCGGGAATGAGACGTTCTTAAAGTACAATTCATTTCTCATCCAATGGATAACAGGTTCTTCTGAGTTATCTTTCAAGATCTCAAAAGTACCTGTTTTCTTATCGAAAAGAGCCTTCTCATTCTCAAACAACTCTTGATTATTATTAGCGGAAGAAAGAAGGACATGCCCTTTTATCAAAGTCACCTCTATTTCATCCAATCGTTCTCTCGACAAGAAATTAAAAGTCGTACCTAATACTTTTAATTTTAAATTCTGGGACTCAATAACAAATGGAACATCCGGATTCGAGGTTACATCAAAGTAACCTTCTCCATCGAAATGAATCAGACGAGTTGAACGATTGAAAATAGCCGGATTATAACGCAATTCGGATTTCGAATTAATTTTCACATTCGTCCCGTCAGGTAATGTAATACTCACCCGTTCTCCTTCCCCTACCTTAACGATCATATCCTCGACAGATAGACTTCCTGTTTTATGATAGAAATAAAATGTTGAGATTAATAAAACCGGAAGTAATAAGATTGCCGCATAACGCAAGATTTTACTTAAAGTAAAAACTTGCGCCGGTTTATCCTCGACCCATAGCATATGTTCAATAGATTTTTCCATCTGGTCAAAATCAATCAAATCAGCCTCAAACCTGTCTTGACCAGAAGCAACCCAGTCGTTAAGAAACATCTGCTCAAGTTCCTCATCATTCATATCTTGAGTCTGATCTCGCAAGGACTGTAACTCCTTTAATGTAAGCGTATCTTTTTTATATTTTTCGAGTAATCTTTTCATCAGAGAAAACTTTTAATAGTAAAGACAAATATAAGCTTTATTTATACCTCCGTATTATTGGTTTTTATTGTTTAATAACAAATAGCAGGTAAGCGAGAATCCAAACCAAATACTGTTTGGATATTTTCTCCCGGATAGTCTTGAAGGCTATAGAGGATTGGTTCCGTATAGTTTGTTCGCTCAAATGCAATTTATCTGCGATCTCTTCTATCGATAAATCATGAAATAGCCGGTACTTTATAATTGACTCTTGCGTCTCCGGCAATTTCCGGATTACAGATTCCAAGGTATTCTTGAAATCATCATATTCAACAGCCTCCGAAGTCTTATTCCCGCTCGATGCAATCATTTGCTCATGCAACATCGAGACATACTCTTCATAAACAGGAGAGTTTACCATAGACCGATAACGATTGATTAACGTGTTTTTCATAATGCGGAATAAAAAATAAACAATCGTATCTTCCTCTCGTATCGTATCCCGTTGTGTCCACAATTTGACAAAAACATCCTGCACAATATCTTCAGTATCCTCCTTCGATTTCGTGTATTGATAGCAATACGAGAACAAACGTCTGCAATATAATTTATATAAACCATCAAAAGCCTCCCTAGAACCTCGCTTTAATGATTCTATATATTTCCGCTCATCAAGTTCTTGCATATTGATCATCCTTATTTATAATTGAGTGGCGACAAATATAAAGAATGCTTCTCGGTTTTAACAAGAATTCAGAAAAAAGCGGCATGAGCACACAGATGTTCTACAACATATAAAAAGTTTGGTACAAAAGAACATCTAAGTTGTCTTTTCCTTACAAACAACGAAAATTAGAGAACTATCAAAATTATAAATTAAAATTTATTCCTTATGAAATTTACTATTATGAAGCGGTCTTTGTTATCCGCTACATTAGGTTCTTTACTAGTCGGCCAAGTAATGGCCCAAGAGCAAAAAGTCTCTGTCCGGTTAAATCAGGCCCCATTGACAAAGCTCTTCTCTATTATAGAGAAACAAACACCTTACCGATTCTCCTACCGGGATGCGGTCGTCAAAAAACAAACTATATCCATTTCTGAAAAGGATATACCCGTACGATTGATCCTTGAGAATGTTCTGCGTTCCTTAAACCTAGATTATTCAATGGAGTCTGCCAACAGTATCGTAATATTCGAGAAACAAGCAGAAACCACTAATAAACAGGATACAAGAACAATCACAGGCACGGTTATCGACGCTTCAGGCATACCTATTATTGGAGCGAACGTAATGTTAAAAGGCTCCACCAATGGAACCGTGACCGATGTTGACGGAAGATTCTCAATGAGGATTTCGGAAGGTGCAATTCTAGAAGTTTCTTATATCGGTTATTTGACCCAGGAAATAAGAGTAGGAAAAGAAAATACCTTCTCAATTACCTTAAAAGAAGATTTCCAGAAACTGGACGAGGTAGTAGTCATCGGTTATGGTACACAAGCCAAGAAAGATATCACCGGATCCGTATCGGTAGTCTCTAAAGATGCCATTGTTAATGCTCCTGTCATTAATTTCTCTGAAGCATTGCAAGGTAAAGCATCCGGTGTTTATGTCAACTCATCCGGTGCGCCTGGAGCGAATACGACCATCCGTGTCCGTGGTGTAGGCTCCGTTAACGGTTCAGACCCGTTGATCGTTGTCGATGGTATATCCAATGTCGATATCGATGCTGTCAACCCAAATGATATTGAATCCATGCAAGTGTTGAAAGACGCATCCGCTACCGCTATTTATGGAGCGCAAGGCGCAAACGGTGTTATTATCATTACAACGAAACAAGGATCAAAACAAAGCCACACTAAAATATCATATAATGGATATGTCGGTTGGTCTAAAATGGCAAACGACGGATTTGACCTGCTAGATGGATGGGAGGCTATGGAGTTTCAAGAAAAAGGTCTCGTAAACTTACGTGATATCCGCCATACCACATCTGCCCTTTTCCATCCACAATTTGGTTCTCTGGATGCGAATGGACATTTGACTATGCCATACGCAATAAAACCCGCCGGCATGTCAAAAGATCAGATTATTGCACAATTTGGAAGTATCAATGCTTGGGAGAAATCATATAAACCGGATGGGGCCTCTTCTTGGAGCCGTTCCGCCTATTACCAGATGCTAGAAGATGGGTATTCCAAAGAGGAAGCTCGCCGAGGCACTAATTGGTACAATGAGATCGTACAAACAGGTTTAATCCAAGACCATGAGATATCCGTATTGGGCGGTGGTGAGAAAGGGACTTTTTCTTTAGCCTTAGGCTATCAGAACCATGAGGGAACCGTAAAATCCTCCTATTACGAAAGGTATTCGTTACGGGCAAATTCAACCTTCAATCTAAATAAATATTTCACGATCGGACAAAACACGAACCTTGCGGTTATCGAAGTCGCGGGAGAGCGTGGTGATCAAAATGATGGCAACTTATTCGCAAAAACCTATCAAATGCAACCTTGGGTTCCTATCTATAATGTAGGAGGAGATTATGCGGGTTCGCAAGCGCCAGAAGGTGGACAAAATATTTCCGCCGTACAAATGGCCGCGAATCAAGCTAAAGACAATTACAGAACCTTTAAGGGACAATCTGCCGTTTTCGCAGAACTGAGACCAATAGACGGGTTAAAAATCCGGTCCCAGTTCAGCGCTCGGCTAAACGGCAGCTGGGGAGTAACCATGAATGAGAAAACGATCGCTTCCGATAAACAAGGATCAGCCAATAATAACTTAAACGAATCTTCTGATTACGATTTAAGCTGGCAATGGACCAATACGGCAACCTACGCCAAGACATTCAATAATGACCACAACATGACAATCGTATTAGGTACGGAAGCCATGAAATTTAATATCGGTCGTACTATGGGCGCTCAACGTTTCGATTATCCTTTCGAGTGGGAGCCAAATACGTGGATGCTTAATAACGGATCTTCTTCCCAACAATCCAATAGCGGATATATACACAGCAAGACCACGATGTTTGGCCTGTTCGGACGAGGAGATTATTCTTATAAAGGAAAATACTTAGCTACCATAACAGTAAGACGTGACGCTTCTTCCAGGTTTGGTAAAAACAACCGTTGGGGTACATTCCCTTCCGCATCAGCAGGTTGGCGTATATCCGATGAGAATTTCATGGAAAAAACGCGCAGCTATCTGGATGATTTAAAAATACGTGCAGGCTATGGAACGACCGGAAACTCTAATATTGGGGCTTACAACTACGCATTTCAATATGCGACCGGAACAGATTATCTATATTCAATCACCAATTCTGACACAGAGGTGGAATCCGGTTACGCATTATCCAGTCTAGGGGATATTAACGCAAAATGGGAAACAACCCGTATGTTTAATGTAGGTTTTGACGCAACCTTATTTAGCAATCGATTGACTACCGGTTTTGACTATTATATTAAAAAAACTTCCGATATGCTAGTTGGAGCAAACTGGTCGGCTTTGGCGGGAAATGCCAGCAAGCCCAACATCAACATCGGGGATATGGAAAACAAAGGTCTCGATTTTAACATCGGTTGGCAAGACCGTATTTCGGACTTTAAATACTCCATTAACGCAAACATCTCCACATACCGGAACAAAGTCGTTAAACTAGGATCTTCCGATCTCTATAATTACACGAACCTAAGCATGGTAAACATTACGACTGAAGGGAAACCCATTGGAATGTTTTATGGATACCAGGTAGAAGGTATTTATCAAAATGCGGAAGACGTACTCAATTATAAGAACGATAAAGGTACAAATGTCCTTCCTTATGCAATAGCATCCAATGACGCATTGAACGCTAACGACTGGATCGGTCGCTATAAAATTAAGGATGTGAACAATGATGGTAAAATCGATTCCGGAGATCGTACGATCATAGGAAATCCTCATCCCGATTTCACCGGAGGTATTAATATTGCGTTAGAGTATAAAGGTTTCGATTTAAGTACATACCTATATTTCTCCGTAGGCAATGACATATTCAAGAATTACATGTATTTCACACATTTCGGAGCATTGCAAAGTAATTATTCCAAAGATCGTCTGGAGAATTCATGGGACCCTGCCAATAACCCGAATGGCATCTACCCATTATGGGCAACATCGGCAGGTGAAGGAGCGGAAGCCTCAAATGAAGCAAACTCTACATATATAGAGGACGGTTCCTATTTGCGTATGCAGACATTGACTTTAGGCTACACCTTGCCACAATATATATTGAATAAACTTAGAGCGGAAAGAATCCGTATCTACGGCCAGATCTCTAACTTATTTACGCTTACCGGATACGACGGCCTAGATCCTGAAGTCAGAAGTAGTGGAGACTTCAATAAAGGTATCGATTATGGTTCTTATGGAATGCCTCGCCAATTCATTCTAGGATTAAACGTAACATTTTAATAGTAAATCAAACAATAATTTAGAATATATGAAAAAGTATATATTATGCGGAGCGATAGCTTCCCTATTATTAACAACATCCTGTTCTGATTTTCTGGATGTCCGTGCGGTTGGCTCTGTTAACCAAGAAGATCTGTTGAATCAAGATGGTTTAGATAAAGTACTGACAGGAATGTATTCAACCTTACACAACACAGCCTATTTCGATTGTACATTGTCAAACTGGGCCTATGGAGATGTTTTGGGAGGAAGCGCAAACAAAGGTTCCACCTATACGGACCAAGCAGCGTTTACCAGTCTGGAAACTTATTCCATAACGACAGACAACTCTTTCTTCATCCAAAAATGGGCTAGCGTCTACAATGGCGTATTCCGAGCCAACGTTGTCCTAGATATGGCGGATCAAATAAAAGATGATCTATCGGCTATTAAAGGGGAATCTAAAGATTATTATACAGAAACTATCGCCCAAGCCCGTTTTATGCGTGCGTTATGGCATTTTGAAGGGATCAAATTATTTGGCGGAGCCATTCCTTATGTAGGAAGCGAGGCATACTCCAGTTCCGTAAATCCGATGGTTTCCAATGTAGATGAGTCTGGTAACTATATCTATATATGGGACAAGGTTGTCGATGACTTCCGCTTCGCATATGAGAATCTGCCGGAAGTATGGACGATAGACAAGGGACGTGCCAACAAATGGGCCGCCGCCGGATTCCTAGCCAAGACTTTAGTATATTGGTCTTCTGCTTATAACGGGAAAAACGGTAATGAAAACCATTGGGAAGAGGCTAAAACATTATTGGCTGAGATTATAGCCCAAGGCAAAGACAATAACGGTACAAAGTATAAATTAGCGGATTCATACGAGGATTTATATGTTGCGGGGATAAGTGACTGGACCGGAGAATCTGTTTTTGATATTCCTATGGCTATTTCCGGAACACAAACGAATACAAATGCGATCAACGGGCCGTTCACAACTGCGATGGTTGGCAGTTTAGGGTCTGGTGGATGGGGATTCTTTCAACCCTCTTATGAATTAGCCAACTCTTTCATCGTTGACAAAAACGGTCTACCTTACCTAGATAACTCATACCAAAGTATGCCTACCCTAACTACAATGGCAGAAACGGTTCCTAAAACAAATCTGGAAGTTTATACGGACCCACGTCTTGACGTGACGATAGGACGCTTCAATGTCCCCTATTGGGATTATTCCATCCCTACTATTCTTGACGGATGGGTACGTGACGTAACCAATGGAGGTCTTTACATGAATAAAAAGGACATTCCCAAGAAAGCGGATAAAGGAGGTCTTAGCCTTCCTACAGAAACCGCCTCTACCGCAAAGAATTTTCATATGATTCGTTTCGCCGACATCTTATTATGGTATGCGGAAGCCCTAATCGAGACGGGACAGTATAAAGAGGCAGGCAAATATATCAATCAAGTAAGAAGTCGTGCGGCCAATCATTATGTAAAAGCAGCGAATCCGGAAACGATGGAAGAAAGTACCTCTTCTTACGTATTGGAAGATTTGGTACATGGTAAAGTAAGCGCAAACGCAGCAGCCAATTACCGGATAGGGTTATATCCGGATGCTCAATTCAACTCAAAGGAAAACGCAATTCAAGCTTTACGTTTCGAACGCAAACTGGAGTTAGCCCTAGAAGGCCATAGATGGTATGACTTGGCTCGTTGGGGTATCGCTGGCAATGAGATTAAGAATTACATTAACTACGAAAAACAATATCTCGTTAAATATGCCAGATCTTATTATGAGCCCCATTGGGTTACTTTACCGATACCCAACAGTCAGATTCTTACAATGGAAGGTGTATTAGTTCAAAACGAGAACTGGAAATAAAGAGATTCATTCAATTAGTTATTAAGTTTAATAGTGTATTAGTGAAAACCATGTTGGTAAAGGGATTATCCTTTACTGGCATGGTTTTAATAAAAATGGAGAGCAGGTATGAGGAAGATGTTTTTATCCTTAACCATAAGCTGCGTAGCATTTCTGGCTTATGGACAAACTAAAGAACAGAAAATGAATACAAAAAAAGCGCAGGTTATATGGAATAAATAAGTTTCTCTATTCAGCGTAAATTCCTTATCTTCGCCTCTAACAAGAAAATGTCAGAGACGTAAAAATGAATTTATGTATCAAGAATTTGCCCCATGCGTGAGCTTAGCCCCTTATATCGATAAGTTTTGGGTGTTTAAAGGTTATGCGGAAATAGGAACACGCTTTAAGATTTTAGCGGACGGCTGCACGGATTTCATCTTTTCCATCGGGAATATGACAATTCCTGCGGATGAGCATCAAATGATCATGCAGCCTTATCGTTCCTTTTTTGTCGGTCCCATGAGGTCTTATTCCAATCTTACCGCTACGACAGATTCCCTACATATGCTAGGAGTTCGTTTCCAACCCTGTGGGCTGGCAGCTTTCACGAATGAGCCTTTGGGACAGTTTGCCAATCTTCGCATCCAGTCTTCAGATATTAACCTTTTATTCGATAATTCCTTTGCCGAGATGCTTTGCGAACAACCGGACGATTCCGTCCGTATCCGCATTATCGAAGGCTATCTTATACGCCTTCTCACCCAATCCATTCAAGTAGACAGACAAATTATATACGCCACCTCATTTATAAAACAATCCTGCGGACAACTACCCGTACAAAACTTGATCGACAAGATTTGCATTTGCCAGCGGCATTTCCAACGTAAGTTCAAGGATGCCACCGGATATACTCCCAAAGAATTCAGCCGGATCATAAAATTCCAATATGCCATAGAAGTACTGAGGAACGCCACACACACGGACTTAAGCAGCATCGCCTTAGATTGCGGCTACTATGACCATTCCCACTTTATCAAAGAATTCAAGCGTTTAGCGGGAGACGTTCCTTCCTACTTCCTGACTTTACAAAATCCTGCGGATGAACCGCTTACTTATATTTGATTAAAGAAGTCAAATGCCTAACTTGAGCAGAGAGATCATCAAAGCGATCTTCCAGTTCCGCTTGTTTATGATAGTAAGAATCTTGGATATTCGGTATTTTTGCGCTAAAGTACCATTCCGCATACCATATCGTATTCAGTTCCTCTTCCATTAGATTAAAATTAGGGTAGTTCTGTTTATCCGCATTATCAGACATACAAACCACGAAACCATTCTCCCGAAGACGGTTTTTGAGACGCTTGACAAAAGCGCGTCCCTCATTGTCACTTACTACATATACATAACCATCACGGATATTCATCCACTCTGACCTCTCTAACTTATGTATAATCAAATAACCACCATCTAGAATCGAAGGCGCCATACTATGTCCTTTCACCCGGACACAAATAAAAGAATGCCCATGACTCACCATGGAACGGGGTAGAGAAATCATCTCCAACTCCTCTACATAATCCTTATTGCAATAACCTGCTCCCGCCGCCACCGAGATATCCACCATGGGAATACGCACGATATCGTCGTAAACGCTCTCCCCTTTCAGCATATCTCCTTCACCCGTAAGCAACCAAGCCGCCGAATATTGGGGGAAATTATCAACAATTGATTGAAGCCACTTCGACTGTATATCCGTGCCATTGTTAATAGCACGGGATAATACTCCCTTACTTGCTCCAATTTTCTTCTCAAACGAAGTGATTTTTATCCCCTCATTTAGAGCTATTTTCTCTATCCTTTGTAAAATCGTTTCCATAGAATTATAAAATTATCTCCCTTCATTCTTGTATAGTTGAAAATTATCAACTAATATTGCATTGTGTTAAGACTTAAAAATATCGCCCTAAAGGTAGATAATTTTCTTCACAACCACAAAATAGTATAAACCTAAAAATTTAAACTTATGTCTTACAGAAACAAAAACACATTATTACGAATGGTGGAGATACAAGATCTTGTATTGGAACGCAAACGTCACGGTATAACCCAACTACACGTTTATAAGACCGAAATCTACCCTCGCTTCTTTATCTCGTACGCAACTTTCAATCGCTATCTATCCTATCCAGCCAAGCAGGAGCTAAAGAAAGGACGCATAAAGAAAGCGGCGGAAGAGATTGAAAACTTTCAACGATAACAACAATCCTTATCACGTTTAGAACTTCATTTTGAGAGTACATTTTATGCCTGTTACTTTGCCTCCGTAATCAGTCACAAACATAAAAAACAATTTAAAACTATGAGTACACAAGAAAACAATCAGTATTCGCCTACCTCTGGAAATCAACATATCAGTATCCGGGGAATCAAGCTAATAAAGGATTTCGAAAGTCTGCGTTTAAAAGCTTATCGATGTCCCGCAGGAGTATGGACGATCGGCTACGGCCATACAGCAGGGGTCCGTCCGCATGATACGATAGATGAACTTGAGGCAGAGCGCCTCCTTGTTAACGACCTAATACCTATCGAGGAACTGGTAATCCGGGAATGCGACAGTATAAACCAGAATCAACTTGACGCCTTGGTATCCTTTGTCTTCAACGTCGGCATTTCCGCCTTTTTACGTTCCACTTTATTGCGCTGCGTCAAAGCGAATCCCGCCAACCCGAATATCCGGAATGAGTTCGCCCGCTGGAATAAGACAAAAGGCGTGCTGCTTGCCGGACTCATCCGACGTCGTCGGGCCGAGGCTAACCTATATTTCGCATAAACTAAATCAAATGTCATGAACTGGGACACCCTACTGGCCATGCTGGGCACGGGAGGCCTGACAGCCCTCGTTAACTGGCTCATAAACTTTAAGGCAACACGCCGGAAGAGCCAGTTGGACAAGGATGACCTCTCACGCATCATGGCCAATCGAGATAATGAGACAATACTTAGATTATATGATGAAAACAGGAATATACTTGAAAAACTGGCCAGTCTTGAGAGTATTCTTTTTAAGCTGGAGACTTGCAGGTATTACTCTGCTTGCCCTGTCCGCAACAGGTTGCGGGAGTACCAAACGGGTAGGAATTACCGCCGCCACCGACAGCCTGTCGTGGAACGAAAAGGTATCCGTTACCCTCGCGACCATCCCGATGTCGATAGCCCAGGCATCGATTCCGATCGATAGCTTACGGAACTTACCCACCGGAGCCATATTTGAGCAGAAATCAGGACAAGCGTCCTTGAGACTTGCTTATGAAAAAGGAACGGTCATAGCCACAGCATCTTGCGACAGTTTACAAGAACTGGTATACGCTTATGAGCGTCAGTTGGACAGCCTTAGGCTACGTCATCAATCCACCCAAACAGAAATCCAAACAACAGCCCATCCTTTCCATGGCTTCTTTTATGGATTTCTATCTGGAATAGCATTGATCGCTTTATTTCTTTTATTCTTTAAATACAAACAATAATATGATTATATACAACAACACAGGAAAAATCTTATTGGACATTCCGGTAAATGATGATAGTTATCGCTACCGGGCCATTATGCAAGCGAAGAAGATCGAACTTCATTACTCGCTTCCGGGACACGTGGAAGTCCCAACGGGCTCTTATATAGAGTTCCAAGGTGAGCGGTACACATTGTGGTACCCCGAGAATTTCGAGAAAAAAGGGACACGGATCTTCGATTATAAAGTCATTTTCGGTGGCAATGAGGAAATCTTGAAGAAATACAAATACAAGCTGTTGACCGAGAAGCCTTACAAGCTAAAGTTCCCGATGACGGCGAAACCGGCACTATTTCTCAAGCTTTTGGTAGAAAACCTAAACCTGTATGACTCCGGATGGACAGTAGGGAACTGCATCGAGGCGACAGAGAAGTTACTATCATTCAATCACGAGAACTGTTGGACCGTACTCGGGCGACTGGCACAAGAGTTCAATACCGAGTTCGAGGTGGTCAATAAGACCATACACTTGGGAAAGCTGGAAAAGTTCAAGGATAATCCCGTAGCGCTTAGTTACGGAAAGGGGAATGGATTCGTACCCGGAGTGGGAAGGACAAATCTTGGCGACAACCTACCCGTAGAGATATTGTACGTACAAGGCGGCGAGCGGAATATCGATTACTCAGCCTATGGCAGCCAGACATTGTTACTCCCGAAGTCACAGACTTTGGAATATGAGGGAAGAACCTACAAGACCGATCCGGACGGAATGTACGTGACCAGGGCAGACAAGACATTATCCTCACGGAACGAGGACAGCTTCGACGCCAACCATATTTATCCGAGCAGGGTAGGAATAATATCCAAAGTGGACACACTCCCAGGAAAGGACTCTGACGGGAAAGACACCACATTCTACAATATCTTTGACTCTGATATACCTGCGGATCTCGATTTCACCAACTACCAGATCAAAGGGCAGAGCATGACGGTCATTTTCCAATCCGGACGGCTCACCGGACGGGAGTTCGACGTAAAATACATCCATAAAGACCGTAAGTTCGAGATCGTACCTAGCGATCAAGATGGACACTCTTTGCCTAATAGCGACCTATACCCACAGACCGGAGATAAGTATGCCGTTTTCAACATATCACTCCCAGCCGCCTATATTTGCGATAACACCAGCAAGACGGGTGCAAGCTGGGACATGCTCAAGGAAGCGGTACGCTACCTGTATGAACATGAGGAGCAACAATTCACCTTCTCCGGCTCCCTAGACGGCATCTGGGCCAAGAAGAACTGGCTGACTATCGGAGCCAAGCTCGTTCCCGGAGGATATGTCGATTTCTCCGACACCCAGTTTCAGCCGCAGGGTATATTAATCAGGATCACAGGAGTCCGGGACTACATCAACAAGCCGCATGGCCCCGAGTTGGAATTGAGCAACACCCCTGTGTCCGGTTTCCTGCAAGATCAAATTGGCAAGCTGGAAGCAGAAGAGATCAAGAATGAGAAAAAGCATAAAGAAGCTCTAGCGCTTACTATGCGCCGATGGCGTGACATGGTAGAAACCGGTAAAATGTTGGAAAACGCGATAGAAGGATTCAGTGCCTCCATCAATCCTATCACAGTATCAACGATGCAAGCTCGTATCGGGTCAGAGCAATTACAATACAGATATGTCAATAACAAGACTAATCCGATAGAGTATTTACCAAATTTTGAAATCAATAATACCACTAAGGTATTTATTGCCCCTGCCGGTATCATTCAGCATATGACATTAGGGATCGATTCGATTTCCACATCCCATAATGTATCAGAATATATGTTTTGGGATATAGAAAGCTATACATCCCCCTATTTGGGTGATGATAAATCACCCTTCTATCTATATCTCAAATGTGCGAAAAACGGTTCAAAAGGAACATATCTTTTGACGAAAGAAGCTTATCCCCATATCGAGCCGGGAGATGGATATTATTATTTTCTAGTAGGAACCTTAGGCACTGAATTCGATGGAAAAAGAAGTTGGGAAACCATCTATGGATACACAGAGATTTTACCTGGACGAATGACAACCAAACTCATCAAATCTCCAGACGGCTCCATGTATATCGACTTGGTTGACCGTGTGATATGTGGAAACATGAAGTTCCTTGGAGGCACGACCGGATATGACAATATAAAGGATAAGCCGGATCTATCAGGAATCGTTCGAAGTGTCAATGACGCTTTATCAGAGGCGGAAGCCGCAAGTAACGCTGCTAATAACGCAAATGCGGCAGCTGGTACAGCCCAGACTACGGCGAATGGAAAAGCACGAGTATTTTATGAAACAAGTGTTAGTGGTCCTATATTCGGAGTGAAAGAAAACGATCTTTGGGTAAATGGAGTAGATATCAAGAGATGGAATGGAAGTTCTTGGGTTCTTGTCTCTTCCTATGATAATACAAGGACGAGGATCAATGGCGGGCTTATCACGACAGGAGCCGTAGCCGTAGGTCCTGAAGGAAATCCAACCGGTGGAATATGTGGCACTGGTACAATCCGTATATGGTCGGGAGGAGGATGCAATGATAAAGGTGTACCTACGAAACCAACTTTTCAAGTTGAATCGGATGGACGAATTTCTGGAAGTAACTCCATCATCTGCAGGAATAAAAACAATACTCCAGAATGTGGCTTCGCCAGTGATGGAACTTCTTTCGGTAATGTTTCAAACCTTGATATAGGATCTGTTCGTATATGGGCTGGTGCATCTTATGAGGGGAGGGATAATGCAAATTTCAGAGTAGGCTTGGGAGGGTTAGTATATTGTCAAGGTCTAATGTTCTCAAAGCAGCATTACATGTATAATGCAGCTTTGGCTATTCATAATAACGGGCAGATAACGCTAAGAGCTACCGATAATACTCGTAAGGCCATAATACAGACTACACCCAACTATTCCAACTCTGTAATGGAGCTGACAGATACATTTGATTCAGCTACAGCTATGAATGTACCTGCTATAGTGTCATTAAAATGTGGACGTTCTGCCTATACTAATTACCCAAGAACATGGATAGATTGCACGCATGCAGCGGGATGGGGATCTAAATTTACTGTTCAATCCAGATATTTCAATGATCAAAATGAAATGGAAAGAACTGTAATAAATGTGGGTTCAATGATGACACATGTCCAATTAGAAGCCCTAAGTCCTTCTCCCGAGTTATATCCGGTATATGTAGATAATAAATCAGGTTATTTATGTTTAAAATATTAATTGATTATGAAATTAACTTTAAAAGACAGAGTATTAATACTCAACAACGTGTTGCCAATGTATGACAACCGAATGAACATTGGTTTGAAAATCTCCATCTCGGAGAAAGTACAATTAACAGATGCTGAACAGAAGGAGGTCGTATCTACCCCTATAGGCAATGGGGAATATGAGATTTCATTCAAGACCGTAGAAGCGATGACTAGTATCAAGACCTTCGACTTCACAGATAAAGAGCTGACATATCTGAAACAACGAGTGGATTATATCGACCGGAACGGCATGTTCTCGGCAGAGACAATCGATACCTATACGAAAATTATTGACGAGCTGTTGGTAGAGATTGACGATAGTATCTCTACACCACTAAACAACGAAGTTACATCTTATAAAGAGTCACGTATATGAACGAACGATTAACAGAACAAAAAGCTCTTGAGACAGAGATCAAGACGGTCAATACACTATTGGATCAAGGAGTGCGGGTAGATTTACCCGCTCCCCGTATCCTCCGCTGGCTAGGGAAGCCCGTATTACGACTAATCTTACGCCGCCCTAACAGTGAGACACTTTATCGTATCTCTGGCTTATACTTACGTATGATGCGACAAGCCACTACGCTAGAACCGGGAACACTTGGAGAATCACATCAGTTGATCCATGAATGCATGTTACCCGCCAGCCAGATAGTAGCTTACGGTATAGCTCCTTATTTTCGGCCTTCAGGCATCGGAAACCGTCTTCTGGCCCGTTACCTTCGCAAGCATCTGGATACCCGTGCCATGGCAGAGTTATGGATGATGGTAGCGAGTCTCTCGGGGGCACATGATTTTTGCAACTTTATCAGATCCATGTCGGGGATGAGGATTACGACTCCACGAACGATCTGAGCCAAGATGAAAAGGGAGTTAAGGGATACGTAGAGACCCCACATAGCCCTTTTGGATTGATCTATCAGATCGCGAAAGACACGGGATGGAGCATCGAGTATATCATGCGCCTTCCTTATCCGACGCTGATCATGATGCTGTCCGACGCACCCCGTTATGTGAGCGGCCATAAAGACAAGCCCGTCCGCATAACCTCTAAAGAACAACTGTTCGGATTACTTTCACAAAAACAAACGAATTGACATATTTAATAAAAACACGACAACATGCCCTACAAAAACAAAAACATGTTATTACGCATGATCGAGATCCAGAACTTGGTATTAGAGCAGAAACGTCACGGTATAACCCAACGGCATGTCTACGAGACGGAAGTAGACCCACATTACCATATCTCGTATTCTACCTTCAACCGTTACCTCTCCTACCCTGCTAAACAAGAATTAAAGAAACAGCAGCAAAAGGAAAACAATGAGTTCGCAAATATCAAGTAAGAAATAGGTTAATACTTTTCCAACAAATACAGGGAAGACCTAAAATAGCCCGACATCGTTACTAAAACAATGATGTCGGGTATTCAATTACAATACCTTTTTCCTTTGCTGCCGTAATCGATTACAAGAGATAAAAATTATTCACTAAAAAAAGAATTGTTACTATGGCAAATTACATTTTAGGTGTCAAGACCGTTAAATACGGTACACCAACGGTAGACGGTGGCATGGCCACACTGTTAGACAACCAAGTGGCTCCCTACAAGGAGCCAGTCACTTTCGAAAACGAGGAAGGAGAGGTCGTAAAACATTTCTCTGAGGGCGCACGATATCCGTTGGATAACGACAGCTTGAAAGAATGGATGGGAGGCGAGATCGTTAATGGCCAGTAGCAAGCCCCAAGAGGCAACTTCCAAGCGACAAAGAGCCTAGAGTTGATGACTGAATTTGACATTACTATATAAGACACTATTCTACAGACAGTTAATCAACCACCCAACTCTCTTGCGCAAGGCTTCCCAAGTGAATAACTAATCACTTCCAAACTCGTAAGCTTACGGCTACCCCCAGCCGTAAGTTATTCACTTGACAAGCCGTAAGTTGTTCACTTGAGAAGACATAAATTATCCAAAGACACAGAGGAATAAAATCATGTTTTTTCTTCCTCTGTGTTAATCGCATCCGGCCGAAAGTCATCCTGTTTATTGTATATTTCTTGAAAACAGGTTCCATAGTAGTCGGCTTTTCTATCCATAGAAAGCACGATTTCTATGGATAGTAATTCAAAATATCATTGATAGTAATTGACTCCCATATTGACATATTTTTATTACACACTGATTATCAACAACATATATAACAGCACCAAGACACAGCCCTTATTGTATTTTTTTTAAGAGATTAAATTTGGTGCCGTTGCCCAAACTTTCAATACTTTACTGATACCTTTTTCTGGTATAACATACGTTTTCTCCCGATTTATCCGACAGATAACATTATCATAGAATAATGGGCTATCATGAAACATGCGGCAAATAAGCTATCAGATACAAAATACACAGATCGAGAATGAAATAGTGAGCGTTTTGACAACTATAATTATCACCCTTACAACATTATTTTGACAGCGTTATTTATCTCGTTTCCTTTGCTGCCGTAATCGATTACAACAGATAAAAATTATTCACTAAAAAAGAATTGTTACTATGGCAAATTACATTTTAGGTGTCAAGACCGTTAAATACGGCACACCAACGGTAGACGGTGGCATGGCCACACTGTTAAACAAACAAGTAGCTCCCTACAAGGAATCAGTCACTTTCGAGGACGAGGAAGGCGAAGTCGTAAAACATTTCTCAGAGGGAGCGCGATATCCGTTCCTAACGATCTACTCAGCGGCAGGAACCACATTCAAGTTCTCCGTACCGATGGACAATGACAGCTTGAAAGAATGGATGGGGGGCGAGATCGTTAACGGACAGTGGCAAGCTCCAAGAAGCAACTTCCAAGCCACAAAGAGCCTAGAGTTGATGACTGAGTTCGACATTCCTATCAGTATCCCAAAGGCCACTTGTTATGGAGTCAGACGCTTCGGGCAAAAAACGACAGACATCTCTTTGATCGAGATTTCGGCTATTGTAGAGCTGCCGGAGAAAGCGGGTTTATCGCCGATGACGATTGGAGTTGCGGAGAAACAGGCATAGTCTCAGAAAAATGATAGATAAACCGGCTTATATAATATTAAAGTAAAAGTAATCCTTGGCGTAGAAGAAATGATAAATAACATTTCTCTGTGCCATGGATTCAAAAGCTATCATAAATCAACCATAAGACACAAAAATTATTCACTAAAAAACAAATTGTTAATATGGCAAATTACATTTTAGGTGTCAAGACCGTTAAATACGGCACACCAACGGCAGACGGTGGCATGGCCACACAGTTAAACAAACAAGTAGCTCCCTACAAGGAGTCTGTAACTTTCGAGGACGAGGAAGGAGAGGTCGTAAAACATTTCTCCGAGGGAGCACGATATCCGTTCCTAACGATCTACTCAGCGGCAGGAACCACATTTAAGTTCTCCGTCCCGATGGACAATGACAGCTTGAAAGAGTGGATGGGAGGCGAGATCGTTAGCGGACAGTGGCAAGCTCCAAGAGGCAACTTCCAAGCGACAAAAAGCCTAGAGTTGATGACTGAGTTCGACATTCCTATCAGTATCCCAAAGGCCACTTGTTATGGGGTTAGACGTTTCGGACAAAAGACAACAGATATCTCATTGATCGAGATTTCTGCGATTGTAGAGTTGCCGGAGAAAGCGGATTTATCGCCGATGACGATTGGGGTAGTTGAGGCTTAAGGTTATCCAAAGACACAGAGGAGAAAGCCGTGGTTTTCTACCTCTGTGTTAATAGTTTCTAGTTTGATAAAATCCTTTTTAGAATCATCGTTGTATGGTAGTCAACTTACCATTCTCAAAGTATAAATAAATCATCACTGCATGATAGTCAATCTACCATTCTCTGTCTTATAAATAAACACCACTTCCATGTATCCACTGCTCATTAGTTAACTGCCTGTTGTCTCATTCATTTTTTCCTGATACCCCCCAAGACTACATATGTTATATCTAGACAAGCACATCCGGCCAAAATAAGCTCAGTCATATCCTTTCCATACATTTTCAAGAGCCTCTGCTTCTTTGTTCTGTTAGTTTTATATCCTCAAAATCAAGCAAGAAGTCATTTCTTCCATCCCGCTCGCTAATTAAAGTGCATCTATGATCAAAAAAATCATACTCACAACTATTTATTAGAGTAAATGGAGACAACCGTCCTTGAGACTTAATGCTAAAACACGGATCAGAGATAAGGCCAAGAGCATTATGACAACTATAATTATCACCCTTACAACTTTATTTTGAGAGCGTTATTTATCTCGTTTCCTTTGCTGCTGTAATCGATTACAACAGATAAAAATCATTCATTAAAAAAAGAATTGTTACTATGGCAAATTACATTTTAGGTGTCAAGACCGTTAAATACGGCACACCAACGGCAGACGGTGGCATGGCCACACAGTTAGACAAACAAGTAGCTCCCTACAAGGAGTCTGTAACTTTCGAGGACGAGGAAGGAGAGGTCGTAAAACATTTCTCCGAAGGAGCACGATATCCGTTCCTAACGATCTACTCGGCAGCAGGAACCACATTTAAGTTCTCCGTCCCGATGGACAATGACAGCCTGAAAGAATGGATGGGAGGCGAGATCGTTAACGGACAGTGGCAAGCTCCAAGAGACAACTTCCAAGCGGCAAAAAGCCTAGAGTTGATGACTGAGTTCGACATTCCTATCAGTATTCCAAAGGCCACTTGTTATGGGGTTAGACGCTTCGGGCAAAAGACAACAGATATATCTTTGATAGAGATTTCTGCTATTGTAGAATTGCCGGAGAAAGCGGATTTATCGCCGATGACGATCGGAATAACAGAGAAAAAAGTATAGCTTGAGAAAAAAGATGGATAAACCAGCTTATACAATATTGAAGTAAAGTAATCCATGGTGCAGAAAAAAACATATAAACTTTCTCTGTGCCATGGATTCAAAAGCTACTATAAAAAATAAGTAAATCAATCACTCCCGAGCAATCTCTGTTTAGAATACTTGCAAAGGAGGAATAATTTCATCATCGATGTCTATAACACAGAATCCTAGATGTCTTTTACCATCTTTGAGACTGATCCATTCTTCTAGCTGGATTTTATAAGCCCCACTACCATCTCGTAGGGGAATAAAGTGAGCACTCCGAAAACGATCTCTGCTATCATAAACGGGTTTAGCTTCATAAGCCTTAGTCAAAAAATCAACTAGATGTTCGAATGTTACCTCTGGCATATTATCAAAATGATAAGAGACAATATTGTAACGTTGAAACTCTTTTTTTAACGTAGTATCAATTCTACTTGGGCTACCTACATGCTTACATAATAGTGGCTCTAGCTGATCAAATGAATGAATCGGTGGTATCCATTTGCAGGATATCAAAATACAAATGATTCCAAGAAAACTTATTGTCTTTTGCATAAATAAAATATTAGTTCACAAAAATAATAACAATTTGCATATGGAACCTATAAAATTTGAATTTATAACAAATGAAGAGATAGAAAAGGAACTTTCTAAAGTTAAATTATCCATCAAAGGAGTTGGAGATGAAAGTTACATTTCCTTTAAACGTTTATTAAACAGCAGCCATGACGCATTCAATGGCCTAAACCTTTCGGTCAAGAAACATGCAACAGTCTTGAATACCCTCATTCAAGATATTAAACAAAACGAGATGGCTCAGAAAGCTCTTTTCGTGCAATGGGAAAAAGGAATTATCTCAAGCGAGGCTTACGCTGCAACTCAAGCTAAACAATCAATACGTCTATCTGAATTAAAATGCAAGGTCATCGAATTAGAATATGAAATTAAACAGGAAATCCAATTAAATAAAGATGCCACAAATGCATTACAACAAAAGATCGTACAAGTATCTAATCTAAAAGAGGAGTATACAAAACTATCATCAGAAGAAAAGGCAAATGAACAAACTAGTAATCAACTAATAAAACGTATTCAGGAATTAGACAATCAAATAGAATCTATAAATTACAACTTACAAACAACTAATGAAAACTCATCTGGATTTGCCGGAGGATTTTCACAAGTTTTCAACTCTATTACCGAGGGAACTTCAAAATTACAAGATTTTATTTCCATTGGCAAAACACTCTTGTCATTAGGACTCGACAAGTTTACTTTAGGGCTTGCATCTTCCTTTGTAATACTAAAAACCGCATTGGATGGCAGCTCAAAAGGAACAGAGTGGCTAAATTCTAAAATAGAATATTTCAAGAGCATCTGGAATAATAGCAAACAAATACTAACAGAAGGTACCGCAGCTTTATATAATATAGCTACTGGAGATTTTAATTCAGCAAAAAAAAATTTAGAAACAGCTACAAAACTAAATGCTTTACAAAGTATACATGCGAATCTTAGTGAACAAGCATATCTTAATCAATGTGAGATCAATAAAAAAGAAAATGATAATTTCGCACAAATACAAATAAACATTTCAGAGATTCTAAAATATAACAATGAACTACTTAATACTAACAAGACATTAGAAGAAAAGAAAACAATAGTAGATAAGATCCTAAAACTAGAGAAAAAAAACTCTAGTTTAAAAATGAAAACAGTTAATGACAATTTTGCAAACTTTCATATATCAAATAAACTAGGGCTAGATTCTATATCAGAATTATTCCCAGAACAAATTAAATTAGCTGAGGAATATTTCGCAACAATGTCCAAAGGTGGAGAACTCACTAGTGATCAGCAACGTACATTAATGAAAGCCATCACTGATATTACCAACAATCTTGATCGCCCATGGGATGATAATCAAAAAAAACAATTTCGTTCTTTTTTCGATGATGCCATTAAGATTACTACGGAGTATCACGATAAATGTCGTAAAATTAACGAACAGCTTAATTCAAGTCAAAGGACCGAAGCTATCATAACTACAAATCAGAACAAGAAAACTTCCTTAGAAAGCCTCCAAGAAGAAGTACGCCAACGCAAAGAGCAATATGCAGCTCTTGGTGAATATGAACGTAACCTTGGAAAAGAGCAAGCGGAACAAGATTTTCAGGGACTAAAATCCCAAGGAGAAGATTTCATCGCTTATCTAAATGGAAAGATCAATGGGATACAATCTAAACCGAACCCTACCAAGGAAGACAGGATGAACCTTAGTTTCCTAATGACAACACGGGATGAATTGGCTCCTAAACCAGACATTTCCGCTTTTAAAGAAACCATTGAGGAAAAAAAACAATATTACAAAGAGGATCTGGACGGATACATTAAATATCTACAGGATAAACGTAAACTCACTGAAGACGATAACTCCGCGGAGGGTACACAGAAACGCATCGTATTGGATACAGAAATAGGTAATGCCCAGAAACAACAAAAAAATGAACTGGATAACTTATTAAAACAATACCAAACCTATACAGTCAAGATGGCTAGCTTACAAGCCGATTACGAGAAAGATGACAAGCTTCTTCAGAACGCGAGAAATAACGTAAAACAAGGAGAGGATGTCTCTCGTATCGATGACACCATAATTGCCCGGAAAAACAGCTATAATCAGTCACTTGCCGAATTACAAGCAGAGAATTCAGAATTTTCCCAAGTACTATTTGGCAACTTGGAGAAAATCTCCAATTCCTCCTTGAATAAGGCCATAAATGAAGCTAGAGCTTTTATCGATAACTTAAGGAAAGAGGGGAATATCACCCCAGAGATGGAATCTTTCCTAAAAAATATAGAAAATGGCATAGATACAGCCGAAAAGAAGAAGGCGAGCCGTCTTCCGGAGGACCTGATGGATGCCGCCAACGCTTTGCAAGAATGCGCCAACCTTGCCAATGTTTTTGATGGTGAGCTGGGAGATGTATTGCAAACAGCTGCCAACGTAGCGAAAGGAGCCGCCGATATCGCCGGAGGAATCGCCCAATTTAGCACCAACCCGCTGCAAGGCGCCACCAGTATATTGAGCGGTATCACCGGTATCATCGGAGGCATAGGTTCACGACTGAAGGAAAACCAGAAAATAAGGGAAGAGTATCAGCAAGGATTGCTCGAGACCTATAGCAAGGAACTCGAATACAACAGCATCCTCCGGGATCGTCTGCGTACGCAACAACAGATCGGAGAGACCACATTGCAATATTCACAACGGCTTCAAAAGGAGCTTACGGCACAGAAAGGGTCCATCGACCAAGAATACCAGCAGGTATGGGGCAAACTGATGAATGAGCAATATGTATCCGGCACAGGCTACAAGCATGGCACATGGTTCCGCAAGGCTAAGACATGGAATGAGTATTCAAGCCTTTCCGGTAAATCGTACGAGCAAATAGAGGGACTATATACGCAAGATAAACTGGATGGAGCCGCAAAGACCCTTTTCGAACGATTGAAAGCGCTCAAGGAAGAAGGAGCCAACGTCGTGGAGATGATGGACCAGCTTAACGAGCAGATGCGGGAGAACTGGACGGGTACTACGGCCACGGCTATCTCGGATAGCATTGTACAGGGATTCCTAGACGGAAAGAAAAGCGCCGCCGACTTTGCCGCCGATTTCGAAGGACTTATGCGGACAGCCATGCTGCAAAGCGTCAAAATGAAATATCTGGACGCTCCCCTAAGGGACTGGTATGAGCGGTTCGCAGCTGAATCGGAGAATGGACTTAGCCAAGGGAAAATAGAGGAGCTACGCAAGGCTTATGACCAGATTATAGAAAGCGCCGCTAAAGAGGCCGAGAATATAGAAAAGATAACTGGGATCTCTATGGGAGCGGATGAACAGGCCCGTGAAGCTTCGGCTAAAGGCATTCAATCGATATCGCAGGAAAGTGCCGATCAATTATTAGGGACAGCTAATACACTGACGTACATCACTTCCAATATAGACAAGAACGTTACTAGTATCCATTCATTGATGATTGATGCCGCCCGCCAATGGGTACAGATCGCTTACAATACGAGCTATTGCGTGAAACTGGAGACGATGGAGCAGGACTTGAAAGCGATGCGAATGACCGTTCAGGGCATGAGTGATAATGGTATTTTAATGAGAAGCAGATAATAAAAAATAAATAAGAATATGACAGGAGAATTTTTTATAGACAACAGGGATATATTCACCACATTTGGTGTATGTGTTAAGGAGGGTGGTTATGATGAACTGCTCGCTTTCCCCGCATTGGTGGAACCGGATAAGAACGTCTGGCCGGAAGAGGATGGTATCGAAGTGGATTTATCAGCTCCGGTGCTATCAGGTAAAGAACTGGCAATCTCGTTCGTGGCCACGGACCCCTCAATTGAGATCAATGAGTTTATTTCTTACGTAGCCCGCCCAGGCTATCGCATGGTACGGATACCGGCATTGAACAGGGAGTGGCGCTTGCGTTTGGTATCGCAGCCCGATACTATCGTGTATGGGCCAACGGGTGATCAACGAATAGCTTTCTCTCTCCGTTTCGCCGACGATTTCCCGATGAGGGTCCTCTCCTACGAACCGGCTGATGGAGGGGGTACACAGGTACCTTCTTCCGTCTACTCCTTGGATGGGATCGCATTGGATCGTTATGGTATCGTGGTAGAGTCCGGACGAGACAATGTGATGAGATCGGCCGCCGTGAAGAAAAACCTTACTCGGCAGTTCTCTACGATGGATGGCGTGCTATATGATGCCGACCATGTAGCGTTTACCGAGAAAGAGGTCTCTTTTAAATGTTGCCTGGTGGCAGATACCGTAGAGCGTTTCTGGAAATGTTATATCGCCTTTTTCAACGATTTGATCCGCCCGGGTGAACGTATCTTGCGCTACGGTGAGATCGATAAGAGTTATCCTTGTTATTATCAATCCACTTCAGGATGGAATCTCAAGGAGTTGTCCGACCGGGTAATTGTAGAGTTTACCTTAACACTGGTATTCACGGCTTTCCGGGATTCTGGAAATACCATTTACTTACTGGCAACCGAAGAGGGGGATTGGATATCTACGGAAGATGATAATTTGATAGATATGTCTGTTATTCGATCCGTCCCTCCTACCAATTATATCGCCTCCATCAATACCTCGTTACCGGAAGTACCGGAGACACAGGCCGACGATATCGAGATTCGTAAACGACGTATTACGGAAATGCCGGAGGCCGGATCATTGAAAAACCTGATCCTCCCTGCCGTAGACCGCTCCACGAACAGGAATGTACATGTGCCTGTCTCCCGGCTAGGCGGTAGTGGCGGAGAAGGCATTTTATCCGGCACGCTGGGAGGCTTGATGAACGTGGATGAAAAAGTGGATGACACGTTGGATTATGGGGTAGTATTAACCAAAATTGCCGGATCAGATACATGGAGCATGATTCCCGTAGCCGATATCGCCGGAGGTCAACAAGGGATACAACGTAATGTACGTATCGTGAATGAGCTGGACAGTAAAAATGTATCCGCCAGCAAAGGAGAGCCATGTCCGCTTATGTTTACATTTGTTAGTCAAGAGCGATACAGCGTAGGAGAGCCCTATGAGGATACGGGTGAACGGGGATTATGCCAGATATCCGTGAAAAACTCTGATATGGGTGACTATGTAGTAATGAAACAAATGTATCTTAACTCCGGCATGCCTTTCACGATAGATGTCGCGGAGTATCTTTCTTCGGGAGCTAATAATATCATGATCAAGGTTACCGGCGAGGTGACGGAAGAGACCACTCCGGCCTTTGTCTATACGGTTTATTTGACCTCCCTTTCTTTATCTGCCAATAATTTCAAATGGTGGACGGCCTATACGGGTAATATTACACTGCCGTTAAATATTGGAGGAAATGTGTCAAAGACCTTGTATGTTACGTTGTCGGGCGAGAACTATAACGAATCTTATGAGATACCGATCGGTACCGGTATTTATACAGAGACGGCCTACAATTATGTAGTTGAACATCCTCAGCGAAGTGGAGTTTTCAAGCTATCGGCATACGTAACGAACTCAGATGGGACAATCCGTACACGGACCGTTTCTTTTCAAGTAATTTGCGCCGTAGCGGGTGATGCGGTCAAATTAGTAGCCATAAACAATTTATTGCCCAAAGCCACGAACTGGGCGGAAAATACGTTGTTCGACTATGCCATGTACGACGGAGACAATGTCTCCACTTCCGCTCGCTTTGTAATTCAAAAGGATGACATGGCCGTATTTTCATCTAACGAGGATTCTATCTCCACGTCTACCCGACATACCTTCGCGCTTCCACTGGAGATAGAGACGTTGGATAATGCGGAATTTCAGATTGCCGCCCATATTATGGATGGAGAAGATGAGTTAACACCTCCGGTCTTGTTCGCGGTAAATAACTCACTGGGGTATTCAGCTACCGCCGGTTCGGTATTCTACATGAATCCGAAGACCCGTAGCAATCGTCAGGAAAATTACCGGGAGATATTGAACGAGACCGCTACCACTACCATACCTGCGGTCTGGACCGGTATGAACTGGGGAAACGATGGTTGGGTAAGCGATAACGATGGAAACAAGACATTGAGATTGATGGCCGGATCATCCCTTACCATAGACTACAAGCCATTTAAAAAAGAATGTGCCCGCACAGGTAAAACCATAGAAATAGATTATAGGGTAGATAACGTGACGGATTACACCACTCCCGTACTTACGATCGCCTCGCCTTCCGGAGACTCATTCGTGGGCCTGAAAATATATGCCGATGAGTTGGTGATGCATTCACAATCCCTTCGTAACAGCAAGATACAGGGCATTCATACGCATGAGGGCAAACGGATACGCATGACGTTAGTAATCATGCCGGATGCTTATGGCAATAGTGATTTCAACCTTTGTATTCTTTATATTAATGGAAAGAAAAACAGGGAATTTACTTACGAGAACAATGACTATTTCGCTCACGACGGAAATATCGTGATCGGATCGGACTACGCAGACATCGATATCTATGGATTACGTATTTATGACTCAGCCTTGACTTCACCTGCCGTGCTAAGGAACTATATAAACTGGATGATATCGACTACGGATAAAGCGAAGATTTCCGAGGAGAATGATGTACTGGATTCGAACGGTTCGGAAGTGGATTTCGAGAACACGAAGGATCAGTATAATGTACTTGTGTTCGACAATACCATTCCCCGTATGGCAGACCCATCCGCACGGACAGGCACATTAGAGGTCTACTTCAGTGAAAATCCCGAACGAAACGTGACTATCTCAAACGTACAGGTTAAAGGACAGGGAACCTCTTCCATGAAGTATTATTTATGGAACACTCGCTATTCGATTGACAAGGAGAAATCCGTTATTACGTATGCGGATGGTACGACCGGAAAGAAGACTTGGCAAATGGTACCAAGCATACCCGCTTCGGCTAAGTTCACGGCCAAGAAGAATTATGCCTCATCCATGCAATCCCATAAGATGGGTTCCGCAAACTCTGTACACGATTTGTATCGTCAATTGGGATTATCGAACGAGGCCATGCGGACGGAAAAATACAAGGATATACGGGTTTCGGTTTACCAGCTACCCTTCGTGTGCTTCGAGAAGTCTATCAACGAAGATGGAGAAACGATATACACGTTTATGGGAGAGTATACCTTCGGTCCAGATAAGGGAGACAAATATTGTTTCGGATACGACACGGACCTATTCCCGGGACTGATCAGTATCGAAGGGTCGGATAACTCACCACTGCTCACTTTATTCCGTGTACCTTGGGCAGATTCTTTCGTAAAATATAATGCGGATGAGGAAGCTTTCCAGTATAATAATGCTAACGCATGGGATTTTGATGGAGGATTGGAAGAGAATATCTCATTGTTCGTGCCGGCTTATAACCTAGCTTATAGCTGCTCTAACCGTTTGCGTCCTTTCAAGGGTACGGTGGAGGAATTAAATGCGCAAGTGGCGACCATGCGCAATCAACCCTATGAGTTCTGGATCGCCAAGACGAATGATCCGCATCAATTCGATGTATATTATTATGAGTCCGGCCAAAACAGGTTTATCCCCTCTGATATAGGCGATGGAACTATAAACCTAGTATCTCAGTTGGTAAATAAAGGGTATGGTTTGACTTCGGCGGACTTGACCGGAAAAACAGCAGAGGAATTAAATGTGTTGTTTATCAATGCCCGTATCAGCAAATTCAGGAAAGAGGCTCCCGCTTACTGGGACATCGACGATGCCATTCTTCACCGTAATTGGGTGGAGATGCATGCCGGAACTGATCAACGTGCGAAAAATACGTATTGCTATTGTTTTGGTAAGGGCTGTAAATGGAAATGGCGTTATGATGACATGGATACGATATTCGATACCGACAATGAAGGCCAGCCGGAAAAGCCATACGGAGTTGAAATTCATGACACGAATGAAACTGGAGCAGCCGTGTGGAACGGGGAAACCAGTAATTTCTGGAATTTATTAGATTTGGCTTTTCCCGAAGAAGTTGTGACTGGCATGAGAAATATGCTCTCCGCCATGGAAGAACTAGGTGGATTGAAAAGTGGTACTGATTTTGATAAGATCTTTGCGTATTACCAGAAGTATTATTTCGCTCCGGCGCAAGAGTATTTCCCGGCAAACATTGTAAACGCGGATGCCAAGATCGCTTATGAGCAAGGGAAGCTGGCCTATATGAAGGGCAGTTATACAAATGATACGGACCCGATCACGCAAAGCTTGGGAGATCATTATTCCGCCGAGACCCGTTGGGTTACGAAGCGGATCATTTATATGATGTCGAAATATAGTTTCGGTTTGTTCTCCGCTAACGGCACGGATAGTATTACCGTTCGTGCGGCCGGAAACACCATAAAGTATGAGCTTACCCCTGCCATGGATTTATATCCCGCCATCGCCAACGGAACAAGTATCATTCGAGGAAATCGAACCAAAGCGGGCGAGAAATGTGAGATGTTAATCGAACTATCCGGCTCCGGTGACCAACAGAATACGATACAAGGGGCTTCTTATCTCCAAGATATTGGGGATTGGCATGAGAAAAACGTAAGCGGTACCATGGTGATTCAAGGCCGTATGCTCCGTGAAATTCGGTTAGGAAGTAAAACTGACAATATCCAAATATCTATCTCAGCTCTTACTATCTCGAATTGCGTATCATTACAAAAGCTATTATTGTCAAATATCCGGACATTGGGAGGTACGCTGAACCTATCTGCTTGTACACATCTAAAGGAAGTATATGCAGATGGAACCGCCCTAGCCCAGATGAAGTTGCCGACAGGTGGTGGATTGCAAGTCGTGGAATATAGTGCGAACAACAAATATCTGAACTTATCTAATTATCCGTTGATGGCAAACGAGGGAGTAGGTATCAATCTTTGCCGTAGCGTCATTTCCGATTTCTTTATCACAGACTGTCCATTGATGAGACCAATAGAAATTCTTATGGAAATCATGAATGCACAAGCCTCTCAAACAGATCACGCCTTAAAACGTATTCGTGCAGTAGGTTTTGAAGAAACCTATGATAGCCACATCGTGCTGGATAAACTGGCTGAACTAGCAAATGGAACTTACACTGGATTATCAAGTGATGGATTAGCTGGGGAAGATGAGTATCCGGTACTGGATGGAACCTTAAATGTATACGCTAATGTGTACCAAGATTCTATTGATGCGTTAAAAGAAACATTCAAACGTTTATCTTTAAACATCATAGGAAACTATTACGTAAGATTCAGAGATAATATCGCCTTACAAATAGTAGCAAAGGCTTATGGAGATGGTATTGGAGTTACGAAGGAACAAATGGCTGTTGAAGAAGAAAAATGCAGGTTATTTTTCAATGGGAATACTGACATTAAGTCATTTGATGAATTTAGATATATTACAGGTTTCAAAGATTTTAGATACTATAATATGTTCGGAGGTTGTACAAGTCTAGAGTCCGTAATGCTTCCTGATCAAGTCAAGCGCATTAGTTATGGAGCGTTTAACGGCTGTACGTCATTAAGTTCTGTCCGATTGCCAAAACAGCTTGAAGTTTTAGAAACATCTGTATTCGATGGATGCAAGTCATTATCTAACATCGAATTGCCAAAAGGCTTAAAAGTGATTTGGAATAATGCGTTCAGAAAGACTTCACTTACTACAATTGAATTACCTTATGCACTTGAAGAATTGCGAGGACAATGTTTCAGAGAGACTTTACTGGAACAGGTCACTATTCCCAAAAATGTAAATTTAATTCAAGGGATGGCCTTCGTTAATTGTAATAAGCTAAACACCGTTATCTTTGAACCTATAACTCCACCAAACAATGATGAAAATGGATTGATTTTCAGCGGAACTGCAAAAGAACTTAAAATATATGTACCTGATCAAAGTATAGAACTTTACAAGGTTGCAAAAGGATTCTCTGCATACGCTAAAATCATTTACCCCAGTTCATCATTAACGGATTAAATTTACTTTAAAGGTGCCAAATCCTATAAACCAGACGCAGAATGTGTTCGTCTGTGTTAAGTTAATATGGATTTCTGGCACCCTCATTAGTTCCCTTATTTCTTAGTAAGGAAAAGTCGTTTTTTTACAACAAGAAGAAATAAGGATTCCGTATGTTTGCACTATTGAACTTTTACAAATAAGAATCTTATGAATTACACTTTTGAACTAAAAGAACTACAAGCTACACACATCGTGTATCTTCATCATCAAGGAGATATGAGCTTGATCCCAAGCTCTATCAGAAAGCTTATGCAATGGGCCGGGCCAAAAGGACTTATAAACGGTCCGGCAAATAAACTTATATCAGTTTACCAACACGAAGGAAAGGAGTTAAGTGTGGATATCGGTTTAACAGTGCCTCAAGAGGTAGAGGGAGAAAGTGAGATCTCAAAAGGATTATTATCCGGAGGACTTTACGCAATCGGGCATTTTGAGATAGGAACGGATGAAATACCCGCCGCATGGAGCTTGATGTACACGCTTACATCCAAACACCAATGCAAGCCTTGTGCGGGCAAATCATTCGAGATCTACCAAAGTACCCTCCTCGATCAACATCCACAAGATAAATGTATGATCGATTTATGTATACCCGTCCAGATGATAGACCTCAAGCTAATCGAGGAAAAAGCAATTTCCATATTAACGGAATGTGATACCGCCATGCTCGCGTCTGTTACGGAAGAGGGTTATCCCCGTCCGGTTCCTATGGGAAAAATAAAAGCGGATGGCATTTCCCAGATATGGTTCTCTACAGGCACGTTCTCTGATAAGACGATACAATTCCAACTCAACCCGAAAGCCGGAGTTTGCTTTATGAAAGGAGGAGACAGTATCGTGTTAACGGGTAAGGTCGAGATCGTTTCCGATATGGAAATCAAGAAAGCCCTTTGGTCTGACTGGATGTTCGCCCATTTCCCTGGAGGAGTAATAGATCCGAGCTATTGTATATTGAAATTCACTTCCGAAGAAGCGACTTATTGGATCGATAATGAATTTGTAAAAGCAAGTATATAAGTTATCACATCATACAATCGCATCTAAAATATTAAAAATCTTGATTGCCGCTAATTAGACAAGACGGCAATCAAGATTAATTCATTTATTCACTTCAGAAACCTCTCTAGCTCTTATTATTCTACCGCCACATAAATCTGAGTCAATAAATCCTCCGGCTTCGTATTACGAGGATCATTCAAGTAGATCTCGCCGCTAGGCACTTCTCGTAAGGAAAGACCCATCTCGGGGAGATATTTGCCGTAAAGCGTATCATACACAGCCCCTAATTGCTGATAAGTTCCCTTATAAAGAGCGACCATAAAACGCCCTTCCAATACCTTTTTCGTACCAATCTCCCCTTTAGGGCAAACCGCAGGAGCGACTTCCATACAAATATCGGTACGCAGCTTATCCGGTGAGGTCACTTTCGGATCATCATGGTACAAGCAGATCGGTGAAAAACTCAATGGCTGGATGTTTTGCTCCTTGGCGAATTGGAGCAAGCGCATCCAAGTTCCCAGATAATCGATTTCTTTATACCCTCCGTTTAGACGAATGTAGGCTACTTGTTTGCCGGGTAAATCTTTTACCTCGACCTTCAATTCCATATCGGGCATTATTCTATTCGGTTCCATAATTACATAATCTTTATTGTTTCTATATTCATTTGGAGAAATCCCATAAAACTGGCGAAAAACCTTAGACAAAGAAGAGGGTACGTCATATCCTACCTTATAGGCGATCTCCTTGACAGGTATTTCCGTGTAACGCAAAAGCCGAGCGGCCGTCTCGACCCGCATCCTAACGATAAACGTACCAACCGGTTCCCCTAAGAACTCCGCAAAGATCCGATGAAAATGCCAACGAGAGAATCCGGATATCTCCGCCAGCTTATTTAGATCGATATCCTCGCCTAAGTGATTATTTATGTATTCAACCAATACATTGATACGTTGTTGATACTCTGTCTTTGTCGTTGTCTTTATTCGCATGATTCTTAGGATTTCAAGGCAAAAGTAGAAGAATTATCCCGAACACACTTTTCCGATATTGCTAAAATGAACTATAAAGTAAAGATATCGTTTATTTAGCCCAAATCCGTTATCTTTACCATCTAAATTAAAATAGGAAACAATAACATGTTGAAAATAACAGCGCCTAGATTGGTAAAAAACTTACGGGAGGATGTGGACTGGATGGATTGTATATCCAGACAAGAGGATGATTTTACAGAATGTTCTTTCAATGGATTATGCGTCGAGGACGTATCTAAACAGAACCTATCCGTTAATTCCTGCTTATTCACCAATTGTGGTTTCATTGCTTGCAATTATCGTAAATCTCAGTTTAGCGATGTGGTATTTAAGAACTGTGACCTATCAAATATAAATTTATCCGGATGTGGCTTTTACCGGGTAGAGTTCATTGGGTGTAAACTTACCGGAACGAATTTCTCCGAATCAATCTTTAATCATACTACCATCCGGGATTGCAAAGGAGATTATGTAATCTTCTCCATGAGCAAACTCCGGAACGTATCTTTTAATCAATGCTTTTTACGAGGGGGCGGATTGGACAATTGCCAATTTACGAACGTAGAATTCGAACATTGTAATTTAGTAGAGGCCGAGTTTCACCGGACCTCTTTGAAAGGGATCGATCTTACTTCCTCCGAGATCGCCGGTATACGTATTGGCTCGATTCCCGGAGGAGAGTTGAAAGGTGCTACCGTAACCTCCTTACAAGCACTGGACATCGCTAGAATATTAGGTATTACGATCAAGGATTAAAACTCCGGATGGCGTTTTAACCACACAACCGCATAGGAACAGGTAGCCAAAGGGCGCAACCCCTGTTCCTTTGCGTATTTATAAGCTGTTTCAACAAGAGTCGCCGCAATCCCACGCCCTTCCAAGTTTTTTGGGACAATGGTATGGATAATGTCCAAGGCATCTCCTCTTAAACGATATTCCACATAGGCTGTCAAGCCGTCTTCTACTACCTCGAAACGATGTTTCTCCGGATAGTGATTTACTGTATATTCCATTATTTATTCTTTTAAAGGTTCTATTTCCTTATTATTTGTATCAATCTCCTCCCGCTTATCCTTCTTTTTATCGAGACCGAAAAAGCGCTTTACCTTCGTGAAGAAACCTGCCACTTTCAAGGCCGCATCCTGTTCTTTTTTCGAGACTCCAACTGATTCCACCAAGGCTGGTCTTAGCATCTGCCATAGATAGTTAAACGTGGAATGATACGGATCTCGCACAATTTCCATATCGACCTTACGCAATTTACTATCTTTTCGCTCCGGATGAGCCGGATTATTATCCCGTAGAACTAAGTTCGCCAATCTCGACAAGAAACCTTTTTGTGTGGTCTCTCCGTCTTTCTCTTTCAATAAAGCCACTTTCAATTTCCGGTACGGGAAGTCTAACCGTATCCGTCCTTTCCGGCTTGAGGCATCCATATGAAAGACCACATCCTGTGCCCAACCGCTCACTACTTCCGCCGGCGCCAGAGGTTTTACGATCTCATTCAAGGAAAGCAGGTCTAGGCTATCCAAACGGGCATCCAATAGAAAGCGGTCGTATAATGAATCTACCGGGAGTTGCCATGTAGCCGTAAAATGCCCCGATCCCATCAGGTTCCCGTCCGCATGCAATCTGATGAATTGCTCCGGATAGGAAACGATATTGGTCAAACCTGAAAATTGGCCATTCATATCGGTAAAATAAAGCTTACCGGGCTTATCACCTTCAACGGGTAATTCCTCATAAACCACGGAGAAATTGGCAACGGAAGCGGTATCTATCTTGAAACGGACCGGAGCCTTTTGTAAACCTTCATAAATCATCGGAACGATATGAGGCTCCACCGGGATCTTCCGGTTCTTTAAGTTTTGTAGTAAGACATCGTTTATCCAGAGTCCCCCCACACGTAATTCCTTGGTTGAGAAATATCCGGGAATATCCACGTCGTTCAATCTTACGTTCCCAACCTTCACGTCAAACCAATCTTGATGCTTAGGCTGTTTATAAGCGAATTCCATTTTGGAATAAGGCGAGACTAAATGTACGTTATCCAACCTCAAACCTGACTTTCTCAAATCCAGCCCCCCGATTTTCAAACGGTAGAAGCCGTTATCCAACGGTATATCGATATCCTTCGTCTGTAGCTGAAGATCACCTAATTGAAACGTCTTCTTCTTCAAATCCACAAACACATTCTCCAAAGCCAATTGGATATCCTTTTGGCTCTCAGTCCGCAATATTGTCGTATCCGATCCCCAAGACATAGAAAAATCACCATCGGATAAATCAAATCGGTCAAACCCGATCTGATAGATGCTATTCTTGGGAATCCGGATTCCCGCTAAAGAAATCAATGGGGTTGAAAAACGTATCGAGTCTTTTTTAGCAGCCAAAGTCACATCCTGTAGACGGAAAGAGCCGTTTACGGTGGATAGCGAACCTTTTCTTATAGTCACACGCAGATCCTTCCCCGGTAAATAGTTATCGAAATCCCGGAAACTAAGACCAAAATGATCATACTTGAAAAACAATTGCCCACTCCGGTTCGTTTGCTCATCCACCAAGAAATTCGTAGCAAAGAAATTAAGGCCGTTGAGTCGGTACCGGGTCGTGTCATTTATCTCACGATCCTCCAATGTCACATTTGCGTTCTGAATCTGGATCTTACGGATGGAAAGATACTGAAGGAAAGGATTTAACAAACTTTCCACATCCACACGGCTATTTACAGATGCGCTTTTTCCTTTATCCGGAGATTCAACAGAAGGCGTTTTATAATAAACCAAGCGAGTCGACCGAATCATCAGTAAATCCGCGCTAATACCTTTATCGTATGCCAACCCGTCTATCCGGATCGTATCGATACTTCCCGACAAATAATCATTGCGGGAACGAACAGACAACGGACGCAGCCGCATGCTATCTATATGAAACGAGCCTGAGGCCGTATTCATCGCCAAGCGCTTGATATCGAACCGGTGATTACGAGCCCTCATGATCCCTTGTATATCATTCGCCTCAAACGCAATGGAACGAAAATAATTCAGTTCCTCGCCTGGAGCTACCAAGGAGTCGATCAGAAGACCTTCCGCATGGAAATTAAACTCAGGGATCGAGAAGTCCTCTATCTGCCCTTTCAAGGCTAAGGAATAGTGAAGGGCGGTTCGCTCTATTCGTATTTGATCCACGGATATACTATGTAGTACCGGAGAGATCACATCATATAACGATAAGGCTTGCACCAAAGAATCCGCATCGGCATTCGCCTGCTTCTTCTCCCGAGTCAAGTCATACACCTTGATATCCGAAGATTGTATCTCAAAATTACGGGCGGACAAATAGTTCAAGACTTCTTCCCGTCTAAAGTGAATCCCTTGTATCTCTACGGTTTGCACTTTCCCTTCCAGATAATTCGTAGGTTTCCGATTGGTCTCCCCCCACAATAATTCTTGCGGAAGCAATTGGATTTTTTGGATATAGATAATGGAATCTTGAGTACTGAGGCATATACTATCCGTCTCCAACCTAAAATCATTATTTACCAACAAGGTTTGCGGCTGGTTCGTGACAAAATCGAAGTTATCGCAATACAACAGCTTCCCGCTCCGTGAAGAGGTAGAATCCAACATAAAACCATACGCATGGAAACTTACGTTATTCAACGTATAGATAATCGGCGAGACTTGGTTTTCCACATTATAAGAAATACTGGCATTTTCCAAGTTCAAGGTCTTTACGCTCAGGGCATCTATGTATGGAGAGATCACCTCGTACAAGGTCTTCGATTCGGCATGCTCTACCGTATCTGCCGCCAGTCCGGAAACTAACGGGTTTGATCCGGAAGAGCCGTATACACGAACCTCCGGTGAGCGGATCTCAAAGGTATTGAAATGGAGTTGCCGGTAATTCCATCGCCATACCAAATTAATTCCCTTAAAATCTATCACCTCAATCCGGGTACTTACATAGGTATCGGGCAAGCTATCCAAGGCGGCCCAATGTTCAAAGACCTTAGAGTCCGGCTCCAATGAAATACCCTCTAGCCTTAGCTCTCCCTTGAAGAAGCTAATAGAAAGCTTATCGAAAGAAAGGCGATAAAAACCATCCGTAGCATTCGCCGTACGCTCTATCAGTTCTCTTTTCAGGTACCGCTCCAAACGACCTGTCAGGAAAAGATTCAAAACTAGGAACAATACAGCCAGCGATAAAACAGCGATCACCGTATGTTTCAATATCTTCCTTATCCTAGAACTCATCCTTTCCTTGATTTTTGCGATATAAACTTCTTTTTATAAAAACAAAATAGACCCGTTTATGTTGCCTTTCATCTAATAAAAAAGCCCCGGAGTCTATTAACCCCGAGGCTTACGATCTATCGATTGTTACTTCATTTTACAAAGGAGCCTTGATCAAATAGTCGGCGCAATCCTTCACACCCGCAAATTGAGTACGTCCGTCCGGCATCTGCTCCAACTCTACGAAATAGTCTTTGATTCCGTTCGCATACATTTGCTTGAATATCATCTCAAAGTTCATCATACCACTTTGGCCGAATACGGCACGATCCTTGATATGTAATACCTTGATACGATCCGGATGTTTCTGCATATACTCGACAGGATCGTTTTGTCCCATGACAGTCCAATAAACATCCATCTCGAAGTAAACCTTGCTCGGGTCCGTATCTTTCAGCATCAAGTCATAAATCTGGTCTCCGACTTTCATGAAAGCGGCGAAAGGATTTCCTTTCACCTTCTCCTGTTGCTCTTTCGTCGCGACCCGATTGAACTCCATATTATGATTATGATAGCCAAAACCAGTGGCGATACCCTCCGCCTTGATAACATCCGAGGCCTGATTGAAAATATCGCAAACAAGTTTAGCCTCATCGTGCGTAGTGATCGTCGGCATCATCGGCTGGATCAAATATTTACAGCCTAGTTTCGCATGATCGGCAGCCGTAGCTTTCCAATACTCCATGATCTTTGGAGTAACCTCCTTCGAGTATTTGAAAATCATAGCCTTAAAAGGGTCAGAGATAGATGTGTCTACCGGATTCACGTGCGAGCTAATGATCTTCAAGCCTGCGTCTTCCGCCATTTTCTTGAAGTCCATCATAGGAACACCTCCGATAGCGCCTCTACCATAACCCGCCAACTCCAGCTTGGAGTATCCCATATCCTTTACCTTCCGAAGATTAGCGGCCACGTCGCCTTTATATAATTCTTGGGATAAAGAATAGATCTGCAAGCCAATCTCTTTGCTGGCATGGACCTCATCCACAACTCCCAACGCAGCGTTCTCCGCATTTACGGAACCGGCTTTACCAGCCAGCAATCCACCAGCGGCAAAGAGAGAGATATTTTTTAAGAAATCCCGTCTGTTACTCATAACATCATTCTATTTAAATAGGCTTATTTACAGAAATAAGGCAATGAATACGGGTTGCGATATTGATACCAGTACAAACGGTGGGAAGCCGCCTCCTTATCATTACCGAAGCTTAATGTAGCCGGGTTCCATTTAACCGGACGGCCTAGCTCACGAGCGATATTCTGTAAGCAACAAAGCGTATTCGTACTGCAACCTACCTCAACCGGAGCGATCGGGTTCTCACGTGAACGAACGCAGTCGATGAAGTTCTGCATATGCGGAGCACTAGTCTCATAATTACCCGCATCGTTACCCTTCTTTTTGCTGTCTTTCAGCTTCTTCATATATTCCTCATACATCTTCTTACGCTCTTCCGGAGTCATCATTCTCGGGCGCTTCTCGATCAAATTCTTCAAGTCGGCGGGGATCTTAGACTGATCAGAGCAGTTGATGTAGCCACGAGCTACCTCGATCCAACCGTTATCACCAACAAACTTAATACCCTGCGCATCCGGATTATCCTCCAAATAAGGTTGTTCAGTCATTACGATACCATTCGCATAGCGCATGGTTGAATATTGCGTGCCATTGTATCCCTTAGGTGTAAACTCAACCGGACCAGAGCCATCCATACCGATAGCGGCTTGGGCGATATCGAACATATGAGCGCCCCAGTCAGCGGTATAACCATTACCGGTCTCTTGATACCAACGCCATGCGCCCCATAGTTTCTCGTTCTCTTCCGGATCCAGAGAAATAGGAGGACATAAATCGGGATGATAATGGATCTTCGGATCGTTCAACGGACCCATCCACTGATTGAAGTTCAAATTAGCGGGAACCGGCATTTCCGGCAAGCTCAGCGGCGTAGGAGGCTCACCTACACGTGCATATATTTTTTCTATATGACCGATGGCTCCATTCTGAACCATATCGATCGCTGCTTGGAACTCTCTGCTGGAACGTTGCTGGCTACCTACTTGAAGCACACGTTTATTATTACGTACGGCTTTTACCATAGCCAAACCTTCAGCGATCGTATAAGCCAACGGTTTCTGGCAATACACGTCTTTTCCGGACTGGCAAGAATGGATCGTAGCCAAGGCATGCCAATGGTCCGGGGTAGCGACCTCGATAGCGTCGATATCCTTACGCTCCAGCAAATCCTCGTAAAACTCATATTGATCACAACGTTGGTTCATTCCCTTTGAGGCTTGCCATTCAGCGACACGTCTTCTGAAACGCTCTGTTTTCATCGTGTCCACGTCACAACATGCGGCAACCTGTACGCCCGGACATGCAGCAAATCCTTTAAAGTCTGATAATGCTTGCTGACCTAGGCCGATAAAACCTAAAACGACTCGATCGCTCGGGGCGATACGGACTCCATCAATGGCCCAACTGGGAAGAATTGTTAAACTAGCCAATCCTAGTGCGGAAAGACCCAAAAACTCTCTACGGCTTACGCCCTTCTTAGTGTTTTCTTTCATGGTAATTTTGTTAATAATATAAGATAAAATGTAACTTGGTCTGAGAATTATTGCCCCAAAGTTATAAAAAATAATTTATTTCCATAATAATCTTTTAATAAAAAAGGCTATCCTTGTCCGGGATAGCCTTATTTTGATTCATATCAATTCCTAAAACGCATATCCGAAGCCTACGTTCAGATAGATCGGATACATCCCGAAGGTAATCGTATCGAAATCCTTTTGGAAGATATCGTTCAATCCCCATGTCAAGTCAGCGTATACGATAAGGTGCTTAAACGCTTTCCATTCTGTACCGATCTGCGCTCCCCACTGAAACTTTCTTAAGTTATCCGAGAAATCATAGGAAGCACGGTTGTCACCAGAAAACTCCACCTTCGTACCGGTAGGATTGATCTCACGCAGATATCCGTCGTATACGTAGCCGGAGAAGTTCCGGTTTGTAGCGAACGAGACAAATGGTCCCGCCGAGAAACTCACCCGGTTATTCAATTGGTAAAGAGCCACGACCGGTATCGAGAAATAAGTGTTCTCCACTTTCGTCTGCACGCCACCGGTCCAGTTTCCTTTCAGCTTCTCGCCACCGGAGCCAATGATCTCCATGCTGTAATTCTTAACCGTCGCTTTTGTCTCCATACCTTTATTCTCCAGACGGAGACCGATCATCATACCCCATTCCTTGCTCTCGCCGAACCATTTCTTGATATCGCCCTCTATGGAGACACAAAGCGTAGGACGGTAACTATCTATCGCACGAATCTCACGAGGCAATGGCACCGGAGCGGTTCCGCCGATATTGATACCGGCCTTTACCGTATATTCCAATCCCCTTAGGGAAGACCAGATTATTCCTTGGTTTCTTTCCTGCTGCGCCTTCAACGTAACGACACCCGACAGGCACAGTATACCTATTAATACTATATATCTTTTCATATCCTCTGTTTTTTTAGTTCTCACCGGACTGGATTATCTCAACCTCATCGATCCAAAGCGTGCTACCTTCCGCTCCCTCGAAGACATCACCTTTCAAACTCGAAGAGAAGACTATGGATAACTGATAACCACCTTTCGCCAGCTTATCCTTATCGATCACCTTACCGGGCTTAGCCACGAACGGGATATAGAAACGCGTCCACTCATCCGTCTCTTTCTGATCGCTGATCCGGGCAACGGATATCAGGTTCGGGCTTGTCAGCCCGTTGAAACCATCCAAATATTTCACATTCTCATCCGTCTCATAGAAGATGGCGTAGATATCACATTGGTCTTTCTTACCTTTTACCTCCTCGCCATTCACTTTATACGACTCTCCCGCTTTATATTTATAATAACCACTCAAGTAAGTCGGCACATGATCGAAAGGACGTCCCAATCTCGTGCCTTTCCTTGCGTCCGGAATAGCGTTCAGCAAATCAAACGTACCGATAAAAAGATTTCCCGCGGCGATAGGCATACCGAATCCGCTACCGAAACTACCCGTGCTGCGGGTCACCAACTTAGCGCATTTACCGACATATCCCTTATCGTCTTGCATGGTGGGATAATCCAACGGAGTCTTGGGCACACCCGTCAAGCCAAAACCGGCGTTACCACTCGCCCATGTCACGGAATCTCCATTCGACGTGAAATCATAGAATATCTGATAACGTTCATTCTTCGGCTCCATCGTTATATGCTCGAAATGATATTCCGTGCTCACACCAGAGACAATGCAACGTACCGTATAGGTCTTCGTCCAGTGGCCATCCTCGGAAGTAACCGTATAGGTTCTCGGGGTCGTAAAATCAAAAGCGGTGCCACTAGCCGGCTTGATAGTAGCGCCAGGAGTCAAGGTGAATACCGGGGCTAGGTTTGTAATATCCGCGTCACTTTTCACGGTCAGCGTCACGGACTCGTTGTCGATCTCCGGCTCGGCTTTCAATATATCGCCATCTACCGTACACGATAAGATATCCGCTTCCGCATTGGGCGCCTCCTCCCGGATACAAGAGACGGAGAGTAGCGTCAATAAAAAGCATAAAACAAAACTTTGTACCTTCATACTTCAAAATCTTTATAATTCATATTGAAAAAGGATCACACCTCCCTATTATTCATATAGGTCTCTTTCAAGTACCTATAACGGGGAACAAAGATAATTTATTATATGATATGTATAGGGTTTATACCGAACAATCGGCATGAGACCATATACCAACCGACATCTAGCTCCTCGCCCTTGCTTGTCTTCGGGCGACTTCTTTCTCATTTAATTCAACAGACAAAAAATATGCTGATTTTTATTGGAAAATGGATCTATTTATTTTTTTTATTTGATATTTTTTATATCTTTGAATCGTTGAGAGTGAGATTGAATAATCTATTGCGAGCAAACCTGAGCTTAAATTGTTTTTATCTAAATGTGTTCGGGAAACTTCTAGTATGTAAGGATATTATTATTTTGTATTGATTCGCTATCCGCTAAGTAATAGTATGCTTATAGGTTTAAATTCTTATCTTTTGTTTACCTAAAATTTATCGTCTTATGAAAAAATTATTGTTACTACTGGTGTTAACGTTTAGTATCACTTGTTTCGCACAGGAAGAGAAATGGTCATATCCGATCCTTCCCGGGACAGAGGCATGGATTGCTTTTGATACTTATCAAGAGAAAGTGAATGCCTGCCAAATTCCAGAAGATGTATTAAAAACAACCAGCACGTCTGATTTATTGGATCTATGTCTAGCTTATCCTTTGTTGCTCGATATTTATGCGTTCAACGAAATGTCTGATGGATTCAATGCTTATTACTCTAATTTTAATGGAATAAGGGAATTTATGACACGTACGGATGCGGTAGAGGCGCTACGAGAACGGTATCAAGAAGAGCTTGGGCAACAAGAATCTTTATTGAATAATGCGGTTGTTACTTTGATAGAAAAAGGAGATTACGTCTTTAGAGTTTCCGCTATAGAGATGTTTTTAGGATGCCCCCAATTGCAATCTAACTTATCATCGTCAACCCAAAAAGAGATCGTTAAAAACTTATTAACCGGCTACGAAAAAAAGCATGAGTCCTTATCCGTGTTTACAGGATTGGGGTTCCATGCGAATGTGTATGCGAGGGCAAATATCGTGAATAAGCTAGATCCTACCCTTCTTCTTAAAGCAAAGAACAAAAATATCACTCGTTTACTTAAAGGAGTAAATGACGATGCGGGTTCCGTAGAGGAGTTAGATCAGATATCATACTCACTAATAAAAGAATAAGTCATGAAGAAATATATCATATTACTTACCTTATTCAGTGTTCTATCTTGTGACGACGACAATAACCGGACGGAACCTGTATATGACCCAGACTGTGTCGCATGTGGAGTGGCTAGCCCTCAAGATAATTTGGATTGGCTAATGTCAAAGATCGCAGCGTTTGAAAAAGAAGAAAGCGCCTCAGAACGTATGTTCGAAGTGTACATATACTTATATGAAGGACAGGAACTGATTCTGTTCTCATTTGATTTGAAATCATTGGCAAGTCCTCAAGAAGTATATGATTGCCAAGGGAACAAAATCGAGGTGAGTGACAAGATGTATCTTGAGTTGAACAAGAAAACGAATGACTGGATTTGTATTTACAAGAGCCAAGATCATTTTTGATAAGGATTAACTAATCAAACAAGAAAAATATCATGAAGAAATATATATCCATTTTTATATTGAGCTTAATAAGTTTTAATATCGCACAGGCTGATAAGAAAGCCGACGTAAAGACTCCTAATGGCTCCCCGGTAATCGCATGGATTTATGATGAGACATCCGATGCGCAAAGAGAGTCAATGGATAACTACTGCCGTCAGAAGCATCCCAACGCAATCATGATCAAGAACGGTAAATATAGTGCGACAAGAACTTATAATTGCCACAGTTACGCATGACATATGAGTGAAGGAGGAGATGCTCGTTGGATAGGCGTAGGATCTACCGCTCATGAAGATATTTATATGACAGATGGGAGTTACATTGAGGTATTGGAGGGTACAATACCCAGAAAGGTGTCCTATGCGCAGGATGACCATTCCGCTATCACTACAGATCAACAAGGCTGGTTTATATCAAAATGGGGTTCGTATTCACTTATGCGTCATGCGGCGAACGATTGTCCTTATAATTCGAACGGATTGAAATACTTTATCAGAAGTTCGTTGTTTACCCTTAGCGGGAACTCAGTTATTTGCAACGGAAATACAGCGGTTTATTCTCTGAATTATAAGCCTGCAGGGACGATTACATGGAACGTATCATCCGGTTTGCGAATCGTCTCTGGACAGGGAACAGCCAGCATTACTGTCGAACCCACAACGTCTGCCGGAACGCAAGGGAATGTGTCAGTCTCTTTTGGAACTAGCGCTCGTAAAACGATGTCGAAATTGATCGCCTTAAATAGCGTTAATGTCACAAGCATTACCGGAGCTACCAAAGTGGGCTTAAACAGCCAGCAGACATATACAGCTAATCCATCCTATTGGTATCAAAATATGGACTGGCGTTGGGAAGTTGCGACTAACGTATATCCCAAACCCTCATATACGTCAATCAACAGCCAATTAACCATCACATTCACAAATGCAGGAGCATATACGTTACGCTGCTGGGTACAAACCCCGTGCGGATATGGAGGGACAGGCTATTTATATGTCACAGTTGGACAATATTATTCCGCTCAATTAGATCCGCAGACCGGATTGTTAACAATAACCACGAACGATGACTTTATAGCTGATAGCCATTTATCAAATAACGCATCTGCATCGTGTACTTATGAATTGATCAACGCCGCTAAAGGAGTGAATATTTTAAAAGGTAATTTTAAGCACGAGAATGGCGTTTCCACGTATGTGAATAATCTATCAAAAGGCGTTTATGTACTGAGGATAACAGGAGAAAATGGAGTCATTGAGACTTTTAAGTTTAACTATTAAATCAGATAAAAAAACAAGGCAGTGCGTTAAAACTGTATTATCGAACGCAGAATTCCAAGACTTGACCAAACGATCAAGCGATGAAAAATAGTTAATATATCTAAAGGCAGTTGGTTTTCCGGCTGCCTTTTCACATAGCCTCTTTTAGCTTTTGGCATTCTTGTGGACTCAAGTAGATTCGTTGCTCACGTATAACGGAATACATTTCTATATATTATTTGCGATTGTAATAAAATTCCACTAATATCGCGTATACTTAAATCTGTATAGACCATATGACAACACGAAGAGATTTCCTCCGGCAGACCGCCTTGATCGGTGCCGGACTTTCCATCAGTCCTTTTTTCATTAAAGCCGGGAGTGCCGGTGTGGGCGCAAACGACAAGATAGGCATCGGGCTTATCGGATGTAATGGCATGGGATTCGAAGACTTAAAGGCTTTCCTCCGTAATCCGGAGGTAGAATGTATCGCACTGTCGGATATCGATGAGAGCGTATTAAACAACCGAGCGGCAGAGACCAAGAAGATCACCGGGAAGAAAGTGAAGCATTTGTATAAAGACTGGCGTAAATTGATAGATAATAAGGATATCGATCTCGTAATCGTAGGAACTCCCGATCATTGGCACTGTCTGCAAATGGTATCCGCTTGCCAAGCCGGGAAGGATGTGTATTGTGAGAAACCGCTGGGCAACAGCATCGAGGAATGTAATATAATGGTACGTGCGGCCCAGAAATACAATCGGGTTGTACAAGTGGGACAATGGCAACGAAGCGATCCGCATTGGCAAGATGCCATGGCGTTCGTACATGGAGGACAGCTAGGGAAGATCCGTACGGTACGTGTCTTCTCTTATCAGGGTTGGTGCCCTTCCATCCCCGTAAAGCCGGATGAGGCGGTTCCTGCCGGTGTTGATTATGATATGTGGCTAGGGCCGGCACCGCAACGCCCATTCAACCGGAACCGTTTTCATTTCACGTTCCGTTGGTTCTGGGATTATGCGGGAGGTTTGATGACAGACTGGGGTGTTCACCTGTTAGACTACGCATTATATGGCATGAACGTTACCGCACCGGAATCCATCATGGCATCCGGAGGCAAGTTCGGTTATCCGGATGATGCTTGCGAGACCCCGGACTTATTGCAAACCATCTATACATTCAAGGACTTCACCGTTATGTGGGATCATGCGATCGGCATTGACGACGGGGCCTACGGACGGAATCATGGCCTAGGATTCGTTGGCGAGAATGGTACCTTGGTGATCGATCGTAGCGGCTGGGAGGTTATTCCGGAAAAAGTAAACGGACAGGCCCGCATGGAGGCTGTTCCCTTGAAGAAGTCATACGGAGAGGGTGGCTTGAATTTGCATGCGAAGAATCATTTGGAATGTATCAAGAGCCGGAACCGGAATTGCAACGCGAGCGTAGAGATCGGAGCACATATCGCCAAGTTCTCGCAATTGGGGAATATCGCTTATCGGACCGGGAAAAAATTATCTTGGGATGGAAAGAGTTTCCATGACGCGGAGGCGGATAAGCTGCTGTGCAAGGAATACAGGGCACCGTGGGAATTACCGAAAATATAAGGATCTAGTTGTAGAGACGGGGCGTGCCTCGTCTCTACAACTGGGTATTTATTGATGTTCGGGGCGTAACAGGTCGTTCACCGTCTTCACGGGGTTAAATGTCTCGATAGGAACTTCTACGAATACCGTGTTCCAGTCGCTCATGGCACCGTTCCACAAGCCCGGCAATTCCAGCGCTTTCAATTCGCAACCATCCTTGCTCTTATAAGAGATGAAGCCCGTATTCTTATCCACGTAATCCGGCAAGTTGTATTTCTCTCCCTTATAATTCTTAACGGCGCAAACCAAATCCACGGGATTAAAGTGAGTACCCTTTTCAAACATCGCCTTCTTAGCCGGATCGCTCATATCGATCTGGGAGCTTTCAAGCACCTGCAAGGAAACCGTACCATCCGGATTCTCAGCCAAGAACGGACCGCCACCCGGCTCGCCCACATTCTTCACCATACCGCATACACGCAACGGGCGAAGCAGTTTGCTCTTGATATACAGGATTAACTCGGCGTCTTCCAGTAATTTCGTATCCGGGTTCTTGATACATAAGTCATCCTGCAAGAAATGGATCATCTCCTCTACCTCGGCATGGGTATATTTGCCAGTCTCGATCTGTTCCAGATATCTGAAGGCTTTCTCCTGCAATGTTACCAAGACACCGGCGATCACCTTCTTGTAGATAACCGTAGAGCATTTGAAGCTATCCGGAACCACGTTATCTATATTCTTGATAAATACCACGTCGGCATCCACGTCATTCAAATTCTCGATCAAGGCTCCATGTCCACCCGGGCGGAACAATAACTTATCATTCTTATCGCGGAACGGCGTGTTATCCATAGCGGCCGCTACCGTATCGGTACTCGGTTTCTGGATACTGAAAGAGACATCGTATTTCACAGAGAACTTCTCCTCGTACTCGCCAGATTTATCGGCAACCAATTGCTCGAATAAAGCCTGATGCTCCGGAGATACCGTGAAATGGATATTCACCTCGCCGGCGTTATTCTTGGCGTACATGGCGCCTTCGGCCAGATGTTCCTCCATCGCCGTACGAACCGTATCGGCATATTTATGGAAAAGCAACAAGCCTTTCGGCAGCTGCCCGTAATTCAAGCCTTTCGGCTCCAATAAATTGGATACCACCTCCTTGTACTCGCCCAAGGCTACCAACGCAGGAATATCTTTCCCTGTATTCTCCACGCACTTCTTGTCCAAAGCCTTATAGAAAGCGAATTTCTCGATCTCGCTAAAGAATTTCTTCTCGAAAGCGTTCATCGGTTCCTTATAATCCGCAGAAAGGAACTCGTACAGATTCTTAAACATACGGCTAGCGGCGCCGGAGGCAGGTACGAATTTTACGATTTTCTTGTTTTTAGCCAGATAAGCGTCCCAAGCATCCATATAAGAAGCCTGTTCCTCTTTAGATATTACCATAATACCTTTTTCTACCGAAGCGGAGGCCGCTATCTCAAGGAAAGGGAAACCTTTTACGAAGCAAGCGAGTTGCTCTTCAATCTGTTTTTCGCTGATTCCTTTGGCTTTCAGCTGTTCTAAATCGTTTGCGTTTAACATAGTATAGTATTTAATGTGAATAATCTCATCAGTAACACCACAAGCACTTATGCGCTATGTGTATCGCAAATGTATAAAATAACCGCAAGATACGTGTTGAAATTCCATAGAAAAAAGTATTTTTACAGCATGTTTTGCGGTTTGTCCTCAACCGGGCAATAAAAATGATATAACTATGGATACAATTGGATTCTTTACGTCTGAGGAAAAGAAGCTGTTCTTCTCCAAATACAGGCTCCTGTTACGAAACCTTTACTCTTTCCTCGAGAGGGAAGATATCCGGAAGATGAAGGAGCTGATGAAGCGGGTTGTCGCCCTCGATTGCTACGGCAGGGATAAGAATGGTATCAACGGTTTATTGCGAAATATCGACACGGCCTTGATCGCCACCTTGGAGATTGGCTTGAAACGTACCTCGGTCATCGCCCTCCTATTATACCGCCCGGTATTGAAGAAGGCGATCACGATAGAGGAAGTGGAGCAAAAATTCGGGGCGGACGTGACCTTGATCATCCGTCGCCTCTTGAAGACCTCCGACTTGTATGCCCGGAACACCGCCGTCAACTCGGAGAATTTCCATCATTTGCTTTTCTCGTTTGCCGAGGACGTACGTGTGATCTTGCTTATGATCGCCGACCGCCTCTGCCTCATGCGTATGGGAAAACAGATGCAAGAGGATGATCGTATCCGACTGGCTACCGAGGCCTCTTATTTATACGCTCCCCTCGCCCACCGATTGGGTTTATATACGATCAAGAGCGAGCTGGAAGACCTTTCCTTGAAATATACGGACAGGAAACAGTATGACTTCATCAAGCGGAAACTGAATGAGACGAAACGCTCCCGCGACGCTTATATCGCCGAGTTCATCGCCCCAATCAAGCGGAAGCTGGCAGCGGCAGGATTCAAGTTCGATATCAAGGGGCGTACCAAATCCATACATTCCATTAATAATAAGCTGAAAAAGCAGCAGGTGGAGTTCGAGGGTATCTACGATCTTTTCGCTATCCGAATCGTATTGGATACGCCGCTGGAGAAGGAACGTTCGGAATGCTGGCAAGTCTACTCCATCGTTACCGATATGTACCAGCCCAACCCGAAGCGTATGAAGGACTGGATCTCTATTCCGAAGAGCAATGGTTACGAGAGCTTGCACATCACGGTTATGGGGCCGCAAAATAAATGGGTAGAGGTGCAGATCCGTACGAGGCGAATGGATGAGATCGCCGAGCGAGGCCTAGCGGCGCATTGGAAATACAAGGGCGTGAAAGCGGAGAGCGGGCTAGACGAGTTCTTGAATACCGTACGTGCCGCCTTGGAGGCCAAGGAGAATAATCCGCTCGACTTGATGCAGGATTTCAAGATGGATCTATATAAGGATGAGATCTACGTCTTCACGCCTACCGGCGAGCTTATCAAGCTGGCCAAGGGAGCGACGGTCCTCGATTTCGCCTTTGCCATCCACACGAAGCTAGGAAGCAAATGCGTGTCGGCGAAAGTGAACGGTAAGAACGTTCCGATCAAATACACCTTGAACAACGGCGATAGCGTATCCGTCATCACGTCGCCCGCCCAAAGCCCGAAGCGGGATTGGCTGAACTTCGTCGTCACCTCCAAGGCACGTGTGAAGATCAAGCAGGCCTTGAAGGAGGAGACCGTGAAGGCCGTGGAATTCGCCAAAGAGATGTTGCAGCGCCGCTTCAAGAACCGGAAGATCGACATGGACGAGCCAACCATGATGCGCTATATCAAGAAGAAAGGATTCAAGACCGTCACGGACTTCTACATCGAGATCGCCGAGGAACGCCTCGATCCCAACCAAGTAATCGACGAATATCTGGAGGCTTTCCGCAAGGAGACGGAGACGAACGAGCGCACCGAGGTGCGTAGCGCGGAGGAATTCGTGACGATGACTCCGGTGGAGGAGATATCGACGAACAAGGATGTCTTGGTGATCGACAAGAACTTGACGGGTATCGAATATAAACTCGCCAAATGCTGCAACCCGATTTATGGCGACGAGGTTTTCGGTTTCGTCTCCACGCAAGGTATCAAGATCCACCGCATGGATTGCCCGAACGCCCAAGAGATGTTCAGCCGCTTCGGTTACCGGATCATCCGCGCGAAATGGAGCGGCAAGGGAGACAATGGCTATACGGTTACGCTGCGGGTGATCGGACGGGACGATATAGCGATCGTCACCAACATCACCTCCGTGATCGGAAAAGAATCGAACGTCACGCTTCGCTCCTTAAACATCAACTCGGTAGACGGATTATTCCAAGGTAACTTTACCGTATTGGTAAGAGATACGACCGCGTTAAACTTGCTGACGAAAAAGATCAAGGCGGTAAACGGCGTGAAAGCGGTAGAGCGATTAAATTCTTAGACAGTGTACTGTGCACGAAGTACCGTAGTACTCTGTACGAAGTACTACAGTACCCTCTAGGAAGTACCGCAGTACTTCGTACAGGGGACTGGGCCAACTGTAAGACTGGGCCTTGTGACTATACCCGGATCACTGAATCGGCTTCAGCCCCATCTTCTCCGCACGTTGTATAAGGAATTGACGAGCCGCCTCATACTCGTTCGGGATCACGCCGTCGAGGATGGCGTTCTTGATCGCCTCTTTCAGCACGCCGACAGGCTTGGAGGGAGCCAAGCCAAACGTCTCCATGATCTCCTCGCCGGATACCGGGGGCTGGAAGTTACGGACACGGTCTTTTTCCTCTATATCGGCCAGCTTCTCGCGCACCTTACGGAAGTTGTTCAAAAAACGGCGAACCTTCTCCGGGTTCTTGCTCGTGATATCGGCCTCGCACAGTTTCATCAAATCGTCGATATCATCTCCCGCATCGAACAGCAGACGGCGGATCGCCGAATCCGTCACCTCATCGTCCGACAAGGCGATCGGACGCATATGCAGGCTTACCATCTTCTGCACGTACTTCATCTTCTCGTTCATCGGGAGTTTCATCTTCCTGAAAATACCGGGGATCATCCGTTCGCCGATAAAATTATGATTATGGAACGTCCATCCCAAGCGAGGGTCGAAACGCTTCGTGGCAGGCTTGGCAATATCGTGGAAGAGGGCGCTCCAACGCAGCCATAGATTATCGGAAGTCTTGCTCAAACGATCCAGCACCATCAAGGTATGGGCGAAATTATCCTTATGCCCGATCCCCTCCTTGGTCTCCACGCCTTTCAAGGCGCAAAGCTCGGGGAAAATCAATGGCAATAAGCCGCATTTATCCAGCAAGTCGAAACCGATAGAGGGCTTTGGCGAGAGGACGATCTTGTTCAACTCATCCACGATACGCTCCTTGGAGATGATGGAGATACGCTCCCGGTTACGGATGATGGCGTCGAAGGTATCGGGATCGATAAAGAAACCTAATTGAGTGGCGAAACGAACCGCACGCATCATCCGGAGCGGATCATCGCTGAAAGTAACATCCGGGTCTAAAGGCGTACGGATCGTAAGCTCGTCCATATCCTCCAACCCGCCGAAGGGATCGACCAATTCTCCGTAACGCTCCTTATTCAGGCAAAGGGCTAAAGCGTTGATCGTGAAATCGCGGCGGTTCTGGTCATCCTCCAAAGTGCCATCTTCCACGACTGGCTTACGGCTGTCATGGCTGTAGGATTCTTTCCTTGCCCCCACGAATTCCAGCTCCAGATCGCCGGCTTTCACCTGCGCCGTCCCGAAATTCTTGAAGACGGAAAGATAAGCGCCACGCCCGATCTTCTTGGCCACTCGTTTGGCCAACTCGATACCGCTGCCTACCGCTACCACGTCTATATCCTTGGATGGGCGGTTCAAGAAAATATCCCGCACATATCCGCCTATTACATATACCTCAACACCTAGCTCTTCCGCCGCCTCCGATATCAAATGGAAAGGCTTCGCAGATATATGATTTACTATCTCTTCCTCGTTTATATACATATTTATGTATTCCAAATCCAATAAAGAGCGCAAAGATAATCAAATTTCATGTACTTTTGCGGTATCAAATACATTGAACGAGAAAGATATGAAAAAGTTAGCGATCTGTATAACGCTCATTGCCGCCATTTTAACGGGCTGTAACGGAGACGAGAAAGCGGCTCAGGCCCGTTTGGACAAGGCCCGGGCCATGTACGAGAATAACGAGTTTTTCGGGGCGAAGAACGAGATAGACAGTATCCGGGCACTCTATCCCAAGGAAGTAAAGGTACTGAAGCAGGGATTAACGCTTATGCGCCAAGTAGAAGTAAAGGAGGCGGAGCGAAACATCGCTTTCTGCGACAGCTTACTCCCGATCAAGCTGGAGGAAGTAGAGGGATTGAAGAAAGGCTTCGCTTTCGAGAAGGATTCCGTTTACGAGGAAATCGGCAATTATATCTGGAAACAGCAGACGATCGAGCGCAACGTGCAACGTTGTTACGTACGTTGCGGCGTGAACGAGGAGGGCGAGATGTATCTGGCCAGCGTATATTACGGCGGACGCCCCATCGAGCATACGGGAATCAAGCTGAGCCTGAAAGACGGCCAATTCGCCGAGACCGCTTCCATCCCGTACGACGGCGGACTGAATTACCGCTTCAAGGATATGGGAAGCACCACGGAGGTAGTGACCTACAAGGGGGAGCACTGCGTCGATGCCGTCAAGTTCATCTACGATAACGAGAAAGAGCGGATCAAGGTGGAATACACGGGAGGCAAGCCTTACATTATATATATGGCGGACGCCGACAAGAAAGCGATCGTCAACACCTTCAACCTCGCCACCGTATTAAGCGATATCAAGAGCATGAATACCTTGAAAGAGAAATCAGAGAAGAAGATCGCTTATCTGAAGAATAAACTGGAGGAGTAGAATCCCTCCATACAAATGGCCTACCTATAAACAAAGCACCGGGACCCCTACCATACAGTAGGAATCCCGGTGTTAGTATACAAACTGATATCCACTATCAGTTATTCATCATTTAACGACTACCTTCTGAGCGGTCTCGCCATCAACGGAAACTACCACGATACCTTTCGATGCCGGCATCACGAAGTTATCTGAAGAAGCGATAGCGGAAGCGGTGGTCTGACCTAAGATGTTAGACAATGTAACCGTCTTGCCTGCCGCGTTCAAGACCGTAACGCTAGCCTCGCCAGCGATTACCGTAAAGCTGGCAACCTCTTCCAATTGTTCGTTGGAAACCGGAGTCGGAGCATTCTCGATCGTGAATGGAACGCCAACATTAGACATTACCACAACATTGTTTACCACACCTACATAAGGAGTCTTCAACTCGCCCGCGGCCACGGTGCGATTCAGCTCTTTCTGGTTCTCCAATAAGTAACCACCATCCTGAGTTGTCTTGAAAGCGAACAAGGCGTTGTTATCCAAAGACGGAACGATATTCGCTTTATCGCTGAAGCCTACACGGTAGTAAGTAGCGCCATTGCTAACGAATGTCTCGTCAGAATCCCGCAAGGATACCATATAGTAGCGAGGAGAAACAGCTTTGGTAGTTGTCTCCGGCGTATAGATCGATGTCGTGATGAAATACAACGGTTTACCAGCGATCACGGTATCGGCTTCTTGAACCCACAAAGAGAAGTTGTCAGTCTCATAAGTTGACTTCAAGATATCTTGGCCTTCGTTCTTCACTTCGGCGAAGAAATTCAGCGGATTCATCGTCAAGAACTTACCATTCGTACCGAAACGCTTGTGAGAATTGTCGATAGAAGCGTACTCGGGAGCCTCTACAGCGACAAAATCGAAGTAGTTAACCTTATCGGAAAGGATCAGGTTCGCCGTATTCACGTTCATAAAGACATATTGAGTGGTAGCGCCTACCCTTGTAGCCATCTGGTATTTACCACCGGTCGTAGCCGTATTGAATACGAATTCCAACGGAGCGGTATAATCAGATAATTTCAACGGTCCGCCATTCTCGCTGGCAACCAAATCATTACTGAAACGTTCTTTCAACATATAAGTCGCATGATACAAGGTATCACCTAAAGCACGGGCACCTAAACCATCCGTTACATTCTGTACGGAATCTTGGCTAACCACGATACGAAGAGCGGCTGCGTTCGCTGCGTCACCGGATTTAATCATCAATACGGAATCAGAAGTAAACGCATACAGATCGTCTACACCCGGAGTACCGGAGATCAAGTTCAATACATAGCCATTATCGGCGAGTTCCTCCGCAGAGAAGTGACGAGTACCCAAGAACTTATCCTTTAAATCCACATTCGCTTGATATTCCACCGTAATAGAATCGGTGCTACCCCCAAATGTATAGGTATTGGCCATACCTTGAACGGCGAAGATCTCCTCGTTAGAAATAATAGTCGTATTCGTATTACGGTCTACAACCGAATACATTCCGTTGTTTTCCTTGATATACCATTGTCCCTTCGGTTGATAAATAGAAGGTTTAAAACCTGCCGCGGTTACCAACTTATCGGAAGCGGCACTCTTATCGTAAGCGACAGCGTATTGTCCGCCCTTATCGCCCTTGCTCGCGCTCTTCAAGAAGTATACGCCTGTACCTGTAGCGATCGTAGAAGGAGTTCCCTTCGTTACGGTAATAACAGGAGCGGCTCCTTGAGCAGGTTGAGTAGAGCCGGACTGCAAGTCAGATACGGTCAAGGCTTTCGTCTCGATCACGCTGGCATATACGACACGTACGTTCGGAACGGAGGTCATCGGACTTGCGTTCACGGTCGGAGCGGCAGCGGCATACATAGCCAAAGCATCGTTCTTCAAGTTGATCGTGAAATAGAATTTCTGGAAATCAGCGTTACCCAGTGTATGCAAGCCACTAGCGTCATAGGTGGAGTCAGCCGTAAACTTAGCCCCATATACACCGGTAGCACCGGCTATCACATTCTTCAATGTATCGACACCTAAGTATTTTGCTTTACCATCACTAAATACTTGGTCACCTTGGATCTGCAAGGTCACATATTTAGCGTTCGCAATAGCGCCTGTAGCGGGAGCCGCCGTATTCTTCGCTATCAAGTTCTTACCCTCGAAGATATTTCCTTGATAATTTCCTCCAAACGTCAATTGAAAGACTTGGAAACCATCCCCCAGCTCACTTGCGCTCAAATACATAGCGTCGCTAGGAGCCTCTACGGTAAATTTCGTAGAAGAAGCAGAAGAACCTAAGCTCAAGTCTGTCCCAGCTACATCCAACGCCAAGATTTGATTGTTTCCGTAATAAGCCTGAATAGCGCTACCACCGGCAGCGTCAGAGAATGTCCACTGATTCACGCCCGATGTGATAACAGGCTTTGCCGTAGATGAAGCCGCAAACGACAAAACGGCCTGTGTCTTCTTGTTCTTGAATTGATACACAGGACCAGCAGGAGTCGTGCCCGCATTCGTGATTTGCCACAAGGCAGAATCAATAGCGGCTTTGGTAGCGTCTGACGCCAAAGTTTTAACAATTACTGAGTCGGCTTTCTCACCACTTAAAGACAAAACGGAAGAACCTGTCTTTAAATAATAATAGTTACCGGCTTTCCACTGAGCCTCCGGAACGGTCGTACTCGACTGAGCATTAGCCGAGAATACGCCCGCAACCATCAGGGCCGCAGCAATAAGAGTACATTTTTTGTCCATAATCAAATAGATTTTATTTATTAATCACAGTCTAAACAGGGGTTGTTTAGAAAAGGTTTTGAGGGGGTATGAGATTAACAATCGATTTAGCGTCTTATAACAAAAATCGTCCTATTCTCACGAACAGGACGACTATACTACTAAAAATGTAAACAGTGTATTTATATAGTAATATCATGAAACTATATATTTTGGAGAAAAACCGCTCCACCTTCACAGGCAAAACGGCTGGAAATCTAATCTACTCAATAAATATCTTCACAGGCTTACTCGAAATAAGCATGTTCTTTTACGACATGACCTCTGTCATCGAAATAAACCTTATATATCTTACCATTTCTGGAAAGTAATACTACCTTATACTTCACAAACGTGCTATTGTTTGACACCTCAACTGATTTCACCATACATCCCTCATAGGAAGTATTTACCGCATCACGCAATACTTGGGGCATATCAGTTACCTCGATCGGATAAAATTTATCCTGTGCCACTGTTTCCTTAGCGCTACCGGCCATCCCGGCTTGCGCTTCTACATCAGGGGCAATAAATAAGCCACATAAAGCGACAATAACCCCGTAAACAATCTTTTTCATACCTTAAAAACCTAAATACCTAAACCTTTTTTCTCTTACATCATAAATTCGCAGTATAGGGTGCAATCTCCGTGCCAAAACTCACCCTAAAAAACGACAAGAGAATAACAAGTTGTAAATCCGACAATTAACCAAAAGCGAAGAATCAATCATTCGGTTGCCAAAGTGTGGAACAAACCGTGGAATGTGGAAAATTTCCCCACGAGAGTGTGGAATCTATACACACTACTATAAAAAACGAGGCCCACCCTTAATCTATATAAGGATGAGCCTTAAATCATTCTACTTAAATATAATCAAATAAAAATACTAAAGTAATAAAATAAAGTTCCGTAATATCATATACACTCTGTGTCTAATCTCTAATTTGCGATTCACAAAGATAAATCTTTTTGTTCAACCATCTATAAAATAACCGCTCATCTAACGAAACTCAAAGATTTTTGAACAAAAAGATTCCTTTTAAGGACAAGTCATAGATTATCACGAACTTCAATCCTTCGCTTGGTGTACGGTAAGTTGCGGGAATGGGAAACCGATACCTACCTCATTGAAGGTCGCGTAGATATTCTTGTTAATATCGAAATACACGCCCCAATAGTCGGAACTGTTTACCCAAACACGTACTACCACGTTTACGCTGCTGTCCGCCAAGGCTGTCAAGGCGATAAACGGAGCGGCCGGCTCGGACAAGATGCGGGAATCCTTCGCCAATACAGACTCTATCACTTGCTTTACTTTCTCATAATCGCTGCCGTATTCCACGCCAAAAGTCCAGTCTACACGGCGAGTCGTCTGGTTACTGAAATTAGTCACAACGCCACTGCTCAAAGAGCCGTTCGGTATATAAATGACCTTATTATCAACCGTACCTAATACGGTATGGAACATCTGGACCTCTTTCACGGTACCGCCAACGCCCTGCGCCTCAATATAATCACCCACCTTATAAGGCTTGAAAAGAAGGATGATCAATCCACCGGCAAAGTTTGACAGGTTACCGCTCAATGCCATACCGACAGCGACACCGGCGGAAGCCAACAAGGCGGCAAACGACGTAGTTTGAACGCCTAACGCCCCTACGACTGAAATAATCAATAAAATGGTTAAACTGACATTCACCAAACTGCCGACAAAAGTCTTGACAGAAGGATCGATATCCCGTTTGCTCAATATCTTCCGAACCAGTTTATTAAGTAAGTTTATAACCAATCGTCCCACCAAGAAGACAATAAGGGCTTTAATAATCGTAAAACCCAATTGGGAGCCATGCTCAACCAAGGATCTGATAGCTTCCTCTAATTTAGAACTCGCTTCTACAGCTGCTAATAATACCATATCTCTTCTATTTTAATTAATCTATTAATTATATAACAATCTGATCTTCCAAAATATTATGAAATGTAGCAAAGGTATAAAGTTTTTTTAATCTGGTAAAACCATGAAATAATTACGTAGCTTTGCGATCAATCAAATAACACGTTAAATTCGACAGCATGAAAATCCTTGCGATACTCGCCGCCCTTTTCCTTTCAATAGGCTATGGCCACGCTCAGACATACGAGAAGTTTGTCGAGAAAAGTTTTGACTTCTTGGACAAGAACGACTTAGTCTCCGCCGAAGAGAGCCTACGAGCCGCCATGCGCCTTGAACCGGGAAACCCCAACAACTACGCCTTGCTTATGAATCTCGGGACGATACAGCGTAGACAAGGGAAACTGGAAGATGCCCTTCTCTCCTATACCGCCGCCCTAAGCCGCCATCCGAATAATGAGGCCATACTGGAAAATCGTGCCGGCTTATATACGGAAATGGGTGAGATAGAAAAAGCGACGAACGATTACAATGCCCTGTTAATCTTGAACCCCCATCATCAAGAGGCGTTATATTGCAGGGCAATGCTTCATTTACAACATAAGAACTATCTTTTGGCCGAGCAGGATTTCGATAAGATACTGGAAGTAAACGAGAAATCCGTGAAAGGACGTCTGGGACACGCGATTCTCGAAAAGCTACGGGGGAATTACGATGAGAGCGAACGCATCTTTAATTACTTGATCAGCGAGATGCCCCGTGAATGGATATTATACGAGGGCCGTGCCGATCTATATTTCATGATGGGCAAGAACGCCCGGGCTATGGCCGATATCAATCGTGTTTTCGTGGAAAGTACCCCGACAGCCGCTTTATATGTATTGCGAGGCAAAGTAAAACTCGCCCAATATGAGAAGGCATCGGCCGCCTTAGACTTCAAGAAAGCTGAGGATATGGGATATGATAAAACGACTATCGACGAGTTGATGAAGATGGCTCGTTAAGGTTGTTTTTATACGTATAGTGGCATCGGCTCACGCGAGTAGTGGCGTAGGCCAATACCACTACTCGCGTGAGCCGATGCCACTATACGTGCGAGCCTGCGCCACTACTGGTGCGAAATCGGCCTATTTATACTACTTTTCCGTGATATAATTGACAATCCAACTACCCACTTCTTTCGTTCCATATTTCGCTCCACCTTCCACTTGGATTTCCGGCGTACGGACATTCGCATCAAGGGAAGCGTCTACGGCTTCACGGATCAAGGCTCCCTCTTCTTTGAGGTCGAAATACTCGAATAACATCGCTACTGAAAGAATTTGCGCCAAGGGGTTCGCGATATTCAGCCCTTTCGCCTGCGGCCAAGAGCCATGAATCGGCTCGAAAACCGGTGTGCTCTCTCCGGTAGAAGCGGAAGGCAGCAAGCCCATAGAGCCGCTGATGCAAGAACCCTCGTCCGTCAAGATATCACCAAATGTATTCTCGGTTACCATTACATCGAAGAATTTCGGCTCTTGGATCATACGCATAGCGGCGTTGTCCACATACATATAGTCTGTCGTTACTTCCGGATAGCTAGGAGCCATCTCTTGAGCGATCTGGCGCCATAGACGGGAAGAGGCAAGTACGTTCGCCTTGTCAACAACCGTCAGGTGCTTATTCCGTTTCATCGCATACTCGAAGCCCACTTTCAAGATACGCTCAATTTCCGGGCGGGTATACATATTCGTATCGTATGCCTTATCGTTGTCTTGATATTTCTCACCGAAATACATACCACCGGTCAACTCACGGATACATAAGAAATCCGCGCCATCCACCAATTCGGCACGCAACGGCGATTTATGCAATAGGCATTTGAAGGTCTGCACCGGACGGATATTAGCGAACAGGCCCAACTTCTTACGCATCGCCAAAAGACCTTGCTCCGGGCGTACTTTCGCTGTCGGATCATTATCAAACTTAGGATCGCCTACGGCCGAGAAAAGAACAGCGTCGGCATCCTTACAAATCCGATAGGTCTCCTCCGGGAAAGGATCACCTACCTTATCGATCGCGTCAGCGCCACAAAGGGCATACTCATAGTGAACCTCATGTCCAAATTTCTCACAAACGGCACTCATTACTTCCACGCCTTGCACGGAAATCTCTGGTCCGATCCCGTCTCCGGGAAGTACTGCTATATTCAGTTTCATCGTAAATGTTTGTTATTATTCTCTGTTAAAATGTACATACTTAGGCTCCGTGGGGAAATACGTGTCATCATCCCACAGGGTACTTGTAATCATCAAGTCGGCGCTATAACGGTTACAAGCGATAGGTACGTTATGAACACGGCACTGGCGAAGCAACATCTGGATGTCGGCCTCGTGCGGTTGCGGATTCAAGTCGTCTATCAAAAAGACCGCCAAATCGATCTCCTTACGGACAACCATAGCGGCAATCTCAGCATCGCCTCCCATCGGACCGGAATGCATGCAAGCAATATCCGCATTCACCCCTTTTTCCTCGAGAGCTTTACGAACCAAATTTCCGGTCGTACCCGTACAAACAATATGGTGGTGAGACAAGAACTCAGCGTTATGTACCGCCCATTCTACCATTTCCGCCTTACGATTGTCGTGCGCTACAAGCGCGATAGTCAACTTTTTCATACCCTTTACCTTTTTAATTATTAATCCTCTATCTTGTTCAGCATCTTCAATGTCGCCTTGATCGCCGCCTCGGTCTGATCAGCGTCCAGACCACGAGTCTTGAAATCGACCCCGGCATAATTCCAGCTGATGACCGTCTGCACGAACGCATCCGTACGTCCTCCCGGCGGGATGGATACCGAATAGTTCGTCAACATCGGGAACGGGCGGTTCAAACGGGAATAAATCCGGCGTAGGGCACGAACGAAAGCGTCGTATTGGCCATCACCGGAAGCCGATTCCTCGTAAGCCTCGCCATTGATCTCGATCTTCAAGGTAGCCACCGGTTTCAACCCTTGGGCCAAGGATAAGGAATAGTTCAAGATCCGGATTTTCTGATCCTCCAGCGCATTATCATGATGAAGCACATCGCTGATAATATAAGGAAGATCCTCCGGGGTAACCATTTCTTTCTTATCCCCTAACTCAATGATCCGTTCCGTAACCTTACGCATCGAGCCCTCATCCATGTCGATACCGAGCGCTTCCAGATTCTTGCGGATATTCGCTTTTCCGGAGGTCTTGCCCAAGGCGTACTCGCGAACCCGTCCGAAACGCTCGGGAAGCAAGTCGTTGCAATACAGGTTATTCTTGCTATCACCGTCCGCATGGACACCGGCGCACTGCGTAAACACATGCTCTCCGATGATCGGCTTATTGGGCGGGATATGCACCCCGGAATAGGTCTCAACCAAACGGCTAGCCTTGTTTATCTTTTCCTCCCTCAAGCTCGTCTCCTCTCCCAACTGGTCCTTGATAACGGCAAGTACGCTACTCAAAGGAGCGTTACCCGCACGCTCTCCCAAACCGTTCACGGTCGTATGGATTCCCTTGATACCCGCACGGATGGCGGAATATACATTCGCTACGGCAAGATCATAGTCGTTATGCGCGTGGAAGTCAAACCGTAAATCCGGGTAGCGGTCCACCATCATCTTGCAATACTCGTAGGTATTTCCGGGATTCAAGACTCCCAAGGTATCCGGGAGCATGAAACGGCAGATCGGAAGTCCTTTCAACGCATCGATTACCAAGAATACGTAATCTGGGGAATGCTTAATACCGTTCGACCAGTCCTCCAAATAGATATTCACGTCGATCTTCCGTTTCGCCGCTTCCAATACGACCGTACGAATATCGTCAACGTGTTGCTCGGGAGTCTTTCGAAGCTGTTCGGTGACATGCTTATAAGAGCCCTTGCAAAGCAAGTTCACGACACGGCAACCTGCGGATTCAATCCAGTCGAGAGAGACCGTACCATCCACGAAACCCAAGACCTCCAATTTGTCTAGGTTTCCGGAACGGGCGGCCCAAGCGGCTACACGCTTCACGGCCTCAAACTCTCCGTCCGACACACGGGCGGAGGCGATCTCCACCCGGTTCACGCCTAAGTCGCTCAGCAGCACTTGCGCTATGCTGAGCTTCTCGTGAGCGGCGAAGGAGACGCCCGAAGTTTGCTCCCCATCTCTGAGGGTTGTATCCATTATTTCTATCATAATCAGCGTGCTGCCTCGAAGGCTTCTATCTTTGATTTATTTGCCAGTAAATAGTCGATATCGTCCAATCCGTTGATCAGGCAATCCTTTTTATAGGCGTTGATCTCGAAATGCTCGCTTTTGCCCGTAGCCTTGTTCGTGATCGTTTGCTCCGGTAGATTTACCTCGACCTCAGTTTTCGGGTCCTTGTAAATCGAATCGAACAATTCAGCGAGGAACTCTTCAGTCACAACAACCGGCAGCACGAAGTTGTTCAACTCGTTGTTTTTATGGATATCGGCGAAGAAACTGGAGACCACGACACGGAAACCGTAATCGGCGATCGCCCAAGCCGCATGCTCACGGCTGGAACCGGAACCAAAGTTCTTTCCCGCTACCAATATCTTTCCGCTATACGTAGGATCGTTCAAGACGAATGATTCGATCTTATTACCTTCCTTATCATATCGCCAATCCCGGAATAAGTTCTCGCCGAACCCTTCCTTGGTAGTCGCTTTCAGAAAGCGGGCTGGGATAATCTGGTCGGTATCCACGTTCTCTAAAGGAAGAGGCACGCAAGTGCTTGTGATTATATTGAATTTTGTTTTCATCTTATGCTACTTTATTAGATTAGTCTTTACATCAGTTCTCTCGGGTCCGTGATCTTACCTGTCACAGCGGCGGCGGCGGCCACAAGCGGCCCCGCCAAGATGGTGCGAGCACCCGGTCCTTGGCGGCCCTCGAAATTACGGTTGGAAGTGGAGACCGCATATTTACCCGCCGGAACCTTATCCTCATTCATCGCCAGACAAGCGGAACATCCCGGTTGACGAAGGACGAAGCCGGCCTCGGCCAAAACCTTGTCGATCCCCTCGGCACGAATCTCCCGCTCTACCTGCCAACTGCCGGGAACCAGCCAAACCGTTACATCATCCGCTTTCTTCTTTCCTTTCACCAAAGAGGCGAAAGCACGGAAATCCTCGATACGGCCATTCGTACAGCTACCTAAAAAGACATAATCCACTTTCTTACCCAACATAGACTCGCCTACCTTGAAGCCCATATAATCCAAAGACTTCTTATAAGAGATACGGCCTGCCTCGGGCACGCTTTCTAAGGAGGGGATATCTTTGCTAATACTCATACCCATGCCCGGGTTCGTACCGTACGTAACCATCGGGTCGATATCCTCGGCGTGGAAAACGATCTCCTTATCGAACTTAGCGTCCGGATCACTATACAGCTGACGCCACTCGCTCACCTTCCGCTCCCATTCCTCGCCTCTCGGGGCAAACTCACGGTCTTTCAAATAATCGAAAGTAACATCATCCGGAGCGATCATACCGCCACGGGCACCCATCTCGATCGAAAGGTTACAGATCGTCAGACGTTCCTCCATGGTCGTATTACGAATCGCCTCGCCAGCGTACTCTACGAAATAGCCCGTAGCACCGCTGGTACTCATCTTACTAATAATGTATAAGGCAAAGTCCTTCGCCGTAACGCCCGGTTTGCGTACGCCATCGATCGTGATACGCATCGTTTTCGGCTTACGCTGCATGATACATTGGGTAGCCAAGGTCATCTCCACCTCGCTCGTACCGATACCGAAGGCGATAGCGCCCATGGCACCGTGCGTAGAAGTATGGGAGTCACCACAAACGATCGTCATACCCGGCTGCGTCAAGCCTGTCTCCGGACCTACCACATGGATGATACCATTCTTCGGATGTTGAAGACCGTAATACGTCAAGCCGAAATACTTCGCATTCTCTTCCAAGGTATCCACTTGATTCTTGGATATAGGGTCCTCGATAGGCTTATCTTGGTTCAATGTCGGGATATTGTGGTCCGGCATACAAGTGATTTGCGCGGGACGGAAGGGCTTCAATCCACGTGCACGTAATCCGGCGAAAGCCTGCGGGCTAGTCACCTCATGACAATACAGACGGTCGATATACAATTGTATGGTTCCGTCGGGCAACGTGTCCACCACGTGTTTGTCCCAGATTTTCTCAAATAATGTCTTGCTCATTGTCTTGTCTATTTTTAGTCTACTATAAACTTATTGATGGCGTCCACGAAAGCCTCCACGGAAGCGGCGATAATATCGGTATTCGCGGAGAACCCATAATAGGTAGCCCCGTTATACTCTACCTGCATATGCACCTTGCCCGTATCATCGCTACCTTTATTAATGGCTTGAATCAAGAATTCCTGAATCGTCATGTCACTATTACTAATCGCTTTTTTCACCGCCTTGATGCCTGCGTCAACCGGACCGTTACCAGCCGCGGCCTCGTATTTTCTTACTCCCGACAAATTTAAACAAATACTTGCGACTGATTGTACTCCAACACCACTAGTTACCTGTAAATATTCCAATTTAATACGGTGTGTGGCCGTACGATCCTTTCCGACCAACATCAAAACATCATCATCATTAATATCTTTCTTACGATCGGCCAGTTTCAAGAACTCATCATACACCTTGTCCAATTTCTCCTGCTCCAGATCCACACCTAAAACATGCAAGCGATGCTTCAACGCCGCACGACCGCTACGAGCAGTCAATACGATCGCGTTATCATCGATACCCACATCCTTCGGATCGATGATCTCGTAGGTTTGCGCATTCTTCAAAACGCCATCTTGGTGGATACCGGAGGAGTGAGCGAATGCGTTACGTCCGACAATAGCCTTATTCGGTTGTACCGGCATATTCATCAAGCTAGAAACCATACGGCTCGTACTATAGATCTTATTCGTCGTGATATTGGTGATGATATCACGTTCTTTATGGCTCTTGAAAACCATGGCGACTTCTTCCAATGACGTGTTACCCGCACGCTCACCGATACCGTTTACGGTTACCTCCACCTGACGGGCTCCGTTCAACACGCCTTGTACGGTATTTGCGGTAGCCATACCCAAGTCATTATGGCAATGAGTGGAAAGAATAGCGTTATGTACGCCATCCACATGTTCCATCAGATACTTAATCTTCGCCCCGTACTCATCCGGCAAGCAATATCCTGTCGTATCCGGGATATTCACTACGGTAGCCCCGGCCTTGATCACGGCCTCCACGACACGGGCCAGATATTCATTATCCGTACGCCCGGCATCCTCACAGTAGAATTCTACGTCCTCCACATACTTTTTAGCGTATTTCGTGGCGGCGATCGCACGCTCTATAATCTCCTCTCTCGTGGAGTTAAACTTGTATTTGATATGAGAATCAGAAGTACCGATACCCGTATGAATACGTCCTCGCTTAGCGAATTTCAACGCCTCGGCTGCCACGTCGATATCTTTCTCCACCGCACGGGTCAAGGCACAGATGGTCGGCCAAGTCACGGCCTTTGAGATCTCAACCACACTCTTAAAATCCCCGGGACTGGAGACAGGGAAACCAGCCTCGATCACATCAACACCTAGCTGTTCCAACGCCTTAGCTACTTGAATCTTTTCCACTGTATTCAACTGGCATCCCGGAACCTGTTCACCATCACGTAAGGTGGTGTCGAAAATAAATAATCTGTCTGACATAATCTTATATTCTTAATTTACTAATATCCTATACTAACTAAAAAAGCCTCTCTCACAAGGAAGTGAGAAAGGCTCTTTCATCTATCGTAATGCTCGCAAAGCATACAGTCTCACTTCCTATCCCGTTCCCAGAGTAGAATAATGTTTAGAGAAATAATGAGACTATTTTGCAAGTTGCGTGTCATTGTTCTTGTCTTTATTGTTTTTGTTTGAACGTTGCAAAGATACGGCCTTTTTTGATACCACCAAATATAATTCGAAGTTTTTTGCAGTATATTTCTTATAAAACGTAAGATAAACAATTGCATCTGTTACTAAATAACACTGCCCATCGTTAGGTCGTAACGATGGGCAGTATAAGCTGCTTACGTTGCCCATCATAAAGGCCTTATGATGGGCAGTGTTATGAAATATGTGAGACAGCTCATTTTAACGAGCTACGATCTTCTTCACGAACAAGAGCAGCGTATTACCAGATAACATCAAGGAACGCAATACTGCTTTATTCTTAGGCAAGGTAAGCTTCTCTACCCTATTGAGGAGATGAGACGGGGCGTGCCCCGTCTCTACAACTGGGTAATGAGTTAATCTTATAAACCTACTTTTTTCCTTACCAAATATCTTATTACATGGAAATTATTCCATACATTTGCCACTGTACTAATAAATAACTGTTACGACTATGACAAAATTAAGCAACATCCCCGCCAAGGAAACTACGGCCAAGACCGCAAAGACACGTAAGGCCAAGACCGAGCCCGCAAAGCCCAAGTGGGATCCTACCAAGCCGATGCAATTCACCCAAGAAGAGATCTGGGAACATATCCATGAGATTGAGAAGGGACCGTTCTATCCTATTGAAGAAGTACATCAAAGAATAAGATCATGGATGGACAGCTATCAAGGAAAAAAGTAATCGGTTCTCCCATTTACGAGGAAGCCTTGAGAGGACTTTCGTGGAAGGCATAGAACGATTCGGTATGTTCCAAGCCCGGAAATATCTTGAGCATATATTGAATACAGTCGAGAAACTAGAAAACGACTATCCTTATTACCCCGAATGCCGACACCTAACCACGAAAAGCCGCATGTACCGGAACATCATCCTAGATTCACACCTTATCATCTACCGCATCACCGAGGAACGCATCGAGGTGCTGGACATCGTCCATTCAGCATCCAGCATGCGAAAGATCAAGAAAACAAAGAATATCCACATCGAATAACACAAAGAAAGGCGAGCCACCCGTAAGTGACCCGCCTCTTTTTGCTGATATATAAGGATTAAGATTGGATTAGTTGTTCTCCGGACGAAGCTTGCGTACAGTAACAGCTGTCTGCCACATCTCGCTCTCGCGCAATGCCTTCAATTCAGCCTCCAATTTCTCACGATAATCCGGCTTAGAGTTTGAGTCGATAGAGATCTGAGCCTCGTTACCGCATTTTACGTTCGCATACAATTTCTCGACAACCGGCTTGATTGCGTCGTGGAACGGACCCATCCAGTCCAAAGCGCCACGCTGGGCAGTCGTAGAGCAGTTAGCGTACATCCAGTCCATACCATTCTTGGCGAACAAAGGCATCAAGGATTGAGTCAACTCCTCGACCGTCTCGTTGAAAGCCTCGGAAGGAGTATGTCCATTCTCGCGCAATACCTCATACTGGGCCAACAACAGACCTTGGATAGCGCCCATCAAGGAACCACGCTCACCAGTCAAATCGGAAGTAGCCTCACGGATGAAAGTCGTCTCGAACAAGTAGCCGGAACCGATACCGATACCCAACGCCAACGTACGATCCATCGCCTTGCCAGTAGCGTCTTGATAGATAGCGAAAGAAGAGTTCAAGCCACGACCCTCAAGGAACATGGAACGCAAAGACGTACCAGACCCCTTCGGAGCGACCATGATCACGTCAATATCCGCGGGAGGAACAACGCCCGTACGATCGTTCCAAGTGATCGCGAAACCATGAGAGAAATACAGGGCCTTGCCAGCTGTCAAATAAGGCTTCATCGTAGGCCATACAGACATTACGGCAGCGTCGGACAACAAGCACATGATGATCGTGGCCTTGTCGCAAGCCTCCTCGATACCGAACAGAGTCTCACCCGGAACCCATCCGTCCTCAACCGCTTTCTCGTAAGTCTTACCTTGGCGCTGGCCAACGATTACGTTGAAACCATTGTCACGAAGGTTCAATGACTGTCCCGGTCCCTGTACGCCATAGCCGATAACAGCGATTGTCTCATCTTTTAATATCTCTCTTGCCTTTTCCAACGGAAATTCCTCGCGGGTCATTACATTCTCTACAACACCGCCAAAATTCATTTGTGCCATTTTCTTTTTAACTATTAATGTTTAAAAACCTATTTATGTATCTCTTTTATTATCTCCAAGTAACCGCCGCACGACAGATCGCCTTTCCCTCATGGCAAATAGCCATGTCTTGCTTATCGGGATCGGACTCCGCCTTATGAAGCGTAAGCGGCATACCTTGTTTACCCTCGGATTGGTAGGCGATCTCCAGACGGCCGATCTCACGGGTCTTGAACTGGTCGATATCGAACAAATCCAGCAGATGCTCGATATACTTCACGCTATTGAAGTGACCGTTGATATCCAAGTCGCTGTATTTGATCGAATACGGGATTCCCTCCGCCTTATTCTCCGCCGGCATGATCTTGCCCGGCTTCTCGATCGGGCACGGACGCTCGTCGATATATTTGCCCAATGCCTCTACATCCAATAAGGTAGGACGGCGGGTCTCCACGTCGATAGCCGCCCAAATAGAACGGGCGAATCCAAAGGTTTTCCCATTCTCATCCGCCAGCTCGAAACAACGACTGGTGAAGAGGCGTCCGACCTCATCGATCCAAGTATATAGATTAATCTTATCGAAGGCGGTAGGATATTCCTTCATCTCGATAGCCAGACGGGACAACACCCAAGCCGTATGACGCTCCGACATATCATTGAAACCGAACCCACGCTCTCCGGCATGGCTGGAAGCGGCGTGAATCAAATAATTACCAATCATAGGGAGCGTTACACGTCCCCTAAAATCCATCAAATACGGCTCCGCCACGAAATGAAATAATCCTACTTTCTCCATATCTTATTATTGTTGCTTTTCATGTAACTTTCGCTCCATATCGGCCAACATATCGCTCAAGCGCTCCACCTTGCTCTTCGTGATAGCCACACGTCCGGAGCGGATGAATTGCAGGACACCGATCGTCTCGCTCAACTCATTGAACAAGGCTTGCGTCTCGTCATAGTGGCCACTCTTCTCCAATACCACGCAGGTCTCGTTCATCTCCAAGATACGAGCGTTGTATTTACGGATCAATCCCTCCACGGTTCCCATCTTGATGAAAAGCTCGGTACTTAGCTTATAAAGAGCGATCTCTTGATAAACCAAATCCTCATCCGTATTATAATAAGCCTTCAAGATATCCACACGTTTATCGATCTGTTTCACCACCTTATCGATCATATCCTCATCGGCGAAGGTCGTGATCGTAAACTTATGGATGCCCTTGATAGCGGACGGAGAGACGGACAGAGTCTCGATATTCAGCTGTCGGCGTGTAAAGATAATCGTTATCTGGTTCAAAAGACCTACGATATTCTCTGAAAAGATAATAACGGTATATAATTTCTTTGTTGTCATAGCTTCATCTCCTCCTTATTTCTCGTCTCCCATAATCATGTTTGTCACGCTTCCCCCGGCAGGAACCATCGGATATACCATTCCGCAAGTCTCCACGTTAGCGACCAACACGTAAGCGCCGTCGTGGTTTAGCATCTCAGCGATAGCGTCGTCCAATTCCTCCCGCTTTTCAACGGCACGGCCGGCGATACCATAGGCTTTAGCGATCGCCACGAAATCCGGATTCTCCATGATGGTGTTTGAATAACGCTCGTGGAAGAACAATTCTTGCCACTGACGTACCATACCTAAGAAGTTATTATTAAGAATGATAATCTTCACGTTCAGTTTTTCCTGCATGATGGTACCCAATTCTTGAATCGTCATCTGCATACCCCCATCACCGGTAAAGAAGCAGACCGTACGGTCCGGAGCTCCGAACTTAGCGCCCATAGCGGCCGGCAGACCAAATCCCATCGTACCTAAACCTCCTGAAGTCACCACGCTACGGGTTTGTTTATATTTGAAATAGCGGACGCCCATCATCTGGTTCTGCCCAACGTCGGTCACCAATACAGCGTCGTTACCGGTCGCCTCGGAAACCTTACGGACTACCTCGCCCATTTTCAGTTGGCCCTCGGTCGGATACAATTCCTTCTCGATTACCTTATCGTATTCCTCTTTCTCGTCCCGATCGAACTCGGCATTCCATTCCGGACGTTTACGTTCTTCTAACAACGCCGTGATCATCGGTATCGTGTGCTTGGCATTACCCAGCACCTTTACGTCCACGGCAACATTCTTGCCGATTTCCGAGTTGTCGATATCCAGATGGATAATCTTGGCTTGCTTAGCGTATGTCTTTAAATCGCCAGTCACACGGTCGTCGAAACGCATACCGATAGCGATCAATACATCACACTCATTCGTTTTCCGGTTCGGCCCTACGTTTCCATGCATGCCGAGCATTCCCTTGTTCAATGGGAAATCGGTTGGCAACGCAGATAAGCCCAATACCGTAGATCCGGCAGGTATATCATTCTTTTGGAGAAACGCTTTCAATTCCTCTTCCGCACCGCCTAACAATACTCCCTGCCCGACCAGACAGAAGGGTTTCTTCGCCTCATTGATTAAATCGGCGGCGGCCTTGATACGATCCTTATTGATATCCGGCTCCGGTTGATAACTACGTACGTAATCGACCTTCTTATATTCATATTCCACCAACCCTACTTGCGCATCCTTCGCTAAATCCAGCACAACTGGACCCGGACGGCCTGTAGAAGCGATATAAAAAGCACGAGAAACAGCCCATGCGATCTCCTCCGGCTTGCGGATTTGATAAGCCCATTTCGTGATCGGTTGCGTGATGCCAATCACGTCGACTTCCTGAAAAGCATCGGTTCCCAACAACGGCGAGGGTACTTGACCGGCGATTACGACCATTGGCGTACTATCCATCAGCGCATCAGCGATACCCGTGATGGTATTCGTAGCGCCCGGGCCGGAAGTAACCAACGTCACTCCTACCTTGCCGGATACACGGGCATATCCTTGAGCCGCATGGGTAGCGCCTTGCTCGTGGCGCACCAATACATGCCTCAACTGGTCCCTATAATCATATAAACTGTCGTAAATAGGTATCGCCTGTCCGCCGGGATAACCGAAGATAGTATCTACTCCTTCAGCAATCAACGCTTTCAGCAAAGCTTCCGAACCGGTTATCTTTTGTTTCTCCATAAGAAATAACGTGTTTAATGTATATTATTGGCTTTAATCTTCAACAATCCTTACACCTCCCTTATCGGCGGAGCTAACCATCTTCCCGTACGCTCTCAACGCTTTCGAGACCTCACGCTGACGCGTCGGCGGCGTAAAGGCTTTCTTTCCACGTGCCTCTTCCGCCTTACGGCGCTCGGCCAACTCCTCGTCGCTCAGCCGCACGTTGATGGAACGTTCCGGGATATTGATCTCGATGATATCCCCGTCTCTCACCAGTCCGATAGCGCCACCGGAAGCGGCCTCGGGAGAGATATGCCCGATAGAAAGGCCGGACGTACCGCCACTGAAACGACCATCCGTGATCAAGGCGCACTCCTTACCTAAGTGACGGCTCTTTATATAAGAGGTAGGATATAACATCTCTTGCATTCCCGGCCCCCCTTTCGGACCCTCATACGTGATGACGACCACATCGCCTGAAACGACCTTGCCTCCTAAAATGCCCTCGCAAGCGGCATCCTGTGAATCGAAGACTTTCGCCGGGCCGGAGAATTTCCAAATACTCTCATCCACACCGGCGGTTTTTACGACACATCCGTCCAAGGCGATATTCCCTCTCAAAACAGCCAAGCCGCCATCCTTGGAATAAGCGTGCTCCACGTCACGGATACAACCTTCGGCACGATCCGTATCTAATTCCTTATAATAAGATTCTTGGGAACCCATCTGGATACTGAACCGATGAGCGGGAGCGCTCTTGTATTTACGGATCGCCTCCTCCGTTACGTTCGGGGAAGTGACGGCGTATTTATCAACAGCCTCGGCCAAGGTCAGGCCGTCCGCACGTCTCGTGCTGCCATCCACAAGCCCGGCTTTCATCAACTCGTTCATGATACCGAGGATTCCACCGGCACGGTTTACGTCTTGTACATGATAAGTGTGCGTATTCGGGGCTACCTTACACAGGCAAGGAGTCTTGCGGGATAACATATCGATATCCTCCATATGAAAATCGGCGCCGGCTTCTTGTGCCACGGCCAATAAGTGAAGCACTGTATTGGTAGACCCCCCCATGGCGATATCCAGCGACATGGCGTTCAAGAAAGCCTGACGGGTAGCGATGTTGCGAGGTAACACGGAATCATCCCCGTCACGATAGTATTTGTAAGCGTTCTCAACGATTTGCTTAGCCGCGTCACGGAAAAGTTGGATACGGTTCTTATGGGTAGCCACGATCGTCCCGTTACCCGGAAGCGCCAGACCGATCGCCTCGTTCAAGCAGTTCATAGAGTTAGCGGTAAACATACCGGAACAACAACCGCAACCCGGACACGCATGGCGTTCCACCTGCTCGATACGCTCATCGCTTACCGATGTATCGGCAGACTCAATCATCGCGTCGATCAAATCAAGATGGCGGCCATCCAGCTCACCTGCCTCCATCGGGCCACCGGACACGAACACCGTCGGGATATTTAATCGCATGGAAGCCATAAGCATACCCGGCGTGATCTTATCGCAATTGCTGATGCAAACCATAGCGTCCGCCTTATGGGCATTTACCATATATTCCACGCTGTCCGCGATAATGTCGCGTGAAGGAAGCGAGTAAAGCATCCCATCGTGCCCCATAGCGATACCGTCGTCGATAGCGATCGTATTAAATTCAGCGGCGAAACAACCTTGTTTCTCGATCTCGGCCTTGACCAGTTGCCCGATCTCATGCAAATGCGTATGCCCCGGCACGAACTGGGTAAATGAATTTACGATAGCGATAATAGGCTTGCCGAACTGTTCCTCTTTCATCCCGTTGGCACGCCATAGCGCACGGGCTCCGGCCATCCTACGACCTTCGGTGCTAAATGAGCTTCTTAACGGATTCTTCATCTCTTTCCTATTTTTTGTTCGTAGAGCGCTTTATCCACGCCTCTACCTTGATTTATTTATAATAAAAAAGCCTTTCCCTATATGGAGAAAGGCTTAAGAAATATCTCTACGACTTCACAACTTCTTACACACCTTTCTCCTTACCTACTAATGACTAGAAGGACCACCACGAGAATAATATGCAATACGTTGTTCATCATCTTTTCTTATTGTCTTTGTTTGTTTGACGCTGCAAATGTAGAACAATAATTGATATGCGCAAAGGATTTAAAAGAAAATTCTTCATTTTTCTTTCAATTCTCAAGCAAATACCATTTTAGGATTGCATTTTAACAGGAGCAAGAGTGTATTACTTAGGAATCGGAAGGTATAGAAGGGAAAAAACTTCGATTTCCAAACAGAAACAGTAAAAAGACAAATGTTATCTAAAACAGATTCCAGATAACATTTTTATCAGATAACACGACTTACGATAACACGTATCTCATAAGAAAATCCTATTCTAGCGATAAAAAAGATACATATAAACTCTAAATCACATATTTATTAACACTTGTAGACTATAAATAGCCTTGAAAAAATTCATAATAGTGTTCTAGAAAAAACATAAGGAAGTTTTCTGAAGAACATAAGGAAGAAATTTCATCTAGTATCGGACTAAATTTTGTTAACATTCGAATAAAAATCACCTAAAATCAAGACTAAATCCGGCATAACCCACGCTAGAAGCAGCTCAAGCAAAGACATTTTCAAAATGACTTTCAGACAGAGAAAGCCTTAAATACTCAACCGATAGACAGTTCTTCAAACATCAATCATAAAAAAAGACCAACAAGACCTGCATTCAAACATCATTCTGATTTACACAACCATCAAATGCTTGCGTTTTTTCCGTGCGACCAAGCCCCCGCCTCATAATTCATCACCCACAGAGAGCAATAATAACACTTTGACATTTTGCCAGTTCACGGTTTGATAAGCCATTTAAGTAAACGATTCATTAAATATATCGCCGATTTCCTAATATACAGCATTTCATACTTTGATTTGGATAAACAATAAATATAATAATTTGTATCTTTGACCCCAATAGCAATTAAGAAACTGATCGTTAATAAAAATATGAAACACTACAACTTCGACGAAGTTATCGAACGGCATGGGACGAGTTGCGTGAAATTCGACCGTTTGAAAGAGATGTTCGGTGACGAGAATCTGATACCACTATGGGTGGCGGATATGGATTTCCGCACACCGGACTTTATTGTAGAGGCCCTGAAGAAACGTTGTGAGCACGAGATATTCGGCTATACATTCGGCTCCGACGAGTATTACGAGAGTATCATCAATTGGGTACACTACAAACATAACTGGAAAATACAACGGGAATGGATCAGCTATATCCCGGGAATCGTGAAGGGAATCGCTTTCGCTATCCAATGCTTTACGCAAAAAGGAGATAAGGTCATCATCCAGCCCCCTGTTTATCATCCGTTCCGCATCGTTCCGGAAAAAATGAAGCGTGAGGTCGTTTATAATCCGCTAAAGATGGTAGATGGTGTTTATGAGATGGATTTCGATCATCTTGAATCTATTATAGATGATAAATGCAAGGTATTGATCCTCTGCAACCCTCACAATCCGGGCGGGATCGTCTGGAAAAAGGAAACCTTGGTCCGATTGGCCGAGATTTGCGCCAAGCACAATATTTTGGTTATCTCCGATGAGATTCATGCGGAAATGGCCTATCCTCAGTATACGCATTATCCATTCGCCTCCGTATCGGATACTGCCGCTTCTTGCAGCCTAACTTTCATGGCACCGAGCAAGACGTTCAATATCGCCGGTATCGTGACTTCCTACGCAATCGTTCCCAATGATCGCATCCGGGAAGAATTTTATTCTTTCCTTGAGGCCGGAGAGTTTGGCGATGGCACGATCTTCGCTTATACGGCGACAACCGCCGCTTACACCTATGGCGCCGAATGGTTGCAACAAATGCGAATGTATATCATGGAGAATGTACGTTTCGTGGAAGAGTTCATGAAACTACATCTCCCCAAGATAAAAGTTTACCAGCCCCAAGCCTCCTTCCTCGTTTGGTTGGATTGCAGGGAACTGGAATTAAGTCAAGATGAACTCGTACACCTGTTCAAAGACAAAGCCGGACTAGCGCTGAACGACGGAAGTATCTTCGGCCCCGGGGGAGAAGGCCATATGCGTTTGAACATTGGTTGCCCCCGCTCTGTTTTAGATAAAGCGATGAACGCTTTTAAAAAGGCGGTGGATAAGAAATAAAATCGTATCTTTGCGAGCATTTCTATACATATTTAAAATACAAGACAAATGAAAATTACAGCAAACAAATACGTTGCGGTTACATACGACCTGAACGTTGGCGAAGGTGAAGAACGTGAGTTAATGGAAAAAGCGACGGTCGAGGCTCCTTTGAAATTCATCTACGGAACAGGCATGATGCTTCCGGCATTCGAGAAAGCCTTGAACGGGCTGGAAGTAGGTGGCACGTTCAACTTCTCCATCGAGCCAGCCGAGGCTTATGGCGAATATAACGAGGAGCACGTATTGGATCTTCCGAAGAATATCTTCGAGGTGGACGGTAAATTCGACGCCGAGATGATCAAGGAAGGTAATACCGTCCCAATGATGGATTCTAATGGCAACCGTATGAACGGCTCTGTATTGGAAGTGAAGGATGATATCGTGGTAATGGACTTCAACCATCCGTTGGCTGGCGAGACTTTGCATTTCAGCGGCGAGGTAATCGACGTACACGAACCGACAGCGGAAGAGATCGCAGCCTTCTCCGCTCCCGCAGGTGGATGTAGTTGCGGTTGCGACGATTGCGGTAGCGATTGTGGCGATAACCACGAGGGTGGTTGTGGTTGTGGTGGATGCCACTAAATAATGGGAAATTGAGAATTGAAAATTGAAAATTAGGAGAAACGCCTAATCATCGGCTTTTGATTCTCAATTTTCAGTTTTCAATTTTCAATTAGACAAAGCGGTGAATACTTTTGGTAATATTTATAGATTAACATCGTTCGGCGAATCGCACGGCCCCGGTATCGGCGGCGTGATCGACGGATGCCCAGCCGGGATCGAATTAGATACGGCATTCATCCAGCAAGAGCTGAACCGTCGTAAACCGGGACAATCCCGTATCACGACCCCCCGTAAAGAGGATGATGAGGTACAATTTCTTTCCGGCATCTACGAGGGAAAGACAACCGGTACGCCGATAGGTTTCATCATCTGGAACAAAAACCAACATTCCTCGGACTATGACAATATGAAGACGGTTTACCGTCCTTCCCATGCCGATTATACCTATCAAACGAAATATGGAATCCGTGATCCCCGTGGAGGAGGACGTTCGTCCGCTCGGGAAACGATCGCTCGTTGCGTGGCTGGAGCTATCGCTAAACTCGCCCTTAAACAATACGGCATACAGATCCAAGCTTATACCTCGCAGGTCGGCCCGATCCAATTAGCGGGTAGTTACCAAGATTATGATTTAAGCTTGACGGAGGAGAGCGACGTACGTTGCCCGGACCCGAAGACCGCCTCAGAGATGGAAACCTTGATCGCCGAGATCAAATCAAAAGGAGATACGATCGGCGGTGTTATTACCTGTGTGGCGAAAGGGGTTCCCGTCGGATTGGGAGAGCCTGTGTTCGGCAAGTTACATGCCGCGTTGGGACATGCGATGCTTACGATCAACGCCGTGAAGGGCTTCGAGTATGGAGACGGATTCAACGCCGCCTTCTTCCGCGGATCGGAAAGGAACGATCGCTTTTTCAATGATAACGGGCATATCAATACTCGTACCAATAATTCCGGCGGTATCCAAGGAGGGATCTCCAACGGACAAGATATTTATTTCCGGGTAGCCTTTAAATCGGTCGCTACGATCTTGATGGAACAAGAAACGGTTAACATGGAGGGAGAGGATACGATATTAAAGGCACGCGGACGTCATGATCCATGCGTATTGCCTCGTGCGGTACCTATCGTCGAGTCTATGACCGCCATGACTTTATTGGATTATTTATTGATCCAGAAGACACGGGAAAACTTTTAAGACTAATTCTATATGGCTTGGATTCTGTTAATTATAGCCGGATTATTCGAGATCGGCTGGCCGCTGGGCTTTAAATTAGCAAGTATGCATTCCAAATATTTTATTTGGTTTATAGGTTTATCGATCTTATCCATGGGCTTAAGCGGTTATTTCTTATATCTCGCCCAGAAAAGCATCCCGATCGGTACGGCTTATGTAATCTGGACCGGGATCGGGGCTATAGGGACTGTTCTTCTTGGAATCTTGTTTTTCCATGATTCCGCGAATATATTCAGATTATTGTTCTTATCCTTGATATTGATAGGGATCGTCGGCCTGAAATTAGTCCATTAATCCGGGAGAAAAACACCAGTATTCGCATAGCCTCACGGCAGTATCGGTGTGAACTTACGCCAGTATAGGCGTAGGGCTATGCGGATACCGGCGTTAAACGATGCGGTTATTCATGATGGTAAGGCTCGTTATTCAAGATCGTCATCGCCCGGTAAATCTGCTCGATAAAGATCAATCGGATCATCTGGTGGGAAAAAGTCATCTTGCTCAACGAGATCTTTTCCGATGCCGCCTTATACACGGCCTCACTAAAACCGTAAGGACCGCCCACCACAAATACCAAGCGTTTCGGAACCGCATGCATTTTCTTTTCCAGATAAGTAGAAAATTGCATGGAGGTGAACTCCTTCCCTTTCTCGTCCAGCAACACCAAATAATCGCCGGGCTGCAAAGCCTTTAAAATCAATTCGCCCTCTTTCTCCTTTTGCTGCGCCTCTGAGAGGTTCTTCACGTTCTTTATATCCGGTATGACTTCCATTTCAAAGGGTATATAATGCGTCAAGCGATTTTTATACTCATTGATAGCCTCCACAAAATAACCGGCATCCGTCTTACCAATCACAATCAGTCCAATCTTCATCTACTTACATTTACAGGTTTAGAAAGGCTAAGTTACAAGAAAAATACATACCTTTGCAAAAACGAAACCAAATATTTATGGGAACAGATAGCTTAAAACTAGAATTTATACAAGACTTTTTAGCGGCGGATCTTGATGAATCATTTATCACTCGCCTAAAAAAAGAATTAAAAGACTTCTGTTTTACTTAAAAAGCAGGAGTTTATCCATTGCAAACATGGGAGAGTTTGGGTGTTCATGAACGTGAGGCCTTCTACGAAACCGCCGAAAAACAGGTGCAACAAGGCCAAACGAGAAGCCATGATGAGGTAAAGAAAATGGTGCAACAATGGAAATGAGAGCAGACTGGGCTCATCCTTTTAGGATATTAATAGATGATGTATACAAGATCATCTACTATATAGACGAACCTTATATACACATCGTGGGTATTTTTGATTGCAGACAAGATATAAAGAAATTAAAGAAACTATTTTAAATAAAGAAAGCTTATGAAACGACTCTTACTTACATTCGCCTTGATATTCGCATTCGCATGTGCGCAGGCGGCGGATATTACCAGTATATCAAATGCTTTCAAGGCAGGAAATGCCTCCTCTCTATCCGGTGCTATGGATAAGGTGGTGGATGTAGCCTTGCCCGGTTCCTCTAAGAAATGTAACGGAAGTGAGGCCGTCTCTATGTTGTCCTCATTTTTCAGTTCGAATAAGCCTTCCGGATTCTCGGTCGTACATCATGCGGATAAAAAGGAAAGCGGTTTCCTTGTCGGAAAGCTTCCGACGTCTTCCGGTGAGTACCGTGTAAACATCACGTACCGTGCCGAAGGGAATACAGCGATTATACAATCAATCAGAATAGAATAAAAGATGGACAAACTTATTGACGACTTAATCAAATTAGCGTTTGCCGAGGATATTGGCGATGGCGATCATACCACCTTATGTTGCATCCCCGAGACAGCGATGGGGAAAAGCCAGCTGATCATCAAGGAAGATGGCGTATTGGCCGGCGTGGAAATGGCTAAACGTATCTTCCACGACTTCGATCCGGAACTGAAAATGACGGTCTTTATACAAGACGGAGCCGAAGTGAAAAAAGGGGATATAGCGTTCGTGGTGGAAGGTAAGATCCAATCCTTATTGCAGACCGAGCGGTTGATGCTGAACGTTATGCAACGCATGAGCGGTATCGCTACTACGACCCGTAAATACGCCAAGGCGTTGGAAGGCACCAAGACACACGTTTTGGATACTCGCAAGACAACTCCCGGTATGCGTATGATCGAGAAAGAGGCCGTACGTATCGGTGGCGGCATGAACCATCGCATCGGTTTGTTCGATATGATCTTATTGAAAGATAATCATGTGGATTTCGCCGGAGGCATCGAGCAAGCGATCACACGTGCGCAAAACTATCTGAAAGAGAAAGGAAAGAGCCTAAAGATCGAGATCGAGGTTCGTAACTTCGACGAGTTGGAACAAGCCATGAAAGTAGGCGGTATCGATCGTATCATGTTGGATAATTTCAATATCGAGAATACAAAAGAAGCGGTTCGCCGCATCAACGGACGTTTCGAGGTAGAGTCTTCCGGCGGTATCACGTTCGACACATTACGTGATTACGCGGAATGTGGCGTAGACTTCATCTCCGTAGGAGCTTTGACTCACTCCGTGAAGAGCTTGGACATGAGCTTCAAAGCCTGCTAAAACGAAAAACGATCATTCTATAAAAAAACAGCCTTGAGAAGATCAACTTCTTGAGGCTGTTTTTTCTATATCTACCCTATTATCTTGATTCACTATCATTTCTGATAGAACTATTATCATTTTTAAAACATTACCATTCCTTCCTTTCCCGTACTTTTAAGAACAAATTATTCAACCTAAAAATAGTATCATGAAAGAATTGAAAATGTTTATAGATGGCAGATTCATTGAGAATGAGTCTGGGAAATGGATCAAGGTATTGAATCCTTCTACCGAAGAGGTTATTTCACTGATGCCCGACGGGACGGTTGAAGATGCCAGAAAAGCGATCGATGCCGCAGAGAAAGCGCAGAATCAATGGGAAAGAACACCCTCTATAGAAAGGGCGGCTTATCTGACAAAGATAGCGGCAGGCATCCGTAAGAGAGAGAAGGAACTGACCGACATCATCGTCCGTGAAGGAGGCAAAACCCAAGGACTCGCCAATGTTGAAGTTCTTTTTACCGCGGATTATATGGATTACATGGCAGGCTGGGCCCGTCGGTACGAAGGGGAAATCATTCCCAGTGACCGCCCTCATGAAAACATTTTCTTATTTAAGAGACCGATTGGAGTAACGACAGGTATCCTACCTTGGAATTTCCCATTCTTTCTAGTCGCTCGTAAAGCCGCTCCGGCCTTGATCACCGGAAATACGATCGTGATAAAACCTAGCCAGCTTACGCCAGAGAACGCATACGTATTCGCACAGATCGTGGAGGAGGCAGGTTTGCCTGCCGGCGTTTTCAATCTGGTAAATGGACGGGGTAGCGTGATTGGGCATGAACTCGCGGCGAATCCGAAAGTAGGTATGGTTAGTCTGACAGGAAGCGTGGGAGCCGGACAACAAACCATGTCCGCTGCCGCTCCTAATATCACGAAAGTTTCTCTGGAGTTAGGAGGTAAAGCCCCGGCTATCATGATGAAGGACGCAGATATCGATCTTGCTGTTAAGTCTATTATTGCCTCTCGTGTGATCAATACCGGACAGGTATGTAATTGTGCCGAACGGGTTTATGTAGACAAAGCGATAAAAGAGACCTTCATGGAAAAACTAGTCGCCGGCATGAAGCAGGTAAAAGTAGGAAATCCCAATGAGGTCGCGGATCTGGATATGGGACCGCTTATTGAAGCCAGCGCGTTGGAGTCTATGGAGAAAAAAGTAGAGAGAGCGATCCAACAAGGTGCTAGGCTACTGTGTGGTGGCCATAGGATCGGTACAAAAGGATATTTCTTCGAACCGACCGTTTTGGATTGTGTTACACAGAAAATGGATATCATACAAGAAGAGACTTTTGGCCCCATACTGCCGGTTGTCGAATATTCAGATATCAACGACGCTATCGCATGGGCGAATGATTGCGAATATGGATTGACATCTTCCGTATATACACAAAACTTGGATAACGCATTCAAGGTAATGCGTTCCTTAAAATTCGGGGAGACTTATATTAACCGTGAGAATTTTGAGGCTATGCAAGGCTTCCATGCGGGATGGCGTAAATCCGGAATCGGTGGCGCGGATGGAAAACATGGACTTGAGGAGTATTTGCAAACTCAAGTGGTTTATCTTGAGACAAAGGAATAAAAAATAAGACTAAAGATCCCTTCTTGGGATCTTTAGCATATCTACTTAATCTAACGTCAAATTAAATTCATCCCTCAAACGACCCAAGGTAGGATTTATCTTCATCAGCAACTCTAGCTTCTCCGTGGATGTATAAGCCAAATGCTTCTCATTTCCCTCTACGATCCGGACACGCATCTGGATACGGCTATTAGTAAGATGCTGGCGGAGAAATGGCAGGATATGGATCGCATTATTGATCAATTCCTCTTGCTGCCCCGGGTTATGTACGGCTACCTCAAAATAATAATTCTCTTGCAAGGTAGGCTTGCAATTGATCATCGTATTCTTAAGATACACTTTCTTGTCAATCGTTGCGGCGTAATTATCCCATTCACGAACCAAGGAATCATTGTCAAAGGGAGTTACTACCTCCTTTACGTTCGTTGTCGCTTGTTGAACGGTTTGTTGCTTAGGCTTCTCCACTCCGATCTCCTTCATGGAGATTCCCATCGGACGAGCCGTTCTACGAGCCGGATTAGGCACTGTAGACGGAGGTGGCGCAGGAACCGAGCTCGGCATGTGCGTACTCATAACTTGTGGAGCACCGGCCGCTGCCGTAACTGAAGGAGCTTGAGGCGGCTGTTGAGGCTTCCCGCTATTCACCGCTTGAGAAGACGGATTCGTCCCAGCAATCGGCTCAATTAACGCTTTTTTTTTATCGTCGGCGGCTACCTGTGTTAATTGACAGAGCTGAATCAACGTCAATTCCAATAAAAGACGCTTATTGCGGCTGGCACGATAATTCAAATCGCACGTATTCGCTAGCTCTATCGCCTTGAACAGAAGTTGATCCGGACAATGTTTCGCCATCTCCTTATATCGTTCACGTATAGAAGCCCCCACCTCGAATAGCACCAAGGTGGACTCATCCCGGCATACCAATAAATCCCGGAAATGCCCGGCCAAACCGGTTATGATATTCTGCCCGTCGAATCCTTTGCCTAATATCTCGTTCAAGATCAATAAAGATGCCCGCACATTGCCAGATAAGATCGCATCCGTCAGACGAAAATAATACTCATAATCCAGCACGTTCAAGTTATCGATAACCGCTTGATACGTGATATTGCCATTCGTGAAACTTACCACTTGGTCAAAGATAGACAAAGCGTCGCGCATACCTCCATCCGCCTTCTGAGCGATCACGTTCAAGGCTTCCGGTTCCGCTGTTACCCCCTCTTGCGAAGAGACATATTGCAAATGCTCCACCATGTCGGCGATGGATATACGGGAGAAATCATAGATCTGACAACGGGAAAGGATCGTGGGAAGCACCTTGTGCTTCTCGGTCGTAGCCAAGATAAAGAGAGCATGATGCGGAGGTTCCTCCAATGTCTTCAAGAATGCGTTGAAAGCGGCGGTCGTCAACATATGAACCTCGTCAATAATGAAGACTTTGTATTTACCGATTGGAGGCGGGATACGCACTTGGTCAATCAAGGTACGAATATCGTCCACCGAGTTATTCGAGGCGGCATCCAGTTCATGAATATTATAAGAACGCTGCTCATTGAAAGCCCGGCACGACTCGCACGCATTACAAGCCTCGCCATCCGCCGTCGGATTCAAGCAATTGATCGTCTTCGCAAAGATACGGGCACACGAGGTCTTTCCTACTCCACGAGGACCGCAAAACAGGTAAGCATGCGCTAATTTGTTACTTTGTATCGCATTTTTCAGCGTAGTGGTAAGAGACTTCTGCCCTACTACACTCCGAAAAGTGGACGGGCGATATTTTCTTGCCGATACAATATAATTATCCATTCTCTGCTTTTTATTGATAAGACAAAGATAAACAAAATAATTCATTATCTTCGCGAAAACGATGTTTCGATGTCACGCATAAAAGAGTTTTACATAAAGTATCTATCGTGGATCAACGCTTATTGGTTGGTTACCATCGTGTTCCTTATCGTCACCTTTACGGTGGGCGATAGCAGCCTGTATAAACGCTATACGTACGACGAGAAAATACGCGGCTTGGAGAAAGAGATCAAACATTATCAAAAGGAGATCGAGATCAACAGCAAGAAATTAAACGACCTGCATACGGACAAGGAGGGACTGGAACGTTTCGCCCGTGAAGAGTATTTTATGAAAAGGTCGAACGAGGATGTTTTTATTATCAAGGACAAATAAATGAATCAACAAATCAGATCGATTATTTTCGGCGTAGCGGGATTACTCGTATTAGCCGGTGCCGTATTGTTTCTTACTCATTGGGCTGTCGCCCCTTATTTATTCGCTGTCGGTGCGGCGGGTATAGCCGTTTGCTATCTGACCCTTCCGGTTAAGGACTTGGACTTTCGTCGCCGTCGGCTCCACCGTTTCAACGTATTCGCCGGACTTCTAATGATCGTATCTTCCGGCTTTATGTTCAACAACCGTACCGAGTGGATCCTTTGCTTGAGCGTAGCCGCTATCTTACAAGTATATACCGCTTTCGTTACTCCTAAAGAGTAATTGGCCGCAAAACGCAGTCTCGACCGATGAATATATACTGACCAGGCCAACGCAGTATATATTACTTTGCAGATACAGTATATCTTCTATAAAATCCCCGGTAAGTACCGTTAAAAAAGGGTGTATCAAACGTTCCTTTGATACACCCTTTCTTTTATAAATTCTATTAATAGCTTACTTGGCCGGAGAGGAATAATTCTTATTCAAGTATTCCAGCAATTCGCCTGTGATATCATAGGAATCGCCAGCCAAAAGGATATTATCTCCTACCGTATTGCTGAATACCACTTGATAGCCCCTACCCAGATTGAAAGCCTTCAATTGAGAAACAACCGTATCGCGTAATTGCTCGTTCAACTTCTGCTGCTCTTGCATCAACTCTTGAGCCAATTGGTTATCTAAGTTCTGCAACTCTTGTTGCTTATTCAATAAACGTTGTTGCTCTTGCTCCGCCCTCTCACGGGTAAGGAAAGCGTTATTTTCTACCTTACGCTGGAAATCTTGCATCTCGCCTTGTAAACTACGGGCTTTCTGGGTGATGTTAGCACGGGAATTCTCTTGTTTCTTCAAGATGATCTCGTTCAGATCCTTGGAATAATTGTAATTAAGTAACAGGGAATCCACATTTACATAAGCGATCGGAAGTAAGGCCGTTGTGTCTCCCGCTGACGCAAATGTTCTTGTTACGCTTGATTCTTTCTTGCCGGAAAATTGCATAATATACAAGATTACGACAGCCACCGCTAGCACACCGTTAATAACGTAGTTAATGTTCTTCATAAAGTGCAATTTAAATCTTATTTTTTTATTCTTTTATTTCGTTCATGATGTCATAGAGCCCCTTTTGCTTAACCGCCATACGATCCATGGTCTTCGCGCAAAATATACCTTTCTTACCCAACGCCCTGTTTCCTTCGATATGCGTATTCGGGAACCTTCCTCCCTTTTTCAACAGCACTTTTATCGATAGCAACACGACACTGATAACAAGAATTATGACCGTAAATAATAACGTTGTAAGCATTTTCTCTATATTTGTGGACGCAAATATAAGAGTTTAAGTGATTACTAAGTGTCTTTTTGGCATTTTATTCTACTTTTTTTCGAACTAAGCTCTTTCAGTTGCGGTTTTATTAACTTTAGAGTAACATCTATAATACATTGTAACATTATGAAGATTACTGATTTAAAGCCTACTATCGTATGGAAGTTCTTCCATCAAGTAACCCAAGTGCCTCGCCCCTCAAAAAAGGAAGGCAAAATGATTGAATTCCTAGAATCATTCGCGAAAGAGTACAAAATAGCTATCAAGAAAGATGAAGCCGGCAACCTTTTAATGTCAAAGCCTGCCACTCCGGGAATGGAGGATCGTCCGGTAGTCGTATTGCAGTCTCACATGGATATGGTTTGCGAGAAAAATAACGGTACGAAACACGATTTCGACAACGATCCGATCGAGACGATCGTCGACGGCGAATGGCTGCGTGCCAACGGCACTACTTTGGGAGCCGATAATGGTATCGGTGTAGCGGCCGAGTTGGCTTTGCTTGCCTCAGATGATATCCAACACGGTCCGATCGAATGTTTGTTCACGGTAGACGAAGAAACAGGTTTGACCGGAGCGAAAGCCTTGAAAGAAGGTTTCATGACCGGAGATATCTTGTTAAATCTCGATAGCGAGGACGAGGGAGAGATCTTTATGGGTTGCGCCGGAGGTAAAGACACGCAAGCGACTTTCCATTACGAGCCAGTTCCTACGTCCGATAAGATGCAGTATTTCCGTATCGACGTGAAAGGGCTGAATGGCGGTCACTCCGGTGGCGAGATCCACAAAGGATTAGGCAATGCCAACAAGATCTTGGTTCGTTTCTTATTCTTATTGAAAAAGAAATATGATTTCGTTCTTTGCTCTATCGATGGAGGAAACTTACGTAACGCAATCGCTCGCGAGGCACACGCCGTGATCGGCTTGCATCCGGAAAATAAGGAGGATGTACGTATCTTGCTGAACCATTTCGCCGCCGACGTTGAAAATGAGTTGAAACATGTAGATCCGAACGTTCAGTTAGCGATGGAGTCCACGGATCGTCCGGAGTATCATATCAACAATGCCACCGCCGAGAAATTAATCTACGCCTTGCACGCTTGTCCGCACGGCGTAATCGGTATGAGCCACGATATAGAAGGCTTGGTAGAGACTTCTACCAACCTTGCTTCCATAAAGATGAAAGAAGGCAATACGATCTTGATCGGTACCAGCCAGCGTAGCTCTATCGAATCATGCAAGATCGCTATCGCCAATACGGTAGCCTCCACGTTCCTATTGGCTGGAGCAGATGTAAAACATGGCGATGGTTATCCGGGATGGGCCCCGAACCCCGACTCTAAGATCTTGAAGATCGCACAGGAGACTTACAAACACCTATTCAACAAAGACGCCAAGATCATGGCCATCCACGCCGGATTAGAGTGCGGTTTGTTCTTGGAAAAATATCCGAAACTGGATATGATCTCTTTCGGGCCTACTTTGCGTGACGTACATTCACCCAACGAGCGTATCGAGATCGCTACGGTCGGTTTATGGTGGAGCCACCTTCTTGAATTATTAAAGAGCATCCCCGCAAAATAAACCAACGTTTTTTGCGTTATAAGAAGAGGGAAGACACGATAACCGTGTCTATCCTCTTTTTTTATGTTAATGTCTTGCAACTTTTTTATGATAATTTTGTTTATCTATTGAAACAAGAACACAAGATATTTACAGTTAACATTTACGAAAATGAAAAGATTAACGATAACGCTATTTATACTCGCGACGCTTCTGTTGAACATGCTTCCGGCATGCGACGGTTTGGATGATCATTATTCCACTAACCCGACTTACCGGCTAAGCTTCTCGACAGACACGCTCGCTTTTGACACGATCTTCAGTACGATCGGTTCTACCACCCGTCAATTTATGATCTACAATAAAAATAGTGAACCTCTGAGCATTGAGTCCATCATGCTGGCCAGTGGAGAGGCAACCGGCTTCCGCATGAATGTGGATGGACGCAAAGGTAGCTCATTTAATAATGTAGGGATACTCGCCAACGACAGCATGTATGTATTCGTGGAAGTAACGGTCGATCCGAATGGGGGCAATCAACCTCTGTTGATACAGGATTCCGTACTTTTCACCGTGAATGGCATCCGTCAATCCGTATTATTGGAAGCCTATGGACAGGATGTTAATCTTTACAAAGGCGGTGTTACGATTACAAAAGATTCTATCCTCACGGCTAATCGTCCTTATTTGATCTACGATAGTTTGGTTATCGCTAAAGGGGTTTCATTGAATATCGAGAAGGGGGCTACTTTCTATATGCATGATAAAGCGAGCCTGATCGTTCACGGCTCCATGAACGCTTTAGGCACCTTGGATGAGCCTATCACTTTCCGAGGCGACCGTTTGGATTATATACTAAATGATATATTACCGTATGACCGGACTCCCGGACAATGGGGAGGCATTACCTTTAAGACGGATAGCTACGGGAATGTCTGGGATAATGTAATCGTACGTAATGGTACCTCCGGTGTATATTGCGAGCCTTCCACCCCGGACCGGCCAAAGATCAAGATAAACAACTCACAGATCACGAATATGGGGAGCGATCTATTCTTCGCCATCAATTGTGATGTTATCGCTACAAATACGGAATTCAGCAATGCCGGAGGAAGTGTACTCACTTTAGTCGGTGGTAAATATTACTTCGCTCACTGTACGATGGCTAATTACATGAGTTTAACCAAAAGGGAAATGGCCAGCGAGACTGTTCCTTTGGATAGTAAATGCCTGTACTTGCTCAATAACGTAACAGTAGACGGAAATGGCCCGTATCCTATCACGCAAGCTTATTTTGACAATTGCACTATCGATGGAAGTTACGATGCCGAATTAAAAGCAGATGGCAGTACAGATTTCGATTATCGGTTCAATCACTGTGCGCTTAAAGCCAAAGAATCCTCCAGCGATCACTTCAAGGAGGTCTTGTTTATCAAAAAGACTCCTTCCTATCGGAAAGTAGGAGGCAAGCAAAATAAATACACCTATGATTTCCGGCCAGATTCCGTATCGACTACCGGAGTCGGAAAAGCAGATCCCGAGATAACGAAGAATTATCCGATCGATCGTTACGGTGTCAACCGGCTAACCAGTTCGAACGGCCCGACCATAGGTGCCTACGAGTTTGTTCAGGAAGAGACCGAAGATTCAAACGAATAAGAATACATTACATATTAACAATTAATCAAAGCTTTAACTATGAAGATTTTTATGTTTTTTCTTTTATTCTTTGCCTCCCCTCCGTTATTTGCCCAAGCTACGTTCAAGGTCATGACCTATAATGTGGAGAACTTTTTCGACACAAGGGATAATCCAACCAAGAATGACGATGAATTTCTACCTTCCGGCAACCGGTACTGGACACAAAGCCGCTACTATCATAAGCTACAACAAATAGCAAAAGTAATAAGCGCTGCCGGGGAATGGAGCACACCGGCCTTAATAGCTCTTTGCGAAGTCGAGAATGACTCCGTCCTGTCTCATCTTACCCGTCGCACACCGCTCCGCTGGCAGGATTACCGATATATTATCACTCAAAGCCCCGATCCCAGAGGTATTAATGTCGCTCTTCTTTATCAACGAGATCAATTCTTTTATTTACGACATGAATCCATTCCAATTCGTTTTTCCGGGAACAAACACAAATTAACCCGAGATATCCTACACGTATATGGAAAGATCATAACAGGCGATACCTTAGATGTTTTCGTGTGTCATTTCCCCTCCCGCTACGGAGGAGAAAAAGAAAGTGAAAAGGATCGTTTTGACGCGGCCCGCACTTTACGGGGATCTAGCGATTCCCTGTTACTGATACGAGAAAAACCGCAGATACTCATTATGGGAGACTTCAATGATACCCCTCAAGACAGAAGTATTTCCGAGATATTCGCTGCCCAAGCCTTTCCTGAAAATACGCAGATCACAGATTCCACATCTTGTACCTATTATAATTTGTTCGCAAGCCCCCATATAACTCAATTCCCGGGTAGTCATAAATACCAAGGCGAATGGAGCCAACTCGATCAAATAATCGTAAACCGGGATCTCATCACGCAAGAGTCTTCCATGCATATCATTCCGGAAAGTATTCACATATTCGCTCCTGATTTTTTATTGACTAAGGATAAAACATGGCGGGGGGTACGTCCTTTTCGAACCTATTACGGCTTTAAATATGAGGGCGGTTTTAGTGACCATTTACCATTAACAGTCGATTTCCTAATACGTTCTCAGATCAAACGCTGAAAGGAAAACCTTGAAACCTTTTTTCCGATCTCTTGTTATCCTATTAAAGAAGAAAAGCTATGTAGTCAACAAGCAAACAGAACACATATGGAAATAAATCTCGCCTCAATCCGGCAAGAATACACAAAAGGAGGATTAAGGGAAAGCGAACTTCCGGATAACCCATTCTTGCTTTTCAGTCAATGGTTACAAGAGGCTATAGACAGCAAAGTAGATGAACCCACGGCCATGCTAGTAGGGACCGTATCTCCAGAAGGCAAACCTTCCACCCGTACCGTCTTATTAAAGGACCTGCATGATGATAAGTTTATTTTCTACTCCAACTACGAAAGCCGAAAAGGCAGGCAACTGGCACAAAACCCGGCAATCTCTCTTTCGTTTGTATGGCATCAATTAGAAAGGCAGGTACATATCGAAGGTACGGCTGAAAAAGTCCCCCCGGATGAATCGGATCAATATTTCAAAAAACGCCCGTATAAAAGCCGGATCGGAGCTCGTATATCCCCACAAAGTCAACCCATCGGCAGCCGTATGCAACTTATACGAGCTTTCATTAGAGAGGCAGCTCGTTGGATTGGAAAAGAAGTGGAGCGTCCGGCTCACTGGGGCGGGTATGCCGTCATTCCTGAACGTATCGAGTTCTGGCAAGGTAGACCCAACCGGCTTCATGATCGCATAGTATATACCCTTCAACCGGACGGCCATTGGAAAAAAGAAAGGCTCGCCCCATGAAATCAGGTACAAGTCCGATACCAAAGGATAAGAGATAGATAATTCATCGAAAACGATTATCTTTGTCTGTCAAAATACGTAATACCTATGAATATTAGATCCATATATCTAGCCGGTCTATTTGCGATCATCGGCTCCCACATAATCAACACAAACGCCCAGCAACTTAGGAATCCTTTCGATTTCCCGATCTTACTGAGCGGGAACTTCGGTGAGTTAAGAAGCAATCATTTCCATTCCGGAATAGACTTCAAGACACAAGGGGTAGAAGGTAAACCCGTACATACGGTACAAGAAGGATACGTATCACGTATATCCGTAAGTCCATGGGGCTACGGTAACGGGCTTTACATCACACACCCGGATGGAACGACCACCGTATACGGCCATCTACAAAAATTCTCGAAGAAAATAGCGAATTATGTAAAAGAGCAACAATACGCACAAGAAAGTTTCAATGTAAATCTTTTCCTTACGCCGGATTTGCTTCCTGTCGAGAAAAATGAAGTCGTAGCGTTAAGCGGCAATACCGGAAGCTCTGGTGGACCTCATCTCCATTTTGAGATACGAGACACCGAGACCGAGGAAGTCATGGACCCCTTGGATTATTTCTCGGATCGGATAACCGATACTCGTCCTCCTAAAATCCAAGGAATACAGATCGTCCCCATCGAAGGAAAAGGCGTAGTAAACGGCAAAAGCAAGAAGCTTGAGATAAAACCCGTCACGGCGAAAAACGGGAAACAGACAATCACTGGAAAAATCGAGGCATGGGGAGAAATAGGGTTCGCTGTAAAAGCCTATGATTATATGGATAATACAACTAACATTTATGGCGTACGAGAAATCACGCTCACGGCGGACAGCCAAGTGATTTTCCATAGCGATCTCGATAGGTTCGCATTTGACGAGACCCGTTATCTGAACACATTCACAGATTACGAAGAATGGAAAGATCATCGCTCTTTCTATATGCGTAGTTTCATTGAGCCGGGAAACCGTCTACGCTTCCTTGAAAGCGTAAACCGGGGAATCTTGCGTATAGATGAACCCCGTACCTATCATTTGACGTATACACTTGCTGACGCTTTCGGCAATGCCACCCGTTTATCCATCTGGATCGAGGGAAAGAAACAAGAGATCCCCCAGATCGATACGACTCATACAGAATTATTCCATTGGGGTAGCGAGAATAGGTTCGGCGCTAAAGGCATCCGTCTCGTCATGCCTAAAGGTAATCTATATAATGACCTCTACTTCCGCTATTCGGTGAAAGAAGATAGTACCTCATTATCAGCCACCCACATATTGCACGATAAGCCAATCCCTTTGCATGGAACGGCCCAGTTATCACTATTCTTGCAAAGCGATACGCTTGAGAATAAACAACAATATGGTGTGGTTCGCTTACAAAACGGACGTGCCTCTTGGATGGGCGGCACATACCGTAATGGCTGGATCGACGCAAATATCAAGGAATTCGGCAGTTATAAGATACAACAAGATACAAAGGCTCCGGTTATCACGCCGATCAACCAACAGACGTGGATCAGCAAACAGAACTTCATATTCCGTTTGTCCGATAACTTAAGCGGGGTACAAACCTACCGGGGAGAAATAGACGGGCAGTTTGTCTTATTCGAGATGAATAATAAATCGGTTATTACCTATCGCTTCGATAAAGAGAGGTTGCAAAGAGGCAAGCATGAACTTAAATTAATCGTAACGGATGCTTGCGGAAATGAGTCGATTTATACACATCCGTTTACTTGGTAGGACGATTTATCGTATTTTTTAGGCAAAATATAAGTCCTTTGATTGCTTTACTTTAAGAAATTCGTATATTTGTTTCTTGTATATTTATCGTATTGAGTAGATTGCTCAACAATAAACACAATAATATTATAAACATGGAAAACAACGACTTATTAGAAATGGTAAGAAGTAAGGCACAAGGATGGCTTACGAAAAGTTATGATGCGGAAACTCGTGCTCAAGTTCAAGCGTTACTTGACAACGAAGATCCTACTGAGTTAATCGAGTGTTTTTATAAAGACCTAGAATTCGGAACAGGTGGATTGCGCGGAATCATGGGGGTAGGTTCAAATCGTATGAATATATATACGGTTGGTGCGGCCACCCAAGGTTTATCCAACTATCTGAAAAAGGAATTCGCAGATCTTGAGCAGATAAAGGTTGTCATCGGCCACGATTGCCGTAACAACAGCCGTAAGTTCGCGGAAATATCAGCCGATATCTTCTCCGCTAACGGTATCAAGGTTTATTTATTCGAAGACCTGCGTCCGACTCCGGAAATGTCATTCGCTATCCGTAAACTGGGATGCCAGAGCGGTATCATCTTGACGGCTTCTCACAATCCGAAAGAATACAACGGATACAAGGCTTATTGGGATGATGGCGCACAAATGATCGCCCCGCACGATAAGAATACGATCGCCGAGGTTAACAAGATCCGTAACGCTAGCGAGATTAAATTCAAAGGAAATAAAGAATTGATCGAGATCATCGGACAAGCGATCGATGATGAATATATCAAGGAATTAACAACGATTTCTTTGTCTCCGGAGGCTATTTCCCGCCATAAGGACATGAAGATCGTGTATACTCCAATTCACGGAACAGGTGTTAAATTGGTTCCTGCCGCTTTGAAAGCTTACGGATTCACGAACATTATCCATGTACCGGAACAAGATGTTGTTAGCGGTGATTTCCCGACGGTTATCTCTCCGAACCCGGAAGAGCCGGCTGCTTTAGCTATGGCTGTAGAGAAAGCAAAAGAGACTGACGCTGAATTGGTAATGGCTTCCGATCCGGACGCAGACCGTGTAGGTGCCGCCGTTAAGAATAACGAAGGCGAATGGGTACTTTTGAATGGTAACCAAACCGCTTTGATGTTCGTTTACTATTTAATCACCCGCTGGAAAGAGTTAGGTAAGATCAATGGTAAAGAATATATCGTAAAGACAATCGTTACGACAGAGACGATCAAGACGATCGCCGAGCGTAATGGCGTAGAAATGTACGATGTTTATACAGGCTTCAAATGGATCGCTAACGTTATGCGTGAGAACGAAGGCAAGAAAAACTATATTGGTGGTGGCGAGGAAAGCTACGGATTCCTTTGCGAGGATTTCGTCCGCGATAAAGACGCTGTTTCCGCTTGCGTTATCTTAGCCGAGATCGCAGCTTGGGCAAAAGATCAAGGTTTGAGTTTGTATCAATTGCTTCAGAAGATTTACGTGGAATACGGCTTCTCTAAGGAGAAAGGTATCTCTGTCGTGAAGAAAGGCAAGAGTGGAGCGGAGGAGATCGAGGCTATGATGAAAAAGTTCCGTGAGAACCCGTTGACAGAGATCGCAGGCTCTAAGGTAACTTATTTCTACGATTACTCTACATTGAAAGGTAAGGACTATGCGGAGAACGAAACCGTTACATTAGATATGCCTACTACCTCTAATGTGCTTCAATACTTCACGGAAGATAATACAAAAGTATCTATCCGTCCTTCCGGAACAGAACCGAAGATCAAATTCTATTGCGAGGTTCACTCCAAGGTAAAGAGTATCGATGAATTGCCGGAGGCAGAGAAAGCGGCAGAAGAAAAGATCAATCAGATCAAGGCTTCTTTAGGGATCTAATCGAACTTAATTATTACATATAGAGGCAAGGGCGAGAATCGTTCTTGCCTCTTTTTATTCTATCAGATCAAATCAGACTTACTGAAACAAAACGGCAACAAGGCCGTCGCGCTCGGAACGAGATACGCTTCCTCTTTTCCACAAAGAAGGACTTTCATAGGTTTGTTATAACGTTGCTCGGTTTCCAACATCACTTGCCGGCAGGCACCACAAGGCGTGATAAGATCCACACGTTCCCCATCCTTCATAGCCGCGATCGCCAAAATCTGAACTGCCGCATCCGGATAACGTGCTCCCGCATAAAATAAGGTGGTCCGCTCCGCACAAAGCCCAGACGGATAGGCTGCGTTTTCCTGATTATTTCCGGAAAGTATCTCCCCATTCTCCAATAGAACCGCCGCTCCCACATGAAACTTGGAATAAGGAGCATAAGCTTTTTTCGAGGCTTCAAAAGCGGCCTCGTACAATTGCCTATATATATTATCCAATTCTCCTACCGCATAGACCTCTACCCGGGTCTCTAATTTCAATTCTTTCATTTTCTTGATTGTTTTAATGTTTTGAAAGAAACATAACTATAATTCTTATAGGCTATAAATATAAAAAGAATATATTAATTTCGCACCCACATCATAGAATATACCTTAATATAGAACAAAGACATATGCATTCAATGCTTCTTACATCCGATAAAGACCCGATGGGCGCCGCTATCATCGATTATCTCGCACATGGAAAAGCGAGCAAACTCCGTGTATTCTCCTCCATGTTCGATGAAGATGAGATTCCCGTGAATCAATTATTCCGGACTTTCCAAGAAATGCCCTCCTTGGAACAGAAAGCCCTTCAACTCAGTACAGGCAAAATATTGGATGTTGGTGCCGGAAGTGGATGCCACACCTTGGCTTTACAGGAAATGGGTAAAGAGGTTACCGCTATCGATATATCCCCTCTTTCCGTAGAGGCCATGAACAAACGGGGCGTAAAAGACGCCCGCTTACAGAATTTTTTTGACAAGAGCTTAACCGGACCATTCGATACCATTCTTCTCTTAATGAACGGTTCTGGGATTATCGGTAAACTGGAAAATCTCCCGGCTTTCTTTCATCGCTTAAAAGAGGTTCTAGCCCGGGACGGACAGCTTTTACTTGACTCTAGCGACTTAAGTTATTTATTTGAAGATGAAGACGGGAATCTGGATATCGCCCCCGAGGATGATTATTTCGGAGAGATCGATTTCCGCATGCAATATAAAAGTATCAAAGGGGATTCATTTGATTGGTTATATATAGATTTCAACACGCTGAATCTATACGCAAGGCAAGCCGGCTTTAAAGCGGAAAAAATAGAAGATGGGGAGCATTACGATTATCTAGCCCGTATCTCCTATTTTTAACCCATCAATTCCCAGTAGATATGTATTTTCTTTTATATATTTGTCCGGTAAAATCGGATCGAAAAGAACAGTTATGCGTTTATCCCTTCATTTTTTAGGTATATTATTATTGTCCCTCGTCTGTTTAAGCGCAGGGGCGGAAAGCCAGCGGAAGCTGACTTCCTATCAAAAATACATCAGTAAATACAGTGATTTGGCGATTCAACACCAAAAGAAATATCGCATTCCGGCAAGTATCACCTTAGCGCAAGGATTACTGGAATCCGGAGCTGGGCAAAGCGACTTGGCCAGACGCTCCAACAATCACTTCGGTATCAAATGCCATTCGGACTGGCGAGGCGGCAGGGTCTATCACGACGACGACCTGCGGGGAGAGTGCTTCCGGAAATACAAACGAGTAGAGGATTCTTATGATGATCATTCCCGCTTCCTCGCCGAACGCTCCCGCTACGAACGCCTGTTCAAATTAAACATCAAGGATTACAAAGGCTGGGCCAAAGGACTACAAAAATGCGGTTACGCCACCGATCGTGCTTACGCAAATAAATTAATCAAGGTTATCGAAGATTATGAGTTATACCGCTTTGACTCCGGTAAGGGAACAAAGAAGACCTCTACCAAGAAGCAAAATCTTCCGGTGTTCAATTATCAAGTCTATCGTACCCACGGTTTGATCTATGTATACGCTAAGGATAACGACAGTTTCGACCAGATCGCCCGAAGCATGGGATTCAAGGCCAAGCAGTTGATGAAATTCAACGAGGTGCCCGAGGACTTCCCGTTGCAGGCAGGCGATATCGTATATCTGGAAAAGAAAAAGAAGAAAGCGGACAAGCCGAATTACGACCACGTGGTACAAGTCGGAGAGTCTATGCACAGTATCGCGCAGATGTACGGAATCCAGATCAAGAGTCTGTATAAAATGAATAAAAAAGACAAAGATTACATCCCGGAGGAAGGAGATGTCTTAAAACTTAGATAAGTAACATAAAAAAGTATTACCTTTGCGGTTCAAATAATATAGTACAATGAGTGATCAACGTTATAACCTGCGAGGCGTTTCCGCTTCAAAAGAAGATGTTCACAACGCGATAAAGAACATCGATAAGGGAATTTTTCCGAAAGCGTTCTGTAAGATCATCCCCGATATCTTAGGCGGTGATCCTGAATATTGTAATATTATGCATGCGGATGGCGCCGGTACCAAATCGTCCTTGGCGTATATGTACTGGAAAGAGACCGGAGATCTTTCGGTGTGGAAAGGTATCGCCCAAGACGCTCTTATCATGAATATCGACGACCTGCTTTGTGTAGGTGCCGTAGACAATATCTTGGTCTCTTCTACAATTGGACGTAATAAGCTGTTGGTTCCGGGCGAGGTGATCTCGGCGATCATCAATGGAACAGATGAGTTGCTGGCAGAGTTACGTGAGATGGGCGTTGGTTGCTATGCGACAGGTGGCGAGACCGCAGACGTTGGCGACTTAGTTCGTACCATCATCGTAGATAGTACAGTCACTTGCCGCATGAAACGTTCGGACGTAATCGACAATAAGAATATCCAAGGAGGAGACGTGATCGTAGGTCTGGCATCTTCCGGACAAGCCACTTACGAGAAAGAATACAATGGAGGTATGGGTAGCAACGGCTTGACCTCTGCCCGCCATGATGTTTTCTCCAAGTATTTAGCGCAGAAATATCCGGAAAGCTACGATGCCGCCGTTCCCGAAGAATTGGTTTACTCCGGAGGATTGAAACTTACGGATAAGATCGAGGAATTAGGGATAGACGCCGGAAAGATGGTGCTTTCGCCGACACGTACCTATGCGCCGGTAATTAAGGTATTGCTTGATAAACTACGCTCCCAGATCCATGGCATGGTACATTGTTCGGGAGGGGCTCAGACAAAAGTTATGCACTTCGTAGAGAACAAGCGTGTAACCAAGGACAATCTCTTCCCTATCCCACCGTTATTCCGCACGATTCAGGAGCAGAGCGGTACGGACTGGAGCGAGATGTACAAGGTATTCAATATGGGACACCGGATGGAGATCTACATCGCTCCCGAGCATGCGGAAGAAGTAATCAGCATCTCAAAAAGCTTTGGTATTGATGCGCAAATCGTGGGTTTCGTAGAGGAAGCTGATAAAAATGAATTGATTATCGAAAGCGAGAAAGGTCGCTTCACCTATTAATAAAGATAAATGGCCGAAAATAGTTTACTTGGTAAATTAGACGGATTAGTGAGCCGTTTCGAGGAAGTCGGTACGCTTATTACCGACCCGGCGGTGATCGCCGACATGAAACGGTTCGTAAAACTGAACAAAGAGTACCGTGATTTGGAGAAAATCGTGGGAGCTCGTTCGGAATACGTGAAAGTATTGAACGGGATCGAGGAAGCGAAAGCCTTGCTTGAGTCCGAGCAAGATCCGGAAATGCGGGAAATGGCTCGTGAAGAGCTGGATGCCTGCAACGAACGTATTCCCGCTTTGGAAGAAGAGATAAAATTATTGCTCGTTCCCGCTGATCCGCAAGACGACAAGAACGCGATCGTTGAGATACGAGGAGGAACGGGAGGTGACGAAGCCGCCCTTTTCGCCGGTGATCTATATCGTATGTACGTGAAGTATTGCGAACTGAAGGGATGGAAAATAAGCGTGTCTAGCTTTAGCGAAGGCTCGTCCGGCGGTTTTAAGGAAATCATCTTCACGGTATCGGGCGAGAAAGTATACGGAACGTTGAAGTATGAGTCCGGTGTACACCGTGTACAGCGTGTACCGGCTACGGAGACGCAAGGACGTGTACATACCTCCGCCGCTACAGTCGCCGTATTGCCTGAGGCGGATGAATTTGATGTTGAGATTAATGAAGGGGAAATTAAATGGGATACCTTCCGCTCCGGTGGGGCTGGTGGTCAGAACGTAAACAAGGTGGAATCAGGTGTCCGTCTGCGTTATGTCTGGAAGAACCCCATTACAGGTGTGAGTGAGGAAATCTTGATCGAATGTACGGAGACACGAGACCAACCGAAGAACAAAGAAAGGGCGCTTACCCGTCTTCGTTCGTTTATTTATGACAAGGAACACCAAAAATACCTAGACGATATCGCCAGCAAGCGTAAGACCATGGTATCTACCGGTGACCGTTCCGCGAAGATCCGTACGTACAATTACCCGCAAGGGCGTATCACGGATCACCGTATCAATTACACGATCTATAATCTTTCAGCCTTTATGGACGGCGAAATTCAAGATTGCTTGGATCACCTGATCGTAGCGGAGAACGCAGAGCGATTGAAAGAGTCTGAATTGTAAACACATCCAATCATTTCATACGGAATAAGAAAATGAACAAACAACAGCTATTCGAGAATATTAAAAAGAAACAATCCTTCCTTTGTGTCGGATTAGATACAGATATAAAAAAGATCCCGCAACATCTATTGTCGGAAGAAGATCCTATTTTCGCGTTCAATAAAGCGATCATCGACGCTACCGCCGATTATTGTGTCGCTTACAAGCCGAATCTGGCTTTTTATGAGAGCCTCGGCACAAAGGGTATGATGGCTTTTGAGAAGACTGTGGCTTACTTACGGGAGAATTATCCCGATCAATTTATCATCGCCGACGCGAAACGTGGTGATATCGGAAATACCTCCGAGATGTATGCCCGTTCTTTCTTCGATCATATCAAGGTAGATGCCGTAACGGTCGCTCCATATATGGGCGAGGATAGCGTAAAACCTTTCTTGATCTACCCGGAGGCTTGGGTAATCTTATTGGCCTTGACCTCTAATAAAGGTTCACATGATTTTCAAATGACAGAAGACGCGAATGGTGAACGTCTTTTCGAGAAAGTACTAAAGAAATCGCAAGAATGGGCTAACGATGAGCAAATGATGTATGTAGTGGGCGCTACCCAAGGCAAGATGTTCCTTGATATCCGTAAACAGACCCCGAATCATTTCTTGTTAGTTCCGGGCGTAGGCGCTCAAGGCGGAAGCTTGGCGGAAGTAGCTCAATACGGGATGAATGACCAATGCGGTCTTTTGGTAAATTCTTCCCGTGCGATTATTTACGCGGATAAGACGGAGGCTTTCGCCAACGTAGCCCGCGAGGCGGCACATGCCGTACAGAAAGAAATGGCCGGTTATCTACACGATAAGGGAATTATTCCCTGCAAAGCATAGGCTATATAAAGAATTTTCACCATTTTTGCAAACTAACTGTCTATAAACAGCGGACAGTCAACGAAGATACATATATAATTGAATAAGTAATGGAGTTTTCAGCCCAACAAATTGCCGGCTTCTTGAACGGAACGATCGAAGGAGATCCGAACGTTAAAGTCAGCAACTTCTCTAAAATAGAAGAAGGAAAGCCAGGTACATTGACCTTTTTGGCGAATCTTAAATATGCGCATCATATTTATAATACCGAGGCAAGCATTGTTTTGGTGAATAATGATTTCAAACCGGAACAACCGATAAGAGCCACACTTGTAAAAGTAGAGAACGCTTATGCGGCGCTCGCGATGTTATTAAATTTGGTAGAGCAATCGAAGAGCAAAAAGAAGGGGGTTGATTCTACCGCTTTTATCGCCGCTTCCGCGACCGTGAGCGACGATTGTTATGTCGGTAACTTCGCCTACATTGGAGAAGGCGTAAAAATGGGAAAGAACTGTATGGTATACCCGCACGCTTATATCGGTGATCACGTGACGGTAGGAGATAACTGCGTATTCTATCCGCATGCCACCGTTTACGAGAATTGTATAATCGGCAATAATTGTATCCTTCATGCCGGTAGCGTAGTTGGAGCCGACGGTTTCGGATTCGCTCCCGAAGGTGAGACTTACAAGAAAATCCCGCAATTAGGCAACGTTATTATCGAGGATGATGTAGAGATCGGAGCCAATACGACAATTGACCGTGCGGTGATGGATTCTACGATCATTCGCCGAGGCGTTAAGCTGGACAATCTCGTACAAATCGCTCATAACGTGGAGGTAGGCGAGAATACCGTGATGGCAGCGCAAGTCGGCATCGCCGGTTCCGTAAAAGTAGGAAAGCATTGTATGTTTGGCGGACAAGTTGGTTTGGCCGGACATATCCATGTGGCGGACCACGTCGTATTCGGAGCTCAGGCTGGCGTTATCAGCGACGTGAAGGAAGCGACGACATTGCTCGGGGCGCCGGCGATCAACGCTAAGAACTTCATGCGTTCCAGCGCGATCTTCAACCGTCTTCCGGATATATACCGCTCGCTGGGACAAATGCAACGGGAAATCGAACAACTCAAGAAAGAAATTAATAAACAATAAAGACCTATGCAAAAACAGAAAACGCTTGCGGCAAGTTTCTCCTTGAAAGGAAAAGGGTTACATACCGGATTAGATATAGAGATTACATTTAATCCCGCACCCGAGAACCATGGATACAAGATCAAACGTGTCGATATGGAAGGCCAACCGACGATTGACGCCTTGGCCGAGAACGTGGTTAATACACAGCGAGGTACGGTGCTTAGCAAGAATGGCGTTCAAGTAAGTACGATCGAGCATGCGATGGCTGCTTTATACGCTTACGAGATCGATAACTGCTTGATCGAGGTAAACGCACCCGAATTTCCGATCCTAGACGGAAGTTCCCGCTTCTTCTCCGAGGAAATCCAAAAGACAGGGGTTGTTGAGCAAAACGCTCCGAAGGATTATTATATCGTAAAGCACAAGATCGAGGTAAAAGATGAGGAAACCGGTTCTTCGTTGATCATCCTTCCGGATGATAAGTTCAGCGTAAACGTATTGATCTCATTCGATTCGCCCGTGCTTTCCAACCAATTCGCCACGTTGAACGATCTCAGCGAATTCCCGACAGAATTGGCGGCTTCACGTACGTTCGTATTCGTACGCGAAGTGGAGATGTTGCTCAACAATAACTTGATCAAGGGTGGCGATTTAGACAACGCGATCGTTATCTACGACCAGAAGATACCGCAAGAATCTTTGGACAAATTGGCAGATATGCTGAACATCCCTCACAAGAACGTGCAGGAATTAGGCTATATCAATAACAAGCCGCTTGTATTCGATAACGAACCGGCACGTCATAAATTGATCGACGTGATCGGAGATATCGCCTTGATCGGTAAGCCGATCCGCGGACGTGTGATCGCTACCCGTCCGGGACATAAGATCAATAACCAGTTAGCTCGTATGATCCGCAAGGATATCAAGATGAACGAGGTGCAAGCCCCGGTATACGATCCGAACCGTGAGCCGGTGATGGATATCAACCGTATCCGTGAATTATTGCCGCACCGCTATCCGTTCTTATTGGTTGACAAGATTATCGAGGTTGGCGGGAACTATATCGTAGGCGTAAAGAACATCACGACCAACGAACCGTTCTTCCAAGGGCATTTCCCTCAGGAGCCGGTCATGCCGGGAGTTCTACAGGTTGAGGCTATGGCACAAACAGGTGGTTTGCTAGTCTTGAATTCCGTAGATGAGCCAGAGCGTTATTCTACCTACTTCATGAAAATAGATGGCGTGAAATTCCGCCAAAAAGTCGTTCCGGGCGATACGTTGATCTTACGTCTGGAATTATTGGCACCGATTCGCCGCGGGATCTCTACCATGAAAGGGTATGTATTCGTTGGTGATAAATTGGTTAGTGAAGCCGAGTTCATGGCTCAGATTGTAAAAAACAAATAATAAGATAAAGTACGATAATGAATATATCTCCTCTAGCAGTCGTTCATCCAGAGGCCCAGATCGGCCAGAATGTAACTATCGATCCGTTTGCCGTGATTGAGAAAGATGTCGTAATCGGTGATAATTGCCGTATATATTCTCACGCCGTTATCTTGGATGGCGCACGGATTGGTAAAAATTGCAATATTTTCCCGGGAGCGGTCGTTGCCGGTATCCCTCAAGACATGAAATTTGCGGGAGAAACCACGACGGCGGAAATCGGAGATAACACGACGCTTCGCGAATGCGTGACGATCAACCGGGGTACCGCTTCCAAAGGTAAGACCGTGGTAGGCTGCGATTGCTTAATCATGGCTTATTCGCACGTGGCCCATGATTGCGTCTTAAAAGACCATATTATCATCGGTAACGCTTCGCAAATCGCCGGGGAGGTAGAGATTGATGATTTCGCTATCGTAAGCGGAGGTTCCTTGGTGCATCAGTTCACGCGTATATCCAAGCACGTGATGGTACAAGGCGGTTCTCGTATCGGAAAAGATATCCCTCCTTATACCTTGATCGGCCGTGATCCGATCGTTTATTGCGGTATCAATATCGTAGGTTTACGTCGCCGGGGATTCACGAATCAGCAGGTATTCTTGATTCAAGACATCTATCGCACGCTGTATACCCGAGGCTTGAATAATACGGAGGCGCTGAAAGCGATCGAGACCGAGTACGAGCCTAGCGAGGAACGGGATTTGATCCTCAATTTCATCAAGTCTTCCAGCCGGGGGATCGTAAGAGGTTCGATCGACGAATAAGCGACACAAACATCCGGACAACCAAAAACAAATCGGCGCAAATCCGCATCTTACGATGAGGGGTTTGCGCCGATTCGCTATTTATGTCGCCAAAATTATTTATAGGGTAATTCCCGTGATCTGCCGGATCATTTCAAGATCGATCCCCATAGCTTTCATCTTCTTGGCGTTTTCTAGGTTCGCTTCCGCCTTACCTTCCGCCTTACCTTCCGCCAGTCCTTCCATATGTCCTTCCATATGTCCCTCAAGCTTCGCCGAATCCAACACGTCATTTTGTATCATGACCGCATTCAAGTGTTCGTCATAAGCGTGCCTGTCCTCAGGAGTCATGGAGTAGTATTTTAATTTTTCTCGAGCTTCGCCTAATCCCGGAGCCATGGTGTCGGGACGGATCGTTCTGTCCTTAAGGTAGTTCATCCATTCCTCTAAGGGAGTGACGGCTACCTTATCGAACTCGTTGACCCGTATAAGTATGTATTCGGGGAAAATCTCGGAAGGTAGCCGGGAAACAATCGCATTCCTCTCTTTCGTGTTGACTACCAATTGATCCTTGGTATGTACGCCGATGAAATGATTCTGCCCGTGATAAAGGTAGTCCTCGCCCAGTGATATGTACTCGGTTATGGTTTTCGCCACGCCATAGAGTACCTGTTCGAGATAATATAGCTTGCGAACATTTTGTATTTTCACGATGATGATCTCGCCCTTGTCGTTAAGCGCCTTGGCGTACACCCTGTTGAACTTGTCATCCTCATGACAGTTGATTACCCTCGCTCTCCAGCAGCTCCACGATGGTAATCTTCTCTCCAAGAAAAAACCGTGAGAAAACCCTCCAGCACACCGAAGTTGGCTTTTTGCCGGAGCAGTCTCTTGATCGCCCAATCGAAACGTATGTATCGGTCTTTTAATTCTTTTATGCGTTGATCCTCCTTTTTTTTATCCATAGTTGATAGGTTTTAAGTTACGGCCCAATAGCGGGCGATGCCATAAAGATATGTCATTTCGGGCGAAAGACAAAAGATTGATATCTGATACTGTGATTTTTATTATTTACCCATATTACAATTACCTATTCAAGGTGACAACTGCCGCTAATATCTCAGCCGCAGGTTCCGTCTCTTTGACGAAGGTTGAAGACGAAGCTACGACGGTCGCCTCAGATACAGGGATCAGACGCGCACCCTCTTTCATTATTTATAGCGACGTATATTGGGTATATCCATATTTTTACTACTTTTGAGGCGATAATAAAACTAAACGACTATGCTATTTAGATTTCTAATCCTATCAGATGAAGCAGATGACTTCAAGCGCGAGATCAAGATTGATTCCGAGTCTACTTTCTTGGATTTGCAAAACGCCATCCTCGACTCTGTAGGTTATACAAAGGATCAAATGACCTCTTTCTTCATATGTGACGATGACTGGAGTAAAAAGACAGAGATCACATTAGTGGAGATGGATACCTCTTCCGAGGAAGACAGCTATGTCATGGCCGATACTCAACTGGAAGAATTGTTGGAAGACGAGCACCAAAAACTACTTTTCGTTTTCGATTATATGACCGAACGTGCCTTCTTCATGGAACTTCGTGAGATCGTTCCGGGAAAAGACTTGGATGCTCCTATTTGCAGCAAATCGGTAGGTACGCCTCCCGCCCAAATAGTTTCTTTCGATGAGTTCGAGGCTAAGAACGGTAGCACGGACGTAGGAGAAGATTTTTACGGTGACTCCGAATACGATATGGACGAATTAGACAAAAGCGGCTTCGACGGTTTAGGCGAAGGTCCGATGGATAATCCTTACGACGACGAGCGCTTTTGATGAATTCCCTCGTTATATTACTTGGGCCGACAGGAGTCGGAAAGACCGAGTTAAGCCTCCAAGTGGCGGAACGTTTCGGTTCTCCGATTATCTCTTCCGACTCCCGTCAGCTCTATAAAGACCTTCCGATCGGCACGGCTGCCCCTACACCGGAACAAATGGCACGTGTCAAGCATTATATGGTAGGCACTCTCTCGCTTACCGATTATTACAGCGCCAGCAACTTCGAGGAAGATGTGGTCTCCCTCCTATCCGAATTACATAAAACGATCCCGACCGTCGTAATGACCGGAGGCTCTATGATGTACATCGACGCCGTATGTAAAGGTATTGACGATATCCCGACGGTTACACCGGAGATCCGGGATGCCCTATACATGCAATTTGAAACCGAGGGACTAGCCCCTATCCTCGCTGAATTAAAAGAAGCAGACCCCGTTCATTACGAGGAAGTGGACCGGAATAATTACAAACGAGTGATCCATGCCGTAGAGATTTGCCGGATGACAGGCAAGCCTTACTCCTCCTTCCGCACGAACATTAAGAAAGAGCGTCCGTTCCGGATCATCAAAGTAGGGCTTAATAGAGATCGTGACGAATTATGCGACCGCATCAACCAACGTGTAGATCAAATGATGAGCGAAGGATTATTGGAAGAGGCTCGCCGGGCTTATCCCTTCCGTCATTTGAATTCCTTGAACACGGTAGGTTATAAAGAATTATTCAATTACTTCAGCGGAGAATGGACATTAGACCTCGCCGTGGAGAAAATCAAAAGAAACTCCCGGGTCTACGCCCGGAAGCAAATGACTTGGTTTAAACGGGACCCAGAAATAACATGGTTCCATCCGGATGAGACCGAAGCTATATTTACACATCTGAGCCAACAGATCATATAGCGTTTTAACAATGCCCATTATAAGGTGCTTACAATGGGCATTATAAACATGCTTGAATAGGCATTGTAAGCATCTTAAAATAGGCATCAAGGTTTTCCGCTGATTATCAAAGCCAAACGCAACGACTTTATTTCTTGAAAACCAGATAAACCGCCGCTACCAAGAATACGAAAGCAAGCGCATGGTTCCATTTAAACGACTCCCCCTTAAAAGCGATGGTACTGAAGGCCACGAATACCACCAACGTAATCACCTCTTGGATCACTTTCAATTGAATCAAGTTGAACGGCCCCCCGTTATCCCGGAAACCGATGCGATTCGCCGGTACTTGGAAACAATACTCAAAAAAAGCGAGAAACCAACTAAACAGGATTACGCCAAACAAAGGAAGATGCTCAAACCAACTGAATTGTTGCTTCATCTTCAAATGACCATACCAAGCGCATGTCATAAAAATATTAGACACGATCAACAATAAAATCGTATAAACACTTTGCATATTATCTTATTTTTCGAGGTAAATAATCTTCTTGTATATTCGTCATGCTCCCCCAAAGGCTGTAACGGGCCTCCGGATTGATCGCTTCCAGACTTTTCAGCAGCTCTTTCATATCCGAACGACTGGAACCCGACTCATAAGGACAGTTCTTCAATTGTTTCCGGTACCCTTTCCATGCGGCGACCTGAATCAACTCCCTCTCTTCCACCAGACACATCGGACGGATAATCTCCATATCAAACTTATCCATTTTCAACCGGGGAGGCATTGTTCCGAAAGCCCCTTGGTGGGTCAGGTTCATCAACAGTGTCTCTAGGATATCATCTTGATGATGCCCTAGCGCAATCTTATTGCATTTATGAGCCTTAGCGATCTCAAACAAAGCTTTCCGGCGAGTCCAAGAGCATAAAAAGCAGGGAGATTTGCGAGTGTCCGTAGAAGGATCGAAACTTGTCTCATGGACAATGAAAGGCAAATCATGCTCCTCCGCGCAACTTCTAAGATATTCCCGATCCGAACAATAAGGGATATTCGTCATCACGATATGCGCTACCACGACCTCAAACCGAGGACAATAGATTTTCGACCTGCGCCCCAGTAAATCCACCAAGGCCAAGGAATCTTTTCCTCCGGACAACCCGACCAAGATCCGGTCGCCATCATTGATCAAGCCATAGTCGAAAATCGCTCTCTTTACCTTATTCTCTATCTTGCGAAACAAACGTTCGTCCTCTGTCAATTTTGCCATATACTTCCTTTACGGGCGCAAAATTATATATTTATCTTTTCGATTTGTATGCCTCTACAAAAATATTCTTATCTTTGAAACTGCATAACTATATAATCTAGAATAGACAAAATGAAACGGTTATCCAAAAAGCTGCTTTATACGCTAGGAGTTACACTCCTATGCGGAGGAATGCAACTACATGCGCAAAGTCTTGATCAGGCAAAAAAATTATATAACGACGGGAAATACGCGGAAGCCAAACCTGTGTTCGAGAAACTAGTGAAACAAGCGCCAAGCAATGCCTCTTATAATCAATGGTATGGTGTTTGCTGTTTCGAGACCGGAGATTTAGCAGGAGCGGAGAAACATCTTAAGGTCGCCGTAAAGCGTAGGGTACAAGACGCTTATCGATACCTTGGAGAAGTATACTACCAGACCTATCGTTTTAACGAAGCCGAGGAGATGTTCGACGAATACATCACCCTCCTAACAAAAAAGAAACAAGATGTGGAACCTTACCAGATCCGTATGGACTTGGCGAACAAAGCAAGCCGTATGCTTGATAAGGTAGAGAATGTCCAGATTATCGATAGTTTGGTCGTTGATAAAGATGATTTCTTATCAGCCTATACCTTAAGCGAGGAAAGCGGTACGTTGACCACTTACCAAGATTTCTTCCAGACAAACGATCCGGGCAACTCATCGGTATACATGAACCAGAAGGGGGATAAGATTTATTACGCCCACTCGACAGACGGTAACCACAATTGTCTTTTTACCCAATCCAAGCTCATGGATCAATGGGGAGACGAGAAACAGTTACCGATGAATATCAATAGTGACGCCGACGATGGGTATCCATTCGTGCTATCCGATGGCGTAACGATTTATTACGCATCCAAAGGGAACGGCTCTCTGGGCGGATATGATTTATTCGTCACCCGTTACAACATCAATTCCGATACTTACCTTACACCGGAGCAATTGGGCATGCCCTATAACTCCCCGTTTAACGATTATATGATGGTGATCGACGAAGCCAAGCAATTGGGATGGTTCGTTTCCGATCGTTATCAACCGGAAGGAAAAGTCTGCGTATACTTATTCATCCCGAACGACAACCGCGAGCGAGTAGATAGCGAGGATGTCGAACTAAAACGTGCCCGGGCCTCTATTGCCTCGATCAAGGATTCATGGAAACCCGGATCGAATTACGAAGAGCTTATTCATTTAGCCCATACCGAGATTCCTTATGGACGTATAGAAATAAAGAAAGATTTCACGTTCCCGATCCATGATGATATCGTTTATTACACCTTAGACGATATCCAAAGTCCGGAAGCGAAGAACTACTACGAGAAAGTAGTTTCCATCCATAGACAGATCAAGGAGCTAAATGAGAAACTAGAGAGTTTACGAGCCAGCTACATCAAAGGGAATAAGGCGAAGCGAGAACAACTGAAGCCTACGATTCTTGATGCGGAAGAAAAGTTAAACAACCTGCTCGCTCAACCGGACGAATGGGAGAAAAAGGCACGTAACGCAGAGATCGTATACCTAAGAAACAACCATAAATAAGAAGAACTATGCTACTGGACATAGCCATCATCGTCTTCCTCATGGTAGCGGCCATCCTACTGATACTGGCTGAGATATTCCTTCTTCCGGGAATAACACTCGCGGGTATAGGCGGGGCTATTTTCGCTATCGGCGGAGTCGTTTTCGCTTATACGGTAGGTATATGGGTAGGGCATCTGACTTTATCCTTATCAATCATTACATTCGGAATAATCTTCGCTTGGTTATTGCGTTCCCGGTCTTTTAACAAGATCGCTTTAAAGACAGATATCGATTCCAAGCTGACATCCAGCAGGGATCTCGGAATAGAACCCGGAGACGAGGGGATCACGCTCTCACGCTTAGCCCCTATCGGCAAGGCCCGGATTAAAGGTATTAACGTGGAAGCGAAATCTCAAGACGAATTAATCGATGAGAACACGCCGATCGTAGTGATCAGGGTAGACAGTTACAACGTAATTGTCCGTCCTAAAGAAGAAACAAATATTCACGCTTAATTTTATATATATGGAAATAACCTTTTTGCCACTTATCCTATTGGGGGCCGCAGTACTTCTGCTGGCAATCTTTTTCTATTATGTGCCGTTCCTGTTATGGATCTCGGCCAAAGTATCAGGAGTCAATATCTCCTTGATCCAGTTATTCTTGATGCGTATCCGAAAAGTTCCTCCCTACATCATCACTCGCGCGATGATCGAAGCGCATAAGGCAGGAATAAAGACGCTTACACGCGACGAGCTGGAAGCGCACTATTTAGCGGGTGGACATGTCGAGAAAGTAGTGCATGCGCTGGTTTCCGCGTCGAAAGCGAATATCGACCTTCCTTTCCAGATGGCTACCGCTATCGACTTGGCCGGACGTGACGTATTCGAGGCTGTACAAATGTCGGTAAATCCGAAAGTGATCGATACCCCTCCGGTAACAGCGGTAGCGAAAGACGGAATCCAGTTAATCGCCAAGGCACGTGTCACCGTTCGTGCGAATATCAAGCAATTAGTGGGTGGTGCCGGAGAAGAGACGATCTTAGCCCGTGTAGGTGAAGGTATCGTATCTTCCATTGGTTCATCCGAAAGCCATAAGACCGTATTGGAAAATCCGGATTCCATCTCGAAATTAGTGCTTCGCAAAGGGCTTGACGCCGGAACAGCTTTCGAAATCCTTTCCATCGATATCGCCGATATCGATATAGGTAAGAACATCGGCGCTTTCTTGCAAATGGATCAAGCTCAAGCGGATAAGAATATCGCTCAGGCGAAAGCCGAGGAACGCCGTGCGATGGCTGTCGCCCTCGAGCAAGAGATGAAGGCGAAAGCACAAGAAGCCCGTGCCAAGGTGATCGAGGCAGAAGCGGAAGTTCCCAAGGCAATGGCAGACGCTTTCCGCACAGGAAACCTAGGCGTAATGGACTATTACAAGATGAAGAACATCGAGGCGGACACTTCTATGCGTGAAGCGATAGCTAAACCGACCGGTACTCCATCAAAACCATTAAAGGACTAAAATAGTTATATACATGGAACTATCTCCAAGGGCAGGGTCGCACCTTGCCCTTTTATGATTAAAAGTAAACTTAATTAGCTGATCGAATATGAGAACAATCCCCGCTTCAGAATTAGCGATCCATTCAGATGGTAGTGTTTTCCACCTGCATTTAAAACCAGAACAACTCGCGGATCGTGTGGTACTTGTTGGCGATCCCGCACGGGTTACAACCGTCGCTTCCTATTTTGAGTCTCAGGAATGTGAGGTTTCCAGCCGGGAGTTTCATACCATCACGGGCCAATACAAGGGAAAACGTATCACGGTTGTATCCCATGGCATCGGTACAGATAATATTGATATCGTATTAAATGAGTTGGACGCTCTCGCTAATATTGACTTCTCAACCCGTACGATCAAGCCGGAATTCAAGCAACTTTCCCTAGTTCGTATCGGGACTTCCGGAGGGTTACAGCCATTTGTCCCGATTGGGACTTACGTAGCTGCGGAGAAATCGATCGGATTCGATGGAGTCATTTATTTCTACGCAAATAGTAATTCCGTTCGTGACGCAGACTTGGAATCTGAATTAATAAAACAGCTTGATTGGCGGCTTAGCGGCATATGGCCTTATGTCGTATCGGCAGATCCATCGTTGATCGAGCAAATCACCCGTAATGATATTATCCGGGGAACGACTATCGCGGCCAATGGCTTCTACGGGCCGCAAGGGCGCGAGCTCCGATTGCCCTTGACCGATCCGGAATTGAACCGGAAAATAGAGGCTTTCGAGTACAACGGGCGAAAGATTACGAACTTCGAGATGGAGAGCTCCTCTTTAGCTGGTCTGGCCGCTCTCATGGGACACCGGGCAATGACCGTATGTTGTATTATCGCCGGACGTGTGGATAATCATATGAATACGGATTATAAAGGTTCTTTGGAGGAACTGATTGAAACTGTATTAGACCGTATATAATAATATCAAGACTATGAAGTGGGATCATTCACTAATCGATACGTTGGAATGGGGGAATCAGATCTCCCATAAGGAAGATAAAATAAAGATAGCGGACCTTATCGCATCTAAAGTCGAAAACGGACAAGTCATAGGTGTTGGCTCCGGTTCTACCTCCTATCTAGCGTTGATTCGCATAGCGGAACGTATCCGGACGGAACGTCTTTCCATCTTGGCGATCCCCACTTCATTAGAAATCCGGATGACTTGCGCCCAGCTAGGCATTCCGGTTACCAGCCTGTTTTCCCACAAGCCGGACTGGACCTTCGATGGGGCTGATGAAGTAGATTCCCACTTTAACTTGATCAAAGGGCGTGGAGGCGCCATGTTCAAGGAAAAGCTATTAATCAGCTCCAGTCCGCAGACCTATATACTGGTCGATCCTTCCAAGAAAGTGGAGAGGCTGGGAGCTAAATTCCCGATCCCGATAGAGATTTTCCCGGAAGCTCTCACCTATGTAGAGGACAGACTCCAGCGTTTGAATCCCGGTGAGATAAAACTTCGTATGGGGCAAGGTAAGGATGGACCGATCATTACCGAGAATGGCAATATGATCCTAGACGTATGGATGGACTATATCCCTGAAAATACAGAATCCACTCTCAAGTCGATTACGGGCGTACTCGAGAGTGGACTCTTTATGAACTATAAGGTAGAAGTATTAGGGCTTACTTCATGAATCCTTGTTGTTTCAATACCTTCAAGAGCACCTCGGAGAAATGTTCACTATTTTTCTTCGTATAGCGTACGTCCGTAAAGACCTGCGCCAATGTCTCCTTATTATTCTCCCTTACAAACTGCTTATTCACCTCTAATGCCTCTTTCTCACTATACAAGGCATCGATGGAAGCCGGAGTAAAGTCCGTATAAGTCTCGTTTTGTACCACAGCCGCCAATGGTAAACGTTCTACTTGAGCGGGTATAGGCTCTGCCGGATAACCCACCGTAACCGTAACGATCGGGACAACCAGACGGGGAAGAGAAAGCGCCTCAATGATCTGGTCCGCATTATAAGCCGTCGTACCCAGATAGCAAATGCCTAAGCCTTTTTCCTCAGCGGCATTGCAGAAACTCTGGGCGAACAACATCGCATCTATCGTCGAAGCGATAAACGTTTGTAAATTGTCGAATCCGGCCTCCGCTTTCCTACACTCCGCCCATTTCACGAAACGGTTCGCGTCCGCACAAAAAGTAAGTACCACCGGGGCTCCCGTAATCATCGGCTGGTTAAAATGAGCCGGAGCCAGTTTCTCCTTGTTCGCAGGGTCGCGGGTAACCACGACACTATACAATTGCATATTTCCTGTATTCGAGGCACGAGTAGCCACTTCCAATAATTCATTCAGCAAAGACTCCGGGATATCCTGATCCGTATATTTACGGATACTTCTTCTATTCTTCATGCATTCTAACATAGCAATCCTATTTTTAAATTCTCAATAACTAAATCCTAATATCCATGCCGGCATACGGTTAAACACGCTTTTCGGTAACCCGTAGATAGCCGCATAAGCGTCGGGTACGAAGCGGAGACGATCATATCCCCTTAAGGGATCACCTACGGCGAAGATATATTTACCGCCAATCAAGAAATCTCCGTTCTCCATGAATTCCACGTTCGCCACGGAACGCATCTGGCTTAAGAAATAGGTTTCACACATCAATTGCCGATTCTCCTTATCTCCGAAAAAGGAGATCATCAAGTTGGTATCCCCCATAAAAACTTTCTGCTTGGCCGGAGTGGTTCCCAGTTGGTCTGCCGAGTAATAAATAAGCCTCACATCATGAAAGAAACGCAACAGGCTATCGCTTTGCTGACGAAGCATATTTGTCTTACGGGTTACATCAATCGATTTCGGACGTAAAGGAGCCGACTCAGCCACCATCATAAAATATTTTTGAGCTCGTTCCAGATTACTCATCGAAATAGAAACCACCGAAGGCAAATCCCGGCAAATCTCTTTTCTCACTAATTCTTGCAGACGGAAATAATAAGTATCCGGGTCTTGCCAATAAAAAGGATAACATCCATGTTCCAGATAGTTCCGGTAAATCGGCACAATATTCATCTCCGCATTGATCTCCTTCACCAAATCATGATGGTTCGCTAAGATATCCTCCAACGGAATGGGATCTTTATCCAGAATGCTTTCGTAAGAAAGGAATTCACGGAACGACATCGGATGCATGGTATAAAAAGCAGCCTTATGCCTTAACCCGTTCCGCACCTCTGTCTGCGAGTACAAAGAAGTGGTAGCGAAAACAATCTTTAAGGCGGGGTTGGCATCCAATAAAGTTGAGACCTCTTCCATCCAGCCCGAATAGAAATGGATCTCATCCAAAAACAAATAATGCCCCCCGGCTTGCAGGAACTCCTTAACCGCATCGGTCAATGAATGTGTCTCAAACCAGAAATCATCCAGATTCACATACAGGGCTTCCCGTGAATCTTCAAATTTCAACTTAATATGCTGTAACAACAAGGTAGTCTTACCAACCCCTCGAGAGCCGAAGATGCCGATTAACCGATCCTCCCACTCTATCCGTGCATGCAAATAACGCAGGAATGTACAATTTATTCCTTTCAACAATAGCTGATGATTCCGCTGAAGCAAGTCCATATACAAATCTGTTTTACGCGAATATAAAAAATGTTCCGTGTTTTTCGTACCTTTGTCAACACTAAACCAATAAAAAGATGAATACATCCAAAGTCTACTTTACTAATTTACGCACGACCCCCAGCAGCAACCTGCTGGATAAGATGGAACGTCTGGTAAAACGTGCCGGTATCGCCAATATCGACTTCAAAAATCAATTTGTAGCCATTAAGATCCACTTTGGCGAACCGGGGAATTTGGCATACATTCGTCCTAATTACGCCGCTCGCTTGGTAAGCCTGTTACGTGAATTAGGCGCGAAACCGTTCCTTACCGATTGTAACACCTTATACTCGGGCCGCCGCTCCAACGCTGTCGATCATCTTCAAAGCGCCATGGAAAATGGGTTCAATCCCATGTCCGCCGGTTGCAACGTTATCATCGCCGATGGCGTGAAAGGTACGGACTACCGGGAAATCGAGATTGACGGGCAATATTGCAAGGCCCCGAAAATAGGTGCCGCTATCGCCGACGCCGATATCATCATTTCCATGAACCATTTCAAAGGTCACGAGCAAGCCGGTTTCGGCGGTGCGCTGAAAAACCTCGGGATGGGATGCGCCAGCGTAGGCGGTAAACTGGAATTACATTGTGCCTCACAGCCTCGTATCGATACGGAGGCTTGTAAAGGCTGTAACATCTGTGTAAAGCACTGCGCTCACGATGCCATCCATTTGAATAACAACCGAAAGGCCGAAATTGATTACGAGCGTTGTGTAGGTTGCGGGCAATGTGTGGCTCTTTGCCAGTACGACGGTGCCGTAATGGGCGAAGGTGATACTTCCGAGCGATTGAATTACAAGATCGACGAGTACACGAAAGCCGTATTAGCAGACAAGCCTCATTTCCATGTTAGTTTTATCATGAACGTATCTCCGGAATGCGATTGCTGGAATCATAACGATGCCGCCATCATCCCCGATTTGGGGATCGCCGCATCTTTCGATCCGGTGGCCTTGGATAAGGCTTGCGCCGATATGGTTATCAACGCTCCTATCATCGGAGGTAATAAATTAGCCGAGACTCATCCTCACGAACACCTTGAGGGAGAGGATAAATTCCATTTGATTCATCCGGATACGAACTGGCAAGCCGGCCTACGTTATGCGGAGGAAATCGGACTGGGTTCTCAAGCGTATGAATTAATAACGGTTTAATAGACGGAATGAGTACAATTTGCGCTATATCTACAGCTCCGGGAGTAGGAGGAATCGCAGTGATCCGTGTCTCCGGGCTGGATGCTTTCAAGATTTGTGATCGGATATTCCGGCCGAAGAAGGCAGGTAAGAGTTTATCTACCCAAAAGGCTTATACCTTAACGTATGGTTCCATCGTCGGTAACAATGACGAAACCATAGATGAGGTGATCGCCGCTGTTTTCCGTGCCCCCCATTCTTTCACGGGGGAAGATACGGTGGAAATCACCTGCCACGGCTCGACGTATATCCAACAACAAATCCTGCAATCCCTTATCTCCAGCGGATGCCGTATAGCGCAACCGGGTGAATATACGCAACGTGCTTTCATGAATGGCAAGATGGACCTTAGCCAAGCGGAGGCCGTTGCGGATTTAATCGCCTCCACTTCGGCCGGCCAACATCGTTTGGCTCTAAGCCAGATGCGAGGTGGTTTCAGTAGGGAACTCGCCGAACTTCGAAACCAACTGCTCCATTTCACCTCTCTCATGGAATTGGAACTGGATTTCAGTGACCATGAGGAATTAGAGTTCGCTGATCGTAGCGAGCTTCGCACGCTTGCGGATCATATCGAACAGGTCATCTCCAAACTCGCCCAATCTTTCAGCGTAGGTAACGCTATCAAAAACGGTATTCCCGTCGCCATCATCGGTGAGACGAATGCCGGCAAATCTACTTTACTAAACGCCTTGTTGAACGAGGATAAAGCGATCGTCAGCGACATCCACGGAACGACCCGTGACGTTATCGAGGATACGATCAATATCAACGGCCAGCTCTTCCGTTTCATCGACACCGCCGGTATCCGTGAAACAAGCGATACGATCGAAGCTCTTGGTATTGAACGTAGTTTCAAGGCTCTAGACCAAGCACAAATCGTCATCCTCATGTACGACTTAACCCGTGACCTCAAAGATTTCGAGGCTTTCTATCAAGAAATAGCTCCGAGATTAACGAATAAGTCTGTTATCTTAGCGATGAACAAATGCGATGTATTACCCGCATCCTCTCTCCCGACCTTCTCTTTCCCCACCGAAGGCTGGCATCAAATCGCTATTTCCGCCAAAGGCAAGCTGCATATCGCAGAGCTACAACAACTCCTCACGGAAGTATCTTCCATCCCCACCCTCCACCAAAGCGACATCATCGTAACGAATGCCCGCCACTTCGAGGCGCTTACGCATGCGCTGGAAGCTATACATAGGGTACAAGAAGGTTTGAACTCCAGCCTTTCCGGGGATTTCATCTCGCAAGATTTACGGGAGTGTATATTCCATTTATCGGATATCGTAGGAGAGGTTACGACGGATCAGGTGTTGGGGAATATATTTCGGCATTTTTGCATCGGGAAATAGGATACACAAATCGCTGATAATCAATTTATTACAAATAGAGCCACAAAGAAGATGTATACAATAAAATACTTTTAATCAGCACATTAACAACATTAAACAATAATATATAACTCCATTTTTGTTGCTATTTTGTTGCTCGGAAATATTTGAGCAACAAGAGCAACAAATTTTATATAAAACTAAAAGCATAATTTTATCAAAACACGCTATATGGGAACAAAGAAAAGGACGCTAATGGAAATATTCAATAACCCTGAAAGTATGACTGAAGAAGAAAAAGAGGGTATGGCAAAGTTGTTCGAATCGTTCAAAGAATTGGTAAAATCATGTGAGCCATATAGTAATATCGAGCCTGTCCTAAAAAATACTGCAAGCACATTATCAGAGCGTTTTTATCAAGAACATTTTATCATGTCTGCTATATTGGAGGCTTTTTTCTTTAAGAATGAGATTTCATTTAAAGAACTTAATGAAACCATTGTTAACTATGTTCCCAAAGGATTCATCTGGGATATATCCGTAGCCCGAATAAATCTTGTTATTTCAAAAATGATTAGATTAGGATTAGTTGAAGCCATCGAAACAGATAATAAATATGCTCCTAATTTTAAGATTACAGATGATGGCATAAAAGCATATCAAGAACACACATTCCAAACATTAGCAACCTCATCATTTTTCAACTATCAAACCTACCAACTAAACAAAAAGGCAGATAGAATGTCGAAATTAATGCTCGCAGCAACTATTGCATCTGTATTAGTCGCTATTCTGTCTGTAATAGTAACAATTTGGGTAGCTAGAAAATAACTTTGTAGAGATTACTTAAAATAGGCACATTTTTTTGTTGCTGGTTTGTTGCTCAAGAAAGCACATTTACGCAATAACAGTTTATTACACAGTAATATAGCTATAAAATTTTCAAATCTTGCATCGGGAAATGATGGCTTGGAAATAGCCGTAACCAACTATAATCATTTAGAACAAAGTATCTGTATTACAGCGACTTTTATATTTTAACACTTTCCGATCCGTATTTGGAAGTAACGGTTTTTATCCATATTTTTCTATCATATTTCTATCGCGACGGAAATTCACGGTTAGCCCGAATGTCACAGTAACGCATTAGTTGACGTGTGTTGACAAAAATCGGGAGAAATAAGGCGAAATTACCGCCAATGTAAACGAGGAAAATATGGAAGTAAGAAAGATTTGCCAATGGCGTGGAAAGCCATTTATAGCTCAAAAGACAACGACTTGCTATTGTAGTCATCAGTGCTCCAATCTTGGCTACAAAGAATGCATCCGGGAACGCAAGCGGCAGTTGAAACGCTCGCAAGAGTTGCTACAACCTCGGCAAGCCGCCGAGGGACAGGATTTCTTCTCTTTTGCCCAAGCAGCAAAGTTGATGGGCGTAACCAGACAATATATATATAAATTGGTAAAGGAATCCAAACTTCGGGCTTCACGCATCAGTGGTAAGAAGTCGCTCATTCGTCGTGCCGACATCGAACTAATGATGAAAACCAAACCATATGAGCGCATCATGCCTGAAGAGGACTTCGACATCACCGAGTATTACACTGCTGAAGAAATTGCAGAGAAATATAAGGTCAACGCCAAATGGGTGTGGACTTATACACTGCAGCACAAAGTTCCGAAGGTACGAATCCGCCAGTTCAACTATTATAGCAAAAAACATATCGATGCTGCCTTTGCCAAATACGAGGTGGATTCCGACCTGACCGAATGGTACACACCGGAAGATATTCAGGAGAAGTACGGCATGACACGCGTCGCCATCTGTTCGCAGGTGTATCGGAACAATATCCCATCCAAGAAAGAACACGGACAAATCTATTATTCCAAGCTCCATTTCGACCTATCTAAAACATCGGAACAGGAAAGCAAAGCGGAATACTGTACCGTCAAGGAGGCTATGGAAAAATTCAAACTCTCCCGTGACTCTGTTTACGGCATTCTGCAATTCCATCAGATCAACCGCGAGAAGAACGGACGGTTCGTCCGATTCCTAAAAGTAGAGTTTGACAGGGTTATGGGTGTTCACAAATAATCTAATTTGTCGCTATCCATTAATTATTCAAAAATTAATCTCTGCTGTAGGTAATCTGCATGATTACATTACAGAGTTTTGCCAGCAAATTAATAATAACCATGAAAATATATCAGTATGCATGAATGTAAAACAGTAACGTTAAGAACACGTCCGTTAAAAGGTAGAATGATGTCTTTCTATCTAGATTATTATCCTGGGTATCGAGACAAAGAGACAATGAAAGTTATTCGTCATGAATCGCTTGGTATCTATGTCTATGCCAATCCGAGAAACAAACGGGAACAGAGTAAGTTCTTTATTTATCGTTTTTTTGCCATCTAATAACTCTATCAAATAGCGATTACCCCTCTATTTCATTAACTCGACAACATCTTCCGGCAACATTGCATTCCCAGCATCATCTTTCGGAGTGTTCTTAAGGAACAGCATTGGAACGATGGTGTAATTCTTGGCAAATGGTAACAGATTAGCTTTACGGAGAAGTTCGGCTGTTAACTGTTTCCCATTCTCTTGAGTTGTCCATTTGCATTCGCCAACCAGCAGATACTTTTTATCAAGCGATTCTGCCATTACATCGAATTCGACCTGTTCAGGTTTCTTATCCTCATTGAGAACAGAACCCCACCAGCGTTTTGCCTTGCCATAAACCACTCTATTGACAAGATTTCCTGTCACAGCATCCCTACATAATTTTTCCCATTGCATACTCACATACTCCGAGAAATGAGCAGTCAAAGCTTGTTCTATTGGCAAACGACGACCAAGCTCTATGAATGAACGATTAGGAACGACAAACTGATAATAAAATGCCATAAACGGATCGGCTATCTTGTAAAGACTCTTTTTCGCATTCTTTTCATCAATCCCGAACGGAACATCTTTCTCCAAAAATCCGAGATCAATGAGTTTCTTCAATGGACGCGATAGGTTGGTTGCAGGCTCATTGCATCTTGCGGCAATCTCAGAAAGCCGGTTTGCGCCAGTACCGATATAAGACATTATCGTCGAAGTCTTAACAATATCCTTTACATCGTCCTGAAAAAGTTTTATAGGTTCTTCGTAAAGAGTTCCATTTACAGAAAGGATATTGCGCCACAAGGCATCATTAAGTGAATTTTGGTTTTCCCTTAGTTCCCAATAACGCGGCACACCTCCCCAAACAGCATATTCTTCAATGGCATTCATCGCATCAAAGCTCAAAGCCTCTTGAATATATGGCAAACGTATCGGTGCAAGTTTCATGATCTCATCAGCACGGCCATAGAGAGGTGCAGTAGAATCAAGAAACAACCCATACATCATATTCTGCGATGAACCACAAAGCACAAGATTATACTTCAACTGCTTTTCATCAACCAGCTTTTGCAGCACAGATGGCAGTTCAGAAGATTGCTCTACAAGATACGGAAACTCATCCAAGCATAAAGTAAAACGCTTGTCTGTTCGATAATTGACTGCACGAAACATAGATTCCCAATCTGGATATGTCAGTTTGTCGAAATCTGGAAACACTTGTGCTATTACTTTTGCAAGCAATGCTCTCTGATGTTGCCCTTCAGAACGATCAGCGAGAAAATAAACATCATTGTCCGACAACACCCTTTTAATAAGCGTTGATTTACCCAGTCGTCTACGACCGTACATCACGACTAACGAGGACTTCTCCCTCACAAGAGCATCCTTCAGTCGTGCTGCTTCATCTATTCTATCAACGAATTTCATACACCTTATTTATTATGCATTACAAACATAATGTTTCTATAGCATAATACAAAATTTTAAGCTGTATTTTTTATCCTGATAGAGTCATTATCGACTTATATGCAGGAAAAAGCGAGTTTTTCCCTTTTTCGAGGCTCTTTTCCTTGTCTTCAAAATCAAATCCTGTAATGTTTTCCCTAGTTTGTCTTCTTTGGCCAACCACAGAATATCATCGTCAAGCTGTAAAGCATACAACACACGCAAATATATTCCGATTGCCACTGTCGGCGCACCTTTCTCTATTCGTGATACAGTCAACGGAGAACAGGTAGCACGTTCTGCCACCTGAGCCACGCTTAGGTTCCTACGCAAGCGAGCCAATTTTATCTGCTCTCCCACTACTGACATCTTTTGCTCTAATTTTCGAGGTAATTTAGTCCCCATTGTATTCTTTACCATATCAACACATCATATAATATGTGAAAATATTACTTTTTATTTATTTAATGATATATTATATATGAAAAATCGCATCATATTATTCGTAAGCAACGTATACATCTATTGACAAATAAAATACTATTTATCAATAGATGTAAACTAACTCTCCTTACAGTGTCTGTTTAATATTAGTTTGACCATTCAAACGAAAAGTAACTTTACTTTATCCCTGTATTCATTATATGCGTATTAAAGTAAAACTAAAAAAGGAAGAAAAGAAATAGCTCTACCAAAATCGAAGGTCATCCAATTATAAACTAAAAAATCCGTAAACTCATCTACGATTTTGCATCCATAATCAGCGAAATAATCACCGATATGCCTTATCTTTGCAAACCGGAGTTTTCGGAACAAATGAGAGCTATTTTTCACTTTTCCCTCCGTTGAAAGGCAAATTAAGGTTAAAAACGTTAAATCTTCAATTTTTAGCAAAAAAACAAGTAATTTTTCGAGCATTCTATCTTTTAAATCGTAAACCACTGATAGTCAATTAGCATAATATGCTGCATCGACAATTATCATTTCACAAAGCTGTTTGGATCTCTTATTTGTGAATACATACAAATGTTATAATAATGATATACAGCTAAATATAAACAAAATATCTATAGCTGAAGTTACTACAAATGATATTCCGTTTAGAATGTTAGAAAAATATCCTCGTTAATTATTTCAGCAACTCTAGAAGTTGTTATCAACGAACTCCAAGTTTATTGAAATTATCCTCGATATGCTAATAGAATCTTACACCATTACTCTACAACTTATTATTTCGTTATTGAATACGATTCTTGATCTCCACCTAATGAAACTGATGGAAGATATCTCATCCAATCCATCATATTAGAAAGATTTCTTATTCTTTCATCTATCGTAGGGAATTCTATTGCATCGAACAATGCCTGTTAGTTAGAATTTGATTAAGTCATATTTGAAATATCAGAATTATGCAAATTATCGGTACTATTTCGAATCAGTGCCGATAATTTGCATGTTACTGACTAACCAAACGGATTGCCAGATGTGCGTTAACATATGAAATATGACATTAGTTTACCTTCACCCTCTCCTCTTCCTGCCATTCAGCAAACGAGACAATCTCTTTGTATTGCTCAGCAGTCAGAGATGATCCACTATCTTCACTACATTCGTATTCCCACGGTAGCTCATAAACGGAGCCTTCCTCCTGATAGCCCATATAGTTATGGTATGAATAAGGAACCAACCTGACATAATCTTCTTCCTCAAGAATCTTCAGAAGCTTGTCGGCATCGTAGATTATTAATGGAACACCGGACTTATACAGAGCTGTGGCAACTTCAATGGCGAGACCGGCATTCGCAGAATAACTGTTGGAAACGACAATCACCCATCCTGACCGTTCTGTATCTGATGCAAAGATATTCAGGAAGGAAAGCCCCAGTTCTCCATAATGATCCTTGGCAAACCAGATGAAATCATCCGGACTATCAATATCGTACTGCTCATCAATTTTTGCAAACTTCATCCGATTATAATAAGTTACGTCATGCAATTCATTAGGGCCATAAGTCTGTTCAGTCTGGTTGTATTTACTGACAGGCAAATTTCTGTAGAACGACTCATACACTAATAATGGCATCCACCAGTCTGCGCAGATAGGCAAAAATACGGGTAATAGTTTCCCTGCTCCATTCATCGTTATAGTATTCATTATTATCCGAAACATACGAAGAATAATTTGAAACAACGAAACGGATATATTTCCGGTCTGTAAACCGGATTGCTCTTCGCTCCATGTATAAGGAAGCGACATGAAACCAGCGTGTTTCCATCGGGTTGAATGAATGCCAATCCCGAAAAAAATCTTCTTTATTTTCATACTTTCCCGAATCAAACCCATTCATAAGATACTCGTTCTGGAAAACATATCCCATCTGATTGGATAATACTTTGGTTCCACCAATCTCTGCATCAATATTCGTATGTGAATGACCGTATATCCAGACATCAATCCGGTCGTTGCTTATCAAGTCTCCATAGTTACTCGCAAAGGCACTGTTCAGCACCGAATCTTTATGACAAGGCGCAAATACCTGAAAAGTGGGCATAGGTGCAGATCACTCATGTATCGTATTCTCATTTCTTTGATAGTTCAACCTGTTTCTCTATGATAGCCTTTACCCGTGCGAATGAAACCGGAGTGAAGTCGTTATTGTCAACTCCCACATCATATTGTGTAGAGAAAAGCATTTGAAGGCGAGGCTTATCTTTTCCGGTGTTATTCCTGCTTGTATGCACATGGCCGAAAAGCTGCCAGGTATCATCGTATGAGCCGCTATAGCAAAGGAACGGGCAATGATTCAGATAAATCTTCTGTTTATCCACCTCGATGTACATCTGCATCGTGATCAGTTCGAAATATTTTGTATAATTCTGCCTCAAGTTCTTCATGTCATGATTACCGGCTATGAGATAGATTTTCCCATTCAACCTTTTGAGTATCTTTGTCCATTCAGCAGAGCCACCAAGACAGAAGTCGCCAAGATGAAATACGATATTATCCGGACCGACCACACGGTTCCAGTTGGCAATAAGTGTTTCATTCATGTGTTCTACATCCTTGAATGGTCTGCTACAGAACCTGATGATATTGGTATGATTGAAGTGGGTATCGGATGTAAAGAACACCCCGCTTCCGTTGAATTTGTAATCCATAATCTTCTTTTTTTATGCACATCACTGCGCTGGTTAATAAAACTGAAGTTTTCAATACCCATGGACGGAAATGACGGAGTAGAGCGCATAATGCGAACGTCACCAATGGGCAAAAACAAAGCCGTTGAAAAATTTAGTAAGGACTTTTCAACGGCTTCAATTTATCTTTTTAATAGGAATACCTGCATCTAATGTACTCCTACCTGTCTATAAAACGTTCGCTGGAAAGTGTTTTTGAATTTACCGAATGACTCAATGCCTAAAGTATGAACATACGACATACTCTCAAAGCATACTGTGCTTCGACATAATGTGTTTACTAATATGTTCACTCTATTCTGCAGCATTGTAATTTTTTTAATGTTTTTATTCAATTGTGAGTGCAAAAATACTGAATTTTCTTGAGAACCAATTAACTATTCGCTAACTTTTTGATAGCTTTATAATACTATTATTGTCAAACAGACGTGGAGAAATAGAGTACCTATAACCAAGCAACTTTTTCAAATGGTTGAAATAGAATAATTCAGTCAATCCTTCACCGACAATATGAATGACCTGTCTAGTTGCTGTATTCTTTCTAACTTTTCTCATAAGGTTACTTTTCTACTTCTACTCATTGTTTGTAAGATTTTTGAGCCTATAACGGTGTACGGCTCTATTAAACACTTACAAACCATCAAGAACTGTTTTACCTTTCAACATCTTTTCTTTCTTTTCATTAAACATCTAATATTCTGATTCTTTGATAATACGCAAAGTCTCTTGCTTATATCCTTTGCGGTCGTACTCCTCCCCTCTACACATCCAACAACTACATGGAGTTCCCGTAGTTTTATAAACCTGCGCCCATTTATCCTTTGCCAATTCAAACCAATGAGGATGCTCATAACAACTACCATCTTCACGAATAATGCAAAATTACGATAAATATTGGCAATTATATCAGATGGGGTATATTATCATAATAAACAAAGATTGAAATAAAGCAATTCCAATAAAAGCATTACCTTTGTAAACAACAAGCATTCTGTAACATCCATGCAAAAAAGTAACTGCAACAACTGCCCCCTAAGGAAAAAATACGATAAAAGCCCTCAGTCATTAATGGGACGCTTTTGGCGTTGGCACATAAACTTCTGCCCAGGTTGGAAAGGATATTTCAAATCTCTTTCGCCTGACGAGCAAAACGAGATTAGAAAGAAGTATAACTTCGATAAATACAATAAATAATGAAAAAAGAAATTCTATTCGTCTTGTTAAAAGACTTTGCCGATTGGGAAGGGGCTTATATCGCTCCCAACCTCAATTTAGGTGTTGAGCCCGGAAGTGAAAGCAAATATATAGTTAAAACCGTATCTGTCAGGAAAGAGCCGGTTGTATCTATCGGAGGATTCAAGGTGCTGCCCGACTATGGGATCCATGACATTCCGGCCGATTATGCAGGAATCGTATTAATAGGTGGCATGAGCTGGTTCACTCCGGAAGCCGAAACCATTGTCCCTCTGGTTAAAGAGGCCATAGAGAAGAAGAGGCTGGTGGCCGGAATTTGTAACGCCTCCGTCTTTCTTGGCAGGCACGGTTTCTTGAACCATGTAAATCATACCAGCAACGGATTGGATTACCTCAAACAATTTGCGGGGGTTAATTATACAGGTGAAAATCTTTATATGGATGAACTGGCTGTCAGAGCCGGAAACATTGTAACCGCCAACGGATTTGCCACTCTGGAGTTCTGCCGTGAAATACTATATGCGCTGGAAGCTGACTCTTCCAAGAAAATAGAGAGAAGCTATCGATTGAACAAAACAGGTGTTTGGGAAGATCCAGAAGTGGGATAAATTATTATCGCGGTTTATAGCTGAAAGCTGGGGATGTATCCCATAAGATGTGTATGAATTTAAATAATACGAAATCATCTACCACATCTACCATTACCCTTAAAAGTCCCTAGCTATAAATCACTTATCTAATGGTGGTAGATAATAAAACATCTACCACCAACAACTTACATCTACCACCATTTACTACTTTTCAACCACTAAATACAACCGTCCCCTACTCGCCAACTGTGTCATTAGCCCTATCTTTTTCAAGAAGCGACCAAAGACGGAGACATTGCTCATCGGAAGTTTTACGCCGCTCTTTTTTTGCAGCGATAGGTAGATCTCTCCGGCAGAGATCTTCAAACCTTCCTCCTTATGCGAAGCGGGACGATAATATTGAAAAAACAGATCCTCGAACAAAGGACGTTGTTGAAACGCCTCGTTCGCTTGCATCTGCGAGACCTCTTCCTCATGCGTCAGCCAATAACGCTCGTTATTCTTCAAGGCGGCAACCGCTTGCGCATAGAGCTGGAGATAATCGATAGGCTGGTCATTGTCTATCAATCCTTTCACCTCGATACAAATGAAACGGCGGCTGCCGGAAGGATCGCCCAGCAAATCCGTATGGTTGCTCGTAGCGATAAAGGAAGCGTAACGTTTCACCGATTCCACCTGCGTAGCATGAGGCTTGCGCACATTTACGACCGGCTTCTGCAACAGATGCTTCAAGAAGCCTTGATGCCTCGCGCTCACTTGGTCGAACTCATCAATATTGATCAATCCGAAACGAGTAAGATACAGCTCGGCATCCCGCTTCTTGCTGAAATCGATGCTGTCCGTGTAATACGTATTCAAGTCCGGTGGCAACAGGTTGAAGCAGAACGTGGACTTCCCGCATCCCTGCCCGCCCACCAAGAGCGGGGAAAGGCTGTTGCCATGCTGTTTGTCACGTCCCTGCCAGTGCGCTACCATCGACAGGAACCAAGTGTAAAACAACTGTTCCCACCGTACGTTATCGCAAGGGATGCGTGCGGCCAGCGGACGGATGCGATCCTTGCCGTCCCACACGGGCAAGCGGGTCAAATAGTCCTCGATAGGCGCATAGTCCGGGATGCGATCTGAAAAGACAAAACGCCGTACATCCCTGTCCCATAGCTGCAATCCTTCTTTCTGGGCATTCAAGGCGATACTGTTCAACACACGATCCGTCACGGGGCGATAGTCAAAACAGAACGTGTTTTTCTCCCGATACTCCGGTCCGCCGGCCATCAGATTATACCGGAAATCGTAACGGCGGTTCATAAACTCCTCCATTTTCAAGCTCTGTAGTTGCTCCGGCTTGTAAAGGGACGTACAACCAAAGTCCGAATCGGAGGCTAACCGATACGACTGCCTCAAGGTCTCCCGGATCTCCACTTCCGAGATCAGATTCCCCAAATAAAGCATCGTCCACTTCACACAATCCTCCTCTTCTACCCCAGCCGCGAAACAAAGTCTTCCAAGAGTGACCAACAAAGGTTTGAAATCCACCTTTATGCTCAAACTTCCATGTTCCTCCAAAGCCCGCTGCAAAGCGAATTCATATTGGATGGCAACGTAACGGTATTGGTCATAAAGCGTCTGCCCGGCACTCTCTACCGGTACCGGCACCCGTTTTTCGAACCGTTCTTGGTAGGCGCTTTCGTCGGGCATAGCCACAGGCTGCTCCAGATGAATGGAAAGAGCGTCCGGATTGTAATACACATCGGCATCATAACTGAGGCGGCAGCCCATTTCCAGCACCGGACGTTTCAGCTCGATGGGATAAGAAAGGCGAGGCTCATACGTCTTGAGCGCATGTCGGTAAGCGTGCGCATGAAAAACCTCGGCATCCGTACGCGAACGGGGAAGCGACCCGTCGGGATAGGTATAAGCCACCACGAACTTCACGCTCCGTCCGCTAGAGCCGATCATAGCGAACAGTGTCTGCGGATATTCCACTATTTTTTGTTTCAAGGACAAAGCCTCTTCTATGCTCTTCAATCGATTGATCTCCAGCAAAATCCAGCCATTATACTCCTTCAACTCGCCTTTTCGAAAAGTTCCGGCAAAGAGCAACTGAGGTAATTTCCGGGTAAACGGATACCGTTTGTCGGGATAAGCCCGCCTTAATTTCTCTCGAAAGAGCGCAAGCTTATCCCTCGTCCGCTCATCCTTTACCCATGCCACGATCTCCTCCATACGCATCGCCCGTTGCGCAACGGTATGTCGATAGGCTGTTTGCTTGGTTATTTTCATGTCTAATATATTATTTAAGAAGTTGAATAACTTATGCTTACAGTTTTTCCTATAGAAAAAACTAAAGTTTTCCCCTAATAAAACTTTTGTTTCTTCCTAAAGAAACTTTTGTTTCCTCTAGGAGAAACTTTTGTTTTCCCTAAGAGAAACTCTTATCAGCTCTTATCCCTTCGTCCATCGGTAGCCACTCTGCCAAGCATCAAAGACTGGTTCATCCTCTACTCCGTACGCCCGAAAAACCTGGCGGATATACTGTTGGTCTTCGGGCGAGAAGGTTCTTTCCTTGCGCTTAAACTGATAAAACTTATTCTTACCGTATGTCATCAACAGACGTTGCTTGATGCGTTTCGCCTCCAGATAAGGTATCTGGTCTAATAGGTGATCCATGCCGACAGCGTATTGCACGGGAGTATCCGCCATGAAAGCCGCACACTTTCCGGTAGGACTGGTACGTGCGGGATTCACGATGCTCACCGCCCAAAGCGTATCGGGGATAAAACGGACAATTTGATGCCGCAAGCAGCGGTTGGCGTTCTTACAATTTTCATTAAAACAATGTACAAAGCCTGTCGGCACCATAGCGTAATCGAGTTTTTCTATCATATCTTTTAGATTTTCAGTATTCTTCAAATATAACACTTTTTTCCTTCACACGAAAAGAAAATTGTATGAAAATCAATAATAAATGGTAGATATTGAATAATAATTGTAGATGTTTGGACATCTACAACCAACAGATAATACTCTCATTTACAAAAAGTATATAATAGAGTGGTAGATATTGTAGATATTTTTATAAATTCAATGTTACAGGAAACTCATAATACGTAAAAGACCGAGCCAATACAACTTCTTCATCTTTTCACTATCACATAGCAGGATATTTTATATCTTTATTGCCTGTTTATAATCATGATTGGATACATATGGACATAGATTTCGAATCATACATCCGTGGTAGTGAGCCCGACAAAAAAGAAAAGGCTTCAGCTTGGAAAACAGCCATTGGTTTACAAGCTGTAGATGGCTTGCAAACATCCGATTATTTAAAAGATACAGCTATAAAGCATTTGCGTAGCATCGGTTTTGACGTGAACAATGATCTGTTTGCCGACAACTCTTGGTACTTTCGCAATGCGCTGGTTCGTGCGAATTATAGAAATGTGCGAAAAGACGTTGAACCGGATATGAGTTTCTTGATCGCATTTTTCAGAAACTTAATGATGGGAGAAAATCATGACCCCACAACAGCCAACCGAACAAGTCGACCGAACAAGTACCGAACAAGCTAACCGAACAGTTCAGCGCACCGCTTTTAGCTATCGTAAAGGCTATCGGGACAGAACAATGTTCATTGAAAGTAAAAAGTGATTACAAACAATTTGCATAGATAAACAAAGAATGAAAACATCCATCAATTACCTTCCCGAACAAAAACGGGATGACCTCAGAAGAATTGTAGAGTGCGTACTGGAAGTACTTCCCGATTGCGAGATGATCATTCTCTACGGAAGTTATGCCCGGAATACATACGTTGACTACGACCAACGCATCGAATACGGTATCCGCACCTGTTTTATGAGCGATTATGATATTTTGGTAGTTACCAGTACCCGTTTCCAAAGATATATTATCAATCACATCTTGAGTAAGGCCACCGATAATTACTACAAAGGGAAGAACAGATACGTATCCACCACCGTACAGTTTATAGACGAGAGCATCGACGATCTGAATAAAGCCATCGATAAAAACCGATATTTCTATACTGATATCAAGCGAGAGGGTATCATGCTTTACAACAGCGGTCGTTATAAGCTGGCCCGCCGTCGTAAACTGAACTATCGCGAAATAAAAGAGTTGGCGGAGGAGTATTACAACGACAGGTTTGAACGTGCGAATAGTTTCTTACGTAGTGCCCGATATTCATACAAGGATCAGGATTACAAAATAGCATCGTTCCACCTTCATCAAGCTTGTGAGAATTATTACAACAGCATAATCTTGACTTTTACATTGTATAGTCCCAAAGAGCATAGCCTAATAACGTTATCCGGCAGAGCCAAAACGCATTCCCTAGAGTCATCCAAAGCCTTTCCCCGGGATACGGAAGAGGAGAAACGACTTTTCGACTTGCTGCAGGACGCATACGTTCAAGCTCGTTATAATTTACACTTCCGCGTCACTAAAGAAGATATCGAGGCGCTTATACCCAAAGTAGAACGGCTCCGGGATATCACGCAACAATGTTGCGAGGAGAGAATCAAGGTGTATGCGGCAAAACAAAGACAGGTTTGATGAGATTCCCCTCAATCGCCACCTTTATAACCCCATCCAACCTGTTTTCGAAGATACGGTAAGCCTCCTCAATCTCGCTCAATGGAAACTTATGGGTAATAAGAGGCGTCGTGTCTATCTTACCTTCTTCTATTAGGTTAAGAATCTCGGCGCAATCGCAGCCATCCACCCCACCAGTCTTGAAAGTCAAGTTCTTGCCATACATGTCTGGCAAAGGAAGAAGCTGAGGTTTATCATAGAGGGCTACGATGGTGACAATGGCGTTCGGACGGGCACAATCCCATGCCAAGCGGAAGGTATCCTCACTCCCCGCAACCTCCAATACGACATCCGCACCGCCATGATCGCTGTTACGAAGAACAAATTCCTTACAGTTTTCGGGATCTGTCACCAAGACTTCCGGATAACGCTGGCGAACGAACCGGGCCCTTTCCGGAGACTTCTCGCAAACAATAATACGTCGTGGCTTCTTCAACAACACGCACAACAAAGTACAGATCCCCGTAGGACCAGCGCCAATGATAAGAACCGTATCATCCTCAGTAATCTCCGAAATGCGAGCGGCCCAAAAACCTGTCGCTAACACATCACCGACCAGCAAAGCCTGCTCATCACTGACCGTATCTGGGATATGATTCAAGCCTCGATCCGCATAAGGAACCCGGACATACTCCGCCTGCCCCCCATCGATACGACAGCCCAACGCCCAACCGCCATTGGGATCGGTACAATTATTGACATATCCACGCCGGCAGAAGAAACACTCTCCGCAAAAGGTCTCGACATTCACGGTCACCCTGTCACCCGGCTTGACTGCAGTAACATCGGCACCCACCTTTTCCACCACACCAACCATCTCATGCCCAACGGTTATTCCGGATACCGCACGTGGTACGCTACCGTGTTTAATATGAAGATCGCTAGAACAAATGCTACCCAAAGTCACTCGTACGATAGCGTCCCGTGAATCCTTTATTTCCGGTATCGGTTTCTCCCGCAATTCAAATTTCCCTTGTTCAATATAAGTGTACGCAAGCATGATACTTCCTTCTTTTTGTTAATCGCCTTACAAAGATAAGGATCGTATCGCTAAAAATATTCAGATATATCTGTAATTTGGGTACAAACTGTTTCATTTTTCTCTCCTATCTTTATCGCCATAAATACATAGCATTCTCGTAATGAATATAAAAACAACAAAAATTCAAGAAGTATGAAACGAATCGTATTATTCATGGTCATGGTCTCAATGGTATGTATCGCCTCTTATGCGCAAAAGGCTGCCGAAGGGACAAAAGTTTTAGTGGCTTACTTCTCGGCAACGGGAAATACTGAAAAAGCGGCCCAACAAGTCGCATCTATTGTCAGCGGTGATCTTCACAAGATCCAACCTGAGAAAAGCTATACCTCCGCCGATCTGAACTGGCGGGATAAATCCTCACGCAGCAGCGTAGAGATGGACGATCCTACATCACGACCGGCCATTATCGATGAATTGAAGAACCTAGCGGAGTATGACACCGTTTACCTAGGATTTCCCATCTGGTGGAATCAAGCCCCAAGACTCATCAACACCTTTTTGGAAAAATACAATCTCTCGGGTAAAACCGTTATCCCATTCGCCACATCAGGCAGCAGCAGTATCTCGAACGCAGAGAGCGAATTGCGGAAAGCCTATCCGGATGTGAACTGGCAAAAAGGGAAGTTGATGAACGGAGTGACAGAAGAAGATATCAAGAATTGGACTAAAAAATAAATGATTATGAGAAAGAATTTTGGAGCGAAGCCTTTGAGCTATCCGCAACCCGTATTTATTATCGCCACGTATGGAGAAGATGGAACTCCCGATGCGATGAACGCCGCTTGGGGCGGTATCAGTGAGATGAATGAGATCAGCATGTGTCTTAGCGCCGGTCACAAGACTGTTAAGAATATCCTGAAGCGTGGAGCTTTCACGGTAAGCATGGCAGATGCCGATCATGTCGTAGCTTGTGATTATGTAGGTATCGTGTCGGGCAATAAAGTTACCGACAAGTTTGCCAAAGCAGGATTTCACGCTACAAAATCAGACTTCGTAGATGCTCCGTTGATCGACGAATTGGCCGTGGCTATCGAATGTAAATTGAAAGATTACGATCCGGATACTTGCATACTCCGTGGCGAGATCGTAAATGTCAGTGTTGACGAGCGTGTACTTGATGAGAACGGCAAGGTGAATGTAGCTAAAGCCGCTCCCATCATCTTTGATCCATTCAACAACGACTATTTGAGAGTGGGCGAAAAGGTAGGAAATGCCTTTTCCGATGGGAAGCAACTGAAAACATAAAAGAAAAGTCCATCTAAAGTTGTTATATATGTAAACTTAATTTATATTTGCACTATGGAAAAAGAAAGAGAAATATTATACTATGAAGATTATTTCATAGATTTCTTTATGTCATTAGATGATGGTGCAAAGAAAAAAGTTTCTTATGTGCTCGATATGCTTAAAACGCAAGAACGCCTTAACAAGAACTTCGTTAAGCTAATCCGTGACGGTTTGTACGAGTTAAGGGCAAGCCATAACGGAAACATCTATCGGGCCTTCTTTATCTTTGATGATGGAAATATAGTCATGCTATTCAATGGGTTTCAGAAAAAGGCTCAGAAAACCCCTAATAGCGAAATAGAAAAGGCTTTAAAACTCAAAAATGAATATTATGCAAGCAAATCCTAAGATCGGGAGTATGGACGCTGTATTAGATAAATTATACGGCAAGGTTGGCTCACCAGAAAGAGAGGAGTTTCGCAAAGAAGCATACTCTTATTGTGTGGGGCAAATTATTAGTGACGCACGGAAGCAAGAGAAAATGACACAATCCGAGTTGGCCGAAAAAGTAGGAACTAATAAGACCTATATATCAAGAATTGAAAAAGGAATCATAGAACCGGGAGTTGGTTTATTTTTCCGTATTATTGATGCGCTTGGCCTTAAAATTGAAATCGTAAAGCCTATCATGTGAGCAAAAGGAACTCTCTCAGATCGCCTCTGTTAAGATTGTTTTCCAATATGAGTAATAAAAGGGGCAAAGGCGTAATCACTACGGCTTTACCCCTTTATACATCAGCTCATGAAATCAATTTAGAGATATCATACCCACGTTCCGTTATCTTCCCCAGTAAATCTTCCCGAACCGCCTCCGGTAAGTTCCTCTCACGGCTCAAGATCCAGAGGTATTTATCCGTGCTGCTTCCTATCACCGCATATTGATAATCCGCATCAAGTTCTAAGATATAATAATCCGCATAGAACCATAAGAAGAAAGCCACTTTCAATTTTCCGGGATTATTTTTAGGGTCCGGTTGTTTCGCACGACCGGTGGCTTTCTTGTGAACGCCGCCTTTATATCCTTCGTTCTCCACACGGATCTTTCCGTCCGGAAGCAACGTATACGTGGCCGTCACATCCGTCATGCCTCTCTCAAAATGATTCTCATAACGGGCGATTTCATACCATCGCCCCATATACCGTTTAACATCCAGTTCCGGTACGGTATGATGATCTGTTATATTCATAAGTTTCTCTATTGTTGGATAAATGTATGTAAACCCAAATTCCTGTAATTTAGAGGGATGGACGGTTTGCCCTTTTGTCACGAACGACGCTCCCTCGCCAAACTTCAGCCGAAAAAAGAACTCAGGCAAAGGGATGATCCTACGGATCTTATCCGCTCTCGCTAACGTATGAGCCAACTGCTTTTGGGTGATAAGGTCTGGAGAAACCAAATTTACCACACCCCTCATCTGCCTATTCCGTATGATATACCCAAAAGAGCGGCATAGATCAAACAGGCTGATCCATGGAAAACGCTGTTGCCCGTTACCGATCACGACACTTACCCGTGAGAAGCGTTGCAAACGAAGCATCTCTTTCAAGGCCCCTCCATCCTCAGACAATACGACACCAAAACGGGTAATGACAAGCCTCACATCCGATGAGCATGCGGACGCTTCCTCCTCCCACGCCCCACACAACCGGGCCAAAAAATCCATTCCCCGGCAATCATGATACTCGTCATATTCCCCGAAAGCCGGATAATAACCTACGGCGGAGGCCGAAATAAACAACTCAAGTTTCACGCTTCTCGTGTTTATGGCATGCACCAACTGTCTGGTCACGCAAATACGGCTATCATACAACTCTTGTTTGTAAGCCTCCGTCCAACGTTTATTAATGGAAGCGCCCGCCAAATTAATGACGACTTCACAGGATTCCACGCATCGGCATAATTCATCAAAACAATCTTCCTTAAACAAATCCCGCCCTAAAGGGATAACATCATATCCTTTTCTCTCCAAAAAAGATGAAAGATGCTGACCGATATATCCGCTTGCCCCGCTGATCGCTATTCTCATAATCAATACTTTTCTATTAAAACAAATCCACAAGCAATTTAGATGGCAATTTCCGGTTCTATTTTAGTATCCCAAACAGAATATCGACTAAAAGAAATCGGTTCGACAGAAAACAACTATATTTGTCCTCATTTAATAGTGACTGAATCATGGCAGACAATTATCTGGAAAATAAGTACGCAGAATACCAAGCCCGGAAGACTTCCGGCACTAGAACGGGGCATACAACGAAGACACTTCATAAAACAAGAAGAGTCTTCATCACCGGTGGAGCCGAGGGGATCGGGAAAGCGATTGTAAGGGCTTTCAGAGGAGCCGGACATCGTGTGGCCTTCTGCGACAAGAACGAGACCTTAGGAAAAGAGACTGCCCTACAAACCGGGACACAATTCCATCTCGTGGACGTTAGTGATAAAACCGCACTAGAAGATTGCCTGCGAAAGATCATCGAGGAATGGGGCGATATCGATATTATCATCAATAACGCGGGTATCAGCCAGTTCTCATCCATCACGGAAACGAGCGTAGAGGATTTTGATAAGATATTATCCATAAACCTACGTCCTACGTTCATCACTTCCCGGCGATTAGCGCTCCATCGGCAATCCCTTGATACACCGAACCTATACGGAAGGATCATCAATATCTGCTCTACCCGTTACTTGATGAGTGAACCCGGTAGCGAGGGATATGCCGCCTCTAAAGGAGGTATCTATTCTTTGACGCATGCGTTGGCCTTATCGCTCTCGGAATGGCATATCACGGTAAACTCTATCGCTCCCGGTTGGATACAGAATAACAATTACGACCAGCTTCGTCCGGAGGATCATGCTCAACATCCATCCGGACGAGTGGGCAAGCCGGAGGATATCGCCCGTATGTGCTTATTTCTCTGTCAAGAGGAAAACGATTTCATTAATGGCGAGAATATTACGATTGACGGTGGGATGACCAAGAAAATGATCTATCTCGACTAAATAAACATCCGTATATGACACAAACATCGAACATAGAAACCAACCGTCTTGTGCTCCGTCCTTTCAGCGAAAGCGATGCTCCTGATGTTTTTGAGAGCTGTAAGAATCCAAACCTAGGCAATAACGCCGGATGGAAACCTCTCGAAACGATCGAAGAGACTATTGATGTACTAAATACCATATTTATCGGAAAAGAAGGGGTTTGGGCTATCGTATCAAAAGAGACTCAACAAGTCATTGGCTCCATTGGCATCATTCCTGATCCCAAAAGAGAAAACCCACATGCTCGCATGCTGGGTTATTGGCTAAAAGAAGAGTGTTGGGGACAAGGCTTCATGACAGAAGCAGTGCAATCCGTATTGAATTATGGGTTCACTCAAATGGATTTACATTTGATCACGGCGAATTGTTATCCTCACAATCAACGCTCACAACGTGTATTAGAGAAGAATGGATTCGTATACGAAGGACGGCTTCATCAAGCAGAACTAATGCATACTGGACAAATAGAGGATCATTTGTGCTATTATCTTGACCATCATTCCTTTTCAAACAAAAACAATAGTTTATGATAGTAGTAACAAAAGATTTATATACGCTCAGGAGTTGGGAAGGTCAAGATACGGAATCCTTAACCTTGCACCTTAATAACAAGAAGATCTGGGATAACTGTCGGGATGGATTGCCTCATCCTTATACAAAAGAAAATGCCCGCTGCTTCATCAGCCAAGCACGAGAAAAAACTGAAATATCGGATTTCTGCATTGTGGTTCATGGTGAGGCAGTCGGCAATATAGGTTTTGTGAGAGGAACGGATGTGGAACGTTTCAATGCGGAAGTCGGTTATTGGATCAGTGAGAGATATTGGAACCAAGGGATTACCTCTGAAGCGTTAGCCGATGCGATCCAGTATTATTTTGAGCATACGGAGGTTATTCGTATATTCGCCACGGTGTATGAATATAATCTGGCATCCATGCGGGTATTAGAGAAAGTGGGATTCAAGAAGACTGGCATCTTCCGAAAAGCTTGTTACAAAAACGGACGATTCATCGATGCGCATCATTTTGAGATCGTAGCGGATGAGAAATTAGTTGGGAACAAAGACTTATAATCCATTTATGCAAATAAGACAATTACAGGTAAACGAATACGATAAGGCATTAACCTTGTCTTTGGACGTGTTCATCCAATGTGGCAAGAATGACTTCGACGAAGAGGGATTGAAAACCTTCAAGAGTTTCATTTACAATAAGGATCTGGTAAATGAGCTAACCATTTACGGAGCATTCGAGGGTGAGTCATTAATAGGTCTAATCGCGACAAAAAATGAAGGAAAGCATATCTCCTTATTCTTCATCACGCCTATGTATCATGGAAAAGGTATCGGCAAACGATTATTCGAGGCCGCTATCCAAGATAAGCCAGTCTCGGAAATGACAGTCAATTCCTCTTCCTATGCAATCCCAATCTACCGGAAATTCGGGTTCGAACCAATCTGCGAAGAACAAACTACACATGGGATGAAGTACACCCCGATGAGGCGAACGATAACCCGTCCCTCCTTCGAGGACTTCAATGAGCTTCTTCTGCTTTGGGAAGCGTCCGTACGTAGTACCCATCATTTCCTAAAAGAAGAGGATATCTTATTTTATAAAGAACTTGTTCCCGGATATTTCCCATTGGTAGAACTTTATATCATCCGAAATGAGCGAGGAAAGATCGCCGCCTTCATGGGCTTAAGCGATGAGCTTATCGAGATGCTTTTCGTACATCCGGAAGAGCAAGGCAAAGGATTAGGTAAACGACTTATCCAATTCGCCTTGCAAGAGACACCCATCCGAAAAGTCGACGTAAATGAGCAAAACACAACCGCACTTCATTTCTATCAGCATCTGGGATTCCAAGTGATAGGAAGAGACGAGACGGATTCTTCCCACAAGCCATTCCCGATACTTCATCTTCAAGTTACACTTCCTTAAAAATTTAAGGGAATCGTGTAGGCTATCAGACTATATGTGTAGCCTAACGAGGGCATTCTTATCAAAAAATAGGACTAGTTACACATAAAAAAAGCCCACCGATAAAGGACGATGGGCTAGAACCTAAATGTTTTCACAACGGAATAATCCTTATTGTGATTTGCTTCAAATTAGTATAGCAAAGAAATAAAGAATATATTTATAAAGCAAGTATTTCTTGATAATTTATTTTATCTTTGAAAAAATCGTTAACACAATACTAGTCATGAAAAAAATAGTAGGATTAGATTTAGGTACAAATAGTATAGGATGGGCATTAATCAATGCTTATATAGATGAATATAATAAAGAACACTTATATGGTATAGAAGCTTGTGGCAGTCGTATTATACCTATGGACGCAGCCATCTTAGGAAATTTCGATAAGGGAAATTCTATCTCACAAACTGCGGATCGAACAAGCTATCGTGGTATACGTAGATTGCGTGAACGCCATCTATTAAGACGTGAGCGCCTGCATAGAATTCTCGATTTACTCGGCTTTTTACCAAAGCATTATTCCGATTCTCTCAATCGCTATGGCAAATTCTTAAATGACATAGAATGTAAATTACCTTGGGTAAAAGACGAAACAGGTTCTTACAAATTTATCTTTCAGGAGTCTTTTAAAGAGATGTTGGCCAATTTTACCGAACATCATCCCATACTTATCGCAAACAACAAAAAAGTACCCTACGATTGGACGATCTATTACCTTAGAAAGAAAGCTTTAACACAAAAAATATCAAAAGAGGAACTCGCTTGGATTCTTTTGAACTTTAATCAGAAACGAGGATACTATCAACTTCGAGGTGAAGAGGAGGAAACTCCAAATAAACTAGTAGAATATTATTCATTGAAAGTAGAAAAAGTCGAAGACTCGGGAGAGAGAAAAGGCAAGGACACCTGGTATAACGTACATTTGGAGAATGGGATGATTTACCGGCGCACAAGTAATATACCATTGGATTGGGAAGGTAAAACTAAAGAATTTATAGTCACCACTGATCTAGAGGCTGATGGTAGTCCTAAGAAAGATAAGGAAGGAAATATAAAGCGTTCTTTCCGTGCGCCAAAAGATGATGATTGGACATTAATTAAAAAGAAGACGGAAGCAGATATCGACAAGATCAAGATGACTGTCGGCGCTTATATTTATGATACACTTCTGCAAAAACCAGACCAGAAAATACGTGGGAAGCTAGTACGTACTATCGAACGTAAATACTATAAAAACGAACTCTATCAAATACTAAAGACCCAAAGTGAATTTCATGAGGAATTACGAGATAAACAGTTATATATTGCTTGCCTTAATGAGCTTTATCCCAATAACGAACCACGTAGGAATAGTATTTCCACACGAGATTTCTGTCATTTATTTATAGAAGATATCATTTTCTATCAACGTCCACTGAAGAGCAAGAAATCATTGATCGACAATTGTCCCTATGAGGAAAATAGGTATATTGATAAAGAGAGTGGAGAAATCAAACATGCATCCATTAAATGTATAGCCAAGTCTCATCCTCTCTATCAAGAATTTCGCCTTTGGCAATTTATTGTAAACCTACGTATCTACAGGAAGGAAACGGATGTTGACGTAACACAAGAATTACTCCCTACCGAGGCTGATTATGTCACTTTATTTGAGTGGCTGAATGAAAAGAAAGAAATCGATCAAAAAGCCTTTTTTAAATACCCGCCATTCGGCTTTAAGAAAACAACTTCAAACTATCGTTGGAATTATGTGGAAGATAAACCTTATCCCTGTAATGAAACCCATGCACAAATAATAGCTCGTTTAGGAAAAGCGCATATCCCAAAAGCTTTTCTTTCTAAGGAAAAGGAAGAGACATTATGGCATATATTATATTCCATAGAAGATAAACAAGAAATAGAAAAAGCCTTACACTCTTTTGCCAATAAGAATAACCTAAGCGAAGAGTTTATTGAACAATTCAAGAATTTCCCTCCTTTCAAGAAGGAATATGGCTCTTACTCGGCTAAGGCGATAAAGAAATTGCTTCCATTGATGCGAATGGGTAAATATTGGAGTATCGAAAACATAGATAATGGGACAAGAATACGAATTAATAAAATTATAGATGGAGAGTATGACGAGAACATTCGTGAGAGAGTTAGACAAAAAGCTATTAACCTAACTGATATTACCCATTTTCGAGCTTTGCCTTTATGGTTAGCTTGTTATCTAGTTTACGATCGTCACTCCGAAGTCAAGGATATAGTTAAATGGAAGACTCCCAAGGATATAGATCTCTATTTAAAATCGTTTAAACAACATTCGTTACGCAACCCAATCGTGGAGCAAGTGATAACGGAAACCTTGCGTACCGTACGAGATATTTGGCAACAAGTAGGCCATATCGATGAGATACATATTGAATTAGGACGGGAAATGAAAAATCCGGCGGACAAGCGTGCCCGGATGTCACAACAAATGATAAAGAACGAGAATACCAATTTACGCATAAAAGCACTATTGACTGAATTTTTGAATCCGGAATTTGGAATAGAGAATGTACGTCCATATTCCCCCAGCCAGCAGGATTTATTGCGTATTTATGAAGAAGGCGTACTAAATAATATATTAGAATTACCGGAAGATATAGGAATTATATTAGGAAAATTCAACCAAACAGATACTCTAAAACGTCCAACACGCTCGGAAATACTACGTTACAAACTATGGTTGGAGCAAAAATATCGTTCACCTTATACAGGCGAAATGATACCATTAAGTAAATTATTCACTCCTGCTTATGAAATAGAGCATATTATTCCTCAATCACGTTATTTCGATGATTCACTTAGCAACAAGGTGATCTGTGAATCTGAGATAAATAAATTGAAGGATAGGAGCCTCAGCTATGAGTTTATTAAAAACCATCATGGAGAAAAGGTGGAATTAGCTTTTGACAAGCCTGTTGAGGTACTTTCCGTGGAAGCCTATGAAAAACTTGTGCATGAATCTTATTCACATAACAGAAGTAAAATGAAAAAGTTACTCATGGAAGATATTCCAGATCAATTTATAGAACGGCAACTCAACGACAGCCGCTATATTAGTAAAGTAGTAAAATCTCTGCTTTCTAATATAGTGCGTGAAGAAAACGAGCAAGAGGCTATCTCCAAGAATGTCATTCCTTGTACAGGAGGTATTACCGATCGATTAAAAAAGGATTGGGGCATCAACGATGTTTGGAATAAGATTGTACTTCCTCGTTTCATTCGGTTGAATGAACTGACTGAAAGTACCCGTTTCACTTCTATCAATACCAATAATACAATGATCCCCTCCATGCCCTTAGAGTTACAAAAGGGATTCAATAAAAAACGTATTGATCACCGCCATCATGCGATGGATGCCATTATCATTGCATGCGCAAATCGTAACATCGTGAACTATCTCAATAATGTGTCGGCTAGTAAAAACACAAAGATAACACGGCGAGATTTGCAAACCCTATTATGTCACAAGGACAAGACTGATAATAACGGTAATTACAAATGGGTTATTGACAAGCCTTGGGAAACATTCACTCAAGATACATTGACAGCTTTGCAGAAAATAACGGTTAGCTTTAAGCAAAATTTGCGTGTGATCAACAAGACAACAAACCACTATCAGCATTATGAAAATGGAAAGAAGATAGTCTCCAACCAATCAAAAGGGGATAGTTGGGCTATCCGTAAATCAATGCATAAGGAAACGGTTCACGGAGAAGTAAATTTGCGTATGATAAAAACCGTATCACTTAATGAGGCCTTAAAGAAACCACAGGCAATAGTAGAAATGGACTTGAAGAAGAAAATACTCGCTATGCTCGAGTTAGGCTATGACACTAAAAGAATAAAGAACTATTTCGAGGAAAATAAAGATACTTGGCAAGATATTAATCCATCAAAAATCAAAGTCTATTACTTTACAAAAGAGACGAAAGACCGCTATTTTGCGGTGCGGAAGCCTATAGATACTAGTTTCGACAAAAAGAAGATAAAGGAAAGCATTACAGATACAGGTATCCAACAAATTATGCTTCGACATTTGGAAACTAAAGACAATGATCCCACATTGGCATTCTCTCCAGATGGTATTGATGAAATGAACCGTAATATTCTTATATTGAATAAAGGAAAAAAGCATCAGCCCATTTATAAAGTGCGTGTCTACGAAAAAGCTGAAAAGTTTACTGTAGGACAAAAAGGGAATAAGCGAACTAAATTTGTAGAGGCAGCAAAAGGAACCAACCTGTTCTTTGCTATCTATGAAACAGAAGAGATTGATAAGGATACGAAAAAAGTAATCCGTAAAAGAAGTTATAGCACGATTCCCTTAAATGTAGTGATCGAACGCCAAAAGCAGGGACTTTCCTCGGCTCCTGAAGATGAGAATGGTAATCTACCTAAATATATACTCTCTCCTAATGATCTGGTATATGTACCGACACAGGAGGAGATTAATAAGGGGGAAGTCGTAATGCCGATAGATAGGGATCGAATATACAAAATGGTTGACTCAAGTGGCATTACCGCTAATTTCATCCCAGCTTCAACAGCCAATTTGATTTTTGCTTTACCTAAAGCTACTGCAGAAATCTATTGTAATGGTGAAAATTGCATTCAGAATGAATATGGTATTGGTAGTCCTCAATCTAAAAATCAAAAAGCTATAACAGGTGAAATGGTTAAAGAAATATGTTTTCCCATTAAAGTTGATAGATTAGGAAATATAATTCAAGTAGGTTTATGTATACTAACTAATTAGATTTTATCCTATGATTAAGAAAACATTTTATTTTGGTAATCCTGCTTACCTGTCACTTCGTAACCAGCAATTAGTTATTAAGTTACCGGAGATAGTAAAGAATGATACTGTGCCCGAAAGCTTCAAACGACAATCAGAAATTACTAAACCAATTGAAGATATTGCAGTGATAGTTCTTGACAACAAACAAATTACTATTACCCAGGGTGTATTGGAAGCATTACTAGAGAATAATTGAGCAGTTATTACATGTGATGGACGAAGTATGCCAGTAGGCCTCATGCTTCCGCTTTATGGAAACACGACACAAAATGAGCGCTTTCGAGATCAATTAGACGCTTCCTTACCTTTAAAGAAACAACTTTGGCAACAGACTATTCAAGCGAAAATCAACAATCAAGCATCAGTATTATGCTCTTGTAAAAACGAAGAAATAAAATGTATGCGGATATGGGCCAATGATGTACGTAGTGGAGATCCTGACAATTTGGAAGGACGTGCAGCTGCTTATTATTGGAAGTATCTGTTCGGACACATAGAAGGTTTTACAAGAGATCGGGAAGGTATACCTCCTAATAATTTATTAAATTATGGTTATGCTATCCTTCGTGCTATTGTTGCACGTGGACTAGTCACAAGTGGTATGTTACCCACATTGGGTATTCATCACCATAACCGATATAATGCTTATTGTTTAGCCGATGACATCATGGAACCTTATAGACCTTATGTTGATGAGCTTGTATTTGGTTTGATAAGAACAAAGGGTATATCACCCGAAATATTAACAAAAGAATGGAAAGCATCACTTCTTTCTATTCCTACATTAGAAGTTAAGATTGGAGGTAAACGAAGTCCGTTAATGATCGCTGTCGCTCAAACAACAGCCTCTCTTTACAAATGTTTCAGTGGAGAGCAACGAAGAATCGTGTATCCAGAACGGTAATAATCATGGATCGATTTAGCGAATATCGTATTATGTGGGTGTTGGTATTATTTGACTTGCCTACGGAAACAAAAAAAGAAAAGAAAGCTTATAGTGATTTCCGTAAGAATCTGCAGCGTGATGGCTTTACCATGTTTCAGTTCTCTATTTATGTGCGACATTGCGCCAGCCAAGAAAATGCAGAAGTACACATAAAACGAGTAAAATCATTTTTACCAGAACACGGGCAAATAGGAATAATGTGCATTACAGACAAACAATTTGGAAATATTGAGTTGTTCTATGGGAAAAAAGTACAACCTCCTAATACGCCCGGTCAACAATTAGAGCTCTTCTAGAAATTATAAATCCCGTCATAAGACGGGATTTATTACATTGGAAACTTTTCTTTTTTATTTTCTAACCATTCTATCATCTAGTTGATATACAGCATATAATACAGATTGGGGATGTTTCCAATGGATCAAAGATACTAATTTGAAAGCAAATCACAACCGCTCCACGTGACTTGACATCTGAGGACACGATGTTTCCAATGGATCAAAGATACTAATTTGAAAGCAAATCACAACAGGTGCTTATCCAGCTTATTGACGTTGTTGATGTTTCCAATGGATCAAAGATACTAATTTGAAAGCAAATCACAACGCCACCATTAAAACATCGCTTTGAATTGGCGATGTTTCCAATGGATCAAAGATACTAATTTGAAAGCAAATCACAACTAGGAGGTTCGTTTTCCCTATTGCCTAGTGATGTTTCCAATGGATCAAAGATACTAATTTGAAAGCAAATCACAACATCTTCGTGGAGATAAGCCGTTGACAAACCGATGTTTCCAATGGATCAAAGATACTAATTTGAAAGCAAATCACAACAGGCTCTGGAGGGATTACGAAACCCTTTGCGATGTTTCCAATGGATCAAAGATACTAATTTGAAAGCAAATCACAACGCTTCATCGAGACACCGTATTTCGTTGAACGATGTTTCCAATGGATCAAAGATACTAATTTGAAAGCAAATCACAACCGCCGACGGCCAAGAGCTGTCTGCTGGGCGGATGTTTCCAATGGATCAAAGATACTAATTTGAAAGCAAATCACAACTCTATCCATCCATGATAATGAAAGGCTATAGATGTTTCCAATGGATCAAAGATACTAATTTGAAAGCAAATCACAACTATCTCGGATCTTAATACGGTGTGTACGATGATGTTTCCAATGGATCAAAGATACTATTTGAAAGCAAATCACAACGAATATAAAGATCTTATTGCACAACAAGAAGATGTTTCCAATGGATCAAAGATACTAATTTAAAAACAAATCACAACGCAAGCCAACCGCCACCATTCGCCCCAAGACTGTTTCTTGTGGAGCAAAGATACTATTTTAATAAATACTTAACCTTCTTCAACTGATCCTTTACTCGGTAACACCCTCCGTTATTTTTACAATCAATTGTTAAGTCATTTAATAAATTCATATATCGCATATCTATCCATTCTTTTATCAATGGGGCACAAAAGTAAGCGAACTAGGGAAACTTTGCTAAAAAGACTATAACTTTACGGCAGAAAAGATAAAGAGACAACAACAAAGATTGAGAATGGACCTAAAAGAGAGACTATCAAGCCGCTGTCATATAGAGGATATCCATGAGATATTATTTTATGTACAAGGGAACCAAGAACGGAAAGCAGAGCTATACGATCTGATATTCGATCCGGATGATGCCGTTAGTTATCAAGCGTTATGGGTCTGTAGCCATTTCTCGACCAAGGAAAACGAATGGCTATATGATAAACAGGATGAGCTGATAAATGAGGTGCTTAACTGTGAGCACTCCGGTAAACGACGCATTCTCTTGAACTTGCTTGTACGACAGCCCCAGGCGAATCCCCCACGGGTAGATTTCCTGAACTTCTGCTTGGACCGGATGCTTTCAGCGAAGGAATTACCCGGTGTGCAAACGCTTTGCATGAAACTGGGATATGAGTTATGCCGTCCCATACCCGAGTTGCTACAGGAATATAAGACACTACTCGATCTGGCGGAACCCGATTTACTACAAATCTCTTTGCGAACCGTACGTAAGAACATCTTAAAAAAAATACGATAAAACATGAGAAAGATTTTCACACTATTCTTCTGTGCCGCCTCCTTGGCCACAGGACTAGCGCAACAAGAATCCTATTTTACCAATCCCGTGATCCACGGTGACGTAGCCGATCCTTCCATTATTCGGATCGATCAGACTTACTATATCACCGGCACCTCCTCGGAATGGGCCCCCTATTATCCGGTTTTCACCTCTACCGATTTGGTGAACTGGCAGCAAACCGGACATGTATTCGACGAGAAGCCGGAATGGACTAAATCCTCATTCTGGGCTCCGGAATGGTATCAGCATAAAGGGAAGGTATATGTCTATTATACGGCCCGGAAGCAATCGGATAACATCTCGTGCATCGGTGTTGCCGTGGCGGATTCACCTACGGGCAAGTTCAAGGATTACGGCCCGGTGGTAGAGTTCGGGAAGGAAGCGATAGACGCATTTATCTTGGAGGACAAAGGCAAACTTTACATCAGTTGGAAGGCTTATGGATTGGATAACCAACCCATAGAGTTATTGGCCTGTAAGTTGACGGACGATGGGCTTCGCCTAGACGGAAAGCCTTTCAGCCTGCTGCGTGACAATGAGCGTCAAGGTATGGAAGGTCAGCATTGGTTCAAGAAAGACGGATATTACTATATCATCTACTCCGTGAGAGGCTGTTGCGGCCCGCAGAGCGATTACGCCGTATCCGTGGCTCGCTCGAAAAAGCTAGAAGGTCCTTACGAGAAATACCAAGGAAACCCGATCTTGCACGGAAGCAAGGAGGTTCTCTCCATCGGTCACGGAACGATTACGACAACACCGGACGGACGCATGTATTACCTATGCCACGCTTACCAGCCGGGAAGCGGCTTCTACCAAGGTCGCCAACCTTATCTGCAAGAGGTGAGAATGGGCGAGGATCATTGGCCTCACTTCGTAACCGGGGAATACGCGAGCCGCACGCAACCCATGCCATTTGCCGAGTCCGCACAAGTGCCGGTATTCGATTTCTCGGATGATTTCACCGGTGCTACCTTGCGTCCCGAATGGAGTTGGAACTATCCTTACACGGATGTCAAGACCGAGATCAAGAACGGTAAACTATCTCTATCCGGAACACCGAAACCCGGCGTAAAGACCGGAGCGGCACTTTGTTTACGCCCAACCTCCCCGGATTACACGTTGGAAACAGCGATCGTAAACCGGAATGACAGTTGGAAAGGAATCACGATGTACGGAGACGCAAATAACCTAATCACCTGCGGATGCGCTGGAGACCGTTTGATATTGAAATATATCCTAGAGGGGAAAGAACATCCATTGGCCGATCTTCCTCTTCCCGCCTCGCCTTTATATCTACGGATGAAAGTGACCGACGGTACGCATAGCACGTTCTACTGGAGTAAGGACGGACAAGCATGGAACGAGATCGTCGGCGAAACTCTCTCCGCAAAAGAGACCCGGTCGTTGATCCAATGGGATCGTATCTCCCGTCCGGGATTGTATCAAGAGGGAGATCCTACGGCATCGGCCATTTACGCTTATTGTCTATTAAAAAATGAATGATGGAATCTAAGTTTCACACGTTTGCCCAACCGATACAATCGATCCCCTTACCGGAACGATTCACGTATCCTTTTCACTATACACCGCATCCTCTATGCGTAATAGCGGCTGAGGAAACGCAGGCATACCTGAAAGAACGAACCGAATGGCGGGAAGAGTTACAAGCCGGAAAAATGTTCGGCGTATTGGTGGTTCGTACTCCCGCCGGAGAGGTCGGCTATCTGGCCGCGTTCTCCGGTAACCTAGCGGGGAAGAATGTACATCCTTTCTTCGTCCCCCCGATCTATGACCTATTACAACCGGATGGTTTCTTCCGGCAAGAGGAGGAGCGGATCAATGAGATCAATGCCCGTATCCGACCCCTGCAAGCCTCTCCAGCTCTCGAAGACGCACGGTCGAGGTTACAAAGCACGATCGAATACTGCGATTTCGTATTACAGGCCGCAAAAGACTTGATGAAAAAGAGGAAAGAGGAGCGCGACCGACTTCGGCAATTCCCTCTCACGGAAGAAGAGACCGCACTTCTTATTAAAGAGAGCCAACACATGAAAGCCGCTCACAAGCTAACCAAGAAATCATTGCGGTCTATACTGGAGGAGGATCAAGCCAAGGTGGATCGGCTTGAGCAGGAGATCGAGCAACTGAAGCAAGAACGCAAGCGACGGTCGGCGGCCTTGCAACGCAAGTTGTTCGAACAATTCCGAATCCTGAACGCCCGGGGCGAGGTGAAGGACTTATGCGAACTGTTCGCCCCTACCTACCAAGGTGCGCCGCCTGCCGGAGCGGGTGAGTGCGCCGCCCCTAAACTCTTGCAATACGCCTACCAGCATCAGTTGGAACCGATTGCCATGGCTGAGTTCTGGTGGGGCGATTCTCCCAAGACGGAGATTCGGCACCATGGATATTATTATCCGGCTTGCAAAGGAAAATGCGAGCCGATCCTCCATCATATGCTACAGGGATTGCGGGTAGATGAAAATCCGTTATTGGCGGACTCTCACCAGGAGACGAAGCTGGATATCCTTTATGAGGACGACTATTTGTTGGTCATCAATAAACCGGAAGGTATGCTCTCCGTTCCCGGCAAGGGAGATGTGGACTCCGTCTATCAAAGGCTATCGATCCTTTATCCGGAAGCCACCGGCCCAATTATCGTACATCGCTTGGATATGGCGACATCCGGCTTGCTACTCGCCGCCAAGACCAAAGAAGCGCATCAGAACCTGCAAGCCCAATTCAAGAACCGAACCATCCAGAAAAGGTATATCGCCTTATTAGAGGGCGAAGTTCCCCAAGATGAGGGTGAGATCCGTCTCCCGCTATGTCCCGATCCTTTGGACAGACCCCGGCAAATCGTAAGCGAAGAATTCGGGAAACCTGCCCTCACGCGCTACCGGGTATTGGAACGGACTTCCGGAAAAACCCTTATCGCCTTTTATCCCCAAACCGGACGTACCCACCAGCTACGGGTACACGCCGCCCATCCCCTAGGTCTTCATTGCCCCATCCTTGGCGACGAGCTTTACGGACGAAAGGCGGAACGGCTCTATCTGCACGCTGAATATCTAGCATTCACGCATCCTATCACTTCCGAGAGGATAGAGATACAAAAATCACCGGCATTTCCTAGGTGCCCCATGCCATGAGCATCCTAGGCAAAATACCTCTGTCAAGTCAAATCCGGACAGATCTGCGGCAGGATCTTTGGGAACGACCTCCCCATTCTCGTAAACATACACTAAAAGACGTTCCCCGTCCGCATTCTTTACATACATAGAAGGGATATCACACTGCGGACACCGATACTTTCTCATCATCTAATCTTTTCTTTATCTTTTTATAAACATACAAAAACGCAGGTATCAAGAATAAGTCAGCGGCAACCCAAGCCAACGGATCACCGAAACAAACGCCTAAGAACCCAAAAGCGGGAACCGCATACAAGCTCACCAAGATACGTGCGATCATCTCTGAAACACCCGAGAGCATCGCAAGGTTGCTAAAACCTACCCCTTGTATCGCGTAACGCAAGATACACAGTAGCCCGACAGCCGGGAAGAACCAGCAAGAAATATGCAAAAACTGCTCCGTATAGTCCAGTATCTCGACCTCGGATGGAGCCACAAACAACAAGGCCAGCCAACGAGACCCCAGCATCAAGATCATCCATGTAGCAGCGGCATACGTAAGCATCATCAACGCACTTACCTTAATTCCCTGCAAAATACGCTCCGGCTTTCCCGCCCCATAATTCTGTCCACAATACGTAGCCATGGCGATACCCAAACTCTCAAAAGCGCAAATGAAGAACATCTTGATACGGGCGGCGGAAGTAAAGGCAGCGACACAGGCCGTGCCCAAGGCGTTATTGGCGCTCTGCAACATGATACTGCCAATAGCGGTAATAGAAAATTGTAATCCCATCGGAACCCCCATCGCCAATAAGGTACGGGCCAGCCCGGCATGAAACCTTCGATCCTCGGAGGAAGTAGCCCGTAAGATCGGGAATTTCCGAAGCATATATAAATAACATAGAATGGCGGAAAGCCCTTGCGAGAAAACCGTAGCGATAGCCGCTCCCATCACGCCCCATCCTAACCCCAAGATGCAGAATAAATCCAAGAAAACATTCAAGACCGTAGAGAACAACAAGAACCAGAATGGAGTCTTGCTATCTCCCAAAGCCCGCATGATACTTGCCAACAAATTATAGAAGAATGTACAAGGAATACCGATAAAAGTAACAAACAAATAATCATAGGCCCCATCGAAGATATTCCCGGGTGTCTGCATCCCCCGCAAGATATCCCGGCAATAGAAACCGGAGACAGCGGCGATCACCACGGACATAACCGTAGCCAATTGCAACCCCACCGCCATGTAACGGCGCATCGTCGCGTAATCCCTCGCCCCGAACTTCTGAGCTACCGGGATACCAAAACCAGCGCAACATCCGTTACAGAATCCCAGAATCAAGAAAATCACCGAGGTACTGGCTCCTACGGCTGCCAGCGAATTTATACCTAGAAATTTACCTACGATAGCGGCATCGATCAGAGAATAAGTCTGCTGAAGTAAGTTCCCGAGCAATAACGGCATCGTGAAACTGAATAGAAGAGGGAATACAGCTCCCCCCGTCATCTCTTTTGAGTTTGCCATACATCTAACAAATAAAAGGATTTAAGAAAGACGGATAAGTCGCTACAAAGGTAATCAATCACTAATAAAAAACAATTCCCGCCCGCTATTATTTTAAGCGGTAATTTACAAGAAACAACGATGCCCATCGTAAGGTCTTTACAATGGGCATCGTAAGATGTTTAGAACAGGCATTGTAAGATGCTTACAATGGGCAGTGAGATAAATTACTCTTGTTTTATTATAGACATCGCAAAACCACCACCTGATGCCATTTGAATGACCTTCTTAGACTTGGGTGTCACAGAGAACTCCACCTTTTGGTAGTCTTTTGCTTGCTTATCCGCATTTAATCCATCCTTAAATAAAACGACTTGATAACTCCCTTCCGGCAAGAAATCAAAAGATATGGAGACTTTCCGTGAGGTCCAGTCGGTCATTCCTCCTACATACCAATCCTCATTTATCTTACGGGCTGTCACGATGTATTCCCCCAGTTTTCCCTGTAGGATACGGGTTTCATCAATACCATTATTAGGGATAGAACAAATGAAATCGGTACATTCCTGTTCCTTCCGGTAATCTGTCGGGCTATCGGCAAGCATCGTCAACGGCGAATCATGAACCACATAAGCCGCCAGCTGATGGCAACGTGTCCCTTGGCTCATCGGATTATAATAGACTGCTTTAAAGTCTTTCTTGCTAGCATTCCGCATGGCACCGGGAGTATAGTCCACCGGACCTGCCATCATGCGGATGTAAGGCATGATCACGTCATATTCCATCATATCTTTCTCCACGCCGCTCCATTTCATTTCCTCCATACCGAATACAGATTCCACGTTGATAATATGCGGATAAGTTCGGTTGAAGCCTGTGGGCTTGTAAAAACCATGGAGATCCAAGCTTAATTTATACTTAGCAGTCATTTCCGCAATACGATACGTCATTTGCACAGCGGTCTGGTCATCTCTATCCAGAAAATCTATCTTAAAACCACTGATTCCCAGCTCCGAGTACTTCTTGCAAGCCTCTTCCAATTGGTTGTCGAGAACATTAAATACCGTCCAAAGTATCAAATCCACCCCTTTATCCTTGCCATAACGAACCAACTCACCGAGGTCTAGCTCAGGAATAACTTGAAGCATATCCCCTTTCTTCGGATCGTACCAGCCTTCATCCAGCACGACGAATTCAATTTTATTCTCCGCTGCAAAATCAATATAATGTTTGTACGTCTCCATATTGATACCAGCCTTAAAGTCCACGCCATAAATCCCCCAGTCATTCCACCAGTCCCAAGCGACCTTGCCGGTCTTAACCCAAGAATAGTCGCCAATCCGATTAGGCGAAGCTAAGGCATAAACCAGATTATTCACCGGCATATCCGTATCCTTTCTCGTGACAGCCCAAACACGCCAAGGGAAAGAACGTATTCCTCCTGTTTTCGCAATATAATCCATACGTTCCGATACATAGCTCATACTACGCGGAGGGCGCACGCTCAACTTCGACGGGTATTTGGCAAAAGTACCCTTTAAGCAAGCCTCTTGTCCATCCCCTTGGATAAACATGCCGGGATAATCTTCCAGATCCGATTCCAAGAACGTCATTTTCAGTTCGGAACCGCAATCTATCGTAATCGGAAGAAAAGCGACATTGTCCGTATCGACTCCTTTCACGGTAGAGCGCTCATATAGATTTTGGAAAGCCATCGCATATTTATCTTTTCCCCTTTTCACCGAAGAATAAGCCATATACACATCATAATTTTCAGGGAAATTCATTCGGGTAATCTCATCCTGTATGATGATACTATCGCGAAAAGAGGTATAAAAACGATAAGCGACCCCTTCATCGTAAGCCCTAAACACAATCCCGTAATTACCTTTCATTTTCAAGTCCAGCTCATTATAACACATATCAAATGAAGCACAACGATAATGAGGAGATATAATTTTCTCGGTGGCCGAACGCTTTTTCGTGCGGGATACCTTTGCGTATTTCCCTAATATATTATCTGGTAAGACCAATCCGACAGGGCTCTCATCCAATAAAAGGTTACCTTCACTAGTGATCGAGTAAGTCGTTTGTTCCCCTATAGTTACACTCACCTCCAATTTCCCATCAGGAGATTTCAATAAATACTTCCGATCTGTCGCACATACCGCCAAGCAACAGGAAAGTAAGCATACTAACACTGTAATTTTTCTCATTATTCTACATTATTTTAATCCGTTTATTTCTACTTCTTGAAGCTCTAGGGCCAAACTTGAATATTCAGCCGTAAGCAATTTACCTAACTCTATGCCTTCTTCCATTAGAATTTTACCAGAAAAGATCTTATCCTGTAATCCACACGGTTTATTTTCATCCAAAGCCGTCAAGTCCGTCACACGATAATATTTATTCGCATCCAGTCCCGACATACGGACATTAGGCAGTGTCATATTAATAAAATGAGAGATCTTATAAGCGAAAAATACCGCCCGGTCTTTTTGCGGGGTAGAATACATCAAAGAAGCGATCCCTTTATTCTCATAAGGAGATTTTAAGCGATACAAATCCCCAAATTGCACAACAGGCCGAATCTTCTTATAAGCGGCAATAGCTCGTTTCGCGAATCTTTTGTCCGGCTCGCTCATGTCTTTCGGCTGAATTTCCATTCCTAGTCGTCCGGACATAGCCACATCAAAGCGGAACTTCAATGGAATCCTGCGTCCGGTCTGATGATTCTTATCCGCACTTACATGAGCAGCCATAGCTATAGCCGGATAGAAGTGTGAGACCCCCCATTGTAGATAAATACGCTGTAGCGCATCAGTGTCATCACTGGCCCAAAACTCATTGAAATAAGGCAACATACCATAGTTTATACGTCCACCTCCCCCAGCGCAGGCTTGTAAAACCAGATCTGGATACTTAAGGCGAATCCGTTCTAATACGTTATTCAAACCTCGATGATATTCAATATAAAGATGTGATTGTTTGTCCTTGGATAAATATTGAGAGCCATAATCCATAAGCCAGCAATTAGCATCCCATTTCATATAGGCAAGGTCCGGATATCGGATCATCAAATTATCCACGACGCCAAACACAAAATCTTGGACTTCCGGATTGGTTAAGTCTAAAACGACTTGTGTCTTTCCCCGGCCTGTAGATAAAGGGCGATTGTCAACCCGCATGATCCAATCCGGATGATTCTCGAATAATTCGCTTTTCGTATTCGACATCTCCGGCTCTATCCACAACCCGAATTTAATACCATATTTATGAGCCGAATTGAGTAAACCCTCTATGCCATTTGGTAACTTCTCCTTACAAACCACCCAGTCTCCCAAACTACTTGTAGATGAATTACGTGGATATTTATTGCCAAACCAACCATCATCCATCACAAACAACTCACCCCCTAAATCAGAGAAAGCCTCCATCATCTGGTCCATCCCGGTTTGGTCAACCTTAAAATAAACTCCTTCCCAGCTATTCAGCAAGATATCATGCGGAAGATCTCCCCCATGTAATTTATATTGACGCGCCCAACGATGAAATGATCGGCTTACCCCACCCTTTCCTGTCGTACTGTATGTCATAGCGAATTCTGGGGTCGTAAATGTATCTTTCGGCTCCAAGATATAATGAGAATTTTCCTCATTAATTCCAGCGATCACATTAAGCCTCGTATTACGCACATCGGCCTTGATCAGATAATTTCCAGTCCACGCTAACGTCCCCGCAAAAACATGTCCATGTTCTTCCGATGACCGTCCGTCCACCGTCAGCATAAAAGAAGGATTATCGGTCTCCGTATTGACTAAACCATCTTTATTGGAAATTACTTTCTGGCCATTTGTAAGTAGTTCCTCCTCCATCGTATTTTCCGCCCCCCAATGTCCATGGAAATGAGTCATCCAATTATCCCCCCGATGAATCGGCAAGAAAGCAGAAGCAAAACGATATAGTGTCACGGGGGTCTTTCCCTGATTCTCTATTTTCACCCAAGTAGAAATAATATCCGTTCCTTCATAAGATTTAAAGAATTGCCGTACGATAAATGGATATACTTTATCTTTCTGGCAAATCTCCGTTACAGATCCTTCTTCAGTCATATACTGTTTTACCTCGTCAACAACCAAGTCCAATGACATATTTCCATCGTCATGCGTCACTGCGATAGCTCTCTCGCCCGCAGTATTCAGTCCGAAAGCCGGATAAGTTTCCACATTAAAAGCAAGCCCGCTATCATAAACACCTTGGATATCCTGAGAAGTAATCAGGCTACCATAATACTGGAATATTGATTTCTCGCCCGGCGTAGCAGTTATCAGCAAGGAGGTATTTGGGGTTGAGATCAAGTAATCTTGGGCCTGCAAAGAACTAGAAAAAAGGCCTACCAATAATATAAAAAACAGTACTCTCATATTATTTCAATAAGCTCTGTAAATATTCTTTGGTCCTAATAATATATTCACGTTGATCACCTCCTAATTCTCGTTCAATAGTAAGCGATCCTTGAAAGTTTTCCTTTTTTAATAGCGTGATGATAGCAGAAAAATCGACTTCACCTTCAGGAATACTGACCTCTTCCCCTAATCGATAGGGATCAGTCGGATATTTCCCATCTTTTGCATGAAACTCTTTTATCAAAGAGCCAAATTGCCTTACCGCATCCAAGGCATTCGACTTTCCATACATAACCAGATTAGCCAAGTCACAATTAATGAAAACATTACCTGTGCCTATATCATGAATTGCACGAATCAATGTTGTAGGAGTCTCTTGACCTGTCTCAAAATAGATCATGATGTCACGTTCTTTCGCATAATTCGCTAGATTTTTCATTACTTGTATAAAATCTTTATACTTTTCTGAAGAAGGATCCTCCGGTATGAAACCAAAATGAGAATGCATAGCTGGCACATTGGCCATTACACAAAAGTCTATCATATCTTTATAAATTCGTATCTTTTCTTCACGCCCTTCCTTTGGAACTAAACCTATAGTCGCAGGCCCTTCCTTAAAATTCCAAACAGAACGTCCGGGGACAGCAACGACCGTTGTTACTTTTATTTGATACTTTTTTGAAGCCACTTTTACTTTCTCCGCAAAAGTCTTATCCATCCCTTTTTGATAATTCAGTTGGCAAGACCCAAATCCCAATTCATGAAGTTCTTGAAAACTTTTATCAATATCACTAATGTCATGCTGCATAACACCTATTGTTATCTCACTCTCGGCTCTCATTCCAGAAAACACAAATAGAAACGCAAACGTCAATACTAGAAATTTTATTTTCATCGTCTTATATAAAATTAGATTAATAGAACTTGATTACAAATGTATAAGCATATGTAATAAATAGCTGTACCATACTTTCTTGATAATGTACTTTTCCTTCGAAACGATCTACTCCGAACAAAATGTATAGTCTTATGAACAAAACCTAAAAGAGCCTACTACAGATTTTGTCATAATGGTCTATTCTAAAAAAGGATTATTCCATTATTAGTGAAATATGAACTATTTTGTATATTTTTGACCATGAAAAAACAATTAGGGGGATCGGCACAAATGCGAAAAGCTAATTTTAACTTCTTTCATAAGGCCTTTTGGCTTTGCTTACTCATGATAGCACACACACTACTCCATGCAGGTAATGGGGAGTTCAAAAGTTTATCTATTATCAATGGGCTTGCGCATACAGACGTGAAAAGCCTCGCTCAAGATAGCGTAGGGCTGATCTGGCTAGGGACAAGCGATGGGTTGCAAAGTTATGACGGCTATTCTTTCACCACATATGATTATTATAAGATTGACCAACAAACTTATCAATCCCACAATCGAATAAACACTATATCTTGTTCAAAGAAGACAATATGGGTTGGAACGGAAAGTGGACTTACTTGTTTTGACCTTGATACGTACAAGTATATTCCTTATAGTATTTCCGAAAACATAGGTAAGCGGATCCAACATGAACGTATATCGCAAGTAAACATAGATTCTCAAAGAGACATCTTATGGATATTCATGGACAAAGAATGCCTTGTAGCCAGCATAGACGAAGCGACTCACACCTTATCTTTCTTGCCTTGGGAAAACCCATCTGATAACAAAAACACAACCAGCCATTTCGTACCTAAATATGGTATCATGTGGAGGTTAGAGTCTGAACATTTGGTACGACTAACAGTTGAAAACGGAATGGTCAAATCTATGCGAATCCCTTATAAGACAGAGATAATGGAATCTAAAGGAAGTACACATGGGCTTACAGCTACCAAGGATTTTCTTTATCTGCGTACCGATGATGGATGCCACCGCATTGCATTAAACGCCAATCAAATGCCTAATTTCAATAAACATGCCTATCTCTCCTTTCATCAAATCCATCCAGACATACCCGCAAAAACATCCGGACACTTCATCGTAGACGAAAGAAACGGAGATTTATGGTGTGCTTATTGGGCTGGATTATTCCATATCAGCCAACCTTTCACCGAGAATATTTCTGTAAAGAACTACTTCCATAACACAGCAGACATCCAGCTTTCCAAGATACAAATCACCTCTTTATTATTAGATCAATTCGATAATATCTGGGTAGGCATGAATAGCTTGGGGCTACATTATAAATCATTATATCCGCTACCATTCTATCAAATAGCCAAAGAGAAGTTCTTGAGGAAAGGATATTTCAGGAATGAAGTCATAGCCATAAAAAAGCAAGAGCCTAATATCCTTTGGATGATCATTGAAAACAGCAGCCTATTTCGATACAACGAACACACGGAGGAACTTTCGTTAATCCCCTTAAATACAGGTAAAGATATACCAACTACTCTACAGTCTTTGTATATCAGCAAAGACCAAAAATTTCTATATATAGGCGCAGTCAACGGATTGATGCGTTATGAGATAGCTACGGGAAAAATCCTGCACATGATCGGGGCGTTATCCACGATTGTCCCTACCGAAGAGAGTGTCACTCAAATGTCTGAAGACAAATGGGGTAAACTTTGGGTAGGCACTTGGCGATCCGGAATATATTGCTTTGAATCGCCCGGGCAGCATCCTATGTCCATCCGGAATTATAACTCGTACACGGATCTCGAACTGACAGGGAATCAAGTGACAGATGTTCGCATGGCAGAACACTTCCTACTAGTCACCACAACCAACGGACTGAACAAGATCCATATGGATAACAAGGGAAACGTAGAGAAAATCATCAACTACCAGATGAAGCCTCAAACAGCTAATACCATGTCCTCCAATTACCTCGCCACAGTAGAGATAGAAAATGATTCTACTTATTGGGTCGGTACGATTGGAGGAGGATTAAACCAAATAATCTCTCATTCAGATATACCGGATGATTATACCGCCCAAACCTATGGTAAACAAGCAGGTCTACGGGGAAACGATATAGAAATTGTTTACCGGGATGAAGCTGGAGATATCTGGATGGGTGGAAATGGTATTTTTCATTTGGATCCAAAAACAAATAAGATAATGACCTACAGCGCTAACGATGGTCTGCAAAACAGTTCATTCAAAATGGGAGCCGGCTGTAAAAGTTCAGATGGTACAATTTATATGGGTGGCCCTGGAGGTATGAATTTCTTCCAACCTAAAGAATTTAGCAGACGATCCTCAACCTCAAACTTAATATTAACAGGTCTATATATCAATAACCAACTCATAGAACCGGGATATAAATACGAAAGCAAAATAATATTGGATAAGACAATCAATCAAACGGACGAGATTGTATTAGCATATAACCAAAACACATTCTCTCTTACATGCGCAGCTCTAGGTTTCCAACTTTCCAACCATATAAAATACCGTTATCATATGGAAGGATACGGAAAAGGATGGAATGAACTCGCTTATCAACAGAACCAAATTTATTATACAAATATACCGTATGGTAATTATAAGCTAGAGATACAGGTTTCTTTGGATAATGGAGAAACATGGGAAAGCCCATCACGCACTCTAGCAATAAGAATTGTCCCGCCTATATGGTTACGATGGTGGGCTAAATCGTTTTATGCCATTCTCATCATAGGGATTATAGGAGTTATCGTTTTTCAATATAACAAGGAACAACGTTTAAAGCAGGAAAAACAGATCCAAGAATTATTAAGAAAGAAAGATGAGGAAAAGTACCAATCTAAAATGATATTCTTCATGAACTTGTCGCATGAGCTAAAAACACCTTTGACTTTGATCATGCTGGCGGCAGAGCGCATGGGTTCGCTTAAAGACTTTCAAGATGAGCTCCGGCTGATATTGTCAAACGCAAAAAAAATGTTACAGCTTATCATTGAAATGGTAGATATTCGCAAAACAGACATGGGTATCAATAAACTAAACGTATCAAAGGAGGATATGCGAAACTTATCCTTGCAGATATTCAACGAGATGGTCTATTTGGCAAAAGATAAAAACATTGAGATGACCTATAAAAGCCTAGAAAACACCTTGCTTATGGATATGGATCTTGACAAGATCGGTAAAATGATTGTCAATATTTATTCCAATGCCATAAGATATACTCCACAATATGGGAGTATTAAGGTTGAGCTAAAGATCGGGGCTTTAGGACAATTTACCCCAGCCTATAAATACAATCATAACGAGGGTAAATTAGCGATAGATCAAAAAGCTTGTTTATTAACCGTTCGTGATTCAGGGATCGGTATCTCTCCGGAGTCTATTCATCATATCTATGAACGTTTCTTCCAAGTAAAAGGGGAAGAGAGCGGTCATTTAGGATCAGGCCTGGGATTAGCAATCGTGAAAAATGCGGTATTGCTACACAATGGGACTATCATCGTAAGCAGCGAGCGGAACGTTGGCACCGAAATTCTCATCGCTTTACCGCTTGTCCAACAACAGAAAGAGGTAAAAAACGAAACTTCCTCGAATCTAGATATAAAAGCATTTATTGAAGATCAATATACAGACTATAATCCCGAGGCAAAGAGTCTTCCGCTAACCAACGAGGAGCTGTGCCTAAAACAAGATCAACCTATTTTGTTGATCGTAGAAGACAATAAGGAGATGCAAGCGGCATTAAACGCACATTTCCTCTCTTCATATAATGTATATATAGCCAATAACGGGAAAGAAGGACTTGCTCTATGCGAGAAAATCATGCCTGATATCCTTATAAGTGATGTTATGATGCCAGAAATGGATGGGATAGAAATGTGTGGTCATATCCGTAACAATCTATCGATCGCCTATCTGCCTATCATTCTATTGACCGCTAAAAATGAGGTAGAAGATCAAATAGAGGGTTATGAATCCGGAGCGGACCTATATATATCTAAACCCTTTTCTATGAAATTGCTGGACGTAAGCATCAAGCGCTTACTAGAAAAAAAGCAATTACTCCTTAGCCGACAAGATAAAACCAATGCTACTTCCCCCTTCCTTGAAACGGGTACCCCACCTTCTACCCGTCAATCCTTATTGGATGAAGAGAAAGAAGCATTTAAAAAGCACTTGCAGCAATTGATCGAGCAAAATCTTTCTAATCCGGACTTATCCGTTGATTTTTTCTGTCAACAGTTATTCATGGGAAAAACGAAATTATGGCAACGAGTGAAAGAATGCTGCGGAGAATCATTAGCCGAATACGTTCGAAACATTCGATTAGACAAGGCTGCCCATTTGCTACGGGAATCCACTTTGAACATAAGCGAGATAAAAGACGAGGTAGGCTATACAAATAGTTCTCATTTCGCTCGTTCTTTCAAACAGAAGTTCGGGATTTCTCCTACCGATTATGCCAAAGGGAAATAATCGCTCTTTAGGTAAGCTATCTTAATTATACATTTTATACGCAGAATTATTCATTTTCTTCGGAATTAAACAGAGTAAAAGATATGCACACCATCCCGAATTGCTAGCACAGTCCATTATTTCATAAGCTTTTAGATTTGCGAGCAAATTATTCAGTTTAACAAAAAAGCTTATGAACTTAAATTTAGTACAACGAAGAAGCATGGGAAAAGCATCCATTACGATGAGCATTTTTCTCTTGTTATCTGGTAGTACCGGTCTATCAGCCGCTACCAGCAGTTTTTTAAGTAACCCGAGTATAACATCCGTCCAGCAAACCGACGGAAAGATCTCCGGGACAATCGTTGATGCACAAGGTGAACCGATCATCGGCGCAAATGTGATGGTAAAAGGAACAACGATTGGTACAATTACCGATTTCGATGGTAAATATACTCTTGAGGCTCAAACCGGATCAACACTTGTTATCTCATATATAGGATTCGAGACCTTGGAAGTAAAAGCCGAAAATGGCCAAAACATCCGCTTGCGTGAAGATGCACAAGCTTTGAGCGAGGTCGTAGTCGTAGGCTATGGTGTACAGCGCAAGGTGACAACCTCCGGAGCCGTTTCTAAGCTAGAAGGAGACGCAATTAATAAAATGACAGTGGTAAACGCTTCAAAAGCATTGCAAGGTTTAGGATCCGGTATCACGGTCGTCGATCGTGGTGGCGCACCGGGTAGCGATGATCCTGAGATCTACCTACGTGGCGTAGGAACAACCGGCAACTCCAAACCGCTTATCCTTGTAGACGGTATAGAAATGTCATTAAGTCAAATTCCATCTTCCGAGATAGAGAACATCTCCATATTGAAAGACGCAGCATCCGCATCCATCTATGGATCGCGCGCCGCGCACGGCGTAATCCTCGTGACAACTAAACGCGGGAAAGCTGGGAAGATGACAATCTCCTACAATGGTACCATCGGCTTCCAAGATCGAGCAGTCAAGGCAAAAGCAGTCAGTGCGCGAGAATACATGGAAATGGTAAATGAAGCCCTTATAAATGCAGGTAACAATAGCGGCAAGTTCTCGGAAGAAGATATCCTTGCTACCGAGAATGGATCTGATCCTTATAACCATTCCTATACAAACTATTTGGACGAAGTATATAAGCAAAACTACATCACGCAACATACGTTAAACCTAAACGGAGGAACTGAAACCGGAAGATACTTATTATCTTTCGATTATCTAGATCAACCGGGAATTACGGAAAACACTCAATACAAACGTTATAACTACCGTGTCAATACAGATTTCAATATTGGAAAAATGATAAAGGTAAGCAGTGACTTAACCTATCGTCATATCAATCGTTTATGGCCAGAGAAACTAGGCAGCGCACAATCTAACGTATGGAGTATGCAGCCCACCAACCCTATTAAATATGAGAATGGAGATTATGCGCTCGATAAACAAAATTTAAATGCGGTGGCACAAACTGACTTGGATATTGTGGGTGAGGATCGTTACAATAAGGATGCCTTGTATGGGCAATTGAAACTAGACTTTGAGCCAATAAAAGATCTAACTTTTACTGGAATGGCTTCTATCAACGCAGGCTGGGACAGGAGAAAAGTCCATTATAAAAACCATAAATTTTATAATGAAGAAGGGGCGTTAGTTACTCAATGGAACAATCCAAATAGCGTAAAAGACGAACGTAACACAAACTATCAACTAACCCTTCGTTTCTTGGCTAATTACAAGAAGAAGTTCGGAGAAAAACATGACTTCGCAGTATTATACGGTATGGAGCAAATTTCTTATCGGAACTACTATTCCATGGCCCAACGTAAGGATCTTGTTTCAGATGGATTACCCGATGTTACCTTGGGATCTGCCAGTAGCCAGTTCGCCGAAGGATATCCGAAAAAATTGGGTATTAATTCATTCTTCGGTCGTGTCAATTATGGTTTCATGGACAAATACTTGATTGAAGCCAACATTCGTGCAGATGGTTCCTCTCGTTTTGCCAAAGGCAATAAATGGGGTGTCTTTCCATCCGTTTCTGCCGCTTGGCGTTTGTCAGAAGAAAGTTTTATCAAAAATCTAAACTTCTTTGACAACTTGAAATTAAGAGCCTCGTGGGGACAAACAGGCAACGAGAGTATAGGAGACCCTAACAGTAATAAACCGGCCAACGGATTCCTATATCAGCCCCAATATGGAACAGAGAACGTTATCATGAATGGAAACATCGTTACAGCCATAAGGCAGTCGCAAATGGCAAATCCAAACATAACTTGGGAAACCGTAGAACAGACCAACGTCGGATTGGATTTCGGTTTCTTAAACAATACGATCTACGGTGAATTAGACTGGTATTCCAAAGACACCAAAGATATTTTATTAGCCTTAGGAATACCTCACTTCATCGGATTGGATGCACCTCAACAAAACGCAGGAGTCGTACGTAACTCTGGATTCGAGGCTATGCTCGGCTTCCGGAAGAAATTGGGAGAAGTGAATTTCTCGGCTTCCGTAAATATGTCGTACAATAAAAACCAATGGATAGATCGAGGAGGAGATGACGAAAACATTGATGGATGGACTATCCAGACCCTAGGTGCCGCCTTAAACTCTTTTTACATTTATCAAGCGGACGGTTTGATCGCCAATGAAAAAGAGTTAGAAGAATATAAAGCGAACCATAAATCAGATCCACGAGGAATGTCTGTTTTAAAAGCCGGCGACGTTAAACTTGTGGATACCAATAAAGATGGAACCATTGACCCGAAAGACAGGCAGGTATTCAGCCCGAACATTCCTAAATTCACATACGGTTTGAATCTGAGTGCCGAATATAAAGGCTTTGATATAAACTTATTATTCCAAGGATCAAGCGGTGCCAACCGTTTCGTTGATGGAGAATTAGTGGAAGGTCCCAGCTATGAAGCATTCACCGGTACACATTTCAGAGACCGCTGGACAGAAACGAACCAAGACGCGAACGCATCCATGCCTCGCTTGGAAGCTGCCAACAACAAGAATTCCACGGGTGCATACAATTCCTTCTTCCTGCAAAACGCCTCTTATTTGAGATTAAAAAATGCTCAATTAGGATATACATTCCCCAAACATATCACAGATAAGATGTACATAGGAAAACTAAGAGTATATCTATCAGGTTCTAATCTATTAACCTTCAGTAGCCTATTCCAAGGAGTCGATCCAGAGACTAAGGCCGGGCGTTTCTCCGACTTTCCTCCGCTTCGCATCATAAATTTCGGAGTTAATATCGTATTCTAACTTATTAATAAATTCAGATTATGAAACTAAATAAAAAATCATTACTATATGGAGCATTCGCCTTTACTTTGTGTGTAAACAGCGGATGTGACGATAACATCAACTTGGAGCCGGAAGGGATCATTACAAATGAGAATTTTTTCCTTTCCGCCTCAGATTTCGAGAGTGCATTGAATGCATCTTATAACCAATTAAACGTAAGTTCATACGGTTTGTGGCTTGATGGCTCCACCGATAATGGTATCGTAACCCATAGTTGGAACGTAGGATACGACATGGGACGCGGTATCGGTAATACGGCTTCTTCTTTTCCATTAAATAAGTGGGATAAGAATTATGTATCCGTGCAACGCACAAACGACATCATTAAAAACATCGACAACTATGCTTGGCCAAACGGAGAGGCTGATTCCGATCGAAACCGTATACTGGGCGAAGCTAGAACTTTGCGTGCTTATTTCTACTTGGATTTAGTATCTATATTCGGACGTATCATGTTCTATACCGAAAACCCAGCCACAGTCGAAGAAAGCCATCAAATCAAACAAATCGAGAACCCGAAAGAAATTTACGACTTTATATTAAAAGAATTGGAAGAGGCTATCCCTGGATTGCCAGACCAACCAGCAAACACTTCTAAAATAGGGAAAAAGGCGGCTCGCCTATTAAGAGCACGCGCAGCCGCTTATGCCGCAGGTTATTTAAATGATAAATCTTATTTCCAAATCACGCTTCAAGAGACAGAAGAATTATTAAAAACAGCTCCTGCATTGGGGGATTTCGGTAGTCTGTTCACCAACGGAAACGAAGAGATCGATGAAGTTATCTTGGTAAAGACTTATTCATTAGACAAGACAAACAGCTGGGGCAACTGGTACAATCAATCTCTCGGAGGCTATTGTGTCACTACCCCCGTGAAGTCATTGGCAGACGCTTATGAGTATATAGGAGAGCGCAATGAGAATCTACCTTATACTCATAAAGATCCGCGTTTCTATGAAACCATATATGCACCGGGAATGGAACTCAGAGGCAAATATTTCAATTCGATTCCAAATAACACAATCGAGAAAGACGGGAAAACTTACTTTGATCCTTCCAAGGATTACGGTTCCTTACAGGATAAAGACATTTGGGTTGGCGACGTACTTGGCGAAGGTGGCGGTGGCGAATGGAACAAAACGCAAACAGGCTTGTCTTGGAAAAAATATTGTACGGAGCCTGAAACATGGACAACCTATAATGCATTTATCATTTTCCGATATGCGGAAGCCTATCTGTTAAGGGCAGAAGCCTTAGTTGAAACAGGTGGCAATACAGAGGAGGCAAAAGCATTGGTAAAAGTTATACGTGATCGAGCTGGCAATACCAATGACATAGATGAAGCCATAAACAAATTTTACGGGGGAAGCTTGTTAAAACTGATCCGCAATGAACAACGTGTAGAGTTTGCGCAAGAGGGATTGCGTTTTTATGATCTAAGACGTTGGAACATCTTGAATGAGGAAATGAATAAACCCATTGAGGGCATCGAATACTATGATTATTCTTCAGGGAAAAAAGAATATAAAGTATATAAGCCCGCCGTAAGAGAGGTATATACGAATCGAGATTTCTGGTGGCCCATACCACAAGCCGAGATCGACTTAAATCAAGGATATATCACTCAAAACCAAGGCTGGTAATAGTATCTCGCCATACTCATCTACAAAGCGGTGTGTCATCTTAGCGTCATTTAGCATTTTGGCACACCGCCATTAATCATATGGAATGCTCTTAAACATAAACCTCATTTCAAATATAATAGTACAATGAAACTAAAAACCTATTCATTCGCTATTCTAGCACTCTCTATTTGCGCTTGCCAAACAGAGCAAACACCTTATCCCAATCTATCGGATCCGGAACGGAAAGCTTTAAGTATCTCGTCAAACGACACCACATTAACAGAAATATTCAATTGGGCCTCCGAACGTTCCGAGAAATATATAGGCAACGACACGGATCCTGTTGGCTCATGGTACGAAGCCGCTCTTCCTAAGAGGGAAGCTTTCTGCATGCGTGACGTGTCTCATCAATGTATCGGAGAAGAAATAAATGGACACGCACGGCAAAACCTCAATATGTTCACCCAATTCGTAAAAAACATATCGGAAGAAAAAGACTATTGCACCTATTGGGAAATAAACAAAGATAATCAGCCGGCTCCGGTTGATTATGAAAACGACCAGGATTTCTGGTATAATCTCAACGCAAACTTTGACCTATTAGACGCTTCTTTTCGCCTATATTTATGGACAGGGAACGAGACCTATATAAAAGACCCTCTATTTTTGAGTTTCTTCCAACAATCTTGCGACGAATATATCGATCGGTGGCAATTGGCGGCCAATAATATCATGAAACGGCCTGCTATCATGAACTCAAGAGGCGACATGAATAAAAAACGATTCAACGGAGTAAGAGGGCTGCCTTCATATGAAGAGTCTGTCCCCCACCTAAAAGTCACCGGAGATTTAATAGCTACCTTATACAGAGGTTTACACTCATATGCCTCCATCCTCTCCTTGAACGGAAAGAAGGCAGAAGCCAGATCTTACCTCAATAAAGCAAATCGTTACGCTCAATTATATGATTCTATTTGGTGGAATGAGAAAACCCAAAACTATTACTCTTATTGTTTAAAAGACAATACGTTCAAAGAGGGTGGTAGCAATATGTTTTCAGCTTGGTTTGGTATAGTAAAACAGTCGGAGAGGCTTCAAAGTATCTTACAATTGATGGAAACGAAAGAGACGAATGTGGAAAGCATGTCTTATTATCCGACTATTTTTTACAGAAACGGCAAATACGAAGCTGCCTATCGTTTTTTGCAAGAACTATATAAGAATGACCGTAGAGACTATCCAGAGGTATCCAGTGCCATCCTTGAAGGAATCGTTTGCGGGACCGCCGGAGTACAGGCGAACGCTATAACCAACACCATAGTCACTTGTCCTCAATTTACGGCTAACACACAATGGATTGCTATCGAGAATATCCCGGTGCTATCGGGTAAAATTTCCGTGATACATTATTCCGATCATGAGACAGAGATAATGAATAAAACTAATAAACCATTCACTTGGAAAGTTACTTTTCACGGAAAAAAACAACAAATCACAAAAGAAGGTGTACCTTTGAATATAAAGATTTATCAAGATCTATTGGGCAATACCTTTAGTTGCGCTGAGATACAATGTCAGCCTCGAGAAATAATAAGAGTTGTCGCCCAATGATCTTCTAACATAACACTCATAAAAACTCATCATGAAAAAGATTATTCTATCGTTACTATGTCTCATCGCTTTCCTAGATTACACGTCTGCCCAACAACGTTGGAGAATCAATGGAAGAGGCATTACTTGGCAAGTGAAACCGGGTGACGAACCTCATCGTGACCATATTGAGATGAGTGGACTAAAAGTATCCACAGTGGTTCGCTACGGAGTAGAAGATAATGGATCTTTTTACTTGAACCGAGGAATGGTATGGCCCACGCTTCGTACCATACCTAATAATACTCATGCCAGCCTAATGCGTAAAATGGAATGGAATCCTTTGGAAAATGTCCTATTGAACCATACGGCAGTAAAGGAGCAAGTGGAAAGTATATCCTTAGACGGAACAATACGTACCCAAAGTATTTGCAAAACACGAAAGGGGAATATACAACTGACACGAATCATGTTTCCTTCCACGAGCCAACCGGCCTTTTATGAGAAATATATATTGAAGAATATCAGTGATAGACCTATTCCCATCGAGATAAGCAATGCCTATACACAAATAAACACCCCGGCACAACGGGGGGTAGCCGGAAGTTATCGTCTCGTACAAGAACTACAAGGCAATATTTGTCGGGAACTGAATCCCGCCGAAGAGGTGACATTTTATGTATCCACAGTAGGCTACAAACAAGATGAGAAAGAGGTAATGGTCGATATCGAGTCTGAATTGACCGCTCGACAGGAATTGATAGAGCGCTTTCTCAAAAATCTTGTCGTGGATACCCCTGACCCTATTATCAACACGATGTTCGCTTTCGCTAAAATCAGAGGGGCGGAGAGCATTTATGAAACAGCAGGAGGATTACTACATGGTCCGGGAGGAGAATCCTATTACGCGGCTATTTGGGCCAACGACCAAGCCGAATATATCAATCCGTTCTTTCCATATCTTGGCTATGAAATCGGAAACCGGTCGGCTCTAAACTCTTATATGCATTTTGCTCGTTTCATGAATAATGAATATAAGCCTTTGCCAAGTTCTATTATCGCTGAGGGTATAGACGTTTGGGGAGGGGCAGGCGACCGAGGAGACGCAGCCATGATCGCTTATGGAGCTGCACGTTATGCTCTAAGTCGAGGAGACAAAGCGGAAGCAGAGCAGTTATGGCCCCTAATCGAATGGTGCTTGGAGTATTGTAAACGACAAATCAACTCAGAAGGGGTTGTCGCCTCCGACTCTGATGAACTAGAAGGACGATTTCCTGCCGGAGATGCCAACCTTTGTACATCTTCCCTCTACTACGACGCTTTAAATTCCGCGGTTTATCTAGGCAAGGAATTGAAAAAATCAGGTAAACAACTCAAGGCATACGCAAACGAGGCTAAAACTTTAAAGAAAAATATCAATCGTTACTTTAGCGCCACAGTCGAGGGATTCGACACTTACCAGTATTACCAAGGGAATGATGTATTACGCGCATGGATCTGTATCCCTCTCACCGTAAATATTTATGATCGGAAAGAAGGAACGATCCAAGCCTTATTCTCGCCTCGTCTATGGACAGAAAACGGATTGCTTACACAAGCAGGTAGCACTACGTTCTGGGATCGCTCCACTCTTTATGCCCTGCGTGGCGTATATGCTTGCGGAGAGACCGAGAAAGCCACCAATTACTTGAAGTTTTACTCAGCTCAACGCTTGCTAGGGGAGCATGTCCCTTATGCGATCGAAGCCTGGCCGGAAGGAGACCAAAGACATCTATCGGCAGAGAGTGGACTCTATTGCCGTGTCATCACAGAGGGGATGTTCGGCATTCGTCCCACCGGCTTCAAGTCATTTACACTGACTCCGCGATTGCCTCAAGAATGGGAGTACATGAACCTTAATCAAAGCAAAGCTTTTGGCACGTCTCTAGATATACAGATCCAACGTATCGAACAAAAGTTAGATATCCGTATCTTCGAAAAGGGGAGGCTCAAAACGCACAAAAGAATTAGAGAAGGAGAAACACTCCCCATTACCATCTTGTAGAAATCCGTATCAGAGTTAGAGGCACTTTGTTTGCCATATTTATATATAAAAACCTTGATGCCCATCGTAAGGTCGTTACAATGGGCATCGTAAGGTAATTAGAATAGGCATTGTATCATGCTTACAATGGGCATCCTAGTTTTCTTATTCCAAAGAGAATGAATAGGGGCGATCACTATCCTGCGTACCTCGCTGTTTATTAGGGGTATCGCTCATTTGGTATTGAATTTTTGCGCCACCTAGCAACTGCTCATGTGTCAAGAAATTGCGGGTGTATGTCTTGCCGTTTACTTTCATACCCTTGATGTAACGGTTCTCCCGATCAGCCTTGTCCGCTTGGATCAACACCTGCTTTCCGTTATCCAGATGGAGTTTTACGGATTTGAACAGAGGAGTACCTAATACATATTGGTCGGTGCCCGGACATACGGTATAGAAGCCTAAGGCAGAGAACACATACCATGCGGAAGTCTGTCCGTTATCCTCATCGCCGCAATAGCCATCCGCCTCAGCGGTATAAAGTTTGTGCATGATCTCGCGCACCCAGTATTGGGCTTTCCAAGGCTCGCCGGAATAGTTGTATAGATATACCATATGCTGGATGGGTTGGTTTCCGTGGGCGTATTGTCCCATATTCATTACTTGCATCTCACGCATCTCATGGATCATACCGCGGCTATCCATACCCAAACGGCTAGGCATCTTGAAGACGGAATCCATCATATGATTGAATTCCTTCTTTCCTCCCATTAAGTCGATAAGACCTTGCGGATCGTGGAAAACACAGAAACTCCAATGCCAGCTATTACCCTCGCAGAAATCACGGCTCCAGTCCGTACCTTTAAAAGAAGGGTTGAACTCGCCCTTATCAGAGCGTCCGACCATCAACTTATATTTTGGGGCGTACACATTCTTATAGTTGTTAGCCCGTTGCTTGAAGATATCGATCTCGCTTGCCGGCTTGCCTAGTTTCTTTCCTAACGCATAAATTGTCCAGTCATTATAAGCATATTCCAAGGTACGAGCTACGTTTTGTCCGATACCGATATTATTCGGTACATAACCCAGTTTATTATACTCCTCGTAAGCGACACGACCGGAAGCCGTTCTCGGCAGTTGGCTATTCGCATCATGCTTCAAAGCTTCCCAAAGCGTCTCGATATCGTATCCTCTCAAGCCTTTGATATAAGCGTCAGCTACCACGGAAGCGGAGTTATTGCCGACCATGCAATCCCGGTGGCCCGGACTTGCCCATTCCGGCAAGAAACCGCTCTCTTTATAAGCGTTCACCAAACCTTCCTGCATCTTTTGGTTCATCTCCGGATACATCAGGTTCAAGAAGGGAAAAAGACAGCGGAACGTATCCCAGAAACCGGTATCGGTAAACATATAGCCCGGCAAGACCTCACCGTTATAAGGGCTATAATGCATGACTTGCCCTTTGGCATCGATCTCATAGAAGCTACGGGGGAAAAGCAAGGAACGATACAAGCAAGAATAGAAAGTACGCAAGTTATCGATGTTCGTATCCTCTACCTCGATCTTACCTAATTCCCGGTTCCAGATTTCCTTCCCTTTGGTCACTAGCTGATCGAAACCAGTATCTCCCACCTCACGCAAGTTTAACTCGGCCTGCTCGGTGCTGATGAAAGAAGAAGCCACATTGGCATGCACCACCTCGCCGGCCTTTGTCTCAAAACCGATGATAGCGCCGGCATGGTTTGTCTTCACCTCCGACTCATCCAACTGGATCGCCCCGTTCTTAACCGTAGAGGAGAACGTGAATGGCTTATCGAATTGGATCACGAAATAATTCTTGAAGTTACGGGGAACACCGCCCGTGTTCTTCGTGGAATAACCGATGATCTTACGTTCCGCAGGCAATACCTTTATATAAGAGCCTTTATCGAAAGCGTCGATGACGATATACGCTTTCTTGGTTTCCGGGAATGTAAAGCGGAACTTAGCCGCACGTTCCGTCGGAACCAACTCGGTAGTCACGTCATGATCGGCCAGATAGACCTTATAATAATAAGGTGTAGCCACTTCGCCTTTGTGAGAGAACCAGCTAGCCCGTTTCTCCTCGTCGAAGACCAAGCCTTCGGTAGTAGGCATAATGGAGAACTGCCCGTAATCGTTCATCCACGGGCTCGGTTGATGGGTTTGCTTGAATCCCCGGATCTTATCCGCGTCGTAACGATAGGTCCAGCCGTTGCCCATCTCGCCGGTCTGGGGAGTCCAGAAGTTCATACCCCAAGGCATGGCCGTGGCCGGATAGGTATTTCCGGTAGATAATTCGTACTTGGATTGGGTACCGACTAACGTATTCACGTAGTCTACAGGATTCTCCACGGCAGAAAGCTGCATGCAACAGGCTATCCCTATCGCTAAAAACCCTTGCTTGAAAAAAGATGTTTTCATGTTTGTATAGAATATTAATATTGTCTGTATTGTAGAGACGGGGCGTGCCCCGTCTCATCCCTGCAAAATAGTAATTTAAGATACTATCAGTCTGTGGGAGACGGGGCACGCCCCGTCTCTACAACTTGGTGATTGTGTAGGCTGTAACGTTGGCCGCTTTCCGGACAAGTAGCGAATCCTTCGGAGTCAAATACAAGGCGATGGCCGTACTCGCTTACCCAACCGATCTGGCGGGATGGATTTCCTACGACCAGCGCATAAGCCGGAACATCCTTCGTTACCACCGCCCCGGCACCGATCATGGCATATTGACCGATCGTATGTCCACAAATAATCGTAGCGTTAGCTCCGATCGAGGCCCCCTTGCCAATCACCGTCTCCTTATACTGGTCTTTCCGAGAGATAGCGCTACGCGGATTGGTTACATTTGTAAACACGCAACTAGGCCCCAAGAACACATCATCCTCGCAAATCACCCCCGTATAAATAGACACATTGTTCTGCACCTTCACGTTATTCCCAAGGATCACACCCGGCGATACGACTACATTCTGGCCGATATTACACGCCCTGCCAATCACGCATCCCGTCATGATATGGGAAAAATGCCAGATATGGGTTCCTTCCCCGATCTCACAACCGGCATCGATTACCGCTGTCTCGTGCGCTTGATAACTCATATCAATCCTCTTATTTATAGATTAGGAAAATAGTAGGCTTCTTGCTCAGATCGGGAACTTTACCCGCCCATTCCTTGACCGGGCGAGTATGGATATACTCATCCTCACACGTTATATTCGAGGCGATACACAGTTTCGTAGACGGACGGCACGTACGGATCAACTCCTCGGCCAGTTTATTATTCCGGTAAGGAGTCTCGATAAACAATTGTGTCTGATGCTCGGAATAAATTCTTCCCTCCAATTTCTTGATCGTGTTCGTTCGCTCGGAAGCATCGATCGGCAGATAACCGTGAAAAGCGAAACTCTGTCCGTTAAAGCCCGATCCCATCACCGACATCAAGATAGACGAAGGCCCCACCAACGGTACCACCGGATAATCCTTCCGTTGGGCGATAGCTACTACGTCAGCACCCGGATCAGCGATCGCCGGACAACCCGCCTCCGAGATCACGCCAACGCTCTCGCCTTTCGCCAAAGGAGCCAGATAACCAGCTACTTGTTCCGGTGAGGTATGTTTATTCAGCTCATAAAATGTCAAGTCATCGATCACGATCCCCGGCTCCACCTTTTTCAAGAAACGGCGTGCCGTACGCACGTTTTCCACGATAAAATGCCGGATGGATAAGATCACGTCACGGTTGTACTCTGGTAAAACACGGCGATGTTCCGTATCGCCCAAGGTAACTGGTATAAGGAAAAGAGATGCTCGCATACTGTTTGTTTTCCGCGAAAGTAGTACTTTTGCCGCAAACTAACAGAATAATCATGGCACTTCCTATTGATTTTATTACCCGTACACGGGCTTTACTTGGCGAGGAGTTCGATCGTTTAGAGGCAGCGTTAAGCGCTGATGTTCCCGTAAGTATCCGTATCAACCCGATGAAAGGGACTCCCGCTCCCAAAGCAGGTGCTCCGGTCGCTTGGTGCGAGAGCGGTTTTTATTTGCCGGAACGGTTGTCTTTCACCTTCGATCCTCTATTCCATGCGGGGGCCTATTACGTGCAGGAAGCGTCTTCCATGTTTCTGGAACAAGCGATCAAGGCATATGTGAAAGAGCCGGTACGTTGCTTGGATTTATGCGCTGCCCCGGGTGGCAAGTCCACGCATCTGGCGAGCTTATTGCCGAAAGGTAGTCTGTTAGTCAGTAACGAGGTGATCCGCAGCCGGAGTTATGTATTGGCCGAGAATATCGCTAAATGGGGCCGCCCGGACACGATCGTTATCAATAATGACCCGGAGGAGATCGGCGAGGCATTGCCTCATCTGTTCGATGTGATCGTCACCGACGTACCTTGTTCCGGTGAGGGTATGTTCCGGAAAGATACGGATAGCACAGGCGAATGGAGCATAGATAACGTACGGCTTTGCGCCTCCCGCCAACGGCGCATCATCCATGATATCTGGAACGCCTTGAAACCCGGAGGTATCTTGATCTACAGTACATGTACCTATAATACGGAAGAGGATGAGGAGAACATACATTATATAATAGAGGAGCTGGGAGCCGAGGCATTGCCTATCCCTACCCAAGAGGAATGGCAGATCACCGGCGCCCTCCGGTTTGAACATCCGGTTTACCGCTTCTTCCCGCATAAGACACGGGGCGAAGGCTTTTTCCTCGCCGCCCTCCGGAAAGCGGAAGGCGAGATCGAGGAAATTCGTGTCAAGTCCAAAGGGAAAAAAGAGCGAGGAAAAGCCGCTCCGTCCATCCCACAGGAGGCCCGTCTGTTCCTTTCGGATGAAACTTCGTTTTCTCTCGAATGGAACGGCAGTTTCCTTCGAGCGTATCCCAAAGCCCATTCGGATCTATTTTCACTCATCAATGCCAAGCCTTTACGGGTACTTTCCGCCGGTATTTGCCTAGGAGAAGCGAAAGGGAAAGACTTTATCCCATCTCAAGAGCTGGCTTTAAGTACTGCCTTAACCCCCAACGCATTTCCATCCGTGGAACTGGAATGGGAAGACGCTATTAAATTCTTAAAGAAAGAGGCGCTCGTCTTACCCTCCGGTACAGATAAGGGATATGTGTTGGTACGCTACCAAGGACTTCCGCTAGGTTTTGTAAAGAACCTTGGCAACCGAGCCAATAACCTGTATCCGCAAGAGTGGCGTATACGGACGGGATATATTCCGGAGGAAATCAAACTATTTTTAGGACGATAAGACCACTATATAGGCATAAAGCCACACGTATATACGTATAAGACCACACTTACGTACGTGTAGGCCGATGCGTATATACGCATGAGGTTACGCCTATATACGTGAGAGAATCAATCCTAATCCACGAATCGCAACGTAAACAAGGCGGCCTCCATCCGGCGGATCAAGTTCGCCTTTTTTGATTCCGGGGCATAGACAAAGCTTTCCGCTACGATAACCCGCCCTTTTTTCTTGTCGAGCAGGGCATGGCTGACAAACGGGCCGCCCATCTTATCTCCTTCCATACGCCAAAGACCACGCAATACGCCGCGGTATTCGCCACGGTAGGTGATCGGCTCGTAAGAAAGCTCGAAGCGCCTCTCAGTCTTCATATAAGAATTCGGGAAAGAGCCCGGTACGTTCCGCCTCACTACAGAATCACGCATAGCGACCAGATAATCTTCGGTAAATGCCTCTTGAGCCGTATAGGGAAAACTATATACCAAGATATCAGTCCGTCCCCGATTTGCGTTATTCGAGCCCCAAAAGAAATCGGTCTCTTCCTTATAGGCCGACATATCTTCCGGCACGAACAGCGAGACACCGAAACGGGACTTCAACTTCTCATTGATCCAACTGCTATGGCTCTTAGAAAGTCCAACTATCCAACGTTCCCTTTCCACTCGATTGAAATGGTTGACCAACCGTCCTTCATTTAATAAAAGGAACTCGGTTAAAGCAGTGGTAGTCGGAGCATACAGAGTCACAACATTCTGACCGCTGGCCCATTCATCGGGACTCTCTCTTGTTCCAGCTTTCGTATACCGGTTAGGATCTACGGATACGATCAAGATATTTCGTACGTATCGTAATAAACCGGAAAAGCCCGATGGCTCCGAATAGGTGACACGCATAGATGCTTCCGCTTGAGGCAAAGCAGGTATCGGCGCTCGCAATTGTTCTTGCAGCAACTCCCCCACCTCACCATTCCATGCGTCTCGATCCATTACAACCACCACCTCGAAAGGCCATCCGGTAGCCCGCCGTAGCGAGGCCACCGGAGAGGACGAAATCCAATCACAAGCGGAAAGCCCCACCATTAGGCTAAGGCAGATCCATAGTAGTACAGTTTGTGTTCTCATAGCATTCCTGATTATTCGTTCTTAAAAATTAAATCACACACCGCAAAAGTACAGGAAGGATCGTAAAGAGGAAAGAAATGGTACCGGACAAAACAAGCGAACATCAAACGACTAATAATCAAACATATAAACCACGCAATGGGAGATAAACGGATAATATTGCCGGACAATCATGACAAACAAAATAACTTTAAGCTTTATAATAAACGGACATAGGCATCCAAATCCGTCTTTTCATCCAAGCCTAGACGTTTTTTTAAACGGCCTTTCGATTTGGTTAACGCATCCGGAGTATTATTAAACACGGCTAGTTGCTCCTTTCGGGAGAAATTCCATTTGATCAAGCAACATATTTCCTGCTCATGGCGGGTAATACTGTATTTATTTCTCAGATCAGTTAAGAAGTTATTAAACAGAAGATCGGTCATACCAATAATCTCAGCCCATTCCTCTTTACTTGGATTCACATGGAGAGGATCATCTTTAAGGGCACATAAAAGCTTAGGTACATCCACATCTACTTTTCCGGTAGCATTGTCCAATAAGTTATTATCGCCGGAAAGAACAAGGATCTCTCTCTCCAACTGCTCCATCTTCTGGCGATAGGCCGTCAGCTCCGTCTCGATCCGGTCATAAGCCTCCGAGCGGATGACCAGAGAATCCCGTTCCCGCTCCAAGCGTACGACTTGCTCTTGATAGGAGGCTAATTGTTGTTTATAGCGATACATATTCGCTTTATTCTGCCGAATGCGAGAACGGACAGATTCATTTCTCTCCCGGATACGTCCCGTACGTACTCCCAACAAAAAGCTAAATACCACCGCCACGATCAAGGCTAAGCAACCAGCCCCCCAATCAACAAATCCCCAAAACTCCCCCATCCCGGTTACCGTATGGATTTATTTCTCAAATAATCATAGATAGCCAATTGCGAACGCACTTTTACCGGATTATCATCACACTTAAAATTATTACGTAACTCGCCATCCAAATAACAAGCTTTCACGTTGTCACTTAGCTGGATATTCAAGATATCGATTATCTCCCTCTTCAGATCCGGATCAAGGATCGGGAAAGCCGTCTCGATCCGTCGGTTCAAATTCCGACGCATCCAATCAGCCGAGGTAAGGAAAAGATCCTCCTGACCATCATTCAGAAAATACCAAACCCGTGAATGCTCCAAAAACATATCCACGATACGAGTAACCCGGATGTTAGCGCTATAAGGTTGGTTCGGTACCAGGCAACAAATCCCCCGAACAATCAGATCGATCTCTACCCCCGCCTCACTCGCATGATAGAGTTCCTCGATCATATGTTGGTCATGCAGTCCGTTCATCTTTAATATGATCCGTCCTTTTCGGCCTTCCCGCACATGCTCGATCTCCCGCCGAATCCTACCAGTCAATTCCGAGACCATATTGAAACGGGCCACCAACAAATGGCGGAAAGTAGGTTCTTTCATACGCCCTTCCAAAACAGCGAATACTTTATTGATATCCGTAATAATCTCCGTATTCGAAGTCAATAACGCCATATCCGAATAGATCTTGGCCGTCTTCTCATTGAAATTACCGGTACTCAAATAGGCGAAATCACGCCGTTTAAGTCCCTCGGACGTATCCTTCCGAAGAATGACCGCGACCTTCGCATGTACTTTCAAGCCCGGAATACTATAAATGATACGAATACCGGCCTGCTCCATACGCTCTGCCGTACTCATATTATTCTCCTCGTCGAAACGGGCTTTCAATTCCACAAATACCGTCACTTTCTTACCATTCTGGGCAGCGCTGACCAGCGTATTAATCACGGCCGAATTCTCTGCCACTCGATACTGGGTAATCTTGATCTCATCCACCTTCGGATCAAAGGCCGCCTCCATCAAAAAGCGGATCAAATAATCAAACGACTCATAAGGGAAATGCAATAAGATATCCCGCTTCTTCACGGCCTTGAATACCGACCCCATCTCGTCAAGGAAAGGCACACGCATAGGCACCGGTGGCTGCTGCTCCAAATGCTTTCCCGCCGGATTCGGCAATTTCATCAAGTCCTGCAAATTATTATATCGTCCACCTAACACCAAGTCCTCCGACGTAATACCAAAGGCATCGCAAACAAAAGCCAGAAAATCATCCGGCATCGCTTGATCATACATAAAACGGCTCAAGGCTCCGATCTTGCGTTTCTTTACCTTCTTACGGATATTCTCCACGATATTCGCCCGGCTCTCATCATCCAAATAAATATCCGCATCCCGGGAAATCTTGATGCTGTAACAGCCATCAATAATATAACCGGGAAAAACATTCTGTAAATTCGCACGGATAATGTCGTCGATAAACATGATATAATATTTCCCGTCATGCTGAGGCAACTCTATAAAACGGGGAACTTTCGCATAAGGAATCTTCATCAACGCATAATGATACTCGGGTACGAAGCCCGGCTCATTCATCCGCTTGCTCCGCTTAATCATACGGATCACAAGGTAAAGCCGACGATCCCGGATGAACGTACGTATATCACCGGCTTGAATCATGACCGGCGACAGGAATGGGAAAACCTCCTCATTAAAGAAATTATGGACAAACTCTTCATGGAAAGGTTCCGGCTTCTCATTCTGGTATAAGTAAACATTCTGGCGATTCAATTCCGGCAATATCTTCTCCGAGAAAATACGGTAATAGTCCCGTTGCTGGCGGTTAACCTCCCGGGTGATAGCCGCCAAGGTCTCTTCCGCCTCAGCTGCGCTCTCCTCCGAATAATTCTTTTTCATGATTACCCCCCGGTGTTCCGCAACCCGGATCTCATAAAATTCTTCCAGATTCGAGGAATAGATAGAAAGGAACTTAATACGCTCATAAATAGGCAGCGTATCATCTTCCGCTTCCAGCAAGACACGGTAGTTAAACGACAACCAGCTTAAGTCCCGTTTAAAATATTGATATGAATTCTCCATAATATTCTTATCTTAGGCGTGTAAATATAGATACTTTCGAGCAATAAAAGAAATTGTTATGATTAAAGTTGGATTGCTTTCAGACACCCATGCGTACTGGGATGATAAGTACGCCGAATATTTTAAAGATTGCGATGAAATCTGGCATGCGGGCGATATAGGCTCCGATCTTTTGGCCGCGAAATTCGAGGCATTGAAACCTTTCAGGGCCGTATACGGAAATATAGACGGACAAGCCATTCGCCTGCAATATCCTAAAGTAGCTCATTTCAAGGTAGAAGACGTGAACGTTATGATGACTCATATCGGAGGTTATCCGGGCCGCTACAATCCCGAGATCCGCAAAGAATTATACGATACACGGCCAAATCTATTCATTTCCGGACATTCGCATATCCTGAAAGTAGTATTCGATCGAAGCTTGAAGTGTCTGCATATGAATCCAGGAGCGGCTGGAAAAAGTGGCTTTCATCAAGTACGTACCTTATTACGTTTCGTTATTGAGGGAAAGTATATCAAAGATTTGGAAGTAATAGAGCTAGGGAATCGGGCATTATAAGATGGTTAGTTACCGCAACAGAAACTCTCGGCGAAAAGAATCGTATTTTGCAAATAAGCGAACTCTTTCTCAAAATATTCGCTAAACACCCCGGAGCTCAAGTTCTCCTCGATTTGTTTCGCTGTCCAAAGCTTTCCGCTACGGCGCTTACATTGATTTAATTGCTCTTCCGTACGTAAACAAATAACATAGAGAGATACCAAATGTTTCACCTTCTCGTTCTCAAATGTATAACGGATCAGGAAGCGTGGAGCAATTGATTTATCTTGCGCCAAACTTCCGAGAGTCTCTTTGACCGTGCTATCTATACTATGTCGGAAGAGCACGTAATTATGGAACGGATAATCCATCGTATCCGGAGAGACAAACTCATCCTTACTTCGTCTCACCAGATATAACATACCATTATAAACAACGGCGATACGCACGATCGGATGATAGTATTTCTTCGGTAAAGAGCGGCTGACCGAACGTGCGATACAACCGATCACCTTCCCATTGTCATTCAATACGGGAACCCACATTTCCTTTTTCAAGCTACCTTGCATCAAGGACAAACGTATTTGCTCATAAACAATGACCAAAACACCGATTACCAATCCCAACTCCCGGTATAAGAAACGTTCGGTACGCATATTCTGCATCGTTTCCGGCAAGATACTATATAACAAGATGATGAAAAGATGCAACGTGTACAGGTTCTGTACCAACTGAGCGAGGAAATAAAATTCGTTCAAGGTAGTACGAAGCAAAGTACGTTTAAAAGAGGGACGTTTCGAATCACGTATACGTTGTATGACCGTTCTCCTCGTGAACCCCACGATCGCTAACGCCACGACCAGTAATACTTCCGTGATAAGAGGAGAGTATATAAACAACACAGGTTCAAGCTTGAGACAAAGAAATACGGAATATAAGACCAATGTACCCGCCGATGGCAGAAGCATAAATTGGTATACCTTATCCTTGCTCAACACCTGAAACAAAAAAATACAAACAAAACAGAAAGTAACCCCAATTATAAAAGATAATAAATAAGAAAAATAGTTATCCAAAAACATGAATAACAACAATGGCAATAAACCTATCGCCTGATTATCTAGACCTTTCTTTACTCTGTTCATTCCTTCCCCCCCTTTAGTCCACTTTTATATTAATAACAACAAAGATTGTCAAAAGTTCATGAATCATATATGCTTTTCCGCATGGTACGACGAGCGTACCAGCGGAGCGCTCTCTACTTTCTTAAAACCTTTGCCAACGGCTTGCTGTCTATAATATTCAAAACATTCAGGAGTCACATATTCAGAGACGGGAATATTCTTGCGAGAAGGCTGTAAATACTGCCCGATTGTTAAAACAGAAACACCCGCCAGCAAAACATCATCCATTAATTCAAGCACCTCATCCTCGGTCTCACCCAGTCCGACCATGATACCAGTCTTGGCTACCACACCCCGCTCAGCGATTCGTCGCAAAACGGATAAACTCACGTCATACTTTGCGGCGCTACGCACTTGCGGACTGATACGGCGTACAGTCTCCATATTATGGGAGATAATCTCAGGCGCCGCATCCACGACCTGATCAACCAGATCCAATCGTCCTTGAAAATCCGGGATTAAGACTTCCACAGTCGTTTGAGGATTCACCTCTTTGATCGTACGGATCGTATTTACCCAATGAGAAGCGCCTAAGTCTGGTAAGTCATCACGATCAACGGACGTGATCACCGCATGCTTGAGATTCATTAAACGGATGCTCTCCGCTACATTCGCAGGCTCTTTCGGGTCCAACGGAAGAGGTTTACCCGTTAGCGTATTACAAAAACGACAAGAGCGAGTACAGATCTCACCACCAATCATGAATGTAGCTGTTCCCCGGCTCCAACATTCACCCATATTCGGGCATTTTCCACTTGTGCATATTGTGTGAAGGCAATGAGATTCAACAATACTTTTTGTCTTCGTGAATTGCTCATTTCCGCCAAGCCGGATCTTCAACCAATCCGGCTTTCTTAAATGCTGCGCCATGTCTTACAAATTATTGAATAAATAATTAGCCATCTTCGTATACAAATGGTAACGGGTATTACCACCGTATATGCTATGATTCCGATCTTTATAAACATGCATATCGAACTGCTTACCCGCTTGAACCAAAGCCTCGGCATATTCCATTGTTTGCATAAAATGAACATTATCATCGGCGGTTCCATGAACCAGCAATAACTTGCCTTGCAAGTCTTTCACCCGGCGTAACGGAGAGGTAGCCGCATAGCCCTCGAAATTCTCTTGCGGGGTACGCATGAAACGCTCCGTATAAACGGAGTCATAATATTTCCAGTCCGTCGGAGGAGCCACGGCGATACCCACCTTAAACGTTCCGTTTCCGGTACTCAAGGCCATCAACGTGTTATAACCTCCGAAACTCCAACCCCAGATCGCGATACGATCCTTATCGATATAAGGTAACTTGCCCAACGCTTGCGCAGCCTCCACTTGGTCTCTGGATTCCAGCTCGCCCATTCTCAAATAAGTACATTTACGGAATGCCTCACCACGGGCACCGGTTCCACGACCATCCACACATACCACGATAATACCATTTGAGGCCAGATATTGCTCCCAATCGAAACCGTATTGATCCAATACTTGCTGGGAGTTAGGACCACTATATTGCGTCATCATCACCGGATATTTCTTCGACGGGTCAAAATCAGCGGGTTTTACGATCCAAGCGTTGAACTCATAATCCGAAGCCGTATGTACCTTCATAAATTCCTTCTTAGCAAAAACATACTCCTTCAGCTTACTCTTCAACGCGGCGTTATCTTGCAGAACACGTAGTTCCTTTTTGGTCTTCGTCTCATTCACCGTAATCTTCGCCGGGGTATTCGCATTGGAATAGGTATTCACGAAATAAGCGAAATTGTCACTAAAGACCGCCTTATTCATACCCTCTTCCGTAGAGAGTTTTGTCTTCACGCCTTTAGCGTCAATCTTATAGATAGAACGGCGGATCGGGCTTTCTTCGGCAGACTCGTAATAGAAAGTCTTCGTATTCTCATCCACGCCCAAGAACTTCGTGACATCCCAGTTCCCTTGAGTTACCTGACGTTGCATAACACCTGTCGGGGAATACAAATAAATATGGGAATAGCCATCTTGTTCACTCACATAGGTAAACCCATTGTTCAAGAACTGGATGGAAGTCAACCAATCAGAATCCACGTAGCATTTATTTTCCTCACGCAAGATCAAACGAAACACACCGCTCTTCGGATTTGCATAATACATATTGAATACATTCTGCTGGCGGTTCAATGTCATGATAGCCAACTGATCCGGATTCTGCGTGAAAGAAATGCGGGGAATATAGAAGTCGCCTTCTACCGGGACCTTCATCTCCTTCGTGTCTTTGGTGACTACGCTATAAGAATGTACGGAAACCTTTGAATTCTTCTGCCCGGCCTTCGGATATTTATATTCGTAATACCCCGGATAAAGTCCCTCACCATACATCTGCATTGAATATTCGGGCACCTCGGACTCGTCAAAACGGACAAAGGCCAGATACTCGCTATCGGGAGACCACGCCATTAGATTTGTCACCGCAAATTCTTCCTCATACACCCAATCCGTGATGCCATTCAATATCTTATTCAACTCACCGTCCTTGGTGACTTGTACCTCCGTGTCAAAATCAAACTTACGTATCCAAATATTATTATCCCGTACATAAGCGCACATACGACCATCCGGCGAGAAAGTCGGGATCATTTGCTTACCCTTGGCATCGGAAATAGGCTTCACATAATTACGACGCACGTCATAATCATAAACCACCGCCTTAGTAGAGCGACGATAAATAGACTCCGTATCCCTCCAAACCAAGATATGATGCCCGGTACTGCTGATTGTATATCCATCAAAATCCGTAAAGGTACATTCACGAGCTTTACGGGCATTAAACAATGTATCCACAGGATTTCCCGTACGATAGGAATATTTAATGATCATACTCTTATCGGCGTTCATGGCTGTGTAGTGTTCTCCATCCGGCAGGGATCGCATCTCTCCGATAGCCGTCACTTGACGAAATTTCCCATCGGTTATTTCTTTTAAGTCAACATGCTTGCTTCCGGTTTGTGCGGCCACACTTCCGAATACGGCCAACGAAAGCAATAAACTAAAACCTAATCGTTTCATTTATACTCTTTATTTCAGATTGAAACGCGAAGTTAGCATAAAAAAGTGATTCAAATTGCGAGAAATCGTATCTTTGTCTTATGAAAAAAACTAAACGATATTATGAATTTGGGGATTTTCTACGGGATCTATTCAAATTCAAGGTTCAGAAGATTTCCATAAACGCAGGCTTCACCTGCCCGAACCGAGACGGGTCTAAAGGATGGGGCGGTTGCACCTATTGTAATAACCAAACATTCAGTCCGGAATACTGTCATACGGAGAAAAGCGTTACCGAGCAATTAGAGGAAGGCGTACGTTTTTTTTCCCGCAAATATCCGGATATGCGGTATCTGGCCTACTTCCAAGCCTACACAAATACATACGACCGATTAGACTCTCTTATTCGCAAATATGAGGAAGCGCTTGCCTATCCCGGAGTGGAAGGATTGATTGTCGGCACTCGTCCGGACTGTATGCCGGAAGGTTTATTGGATTATTTCGCAGAGCTTTCCCAGCGAAAATTCGTCATGATTGAATATGGATTGGAAAGTACGCTTGATAAGACCTTAGTCCGCATAAACAGAGGGCATACCCATGAAGAATCGGAATCCGCTATCCGTCGTACGGCGGCAAAAGGTATTTACACCGGGGCACACCTGATACTCGGACTACCGGGAGAAAGTAGGGATGAAATATTACGCCATGCGGATGTCTTATCACGCCTCCCGATCACAACACTTAAACTGCACCAATTGCAGCTAATCAAGAATACCCGCATGGCGAAAGAGTTCAAGGAAGATCCTTCTGATTTCCATTTATATACGGCTGATGAATATATCGAATTAGTGATTGACTTCATAGAACGACTGAACCCCTCTATCGTAGTAGAGAGGTTCGTATCACAATCCCCCAAAGAGCTACTGATCGCACCGGATTGGGGTTTAAAGAATTTCGAATTTACCGCTAAGGTAAATAAGCGGATCGAGGAAAGAGATACATGGCAAGGACGACTATTTCAAGTCTAAGGCGACATCACCATAAAAGGTAATAGCCTGTTTATTCACGGGTGCCACATTGATTGTCACCGAGCCATTCGGATAGACTTCCACCCGAAACATGTATACATCCTCTTTGGTCTTTACACGGAACTTGATTTCGGAACTACCTTTCTTTTCAGAGGTTTGCTCCTTCTCTGTCGCCACTTCTTTAAACGTCAAGCCCTCTCCACCACCATAAGGAGCAGAGTAAGCACGTCCAAAGTAAGGAAGATAAGACAGGATCGAGTCACCATGTATTTCCAATGAGTAGGGGGAAGTAAGATTGACGGATCTCCCGGCCATCGGTACGGCACGATCCACATCGATCTTAATACGACCGCTATCCACGATCTCCCTCACTACTTTCTCTTTTTGCTCCTTCCGCTCTTGCTTACTTTGAGCAAAAAGGGATTGCCCCGCACAAAAAAGGACAATCCCTAAAAATCCAACTAACCTTGTTAATCTCATAACCTTAATAAACTAAACACACTATTAATCACTCTATATAGTAAAGACAATCCTTCGGGTGAATAGTTTAATCTAAAAAGGTCAAATTAAGGCTGTTTATATTTCATTATCATATTAACGCAAATTATCCAAGATATAATCCTGTACGGTAAAATCTTTCCGTACGATCGTATCACCGGGAACACGTTCGTCTGTCATGATCGCTAAATTCTCATCGCCTAAGACTTGACGGCTCAAGAAGCTCATGATATCGTATTGATTTCGGGACATAGGAAGCCCAGAAATCTCATGCCCCGCATTCTCTATCTTATAAAAATAATAGGAAGCTTGAAGATTTTCCAGACTTTTCGCTACAGCGGATGATCCCCATAAACCGCCGATGTTCTCCATAGCGGCTTGTTCAAAAGGAACGGTTTTATCCGCATCGCCATGGAATAGCATAATCGGACAAGGCATCTTTTCCCAATGTGGAGGAAACACACCAGAGACCGCACCGGCATATGAGATCACACCGGCATAGTTGAAACCTGCCGGTAGCCTTTTCGCCAACTCATGTCCGTTACATAAATCATACTCTGCCTGCAATACCGTAATCGCCCCGGCACTCGAACCGCTCGCTACGATCTGCTCCACATCGATGTTCCAATCCGAGCTTTGGTTGATCACGAAACCGGTAGCATCATAAAAATCCTCTACCGCCGTATCGATCGCATGCTGCAAGGCTGCGATAAAGTCCATTGGAGAAGAGACTTTAGAAGGATCCAGATTCTTCAAGGTGGTACGATAATCCGTAGAAACGACCACAAATCCGTTTCGGGCGAGGAACTCGAAATAGGGAACATATCCTTTATCCGCCTTATCTCCCCCTTTAAACCCACCGCCAAAAGCAAAAATCATCACAGGCTTTTTTGAGGCGGACGACATAGAAGTCAACTCATACTTGTCCAAGGACAATGTATCTGTCCCTTTTATAGAGAATACAAAATTCTCTTTTTGAACTTCCACATTCGCCACAGGTTTAGGCTGCGTACAGGCGAACGAACAGACGATCCATAAAGCAAATAGCGAATACACCCAATTTCTGTTCATCTTATTTTCGTATTAGAGGTTATTTTGTTCCTTCCTTCAAACCATCCAAGAACTTATCCACTTTTTTGGCTGCGTCTTTCACGCCCGCTTTCATTTTCAATCCGGCGTATGTCGCTTGCAATTTAATGATCTCCGCTTTCTCATCAGCGTTTAACTCTTCCTCGAACTTGGCGTAAAGATCCGTGGATAGATCCGAGAATTTCAGATCCGCCTTCTTCCAGTCCTTATCGGTATAATCAGCGGCCTCCATTTCCACCTTATCTACAAAATCACTAAACTCCTTCACATATGAATCCTTTGATTGGCAGGCGCTCAAAGCGAACATAACCAATAACATGAATAGTACTTTCTTCATCTTTTAATTAAAAATTAATTCGTTATACAACACAAATATATGCAAAAAGGTTAAACCCTTGTATATGTCGTATAACTTTACGTAATTTGCTATCCTATTTTCTTAATCAGATTAATAAATTTATGGAGAAAAAACATCAGTATCGAGGATTAACCAAACAAGAAGTAGAAGAGAGCAGGCGCCTTCACGGCGAGAATGTACTTACCCCGCCCGAGAAAGCTTCGTTATGGAGCCAATTCTTGGAGAAATTCGAAGATCCTATTATTCGTATATTATTAGTGGCATGGCTCTTGTCCATGATTATTGCCGGTGTACATTGCTGGGGGCCTGAGGCGAAAGGTTTTACGGCCTTCTTGGAGCCGATCGGCATTTTCTTCGCGATCATGCTTGCCAGTTGCGTGGGCTTTTTCTTCGAGGTGAAAGCGAACAAGGCATTCGATATCTTGAATACAGTCAATGATGATATTTTAGTGAAGGTAATCCGTGACGGGAATATCTGCCAAATACCGAAAAAAGAGGTCGTCGTAGGCGATATCGTTGTTTTGGAGACAGGTGAGGAAATTCCTGCGGATGGACATTTGCTTGAAGCCATCTCCCTACAGATCAACGAATCCACACTAACCGGTGAACCGATTATCAGCAAGACAACAAACGAGGCGGATTTCGATACGGAAGCGACTTATCCGTCCAATGTAGTCATGCGAGGAACGACGGTCGTGGACGGACATGGCGTAATGCAAGTAGAAAAGGTGGGTGACGCTACCGGATACGGTAAGGTCTACGAAGGCTCGCAAATCGAGAGCGATGTAGAGACTCCTTTACAAATACAGTTGAAAGGCTTGGCTAGCGTGATCAGTAAAGCCGGATATACGATCGCCGGGGTGACGTTCATCGCCTTGACCGTAAAATTCCTTTTATCGGATAGCTTCCCCGGGATGCCGGCGATGGACATCATCGCCCATATCCTCAACTACTTTATGGTAGCGGTTACGTTGATTGTGGTATCCGTTCCGGAAGGATTACCGATGAGTGTCACGTTAAGTTTGGCCCTCAGCATGAACCGTATGTTGAAGACGAATAATCTTGTCCGCAAAATGCACGCCTGTGAGACCATGGGAGCGACTACCGTAATTTGTACGGACAAGACCGGAACGTTGACGCAGAACCAAATGCAAGTCTACCAAACGAATTTCTACAACCTGAAAGACCAAAAGCTTGGGGAGGATGAGTTAAGTAACCTGATCAAAGAAGGTATCTCCACGAACTCCACGGCATTCCTCGATTTCTCGGAAGAAAAGGTAAAAACCCTTGGAAACCCGACGGAGGCCGCCCTTTTACTCTGGTTGAACGGACAACACCAAAATTATCTGGAATTAAGAGAGAACTCTACGATCCTAGATCAATTGACCTTCTCTACGGAACGGAAATATATGGCTACAATCGTACAATCACCGTTACTCGGCAAGAAGGTACTTTACGTGAAAGGTGCTCCCGAAATCGTACTGGCCAACAGTAACCGGGTGGCGATAGACGGAACTTACAAACCGGTGGCGGAATGTAAAGCCGGCATCGAAAAACAATTATTGGATTACCAGAACCAAGCGATGCGTACGCTTGGCTTCGCTTACCAGATAATCGAGGATGGAATGGATGAGACCTTCTTCGTTGAGGGTCGTTTACATGATACGGATTTAACGTACCTAGGTATCGTCGCTATCTCCGATCCGGTACGTGCGGATGTGCCCCCCGCTGTTCAAAGTTGCTTGGACGCAGGTATCGACGTGAAGATCGTCACCGGAGATACACCGGGTACGGCTAAAGAAATCGGACGACAGATCGGTACGTGGAAAGCGAATGATACCGACCGGAACATTATCACGGGTCCCGCATTCGAGGCGCTTAGCGATCAAGAGGCCTTGGATCGTGTCTTAGACTTGAAGATCATGTGCCGTGCCCGTCCTACGGACAAACAGCGTTTGGTACAATTATTGCAGCAGAAAGGCGCCGTGGTAGCGGTTACCGGCGACGGGACAAACGATGCCCCCGCCTTGAAAGCGGCACAAGTAGGCCTCTCCATGGGTGACGGTACTTCAGTTGCCAAGGAAGCCAGTGACATTACGATTATCGACAACTCGTTCAGTAGCATTACCCGTGCGGTGATGTGGGGACGTTCCTTGTACCGGAATATCCAGAAATTCTTGTTATTCCAATTGACCATCAATGTAGCCGCTTGTTTGATCGTGCTATTGGGTTCTTTATTAGGTACGGAATCTCCTTTAACTATCACGCAGATGTTATGGGTAAACTTGATCATGGATACATTCGCTGCCGGGGCATTGGCCTCTCTCCCACCGAATGAGCGAGTGATGAAAGATAAACCTCGCCGGAGCGGTAAGGATGGAGATTTCATTATCACCCGCCCGATGGCTTACAATATTTTCGGTGTCGGATTCGCTTTTGTCGTAATCTTGATGGGCTTGTTGTTCTATTTCCATGCGCAAGACGGTTTAACGCCGCACGATTTATCGTGGTTCTTCAGCTTCTTCGTGATGCTACAGTTCTGGAATATGTTTAACGCAAAGGCATTTATGGAAGGACGTTCCGCTTTTGCCAATTTAAAGGATAGTAAAAGCTTCCTGTTTGTCGCTTTATTGATATTGATCGGTCAATACTTGATCGTCACGTTCGGCGGCGAGATGTTCAGCGTAATACCTTTGCCCTTGGAAGATTGGGCGATCATTATCGGATCTTCCTCTCTGGTTTTATGGATCGGTGAGTTATTCCGGTTATTCAAAAGATAAATATATATTGTCCAACTTATAGGGACGGGGCACGCCCCGTCCCTACAACCGGAAATAGTGTACCCGTATGATACATTAAAACCAACCTAGCTATAAATAGCTATTTCCTTATCCCGCTTCGTGTCTTAACTTCACACCTCAAATTATTTAAATCATGAAACATCTATTAGAATTAGCGAAAAGAAACCAAGATAGAGCTTGGGAAGTGATCCGGCAAACCGACATTATAAATATATGGAAATCCGTCGGGGCGGAAATAAACCTAGTAGGCTCCTTGAATATGGGACTACTCATGAAACATAAGGATATCGACTTTCATATTTACACTTCTCCTTTCCGTATATCCGACAGCTTCCTAGCGATGGCCCGACTAGCGGAGAACCCGCTCATTAAACGGATCGAATACGGAAATTCGCTCGATACGGAAAAACAATGCGTAGAGTGGCACGCATGGTTCCAAGACCCGGATAACGAACTCTGGCAAATTGATATGATCCATATCGTAAAAGGTTCCCGTTATGACGGTTATTTCGAGAAAATGGCCGAACGTATAACCGCCGTACTGACTGACGAGACCCGGCAGGCCATCTTAAAACTGAAATATGAGACACCGGATACAGCGAAAATCATGGGCGTGGAATATTACCAAGCAGTCATTCAAGACGGCGTGCGTACGTATGCGGAATTAGAGGACTGGAAAAAACAACATCCAGTCACAGGCGTTATCGAATGGATTCCATAAGAACATTATTGGCCAAACCGTGAAGAATCGATCTCTTTCTTATTCTTCCGGTTCATCTTGCCCAATGTATACTTTAAGGTGAGCGATACAGAACGAGTATCCGAATAGATCGTCATATCACTCTTCTGGCTGGGATAATCAATATGCGTTTTCGCACGTAAGCCCTTTAACAAATCCTCACCTCGCAGCATTACACTTAACTTTTTCGGTATCGGATTCCAGACAAGACCCGCCGATACATTATAATTACCATCCACATCATAGATACCTTGTACCGAAGGCGCACTATAGCGAGCGTTAACTTCTAACGATAAGTTCTTTTTCCTTGATAAAGTAAACGTATTGAACAACATCAACTGCCCGAACAACTTTTTCCGATCAAACGAAATATCGATAAACACTCCCTCATCTTGAATCAAGAAGCCCGATGCCACGAACCGTGAGCTAACCACCCCACCGATCCGAAACGGGATAACTGCCATCGCCCCGAAAGTATTATGCTTATCGAAATTAACCGATTGGTAATAGGCTCTCAACGCTTTCGTATCTTGATAATACAATTGGCGAATATAATTCACATGATGATTGGCGAATAGTCCAAAAACATATTTCTTTTTCAAGATATAATTAGCCCTAGCCATATAAATACGTTCCGGTTCCAAATAAGGATTTCCCCGTACCTGACTATACACATTCAAATAAGAAACATTCGAGCTCATGGCCCAATACGCCGGATACTTCTTATCGCTGGAGAAATTGACTTGAAGCATATTCGATGGATCGATCGTATAACTCAAGTTCAATTGTGGATAGAGATTTACCCCAGACCATAAAGTCCATTTCCGGCCCACCGAATCAATCACCGCCTTATTATACTCCGCCGAAAGAGAAGCGCTCAACACCAGTTTCTTGCCAAAACGCTTAGAGAAACCGGCATACAATCCCGCCGTATACTCTTTTTCTTTTTGGGCAAACGTAGCTGACAGATCCTCCTGTTTATCTTGGTAGGTAAAGGAGCTATTATCCGTAAAGGATAACTGCACATTCGTGCCCGCGTTAATTTTCCATCCTTTTCCAAATACCCGTTCGAAGTTAACGAATACATTCGCCAAATGGATATTTTGCCGGGAGGTAGCCTCCACCTCTTGTTTCGTATCGGGATAATCCGAGATCATATATTGATCCCTGCGATCCTTATAATAGGTATAATCCACCCCTGCGTTCAAGTTCTTGGAATGTGCATAATTCAACCGTACATTTTGAAGATTCTTCGGGCCCGATAACTTATTATTACTTTCCGCATTCTCAATACCCACAAATAGAGTGTTCGAATATCGTTTGGAATTAGAATCCGTTATCTTGGCATAATAAGAAATATCCACCTCACGCCCCTTATCCATAAACCAACTGGCACTTGCCCCAATCGTATGGTTCATGGAACGACCTACCGCTATATTTTCTTGCAGGATCTCATAAGGACGATCCTTCACGATGGGATAGGCGTTCATATCCTCGGTTGAACGGGAATGGTTATAATTAGCGGAATAAGATAGATCCAGACTATATTTCTTTTTGGAGTAGGATAAATTCACTAATCCGGTTGGCGAGAAGTAGAAAGCTTGCTTTCCGGTCAAAGAGATATCGGCACTTAAATCCTCATTCACTTTCTTCTCCATAATGATATTTATACTACCTCCTTTTACGCCATATTTTGGAGGAGAGCTATACAAAAGCTCTATACTCTTTACTTTGCTGGCCGAGGTAGATTTCAGAAGCTCTACAATCTGGGACAATGACATTGAGCTTCTACGTCCGTTAATAATAATGTTCGTAGTAGGGACGCCGATGATACTAACGTTGTCCCCTTCTTTCACCAATCCGGGAATCTCTCCTAAAATATCAAATGCAGTATTCACCGGTTTGGCCATGATCAAGTTAGGCACGTCGAAAGATAAGGCATCGTCCGTAACCGTAACCAAAGGACGCTCGGAAGTAACGTAGACATCCGGCAATTTTACCGTAATACTATCTTTCACCAAGATAACAGAATCCTTAGTCTGTGCATTTACAGCGACAAGAACATTCAGAAGCAACAAGAAAGGAACAATGGCAGTCTTCATAATATCAAGATTATGTTTATAATCCGCCAAATTAAAAAGAAAAAAGGAGATAAGCAACGAAACTATCGAATATTTACGAATAAATCGTATGTCACTAAAAATAAAGTAATTGCACCACACCTGCTTATACTATTAACCCGTTGGCGGAATTAAGTAACCGTGCTAAATCTTATAAAGATAAAAATCAGATCAAACCGAATGTGCCTTTAGTCTGATAATATTCATTCGACCTTATCCAAGGTAAAAGTAAAGATTAAAGTAGAACCTCCGGGGATACCTCGATCATCTCTATATCCATAACCTAGCGAAGCCGGGATAATAGCCTCCACAGTCTCATCCAGATGGATATTCAATAAGATACCACTTAAGCCCGGGATAATATTGTTCATAGGATAATAAGATTCCTCCAACTTGTTTTGAAAGACCTGTCCATCTATAAACTTCCCTTCCAGACCTAGCAAATAGACCACGGAAGTCATCGTGGGTGTTGTTGTCCACTCATTTTCTTTCCGAATGATCCGGTATAAGGCGGTATCACCCCCTAGAACAACTTGCTTATATCTTAATTCACCCTTCTCATCTTTCTCTGTTTTCTTTTCCCAGATGTATTCCTTGTTTTTGTTGATATAAGCCAATTGCTCTTCCGAGAATTGAAGCTCATCATCCCCACAAGAAGTAAATCCCATCATCATGATCACTAAAAGTGACCATACATACATTGAAAGTGCTTTCATTCCGATTTCTATATAAAATTAAATTATGATTATTCTTGATTTCCGAGGCGCGAATATACAAATCCATTTTGTTATATCAACTAACTTTCCGTTCTTTGCATAAATATAGTAGTAACCAACTAATACAACATGAAACTAAATAAATTAATAGCGATCGCCACGATCAGCCTTCTGTCGGGAGGTATAAGCATGGCACAAAAAGCGTTGAATCTTGAGGATATCGTTGCCGGTAACGTCATACAAACGAAAGGCATCGGAAGCATGACTTGGCTAAAAGACGGTGAACGTTATAGCTGCTTGGAAAATAATAAGCAAACCGGAGGCACGGATATCGTCGCCTATCGAGCGAAAGATAACTCCCGTGAAGTCATTATCCCCTCATCCCTATTGACGGACAAATCTACCGGAAAGCCTATTCCCGTACGTAGTATCTTTTGGAGTGCGGATAATGAGAAAGTCTTGATTTATAACAATACCCAACGGGTATGGCGTTATGATACCCGGGGTGACTATTGGGTATTAAACCTAAAGGACGGCGCTTTACGTCAATTGGGAAAAGGAATGCCGGAATCCTCCATGATGTTCGCTAAATTCTCTCCGGATGGCACACGTGTAGCCTACGTTTCCAACAATAATATATATGTAGAAGATATAGACTCCGGGAAAATCACGCAGCTAACAAAAGACGGAAGCGATACGATTGTCAACGGAACCTTCGATTGGGTATATGAGGAGGAGTTCAGTTGCCGGGATGGTTTCCGCTGGAGCCCGGACGGAAAGCATATCGCCTATTGGCAAAGCGATACGAAAGGAACGGGAGTGTTCGACATTATTAATAATGTAGACTCCATCTACGCAAAGGTAATTCATTTCCCATACCCCAAGGCAGGAACCACCAATTCAGCCGTAAAAGTAGGCTACGTTTCCTCTACCGGCGGGAACACCACTTGGATCGCCATACCCGGAGATCCCCGGAACAACTACCTACCCCGTATGGAATTCATCCCCGAAAGCGACGAGTTGTTCATACAGCAACTAAACCGCCCGCAGAATACAAATAAGGTATGGATCGCCAAGATATCCGATAACTCGCTGAATAATATCTTCACCGATACGGATGCCGCATGGCTGGACACGAATGATAACATACAATGGTTAAAGGACAACCACTATTTCACATGGGAAAGCGAGCGTAGTGGCTGGCGGCATTTATACCGGATAAGCCGTGACGGAAAAGAGATACAACCCATCACCAAAGGTGATTTTGATTATATCTCGCCGGTCGGGACCGATCTACAAAAGGGCTGGGTCTATTTCATAGCCTCCCCGGACAATTTCACCCAACGCTACTTGTACCGGGCTAAAGCATTCGGCAATGGAGAAGTGGAGCGTGTAAGCCCCATGGAACAATCCGGACAGCACCGCTACAACATGTCACCCACCGGCAAATGGGCCATACATACGTATAGTAACGCCTCTACCCCATCCGTTATCGACATGGTTTCTTTCCCGAAACATCAATCCGTACGCATGCTTGAGGATAATGCCCAAGCCAAGGATCAATACGCCGCCTTAGGATTAAACCCGAAAGAATTTATCAAGGTCAAGTCCGGCAATCTAACCTTGGACGCATGGATGATAAAACCTGTCGATTTCGACGCATCCAAGAAATACCCGGTTATCATAGAGGTATACGGCGAGCCGGCGAGCGCCACCGTACAAGATGTATGGGGTAACGGAGATTTATGGCAACAATATATGGCGAACCAAGGCTATATCGTGGTGAGTATAGAGAACCGGGGCGCGAATACTCCTCGTGGGCGTGAATGGCGTAAATGTATTTACGGAGAAGTGGGCACTTTCTCCTCCGAGGATCAAAGCAGAGGTATTTTAGATATGGCCCGTCAATATCCGTTTATCGATGCCAGCCGGATCGGCATTACCGGATGGAGCGGCGGCGGCAGTCAAACCTTGAACTGCATGTTCCGTTATCCGAAAGTATTCCATACCGGTATAGCGATCGCTTTTGTCGCTGACCAGCGCCTATACGACACGATCTACCAAGAACGTTACATGAATACTCCGCAGAACAATCCGGAAGGTTACCGCAAAGGTTCCCCAATTACCTATGCCGAGGGACTGGAAGGTAATCTGCTGCTTATTCATGGTACGGGAGATGATAACGTGCATTACCAAAATTGCGAGATGCTGGTGAACAAGTTGATCAAGAACGGAAAGATGTTTACGCAAATCAGTTACCCGATGCGTAGCCATAGCATCAACGAAAGGGAAGGAACGACTCTTCACCTACGTAAGACAATGGCTAAATACTGGCTGGAGCATCTTCCGGCCGGTGGTAAATAGTTAATCCACGATTCAATGAAACAATTTTTATTGCGATTAGTGATCTTGGCAGGAATCAGTTTCCTGCCAACGGTGTCCAACGCCCAATTAAGGGAAAAGGCCGAAGAACTATTGTCTACGACATTAGGCAATGATCCGGAGGAACCAGTTACCCCAACCGATACGCTTTCGCTCGATGAGCAGCACCGGAAGGATTCCATCAAGATGCAGGAGCTAGCCCTCCAGTTGCAAGAGATGAAACTAAACGAGATCTTACTGAAAGACGAGCTGGAAAGCACGAAAAACAGCAACGCTACCGCCGACTCCCTAAAAAGGGCCGAGCAACGAAACCGTATCGATTCCCTTCGGGCACTGACTCCCGGCGTACCTGTAGTCGTAGAGGGGGATACCTTATTTCACCTTTACGCCAAGCGCGGAGGCCGCACCCCGGTTGACCGGGCTGAGGACATCCTCAATATCATGGTAAAGATCGGGACCTCGCATTCCTTGAAGAAGGATTCCATCTATATCTATGACAGCGAATACGTAACGGATATCATGTACGGAGATAAGGTTATCCTAAGTATCACCGATCAAGATGCCCTATGGCAAAATCTCAGTCGTATAGCCCTCGCAGAACAATATCAACCGATTATCCAAAACAAGATACAAGAGCTAAGGGAGCAACATAGTATCTTGCAGATAGCGAAACGGGTATTATTGTTCATTCTCGTAATTATCATCCAATATTTCCTGTTTAAGCTGACCAACTATCTGTTTAAGAAACTACGCAGGAAAATTATCTGGTTAAAGCAGAACCGACTCAGATCTATTACCATCCGGGATTATGAATTTCTCAACACACATCGCCAAGGACGCGTATTGATGTTTTTCACCAACGTAATACGATGGATCGTATTACTAATCCAATTAACCATCAGTGTACCGATCCTTTTCGCTATCTTCCCGCAAACAGAAGATCTAGCCTTGAAGATATTCTCCTATTTATTGGAGCCGGTAAAGATGATCTTTAAATCGGTAGCTTCCTATATTCCGAACTTGTTTATCATCTTGGTGATCTATTACTGTATCAAATACATCGTAAAAGGAATCCAATACATAGCCAACGAGATAGAGAGCGAGAACCTGAAAATATCAGGTTTTTACCCGGATTGGGCGCAACCGACGTTTAATATCATCCGTTTCCTGCTATACGCCTTTATGATCGCCATGATCTATCCTTATCTGCCGGGATCGGACTCGGGGGTATTTCAAGGCATATCCGTATTTGTCGGTTTGATCATATCGTTGGGTTCCAGTACGGTGATCGGAAATATCATCGCCGGGCTGGTCATTACTTATATGAGGCCCTTTAAATTGGGTGACCGTATCCAACTAAACGAGACGACTGGCAACGTTATCGAGAAGACTCCGTTTGTCACCCGTTTACGTACCCCTAAGAATGAGGTAGTGACCATCCCGAACTCCTTTATCATGTCCTCCCATACAACAAATTATAGCGTATCCGCACGGCAATACGGATTAATCATCCACAGCACGGTTACGATCGGCTACGACGTACCTTGGCGGCAAGTTCATCAATTATTGATCAATGCCGCCCGCCAGACCACCGGGGTATTGCCAGAGCCGAAGCCTTTCGTATTGGAGACCGAACTAAGCGATTACTATCCCTGTTATCAAATCAACGCTTATATAAAGGACGCCGATAAACTCGGGGATATCTATTCCGACCTGCATCAAAACATACAGGACGTATTCAATGAGGCTGGCGTAGAGATCATGTCACCGCACTATTTCGCCGGACGAGACGGAAGCGCTTCCACGATCCCGGCCTCTCCCTATCCGGATGACAGGGTAGAGCCTTCAAAGAAATAAATATTTCACGGTAAATAGTTAAAAATGATCCCTCACGAAACAAATCGTGGGGGATTTTATGTTATATGTCCAAACGTCACTAATAAAATAAATAATGGTAATGAAAAAGTATTTTATCGCAGTAGCGGCTATGGCATTTTTGGCCGCATGTAGCGGGAAACAAGCCCAAAAGGATGTACCCGTAGAAGTAGAGGAAGAAGAATTCGCCATAATGTCGGCGGCTCCGGACGCTCCGTCTCTGCCACTGATCCATTCTGTTAAGGCGACTCAACCGGCAAAACCCGTGAATATGAGAGATTCCTTGAAGGCTGATCCTAAAAAGGGACCGGTTATCCAAAAAAAGTATAAGGGAACCTTGACATCTCCGGATAGCGTGAATGTAGATTATGACTTAACCTTGTATTATCAACAAGATAACGCAGACGAGGAAGGCGTATTCGAGTTGGATGCTCTTTATACCGTACCGGAAGCAGTAGCCTCAAGCACCGGAGCGGCGAAGAAAGCTCCTCAGAAAGCCATTACAACCGGTAAACAAAAAGTAAAGCACGGAGCTCCCGATGACGCTAGCGCAGTAATCTACGAGTTGATTCCTAGTGATGGCGAACCCGTCATTTATTTCCTAGTAGAAGGGGATAACTTGACCTTGATGAACGACGCGTTGCAAAAAGCGGCGGCAGATCTTAACTACACACTAAAACTTGTTCAATAATATAGGCAGCACATCTTTGTATATATAGATCACCCCGATAGTCTTACCGGATCGCCGGAAGCTATCGGGGTTTAGTTTTTATTTAAGCCATCCTTAGCGGACCGATTATTTGATACCTAACTTGGCTTTGATCGCTTTAGGCAGGGCATCTTTATGAACCACGATATTCATGGTCTTATAACGGACAAATGCTTTGGAAGCATACCAAATACCGTTATACTTGTTGTTGGTTCCCCACGAGTTCTTCACCATATAATACTCGTTACCTTCTTGATCTTTGGCGATACCGTAGATCTGCATACCATGGTCGTCGGTCGTCTCATAATTATCATAAGCCAACTGGCGCTCTGCTTGCGTACACCATTTCTGAGGTTGCGGTTTTGTGTTCAGCTTCTTTTCCTCCGGTTTCAATTTCAACCAATGAGCCATATCGGAACCGCTCAACTCCTGTACCTTCTCATCATCAGGCATAACGGCCACTCCGTCACGAGTAAAACCAGATTCGCTCACGTCGGAACCCCAAGCGATCGTATACCCCGTATTAATCGCGTTATCAAAGACCTCCATAAACTCATCCAGCGGCAAGTTATACGACATACCGTGACGCCAGTTATCCTGAATCTCTAGCGGGAACTGGGTATAGAACGGATGATGCGTATAAGAAGTCAATGATACATAATCCGAAGCCTTCAAACCTGTAGACTCGAAGAAAGATTTCGGTGTATATTCCTTCCCTTTATACGTGAATTTCTCAGGAGGAACTCCCAAGTAGATCTGATGTACCGCAGCGACCGCCTTCTTCCATAACATGGCGTTATTCTCATCAGACTGCAATTTGCGTAACTTTCCCTTGGCGATAGCGGCCACCATAGCGTCCGTCAAGGCGGAAAGCTCGGTATGGTTACTCAACGTATCGGCATACATCACGCCCGGGCGCATCTCCTCTTCCGGAACCAAGCCGAATGTTTCCATTCCATAAAGCGCATCATAGAAAGATCCACCTTGCGAGAACGAAACATCCCCATGCGTACGCACAGCAGCGTCGGCACGATCCAGATAGGTGTTATATACCGTAAACATCTCGGATAAGTCATACTCGCCCTTTCCCATACGAAGCAACTCCGACTCCAAGAAAGAGTACGAGGAGTAGCACCAGCACGTACCCGCACGATTTTGGTTCTTAACAGATGTAATGGGGTTCTCTTTCACGGTCGTGAACACGAATCCCTCCTCACTCTCCTTCTTCTCCGTGTCTTGCGCTTGGATCGTAGCGGACATAGTCAGAGCGAATAGCATGCTTGAAACTAGAATTGTCTTTTTCATGTAATTTTATATATTTATATTAGTATTAAGTCCGTATCGACCGCAAATGTAAGTTTTTTATCCGTAGCTAACTCTACAAAGTCGTACGTATTTGAGATATTTTATCTAAGTTTGCCTCCTCAGGAAACATAATATATAACTAATTATCTGCAAAATGAGAATATCTATTATCGGTTCGGGTAATATCGGTGGAGCGATCGCCCGAGGTTTAGCGAAAGGAACCATGTTCAAAGCCTCTGATATCACTTGTACCGCCCAATCGGATGAGACCTTGGAGAAGATGAGAAAGATCGATCCGGACTTTATCTTGACCCATGATAACGTGGAAGCGGCACGAAACGCTGATATCATTATAATCGCCGTTAAACCTTGGCGTGTAGAAATGATTATAGATGAGATTAAGTCGGTGCTCGACTTCGAGAAACAAATCATCGTATCCGTAGCGGCTGGCGTGACTTTCGACCTGTTGAATACTTATTTGACCAAGAATACAGACTTCGATTGTCTGGCTACTCCCACGATCTTCCGGATCATGCCCAACACGGCTATCGAGGTGATGAGCAGCATGACTTTCGTTTCCGCCCGCAACGCCTCCAAGGAGCAAACGGATCTAATCATCCATATCTTCAACGAGCTTGGCAACGCCATGTTGGTAGAAGAACGGTTGATGGGCGCAGGAACAGCATTGGCTTCCAGCGGCATCGCTTTCGCCTTGCGGTATATCCGCGCGGCGATAGAAGGCGGCGTGGAATTGGGTTTCTATCCGAAACAAGCGCAAGAGATCGTGGTGCATACCGTGAAAGGCGCCGTTGATTTATTGCTCGAGAACAAAAGTAACCCAGAGATGGAAATCGATAAGGTAACGACTCCGGGCGGAATCACGATCAAGGGTCTAAATGAGATGGAACTTTCCGGTTTTACCTCTTCCGTGATCCGGGGACTGAAGGCCAGTAAATAAAAATAGGCAGACAAAGTAGTTTGCCAGCACCAATACGCCCCGAAATATGCTGACAAACTACTTTACCTGCCCTCGGCAGGTTTATGTTCTTTCCGCCTAGTCATTTCCATCTCCAACATCCGGAGTTCCCGGCTGGTCTGCCCCGCGACAGAAGTATTCTCTTCCGCACGCCGGATCAAATACGGCAGTACATCCCTTACCGAGGCGTACGGTACGTATTTGGTTACGTTATATCCCGCATGGGCTAAATTGAAGGAAATATTATCGCTCATTCCCAATAGCTGCGCAAAGAAAACACGGGAGTCATCGCGGGCGATCCCCTTCTCGTCCATCAATTTCGCCAACTTATAATTACTCTCCTCATTATGAGTTCCCATAAACATCTCAAAACGATCTAAATGATCCATGGTGAAACGGACCGCCGCATCATAATTCTCGTCCGTGGCCTGCTTATCCTTACAAATCGGATCGGGATAATCCAACGCCGCCGCACGGGCACGCTCCGCTTCCATATAAGCCCCGCGCACGAATTTCACGCCCGCAATATAACCTTTCGCCACGGCGTCATCGTAGATACGACGCAGATAAGGCATCCGGTCATGACGATACATTTGCAAGGTGGCGAATACGATCGCACGTTTCTTGTTGAACTTACGCATCGCCTCATCGGTCAACGCATCGATGGCATCTTGGAAACAATAATCCTCCGCATCCACTAAAATACGTACGTCGTTATCGTAAGCCCGTTGGCAAAGCGCCATAAAACGCTCGCGGAACTCGCGGAAATGCCGGACATCGTCTATCGTAAGCTCTTCCCGTTTCTCGGAAGCTTTGGCCAGTAACTCATCGGTCGTGATCGTGGATGGTTTGAATACGGCATAGGCCAGATTCGTATTTCCTTTCGCAAAATCTATCGAGCGCAAGGTTTCCTCGAAAGTCGCCTGTATGCCCTCCGGGGTCTGCTCGCTCTCCGCCGAATAATCGAGCGTCGATTTCACGTTGTATTTCATCAAGTGGTTGATGGCTGCGGAACAGTCTTGTAAAGTTTCTCCCCCAACGAACTGTTTATATAAGGTAGGCTTCACCGCCCAAGCCAGCGGGAAATGTATTTTCAAGGCTATACTCGTGGCTACTTTAGCGCATTTTACCAACCAAGGATATTTTATCGTATTAAAAAGCCAGTAAGCATTTTGTAGTTCTCCCCGCGACTTCGACGAGAAAGCGATCTCGGTATTGTTAAAGTCTAACATATTGTATGTAGATAAAGGTAACGTCATAGCGTAGAGACGGGGCACGCCCCGTCTCCCCCACAATCAGTTGGTATTTCTTAATTATGACAATTATTTCTCACCTAAGAACGGATACCCGTAGCTCGTCGGAGGAACCAAACATTCCTTGATACAACGAGGATTCGTCCAACGAATCAAGTTCAGCGGGCCACCGGCCTTGTCATTCGTTCCGGACGCACGGGAACCGCCGAACGGTTGCTGGGCGATCACGGCGCCGGTCGGTTTATCATTGATATAGAAATTACCGGCCGAATAGCGCAAGGTATTGAATGCCTTATCGATCGCATAGCGATCACGGGCGAAAATAGAACCCGTCAATCCGTACGGAGAAGTTCGATCACAAAGTTCCAAAGTCTCCTCATATTTAGCGTCGTCATATACGTAGATCGTAATCACCGGCCCGAAGATTTCCTCTACCATGCTCTTGAACATCGGGTCCGTGGTCTGGATAACCGTTGGCTCCACAAAATAACCAACCGATTTGTCCCCGTTACCACCAAAAAGAACCTCCGCGTCCGGAGACTGTTTCGCATAATCGATATAACTCATGATGTTATCGAACGAAGCCTCATCGATCACGGCATTGACAAAGTTCGTGAAATCCTGCACGTCACCCATCTTGATCTCTTTCAGCATATCGCCCACGTAATCTTTCACCTCTTTCCAGAGAGAAGCCGGGATATAGGCCCGAGAACCCGCCGAGCACTTCTGCCCTTGATACTCGAACGCACCGCGTACGATAGCGGTAGCTACATCCAACGCCGGAGCGGAAGGATGAGCGAAGATAAAGTTCTTGCCACCTGTCTCGCCTACGATTTTTGGATAAGATTTATAATGCCCCAAGTTCTCTCCGATCTGACGCCATAAGGTATTGAACGTAGAGGTAGAGCCTGTAAAATGGAATCCTGCCAAATCACGGCTACCCGTAATCACCTTACCGATCACGCTACCCTGTCCCGGGATGAAATTCACTACGCCATCGGGCAAACCGGCCTCTTGGAAAACCTTCATCAAGAAATAGTTCGAATGGATCGCCGTAGTAGACGGTTTCCATACCGCCACGTTACCCATCATAGCCGGAGCCATATTCAGGTTGGAAGCGATTGACGTAAAGTTAAACGGCGTGAGCGAGAACACGAAACCTTCCAAGGCTCGGTATTCCATACGATTCAATATACCCGTCTCGGAATAGGGTTGATCGGCATATACTTGACTAGCGTAGAAGGTACTGAAACGCAAGAAATCGATCAATTCGCAGGGAGCGTCGATCTCCGCTTGGAACGGATTCTTGCTCTGTCCCAACATAACCGAAGCGTTCAGGATATAACGATATTTCGTAGCCAACAACTCAGCTACACGAAGCATAATAGACGCACGTTCCACCCATGGAAGTTCTGACCATTCCTTATGCGCTTTCATGGCGGCGTCGATAGCCATTTGTACTTCTTTCTCGCCCGCCTTATGATAAGTAGCCAATACATGATGATGATCATGAGGCATAACGACCTTACCGGTATTACCCGTACGGATCTCTTTTCCGCCAATTACCAGAGGAATATCCCATTCCTCGGAACTTATCTGCGCTAACGCTTTCTTTAAGGATGCTTTTTCACTTGATCCGGGAGCATACGCTTTTACCGGCTCATTAATGGGTTTAGGAAATCTAAAAATAGCATTATCCATAATACTTCAGATTTTTTAAATGGTTATTCAATGAAACTTTCTGCTGTAAACGTAGCAAATTTATTTTAAAACAGTGGCGTATAAACGTTAATATATATCAACCAAAGATAAGCTCATTTCACGGTCTATACAATGATCTAAAAGACCTCTCCCGAAAACAATCCGCGAAAGTTGTTTGTTACATTAACATATTAATCATCTTAAAGGAATAAAATTATGGCAATTAAAAGAGTTTGGATTGAGGAGGATTGCATCGCTTGCGGTACATGCGAGGGCATTTGCCCGGAAGTATTCACTGTTACAGATCGTTCACGTGTAAACGAAGGAGTTAATTTCGATGATTTCGAGGCGGGTATTAAAGAGGCTGCCGAAAGCTGTCCGGTCGAGGTCATCAAATACGAATAGACAAAAACACATTAACCCTTACTTTTCCTTCCTAGATAAAATCTCAGAATCATTGTGCGATCTATAATAACACGTTACCTTTGCGGAGGTAAGGTTAATAACATTAACCTCTTACGGGAATAGAAAGAATCAAAATAAGAAATAAGAAGTAAAATGAGAAAATTAGTATTACTGAGTTTTGTTATTGTCGCCTCTTTGCAATTTTGCGGGGCGCAATCATTAGATAAGATGCAATGGTTCAACGAGCCGGAGCAATGGGAGATTAAAGATAAGTCGCTTTCCATGCAGGTCACTCCCCAAAGCGACTATTGGAGGATTTCCCATTACGGGTTTACGGTAGATGACGCTCCTTTTTATTATGCTACTTATGGGGGTGAATTCGAAGTGAAAGTCAAGATAACCGGCGATTACAAGCAGCGTTTTGACCAAGCCGGCCTGATGCTTCGTATCAATCATGAAAATTATATAAAAGCCGGTATAGAGTTCGTGGATGGTAAATACAACCTAAGTGCGGTCGTCACGCATAAAACTTCCGATTGGAGCGTTATCACCTTAGACAAAGCGATCCCTTATGTATGGATAAAAGCTGTCCGGAGATTGGACGCCGTGGAGATCTTCTACTCATTCGATGATAAGGAATACACCCTTATGCGTAACGCTTGGCTACAAGACAATATCCCCGTACAAGTCGGGTTTATGGCCGCTTGTCCCGACGGGAAAGGATTTAATGTGACATTCGAGCATTTCAAGGTAAAACACCTCCCGGATCAGCGCCGGTTAGAATGGCTAAAGAAAAATGCAGAATAAGTATTAGATGCTTATCTTTCAGACGCAGATGACACGGATTTGCTATTCTTATCCGTATTATCTGCGTCATTTGTATTAAAAACAAGCCATACCTGTTAATTAGAAAAGAAAACAAGGGCTTTCACCTTCTTTTTGCTTTTTATTCCTATCTTTGGAGCGACATAATACAATAACTTCAGCAAAATGAACGAACAGATACAACAAATCGCGGAGCGTCTGGCCGGACTACGGGACGCACTGGAGATTACGCCGGAAGAAATGGCAAAGGTCTGCAACCTCACGACTGAGCAATATTTGCTGCTGGAAAGTGGCACGGTTGATATTTCCGTTAGCGTATTGCACCAGATCTCACAGGCTTATGGCGTAGAATTAACCACGTTGATGTTTGGCGACGAGCCTAAAATGAGTACGTACTTTATTACTCGTAACGGAAAAGGTGTTGCCGTAGAGCGTACGAAAGCCTATAAGTACCAATCATTGGCCGCCGGTTTCGTCGGACGTAAAGCGGACCCCTTCTTGGTAACCGTACATCCCAAACCAGAGAATGAGCCGATGTATCTCAATTCCCATCCGGGACAAGAATACAATATGGTATTAAAAGGACGTCTGTTACTACAGATCAACAATAAAAATCTTATCTTAGAAGAAGGTGATAGTATTTATTTTAACTCAGAGCTTCCTCACGGTATGAAAGCGCTGGATGGGGAAAAGGTCAGTTTCTTGGCCGTCATTTTATAAACGATCAACAGCATGTTAGAAAGATTTATAGATAAAACGACGTTTGAGTCGCAAGAGGATTTTATTAAAAACTTCAAGATCAAGGTTCCGGAGAACTTCAACTTCGGATATGATGTGGTAGACGCTTGGGCAGAGGAAGAACCGGATAAGAAAGCGTTATGTTGGACAAACGATCATGGAGAGCATATTGATTTTACGTTTGCCGACTTGAAACGGTATACGGACCAGACGGCTTCTTATTTCCAATCCTTGGGGATCGGACATGGCGATATGGTGATGCTGATACTCAAACGCCGTTATGAGTTCTGGTTCTCTATCATCGCATTGCATAAATTAGGGGCTGTCGTGATACCGGCTACACACTTACTGACCAAGAAAGATATCGTTTATCGTGCGAATGCCGCCGATATCAAGATGATCGTTTGCGCCGGAGAGGAAGTGATAACGAAACATATCATAGAGGCTTTGCCGGACTCACCGACCGTAAAAAGAGTCGTATCCGTAGGGCCGGAAATACCGGAAGGTTTCGAGGATTTCCAACAGGGTATCCAAAACGCCGCTCCTTTCGTCCGCCCGTCTCACCCGAATAGCAATGACGATATCTCTTTGATGTATTTCACCTCCGGTACGACTGGAAACCCGAAAATGGTGGCCCACGACTTTACGTATCCGTTGGGGCATATCGTGACCGGTAGTTTCTGGCACAACTTGCATAAAGACAGCCTTCACCTGACGATCGCAGATACAGGCTGGGGCAAGGCGGTTTGGGGTAAGCTATATGGGCAATGGATCGCCGGAGCGACCGTATTTGTTTACGACCACGAGAAATTCACGCCTGCTGATATGTTGCAGATGATACAGGATTACCGGATCACCTCGCTTTGCGCTCCTCCTACGATCTTCCGTTTCTTAATTCGTGAGGATATGACTAAATACGATTTATCATCCCTTCAATATTGCACGATCGCCGGCGAGGCCTTGAACCCCGCCGTGTTCGACACGTTCTATAAGTTGACCGGCATTAAATTGATGGAAGGCTTCGGCCAGACAGAGACTACGCTGACAGTCGCCACTTTCCCGTGGATGGAGCCGAAACCGGGCTCTATGGGTGTTCCCAACCCGCAGTACGATGTCGATTTATTGCGTCCGGACGGAAGCCGTGCGGAGGATGGCGAGCAAGGACAGATCGTGATCCACACAACAAATGGCAAGCCTATCGGGTTATTCAAGGAATATTACCGGGACGCGGAACGTACCCGGGAAGCTTGGCACGATGGCCTGTATTACACGGGAGACGTGGCTTGGCGTGACGAGGATGGTTACTTATGGTTCGTTGGCCGCGCGGACGACGTGATCAAGAGTTCCGGCTACCGTATCGGGCCGTTCGAGGTGGAAAGTGCCTTGATGACTCACCCGGCGGTAGTGGAATGTGCTATCACCGGTGTCCCCGACGAGATCCGCGGACAGGTAGTAAAGGCCACGATCGTATTGGCGAAGGACTATAAGGATAAAGCGGGTGATGCCTTGATCAAAGAATTGCAAAATCACGTGAAACGTGTCACCGCTCCTTACAAATATCCCCGTGTTGTCGAATTCGTGGACGAACTGCCGAAAACAATCAGCGGAAAGATCCGACGGGTAGAGATCCGGGATAAAGATAATAAATAATAAATCATAACTTTCTTGAAAAGGATCGCTGTAAAAATAGGAAGTAATGTCCTGACCCGCAAGGATGGGACGCTAGATATCACCCGCATGTCCGCATTGGTTGACCAAGTAGCGGACTTGCATCGGCAAGGTATGGAGATCGTCTTGATCTCCTCCGGTGCCGTAGCTTCTGGACGAAGCGAGATAAAGGCCGGCAAAAAGCTGGATCCCGTATCAGCCCGGCAACTGTATTCGGCGGTAGGGCAGGCCAAGTTGATCAACCGGTATTACGAGTTATTCCGGGAGCATGGCATGACTTGCGGGCAAGTGCTTACTACAAAAGAGAATTTCGGGAGTCGTACGCATTACCTGAACCAGAAGCATTGCATGGAGGTAATGCTTGAAAACAAGGTGATCCCCATCGTGAATGAGAATGATACGATATCCGTAACCGAGCTGATGTTCACGGATAATGATGAGTTATCCGGCTTGATCGCTACGATGATGGGAATGGATGCCTTGGTGATTCTCAGTAATATAGACGGGATTTACAATGGAAATCCGTCGGACCCGGATAGTTCCGTGATCCGGGAAATCGAATGTGGGAAAACAGATTTGTCGGAATATGTACAGACTAGCAAATCATCCTTTGGACGCGGAGGTATGTTGACGAAATGTCATATCGCCCAAAAAGTGGCAGACGAAGGTATTGCGGTTATCATCGCCAACGGCAAAAAGGATAATATCCTTCCGATGTTATTGGCGGTGGATAGCGACACGGTCTGCACCCGTTTCATTCCGGCCTCGAAACCCGTCAGCAGCGTAAAGAAATGGATCGCCCACTCCGAGGGTTTCGCCAAAGGGGAAATACATATCAATAAAGGAGCCGAGAAGGCATTGACCGCCCCGAAAGCGACTAGCGTATTATTGGTTGGAGTAACCCGCATCGAGGGTGATTTCGAAAAAGATGATATCGTAAAGATAATGAATGAGGAAGGCGTGCAAATCGGCTTAGGCTGTACCGCCTATGACAGCGAGGAAGCACGTAAGCAAATAGGGCAACGGGATTTAAAACCGCTTATACATTATGATTATCTATATTTGGATTAAAAAGTATGAATGTAAAAGATATGCTGCGACAGGCATCGGATGCGGCTAAACAATTGATAACGCTATCGGATCAAACGATTATCGGGATCTTAAAGGAGACAGCGCAGGTTCTACGGACTCATACGGAGGAGATACTCGCCGCAAATCGCCAAGATCTGGAACGTATGGACCCAGCGAACCCGAAATACGACCGGCTGAAATTGACAGAGGAAAGGCTACAAGGTATCGCCGCCGATATGGAGAATGTATCGACATTACCTTCTCCATTAAATAAGGTCTTGAGCGAGACTACCCGCCCGAACGGAATGGTTATCCGAAAAGTAACCGTGCCTTTCGGGGTGATCGGTGTGATCTATGAGGCTCGTCCAAATGTTACCTTCGATGTTTTTTCCTTATGTTTCCGAAGCGGTAATGTTTGCGTGCTAAAGGGTGGATCGGATGCGGACTTCTCTAACCGAGCCTTGGTACGCATCATCCATTCTGTATTGGAGCGTCAGGGTATAAATCCGGCTGTATGCACTTTACTACCTCCGGATCGAGAGGCTACGGCGGAATTACTGGGAGCGGTCGGCTTGGTTGACTTAATCATTCCTCGTGGAAGCAGTTCCTTGATTCACTTCGTCCGGGAACACGCGAAAGTTCCGGTGATCGAGACTGGCGCTGGTATCTGTCATACCTATTTTGATCACTCCGGAGATAAAGGCAAGGGACGTGAGATCGTAAATAACGCAAAGACACGGAGGGTCAGCGTATGTAATGCCTTGGATTGCTTAATCATCCACCGAGAACGTCTATCTGATCTTCCGTATATCTGTGGAAAGCTTCCGGACAGCAACGTAATCATTTATGCGGACGAACCGGCTTATGCCGCTCTATCCGAACATTATCCGGAGACGCTTTTACAACAGGCTAACGAAAACAGTTTCGGTACCGAGTTCCTCGATTACAAAATGAGTATCCGTACCGTATCCTCTTTAGACGAGGCTCTATCACATATCGCCCGGTACAGTTCAAAACATAGCGAAAGCATAATCAGCGAAGATCCGGAAACTATCCGGCACTTCCAGCAATTGGTAGATGCCGCTTGCGTATACGCAAATGTATCTACCGCCTTTACTGATGGGGCCCAATTCGGATTCGGGGCGGAGATCGGAATCAGTACCCAAAAGCTACATGCCCGGGGACCGATGGCGCTTCCTGAATTAACGACTTATAAATACATCATAGAAGGAGACGGGCAGACGAGAATATAGGAACTCGCCTGTCTCTTTCTTCTAGAACAACACTTAAATCTAAACGAATAATGTCAACAGTAATAGATTCAAATATTTTCAATACTTTAGTTTCAAATACATTCTATTCCTGTCCTTTAGGAGGGGCTATCTATGATACGGAAGGAAATCTGATAGACTTGAATAAGGCGATGTTCGCTCATTTTTCCTTGGCGGATAAGCATGACTTTATTATAGAACATCTATTTAATAACATCGTACTAACCGATTCCTTGAAGTCATCTTTAAGAAAAGGTGACGCAATTATATGCGAAGAGCCCGTCACGTTTAAAGTAGAACCCATCTATACCGATGAACAGGGGCTTAGCGGGTATACGCTTTGGCTTACGCAGCAGGGAGAAAAAGAAACTGACAGGGAAAATAAACTATTGATGGGACAATTGAACGAGAGCCGGATATTGATGCGGCAAGCGTTGGAAGACGGTAAATTAGCCGCTTACTCATTCAGCTTCGACCGTTTCTCCACTTGCGACAAAAAGCATTGTAACCGCTGTTTTCAATTCTACGGCACGACCAATACTCTATTAGATAAAAACAGGTTTATATGCAGGGCTTTATCATCCGTACGTAAGCCAGAGGATAGTTTGGATTTCTTCTATCTGTTCAATAAAATCCGGGACGAGAAATTATCGTCTCACAACGTCACCTTCCACCTGAGGAATCAAGACGGGACTTATAAGATGTATGAAATATCGGGTAAAAGCATGGATATTGATGAAAGCGGCACCCCACATGTCATTATAGGTAGCATTATCGAAAAGGAAAACGACGAGCTAGCTATCGCGGATCATCAGAAATCCAAGGATCTTTCCCTATTGAAATCTACGTTTCTGGCAAATATGACGCACGAGATCCGGACTCCGCTAAATGCCATCGTCGGCTTCTCCGATATGTTAGGACTGGAAGATGATCCGGAAATGCGTGAACAGTATATTTCCATGATTAAAGAAAATAACACGGCTTTGCTCGAATTAATCAATGACACACTCGAGATGTCCAGAATCGAGTCCAATACGATCAATTGGTCATATGAGGATGTAAATCCGCTCGCTATCATGCACGATGTATACGAATACGCCTCTCCCCGCATATCCGAAAACGTACGGTTAATCTTGGATGATTCTCCAAACGTATCTCTTCACACGGATAAACATAAGCTTATGCTTATCTTGAAAAAACTACTTTCTAACGCCCTCCGATATACGGAGAAAGGAGAAATTCATTTCGGATACCAATCGTTGTATCCGGTCAGCGTGCAATTTTACGTGTCCGATACAGGCAACGGCATCCCGAAGGACAAACTAGGGCACATCTTCGAGCGATTCTTACAATTGAACGAATTTGAACCGGGTACCGGATTGGGACTTTCAATCTGTAAAGGTCTGGTCACCGCCATGGGAGGTGCCATTTGGGTGAACTCGGAGGAAGGGAAAGGTTCTACCTTCAGTTTCAAACTACCCATAACACCTCCGGATACGATCTCTTAAACAATTCCTTGGTCTTTCTAAAGGATAATTGACAAGTAGTCATTATCTTTGCCTTTAACAAAATATTATTGTAACAGATATGAGACATTTCACTTGCGTACAGGATTTAGGTGACTTGAAACAAGCGCTTAATGAAGCTTTCGAGATCAAGAAAGATCGTTTCCAGTTTAGTGAACTGGGAAAAAACAAGACGTTGTTGATGATATTTTTCAACTCAAGCCTACGTACCCGCTTAAGCACCCAAAAGGCTGCCATGAACTTAGGTATGAACACGATCGTTTTGGACGTTAACCAAGGTGCATGGAAGCTGGAAACAGAGCGAGGTGTTATCATGGATGGTGATAAACCGGAGCATTTGCTGGAAGCTGTTCCTGTAATGGGCTGTTACTGCGATGTGATCGGGGTCCGTTCTTTCGCACGCTTTGAGAATAAAGAAGATGATTATAACGAAAAGATATTGAGTCAGTTCATCGAGCATTCCGGCCGGCCGGTATTTAGCATGGAAGCGGCGACACGCCATCCGTTGCAAAGTTTCGCCGACTTGATCACGATAGAGGAATATAAGAAAACAGCTCGTCCGAAGGTAGTCATGACTTGGGCTCCTCATCCGAAATCATTGCCGCAAGCCGTTCCAAACAGCTTTGCCGAATGGATGAACGCTACAGATTATGAGTTTGTTATCACTCATCCGGAAGGTTATGAGCTTGATCCTAGATTCGTAGGCAACGCTAAAGTGGAATACGATCAGAAGAAGGCTTTTGAAGGAGCGGATTTCATTTACGCAAAGAACTGGTCCGCTTATAAAGATCCGAATTACGGACAAGTAATCAGCACTGATCGTAGCTGGACCGTAGACGCAGAGAAAATGGCGCTTACGAATAACGCTTATTTCATGCATTGCTTGCCGGTTCGCCGCAATATGATCGTTTCCGATGATGTGATAGAGAGCCCGCAAAGTATCGTAATCCCCGAGGCGGCAAACCGTGAGATCTCCGCACAAACCGTATTGAAAAAAATATTGATGGGATTATCTAATCTTTAGGATAGAGAGATAGGGTATTCTTTACGATGGGCATTCTTAGGTGTTTATAACAGGCATTCTTAACACCTTAGAATGCCCATTGTAAGCATCTAAGAATAGGCATCAAGGTTTTTCAATGTAAACGAGCCATCCCAACAATAAAAGAGTACTCCCCTACTCTTGTAGAAAAGTACTCTTTCTATGGCTGAAAACAAATCTATTAAGCCTCTCCTGTCGGACCTGCGAAGTCCTCAAAATTAGCTGTTTTGTTATTATTATTTCCTGCTTGAAGTTGCTCCCCAAATTTCTTGATATTGTCTTGCAAAGCGAATAACAAACGTTGAGCGTTATCCGGAGTTAAGATTACGCGGCTTTTTACTTGTGCCTTAGGAGCTCCCGGAACCACCCGGATGAAATCTAGGATAAATTCAGAGCTTGAATGAGATATAATAGCCAAATTGGCGTAAGTTCCTTGTGCCATCTCTTCAGATAACTCGATCTGAATCTCGTTATTGGCAGGTTTGTTGTTTTCCATACTTTCTTCTTTTAAATTTATGGTGATTAAAAATTGCGAAGACAAATATACATATTTATTCCGGGTTACAAAGGGGTTGAAGACTATAAATGCAAAAACGACTACCTTCTCAGGCAGTCGTTTTCTAGTTGTGTTTTTAATTCTCAATTCTTTAGACCAATGTAAAAATACCTTTTGTGTTTGATATAATTGGTTTTGGCGTTTTAGTTAAGGTTTGTTTTGTCTAAGTGCTAATCTCTTTCACTTGAACTTTACAAAAGTAAAGGCTTTAGCAAAGACCACCAAATACTATATGTGCAATAAATAATACTATATCATCAACACTTGACACAAATCAATGCAAACATGCTTTAAATCATGTTTTAAATTATAAACCTCGAACGGGAATATTTCTCCCTGTACTCTGTAGGGGTACTCCCCCTACGCCGTTTGAATACCCGGTTGAAATTCGATAGATTATTAAAACCACACCTGTAACATATTTCAGAAATACTGTCACTTGTATCGGTCAAACGGCATACCGCCTCGGCTACCCGGATCTCATTCAAGTTATCGATAAATGTCTTTCCCGTCCACTTCTTCAAGAAACGCATCAATGAGGCATCGCTCATATTTGTTAACTTAGCCACTTCCGACAAGGTAATACGTTTTTGATAATTTTCGTGTAAATATAACATGATACTATCTAAACGATCGGTATCGTTATTATTATAGTTCTTTACCGTGTTCACGGCATTCAACCGACGGGCTGCTTTATCCAAAGATAGAATCTTAAGAATCTCGACCAAACGCAACAGGTTCTTGAAAGAATCCGGCTTGTTATCGTTCGACAACATTCTTAATTTATCTTGAATGCCAAGTATCATTTCCCGGCTGAAAACAAGACCACTGGAAGCGTTATCAAACATATCCTTCATGGTCTTGAAATGCCGTCTATTGATCAAGCTATCAAATAACGATTTATGAAATTGTATCGTTATCTCAAAGATCCCATTACACGGACACTTATGGTTCGAGTAAGCATGCTTCGTTCCTCCCGCGATCAACACCAAATCCAGATCATCGATTTCCTCGACCGAATCGCCAACTATCCGGATAGCGCCAGCGGCATTCTCCAGATAGTTCAACTCAAATTCCATGTGTACATGTAACGGAAAATTAAACCCCGATTTCGGGCGTTGCATGACCAAGAAGCAATCTTCTGATGAAAGCGGGGTAGTTTCCTTCAATACGTCTACTTTCCCCATACACACAAAGCTTTTTTATTCGAGTATCAACGTACTGATTACCGGGCAATGGTCGGATGGGAACAGATTATTCAACGTTTCAGTCAATACACCATGACGCAATACCTTGATATTCCCTTTCACGAAGATATAATCGATCCATTCACGCTTGTCGTAAGGGATCTTTCCAAAATCATGGAATGTCCATTTCGGGCCGTAAGTAAACCCTGCGATCGTGCGGGAATGAGTCAAATGACGAGGATCACTCGGATTAGTCAATACTTGTATCGGCTCATCAGAAGGCACGGCATTGAAATCGCCAGTCACGATTATAGGCAAATTCTCGGATAATTTCTTCGCTTGCTCCAGCACCAAAGAAGCTCCTTCATGACGAGCCACTTTCCCCATATGATCCAAGTGCGTATTCAAGAAGAAGAATTTCTTTCCTGTATTCTTATCTTTCAAGATCGCCCAAGTAGCTACACGCTCGCATGCGGCGTCCCAACCTTTCTTACCAACGGCATTTATATCTTCGGCTAACCAGAAATTACCGTTTTTCTCAACGGAGAAACGATCCTTACGATAGAAAATCGGAGCGTACTCCCCTTTCGTCTTGCCATCCTCACGACCAACACCCACATAAGCGTATTCCGGTAAACGATCAAGCAAATCATTCAGCTGATTATTCAAGACCTCTTGCGCACCGAACACATCCGCCTCATGGAATTTCACTAAATCAGCAGCGAAATCTCTTCTGAATTTCCATTGATTATCCTTATCACCCGAATTATCGTAACGGATGTTATAAGACATTACATTCATTTTCTCATCGTTGTTTTTAGCGAATAAGCAGCCAGTGGCAAATAAAGCCACCATTAAACAAAGTAAAATTCTCTTCATGATATTGATTATTATATGTTTCTTATATGTCTCAGTATTTATCTATGGTCTTTGTTACCTCGCAAAAATAAAGTTTATCCATTTATTAAGCAAATAAGGAAGAACAAAAAAGGCCGACAGATTGCTCTGCCGGCCTTTCTTTATAGTTTATTAAACGTTCCTATTCTTCATCATCTTTGTCCATGGCATTGAAATCAACCACGTTCTTGCGATTAGCGAAGATACGATCGAACTCATCCTTTGCACCTACGATCAGCTTATCAAACTCACGCTGACCGGTACCGGCAGGAATCAAGTGACCACAGATAACGTTCTCTTTCAAACCTTCCAAACGGTCTACCTTTCCGTTGATAGCAGCCTCGTTCAATACTTTCGTCGTCTCTTGGAAAGATGCGGCGGACATAAAGCTGTTCGTCTGCAAAGCGGCACGTGTGATACCTTGAAGGATCTGGTTGGCTGTAGCCGGAATAGCGTCACGTACCTCGACCAACTTAAGGTCACGGCGTTTCAACATACTATTCTCATCTCTCAACTTACGCGCAGTCACGATCTGTCCGGCCTGCAATGTCTGAGAATCTCCCGGATCGGTAACAACTTTCTTGCCCCAGATACGATCGTTCTCGTCCATTACCTCCAACTTATCAACAATCTGCTGCTCCAAGAAGCGAGTATCTCCCGGATCAACCACCTCTACCTTACGCATCATCTGACGAACGATAACCTCGAAGTGCTTATCGTTGATCTTCACACCCTGTAGACGGTATACATCCTGAACCTCATTCACGATATATTCCTGCACAGCCGTCGGACCTTTGATCGCCAAGATATCCGAAGGAGTGGTAGCACCGTCTGATAGCGGCATACCCGCACGGATATAGTCGTTCTCCTGAACCAATAATTGTTTAGACAGAGGAACCATATATTTCTTAACCTCACCCAACTTAGACGTTACGGTGATCTCACGGTTACCACGTTTGATCTTACCGAATCCTACCTCTCCGTCGATCTCAGATACGACAGCAGGGTTAGACGGGTTACGAGCCTCGAACAACTCGGTTACACGAGGAAGACCACCGGTGATATCACCGGCCTTACCTACGGCACGAGGGATCTTAACCAAAACCTCACCAGCTTTCACGACATCACCATTGTCTTTCACGACGTGAGCGCCCAATGGCAAAGAGTAGTTCTTCAAGTAATTACCATTCTCATCCACGATATGAGCCGCCGGAGCCTTCGTCTTATCCTTAGACTCGATGATGATCTTCTCCTTCAAACCGGTAGTCTCATCACTCTCAACCTTGTAAGTTACGTTCTCTACCAAACTCTCGAACTCGATCTTACCGGAAACCTCTGATACGATTACGGCATTGAACGGGTCCCACTCGATGATCACGTCACCCTTCTTAATTGAGTCACCGTTGTTGAAGAACAACTTAGAACCATAAGGTATATTATGAGTCAACAACACGATCTTCGTGTTCGGATCAACAATGCGCATTTCAGCCAAACGGCTTACTACTACCAAATGTTTCTTTCCGCTCACCTCGTCTACCGCCTCAACAGCACGAAGCTCGTCGATCTCTAAAATACCATCATATTTAGATGTAATACTATTCTCTGTTGCGATGTTGGATGCGATACCACCGACGTGGAATGTACGCAACGTCAACTGTGTACCCGGCTCACCGATAGACTGCGCGGCGATTACACCGACAACCTCACCCTTCTGAACCATGCGGTTCGTAGCCAAGTTACGTCCATAGCACTTAGCGCAGACGCCCTTCTTAGACTCACAAGTCAATACGGAACGAATCTCGACGCTCTCGATCGGAGAGTCTTGGATTGCCTTAGCGGCATCCTCACGGATTTCCTCACCGGAACGAACGATAACCTCGCCCGTAATCGGATGGATCACATCGTGAACAGATACACGACCTAAGATTCTCTCATACAAGGAAGCGATCACCTCCTCGTTATTCTTCAATTCCGTACAAACCAAGCCACGCAATGTACCACAGTCTTCCTCGTTTACGATCACGTCGTGAGAGACGTCAACCAAACGACGAGTCAAGTAACCGGCATCGGCAGTCTTCAAAGCGGTATCGGCCAAACCTTTACGAGCACCGTGAGTAGAGATAAAGTACTCCAACACGGACAAACCTTCCTTAAAGTTAGAAAGGATCGGGTTCTCGATAATCTGACCACCTTCTGCACCACTTTTCTGCGGTTTCGCCATCAAACCACGCATACCGGACAACTGACGAATCTGCTCCTTAGAACCACGGGCACCAGAATCCATCATCATGTAGATTGAGTTGAATCCATCGTTATCCGCCGTTAATTGCTTAATCAAGATATTAGACAAGTTACTATTAACGTGTGTCCAAGTATCAATGATCTGGTTATAACGCTCGTTGTTGGTAATGAAACCCATATTATAGTTAGCCATGATCTGCTCAACCTCCTCATATCCCTTCTGAACCAACGCATCTTTTTCAGCAGGAATAAGCACATCGGCCAAGTTGAAAGACAGACCACCCTTAAATGCCATATAGTAACCCAAGTTCTTGATATCATCCAAGAACTGAGCGGTACGAGCTACGCCACAAGCCTTGATTACCCGACCGATGATGTCGCGAAGAGACTTCTTACCCAACACCTCGTTTACATAACCAATCTCTTTCGGAACAAACTCATTTACCATCAAACGACCTACAGAAGTCTCTACCATCGTCTTCACCAAGTTACCGTTCGCATCCAAATCCTCCACGTAAACATGGATCGGAGCATGGATATCCAACTTCTTCTCATTGTAAGCGATCGTAGCCTCTTCCGGACCATAGAAAGTCAAACCTTCGCCTTGTGTACCCTTGCGCAACTTGGTAATATAATACAAACCAAGCACCATATCCTGAGAAGGTACGGTAATAGGAGCACCATTCGCAGGGTTCAAGATATTGTGTGAAGCCAACATCAACATTTGAGCTTCCAAAACAGCCTCATTACCTAACGGCAAGTGAACAGCCATCTGGTCACCGTCGAAGTCGGCGTTGAATGCCGTACATGCCAACGGGTGCAACTGGATAGCCTTACCCTCGATCAATTTCGGCTGGAACGCTTGGATACCCAAACGGTGCAATGTCGGGGCACGGTTCAACAATACCGGGTGGCCCTTCATTACGTACTCCAAAATATCCCAAACAACCGGTTCCTTACGGTCAACGATCTTCTTGGCGGATTTCACCGTCTTCACGATACCGCGTTCGATCAATTTACGGATAACGAAAGGCTTATAAAGCTCGGCAGCCATATTCTTCGGCAAACCGCACTCGTGCATCTTTAATTCCGGACCTACGACAATAACCGAACGAGCGGAGTAGTCAACACGCTTACCCAACAAGTTCTGACGGAAACGACCTTGTTTACCTTTCAAACTGTCGGACAAGGACTTCAACGGACGATTGGCGTCTGTCTTAACAGCACTCGATTTACGAGAGTTGTCAAACAAAGAGTCCACGGCCTCCTGAAGCATACGTTTCTCATTACGTAAGATCACTTCCGGAGCCTTAATATCGATCAATCGTTTCAAACGGTTATTACGGATAATAACACGACGATATAAATCATTCAAGTCAGAAGTAGCGAAACGGCCACCGTCCAACGGAACCAACGGACGCAGTTCGGGAGGGATCACCGGGATCACCTTCATGATCATCCATTCCGGTTTGTTACGACCTCTGGACGCACGAAAAGACTCAACCACCTGAAGGCGTTTCAAGGCCTCGTTCTTTCTCTGTTGAGATGTGTCCGTGTTCGCACGGTGACGCAACTCATAAGAAAGAGAATCCAAGTCCAAGCGAGCCAACAGATCATAAACAGCCTCAGCGCCGATCTTAGCGATGAACTTATTCGGATCCGTATCCTCTAGCAATTGATTTTCTCTTGGAAGGCTATCCAAAATATCCAGATATTCCTCCTCTGATAATAGGTCTAACTCACCGACCGTGTCTACGCAACCCGGCTGGATCACGACGTAGCGCTCGTAATAGATGATGGAATCCAGTTTCTTGGTAGGAAGACCTAGCAAGTAACCGATTTTATTAGGCAAAGAACGGAAATACCAAATATGGGCAACAGGAACCACCAAATGGATGTGTCCCATACGTTCACGACGAACTTTCTTTTCCGTAACTTCCACTCCACAACGATCGCAGACAATACCTTTGTAACGGATACGCTTGTACTTACCGCAATGGCACTCATAGTCCTTGATCGGACCAAAGATACGCTCACAGAACAAACCGTCACGTTCAGGCTTATACGTACGATAGTTAATTGTTTCCGGTTTCAAAACCTCACCGCTGGAGTTCTCTAGGATCTCCTCAGGGGATGCCAGACCGATGGTTATTTTTGAAAAGTTACTCTTTATCTTGTTTTCTTTTCTAAAGGCCATATTATTTATTTATAAAGAGTTATCAATAGATAAAGTAGACGGGCGTAGCCCACCTACTTCTTTATTGTTATTGAATTAATCCAGAGTGAAACTCAAACCAAGTCCTCTCAACTCGTGCAATAATACATTCAGAGATTCAGGGATACCCGGCTGTGGCATCGGATCTCCCTTCACGATTGCCTCATAAGCCTTCGAACGTCCTACAACGTCATCAGACTTAATCGTAAGAATTTCCTGAAGAACATGAGCGGCACCGAAGGCTTCCAGTGCCCAAACCTCCATCTCTCCGAAACGTTGACCACCGAACTGTGCCTTACCACCTAACGGCTGTTGCGTAATCAAAGAGTACGGACCGATTGAACGGGCATGCATCTTATCGTCAACCATGTGGCCCAACTTCAAGAAGTAAGTCACACCCACCGTAGCAGGTTGGTCGAAACGCTCACCAGTACCACCATCATACAAGTAAGACTTACCGTAGCGAGGAATACCAGCCTTGTCTGTCCATTCATTCAAATCATCCAAAGTCGCGCCATCGAAGATCGGAGTAGCGAACTTAACGTCCAACTCACGTCCGGCCCAACCCAACACGGCCTCGAAAATCTGTCCCAAGTTCATACGAGAAGGCACACCCAGCGGGTTCAAGCAGATATCCACCGGAGTACCGTCTTCCAAGAACGGCATATCCTCCTGACGAACGATCTTTGATACGATACCCTTGTTACCGTGGCGACCGGCCATCTTATCACCTACCTGAATCTTACGTTTCTTGGCGATATAAACCTTAGCCATCTGTACGATACCTGTCGGCAGCTCATCACCGATCGTCAAGTCGAACTTCTTACGTCTCAACTCAGCGTCAAGCTCCTTGTACTTCTTCAAATAATTCAAGATAACCTGCTTGATCAACTCATTCTTCTGAGCGTCTGCCGTCCACTTGCTTACTTGGATGGAGTTATAATCCAATTCTTCCAGAGATTTGCGGGTAAACTTAGCACCCTTAGCGATAATCTCCGTATTCATATAGTCTTTAACACCTTGAGAAACCTTGCCGTTTGTAAGCACTAACAACTTATCAACTAACAAAGTCTTCAAGCTAGCCATCTTTTCTTCGTATTCCTCGTCCAACTTCGGCAAGATCGCCTTATCAGTCAATCTGGATTTACGTTTCTTGACAGCCTTCGAGAACAAAGCGGTCTCGATAACCACACCGCGCAAAGACGGAGTAGCCTTCAAGGAAGCATCCTTCACATCACCCGCCTTATCACCGAAGATAGCACGCAACAACTTTTCCTCCGGAGATGGATCAGACTCACCTTTCGGAGTGATCTTACCAATCAAGATATCACCCGGCTCGATGCGAGCACCTACACGAACGATACCTCTCTCATCCAAATCCTTGGTAGCCTCTTCGCTGACGTTAGGGATATCGGAAGTCAATTCCTCCATACCACGCTTTGTCTCACGTACCTCAAGGATGTATTCGTCAACGTGGACAGACGTAAAGAAGTCCTCACGAACCATACGCTCGTTCAACACGATAGCATCCTCATAGTTATAACCCTTCCAAGGCATGTAAGCCACCTTCACGTTACGTCCCAAAGCAAGCTCGCCTTTCTGGGTTGAGTAACCCTCGGTAAGGATATCGCCGGCTTTCACACGTTGTCCGCGATGACAGATCGGTTTCAAATCGACCGTCGTGCTCTGGTTGGTCTTACGCCATTTCGGGATATTATATGTCTTAACCGCATCCTCGAAGCTAACGAATTCCTCGTCCTCCGTGCGGTCATATTTAATCTTGATACAAGTAGCATCAACGAACACAACCTCGCCCTCACGCTCAGCCATAATCTGAGTACGGGAGTCACGGGCAACCTGCGCCTCAATACCGGTACCAACAATCGGAGCGTCCGTACGCAACAAAGGAACTGCCTGACGCATCATGTTAGATCCCATCAACGCACGGTTAGCGTCATCGTGTTCCAAGAATGGGATCAAAGAAGCTGCGATAGAAGCGATCTGCTGCGGAGCCACGTCCATCAAGTCAAGCTCAGAAGGAGGAACAACCGGAAAGTCAGCCTCGAAACGAGCCTTCACCTTATCACGAATAAACTTACCGTTATCATCCAATGGAGCGTTACCTTGAGCGATTGTCAACTCTTCCTCTTCCTCCGCCGTGTAGTATTGCAAGCCTTCCTCAGAGAAGTCGACCTTTCCATCTGCCACCTTACGGTACGGAGTCGAGATGAAACCAAGATCGTTGATCTTAGCGTATACACATAAAGAAGAGATCAAACCGATGTTCGGACCTTCCGGGGTCTCAATCGGACAAAGACGACCATAGTGCGTATAGTGAACGTCACGAACCTCGAATCCGGCACGCTCTCTAGACAAACCTCCCGGACCTAGGGCTGATAAACGACGCTTGTGCGTGATCTCCGCCAACGGGTTCGTCTGGTCCATGAACTGAGACAAGGCATTCGTTCCGAAGAAAGAGTTAACCACGGAAGAAATCGTCTTTGCGTTGATCAAATCAATCGGAGTAAACACCTCATTATCGCGAACGTTCATACGTTCACGAACTGTACGTGACATACGAGCCAAACCAATACCGAACTGGTTATACAATTGCTCGCCAACCGTACGTACACGACGGTTGCTTAAGTGGTCGATATCATCCACGATAGCCTTCGAGTTGATCAACTCGATCAGGTACTTGATGATCTCGATAATATCTTCTTTAGTCAAAACCTTAACATCAGCGCTTGTAGTAAGGCCTAACTTCTTGTTGATCCTGTAACGTCCCACCTCACCCAGATCATAACGTTTCTCTGAGAAGAACAGGTTCGTGATAACCTCGCGTGCGCTAGCCTCATCAGCCGGTTCCGCATTTCTCAACTGTCTGTAGATATACAACACAGCTTCCTTCTCGGAGTTACTCGGGTCTTTCTGGAGTGTATTATATATGATAGCATAGTCAGACAGATTCTGGTCCTCACGATGCAACAAGATATTTTGCGTGCCTGAATCCAAGATAGCCTCGATATTGTCGCTATCCAGTACAGACTCACGGTCGATGATAACATCGTTACGTTCAATAGAAACCACCTCACCGGTATCCTCATCTACGAAATCCTCCACCCAAGTCTTCAAAACACGAGCGGCCAGCTTACGTCCGATAAACTTCTTCAGGTTTGCTTTCGTTACCTTCACCTCTTCCGCAAGGTTGAAGATTTCAAGAATATCTCTATCGCTTTCAAAACCAATAGCTCTCAAAAGAGTAGTTACAGGCAATTTCTTTTTACGGTCGATGTAAGCGTACATCACATTGTTGATGTCCGTAGCGAACTCGATCCATGACCCCTTGAACGGGATAATACGTGCGGAGTACAACTTCGTTCCGTTTGCGTGCGTGCTTTGTCCGAAGAATACGCCCGGAGAACGGTGCAGCTGAGACACGACAACACGCTCGGCGCCGTTGATCACGAAAGTACCTCTGTCCGTCATATACGGGATCGGACCCAAGTATACATCTTGGATCACCGTATCGAAGTCCTCATGATCCGGGTCCGTACAGTACAGTTTTAACTTCGCTTTTAAAGGCACGCTATAGGTTAACCCGCGAGCGATACACTCATCGATACAGTAACGAGGCGGATCTATATAGTAATCTAAGAACTCCAACACAAAATTGTTACGGGTATCCGCAATCGGGAAATTCTCGGCAAATACCTTATACAATCCCTCCTTCTTTCTCTTTTCAGGAGGAGTGTCAAGTTGAAGAAAGTCTTGGAACGACTTCAATTGAACTTCGAGAAAGTCCGGATACGGGAACTGATTCTTTATCGAAGCAAAATTAACTCTTTGGTTTTCAGCTGTTGAAGACATCTAGTAAGGAATTTATTGAACTTATTGAAATTATAGACACAAAAAGGTTAAGAGTCTTCGTAGTCGGAGACTCTTAACCAAATCACCTGGAAACCAGGTTATAAATACTATTTAAGCTCAACTTCAGCTCCAGCCTCTTCCAACTGTTTCTTCAATGCCTCAGCATCAGCTTTAGCGATACCTTCCTTGATTGCACTAGGAGCGCTATCTACCATATCCTTAGCCTCTTTCAAGCCAAGACCTGTTAATTCTTTAACTAACTTAACGATAGCTAATTTATTAGCACCAGCTGCTTTCAATACAACATCGAAAGAAGTCTTCTCTTCTGCAGCGGCAGCAGCACCACCAGCAGCAGGACCAGCAACAGCAACAGCTGCAGCAGCAGGTTCGATACCGTACTCTTCTTTAAGGATAGTAGCTAATTCGCTAACTTCTTTAACGGTCAAGTTTACTAATTGTTCTGCAAAAGCTTTCAAATCTGCCATTTTTGTATGATTTAAATGATTATTTATCTGTGTAATGTTTTAATGAAAAATTATCTTTCTTCCAAAGTCTTCAACAGACCATGGATAGTTTGTCCTGATGACTGAAGAGCAGAGATAACGTTCTTCGCCGGAGATTCCAACAATGCGATAACATCGGCAATAAGTTCGTTTTTGCTCTTGATATTTACTAATGCCTCAAGATTCTCAGCACCTACATAGAAGCTTTCTTGTACGTAAGCAGCCTTCAAAGCCGGTTTAGCGACTACATCTTTTTTAGCGTCCTTAGTAAAATCCTTAATCAGGCGAGCGGGAGCATTAGCGACTTGTGAGAACATCACAGCCGTATTGCCTTTCAAAGCTACGTTAAGATCAGAGAAGTCACCTTCAATGTTCTCCAACGCTTTCTTAAGCAAGTTATTCTTTACAACGACTAACTTAACCTCACGCTTGAAACACTCTCTTCTCAATTTGCTGGTTTTCTCAGCGTCCAACGCCTCGATATCCGTCAAATAGAAATTAGGATATTCCTTTAATGTTTCAGTTAATTGACCTATAACAGTTCCTTTATCTTCCTTTCTCATTGTTCAATTGTTTTTTAGTTTTCTTCAACTGATTTGGGGTCAATTTTAATACCCGCACTCATAGTACTAGAAAGATAAATACTCTTTATATACGCACCTTTAGCCGCAGTAGGTTTCAACTTGATCAAAGTTGAAATAAACTCCTTAGCATTGTCACGAATCTGTTCCGGAGTGAAAGACACCTTACCAACAGATGTGTGAACGATACCGCTCTTATCTACCTTAAAGTCGATCTTACCTTGCTTAACCTCCTTCACCGCATTTCCGATCTCATTGGTAACCGTACCACTCTTTGGGTTAGGCATCAAACCACGAGGGCCTAATACGCGACCAAGAGCACCGATCTTACCCATGATAGAAGGCATAGTGATGATAACATCAATGTCAGTCCAACCGCCTTTAATCTTATTAATATACTCATCCAATCCAACATAGTCAGCTCCAGCGGCAGTAGCTTCAGCTTCCTTGTCCGGAGTACATAATGCGAGAACCCTAACCTGCTTACCAGTTCCGTGAGGCAATGAAACCACGCCTCTCACCATTTGATTGGCCTTACGGGGGTCAACACCTAAACGGACATCAACATCTACGGATGCGTCAAACTTAGTTGTAGTAATTTCCTTCACTAAAGCTGAAGCTTCTTTCAATGTATATGCTTTCCCAGCTTCAATCTTGCCCAAAGCCAACTTTTGATTCTTTGTAAGTTTACTCATCTCAATTGAAGTTTATTAATTATTACCCGGGAATGTCCCTTTAACAGTGATACCCATACTTCTGGCTGTTCCCGCAACCATTCTCATGGCTGACTCGACAGTAAAGCAGTTTAGATCGACTAATTTGTCTTCAGCGATAGCTTTCACCTGCTCCCATGTGATCTCAGCGATCTTAGCACGGTTAGGTTGAGCGGAACCGCTCTTCTTCTTAGTAGCTTCCAACAACTGGATTGCCACAGGAGGAGTTTTAACGACAAAGTCGAAAGACTTATCGGCATAGTAAGTAATTACAACAGGTAATATCTTACCAGCCTTGTCTTGGGTCTTGGCATTAAATTGCTTGCAAAACTCCATAATGTTAATACCCTTAGAACCCAAAGCAGGTCCTACTGGGGGAGAAGGGTTTGCTGCTCCTCCTTTAATCTGCAATTTGATTTGTCCAGCAACTTCTTTAGCCATTGTTTCTAAAATTTTTTAGATATATAACATCAATAACAGAAAGGTAGCACTTTTCGTAACCAGAGTACTATTCTTTCTCAACTTGCATATAACCCAACTCAAGGGGAGTCTTGCGTCCGAAGACCTTAACCATCACCTTAAGTTTCTTTTTCTCGGCGTTGACCTCTTCGATTATACCCGTGAAACCGCTGAACGGTCCAAAAGTAATCTTCACACTCTCACCAACATAGAACTGGATATCCAGATCCTCTTGTTGTTCCTGCAACTCGTCAACCGTACCTAAGATACGATTCACTTCCGCAGGACGTAATGGCACGGGGGTATCAGAACCACCCAAGAAACCAATCACGTTCGGAATGTTCCGCAATCGATGAGCAACCTCACCGACCAAAGCGGCCTCAACCAGTACATAACCCGGCAAGTAAGCTCTTTCTTTCATGACCTTCTTACCGTTTCGTACCGTAAAGGTTTTCTCGGTCGGAATCAAGACTTGAGATACATATTCTCCCAGATCCGTATTCTTCAGCTCAGCCTCTAGATATTCCCGTACCTTGTTCTCCTTGCCACTGATGGCACGCAGAACATAAAATTTCTTTTGGATATCAGACATACCTTAACTGATTAGAAAATTTGGTTGTAGAAGAAACGCATAACAGCCTCGAAGGCCCCGTCAACAACAAAGATCAATGCGGCGATGATAAGGGAAGCAAACATAACAACAACCGCACTATTGGAAAGCTCTGCTCTCGTAGGCCAAGAAACTTTATAAACAAGTTCGTTATAAGATTCCTTAATATAAGTAATTATCTTTTTCATCGAATCTATAGATTTTAGCACGGAAGGAGAGGCTCGAACTCCCGACACCTGGTTTTGGAGACCAGTGCTCTACCAACTGAGCTACTTCCGTAGAAATAGCCAGCCCTTAAAAAGACTGGCTATAACATTATCTAATGCTTGAATTAGTTCTCTAATTCTGTGATCTGGCCTGCACCTACTGTACGTCCACCCTCGCGGATAGCGAAACGAAGACCTACACTACATGCTACCGGATAGATCAACTCTACGTCGATCGTTACGTTATCACCCGGCATTACCATTTCAGTTCCTTCCGGCAAAGTGATCTCACCAGTTACATCCAATGTACGGATGTAGAACTGAGGACGATATTTGTTGTGGAACGGAGTGTGACGACCACCTTCTTCTTTCTTCAAGATATAAACCTCAGCCTTGAACTTAGAGTGCTCTTGAACTTTACCCGGGTGGCAGATTACCATACCACGCTTGATCTCGTTCTTATCGATACCACGAAGCAACAAACCTACGTTGTCACCAGCCTCACCTTGATCCAATAACTTACGGAACATCTCAACACCTGTAACAACAGATTTCTTACCAGCAGCGCCAAGACCGATGATCTGAACTTCCTCACCAACCTTAACAATACCTGTCTCGATACGACCTGTAGCAACAGTACCACGACCCGTGATTGAGAATACGTCCTCAACCGGCATCAAGAACGGCTTGTCGATTTCGCGCGGAGGCAGAGGAATCCAAGTATCACAAGCTTCCATCAACTCCATTACTTTATCTTCCCATTGAGCATCACCGTTCAATGCACCAAGAGCAGAACCACGGATGATCGGAGTGTTGTCACCGTCGAATTGATAGAATGAAAGCAACTCTCTCATCTCCATCTCAACCAATTCCAACATTTCCTCGTCGTCAACCATGTCACACTTGTTCATGAATACAACCAATCTCGGAACGTTTACCTGACGAGCCAAAAGGATGTGCTCGCGAGTTTGAGGCATAGGACCATCAGTAGCAGCAACTACGATGATAGCACCGTCCATCTGAGCAGCACCAGTTACCATGTTCTTTACGTAGTCGGCGTGACCCGGACAGTCTACGTGAGCATAGTGACGGTTTGCAGTCTGATACTCTACGTGAGAAGTGTTGATTGTGATACCTCTCTCTTTTTCTTCAGGAGCGTTGTCGATAGAATCGAATGAACGCAACTCTGAAAGACCTTTCTTTGCCAATACTGTTGTGATAGCAGCTGTCAAAGTTGTTTTACCGTGGTCAACGTGACCAATCGTACCAATGTTCACATGTGGTTTCGATCTGTCAAATTTCTCTTTTGCCATAACTTAATTGTTCTTTATTTGATTAATGATCATGTTCAATTTTCAATTGAGCCGGTGCCGAGACTTGAACTCGGGACCTCTTCCTTACCAAGGAAGTGCTCTACCGCTGAGCTACACAGGCAACTTATAAGAGCGGAAGACGGGGCTCAAACCCGCGACCCTCAGCTTGGAAGGCTAATGCTCTATCAACTGAGCTACTTCCGCAAGACCGAATGAACCAACCGATTCTCTCCTTTGTTTCATTCGTGTGGGCAGTGATGGATTCGAACCACCGAAGGCGAAAGCCAGCTGAGTTACAGTCAGCCCCATTTGGCCACTCTGGTAACTGCCCATTCCAATACATTCTTTTGAGCCTCTTGTCGGATTCGAACCAACGACCCCGAGATTACAAATCACGTGCTCTGGCCAACTGAGCTAAAGAGGCGATACTTCTAAAAGCAGCCGTTTCGTCACCACGGCGAAACGGCTGCAAATTTAGATATTATTTCTTACATACCAAATTTATCTACCGTTTTTTTTATTTGGCTCTGATTTTTTCTTTGAATTTAACCAGTTGCTTCTCCAAAGCCTCAACACAATCGTCTATCGCCCCTTCGAAAGTATCGTTTATTTTATCAGCGAAACATTCCCCGTTCTTCACGGACAACATTATACTGGCCTGCTTGTTCTTCACCGTCTCAGGCTTAACCACCTTCAATGTAACCTCTGCCAATATAATACCATCGAAGTATTGCTCCAATTTAGAAACTTTCTTCTGAATAAACGCCTCCAACTGTGCAGTTGCGTCGAAATGAATTGCTTGAATTCTAACGTCCATAATAACCTCCTTCTTTTTTTGCTCTTGGATGAGCATGATACACTTTTTTTAATTCCTCAAAGGTTGTATGCGTGTAAACACTGGTAGACGCTAAACTGCTATGACCTAATAAATCTTTCACAGCGTTCAGCTCGGCTCCGTTGTTTAACATACTCGTTGCAAATGAATGTCGTAACACGTGTGGACTTCGTTTCGCCAGCATGGGTATCTCCGACAATTGCTTTTTTACTATATTATAAACAATCCCCGTCGACAACTGGTTCCCGTTCTTTCGAACGAAAAACCATTCACCGGCTGCTTCAACCTCACGATCACGGACTTCCGTGTATGCAAGCATTAAGTTTTTTAAACCCTCCGCAAAAGGAATCAACCGCTGCTTGTTCCGCTTTCCGGTTACCTTGACCTGCATCGCCTCATAATCCACATCCACGTTTCGTATGCCGATTAACTCTGAGCGGCGCATCCCGGTATCGTATAGCATCTCAATGACCAACCGATTCCTCACACCTTCAAAATCCTCATCAAATCCGTCCCCGTCCAACAACGCCTCCAACTCGCTATCCTTAATAAAATAAGGTAAGGGTTTCTTCGTTTTCGGACCGCTCACCAATCTCAACGGATTTGCGGAGACAATCCCCCGTTTCATGAGAAACTTAAAAAAAGATTTCAAAGAACTTAATTTCCGGTTTACCGATACGGGAGAAAGCTTCTCGTCCATCAAACTGACGATCCAGCTTCTCACGAAATCCGAGTCGATTTCCCCGGGGTCGAATACACCTTCTCGATGCTCTCTTACATACCTCTGGAATTGGTCCAAATCTTTCGAATAGGCACCAATCGTATAATTGGAATAGTTCCGCTCATACCTGAGATAGTTTAGAAAGTCATCGATCAGCATATTCTCGTTGCATCAACATTCATGCAACGAAAATAGGAATAAGAATTCAATAAAACAAGCCCGGAAGCTATAATTATTCTTCTACTTGTTGCAAATGCTGTACGTAGATAGCACGCATAGTCTGCTTTCTCTTCGTAACAGACGGTTTCTCGAAAGCCTGACGGCCTCTCAATTCCTTGACTACACCTGTTTTCTCGAACTTTCTCTTGAATTTCTTAAGCGCCTTCTCGATGTTTTCGCCTTCTTTTAATGGAACTACGATCATAATTTAAATTGTTATATTGTTTAATTATTTATATCCTCAAATTGAGCGGCAAAATTACTGATTGTTTCGGGATTAGCAAAACTTTCAGCGATTATTTTTATAAAAGATGCCTTTCTCCGTAATTATAGCCGTGATTAGCTCGTGGGGAGTAATGTCGAAGGCGGGGTTGTAGACTTTTACGTCTTTCGGGGCCATACGCCTTGAATACCACATCTCGGTGACCTCATCGGGGTTACGTTCCTCTATTACAATGGAATCGCCGTCCGGGCACGAGCTATCGATGGTGGATGTCGGGCCTAATACATAGAAGGGGATCTTGTAATGCCGGGCCAAGATAGCCACTCCGGACGTGCCGATCTTATTCGCCACGTCGCCATTGGCGGCTACACGGTCGCAACCTACGACCACGGCTTGCACCCAGCCTTTCCGCATGACGATAGAGGCCATATTATCGCAAATCAGCGTCACGTCCACGCCGGCCCTGCTTAGCTCATAGGCAGTGAGCCGGGCGCCTTGCAACAAAGGACGGGTCTCGTCGGCGAAGACCTTGAAACCATAGCCTCTCTCCTGCCCCAGATAAATCGGCGCCAAGGCGGTGCCATACTCCGAGACCGCCAGATGTCCAGCGTTGCAATGCGTAAGGATTCCCATCCCGGGACGGAGTAGCTCCAGACAGTTCTCGCCGATCTGCCGGCAAGCGGCGGCGTCTTCCTCCCGGATCGCAATCGCTTCCTTATATAATAGCTCTTTCCATTCCGGGACAGACAAGGTTGGATGAGCGACCAATACCCGCTCCATCCGGTTCAGCGCCGCCACCAGATTCACCGCCGTCGGACGGGAACCGGCCAGATACTCCTTGATCTTCCGAAACTCATTCACGAAAACGGATTTCTCCGCCGTATCGATCCGACGGGCGCAGACATAGATACCATAAGCGGCCGCTATCCCGATAGCAGGTGCTCCACGTACCTTTAATTTATAGATGGCATCCCATATCTCCTCGGCAGTGGTAAGGGTCAGATACGCCTCCTTACCCGGTAGCAGAGTTTGGTCCAAAATGATCACACCGTCCGCTTGCTCGTTGAAACGCACGGTCTTTAAATCAGATAGAGTTTGTATCATTCGATATGAATATATTAATAGTTCACGGGACCCAGCGTAGCTTCTATCGCCACCCCTGCGGCGGTAACCGCTATCGCTCCTACGACAAGGCCTGCCGTAGCCCCATGAGTCTCTTTCACGTAAAAGAAATCGCCGGATTGCTGCTGTCCCTCATCGAAATACTGGGGAGCCACGTCGCCGACCTTGATCAATTTCGCCAGATAGAAGTTCCGCTCAAAAGAGGAATGCTTCAAGGGCTTCCCATTGGTCCCTCCGGCGAACAACGTCAGGTAGCTACGGAATCTCAGCGGAGAATCTTCCTCCGTAAAATCCTTTACACGGATATTTACGGTGGTGTTTGCTTTCGTTGTCATTTGCTCCTTTACATACTCTTCCTTCGGGATCTCGTTAAACGGGAAGTTGGCTAATTGCAAAGGCGTATTGACTAATTTGGAATGCGGAGGGATAAACTCAACGCCCTTCGGCAAACTCACATCACCGGAGAAGGAACCTTCCGAGTAGCTCCACCCGCTGCTGCTCCTATCGCTCCAATGAAAGGAGCTACCGGATGCCACGCTAGAGCTCTCGCCTCTCACCGAGGCCACTTTCGGATCGTAGGTGGTAGCCACGTCATCGATAATCAGCGCCGACCGCCCCCAATCCACATACAAGGGTTCATCCAATTTATTATAAATGGTAATAGTAACCGGGGCGTTCTCTCCCCAGAAACGATAAGAGATACGTACCGTATCGTTTTCCTGCACAAAATCACCTCTCTCATTCTTCTCCCCGACGGGGTCATTCGAGTTCAACATCGAATAATAATAAGAAGAACATGCGCTCAAGCCGAGAAGCAGAGCCGCAAAGACAAAAAGATAAAGCAGATTCCTCATGGCACTTCTTATTTGTTTCTACAAAGCTAGCAAATTATTCCTTGATATCTATTGGGTGCCTTATCTTTAACTTGATTTAAAGGGATCGGTTCACAAGGTTGTGGACCACAAGGCTGTGAGCCCATATACATTTATCATAACCTTTAGCTCTTTTATCCGGAATCCTTACCCTTTTCTCTTTTATATATTGTACCTTTGAAGCTGAAGTATTCATTATCCACCATCTGTTAGATGATCATCTAACGAATGGTGGATGATCTTCCAACAGTTGGTGCATGATCATGCAACGGCTGTTGGAAGATGAATTCTTCTTGAAGAAACCGCTAAGCTCGCCTATAGAAACGAGTAAGCGATCTAGAAGAATCGGACAAAAGATCTATAACCATTTAAACACAGCATAGATGTCAGCAAATTACAAGTTAGTCAGAAATCCCAACCCGAATCCAGAGGAATCCGGGAAGTCATTACCCCTACATCCTCGTTTGGTCTCTTGCGGGACGATACATACGGGTGAGTTCATCAATAGAGCGAAGTCCCGGTCTTCTTTCTCTCCCGCGGATATGAAAGGGATCTTGCAGCTTTTCCAAGACATGATGGTGGACTTCCTCATGTACGGTTATAACGTGGAGCTAGAGGGGATCGGTACTTTCAGCGTCTCACTGAAAAGCCGGCCCGTGATGGAAAAGAATGAGATCCGGGCGGAATCCATCCATTTCAAGGACGTGAAGTTCAGATCGTCCAAGGAACTAAGAGACCGACTGAAGACCATGCCGGTGTTTCGTGACGAGTACACGGTTAGCGATCCCGCGTATCCCTCCGCCAAGGAATGCGAGCAAGAGGTATTCCGTTATCTGGAGACGAACCCTTTTATCCACCAGAAGAAGTATATGTCGCTCTGCGGATGCTCCAGAAGCAAGGCTTCCCTCGACTTGCGGCGGCTGGTAGAGGAAGGGAAACTGCGGTGGGAAAAGCTAGGCACTTCCCATCTATATTATAAGGTAGAAGAGCCGGTTTCCGGCGAGACAAATCCAAAATAATTCATTAACTTTGCGAGTATTAATGTTGACTAAAATAAAATGCGATGAAAACAAACATTCCTGAACGTATCGCCGCCCTACGGGAGGCTATGAGACAACAGAAGGTTGACGCTTACATCATACCCAGTTCCGACCCGCACCTAAGCGAGTATCCGGCCGATCGCTGGAAATCGAGAGAATGGATATCCGGCTTCACCGGCTCGGCGGGAACGATCGTGGTCACCGCGGACAAGGCGGGCTTATGGACCGATTCCCGGTATTTCCTGCAAGCGGCCAGCCAGCTGGAAGGTTCCGGTATCGAACTCTATAAGTTGGCTCTTCCGGAGACACCGTCTATCACGGAATTCCTCTTGCATGAGTTACACGCCGGACAGGCCGTAGGGCTGGACGGGCAAACCTATAGCGCCGCCGAAGCGAGTGCCTTGGCTAATAAACTAAGTCGTAAAGAAATCAAGCTGGATACCTCGGCCGACCTGATCGAGGGTATCTGGAAGGACCGTCCCGCCGTTCCCGGAAACCCGATATTCGAGATGCCGGAAGCATTAAGCGGCGCCTCCGTGCACGAGAAACTAGACCTAATCAATAACCAGTTGCGGAGCGAGGGCGCCGACTGCTTGATCCTCGCCGCCTTGGACGAGATCGCGTGGACATTCAATATCCGGGGTACGGACGTGACCTATAACCCGGTCGTAGTCAGCTACGCCTTTGTATCGGAGGATGAGAGCGTGCTTTTCATCAAGCCGGAGAAGCTGACCGCCGAGATCACCGAGCATTTGAAGAAAGAAGGGGTTACGCTGGCCGAATACTCCATGATCCAGAGATATCTGTCCCGCCTACCGGAAAACAGCCGGGTATTCGTGGATATGAACAAGACGAACGTCTCCTTATACGACGCGATCCCGGGAAACTGTACGATCGTGGAAGGGATCTCTCCCGCCAACCACTTGAAGAGTATCAAAAACGAGACCGAGATCAAGGGCTTCCAAAACGCCGTGGTAAAAGATGGTGTCGCCTTGACAAAATTCTATATCTGGCTGGAGAAACAAATGGCGGAAGGAGCCCAAGTTACAGAGATCAGCGCCGCCGAGAAGCTGACAGCCTTACGTGCGGAACAACCGCAATACATCATGGATAGCTTCGGCACGATCTGCGGTTACGCCGAGCATGGAGCGATCGTTCATTACTCCGCTACGCCGGAGACGGACGCAACCTTGAAACCGGAAGGATTGCTTTTGATCGATTCCGGCGCGCAATATCTGGACGGTACGACGGATATCACCCGCACGATCGCCCTTGGAGAGCCGACGGAGCAGATGAAAAAGGATTTCACCCGTGTATTGAAAGGTACGATCAGCTTGGCGAAAAGCAAGTTTCCCGCCGGTACACGAGGTTCCCAGATCGATATCCTTGCCCGTAAAGCGCTATGGGATTCCGGAATCAATTACTTGCACGGAACCGGTCACGGTATCGGCCATTGCCTGAACGTACACGAAGGCCCCCAAAGCATCCGCATGGAGGAGAACCCGGTGACCTTGAAGCCCGGAATGGTGATCAGCGACGAGCCGGCCATGTATCGTACCGGCGAATACGGTATCCGTACGGAGAACATGATCTTGGTACGTGAGGACAGCGAAACGGAATTCGGGAAATTCCTAGGATTCGATACGCTGACGCTTTGTTTCATCGACACGAGCTTGATTATCATCCCCATGCTCTCTGTCCGTGAGCACGCTTGGCTGAACAAGTACCACCAAATGGTCTACGACAAGATCAGCCCGTTCTTGAACGAGGAAGAGAAAGCTTGGCTGAAAGAGAAAACAACAGAAATTTAAACAACTAAAAATGGCATTAATTAAATCCGTTCGTGGCTTTACCCCGAAGATCGGTAAAGACACTTTTTTAGCAGACAACGCCACGATTATAGGTGACGTAGAGATCGGTGAAGGTTGCAGTATCTGGTTTGGCACCGTGCTTCGCGGCGACGTGAACTCGATTCGCATCGGCAACGGCGTAAACGTACAGGATGGTTCCGTCCTTCACACCTTATATGAGAAATCGACGATCGAGATCGGCGATGATGTATCCATCGGCCATAACGTAACGATCCACGGGGCGAAGATTTGCAATGGCGCCTTGATCGGAATGGGCTCCGTGGTATTGGATCACGCCGTAGTAGGCGAGGGAGCGATCATCGCCGCAGGTTCCGTAGTATTAAGCAAGACGATCGTCGAGCCGGGCAGTATCTACGCCGGAGTTCCCGCTAAGTTCGTCAAGAAGGTAGATCCCGAGCAAGCGAAAGAGATCAACCAGAAAATAGCCAAAAACTACCATATGTATTCTTCTTGGTATAAAGAATAAGGACATGTATTTGATTATTTGAATTATAAACCATATATTTGTATCTATGAAAAAAGAATTGGGAAAATATTTATTAGATATATCTAAGCTTGTCTTCGCCGGAGTAATCTTGGCAGGCATTATGAGTTCTAATGTTAATAAATGGGTTCTTTTTCTCATAGAAGGTGTGGTTTGTATAATCACATTATTATTTGGTTTAAGATTAGTAACAACTAAAGATAAGGAGGTATAATATGGAGTTAGTAATCTTTCTTGGAGTTGTCGGGATTATTTGCCTAATAGGCTTAATTTACACGTATACCCCTTCAGGCAAAAAGTGGTTACATGAAAAATAATTCAAATAAAGGAATTCAAAACAATAAACACTATTTGTCTCGAAGCGTGAGATGGATAGTGTTTATTTTTATAGTAGGAATCGGAGGGTATCTAACGTTACCCTCCAATTATTATTTGCGTAGAGCGCTTACTCATTTATTACCCAAGATCGATCAATATCCGATTTTCGAGAACCGGGTCGTACAGGCAGGTTCGCCCCGCCCTTGGGAACTATCGGAAGCTTACAATACGAAAAGTATTCCAGAGCGTTATCTTCCCCGGTTTGAGGAACTGGGTACGGTTGCCTATGTAATCATCCAAGACAATCGACTGCTATTCGAGCAATATTGGGAAGATTATTCCCCGGAATCGCATAGCAATTCCTTCTCGATGGCGAAAAGCATCGTCTCGTTAGCGATCGGCTGTGCTATCGACGATGGATTTATCCGCAATGTCGATCAACCGGTAAGCGACTTTTTCCCGGAATTCAAGGGATACGACGGAAAAGCCCTAACGCTTCGCCATTTGCTGACCATGAGCGCCGGCGTGGATTTCGACGAGGCTTACAGCTCTCCTTTCTCTCCTACCACCCAGTTGTATTATGGCGATGACCTACAGGAAATCGCCTTCGGGATGAAAGAGATCGACGAGCCCGGCGTAAACTTTATCTACCAAAGCGGCGTGACACAACTGCTGGGCTTTATCGTGGAGAAGGCTACCGGGGAGAAACTCAGCGATTATGTATCCCGCAAACTATGGACTCCGATGCACGCCGAGGAAAGCGCCCTTTGGAGCCTCGACCGGAAGGACGGCATGGAAAAAGCCTATTGCTGTTTCAACAGTAACGCCCGTGATTTCGCCCGCTTCGGACAATTATTACTCAACAACGGTCAATGGGATGACCGGCAATTGATCTCTCCCGCTTATCTGGCGGAAGCGACAAGCCCCGATACCCGTCTTGTCTATAAGGATCTCGGCAAACCCAACCATTGTTACGGATTCCAATACTGGATTCTCGATTACAAAGGGATGAAGATCCCTTATATGAGAGGAATCTTGGGGCAATATGTCTTCACGCTCCCGGAAAAGAACGCCGTGATCGTAAGACTCGGGCACAAACGCAGCGATACTTATACCGCCGACCAACATTATCCGGACGATATAAATACATGGTTGGACGCGGCGATGGACTTACTTCAATAAGAATCTATTTATCAAACGATCTAAAAATAAACGCACATGAGAAAAACGATTTTAACGACAGCGCCATTGGCGGCACTCTTATTGCTTTCTTGCGCACAGAAACCCAGTACGCAAAAACCGGACATCACGTATATGCCGCAACCACCGTTCAATCCGCCAACGTATGTTTGCTACAAGGCCCCCGCTCCTATCAAGATCGACGGAAAGCTTTCTCCCGGGGAATGGGACGCGATACCTTGGACCAGCGACTTCGTGGATATCGAAGGAGACAAACGCCCGGCCCCTCACTTCCAGACCCGGGCCAAGATGACTTACGATGATAACGGAATGTACTTCGCCGTCCTTATGGAGGAGCCGCACGTATGGGCGACCATCACGGAACACGACGCCGTGATCTTCCATGACAACGACTTCGAGATCTTCCTGAATCCTACGAACGACACCCATAATTATCTGGAGTACGAGGTGAACGCCTTGGGTACGGAATGGGACTTGTTCTTAACCCGCCCCTACCGGGATAATCCGCAAGTATTGAATAACTGGGAGTTCGCTGGAATGAAATCCGCTGTTTATGTGGACGGTACGCTGAATAACCCGAAAGACACGGATAAATCATGGAGCGTAGAGGTGTTCATTCCTTGGACTTCCGTATTCCAAATGGACAGAGGAAAAGAAAAGCCGGAAATCGGCGAGCAGATCCGTGTGAACTTCTCCCGTGTGGAATGGACAACGGACGTGAAAGACGGTAAATACGTGAAAGTCCCTATCCAAGGAGAGGATAAGATTCGCGAGTACAACTGGGTATGGGCTCCTACCGGGGTAATCAATATCCATATGCCCGAATACTGGGGTTATGTACAAATATCGGATAAGATTGCGGGAGAAGGTGAGACTCCTTTCGTAAAACATCCTTCGGAGGAGACGAAATGGATCTTGCGTAATTTATATTACCGTCAGAATGAGTTCGCCGCAACCTTCGGGCATTATGCCGATAACATCAACGACTTGAAGGCAAACGAGCTATGCCCGCAAGAGATCGCCAATCAACTGGAAATACATACGACACCTTCTATGTACGAGATATCGCTACCCACATCGGACGGTACGGTATGGAATATCCGGCAAGACGGTCTGGTATGGCCTAAAAAGAAATAACATAATTTATTAATCAACTTACATATCATGAAACAAAACAATTTATGGATAGCGGCCTTGGCTTTAGGCATCACGCTATCGGCTCACGGACAACAAAGCGGTGGAGGCATCTCACCCACGATGTTGCAGCAAATCAAACAGTCTTATCAAGGAACGCCGGCCGATAAGGCGATCCGTAACGCGATCACCAATAACGACATCAACAAGCTTGCCGTTAATGGGGAGAGCAAGAACAATTTGGATACTTACTTCTCCAATAAGGTAGAGAGCAAAGGGATCTCCAACCAACGTTCCTCGGGCCGTTGCTGGCTTTTCACGGGATTGAACGTATTCCGTGCACAGGCGATCCATAAATACGACATGGGTGAATTCCAATTCTCCCAGAATTATTCTTTCTTCTGGGATCAATTGGAGAAAGCGAACCTTTTCTTACAGGGCATCATCGATACTCGTCTGAAACCGATGGACGACAAGATGGTGGAATGGTTATTCAAGAACCCGATCGGAGACGGAGGGCAGTTCACGGGTGTCTCCGATATCTTGACCAAGTATGGTGTGGTTCCCGCCGAGGTCATGGTAGAGACCAACAGTAGCAACAGTACCGGACGCATGAGCAACCTGATCGGATTAAAGCTGAAAGAATACGGCTTGCAACTTCGCGACCTGTCTACGACCAAAGGCACGACCGTAGCGGATCTGGAGAAAAAGAAAACAGAGATGCTAGGTACGATTTACCGTATGCTCGTATTGAACTTGGGAGAGCCGCCTACGAAATTCACGTGGACTCGCAAAGACGCTAAAGGGAATCCGGTAGAGACGAAGGAATATACGCCTCAGTCCTTCTTCCAAGAATATATCGGGGACGATTTGAAAAACAACTATGTCATGTTGATGAACGATCCGAGCCGCGATTATTATAAGCTGTATGAGATCGATTACGACCGCCACGCTTACGATGGCAAGAACTGGACGTACGTAAACCTTCCGATCGAGGATATCAAACAAATGGCTATCGCTTCCATCAAGGACAGCACCATGATGTATTTCTCTTGCGACGTAGGCAAGTTCTTCGATCGTGACAGAGGTATTCTGGATGTAAACTTCTACGATTACGGTTCATTGCTGGGTACGACTTTCGGCATGGATAAGAAACAACGTATCCAAACATTCGCCAGCGGTTCCTCACACGCCATGACCTTGATGGCAGTTGACCTCGACGCGAATGGAAAGCCGAAGAAATGGATGGTTGAGAATAGTTGGGGCCCCGGAGCGAACGCCGGCCACCTCATCATGACAGACCAATGGTTTAATGAGTATATGTTCCGTCTGGTAGTCAACAAGAAGTACATCACGGATCAAGTAAAAGAGATCTTGAAACAAACACCGACTCGTCTTCCCGCTTGGGACCCGATGTTCGCTGAAGAGGATTAACATAAAACTCAGACATCCTACCACTAAAAATCCCTCTTGGAAAAGGCTTCCCTGAAGATCCTTTTTCTAAGTGGGATTTTTCCATTCATTCACAATGATAACTTTACCTCATTTCCCCTAAAATAGGTAATGATACATTTAAGTGGGTTTTAATCACATTTTTTGCCGTCTCCTCGCAATTCCACAATTCTTTTTATATTTTTATATCCAAAATATGACAATTCTCATCGAGAACAGAAGAATGGTAAACAACAATCTAACACTAAGTCAAATTATAGCCTTAAAAGGAGGAACAATTGAAGAACTCTGTACATACGCAAAGGCTAAAGGCATAATCCTGCCAAATGATGAAGAATACATAATCACTCCACCAGAATTAAAAGCCATAGATCCAATACTAGCTTTTAACCTTAAGTTTTCAAAGTCGGTTTCCTTTGAAAACAAAAAGAAGGATCAAGCGAAAGACACAGTTACAAAGTTCGGAGAAAATAGGCAAGACAACGATCATAAGATTAAGGTTGAGAAGGAACCTGAAATCAAAAGCATCGCTATACCGAAGCAAGAGTCTCCCAAAAAGGAAAAAGGGAGCAAACGGATAATAGGTATCGTCAAATTCTTTGACCCTTCTAAGGGTTTCGGCTTCATCATTACGAATAGTAAAGAAATCAGCGCTAAAGCAGAAGATGAGAACCGTCTATACAGCTTCTATATAGGTTCCACCGAATGGAACTCATCATCTTGTCCTTCAAATGGAGAATGGGTAGTCTTGACTCCTTCTAAAAATAAAAGAGGACAAAGGAACGCCGTAAATACGGAAAGGTTGGAATTCGATAAATCCACCCTTCTATTCGCAATGAAGTACCGTGGCAGATATGCGAAAATAGAAGGGACAGATGAACGATCCAGCAATAAGTACAATTTCAATATTCTCACTCATATTATCAGTAAGATCACAAAGAGAAATATGGTTACAGAGGCTATTGATAAAAGTACATTCCCAGACATTATAGATACGTTCTGCGAATACGTATCACGTCATGAAACAGCTAAACACAATGATCTTATATCTCAATTTCTCTTGGATTCAAACCTCAAAAATTTATTAACGAAAATATTCTGCGGTATTGAGTTCTTTACGGAAGATGATAATAAACAGATCATATATAACGCATTCAAGGAACGATTACTGAATGATCTGTTTAATAGCGACGACACGACCTTGTTAGAGACATTATCCACTCTGTTACGCCATCCCCAGTACACCTCATCGCCTCTATCAAGATCTTTAATGGAGAACGTGGGATACAAAAATATAGCTATACTTAACGACTATATCACGCAAGGAAATGATATTTCCTTCATGTATCCAAAGATAGGGGAAGCGCTCAACATTCATATAAAAAAGAATGTGAACGCTGTCAGATCCATCCTCGCTGAATTGACAAAGAGATCGATCCCTTTCTCAGATTGTTTCCCAACATCCCAAAAACATGACGATGAGCTATACCTATTATTATATATAGAGTCTGGCGATAGCGGATATTTGGACAGAATGAATCATTTCTCCCTCACCAACGAGTGGCTGAGCGGGCAACCAGAGGAATATATCATCTTATTCATCAAGCGATATGGCTCGCTCATGATGGATAAGGTAGAAACCGATACATACCTAAAATCCTTAGGCGACGATGCGATTATCAGGTGCTTGAGATCAATTACGATTGATGAGCAATTTCAATTATTATCACTTTATTTTCCAAGTGATTATGCGATATATATAGTTTCCAAGTTCTTTGCAGGTACCCGGCTATTCGATTTATATATTGGAGAGAAATGGGATACACTAAAAAGTGAGGTGCCTTATATCGCTTTTGATTTGGAATCTGATGGTGAAAAGATACGCCAATTTGCTTTTCTTTCCGAAAATAACACAAGGGTTTACGAAGGAGAGGATCAATTAAAGTCACTCATCAGACAACTAAAGAAACAGAAGCTGATTGTCGGCCATAATATAAAACAATGGGATCTCCCCATTTTAGCGAAAAAAGGGTTAGAAACGAGAGCGTGGATATGGGATACATTGGAGATTGAGATTTTGTTGAATCCCTGTCGCTATGCGTACTCTCTTCGTACCACGCATAATGCGGAGAATGATACAAAGCTTGTCAATGACCTCTTCTGGAATCAGCTTTACAGGCTCTCTGAGAACCAAGAACTCGTCAAGCAACTCAAACCCGTATTACCCAAACAGGTCAACAAAATACTGGAGAGTTTGCAGGCAGACCATTTCGCCGAGTATTTTCGGAAAACAGCAAAAACCAATCAGCGCTTTTTCCAAGAACTGCGGCCTCTCAGCAAGAAACTCATCAACAGTTTACAGAAAATTGCGGCAATCCCTGACGGTGAACCAACGCTGATCATCGCACCCGAAAACTTATGGCCTCGTATCGCACAAATAGTACAACTCTCGTTCCCCGTTATTCAGAATCAGAGAAAATACCGACGCATTGACAACAAGATACTTGTGGAATGCCCATTGTCTGATACGATAGAACAAAAAATATTGGAGCGGTTCTGTACGGTATCAAAGACCCCTATTCTTGAGAATCTAGCTCAATATCTCAAAGCGGAAAGCAAGGATGGTACAAAAATCTCTTTTACAGCAGAGCGCTTACAAGAATACCTTACCGATTGTGAGAGCCATATAGAATGTGTCGACATCAATGCCTTCGACAATGAGAAGATAACAAACAAACCATATAAACATATTTATATCATTGGGACGGAACTACACGACCGCGTGCATAAACGCAAAATAATCGAAGATAAATCATTTGCTGACCTTATCGCATCTGGTAGTAAACTGCCATTTATCATGGCAAACACCAACTTTGCCCCCGTGAAGGGAGCAGAACGGGATAAACTAGGCATCGTTATGCCTGAACTCAGCGCAAATGTGTGGGTGGAAAGGCAAAGAGATAGTAAGTTCGCTTTTTATCTAAACTATCAATATCAAGCTTATCGTAAAAGATTCCTTGATCATTTCAAGGCAAAACCGATAACAATTGAATGGGAAATTGATGGAGAGGATCGGGAGGGTATAAGCCTTACTCAAGTAAGTCGTGAGCGGAGCGCTTCCAATGTAGCACGTGTAAATATATCGACTACACAACGTAGCAAATACTGGTTGTTCCAGATGGAGATTCTCGGCAAGATACATGATGAAAACCCCAGCCTTCCGCTGGTGTATGTAGTAAACGACTTGAACGAGCTGAACGAACTTACGGCCTATGCGTCTTCACTCGGCTATTTCATCCCCGAACTGGGTTCTGGTTTCCGCAAGCTAGAGTATATTGGCAATCATCCCAAGGGTATGATAATTATCAGCAAACAACAGTTTGAGGATAGTATTGGCTCATATCGGACAGACAAACCTTTTTGCTATGTATGGGACAATATGGATATTGACCGCTATATGCTGATGTGGGATAAATTACCATTTGATGATGACTACGAAGAAGATATTGACACAGAACCAGATGATAAATTTCGCCACACAACACCTAGACAATGTATACATGCCGCTTGGCCTATATTTGAGCATTACTGTTCATTGGTGATGGCAAACAGTAAGGATACGAAGCTATATGTTATCGACCCTCATTTTGATGACTATGACGACATAGCCCATAGTTGTTCCGCACAATCATTCAAGGTCTCTTTATGGAAAGATGACGAGACTTATGAGATCGCTTTAGCCAAGGCCTCTCAATTCTTCCAAGATAGCCGCCAAAAAGAAAAAGATATGGATATAGCCCAGCAAAAAAACTTAATTCTTTCTCAATGGAACTATGCAGGGTGGCGTGATGGACAAGAAGCTATCGTAGACCATATGCTGGGAAAAAAGGGTGACTGTATCATCTCTATCCCCACCGGAGGTGGAAAATCCGTACTTTTCCAAGGCCCGGCGGTAAGCAGGGCGATGATAACCCAAAGGCTCACATTGGTTATCACTCCATTGCGAGCCCTAATGCAGGATCAAGTAGAGGAATTAAAGAAGAGAGGTTTTATCAACAATGTAGACTATCTGAGTGGAGATCGTCTTTACCCAGAAGTTCAAAATATTTATAGAGAAATACGCTCCGGTAACTTAGCCTTGTTATATATCACTCCTGAGCGATTTCGTGTACGCTCATTCATCAACGTGCTCTATCAACGAATGGAGATGGATGGAGGCTTGGAATATGTCGTATTTGATGAAGCCCACTGTATCTCTCAATGGGGACAAGAATTTCGTCCAGACTATCGCAATGCGGTACTTACTTGTATCGACTTCCGCAAGAAATATGATTTCCAATTTGCCTTGTTCTCTGCCACCGTCACCACGCAAGTCGAATCGGATATTCGCTCATTCCTACCGAACATACAACGATTAGGGCAAGCTCCAGAGGACTATAATCCGATCAGACAGCATATCAGCATTAGTTTTACGATAACCGAGCATGAAGATGCCGCCAGAATCAAGGAGATAGTCAATTATATCAACGAAAAAAATATTGACTTCCACAAAAGTTGCATGATTATATTCTGCCGTACGCATAGGCAATGCGAGGAGACGATGGACGCTCTTGTTAATATTTGTAATTCGTCGAACGCAGGACCAATTCTGTCCACATGCGTTGATAAGATTGGCTATTATCACGCTGGACTGGATGCTGACCACCGGAATGATATATACGATAAATTCAAGCGTAAGGAAGGGGTGGAGCCAATCTACATATTATGTTCGACAAAAGCATTCGGTATGGGTATGGATATACCCAATGTGCACTATGTCGTTCATTATAACCCACCATCAGTACTTGAAGACTACTTACAGGAGGTGGGGCGTGCGGGCAGAAGCGAGAAAATGTATAAAGACGCTTTTACGCATGATAGCAAGATACCCGCTATGTGCTTAACCTCGAATGATGATTTCCGTAAGTTAAAAGAACTACTTCTTAAAAGCCAAATGAGCTGGTCGAACCTTACGGACGCAAAAGAAAAGATACTTGCATTCATACAACAATTCCAGAGTATCGAGAAGACAATGACAGATCCGATCATTGTCCCATTTAGCGTGTGGATGAAGAACCCGGAGAACCTAAACGATTTGACCGCATCCAGACTCGCTTTCCATTGGCTTGACCATATCGGCTGCATTAAGCAGCGATATCTCGGACAGGCATATCTGGATGTAACGTTAAAAGAAGAACACAACAACTACCATAACAGGTCGTATACCAGTGTCGTATATCGGTACCTTTGCGAAGGTATAAAATCAAAAGAAAGCAGGAGCCTTGTTTCGAGCAAAGATATACAAGAATCCTTGAAGCTACCCATGCCAAAGATTATCAACCAACTAATAAAAGGGATGGAGATAGGCAAACTACGTCTGCACAATACAATGCGATGCCGGTTGATTCCACGTAGATATTGCGAATCACATTACATGATCAATCATACAGATAATCGTTATGCCCTACATATCATCATGGAAGGTCTCCGTAACTTACTTTCAAGCTGTAAAGTAGGGAGAGCTAAGTATATATATCAAGGAGAACGCGAAGAACTCTATAAACACTTATTAGACGACGTATCATTTCAAAATGAATTAAAGCACGAAAACGGTAAAGTATATATGCCCTGGTATGGAGACACCGAAAACCCACCTAGACTAGCGGTAACTATCGCTGATACATTCAAAAAGAATATCGTTACACGCATGGGGGCACAGATGTTTAATATCCTACATTATATTCCCTCCGTAACGTACCGGACAACCAGGATTGAAGAGGATATCATTGTGGAGATTACATTAAAAAATAATGAATGGAGTTCATACCTGAATATGCTGGAGAATGACTGCCTAAAGATGATCAAGTTTGTTATCGAACAAACGGATGAGTTCTGTTGGGCACAGACAATCATTGACTTGAACTGGACAAGCAAGGGTGTAAGGTATTTTGAAGATGTATTATCCGTACTACAGCATCTGCAATATGTCGAACATTCTCCATTAATTGAAACAGGCATCGAAATTTTTACAACCCCGACATCCAACCAGCCCATTGATAACGGTAATGAGGAAACATCGCCACTGTACAAATTCCGACAGGAATTTGATACGCAGGAGCGCATCAAGAAGGTACGACTGGCATGTATGAATATATTCACATCCGTACCCAACGAACAACAAGGGACATTCATCCAACGTTATTTTCAGAGCAGAAATTATGAGGATTATCTATCCTTGGCCGGTGATTATGCTCCCGAATACTCTGACATCATGGACGAGTTAACAGAGGAGGCTTTAATACAGGAAGAAGAGAAGATGTACGGTAATAAGGCTAAAAAAATTCCTGTAAACAAAGAACAGATTGCCATTTACGAACAGCCTAAGAACGTACATATAAATGTACAGGCAGGCCCCGGCGCAGGCAAGACACATATGTTAACAATGCGTTGTGCCCAATTAATATATAAGGAACACATAGACCCTTCACACTTATTGGTACTCGCTTATAACAGAGCCGTAGTTGTCGAACTGAGAAATCGTCTTAACTCTCTGTTCACTCGTTTAGGAATGAGCCGTATCGCACATCAAATCAATGTATATACATTCCATGCTCTCGCCAAGAAGAGCATGGGCAAGAGACTCGATGACCTACCTACCGAACAATGGGAAAAGTCCTTCCTTAATTATTTGAGAAATAATCAAAGGGAATTTATAGCCCACCTGCCACAGATTGAATTTGTACTTGTTGATGAGTTTCAAGATATCACACCAACAAGGCTCGATGCTCTTTTATATATCCACCAAATATTTCCAGATGCCAAATTCTTCACCATCGGCGACATAAACCAAAGTATCTACGGATTCGATAGGGTACCCAGGGATTTTAGAGGTAGGAAAGTGCCAGTTTCACCGACTCATTACGCACAAGTTCTTAATCCTCAACCATATTATGACAGATTGGACGCAGAATTACACCCGGTCCAGTTGACCATGCTTACCAACTATCGCTCTTATCAATACATTTTGGATAAATCCAAGGATTATCTCCCACTAGAATCAGATGTTCCGAGATCAGCATCGTGTATTATGGAGTATGAGCCGAAAGAACCATACGTTTTTGAAATTGATAATAATGCTGATAATAAACACTATTGGTTTACGGAATTACCCAAAGTGATAAATTGGGCTAAACAACAGAATAAGGAGGCTAAAAGAATTACGGACAATGATCGGCTTGCAAACCTACGGCGTATTAACAGCATTGCTGTTTTCTTTCGAACAAACAGCGAGGTTTATCGGGGGTACTCTAAAATTAAGAATCAACTTCCGGAAGGTGTACGTATCCGTATACAAGGAGAGAGTCTTTGCGAGTTATGGCGTGAGCGTGAAGTTTATTACCTCATCGATACACTCATGAAGCATCCTAACCAGTCTATCGACTTACACAATGACAAGACCGCTAATGGCATTCGTAAGTTTATCAAAAAACAGATGGAGACCTCGCCAGCATGGGACAAGTTCATGCTGGATGTAACCTATACATTGGCGTTAAACTATATTGACTCTATCCGGTCGGATTATCAAAGTCATACTTGGAAAGACATGGTTGAGTACATCAAGGAGATCGCAAGCAAAGATGATGGTGGACAGGTATATAAAATATATGATAATTATCGTACCGAACGTATTCTTCAAGGAGATATGCTAACACTTGTGCTTACGACCATGCATAAAGTAAAAGGCTTAGAGTTTGATGTGGTTTTGATAACACCATCATTCTCAAATTTGCCTCTAGTTCCTCATCGCACATATGATGAGGGTGAAAGCCCCTTGGAGGATGATCTCGCTGATATGGAAGAGGAAAAACGATTGATGTTCGTAGCTTATACACGTGCTAAAAAGGCATTGTATATATTCAAGGGTAGACGTGAATTGGCACTTAAAAATGGAGAAATATTTCTCGCTCCAGACCTCGCCGCCCTTAGATATACGGAACCGAAGGCCGGGATCGACAAATATTATATATCATATACCGCACAGAATAATATATTTACACGTATTGATCCATATATATTCAATAGCGTAAAGAAAGATGATCCTGTAGAGATAAGAATGGAATATGGGAACTACCTCATCATACATAACAGACAGTGTATAGGTAGATTGTCCGGCAAGAGTACAATCTTGAGTAGGGCAAAAAACGATCAAATTACCCTACTGAAGAATTATTTTGTCAGCAATGTCTTTGTATGGACTTACGAAGACACTGTCCATGCTGATGAGGCCAACAATAGCGAGTTCGCAAAGCGGTGGTGCAATGAGGCGAAGAATAAAGGATATATTTATGTAGTACAAATAGCAGGATTCGGGAGTCCGATATAAAACAGATCGTTATGGAACAAGTAAAAGATAATTTCAAGCACGATTACAACCTTGCGGTGAAATCATTCAACGAGAAAGATTACACATCATTTTTTCGTAACATTCGTCCATGTATAGAATTACTAAGTAAACTGATCATCTACGATGTCCTCGGCGAGGATAAAGCTGTTGAGCTGATTAAAGGTGAGATTTCCATTGAATGGGAAAGAGGAAGCAAAACATATAAGCTCATAGAATACCCGGCCCGGCGCAAACCCACGGGAAGGGAATTTTGTGACCTTGTACCTCAGGTATATTATTATAAACATAGTGGTGTAACAACCAATAAAGATGAAAACAAAAAGCGTCTAAAAAGAGGATTAGATAGTTGTGCCGGAGCTCTTTCCCGTTACTATAGTATCGCAAGTGAGTTTGGCAGTCATACAGGTAGCTCTACAATGAAAGTAGACGTACAGGCAATAAGTTGCGCTGCTTTTTTCATGGGGTATTATGACTTTTTGAGTAGCAATAAGATCCTATCTACATCCACCCTCTCTTTTCTCATGAACCTTAATGCGTTCCAATATGATAATCCTCAGATGCTTGAGGAATCAAAGCAAAAAATAGATGATTTAATAAAGGATCTTGAAAGTAAAGAAACTGCTCTTATCGTTGCTCAAAAAATGCAAGCGGAGGCAGAACAACAGCGATTGGAAGCGGAGCTGCGCACAGCCGCCGTAGAGACACAGCTCGAGGAGTTGCAGAAACAAATTACGGAATTCAAGGGACAACTGGCACAACAGTCCCCGATAAACACAAATGAAGGAATAGCATCTACAGAGGAAAAAGAAGAATTGAAACCAATAAACCAAGAGGCTCTCCATTTTAAAGAGATTATGCAAGCTCATAGAACCAACTGGGACGTAACCGAAGATTCTATGGATGATGATCAATTAGATCTTATAGAATATAACAAAGATAAATCAATGCTTGTGGCAGGATGCGCTGGTAGCGGAAAATCAGTTATCGCAATGCACAAAGCTGAGCAATTGTATGCAGAGGGTATGGATGTTATACTGATCGCATTTACAAAGTCCTTGAATAGTTTCATGAAAGCGGGTAAACAAGACCCCTCTTTTCGATTCTACTATCATTATCAATGGAAGAAAAACAATATGCCAAAAGCAGACTATATTATTGTAGATGAGATTCAGGATTTCACACGTGAAGAGATCCAAGAGTTTATCAACGCCGCAAGGAAATGTTATTTCTTCTTTGGTGATACGGCCCAATCGATTTATAGGCAATACGGCAAACAGACTATGACTATAGCTCAGATAGCAGAAATGACCGGATTAAATACGCTCCTATTATTTAATAACTACCGACTGCCCCGACCTGTCGCAAAAATCACCCAAAATTATGTGGGAGTGGATGTACAAGAGTATAAAGAAAAAGTCTATCAAAACAAGGAAACTGAATTGCCGCATTTTGTTCATACCAATAATGAAAAAGAGGAGTTTACGGCAATAAGTTCTATTATAACCTCAAACCCAGAAAAAAGCATAGGCATTCTTTATCACTCTAATGAAGCTGTGCTACAACTCAGTCTACAGATGACGGAGCGAGGTATTCCATGCGAGTTTAAATATAATGCCAATGAAGGTGATTATAATAATGTTGATAAACTTGATTTCAATACCCTAACCCCTAAGATCATGACTTACCATAGCGCCAAAGGATTACAGTTTGATATTGTCATTTTACCCGGATACAATGGTACTGACGACACAGAATCCCAAAAGGCACTATATGTAGCGATGACCCGTACTATGCATAAACTATATGTATTATACACAACACCAGAACTGAAGCCTCCTTTGAATGTCCCGTCACATTTGTACATAAAGACATTATAAGCCCATTCTCCTATAAGCTACAACCTATGGCAAACACGATTCCGCAAATGTAAAAGAAGAGAGATATTAGTAGAAGAGGTAGAATATATGAGATTCGAGCGTGGAACTATTTTCTATTACCGTAACAAGGTTGGCTATTCAACCTACAATAATAAAAAAATAGCTCCATGCTTTAGACCATATATAAATCAAAAAATCAAACCTCACAACGAATGGATTTGGATTTGCCGCAAGATCTGATCCGTCGCTCCTACACTGTTTTTCACAAAATCACCGGCAGCTTGCCCGGAAGTTTCCAAGGCTGTCGGGTCGGTCAATAACTCGTCCATCTTCGTTCGGAAAGAGGAATCGTCTGTGATGGAGAAACCACCACCTACGGCGATCAGATCCTTCGCCTCCTTAAACTTATGGTATCTCGGGCCGAATAAGACCGGCATCCCATAAACGGCGGCTTCCAACGTGTTGTGGATACCCGCTCCGAAACCACCACCGATATAAGCGATCTGTCCATAGCGATAAATGGAAGATAAGAGTCCGAAACTGTCGATGATCAAGCAATCCTTATCGGCCAGATCATCCTCATGCGCCTCCGATAGACGGACGGACGGACGTTTTAGCATCGCCTCGATAGAAAGGAGATGTTCCCGGTGAATCTCATGCGGGGCGATAATCAACTTCATCTCCGGATGCTCATGGAAATAAGGGATAAAGATCGCCTCGTCTTGAGGCCATGAACTGCCGGCCACCATCACGATCGGCCTCTTACCCTCCTTGCTTTCCAAGAAACGTTCGATAAACGGAAGCTCACGAGCTTGCTTACGGACATCCAACACCCGATCAAAACGGGTATCGCCGGTCACCGTCACATTCGTGATACCGAACTCGTTCAAGAGTTTCATCGAACGCTCGTCCTGAACAAAAAGATGATTAAAATAAGATAGCATCTTCCGGTACGGCTTTCCGAACCATTGGAAAAATAGCTGGTCGGGGCGGAATATAGCGGAAATGATATAAACCGGTATTCCCCGCTTCCGCAACTCACGCAAATAGTTCCCCCAAAACTCGTACTTGATAAATATGGCGATCGCCGGGTTCGCCAAATTCAGGAACTTCTTCACCCGGAAAGGCGTATCGAAAGGAAGGTAGCAGATCACGTCCGCTCCCTTGTAATTCTTCCGTACCTCATAGCCAGAGGGAGAAAAGAAAGTCAGCAACACCTTATACTCCGGATGTTCCGCCTTGATCTTCTCGATCATAGGACGCCCTTGCTCGAACTCGCCCAGCGAGGAGGCATGGAACCAGATGTATTTAGCGTTCCGGTCGATCTTCTCACGAAGTATGGAATTTGTTTTCCATTGCCCGAATCGCATCAGTCTCGCCTTTTTATGGAAAGGCGAGATCAAAGCGACTACAAAAGCGTAGAGATGTATTGCTAAACTGTACATGATTATTTTAATATCTCGATAGCCCGTTGGATACGGCGGATAGACTCCTCTTTACCTAAAGCCTCGGTGATATCAAAGATGCCGGGGCCCTTGCCCTCGCCAACCAAGGCCAGACGGGCGGCGTTCATGATATTCCCCAAATGATATCCCTTGCTCTCGATCCAAGCCTTGCACTCGTTCTCGGTACCTTCTACGTCGAACGGCTCACGAGCACGCAATTGCTCGATAAACTCACCCAATTGAACAGCCGAATCTTCCTTCCAGCGTTTCTTGCGAGTCTTCTCATCGTACTCCGTCGGGGCGATAAAGAAGAAAGAGCAAAGATCCCATAACTCACTCACGAAATTGACACGGCCTTTCATCATGCCGACTACTTTCTCTACATAAGCATGGGTAGTCTGGATACCGTGGCTTTCCACGATCGGCAAGAATAGGTCAGCGATCTCCGTATTACTCTTCTCCAGCAAATAGTGGTGGTTAAACCATCTGCCTTTCTCATAATCGAACTTAGCGCCGCTCTTGCTGCAACGAGACAGGTCGAACAAACGGATCAAATCATCCATGCTCATCACCTCTTGATCATTACCCGGATTCCAGCCCAGCAAAGCGAGGAAGTTTACGACAGCCTCGGGGAAGTAGCCACTCTCACGATAGCCCGATGAGACATCACCCGTCTTCGGATCGTGCCATTCCAAGGGGAATACAGGGAAGCCCAGACGATCGCCGTCACGCTTGCTCAACTTACCATTACCTTCCGGTTTCAACAGCAACGACAGGTGGGCGAAACTAGGCATCGTATCTTCCCAACCGAAGAAACGATATAATAATACGTGAAGCGGCGCGCTCGGCAACCACTCCTCACCACGGATCACATGGGTAACCTCCATTAAATGGTCGTCAACGATATTCGCCAAGTGGTAAGTAGGCAATTGGTCAGCCGATTTATATAATACTTTATCATCCAAGATAGAGGAGTTGATAACGACCTCGCCACGGATCAAGTCATTCACATGGATATCCTCATTCGGCTCGATCTTGGCACGAACCACATACTGATGACCGGACTCGATTAGGTTCTGAACCTCTTCAGGGGAAAGTGTCAACGAGTTGCGCATTAGCGAACGGGTAGAGGCGTCGTATTGGAAATTGGCGATCTCCTTCCGTTTCTCCTCCAACTCGGCAGGCGTATCGAACGCTATATAAGCATGGCCATCGTTCAGCAATTGATCGACATACTTCTTGTAGATCTCACGACGCTCGCTCTGGCGATACGGGCCGTAGTTGCCGCCGAAGCTCACGCCCTCGTCGAACTTGATACCTAGCCAAGTCAAGGCCTCGATGATATAGTCTTCCGCCCCGGGAACGAAGCGTTGGGAATCCGTATCCTCGATACGGAGAATCATATCACCGCCATTCTGTTTAGCGAATAAATAGTTGTATAAAGCCGTGCGGACACCTCCGATATGCAGCGCCCCCGTAGGACTAGGCGCAAAGCGTACTCTTACTTTTCTTTGAGTCATAATACTTACATTCTATAATAATACGGCAAAAGTACGCCTTTTTTTCCGCTTAGTGAAGTTTTTTACGTATATTTCGGACGCTAAAAGGAATCTATATGAAACAAAAGAATTACAATATACCGACCGTGGTCTACTTCGTGGTGACCGCATTACTTATCGCCTACTTCTTCCCCCGGGAGGGTAAATTCCGTTATCAGTTCTATGAAGGCAAGCCTTGGAGGTACGGATTGCTCACCGCCCCGAGCGATTTCCCGATCTACAAGACCGACGACGAGGTAAAAGCGGAGAAAGACAGCGTACTCCGTAAGTTCGAGCCTTATTACCGCATGAACCCCGGCATCCAGAAGGAAGAAGTCGAGAAACTGCGCGCCAACTACAATAACGACAATAGCCTGCGAAGCAAAGTATCCCCCGCTTACATGCAGTACATCGAGAGCAGTCTAATTAACTTATACAAGAACGGTATCATCTCGTCGCAGGATCTGGACGAGCTACGGAAAGAGGAATATTCCCGTGTCAACCTCTTGGAGAACGCCGTCGCACAGCCCCGCTACGTGAGCGACTTCTTCACCGTGCGCACCGCCTACGAGTTCATTATCAACAACTGCCCGTCACGGCTGGACAAATCCATCCTGCAATCGTGTGACATCAATAACTACCTCACCGAGAACATATCCTATGCCGCTGACATGTCCGACAAGATCAAGGAGGATATGCTACAGGGCGTATCGATCGCCAACGGCATGGTACAAGCCGGAGAGCGTATCGTAGACCGGGGCGAGATCATCGACAACCATACCTACAACGTGCTCCGTTCCCTAAAGGCCATACACGAGGCCAAGACCGGGGGCACGCAGACGCAAGGCATCATATTGGCCGGACAATTCGTGCTCGTCTTCGGGCTAATGTTCTGTTTCTGGCTCTACCTATGGTCTTTCCGCTTGAAGATATTCCACAACCGGAAGAACGTACTATTCTTGATCCTCTGCATATTCGTGAGTTGCATCCTTACGGAACTATGTGTTACCTACGCATTATTCAACGTATACATATTGCCGTTCGCCATCGTACCGATCGTGGTACGTACCTTCTTCGATTCCCGGACGGCGCTTTTCACGCACCTTATCATCGTGCTGATCTGCTCGTTGATGGTACCTTTCCCGCATGAGTTCCTGTTGTTGCAAATCGTGGCGGGTATGGTAGTGACGTTCAGCTTGAAGGAGTTGAGCGAACGTTCGCAACTGATCCGTTGCGCCGTCTTCATCTTCCTCTCCTACGCCGCCTGCTACCTCAGTCTCACGTTGTATCAAGAGGCGAACTTAAACAAGATCAACTGGATGATGATGCTTTATTTCGGTATCAACTTCATCCTGCTGATGTTCACCTACGTATTGGTATATATGTTGGAGAAGACGTTCGGATACGTGTCCAGCATCACGCTGGTGGAACTGTCCAACATCAACAACCCGATCTTGAAGAAGCTTAGCGAGACTTGCCCGGGTACGTTCCAGCACTCCTTACAGGTATCCATCCTAGCCTCCGAGGCGGCCGCCAAGATCGGTGCGAACTCGCAATTGGTCCGTACCGGCGCCCTTTACCATGACATCGGAAAGATGAGCAACCCAGTCTTCTTCACCGAGAACCAGACAAGCGTGAACCCGCATAACCAGCTGGCATTCGACCAGAGCGCGCAGATCATCATCAGCCACGTCACCGAGGGCGTGAAGATTGCCGAGAAGGCCATGCTACCCAAGGCGGTTATCAGTTTCATCCGTACCCACCACGGACGTGGCAAAGCGAAGTATTTCTACAACTCTTTCAAGAATCAATACCCGGACAAGCCGATTAACGACGAGCTATTCACCTACCCCGGTCCGGACCCTTTCTCGAAGGAGACCGCCGTACTGATGATGGCCGATTCCGTGGAAGCTGCCTCCCGCAGCCTGAAGGAACATACCGAGGAAAGTATCAGCGCCTTGGTGAACAAGATCATCGACGGGCAGATCGCCGACGGCTTGCTAAAGAGCGCTCCGTTAACCTTCAAGGACGTGGAGACCGTGAAGAGCGTATTCGTAGACAAGCTGAAAACGATGTTCCATACCCGAATCAGCTATCCGGACTTGAAAAAACAATAGCGAACCAGCATGAACGACCACCTACTCTACTTAGCCTCGACAGGGATCGTAGCCTTTACCTGTCTTCTGGCCAGCGGACTGCTGTTGTCGCTGAAGACCTTGCGGGAAAGCACGATCCCCAAGTACCGGACGGCCTGCAAGTATCTCGCCTTGGCCTCGGCACTGGTAGGCGTAGGACATATCTTCATCTTGTCCTCCGGCACGGACGAGCGAACCATCATGGAGTTGTTCTACTTCCCCATCCTGCTAATCAGCGCCTCGCAAGCGTTGCTGTTCACGTTCCTGCTCACCCTCTTATTCAGGGGAAAGAACGTGACCCGGAGGAATATCCTCCTTCACGCCATGCCTACGATCGCGCTTACCGTAGCGTATACGATCGCTTGTCTCTTCCGGGAGGATGTCCATACGTATCGTTTCGACGTATGGTGGGATAACCTTGGCAACCCGCCCCTACTGATACGTACGCTCACGTGCCTCGTATACCTTGTCCAGCTAGGGGGCTATGCGCGTTTTTTCTTCCGGGAGCGGGCGATCTATCTAGGTAACCTGAAACAGATACCCCAATCGCCCGAGCGACTGGAATTGCGCTGGGTAACCCGTGCCTTCTTATGGGCGCTAGGTATCGGCATCGCCGCCGTGAGCCTCTGTTTCTTCCCGAATAATTACTATAACACGGCGGTCAACTTCGTGTTCGCCCTCTTCTACGCCTCGGTATCGATCCACTACGCCAACTACCATTACACGTACGACCAACTATACCTGCGGCTCAACCTCGCCCCGCAAGCCAACGCCGATACCGATCCCAACCGGATGGACCTAGAGGATCTTATCGGCGGGTTGCTGGAAATCGAGGAGGACGAGTTGTTCCAGCAAGCGCAAAACTATATGGCCAGCTCCTCACCCTTCCTCAACCCGAATTTCAGCCGGCAAGACCTAGTACGTGCCCTCGGTACCAACGAGAAGTATCTCTCCACCTCCATCAAGGACAAACTGAACATCACGCTCAAGGAATACATCGACCGCTACCGAGTGAACCACGCCCGTACCGAGCTGTTGATGCCGGGCGACAGCCGGAGCATGGAAGAGATCGCTCTCGGCGCAGGCTTCACCAGCTCCCGCACCTTCTCGCGTATCTTCCAGAAAATACTGGGAGTCACCCCCGCCCAATACCGGCGGCAGGCGCAATAATGAGCATTTTTCCGAGATCTGTCCTCTTTTTTCCCGGATTTGTCCTCTCATTCTTACCCCGAACCCCGTTCTTTGCCGGCAGTAATCACTTAATAAAGGAATACCATGGCAGAACAAATCATTCTCAACACAGACTTGTACGATAACCTGCTCACCGAGCGCAAGGGCGACTACACCGCCAAGCCGCGCATCACCGGGACATTGTATAACACGGACATCGCCGCACGCATCGTGGCCGCACGTACCGAGTACCAACACGGCACGATCCTCAACATCCTCGACATGGCCGACAGCCATAAGGTGCAGGCCATCGCCGAGGGAAAGAGCGTGGTGGACGGCGTGGGCCAATACCTCGTCAACGTGCAGGGGGCCTTCGAAGGCGAGAAGGCGCAGTTCGAACCCGGGAAGCACGCCCTCGGCATCACCTACACCATGGGCAAGCTCTTGCGCGAGACCCTCAAGCTGGTGAAGGTGGTGGTGAACGGCGTGGCGGCCGTAGGTCCGGTGATCAATACCGTGACCGACTCCACCTCCAAGGCCATCAACGGGCAGCTCAGCTCCGGCGGAGCCCTCGTGCTGGGTGGCGTGAACCTGAAGCTACAGGGCGACGATCCCTCCATCGGTGTCTACCTCACCCCCACCACCGAAGGGGCCGCGCCGATGAAGGCCCCCGTAGTGATCGCCAACTCGCCCTCGCAGGTGATCGTGCAAATGCCGACGCTGGCCGACGGGCAGTATACCGTGAGCCTCACCACGCAATACAGTGCCGGGAGCCGCAATATAAAGGAGCCGCGCACCTACACCTTCCCCATCCTGCTCACCGTCGGAGAGGGAGGTGGCGACAGCGAGAGCCCCGACGAGATCTGATGACAGCCTCCTGTCAAACGACCTGACAGCCTCCTGTCAAACGACCTGACAGCCTCCTGTCAAACGGCTTGACAACCTCCTGTCAAGACTGCTGACAGCCCCCTGTCAAACGACCTGACAGCCTCCTGTCAAGGCAACTGATAGCTTTACCACCGTACGGTGATAGCCCTACGGTGGTATCCCTTCCCCTAACGAAAGGGGAACAAACCGATTTATAAACCCTATTATACACATAGAATATGAGAACATCATTACATTACATCCACCTACCGGCAAGGCGAATATTCGCCTTGCTGATCAGTGTCGCGACACTGATCGCCACCCTCCCGACGGCGGCCCGTGCGCAAGCGGACCCTCCCGGGGCACTCGACCTAGCCACCCTGCCGGGCACCCTAGACTACGACTACTATATCCACCTCGCGTACCAAAACGGCACATGGGCGTACAAACTAGGGGCATACGACACAGAACCGACCTCCGGCACCACCCCCTTCAACGGTACCATCACCGGTACGATGCCCAATGCAACGCGGCAATTCCTCATACACCCCGCCGCCGGCGGCGCCCAACCGACGCTGACGCTGAAAGACGCTACCATCACCTCTAGTTTCAACCAGCTCTTCCATATCTTAGCTGGCGCGAAACTGACCCTTCGGATCGAGGGGGACAACCGGATCGAGATCGATAACAGTCTCATCTGGAACCTTGGCACACTCACCCTGATCGTAGCCGACGCGCTGGAGATAAGCCAAGGTATCGACAACGGATTTTACAACGGGGGGATAACGAGTACGCTCACGGTCGATGCCCAAGCGCCGCTCAGCATCAGCAGCATCGGAAACAACAAGGATGGCCGGATACATCTGGACGGAGAGATACAGATCATCAGTAAAATGGAGTATGTCGCAGCCTTTTTTAACGACAACAACTCGCCGGACGCAATCACATTCGGGGATAACGCACGGATCAGCCTGCAAGCGAACAACGCTCCCTGTACCAATGTACGCGGCTTTATCGAACTGGCTTTCGATACCGCCCCGGACGATGGCCAGACGCTGTCCGTCACCCCAGTAGGCGGTATCCAACCGACGACCACCTTCGCGACCGACGGAACCTTCACGAATTTCGCCTTCCTTGCCACGACCGGTACGCGGTATACTGCCTCCCTCGCCGGCGAGCGGCTATATGCCGACGAGATTCAAATGGAGATTTCCTCTAAAGCCGGAGACTACCTCTTCTTCCAGACTGACGGGGCATACTACCGATACGCCGGCACCACCGCCACCCGCCCCACCCCGCAGCCGCTCAACCTTTCCATGGACTACGGCTCCGGCAGCACCCGCACCGGCATCGACCTCTTCTTCGCCCCAGCGGACGGATGGTACTGCGACGGGAAGATGTTCGACGGGACGGTGACGACAAGCAACTCATACACCATCACCATCCCCGCCACCATCCATGCCGAGGGGGAGGCTACGCTTACGCTAAACAGGGTAAATTTCCAGCCCTCGACAGGCACGGCCCTCACGATAGCGAGCGGGACGGTGACGCTCCAAAACAACACCTCCAACGCCCTCCTGTCCGGAACCCACGCACTCCGGGTAGAGACGGGAGCCACCTGCCTCATCCCGCCGCCCACCGACCCGGATCACGCCTTGATGTTGACAGCCACCGAGCAGGCCATCCACCCCGAAGGCGGCGGAACCGTGAAGGGCCTTGTCCAATTCACATGGCCAGAGCCGCTGTCTGTCTCCATCTACCTCTCATCGGCGGAACCGACGGAGGATATGCATCTTCTACGCTTCAATTCTGCAGGCAAGAAGAGCATAGCCACGAACTACCCGCTCTCCTTCTACCTAGAGAATATGAGCACGCTCCTGAAACAGGAGGGCTACCGCTCCGACGACCCGGAGCAAACCTACCTCAGCACCTTCCCCGCCGCCCATCCCGACGAGCTGACAAGCTACACGGGATTGCGCGACATCCCACCCGTCTGGATCGTGATCGACAAGGAGACGGCCTTCGACGAGAGCATGCAGAACCAATGGCTGCGCATCACCGAGAAGGGTGTCCTTACGGTAAGAAAGATAGAAGATAACTACGTTCTGCTGAACGATCTCGAGCTGCTGGACGGCGGGCAGATCCGGTTCGCCGATGATGGCGTGATGGTACTCAGAGCGGTCCGCTTCACCCACATCTTCCCCAACCGCAACCAATGGCGGGCTACCACGATAGCGTACAATACTGCCGGCAAATTGGCTAGCGACGCGGGAACCCCCTGCTATGCGCGTACCGGATATCCCGACGCCACCGATCAGACTTGGCAGCCGGCGGAGCCCGACGAACTGTATATGCTCGACATAGGTGACCCCGTGCTGATCGCCGGCGAAGGCCCGGAGACAGATACGCTGCGCCTCAATTACAGCGGGGCCTACCTCTACAAGGACAGCCCCGACTCCCCCATCGAGCCCACCAGCCCCGCCGAGCCGCTCAACACGGGCGTGTTCCTCTTCAAGGGCAATCTGGCCTCGTACAATGTGGAGATGCGAAACATATACGTCCTCAGCGACGACGGCAGCCGCTTCGAGCTGAAGGACCGGGTTACCCTGCGACCCTTCGAGAGCTATGTCGTGGCCAACGCCGCCACCCAAGCCCTGTTGAAGAGCCTCCGCCTAGACGGTATCGCCACGGGGACGGAGCTGGCCGAGACCCCGGCGGACAACAGCTTCCGTGCCTGGACCGCCGACGGGCGTTTGCACCTTAGCGCCGACCATGCCGAGAAAGTTGCCGTATACCACGTCAGCGGGGCCTTGAAGTGCTACCTGCCGCTCTTGCGCGGCGAGACGACGATCGCCCTTCCTTCCGGCATCTATCTCGTCCGCCAAGGCGGTACCACGATCAAGGTCGTCCTGTAGATCATACATTATATTATATACACTAAAACAGATACAAATATGAGAACATTCAGATATATCCTATCCTTGCTAGCCGCTACGCTCGCCCTGCTGGCACAGCCGGCGATGGCGCAAGCCCCGGAGACGAGCACGAAGGCGCAACCTTCCGACCCGGTCTTCCCATACCTCCTCACCATCCGGCAACCCGCCGAGGGTGCGACGCTGGACGTAATGATCATGAATGCCGCCGGCACGTTCACCGCCGTATCCTCCGGCCAGACCGTCTACAACGGGACCAAGGTACACCTCTTCTTCGCCCCGCAGAAAGGCTACCAACTGACGGAAGGCTCCATCACCTACAACGGCAACGCTACGACCGCGGAGACCCTGGCACCGAACGACAAGGGCTACACCGCACAGCGTAGCTTCACGATGCCCGCCCAGCCGACGACGGTTACCGCCGAGGCCGAGCTTATCCGCTACACGATCACCTACGACCCGAATGGCGGTACCCTCCCGCAGGGCAGCCCCACCCAGTATACCGTAGTATCAAACGAGTTCACCCTTCCTACGCCGACACACGCCAGTGCCTACGTCTCGTTCGAGGGCTGGAAAGACGCCGGCGGGAATACGGTAACGACCGTGGCGAAAGGCTCCACCGGCGATCTCTCCCTCACCGCCCAATGGAAAGAGAGCGAGCTGGTAGAGGCGGTAGGACGGCCGGCCGAGACCCGGATCGTCACCACCATCATGACCGCCGATGAGATACTGGCCGGTCTTGCCGCTACATGGCCCAAGCTCACCTTCACCACCGACAGGGGTGCCGCGATAGAGAGCCCGATCTCGTGGAAACTGAAAGACGGCGTAACCCTCGACCTCACGCCCGGCAAGAAGAACCCCTTCATCTGGACAGCCACACCGCTGCCCGACGGCGTGAAAGACAATGGGTACGTGATGTCCGGTACCACGCAGGTCTACCTCGAAGTTCCCCCTATCACACCGGAAGACAACGGCGAGATCACGATAACGGCCGAGAACACGTTCCAGCAAGACGGTGGTACCGACAACTACTTCAACGGAGAGATCAACGGAGAGGAGGGCAAGACCATAAACAAACTCACCCTCACCCCTCCCGCCGATACCGATATGACAATAAAGCTCAACGGGATAACCTCCGCGACCACCCTCATCAACGGGACCGGGACTGGGAAGACCAACCTCACCTTGAGCGGCACGAACAGCTTGGGCGCAGTCACGATCGAGTCCGGCAACGAATTGACGCTCATCCCCGGCGAGAATGTCGGCGACCTTGTCAACACCGCGGTCACCAACAAGGGCCATTTCACGGATCTTACCGCACGAGTGCCCACCGTGACACTCCCCGGCAACATCACCCTCGAACGGGTAGACCCGGCGGCAAGCACCCCGATACCATCCACTGACGGCTATGCGGAGCTTGAGACCGGCATAACCGCCCCCGAAGGCACCCCTATGAATTTGACGTATCAATGGGAGATTTTCAACGCACAGGCCGGCACATGGTCTGCCGCCCCGGACGACTCGCAGCTGCGTAACGCCTCGAATACCTACAGGACGAGAACCGTAGGCCAGTATCGTTGCCTAGTTACCGCCACCGTAACCGGAGACGGCGGCACGACCACGACCACGACGTTCGCCACGGCCCCGGCTGCCGTAACGCCTTACGTTCCTCCCGTAACGCCCCCCACGCCACAGCCCACAACCTATACCGTAACCCTCCCCGCCTTGGTAGGAGCCTCCACCACCCCGGCAGCCGGAGCGCATACGGTTACCGAAGGCGACGGTTTCTCCTTCACCCTCACCTTGGACGGAGACTACGACCAGTCCGTCCCTGTAGTGACCGTGAACGGTAACGCCCTCATTCCCGACGCAAACGGCAAGTACACGATCACCGATATTTCCGCCAACCTGACCGTGGCGATCACCGGTATCGTGAGAAATACCACGACCGGTATCGAGCTAGTGGAAAACGCTACCTTGATCCGTGCCGAGAGCGGTGCCTTGCTGATCCGTACGCCGGTCTCCGTGACAGCGCAGGTGATCGCCCTCACCGGAAACGTAGTCCGCACGGTACGGCTTCCCGCCGGAGACAGCCGTGTAGATGGCTTGGCTAGCGGTATCTATATCGTCCGCCTATCCAATAAGATAACGAAGAAAGTGATGATTCGATAGACAAGGTTTCACGAGTGAGAGCGGCGATGACAGCCGCTCTCACAAAAAGAGGTTGTTTGAATGCCCATTGTCAGGTTCTTATAATCGCAGTTATAAGCATCTTACGATGGGCATTCTAGCAACCTTACGATGGGCATCGTAATCAGATAGGATAAAAGAGGTCGTTTTTAGCGTTCCAATAAGTCCAAGACCAGCTCGAAACCTTCGGCGCCGCTATAATAAGGATCCGGGACGGGAATAGAATAAAGACAGTCACAAGAATAAACTACCGAAGCATTGTCTAACTGATTCTATTTCGGATATTTGCCATTGAAAACCAGAGACAAAAGAAGGATAAAGATATGACAGCATTAGAACTCAACGCAGAATTATTCCGCCAACTCAGTATCATCGCCGAAGATGAGACCTTGATGCGTAAAGCCGTAGAAGCCATCCGCCGTCTTGCGCAGCAAAAGGAAGCACAGACTGAAGAGACTGAATATATTAGTAAGGAAGAGCGTGAAAGTATTACCGATAACGAAATCAAATGGTTAATCCGGCTTCGCCCCGAACTTAAGACAAATGGTCTTTACAATATTCCAACAACCCGGCGCAAGCGTCTTCCAATAGATCCAAGACCAGCTCGAAGCCCTCGGCACCGCTATAATAAGGATCCGGGACGTGATCGTACAACTTATTCCGGGAGAACTCGGTCATCCGATGTATCTTAGCGACGGATTCCAGATCGGGAGCCATCCGTTTCAAGTCCGTTATATTTTGGTCGTCCATGCCGATAATCAAATCGAAGTCATGGAAGTCCCACTGACGTACCGGACGGGAGATCGAATCCAACACATATCCCCTACGGGCCGCATGCGCCCGCATCCGTGAATCCGCCCGGTCTCCTTCATGATACCCGGTGATCCCGGCGGAATCGATCTCAATCCGATCTCCCAATCCCGCATCCTTCACCAACCTCTTCATTACTGCCTCCGCCGACGGAGAGCGACATATATTCCCCAAGCACACAAACAACAACCGTACCTTCTCCTCCTTCATCACTAAGCTCCTTTCCATTAATTTTCAATTTTCAATTCTCCATTTTCAATTCTCAAGCCGGGTCCACATCATAATGAACAAGCAACTGCTTAAACGGTACATATCCTTGCATCTCAGTATGAATACCCTCCAATATCTCACGAAGCGGAGCGATCCCGGCGGATATCTCGATCTTCAAGACGATCTTCTTGATATGAAGCGTCTGTACCCGAGTGATAGGCGGCGTAACCGGCCCCAACACCCGCTCACCCAAACGAGCACGAAGTTTCTCGGCGTATAAAGCAGACATTTCCTGCAAAGCCTCCTCATTCCGACTCCGAAGGATCAAGACGATCAAACGGTAGTAAGGCGGGTAACGGAACATACTACGCTCGCTCAATTGCAAGCTCACCATTTCCTTATAAGCAAAATGCTGCACCATACGGATCAAAGGATGCTCCGGCTGGGTAGTCTGCAAGATCACCGTACCCCGCTTATCCCGTCGTCCGGCACGTCCGCTAACCTGTACCATCAATTGATAAGCCCGCTCGTGCGCCCGGAAGTCAGGGAAATTCATCAGGCTATCGGCACTCAGGATTCCGACCACGCTGACATTCCCGAAATCCAATCCCTTCGACAACATCTGGGTACCAATCAAGATTTGTGTCTTCCCCTTCTCGAAATCCGAGATGATCCGCTCGTAAGCCGTGCGGGTACGGGCCGTATCGAAATCCAGCCGCTCCACCTTCGCCGCTGGGAATTGCCCAGCGATCTCCTCCTCTACCTTCTCCGTACCGAAGCCTTGCATCTTGAACTCCGTCCCCTTACACTCTGGACATACCTGCGGCAAGCGGTAGGTATAACCGCAATAATGGCAAACCAGCTGATTATGCGCCTTGTGGTAGGTAAGGCTAACGTCGCAATTCACGCAACGAGGCACCCACCCGCACCCTCGGCACTCGATCATCGGGGCGAATCCCCGGCGGTTCTGGAATAGGATCGCCTGCTCGCCCCGGGATAGGGCCTCCCGCACCTTCTCCACCAACAGAGGGGAGAAAAGGGTATCTTTCATGATCTTCTTGCGCTTTAGCTCCTTCACGTCCACCGTAATAATCTCCGGCATCAAGCAATCACCGTAGCGGGTAGATAACTCAACCAGACCGTATTTCCCCGCCGTAGCGTTGAAATAAGAATCGATGGAGGGGGTGGCGGAACCCAATAAGGTCTTACCGCCGTGCATACCCGCCAAGACGATGGCAGCGTTACGGGCATGGTAACGGGGTGCCGGGTCCTGCTGCTTATACGTATTCTCATGCTCCTCGTCCACGATAATCAAGCCCAAGTCCTTAAACGGAAGGAAGAGGGACGAACGGACCCCCAATACCAGCATAGGCTCGTCGTTATGCAATAGCTTATTCCAAACTTCCACCCGCTCGTTATCCGAGAACTTAGAGTGGTAGACCAATAGCTTATCCCCGAATAATTTCGCCAGCCGTTCCGTGATCTGGGTCGTGATAGCGATCTCCGGCAACATATATAAAACCTGCCGCCCCAGCCGCAAGACCTCATGGATCAAACGGACGTATATCTCGGTCTTACCACTGGAAGTCACGCCATGAAGCAAGCAGACCTCCTTCGTCTTGAAAGCCTCATGGATCTCTCCATAGGCTTTCTCTTGCGCCGGACTGAGCAGATTCGGCTCTTGCAAGCGGCAGACAGATACTTGCAAACGACCCACCTCTTTCTCGTAACTCTCCAAGATACCCCGTTTCAGCAGACCCTCCAATACCGCAGAGGTATAACCACTGCGTTCCAATAGCTCTTTCTTGGAAAGCTCCTTCGATAAAGCGGGATTCAAGGTATGGCTTAAATCCAAGAAGCTGACCAACAGAAGCTCTTGCTTCTTCGCTCGTTTCAAATCCTCGAACACCGCCTGTAATTTCGTCTCATCCCGGTAAGCCTCGGCCAAACGGATAAACGCCTGTGTCTTGGGAACGAATCCTCGCTTTAGCTCCTCGCTCACCTCGACCGCCCCTTTCACCATCAAGGAAGAGACGATCGGGACAACATTTCGGAGACCGGTCTTCTTCTCCAACTCCGAGATCGTCAATTTCAAAACCCCGCTAAAGGCATCCAGTACCGCTTGCTCGTTCGGGCGCAAGGGGGCGGTGGCCTCGAAATCCTCATTATAAGTAACCGCCGTCTCGCTTTCCAACTTTAAGCCGGAAGGCAAGGCCGCCTTATACACGTCGCCCAGCTTACATATATAATAAGAAGATATCCATTTCCAGAAACGGAGTTGCGGACGGCGGAGCACCGGCGTGGCATCCAGCAAAGCGTAGATCTCCTTCGTCTCAAAATCGGATACCGGTTCCCGGTCGTGTACCTCCATGACGATAGCCGTATAATATCGTTTCTTCCCGAAATGCACGATCACCCGGCAACCGGGAATCACGGCTCTCTCCAGATCTTCGGGTATCCGATAGGTATAGCTATTCTCCAAAGGAAGGGGAAGTATGACGTCCGCGTATTTCATTCAAACAGGTGTTTCATTACGAGCCCAAAAATAACAAAAAAGGCCGGACTTCTAAAGCCCAGCCTCTCTCATTTTATTTTCACCTATTTAGAACAAGATCGCTGCCGTGATAGACCATCCACGGTTCTTTCCGGCACCGTCGGAGAGGTTCACCTTCTCAATGCTATAGTTATCAGTCAGTCCCAGACCATAATTGAAACCCACCTGCAAGTGACTGATCAGTTCCACGCCGGCACCGAAGTTAAGACCTGCGCTGAAATTCTTCGCCTTCACCTGATCCGCTACGGAACCCGGGATATCCCAAAATTTATCACCGCCTACACGGAAACCGATATACGGACCGGCTGCCAAATACGCCTTGACGATCGGTAAACCGAATTTCCATTTCAAGTTGACCGGAACATCGATATAATCCGTCTTCATCGAAGTCTTAACCCCGCCAGCCGAGGTCGTCTCCAAACCTTTTTGCGAATACAACACCGCCGCATCGATCCCGACACCGACCAACGGTAAGGTCGTCTCGATCATCGGACCCACTTGGAAGCCGGTTACATTATCCGCTTTCAACACGTCCGAGTTGAAATGAACAGACGATATATTCACACCTCCCTTGATACCGAATTTAAGCTGAGCGTTCGCCGGAAGCGCCATCAACGCTAGCAAGGCAACCATAACAAGTCCCACAATTTTCTTCATATTCATACTTCTTTTGTTAATTACTCGTTGCAAATAAACGCACTTTTCTAATAATAAACAAATATTCTCTATAGAGTGTTCACGGAATACCCCAGTCCTTTAAACGCAAAGAAAGCATGCATCTTACACACGGAGCTCATCCCGTCGGTCAGATTCATGCTTCTTTCCCTAATTATTATGGCAAAATAATTATCCGAAACCATGAGACGACTTGATAAGAAAACCTTGGATAAAGAATAGTAAAAACCGGATACGGTTCTTGCGTTCTCTTCCGGCCTTTCCTCGAAGCCGTCGAAAATATACACGCCTTGCAGGTCTTCTGACTTACTTCCGGTCTTAAGCGCCTTCCCATTCACTTGAATGAACAGTGGCAACAGTATTGCTCAACCCGTTTATGAAGCTTACAGCAGCGGGACTGTCCGGGATTCTCACCCGATTCCCTTTTAATCCCTATCCGGCGATTGCCGAAAGGGAACAAAGCATGTAGCAAAGATACATAAAGTTTTGATGTAGCCTAACACTTTCCACAAAAAATATCCTTATATTCCCGGTTCCTGATATAGCATAAAGCCGCCCCGATAGCCGTGCGATACTCGGCATACTCCGGTATCTTGAAATGGACATCGCACATCTCCTCCAGACGGGGGAAAATATCCGGGCATTGTGGCAAGCGAGTCAGGTTACCGATCAATACGATATTCTTGATATCGCCATTTAACGAGGCGAAAACAGCTCCTTGCCCGATGGTCTGCAAGACCATATGAACGATACCGAGAGCGATATCCTCAACCTTAGCGTTCGCGTCCGCTTTTCCGAAAATAGAGGCTGTCACGTCCAGCGGCAGGCCGGGTAGCGGATGCGGCGTAATATCCCGGATATGCAAGTCGATATCATTCAAGGAACCGTGCTCGGCCAAAGACGCTATTTGGTGAAAGTCATGCGTTTTCAATAATAGCTTAGACAAGCCGAGGATTGTTCCGCCACCGATACCCAATCCCCCGATATGCTCGATCGTGGAGCCTTGTACCTTGACAAAGGAGGTACCCGTTCCCATGCTGACCACCAATAGACTGTCCAGTCCCGTATTATATTGCGCCCCTAGCCCATTCGCAAGGAACTCATCCGTCTTCGCAGTTGGTAAGCCATATAAAGGTTGATCGATATAAGCACTACCTACACCTGTCAAGATCACTTTCTCTATATTCGAGAGCGAGATGTTATTATCATAAATATATTTACCGAAGGCCCCGAATAAAGAGGTTACCGGATCGGTAGCTTTCACGAACATCGGGTTCTTGATCTTCTTATCCTCCACGCCGACGATCTTGGTCGTGCTACCTCCCACATCTATACCTATAACGATTCCCATGATTCTTTCCCTTTTTAATTGAATAATCGCTACAAAAGTACATAAACCCGCATACAATACTAAAAAAGGCCGGACAAAATCAATTGTCCAGCCTCTCTTTATTTAAAAACCGTAAGGTCTAAACTCTATTTATTCGCCTAACAAGATCTCAAGGATCTGGCAAGCTGCCTTCGATACGGAAGTACCCGGGCCAAAGATAGCGGCAACGCCAGCCTTATACAAGAAATCATAGTCTTGAGCCGGGATTACACCTCCAGCAATAACGATGATGTCCTCACGACCTAGTTTCTTCAACTCCTCGATAACCTGCGGAACCAACGTCTTATGACCAGCGGCCAAAGAAGAAACGCCCATTACGTGAACGTCGTTCTCCACAGCTTGACGGGCAGCCTCGGCCGGAGTCTGGAACAACGGTCCCATATCTACGTCGAAACCACAGTCCGCATAACCAGTAGCGACAACCTTAGCGCCACGGTCGTGTCCGTCCTGACCCATCTTAGCGATCATGATACGAGGCTGACGGCCTTCTTTCTTAGCGAATTGCTCGCAAAGCTCGCAAGCTTTCTGGAAGTCTGCGTCTTTCTTAGTTTCTGATGAATACACGCCTGAAATAGTTCTAATGATTGCTTTATAACGACCTACAACCACCTCGCAAGCATCGGAGATCTCTCCCAATGACGCACGCAAGCCGGCAGCCTTAACAGCCAACTCTAATAAGTTGCCCTTCTTCGTCTTCACGCACTCCGTGATATCAGCCAAAGCTTTTTGAACAGCGGCTTCGTCACGGTTAGCACGCAACTCCTTCAAAGCGGCGATCTGCTCGTTACGTACGGCTGTATTATCGATCTCAAGGATATCGATCGGATCTTCCTTCGGCAAACGATATTTGTTAACACCAACGATGGTCTGAACACCAGAGTCGATACGAGCCTGTGTACGAGCGGCAGCTTCCTCGATACGCATCTTAGGAAGACCTGTCTCGATGGCTTTCGCCATACCACCCATGCTCTCGATCTCTTGGATCAATGCCCAACCTTTATGTACCAACTCATTCGTCAAAGACTCTACATAGTAAGAACCAGCCCACGGGTCGATCTCCTTACAGATCTTAGTCTCTTCCTGAATGTAAATCTGTGTATTACGAGCGATACGAGCAGAGAAGTCGGTCGGCAAAGCGATCGCCTCATCCAATGCGTTCGTATGCAAAGATTGTGTATGTCCTAATGTAGCGGCCATAGCCTCGATACAAGTACGTCCTACGTTATTGAACGGATCTTGCTCGGTCAATGACCAACCGGAAGTCTGGCTATGTGTACGCAATGCCAATGATTTCGGGTTCTTAGCGCCGAAGCTCTTCACGATCTTCGCCCACAACATACGAGCCGCACGCATCTTGGCGATCTCCATGAAGTGATTTACACCGATAGCCCAGAAGAATGACAAACGGGGAGCGAACGCATCCACATCGATACCGGCGTTGATACCGGCACGAAGATATTCCATACCGTCGCACAACGTATAAGCCATCTCGATATCAGCCGTAGCACCAGCCTCCTGCATATGATAACCGGAGATAGAGATAGAGTTGAACTTCGGCATCTTCTGAGAGGTGTACTCGAAGATATCAGCGATAATCTTCATGGAGAACTCAGGCGGATAGATATAGGTATTACGTACCATGAACTCTTTCAAGATATCGTTCTGGATCGTACCGGCCATTTCCTCCAACTTAGCACCTTGCTCCAAACCTGCGTTGATATAGAATGCCAATACCGGAAGCACACCACCATTCATGGTCATGGAAACAGACATCTTGTTCAAAGGAATACCATCGAACAACACTTTCATGTTCTCCAAGGAACAGATAGATACACCCGCTTTACCTACATCACCAACCACACGTTCGTTGTCGGCATCGTAACCACGGTGAGTCGGAAGGTCGAACGCAACGGACAAACCTTTCTGACCGGAAGCCAAGTTACGGCGATAGAAAGCGTTAGACTCCTCAGCGGTAGAGAAACCTGCGTACTGACGGATTGTCCAAGGACGCATAGCGTACATACCGCTGTACGGGCCACGTAGATAAGGAGGCAAACCGGAAGCATAGTTCAAGTGCTCCATACCCTCCAAGTCTTCTTTTGTATATACAGGTTTCACCTCGATATGCTCGGGTGTTTTCCAATTGGGCTCGATGCCATTGGCTTTTGCCCATTCGGCAGCGTTTGTAGCTGCGAATCCGGCATTCTTTATATCTATGTTTTTAAAATTTGGTCTCATAATTGTTTATACTTAAGCGATTCCTAATTTAGCGTTGAATGCTTTCAATGTCTCAAGCACATTGCTCTTTACATTTACGAACTGGTCGATACCTTGAGCCTTCAAGTCGTCCGCGCAAGCAGGAGCTCCGGCTACAACGAATTCGGCACGTCCGGCCAAAGCCTTGTAAGCGGCAGGAGCGAATTCAGCATACTCGTCATCACTAGAGCAAAGAACCACGATCTCGGCACCAGCCTTGACAGCAGCCTCAACACCAGCCTCAACCGTATCGAAGCCTAAGTTATCAATTATCTTATATCCGGCACAACCGAAGAAGTTAGCGGAGAACTGTGAACGAGCCAAACGCATCGCCAAGTTACCTATCGTCAACATAAATACCTTCGGAGTCTTGCCACTCTTCTCTGTCGTCATACGCAAAGCCTCGAATTCAGAAGCGCCGCGAGAGAAATCAAGAGCCGGGATCGTTGCCTCACCGCAATGACCACCGCCACAACAGCAAGAACCTTTTTCTTGAATCTTATCGGCAGCTACTTCCGTGAAGTTAGGATACTGGTTAGAACCCAACAAGATCTCACGACGGGTAGCAACCGCTTTCTTACGAGCTACATTCGAAGCGTTAACGGCATTCTGGATCTCACCTGCGTTCACGGCAACGGAGAATCCTCCTTTTTCCTCAACCTCCAAGAACAACTTCCAAGCGACATCAGCCAAGGAATTCGTCAATACCTCTACATAATAAGAACCGGCAGACGGGTCAACGACCTTATCCAAGTGGCACTCTTCCTTCAATAATAATTGTTGGTTACGTGCGATACGCTCGGAGAAATCGTCTGGAGTCTGGTAAATCTTATCAAACGGGCGAACCGTGATAGAGTCTACGCCGGCAAGAGCGGCAGACATAGCCTCAGTTTGAGAACGAAGCAAGTTTACGTGAGCATCGTAAACCGTCATGTTCCACTCTGAAGTCTGTGCGTGAGCAACCATCTTGCAAGCGCATTCGCAGGCCGGCTTATAAGCGGCTACGATCTCGGCCCACAACCAACGAGCCGCACGGAACTTAGCGATTTCCATGAAGTAGTTAGAGCTGATACCAAAATTGAATTTGATTTTCTTGGCAACCTCGTCAGCGGTGAAACCAGCCTCGGTAAGTTTTGCCATCAATTCGTTACCCCAAGCCAAGGCGTAACCTAATTCCTGAGAAATGTAAGCGCCAGCATTGTTGAAAAGGAACGCATTTACAGCCAATACACGGTAGTTAGGCAAAGCCTGTCCAGCTTTGAGCACAGCTGCGGCACCTTCTACCCACTCACTGTTTTCTTTACCTTTTACTAAAGGTTTCTTGAAAGCGTCATAGTTTACAGAACCGTAGCACTTCTCTGCGTCGACACCCTTGCCTTTGAAGTAGTCAGCCAAGATACCGATCAACTTCTCCGCTTTGCAGTTGCAAGTGTTGAAGTTCAATTCTACGGAAGCCGGACAAATACCTTCTAATAAAGTAGCTATATTCTCCTCGTTCACCTCATCACCTTTGATGATGAACCCAAGAGAAGTAACACCTTTCGTCAAAAGGTCAAGTGCTTTCTCGTTAGCACCCTTGAAGCAGCAAACTTCAATGTTCTGGCGTACCTTCCAATCGTTGTCTTTCTTCGTTCCACGAACATAAGGGAATTCACCGGGAAGAGACTCTGTAGTCTTTAAACCCTCGATGTCTTCTGCACGATAGAAAGGATTTACATTAAATCCTTCGCCTGTCTTCCAAACAAGCTTTTTCTCAAACGGTACCCCTTTCAGGTCGGCCGTTATCTTCGCCATCCACTCTTCAGTAGACACAGGAGCGAATTCTGAGAAAAGTTTTTCTTTAAGTTCTGCCATAATATTAGTTGTTTATTAAACTGGTATTAGTAATGTTCAATACTATTTTGTTCAATTACAGATGGCAAAGGTAGAATAAATAAACAGTACCGACAATGAAAAAACAATGAAATCGCAACTACTTTTAACGCCTTTTAGTGGTATTCTCCCCGTTTTCTTGGCATTTTGATAAAAAACACACTTTTTCTTCAAAAAAACTCGGTTCAACTATTGCAGAATTAAAAAATATATCTACCTTTGCATCGTCAAACAAAAACAATGACACCTAAATGGTGGATTCGTCTAACGGTTAGGACACATGCCTCTCACGCATGTAATACGAGTTCGATTCTCGTATCCACTACAAAAGCTCTCAATCTATTGGTTGGGAGTTTTTTTTTATATACCTTCGCTACCCGATAGTATCCTAAGTCTTTTATTATACACTAAATTATATCATGAAAAGTAAAAAGACCGTCTTTCTGACCGGAGCCACCGGGACGATGGGGCATGCCGGATTGGTCGAGTTGTCCAAGCGGCTAGATCGTTTTAATATAACACTTTTGGCTCGTCCAAGCAAAATCAATAAAGAGAAATTAGCCGCATATGAGGCCATGGCAGGGATCCGTATCGTTTGGGGAGACTTGACAAATTATCAAGATGTCTTAAATGGAGTAATGGGGGCGGACTACGTATTGCATGTAGGTGGAATGGTTTCCCCGGCAGCGGATTATTTCCCTAAAAAAACCTTGAAAGTAAACACGACCGCCGCCCAATATATCGTGGATGCCGTAAAAGCACAACCGAACGCAGATCAGATCAAGGTAGTCTATATCGGCTCCGTGGCGCAAACCGGCCACCGTAACGCACCGGTTCATTGGGGACGTACGGGAGATCCGATCAATATAAGTGTCTATGATCATTATGCCATCTCAAAGACAATAGCCGAAGGTATTTTCGTGGAGTCAGGTATTAAACATTGGGCGTGCCTTCGCCAAACCGGTATCTTATGCCCCGAATTATTATTCAAAGGTTCGGACCCAATCACATTCCACGTACCGCTAGACGGCGTGCTGGAATGGGCTACCGCCGAGGATTCCGGTCGCTTACTAGCGAATGTATGCGAGGAGGAGGTGCCGGATGAGTTTTGGAACCGTTTCTATAATATTAGTAGCGGCCCGTCTTTCCGCCTGACGAATTATGAGTTTGAGAGTAAATTGTTAAAAGCGATTGGCTGTCCCGCCCCAGAGAAAATATTCGAACCGAACTGGTTCGCTATCCGTAATTTCCACGGACAATGGTATACCGATTCAGATCTATTGGAAGGATATCTGCATTTCCGCAGTAACCAAACTTGCGACGATTATTTTAAATGGATGGCCAGCCAAGTCCCTTGGTATTTCCACCTAGCAAAGATCGTCCCTCCTATCTTCATAAAACTGGGTATGGGAGCCATCGCTAAAAAGCCGGGACTGGGAACTCGTAACTGGATCAAGAACAGACACCAAGATCGTATATCCGCATATTTTGGCTCGTATGAGGATTGGCAAGCAATCCCGGGTTGGGATAAGATCCGGACAGAACGCCCCTCCGAAACACCCGTCTTTCTGGATCATGGTTATGATGAAAGTAAGCCTAAATCGGAATGGGATATCAAGGATATGCGTAAAGCCGCGGAATTCAGGGGAGGAAAATGCTTGTCACTGGTCATGACAAAAGGAGATTTATCGACTCCACTCGATTGGGAATGCCAATTCGGTCACCGTTTTAAGGCCTCTCCCACATTAGTATTATTAGGAGGCCATTGGTGCCCGGAATGTTTACCTCTCCCTTGGAATTACGACGAGATCGCTAAAGGAAATCCGTTCTTTGCCCAAGTATGGTATCCATTCCACGATAAAAAGGAACACAATGTATATGATGAATCCATATTCACTGACTTCAAGGAATAAAATTCAACGCATCAAGAGATTTTTGTTTTTTAGATTATTTATCTCAACGCAACATACTTTTACCGGATATTATCTGTTATAACAATATAAGCACTATATACCATAAACATAAAAACAGATTTTATCATGACAAAAGGATCGATCGGATTAAATGCAGGAGCTATCTGGAATTTGCTTTCAGATGGCCAACATTGGAGTTTTGAGGCGTTGAGAGCAAAATCCGCTCTAACAGATGCGGATCTATGGTCCGCTATCGGTTGGCTCGCTAGAGAAAATAAGATTGAAATTGATAATACCAGCAGCCACCCTATCTTCTGTCCGGGTACCAACTTTTATTTTTAAATGACATTTATGATATTTCATTGCGAAGGATTTCACTTTCTTCGCAATGAAATCTTCAAAAAAACACTTACTTTGTAACCCTAACGAAATAAAAACAATACGATTATGAATCCTACTTTCGGAGCTTCCATTCTTTCTTGGATACCACCTATGTGGACACCAGAAGGCGGTCTTTTCGCTATCCAGCAAGCATCTGCCGCCGGTTTTGATTTACTGGAAATTTTGTTGCCTCCTTCCATGGAGTTCGACGCTCCAACCGTAAAGCGACAATTGAAACAACACGGATTGAAGGCGACTTGTTCTCTCAATCTTCCCAAAGAAGCGCATATTCCTTTTTATCCCAAGAAAGCGACTTGTCTGATCAAGGAGGCGCTGGATAAAGCGAGCGAACTGGAGGTTGATTACTTGGGAGGTGTCTTACATTCCGGCATCGGGGTCTTTTCCGGCAAACAGCGAACACGGGAAGAAGAGAATACGCTTTGTGAGGTATGGGCAGAGGTTGCCGAATACGCCGCCCGATCAGGAATCACGATCGGTATCGAGCCGATCAATCGCTATGAAAGTTATATGTGTACCTCTGCGGAGGAAGTCCTGCGCTTTATCAAACGCGTAAACGCACCGAATTTGTCTTTGCATCTGGATACTTTCCATATGAATATAGAAGAGACGAGTTTTTATGAACCGGTTATTGCGGCTGGCAGCCGGCTTCGCCATATTCACATGACTGAAAGTGACCGGGGAATGCTGGGTGAGGGAAACGTACGCTGGGATGATTTGTTCCGGGGACTACAGGAAATCGATTTCAATGGGAATTTAGTTTTGGAGAATTTCTCCAATTCTGTTCCCGGTATGGCGGAAGCCGTATCTTTGTGGCGTCCGTCTAAATACAATGCCGATGCTTTAGCCAAAGGCAGTCTCGCCTTCATGCGTAAGATGGCACGCGAATATCAATAAAGCATCAATTACCGCAAGACCGCCGCAGTATTACCGCACGGCGGTTGCAGTAATGTCATGTCAAATGAGATGGTAGCATCAATCTTATCATTTAAATAGCTGCTGAACGACAGCGCTATCCCCGTCATTCGGAGCAGGTTGTATATTCAATAAACGGGCAATCATCAAGTAAAGGTTCACGTTCGCCATTTGCGGGACCTCCGCATGTCTCTTGAACGAGGGACCTGCCGCATAGAATATGGCCTCCATCTCCGGCGTAAAATTATCGTAACCATGTGTCGCCGCATAACGGGGAGATGATTTCTCTCGGAATTCTACATACGTTCCAATATGTGGAGAAACAACTAAGTCACTAACTCGAGGATTCTTTCCGTAAACAAATTTCTCAGGGATCTCGTTTTTCTTCCATACGGTTATATTCGGCACTTTCTGTAAAATCGCATAGGCAGTATCCACATAGGTTTTCTTGGGATATAATAATGTAGGAACGCCATCAAAAACACAATCGAAACTATCCCGGGGTAGATAATCATTCAAGTTCACATATTTCTCGGGATAATAGGTGGCCATTCCATGATCCGAAAGAACGATAAAATCGATCTTATCGAAAATATCCAACTGACGGGCTTCCGTGAAGAAATGATTCAAGACTTTATCCAAGTTCTCCACCACATCCAAGGTCGCCGACGAATCCGGGGTAGCGGAATGACCTATCGCATCCGGTTCTTCCATATACCACATAATCAAATGAGGACGCACTTCTTCCGGCAACTTCAGCCAAGAGATCACGGAATCAGCACGATCTGAAAAAGGAACCGATTTATCAAACGGCTTCCATATTGAAGGCTGGCCACTCTCTAAAGGCACCTCACTACCTACCCAATAGAACGAGGCGGTACGAACCCCTTGGCGTTCCGCCGTATTCCAAATAGGTTCTCCACCATAAAATTGCGGATCAAGATTTCCCATCCGGTATGAGCTATCAAGCTCCGCGTCATAAAAGAAATTATTTACCAAACCATGGTGATCCGGATGCAATCCGGTAGCCATGCTATAATGATTCGGGAAAGTCACGCTGGGATAACACGGGCGAAACGTGGAGCGAACCCCCACATTCGCCAAAGAATCCAACGTCGGAGTATGAGCACGTGACGGATAATCAGAGCGGAAACCGTCCATTGATAAAACTACGACATAACGATCCGATTGTTTTTTCGTTTGGCAACCGGTAAAAGCCAATGAACAAATACAAAAGAAACTAACGAGTAAGAACTCAATACGATTATTCCACATATCATTAAATTAAAAAAGAGGTCCACAAAGATAGTGAACCTCTTCTAATTATTAAATTTTATCTAATGAAAGATTTTTCTTTTAGAAGATATACTTGATACCGAATTGCATCTGCCAACGAGACACATCGTTCAAATTATCCTTGAAGGTTTCGTCCAAATCTTTCGCCATCGTATACTTCAACGTATAGTTGTTCGCCGCACTCGGGCCTTGTCCTTTCGGGATCGTCAAGAACTGATATTGCTGATTACCCAAAACGGTTGTTTGTACCACACCCCAATTACGATTCAACAAATTCAAGAAGTTAGCGATATTGAAACTAAAGCGCAAAGTATGTGAGCGACCATTCTTCTGGTAAATCTTTATATCATGAGAAACGCTCAAATCCAATTGATTCGCAAACGGAGCGACAGCACCGTTACGTTCGGCATACTCACCTCTATGTTTGCTCAAATAAGGATCTTGCTCGATAAAGGCATTCATCGCTTTCCATGCATCTTCTTGGCTATCGAAATCGCCCGGTAACAAATGATCTTTTACCTCGTCAAAATTCGCGGGGATATACATCAAGTCATTGGAGAACTGAGAATCACCATTCGCATCACCATTATAACAATAAGAATAACGGAACGGACGATAACGCTGATAAATCAAACCAAAACTTGTTGCCGCATATTTACTCCAGTTAGCCGTATAAGAAGCGGACAATAACAAACGACCATCAAAAGAACCTGCCGTATAACCTACTTCTTCCGCATTTCCGTCCAAGGCCGCACGGTACTTCCAAGCGGAAGTCGCCACAGACGATGTTCCGTCTGTTACACCTCTAGACTGCCCGAAAGAGTAAGATCCATTCAAATACAATCCCTTCAGGATTCCATCAACAAAGTTTTTCTGCAACTGGAAGGTCGTATAAAGCGAATGTCCTTTGCTGGTATTACGCAGCATCACGACATGATTCGCAGCCTTTTGATTTCCTTCTCTATCGCTATAATAGCCATTATAATATGGACGTGCATTACCCGCTCCACCGTCATTTACAAATTGCTCGGTCCGATACAATCCGATATTGTCATGATAAATAGCGTTAATGTCTTTTGAATACAGCAACTCTACGGTAGCGACCCAACCATCACCAAACTTATAATCGGCAGCGATATTACTTTTCCATAAGCTCGGATATTTAAAGTCCGGATCCGTAATCGCTATATCCGAACGTGTAGCGCTACCTTCAGCCGGTTTATAAGTATCCATATTTCCGGTGAAACCTAGTGAAGGTCTGCCGTCGCTAATGATATTGTCATTTTTATCCTTTACCGCCCGAACATTTAGGTCACCAAACAAAACACCATTGTTGCCGGCTTGATTACTGATCCATACATAAGGAGGAGTACCCGTGAAGAGTCCCGTACCACCACGTATCTGCAAGCTTCCATTCTCATCGTCAAACGGTTTGTAGTTAAAACCGAATCGAGGAGAAAACTGAGGTTTGGCGTTCGGATATTTAGAAACATCGATCTTGATGCCATCCCGATAGGTCTCGGCGGCGACTTTATCATTCGACTGCAAATCAGTCATAAAGAACGGAACATCGATACGTAAACCTAACGTCAAGTTCAATTTATCACTTACCGTCCACTTATCTTGGGCATACAAACCTAACTGGAATACATTTATCTCGGCGAATGGAAAATCATCCGTCATCGAATATCTTTGCGCATAGTATTGATACCCCGTAGAAGAAGAGTTCGTTATACCCGTCACATTGGAACCAAATCCAAAATCTTTCGGATTAAACTCACGGATATCAAATCCTTGTACACTTCCGTTATGAGCGGCCATGTATTGTTTTGTAGCCAATACGTTGAACTTGAAATCATCGACAGAATTAAACACCCAAGAACCCGGATAGTTTTGAGCGAAACCATTCTTAAAGGCACGATAGTCACTTTGCGTTCCAACCGTAATCTGATGTTTGCCAAAATTCATCAAGAAGTTATCCTGTATCTGCCAGATATCAGTGTTCAGCTGGTTATTATAGGAGTTTGCCTCGGTTCCGAAAGTTGTATAAGCATTGTTACCACCATCCAAGATATCCACTTGCGGGAAGTAACCGCCATCCATATCGCGATAATCACGCAAACGGGAATAACCGATCTTCAAATAGTTAGACATACGGTCATTAATGGTCGTATTCAAGTCGGCCATCCAAATATTGAAGTTATTATTCGTCCGGTAGAAAGAAGAAGAGAACGGAATAGCGAACGCATTCGGTCCACGTCCGTTATTCGGCGCACCGGAAGTAGAAGGGTTATTCGTATTAAACGATTTCAAATAATAATATTTTAAGCTCAACACATTATTTGAGTTGATATTCCAGTCTAAACGAGCCGTGATTCGATCCGCTTGAGTATTTGTCTTATTCACGTCGAATTTACCCGGATTATACCCAAGCTCATCACCTAAGAAATCAGATAAACCCTGCAAGACGGTCGCATCCGCCGCTGAATTAGCGGTCGTATAAGAAATCGGTTCCTCCTGACGATCCATCTCACCATTGATGAAGAAGAATAACTTATTCTTAATGATCGGACCGGATAAACTGATACCGTATTGGTGGTTAGAGAACTCTGAAACACCAATCGTCTCATCCTTCACACGATATCCCATCATAGACGGACTCTTCGTGTACATATATACAGAAGCATGAAACTCATTCGAACCGGATTTCGTTACGGAGTTAATACCCGCACCCGTGAATCCTCCATTTCGAACATCAAAAGGAGCGATCATCACCTGTACCTGCTCGAGCGCCTCCAAAGAAATCGGTTCCGTACCGGAAGCTCCAAGAGCAGAAGCCAGACCAAACGAGTTATTAAAGGAAGCACCGTCCACCGTTACATTATTAAAACGGTAAGAAACACCGCCAAAATTCTTACCGCTACTCATCGGAGTTAATTTCACGAAATCGTCCAAAGAACGGTTAATCGTAGGCAGCTTATCCATCTTCTCACGAGTGATGATTTCCTGCGCACCTGTACGACTTCCTGAAATAATGGGGTTCTTATCCGCAACCACGACTACCTCGTCGAGAGCTTGGGTATCTTCCCGCATTACTACATTCAGTTTCAGATCCTCACCCAAAACCAAGTTTATTCCTGTCCGGCTCTCCGTATTGTATCCAATATAAGAGAACTCTACCACATAAGGGCCTCCGATACGAAGGTTGTTAAAAGAATAAGAACCATTCGGCTGGGTAATCGTGTAGTATTCGGTACCCGTTGGCGTATGCGTAGCCTTGATATTCACTCCGATCATCGCTTCCGATGATGTATCCGTGACTTTACCACTCATACTCGCCGTCGTCACCTGAGCATGTATGGATATTCCCACGCACAACAAAAGTAACGTTAAAAGTAGATAAGTTTTCCTCATACAAGAAGTATTTATATTTAAAATAATTATAACATTTTTGTATATCGCTGCAAAGATAGGGATTAGATATCTCTTTTTGTCACAAACTATATATAATATTCATAGCATTAACATTCCTCACACAGATCTCCAGATTATTATTTTCAACCAACCACATCCATAATCCAACAATATGCAGGAAAAGCGTCTATAATTCTTTTAAATCACCGCCCAACAGGGAATGTTAGTTAAGAATCATCAAATTAAAAATTTCATAAAGAACCCTCTTGTTTTGCCAATACAAGCCATCCATCTCCGAATAAGGACATTACTCAATTCCGCCCCGTCACAGCAACTTCATGAATATGAAACAAGTATTAAATAAGAAACATACAATGATATTAAAAAATAACCCATAACTTTGCGAAAGTTTTTATTACATTAACTATTTTAAATTATGAGCAGACATTTACAGACGCTATTCCTTTTAGCTGTACTGAGTTTCTTGTTTGTCATCCCGACACAAGCGCAGGTAACAACAGCCAGTATGAGTGGAACAGTTATGTTTCAAGATGAACCCGTTATTGGTGCGACCGTTTTGGCGGTTCACGAACCTTCTGGGACAAATTATGGTACGATCACGAACGTTGACGGACGCTTTTCCTTACAAGGTATGCGTACAGGAGGTCCATACAAAGTTACGATCTCTTACGTTGGTTATCAATCTGCCGTTTATTCCGGCATTACCCTGCAATTGGGAGAGAACTACAACTTGAATGTTAAGTTGAAAGAATCTTCCGAGACCTTGGACGAGATCGTAATCACAGCGGCGAAAACGAAGTTCAATACGGAAAAGACGGGTGCGACAACCAATATCTCCTCGTCACAGATCACCTCTTTACCCACCATTAACCGTAGTATCTCCGATATCGCACGCCTTTCTCCTTATGCCTCCGACATGAGTTTTGCCGGTGGCGATGGCCGTTCCACGAACTTTACGGTAGATGGAGCGAACTTTAATAACAACTTCGGCCTTTCGGATAATCTTCCCGGAGGCGGTAACCCGATCTCTATGGACGCTATCGAGGAAGTACAAGTGGTAATCGCCCCGTTCGATGTCCGCCAGACAAACTTCATTGGTGGCGGTATCAACGCTATCACCAAATCCGGTACAAACACATTCAAAGGTTCCGCTTACACTTACTTCCAGAACCAGAATATGCGAGGAAACTCAATCGATGGAGAAGACTTGGGCGCACGTGCTAAGGAATCCAAAACGATTTACGGAGCTACGTTCGGCGGTCCGATCATCAAGAATAAATTATTCTTCTTCGCCAATGTAGAAGTGGAAAAACAACCACAACAAGTGATCAAATGGAGAGCTCGTACTGAAGGGGAGCAACCGGACGAGAATAACTACATATCTCGCACTACACTCTCCGACATGCAAAAGGTATCCGATTTCTTAAGAGATAAATATGGTTATGATACAGGATCAGCCACGAACTTCCCCGCAGACGAAAAGAATTTGAAATTGCTAGGTCGTATCGACTGGAATATCACGAATGGCCATAAATTGAGCGTACGGTACAACTATACAAAGAATACCGCATGGAACGCTCCCAACGCTAACTCTATGGATGGTGGTTCCGGCTCTCGTCTGTATAATACAAGCCGTGTAGGTTACCAATCCATGTCTTTTGCCAACAGCATGTATTCCCAAGACAATAAAGTGTCTTCCGTATCCGCCGATTTGAACAGTCGCTTCTCTGATAAGATTTCCAATCAGTTACTTTTCACTTATACGGATATCGAGGATATGCGCGGAACCAACTCTTCCCCTTTCCCCTTCATTGATATCTTGGCAGGTAAAGATGCGGAAGGTAACCAAATCATGGAGCCTTATATGAGTGCCGGATATGAATTATTTACTTACAACAACGGCGTGAAGAACAAGATCACAAGTGTTATCGATAACTTCACTTACTTTGCCGGCGACCATAAGATCACAGCTGGTATCAGTTTCGAGCACCAACTTGCTAGCAATGCTTATATGCGCAACGGCACGGGATATTATCGTTACAGCAGCTTAGATGATTTCTTGAACGGTGCCGCTCCTGAAACGTTCGCATGGACATACGGTTACAACGGTGTTTCCGACCCGAAAGCTCAGGTTACTTTTAACCAGATCGGATTCTACGCACAGGATGAGTGGAACATTCGCCCGAACGTGAAGTTAACTTATGGTATACGTTTCGATGATTTAATTTTCGACAATAGCGATCTTCAAAGAAACGACGCAATCTACGATCTTGATTTCGGAGGCAAACATATCGACACCGGCAAATGGCCTAAGTCTAGAATGCAAATATCCCCTCGTGTAGGTTTCGTTTGGGATGTGTTCAAGGATAATTCCTTAAAAGTACGTGGTGGTACAGGTATATTTACCGGACGTTTACCCTTGGTATTCTTTACGAATATGCCGACAAACTCGAATATGGTACAAAATGCCGTAGTATTCGGCACAAAATATGAGAATGGAATTGCGGTAAGTCATGATTCCCGTCTGGATCAATTGGCTGGCGGCATGATTACGAATGTAGACGATGCGATCAAGAAATTCGGCCTTCCTACCACGATAGAGAATCCGGTTGCCGGTTCTAAGATCTCTGGCGTAAAGGACAACTTCAAGATGCCACAAATATGGAAAACCTCCTTGGCTGTAGATTATCAGCTCCCTACTTCCTTCCCATTATCCGTAACCGGCGAGTTCATCTATAACAAGAACATCAATGCCGTAACCCTTGAGAATATCAACATCAAGGACCCGTCAAATTGGGATCATTTTAACGGAGCGGATAACCGTTTGATTTATCCATCTGATTATACGTATGTATCCGGTAAGAATGCGGTTGTATTAACTAACACATCCAAAGGACATGGTTATACCGCCAATGTTACGGTTAACGCTCAACCCGTAGAAGATTTGAACATGATGTTGGCTTATACGCACACGGAATCCAAAGAAATTTCCGGTCTTCCGGGTAGCGACCCTGTATCTACATGGCAGGGAATGTTAACGATAGACGGACCGAATTTCGCAACCGTACAACGTTCACGGTATGTAGTGCCCGACAAGGTAATCGCAGCGGTCAATTACAATCTACCCTTCCGCCATAAAGGTCTGCTCAGAAAAACAAGCTTAAATCTGTTCTATTCCGGTTATTCCGCTTCCGGATATAGCTTCGCTTATACAAATGATATGAATGGTGACGGTATCAATAATGATATGATGTATATCCCGAAAGATGATAGTGAAATCAAATTCAAAAATGAAGCAGATAGAACCGCTTTCTGGAACTTCGTAGACCAAGATTCTTATTTAAAGAATCACAAGGGAGAATACGCTGAGGCTTATGCCGCACGTGCACCTTGGGTACATCGTTTCGACCTTCGTATAACGGAAGATTTCTCATTCAAGGCAGGTAAAACCGAACATCATTTCCAATTGAGCCTTGATTTCATGAATATCGGTAATATGATCAACTCGAAATGGGGTGTAATGAAGAACGCATCTTCTTCCAACGGTTGCCGTATCTTGAAATATGAAGGTATGGATGATAATAAGACTCCAATTTTCTCCATGTATAAGATCAATGGTGAATATCCGACCGAGACTTATTCTTATAACCGTATCTATACTGAATGCTGGAAAATGCAGGTTGGTATCCGTTACATCTTTAATTAATCAAGAGATATAACTCCATAAAAAAGGCGGGGAACAAATTTTCCCGCCTTTTCTATTTCATCATATATCCTCTCCTCCTCGCAAGGCATCCGCTATATCTTGATGCCGCTGGGCTAATTCGTCCTCTCCGATCGCCCGGAAACCCTCCGCCAGATATTCGTGGGAAGCCGCATGTTTAGGCTTGATACTTATCGCCTGCTGGAAATCCAGAATAGCTTCATCGTAATATTTGAGCTTCAATAGGCATTTTCCACGGTTATAGCGGGCCTTAAAAGATTTCGGACTTAATTTTACCGCTTTGTTTAAACAAACCTGAGCGTCGTAGTCCTCACCTATATCCAATAAAGTAACCCCTTTGCGTACCCAAGCTTCCACATAATTCGGATTCAAATTCAAGGCTTTATCAAAACAACGAATAGCGGCATTCGCATCATGGGCCTTCGTTATGCACTCGTTACCCATCAAGTAATATTCATGCGCATACTCTTTCTGGGTCTCACGAAGCAAATGCAATTCTTCCCTCAGAGCCTTAATCTGTGCCTTTTGACTATTCAACGCTTGCAATTTCAAACGAAGCAGCCGTTGCACCATCGGATTATCCAATTCATTCCGTTTAGATACGGCGGCGGCAAAAGCCTCGACCGCCTCTTTCATATTACCCTGCCGAAAACCCTGAGCCGCCCGACCATATTGCAATTCCGCCTCACTCTCTTTGATACTTTTCTCTATTAATGCTTGGTTATTGAATATTTGGCTGAATTCTACGATCTCTTTCCGGATAAAGATATCCCGGGAAGAGATCTTGCTTTTTAGCACCAATCCTTCCAATGAAGTACAACGACTCAACGCCACATAGGTTTGTCCCCCGGCGAATACCCCTCCGGTCAAATCAACTACCACCCGGCTAAAAGTCAAGCCTTGACTCTTATGCACCGTGATCGCCCAAGCCAAACGAATCGGCAATTGTTCGAACGTACCGACAATCTCTTCCTCGATCCGTTTCTCTTTCTCGTTATATTTGTATTTATAATTTCGCCATGAGGTAGGTTCGACCAAATGCTCTACACCGCTCTCCAGCAAGACATAAACATTTCCATTCTCATCGATACCCGATACCATACCGATCGTCCCGTTCACCCAACGACGCTCATAATCATTATCGATAAAAATAACCTGCGCCTGTTCCTTGATGGATAAATTCAGCTGGGTAGGTAGTGAGGATTCCGGAAAATCCCCCTCGATCTTTCCCACGGAGACGTACTCTTCTCCGGGAAGCTCGGCCAACTTCTTCTCATTGATAAAATCAACCTGATCCCGGCGAGTGGCCAACGTGATATACATATCCTCATTCTGAGGCTCGAAAGACGGAAAATAACGACCGTTCAACGTATCCAACTCCTGTTTTCTAGCGGCATTATTACGAATCCGATCCAATATATTGATAAAAACAGAATCGGTCTGTCGATACACTTTTTGCAACTCGATCGGCACTAAATTAATGTCCTTGAACACACGAGCCGAGAAAAAGAAAGGGCTCGCATAGAACAAACTCAATATCTCTTTTTGATCCGACGGAACAACCGGTTCCAACTGGAAGACATCTCCCACGAACAATAGCTGCTTTCCGCCAAAAGGCAATCGCATATTACCGGAATAGACCCTCAAGATACGATCTACACAATCAATAATATCCGCCCTCACCATCGATATCTCGTCAATGATGATCAAATCGACCTCCGCGATAATTTTCCGTTTCTCCTTCGGATACTTGAAAAACTCAAAGATACGACCATGAGACAAACTTAAATCCGGATCATCCGGCAACATCGGCCGGAAAGGGAGCTTGAAAAAGGAATGCAAGGTAACGCCGCCCGCATTTATGGCCGCTATTCCGGTAGGAGCCAGCACCACATACTTTTTCTTCGTATGATTGCAAATATACTTCAAAAAAGTAGACTTACCGGTCCCTGCTTTCCCTGTCAGGAAAACAGACTGGCGAGTGTGGGTGATCAGTTGCAAGGCATCCTGAAACTCCTTATTGTTCGTGTCTAACTGAAAGTCCAAGTATATAATTTTTAGATGAGACAAAGCTATGAAAATATTTACAGATCACTCTAATAATATCCCTCAAAATATTTGGCAGTCTCCATAAAAATCACTTATTTTGTGATATCAAATTAATATCAAAAACAAATCATCATGAAAGCAACCGAAAAGACATTCAACGGACTGAGAATCTCGGGGTTTATTGCTCTTTTTCTCCTATTGGCTCTATCGGGTCTCTGCTGCTATTTAATCGCAGGCACCAACGAGACTTGGAGCGTAATCACCGGCATCGTCGGACTCTGCCTGTTACTGGTTTGTTTATTGGGATTCATGGAAATCGAGCCCAACAATGCCCGAGTAATGCTCTTTTTCGGAAAATATAAAGGGACAATTACTGATAACGGATTTTTCTGGGTCAATCCACTTTACAGCAAAAAGAAAATCACGTTACGTGCCCGTAACTTAGATGTCCCTCCTATCAAGGTTAACGATAAGGTCGGTAATCCGGTTATGATCGGGGCCGTGATGGTATGGAAAGTCAAGGATACTTATAAAGCGATGTTCGACATCGATTCTTCGTCCATTAGTATCTCCTCGAATAAATCATTCATATCACTGGGAGAATCCTCTGAATTATCCCAACGAATGCAGAATTATGAGAATTTCGTGCAGATACAAAGTGACGCCGCCATCCGTAAGATAGCTGGCATGTATGCCTATGATTATAACGAGAGCAAAGATCCCGTCACCTTACGATCCGATGACGGGGAGGTCGCTCAAAAACTGGAGGAGGAATTGAACAGTCGTTTGGCGATAGCAGGCATTGAGGTATTGGAAGCTCGTATCAATTACTTAGCGTATGCTTCCGAGATCGCCGGAGTCATGTTACGCCGCCAGCAAGCGGAAGCCATTATCGCCGCAAGAGAACGGATCGTGGAGGGAGCGGTCAGCATGGTTCGACTCGCCTTGAACAAACTGGATCAAGACAATGTTGTGGAATTGGATGAGGAACGGAAGGCTGCGATGGTTAGCAACCTGTTGGTAGTCCTTTGCGCTGACGAGGCAGCGCAACCTGTCGTAAATACCGGGACCCTACATCATTAATGTAAGAATTTAATATTAATACTAGTATATGGCCAAAAAAGATAATACTGTCAAAAGCTTCATCCTTCGGGTGGACGCTGATATGATGGAAGCTATCGAAGCTTGGGCTGCGGACGAATTTCGCAGCACCAATGGCCAAATCCAGTACATTCTGGACCAAGCCTTACGAAAGGCAGGACGGTTGAAGAAGAAAAGACTGCCCCGGCCACAAAACGACGACAAGTCATAAAAAAAAGCCTGATCTTTCGATCAGGCTTTTTTATTAACGGCTAATGAACAGCCAAGCATCTTTATACTTTTCTATTTTTCGAAGTGTCGCCATGTAGCTCTCGGCATCCGCCCGGTTATTAAACTTATCCGCATAAATACGATATTTACCATCACGAACCACCTTGCTTACATTCTTACATTGCGTGCGGTCTACACCGGATATATACTCATTCGCCTGCTCCTCTGTCGGGAAACTCGCTATTACGATATGATACATCTTTTTCGTCGCCACGAGTTCCGCTTTCGGAGCGGGGACAGCGACTTCTTTCCTTACCTCAGGGGCAGAAGGCGCTTTGGCAATCTCAGTCTCCTTAGTCGCTTCTATTTTGGGAGTTACCTCCGCTACCATCTCGTCCACTTGAGATATTTGAATTTCCTCCGGCTGAGAAATAGGTTCCTCAAACCTATAATTTATCATCTCCGTAGGAACAAAACTAGCTGTATAAGCGGACAGGTTTACTTCTTTCACCGGAGTTGAAACCACAAAGAATAATGCGACAGCAGCAGCTGATGCCGCGACAACCCGGATCAACTTACGACTAACCGGGATATAGAACACATCTTTCTTTTTCTTACCCGTAAGTAAAGTAACCTCTTCCCGCTCTTCCTCCAACGATCGCAAAACCGGAAAATGAAACGATGATAAACCATACGAATCCGCATTGAATACCCCAGAATCGCCCGGCGTAAAAATGGTCTGCCCTTCCTCTCCTATAGAGAAAGTCCCGATTCTCCCCAATGTTATCCGCTTGTCTTGTTCCAAAGAAACATTCAAAGCCTCGATATCCTCTTCCAGCATCAACTGAGCTTTCCGGTAATCAACGCCATACGTCTGCATATATGACTCGGAGAGCAAGCCGTCTGTATGCTGTAGCGTGACATTAAACATAACCTCTTTACGCATCGGCCGGAACAAATGTTCCTCTTCCTGATACGTCGCCGGCAAAGTTTGCAGCACGAAACCACCAAACTTCGGCAAGATCACACAATCGTGCGTCAGCAACAAGCGTTCAATATGTGTTATTATCCTTAACATAGAGACAAAGGTAAATATCTTTATAGAAATAACAAAAAAAGAGCACTTTTTTCCTTTGAAATGACCCGGAAAATTATATGCATGACATTCTCATTTCAAAATCCACATGACACCCATATAGTCATCCGACCCTCCATACTGGTCGCTTATTGATTTTGAGACATTATCCATATTGTAATCCAACTCTTCCGATGGATACATCCATCTTAACGGCATTTTATCAGAAGGTATATTCCTATTCGATTTCGGATTTATCGGAATATTCGGTACACCTGTCCTACGATATTCAAAGAAAGCATTGTAAGGTGTTTGAAGAAACGTCAATATGTACTTTTGCCAAATAATCTGACTCAACTGTTCTTGAAAATCACTAGCGAATTTAACGCCTTGGTTTCCGAGATATTCTTGAATATAGGCATCTGTTATTTTTCGATTATGATGGAACATAACATCATCGGGTGTATTATCCGCCACAAACCGCATTGAAGAACGAACGCCTTCCTCATAATACTCTTTGGGACTTTTTGAGATAAAACCTCTCAGAGCCATCTCAGCCAGTATAAAATTTTGTTCTTGATAACTCAAGAAAAATACAGGCTCGCCCTCCGGCAGTTCCTCGTAGCGATCATTTATTTGAGAAACAGTTCCCCCACTCACAAAAGTCAAGATCTCAGACTCCGGTAAGGTCGGGTCAACTCCACCATAAGCATCCCATTCCGAGGGATCCAACTTGGCCTCTTCTGAGCTCGGTGTCGGTTTCGCATAATAAAATAAACGATAATCTTTCAAGGCTTTCAATTTATCAACAAAAAGATTAGTCATCCTGTCATTATTCACAAAACTATTAATTTCCTTAAAATAAGGATATTTCTGTCCAGCCTTATTAGAGTACACAACTTGGAAATTATCCGCACTCGACTCAAAAACAGGTCTGTTATTGATAATCTCATTGATTCTTTCCCGAACCTTTAAATCCGGATCATCGACCTTTTTATACAAATTAAGAAGCAACTTCAATTGCATAACATTCACAGCCTTACGCCATTTCGTCACATCCCCTCCATAAATATAATCACCCTCAAAATTAGTGCCAGCACTAAAGAGACGGTCCGCCTCATCCAATTCATTCAATAACCCGAGAAAAACATCTTTTTGAGAGTCATATTTCGGGAAATACACCTCTTCATCCTCAGCTCTCAAAGCTTCAGAATAAGGTATGTCCCCCACTTGCATTGTCAAATTGAAGAAAAAGAAAACCCGTACGAAATGAGACAATGCCGTATAGGAGTTTTTCAACTCATCATTCGTCGCAAAATCAATCATCTTCGAGGCATTCCGCAAATCTCTCAAAGCATCATAATTCGCTCCACCCAACAAATTGAATGCCAAATCTATATCATTAGCCTCTGTCCACGACAAATACTTAGCTAACAATTCATCCCGGATAAAATCCTTTCCATTCCCATTTTTATAAGTGGTAATATCACGTAACAGTTCTGTTGCCAACATCGCAGATGTTACTTTGTTAGTTGAGTCGGGATTTGTATTTACGCTTTCGAAATCACCACATCCAACCATACCCAACAAAACCAGTCCGCATATCAATATATTTTTAATTTTCATACGTTTAGCTTTTAAAATTCAACTTTCAAGTTTACACCTACATACCTTATAGATGGAGAAGATATATCCTCGCCCTCAATATCCTCAAAGCCATCCGGATCCGAGAATCTAAAATCTTTGGTCAACACAAATAAGTTCTGTCCGATAAAGCCTACATAACAGCTATTCATACTTAACTTACTAATAAACTTCTTCGGCAAATTATATCCGATTGACATTTCCCTCAATTTCAAGAACGTCTTTTTCTGAACTAATTTATCTGGATTATTATGGCTGCTTCTTACAAAATCCTCATAAGAAGTCTCGATATCATTCGGAGCGAATACCCGCGTATCTGATGTAATCCTGCCATATTGATCATATTTGACCTCGCCTGATACAATCTTGACACCTTCACCCACATAGTTTTTCTTGCCATTCACCACCTCATCATATCTCCATTGATTGTCCGTATCCGGATGAGCGCCGGTTTCCAACATGTGGAATTCCGTATTCGACCATGATTTTCCACCAATACGGCCATCAAAATTGAGTGTCAGCGTAAAGTTCTTATACTTGAATACATTCGCTAGACCATACTCTAAATCCGGATCCGTATAACCAATCAAAGAGCTATATTGGCTCCTAGACATCAAGCCATTCGTATTAATAATATAATTACCATCCGGATCTTTGTCATAGCCTTTATATGAATAAGAATCCGTACGAGCGCCCACGTATGTCCACAAATTATCCGGGCTGAAGCTCTCATCCAATTTAGCGTAATACCTCTTGCTCGTCGAAAGATTCAACGACACATCCCATGAGAAATCACGGACTTGCACCGGAGTAGCGTCAATAGAAATCTCCACCCCCCGACGAACATATTCTTCGTCAATATTCATCAATCTCGATTTATATCCCGTAGCGGAAGATATCCTTTGGCTGATCGTATTATTATAAGTCAACTTATTGAAATAACTCACATCTAATTTCAAGCGATGTCCTTGCAAAAAGTGAATACCCGTACCTATTTCCCATGTACGATTCGTGATAGGCTTCACGTCGCCACGCAAATAATCCGGATAACTAGCCGTATTCAAGCCATCCCAAACATTCTGTTTAATCGTATAGGCCCGATCTAAATCATAAATAGCTAAATCGGTTTTAGAGACAGTCCACGATCCTCTCAATTTCCAGAAGGGTATCCAATCCGGCAAGCTTATTATATTAGAAGGAATAATACTCACTCCCACGGAAGGATAAAAATATGATTTATCATTTGAAGGCAAAGTAGAAGACCAGTCATTACGCCCTGTAGCCTCCAGATAGTAAGTATCCTTATACCCCAATGTCAACGTGCCGAACAGACTATTTACTTTTTTCGTCTTAGTCTCCGCATCCACGATCGGACTTTCTACGGAAGCTTTTATCGAATAAAAACCGGGAACAGACAAGCCATTCTTCGTGGAAGCTTCCAGATTCTTTGTTTTCGTATAATAAAGAGAACCTCCCAATAAACCGTCAACACTAAAATCACTCAGCTTCTTATTAAACAGCAAGAAGAAATCATAATTCATGGTAAAACCAGTCTTCTTGCCCTCTTTATAATAACCCAGCGCTCCGTCTTCCCAGCCACCACGGCCTTTAGAGATCGTTCCCACCGAAGAACGAGTCACATTATTATTCGCATAAGCGACTCCTCCCGCACGCAATTGCAATTTCATCCAAGGGAGTATCTCGTACTTAAAAGACAATGAACCATTCGTCGTAAAATTATTTATCGACTTAATCTTCTCATAAGCCTCAAAATAAGGATTATCATACCAATCCGTATAATGCCAATTTTGCTTTTCATTTGGGACAAGCCAATAATCCTTGTAATCCCGCAGATCATACTCCGGACCAGTCCATAATAAAATATTGTACATATATCCGGTACCATATCCATACCCAGCCGTATTCGGCGCAGATTCCTGCGTAAAGTTCATACTACCTTCCACGCTCGCCTTATTGCCTAGTTTCAGCTCTCCACCAATATTATACCAGAATTTATTCTTACGTGAATTCGGATATTGATTCTTATCATACAAATAAGACAAAGAAGTGCGGATGCTTCCATTCTTACCAGAAGATGATACACTGACCGTAGTATTACTGATCATACTAAACTCCAAGAAATTCTTAAAATTATTCTTACCCCTCGAAGTCAACTCCATTTCCCGATACTCTTTCTTTATAGGATCCCATTGCGTATAAACACGACCAATATCCAACTTATCGCCCCAGACATAATCTATATTATCAAATTTACCTCCAGACCCGGCGCTATAAGCCGTCTGCACCTCCGGTATTTTTAACTGTCCGGCATTAAACATATTACTGGTATTTACCTCTATAGAAAAGCCCTTATCACCCCCTTTCTTAGTGGTAATCATGATCGCTCCATTACCTCCTCGGGAACCATACAACGCAGAGGCCGTAGCCCCTTTCAACACAGTAATATTCTCAATCACATCCTGGTTGAAATCACTAAACGCTTGATTTGTAGGAACGCCATCCACGACGACCAAAGGCTCCTCTCCACGTAATTTTATCTTAGGAGCGACCCCAAATTCCGTAGAATTATACACTCGCATGCCCGAGATCCTACCACTTAAACTCGTCGCGATATTCACGCCCTTAACTTTCTCCAATTCATCCCCCTTGAACTTTTGTGTAGCATAACCTAACGCTTTCTCTGAACGAGTAATACCCAAAGCGGTAACGACAACTTCCTCCAAGGCTTTTGAATCTTCATCAAGCACTATTTGGAGAACTTTTTTATCCCCAACAGGAACCTCTTTTTCTTGAAAACCGACATAAGATACCATTAGCACATTCCCAGCGGAAACATCCAAGGAAAAGTTTCCGTCCAGATCACTAATAGTGCCGTTAGTCGTTCCTTTTTCTACTACATTCGCACCAATCACGGGATCCCCGTGAGCATCTTTCACGACACCTGTTATTTTTACCTTTTTCGTCTGTTGACTAGCAATCGGTAAATCCTTTTTTTTCGTGTCTCGGCGTACGATTATTTGACGATTATTAATAATATACTCAATATCCGTTCCGCTGAATAATTTATCTAATATTATCTCTACAGACTGATCCCGAATATCCAGATTAACTTTCCTATGCAAATCAATGTTAGAACCATGATACACAAAAATAAACTCACTGTTTTTCTCAATGTATTCAAATACATCTTCTACCGTACGATCATTCATTTGAATGCTTAGCATAGTCCGCTGCGCATATAGGGAAGACGCATATATCGCAGATCCTCCAAAACTTACCAGACATAAGGCTAAACCAAGACTTTTGAGAAAATGATTTGATCCTCGGCAGAAATCTTCTTTTTTCTTCATACCTTTGTAATGTTTTTTCTTTAGTACGTAATTACTGATTAAACAAAGCTCTTGAGCCGGAAGATATGGCAGTATCTTCTGGCTCTCTCGTAAATGCAAACACGCTTACAGATCATTCCTTTCCCATAGGCAAATTATTTTAATAAAATTATATTATTCTCCCCATCTCTCTCTTGGCGTAGAAAAAGAGATTGACAAATAATCTCAACAACTTCCTCCAAGTTCTCTCTCAGGTCCAATTTTCCTGAAATAGGTATTTCACCTATCTCTTTGCCAAATAAAATAGTCCGGCCATAATAACGAGACAACCGATTTAAGACCTCTCCAACCTTACGATCATTTAACAGCATCAAGTTATCTTTCCAACAAATATGTTCAAAGACATCTACCTTTTTGATCGATATCTCTTTATCCTTTAACTCAAGCATATCATCAGGGCTCAGCACATTCTTACCATTATCGCCATTTTTCACCTCGACCTGTCCTTCCACTAATACAACGGAAGCCGCAGGTTCATCCCGATAAGCACACACATTGAATCGAGTGCCAAGCACTTTTACCTCGATCGTACTCGTTTTAACAATAAAAGGGCGAGAAGGGTCCGCAGCAACTTCCAAATAGACCTCTCCATCCACTAATATCTCCCGCTTATCTTTAGCAAAAACCGTAGGAAAAATCACCCGGGTCTCTGCATTAATATACATTTTAGTACCATCTGAAAATACGATATTCGCACGCCGTCCTTTCGGTACTATTATTTGATCCGGCTCATCAATTTTAGTTTCTTGCTCATTCTTTTCTATTTGGTGTTCCTCTACATTTGATTTGCCTACCGTATCATAAATTACCGTAGCTTCATCTTTCAGTTGAACCCAACCTTGATCCTTCACCAAGACAATCTCATCCCCCGGCAAGGCGCCAACATTCTTTTCCTCCAACAAGGCCAAAGGCAATGAAGATTTATCATGTCCCATCATCCAAAAATAACATCCCACGGCAAGAAGCAACATGACGGCGGCCGCTACGGAAGAAACAAGATAGCGACGTAAAACAGAGGTCTTACGGGGAGCATTCAAACGTTCCTCCAGCTTCTGCCAAGAAGAAAGTGCCAGTCGCGAATCCACTCGCTCCTCTTCACGAACTTTACGCAACAAATCTTCTCCGGCTTGCCGAAATGAATCCTTCTCAACCATGTCCTGTTTCTTATTCACGAGATACCTGTTTACTCTTATTACGGATGGAATTCGTTTTGGTACTCACTTTTTACCGGGAAAAATAGCGAATCCGCCATTTTTTTCATTCTTACAACCTCTTTTGCCATCCCTAGGACACGGCTGTGCCACCTTGATGGCACAACTATGCCACACCGATGGCACAGCTGTGCCACTTGGATGGCACGACTGTGCCATCAAGGTGAAAATTCTTGGCACAATATATCTTTGATATACTGCGACATAAAGAGAGTCCAAGAATACATTAAAGCTCCAACGAGAACCACCGCCTTAACTTACGGAGTGTTCTAGACAATAAATTTTTACTGGATTGGTAATTTATGCCTAAAATACCAGCTATCTCATTATGCCCCAATTCATTTACATAATAAAGATAAATGATCTCTCGCTGATGGGGAGAAAGTTTTGTCAAGGCTTTCATCAAAAGTTTAACCCGGTCGTCCGTATCTGTCGTATCCAATGCGATACGGGAGAATAACTCATCCACTTGAAACACGTCCTCATATAAGGAGACATCCTCCATTTTCCTGTTTTTCTCGATCGTATCATACAGCTTATGTCTTAAAGCCTTAAGCAGATATCCTCTGACATTCGCCGTCGGAGAGAGGGAGATATGGTTTTGAATCAAATTGATAAAAATATCCTGTACGCAATCTTCCACCAAGTTCTTGTCGGGAAGTAACTTGATTCCATAATTGCGCAGCAATGCGTAAAATCGGCAATAAAGCTCATGGAAGGCTTCCTTATCTCCCTTCAGACACGATTCCCATAGCTTCTCATCGGATATTTCCATATAAATAAAACTCCCGAAGATTTCCCGCAAACATACACAAAAAACATTCAAATTCAGTTAAGAGCAATAAAAAATTACAAAAAAGCACGTACACCACCATGAATAACGATGTACGTGCTTCTAAAAAATCACATGGGAAAATCACTTATACCGTTTGCCTTGCCACGGTATCATACCCGTCTGACGGATATGCTCCATCAAGCCATTGAACAAGTTTTTATACGTATCCGAAGATCGTTCCCCTATCGGACTTTGTTCCTTCGGATCTTCCTTTATATTAAAGAATTGGATAGGCTCCCAAGGAGTATTTTGTAAAATCTTGAAATCCCGGTATTGAGATGCGTAATATGCCTGACCTCCATATCGGGAATTACCTTCCCTTCGTACCCAATACACCATTCGATCTCCGGTATCTTGTTCCTCACCCCGCAAAAGAGGCAAGATACTGATACCGTCGATCTCATGTGATACAGGCACGGCTGTCAGATCGCATAAGGTCGGGAACATATCCGAAAGCATGACGAAATTATCACGTACCGCCGGACGGATCTGGTTCTTCCAATAAATACCTCCGGCTACCCGGATCCCTCCCTCGTACATATCCTGCTTCGCGCCTCTGAACGGGCCGTTATTCGCACCCGCATCGTCCTGTCCTCCATTATCAGAGGTAAATATAATGATCGTATTCTCTAACTGGCCATTCTGTTCCAAGGCCTCATACACACGTCCGACGTTGTAATCCAAATGCTCAATCAAGGCGACAATCTTAGCACGCTTCTCCGGAAGTGACGGTTCACGCTTTTTTACCTTTTCCAGCCATTCCTGAGGAGGTTGTATCGGGGTATGTGGGGCATTATAAGCTAAATACAAGAAGAAAGGTTCTTGTTTTTGCTTCATATCCGACAGGTAACGGATCGCCCAATCAGAGAAAATCTCTGTAGCATGCCCTTGTGGATCGATCTCTTTCAAGTTCTCACGCATATAATTATTCCCGAAACGACGATGGGTATAATAATCATCCATCATATCCCCTAAAAATCCCCGGTAGAAATCGAAGCCCCTTTCCGTAGGGGTATTCGGAGACTCCAATCCTAGATTCCATTTTCCAACCATCGCATTATGATAGCCTCTTTTCTTCAACATCTGGGGTAATAATACGGCATCCTCCGACAGATACCCCCAACTATCCTCTTTATGCGTACGAATGACTCCCGGCACGCCTACCATATCCGGATAACGCCCGGTTAATAACGAGGCTCTACTAGGAGAGGAGACCGGACAGTTCGCATGGAAATTCGTGAAACGAACTCCTTCATTTAATAATTTATCGATATGTGGAGTTTGAATGTCCTTGGCGGCTCCTTGACAGGACAAATCGCCATATCCCAAATCATCCACCAAAATCAGCAGGATATTCGGGCTATCCGGCAAAGCCTTTGTTTGTGCGGAAGCTGCGGAAAAAGCCAATCCGCAAGCCGCTGTTAGTATATATTTATTCATCTAATCTAGTGTTTTTAAATGTCCCATTACATCATATCACATACGGAAGGCTTGATCTTCATTCCTTTCTTATGTTTCTCACCGGCCTCGATCAGTAATTTCACGATCTCCGGATACTTATCCGCCTGATTGAATCGCTCTGAGATATCTGTCTCCACGTTATACAACAAGGGTTCTGCCGGAGTCTCGATCTTACAGGTACGCAGATATTGGTCCTTGATCGTCTTAAAATAATACTTCCACTCCCCTTTACGGATCGCCATCAACTCGCTTCCCCACCAATAATAAACCTCATCACGGGCGGAATGCTTTTCCTCAAACAATAACCCGGTTTGATTCACGCCATCCAATACAAGATCTTTCGGTTGCTCGATACCCGCCATCGAGAGGAAAGTCGGATATAAATCCATCGAGGTCATAATCTCATCGTTGATCGCCGGATTGATTTTTCCCGGCATCCAGCAAATGGCCGGAACCCGGAAGCCACCTTCCCACCAAGTACCCTTGCCATCCTTCAACGGACCTGCGGAACCGCCATTCTCATGCTCCGTCAGCCAAGGGCCGTTATCGCTGGTAAAAATAACAAACGTATTCTCGTCCAAGCCATTCTCACGCAGAGCCTTCAACACTTCACCAACGCTCCAGTCTATTTCCTCAACCACATCTCCGTACAGGCCTCGTTTGCTCGTTCCCTCGAAACGGGCATTCGTGTACAATGGGATATGCGGGAAGGTATGAGCGAAATAAAGGAAGAAAGGCTCCTTTGAATGATCCTTGATGAACGATACCGCTTTCTCCGTATAGCGACGGGTTAATTCTCCCTGATCCGGTTCCGATTCGATTTCCTTACCATCCACTATCAATGGAGTCGGTGGAAAATTCCGGGCATGCGCGCCTTTATTCTGAACGGGGCTCATATCATTGGAATAAGGTATGCCGAAATAGGTATCAAAACCATGATCCGTCGGTAAATAGGGAGAGAACGCTCCTAAATGCCATTTGCCTACACAGCCGGTCGCATACCCGCTTTGTTGTAAAACCTTGGCGATCGTGACCTCATCTTGTCCTAACCCAGCCTTTGAGTTAGGGAAAAGTACGGCTACCCGATCTCCATATAATCCATTTCGAACCGGCATAAGGGAAAGAAATACAATTTAAACAAATGTTTAAAAGCCAGCCGTCACCTACCCTTATCAATCTCAAAATAAACAAATCGTCAATCAATTTGTCCATTATTCCATCTTACTTGTTTATCAACATAAAGGCTTGCTACAAAAGTAATGATTTGTTTGAGATTGAGAAGAAAAAAACACGTACATAATACCCTATGAGTAACGTACGTGTTTCTACCAATCTTGTACAAGACAATTACAGATTAATTATCTGCAAAGTCTCCCCTCTTGTATTCAAGGCTTTCAGTGTCATAACTTTCCCTTTTTTCGACAAGATCATGACGGTCGCATTCTCCGGTCGATTCCCCCCTCCTATCACAACAGGGAAATTATTTCCTACGGAACCTTTTGGCCAATAAGCGAAACGATGTGTATGCGCATTTATACTTACATCGAACGGAGCTTTAGCCAGCAACCCCCCCCACAAGTCCAAACAAGGAAGATAGCTTTTCTCAGACATACCATAAAGAGGGATATGATGTATCAAGACCTTCTTCGCCGCTTTTTTATAGGCTTTTCCTGATAGCTCAGCCTTTAAAAAACCAACTTGCTCCATACGTAAACCCGCAAAATCATTCAAGTCATAATATACCCAAGTTGAATCGGGTTTATCCTCACCACAGTCCAAGATAACGAAACGAGTATCCCCCCAGTTGAAAGCTCCATATGTTTTATCACCAACGTAATCAAAAAGCTCTCTTAACTGAATCGAGTAAGCATTTCGTATTTCATGATTTCCCCGCAAATAAAAAACAGGAACATTTTCCGCCTTGACCTTCTTATTCAAATAAGAAAGAAAATGAACTACTTCCGATTCGTTTCTAGGATCATCTATACAATCCCCATTGAACATTACAAAATCGTAATCAATCCCTTCTACTTGATCTGCCAACAGGTCTAACACTTCGTTTTTCTTATGCAAGTCATTAAATATCAAAGCCGTAAAATCCGTCTCCACCGAAGCAGGTATCGTAAATGAATAAATATCCGAATAAGCGGTTTCGCCAAATTCTTTCTTATAAGCCTCATATAGTGTTATTTCACGGGAACATACCCGATAATAATAAGTTTCTCCCGGTTTAAGACCTGTCAAGCGAACCTTATGATGCTTGTTGTTGCAAATAACCTGTCCGTCAACGATCGTCTCCGCACGTTCTCCCAAATTACGATCCATACCATACTCCACCCAGCTATGTACAGGCACATTCGTAAACCAAGAGACCGTAATCCCATTCGACAGCGGATTCTGCAAATAAGGTTTTGTCCGTAAAATATCAGCCACACCCACTTTCAATCGCACATCTACGAAAAGAGGCAAATGATCCGAGGCGATCGGTTCGTCATAAAGCACCTGACGACGTAAGACAGAATATTGATTTCCATTATCAAATCCATAAATAAAATCGATACACCGGTTCGGACTCTGGCCCGGAATCGTGTTATCCTTGTAATTGTTCAATGGCATAAACTTCTCTTGCAAGGCATTTTGAGTAGGAGAACCTTGGATAGAGTTCATATCTCCCGCCAAGAACAAAGGTTTACGTATATCTTTCAACGCATCAAGAATAATCGGAACCGATAGCACCTGATCCTCCTTCGTCAATGAAAAATGCGAACAACACATCACATACTCCTTAAACTCTGCCACCAACAACAAACGCCGCTCTTCCCTGCCGGGAAGGGGCAACATCCAATAGCTCAAAGGTTTCTCCTTCGACAAGATGCCAATACCATACTTTCCTCCTTGGTAATCGATCGAAGGCCCATAAGTATAATACATACGAGTACGATCCGCCAACTCTTTCAGTGCGAAAACACCATTACTCCGAACCGACGCACTATCCAACTCCTGCACAGCTATCACATCCGGATCTACCCGGTTCATGATATCCGCCACACGCTGATAATCCACCACTTCATCCATACCCCGGCAATTCCGCACATTATAAGACATCACACGAAGAGAATTCTCCTCCTTTGACTCAATGGTCGTTTTCTGCGCGCTTAACGTAAACAAACAACTCACCCATAAACAGGCTGCAAACACTACTGACCTTTTCATATTATATCCTTTTTTAACGGGTTGTAAAAATACAACCCGCTTTCCATTCCTCCAATCATATACCATCATTCCAACCCGGATTCTGTGTCAAATTCGTATTCAGCAAACGTTCCTGGATAGGTATCGGATATAGATAATCCTTTTTCTCATCCCAAGTCTTCTTGATATGAGGATTCACCACAATACATCCATGATTTCCATGTTCCAACGTAACATCACTATTCAGTTTCAGATACTGGATTCCTTTTCCTCCTAAATCAGGTTTCTCATTTTCATAGATACAGACATCAATATTGCCATCTCCATCCAAATCAAAAGGACCGATATTCGGGAAATACATACCCTTAAACTGCTCCGTAAAAGTAGCACCCTCTTTCCAGCGCATCATATCATCCCAACGGAAACTCTCCATCACCAGCTCAATCCTACGCTCCCGACGGATCTCCAAGATCACCCCCTTGTTGCCACCGTTTACATGCGGATATTGTTTTTCCAAATAAGGATCCGGGTTTGCGTTAGCCTCCGCCATATTGATAGAAGGCATATCTACCCGATCTCTAAGCAGCTTAACCGACTTATCCAAATCGGCTTGTGTCAATGTACCTAGCTCAGCCTTTGCTTCCGCATAAATCAACAAAGCTTCCGCAAAACGAAACAAAGGCATATCATTTATATCCTTATTATTCGTATCCCACTTACGTTCCGTCACGAATTTAATCATCTGATATCCAGTCACGGTTGATCCAAACTCCTGCACCAAAGTTTCGTTCTCCCCAATTCGGGTATATCCCGGCGTACGTACCGTCTGGCTTAAACGAGGATCTCTACCTTTCATCTCTTCCGTAAAAAACATCGTATCATAGCCCGGTTGATCCGTAAAACGTTTTCCGTCACGCATCAAATAACTGTTTACGAGTCGTTTCTCCAAACCCGGACGACCGAAAGAGGCAGTCATTGTATAATAATTGAGATTATGATACACTTGGAACTCATCGCTATATCCACGAGCAAGGATCACCTCATCCTTAATAGCCTCGTGCGAAGCAAAAAAGTTCAGATAATCGCTTTCCGGTTTTCCCATACTATAAATCTTATACCCGCTCTTTGTCATCAACTCGTCCGCAGCACTCACCGCCTCATTCAGAAAACGCTCGTAATCCGGCAAATTAAACTCATCGTGATATTTCCGGAAAGTACCCTCATACAAACAGATACGTGCCTTCAACGCCAAAGCCGTCCAATGCGTAACCTCATTAACCTTTTTCTCCTCAGGCAAAAAGGCAATCGCATTATCAATATCGGCCAAAATATGATCCAGTACCTCCGTACGAGATGTACGCGACATCATCAAGCTCTCCTCATCTTTATCATTTAGGGCATGTTCATACCAAGGTACATCGCCAAAACGTTTCACCTTGTCAAAATAGAAGTAGGCTCTGAAAAAACGGGCCAAAGCATCATAACGAAGTCTAGCGGCCTCATCTACACATTTGGAGGAGTTATCCAAATAGAAATTTATATTCCTTAATTCCTCCCATGTCCACCCTCCATCATTAGTCGGTACGATCCGAGTCCCGCGGATTTCATCTGCCAAATCCATCTTGATAATATTATCTACCGCCTCACCATAAATATCACTAGCACTGGGCAATGCGTCATAAAAAGAATTAGAATAAAGCCGCAAATCGTTTTCCGTATCAAAAAAGGTATCTGGAGAAACAGCATCTAACGGATACTTATCCATATCGCAAGCCGTCAAGCTAAGCCCTATCGTTATTATATAAAGTAATCTCTTCATTTCGAATAAGTCTTTAATTTATTAGTTAAAATGTAATATCTAAACCTACAGAGAATGTCTTTGACATCGGATAGCTTCGTCCGTTACTATCTGCCACCGGTTGCTCCGGATCAATATAATCTGTAACAAACGGAGTCCACGTAAGCAAATTCTCTCCACTTACATATAAACGGCAATGTTGCACAAAGACTTTTTTCATCCAACGATCAGGAAGCGTATAGCCAATAACCAAGTTCTTCAAACGCAAATAACCAATATTTTGAATATATTTGTCATTCGGATCTCTCAAACATCCACCACTATTCAATGCCGTATATCCTCTCAACAATGGGAAATATGCGTCCGGATTCTCCGGAGTCCAAACCAAGTCATTAAAATTCTTCGGAGTAAACGAGAAATAAGGACGCGAATAGGGTCCCCAGAACTTATCCGCATTTGCGCTTGGATACCAATCCCTACGGCCGATGCCTTGGAAGAAAGCCGAGACATCAAAACCATTCCAACTAGCATTCAAATTAAGTCCATAATTATAGCGAGGCTCTGAGTTTCCTATGATTTCCATATCACCCGGATCATCAGCGGTCTTCTTTCCCGGAGAAATCACACCATCACCATTCAAATCACGGAACTTCAAGTCACCCGCACGCAAATGTCCCCATTCACCCGGAGCCTTTTGAATCTGTGTATTTACCAACTTTTGATCAATCTTCCAGTTTGCGGCTTCTTCGTCTGTCTTAAAGAAACCATCGATCCGGTATCCCCAAATCTCACCAAAACGCTTGCCTTCATAATGATTTGCCAACAACTTGTTAGGATTGTCATAACGAGTAATTTCAGACACCGCATCACCTAGTACAAACGATACGCCATAATTGAACGGTTTTCCTTTCAAGTCGAATTGATCTTTCCAACTGATCACCAACTCATATCCCTTGGTTCGAAGATCTCCTGCATTCTGTTGTGGAGAAGCCGCTCCATATACTGCTGGCAACGTCTTTCCTGGTACTAACATATCTGTCGTATTACGTACATACGCATCACCTGATACGTTCAACCGACTATTCAAGAAGCTAAGATCTACACCAACGTTTACAGTCGTCGCCTTTTCCCAAGTCAAGTTGTCGATAATCGGGTTCGGCGAACTTACGTTTTGCGTCTTCTGTCCATCTATCAACCAACTGGATAAGCTTGTATTCATTGTTTCGATATAAGGATAATAATTCGGCTTGCTTGAATTTACTGCCTGATTACCCAATGATCCAAAAGAAGCCCTGATCTTCAAGTTATTTACCACATTTTTTGCCTTTTCAAAGAAAGATTCCTCGCTTAATCTCCATCCAGCGGATACAGATGGGAAAAAGCCGTAACGCATACCCGATTTAAAACGAGACGTTCCGTCATAGCGGCCATTCACCTCTATCAAGTACCGATCATTAAAATCATAGTTGGCACGGAAAAAGGCACCAAACAAAGCATAATCGTACGCACCTCCACCAACCAACATATCTCCAGTCGCCAATTCCAAATCACTCAACGATTCTGATATTAAATTCTTTCGGGAAGCGAAAAGACGAGAATGTTTCTTATTCTCATAGTTTACACCCGCAGTCAAACCAACCGTATGTTTCCCAAACACCTGATTGTAATTAGCATAAACATTCGCCACATGCATCGGGTCAAACCACATTGTCTTCTTCAATTGATCCGTATTATAATTAGGAACTTCCTGCACAACACCAGGCTCAATAGAGTAAGTCGCTACCGTAGATCGATACCAATCGTCCGCTATATAAAACGAATAAGTATAATCCGCATTCAATTTGATATGTTTCGCAATATCAAATTCCAAACTGGTAGTTGTCGTAAACTCATGGATACCTTTCTCTCCTTTTGTTCCTCCATCCAACAACATCGCATAAAGTCCATCACCAATGGAATAATTATTTTTCAGCGTATTATAAGTAGCCGTACCATCTGGATTCACTGGTGCATAACAGGGTAAAGCATGTACCGTTACATACACAAAGTTAGGATTGCCTCCACCCTCACGACCATAATAGGTGTAATTCTTGTCGTAATAGGAGGTATTGTTCGTTACCTTCAAGAATGGGAACAATTGCGCATTAATCTTACTACGGAAATTATAAGAGGTAAACTTATCCGTATTAATCTTCATAATACCATCTTTCGTATAGAAATTACCGGAGAATAAGAAATTGATCTTCTCTGTACCACCGGATAAATTGATACTATGAGATTGAGAGGGCTGGTGAGAATTGAACACTGTATTCCACCAATCATAATTACCATAATAGTTATAGATATCTTTTCCGTTCACGTTCTTCACGACCGTCCAGGGTCTGGAAGGGTCTTCCGTCTTATCATATCGGCGAGCCTCTAATTCAGCCATATCCTCATCCGTATAACGAGTATAAGTATTTCCCGTGGCACGACGGAAAGCCTCATCCAACAATGAAACCGCCTCATATCCAGAAGTCATAAAGTCCGTACGAACCGTTGGCTTGGATGTCGCAAAGAAAGTTCCATAGGAAACGCTCATCTTACCAGCCTTCGCACTCTTCGTTGTCACCAAAATCACACCAAACGCACCGCGAGCACCATATACTGCCGAAGCGGCTGCATCTTTCAACACAGACACAGATTCAATATCTTTCGGGTTCACACGGTTGATATCGCCTGGAACACCATCGATCAAGACCAATGGTTCGCCTCCATTAATTGATGCCTGTCCACGAACATTAATAGAACCTCCCGCACCCGGTTCTCCCGTAGAAAAGGTAATATTTACATTTGGCATGGTTCCTTGCAATATCTGAGTCGCATTCGACACTGGCCTATTTTCTAATTCTTTAGCTGTAACTTGAGCTACAGCCCCTGTCAAATTGACTTTCTTTTGTACACCATATCCAACCACAACAACTTCATCTAAGTTCTGGGTATCCTCCACAAGCTTTATATCAACTGTTGATTGATTTTTCACCGCAATCTCCTTGGTATTATAACCTATATAAGAGATTAAAAGTATATCTGAAGAAGAGGCTTCTATACTATAGTTTCCATCTAAATCTGTAATGGTGCCAGTGGTAGAACCTTTTACTATAACATTAGCTCCAATAATAGGTTCTCCATTCTGATCTGTTACTTGACCTGTTATTTTTTTTGACTGCTGATTAATCGGCTTATTCTCTATACGGTTAAACAAATAAATTTTTCCGCCATTCACCTCATAACCCAACAGCGTTCCTTCCGTCAATTTATCCAAGACCTGGGTAAGTTCCGCATTAGTAAAATTCAGACTTACCCTTCGATCTACATCCACAACTTGTTTACTATAAGCGACATTAAAACCCGTTTGATCTGTAATAGCCGCCAAAACTTTCTCCACTTTCGCATTCTCTAATGTTATAGAAACCCGCTGAGCCGAGGCGGTAGCCGTGAAACTCAGCAAGGATATGACTAAAAATAGAAAGGTTAACTTCATGGCATTCGGTATTTTCTCAATTAATATTAAAAGGCACCTACGCCGAGGGCTTTCTTGCTTTTCTTTCATATATTTGTATTGATTTTAATAGTTGGTATTAGAAATTTATTTTTAATACGACCGGCAGCCGAAAAGGGTAGGAGCTTTTCGGCTGTTCTTATGTTATCTATTTATGAGGAATCCATACGCATATCTATTTTAAGGTTAACACTCTGTTTCCTGCTCTCCTATCAAATAGACACACGACAAATCAAAAAGGATGAGTCGTTATAGCTAATTTTTTTATTTTTTCATCCGGACTTCTATCTTACCCCCTTTTTCCTCGAATAGTACAGGCGTGATTTTCTCTAACTCTTTTAGTACCGTGGTTAAATTCGTACTATCCGTCGTAATCGTATATGTATATTTCAACGCTATGGAGTCTTTTATCTCAAAAGACACACCATAAGTCCTAGCTATTGTTTTCATCACTTCAGGCAAAGGCGCACTTTTAAATACCAATACATTCCGCCTCCATGCGGAATATAGCTTGACATCATGTGAACGGACAACCTCGCAACGGCCCGATAGCTTATCGTAAACCGCTTTCTCACCGGGACGCAATTGATACGACTTGAATGATTTGGATTTTAGCTCGATCGATCCGGTCTCTAAGGCAATAAATATAGCGTCTTCCTCCGGATAGGCCTTTACGTCAAAAGTGGTCCCCAAAACCTTAATATCCATATAGGAAAGATCTACGACAAACGGCCTGTTCTTATTTTTCGCGACCTCAAACCAAGCTTCCCCTTCCAGATAGACCTTCCGTTCGTAAAGACCAAACTTTTTCGGATACCGTATCCGGCTCCCTGAATTTAGATGCACCTTGCTCCCATCTTGAAAAAGCACTTGCATGCGCTCACCATTAGGGACATAAACCTCATCGTATCCATCATCCGCCAATAAATCCACTTGTGAGTTAACACGCATGAAAAGACCGATAAACAAGACCACCGGTATCAAAATGGCTGCCGCATACGCAATAAGACGGCGTATGCGCTGGCGATGAAGCTGGCGCACGATCCGCTGATACATCACGGCCGATGGCACCGGATGGTCGATCCACTCCTCCTCCTGCCCCATGTGAATGGCTTTCTCATCCATATCCATACGCTTAGCAAGCCAAGCTTGCCCCTCTGGTGTCTTGAACCAGTGAACCACCTCACGGGCTTCCTCGGGAGTCGCCTCATTATCCAGTGTTTTTTCTATAATTGACAGATCCGGTATTCTCATATATATCTTCCTTTTTTAATTGACACGCCAAACGATCAATAGGATGAGTTCCACAAATATAAAAGAAATAAAAATAACCGTTCAAAATGTGTCCGAAGTATTTTTATCGCTTGGGCATAATGAGTTTTAACGGTTGGCACCGAGATACTCATCTTATCGGCGATTTCCTGATTCGATAGATTTCCTTTCAACTTATATAAGCAGACTTGCCGTTTTTGCTCGGGTAAGTGTTCGATCGCTTGGTAGAAATGTTCCATCATATCCTTCTCTTCAATCTTGGCCAACAACTCATCCTCATATTCCGGCGAAGATTGCACGATCTCATAGTTTTTCTCTAACGCACTATTATTATTCCGGATCTCATTCAACACATGGTTTTTCAGCATCGTATAGAGATAGTTCCGTAAGTTTACGTTTATCATCAACAAGGAATGCGACTCCCACAGCCTCAAGAATACTTGCTGCACGGCATCTTCCGCGGCGAATGAATTTTTCAGGTATTTATACGCTAGTACGTACAGTAATTTATGATACCGCTCATAAATAACCGTGAACGCATCCTCACTTCCCTCTCTCAATGCGGAAAGCAGATCTTCATCACTTCGTATGGATTTCTGGAAAAAAGACATCACCCTATATTACATACGACTCGCTATTCAATAACCATTCTGCCTCTTTTTTCATGACATCCGGTATTGGCGTGACAGAACCTTCGCTGATCGACCGTATAAATTCCGGATACTCTCTGCGATAGACCTCAAGCATACGGTTCGCGAAGACGAACATCATCGTATATTGTATATTCGCCAACCGGTCGCACATCTTTATGAACGACGCGAATCTCGTATCCCGTATCCCCTTATAATAGGTCTCATTGGCACGTTCTTTCCTGTTGCGCCCTTTCTCATTAGTCAAGGCATATACGATTTCCGGAACTTGCTCTTCCAGCTTCCGTTTGATCTCTTCCGGCAGTACCAAACTCCCTACTCGAAAATCATCGATAAATTTCACGATATCATTGTAAGTCATCCGTGCGTCTTCTATCGTGTCATGCAGATAGGCACCCGCATACAAGATCAAGATGTCCGCCTCACTTTCCGCAACCAAATATCCATACCGTGATACGAACGAGGCAGCCATTTTCAAATGGAAACCATAGGGTAATACGTGGTCGTATTTCTGGTTTACGTCATCGTGTATCTGGAACGCAGCTTTCTCCAAACAGCTGATCCAAGGATAATAACGTTCTACAATAGAGATAAATAACTGTTTTTCCATTCTTTTCGGTACTTAAGATTAATCTTTGCGCACGGCAATATTAACAATTAATTAAATAAGGCTCGCCACAAAAGTAGTTATTTATTCAAATAATATTTACCCTTCGCTATTTCTCAACTACCAGCTATGACAAATGTCTTCACATATTCTCCATTGACAGCCCTAAGTAGGTTATTTTATAATCTTTCAACGGTTAGCTGGGCATTGTTTCGTGATGCTTGCTCGATTTTTCGAAGTCGGCTAATTTCTTTCTCTCTATCGTAGAATCTCATACTCAAATTGATTTAGAAATACGCAGTTCCGAAACCACCGTTTCGGAAACGACGGTTTCTGTAATGCGAAGATATATAAATAATCGAATAAAACAATACTTCGGTAAATAATCAACTAACTATCTCAAAAACAATGGAGTCAGTAAAAACTCAATGGGGATAGGCATATCAGTTAGCCATGCGAAAAAGGTATCTTAGTTTCATTGAGAAAGTATCCTAAGTTCATTGGCGAAGTATCTTAGGTGTATGGGGCGATGAAGATACGAGACTTTTCGCATTGACCGAAGAGGGTGAGCATTGTGGTTAGCTATTCACTTCCCAAGCGTAAGCTAGCGGCTAGGTATAGCCGTTAGTTATTCACTCGACAAGCCGTTAGTTATTCACTTCAGAAGCCTATTACACCCTGCAAAACAGATAAAATTAGGAGAAACGTATGAATTTACGATACAGTTGCCCGAGCCTACGAAACTGGCATTGACACAAAACAATGAATTTCCCTTTAATAAAGTAGTCCAAATTTGACGCAAACGAGAAAAGATATTATATCATACTTTCTTATAAGGTTAAGTAATCATCAAATAATATCCAACCGTTCCCTCAACAATTTAAAATACCGATGTGAGGCTATCCGCTCCTCATCCTGAAAGGGGGGATAAAACTCACATCGTAAGGTCTTATTCTCGATAAACATCAAATAGGACAGGTTCACGATGCAATCTTGACTAATCTGGACAAACATATTATTGATAGACAATAACTCCTTCGCTGTAGTACTCATCTTTAATTTATGTGAACTGCGGGAAGTCAATAGAATCTGCCAACAGCGCTGGTCTTTCAAGAACTGAAACAGGAATATCTCCTCACAACGGACTAGCAAAAGACCCGAAACGGTTTGGATCGCAAATCGACTATCCCGATTCAATATTTTCCGCAAAGATCTCTCCATGCAGGCAACATCCGCAGGTTCTGTCGTATGAAAACGTTCGATGAGTGCCGCTAACTCATCAATTAAATAAGGTTTTAACAAATAATCAAACGCAGAGGCACGTAAGGCATCCAATATATATTTATCGTATACCGTATAGAAAACGACTCTCAAGTTCGGAAGAATATCATCTCGTATATCATCCAGCAAATCAAAGCCAGACATGTCCGGAAGTTCCACATCCAAAAACACCAAATCCGGTTGATACTTAAGGATATGCCTCTTGCCCAATTCCGCCGTTGTCGCTGTATCCAATATCCTTACCTCCGAGAAGGCCAATAGATCGTTTTGCAATTTCTGGATCGATCCAAGGTCATCATCTATGATTATTACTGTTATTTCCGGTTCCATACACGCTTCCATTTTCCAACAAAGTAAAATATTTATTGTTAAGATAAAAAATCATAGAGTACCCACAAATAGGGCTTTTTACGTATAAGTTGCAATATTCACGTTTATCCTATCGTTTTTCATGCTTATCTGTCATTTTTTATTTTAACAACAAAAAGATAAGGCCCCCTATTCTTATGATGAGAAAAGGGAGCCTTTCGCATTTATCCAATAAATGTAGATGCCATTTCTATCTTTTAATCATTTTAAAAATATAGATTTTATCTTCTTGAATTATTTTCACGATGTAATGTCCGGCTCGTAAATCCGAAACATTTACAGAAGATGGAATCCCTTTTATCATTTTAACGACTTGCCCTAAAGAAGAAATCAATTCAACTTGTCCATCTACCCGTAAGCCTGAAATAATAAAGGAAGAAGATACGACTGTTGGATAAATATATACAGATTCCGGACCAATCTCTTCCACGCTTGTTACTAAATTGACCGTGATATAACTATCCGCTTTAAAATTCCCTTCTTCCGTTTTTACTGAAATGACAGCATTACCCACTTTATTACCAGAGACCAAGCCTACTTCATTCACTGAAGCCACAAAAACATCACTACTGCTCCATGATACTTTTTTATTTGTCGCATCCGATGGCTTCACCATGGCTGATAATTGGATAGTCTCACCAACGTTTAAATTATAGCGATCTGGGGTTACTGTCACACCTGTAACTTTTACCGTCGTCGCAGGAGGTGTAGGAGGGGTATTACCTTTCGTAACCGTAACTGAGCAATTTACGGTAAAGCCACCATCCTCTGTTTCCACCTTGATAGTCGTAGTTCCTTCTTTTACGCCTGTAATTATTCCTGAGGAGGATACAGTAGCCACGCTTTCATCAACACTACTCCATTGCACTTTTTTATTTGTCGCATCAGCAGGTAATATGGTAGCGGATAATGTAACAGTCTTTCCCTCCTCGACAGAAAGGGTTGTAGAGGATAGCTGGACACCGGTTACGGCTGTATACATTGCGATTGGAATGGTTGGAACAGATTCTGTTTTTGATTGGAGATAAGCCTCGAAAGGGAGTATATCTCGACTACCATTCTCAAAAGCATTTCCAGCCTCTGTTACTGCATAAATACCATCAGCAACAAGCACTCGCGTAAAAACACCAATCATATCATATTGAGAACACTCTTGCCGATAAGATAATTCCGAAGCGGCTATAGATATATTTTCACCCGCAAAGAAAGTTACCTCACCCGCTACCCGGTCACCCCCAGCCGAAACCATATTAATCAGATAAGGGGTATTCGCCTTCAAATAAGGTTTCGCCACATTCCCGTCTGTGTATTCAAAGCCCTTATCCGTCAAAGTCGCTATAAAGAAATCGCCGGACTTCAGACCATCAGAAGAGGACACTGGTTTCAAAATCCTCTCCCCTGCCTTAATGACGTCCACGTCAAAAGGTAAACAAATAGTTTCCCAGCCAGGAAGAGCCGCTGATCTTAATAATCCATTGTTTTCAAATTCTCGTTTATAATAGGCAGAGCCTACCGTAAAAGCTTCTGGCGTATGAAACGGTTGATGCTCTACCAAGACTAATCGATCGGCCTCCTTGCCAACAACAATGTTCACATCCTCACCCCATCGTTCTGGCACCTTAGTTTCCTCATTAACAAAAACCACACAATTTGGGTTTGTTCCTTTGAAAGCATCAGTTGAAAGATTGTTCACACCAGACAAGTCCGGCAATTTCACGGAAGTCAAAACCGTACTATTCGTAAACACATCTTCCAAAGTAACATCTTCACTTAATACAACATCACTCATATCTACCGAAGACAGTTTATCATTCGTTCCTTCTTCCGGCTGTAGTTTCTCCTTTAAATCAGCTAAATTCGCCTCCGTCCATGTACCGGTCAACTGGATATTCTCGGTCGTCTCATCCACACCTTCCAGCGCATCAGGAGTAATTACGACAGGCAGAGTCAGCACCCACGGTTGACTGGGATATCCCACCTGCCGCAAATTCTCGAACGAGAAACTACCTAAGGTCGCCAATTCCTTATTTTTCTCCCGGTCATATATCCTAAAATAAACCGAATCGCCGGCTACCTCATTACTTCGTACCCTTAGATAATAATAAGAAGCGTCTTTTACGGATTGCGCCTCCGCGATCCCTCGGCATTCATCTCCTACAAAAGCTGCCACAACAAGATCAGCCACCACAGGTTTATTATCTTGCCGCAACGCAAGATAAACACTCATATCGTATTGGTAGGCATGAATATCACAACTCCAACCCGGATCGGTTGCCGCTCTTCCCGAAAGAGAGAAGAGTAGCATGACCACATTTATCAAAAATAAACTTATTGTTCTCATATAAACATTTTGCATATATTATTACTCAATCGCATAATCACTTGGAGACCTTGATGATTTTATGGTAAAGAATCTCTTTCTCCTTTTTAATCATCAAGATATAAACTCCGTCAGAAAGGGATGAGACATCCAAGCGATTGTCGCCATTCAAGTCTTTAGTCAAGACTGGCACACCATTTATATTCAATACAGAAACACTCTTTATATTAGAGTAATCACCCTTGAAATATAAGATTCGGCTTACCGGATTCGGATAGAAACCAAAAGTACCATCCAACGTCTCAGTTCCTGTAATAAAGCCTGTGAGATGTAACGCATAAGGCTCATCCAAGGTTCCTAATGACGACTCTCCAAAAGATACGGTCTCTCGAATACCCCATTCTGTAGAGGCTCCCGAAGAAATTGCCCGGAATGAAATTTTCTCTCCACTCTTCTCCCCATAGACCGTAATAAACAATAAGCCATCCACATATTGACCAATACCTCTACATTCTTCACCAACAAAAGCACCTACCTTATAAACCTCCGGCTCCTGTTTTACTTGGCCATCCCACAAGTCAGCCACGATACTCATGTTATTTGGATACTTATGGATATCGACAGACCAGACATCTACGGGTTTCGAAACCGCGGATTTCAAGCTCGCGGACAGGAGCGTATTATAGATCATCGCATAGCGGAAGGATTGCTTCGTATTCGCATAATACATATATCCTTCACCCGGAACCATCTGCTTCAAGGTTCCGACCCAACTAGTACCATTGAATTTAGCGAAACCACGCTGTCCTTTGATCTCATCGTTCGCATTAGCCGACAATAAGGATAAAGCCTTTGTCGGACTGGCAGCCGCACGAGGTATATAACCAATCCAGTTCCATCCCTTATTCAGGTCAATTGTTACTTGATCCGGAGTCAAGGTTGTTCCTACCACATCTATTTTCCCATCGCCACTCATTTCCAGTTTATAGGACGATTTAGGGGTCAATGTCTTCAGATTACCCGTCAAACCATATTTTGGGTCATTCGTTAATTCCTCGAACTGATTTTGCAGACGCTTAACTTGATCCTTTACAGGACTCAAGAACGTTATCGGATCTCCTATCTTTTCCATATTTGTAGATATCCAATTCCAACCGGTAGACAAAGAGAATGTCAATGTCTGGCTTCCCGCCGCTAAATACTGCACCCAATTAACACTTTTCCCTGTATCACCCTCGAAACCTTCCGCATCCGTGATATCCGCTGTCTGCACCGTCAGAATGTAATAGCCATCCCGTTTTGTCAGTGCGGTCAAGTCTAACACAAAAGTTTGGTCATCCACTTTTTGGATCTTTATCAAACTCGCATCTTGCGTCTCACCTTGGAGAACTAGCGTAAGATCCTCGGTCGTAAAGGTAGAAGCATTTACTTCCTTATTAAAATGTACGGTCACTTCCGTCACAGACTTATCCACCGTCTCATTTTCTGCGAGGATACCCTCGAAAGAAGAAACCTCCAGCACTACGCTTGGGCCAGGTTCAAATGTCAACTGATATTCTTCTTGTGCAGTTCCCATTTTGTCCACGAAATGAATAATATTCTCATAGAATGGTTCCTTTCCATCTCTCAACGTACAACTTGTCTGCCAAATATTTCGTGTATCAATTGATGTTCCGTCACTCTTTCGAACAATGCTAACCAAAGTCTGTCTTCCATTTGTCGGATCGCTGATAGAACCATAATTCCAACCGCTCTCCGAAGGAGTAACCGTCAAAATATATTGATAGGTACCGCTCGATTGAATAGTAGATCTCTTAGCGACAGCTACTTCCTCTATCGTACCGTCCGATAGGTAAAGCATATCCGGCAAATCTTCCGAATCCACGTTATCATTCACCAAGAAGCCAGCCAAATCTGTCTTCGGCACCTTAATGCTACGAATCAGCTCATGAATCGTCACTTGATCCAATAAACTCAAATCCGGATTATCATAGCTGGAAACGTGTGTAGCTTTCACGTCATAATCCGTGAAATGCCCCAATAAGGTACTAGTAAACCACCATTGCGCATATGCGGTCTTGCCTGCTTCAATCGTACCAAATGCGGTAGCCACACTACCACCCAAAGCCAATGAATGTTCTTCGCCATTCAATTGAGAACTTAACAACTCAAATTTAATATTCAATCCTTTCTCATTATCAATAATTTCTGGCTGATTGGTCACCATATTCACATTCGTAGCGTCACCGGCACCGGTATTATGAATCAATAGTGAGAACTCAGCAGGCACCATCGGCTCCACCTTATTCGTCGTCAAGGGATCATCGCCTAAAATATCCCGCTGCATAAAATAAGTCATATCTAAGTTGGGAGAAGGTTTCACGGCCATCGTTACCGGGAACAAATCTCGTGTCACAACCAAGTTCGTAAATGGATCCACATACGATAAAGTTCCTCCGAATGAATAGTTCTTCTTTTCTGTCGGGGCGGCATACTTAGTTGGGATAAACAAGATCGTGGCCTTTCCAGTCTTTTGCGCATCCAATGTCCAAGCTCCGTCCAATTCGCCACCGAACGTATCCAGATCTTCTGTATTAATTTGGAATTCATGAGTTGTCGCTGTATTTCCTTCCTCGTCCTTCACCTCTAAATTTAACCGAACATCCTTCATCGCAATGGATTCATGACCGTTAAATACAGTCAATGTACCACGGAAAGCCTGGCGGGTCATGGTCATGGTTTGCTTGAATTGGAGAGAAATTGAAGAACAAACAGGCTTGTCATTATCTTGCTCATCAAATCCTAATACAGCAGAGAACATCTTAGAACATAAATCCACAAACGATTCATATCCCAAATTCTGCGCCTTTTTATCAACCCGCTTCATGTCTTCTAACCCCTGAATAATACCAGTAGTGTCAAAGATATTCTTATCACTACCCAGTGTTCCACCACTATTAATAAAAGTCATCGTATTATTCCATTTATCAATATATAAATCATAATCATCCTTTGTGATGGAAGACGGTTTATACTCCAAATAATTAGAAGACACAATAATAATAGACTGTTCATTCATGCAAGACTGCAAATGGCCTAGACTTCTCGACAATTCATCCAACGGGACATTGAGCCACATATTATCTCCCATAAAGCCACTTAAGACTCTATACAAGGCATTATTTCCTTCACTATAGCATTCAAATCTAGCCACCAGATCCGAAACAGAATTCGCCTTTGTTGATACACCTCCATAATAATCCGAACAGATCTTATATTCATCAAATAAACCTTTTCCACAATCAATTAGCCCCAATACAGTACCTAATACTGGCACCTTTTTAGAAAGTAATGGTATTTTACTAATTAAAGACCCGGGGCCAGAGAAACAGCACCCCCACATATCCTTATCATTACCATAACAAGCATTATAATAATTATAAAGATCATAAATACCCGTTGCCGCTTCAACATACTTCGATGGATTTAAATCATTTAAGGCACTGATTAGAGCCATGAAACAAGATTCAAGAGCATCTAGCATCGCTTGTTCACAAGGATCTTTCGGGATAAAGGGATCCTTATCTGGATCATCCACACCTCCAGGATTATTAGGATCCACAGGTTTTCCGTTTCCTTTATGATAGCAATCATAATTAGGAGAAGTCGGGCCATAGCCACCATAACCGCCACCGGAGCCACCATAACCACCTCCAATACTACCACCGGAGCCTCCTGCTCCACCGTTGCCAGGCGATCCGATCCAACCACCGGAATACCCCCCAGTTGCCGGGCAATTTCCATAATGATACTTATGCTCCGTATATACCCTAACCTCTTCGCCTGCACATTCATATCCAGAAGAACCTTTGGCTGTTATTGTTACACAAGTAGACAATCCACTACCTGTGTAACGATTACCTCCACCTGAATTATCACCACTTGGATCATTTGGATCACTTGGGTCATTTGGATCACTTGGGTCATTTGGATCATTTGGATCTTTCGGATCATCTGGTGTTAACTTGTGATACCAGAAAAAGCCTTTCTTGGCCTCTAATTTCACATACATAACCATAGATTGCATAGAGGCTAATTCCGGTATCGGATTTGGTGTAAGATAAGTAAAATGCGCTCCCTCCGACTCCGGAAGTTTAATTTCTACATTATGAGCTGTAATCAATCCCATATTCGTTATTACCAATGGAATAATCTGATCTCGAAACTCTAGCACTTCCGGCCAATCAATCTTAAGCACAGGAACAGGCACATTAGTCTCGAATTTAGCAGACGAAACAATTTCATATTTATCTTCTATTTCCGTTTCCACGACTTTCCAAGTATAAGAAATCGCTTGGAAATTAAGATATGCCATTACATTATTATCTTTCCCCGGATCAACTTGGATATCGAAACGCTTGGATGCATGCTTCAAAGCTTCCACCTCAAGCGTGTACAAACCTTCCGGCAATGCATCTACAATAAACAAACCTTTGTCATCAGTTGTTCCTTCAGCCAAGACTATATTTGTCACCGGATGTTTCACTCTTACACTCGCACCTTTTACATGAGGTGCGCTAGTCGTAAATTCTGTATATTCATCCCATACATCCACAATTAATCGGCCTTTACTGTCGGAAACAGGCTCCACTGAAAAAGGAAGGGTTAAACCAGATCCATTTTTACAAGAAATGCCAATAGTGCCTTTAATTGGAATATTTAACGGCATATCAGCCAATGGGGTCATTCGCAAAATAACCGTCGCAGATTCACCCGTTTTCAGCGAAGGCATGTTTTTCACACTTGCCAAACTCAACCAAGAGACATCAGGTAGAGAAACAGTAATATCTCCCGTCTCCCCCTCTCCTTTGTTTGTAATCTCAAACTGATAATCCCGCAAGCTACCTCGTGTCATCGTCGTTTTAATAGAAACCTTATCAGCCTCCAGCCTTGCTTGATACGTACTACATACATACTCTATATACAAATCTAATGTAACTCCCTCGGCTGTAATAATGCGAGCCTTAATCGGTTCAGCCTTATCCGTGATAGCACTTCCCTTTATTACATATTTAAGTTTTGCAGTAGAACCCGCATTGATCGAGGCTATCGGAGTAAAGGAAACCGTACAATCGGCAGGTACCGACAACATTTCAACCCTGATATTGTTTAACGAGCGATAAGTTGGATTAAACAGTTCTATCTCACCGGAATAGGCTTGTCCTATCAAAACCTTACATGAAATAAGTCCCGAGCCATTCTGTCTTAATCCGAGAATATCAAACCCACACATCTCTTCAACAGCACCAGCCCCAGGATAACAAGCTCCAAGGGAAAAATGTCCTAGCAAGCCGTTATCAGGAATGAACGTGTACTGGAAAATTCCTTTAGAATCCGTATTCACTTCAAATTTTTGTCGATATCCCTCATTGATCAAATAGATCTCAACAGGTATATCACTAATAGTATTGCCAACAGCCTGGCCTATAATCTCCACTTTTTCCCCTGGCAAGAATTCTGATTTAGCAACAGAAATCTGGAGAGAGAAAGGAGAGGATAATTTAATGCCATGTGCCTCTGATTCGTTATTCACATAAATCAATTCCTGCAAAGAATGTCCCTCGTTTATAACCGATATAATATAATACTCACCAATCTTTTCAGGCATAAGGATATTATTCTTCAAAATTTCCGATTCCCCAGGCTTCAAATCTTTTTGGGTATAGAATTTCCCAATCAGAATTTTCTCTCTAGAAGAAGAAAGCGTCTGACGATTTGCCGCATAAACAAATATTTCTGCCCGAGAGTTCAATATCGCAGCACCATCATTTCTGACTTCTATTTCATACGAGACAGCTTTGCCTGCAAAAGCATCCGACTCTATCATTACGGTCTTCGATATCACCGCATCCGGTAGCGTCTGATCCGTGATCATCGCCCAGCAAACACCGCTAGAGAAGCCTTCGGCTGAGACGGTGAATGTGATGGTTCGGTTACCTTCCGTTGTTGAGTTTTCTTTTACAGAAACAGGAATATCCACAGAGGTTTTTCCGGCAGGGATTACCACCGTATTCGCAAAAGTTACCTCTTCTGATTTATCACATGTCAAGTTTACAGTCAAAGCCTGTGAAGTATCTGTATTCCGTGTGATCGTTAAAATAGTCGCATCTTGCTTGCCTTCGATCAGGGATGTTTGCGAACTTGTGATTTTTAAGGATGGACCATCATTATCTAATATTGTCAACTCTTTGGTGACTGATCCCGCAGAGCTTCCAGCAGCAGAACAGCTACAAGAAGAAATATATACCGCAGCTGTCAATTTGACTTTCCGATCACCATCCTTCAAATCATTATCCACTACACCGATCGCAAATTGATACTCTGTCACATCTTTCTCTAAGACAATAGAAGTAGAAGGATAATAAAGAGTCCCCTTCGAGTCATCGGTCAGTTTTACCGTGATCTTATTATCCGTTACTTTCGTACGGCGCAAAGTAGCTATAGCGGCTTGCGGCCCCGCTGATTCGGAGAAAGATAACGGGGTTATTTCCATTTGTATGTCAGGAAGGTCATTATCCAATAAATTCACAAATCCCGTACCATTCTCGAAGCCGTAGGCGGAAGCCGTGAACACAGCGTCGATCGTAACATCCGGAAGATCATCTTCTACAGCCAATACATCTACCGTAATAGCTTTTTCATTCGCAGGAATCACCACATCGGGATCAAACTGGAAACGTTTAGGGTGATCTGTCACTAAACGTACCGCTAAAGGCCATTTAGTCGCCCACTCCCTTTGAATAGTAAGTTTAAAGCTATCCCCTTCCTTGCGATCGTCTTCGGGAGCCGTCACCGTTAATTTCGGCATCTCGTTATCTTCTATCCATATGTCTTGAGACACTTCCTTATATCCATTACCAGAAACTTTAGCAACAATGAAAGAGTCTGGATTCGCTATCTGATCATCAATCACACGAACCTTAAAAGATATTCCAGATTCTCCTACCGGGATAGTGACGGAAGAAGGGATCGTCATTCGTTTCGGATTTGAGTTCGTAAATGTAAACGTCTCCTCCGTTTTACGAGACCCGCTCCTATTCAAGAACCCGTACACATCGGAAGTATATGTTTCCGCTATAGGATTTCGATTTAACTTCAAAAACAACTCTTTCGCCAAAGTCAAATAGCCACTAGAGGAAGCCTCATTATTAGCCACATCTACAGGCAACTCCCCCAATTCCGGATAAGGAGTAAGCTTCACCTTCGCATAGACCTTTCCGTCAATACCCGGATAAGCAGGCAGCATAAACTCCGCTTGCCGCGATGCCGTTCCGTTAGCAGAAAGCAAATCCTCATAGTTCAATTGCCCGAGATAAGACTCATCTCCGGCCTCACTTACCAAATACAACTGCTCGCTCCATCCTGCCTTAGTAGGCTGATTTCCCACATTCTTGACAGACCAAGCGATAGATACCTTTCCTCCCGACTTTATCTCCTTGGAAAGAAATTTTACCTCTTGGACCGCGATATCCGGTCTATCTCCATGCACGATCTTAATAGATCCGTCATTCACACCAGACTGTACATTTTCGCCGTTTCTCTTACTCAACACCACATCCTTAAACTCAATCGGATATACTGTTCCAACCTCCAAATTCTCTGGAATAACCAATGGTAACTGAAATAAAGCTCCGGAATTTCCCCGCAAAGGAGTATTCGTAGCGGAAAAGAGGATCACTCGGTAATTATTTTCTCCAAGATTCTTTACCGTCAGCGCATGGCCATTTTTACGATCAGTTAGCATAATACCGGATTTCGCCAACTGAACGACATCCGGAATATGTATATCAAATTGGACAGCTACAATTTCCGCATCATTGGATAGCTGGATCGGAACGGTCGCCAAAGAACCCACCGCACAATCTATCGGTGGAATATAAAGGCTATTATTCTCTGTCTGAGAAAAAACAGATTGAAACTGGAGGAATAAGCATCCTAACAGGATCATCAAATAACGTGTTTTCATGATCTACTTATTTTGAAATGAAAAGTTTTATATTTCTTACAATCACATCTTGATCCGTACGCATTTCCAAGCGTAAGATATAAGTGCCGGATGACAAGCCAACCAAATCCTTACGCACCGAATATATCCCCGGGGCCATGCCGGACAATCTCTTGGACCACGCCATACGCCCACCTACATGATAAAGTCCTAATCGCATCTCCCGCATGCCTTCCGGAATCAGTATCAACATCGGATCTGTCGGATTCATCCCTTCTATAGGTTCCATGCCGGTAGGGATCTCGCCCTCTTTTTTACCCTCAAACCATACAGGAACCTCTTTCGCCGCTTTATTCGACAACATCGCATACGTGATAGCGACATCGGTGCCATCGACCTTCATGACCTTTGTCTTTCCTAGCCGGACACCCTCACCATTCATACACAACAAGATAAACCGTACGCCCTTTTCCGTATCACGTGCCACATACATATAATCGTCTTCCGGGAGCAACAACTCGATCTGTTCGCAGGAAACACCTTCCAACACGACATCCATACCGGTAACCATCTCCAATGGATTATCCAATACCAAATATCCATCCTCCACCGATAAACGAGCTGAATGTTCCGTATCCACCGCTCTTAACGCAGACCTCAATTCCGGATTGGCATCCATAATTATATTCACCGTAGATACGATATCCTGCACGTTAATCAGCACATCCGTATAGGTGTTTGCCGCACTATAATTGAATGAGACATACATACCACTTTCCAACTCGTTAATGATATAGTTCAAGGTATGCTGAATGTCCAATAAATCAACTCCGTCATCCATATTAGCGTCACCTTGCTCAAATAGCACTTTAAAAGAAGAATGACTATTCACCGCGCTTCCATTTCTTTGGGTAATTGTAAGTTCTTGTCCCGATGGAATCCGGATATTATTCGTACTGTTAAAAATCCAATATTTGCCATCCACATATCGAAGTTCCGCGGAAATATTATCCGAAGATATCCTAAAATTAGGATAGACATCCAGTTTCTGAGCCGTATGATCATAGAGACAAATAGAAGGAAGTTTCAATGAAGGATTCTTGATCAAGCGAATTGGGTCAATCACGATCTCTTGGTTAGAGAGATTCAATGAGGTAAGTTTATTTGATGAAAGAACCCCTTCTATCGCATGAAGTTTATTATAAGATAAATCCAAAACAGTTAGTTTGCTTAGCTGATTTATAGCATTAGGAACAGTACCACTTAATTGATTATAGCTCAAATTCACTTCCTCCAGATTATTAGCGGTTTCCACACTTGTAATAAGTGTCTCCAAATCGCCAGACAAATGATTCTGTGATAAGTCCAGCTTTTGTAAATTGGGCATCGCAAAAAGAGATGCGGGAATCGTACCGGACAAATTCTTATTTGATAAGTGAATAGCCAAGACATGTCCATCATTATCAAATGTCACGTTCTCCCAATTATTACGGCTTACCGTATTTTTTGAGATGTCCCATTTTTGCGTCAATGTCCAGTTCTCCCCTTTCGCTGAAGTATATAAAGATTTCAAGGCATTATATTCCTCCTCTGGGATAGTGACAGTGTTTATAGGGATAGATAAATCCTTATAATTATTAGACTCATCGCTTTCTTTAACTTGATCGAGATAGTCAACTCTTAATTGATAATGGAGTATATCAGAATCATCGAAAGGTGCCGTCACCCTAAATTCTAACGTATAGTCTTCGTCAACACCTAGATTCTTATTTGTCTGGGCGATTACTCCCAAATCCGTCCAATTATCGTCCGCAGAAATCTCCCACAATTTATCAGACCAGGAAGAAGCGGAGATCTCCTTGGTACCCTTGTTCGTTATTGTAGCGGATATAGTAAAAGTCTGTCCAGGCTTGACGGTCTTAACATCCGTATCAAACGAAGTGATTTGCAAGTCCGGAGCTTGACTTATTTGAAATTTGGAGTTTATACTAGAAATGCTTCCACATTGTGTATTAGCAACTACTTTCCATTCGTACGATTTATCAAATTTAAAATCAGCTCCTCGATAATTAATATATCCATTAGAAGTTCCCGTTAAATAGACAAAATCATTCTTTTCTTTTTCCACATATTCCCGATAATAAACATTATAATATGTAGCGCCAGGCACGGTTTTCCACTCAAAGAGGATCTCGGAAGGCGTAGTTACGATCTCGTCTTCCGAAGGATGAATCAGTTTTACTTCTTCTACGACTGGATAGACCGAGATCTGGCAATCTTTCGTATAATAAACCTCACCTCCTTTCATAAAAGAAACCTCATAAAGTAGTATCTCCATATTTTCTGAGGTATTGGTCAAAACCATGTCAGACATATTTCCTTCACCAGATTCCACATAGCCTGTTATAGCAGGTGATGCTTCTTTCAACTTCCACGAATAAGAAAAATCGTATGAGATCGTATTAAAATAAATATATACAGAATTCCCAGGACAAACAGTCCGATTAAAAGATCGATCCACTTCGGAAACATTCACCTTTACATCACCTAAAGTAATATAAGTATTATCAAAAGTCATATATTCTTTCAGTTCCATCAATGCATTAAAATCCTGTTTGGAACAAGTCGGCCAAAGTTTCAAGGTTGAACTAGACTTTGATCCTACGACTTCGATAGAATATCCCGAATCTTTCATTTTTTGGAAAAGTTCATCTTTCCGGGATGTTAAATCAATCGCTGAGGAAAGTTCGAAGGAGGAACCCTCTACTGAAATTATCGTATGCGTGTTCGAATTAAATCTAAGTTTAAACAAATCCGTAAACAATTCGTCCAAACTCGTATAATTATAGACACCGGTACCCTCTTTGTCTAAGGTCACTTGATAAGGTAAATACCAATTTTCCTCTGAGCTAATAACAATCGTCTCCTCCTTCATATCCGACCCCACGCCATTACTTACCGTAAGTGAAATTGTATAGCTCCCCGGAGCGGAATAAACATGAAGCGGATTTTTTTCCTTACTGGTTGTTCCATCTCCAAAATTCCATTCATAACGGGAAGCATTGAGTGTATTAAGCTCACATTTCACTCGATTATTATAGACTACCCATCCAAATACGGCAGTTGGCTTTTGTAAAGAAGGCTCATCCGGGTTTTCCGGGTTAAACTGCCCCCACATAAACGTGGGGCAGAGTATAGCGATTAAAAATAGAATAAGAGTTCTCATATTATATATAGTAGGATTAATGAATGATTAATTTTTGAGTTTTCCCTTCTACACGAATCAAATAAATTCCTGCGGGAAAAGACCTAGACCAAGTATCTTGTGTCATCTTCTCGGAAACAAGCTGTATACCCGTAGCGGAATAAACGCGAATCTCTGAATTCGCAGGAGCTTGTACATTTACAAGTTGATTTTGAGCATATATAAAGATCTCATTTCCATCGATTTGTCCCGAAGAAGTAACGATAGAAGAAACCCGTAACTCAAAACGATCATCAAATGTGCCCTCGTCCGCAAAGAAAGTATAAGCTTCTCTTGAAAGATCCACTTCTTTTTTACAATACTTATCAACCAAGAGAATCGCTTGCCCTCTTTCCTCTCTCGGGATCTCCAACGTGTACTCACCGGCTACACCCACATAAATGCCTAAAGGTATCACCCCTGAACCTTCCGCACGTTCATTGATCGCATAGTGATGCCCGGTGCCGTCCATGGTATATAATTGAGGAATCTCCACATTGGGGCTCATCCATTTAACGGCATCAAAAGCTAGCTCATAATCCTCTTTTGCGTCAGGATTAATTATGACACGGCTTCGGTCTGTATAACTCTTTCCTATAAATCTCAAATTAATCACTCGCCGGGAGGAAATCGTTGCCGCCCGAAAATCTACAGGGTTTATTATATCCGGATTAATTTGCCGGCCTTCAGGATCAAATGTCATCTCGGTCACACCATCCGGTTTCTGTGTAAAGAAAGCTTCCAAAGGACGTAACGCATACTGATCATCTCGTGCGGACAAGGCAATATATCCCTCACCATTCCAGATAATAATTGGGGCGGTATAATCTTTTATATAATGTATATTAAAGAATGAAGGATAGGGATTACCTATAAAGTTCCAATTTTTGTCATCTATTTTCTCGGCATCTGTTATTGCATGTTCCTTCAGAGGAATTGTCTTTGCGTCGGTAGCCATAAAAGCCAGAATCGCTTCCTCGCTATTGGTTAACATTAAAAATTGAGACCAATTGTCACTCTGGAATATATATCCTTGCCCGGCCTTTAATATCCCACCATCCAATTGGACATCTTTCCAATTACTCTGCTTATCCAAGCCATTCGTCGCCCGGGAAGCTCCATCATAAGAACGAAAAACATATTCGCCACTTCCGTATGAAGAATCCAGAGTGATATCATTCAACGCAAAATCAAATGGGAACGACAAATAGTACCAACTACCTCCCCCTATTTCCAGAGCATATCCTACAGCCTCTGCCGTTGCTTGATCACTTTCATTGATAAAAGAAGCGTAGGAACTCCAGTCCTCGAATAAATCGTCTTCGCTCCAACCGGAACGATTACCCAACTGATTACCCAATATTAAGGATTTCGCCGTCAATGGAGTCCTATTCAATAAACTAGCGGTTAGTCCATTCTCTTTCTCATAATCAGGCCGGATCAAGATATCTGGATTTCCACCCGGATGGGCCGATTCATCATAAACTTGATCTGTCTTGATCCATATTGGGCCACCTGTCCAGTCAGTACTTAAGATTTCGTCTGTGATTGGTAAGATCTCCCTTTGATCTAGATTCCAAGGATTGGTTCGGTAACTCTCAATTACATTTTCCGGCACATAAATCGTATGTAGGAATTGAAGAAAAGTATTCATACCATTCATTTCCGGAGGTTCCGGAGAAAGCAATATCAACGAAGTCAATTGTTCGGGCAGTTCTGCCCATAAAGCCCGAAGACCTACAGGTAAAATAAGTTTCGTTAGATTAGAAAGTCTATCCTGACCCAGATTAAATACGGATAAATTCAAGGGTAATGCTAACTGCTCTAATTGCGGGGCAATATTATATAAAGCCCCCAAAAAAGGCTCTTCCGAAGTAACTGTCGCCGTTGATAAATCCAAGAGACGTAGATTCGGAAGATCTCGTAATGTCCATACATCCTCTTCGCTTAAAATACCCGTCACGGATAACTCTGTTATCTGTTCCCAATTCTCTACCGATTGGGCATTCAGTAAATCCCTTAATGTTGTGCCGGGTGCCATCACTAGATTTATCTTATAAGGAGCCTGCCGGAGACTTGTTCCGATCAACTTCAGATCCACGCTGCCTCCATTAGAATGCAATTGCCCATTCTCCACCACAGAAGTAAGCTTTGTCGGATTATATCGGACATTGATAAACCTGCTGGAATTGGCTGGAATCATCACCGGAGCATCTATGCTAAAGGTTGCATTGCCATCACAGAATAAGCTTTCTATATAAAGTTCCTTACTCCCAAGATTCCGTACGGGTAATGAAGCAATAGCCCCTTCGCCCATTGACGCATATCCACAATTCAATGTCCTATTTTTCTGAGGGACGAATAAATAAGGCTCCTCGCTATTCAGTTTAACATTTAAAGTGATATCAAGCTTTCGATCTGTCTCGTAAAAACTCCCCTCATCCCAAGGAGACCAGCAATGTATACCTTCTATTTGATTAAATGCGGTATTTACCCACGTATTTCCCGCATAATCTGATGGACGCTGGCTCTCAAAGTACAACACAAAATCACCTTCTCCTTTATACTCATAAGGTTGCTTAAATTCATAAGTAACGAACTGTGTTTCATCTATAATCGAACAATCCAAGTTATCCGATCCCTCATAACAAACCTGTCCATCGGTTATAAAGCCATGAATATCGCTATATTCCTTTTCTGCACACGAGATCTTCATGGTTCCATTAGAGGTTTGCTCCCCCCGTATTTCAAATCGAAGTTTAATAGATTTAATCAAGGTTCCTTTTGGGATATTCAACAATTTTGTTGGATAAAGCACTTGAGTACGTGTGACTTCTTTGCTCCAATTAATAACAAGTTCCGAAGAAGTCCTCCCATCTCCCGTAAACTCCAACAGGACTTCTCCTTCTTCATTTCCTTTTAAAGCCTCCTCCGTGATTACGGATAAATTAGATTGATTCCAATTATAATTACTTCGATAACTTTCAATTACGTTTTTAGGAACATATATATTCGTGAATTTCTGAATGAATTCTTGATCGATAGACGGTGGTTCCGGAGCTAAAGAGATTAAATTCTCCCAAAAAGAGAAACTTGACAAATCTGATATATTTCCTCTTATTCTTATAAACGCAGGTGGTAAAACAATATCTCGAAGCACCGTTACTCCGGCTCTAGCTAAAGCGTCACTATCCAAATACTCCACATTAGCAGGCAAACACAAACGTTCTAAAGAGGAAGCACAGGCCATCGGTCTATCAGAATAATAAGGGAAATCATTTGACCAAGCCATAGCTTCCGACAGGTCTAGATATCTCAAATTCTTAAAATTCCGGTAAATATAGTCCCAGTCAGAATAAGATAAGTTTCCAGATATTGAAAGTTCCGATATATCCGTACTAACTTGCCGTAAACTCCCAGCCTCAGCCAAATTTACCATCGTACTCGCTTTCCTCACTTGATAAGTCGTACCAGTAAAAGTCAAATCCGCTTTTCCTCCATTACTATTTAATGTTATGGATTCTTTAAAGGAACTTTCCGCTTCAGGTGTTATCCGCACAGCCAACGTCGCAGATTCCTGCGCCTCAACCCCTATAGCAGGAATAGAAATCGTAGATCCATTGGAGACTGTTTCTGTTATCAAACGGGCATTGCCTCGATTCATTATAGGGACATATACCAGATTCGCCTCATTTGCAGCAAGGCTTCCCAAGTTGACATCACGTTCTGAAAACGGCACATACAAAATAGGGCTACTTCCTTTTTGCTCAAATCCAATGGTTACAGCCGGAACCCCCGTATTATTCCGGATAGAAGCATCATCGGCCATTACGATGGAATATGTATTTTTCAGATATTGGTTCCACCGAAAACTTATATTCATGTTTTCAGAAAGACTACGCGGGCTATCCATATTGGATACCTCTATTACCAATATACCTCCTTTATACTCATAAGGCGTACTAAAGGCATAAGAGACCTCCTTTTCAGCATAGGAGGTAAGTTCCATTTGATGAGAAGCTGAATAGACCAACTGCAATCCCTCAATGAAAGCCTTATCACTTTGAGAGATAGAGGTCACTTCCCCCAAAGAGATCTTAATATCCCCCCCAGAACCCAAACTTTGTGTTTCCCACGTGTTATACAAGAAAGAGATCGAATGGATAAGTGTACCTTTGGGTAAATTCAAGATCTCCGCAGGATAAAAGGCTTGACTACGACCTGTACTCAATTTCCAATTCATAGGACACCTAGATGACACGTAATTGCCTTCTTCCGAAATCACCAATGTCTGCTGGGCGGCAGTATGCGAAGGCAACAGCATTGTTAATACTCCTCCCAACCACAGGAGGCATAAGTAGATTTGTTTCATAAGCTTCTATTTTTATTTATTTAAGGTTATTTCCATTCTATGCGCACAAACGAACCTTCAATCTCTCCTAACACTCAATTCACTTCACGTTTGTCTACATTACTTTATAAAGAAAAACATTTTTATCTTTCAGCACAACCCTCCAAGTCCATCTAACAGATAAGCGTCCGACTTCCACGGATAAAGTATTATTTTTCGTGTTCATCCGTTTACTTTTTGCAAAGAAACATTCTTATTAAATTGCAATAATCTTGTCTTTCATGCCTATCAGTATCAAATATCCACCAACAAGGGGGAGACTTATTGTATATTTCTACATCCCCCTTTGTTCTTTGTTGGATGACTTATAGAAAACACGTACGTGTTTCCCTAAAAACATGTACGACTTTTCGCAAAAACACGTACGTGTTTTACCCAAAACATAATCATACTTTTAGGACACTAATGTTCAGCGACTTACAAATCCATACAATTCGCAGGCTTATTGTCTGGAATTTATCTTGGAATACAGTGTATTACTACTTAGCCCCGATCCATATTGGGTGAAGTGATATTTGACACAGTTACCCGGTTATTTTATTGAATTACGAGAAATTTCAATTCGTAAACCTTATCTTTGCCTCCTTAGTTATATAGGGAACAACACCGTTACATTATATATTATGTCACAACGAAAAACAAGTATCATCATATTCCTCTGCCTTTTCGTATTTGCGGTATATGCCCAATACGTACCCGATGTATTGGGAGATGGTTATTTACGCCGTACCTTCCAGATGCCGGATGATTATGAGGGGAAGGTGGTTTGCACACTGGTCAAGAAACCTCAACTGGATAGCGTAAAACAGGCCGTGCTGTATATCCATGGCTATAATGACTATTTTTTCCAGAAACAATTAGGGGATAGCGTAAACGCTCACGGATATAATTTCTATGCGATGGACTTGCGGAAATACGGACGTTCGATATTACCCAATCAAAACCCGTTCTTTTGCAAGAGCCTAAAAGAGTATTTCGCTGATATCGATACCGCTTTAGCCACCATCCGGTCTGAAGGCAACGAGCGGATATTATTAATGGCGCATTCTACAGGCGGATTGATCACACCTTATTATTTGAATAGTAAAAAAGGGGAGTTACCGGTAGACGGGCTTATCTTGAACAGCCCTTTTCTGGATTGGAATTTCGGATGGTTCATGGAGAAAGTCGTACTGCCAACCGTTGCGTTTGTCGGGAGGCTATTCCCGAATCTTACCGTACAAGGACTGGGTGACCCGAATTACGCTTATAGCTTGCTTAAGCAATATAAAGGAGAATGGGAGTTTGACACGAACTGGAAAATGATATTCGGGCATCCGAAAAAAGCCGGATGGATCAAAGCTATACAAGAAGCACAACAGACGGTACAAAAAGGGTTAAAACTGGATTGTCCGATACTAGTGATGTCTTCCAACAAATCTTTTCCGGAAACAGAGACATGGCACGAGGAATACATGACCTCCGACATCGTCTTGGATGTTCAAGACATTCAAAAATACGGGGAGAAACTAGGAGACAAAGTCACGAGAGATACCATTCCAAACGGCATCCACGATCTGATCCTATCTCAAAAGCCCTATCGGAACGATGCCTATCAAACTATATTCGAGTGGTTAAAGAAACAATAATGGTTGCACCAAACATATAAATCCTTACCTTTGCGCCCAGACAAAACATTTATATATACATGAAATCAGTGCGATCAATTTTTATAGGTCTGACTTGTCTGGGGATGGCAACGGCTAGTTTCGCTCAAGAAGAAGAGACAACTCCGGAAGCGACTACCTACAAGGCCGAGATATTCGGATCGGTAGCCAGTGGCGACAATACCCCTTTCTGGATGGTTAGCAATCGATACGGAATTGTTCCTTTGGAAGCGAATAACGGATATTTGAATGCGGGAGTATTCCATAATCAAACTTTTGGCAAAGGTTTTCACTGGGGAGCCGGATTAGACGTAGTGGCCGCAGTTCCTCGTCATCGCAATTTCTTTATCCAACAAATATATGCCGAGTTAGGTTACAAATGCTTGCTATTGAGTGTAGGAAGCAAGGAACGCTATAATTCACTTTGGGATCGTTGGCTTAGCTCGGGCGATATCGTACAATCCGCCAATGCCCGCCCGATTCCGGAAGTGAACATCAGTATTCCGGAATTTACCGTCGTTCCTTTAACGAAAGGCTGGATGCAAGTCAAAGGAGACTTTGCCGTCGGTCGTTCTTTCGACAAGGATTATCTGGCTAACTTCACAAACAATAAGCAGACTTATGTAGATAACGTTTTATGGCATCATAAATCATTATTTGTACAGATTAAGGATACACGCAATGACTTCCCGTTATCCGGTGTAATCGGAGTACAGCATTGGGCACAATGGGGAGGAACCTCAACCAATCCTAAGATCGGAAAGCAGCCTCAATCCATCAAGGACCTTATCCGGGTTATTTGCGGCAGCGAAGGTGGTGGCGACGCAACAGTCTCCGATCAAATCAACGTACTGGGTAATCATTATGGCTCTTACGATTTCAAATTGGCTTTTACACAACCTAACTGGCAAGTATCCGCCTATTACCAACATTTCTTCGAGGATAAATCCGGTATGATATTCGTAAACAATACCGACGGATTATGGGGAGGACAATTGGATTTACCAAAATTCCCGTGGTTGCGTAAGGTGGTCGTGGAGTATCTGGTTACAAGAGACCAAAGCGGACAGTTCCACTTCATCGATTTTGATCACGACCTACATCCCGGCGTAGGTGGCGGTGGTGATGATTATTATAACAACGGAGAATACACTACCGGAGCCTCTTATTTTAACCGGGCGATAGGTTCTCCTCTGATCACAAGCCCAGAGTATAACAAGGCCGGTTCATTAGGATTCAAGAACAACCGTGTTCGTGACTGGCATTTCGGTGCGGAAGGCGCTATCTCCTCACAAGTATCCTATCGGGTATTAGTAACCGTGATGAATAGTTGGGGTAGACATGCCACCCCTTTCTTGAACAAGAAAAGAGGAGCTTCCGGACTTTTAGATATCTCTTATCAACATCCCCGTTTATCGGGATGGGAATTTACAGGGTCTTTGGCAGCTGATGCCGGTTCCATGTTCGGTGATAATTTCGGATTCAGCCTGAAAGTAGCGAAACATGGCATCCTGAAAAGTTGGAAATAATAACCTAAATTATTTATATTCTTCCCACAAGGCGGATGCTATGATTTCCTGAGTCTGATCAGCGAACACTTGCATTCCTTTGTGGGAAGTGTCTATATTCTCAGTAGAAACCGCTGGATGGATCACCATCTCCATCCGATGACGATGGACATTCAACGACCCGATCGGCAAAACATCAAACGGCCCGTTTAAGGTGATCGGAATAATAGGCAAATGCTGATCCAGAGCCATTTGGTAAGCCCCTTTCTTGAAACGAATCATTTTCCCGGTATACGTACGCGAACCTTCCGGGAAAACAACCACGGAAGCCCCGTTCCGAAGACAACGCTCCGCCTCCAAAACACTACGGGCGGCAGCCTTCGGCGTAGAATTATCGACAAAGATAAAACCGGCGGCACGGCAAGCGGCCCCGACAAATGGAATTTTAGCGATACCCGCCTTCATCACCCACTTAATGGGAACGCCTAAGAAACCATATATCAAGAAAATATCAAACGCACCTTGATGATTGGCAACGAAAACATACGATTGTTTCCGATTAATATGCTCACGCCCTTTTACCTTCACCGGACAAAGTGCCAAATAACAAGTCAACCGAGACCAGATCATACCCGGATAATAAGCGAAGATTTTCTCTCCACCCAATAGACAACCGATGATAACCGTCACAGCCGTAAGTATAGTCAGTACCAGAAATACAGGTACAAAAAACAGCCACAAATAAACTATGTAAAGTATTCTTTCCATACGCAACTCTATTATAACACAAATATAGAAGCTAATTTCAATCGTTTCATTATTTTTCTCCGAAAATATTTTCACGATCGGGTTATTATTGCTTTATTTGCGGTAGAAAAGAAAATAATTATAAAATATCTATAACCATGAATGAGTTAATTAAAAATCTAGGAGTGATCGTACTCATTATTGGTGCGGCAGTTTTGGCTGTACCGTTTTTTACCGGTGGTATGACAAATAATATTCTACTTACAGGTCTGGGATTGGTTCTCCTTGGCTATTTTGGTCATATCGTAATCAACAAACGAGTAGAATAATACACGCTACTTAGATTTAAAAGGAAATGAAAAAGGGCTATTCGATGAATAGCCCTTTTTCATTTATTGTTGCTCCAACCAAACCTTCACCCCTTCAAGTAAGATCTGGTTCTCATCAGACTTCTGGGTAGAGAGCCGTAGATAAGTCTCATCCAAGCCCCGGAAATTCGAAGCGTCACGGATCAAGATTCCGTAATTATCTAAAAGGAATTGCTTTAAATCAGCGGCTGTACCCTTCTTCAAACGGACAAGGAAGAAAGTCGTAGAGGTCGGGATTACCTCCAAGCCATCCAATTTACTTAATTGGTAAATAAAATCCGCAGTCTCACGCTGCCATTTACGGATCGGCAACGTAAATTGCGCCGGATGGATCAAGATATATTTACTTGCCTCGATAGCGATAGCATTTACCGACCAAGGTATGATATACTTGTTCACTTTCTCTGCGATCTCTGGAGAAGCGACCAGATAACCGATACGCAAGCCAGGGATATTATAAGCCTTCGAGATAGACTGGACAAGGATTAAGTTCTTATGCGTTTTCACGTCACTCGGCTTTAGCATGTCTTCCGTCGTAAAAGCCACGTATGCCTGATCAATAATGAAGGTAGTCTGCGGATTCGCTGAGATCAAACGGAGAAGCTCCGTACGGTGGATCAGCTTTCCATCCGGATTATTCGGATTACAAATCCAACAGAAATCCTGTCCCACCAAGGATAACTCTGATAAATCGTCCGATGTCGGGAAGAAAGAGATCTCATGCTCATGCAAACGGCAAGCGTCCTCATATTCAGAGAAAGAAGGAATAGCGATCATGGATTTCGCGCCTCGCCAAGCTTGCGCTAACAAATAAAAAGCGGTGATCGAACCATTCGTCACTACGATATTCTCCTCCTTGATCTCATACCGGCGGGCCAACAATCTTTTCAAGGTAGCGGCATCCGGCTCCGGATAACGAGTCAGCTTATCAAAATGCTCGATCAAATGTTCCTTCAGTTTATCTAAATTAGCTCCGTGCCACACATTCGAGCTAAAGTTTATCTTTACCTCGTTCTTTGCGTTATAAAAATCATCACCGTGTCCGTATAACATATACCTGCTTTTTAATTAATACCTTATCTGTTAAAACTGTCACAAAATTACGAATCTTTTTGGCTTTTCCTATCAATCGCCTTATAGATCGCATCCTGTATGCGAGTACGTATATCAAGCAATCCCAGTTTATTATTTGCCCGGCTAGGATTCACCCGGTTACTCAAAAATATATAAATAAGCTGGTTATCCGGATCTATCCAAAAACAAGTACCCGTAAATCCTGTATGTCCATAGACCGAGGCGGGAGCCAAAGCCCCACAAGGCGAGGCTTTCGGATTACCAATCACCGGCTTATCAAATCCTAGCCCTCTACGGCAAGTCGGGCTCTTGCTTTGTGTAAACAAACGGCTGGTTTCCAAAGAAAGATAGCGCTCGCCGCCATAAGTCCCTTGGTTTAGCATCAATTGGAGCACCTTCGCCAAATCATTCGCGTTCGAAAATAATCCGGCGTTTCCAGAAACACCCCCTTGAAAAGCGGCCGCCTCATCATGCACATATCCGCGAAGCAATTGACGGCGGACAAATCCATCTTGCTCCGTAGGTACAATTTGCAAGGTATCCATTCGCTTCAACGGATTATAAGTGGTATGCCAAGCCCCTAACCCGCTGTAGAAATCATCCCGAAGAAGCTGGTCCATCGGAGATTTCATCAGATTTTCCACCATCATTTTCAGCATAATGAAATTCACGCAACTATATACGTACCTACCTCTCGTACCCAAACGGGATTTCTTGATATCTTGAAGGATCGTATCTTTAAAGGAATCACTCACATAGAAATTACGGGCTACCTCAGTCGTAAATCCGGGTTTCCGGATATCCGAAACTACATCTGGAAGATATTTAAAATCATTCCGGACATACGTTTTAGCGTCAAAACGAACCGGATGCGTAGCGTTCTTCGCCGAACTATATAAACTGCCTTTATAACTATCCTTATCAATGGCATCCAAATAGAAATTAATAGTTGGAGTCACTCCCGATTGATGGTACAGTAACTCTTTTATCGATAAATCCTTTTTATTAGACTCCTTCAACTCCGGTATAAAATCGGAGATCTTATTGTTCAAGGTGAATTTCTTCTCATCATACGCTTTCATGACCGCCAATAAAGTTCCCGCCGCCTTTGACGCCGAGGCCAAGTCATAGACCGATGACTCCGTGACCGGCTGCCTACTTTCGTAATCAAAATAACCGAACGATTTATTATAGATAATCACGCCGTCCTTCGCCACCAACACTTGGCATCCAGGATAAGCCTTCTCATCCAATCCCTCTTTAACGATCGACTCAATTACATCCAGACGGTCCGGATTCGCTCCCACCTCTTCCGGCTGGTGATACCCCAAACGAGTCTTTTCCGTAAAAATACCAGTACCCGCATAATACAATCCCGGAATCGAAACCGGAAGTTTCCCTTTCGCCGCAATACCACCGAATATCACTTGGGCCGCATATTCCTGCGCTAAGGGAGTGCCCTCGTAAGCCAACACGACCGCCTTCGCCTTCTCGATCGACTTCTTATATTCCTTACAAGCATATGGTAAGGTAAAGAAAGCATAGACCAACTCTTTCTTCGCGGCCAACTGCCTCAACGCTAAACTCTCGGGAATGCGAATCGTATGTACGCCACAAATGATCACGTCGTATTTTTGCAATTTATTATAAACCTGCTGGACTTGGGCAGCCGTAGAACGCCGTCCGATGCTAAAGCAAGCGATCGAATCATATTCGCCCAGCATTTTCTGGAATTCATTACCAACCCCGTCTCCAATCGAGAGTGCCGCGATCTTTTTCTTATTCAACTGTTTAAGAGGTAAGATTGTATCCTCATTCTTCAAAACGGTAATAGCCTCCGAATTCAATTTCGCCGCCATCCATGCCGCATGCGGAGAGTTCAAACGTTTCGATAAGCCTTTTGTTTCGACCGGCTTATAGGCATTCAATCCAGCGATATATTTGTACCTTAATATTTTCAAGCACTTGGCCTCGATCGCTTCCAGATCCAATACCCCTTCCTCGATAGCCTCTTTCACGGCCGTAAAATCATTGATTGGAGCGGCCGGAGCGAGCAAGATATCATTCCCCGCAAGCAAAGCCTTCACCGAAGGATTATCCGTTTTCTTTGTGGAAGCCCCTTTCATCGCTAAAGCATCCGTAAAGCACAGACCTTGAAAACCGAGTTCTTTCTGTAATAGATCCGTCACTACCGCCTTAGAGAAAGAAGCCGGCTTATGACTTTTGTCCAATGCCGGAACATAAAGATGTCCCGTCATTATCCCGGCGAACCCATCATATATATAACGTTTAAAAGGAAGAAGTTCCACGCTATCCAAGCGGGCCCGGTTATGGCGCACGACGGGTAATGTCTCGTGCGAGTCCTCAGAAGTATCTCCATGTCCGGGGAAATGTTTGGAGACAGACAAGATGCCCGTACTTTCCAATCCTCTTGCGTAAGCAATACCTTTCTCCGACACAGCCTCCGGATTCTCGCCAAACGAACGCAGGCCGATCACGGGATTATCCACATTGCTATTCACGTCCATATCCGGAGCGAAATTTATATGAATTCCCATTTCCCGGCACTGCCGTCCCACCTCTTTTCCATATTCCTCGATCAAGGCATTGTCCTCGATAGCGCCTAGCATCATATTTTTCGGGAAACGGGTGGTTCCGCTTAATCGCATGGAAAGTCCCCACTCCCCATCCAAAGAGACCAACATCGGAATCCGGGAAGCCTTTTGCAAACGATTGGTCACCTCCGCCTGCGTCACCGGATCCCCTTTATGGAACAAGATACCCCCGATCTTGATCTCGTTCACGTAACGCATGAGCCGTTGCATATTCCGGTTATCGGATTTAGGATTCGCTATAACCATAAATAACTGCCCGATCCGTTCATCATAACTCATAGCGTCAAACACGGAATCAACCCAATGATTCATCTTTTCCTGATCCACCTCACGATAAAGGTTCGGGACTGTTTGCGCCCCACTCGATAAAAGGGAAATACAACACAAAAGCAAGATACCAATCTGTCTCATCACAACATTATCATTATTACTCTCCAAAAATAAGAAAATATCGCAATAGTAACGTGAATTGTGATAGGGGTTTTTACTATCTTTCCTGTCTCGTAATAAAAAATGAAGTACTTCATGAAGCTAATACTACTCATAATCTTGATTATCTTCGGCTTTCAATCAAGCGCTTGGGGACAAGAGCCGACTCTCAGTATCGAGGCTAAACAAGAGCCGATCCAAGAAATCATGAAAAAAATAGAGCATCAAACAGGCATGACATTCTCCTACGATCCTTCTATTCTCAAAGGCATTTCCCGGATTACATTCAAATCTGATAACCAATCCATATCGGAATGCCTTACCCGGCTATTCCAAAAGCTCCCTCTGTCTTATCAGATAAACGGTACCCACATCATCTTGAAGAAACGCCCCCGCTCAGTAACCATCAGCGGATTTGTACGGGATAAAGCGACTACGGAGTATCTAATCGGGGCTTCCGTTTATGACTCTCGCACACAAAGGGGCACGGCTACCAATAACCACGGTTTCTTCAGTCTAACCTTACCGGTCGGGGCAGTCCGTTTGGAGACTTCCTACATCGGATACGGACGTTTCTCACATACATTCCAACCGCTCGAACGGGATACCGTGATGGAAATTCTGCTGGAAAGCGGTGAAGCATTGGCCGAAGTTGTCGTTACCGGTAGTAATGACACACAAAACCCGATACAAGCCCCTCAGATGGGAACGATTAAAATAACCCGGAAGATGATCAAGACCATCCCGACCTTATTCGGTGAGGCCGATGTGATCAAAGCCCTGCAAACCCAACCCGGCGTATCAGCCGGAACGGAAGGATTAGCCGGGATGTATGTCCGTGGGGGGAATGGAGACGAGAACCTGTATATGATAGACGGAATCCAACTATATCAGGTCAATCATCTCGGAGGACTTTTCTCCGCTTTCAACGCCGAGGCTTTGAAAGATGTGGATTTTTATAAATCCGCTTTCCCCGCCCGCTATGGGGGAAGGCTTTCCAGCGTAGTGGATGTGCATACTAAAGATGGCAATATGAAAGAGTACCATGGTAGCGCCATGCTGGGATTGACCTCCGGTAACTTAAATTTCGAAGGGCCGATCATTAAAAACCGGACTTCGTTCAACGCCTCCTTCCGTCGCTCTTGGCTGGATGGCTTGTCCGCACCGGGTTTGGCGATCTACAATAAAATTCAGAAAAAGAATGGGGAGAAATTCAGCGCACGCTATGCTTTTACCGATCTGAACCTAAAAGTAAACCACCATATCAATGACCGGAGCCAAGCTTACGTTAATTTCTATTTCGGACAGGATTTCCTAAAAGGAGGAAGTTCCGAGTTCTCCGTAGGTGATGATATAACCCCTTTCGAGAACAAGGACTTTGGAAAGATGCGCTGGGGTAACATCGCATTATCTTCCGGCTGGTCGTATGTGTTTAACAACAAGATGTTCGGTACCGTCACCTTGGCTTATTCCCATTATCAATCCAAACTAAAACAAGAGACTTCACAATACTACGGAACCGAGGGTGACAAAGATTATTCTTCACGTTTTATCGAGACCTCAACCCGAAACGGTATCAATGATTTCGGAGTCCATGCGAACTTCGACTATATTCCTACCCCGGCACATCATATCCGTTATGGCACCGACTATCTTTATCATCGTTTCAGCCCGGAATATATCGAGGAAAAGACCTCCGAGAATTTGTCTCCGACCAAACGAACTACCGGAGACGAGCGCCTTTCAGCGAATGAGTTGGCTGTTTTCGCCGAAGATGACTGGGCGATATCTCCCATTGTCCGGGTTAACGCCGGATTACGCCTGAACATGTATAATATACAAAAGAAGACATATGTCTCCTTAGACCCTCGTTTATCCGTACGCTTCCTGCTCACGAGGAATCTAAGCCTTAAGACCTCATACGCCCGGATGAATCAATACGTACATCAGATCAGCGAAAGTTATATGAGTCTCCCTACCGATATGTGGATGCCGGTCAGCAAGAAGCTGAAGCCATTGGAGAGTGATCAAGTATCCGTCGGCGCTTATTACAATTTACACAAAGACTATTCCTTCTCGGTGGAAGGTTATCATAAATGGATGAATCACCTACTGGATTATAAAGATGGTTACAACTTCTTACCCTCGTTCGTCGGTTGGGAGGAGAAACTGGCCGCCGGTAAGGGGTGGGCCTATGGAGCGGAGTTTATCGCCCGGAAAGAGACGGGGCGTATAACAGGATGGATCGGATACGGACTGATGTGGAGCGACCGGCAGTTCGACGAGATTAATAATGGTAAACGTTTTCCCGCGAAATATGATAACCGCCATAAGCTGAATATCGTCGCAAACTGGAAGATCAACGAGAAATTGGAACTGACCGGAAGCTGGACTTTCATGACCGGAAACCGGGTTACGGTGGCATTCGAGAATTACGAGGATTTGGGCCTCACTCCTGTCCCTCCGCTCTTACCGGAAGGAGGCTTGGATTATTTCACGGAGCGTAATAACGTACGTCTCCCCGCTTACCACCGCTTAGATCTGGGGATTAATATTTATCGACCTAAAAAGAACGGCCATCTCGGTATCTGGAATATCAGCGTATATAACGCTTATTGCCAGATGAACCCGATAACTATCCATAAGCGGTCTTGGATAAACTACAGCCATTATTTCGAGACGTTATCGCTCTTACCGATCATTCCGTCTATATCATATACTTATAAATTCTAAAGAACATGAAACCTATATTCTATTTATCAATCTTATTATCCAGCCTGCTCCTAACCTCCTGCTACAGGAAGTTTGACCTAGAAGAATATCGTACTACACCGAAAATGGTGATCAACTCGGCCTTCTCACCGGATACGGTCGTAATGGCTAGCATATCCCGCACATGGTTCCACTCAGAGAGCAAGCCGGACGTGACGATTCGAAACGCCAAGGTAGAATTATACATAGACGGGATCTTCAAGGAGGAGATGCCTTGGAAAGAATATTCCTATTGGAAATCTTCTCGTTGGCTCGGAGAGGATCGAGGTGGATGGGTAACAGATACGCTTTATATATCGAATACGGTTCCACAGCCCGGACAAACCGTAAAGATTGTAGCTTCCACCCCGGAATATGGAACAGCCTCGGCGGAAGATAAGATTCCTTCCAAGACAGAAATCAAAGGTCTGCGCATAATTCCCCGTAAAGAAGCTACCGGCAACGGCGGTACCCTTGTCGATGGAGATGGGAATATCTCCTACATAGAAGAGAACGATGTGCTTATCTATCAAATCACTTTCCAAGATACCCCGGGTAAATCAAATTACTATTCTCTACAGATATGGGGGGATGACGAACATCTTGGTGTCCTGTTGGACTTCTCCATAGATCCCGTATTCACGCAGCAACAAGGTATCTTGGATGAGGTTTTCGGCTCCTCGATGGTAAATTGGCGGGGACGGGTATTTTCCGACGAGCTGTTCGACGGAAAGGAATACACATTGCAAGTAAAAGAACAACTCAGGTCCGATACTAAATATTATACCAAACGCCATATTCGTTTATATTCCCTGTCCGAACCCTATTACCAATATCTGCTATCTTTACAAAACATCGAGAATGAAGGTATCATGGGCGGACTTACGAATGTAGGTCTGGCCGAGCCTGTCCGGATCTACAGCAATGTGGAAGGAGGAACGGGAATCGCTGGTGGATGTCAATGGTTTGAATCCTTGGTAGACATAAAAGATTTAATCAAATAGCGAGCAAAAAAGCATCTATCTATTGCGAATCAAATATTTATTTCGTTACTTTGCACCCGCTTTACGTAATCTCTGTCGGGAAATGTAGCCCGTTAAATTGCGTTTCATTATAAATTACAATTAAAAAGCTATAAACAATGGATTTAATTAAGATTGCAGAAGAAGCGTTCGCTACGAAGAAGGAACTTCCTTCATTCAAGAGTGGTGACACGATCACGGTAGCTTACCGTATCAAAGAGGGTAACAAAGAGCGTATCCAGCAGTATCGCGGTGTTGTTATCCGTATCTCCGGTCACGGCGACAAAAAACGTTTCACAGTTCGTAAGATGTCTGAGAACGTAGGTGTAGAGAGAATTTTCCCGATCGAATCTCCGTTTATCGAAAGCATCACGGTTAACAAAGTCGGTAAAGTACGTCGTGCTAAATTGTACTACTTGCGTGCCCTTACCGGTAAGAAAGCAAGAATCAAAGAAAAGAGAGTGTAATCTCTCCGATTCTATTGCCATACGAAAAGCCATCCAGCGGAATGCCGGATGGCTTTTTGTTTATCGTTTCTTACAATGCCCATCGTAAGCATCTAACAATGCCCATTCAAAGGAGCTTACGATGGGCATTATAAGAACCTTAGAATGGGCATTGAAAGAAATCATATATCCAAGTCGCCCACGATTCATGAATAAATATCGCTGACAGATAATTTTGATATGCTCTAAAACAAGGGTTCATCAAAAGTCATTTTCACGAGATACCACTCCCTTCCCTATAAGAGATATACTTCAAGTTCCACAGGAGATATACTTCATCGGTAAAGTAAGTACTACCTCTACGGAATTCCCATTTATAGATAATTTCATCCACGGATTTTATCGCATGAGCCGCTTTTTACGTACATTTGAAGCAAATTCACCTAAGCGACATGGAAAAATGGATAAACAAATCGAACTATCGCAAACAGAAATAGAGCTAGCGTTCGCTTCCTTTTGTATAGAAGGAACCGCACGCAAATTGGGGCAGCCTTATCAAGAGGTGTTCGCACGCATGAAACGGGTAGGAATGATAGAGAACTATATCCTACCCAATTATGATATATTGCATACTGAAAGCTGCGAACACGTAATCGACAATATAGATGTAACTTACTTCCGACTATTCAATATACCCGATTCATTATCTGAATTATATAACTTACGATCCACGGATTTGTATTTGCGACCGAAATCTAAGTGGTAAGAGAATCCAATCTCGAAGCCCGGATAAATATCACCAAAACGCTGATCGGTCACATAGGGAGCGATCGCTGAATGGTTCTTACTCCGGTAACGGGCGGATGAGGTAAATTGGGTAGAGAAAGAAGCGCTTAACTGAACCTTCCCGATCCTATAACCGATACCCAACCTATTAAAACGATCGGCCTCACGACTGGTCTCACCCGAAAAACTATAGCTTCTCTTATAAATCAACAGGTTAAAATTAAAGTTCTTCACATCGCTATTCAAAGAGATCACATAGAAGGGATCCGTGTATGTATGCGAATAGCTATTTCCATTCGATTGGAAATGGTTCAAGCCTCCGGAGATATTCATGCGCAGATAATCGCCGAAGGGTGAATAATTCAAATACAGTTCCGGCGTAAAACGATGGAAACTCCGTTGGTTATCGTAGGTACGGATAAAAAGTCCCCGGCTAGCGTCATACAGGGTCTCTTCCATGACCATGCGGGGCTGGTATTGGTAAGAGAAAGTAAAGCCGGCCTTGACCTTTGCCGTATTCACATGAAATTCCACGGCGTTGTTATGATATAAGAAAGGGGATAGACCCGGATTACCTCTACGAACCTGTAAGGAATCAATCCATTGCTCCACGTTACTCAACTCAGACAAGGATGGGTTTACATTGCGCAGGGTATACCGATAACGAGCGGATAATACCTCATTGATAGTATAAGTAAGTGTTACCTGCGGGCGGAAATACCACCGATTATAAGAGCCCGAGTTTTCTTGCGATAGATAATTACGGGAGGCGCCCAAACCTACGTTATAAACCAACTTCTTCCAAGTTCCTACGTATTGCGCATACATATACGATTCAGATTCCGTCATATGGGTCGTATAATCACCGGAACCGGAATATACGTTGTCCGTATAAGCCTGCGTATGTTTCAAACCGGCGGAAATACGACCGGTCTCTAGCTCTTTCTCGTAGATACCCTCTCCGATTACCGAATAGCGCTTTCCATCTACTTTCGTATAAATATCTGTCAAAGGAATACTTTCCAGTTCTTCCCGGTAGGTATGACGGCTATCGGTATTCGAATAAGTTCCCACGACATTGACAGCCAATGATTGTTTACGTGGTAATTTCCGGAAATAATACAAGTCGAGCGAGGGACGGGTATTCAAGGATTTATTATTATCGATAAGATCGGTCGTCATCTTGCTCTCGCTATTCCTTAAAAGGGCACTGCTATAGTTATGCGGATAGTCATAATAATAAAAATTCAGCTTAGCGTTCAAGAAATAATCATCATCCTTCGTGTAGTTATAATTCGCCGTCGTAGTCCAATACATCTCATAATCCCTCCCGGGGATTCCTTCCTGTGTTCGCTGGAAGGTACCATCTGGGGTATGAAAGATTTCCGTCCGGTCTTGCCATGCCTCTTTATACCGGTGTCCGTTCGCAAAGCTGGATAAAGAGAATTCCGAACGTCCTCGGTTATACTTACCATATATATAATCTGCCATCCAAAACGTGTTTAATTGATGGCTTAAATCCACGCCGAGATTTCCTCCGGAAGTCCGCTTGATCGTTATATAATCCAAGACGATATCGATTCCTTCCCCATATCGCAAGCCGGGGTTATCGTGATATTCCACCCGTTTGATATCCTCCGGCGAGAGGGCTGCGACTTCTAAGGAAGAAGCCAACACGCCATTTATACGCAACTGAACGTTTCCATTCGCCATAGAGATACTTTTCGTATTCGGATCTACCCATAGACGAGGTAAAGACATCCGCCTTGTCAAATCCAAGCCATCCATCGAGCGCTGCACTTGGTCTTTAGAGGGGAATATAAGTTGACGGTCTTTCTTCCTTATAATCGAAGAGGCTTGAATGGTAACCTCATCCAAATCGATCGTTTTCTCCTCTTGCGCGTTTACCAAAAAGGCAACGCAAATCAATCCCACAAATAATACTTGTCTTCTCATAAAATTCAAATTTGATTCGAGACAAATGTAAGGAGGGAAACAGCTAAAATCGATTTATACAGGCAAGAAACTAAAGTGCAAGGCATTATGCATATACACTGATTTACAAAGTATTAGCAAACGACTTAGAGAGAAAAGTTTATATTTGCCGTTTGAGCACTTATATTGCCGATGATATCCTCTTTCTCGTCCATACCCAGCTTATGGCGGATGTCCGTCTTGCGCTGATAGATCGTACGGACGCTTTGTTGGGTGACTACACTGATTTCCTTGGTAGAGAAGCCGGCGCATAGCAAGCAACAAAGCTGGATTTCTTTTTCCAGCAAACGCCCATCAGACAATCGGACCAGATGCGTATGGAAATTATCATAGACCGCATCGATAATCGGATACAGATCATCCCATACCAAAAGCGTATCTACCGGGACATCCTCATTCGTGATACGAGTCATTTGCTGGAGCAATTCCTTATTTTGTTGCGTGGGAGTAGTCGCCATCAAGCGGATAACACCCAATTGCTGCAACAAGACCTTACGGAAAAAGGCACTATCGGGTTTCTCCTCCTCCGCTACGGATTGCTTGGACTCATTCAAGAGCTGACGCAAGGCTTCCAAACGCTCCTCCATATCAATCAAACGGTTCCTTCGGTTACGGATATATAAGAAAACTCCACCAGCTACCAATATGGAAAGCAAAGAAACGATCACCAAGATAGAGAACGTACGCTGCCGGCTCATCTCCAAGCGAAGATTTTCTCGGCGTAAACGATTTTGATCGACCAATCGTTCCCGCTCAGCCTTCTCCGTTTGGGATTTCACGGTATACAAAGAATCGCAATATTGCCCTAATCGGGAAATATCCACCGGTTTATTTTCCTTTACGCCCAATATAAATTGATAGGCATAATTCAGCGCATGTGAGGCTATATCATCACTGTGACTAAGTTCCAAGCCTAACGTATTCTTCTCGATATACTTCCGGGCAGAATCCAATTCCCCTAGATTGATCCAAGGCATAACATAGGATCCCGGGGTCTCTCGCTCCGGATATCGTTCTTCCAACAAACGTAAATAGCTGATAGAAGCCTTGGGATTAAAATCATACAAGAAATCCGCATAATTACGGGCAAAATGATGGGCATACCATTCGATATTCTTAGCCAAGGCCGAGTCCGCGGCCAAACGAAGATAATAATCCGCCGAGTCCCTCATTCGCAAGCGGTTATAACTCAACCCGGCCATATAATAGGCCATCTCCTTAAATCCAGCTTTTGGCAAGGCTTCCCATTCCTTCGAGTCTGCGATCGTTTCCCGATACAACCCCTCACCAAAGCTCAAGGAAGTCAATCGGTCATAAAAACGTACAAGGTAGGTCGAATCCGAACGGGAATAAGCGGAATCTATCGCCTCTCGGTACAAAGCACGTCTTTGTTCCAACCCCTTCCGGGAATCACCCATATAAATAGCCTTTACGAAATAAGCGGAAAGTAAAGGCTCCGAGGCATGCTCCTTATAATAATCCACGGAGTAGTCGATGAGCGAGTCGTTCACCAAGCTGCGCCCCTGCAAGAGATGAAGCCAAGCGAGCCTCCGTCCATACTCTGCCTTATCGCTATCCGAAAGAGCGGAAAGCGTTATTTGTTCCTCCAGCAGCCAGGCGGCGCTATCTAAGTTATTCTCGTTTACCAACCGGTCCGCCTCCGCAAATTTCTCCCGGACGGATTTACCGCCACAGGAAAGCAACAGGCAGACATTGGCCAGCAATATGTAGACAAACCATTTCGTCATAGCGACAGAGATCCTAATTTCCGGCAAAGGTACATTATTTTCGGAAGCCCGGGCGATTCACCGATATTTTTATCCGTTTCGTCGATTCCTTTTCCCGCTCGGATAAGGAAGCCCTATCTTTGTAAGCAGACAAAGGGTTTATCTATGTTACAATTAAAAAGAAACGACTTATTGATCGGCTTCACGATATCCGTCTTGCTTAGTATTTTCGTGAACTTCGCCCTTCTGATGCGTAAATATGAGTTCGAGACCGGAAACCCGAGCATGGGTATCCAGCCTCCGGATCGCACCATGTATTATTTGCTAATCTGGTTCTTCGTGTTCTCCTTCATCTTATTTATTGTCAACAGCTTGATGTATAAGCTCGGGGACAAGCTTTTCCGCAGGAAAGAGTATAAAAGGGTATTGCTGGTTTGCGTAACTTGTATCAGCATCGCCTACGGCATGTTTCATCTATCGCCGGTTTTGTACACGGCCATTTTCGTAGAATGGCTTGGGGAAGATGGGCCCCAGCCAGCTACCCAGGATATCATGATCCGCATCGACCGGGGCAGGATGGCTACACAAACCATCAGGTCTGCCGAGCGCCGGGGCATACCGGTACCTCCCAAGCCTTTCACGGTCCCTAACTCTTTCATGACGGAGCATCTTTTCGTCTTCCTTACGGTTATGCTAAGTTCCGTACTAATCCGCCTGTTAAGCAGCAAGCAACAAATGAAACTGGAATATGAACAATTGAAGACCGAGAAGTTACAGAATTCCTATAACGCCTTGATGGGACAAATCAACCCACATTTCTTCTTCAACTCCTTAAATGGATTGAACGCCTTGATACAGAGCGGAGAAAAACAACAGACGTTGGCTTATCTGGATGAGCTATCCAACGTCTTCCGGTATATCTTGCAAAGCAACAAGAAAGAGCTGGTTACGCTAGCGGAAGAACTTCAATTCGTAAAGGCGTATACCTATCTGCTGAGCGTGCGCTACGAGGGAAAACTATTCTTCTCCATCCAAGCGGATACCCCTTACTTACTTTGGTATCTGCCGATATTGAGCGTACTCCCCTTGATCGAGAACGCCGTAAAGCACAACGTTATCAGCAAGCAATACCCGCTACAGATCGATATCTATACCACCCATGAGGACAAACTAATCATATCCAATAAAATACATCCTAAGTCGGAAGATAGCAAAGGTAGCGGTATCGGATTGAAGAACCTATGGGGGCGCTACCGGATGCTTACCGGAAAGGACATCCAGATCTCCAACCGCAAGGAATATTTCAAGGTCACGCTTCCTTTACTTAATAAACCCATTCACTCATGAAAGCAGTTATTATAGAAGATGAGACTACCGCCGTTAATAGCTTAAAGGCGATCCTAGCGCAAAATACGGTTACCCCGATCGAGGTGATCGCCGAGCTGGAGAGTATCGAAGAGAGCGTGGAGTTCTTCCGGACATCGCCTCATCCGGATATCATCTTCATGGATATCCATTTAGCGGATGGATCGGCGTTCAAGATATTCGAGCAGGTGGAGATCGATGCCCCGGTAGTCTTCACTACCGCCTACGATGAGTACGCATTGCAGGCTTTTCAAGTGAGCAGTATCGATTATTTGCTGAAACCCGTCACGCTAGCCTCGCTGGAAAGGGCCTTGAATAAATTACGGCTGTTCGATACCGAGGAAAGGCTGGCACATATCCGGCAAACGAACCGTACAATCCAGAGTCGCCACACGATCAAGAGCTTATTGATCATGCTGGCCGATAAATTCTATCCGTTACCAGTTGAGGAGATCCTTTATTTCTATACGGCCAACGAGAAAGTTACCGCCTATACCTTCGACGGAAAACAACATCCCGTAGACCGTACCCTCGATGCGTTGGGAGAGCAACTGGACGAGAGGCTTTTCTTCCGGGCCAACCGTCAATTCATCATTTCACGCAACGCCATCAAGGATATAGATCTTTGGTTCGGGAGCCGCCTGTCCGTCAACCTCACCTTACCTGTCCCCGAACGTATTATCATTAGCAAAACCAAGACCCCGATCTTCAAGAAATGGATTCTGAGGGAGGAGGAATAATGTCTTTTCACCCCCTTCCGTAAGGCGATTCACCGACCCGATTATACCACTAATCGGCGCTTAACCTTTCTTTACCGAACTTTCCTGTTATTTTGCGGTACAACAAATAAAGGTAAAAACACTATGCTGAAATGTATCACTTTCGACGGAGACACCTCGACCCTGAACACGCTCATGGGATATTTCGAGAAACTGGACAAGGCTTTGGCCGATGTTCACCAAGCGCTGAGCAAGGAGCAAACAGAACGCCCCATCTTCGTCCGGGAGGGCAGCAAGATCATCCGCCTCCGCCGGGAAGAGATCCTTTTCCTCGAGGGGTACGGCGATTATGTAAAGGTACACCGTATCAATGGCAAGCCCCTGCTCACGCAAGTCAGCTTGAAGCGGTTCGAGGAGTTTCTGGACAGGAATCGTTTTTGCCGGGTACATCGCTCTTACATCGTATCCCTCTCCCACATTAATTATATCGAGCGCAAGCGGATACGTATCGGCGAGGAACTGATCCCTATCAGCGACTCGTACCTGCCAGCCTTGATGAATAAACTGTCTCTTCAAGAGTAACTAAAGTTTCACTTGATAAAACTTCTCGCTTAATGTATAGGTCACCGTAAAGCCCATGATATCCCTTCGCAACGCATTCCCTTGCAATTGGAGACGATCGTAATAAAACGCCGTATTGATACGGCCATTCAAGACGGGTAACCCCAAGCCGACGCTTACCCGATACGCCCCGCCGGATTGCCCTTTCAGCCGCAGGTAAGGCGTGGAAACGGAAACACCCGCTTTATAAGACATCCGTTTCCAATAACTGCTGGAGCTAAATCCATTCGGGAAATAGCATACGCCCAAGCGTAGCTCATGCGAATCCCGGAACTTTACCCGGCTATCGCCCGAGTTCAATACCCCGTATTGCCGGAACAGATAGTCCAACGCATACGTCCATTTCTTATGCGCCAATGAGCTACCGATACCTATATATTGAGGTAGATATTGTGTCACCCTTTTCTGGTTATAGGGGGTTTCCGTGCTGCTTCCCGTCACCGTCACCGTGTTTTTCAATGAGATCCGTTGCTTATAACCGTAAATGGCGCCGACCGTTAGAAAGGTTTCCCGGGCGATCGGACGATGATATTGTAAACCAAAATCGGCGTAAAAAGAGCGACCGGACATCTCCCTTGACACTGTCATCGCACTTTGTATCTCATTCTGCGTCATATTTCCGAAGATAAAATTAAGATTCATACCGACTGACAGATGCTTGGTCAATAAAAATCCCTGGGAAAGGAAAGCCTTGGAAAGCCCGCCTGTTCCCGAAAACGTACTGGTTACAAAGGTTCCGGGAGATCCTTCCAACTCTTGCGAGGACTTAAAATAATACCCAACGAAACTATAAGGAGTTACCCCGGCGGACATATACCACCGTCGCATGATACGCCCTCCCAATGAGAAAGCGGAGAAATTCCCGGTGAATGCGCTGCTAGAGCTCCCGTCTGAGCGGTATCGTTCATTCTTCACGAAGGCAGATGCCTCAGCGAACAACTTACAACTATCCAACGCCGTCAATCCGGCTGGATTCTCTATATTCATCAGCATCCCTTCCCGCATGCCGACAGTGACACCCGCCATCGAGGTATTTTGACCATATAAACCGGAAGCCATCTCACCCAGTCCAAACATCGAGTAAGGTGAGGAAGTCATCGCATTCTGCGCGGATGCGCTTGCCGCCATCAAGAGGCAAGGGTAAAGAAGGTATCTAGTAACTTTCATAGACCTTATAAATGAGTTGTAGGGTGACCGGGTTACGTCCTCCCTGATCGTTAAACGTCAAGTTCTTGAACGTGCCGGTGTAATCATCACTATTAAAAACCAACTGAAGATTATGCTTATACATGCCAAAGGCACCTAGCTCCTCTTGCATGAATTGAGTCACGTCGAAATAATAATAGGTGTTCTCGTTAAACGTATTGTCTTCCGATAGCGTACCTCGTTGAACCTCGGAACCGAGATAATCGGTCACGGCATCCGTCACCACATTATTCTCATCGGCGATATATAGGTAGAGGCTGTCCGGCAAGATATTGTAATCCGAATAAGTACCTTGCTCGGGATAAATCTTAAGTAAAGCGCTCTCGATCTCCACTTGCGTGCCTTGTTGCATCAGATTATTCAAATACGGGAATTCCAGACGGGTATACCAACCCAAGCCTCCGAATAATACGCCCCGGTTACTAAGCTCAGCCGAAGGTATCTCCACTCCTTTCATCGGATATCCTGCCATATCCGTTCCACTACGGTCATGGTCGATATGATTGAACTGGGTATCCGTATTTGGGAAGAACCATAATTCCTTCTCCGTGGAAAGCTCATCGGATAAATGATAATGCAGGACTAAAGCGGCGGAGGAATCGGCTACCGTGAAAGTCAGCAGAGACTCACTTCCCGCCAAGTCCGGCACGATCGCCACCCCCTTGAAATAGTCCTCAAAGCGATCCTCGGACACCGCTTGATCCTGCGCATGAAAACGGGACAAGAGGTCTTGCCCTAGCGCATCGGGAAGACGGACTTCCAGTTTCTCCCCGCCCTTCGGCTTCGGTTTAAATGAGCAGACCGCCAAAGCCTCGGGAGCGTAAGAGACACTGCTATTATTATATAAGTACCCGTTATCGTTTAAGACGATCTTCTCCGTTAGCTGATAAATCGAGAGGGTTTGTTGGAGGGTCGTGTCTCCTACAAAGCGACCATCGAAAGCGAGAGACAGGACTAGCGAGTCCAGTACGACCGTCTCGTCCGGATCAGTCCCATAGCTCGGTCTCTCATAAGCGATAAAGCTATGCGACGAGACGACTCCCCATAATGAATGTTTGTACCGGCCTACCAAAGCGACGTTCTTACCGGATGTCTCCAACGAGTCGATCAATACCGAGGTCACTACGACCGTGCTGGTATCTATACGAACGTTACGGAAAGCGGAGTCCACCAGATCGCTGCCATACGTACCGTTCTCGTCATAACAGGAAAACAGTCCCAGACAGAGCATCAAGCCCCCCAAAGCAAAGAATGTTCTAACCATACTTCTTATTTAATAAGCGAATAATCTTTTATCAATCCGATGGCAAAGAACGTATTTAGCGCAAAACCCGGCAAGATAAACCCATGAACCCACCGGTTTCCTCTGTAAACGGCCCGATACTGAAGATGAAACCGATTTCAAAACCATTCGAGGCCCTAACCTATAAATCCGGCTTATTCACCGATAAAAACCGTATGTTTACCGATTTAATTTGTGGGTCTCGTAAAACCCTCGTTCTTTTGCTTCCGTAAAAACAAAACACGTAGTTAGAATGATACACAAAAGGATTCTTGTATTCTTGATCGCTTTTCTTCCTGTCATCATCAGCGCTTGCAGTGATGATGATGACGATGATTTGATCGGTAAGTGGTACCGTGTCTCTGACATGGACGGATTGGCGCGAAATTACGCCTCCTCTTTCACGATCGGTAACAAAGGATATCTGATTTGCGGAAACGACGGAAAAAATCGTTTATCGGATTGTTGGGAATATGATATGGAACGAGATACTTGGACGCAAAAGGCGGACTTTCCCGGAACCGCCCGCAATTCGGCCGTAGCTATGGCGGTAGATGAAAAGGGATATCTGGGAACCGGATACGACGGTACCAATTACTTGAATGACTTCTGGGAATTTAACCCGACCACCAATACGTGGGCACAGAAAGCGGATTTCCCCGGCTCGGGTCGATATGGAGCCGTGGCCTTTGGGGTAAACGGTAAAGCGTATATCGGATGCGGATACGACGGGAATTACCTAAAAGACTTTTATGCCTTTAATCCGGCGGCAAATAGCTGGACGCAAACGATCAGTATCGGCGGGACAAAGCGTCAGGGCGCTACCAGCTTCGTGATAAATGGAATCGCTTATGTATGTTGCGGACAAAATAACGGCGAATATGTAGACGATTTCTGGAAATTCGATCCCAGCACGGAATCATGGACCCAACTTAGGGATATATCGGATTCCTCGGACGAGGATTATGACGATGATTATACGATCACACGTACGAACGGGGTTGCTTTCGTGATTGATGGAGCCGCTTATCTGACTTGCGGTGAGAGCGGAAGCCTACGTAGCGACACTTGGAAATATTATCCGGCCACCGATCTATGGGAAAACGTGGCTAAATTCAAGGGAACTGCCCGTACGGCGACAGCATCTTTCTCCTCTGGCGAGAAAGGATTCGTAGTATCCGGCAAAAGTGGTACCACTCAATTTGATGATATTTGGGAACTTCACCCGAATGAATATGACGATGATGAGTACTAAGAAAGGACGGGCTTGGTTCGTACCGGGCCTAGTGGTACTGCCGGTATTACTGTTTTATTTATCTTTTTTCCGGGGTGAAGAAATGGGGTCTTCTCCCGGGCGGCAACTGGAGTTGCAAACGTTTCAATCGGGGGATGGCTGGGGGTACCAGATTAGGATGAACGGAAAGGTGTTGATTTACCAACCCACCATTCCCTCTATTGATACGGTAATTGCGTTCCCGGATAAAGAAAGCGCAAAAAACATAGGCACACTCGTATTAAACAAATTGGCCGGGAACAGGAACTTCTCGGTCTCTAGAGAAGAGATACAACATTCACTCTCTTATTTAGGGCAATAGATTTATAATCATTAAATGTTAGGGGCAGGCCGGCTATCGATTAGTAGGCTTGCCCCGTTTTTTCACTTCTTATAAGTCTTATAACCATAAACAGCTAAGGAACCCAATTCCTCCTCGATACGAAGCAACTGGTTGTATTTCGCCATACGATCGGAACGGCTCAATGAGCCGGTCTTGATCTGTCCGCTGTTGGTAGCTACGGCGATATCTGCGATCGTAGCGTCCTCTGTCTCACCGGAACGGTGGGAAGTCACGGATGTGTAGCCATTACGGTGGGCCATCTCGATAGCGTCTAATGTCTCGCTCAATGTACCGATCTGATTTACCTTGATCAAGATGGAGTTCGCGCAACCCTTCTCGATACCTTTCTTCAAGAACTCTACGTTTGTAACGAACAGGTCATCACCTACCAACTGGCATTTTCCGCCTAGCGTGGAGGTTAGCATTTGCCAACCGGCCCAGTCATTCTCGTCCATACCATCCTCGATAGAATCAATCGGGTATTTATTCACCAACTCACTCAGATAAGCGACTTGTTGCTGGGCGTTACGCTTAGCGCCTTTCTCACCCTCGAATTTCGTATAATCATACACACCATCGTGATAAAACTCGGAAGCAGCGCAATCCATGGCTATCGTCACATCCTTGCCCGGCTCATATCCTGCGGCTTTGATAGCGGCCATAATAGAATTCAAGGCATCTTCCGTACCATCCAATGCCGGAGCGAAACCGCCCTCATCACCTACAGCCGTGCTCAAGCCACGATCGTGCAATACTTTCTTCAACGCATGGAAAACCTCTGCGCCCATACGAAGCCCCTCACGGAAACTCTTCGCACCTACCGGACGAATCATGAATTCCTGAAAAGCGATCGGAGCGTCGGAGTGAGAACCTCCATTGATAATGTTCATCATAGGAACCGGCAACACGTAGGTATTTGTTCCACCGATATAACGATATAAAGGCTGATCCAGATAATTAGCCGCTGCCTTCGCTACGGCAAGCGATACACCTAACATAGCGTTAGCTCCTAGATTTGATTTTGTCTTTGTACCATCCAAATCCAGCAACTTATGGTCTATCTCTCTTTGATTCAAGGCGCTCATTCCTAAAATGGCGGGAGCGATTACCTTATTTACATTATCCACGGCACGGAGAACGCCTTTGCCACCGTAGCGATTCTTATCGCCATCGCGTAACTCTATAGCCTCGTTCTCACCGGTAGAGGCGCCAGAAGGTACAGCCGCACGACCGAATGCGCCGGAAGCCAAATGTACATCTACTTCTACTGTCGGGTTGCCACGTGAATCAAGGATCTCTCTACCTACTACTTTTACAATTTCCATATTACTATATTTGTTTTATTAGTTGTTCAATGATGTCTTACTTTTCTTTTTCACAAATATAACAATAGCCAAGCAAGGAATGTTCCTTATAACTCATCAAATTTATCAATTCGCTAATAAACAAAAAAAGCGATCCGTGTGATACGAATCGCTTTTCTTATATGATTGTAAAAAACTTGCTTATTCAGCTGCTTTTTCCTCGCTAGCTGCTTCAGCTGCAGGAGCCTCAGTAACCGCTGCTGTTGCTTTTTTACGAGAACGTCTTGTTTTAGGAGCTTTCTTAGCGGCTGTATCCTTCAACATATTTTCGTTATAGTCTACTAACTCAATAAAGCACATAGCTGCGTTGTCACCTAAACGGTTACCAGTCTTGATGATTCTGGTATAACCACCCGGACGATCACCGATCTTCTGAGCAATTTCCTTGAACAACTCTGTTACAGCAAATTTGTCTTGCAAATTGCTAAATACCACACGTCTAGAGTGAGTTGTATCCTCCTTAGACTTCGTGATAAGTGGTTCTACATACTTACGTAGCGCTTTTGCCTTTGCTGTCGTAGTAAAGATTCTCTTATGCTTGATCAAAGAACAAGCCATATTCGAAAGCATTGCGTCACGGTGAGTATTTGTACGACCTAAATGATTGAATTTCTTATTATGTCTCATCGTTTACTTACTCTTTATCTAATTTATATTTTGTGATATCCATACCGAATGAAAGGTTCAAGCTCTCAAGCAGTTCATCAAGTTCAGTGAGCGACTTCTTACCGAAGTTACGGAATTTCAACAAATCATTCTTATTGAACTTAACCAACTCACCTAGTGTTTCAACATCTGCGGCCTTTAAGCAATTCAATGCACGAACGGAAAGGTCCATATCAGCCAGCTTGCTCTTAAGCAACTGACGCATATGAAGTACTTCTTCATCGAACTCTTCATTGCCTTCAGTATCCGCTGTCTCGATCGCAATCTTTTCATCTGAGAACAACATGAAATGATGAATCAGAATCTTCGCTGCTTCCTTCAACGCTTCCTTCGGATGAATAGAACCATCTGTGGCTATTTCAAGAACCAACTTCTCGTAGTCCGTCTTCTGTTCAACACGGAAGTTCTCGATTGAATATTTTACGTTACGTATCGGAGTGAAGATAGAGTCGATAGCGATCACATGTATATCTGCGTTCGGGTCTCTGTTCTCATCTGCGGGTACATAACCGCGACCTTTATTAATAGTCAATTCAATCTGGAAACTTGCGGTCGGATCCAAGCGGCAAATAACCAAATCAGGATTCAAGATCTCGAATCCAGTCAGTTGCTTACCAATATCACCGGCTTTGAACACTTCCGAACCCGAAACAGTAATACTCACTTTTTCATTCTCGATGTCGTCTACGATATGCTTGAAACGAACTTGCTTCAGATTCAAGATAATGTTTGTTACATCCTCGATAACACCCGGGATTGTACCAAATTCATGGTCAACCCCGTCGATCTTAATGGATGTAATAGCAAAACCTTCAAGTGACGACAGGAGAATACGACGTAAAGCATTACCTATTGTAATACCATAGCCGGGTTCCAACGGACGAAATTCAAACTTTCCGAAGAAATTGTCCGCTTCCAACATTAATACTTTATCGGGTTTTTGAAATGCTAATATCGCCATGGAAATCAATTATTATTTAGAATACAATTCTACGATCAACTGCTCTTTAATGTTTTCAGGAATGTCAGTTCTTTCCGGCAGATGCAGTAATTTTCCGCTCATTGAAGACTGATCCCACTCAATCCAAGGATACTTGCTGTGGTTGAAGCCTGACAATGCGTCGGCAATAACCTCCATGGATTTAGATTTTTCTCTAACACCAATAACCTGACCGGGTTTTACAGAGTAAGAAGGAATGTTTACAACACTTCCGTCTACTGTAATGTGACGATGAGAAACCAACTGACGAGCTGCGGCTCTTGTCGGGGCCATACCCAAACGATAAACCACATTGTCAAGACGGCCTTCTAACAATTGAAGAAGCACCTCACCCGTAATACCTTTAGAGCGTGAAGCCTTTTCGAATAAGTTTCTAAATTGCTTCTCCAATACGCCATAAGTGTATTTTGCTTTTTGCTTCTCACGAAGCTGGATACCGTATTCAGAAGTCTTTCTTTTTCTGGAGTTACCATGTTGTCCAGGAGGATAGTTCTTCTTAGAAAGAACTTTATCCGCACCGAATATTGCCTCACCAAACTTACGGGCAATTCTTGTTCTTGGTCCAGTATATCTTGCCATTTTTTTATTTTTTTAAATGTTCTGTTTGAATCTGGAACCGTGCAGCCGCGATTACAGAGAGGATAAGGTCAATATGCAATCTATTCACAATTCCGGATTCAATGTTTAAGAAACTATAATTAATTATACTCTTCTCTTTTTCGGAGGACGACACCCGTTATGAGGAAGCGGTGTAACATCAACGATTTCTGTTACCTCGATACCTGCGCCATGGATCGTTCTGATAGCGGACTCACGACCGTTACCCGGACCCTTAACGAATACTTTCACCTTTCTTAAACCAAGATCATAAGCTACTTTAGCGCAATCCTGTGCTGCCATCTGAGCTGCATAAGGAGTATTCTTCTTAGAGCTTCTGAATCCCATCTTACCAGCGGAAGACCAGCTGATTACTTGTCCTTCGCTATTCGCTAAAGACACAATAATGTTGTTAAAAGAAGAATGAATATGAGCTTGACCGTAAGCGTCAACTTTTACGTTTCTCTTCTTTGCTGCGACTGTTTTCTTTGCCATATTAACTCTTATTATTTAGTAGCTTTTTTCTTATTTGCAACAGTTTTCTTCTTACCCTTACGAGTACGAGCGTTGTTCTTTGTGCTTTGGCCTCTCAAAGGCAGACCAACACGGTGACGAACACCTCTGTAGCAACCAATATCCATCAGACGCTTGATGTTCAACTGAACTTCTGAACGAAGGTCACCTTCAACCTTGTACTCAGCGCCAATGACTTCACGAACTTTTGCGGCTTGATCGTCTGTCCAATCCTTAACTTTGATATCACGATCAACCCCAGCCTTATCTAATACGGATTTTGCAGCGCTACGACCAATACCATAGATATAAGTCAAAGCGATTTCTCCTCTTTTATTTTGTGGCAAGTCTACACCAACTATTCTTATAGCCATATTACTTACTTAGATTATTTTGCAAAAATAATAAATTATCCTTGACGTTGTTTATACTTAGGATTTTTCTTGTTAATTACGTATAAGCGACCCTTTCTTCTTACTATCTTGCACTCAGGTGTACGCTTCTTTAAAGATGCTCTTACTTTCATATCGTGTTTAATTTTATTTGTATCTAAAAGCAATTCTACCTTTCGATAGATCATACGGAGACATTTCTACTCTTACCTTATCCCCCGGAAGGATCTTAATGTAATGCATACGCATCTTTCCTGAGATATGAGCGGTAATTTCATGTCCGTTCTCCAATTCTACACGAAACATCGCGTTTGACAATGCTTCTACAATTACTCCATCTTTCTCTATTGCTGATTGTTTAGCCATATAAATCCAATTAAATTGCGTTTTCTCCTAGAACTTCCTCTAAAAACTTAAATGAAGATAAGATCTGGGGACCATCCGGACGTATAGCGATACAATGCTCGAAATGAGCAGAAGGCTTTCTGTCCTTTGTGCGAACCGTCCATCCGTCTTTCTCAAATGCAACGTTCTTGCTTCCCATGTTGATCATCGGCTCGATGCAGATACACATTCCGTTACGCAATAACGGTCCGCATCCACGTCTGCCATAATTAGGCACTTCCGGTTCCTCATGCATTTTCCGACCTATACCATGTCCCACCAGCTCTCTTACGACAGAGTAACCTTGAGACTCGCAATAAGTCTGAATCGCATTACTGATATCACCCAAACGGTGACCTTCAACAGCACATTGGATACCTAAATAAAGTGAATCCTTCGTCGCTTTCAACAATTTCTTCACTTCCGGCGCAACCTCACCTACACAGAAAGTGTAAGCGGAGTCACCGACAAAACCATTCAATATCGTCCCACAATCCACAGAGATCACGTCACCCTCTTTCAAGATCATCTTAGAAGAAGGAATACCATGCACCACCTGATCATTCACTGAGGCACATATTGAATTAGGGAAACCACCATATCCCAAAAAAGCCGGAACAGCACCATTATCTCTAATGAACTCTTCCGCAATCTTATCAAGTTGAAGTGTGGAGACTCCGGGGACAATATGCTTAGCTACCTCGCCAAGTGTCTTACCCACCAGTTGATTAGCCTCACGCATCAACTCAATCTCTTCATCTGTCTTTAAATAGATCATTCTATTAATAAGCGGCAACAGAGCCTGTACGGCCTTTAATTCTTCCTGACTTCAACAAACCGTCATAATGACGCATTAGCAAATGACTTTCAACTTGCTGCAATGTATCCAACACCACACCAACCAAAATCAACAAAGATGTACCACCAAAGAATTGGGAGAACTCCATACTTACACCGGCAATTCTAGCGAAAGCGGGCATGATAGCAACCAACGCAAGGAAAAAAGCACCCGGCAAAGTAATACGGTCCATAATGGTATCCAGATAGTCTTTGGTATTCTTACCCGGTTTCACACCCGGAATAAAACCATTGTTTCTCTTCAAATCATCTGACATCTGGGTCGGATTGATCGTGATAGCCGTATAGAAATACGTAAACAGGATAATCAACACCGCAAACACGAAGTTGTACCAAAATCCCGTATTATCCATGAAAGCAGCCCAAAAACCGCTCTGCTCTCCCGTACTAGAGAAACCTACAATTGAGATAGGAATAAACATGATCGCCTGAGCGAAGATGATAGGCATTACGTTAGCGGCATTCACCTTCAAAGGGATATACTGACGTGCGCCACCATATTGTTTATTACCGATAATCCTTTTTGCGTATTGCACGGGGACCTTACGAGTACCTTGTACCAATAAAATCGCACCAGCGATAACAAGCAAAAGGAACAACATCTCAAATAAGAACATAACCAGACCACCGGTTTTCTCACTTGTTCTAGAAACGAATTCTTGGAACAAAGAGTGCGGCAGACGGGCTATAATACCAACTAAAATGATAAATGAAATACCATTTCCAACACCTTTATCTGTAATTCTTTCACCTAGCCATAAGATAAACATACTTCCCGCAGCCAAAATGATCGTAGATGAGATCGTGAACCAAATACCACCCGGTAAAGCAGCGCCGGCAGCCTTAAGCTGAACGCTTAAATTCACCAAGTAAGTAGGACCTTGGAATAACAAGATCGCTATCGTCAAGTAACGAGTCCACTGATTGATTTTTCTACGGCCACTCTCACCCTCTCTCTGCAATTTTTGGAAAGAAGGAACTGCGATGGCTAACAACTGCATAACAATTGAAGCGGAGATATATGGCATGATTCCCAACGCAAAAATAGATGCGTTAGAAAAGGCTCCACCTGAGAACATATCCAACAGTGCAAGCAATCCGCCTCTTGTCTGCTCCTGTAAAGCGGTCAACGCTTTGGGATCGATACCCGGAAGCACTACATACGTACCAAAACGGTATATAGCCACCAATAAAAGAGTGGTGAGGATCCGATTTCTCAGATCCTCAATCTTCCAGATATTCTTGATTGTTTCAACAGCTCTCATGACTTAGAGTTTAACGACTGTTCCACCTGCGGCTTGGATAGCTGCCTCTGCGCTCTTAGAGAAAGCGTGAGCCTCAACCTCTAACTTAGCGGTCAAGCTACCGTTACCAAGAATTTTAACCACTTGAGAAGAAGAGATGAAACCAGCCTCCATCAATTCATTAATACCAATCTTAGTCAATTGCTTAGCCTCTGCCATTTGTTGCAAAGTATCGATATTAATAGCTTTATATTCTACACGGTTAATATTCTTGAAACCGAATTTAGGCAAACGTCTTTGAATAGGCATCTGACCACCTTCGAAACCAATCTTGTTCTTGTAGCCAGATCTAGACTTGGCACCTTTATGACCTCTTGTTGAAGTTCCGCCTAATCCTGAACCCGGACCACGTCCGATTCTTTTTCTGGTCTTGGTAGATCCTTCAGCCGGTTTTAAATTTGATAAATTCATATCGTATAATTTATTTTTTCAACCAATTATTACTTTTCTACAGAAACCAAATGTTTCACTTTCTCAACCATACCTAAGATCGCCGGATTAGCTTCATGCTCTACAATCTGGTTCATCTTTCTCAGCCCTAGTGCGTCAAGCGTTCTCTTTTGGTCTTTCGGGCATTTAATTCTACTTTTAACTTGCTTTACTTTAATAGTCGCCATAAACTTATCCTCCCTAATTAACCTCTAAATACTTTTTCAACAGCAACACCTCTGTTCTGAGCAACATCGAACGGGCTTCTCAACTCACCTAGCGCAGCGATAGTAGCTTTCACCAAGTTATGAGGGTTGGAAGAACCTTTAGATTTTGCCAAAACGTCTGTAATACCTACGCTCTCCAATACGGCACGCATAGCACCACCAGCCTTAACACCGGTACCGTGAGATGCCGGTCTAATCAGCACTTGAGCACCACCGAATTTAGCTAATTGTTCGTGAGGGATCGTACCTTTGTGTACCGGAACCTTGATCAAGTTCTTCTTAGCAGCTTCTACACCTTTAGCGATAGCTGTCGTTACCTCACCGGCTTTACCTAATCCCCAGCCAACGATACCATCCTCGTTTCCTACTACAACGATAGCAGCAAAACTGAATGTACGTCCACCTTTTGTAACCTTAGTTACACGGTTGATTGCAACCAGTCTGTCCTTCAACTCTAAGTCGTTGGTCGATTTAACTCTATTATTTGCCATCTTCATTAAAATTTAAGGCCGCCGTTACGTGCAGCATCTGCTAATTCTTTAATTCTCCCGTGATACAGGTAACCATTACGGTCGAAAACCACTGTCTGAACGCCAGCTTCCTGAGCGCCTTTAGCGATTAATTCACCAACCTTAGCAGCGATCTCCTTTTTCGGAGCCTTAACATCTAATTTCAAAGATGAAGCAGCGGCTAAAGTCTTGCCTGTAGTATCATCTATCACCTGTGCGTAGATTTGCTTGTTGCTTCTAAACACAGTCAGGCGCGGACGCTCAGTAGTTCCTGAGATTTTGCCGCGTACGCCTGCTTTTATTTTTAATCTTCTTTCTAGCTTCGTTGTCATGATAATTTCAGTTTACGTAGATTACTTACCTGCTGACTTACCAGACTTTCTGCGAATCTCTTCACCCACAAACTTAATACCCTTACCTTTATACGGTTCAGGCATTCTGAATGAACGGATCTTCGCACAAATCTGACCTAATAATTGTTTGTCAGCCGATTCAAGGATAATAAGAGGGTTCTTATTTCTCTCAGACTTCGTCTCAACTTTCACTTCCTTCGGCAACTGCAAATAGATATTGTGAGTATAACCTAAAGAAAGATCCAATAACTGACCTGTATTTGAAACACGGTAACCAACACCTACTAACTCAAGCTCCTTCTTATATCCCTCTGAGCAGCCAACAACCATGTTGTTGATCAAAGAGCGATACAAACCGTGTAACGCACGATGATTCTTATCATCAGTAGGTCTTGTTAAATGGATAACTCCGTCTTCCAAAGTAACGTTAATATCAGGATTCACTTCCTGTACAAGTTCACCTTTAGGGCCTTTAACTGTTACTACATTATCCTTAATTGTAACTGTAACACCAGCCGGTACATGAATTGGTAATTTTCCTATTCTTGACATTCTTCTTCCCTCCTAATTAATAAACGTAACATAATACCTCGCCACCGATCTTCAGATCGCGGGCCTCTTTGTCAGTCATCACACCTTTAGAAGTAGAAAGAACAGCAATACCTAAACCATTCAATACTCTCGGCATTTCTTTGTAACCAGTGTACTTACGCAAACCGGGCGTAGAAACTCTCTCAAGTTTCTTAATCGCATTAACTTTGTTTACTAGGTCATACTTCAAGGCGATCTTGATCGTACCTTGAGGACCATCCTCTACAAACTTAAAATTAAGAATGTAGCCCTTGTCGAAAAGGATCTTAGTGATCTCTTTCTTTAAATTTGACGCCGGCACCTCAACAACTCTGTGCTTCGCTTTGATTGCGTTACGCAATCTTGTCAAATAATCTGCAATAGGATCTGTCATATAAATAATTAATTAAATTGATCCGGCCACCCGGACAATATTTAAACTAAAAAAACTCTTACCAACTTGCTTTCTTTACACCCGGGATTAAACCATTAGATGCCATTTCACGCAATTGGATACGAGAAATACCGAACTGGCGTACATACCCTTTCGGACGTCCTGTAATCTTGCAACGGTTGTGCAAACGTACAGGAGAAGCATTTTTAGGTAAAGCCTGCAAAGCCTCATAGTTACCTTCTGCCTTAAGCTGAGCTCTTTTAGCGGCATACTTAGCAACAAGCTTTGCTCTTTTAACCTCACGGGCCTTCATTGATTCCTTAGCCATAACTACTTAGTCTTTTTTTCCGTTTTTAAAAGGCAATCCAAATTCTCTCAAAAGAGCATAACCTTCTTCGTCTGTTTTCGCAGAGGTCACAAAGGTAATATTCATTCCCAATATTTTGGTAATATTATCGATATTTATTTCAGGAAAAATGATTTGTTCCTGAATACCGAGTGTATAATTGCCTCTTCCGTCTAACTTACTCTCAATTCCCTTGAAGTCGCGGATACGAGGAAGAGCGACACGAACAAGTCTCTCCAAGAACTCGTACATCTGCTCACGACGTAATGTCACCATCACACCGATCGGCATCTTCTTACGCAACTTAAAGTTAGAGATATCCTTTTTAGATACGGTAGCGACAGCTTTTTGACCGGTGATCGTAGACAACTCGCTGATAGCGATATCGATGATCTTCTTGTCAGCCGTAGCCATACCTAATCCCTGATTAATCACGATTTTCTTCAAAACAGGTACCTGCATCACGGATTTGTAACCGAACTCCTTCGTTAAGGCAGGAACAATTCTGTCTTGGTATTCTTTCTTAAGACTGGCAGTATTGCTCATTACTTAATTTCCTCCCCTGATTTTTTAGAATAACGCACTAAAGCACCCTTCTCATTCAACTTACGGCCGATACGTGTAGCTTTACCAGATTTCGGGTCAACCACGTTAAGGTTAGAAAGATGAATAGGAGCTTCCTTCTTTTCGATTCCTCCTTGAGGATTCTTCGCATTAGGCTTGGTATGCTTTGATACCACATTAATACCTTCGACAATCGCACGATTATCTTTTACAAGTACCTGTAAAACACGACCTGTCTTACCTTTGTCCTCGCCGGCATTAACAAATACTATATCGCCTTTTTTGATATGTAATTTACTCATTACTTTAAATTTTACGAGATTAAAGCACTTCAGGTGCAAGTGATACAATTTTCATGTTTGTTGCACGAAGCTCTCTGGCAACCGGACCGAAGATACGGCTACCACGGATATCGCCACCGGCATTCAATAATACGCAAGCGTTATCATCGAAACGGATATAAGAACCATCCGGACGGCGGATCTCTTTCTTAGTACGAACGATGATAGCCTTAGAAACAGCACCCTTCTTAACGTCGCTAGCTGGGATTACGCTTTTGATTGCTACTACGATCACATCACCTACAGTGGCATAACGCTTTCTCGTACCGCCCAAAACACGGATACACAAAGCTTCCTTAGCTCCACTGTTATCTGCTACTACTAGTCTTGATTCTTGTTGTATCATCTTACTTAGCCCTTTCGATTATTTGAACTAATCTCCATCTTTTAGTCTTGCTCAAAGGACGAGTCTCCATAATCTTTACGGTATCGCCAATGTTGCATTCGTTATTTTCGTCGTGAGCATGATATTTCTTCGTCTTACTAACGAACTTTCCATAAATGGGGTGTTTTTCCTTCCATTTAATGGCAACCGTGATGCTTTTATCCATCTTGTTGCTCGTTACCACGCCCGTTCTTTCTTTTCTTAAATTTCTAGTTTCCATCAGGCTCAATTATTTGTTGTTAAGTTCTCTCTGGCGCAATTCTGTTTTCATGCGCGCAATCAATCTGCGTTGCTGTTTAATCTGAGAAGGATTATCCATAGGCGAGATGCTATGGTTAATCTTCTTCTGATCATAGGCCGCAACCTCTGCATCTACTCTCTCTAGCAACTCTTTCGTGCTTAGTTCTCTAATTTCTGCAATCTTCATAACAATTACGCATTTTGATTTTGCATGTCATAATCACGTCTCACAACAAACTTGGTTGTAACCGGAAGTTTTTGTGCGGCAAGGCGCAACGCTTCCTTAGCGATATCAAAGGGAACACCTTCGATCTCAAAAATCAGACGACCCGGAGTAACAGGCGCAACAAATCCCTCGGGATTACCTTTACCTTTACCCATACGAACCTCTGCAGGCTTCTTCGTGATTGGCTTATCCGGGAAGATACGAACCCAAACCTGACCCTGACGTTGCATATAACGTGTAACGGCGATACGGGCAGCCTCGATCTGACGACCGGTAATCCATTTATTCTCTAATGACTTTATTCCAAAAGAACCGAAGGCCAGCTGGTTGCCACGTTGAGCTTCGCCCTTCATGCGACCTTTCTGCTGTCTTCTGAACTTGGTTTTCTTTGGTTGTAACATCTCTACTTAAATTCTAACGTTTAACGATTAGCTCTTTTTCTCTTGAAGTTCTTGTCTCTGTTGCCACCGGCATTGTCGTTTCTACGGCCTGTCTCCTTGGCAGCAGTGAAAGAAGGAGCAAGATCGCGCTTGCCATAAACCTCACCACGGCAGATCCAAACCTTAACACCCAGCAAACCAACTTTTGTCAAGGCCTCAGCCAAAGCATAGTCGATATCTGCTCTAAGAGTGTGCAACGGAGTTCTTCCTTCCTTATACATTTCCGAACGAGCCATTTCAGCGCCATTCAAACGACCAGAGATTTGAATCTTTATACCCTCGGCGCCCATTCTCATGGTAGAGGCGATAGCCATCTTTACCGCGCGACGATATGCGATTTTACCTTCAAGCTGACGTGCGATGTTGTTTGCTACGATAACAGCGTCCAATTCAGGTCTCTTCACCTCGAAGATGTTGATCTGCACTTCTTTATCAGTGATCTTCTTCAACTCTTCCTTCAACTTATCAACTTCCTGACCACCTTTACCGATGATGATACCCGGACGCGACGTACAAACAGTGATCGTGATCAACTTAAGCGTACGTTCAATAACGATACGAGATACACTAGCTTTTGCAAGACGGGCATTCAAATATTTACGGATTTTGCTATCTTCCAGCAAAGTATCCCCGTAATTCTTACCGCCATACCAATTGGAATCCCAACCACGGATAATTCCTAAACGATTACTAATCGGATTAACCTTTTGTCCCATCTACAAATTAATTTTGACTATCGTTTTTACTAAGTGTATCAACAAACAGAGTTACGTGGTTCGAGCGTTTACGAATTCTGTAACCTCTTCCTTGAGGAGCCGGACGCATTCTCTTCAACGTAGTAGCGCAATCAACGCTGATTGAAGATACGCATAACTCTCCTGCTTCTGCTTTACGTTCATTTTTCTGTTCCCAGTTTGCGATTGCTGAACGAAGCAATTTTTCTACTCTTGCTGCAGCTTCCTTGTTAGAAAACTTCAAAACACCAAGCGCACGGAATACTTCCATACCGCGAATCATGTCTGCTACCAAACGCATCTTACGAGGAGAGGTAGGAACATTGTTCAACTTCGCGAAATACATGGTCTTTTGGGCTTCTTTTCTTGCTTCAGCTGATATTCTTTTTCTAGCACCCATTTTATTCGATTCTTTTTATTTTCAGATTCCTGAATTCCTGTTACTACCGATATTATTTCTTCTTGTTACCGGCGTGACCGCGGAAAGTACGTGTCGGTGAGAACTCTCCCAACTTGTGACCTACCATATTCTCGGTTACGAAAACAGGAATAAATTTATTTCCATTATGAACTGCAATAGTATGGCCTACAAAATCAGGCGAAATCATTGAAGCTCTTGCCCATGTCTTAACTACGGCTTTCTTTCCTGACTCATTCATTGCCAGAACTTTCTTCTCAAGCTTTACATTAATATACGGGCCTTTTTTTAGCGAACGACTCATAGTTTACTTAATTAATCAGATTATTTCTTTCTTCTTTCAATAATATACTTTGAAGAATGCTTCTTAGGAGCTCTAGTCTTCAAGCCCTTAGCATATAAGCCATTACGGGATCTAGGATGACCTCCGGAAGAACGACCTTCACCACCACCCATTGGGTGATCAACCGGGTTCATAACAACACCACGGTTACGAGGACGACGACCTAACCATCTAGAGCGACCGGCCTTACCTGATTTTTCAAGAGCATGGTCTGAGTTGCCAACTGCGCCAATTGTAGCCTTACAAGCCGCAAGAATCTTTCTAGTTTCACCAGAAGGCATCTTAATAATCGCATAAGCGCCTTCCTTTGAAGTCAGCTGAGCGAATGCACCTGCGGAACGTACCATTTTGGCACCCTGTCCAGGACGAAGCTCAATATTGTGAATAATAGTACCAACGGGAATATTTGCCATAGGCAAAGTATTACCTACCTCAGGAGCGGCGTCGCTACCTGAAACCACTGTTTGGCCAACTTCCAATCCGTTCGGAGCGATGATATAGCTCTTTGCTCCGTCAGCGTAATACAACAAAGCGATACGAGATGAACGGTTAGGATCATACTCGATAGACTTTACTGTCGCAGGAATGCCATCTTTGTTTCTCTTGAAATCGATAATTCTGTACTTTTGTTTGTGACCGCCACCGATATAACGCATTGTCATCTTACCAGTGTTGTTACGTCCACCTGTACTCTTCTTACCTACTACAAGAGACTTCTCTGGTGTACTTGCAGTGATTTTATCAAATGCACCAATAACTTTGTGTCTCTGCCCCGGTGTCGTGGGCTTTAATTTACGTATTCCCATTTCTCTTTTTAGATATTACTAAAGAAATCAATTGTTTCTCCTTCTTTCAACGTTACGATCGCTTTCTTGAAAGCAGCTTGCTTGCCGTTGATGATACCTGATTTTGTATAACGGCTTTTACGCTTTCCAGAGTAGTTGATGGTGTTAACATCAACTACTGTAACACTGTACATGTCCTCTACAGCTTTCTTTATCTCCAATTTGTTGGCATCAGGAGAAACACGAAAACCATAGCGATTCGGAAATTTCTCTGTGATCGCTGTTTGTTTCTCAGTTACTATAGGCTTAATAATAATTCCCATTATTCTACTCCTTATGCTTTAAAATTTTGTTCAACAACAGCGACTGAACTTTCCGTTAAAACCAAATTAACAGCGTTTAACACAGCGTATGTATTTAGTTCAGAAGCAGTTATTACACTTGCCTTCTCTAAATTTCGAGCGGACAAATATACTAAATTATTCTTCTCCGGTAAAACCATAAGTAACTTTTTATCAGCCACTTTCAAGTTTTTAGCAATTGTTATAAATTCTTTAGTCTTAGGAGCTTCCATTGTGAAATCCTCTACGACAACAATCGCATTGTTCTTTGCCTTGTAGCTCAATGCTGACTTACGAGCCAAAGATTTTACTTTCTTGTTCAGCTTGAACTCATAATCACGAGGCTTCGGACCGAATACACGGCCACCACCAACCAACACCGGAGAGTTGATATCACCACGACGTGCGCCACCACCACCTTTCTGACGGATCAGCTTACGTGTACTACCAGATACTTCGCTTCTCTCTTTAGACTTATGCGTTCCCTGACGTTGATTTGCCAAATACTGCTTTACGTCCAAGTAAATAGCATGATCGTTGGGTTCAATGCCGAAGATCGCATCGTTCAAAGTTACCTTTCTTCCGGTATCTTCACCTTTAATATTAAATACGCTCAGTTCCATTACTTTTCAATTAATAAGATTGAACCTTTTGCTCCTGGAACAGATCCCTTTACCAATAAAAGGTTGTGTTCCGGCATTACCTTGATCACTTGAAGATTCTGAACGGTTACACGTTCGTTACCCATCTGGCCGCCCATTCGCATGCCCTTAAATACCTTTGCGGGGTAAGAACAAGCACCGATAGAACCCGGCTTACGAGCACGATTATGCTGACCGTGAGTAGTCTGACCTACACCACCAAAACCATGACGTTTTACTACACCTTGGAAACCTTTACCCTTTGATGTACCCACTACATCCACGAAACCTGCGTCTTCCAAGAAGTCTACAGTGATCACGTCACCCAACTTGTACTCAGTTTCGAAATTCTTGAACTCGGCCAAGTGTCTTTGAGGTGCTACACCGGCTTTCTTGAAGTGACCCATCTCAGGCTGTGTCGTGTGCTTCTCTTTCTTCTCTTGGAAACCCAACTGTACAGCTTCATAGCCATCTTTCTCCAAAGTCTTGATCTGTGTAACCACACAAGGACCCACTTCGATAACAGTGCATGGAAGATTTTTTCCCTCGGCACTGAAAACGGATGTCATTCCGATTTTTTTTCCTAATAATCCTGGCATTTCACTAATTGTTAAAAACTTACACTTTAATTTCTACTTCTACACCGCTAGGTAATTCTAGCTTCATCAAAGCGTCAACTGTCTTCGCAGTTGAGCTATAGATATCGATTAATCTCTTATAAGAAGAGAGTTCGAACTGCTCACGAGATTTCTTGTTAACGAAAGTAGAGCGGTTCACTGTAAAGATACGTTTGTGCGTAGGAAGAGGTATAGGACCGCTAACGATAGCACCTGTAGCCTTTACCGTCTTTACGATCTTCTCGGCAGACTTGTCTACCAGAGAATAATCGTAAGACTTCAATTTAATTCTGATCTTTTGGCTCATATTTATTATATGTTTCTAAATATTATTTGATCAAATCAACGCGACCTTGCACCTCTGTCAATACTTGCTTAGCGATAGAAGAGGATACTTGAGCGTAGTGTGAGAACTGCATTGAAGATGTAGCGCGACCTGAAGTAATCGTACGCAAAGCTGTCACATAACCGAATGTCTCAGCCAATGGAACCTTAGCCTTCACGATACGGGCTCCCGTACGGCTAGTCTCCATACCCTCAACTTGTCCACGACGCTTGTTCAAGTCACCGATAACGTCACCCATGCTCTCTTCTGGAGTAACAACCTCCATCTGCATGATCGGCTCCATCAATACAGGACCTGCCTTAGCGGAAGCGTTCTTGAACGCTTGGATAGCGGCGATCTCGAAAGACAACTGGTCTGAGTCTACCGGGTGGAAAGAACCATCGATCAAAGTCACTTTCAACTTGTCAAGCGGATAACCTGCCAACACACCGTTCTTCATAGCCTTCTCGAAACCTTTCTGTACGGACGGGATGAATTCCTTAGGAACGTTACCACCCTTCACCTCATCGATGAATTGCAAAGTACCCTCGAAGCTCTCGTCAGCCGGCTCCATACGAACGATGATATCAGCGAACTTACCACGACCTCCAGATTGTTTCTTGTAAACCTCGCGAAGCTCAACCGGCTGCGTGATAGCCTCCTTGTAAGTAACCTGCGGACGGCCTTGGTTACATTCAACCTTGAACTCACGACGCAAACGGTCGATGATGATATCCAAGTGAAGCTCACCCATACCGCTAATAACGGTCTGACCTGTCTCCTCGTTTGTCTGTACGCGGAAAGTAGGATCCTCCTCGGCCAACTTAGCCAAGCCCATACCCAACTTATCCATGTCTTTCTGAGTCTTAGGCTCTACGGCGATACCGATAACCGGTTCCGGGAATTCCATAGACTCCAATGTGATCGGATGGTTTTCGTCGCAAAGTGTATCACCTGTACGGATATCCTTGAAACCAACACCTGCTCCGATATCACCACAACCAATCACCTCCATCGGGTTCTGCTTGTTAGAATGCATCTGGAACAAACGGGAGATACGCTCTTTCTTTCCGGAACGAGTGTTCAATACGTAAGAACCAGCATTGATAGCACCTGCGTATACGCGGAAGAAGCACAAACGGCCTACATACGGGTCGGTAGCGATCTTAAATGCCAACGCAGTCAACGGCTCCTCGAACAAAGGTTTACGAATGATTACTTTATCAGGATCTGAAGGATCCGTACCCTCGATAGCCGGCGTATCTTCAGGAGAAGGCAAAAACGCGCAAACTGCGTCCAATAGAGTCTGTACACCTTTATTCTTGAAAGAAGAACCACAAGTCATCGGGTTGATCTGCATAGCCAACGTCCCCTTGCGGATAGCAACCATGATCTCCTCTTCCGTGATCGTAGAAGGATCATCAAAGTATTTCTCCATGATAGCGTCGTCGCACTCAGCCAAAGCCTCAAGCATCTTGTCGCGCCACTCCTCAGCCTCAGCTTGCAAGTCTGCCGGGATCTCCTCTACGCTATACTCGGCACCCATAGTCTCGTCGTGCCAGAAGATAGCCTTCATCTTGATCAAGTCGACAACACCCTTGAAAGTCTCCTCAGCTCCGATAGGGATTTGGATCGGACAAGGATTAGCTCCTAATACGTCCTTCAATTGGCGTACTACCTCATAGTAGTTAGCACCCGAGCGGTCCATCTTGTTAACGTAACCGATACGAGGTACATTATATTTATCAGCCTGACGCCATACAGTCTCAGACTGGGGCTCAACACCACCTACGGCACAGAATGTAGCAACAGCACCATCCAATACACGAAGAGAACGTTCAACCTCAACCGTGAAGTCAACGTGTCCCGGAGTGTCAATCAAGTTGATTTTATAACGGTTGCCCAAATAGTTCCAGAATGTAGTCGTAGCAGCGGAAGTAATCGTGATACCACGCTCCTGCTCCTGCGCCATCCAGTCCATTGTAGCAGTACCATCATGAGTCTCACCGATCTTGTGTGTCAAACCTGTGTAAAACAAGATACGTTCAGAAGTCGTTGTCTTACCAGCGTCAATGTGAGCCATGATACCGATGTTCCTAGTGAACATCAATTGCTTATCGTTGTTTGCCATATTCTTTTTATTGCCTTAAAAAATTAAAATCTGAAGTGAGCGAACGCACGGTTAGCCTCAGCCATACGGTGCATATCTTCTTTTCTTTTGAATGCGCCACCTTGGTTATTGAAAGCATCTACAATCTCTGCAGACAACTTGTCAGCCATAGTCTTACCTCCACGCTTGCGTGAGAAGATAATAAGGTTCTTCATAGAAATTGACTCTTTACGATCCGGGCGGATTTCAGTAGGGACTTGGAATGTAGCACCACCTACACGGCGTGACTTAACTTCGACTTGAGGAGTAATGTTATCAAGCGCAGCTTTCCAAATTTCGAGAGCGGACTTTTCCTCGTTAGGCAATTTGGCCTTAACGGTTTCCAAAGCGGAATAGAAAATTTCGAAGGCAGTATTTTTCTTGCCATCATACATCAAATGGTTAACGAATCTCGTAACCTTTACATCACCGAAAACAGGATCCGGAAGGATCTGTCTTTTCTTTGGTTTTGCTTTTCTCATTTTGTTTTCAAAAATTTGTTCTTGTCGTTGGTTGCCTTTAATTTGTCTTCAACGGTTCCGCTGAACCATTTACTCAACCTTATAGCCTATCCAAATAACTCAAACCTGTTTTAATACTTAAATTTAAATCTCAGTTTGAAGGCATGTAATTAATTACTTCTTCTTACCTTTTGCGGCAGCTGCTGCTTGACCCGGTTTCGGACGCTTAGCTCCATATTTGGAACGTCTTTGCGTACGACCGTTAACACCCGCTGTATCCAACGTACCACGTACGATGTGATAACGCACACCCGGAAGGTCCTTTACACGACCACCACGTACCAATACGATAGAGTGCTCTTGCAAGTTGTGTCCTTCTCCCGGAATATAGGAGTTAACTTCCTTACCATTTGTCAAACGTACTCTCGCTACTTTACGCATTGCAGAGTTAGGTTTCTTCGGAGTCGTAGTGTAAACACGTACGCAAACGCCACGTCTTTGAGGACAAGCGTCCAATGCGGGTGATTTACCCTTCTCCACCAAAGTTTCCCTTCCTTTTCTAACTAATTGCTGAATTGTAGGCATTTCTTTCTTTTTTTAAACTTTGAATGTGTTATTATTATTTATCTAATCTTTTCCTATTTCGAGCCGCAAAGTTACGCATTATTTTCGGACAATCAATAAGTTGTGCCTGTTTTTTTCGTATACTCCGCACTAAAAACGGTGCAAAGGTACATATTTGTTCCCGTTTGGCAAGGTAGGCTCTTGTTGTATTTATTGATATTTAACATTTACTATCTCTATTTACCGATAAGTTTCATGCGTCACGGGCTTCACACAAACTCAATCCCCTTAAATCAAACGAGTTCCTGTGAAGCCTGTGAAAGCAATGGGATCGGATCGACGATTTACCTAGCCGGCACGTAAAGCGACTGGTGGCGGGTGCCGATATCACGCAATTTACCCGCCTCGACGAATTGATGCAGACGGCGGCTGGCCGTACTACTCGTCAGTCCGCAAAGCCGCTGGAAAGCAACACGGGTCATATATTCATGCTCGGCAAAATAGCTTGCGAGCAATTGGTCGATACGATCAGGCTCCAATTGGCGGGAATGGGATTTGTACTTGGCTCGTTCCAGCGTCATCGTCTTCAAGCTATCTTTCAGCTCTACCTCGGGACGGAAAGCCACGGACTTGAAACGGATGGACTCCGCACGTATCTCGTGCGTGGATTGTACGGCCGGGCATTGCAACGTGACTTGCAAATACCCCAACCCATCGATATGTACACGTTTTCCTTCACGCAAATATTCCGCTGTCACCTCGCTTAAAGAGATAAGCACGGCGGCTACGTCTGCCGGCGTGACGGTACATCGACCATGGATACGTTTGGCCAGATCATCCGTATCGATCGTGCCAGATGATACGATACGTGCGTGAAAACGAGGACGCTTCATGCTATCCTTCGATACCGGAGTCTTGTAAAAGTCATATTTTGCTGCCATATATCTAGTATGAGATTAAAAGGTTATTCATAAGAACATCGTATGCTATTAGTCATTTCACAAGGGTGATATGATCTTTTCACCTATGTGAAACGATCGTTTCATGATTGTGATACGTTCTTTTCACATAGGTGAAAAGATTATAGGCACTTAACAAAGGTATTACATTCATACCACCTAAACAAGAGTTCTTCCTAGTATTTTGGACAGATTACTTTTATTTCAAATGATAATATAAATATTTGGAAAACTTCAAGTTAACAACCTATATTCGCAGAAGAAAACGGTAAAAATAACCTCTAAAACATAGTATCATGAAAACTGTATTGGATTTTTTAGGCCAGCTATGGCTTCGCTTCTTAAAATCGAACGGGCCAATCACCATACCACACCAAACCGAAAGTAAAGCTAAACGATTTAGCGACAATAACTTAATCCTTCAAAAGAGTCTGGAGACTTTCCTCCAAGAAATCATCGAGTTCCGTTTCAACTTGTTGAGCGACGAGACTGAATATCGATACAAACGATCAGAAGCGGATCGCTTCTATCCGGTGACGCAACGTGACCTAAATAGCATTTGCATGGAGGCAAGACGGACGAAGTAAAAGAGTATCATCCTTTCCGGCAATATATGGAGCGGTTACCCGAATGGGACGGGAAAGACCGGGTAAGCGATCTGGCACGACGGGTCTCCTCAGAACCGTTATGGGTGGAGGGGTTTCATCGCTGGATGCTCGCCTTGGCCTCGCAATGGATGGGTTCGGGCTCATCAACCTCGATGAGTTCGACCGGTTGCCCGACCGTAAAATGGTTTTGCTGAAAAATTGGATGCAGATGGCCGGGATGAACGTACGCAAGGCACACGCCAAGCATTTCCACCCCCTACCCCGCCTAGCCTCATTTATTGGCACTACGAACCAGAAGAACCTATTAAGCGACCCCACGGGAAGCCGCCGTTTCCTATGCGTGGAGGTGCAAGGCAAGATTAATTGCGAAGGTATCGAGCATGATCAAATCTACGCCCAGCTGAAAGACGAGTTACAAAAAGGAGAGCGCCATTGGTTCACCTCCGGAGAGGAGGAGGCGATCATGCGATCGAATGAGGCTTTCTATAAACGTCCGATCGAGGAAGATGTGTTCCACGCCTGCTTCCGGGCCGCATGTCCGGGAGACCTAAATGTACATCCACTATCAGCTGCCTCCATTTTCCAGATATTAAAGGAAAAGAACCCAGCAGCCATGCGCGGTAGCACGGCAAGCAATTTCGGAAAGGTACTGACCGCCCTCCATATAGAGCGTAAACACACCCGCTACGGCAATCTTTATCAAGTAGTGCCGCTCACCCTTCACACGTTTCACAGGATTTAGCTGTAGCACAAGCAAATGCGGCCAGTGAAACCTATGTCATCGAAATCATCCCTAGCACTTAAATCTTCTCTCCAGCTCCTCATCTGTCAGCATGGAGATGATCGTTTTTCCATCCGGGGTCAAGTTCGAGTCCGGACAAGAGAACAGGGAGGCGATCAGATGATCCATCTCTTCCGAGGATAAGGATTTGCCGGGACGGATAGCGGCGGCTTTCGCTAAAGACAAGGCGATGGCTTCGCAGATCTTCTCATGCACCTCGCATCCGGTCTCGATCGCCCGGTCCACGATATCCTTTACCAAGTTCACCGGATCAAGGTTCTCTATACCGGCGGGCAGGCCATTGATCGCGTAATTGTCATTTCCCAGATTGCTCAGATCAAAGCCGACGAAGCGCAAATCCTCCAATAAGGAAGGCAGTACAGCCGCCTCGGCAGCGGTAAACTCTACGATCTCCGGGAATAAGACTTGTTGGGATACACCTTGCTGCTGACGGATATTCGACAGGTATTGGTCAAACAAGATACGCACATGCGCACGATGCTGGTCAATAATCGCCAGACCCGATTTCAAGGATGTCACGATATATCGCCCTTTATATTGATAGCAAGGATTGCTTACCTCCGTAAACAGGTTTTCCGGGTTCGAAGCCTCGGCCGGCAATTCCTCGATCGGGGCATCCTCGAAACTCTCGGACTCCAGTTGGGCAGCCACTCGATCGTTCTCAAACCCTTGATATAATTTAGACCAATCGAATTCCGGTTTTTTATAGGAAGTAGTGTCAAACGGATTATAACTGGAATCCACTTGCACTTTCGGGGCCTTATAAGTACTAGGCTCACTTTTCTTGACCGGGTTGTAAACAGGAATATCGATCGCATCCTCCACGTCGAAATCAATCGTAGGGATAGCGCTCGATTTAGCCAACGCCTCCCGGGTAGCGGCCATCAGGATCTGCCAGATCGGTTGCTCGTTCTCAAACTTAATCTCTGTCTTCGTCGGATGGATATTGACATCGATCGAAGAGGGGTCCAACGTGAAATAAACGAAATAATTCGGCATATCCCCGGCTGGAATCAATTGCTCATAAGCCTGCATGATCGCCTTATGGAAATAAGGATGCTTCATATAACGGCCATTCACAAAAAAGAACTGCAATGCCCCCCGCTTCTTCGCCGAGTCCGGACGCCCCACGAAACCGGAAATAGTCACCATGGAACTTTGGGCATCCAGAGAGAGCAACTTCTGGTTTAAACTCTTACCATATATATTAATGATGCGCTGACGTAACCCCGACTCGGGCAGATTGAATATCTCTGCGTCATTATGATAAAGAGACATACCCACCTGCGGATTCACCAAGGCGATTCGCTCGAACTCATTGATGATATTCCGGAATTCCGTCTCATTCGACTTCAAGAATTTCCGGCGGGCGGGAACATTAAAGAAAAGATTCTTTACCGAGAAGATACTTCCCTCGTTACAAGCCTCCGGCTCGATACTCTCCAAATTGGAACCCGCGATGGATAGGCAAGTGCCAAGCTCGGTCCCTCTAGCCCGGGTACGCAACTCTATATGGGCGACAGCGGCGATAGAGGCCAATGCCTCACCTCGGAAACCCATCGTATGCAAAGAGAATAAATCCTCGGCCGTAGAAATCTTAGAAGTAGCGTGCCGCTCAAAAGCCATGCGAGCATCCGTCTCGGACATACCTTTCCCGTCATCGATCACCTGTATCAATGTCTTACCCGCATCCTTAATGTTCACTTGGATATTGGAAGCGCCAGCGTCCACCGCATTCTCGACCAACTCTTTAACGACAGAGGCCGGACGTTGAATCACCTCTCCCGCCGCGATTTGATTGGCGATATGATCCGGAAGTAAATGAATGATATCGCTCATTACCAGAATAGATACCATAACACGGCAGCCAAGACAGCCAAGGCTACCGCCAGTTTCACATTCTTATACTTACGAGCCCGGGAATCCTCGCCCCGCCCCACGCTTCTCTTCAAATGTGAGGTACCTTCAATAAAAGTTCCCTTGATATGCGGCTTATATTCCTCCAACGATTCCTCTACACCCATTTCACGTTTGACCTTACTTATACGTTCCTCCAAGGCTTCCTTATGGGGGTCCCAATAAATAGGCTTATGATCATATTGACGCGGTTTACGCATGTTATAAAACGAGAAAAGTGCCATAGCTTTACCTATTAATTATGAATACGACGCTAATGTACGAATTTATTGCTTCTTTTCGGAGCATCTTGAGCTTTTCTTTTCACGACCTGATAAATATCATCCTTATCTTTCGGACGGATATAATCAAACCAATAAAAGTCTTTCAAGTATTTCTGGTCGGGCTTCAAATCAGGAATAGGGGTCATCGTACCTGTTGGAGTCGGCCAGATTTTCAGTTTATCCAACTTATTGTCTTTTAGCCAGATCGTAAGGAAACCGCTCTTGGTCTCGTTCATGCCGACCATCGAGCCGTCCTTCTCCAATGGGAAGAAAATCGATTCGGCGTTGCCCGACACATCGATCTGATTCACGACCTGTCCCTCGAAATAAGCCTTCAAGTCATTTCCCTTTAATTGATTGAACGCGGTAGAATCGATTTGCTGTATCGCGAAAGCGAATTGCTTCACGTGAGCGAAATCGATCGAGCTATCATTCATAAATATCAAGATCGTATCCCCATAGATCTGATACTGTTCATTCCAAACGATAGGGTCCGTATACATATATAATATAGAGTCTCTTGTATTAAACTGCATCGAATCGCAAACACCTTGCATATCCGTCCGATAGAAACGGACGCCGTAATAAGCTTTCACCTCCCGATAAAGGGAATCCACCGTAGTCATCTTCAAGGTATCACCATGCAGAAACAATGTATCCCCTTGGCTGAATTCCAAGAAACGGGCGCTATCCGTAGCGAAAGCATACTCGGTCTTCTCATTGTAAAAGCCATATTGGCCTTCCAGCATGACATGCTGCGCCGTGTCTTGCAGACTCATATTACCGAACGCTTCCCCAAAACCCAGTTCCCGGTTATAGGCGATAGAGTCGCCCGTCAAGATACGGTCGCCGGAAACCACCTGAGAACGATCCAATAGCAAAGAGGTATTATTCACGGTATCGTACCAACCCCTAGAAGAATAGATCGTGCCGCTATCCGACACGATAATGGATGGTCCGAGTATCGTGGCGATCTTCGAGTCCGTATTATAATGCAAGGTATCGGAATACAACGTGAATTGCTCATTCTCCAGACGGACGCTATCATTGAAGATAGCCAATTTCGTACTAGGCGAATATTGCCCATAAAAAGAAGAGAGCTGATTCAAGGAATCGACAATCAGACCTCCGTCGAAATAATATCCGATATCCGGGATTCGCTCATAGTTCAAGCTATCCGTAAACAAGGTAACCTGCCCATTCTCCATGCGGACATTCTCCCGCAAATAAGCGATCTGGGTATTTCCATCGTAAAACAGGTAATTTCCATACACGAACAAGGTATCCCCTTGTTCCATCCGGACATTACTAAACGCTTCCAAGGAATTGGTCTGCTCAAAGAAATATGCGCTATCGCAATACATATACGAACTATCATGGCGAAAACAAACATCACCATTCAGTACTTGAGCCTCGGCGTTCCTCTCCTTATCGAACGAAAGCGTATTCGCATGCTCCAAAAAGACCTTCGTCTTCTTGGGAGCGACACTATCTTTGGCGGCTACCACCGTGCTATCTTCCGTTTGCGCGAATACGCCAACCGATAAAGCACACGATAAGAGCGCTAGAAATAACCTGTTAATTAGTCTCATTCCTTAATCCAACCCGGATATTTGAAATCACAATTCCTCCAACCGTCACTAATACGCACGTAGGTTGATTTTTGTTTCTTCGTGATCCAGTCGTTCAATAATTCCTCACGTTTCTTAGCCTCTACGATCGCTTTCAAAGCTTGGAAGTCATCGGCCAAATTCGCCTTATGTCCTTCCGTCCGAGCTTTCAGCTTAACAATAGCTACTACCTCTTTCTGCTTGTTCGTCAACATGGTAAAAGGCTTGGAGATCTCTCCGACTTTCATGTCATATACCACCTTACCGATTTCCTGTGGAAGTTCTTGCATCTCGAACTTAGGGGTTCCCATATTGCTGCTCTCGTAATCTTGGTTTACCATCAAACCCTTATTATTACGTGTATCCTTGTCGTAAGAGACGAATGTAGCGGCTTCCTCAAACGTGAACTTATTCGCCTGCAAATCATTGTACAATGAATCCAGACGAGTGGTAGCATCCGCCAACTCCTTATCGGAAACCTTCGGTTTCAATAAGATATGGCGGCAGTTGATACGGTCTCCACGCTTCTCGATCAATTGGATGATATGGTAACCATACTCCGTCTGTACGATCTGGGAGACACGTTTCGGGTCTTTCAAGTTGAACGCGACGTTCGCGAACTCCGGCAACAGCTGTGTCTTGCTCATGAAACCCAGTTCACCACCTCGAGACGCCGAACCCGGATCTTCCGAGTACAAACGAGCCAACGTGGAGAATTCCATCTTACCGGAATTAACCTGCTCCGTGAAATCACGTAAGCGGGCCTTGATTGCGTCTGTTTCCTCAAACGGAATCTTCGGTTCCAAGGTAACGATTTGCACCTCTACTGTCGTAGGGATGTTCGGCAGGCTATCCTGAGACAACTGGCTGAAATATTTACGCACCTCGGAAGGTGTCAGCTTGATCTCGCCGATCAATTGATGCTGCATCTGTTGCACTACCTGCTGCTCCCGCACCATCTCCTTACGCTCATCCTTGATCTGGGAAAATTTCTTACCGAAATATTCCTCCAATTTCTCGCGAGACCCGATTTGGTTCACAGCCATGTTCATCCATTGATCCACGCTCTGGATCACTTGGTTCTCGTTCACGGTGATACTATCGATCTTTGCTTGATTCAGATATAGTTTCTGTATCGCCATCTGCTCCGGGATCACGCAATACGGGTCGCCATCCAAACGAACCCCCTCGTTTTGATTATACAAACGCTGCGTCTCAATATCCGAACGTAAAATAGCGTCATCTCCTACCACCCACACAATTTCATCGATCACATTGTCTTGCGCCATTACAATGCAAGAACAACAGGCAAGAAAGAATACACTTAAAATCTTTTTCATCATGTCTACCCATTTATAAAATTAGAGATCACGGCTCGGAATGGAATTCCACGTCACCGCTCCGGATCGCATCGTTATATAACTCGTCTTCAAATTTTTTCAAGAATTCAACTTTTCGTTGGTTGACCAGCATTTCCGTGACGTGCGGACTGGCATAATCATATGGCTCCACACTGCCGGAAGGTAAATACTCCTTGATATTCAACAGATAACAATAACTGCTATCCGCCACCTCAACATACTTATTCGCCTTCAGAAACGCATTCGGATTCGACACATGGATCGGTATATTATCCATTACCTCATCGAAATCAACCCATTTGTCGTAAAAGTACTCATAAATCGTGGCATTTTGCACACTATATTTCTCAATTTTTTCTAAAGAGGCCACATCTGTGGATTTGTACCACTTTTTGACGTCGGTAAGTCCCGGGGCATCAACCGGGATTTTCAAGAATAATCCCTTGATCAAGCCTTTATCCAAGATAAACTTTTTCTGGTTTTCCTCGTAATAGTTTAATTTATCACTTTCCCGGATATCAGTTTTCAGCTTCTCCTCCACCAATCGTTCCTGATAACGGTAACGAACCAAGGAACGCCTGTACTCCTCTACCAATTTATCGACCTCCTCTTTCTCATCCCCCAAGTTACGCAAAGCCACATCGTACACCAATACATCCTTTACCCATTTCTTGGTAAAGCTCTCGGCCAGCAACAGACTATCTGCGGAGGAAATCCCCCGGGGTATTAGCTTATTCACCTCCGAACGATTTAGGGTACGTCCTTTCACGCTAACCAAGACATCCGTAGTATCAGCTGGCTGAGAACCTTTACAGGCACCCAACAACACAACGAACGCTAGGAACATGAAGACTATCCTCATATCTATCTTTATTTTATTTCTTTAGTTTCTTCAATAATTTCCAGTTGACAGTCACCGGATATTTTTTATTCAAATCCGCGATCCACTTCGCTTCCAACACCTTCTGCTGGGCGGAGGGTTTGCTCCAGATCTCCCGGTTGCTGACCTCAAACAACAGAATCCCATCCCGGTACTCCTGCATCAAATGAGGGATCTCCGGATGTTTTGTCTCCAGATTCTTACGCTCGGCGGTCGTTACGATATCGCGGATAAACAAATCATAGACCTCTTGCATAAAATCACCCGCATACGTTTTTGTCGAGAACGGGCAACGTTGGATATAATAAGCGAACTCCGCTTGCGGGAAATCCTTTCCATCCAATTGCATAAGCGTCTTGTTCATATCCTTCGCTTTCTCATAAAACGCCTCATCCGTGGGGAAACAATCATTACATAACGCTTGCAGCTCCGCATAGGCTTCCGGATAGAAAACGTATCCGTATTCTTTTTTCATACGATCGTCGAAAGCTTTATATAACTCGAAGTTACGTTCACCCTGCCCCATACGTCTCGACAAAGCTTTTTCCTCTTCCTCAAACGAAGGGCGTCCCTTCTTATCGATCAACTTAATGATATGGTAACCAAAACGAGTTTCCACCACCCCGGATAAATCACCCGGCTTGCTCAACGCAAAAGCGGCTTGCTCAAAAGGCTGGACCATCTCGCCGATCCCGAACCAAGGTAATACCCCCCCCTTTTTAGCGGAAGCCGCATCCCCCGAATACTCTTTCGCCAACTCACCGAAATCCGCACCCTCTTGTACTTGCTTATAGATAGCTTGCGCTTTTGCCAGAAAAGCCGATGAGTCCTGAATAGCGGAATCTTTCGGGAAGGCGATCAAGATATGAGCGACATGTACCCGCCCCGGATTGGGTTTACGACTATGGACTTTTATCAAATGAAATCCTAATTTCGTGCGAACCGGTTCAGACACCACGCCAATCGGCAAGGAATAGGCGGCATCCTCAAACACTTTTAGGGATTGCATCGGGAGCAAGCAACGTACATATTCGCAAGCGACATGCTCCTTATCCTTCTCGGCCAAAGCTTTTCCGACTGTTTCCATATCCTCTCCTTTCTGGAGACGTTCGTATACTCGCATGGCCTCTTGATATACAGCTACCGTATCTTTGGAGACCGTCTTCTCCGGCAAACGGAATAAGATGTGGGTCAACTCTACCGAGTGATCTCCCCGGTCATATACCGCACGGGCAGCCGCTTTCTCACCCTCCTTATCCGACATATAGCTATCGATCAACTGAGCCCGGTATCCATCCAGCTCACTTTTGAATGAGGATGTCTGGTCGATCCCTAAAGATTCCGCCTCCGCTACTTTTAGCTTAAAATTTTTAAATAGCTCGACATAGTTTTTGACGGACTTTGTATTCGATAAATCTACCTCTCCATTCTTCTCCGCGATAAAAATAAATTCAGATAAAGGCACTTGTTTTCCAACGACCGTCATAACGACCGAATCGGATGCGATTTGAGCGTTAACTGTCACACAAGCGAATACCCCTAATGAAATAAGTAACTTTTTCATCAAAAATTCTTTTACCATAGCACGAATATACATTACAAAAATAACACTAATCTAACGGAGAGCCGACAAGAAAAGTATGCTATCCCATTAAATTAGTGTTTTTTATAAAACGTAAAACTTGTATTACTATTCACCGCGGCTATAATTCGGAGCCTCTTGCGTGATCGCTACGTCATGCGGATGGCTCTCTTGCACACCTGCGTTGGTGATTCGAGTAAAACGAGCTTTATGCAACTCCTCGATATTATGAGCCCCGCAATAACCCATTCCCGCACGTAAACCACCCACCATTTGGTAAATGACCTCATACAAAGAACCCTTAAACGGAACACGGGCAGCGATTCCCTCCGGAACCAGCTTCTTCACGTCGTCCTCCACATCTTGGAAATACCGATCCTTGGACCCCTTTTGCATAGCTTCCAACGACCCCATTCCACGGTAAGACTTAAACTTACGGCCATTGAAGATAATCGTATCGCCCGGCGACTCCTCTACACCCGCCAACAGAGATCCCATCATCACGGAAGATCCACCAGCGGCGATCGCCTTCACGATATCACCGGAGTAACGCAAGCCACCGTCGGCGATCAAAGGCACACCAGTTCCTTCCAACGCCTTCGCCACATCGTAAATAGCCGACAACTGGGGAACACCCACACCAGCGATCACACGAGTTGTACAAATCGAACCCGGACCGATACCTACCTTCACGGCGTCCGCCCCGGCTTCCACTAAATATTTAGCAGCCTCGCCCGTAGCGATATTACCGACCACACAATCAATATGCGGATATTGCGCCTTAATCTGTTTCAAGACATCCACCACACCTTTTGAGTGACCATGTGCCGTGTCGATCACCAAAGCATCCACCCCGGCATCCACCAAAGCGGCTACACGCTCGAAGGTATTGAACGTAACGCCTACACCGGCAGCTACACGCAAACGACCTTTCGAATCCTTGCAAGCCTTCGGTTTATCTTTCGCTTTCGTTATATCTTTATAGGTAATCAAGCCGATCAACTTATTATGGCTATCGACCACCGGTAACTTCTCGATCTTATGTTCCTGAAGGATCTGAGCGGCGGCCTCCATATCCGTAGATTGTCCGGTTACGACCAAATTCTCTTTCGTCATCACCTCATCGATAGAGCGGTTCATATCCTTTTCGAAACGCAAGTCACGGTTCGTCACGATACCAACCAAATACCCGCCTTCATCCACCACGGGAATACCGCCAATCTTATATTCAGCCATCATTGCCAAGGCATCCGCCACACGTTTGCCCTTCGTGATAGTCACCGGATCATAGATCATTCCATTCTCCGCACGTTTAACGGTCTGGACCTGCTTTGCCTGCTCGGCGATCGTCATGTTTTTATGAATCACACCAATACCTCCCTCACGGGCGATAGCGATAGCCAACTTGGCCTCGGTAACCGTATCCATAGCGGCCGACACCATCGGTATATTCAATGTGATATTACGTGAAAACTTTGTCGTGAGATCGACATTACGAGGAAGAACTTCCGAATAAGCTGGGATTAACAATACATCGTCAAACGTTAACCCATCCATAACTACCCTGTCTGCAATAAATGACATAGAACTTATGCTTTAAAAATTATTGCGCGCAAATATACAACTTTTCACGCAATAAATCGATACGGGAGAAATTAAAAATTCGATTCGGAAGAAAATAAACTTTCATCCGAACGAAAACAAAATTCCTTCCGAAGGAAAAATAAATCTCTTTCGGAAGGAACAATAAGCTTCTTTATTTGTTTTTTCTTTAGAGTGAAACCGGGCCACCCTTCCATTAGTTTGCCATTTCAGACAAGAACTTGATACGGACCAAGCGAATCTCCTCTTCCGTATAGTCACCGCCTAATTCCTCGATGGCGTCTTCCAGACCATCGGTCTCCGAATCCTTGAAATACTCGTAAATATCCTCGATATGATCCTCATCCATCACATCATTCAAGAAATAATCGATATTGATACGTGTACCGGAATATACGATCGCCTCGATCTCATCCAAAAGCTCGGTGAACTCAAGTCCGTTAGTCAACGCGATCTCGTCCAGCGCCACCTTACGGTCGATCCGCTGAATGATTGAGACCTTCAACTTGGACTTATTAGCGACCGTACGTACGCGCAAATCCTCCGGACGCTCAATCTCGTTCTCCTCTACATGTTTCTTGATCAACTCAATGAACTCCTTGCCATAACGTTTCGCCTTACCAGCGCCCACTCCCGGGATATTCTGCAACTCGTCCAACGTGATCGGATAAGTAGTAGCCATAGCCTCCAAAGAGGGATCTTGGAAAATCACGAAAGGCGGAACTTCCAACCGCTTGGATAATTTCTTACGCAAATCCTTCATCATGGAATAAAGAACCGGATCTACCGCACAAGAGGCGCCCCCACGAACCGGAACTTCCTCTTCCTCTTCCTCGAATTCATTGTCCTCGGTAATCTTGAACGATACCGGCTTCTTCATGAACTCCTTACCTTTTTCCGTGATTTTCAGCAAACCATAATTCTCAATATCCTTCGCTAAATAGCCAGCGATTAAAGCCTGACGAATAACGGCGTTCCAAGTTTTATCATCCTCGTCCTGTCCGGAACCGAAGACCTCTAATTCATTGTGCTTGTAATTTTGGATTTCGGAGGTTTCGTTACCTACCAAAATATTTACGATATAATCTGCCTTAAACTTTTCTTTCAACGTACTGATAACCTCCAGTACCGCACTTAACAATTCCTTCGCTTCCACCTGCTTCTTTGGGTTCAAACAATTATCACAATTACCACAATTATCTTCCAGGTATTCCTCACCGAAATAATGCAATAGCACTTTTCTCCGGCAGACGGAAGTCTCGGCATAGGCCGCAGTCTCTAAAAGCAACTGTTTGCCGATTTCCTGTTCGGCCACGGGCTTTCCTTGCATGAATTTCTCCAATTTTTGCAAGTCCTTATAAGCATAGAAAGCGATACATTGGCCTTCTCCGCCATCCCTACCGGCACGACCGGTTTCCTGGTAATAACCTTCTAGGCTCTTCGGGATATCGTAATGAATCACATAACGGACATCCGGCTTGTCGATACCCATACCGAAAGCGATCGTAGCCACGATCACATCCGCCTGTTCCATCAGGAAGGCATCCTGATTGGCGGAACGTACTTGCGAATCCATTCCCGCATGGTAAGGCAACGCCTTTATCCCGTTGGCTTTCAAGATGTCGGCAAATTCCTCCACCTTTTTACGGCTCAAACAATATACGATACCCGATTTACCCTCGTTGGCTTTAATATACTTAATGATCTCGCGGTCTATATTCGTTCCTTTCGGACGAACCTCATAATACAAATTAGAGCGGTTGAAGGATGATTTAAAGACTGTAGCGTCTATCATACCCAGATTCTTCTGGATATCGTGCTGCACCTTAGGTGTGGCGGTAGCGGTCAGAGCGATTAACGGACGTTTACCGATCTCATTGATGATCGGACGGATTCTTCGATATTCCGGACGGAAATCATGTCCCCATTCCGAGATACAATGCGCCTCGTCCACCGCATAGAAAGAGATCTTTACCTGACGCAGAAAATCCACGTTCTCTTCCTTGGTCAAGGACTCCGGTGCTACATACAGCAACTTGGTACGTCCTGATAATATATCCGATTTCACCTGGTCGATAGCCGACTTATTCAAAGAGGAATTGATAAAATGGGCGACCCCATCTTCCTCACTGAAATTCCGCATCGCGTCCACCTGATTCTTCATCAAAGCGATCAACGGAGATATCACGATCGCGGTTCCTTCCATTAGTATGGATGGTAATTGATAACAAAGGGATTTACCTCCCCCCGTCGGCATTAATACAAAAGTATCCTTCCCGGCCAGCACGTTCTCAATAATAGCCTTCTGGTTCCCCTTAAAGGTACCGAAGCCAAAGTGCCGATTTAGCTCTTCTGTTAAATGATCCTTCTTTGCCATACTTCGTATTATTTATAGTAAACCGCCTACGTTTACGCGACCTGTAAACGGTTCACGTCCGATTTTTCAAATTTCTCTTTCGCATACTCCAACGTTACATGGAGTTCCTTTACTTTTTGAGATGGCATACTGTACATAGCGTCCATCATCACGGCTTCTACGATTGAACGTAACCCACGGGCACCCAGCTTAAACTCAAGCGCCTTATCCACGATAAACTCATAGACTTTCTCATCGAACGTCAGCTTAATGCCATCCATCTCGAACAATTTGACGTATTGCTTGATAATGGAGTTCTTCGGCTCGGTCAAGATGTTACGAAGCGTATCACGATCCAGCGGATTCAGATACGTGAGGATAGGTAAACGACCGATAATCTCCGGGATCAAGCCAAACGACTTCAAATCAGTCGGGGTGATGTATTTCAGTAAATTATTCCGGTCTACGGTAGCCGTACCCAAACTAGCCGAATAACCGACCACACGGGTATTTAAGCGTTGAGCGATCTTCTTCTCGATTCCATCGAAAGCACCACCGCAAACGAACAGGATATTCTTCGTATCCACCGCGATCATCTTTTGCTCAGGATGCTTACGTCCCCCCTGAGGAGGCACATTCACGATCGATCCTTCTAGAAGTTTCAGCAAACCTTGCTGTACACCCTCACCGCTGACATCCCGAGTGATAGACGGATTATCGCTCTTACGTGCGATCTTATCGATCTCATCGATGAAGACGATACCCCGTTGGGCCGCCTCCACATCATAATCCGCCGCTTGCAATAGCCGGGTCAAGATACTCTCGATATCCTCCCCCACGTAACCTGCCTCGGTAAGTACCGTAGCGTCCACGATAGCGAACGGGACATGCAATAACTTAGCGATCGTACGGGCTAACAAAGTCTTGCCCGTACCGGTAGCGCCCACCATGATAATATTAGATTTCTCAATCTCCACATCGTCGGCGGTAACCTTTTGAAGTAAACGCTTGTAATGGTTGTACACCGATACCGACAGATAACGCTTCGCATCATCCTGCCCGATCACGTACTGATCCAAGAAAGTCTTAATATCTTCCGGTTTAGGCAGATCTTTCTGCTTCAAACCAAAAGAAGTTTTCTTACCTCCTGTCTGCTCCTTTACGATCTCATACGCCTGCCGGGCACAATCATCGCAAATACAACCAGAGATCCCATTGATAAGCAAATTAACATCACGGCTACTCCTGCCGCAAAACGTACATGTATCGCCTGTTGTTTTGGCCATAGTTTCTTATTGTTGTTTTTGTTATTTACGTGTTAAAACATCGTCGATCATGCCATACTTTTTCGCTTCCTCCGCGGTCATCCAGAAATCACGGTCGCCATCGCGCTCGATCTCCTCATAGGGTCTACCTGAATGATCCGAGATTATGGTGTACAGTTCTTTCTTAACCTTCAAGATCTCGCGAGCGGTAATCTCGATGTCTGAAGCCTGTCCTTGTACGCCGCCAAGCGGTTGATGGATCATTACACGGGAGTGCTTCAAGCCGAAACGTTTTCCCTTGGTTCCCGCCACCAATAAGACAGACGCCATAGAGGCGGCCATACCCGTACAAATCGTAGATACGTCGCTGGAGATAAACTGCATCGTGTCGTAAATGCCGTAGCCCGCATATACAGAGCCACCCGGCGAATTGATATAAATAGAGATGTCCTTTCCGGGATCACTGGAATCCAGATACAACAACTGCGCTTGAATCACGTTAGCGGTATAATCATCCACTTGCGTGCCCAAGAAAATAATACGGTCCATCATCAACCGAGAGAAGACATCCATTTGAGCGACATTCAGCTGTCGTTCCTCTATAATTGTCGGGGAGATATAGCTACTGGAGATGTTCATATAACTATCCAGAGCCGTACCACTCATACCTAAATGCTTTGTAGCATACTTTCTAAAATCTTCCATATTTTCTCCTATCTTTTATTTACCGAGAAGACGTAAAAAGGGATTTCCCTCTGTGACTTAACGGAAAAACAAAGTTATAAATAAATTTCTGAAAGAAACAATTTATTTCGCTATCCGCTAAGATATTTTTAGAGAGAAATCCCTTTTTTGATATAAAACAACCTCCTAAGAGGCCGAGTAAAGATCTTTTTATTCAAAAAGTTTGTTGAACTCGTCAGCGGTTACCTCCTTAACATCAAGTTCCACTTGCTCTTTCAACCAAGCAGCCAATTTCTCCTCAACCGCACGGTCGATGATGTTCTGAAGTGTTTGCTTATTTTTCAACATGTCTTTAGCGTAGTTGTCAAGTACATCTTCCGGTACAGACAACATGCCGTATTGAGCGAACTGAGCCTTAGCCACACGTTTAGCGAAGTTCTCGATGTCAGCGTCCTCAACCTTCAAGCCGTTCTTCTTAACCAAGTTCTCCTTGATCAACTGATATTTCAAATCCTGAAGGATCTGAGGGAAGTCCTCGTCGATCTTCTCTTTCGTATTCTTCTCGTTAGCGGCAAGCAACCAGCGTTTCAATAAATCGTCAGCGAAATTCAGCTCGCCAGCTCTCTCAACCAACATATCACGAGTGTCTGTCAAGAACTTGAAGTCACTCTGAGGAGCGAATTGCTCAGCCAAAGCTTCCTTGATCTTGTTCTTGAACTCTTCCTCGCTAGTAACCACGTTCTCGCCAAATACCTTGTCGAACAACTCTTGGTTCATCTCAGCGTCTTTATGACGGGTGATCTCCTTGATCTCAAAGCTGAAGTCGCCTGTAGTCTCAGCCACTTTCTCCTTATCGATCTTCAAGAAAGAAGCGATCTCTGCCTCAGCACCCTCGTAAGCCTTATTCGGGTTGAATACCACTACGGCATTTACTTTAGCACCGATAAACTTAGCTTTTTCTTCCTCATCCTTGATATACATAGGCATCAAGACAGCGTCCTCCACAACGATACCACCTTCTTTCGGGGCACCATTCTCAAGCTCGGCTACCGTACCTTTTACCATATCTTTTTCTTCAACCTCGTCTACCTTGTCGTAAGAACCGAAGTTTGAGCGATAAGCGTTTACTTGGTTATTTAGCATTTCTTCATCGATAGCGACTTGATAGAACGGAAGTTTATCGTTCTTGCTCAACTCGATATTGATCTCCGGAGCCAAAGCCACGTCAAAACAGAATTCGAAATCCTCTTCCTTATCGAAATCCAACGGCTTTTGCTCTGTCTCGTTAGGCATCGGCTCGCCTAAGATATGCAAATCGTTCTCACGGATATACTTGAACAGATTCTCAGAAACTAATTTGTTTATCTCCTCTACCAGCACGTGCTTTCCGTACATTTTTTTAACCATGCCCATAGGAACCATGCCCTTACGGAAACCCGGTACATTGGCTTTCTGACGAAGGCTACGCAGGCTCTTGTCTACCTGATCAGCATAGTCAGCTTTCACTATTTCTAATTTCACGATACCGCTTACGGCATCATTGTTTTTAAGCGAAACGTTCATTCTGAATGATTTATTTAATTAATAGTCGTATCGAATTTTAGGTCGCAAAATTAGACTTATTCTTTTAATCGTGCAAATTTTGATCTGTTTTTATTCTTTTGTTTATATTTGGCGGCAATTATTTACCCTTTGAATGAATCATTATGAGAATAAAAGGAATATATGCTACCCGTCCGGCGGTAATCCAACTTTTGATCCTCCTGCTATTCTTATTGGCTGGAGCCGTTTTATCATCTATTATATCCACGGGCTTATTACTCGCGACCCACGGTTTACAGGCTGATATAACCCAAGACGCTAATTTAATGAGGCTCATTCAGTTCATCTCGGCGATCTGTACCTTTTTGCTACCATCTATCGCCATGGCTTGGACATGTAGTGACAATCCCCGCCATTATCTATCAGTCAAGAAAATCACAGACGGCAGGATCTGGATTCTCACCTTAGTTTGCATGTTCTTATTTTCTCCGGTTATCAATTTGCTAGGATTGCTCAACAAGCAGATGGAGTTACCCGCGTTTATGGCTCCTATCGAGGAATGGATGCGGGCGCAAGAAACCCTCGCCGAACAACTGACGACGATCCTGTTATCCAGCGATAGCGTTTGGGTAATCCTGGCCAACCTTATCGTTATCGCCGTTACGGCCGGGATAACCGAGGAGTTCCTGTTCAGAGGAGCCTTGCAACGAGTGATCGGGAAATGGACCTCCAACCCTCATACGATCATATGGGTCGCCGCCATACTATTTAGCGCCTTCCATTTACAATTTTACGGATTCTTGCCCCGGATGATACTCGGAGCCTATTTCGGCTATCTACTCTATTGGAGCAAGAGCATCTGGATACCGGTGTTCGCCCACTTTGTCAATAATGCTTTCGCCGTAATAGGGATGTCGGACAGTCGTCTCAAGGATAACGAGTTTATCACAGGCGATATTCCCGCCGAGCATCTTTTGGACTTTTGTCTTATCGCCGCCTTATCTTTCCTGCTGTTCATACTGGTAAACAGGCGATTGAAACGGCTGCTATAAGTCTTTCTTACGCAGCACGAAGTCTTTTCCCAAATATTTCTCGCGCACGATCTCGTTCTCGGCTAGTTGTTCGGCGGTTCCTTGGAAAAGGACTTTTCCCTCAAACAGAAGATAGGCCCGGTCACAAATACTCAATGTCTCGTACACATTGTGGTCGGTAATCAAGATTCCGATATTCTTATGTTTCAAGCGAGCCACGATTGTCTGGATATCTTGTACGGCGATCGGGTCTACACCGGCAAAAGGCTCATCCAACATAATGAACTTCGGATCGATCGCCAGACAGCGGGCAATCTCCGCACGACGCCGCTCTCCACCCGAAAGCTGGTCTCCCAAGTTTTTACGAACCTTATTCAAACCGAACTCTGAAATCAAGCTTTCCAGTTTCTCTTTTTGGTACTCAACGCTACGTCCCGTCATCTCCAAGACCGAGCGGATATTATCTTCCACCGTCATTTTCCGGAAAATCGAAGCCTCTTGCGCCAGATAGCCAATGCCGTTGCGAGCCCGCTTATAGACCGGGAATTTCGTAATCTCCATGTCATTCAAGAAGATCTTACCCTCGTTAGGAGTGACCAAACCTACTGTCATATAAAAGGTGGTCGTCTTTCCCGCTCCGTTCGGACCAAGCAAACCAACGATCTCCCCTTGTTTCACGTTAATCGATACATGATTCACGACCGTACGAGTCCTATATTTCTTTACCAAGTCCTCCGTACGGAGCACCATTCGTTGTTCGTCTGACATAAGCTACTTAAAAATTTAACGCGAATGTACGTGATAATCCGCAGATCTACATCACATACATTCGCAAAAAAGCGATAAGAGAATTTAATAACTCCACTCAGATTGCCACTCGATCACGGGTTGCTCCCCCTCGAATCGGATAGGAAGCCAGATATAACGTCCGTCTATAGCGTTCTCCGGAGTCCAACGATCTCCCATATAAATAAAGCGATCCGCATGGCCGGGTACAGGCAATACGTACGTGCTCTGAGAATAAAACGACACCTCCGAGTTCTCTCCCCTAAACGGATTTTCCAATTCCTTCCAAGGTCCCCAAATCGAGGAAGCGACCGCCGATCGTCCCGCATTCGGAGCCCAGCCCGTACAGCCGGACATAATCAAATAATATTTCCCCTTCTGTTTGAACAAGGCTGGAGCTTCCATGAAACGCCCCGGGAAGAAACGGGCGTACTTACCGGAATAACTCGTATAATCATCGGTCAGCTGCGATATATGCAAGGTACTATTCTCTTCCGAGGAATAAATATGATAAGCGATGCCATCGTCATCCACGAAAAGGTTCATATCCCTAGCCATTTGTCCGGAGATCTGGTCACGCCCCAATAAATTCAAGCTATCCGGATGGGCTGGTAACTCTCCACCGCTAAAACGTAGATCTGCGGAAAGCGTACAAGGTTGCTTATGTAGTTCCTGTACATTAACCGGCCAAAAACCGGCATTCGGACGGAAAGCGTTTACGAACGAGTAAGGCCCCGCCACGTTTTTACTGACAGCCACTCCACTCAATGCTCCCGAATAGCCAGCACCTCTCGGCTCTAAATGAAACCACATTACATATTGATCATTCTTTTTATTATAAATCACTTTCGGACGCTCCAACACGCATCCCTTAGCAATATGGCTCGTCGTATCATCCGGCACGACCGATAAGGCGATTCCCTCGTCTTTCCAATTATATAAATCTTTCGACGAATAGCAATGAACGCCTACTTGAGCCAGATTTCCAGCCGAGCCCTCCGTTTTATGCTCACCAAACCAATAATAAGTATCCCCGACCCGTAGAATACCGCCACCATGAGCGTTTATATGTACCCCTTTATCATCCGGCCAAACTTCCCCCGGCTTAAAAGAAAGATCCTTCCGCTGGCAAGCCACACATAAACACAGCAAGCCGATCACTCCTAAAAGAATTCGCTTCATAAAAGTATTTTTTAGTATTTAAGAAAGCAAACATAGTTAAAAAAGAGGGATGTGGCAAACTTTAATACCATAGGATTTACAAATAAAACCAATCTTGTTTCTAAGATGTTATATGGTTATTAGTGGATTTTACGCTATCTTTGCAAATTGAAATCAGAAATTTATCAAGATAAAAATGAATAAAGCATTACACAGAATGGGTGAGTATACCCTACTGATGATGAAGAGTATAACACTTCCAGACCGGTGGAGTATGTTCTTTAAGCAATTGATCAAAGAGATATACAAGCTAGGCGTGGATTCTCTTTGGATTGTCATAATCATCTCGGTCTTTATCGGTACGGTTATCGCCATCCAGATCTCCTTGAATATCAGTTCCCCCTTGATTCCTAAGTTTACGATCGGCTATACCACCCGTGAGATTATCTTGCTGGAATTCTCTTCCTCTATCATGGCACTAATCCTAGCGGGTAAAGTAGGCAGTAATATCGCCTCCGAGATCGGAACCATGCGAGTCACCGAGCAGATAGACGCCATGGAAATCATGGGTGTTAATTCCGCCAATTTCCTGATCCTTCCGAAAATGCTCGGTTTGATGATCTTTATTCCGGTATTGGTTATCTTCAGTATGTTCACCGGTATCATGGGCGGCATATTCGCCAGTTACTCAACGAGTACGGGAATGACTCCTTCCTCGTTCGAGTACGGTTTGCAATTCTACTTCAACGAGTTTTACATTTGGTATTCTATTATCAAATCCGTAGTATATGCGTTCATCATCTCATCCATCGCCGCCTATTTTGGCTATAACGTAAAGGGAGGCGCCCTAGAGGTAGGTAAGGCAAGTACGAATGCCGTGGTCATGAGCAGTATCATGATTTTACTTGCCGACGTAATATTAACCCATTTAATGCTTACTTAAAAATGATCGAAGTTAAGAATATAACGAAGTCTTTCGATGGACGTGTCGTCTTGAAAGATATAAGTACGACGTTCGAGGATGGTAAGACGAATCTGATCATCGGACGAAGCGGTTCGGGTAAAACGGTAATGATCAAGAATATCATCGGGTTAATGAAACCTGATACCGGACAGATATTATACGACGGCAGAGACTTGATCACGATGAACAAGCATGAGTTAAATATGCTGCGTCGGGAAATGGGTATGTTGTTCCAAGGTTCCGCTTTATTCGACAGCATGACGGTAATGGAAAACGTAATGTTTCCTTTAGATATGTTCTCTAAAGACTCAACGAAAGAGCGCAGGAAACGTGCGGAATTCTGTTTGGAACGCGTAAACCTGTCCGAGGCCGGACATCTATATCCTTCCGAGATCAGTGGAGGTATGATGAAACGTGCCGCCATCGCAAGAGCGATCTCCCTAAATCCTAAATACCTGTTCTGCGATGAGCCGAACTCCGGACTGGACCCCAAGACTTCTCTATTGATCGATGATTTGATTCACGACATTACGGTGGAGTACAATATGACGACCGTTATCAATACCCACGACATGAACTCCGTGATGAATATTGGTGATAATATCATCTTTATTAAGGAAGGCGTGAAGGAATGGCAAGGAACAAAAGAGCAGGTAATCACCTCTAATAACCAAGCGTTGAACGATTTCATCTTCGCATCCGACCTGTTCAGGAAAGTAAAAGAAGTAGAAATGCTCCAAGAGGAAGGGTAAGTTAACATACTTGGCAAAGTATCTTAACTTCATCGGCTAAGTATCTTAACTTAAATGGCAAAGTATCTTAACATACTTCGCCATTTAAGCCAGCTTACTTTTTCCACTTATTTTTTATAGACCAAACACGTCCTTGATCTTATCTGCATAATCCAATTTCTCCCATGTGAATAACTCCACATCACAAGTAACCGGCTTCTGCAAATAACGGGAAGAGAATGTCTTCGTCACCGTCTGGGGTTTGCGTCCCATATGACCATAAGAAGCGGTCTCGAAATAAATCGGGTTACGCAATTTCAAACGCTCCTCGATCGCTTTCGGACGCATATCGAAGATATCCCAGATCTTAGCGGCGATCTCTCCGTCTGTCATATTCACCTTCGCACGGCCAAAAGTATTCACGAAAATATTCATCGGTTTAGCCACACCGATCGCATAAGACACCTGTACCAGCATCTCATCCGCCACACCGGCAGCAACCATATTCTTAGCGATATGACGAGCGGCATAAGCAGCCGAACGGTCTACCTTAGAAGGGTCCTTTCCAGAGAAAGCACCACCGCCATGAGCACCTTTACCACCATATGTATCCACGATGATCTTACGGCCGGTCAAACCGGTATCACCGTGAGGACCACCGATCACGAACTTACCGGTCGGGTTCACATGATAAATGATATTATCATTAAACAAAGCCTGTACATGAGCCGGATATTGAGCCTTCACACGAGGTATCAATATCTTCTTCACGTCTAAGGCGATCCTCTTTTGCATAGCCTCATCCGCTTCCTTCTGTGAAATACCTTTCGGACCGATAAACTCATCATGCTGCGTGGATACCACAATCGTATCGATACGCAATGGCTTACCGTTATCATCGTATTCAATCGTAACCTGACTCTTAGCGTCCGGACGTAAATAAGGCATCAAATCCGGTTCTTCCTTACGGATCTTCGCCAATTCCCATAATAAACTATGAGATAAGTCCAACGCCAAAGGCATGTAATTCTCAGTCTCATTAGTAGCATAACCGAACATCATACCTTGGTCGCCGGCACCCTGCTCATAGGGATCCGCACGCTCTACGCCACGGTTGATGTCACCACTCTGCTCATGGATAGAAGAGAACACACCACATGACTTCGCTTCAAACTGGTACTCGCTTTTCGTGTAACCAATCTTCTCGATCACGCCACGTGCCACTTCCTGCACATCCACATACGCACTTGATTTAACTTCTCCAGCCAAGACAACCTGTCCGGTTGTAACAAGGGTTTCGCAAGCAACTTTCGAATTCTTGTCATACGCCAAGAACTCATCCAGCAAAGCATCCGATATTTGATCGGCTACTTTATCGGGGTGCCCTTCAGACACCGATTCGGAGGTGAATAAATAACTCATCGTTTTAAATTGAAAATTGAGAATTGAAAATTGAGAATTAGGGGATAAACCACAGGTCGCAATTGACAATGCTCGTTAGTTATTAATCTATGACTGAATTGAACTTGGAAGGATTTTTCTGCCGGACGGCAACGAAAAGGATATGTTTTTAGCATTTTTTCCCGTGGTTGCAAGCAATACAAATCTATCCACGTCAATTCATTCGCAAAGATACGCAATAATTGAGAATTGAAAGTTGAAAATTGAAAATTATTTCTTCTTTTTGGAATTACGTAAGGCTTTTTTATATTTAAAACCGGCCTTCCATTTCGCTGAATCAGAGCCATGTGTCCCTTTCAAGAAATCAGAGAACTTGATTTTCTTACCATTCGGATCTTCCGCTTCGCCTTTCGCTTTCTTGAAGACGATCCCTTGCGTCATCGCTTTATTAATTTCTTTATTCATAACTCAAATCTCGTAGTTCATAATTAAAACTTATAATTCGGATAAAAGTTCACGCATCGTCTTGCCAAACACAGGATGTTTCACCGACGGAGCTACTTCTGCCAACGGTTCCATTACAAACGACCGTTTGTGCATCAGAGGGTGCGGTAGCGTCAGCCGCTCCGTATGCAGGATTTGCTTATCCACCATTAACAGATCGATATCGATGATACGGTCATGATACGCACCGTCACTTTTTTCGATACGTCCCATCTCGATCTCGATCAAACGGGTAGCGTCTAATAATTCCATAGGGGAAAGTTCCGTCGTCATAACGATCACGGCGTTCAAGAAAGTGTTGTCCGATTCAAATCCCCAAGGCTCCGTCTCATACATATCAGAAAGGGCAAGAACATCTCCCACCCTTTCAGCCAACAGCGCCGCCGCTGTCACCAAATTTCCTCGTTTATTACCTACGTTCGTACCTAATCCAAGGTAAGCTGTCGCCATAGAAACCGGATTAAAGGATTAGCATAGCGTCGCCGTAAGCACCGAAACGATATTTCTCTTTCAAAGCGATATCGTAAGCGTCCATGATCAACTCATAACCACCGAAAGAAGCTGTCATCATCAATAATGTAGACAACGGCATGTGGAAATTTGTCACCATGCTGGTAGCCACGCTGAAATCATACGGAGGGAAGATAAACTTATTCGTCCAGCCCTCGAACTCTTTCAGATGACCATCCGTACTTACGGCCGTCTCGATCGCACGCATCACGGAAGTTCCAACCGCACAAACCTTGTGCCCCTCATCCTTTCCCTTGTTCACGATATCCACTACATCGGCATTTACGACCATTTGCTCAGAATCCATCTTATGCTTTGTCAAATCCTCCACGTCGATCTCACGGAAATTACCCAAACCCGAATGCAACGTCAAGAAAGCGAACTGGCAATCCTTGATCTCCAAACGTTTCATCAACTCACGGCTAAAATGCAATCCCGCGGCAGGAGCCACAACCGCACCTTCTTCCGCGGCGAAAATATTCTGATAACGATCCTCGTCTTCCGGTTCCACCTCACGTTCGATATACTTAGGCAGCGGAGTCTCGCCCAAGGCATACAAAGCCTTCTTAAACTCGTCGTGGTTCCCGTCATATAAGAAACGAAGCGTACGCCCCCGCGAAGTCGTATTATCAATCACCTCCGCGACCATAGAATCATCCTCGCCAAAGTATAACTTATTACCGATACGGATCTTACGAGCCGGATCCACCAATACGTCCCACAAACGTAAGTCCTCGTTCAGCTCGCGCAACAAGAACACCTCGATACGCGCCCCTGTTTTCTCCTTGTTACCGTACAAGCGAGCAGGGAACACTTTCGTGTTATTAAAGATAAACACGTCACCTTTTCCATAATAGTCTAGAATATCCTTGAATTCGCGATGCTCGATCTCACCCGTATCACGATGAACGACCATCAACCTCGACTCATCTCTGTTCTTCGCCGGATGTAAAGCGATTAATTCCGACGGTAAGTTAAATTTGAATTTCGAAAGCTTCATAATGCACTCTATTTATTTTTCTTCTTCTATTTTTACCACATTCTTCTCTAAGAAATCATCGATCTCCTCCGGAGACATACACATATCCAAGGTTACCTCTCCGATGCGAGTCCGTTCCAAGCCAATCAAATGAGCGCCGGAATCCAAGGCCTTCCCGATATCACGAGCCAACGCACGAATATAGGTACCTTTGCTACATACCACCCGTATCTTTATAACAGGCAAATCGCACTCCAGCAACTCCAGTTCGTCTATAACCAATGTCTTGGATTTTAGTTCAACCTCCTCTCCTTTCCGGGCTAGCTCATAAGCACGTTTACCTTCGATTTTGCAAGCGGAGAACACCGGGGGAATCTGTTGGATCGTACCCACGAATGTCTTTAAAACCTCCTCCACGAGCTCACGGGTTATATGTTCCGTGGGATACACGGCGTCTATCTCTTTCTCCAAATCGAAAGACGGGGTAGTCTCTCCCAACTTCAACGTAGCGATATATTCCTTCGTCTGATATTGAAACTCATCGATCCGCTTCGTAGCCCTTCCGGTACAAACGATCATCACACCTGTAGCCAAGGGATCCAGTGTCCCCGCATGTCCAACTTTAATCTTCTTTACCTTCAGTTTCCGACTTAGCTTATAGCGAAATTTATTAACTAGGTCAAAAGAAGTCCACGTTAGCGGTTTATTAAAATATAAAATCTCTCCAGCTATAAAATCCATTCTTTATTTCAGTAATGTACAAGCAATTGTCACCAATCCCGCGATCGCGCAATAGATAGCGAAATAAATCAGTTTCCCCTTTTTCACGATGTTGATCATCCATTTACAGGCCACGCAACCGGAAACAAAAGCGGCCACGAAACCTACCGCTAATGATAATGCGGGAATGCTCCCGGCCACATCTTCACCTTTCACCATCTTCATCACATCCAACAACGCCTCTCCCAAGATCGGAGGTATTACCATCAAGAAAGAGAACTGGGCTAGTTTCGCCTTATTATTTCCCAATAACAAACCGGTAGCGATCGTTGATCCGGAACGTGACAAACCCGGCATCACGGCGCAAGCCTGAGCCAGACCGATAATAAAAGCGTCTTTCATCGAGATCGACTCTTTCTGGCGTGGTTTGGCATAATACGAAAATGCCAGCAAAGCCGCCGTCAATAGCAGCATACAACCAACGACCAATAAACCTGATCCAAAGATTTGTTCTACCGTATCTTTAAAGAATACCCCAACGATCCCGATCGGAATCATGGAAATCAAGATATTAATCACATACTTCGTCTCCGCGTTCATCTGAAATTTAAACAAACCACGGAATATCCAATCGATTTCCTTCCATAAAACCACTAACGTACTGAATACGGTCGCCACATGCACGACGATCGTAAACGCAAGATTCTCCTCTCCCTCTATACCAAACAAAGCTGAGCCAATCGCTAAATGACCGCTACTGCTCACCGGCAGATATTCGGTCAATCCCTGTACGATACCCAGTATCAAGGCCTCAAACCAACTCATTCTGTTACTTCTTTATCTTTGCTATTCTTCAAGATTCCAAAAATCATCATCACGAAACCGATAACCGTAACCACCGGAGCTACCACGATACGGCGGGCGCTGAATATATCGGGATTGAACGTATTATCCCCGGAACCTCCACCACTCATCAATATGAAACCAAGCACGATGCAGGCAACCGCTACCGCAATCAGTATAAAATTCTCTTTTCCGAAAGCAAAATCTCTTTTAGCCATCTTTCTCAACTCTTTATTATTCGTACATTAAATATAATACAACTTATCGCCCCCCATCCGCAAATATTTATTCACGGCAAAAATGGTCGCGATCACGGACAAGACAATACCTAAAGCAAACACTGCCACATAAACCAATAATAATGTTTGCATATCCAATATCTGGATAAAACCTTTCAATTCATTTTGCAAATAATATAACGCTCCGGTTAGCATCAATATTGCCAAGATAGAGGCGAAAATGCCACTTACTATGTTATATTTCACAAAAGGCCTACGTATAAAGCCGGAAGTAGCCCCCACTAGCTTCATCGTATGAATTAAGAATCGTTTGGAATAAATCAACAGGCGGATCGTATTACTGATCAACACGAACGAGATAATCATCAGTACCGCAGCCAAGGTTAGCAGGATCAAGCCCAACCGCTTCATATTATTATGGACCATCTCCATCATATCCTTTCGATAAAGCAGCTCCGAGACCGACGTATAGTTTCTAATCTTCTTCTCTATCACTTGGAGGCTATCGGGGTTGGCGTACTCCGAATGCAGTTTCACCTCAATCGAGGCCTGTAAAGGGTTAAAGCCTAAGAAGGTTTCCGGATTCTCGCCCAATTCTTCTTCCAACTCTTTCGCAGCTTGTTCTTTTGATATATACTCGGTAGATTTTATAAAAGGAAGAGCGTCCAAGCTCTTCTGCATTTTCTTTATCTCAGTTTCTTTTTGGTTATCTTTCAGCACGATGGAGAAAGATAAGTTCTCTTTCACATAAACGGAGAGTTTATTACCCAACATCCCTATCAATAGAATGAGTCCTAGCAAGAATAGTACCAAGGAGATACTAATAACAGACGTAAGCCGGGAGTTAAAGAAAGAAACAGAACTAACTTTTTTATTTTCAGCCATCAGACTCTCACTTATTAACGTTAAATAAATTAAGGAGATGCGTACAGAGAACACACCTCCCAATTTTCTTGCAAAAGAACGAATAAAATAAGTAAGCCGAAAGGGTTTTAGAATATTTAACCTCTACAACTCTAACAAAGGCTATTCGTACATATACAATGATACAAAAGAAGACCGCCGGAACTGAGTATTCCTAGCGGCCTTCCCCAACATTAAAGACTCAAGGGTTAGTTTCTTAAAATAAGGTTGTTAGCGAACGTTTACTTTCACTGTTATACGCTTGCCATTCTCGTTGATCTCTATCAGATAGATTCCTGTCGATACCGGGATGCGGGTAGTTCCGATAATTGAGTCGCCATACAGGCTAACTCCAGTCACCGCTATGATACGGATCGAGATTGGACGGGCCGGATGAACGGTTATCGCACCTCGCTCGCAATAGATTTGATGATCGTTGATGATTTGCTCGATACCTACCGTGCCGGAGACAGTTACCACACAAGACGCCGTCTTGTTTCCATCATCGGTAGCCACAGTAATCTTGCAGGTACCGATTTTCAGCGCGGTAACGACACCATCCGCGTCAACAGTAGCCACCGTCTCGTCGCTGCTGCTCCAAGAGACGGTTTTCATCGTGGCGTTATTAGGGGTAACTTTCGCTTGCAAGGCAAAAGATTCACCTACGGCCAATGCCTTGGACGTGATATTCAAAGAAACTCCCGTAACAGCCACATCTGTTCCCGGAGGTGTAGAAACCGGCTTGAACTCTGCCATAATAGCCAAGGACTTATCGACTTCAATCTCTACAGGCGAAGTCATATACTTCTCTTCGCCTATTTGAATAACGGCCAATTCATAATCCGGATTGGCTTCCGCCTCAATGGTTAGCTTAGTCGCTTTCGCCACAGCGGTTCCACTCGTTATCTCGGTCTTCTCGCCCTCACCCTTCAACATATAGACTTTCAAAGAACCATTTTCCGGTTGAGCGAACGTGACAACTAACGCATCCGAACTTTTCACCGTAACCTCCGCTTCCGTAGTCGCATCCTCATAATTCGGATCATACGACGTGAAGATCACTTCCTTTTTCTGGCTATTGCCGGGTTTCAATATAGCTGACGCGTCAGCCCATTCAAATTTACCGGATATGGTAGTCCCATCGGCACCTTTCGCAACACCACCGGATAATAGGGATTCCGACAAGGACTGACCTTCCGTGATCGTAGATGCGGTAGGAGCCACTACCTTTACGACCTTCGCTTTCTTTATCACTAATTTCTTGGTTGCCTCGAAAGATCGCCAGTTCTCATCCCCGGTACGTGTTACAGTCACAAGATAAGTACCTGCGTTCAATGGAGTAGCAACCGATCCATCCGTATTTGAATATTTAATATTTACATCTGTCGGATAACTACCGCTCAAAATGTCTTTCAATTCCACAAGCCTTACGGAACCATTATAAACAAACTCCAAATCTGAAGGATTCGCCGTTATTTTAGGTTTATCCACAAAATTCGGGGTGTATGTCGCATCAGCCGCCAAAGTAACCGTTATCTCTGGGTTCTTTCTATCGGCGCTTGAGACATTATCACTCCAAGAATCAAAACGTTGATTCTCGCTAGGAGCTACCGCTCGCAACTTTAAAACCGTATTCTCCGGAACTTCCGAATAATCGCTAATAACCAAGCCTCCATTCGTAACCTCCGTATTTGAGGTACTTAAAGAAAACGTTTTTACTTCACCAACCGGCATTGAATAATCTACCGATTCATAATTACTCTTGTCAAGTGGGGTAAAGCGCAGAATATTTACCTGATCCTTTGTCGGGATTCCGGTCACATTCGCACGAAGCGCCGATTTTTGTGTAGAAGGATTCCATTCCACATCCTCGAAGTCTTGAGTAAGTTTAGCATCAACCTTTTCATAATTATCCCCTCCTATAGTCGGTACTTCCAGCAATGCCATACCAGCCTTCTTGATAATCAGCTCGGCAGTTACATCCACGGCTTTAAATAAATCATCCTCGCCACGAGTAATCCGAACTTTATAAGTTCCGGCCGATTTAGGATTCTCTGTCATTTCTACCCCACTCCGGGAATATGCGACCTTAAAGTCCAAACCGGAATAGCCCGTAATCTTAACCTCGAAATTCCGGTATTGCTTATTATAGACTACCGTTTGCGTCGTCTTATCAATCAGCGAGGCCAAATCTTTCTTCTCCACATAATTAGCGGTAACAACCATAGGGCCGGAAACGGTGAATACATCTCCATCCTTGATCTCGGAAGAGTTCACCATCATATTCATAAAACGATATCCCGTTTCCGTCTCAACAGAAGCGGTCAATTGAGTCATATAAGGAACCTTAGAACCGGAAGCCACCTCTTTACCGGCCTTATCTTTCAATACGACTTTACCCGCATTAGGGATATTCAACGCCGAGGTTATTTGATATTTCACCAATTGGAAACTTGCGCTCACCGTAACATCTCCGGTCCCAACCATAAATGAGCCATCAGCCTCATTATAATTCGCGCCTTCCACTTTCACGGATGCCAGCTCATAGCCATAATCCGCATTTCCTATCACCTTCACTTTCACACCTTCAGAGATAGCCTCACCGGGAGTAACAGGCGCCTTCGTATCCACCTCGATCAGATTAACGCTACCATTCTTCAACTCCCCAACCTTGACCAAATGTTTATCCGGTTCTTTTTGCAGGAAATCGGCCGATATATCAGCGGCTTGTGTCAAAGTATAAGAACCGTTATTCACCAAAGCCCCATTCACCTTCACGGACTGAACCATATAGCCCGCATCCGGAGTCGCCGTGATAGTCAATAAGGTTCCCTGCAAAAACTCAGCACCATTCTTCACCTCCACGCCATTCGCGAAGACCTTCAAGGAACCATTCATCGGATCCGTAAACGTCACGCCATAAAGGACTGGATCAAAACGGGCTACGATATCCAAGTTCGCATTCGCTTGCAACTCCCGTGTAGCCGATGTATTCCCATCACTCCAGCCGGCAAACCGGTAATTCTTATCCGCGACGGCTGTCGCTTTCAAAACCGAGCCTCTCGCATATTTATCATTTGCGGTACGCCCCTCCAAGATGACAGTACCGAAATTACTGGCGGTAACATTCATAGAATAAACAGGAATTACGTTCAAGGTTATAAACGTATCTTTAGCCGCATAGTGAACAGGATCATTCGGTTCGAATATCAAGTCGTACTTTTTCTTATCCGGAGAAGCGATCTCGTTCGGAGCTTTCCAGATAAATGATCCGGAAGAAGTACCATCGATCAAGGTACACGCCGATAAAGCCTGTCCTTCCTCAATACGACCCGGAGTAGGTAACACCAAACTCTCCACCTCTTTCTTACTCTCCACCACTAACGTAACCGTATCAGAGAGGCTACGGTATGTCAAGTCCTCCGCACGGCTCAAACGGGCCTTATAAGAACCCACGGCCAGCGTGGAAGGCAATGTCGTAACCCAAGCCGTACCGCTCAATTGATATTCGATCTTGATGTCCCCGACAGCGCTTGTTACCGTGACCGGCTTGATGGAGCCGACCGTCTGGACAAGGTTGTTAGCCACGAACCTCACCGTATCTTTGGAGACGAACGCAAAGGTATAGCTATCGCCACTCGTCAGACTAGGAGTCGTGTACGTGTAAGAGGTATTTCCATTGGCATACGTTCCCTTGATCTTCGAGATATCCACGTCCGAAGAGGCTTGCTTAATAGCCCCTAGCCTATAGTTGGCATTCGATACGATCGAGAAAATGACGGGCTTACCGTAAGCGATCTCACCACCGCTCATGATGTCCTTGTTGTCCATCTTGGCGGTAACCGTACCCTGTCCACCATCGACAGCGTAAGCCAAGGTATTGGCATTACGGATCGTAAACGTTTTAGAGGAATCCTCTAATGCGGCATACTCCATGGTCTCCGGACTAAATAAGACGATCTTATAAGCTCCGACTATCTGCGGTAACGTGGAAGTCTCCGAACCATCGGCCGCACGATATCGAACCACTTGTCCCGCTATTTCCGGCGTAAACTTAATAACCGGCAAATTCTTCCCGGCCACGATCTCGTCTTTTGTCGCCGAAGAACCTGTTACACTCACGGAAATCGTTTTCTTCGCAGCGAAACCTACCGACAAGGTCGTAGAGGCGGTTAACGAGGCGGTCGTATAGGTATAAGAGATGGTGTTATCCTTGTTAAGCGCACCTTTTGGCAAGGCTGATACCGCGGTTCCATTCACAACAATCTTATTCAATAGAAATCCGGGGTTAGCGATAATTGTAAATACGGCAGGTTGCCCGTTAATGATCTCGCTACCGCTTGCCATGTCCGTAGAGCCCATCTTGGCGGTAACCGTACCTTGTCCGGCCGTTTCCACGTTATAATTTAATACATTCGCTTTAGATACCGTAAACTTCATGTTCTCATCCTTCAAGGCGGCATATTCCGCAGTCTCGGGACTGGTCGCGACGATCGTGTAAACACCATCCGCCGCAGGAAGTTTATCGGATAAAGCTCCGGAAGCGTTCTTATATTGAACCTTCTGCCCCGCTATCGTATTGGGGGTAAATGTGATAACCGGAAGATTCTTACCAGCCAAAACCTCATCCTTCGTGGCAGATAATGGATTGGCTGTTACAGATACGGTTTTCTTCGCGGCAAATCGCACGTCAATAACCGTAGAAGCGGTCAACGCCGATGTCGTATAATCCGCATAGGAAGTCTCATTCGTAGAAGAATTAAAAGTTCCTTTCGGCAAAGTCACCTCATTATTATCTACGGTAAGTTTGCTCAACACATAACCGGGCTTGGAGGTAATATTCAATACGGCTGGCTTATTATAAACGATCTCACCATCACTAGCGATAGTGGAGCCATCCATAGAAGCGGTTACAGATCCTTGCGCCTCCTCAAACGAGTAGGAAAGCGTATGGGGCGGTTGTACCTTGAATAGAATCTCCTTGTTTATGGCGGCTTGCGTATCAGTCTCCGACTTGGTTACGACAACATAATAAAGTCCAGCCTTTTCGGGTAGCTCATCCGTCAAAGCAGCAGAGCCATCCTCCCTGTATTGTACTTTATACCCCGTAATAACTGGGTCAAAAGTAACCTTGGGCAAATTCACCTTCGCTCTTATCTCATCCAAGGTGGCATACTCAGGAGAGATCGTGACCGTCACCTGCTCTTTCGCCTTGAACACCGCCTTGATTTCCGTACTACCGGTTAAAGCGGTGGAAGTATAGGAATAGGTGGTCGTATTATCATTTTGAAAAGTACCGCTCGGCAACGTGCCAATAGTAGCCGTATTCATCGTTATATCCGACAGGACATATCCGGGCTTCGCCGTGATCGTGAAAACGGGTTTACTATTATATGCCACCTTGGAACCTGTGGCTACCGTACTGGTTATGGTTCCTTGATCCGTATTCGCCGAGCTATAATTCAATGTCACCTTAAACGTCGGAAGATCCGGGGCGGAACGTAAATCTGAATCTTGCGCATGTACCTGTGCCATCGCGATGACAGCAAGGAATATCGCTAATATACTCTTTTTCATGTTTATCTTTGTTTTAATCGTTATTTAACCCTTACTAATTGACCGTTCACGGCATAGATGCCCGAAGAAACCATGATCCGCTGTCCGTCCGTAACCTCGCCACGATAAGCGACCTTGCCATTCATTCCGATGATCACCACGTCCATAGGCTCCGGCGTGTGGATCACGATAGCGCCACGATCGGTAGTCACGTAATAACCATCTACCGGCTCGATCGTCTGGTTGCCCGTAACCACGCCATCGCCGATACGTAAAGAGCGAAGCGTACTCAATGTCTTGGCGTCTGTCAAGACAAAGCTTTGGAAAGGCTTGATCTCCGGGTTTGCCTCTTGCTCGAAAGAGGTTCCATCCGCGGTCAATATATAAGCGGATTGTTTCAAGGTAATCGTAAATGTATTCGGATTCGAGCACATCAAGAAAGTACCTGTTTCAGTTGGAGCGGCAGGTTCTTCCAAGGTCTTGAATTCAAAAGCTCCTTCGGAAGAGATCGTATAGGTATCGCCATTAGCCGCCCATAATCCGGCTGCGCCAAAGTTGTCGGTCTTCACCTCAAATATAGGAGTCTTATTATTCTTCAGATCCGCAAACCAAATACCATTATCAGCTTCTTGAGCGCTTGGTGCTGATACGGATGCACCTTTCGAGTCTTTTACTTCCAGAGACGTAAACGGTACACCTAGCGCTTTCCAGTTATTACCGGATAATTTTGGAGCGAAACGAAGTACCTTAGCGGTTACCTTTTGGTTGACATCCGTAAGCGCAGATCGCAATTGGGCACCTTCTTCCATTGTAACGGTATCTAAAACCATTGGAGTAGAGAGGGTCAGAGTCGCTCCATCCAATACATTCACCTTCCTTTCCGAATAAGGAGTGGCCCACGTAGTATCATTTTTTATTTCAATAGCTACCGCATAATCTTTTATAGAAAAAGACTCCTCACCTTGGTTTAGCCAATAAACCCTTTTATAAGGATTGGCGATAGCATACGTTTTAGCCGCACTTTCCTTTGCCACCAAACAACCGTCCTTACAATCAAAAATCACACTATCCGGAATAACATAAGGTTCCCAAATGGCAGGCGTTGTACCTTGATCAGAGGGAACAGTAGGGGCTTTAAAGAAGGTATATTCCGCCGCATTTAAAGCATCAAGCGTTTCTGCTATAGTCGTATCAGGAATCATTATTATATCTCCCGCATAGGCAATGCCTTCATGGTAATATGTATCCCCACTCAATTCTCCAAAATCGATAGCTGTTACGATAGAGACCGCTGCATTCCTAAATGAACCATCCGGTTTATTAATAATCACACAAGGCTTCCCGTTTTGGTCTTGAAATTGCACATCAGTGCCTTCCACCATGATTACATTATTATATTCATCAGGATTCATACCATAACCCACTATAGTTGGATTCTTTATGTTATCAGTAGTTGAGACAATTGTTTTTCCTTTCAATATAATCTTATTATCACAAGGAGTAGGAGTAAAACTACCATTTATTTTAATCGGAGTCATTGCCATTGTCTCTTGTTCATCAAACTTATTCCCGATATAAGAATCTTCAATCACAATCTCGTTATTGGAAGCTCCCACTGTAGAATTATTTGTTGATATCGCTATAGCCGCAAAGCTATCGGAAACACCCTTATTTTTTGTCTTACCTGTTAAGATACTCCCTCCCGAAACATGAATATTCATATCTGAGGTCTCATACAAATAGAGAGCACCATACCCTACGATGTTCGATTTATTCTTTATTGTCAATTTTTGATCGCCGGCGTTATTAGCATAAATACAATAATAGTTATTTAGCAAGATTGTCGTACTATCTACCGTCACTGGCGTTTTTTTATGGTGAATATATACACCAAATTGATTCGAACCGTTCACCTGTCCCTCAATCTTTGTATTAACAAGAGAGACATCCGTCAGTTCTCCATCAATAAGAACTCCAGATTGTGCGTTAGCCGCCAAATTTATTGTAGTATTTTCAACACGTACAGTCCCCTTTGCCGTTGCTCCCAGAAGAATCGCATTTTGTAATGCTTCCGCAGGATTTGGGTTCTTACGATCACCATAGCCTTGTGTATTATTATTCATAATACAATTATCTATCAACAAATCCGCATTACCGGTTACCTCTATAATTGGAGTACATTTTCCAGAGGTAACTTTCGTTGGCGTATAATCGATACTCAATCCTTTTATTTTAACATCGGTAGCAGTATTATTGGCAGAGCCATTAACCAAGATCGCACCTTCTATAATAGTCTTGTCCTGCCCAGCTCCTTGAATTGTGATAGATTTATCTAATGGTAGAGTCATTGGTAAAGTATATTCTCCTTCCGGGAAAACGATACGATTTTGATCTGTCAAATCTACCTCAGAAAGTAGACCAGATATATCGCAAGCCGCATTACGTAATGAACCATCTTGGTTGAATACAGTAATCGCTGATTTCTCATCCGCGATCTGGTACTTAACCGTATTGTCGCAATTAAAAGTATTCGTTTTATAATCCTGTATCAAAACCCCTACATTATTTTTATTCACTTTCAGTACAGAGCCCTCACCAATATTAAATGTATTACCCGTACTACGAACAGAAATAGGATATTGCAGAGCTGTACTTTCCATAAAAGCAAACAAATTAGTATTTTTTATATCAAAGGAATTGTTAATCGCATTGTCTTCTTCATCTTTATTTAATACAATCGTAGCAAAATCATTTGATCCTTTAAGTTGATAGTTATGAGACTCCAATGTTGAATTAGCTATCTTAAACTTATTATTAGATGACCAAATATTGAGTGCCGCCCATGAATCTATTTTTGAATCTACAATTGAAATCGAAAGATTATCATTTAGCGCTGTTACATTTATTGCATAATAAAATCCTTTGATAGTACTATTATTTTTCATTTCTATGGACGATCCATTCATATTTGAGAAACTTATTCCTCTACTATAAGTACCATTCTTCGGATATACCGCAGAAAGAATATGAGAATTATCCAATACAATAGTATTTTTCACCTTAGTCGTATTTCCAAACGAAGAGAACCCTCGATTGTAAGACCCTTCTAAATAAATACAAGAATTCGTAAGAGATACATTCACATTATCACAAATACTATTAGAATCATAGCTTTTTCCCAGATTAACAATGCCCATAGAACTTTTACCCCAACCATCACCACTACCTGCTGTTAGTTGATGAAGATGGACCCCAGACAAATTCAAATTCACATTCTTAGACATCACATTAATAAGGCCTTGGCTTAATGTTGTACCTTTTGTAATCTGTAAATTCCGCAAATTGACATTGATTACGCTCTCTTCCTCATCCCGTTGAATATCTAGCTGCCCTTCTATAATACAATTTGTCGAATCACTGCCAATAATTGTAATAGACTTTGGAATAACGATAGGTGAAACTTGGGGATAAATTCCCTCTGCCACACGAATGGTAGCCCCATCTGCGGCTTTTTCAATCGCTTTCGCAATTGTAGCCAAAGGAGCTTCTACACCACCTCCGTTACCATCAGAACCCGAAGTGCTGACATACAAATCCGTCTGTCCCCACCCCACACTCGTTGCCACCATAAACACGGCGAACAAGAAAAGTAGTCTTCTTTTCATACGATTAATTTTTATAAGTTAGTAATATTCAATTATTTAAAACATTCACCCTATATTCATAAACTCTGTAGTTTTCTGCATATCAGTCTTCTCATAATCATCATTTACAAGCAGTTATGCGAAATCATCGGTTATAAAACGACTAGTCTAAACGATCATTTTATTCTGGCGTTTTATTGAATTCAACGCATAAGCGTCCATATTTACGTTTATGCGTTGATAATCAATTTTTAAAAGTTTCTCTGGATTTTGTTTTATTCAAAAATATAGCCTATCTTTAACGCCTAGAATAAACGATCGTTTAGACTAGGCGTTTTTATCTATTACAGAATACTTATAGATCAAATATTTTTACGTAAACAAAATTTTCTACCATAAAAACTTATATCATCACAAGCCATAAGATTCTCTTCTTAAAGCATGTGGAATAGCATGACTAACCAAATATCAGACTGCAACTATACATAATGGAGATAAAAGGAATTCTACAATATTGATTTTATGAAAACATCTACAATATCTACCACTACGCCATGTATGCTTTATAAATCAAAGCATTACATATAGGTTGTAGATAGCCTGACATCTACAATTATCATTCAACATCTACCACTTATACTTGACATTGATACTTTTTCTTTGCATTGGATGAGAATACGTGTTATTTTTGAAAGACATGGGCAAAGCAATAGGGTTAATAAGAGTTTCCCTTAGGGGAACAAAGAGTTTCGTTAGTTGAAACAATATATTTTGATTTAACTACTTGAAGATAAAGTAAATATAGAGAGTTTAAAAGATGCAGGTAACGATTTGGTGATAGAAGTCTTGCTTCGGGTTACACTGCTTTGCATAGTTTCAAATAACTATGCATACAAATGTATGCCAATATTTAGAATATAGCAAAATATACTGCCATTTATTTTTGTATAAATCTGATTATTAACATATTAATCATTTAAGGCATAACTTATTGATGCCTACTTGTTATAGAATAGCCTGGAACAGTGCCTTCCGGCTATTTTTTTGTCCCAAATTGGCTTTTTCTGTCTTTTTTTGGCGGTTGCTCAACGGTTGAGTAACCAATGGCCTTATAATATCTCCGTAATATTGCACCATAAACAGTAAAAATAAGGTCATTATGAATAACAGAAGAACTACACCGGGTGGACAGACACCCCACATGCTTAGTGCCATACTTGCCAAAGTTACCAAGATGTCGGACAGGACATTTTTAAGACGACGCAATGACGAGATGCTTCCCTTTCCCAGAGATAAGGGGAAGATATATTACCGCCGTTCGGGCGTACTCCGTGCCATGTCCGCCTGTATCCGGTCATCGTCTATCAGCACCGCTTTCAGTCCCGACAAACAGGCGTATTCCACTTGCTGCACGCTTGTTGTTTCCATCCCGCTCGTTCCCTGCATGGGCAGGCACACCTCAAAGGTGCTTTCATGCCCTTCCCGGCTTTCCACGCTAATAGTACCACCCAGCAGGCTGACCAGCCGTGCCGTTATCGAAAGTCCCAGCCCTTTCTTCTCTGCCAGTTTTATTCCGTTACCCTCCGTTCTCTTGATTCTTTTTGCAGCATGTTAATAAAATTCATTGCATCCATCGGGGTGGAACGGGAAAGGTCGAACGAAAGTATTATTATTTGCAGGCTTCCGTTATCAGCCTGTTGTATTACGTATTGAACTTTTCTATATTCACACAGTAATTTTTGAAGCAATAATAAACATTTTCTACTATTCAAGCATGACTGTATTTTTTATTTTTTTTATATTATCAATCATATTTCCTGAAAATATAGCCTTCCCGACTACAATGATATTCGCACCTGCCAATAAGACACTATTTATATTTTCGAGAGTAATATTTCCATCAACTTCTATATCACAATCTGGATGTATTTCATACAATCTGTTCCGGATTTCAGCTATTCGGGATAGTGATTCCGGAATGAAAGTTTGCCCTTCCAGTCCCGGTTCAACAGTCATTAGATGGACAACGTCCACCTTTTGTAAAACACTGTTGGTAAGGACATTCAGAGTTGTTCCTGGTTTTAGGGCAATCCCGACTTTTATACCAGAGTCTTTTATAAAAGCAAGTGTGCTCTCCAGATCTGCACACGCTTCATAATGCACGGTCAGTACATCGGCTCCGGCATCTATCATCCGTTGTGCAAACCGAATGGGCTCTTGTACCATCATATGCACATCAAACTCCAGATGGGTAGATGAGCGGATACTTCGAATCGTCTTCATACCAAATGATAAGTTCGGAACAAATGTCCCGTCCATTACATCAATATGGACAATATCGGCTCCAGCACACTCCATTGTTTTTAATTGACTGTCTAAATATCGGTAATCTGCCTCTAACAAGGAAGGGGCAAGTTTACGTATTTTTCCCATTTCTTTTACCGTCTAAAATTAAATAAAATACCTATTGAAAACATCTCTTTACAAGTGAATGTCATCTTCAAAAAAATTACTCATTCCAAATTTGCATGCCTCTTCCGCATCTCCTCGACTGAGATACCGCATTGCTCCATAAATTCCAGCACCAGCGCATCGCATACTAATTGGGAGGTTTGCTCGAACAAGCTACCCATCGGTTGTATGGAAGAACGTTCTGCCTGTATACTGTCTTTATTGGAAGCAGGAATCACAATGATTTCATCTGCCAGTTCTACAATAGCTGCCTGCGTATTACCCGTAATTAAGACGACACTTCCTCCCTGTTTTTTCGCCAGTTGTGCGTGATAGAACAGGATAGGGGACGAACCTGAAGCTGTACAAATCACCAATGTATCACCTGCACCGAATGCCGTTGCTGTTGTTTCGCCCACCATGTAGCTTTGAAAACCAAGTTGCATCAGCCGCATGGCGAAACCTCTCATGGCAAGAGCGCTCCGGCCTAAGCCGTCACAGAAAATCCGTCCGGAACGATATATACGAGAAGCTGCAGCCTGCAATTCTAACGGTTCTACAGCCAGAATGGACGCAGAAATCTCGGTTACTATTTCTTTTCGATAGTCCATCGTTATCATTTTTAATTTAATACTGTTTATCTCCGGAATATAGGCCACTGCGCCCTATTCCAGAGAAAACAAGTAAAAACTCTCTTAATCAATCTTAACAAGTGCCTTTACCACACTCGCTTTGTCATGAACACACGTCTCATAAGCCTTCTGTATCTCATCGAAACTAAACTCATGGGTAACAATTTTTTCCAAAGGAATTAGACCACTCTCTACTGCGGCAATGGCTGTAGGGAAAGTATTCACGAAACGGAACTGCGACTTGATACGGGGCGCCTTAGCCATAAGCTGTCCGAAGTTGAAAGAGATTTCTTCCTCTGCCGACATGCCTACCAATACTATCAATCCGCCCTGACGCACAAGGAAAGGCGTCTGTGCAATGGTGAACTTGCTTCCGGCGGCTTCGATAACGATATCCGCACCACGTCCATTAGTGAGGCGTTCGATTTCTTCCAACGGGTCACTCTTCTTGCTGTTGATGACGTAGCTGGCACCCAACTCTTTCGCTTTTTCAAGGCGGTTGTCTTCCAAGTCGCAAACGATAATCTTGCTGGCACCTCTTGCCTTACAACACATCATAATCAGCAGGCCAATACATCCGGCTCCCAAAATCACAACGGTGTCGCCAACAGTTGCTTCGGATAATTCCGCAGAATACATACTGGTGGATAGCGGTTCAATCAAAGCACCGACGCGGGTACTGATGGAATCGGGCAGTTTATAGCAAAGCTCTGCTGGGAATGCCAAATACCGTTCATTGCAGCCCTGAACCGGAGGGGTCGCAAGAAACTTTACATCCTTACACAGATTGTATTCGCCGGACTTGCAATGTTCGCACTTGCCGCAAGTGATACCCGGTTCGACACAAACGCGGTCTCCGGCTATTAGATTCTTCACCTCGCTACCGACTTTCACAATGGTTCCGGCACATTCGTGTCCCAGCATGAAAGGTTCCTTACCTACTATGAAAGTACCACAGCGGCCATCATGGAAGTAATGTACATCCGAGCCGCAGATACCTACATATTCCACACGGATAAGCACTTGGTCGGAAGTAATCTCCGGTACGGGGATTTCATTTATTACAAAATGGTCAATTTTGTCCATAAAAGCGCCTTTGTTCTTCAAATTCTTTGTTTCCATAATACATTTAATTTTAAATTGGTTATTACTTTAAATTCTTTCTCTTATAAGTTAGCCAGAGTAGTAAAGTCGGCTCTCAGCGATTCACACATACTGTCATATACAGCGTGATATTTCCTGTACGTTTCCGCCTCTTCGGGATTGTATGCCAGTGTGTCTTTTTCTTTGATGAAACGGTCACATGCATCTTGTACGGATGAAAATACGCCTGTTCCGGCTCCAGCTAGAAGTGCTGCTCCGTAGGCAGGTCCTTCTTCCTGTTGTAAAGTACAGATGTTACACTGGTAGAGTGCCGCCATAATCTTCCGCCATACCATGCTACGGCTTCCGCCTCCACAGGACCTCATCGAAACAACGTTTACACCCTGACTTTTCAACACGTTATTGCAATCCGCCAGACAATATGCAATTCCTTCCATAATCGCCCGCAACATATGAGCTTGCGTATGAACCACATTCAAACCCAAGAATGCCCCACGATACAACGGGTCGATATGTGGAGTTCTTTCCCCCATCAGAAAAGGTAGGTAAATCAGTTTCTCGCTACCGATGGATACCTGTTCCACCATCTTTGTCAGCGCATTGTAGAATGATTCTCCTTCCGCATCCGCCTGATGGATAATATCCTGACAAAATTTGTCCTTAAACCATTCCAGTGATAGTCCAGCAGACTGTGGACCGCCCATCGTATGCCAACATCCCGGCACTGCACAACAACACAAATGTAATCCACCGCCCGGTATTTCGGTATATTGGTCGAGGTGGGAATACACCACTGCGGAAGTACCTATTGAGGTAAAAGCTTCTCCCTGTCTTACGATTCCGGTTCCGATACCTGCACAGGCATTGTCGCTACCTCCAGCCACCACAGCAGTTTGGGCGGACAGGCCGCATTCTTTAGCTATCTCCGGCAACAGGTATCCGGTGATTTCCTGACTCTCATGCACTTCGGCAAAAAGATTCTTGTCTAATCCGAGCACATCCATCAACTTCTCAGACCAACATCTGTTCTTTACATCCAAAAGTTGCATACCCGAAGCATCCGACACATCGGTGGCGAATACCCCCGTCAAGATAAACCGCACATAATCTTTAGGAAGAAGGATATGCCTGCATTTTTGGAATACTTCAGGTTTGTTCTCCTTTACCCACAGTATCTTTGCAGCTGTCCATCCAGCAATGGGAGGATTGGCAGAAATTTCAATCCACTTTTCCATTGGGAGTAGGTCGAGCATTTCTTCTGTCTGAATGCTGCTACGCTGGTCACACCAGATAATGGCATTATCTACCAGTTCGTTATTCTCATCCAGCATAACTAACCCATGCATCTGCCCCGACAAGCCTATTCCTACCACTTTTTCAGCATCAACACCCGAATTCTTCATCACTTCCTTTATCGTGGAAAGGGCAGCGTTTTTCCAGTCCTGCGGATTCTGTTCAGCCCAACCGTTTTCTGGTTGGTACATGGGGTAAGCACAACTGGCAGACGCTATGATTGTGCCGTTTTCATCAATCAAAATCGTTTTGGTGGCACTTGTTCCCAAATCCACACCGATTAAATACTGTTTTGTCAATTTCTGATTCATATTTCTTAATTATTTCGATTTTGTTCCATTATTTTTCAAATCTCTGTTTCAACAACGATGTCTTTGTCCTTTATCCTTGAACCAAACTGGGCATAATACAACATCACCAATTCGCAGACAACGACAATCATCCATGTCCATCGCCACGAGCCTAGCATATCGGCAAAATATCCTTGTAGTACTGGGAAAAACGCTCCACCGAAAACTCCCATCATGAAAACGCCGGAGGCTTTGGAGGTGTATTTGTTCAACCCTTTCACAGCCAACGTAAAAATACATCCCCACATCACAGAGTGACAAAGTCCGACTGAGACGAGACACCAGGGGTTATCGGTAAGAATGGATATAAGTGTCAGGATGGTGGCCAGGATGGTTGTTACCGTCAGTTGAATACGCGGTGATATGTTGTTGAACAGTCCGGAGGCAATACGTCCCACCATCATTCCTCCCCAGTAAAGGGTTGCCAGCAGGGCAGGTATTCCTAAATTCATACCGGCTATAGTGAAACCGTTCTCTCCGAAAAATGACAGGCCTTCCCCCGTCTTTTCGAGTTCCATCGCAAAGAGGTTTACATTCATCCCGACTGACATTTCAGCTCCTACATAAAAGAAAATGGCGATAACTCCCAGCTTCAAATGCCGGAACGACCAGATGCTGCGTTCTACCGTTTCCCCCTGTTCGATTCTTGTGTTCTTGATGTCCGGTAATGGCAGATGCCCTACAATAATGCGAATTGCACCGATGCCGACTGCCATTAGCAAAAAAGGTATCATCAACTGTTCGGCTCCAAAGTTTGTCAAAGAAGAACCGCCGAATACGACTGCTATGACAAAGAAAGGTGCAATAGTCGTACCAAAAGAATTAGCTGCACATGTAATGTTGACACGCTGTACGGTCGAAGTATTCGGAAGCCGGTAAGCGGACACGTAAGGAATAATCACTGTCTGCATCAAAGCGACCGAAGACCCAAGAAGAAACGAACCGAGAAGAAAGATAAAGAACGCATAAGGCACATCGCCGTCACCGAGTTTCAATACCGCTCTACCGTAGTTCTCCGCCACCCAGGACGAGAGGCAATATACCAGCAAAGCTGCTATCATTACGACAAGTCCTCGTAAAAGAGGTGTTTTATAACCATAACGGTTTATCCATTTGCTGCTGATTGCCGAATTGATAAGGAATCCGGTAAAGAAACAAAAAGAGATAAGAGTTGCCAAGGTGTTTTTTAGTTCACCAGCTTGTTCCAGAAACGCTATTTTCATAGGGCCCTGGCATTGTCCGTTAATTGTAGTCATCAGACCAATGATAAAGAAAACAAAGGTTAAGACTAAAAACGGACCTAACGCATTAGATCGTTGTGTGTTCATGGTAATTAATGGTATTTCTACTGTTATTATGAGAGCAAATTTATGGAGTGGAAAACAGATAAAATAATAATATTCAATGATTTTTCATGTAAACGTTTACGTAAACGTTTACAAAATCTGCAAACGTTTACATTTTGTTTTTTATTTGGAAAAACAATCGATAAACTATATCTTCGCTACCAATAAACTTAAGAACACCATGAAACACATAACAATTAAAGATATAGCAAAAGAGCTTTCCGTTTCTGTCGCCACAGTATCGCGTGCGTTGTCAGGAGATAAAAACATCCGCAGGGAAACAAAAGAGAAGATTCTAGAGATGGCTGAAAGACTCGGCTATATGCCCAATCCGGTTGCTCTCAACTTGAAGTCAATGAGAACCAATACGATAGGAGTTATCGTACCTGAAATGGATACTCCCTTCTATGCTCGGATCATAGATGGAATGCAGAACGTGCTCTATAAAAAAGGATTAAAGGTCATCATAGCGCAATCGGGAGAAGACTTTGAAAGGGAGAAGGAGAATTTACGCTTAATGGAGCGGTTCATGGTGGATGGCATCATTATCGGAATTTGCCATAAAGATAAAAACAAAAGTGAATTTCAAAGATTGATAACCAAAGGTATTCCTTTGGTTTTTTATGATCGCATACCTATAGGTATCGATGTATCGAAAGTGATCGCTGACGACTATATTAAAACCTCTTTTTTGATGGAGCATCTTATCAGAAAAGGTATTAGGGAAATTGCTCATATCAAAGCACCAGATTATATGGAAAGTTCCAGTGTCCGCTTCAGAGCCTATAAAGACGCGCTCGAGAAATTCAAAATCCCCTATAATGAAGAATTGGTCATTGAAAGTCCCGGCATGCATTTTGAAGATGGCATAAGAGCTACAAAGAATTTGCTTGAAAAGAATATTCCCATCAAGGCTATTTTTGTTTATACAGATTTGGTAGCTGTCGGAGTTATGCATTATTTACGCAGCCAGAATATTTCCATCCCGCAGGATATAGCTGTCGCCGGTTTTTCAGGTACAATTCTTTCTGAAATGGTTTATCCGGCACTCACCACGGTTGATCTGCCTCTTATTGAAATGGGAGAAAGAGCAGCCGAACTGATTCTGCAAAAAATAGACAATCCGTCTGTCGGCAATCAAACGATTACAGTGGATGCAAAAATTCAACTACGGGAATCAACGGAAGGTAATTTGTAAATCATATTAATACAACTTTTTGAAAATAATTCCCAACTTGCTTAATTAATAAATTATCAGTAAATTTAAAATAGATCCAGTGATGGCTAAGCCGCGATTTGAGCCAGTTTATGATTTATTTTCTGAATTATTTTGAAATGTGGAGATTTTATGTACGTCGAAATAATTGCGGACGTAAGGTATGACTCGTGCATCAAACGCTTGGACTGGAGCATAGCCAATCCCGGACAATCATCCCTATAACCACTTTACAAATATTCAAGGTTAAGAAAGAAAGGTTGGATTCAGCAGTGTCGTATTCCTTTAATATTACCTAATTTTCAGTTGGTTAGATTGTTTTTATCGAACCAATGTAATCAAAGAACATGCTGGAACAAATAGTTTCTCCTAGAGAAAACTAAAGTTTCTTCTAGGGAAAACTAAAGTTTCATAAGCACGAACCAAAAGTTTTCCCCTATGAAAACTTTTGTTTTATGCCTTAAAAACTATAAATACCTATTATTCAATATTTTAAATCAATACACAAGGTATACAAATAACCAAGCAGACAGCCAGTTGGCATACCGTCGCAGAACGAGTAATGTTGTTAGCGAATAGTGAACGGCTGCATTTAGTGGTTGAAAAGCAGTAAATAGTGGTAGATGCAAGCTGATAGTGGTAGATGTTTATTATCTACCACCATTCAACAAATTTCTTATAATTAGATACTTATATAGATAATGGCAGATATGGTAGATGATTTAGTTTTTTTATTTCATACTTAAGGTACCACTCCTGAAAAATATCAGTACAATGCATTAAGAACCCAAAAGAACGGCTAATAAAAATCAAGGTAAGCTGTCGCTACTATGAGAAGGGAAGCTCTAAACATAATTATGTACGTGTACCATAAAATAATACGCAAGAAAAAACCACAGTTCCGTAGGAACTAAATCCTTACTATCTCTCTCTTTCGATATGGCAAAGATGGGAAGTAATAAGAATCAAATGGTTACAAAAATGACATTTCTTGTTAGATAAATGACATGACAGATCGGCAATCAATCCTAAACCACTCTCCTCTAATATCCTATACATAAAATTACCCATTGAGTTCCTACGGTACTTAATAACTTTATAACATATAGCCTATGGAGTATATCTAATAATGTATTAGTTAATCTGAATCTATCAGACTTATCGTATGTAGTTAACATTATCTATTCAATTATGAACAAATGAAAAGTATGAAAAGTAAAATGAGAACTTGGAATGTGGCGATGGGATCATTGTCTTTGCTCTTCCTCTGCGTATCGCCGGCATTGGCAATCGCTACAAACCCATCACAAGAGAACCCGTCTACGGAGCGGAAGGATAATTCCGTAACTCAACAGAGAACAAGAAAAGTGACAGGTGTCGTGCTCGACGCCAACGGAGAGTCTATCATCGGGGCGAACGTAGTGGTGAAAGGTACCAATAATGGGACAATCACGGATCTAGATGGTAAATTCTCGATCGAATTATCGGATGGTGAAACCCTGCAAGTATCTTTTATCGGCTATAACAGCAAGGACGTTATGGTCGGCGCAGGAGAGAATCATATCAAGGTACAGCTGCGGGAAGACACGCAGAAGCTCGATGAAGTGGTAGTAGTCGGGTACGGAACACAGATCAAGCGGGCGGTAACCGGCTCCGTGCAATCCATCAAGTCGGAAGAGATGGCGGATATGCCCGTAGCCCAGATCTCGCAAAAGATGCAAGGCAAGTTCGCCGGTGTCCAAATCAATCAAGTATCCGGTAAACCCGGACAAGGAATGACCATGCGAATCAGGGGACAAGCGTCACTGTCCGGAGGAACCACGCCTCTTTATGTAGTGGACGGAATGCCTATCGTAGGCGATATCAGCACGATCAATCCGGACGAGATAGAAAGTATCAGTGTGCTAAAAGACGCTTCCGCCACATCACTTTACGGTTCGCGGGCTGCCAATGGAGTCGTATTGATACAGACAAAGACTGCCCAATCGGGGAAAAAACTAAGCGTCGACGTATATGGAGGCATACAATACGTACCCGAGAAAGGGAGGCCGGATATGATGGATGCCTCCGAATACGCACGGTTCAGGAAAGAGATCGCCGAAGAGAACGGATTGGCGGTCGATCCCGCTTACCAACATCCCGAAGCGCTGGGTAAAGGCACGGATTGGTATGACGTATTATTCCGTCCCGCCGCTATCCAGAATTACAGTTTGTCGTACAGCAATGGAGACGGGAAGTTTAAATCATCCACCGTAGCCAGCTATTTCAACCAAGACGGAGTGTTGACAAACTCTAATTACCAACGGTTCTCCGCACGAGCCAATACGGAATACGTATTCTCGAAGATCGTCAAGGTAGGCGTGAACCTAGCGCCTAGCTTCTCCATCAATAATAGCCCGCAATCGGACGGTAACTGGACGGAAGATAAAGGTTCCATCCTGCAAGGAGCTATGTTGACAACACCTCTCGCCCCCTATAAGAATGAGGATGGCAGTATTCCGCTTGTGGCCAGTGGACCGGGATTGTTCGATAACCCAAACTGGTATAATGTGGTTCGCCTCAACAAGAACAAGACCCAGAACACCCATCTGATCGCAAACGCCTTCTTGGAGGTGGAGCCGGTCAAAGATTTAAAAGTAAAGACCAGCATCAACGCAGACTTGACACAGAATAAATGGAACTCGTTCAAGCCCTCCACCTCCGGAGAGATCTATAAGGCTCCCTATCAGATCCCCGAGGCGAAGGAATCCAATAATCTATTCTACACTTGGCTGTGGGAGAATACCGCCACCTACAGCAAGCAGATAAAAGATCATTCCTTTGATCTCCTGTTCGGCATATCCGCACAAAAATACCATAGCGAATATACGATGGTGACCGGAACGAACTTTCCCGACGATAAAATATCGACATTTAATGCCGCCCCTACCATTACGGCGGATGGAAACATAAACGAATGGTCCCTTTTATCCTATATCGGCCGTATAAACTATAATTACAAAGGAAAGTACCTTTTAAGCGCAGCGATGCGTAGGGATGGTTCCTCCCGTTTCGGTAAGAACAATCGTTGGGGTAATTTTCCATCCGTATCGGCGGGCTGGATACTCTCGGACGAGGAGTTCATGAAACCATTGGAGAAAACGATCTCTTTCCTCAAGGCCCGTATCAGCTACGGTATCGTGGGAAACGACCAAATCGGTAACTATACGCATTTGGCGACAATCACTACCACGAACAGCAACTTCAATAACGCCTTGGCCAGCGGCAGAAGCATCTCGGGAATGGGAAACCCGAATCTGGGCTGGGAAAGGAATAAGCAAGTCGATGTCGGTCTGGATGTCGGTTTCTTCAATAATCGCTTATCCATCATGTACGATTACTATAGCAAGCGAACGGACGCCCTGCTGTTCTCGCTAGAGGTACCGATCTCTTCCGGCTTCTACAATATCCAATCGAACGCAGGCAAACTGAAGTTCTGGGGACATGAATTAAGCGTATCCTCCAAGAACCTGACAGGCAAATTACAATGGACTACCGACCTGAACGTATCTTACAATGACAATAAATGCTTGCAACTGGGTGTAGATGACGCCCCGATCATCGGTAACAACATCACGCAAGTAGGGGAACGGATCGGACAGTTTTACGGCTTAGTATGGGAAGGGGTCTACAAGAACAAGGAAGAATTCGACAAATACCCGAAGCACGCACAAGCCGATGTCGGAACCATTCGCTTCAAGGATGTGAACGGGGATGGCAAAGTTACCCAAGGGGATGACCGCGATATCATCGGCAATCCGGTCCCTTTATGGATAGTAGGCATGACAAACTCGTTCACCTACAAGAATTTCGATTTGTCAATTGTCGTATCCGGCGGTTTTGGTTTTGAGTTAGCCAATATGGTAGATCAGTTCGCTGGAAATCTGGATGGTGTGTTCAACGTGTATAAAGCGGTAGACAATCGCTGGAAATCACCGGAGAATCCGGGTAACGGCCGTTATGGAACGACCAAGATGGGTACCACGGCACCAGAACGTGACTGGTTCAGTTCCCGTTTCCTTTATAACGGAAACTACTTGACGATCAAGAATATCACCTTAGGCTACCAAGTTCCGTTAAGAAACCGGGATATCATTAAAGGTTTGCGAGCTTACGTCAGTTTCCAGAACGTATATACGTTCACTAGCTACATCGGCGCTAATCCGGAGGTGAATATCAGCAATACGGGAACGACGGCGAATAGCTTGCAACAAGGATTCGATTATACCACCTATCCCGTTCCACGGACCATTACGCTGGGTTTAAATGTTAACTTCTAACTATCTAATTATACGAAATATATGAAAACGATATTCAATATAGCCATAAGCATCGCTTTAGGATGTAGTTGTGCCTCCTGTAGTGATTTCTTGAATCTTACGCCGTATAGCGAGATCACAGCCGAGAACTTCTACCAGAACGAGGAGGACTTCAGGCAAGCCGTAAACGGAGCTTACGAACCTTTACGGAACATGTACAACACGGAAGAGTGGAATCTGGGAGAGGCCAAATCGGATAATACGACGTATATCATCCATATCGCCAAATCATCTTTGGACGGAGAAGATCCGGATCAGTTCCTTGAGACATCCACCAATGGTAATGTCGGTACGAAGTATAATAACTGCTACGTAATCATCGGACGATGTAACCGGATTATCTCAGAAATAGACCAAGCGGATTTTGACGCGGAAGCAAAAAACAACCTCAAAGGACAAGCTTTGTTCCTTCGGGCATTCAGCTATTTCAACCTAGTACAATACTTTGGCGGCGTACCTCTGCATACGACACCCTCTACTGTGTATGAGGAGGCATTTAAACCCCGTGCGAGCGTAGACGAAGTATATGAGCAAATCATAAAAGACGCACAAGAAGCCAGTGATCTCCTACCTGTAAAATCAAGGCAAGAGGTAGGAAGAGCTTCCAAAGGCTCCGCACAGACCTTATTGGGAAACGTATACATGGTACTAAAACGATGGGCGGAAGCAGAACAAACGCTGAAAGAGGTGGTATCCTCAGGCGAGTATGAGTTATTAGCGGATTACGGCTCCATCTATTCCATCTCGAGCAAGAACCATAAGGAATCTATCTTCGAGATCCAATACATGCAAGACGCCTCATTAGGACAGCAAAGTGATTTCATATACAGATTCTTGCCCTATATGACGAATCCGTCCGCCATCACGGGAACAACCCCTAATCCTTGTCCTTCCAACGTAGACCATGGAGGGTTTAACACCCCTACGATCGATCTAATCAACGCATACGAAAAGGGAGACAAACGGTTGGACGCATCCATCGGTATGGTGGAAGGTAAGCTCACCGATAGCTATGCCCTCGACGCTACCGGCGTGAAAAGTATAGTTGACTATAAGCCAGCTCCGGGAATAACCGCCTATCCTTTTATCAAAAAATATTTTCATGAGCATATAAAACCCTATTACACGGATGACAACTGGCCGGTCTACAGGTACGCGGAGGTATTGCTCTTTCTGGCGGAAGCTATCAACGAGCAGAATAGGCCGGACGAGGCTATCCATTATCTGAATAACACCTTCGGGCAAGCGAGTATCCGGGGAAGGGCGGGATTAGCTCCTGTCAAATCCCAGAATGTAGATGCGTTGAGAGAGGCTATCTACCAAGAGAGACGGATCGAGCTGGCATTCGAGAACAAACGCTGGACAGACCTTCTGAGAACGGGACGGGCCGTGGAAGTCATGACACGACATGGACAAAAGATAAAGGCAAATCCCGAATCTTATTATTGGCCCGACGGTGTTCAACCCGTGGCGAACGCTTATCTGTTCAACCCAGATAAATGCTTGTTGCCCATACCTCTGCGAGAAATCGACTTGAACAGCGAGCTTAAACAGAATCCCGGATATTAACGAAGTTATTCTTATATTCGCATCATGAAAAGAACACATATGAAAATCCTGCTAAGTTTACTATGCTGTGTCGGTGTATTCACCCTTTCAGCACAAAGTCGTTATTTCAAAGAAAGCGCTTCATGGCTTCAAAAGAGTGAGGCCTGCAAGCCAGTGTTAACCTATACGGAACATAAGCCGGTCAAACGGGTCACTTCCATCAAAGACGCGTCAGCCTACCAAGGTTGGCGCATGCAGGACGAAGGAAGCACGGATCTGTTATTCAATGAGTCCCTGAAGAAACATCCATCGGTTATAGTTGATTTCGGTGAGCATCTGACGGGTTATTTGGATTTCTCGCTCAAGCTCCTTAGCCAACAGGTTTCGGACGCTCCGGTACGTATCAAATTCACGTTCGCCGAAGTTCCCTCGGAATTGAACACGCCTTTCGACCCTTATCCGGGCGGTCTGTCAAGGGCTTGGCTACAAGATGAGGTGATGACGTTAATGACCGTACCCATAGAGGCCTCCATTCCCAGAAGGGTGTCTTTCCGGTATCTCAAGATAGAGTTGCTAGGCGCTTCCAGTTTCGATTTCGCCTTCGACAAGCTAACGTTCCGTGCGCAGACATCGGCTAAGACGGCTCCATTGCCACTGGCTTCCACTACCGATCCCTTGATCCGTAAAATCAATGAGGTAGGATTGCTTACATTAAAAGAATGTATGCAGACCGTCTATGAGGATGGCCCGAAACGGGATCGCCGGTTATGGATCGGAGACTTGTATCTGGAGGCGCTAGCGAACGCATGGTCGTATAAAAACCACGACTTGACGAAACGTTGCCTCTATTTATTAGCGGCTCTAGCCAATGATGAAGGACTGCTGCACGCCACCGTATTGGAGACACCGACCCCTCATCCGCAAAACGGTACGCATTGCTTGGACTATTCCCTGCTGTATAACGTAGCGTTGCTGGAATACCTGAAAGAGACCGGAGACAAGGAGGTCGCCTTGGACTTATGGCCGGTAGTGGTCCGCCAAATAGAGATGGCCTTGCGTCAATACTCGGACGATTGGATCTACGATATGCAAAAGAAGCCGATTTATTGGTTGGTATTCGACTGGAAAGATAATTATGATCGCCAAGCATCTATGCAGGGACTTACGGCATTCTCATTAGAGAAAAGCTATGAGCTAGCTAAAATGCTGGGAAAAGAGAAGGAGGCTAGAGATTGGCCTCGTATCGCCGGCCAGATAAAGAAAGCCGCCCGGAAAACATTCTATGACCAAAAGAACGGGGTGATCGTAAGCGGCCCTAACCGTCAGGTGTCTTACCTATCACAAGTGTGGATGATCCTATCGGAGACGCTTACCGCCAAGGAAGGAGCAAAAGCGATGGCCACCGTCCTATCGATGCCCGACACATGCTATCCGGGATGTCCGTACGCTTATCATTATGTAATGGAAGCCTTGTTGAAATGTGGAATGCGGCAAGAGGCCCGTTCGCTCTTAACCAGTTATTGGGGCGGCATGGTGAATAAAGGAGCCGATACATTCTGGGAGGTATATGATCCGAACAATGACGAATTATCACCTTACGGATTTTTCCCGATCAATAGTTATTGCCACGCATGGAGTTGCACGCCGGTTTATTTCATCAACAAATACCCGGAGATATTCCAAAGATAGAAGATAATAAGAGAAACGCCAATATCACTCGAAATGGAACGTATTGGCGTTTTCTTTTTCTTATTCCTCCACAGGTTCCCCGAACAGGGTTGCCGAGGAAGCCTTATGGATCTTGACTTTTATGAATTGACCTACATGATAGTTCTTCTTATCAAAGATGACCACCTTGTTTTGGCTGGTTCGTCCGAACAACTGCTCACGGGAACGTTTCGAGAATCCTTCTATCAGAACCTCGAAAGTCTTGCCTATATCCCGCAAGTTACTTTCCTCGGACAACTTATTTTGCAAATCGATCATACCTTGCAAACGGCGTACCTTCTCTTCTTCCGGCACATTATCCTCCAAATGGCTAGCGGCATATGTACCCGGACGTTCGGAATATTTAAATAAGAAAGCACTATCATATCCCACTTCACGCATCAAGGATAAAGTCTCTTGATAATCCTCCTCGGTCTCGGAATGGAAACCGCAGAATAAATCAGTCGAGATAGCGCAATCCGGTACGATACGACGGATCGCCGCTATACGGTCCAGATACCATTCACGAGTATATTTACGATTCATGACCTTCAAGATGCGACTGCTGCCGGATTGGGCAGGCAGATGGATAAACTTACAGATATTGTCGTTCGCGGCAATCACACGTAAGGTATCATCGCTCATGTCCTTCGGATGGGAGGTCGTAAAACGAATTCGCATATCGGGAACCTCTTTCGCCACACGATCCAACAAGATCGGGAAGGTTATGGTCTCACCTTCTTTCTCGAAAGAATAGGAGTTTACATTTTGTCCCAACAACGTAACTTCCTTAAAGCCTTTCTCGTGCATATCCCGTATCTCATTCAAGATACTCTCGATGTCCCGGCTACGCTCGCGTCCTCTTGTATAAGGTACGATGCAATACGTACAGAAATTATTACAACCGCGCATAATAGACACGAAACCGGAGATATGTACACCCGGTAACTTCAAAGGAATAACATCCTTATAGGTCTCTTGGGTAGAAAGCTCCACGTTGATCGCTTTCTCTCCGTGCTCTACCGCTCCCACCAAGTTCGGCAAGTCCAGATAAGAATCCGGTCCTACCACCAAGTCGGCATGATGCACATGGATCAGGTCTTCCTTCACTCGTTCGGCCATACATCCCAATACACCGACAATTAATGACTTCTTTTTCCGTTTTAAAGACTGGAAATACTGTAGCCGCCCATAGATTTTTTGTTCGGCGTTGTCGCGTACGGAGCAAGTATTCACGAAGACGGCATCCGCCTCCTCGATATTCTCCGTCATACTATAGCCATCCATCTTCATGATAGAAGCTACAACTTCGCTGTCCGCCACATTCATCTGACAGCCGTAGGTCTCGATAAACAACTTTCGTTCATCGCTTTGGGTAGCGGATTTTAAGTCCACACCGTTTTCTTGATTTACCATACTATATGTTAATAGAATTTAAATAAGCAAGATTCTTAAAAATAATTACGCAAACGCTTGCATAGTTCGAATCCCACCGTTATATTTGCATTCGAAAAACGTAAATTTTTTCATAGTTAAGGTTTTGGTTAAATCGAATAAGGGTGGCTGTGAAGTTACCCTTATTTACTTTTATACCTATCTGATGTTTTATATACTCCCATCTTTTCACTTCTCAATTATTCTTCTTACATTTGGAGGTGCAAAAATAATCAAAGTTTATGGATAACGTAGGAGATTGGTTATATATTGTTTTCCTGATTATCGCCGCGGTCAGTGGCTTATTCAGTTCGAAGGACAAAAAAAAGAAGAAGAGTCGTCCCGATATATTAGGACAACCCGACAGGGAAATTGTGCCCAATGACCAGCCTACGGAAGGAAAAGGCTTCTGGGAGATACTGGAGGATATGCAAAAGGAAACGCGAAAACCTAAGCCCGCTCCCCGACAAAAGCAGGTAAAGCCAAAGGTTGAGAAACCGCAAGTCGTAGCCTCATCGCCTGCCTCATCTCCATTCCTTTCCGCCGAGAAGAATATCCCGAATCATGTCGCGACCCGGCCATCCGTAAGGATGAGTGCTATCGAGGAAGAACCGGGGCTTATGCCGGAAGATACCTTCAGAGACATCGAGGAATTGAAGAAAGCGATCATTTGTGCGGAGATTCTAAACCGGAAGTATTAATTTACGCTACACTTATATTCGATTCAGCGTAATTTTATGTAAGTTTGCGCCCGAAATATTGAACAGTAAGTATTTACCTAAAAACATAAAAACTAATTATCATGGCATTAAAATTCATTACAGCTGAAGAAGCCGCATCTTATGTGCATCATAATGACAATGTTGGTTTCAGTGGTTTTACACCCGCAGGATGCCCGAAAGTTGTTCCCGGAGCTATCGCCCGGAAGGCAGCGGAAGAACACGCTAAAGGTAACCCTTTCCAAATCGGTATGTTTACCGGTGCTTCTACCGGTGATAAGCTAGACGGAGAGTTGGCTCGCGCTAACGCCATCAAATTCCGTACACCGTACCAATCTAACAAAGACTTACGTGCCGCATTAAACGCTCATCAGGCACAATATTTCGATTTGCACCTGTCTGAATTGGCACAAAGCTTGCGTTACGGATTCTTGGGTAAGATCGATGTAGCGATCGTAGAGGCTGCCGATGTTACTGAGGATGGTGAGATCGTTCCGACTTCAGGTGTTGGTATCTTACCTACTATCTGTCGTATGGCAGACCGTATCATCGTTGAGTTGAACTGCCGTCACCCGAAAGAAATCCGCGGTATGCATGATATTTACGAGCCGGCTGATCCTCCTTTACGCCGTGAGATCCCTATCTACACTCCTTCTGACAGGATCGGTAACGATTGTGTAAAAGTAGACCCGGCTAAGATCGTTGGTGTGGTAAGGACCGATGAGCCGAATGAAGGTGGAAAATTCTCTCCGCTGGATGATGTCACGATGGCGATCGGTAAAAACGTTGCGGACTTCTTGGTTAGCGAGATCAAGGCCGGCCGTCTTCCGAAAGAATTCGTTCCATTGCAGAGTGGCGTAGGTAACGTGGCTAACGCAGTCTTGGGCTGCATGGGAGCTAATGAGTCTATCCCCGCATTCAATGTATATACTGAGGTTATTCAAGACGCGGTTATCGAATTGATGAAACAAGGTCGCGTTAAATTCGCCAGCGGTTGCTCTTTGTCCGTAAGTAACGAGGTGATCCGTGAGATCTATGCGAATCTTGATTTCTTCAAGGATAAGATCTTGCTTCGTCCGCAAGAGATCTCAAACAATCCGGAGGTTGCCCGCCGTTTAGGCTTGATCGCTATCAATACGGCTTTGGAGGCTGATATCTTCGGTAATATTAACTCAACACACGTATCCGGTACTCGTATGATGAATGGTATCGGTGGTTCCGGCGACTTTACCCGTTCGGCTATGTTGTCGATCTTCACGACTCCGTCTACGGCGAAGGATGGAAAGATCAGCGCGTTCGTACCGATGGTATCTCACTTGGATCATAGCGAGCACTCCGTGAAGATCATTATCACGGAATATGGTGTAGCGGACTTACGCGGTAAATCTCCGATCCAACGCGCTCGTTGTATCATCGACAATTGTGTTCACCCGGATTACAAACCGTTATTGGAAGAGTACCTCGCTATGGGTATCAAGGGACATACGCCTCAAAACCTGAAATGCTGTTTCGCTTTCCATGAGGAACTAGCGGCCAGCGGCGATATGCACAATGTGGATTGGAGCAAGTATAATAAGTAATACAAACATATTACAGGCATAATTCATAGGGCATGGGTTCAACCGAACTCATGCCCTATTCTCATAGCAGACAATGCGTAATACATTTGTAATAATTTTGAAACAATTCTTTCAAGCGGGTTTAATCTCTCCTTAATATAGAGGCTCTTTCTTTGCAGCAGAATAAATAGGCAAAGATTGTGAGAAAGTTTATAGAAAAATTAGTGGAAGGAGGATTCTTGATCAGTGGAAGCGTCAGTAGCTTTACGATCTTGTTGATCATTGTCTTCTTATTTAAAGAGGCCGCAGGTCTTTTTAACAGCCCGGAAGTAGAGGAAGGATATATATTGGCCGTGAATCAGGAAAATCCGGTCGAACATTTGTCGCCCGAGCAAATCATGGATGTCTTCGATGCCAATATCACCAATTGGGAAGATTTAAACGGAGAAAATCAAGATATACTTGTCTTCCGGTTCTCGGACCTAACCAACTATTATACGGAAGAAGAACTAGGTGAAGAATTTCAATATGTTCCCGAGAAAATCAATGAACTTATCCATAAAGAGCCCGGGATTATCGCATTCTTTCCGGAACAATACAAGTCGGAAAACTTTACGGGAAAAATCATATCGGGAGCCACGATCAAGCCTTCGGAATTCTTTGGAGGGACGAAATGGTATCCGACCTCAACTCCCGCTCCGATCTTTGGGCTGATCCCTCTATTACTAGGAACGCTGTTGGTAAGTATAGGTGCGATCGCCTTATCCCTCCCCTTCGGAGTAGCGGTAGCGATCTATATGGCAGAGATCGCCAATACAAAAACACGCAATTTATTAAAACCGCTTATCGAGTTGCTGGCAGGTATTCCCTCAGTCGTTTATGGTTTCTTCGGATTGGTGGTGATCGTTCCCCTTATCCAAAAGACCTTAGACCTTCCGGTAGGAGAGACCGCTTTCGCCGGAAGCGTGGTTTTAGCGATCATGGCGTTGCCGACCATCATCACGGTAGCGGAAGATGCTATGCGAACTACCCCACGAGCCATGAAAGAGGCTAGCTTGGCATTGGGAGCCACGCAATGGCAAACTATCTATAAAGTAATCATCCCCTACTCCATATCCGGTATCACGTCCGCCGTCGTATTAGGTATAGGACGTGCGATCGGTGAGACGATGGCCGTATTGATGGTAACCGGAAACGCCGCCGTTATCCCTACCTCGTTCTTCGAACCGGTACGGACAATTCCTGCCACGATAGCGGCGGAATTGGGTGAGGCCCCCGCAGGTGGAGCACATTACCAAGCCTTGTTTATGCTGGGAGCCGTGTTGTTCCTCATCACCTTGGGGTTGAGCATCGCCGTAGAATATATTTCATCCAAACGTAAAATTTAATTAAAGATATGGCACCTATTCAACATTTAGGGAATATAGACAAGAGGAAACGGGCCTCCCAGAAGGTCGCTTTCGGTTTCTTTTCTTTTCTGAGTTATTTGGTCGTAGTGATCTTATTCGTCATCCTTGGGTTCATTATCCTAAAGGGAGCGAGCGTGATCAGTTGGGATTTCCTGACTGAGGCACCCCAAGAGGGCATGACCTCCGGAGGTATCTTTCCGGCTATCGTAGGTACGCTCTATCTGGTGATCGGAAGTAGCTTGATTAGTTTTCCTATCGGCATCATGAGTGGTATTTATATGAACGAGTACGCCACGAACGGGAAACTCATCCGTTTCATCCGTATCATGACGAATAACCTAAGCGGTGTCCCATCCGTTGTTTTCGGGTTATTCGGTATGTCTCTATTCGTAAGCACCTTGGGATGGGGAGACTCTATTATAGCGGGTTCGTTTACCTTGGCGCTAATGTCCTTGCCACTTATCATCCGTACGACGGAAGAGGCTTTGAAAAGTATCGATGATTCTTTCCGCCACGGTAGCCTAGCGTTAGGGGCTACGAAATTGCAGACCATCCGCAGGGTCGTGCTACCGATGGCGTTCCCCAATATTATTACGGGATTGATTCTTTCGATCGGGCGTGTGTCCGGAGAGACCGCTCCTATCCTTTTTACGGTGGCCGCTTATTTCTTGCCGCAATTGCCGAAAAGTATTTTCGACCAATGTATGGCATTACCTTACCACTTATATGTTATCTCTACAAGCGGTACGGATATCGAGGCTTCCCGGGGGATGGCTTATGGCACGGCACTCGTACTGATTGTCATCGTATTATTAGTAAACCTTTTGGCGAATGCCTTGCGTAGTTATTTCGCCAAGAAGGTAAAAATGAATTAAAAAAATAAGACAATTATGATAAAGATTGATGCTAAAAACGTAGACTTTTATTATGGGGATTTCCATGCGTTGAAGAACATTTCCATGGAGATAGAGCCGAATACGTCCACCGCTTTCATCGGACCGTCCGGTTGCGGAAAATCTACTTTCCTCCGCCTGTTCAACCGCATGAATGATTTGATTCCGGGCACTCGCATGGAAGGTCAGATCCTGATTGATGGAAGAGATATCTATACGAAAAGTGAGAAAGTGGATCGCTTACGTAAAAACGTGGGGATGGTTTTCCAGAAACCGAATCCTTTTCCTAAGACGATTTATGAGAATGTCGCTTATGGCCTGCGGGTAAACGGTGTCAACGATGAGAATTATATTGAGGAGACGGTGGTCAAGACTTTAAAGCAGGTTGTCCTTTGGGACGAGGTAAAGGATAAACTGAAAGAATCGGCATTCGCTCTTTCCGGCGGACAGCAGCAACGTTTATGTATCGCCCGTGCCTTGGCGATCTCGCCCTCTATCCTATTGATGGACGAGCCGACTTCCGCGTTGGACCCGATTTCAACCAGCAAGATCGAGGATTTGATACATGAGCTGAAAAATGATTATACGATCGTAATCGTTACCCATAATATGCAACAAGCGGCTCGTGTTAGCGACAAGACCGGATATTTCTATTTAGGGGAATTGATTGAATATGATAATACCCGGAAGATTTTCACCAATCCGGAGAAAGAGTCTACACAGAATTACATTACCGGACGGTTTGGGTAATTGAAAATTAAAAATTGAAAATTGAAAATTAGAAGAGTATGAAGGTTATAGAGCAGGAGATTCATTCTTTAAAAAATAGTATCAGCGAGATGTGGGCATTGGTTCACCAGCAATTATACAACGCAGGGGAGGCTATGCTCACCGGAGATAAGGAACTCGCTTATAAGGTAATCAGCCGGGAACGCCGGGTAAATGCTTTCGAGCTAAAGATCGACAGTGATTGCGAGGATATCATCGCCTTGTACGCACCGGTAGCGATCGACCTACGTTTCGTATTGGCGATGTATAAGATTAATACAAACCTAGAGCGTCTGGGAGATTTCGCAGAAAGCATCGCCCGTTTCGCAGGAAACCTTCCCGAGGGGGAACCGATTGACCCGCAACTGGTCAAGGAAACCCGGGTAGAAGAAATGCTGTCGGAGTTATTAAGCATGATCTCACTCACCAAAGAGGCTTTTGAGAAAGAAAGCTCAGAGATCGCTTCCCGTATCTTCTTGAAGGATAATTTGATCGATGAGATCAATCATAATTCTACCGCTATTATCGCCAAATATATAGAGGAGCATAAAGGTAGCGCATTGGCAGGGTTATATATGGCCGGTGTTATCCGGAAAATGGAACGTTTCGGAGATCATTGTACGAATATAGCGGAAGAGCTCATTTTCTATCTGGACGCTAAAGTCATGAAGCATATGGGCAAAACCGAGCAATAATTCGTATCTTCGCGGCCACTTTAATAATTAACATCAGTAAATGAAACGACTCACAGTGGCTTGGCTGTCGGCCTTCTTATTTATCGGTTCCGCATTAACGTCTTACGCTCAGACAAATTCTCCGATCCCAGAGCGGGATTCTTCTTCGGTATCTCTTTTTGAATACGCGACTAAGATTCCGAAACGCAACAAGGTTTTCAATCTGGACTTGGAGATGCACGCAGGATTCAACGCAGACTTTTTCTCGGGGAAGCTGGATGAAGCCGCCTTTCGTTTCAGGGATGTCAAAATTGATGTTACCGGAGAAGTGAACGATCGGTTATTCTATTGGTATCGCCAAACGCTGAATGGCGGTTATGAGGGACAAGCCTTGGAGAATTTGAATGAGTCGATCGAATATGCGTATATTGGCTATAAACTGAATGAGCGTTTTACCTTAACCGCCGGAAAACAAGATGTGTTCTACGGTGGTTTTGAGTACGACGAGAATCCTTTGCTTATTTATGAGTATAGCGATATGAATGAATACTCCCTTTGCTACCTTACGGGAATCGGGCTGGGGTATCAGCCGAATGAGTCACAAGAGATCCGCTTACAGGTGACAAACAGTCGTATGGGATCGATGGAAGATGAGTATGGACGTCTGCCGGAAGGATTTAAGAAACCGAGAGTTCCCTTGTTTTACACATTGAACTGGAACGGTAACTTTCTGGATGAGTTGATTCATTTACGATACTCCGTATCCGCCGCGGAGCAAGCCCAAGGGAAATATATGTATAGCGTCTTTACCGGTCAAAGTATAGAGGCCGGACCGGTCTATGCTTATTTCGATGTCATGTATTCACGGGGGAAATTAGATCCGTTAGGATTATTGACCGAATTGACTCAGCCCGAAGTCGCCGGAGAAGAGGAACCGGAACCACCAGTTCGTATGCAAAACATCGATTATCTTTCGCTGGTGGGAGAAATACAATATCGTTTTCATCCCAAATGGCAACTATTCGCAAAAGGAATGTATGAAAGCGCATCGATCTATAAAGCCTACGATACTTACGAGAAAGGAAAATACCGTACGGCATGGGGGTATCAAGGAGGACTAGAGTTCTATCCGATGACCGATGATAATCTACATATCTTCTTGACCGCCATAGGTAAAAAATATAACCTCTCTGAACGAGCGAAGGCGCTCGATGCCTCTTTGGACGACACCGCACGCCTTTCGATCGGTTTCATTTATAGATTACCGTTATATTAAATTTTTCTCATTTGTTGTAGAGACGCAGCATGCCGCGTCTCATCCCCTCAGAATGGTAACTTAGAATTGCAACACAAACTCTTCCCCTTGTAACAAGTCCACTGTTACTTTTCCATCGACTACAGGTAGGGAAACCGGCTTTTGGTTCTTTTTGAGGCTCATGTTCGCGGAATTCGCCGGAAGCTTGATCTGGAAAGAACCGGGAACGATCGCTTTCAATCGAGCTTCCGTCAACAGACCTTCCGTCCATTTAGCCGACACCTCCCCGCCATTCCGGACTTTTAAACCGCTAAAGCTTCCATTTTTCCAAGCGGATGGCAAAGCGGGCAAGAACTCGATCAATCCGGATTGACTCTGTATCAGCATCTCCGCAATACCGGCTGTTCCTCCAAAATTACCATCAATCTGGAAAGGAGGATGGGCACAAAACAAATTAGGATAAGAACCTCCTCCCTTCACCTCCTTCGTATGCTCATCTACACAGGGACGTAACAAATCACCCAGCAATTTATAAGCATGATCACCATCCTGTAAACGGGCCCAGAAATTAATCTTCCAAGCCATAGACCAGCCCGTGCTTTGATCGCCACGGACCTCCAAGGATTTACGAGCCGCCTCTGCCAACTCCGGCGTATGCTCTATCGATATCTCATTCCCGGGATAAAGCCCATATAAATGAGAGACATGACGATGGGTAGGCTCTACCTCCTCATACGGCTCGAGCCATTCCATAATACGGCCGTCTTTACCGATCGTCGTAGGCATCAAGCGATCTCGTTTCGCCGCCAACTCAGCAGCGAACGCGCTATCCACACCTAAAATCCCAGCGGCCTCAATGGTATTCGTAAATAATTCCCGCAAGATCTGATTATCCATCGTCGATCCGGCACAAATACTCACGACACTTCCGTTTGGCATTTTATAAGCGTTCTCCGGAGAGGTAGTAGGTGCCGTCACCAGATATTTAGTCCGGGGATCTTGCACCAGCATATCCACAAAGAATTGGGCAGCCCCTTTCATCGTCGGATAAACATCCCTTAAATACGCCTTATCTAATGTATACTGATAATGCGTGTACAAATGCTCGCATAGCCATGCGGCGGATGTATTCGTGGCTCCCCACGACGGATGTTCGCCCGGGGCGGTAAACTCCCAGACATTACCTAAAATATGCGTGACCCATCCTCGTGCGTTATAAAAAGCTTTGGCCGTACGTTCGCCGCTAGGGACTTGCTGTTTCGTCCATTCGATTAGCGGAAGGTGCAACTCGGAAAGGTTCGTTACCTCCGCTGGCCAATGATTCATCTGTAAATTAATATTTAGGTGATAATCCCCGTTCCAAGGCGTATGAATCGTATTACACCACAAGCCCTGCAAATTCGGGGGCAGTAATCCCTGCCGGGTCGAGGAAATCAATAAATATCGACCGAACTGGAAATATAAAGCCGCCAATCCCGGATCGTTCTTATCTTGAGCGAAAGCGGCCAAACGCTCATGGATCGGAAGATGATCCCTTTCGCCTTTTCCCAAATCCAAAGAGACCCGATCAAACAGGGAGCGATAAGCGAGTGTATGTTCCCGGCGCAAGGTGGAGAAATCCTTAGATTCCGCTTGCGATAAGTATTTTTCCAAGAATTGTCCGACACCGTCTTTATCGAAATAATCCGTACCTAAACTTACCAAGATAATCGCTTCCGAGGCACTTCGCACCGATAGACTACTATCCGTTGCGGTCAAATCTCCCCCCTTCGGCAAGACGATACGGACACGAGAGGCGAAACGCATCCCTTTCATCTCCAACGTATCCACCCCGTCCGGCAATTGTCCCCGCATCAGCAAGTCCTTTCCGTCCAAAGAGATCGTCGCATGTTCCGGACGATTCATACCCAATGAGAAATTCAAGGCCCGATCTGCGTCCGCTACCAAATGAATCACTCCCAGATCCCCGGAAAAAGAGGTAAACATTTCCCGTTGATAATTCACATTCCCCCTTTTAAAAGAGACGGAAGCGATAGCCTCGCTTAGGTTCAACCGCCTGCGATACTCAGCGATAGAATCCGATTCATTCGGATACGTATATCTCAGCACTAGATTTCCGAATAATTGGTAACTCCCATACGGAGCGTTCGCACCGTCACCCAGATTACTCCCGGTCCCTTTGCAGACGAAAGTTTTATACATCAAATCCTGTGCCTCGTCATTCCGTCCCTCAAATAAGAGGCGACGAATATTCGCCAAAGAGTAATACGCATAAGGATTGTCCGTATCTTGCTTACTTCCGGACCACAGGGAGATCTCATTCAGGACCACATTCTCCCGCTCAATACCACCATCCGGCATCATACCGATACGGCCGTTTCCCAAAGGCAAGGTTTCTTCCCATATCTGCGCCGGTTGGTCAAAATAATAAGAGACCTCCTTCCCGGTCTGCATATCCGGCAAATTACAACCGAAAAGGAACGATAACAAAATCAAATAAAGTCCTTTCATATTCATACGATTATTCCTTGTTATTGTTTTTCCATCAAAAGCCGAAGAGGCGATCCACTGCAACCCGGGTTGCAGTATCACCCTAAAAGCTTTGCATATCACATAGTCGTTTATAATAGCCATCCAAAGCCAACAACTCCTCGTGTTTGCCCCGTTCTACGATCTCACCCTCATGCATCACACAGATCTCATCCGCGTTACGGATCGTGGAGAGACGGTGGGCGATCACTACGGTCGTACGGTTCTTCATCAAGTTCTCCAACGCTTCTTGTACCAAACGCTCGGATTCCGTATCCAAGGCGGATGTGGCCTCATCCAAGATCAAGATCGGGGGATTCTTCAAGATCGCACGGGCGATACTGATTCGCTGGCGTTGTCCGCCGGACAGTTTTCCACCCCGGTCGCCGATATTGGTATCGTAACCTTTCTCACTCGCTATGATAAAATCGTGAGCGTTGGCGATGCGGGCGGCTTCCTCCACCTGTTCCATCGTAGCTCCTTCCACTCCAAAAGCGATATTGTTGAAGAAGGTATCGTTAAACAAGATAGCCTCTTGATTGACATTTCCCATCAATCCCCTAAGATCGAAAAGGGTGGCCTCATGGATATCCGTATCATCAATACGGATATTCCCTTTATTCACATCATAAAAGCGAGGCAATAGATCCACCAAGGTACTTTTGCCCGAACCGGATTGACCGACCAAAGCCACGGTTGTTCCTTTCCGGATATCCAGATTGATTCCTTTCAAGACCCAAGCTTCCTGATATTTAAACCAAACATCTTTATAACTGATTTTCTCTTTCAAGGCGATCTTCTTCGGATGTTCCGGGTCATGGATATCCGTCTCCGCCTTCAAGATCTTATCGACACGCTCCATGGAGGCCAGACCTTTCTGGATCGCATAAACCGACTTACTTAGATCTTTCGCAGGATTGATAATACTATAGAAAATAACCAGATAATAAATAAACGTAGGAGCGTCGATCGGGCTATTCGCACTCAAGATCAGCGTACCTCCATACCAAAGTACGATAGCGATCGTAACGGTTCCCAAAAACTCGCTCATCGGGTGCGCCATTTGTTGGCGGCGATAGATACGGTTTGTCAACCGACGGAAGGTATCATTGCTTCGTTCAAAGCGGTCTTGTATCTTCTTCTCGGCGTTAAATGCCTTGATAATACGGAGTCCGCCTAATGTCTCCTCGATCTGGCTCATCAGGAATCCCCATTGTTGCTGTCCTTCCAAAGACTTCCGTTTCAATTTCTTGCCGACTTGTCCCATTACGTAACCCGCCAACGGCAGCAGGATCAAGACGAACACGGTAAGTTGCCAACTGATAGCGATCATACCCACCAGATAGATCACGATCAGGATCGGGTTCTTGAATAACATGTCCAATGAACTCATGATGGATGTCTCAATCTCGTTCACGTCTCCGGATACACGGGCGATAATATCCCCTTTTCGCTCCTCCGAGAAAAAGCTCAACGGCAACTGCGTAATCTTCTTGTTAATCTGATTACGGATATCACGAACGACTCCGGTTCGAATCGGGATCATCGTATAAAAGGCCAGATACATGGTCGCCACTTTCAAGAAAGTCGCCACGATCAGGAAGATTCCCAACATAATCAAGGCGAACGAACCTCCGTGTACCTCTATCAGATCGGATACATACCAAAAAAAGTTATTTTTGATCAACTCCGGCAAGGCTTTCCACGACTCCCAGCTTCCCGCGTTAAAATTCCAATCCATAAAGGTGTAATTCCCCTCATCCATCTTAAACAAGATCTGAAGGATCGGGATAATCAAGGCGAAAGAAAACAGGTTCAAGATAGCGGAAAGTACATTGAACACGATGTTCAGAACCATATACTTTTTGTAAGGGGGAACGAAACGCTTTAAAATACGTATGAAATCTCTCATAAATTGATCTGTTACATTGAAGTGGCAAAGATACAAAAAGTCATCACATTTTCTTACGCATTCGCATGCAACTATTTTGCTGCCCGATTCATCAAATAAATAGAATCGTAAATAAAAATAATTTACACCATGAAAAGGATGCACTTGCAATTGTTGAAAAAAGCCAACTGCGTATTGGCGAGTTTATTAATGCTTTTAGGTTTCTCCTGCACTGACGACGAGGGAGAAGGTCCCATAATTTGTGAATATGGCACTCCTTACGCCAATTTTCAGATAAAAGGAAAAGTCGTGGATACAAACGATAATCCGATACCTAACACCCAAATACGTATCAATCGAAATGACGCAAGAATTTATCCTTACGGATGGCTGCATACCGATACCGTAAGGACTGACGCTAACGGAGAGTTTGATTGGAAGAAAGCTGATTTTCCGATCCTAAAATACCGATTCATCACGGAAGACATAGACGAAGAAATGAACGGAGGACAATTCGCATCCGATACGACTCAAGTAATCTTCGACAGCGAGGAACTTACCGGAGGTGATGGATGGTACGAAGGTAGTGCCTCTAAGGAAATCAAGATCACACTTAAGGAATATGTAGATACACATACGGAACCTTACGCATTGTACACGATCTACGGAAAAGTAACTGATGATCAAGGCTATCCGCTGGCCGGAGTCGCAATCTTAACCTCACCGGCATATACCCCTACTCAAGAGGACGGCCTTTCCAGCTTTCCGGCCATCACAGATGAGACCGGACAATATCAATTCACCTACGATAAGGCTACGGCTATCGAACATACCATCTACACAAAATTATCTTCGTATTGGAATGACCCAAACGCTTGCAAAACTGATTCTATTATCGTAAATTTCGCCGAAATTGAATTATTACAAGGGAAAGGGATGTTAATAGGTAAAGGATCAAAAGAAATTAACTTCCAACTAACACGCAAAAACTAGAAAATGGAAACAGTTTATCATTTCATATTAAAAGGTTTTAACTGGATTTTAGCGGGGCTTCTTTCTCTACTAGGCTTCAGCGTTACTTCCTGTGGCGCTACAGATGAGTATGGTAGCCCTTACGCAGAATACGAGTTGAAAGGAAAAGTTACAGATATGAACGGAGAGCCCATCCAAGGAATAGAGATCAACTATGGGGGCATATATAATAACGTATTATCTCCCTCATATATAAGCGAAATATATAAATCGCCCCAAACCCAAAAAGACGGAAGTTACGATATAAAATTCGAGGATTCCCCAATGGGCATCGTACGCATTATCGCTAAAGATATTGACGGGCCTGAAAACGGATCATTCGAGACGGATTCGATAGATGTCAAGATCGAAGGATTTGAGGGAGGTAAATCTTGGTTCCATGGGAAAGCGGAGGTTAACATCCCCGACATCAAACTTAAAGAGAAAAAAGAATAAAATATGGACAAACGCCCAAACATCAAAAAACGTATCGCCCTAGAGCTTTTTCGAAGTATCAAGAAGAACAGGGCTAAATTACATGAATTGCGTACACTCTTTTGGGAGTGTACGCTTCGTTGTAATGTATCCTGCCGTCATTGCGGGAGCGATTGCCATGTCTCGGCCTCTGTCCCGGATATGCCTGTCGAAGACTTCCTGAAAGTCATAGACGATATCACGCCTTACGTCGAGCCGAACAAAGTGCTCGTCATCTTTACCGGAGGCGAGGCGCTGGTTCGTAAGGATATCGAGAAATGCGGGTTGGAACTGTATCGCAGGGGATATCCTTGGGGGATCGTCTCCAATGGTTATCTGATGACCCGGGAACGGCTCGACTCGCTCTTGGCTTCCGGATTGCACTCGGCAACTATCAGCTTGGATGGTTTCGAGGAAGCGCATAACTGGCTTCGCCGTAATCCTAAAAGTTTCGAGAAGGCACTGAATGCCATCTGTATGTTGGCCGAGGAAAAGGAGATCATCTGGGATGTGGTGACTTGCGTAAACCAACGCAACTTCAAGGATTTGATGCTCTTCAAGCATTTTTTGATCGAGATGGGCGTAAAACGGTGGCGTATCTTTACGATCTTCCCAGTTGGACGTGCCGCGACTGAGACGGATTTGCAACTGACGAACGAACAGTTCACATGGCTCATGAACTTCATCCGCTTCTGCCGGAAAGAGGGTAAGATACACGTTAGCTACGGCTGTGAGGGCTTCCTCGGGAATTATGAGGCAGAGGTGAGAGACTCGATTTTCCAATGCAACGCCGGTATCAATACAGCCTCTGTCCTCGCAGATGGCGCTATCTCCGGTTGTCCCAGTATCCGGGCCAACTTCCACCAAGGGAACATCTATAAAGACGATTTCATCGATATCTGGAATAATGAGTTTAAACCGTATCGTAACCGCCAGTGGGCTAAAAAAGGGGAATGTGCGGATTGTAAGATGTTCCGTTATTGCGAAGGCAACGGGATGCACTTATACGATGATGAGGGGAATCTGCTCGTATGCCACTATAAAAGGCTAGTTGACAGTTGACAACTGTCAACTAATTCCTATCTTTGCCCTAGTTAATATTCTAAAATAAGCAATCGTATGAAAAACACTTTCATCCTTTGTGCCTTTCTGGCACTAAGTTCTTTTACCGTAGCCCAGCAATCCGAGAAATACCCGCTAGGCGACTATACGGAATTGACCGACACGAAACCGCATGACAGCGACGAGATCTGGGACAAGTTATCGGCCCCAACCCAATTAAGCTGGGGCACGACCGATATACGATATCCGAAACTCAGTATTCCCGATGTCAAGAAAAGCAATCGCTGGCAGACGAAAGCATGGAAAGGGGAACGGGTAAACGCACAAGCCGTGTTATGGACCAAGGTGGGACTCGAGGATGCCTCTATCACCGTGAGCGACTTGAAGAGCGGTTCTTCCATCATCCCATCCTCCGCTATCATGACGAACTTTGTCCGTTACGTCATGACCGATGAGTTGAATAAAGACCGTAAAGGCGGTTGCGGCCACCGAGAGAATAAGGCGGAATGGGATTCCTCCGTCGTAGCCGATGTATTGGATATCGTAAAGATCCGTGATATCAAGGCACGCACCACCCAGCCGATCTGGATGAATATCTGGGTACCTCAATCCGCGAAAGCCGGTAAATATAAAGGGACATTGACCGTCACGGGAAAAAATGCCTCCCCCATGGAATTACAAATAGAAGTGGACGTATTGAACCGCACACTTCCCGCCCCGAAGGACTGGGCTTTCCATCTGGACTTATGGCAGAACCCGTATTCCGTGGCCCGTTACTACCAAGTTCCTCTTTGGAGCAAAGAACATTTCGACGCTATGCGCCCGATCATGAAGATGTTGGCGAACGCCGGACAACGCGCTATCACCACCAGTATCATGCATAAACCTTGGGCCGGACAAACCGAGGATCATTTCGACAGCATGATCACCCGGATCAAGAAGATAGACGGCACTTGGGCATATGATTACGCCGTCTTCGACAAATGGGTGGAATTCATGATGAACGAGATCGGTATCGATGATATGATCAGTTGCTACACCATGATCCCTTGGGCTTTATCTTTCGATTATTACGACGAGGCGACAAATCGTGTACAATTTCTCAACACGAAACCGGGTGACGCCGCTTACGCAGACTATTGGGGTACTTTCCTAAAAGATTTCTCCCGCCACCTTCGCGAGAAAGGCTGGTTCGAGAAAACCGCCATCTCTATGGACGAGCGTCCGATGGAGGCGATGCGTGAGGCGATCAAGGTTATCAAGCAAGCCGATCCGGAGTTCAAGATCACGCTGGCCGGAAATTATCATCCGGAAATTCAATCGGACTTATACTATTTAAGTATTCCCTATGGACATAAATTCCCAGAAGATGTAAAGGCTGCCCGTGATAAAGCGGGACAGATCAGTACCGTTTATACCTGTTGTGCGGAAGCGTTCCCGAATACCTTTACCTTCTCCGATCCGGCGGAAGCGGCATGGACGGTCTTGCACGCCGTAGCCGGTGGTTACGACGGTTATCTACGTTGGGCAGTTAATAGCTGGACCGCCGATCCTCTGCGTGACTCGCGTTTCCGCACTTGGGCGGCAGGCGATACATACAGTATTTATCCCGGTCCACGCAGTAGCATCCGCTTCGAGCGTTTGGTCGAGGGTATACAAGATTGCGAGAAGATCCGCATCCTCCGGGAAGAGCTGACAACAAAAGGAGCTAAAGGCAAACTCGAGAAGTTGAACAAGACGGTTGCCAAGATCACTCCGGAAGGTTTATCCGAGACACAAGAATCCGCTACGCAGATGGTTAATGAGATTCATAAACTTCTGAATACATTATAAATAGTACCGGACGCCGACTGCGCAGTCGGCGTCCCCTAAATATATCATCAAACCCCTACAATGTTTGATATTCATCAAAAAACGAAATCCTTACCTCCGATACCTTTCTTTTTCTTTGTCCGCCTCGATTCCTTCGCCTACTTTTGGGGCACTGAAAAACACAAAAACCATTCTATATGAACAAACTATTAATGGGCGCATGCCTTACGATGGCCATGCAAGTAGGGCACTCCCAAACCTTGCCGCAATTGGGTAAAGATCCTATCGAGAAAATCGTAGCCGCCATGACTGCCGAAGAGAAAGTATCCCTGTTAGTCGGAACCGGAATGCCCGGGTTCGGCGGCCAATCAGCCGTAGTCGGCAGCACGCAAAATATAGTGCCGGGAGCCGCCGGAACGACCTTCCCGATCGAACGTCTGGGAATCCCCGCTATCGTAGTGGCCGACGGTCCCGCCGGATTACGTATCTCCCCGACTCGCGAGGGGAACGAGGCGACCTATTATTGCACGGCATTCCCGGTCGCTACCTTGCTAGCCTCCACATGGAACACCGCATTAGTCAAAAACGTAGGCAACGCCATGGGCGACGAGGTGAAAGAATACGGTTGCGACGTACTCTTGGCCCCCGCGCTGAATATCCACCGAAGCCCTCTCTGCGGACGTAACTTCGAGTATTATTCCGAAGATCCCTACTTGACGGGCCGGATAGCGACAGCGATGGTAAACGGTATCCAAAGCAATGGCGTGGGAACCTCCATCAAGCATTTCGCCGTCAATAATCAAGAGACCAACCGGACGGGAACGGATGCCCGCCTCACCCCTCGTGCCTTGCGGGAGATTTACCTAAGAGGTTTCGAGATGGTCGTAAAAGAGGCAAGCCCGTGGACGGTCATGTCTTCCTACAATAAGATAAATGGTGAATATGCCTCCGAAAGCCGTGATTTATTAACGACCATCCTCCGTGACGAATGGGGTTTTAGCGGCCTTGTCATGACCGACTGGTTTGGCGGCAAGAACGCCCCCGCCCAGATCCACGCCGGAAACGATCTGCTGATGCCCGGCCGGCCAGACCAGAAAGAGGCCCTCCTAAAAGCGCTTGAGGACGGTTCTCTCTCTATCGACGACGTGGATACGGACGTAACCCGTGTATTACGACTGATCCTTCAAGCCCCCCGCTTTGCCCAATACGCCTATTCCGACAAACCGGACCTGAAAGCTCACGCCGAGGTAACCCGTGCGTCCGCTTCCGAAGGTATGGTTTTATTAAAGAATACGAATAATGCCTTGCCGCTGGCCCCGGGTATCAAGAAGATAGCGGCTTACGGTACCACCTCGTACGATTTTATCGCCGGAGGCACCGGCAGTGGCGACGTGAACGAGGCTTATACCGTATCCCTCGTGGAAGGTCTGGAGAACGCCGGTTATACCATGGACGCCGAAGTGAAAGCCTTATACGAGAAATACAGTACCGAGGAAAAGGCGAAACAGCCGAAAGACACGAGTCCCGCCGCCGCTTTCTTCAACCACCCTCGTATCCCGGAGTTCGTACCGGATGCCGCAGGGCTGGCCGCTAAGGCGAAAGAGGCGGATATCGCCTTCGTTACGATAGGCCGTAGCTCGGGAGAGTTCCAAGACCGGAAGATCGAGGGAGATTTCAACCTGACGGAGAATGAGCGAGCGTTGATCCAATCGGTTTCCGACGCTTTCCATAAGGAAGGGAAGAAGGTAGTCGTAATCTTGAATATCGGGGGCGTGATCGAGACCGCCAGCTGGAAATCGGAACCGGACGCCATCCTATTGGCTTGGCAAGCCGGGCAGGAAGGGGGTAACACGGTAGCCGATATCCTGTCCGGAAAGGTGAATCCTTCCGGTAAGCTCCCGATGACTTTCCCCGTGAGCATCGCCGACGTAGCCTCCACGAAGAATTTCCCGGACGCTTCGGGTATCGACCTGAAAGAAATGTTAGCCGGTTTCATGGGAGGAGGCCCGGAGCATACGGATCGTAAGAATATTGACTATACCAACTACGAGGAGGGTATCTACGTGGGCTACCGTTACTTCGATACGTTCGGCGTGCCCGTCTCCTATCCGTTTGGCTACGGACAGTCGTATACAACTTTCAATTATTCGAGCTTGAAAGTGTTCATGGGCGATACGGACTACAGCATCAGTTGCACGATCACGAACAATGGCCCGGTAGCCGGGAAGGAAGTGGTCCAGCTATATATCTCCGCCCCCGGCAAGAGCATGGATAAACCGGCGAAAGAGTTGAGAGGTTTCGCCAAGACCCAACTCCTCCAGCCGGGCGAGAGCCGTGAGATCATCTTCAAGGTGAAAGATACGGATCTGGCCTCCTTCGACGAGAGCGCCAGTCATTGGGTCGTAGAGTCCGGTAAATATGAGGCGCAGATCGGTTCCTCCGCCGCCGACATCCGCCTAAGGGATTCCTTCAACGTGAAGGGGCGGGTAACGGAGAAGGTTCATGCGGTACTGTTGCCCGGCGAGAGGATCGATCTTCTGAAAAGATAAGCCCGGAGGTATCTACCTAGTTATCGGGAGGGCGGGGTATCAACCTCGCCCTCTACTTATTTAATCACCCGAGTGTTCCGGCTTCCTGAAAGTAAGGTAGGTCTCCACACGCCCCTCCAGCTTCGCCTCCATGGTCCCTTGCTCCGACACGAAGAGATATTTGTCCTTTTTCTCTTCCTCGGTCCATGTATTGGGAGTGTAGGGAGCGATCTTCCGGTCGCCGGCAGTCCTCATGAAATAGATAGCGGGCAGAAGGCCGTTCAGTTGGATCTGGTTCGGGTCGATATAGCGTTCCTCGTATTGTCGCGAGAAACGCGAGCTCACCCTCTCCAGCCGGAAGCGGTCGAGATTATTCATAAACAGGTAATCCGTGCCTTCATCTCCCGGCAGGGAGGTGTAGATCATAGATGAGACTTTCACGGCACCGGCCGGTGTCGTGTACAAATAATAGAAATATACAGTCCATGTATTCTTGGAGCGGGTTTGAAGGGTATGTGTCTCCTGCAAGGAATGCAAGGCCCAAAATCCCGGGGGCGTGCATCTCACCCTTTGTACGAATTTATCCTTCGCGATTTCCACTCTTCCCCGGATCTCCAGAAAGTCCTTATAGGCCACTGCCTCTATTTCCTCGTTTGTCATTGATGGCGTAAACATTGTATCTTAAATTTTAAAGTGAATATAAATCATTTCCCTCCGAAGGAGCCCGCAACTGGTCGGCGATCTTCTCGATGCCAAAGTCAAGGAGGCTCTTCGCCTCATACTTCTTCACGGTCTCTTTCCACGCCTCATCGAAAAAAGAGGTCTGCTCCAAGATAACCTTCAAGCCATTGTCCAACATCCGGCTCAACTCCTCCCGCTGTTCCGGCGTGCGCCCGGCCCGCAGGACGAGCCGGTTCATGACTCTCCTCGTATGCTCGATATCCGCGCACAGTTTCTTGCTGATCGCCTGCAAGCCAAGGATATCGGAATCCTTTGCCTTCCCCATCAGATGCAGGTATTCCTCCTCCTCGCATACTTGCGCCTTGTAACGGCTCAGGTTCTCTTGGTCGAGAAAAGTAATATAAGTGAGCGTTTTCCCGCGTAGCTTGATCAGCGACAGGCCTTGCCCCGAGACAAGGAAGCACTTCTCCGCCAACTCCTCGTCGGTCCAGTTCTTGGGCAGGTAGTAAGCCTGCCTCCTGTCCTCGTTGTTCTGCATGAAATAGATGGCGGGATGCACGCCTTTCAAGTCGATCCCCGCAGGATCGAGATAACGCTCCTTATAGCGTTGGAGGAAGTGGGAACTCACCCTTTCCACTTTGAAGCACTTAGGGTCGTTCATAAAAAGGTAATCCACCCCGTTCTCCCGTCGCAAGGGGATGTAGAGGTAGCAGACGATGTTAATCTGACCGTCCGGCGTATAGCCCGTATAGCGAAAATTGACATTCCACGTATTCTTCGCCCGCGTGCAAAGGGTATGGCTCTCGCTCAAGGAATGGATGGCCCTTTTATGCTTCCCGCTGATCCGCATGCTTTGGCCGAAGCGCTCGAAAGCGATCTGCACCCTCGTCCGTATCTCCAAGTAATCCTTATAAGCGGCTTGTTGTATTTCCTCTTCGGTCATCGATGGCGTAAACATGGTATGCTATTTTAAAGGTGGATAATCGGAGGGTAAAGGTACGATTATTATTGAGGTTTCCGAAAGCTTTGGCGATATAAGGAATAATAATTACTTTTGTTCGGGTAATAATGAAGCATATATGAAGACAACGGCTGAATACATAAGTATTTTACGGGACTACGTGGCCAAGAACGCCGGTAAATATCATATCACCCGTATGGGGATATTCGGCTCGGTCGCCCGTGGGGAACAGACCGAGGGAAGCGATGTAGATATCTACCTCGAGACCTCGAAGCCAAGCCTGTTCGCCTTGGTACATATAAAGGAGGACTTGCAGAAACTATTCGGCTGCGATGTCGATATCGTCCGCTTACGCAAGCACATGGACGCTTTCTTGAGAAGCAGGATAGAGAAGGAGGGGATTTATGTGGGATGAGGAATTGCTCCGCTCGTCGCTACAAAAGATAGGGACAGCCATTAACCGAATATTGGAAAGATCCGATACCATACAGTCTCCCGATGATTTCCTGACAACTCCCAGCGGAGTGGAGAGAATGGAGAGTATCTGTATGCTGTTGATCGCCATTGGCGAGAGCGTAAAACGGATCGATAAAATCACGGATAAACAATTGTTATCCCAATATCCCGAAATCGATTGGAAAGGTGTAATGGGTATGAGGGATATCATCGCCCATCACTATTTCGATATTGACGCAGATATTATTTTTGATGTAATGAAAAATAATTTGCCAGCTGTAAGACTCGCAGTGAACAGGATGATAGAGAGTTTATAAAAGAACTTTTTCTCATGCGATTCTATTTTTAATTAAGTATATTTGCGAAAAGTATATAAACGAGACACTTATGGATTTCTTCAGCAAATATCGCCCCAGCATCATCGCCTTATGCGAGAAGCATAAGGTAAAGCGGCTATTCGCCTTCGGCTCCGTGCTGACCAGCCGCTTCACGGAGAAGAGCGACATTGACCTTGTGGTGGATTTCGACAAGGAGGTGGAGCAGGTGGATTATGTAAACAATTTCTTCGACCTACGGGATGCCTTGTCCGCCATCTTCCACCGGGAGATCGACTTGCTGGAAGACAAGGCGATCCGGAACCCGGTGTTGAGAAGGAATATCGACAGGACAAAATCGTTGATTTATGGATGAATATATAGAGAAACATCTTTACGATGTACTGCTTTCCATCGAAGAAACTGAGAGTTACTTTGAGGGCAGCCCGAGAGTTTACCAAGATTTCGAGAAAGATATCCTCCGCTAAAGAGCCGTGGAGCGTAACGTCGAGATCATGGGCGAGGCCATAAACAGGATACTAAAAATCGATCCCGATTTCCAATTGCCCCACGCAAGGGCAATCGTCAATACCCGGAACAGAGTTATTCATGGCTATGATAGCGTGACACCAGATTTCCTTTGGACGCTTATCATGAATCATATCCCGGCGCTGAAGAGGGATGTGATGGAGCTATTGGAAAAATAAAAATGCAATAATACTATGATGAGCTATAAAGAGCAACTAGAAACCAGTGAATGGAAAGAAAAAAGGAATGCCATACTACAACGAGACAAATATCATTGTCAACATTGCAATAAGTCTGGGATATGTGGCGATGACATATTTATTCCTCTACGCACTCTAGACGATATTCGTAATTATATCACAGACAAAGAACTACAAAAATTAGTCTATGATAGTTTCTTTCATTTAAATTGTGTCCCTGGAACATATGATAGCTACGGAAGACCAATCATAGATGAAAAAAAATTAGAAACTGAAAAGACTTTTTTTTACCCAAACACAGTTGATAATAAGACACAAATCAAAGGAACAGATTTTAATGTCATATTAATTAATAGCAACAACTGGCTACAAAAACATCCTTCTTGGACTAATCCATTACTCTACAATATGGGAGGAACAATACTCAATCAAGCAGAGGATTACATTTTATGGAAAAACGAAGAAAAATCATCTTTTCCAATTAGTGGTAGAAAAATATTAATTAATCCATATAGCTATATTTGCTCTTATGAAGTTAAGCATAAGGATAAACAACCTTCCGGTTTCCTTAAAATGACAACAACAGCAATTCATATACTATTTAATAATATCTGTATAGATGATGATTACATAGAAGATAGTACCTATTTTTACACGAATCTTTGTAAACAAGAATATGATATGCCAATTCTCCATGTCCATCATAAATCATATAAAGAAAATCATCTTGCATGGGAATATGAAAATTCAAATCTTATCACTTTATGTGAGGACTGCCATCAAAAAGAGCACTATCAAAATCACATTAGTAAAACTCACACAAACAGCATAAACGCTAATAATAGATCCTCCATTTATCAAAAATATCTAACCTTTTTCCTTAATAATATTGATTTCGCACAAATATACCTTTCCATACATTATCCATTTAGTTACCAATTTTTAATAAACAATTGGCATTACCTTAAATTAGGAGATGCCCATTACTCCGTTTTTATGTCTGATATCGACACTCTTTATAGACCTAAATTAGGTCTAGTATTCAATAAAAATATTCGTTGGAACAGCAAACTAAGAGCCAAATTTGATTATGGATTATGGAATCCCTTTTTAGGAGTATATGAAGGTACAGATCATGGACAGACGGAGCATGACGAAATTGATTTTGAAGATATAATGATCCCATTAGATCTAAAAAGAGAATTTGAAACACTTGATCATTGTATCTTTTTTGAAATGGCCTACCTTTGGCAAGAGCTTGATGATATGCCGGTCTTATACTCAGAACAGAATCTATTTGAAGAAATACCATTCCTCAATTTCGAAGAATTCAAAGATAAATTCAAAGATTCATCTCTAAAAGTACTAGTAAACGGAAGTATTTGGGAAAACACTTTAAAGCATATAATTGATGAAAAGTTTTGTATCGCAATCTTTGAGAAACTAAAAACAATATAGCAATAAAAGATCTTTAACTGGTTTTCTTCCGGATTTCTAAAAACGGGCATCAAACAGTGAAACATCACTTTTAGAAATCTAAAAGACATTTCGCGAGGGTGAAAACAGGTTTCCAGATTTCTAAAAATGATCTCGCGGCATTTAAAAGCCGTTTTTAGATTTCTAAAAGTGATTTTTCAACGTTGAAAAGCCGTTTTTAGATTCCTTGAAAGCATTTTTCAGCATTTGAGCGGCAAACCATAAAAATTAGGGCCTAAAACCTAGCCTCATAAAGATTATTTGCCTACATTGCCTCTCATTAATCTAAAAAATCAATATCATGGGCAATTACACGAAAGTTCAAAACATCATGCTCTACGTCCTTAACAACGCCGAGTACCTCTCCTTCATGAACCACGTCCTCGACCTAGCCAACGGAAACAGCGGTGGCGGCGATTCCGAGTCCCCCGACGAGATCTCCCTGCTGACCGGCAGCGACGGTATCCCCGAGCTGGGCCTCACCAAAGAATTCCTCGATACCTACGAGGCAGACCTCCTCGCCATGGCCGACGTGGTGGACGAGAGCCGCACCTCGCAGGAGACCGAGCAAATGGCCTTGCACGATACCAACCGCGACAACCTCGCCATCTATATCATCACCCGCATCTCACGGGCCGGTACCCTCCCGTTGGAGGCCGAGCGTGACGCGGGCAAGTACCTATACAAGGTCATCAAGCCTTATAACGGCATCGCCCGCCTCCCCATGGCGCAGGAGACCGCCAAGATAAAGGGCCTCTTGCTGGATTTGCGCAAGGACGAGAACAAGCCGTACGTCACCACGCTCGGCCTCGACGCTTACCTCGCCGAACTGGAGAAAGAGAATAACGCCTACGACCGCCTGTCGCAGCAACGCGTCCAAAACCGGACCACCTCCAAAAAGGAAAGCGGCGCCAACCTGCGCAAGCGGATCGACGTGTATTATGACGATCTCACCCTGCTGGCCCAGTCCCATAGCGTAGCGAAGCCGTCCGAGAAGGCAACCGCCTTCATCGCCGCCCTCAACCAGCTGATCGCCGAGACCACCGCCGCCTACAACCAGCGCATGGCCTCCGCCAAGAAACCGGCGCCCGCTCCCGAGCCTACACCCGAGCCTATGCCCGGCGGAGACTCCGAGAGCCCGGACGAGATCTAACCGTCACGTCCCTCCCCCCGACGCGGAAGCGGGAAATAAAAAGAGAAGGAAAACAATTCCCCTTCTCTTTTTATTCCGTATATTCGCGAAGGAAATTCCTAAAACAGAACGATATGGAGACAACGACATCCTTAAAGACATTCGAGGTAACCATCCCCGAGAAATACGCCGACATCTTGAAGAAATTCATCACCTCGCTGGAAGGCAAGGTAAAGGCACAGAAGAAATCCGGATTGGACGAGGCCTTGGAGGACGTGAAGGCAGGAAGGATACACAAATACGAGAACTTTGAGGCATTCAAGCAAAAAATGCTAGAGCTATGACTTATACCGTACATACCACTTCCAAATTCGAACGTGATATCAAGCGGTGCAAGAAGCGGCACTTGGATATAAACCTCTTATTAGAGACTGTAGAAATCCTCAAAAATACCGGTTCCCTTCCCTCCCAATACCACCCGCATAAGCTATCCGGGAAATACGCGGGATTGTGGGAATGTCATATCCAAGGAGACTGGCTGCTGATATGGAGCCAAGACGACACGGAGCTAATCTTGCTTTTCACCGATACCGGAACGCATTCCGACCTATTCTAAATAGAAAAAGCCGCCTCCCCATTACAGGAAGCGGCTTTTTTGTATCTAGTATTTACTTTTCCCGGATAAATATATTAATCGGCGTACCGGTAAAATCCCAGTTCTCGCGGATCTTGTTCTCAAGGAAACGTTTGTACGGGTCCTTGATCCATTGCGGCAAGTTACAGAAGAACACGAAAGAAGGCACGCTGCCCGCCGGAAGCTGGGTGATATATTTGATCTTGATATATTTACCCTTCCAGGCTGGGGGAGGATAATTCTCGATGATCGGGAGCATCACCTCGTTCAGCTTGGCCGTAGGGACACGCTTGGAGCGATTCTCGTAAACCTCCTTGGCGGTCTCCAGCACCTTCAGGATACGCTGCTTCGTCATGGCCGAGATAAACAAGATCGGGAAGTCGGTAAACGGAGCCAGACGCTCGCGGATAGCGGTCGTGTACGAGTCGATCACCTTCTGGCTCTTATCCTCGATCAAGTCCCACTTATTCACGCAAACCACCAATCCCTTCTTATTCTTCTGCACCAGCGAGAAGATATTCATATCCTGGCTCTCGATGCCCCTCGTAGCGTCCAACATCAGCACGCAGACATCCGAGTTCTCGATCGCGCGGATCGAACGGATCACCGAGTAATACTCCAAGTCCTCGTTCACCTTCCCCTTCTTACGGATACCCGCCGTATCCACCAAATAGAAGTTCAAGCCGAATTTATTATATTTCGTGTAGATGGAATCACGGGTCGTGCCCGCGATATCGGTAACGATATGCCGATCCTCGCCAATAAAAGCATTGATAAGAGAAGACTTTCCCGCATTCGGGCGTCCTATAATCGCGATACGGGGCAACTCCTCCTCCAGTATCTCCACCTTCTCCTCGGGCAACGTCGCCACGATCTTATCCAGCAAATCCCCGGTATAAGAACCATTGATGGCCGAGATGCAGAAAGGATCTCCCAAGCCAAACGAGTAAAACTCCGCCGAGGCCGGATGCAATTCGTAATTATCCGCCTTGTTCGCCACCACGATCACCGGCCGCTTGCAACGGCGCAAGATCTGCGCCACCTCCATGTCCAGATCCGTGATGCCATTCAATACATCGACGACGAACAAGATCACGTCCGCCTCCTCGATAGCCACTTTTACCTGCTTGTTGATCTCCTCCTCGAAAACATCCTCCGAGTTAACCACCCATCCGCCTGTGTCAATCAGCGAAAACTCCTTGCCGGTCCACTCCACCTTGCCGTACTGACGGTCGCGGGTAGTACCAGCCTCCTCGTTCACGATCGCCTGACGGGTACCCGTCAACCGGTTGAAAAGGGTGGACTTACCTACATTGGGTCTCCCCACTATCGCTACTATATTTCCCATAAATTCTCCTTTCGTATGCTATTATTAGTCCAGCTGATAACCGAAGTTCTTCAATATGTTGTCACGGTTACGCCAGTCTTTTTCCACTTTGACAAACATTTCCAAAAACACCTTCTTTCCGAAGAAACGTTCGATATCCTTCCGGGCCATAGCACCTACTTTCTTCAATGCTTGCCCTTGATGCCCAATGATAATCCCTTTCTGGGTATCACGCTCCACGATGATCAGCGCCTTGATATGGATCAGCTCATCATCCTCCTTGAACAACTCGACGACCACTTCTACCGCGTAAGGTATTTCCTTCTGATAATATAACAAGATTTTCTCACGAATGATCTCTGTCACGAAGAAACGGGCCGGTTTATCGGTCAAGGCGTCTTTCTCGAAATAAGGCGGGGAATCAGGCATCAACTCCTCCACCCGACGCTTCACGTAATCTATATTGAAATTCGAAAGCGCGGAGATCGGGATGATCTCGGCCTTCGGAAGCAATTCCTTCCACTGGGCCACGAGCTTCTCCAGCTCCGGCTGATTGGTCTGGTCGATCTTATTGATCAACAAGAGAACCGGACACTCTATGCTCTGTACCCGTGCTAGGAACTCGTTATTTTTATCAATCGTCTCGACGACATCCGTCACGTACAACAGCACGTCGGCGTCGCCTAAGGCGGATTGAGAGAAATTAAGCATGGATTCCTGCAACTTATAATTCGGCCGCAAGACTCCCGGCGTGTCAGAATACACGATTTGCATATCGTCGGTATTCACGATACCCATAATACGATGCCTTGTCGTTTGCGCCTTCGAGGTGATAATAGAGATCCGCTCCCCGACCAAACGATTCATCAACGTAGACTTACCTACGTTTGGGTTTCCAACGATATTGACAAAACCCGATTTATGCTTTTTTTCCATCATACCCCCATTTCAGATAAACCGCTCCCCACGTAAAGCCCGCTCCAAAAGCGGCAAGGATCAGGTTATCTCCTTTTTTCAATTGATTCTCCCATTCCCATAGACAAATAGGAATCGTACCGGCGCTTGTGTTGCCGTATTTCTGGATATTGATCATCACCTTATCCATATCTACGCCCAAGCGTTTCGCCGTAGCGTCGATAATCCGCAGGTTCGCTTGGTGAGGAACGATCCACGCGATATCATCATGCGTCAAGCCATTCTTCTCCGCGATCTCAGCGGCCACGTCCGCCATATAAGAAACCGCGTACTTGAACACCACACGTCCATCTTGATAAACGAAATGCTCACGGTTGTCCACCGTCTCGTGAGAAGGAGGATAAGCCGAGCCGCCCGATTTCATGATCAGATGCGGATAGCCTACGCCGTCTGTCCGTAAAATAGTATCCAAGACACCGAACTCCTCGGTAGTTGGCTCCAACAAGACCGCTCCGCAAGCATCCCCGAACAAAGGACAAGTAGAACGATCTTGATAATCTGTAATAGATGTCATCTTATCACCCGATACGACAACCACCTTCTTATAACGCCCCGAGCGAATATAATTAGCGCCCGTCTCCAAAGCATACAAGAAGCCTGCGCACGCACCTTGCATATCAAAAGTCATCGCGTTCTTACAACCTGTATGATAAGCGATGATAGAAGAAGTTGTCGGGAAATGATGATCCGGGGTAGTCGTAGCTGTCAAGACAACCTCTACTTCTTCCGGATTCAGGTTCGTTTTCTCGAGCAATTGCTTCACGGCCCGTATACCCATGTAAGAGAGTCCTACGCCCTCCCCTTTCAATATCCTGCGCTCCTTAATACCCACACGAGTCATGATCCACTCATCCGTCGTATCGACCATCTTGGAAATATCCTCATTCGTCAATACATCTTCAGGAACGTATCCACCCACTCCTGTGATAACCGCATTTATCTTATCCATAACTTTAAAAATAAAAGGACTACTTATCCCAATTAAAAAAAAGCCCTAAAAAAACTTTTAGGGCTATTTCTTTTGTTCATCAAACCATATAAGTTGACAAACTTACACAGCAGCTTCTTTTTCAATCGCTAATTTACCTCTGTAATAACCGCACTCACCACATACAGTGTGATAGATGTGCCATGCGCCACAGTTCGGGCAAATTGCCATTGTTGGAGCTACAGCCTTGTCATGAGTTCTTCTCTTGGCTGTTCTTGTCTTACCTTGTCTTCTTTTAGGATGTGCCATTGTTTTATTTATTTAATTGTTATCATTCTCTAGCAAACCTTTCAGAGCATCCCAACGAGGATCGGCAGGACTAGCGTTTCCGTCATCTTCCAACGCCAAATCATCACCTCCCATGTCATCCTCAAAATCGTCTTCGGTCTCATCCGAACTTCTGGCGGTATGTTTCTTCAATTTAGACGACATTGCCTTATTGCATTTACCCGGCGCATGTACATGCTTCATGGGAACCGCCAAAGCGATAAACTCATACAGGAACCACGCCAAATTAATAGCGCCCTCCTCTTCCGGTATCACGACAACCTCATCACTCTCCTCGGCATATTCCTTGCCGAATTTTACCACCAGACGATTGTGGGTATCAATAGGAATTTCCATATCGTCCAAGCATCTATCGCATGGAACAACAACAACCCCTTCTATCTGAAAGTTCATCTCAAACATCATTGACGACCGTTTTACGGTAAGATGAACCTTCACTTTGCCCTTCTGGACCTCGGTTCCGTCAATGTCCACAAAAAACTTGTTCTCCAAAAGATACTCGAATTCGTGTACTCCCGGAGAGAGATTTTTCAAATCTACATTATATAATTTAAATTTCCCCAAAGCCTTTTAGTGTAAAAACCTTGCAAAGGTACGAAAAAACTAAATACAAAAACAATACCTTTATGCTTATTTTTTCCTATAATACGATTTAACCCTTATATTTCTTCAATTTTATACGAAAAGTCGTCCCTTTCCCCAACTCCGAACTCTTCACGAAAATCTTTCCTCCTTGGAAGGACTCGATAATACGCTTAACCAAGGACAAGCCTAGTCCCCAGCCACGTTTCTTGGTCGTATACCCCGGATTGAAAACCGTCTTGAATTTTGATTTTGGGATACCTTTTCCGGTATCAGACAAATCGATCAGCACGAACTTCTCTCTTTCCTCTACTTTTAGCGAAATCTCACCCTGCCCCTCCATGGCGTCCACTGCATTTTTCGTCAGGTTCTCGATTACCCAAGCGAACAGGGAATCATTCATTAAGACCAATATCGGTCGCTCCGGCAAATACGTATTAATTTTCACCTTCGAGGAAATACGGGTCTCCATATATCCCAAAGCCGCACGGATGGATTCCACGATATTTGTCGGAACCGGATCTGGATCTGAACCGATTTTAGAGAAACGCTCCGCTATCGTTTGTAAGCGTTTCACATCCTTATCCATCTCTGTCAATAGAGAAGGATCTATATCTTTCGTTCGCAAATATTCAACCCAAGCGATTAGCGAGGATATAGGCGTTCCTAATTGGTGAGCCGTCTCTTTCGATAACCCCACCCACACTTTATTCTGTTCTGCCTTCTTTGTACTAGCCAAGGCTAAAAAAGCGATTAATATAAAAACAAATACAACTGATAATTGCGCATAGGGATAAACAAGCAGTCGCTTTAAGATAATCGAATCATCGTAATATAAATATTGGTAAGTACCATCCTCCATGTCAATTACGATCGGAGGATTTTTGGTTCTCAGTTCCTTAACCTTATTCGTCATGAACTGCGCTACATTCTTTTCCGGAATCTCTATATTATTGTAAGAAACCACGCTATCCGTCTCGCTGCATAATATAACAGGAATAGAAGTATTCCCTTGGATGATTTTTAGGATAAGATTCATATTAAGGCTTGGATTCTCACTGGTCATGACCCGGGTTGCCTCACTCCAAACCTCGATCTTCTGACGCTCTTCTCGGGCCAGATCTTTAATCAAGAGATCCGAGACTACCACAGAAGCCATAGCGATCAATACAGCGGCAAAAATAAAGCCTAATTTCCATCTTTGACGAGAATCATATATGCTGCTCATAAATCAGAATCATTCGGTGAATTCTTAATATAACGGCAAGATACGAACTTTATTGTTCCCGATTCAGCAAACAATGAAATCTCACCCAATTGTAGAGACTTAGCGTGCAGCGTCTCATCCCTTCAAATGGTAACTTAGAATACCGTCAGACGATACGAGACGCTGCACGCTAAGTCTCTACGACGGCTGGTGTATATAATAGAAAAAGGAGTCACCCCTTACGGACTGACTCCTCTCCATCGGCTATCGCCTTCTTCAAGACGGCGGCTACCTACTCTTCCACTGTTACGCAGTACCATCGGCGTGACGAGGCTTAACTTCTCTGTTCGGAATGGGAAGAGGTGGATCCCTCGTGCTATAGCCACCTTAATATCATTATCAAGATTTTGACCGGACATCAATCCGAAGAGACCAGCTTCGCCTTATCGCCTTAAAATATATCAACCTTCACGTGAGGAAAGTCCCGGGCTATTAGTACCACTCGGCTCGGACGTCGCCGCCCTTACACCTGTGGCCTATCAAGGTCATCGTCTATAACCACCCTT